>LAZR01000001.1_pt1 | contig 1151603 bp, 948 predicted proteins | sample 329461 | NCBI WGS metagenome assembly LAZR01 (sample SAMN03002196, study PRJNA259156) | marine sediment metagenome | biome: sea floor; feature: Hydrothermal impacted sediments; material: marine sediment; isolation source: Loki non-amplified sample from Loki's castle hydrothermal vent sediment ... | reverse complement strand
AAGCTTTTCTAAAATCTGTTCATCTCTTACCGTTTCATAAAATTCATTTATCTTTCCAATTTTTTCAGGTTGTGTTGAGATAACCTTTCTAGTTTGTTTATTAAATGCGTAAAGAATCTTTTTACCTTTATGGTTTATACAAAATTTTCCTTCTTTCTTAAAATCGCTAATAGATTTCTTCAACGCCTCATCTGAAATTATATCGTTCTGTAAATCAAAATCATTTCCAGCAGCAAAGCCTTCAAAGATAAACTTACCTTCTTTTTCAAAAAATCCAAATTTATCTACAGGTCGCCATTCACAATAAGCTATTATATAGCCATCTTTATTTTTTGCCGCTTCCAGCATTTGCTGGTTTTCCTGCTGCTGCACTCTGGCTTGCTCCGCGAGGTAACCATCCAGTTGCTGCAACTGGCGCTCTGCTGCCGAAGTGCCGAAGCTGAGTTGCCAGCCCTGCGCCGATACATCCAGCCGGGTCTGGGTCAGCACGGCCACCGACAACACCAGTGATGCGGCCAGTGGCAGCCAACGACCCACATGGCCCCAGGTCGGCCGGGGCCGGCGCCTGACCAACGGTTGTCGTGGCTGATGCGCTGCCGGACCGTGACTGCGATCCCACTCCGGAACCGGTTGCTGTTGCCAGGACAACAACAGTTCGTGCGCTGGCGCCAGCGCCGCAACCTCCGCGCGGCAGTCGGTACACGTCGATACATGTTGCTGCACGGCCAGTCGCGCCGGCGGCGATAACCGGGCATCAAAATAATCGGCAACTATATCAGCGGTTCGGTGACAACTCATGATGTCCCTCCATCAAGGCCCTGAGTTTTTTCAGAGCTGCATAAAAACGTGTTTTTGCGGTATTGGCAGAAATCTCCTGCATCATCGCGATTTCGTCAAAGGTCATGCCCTGGAATACCTTCAACTCCAGTATCAAACGCTGCTCCGGGCTCAACGCTTGCAGAAGACGATGTATGGCCACATTGGACTCAATGGCCATTGCCAACTCCTGCGGCCCCGAATCCGATGTTTGCGAACCTGGCCATTGCGAGCCTGAAGATTGCGACTCCGGCCACGCATCCGGGTCCTCCGGCAGCGCCTGCCCTTTGACCGGATTGGCGTGACGACGCCGGGCAAGATCGACCGCTTTGTTATGCGCAATACGAAACAGCCAGCTAATAAACTGCGATTCTCCGCGAAACCGTGACAGGTTACGGTAGACACCCAGAAAAACATCCTGCATCAGGTCCAGAGCATCATCGCGATTGCCGGTCAGACGCAAACTGTAATTGTAGACGCGACCCTCATAGCGGCGCACAAGCGTCTCCCAGGCATGCAGAGATCCGTTCAGGGCATTTGCTATCAATTCGTTGTCAGGTTCCATGATCTTGTTATCTATGTCGCAGCCGCGGGCAAAAAAGTTTCAGCACCAGAGTTTGCCTGCGATCACACAGAAAAGGAATCGGGGGAGTATTGCCACCTGGGCGGCGAGGATAAACAGCATTGCGCAGGATAACCCCGGCCGGGATCATCCTGCGCAGACAGAGGAGAACATCATCAGGCCGCGTTGCGCCGCCTGGACTCCTCTATCAACTGACTGGCCGCGCGCAGCAATGCGTTCAGCGACGAACTTACGATATCGCGGCTGATCGCAACACCGGTATAACGTTGCAGACCATTCTTCAGCTGAATGTAGGTGACCGCTTCTGCATCGGCCCCCTGGCCCAGAGCGTGCTCACCATACTCCATGATCTCGAAATCAATATCAGTTGCCTCTTTGATGGCCTCGACAAACGCGTCCATAACGCCGTCACCCTCACCGCTGATATCCAGTGTCTGTTCAAAACACTGCATGCTCGCCTTGAACGTTTCGCGCTCACCGGATTTGGAGAAATTGAAGCTGTCCAGTGTTACTGATTGCTGGTCATTCAGGTAAGTCGCCTTGAACAGGGTCCAGATCTTGTCTGCTGCAATTTCCTGACCGGTCGTCTCAGCTTCCCTTTGAATCACGCGACTGAAATCAATCTGTAACCAGCGTGGCAAATTAAAGCCGAACTTGCTCTGCAGCACATACGCAACACCACCTTTGCCGGACTGGCTGTTAACCCGAATCACATCCTGATAGGTACGTCCAAGGTCGCGTGGATCAATGGGCAAATAGGCGATTTCCCAGGTGCTGCCCTCTTGATATATGTCCAGGCACTTCTTGATGGCATCCTGGTGACTGCCGGAAAATGCGGTAAATACCAGATCACCGGAGTACGGCTGTCGCGGATGCACATCAATCTGAGTACAGGCCTTGACCACAGTCACAATCTTGTCCATGTCGCTGAAATCCAGCATCGGGTCGATGCCCTGGCTATACATGTTCATCGCCATGACCACGATATCCATGTTACCGGTACGTTCGCCATTACCCAGCAATGTGCCCTCAACCCGGTCGGCACCGGCCATCACCGCCAACTCCGCCGCCGCGACAGCACAACCGCGGTCGTTGTGAGTATGCAGACTGACCACAACAGCGTCACGCCGGTTTACCTTGCGGCAGAAGTATTCAACCTGATCAGCAAACACATTGGGTGTGGACATCTCGACGGTAGCCGGCAGATTGATGATAACTTTCTTGTCGGCGGTCGGTTGCCAGACGTCAATAACGGCATTACACACGTCAACCGCAAAATCGACTTCGGTGCCCGTGAAACTTTCCGGGGAGTACTGGAAGTGCCAATCGGTTTCCGGTGCTTTTTCTGCAAGCTCTTTCACAACGCGCGCCCCGGCAACCGCGATATCGATGATGCCCTGCTTGTCGGTTTTAAATACTTTCTCGCGCTGCACCACAGATGTGGAATTATAGACGTGCACAATGGCGCGCTTGGCGCCCTTGAGTGACTCGTAGGTGCGGGCGATCAATTCGGGACGCGCCTGGGTAAGAACCTGGATCGTGACATCATCAGGAATCCGGTCCTCCTCGATCAGATAGCGCACAAAGTCAAAATCGGGCTGCGATGCAGCCGGGAATCCCACTTCGATTTCCTTGAAGCCGACCTCAAGCAACAGATCAAACATCTGTTTTTTCTGGCTGACAGACATGGGCTCAATCAACGCCTGATTGCCATCACGCAGATCGACACTGCACCACCGGGGCGCGACCCGGATTATCTGGTCCGGCCAGGTGCGATCGGTCAGCGCCACCGGCGCAAACGGAACGTATTTTTGATGGTTGAAACGGTTGTGCTCGGACATGCTGTCACCCTCTGTCTTGAACCGGGTATTGTTACCCGGACTGTCTATTTCTCGCTAAAACTGGCTTTATCTTTATCAAATTGACTACGCTGCCATGTGAGCTTTCCGGATTCCCCGTCGTTTGTGGCGTCAGGGTGGCAGCTCCGGTCAAATCCGCTGGGTAAGCGGCTGCCTGAAGACTGGCCAAATGGTGGTAACCGTGTCCAGATTGCTCATGTTTGCCAGGTGGTGCAATGACGCTCGGTCATGGCCCGGGACCGCTTTCTGGCTGACCTGACCCGCAATTCGGGGCGGTCTGCCGGGGCCATCAGGTTGATGCATAGAATAGGGAAATCGCCGTAGTGATTCTACTCATTATTTGCGAATAATACGGTATATTTTGGCGCATTACTTCAATTATGCTATCTTAATTAGTGTTTAAAACCAATATAGGCCATTTAGCCGAGATATGACATGGAACTGGACAAGCTCGACCGACGTATTCTGCGCGAACTACAACGCGATGGCAGTATCACCAACGCCGAACTGGCCGAGTGCGTAGGGCTGTCTGCCACACCCTGTGCCAGACGCGTAAAGCGTATGCAGGACGAGGGGCTGATCGAGGGCCAGGTGATAGTGCTTAATCCTGCACAGTTGGGCCTGAAGCTCAGCGCGCTGGTACAGGTAAGCATGGATCGGCACACACCGGATCGCTTCGAGCGTTTTGAAGCTGAAATCCGCAAACACCCGGAAGTCACCGAATGCCTGCTGATCACCGGTCAGTCCGCTGACTATCAACTCAAGGTCATTGTGCCCGACATGGACGATTATCAGGAGTTTCTGCTGAACACGCTGACCCGAATCGAAGGCGTTGCCGACGTTCACTCCAGTTTTATCCTGCGCAAAGTGCTTGATACCACAGCACTGCCTTTACATCATTTGCCGTAAAGGGGACGGAGGGGTTTACCCGCTAAAAAAAGTGCTTCACCTTGTCTTTATAGGAGCGGCTCATTTTCAGCGATGCGCCGCAGCTCAGTGTCAGGTGAAATTCACCGTTGATATGTGACGACACCTTCTCTACCCGGTCCAGATTGACGATAGTGGATCTGTGCACCCGCTGAAACAGTGTGGAATCAAGTTGCGACTCCAGCTCTTTCATGGTGGTGCGCATGATATGAGTATCACCTTTGGCATGCACGCACATGTAATCACCGGCAGCGTCAATCCAGTCGATGTCCCGAATGGGCACAAACGTGGTCGATGCGCCGTCCTTGATAGCCAGTTTCTCGCAGGTTTTGACCGGATTCTCACCACTGCGCAACAGTTCTGCTACCGCCTGCGCGGACTTTCCGGTCAGACTGATGACTATATCGAGCAGCAACTTTTTCTCATCTTCGCCCCGATCACTTTGCAGGCGCTGACGTGCTTTGATAACAGCTGCTTCCAGTCGATCAAGCTCTATCGGTTTCAACAGATAATCTACCGCATGAATCTCGAATGCATTGACCGCGTATTCATCGTAGGCGGTGACAAAAATGACCAGAGGCATATTGTCCTGCTGCAGCCTTTCAACCACTTCAAAACCCGTCATTCCCGGCATCTGGATATCCAGGAACACAAGATCAGGTGTCAACTCGGCGATGGCCTCCAGAGCTTCGCGCCCGTTCTGACACTCCTGCAGCACCTCGACATTGCCCAACTCCTTCAAGCGCAACGACAGTCCCTGACGGGCCAGCGCTTCGTCATCAACGACAATGGCACGAATTGTTTTCACTGAATCATCTAGTTTCATAAGGAATCATCACCATGACCTGAAAACCCTTGGGCTCCCGCTCTGACAGCACCAATTGATGGGCATCTCCGTAAATTTCCTGCAGCCGGTCCCGAATATTTTTCAAACCTACGCCTATCGACGTCGGGTGACTGACAGAACCCGGGCCGTCATCGGCCACTGTAATACAAAGTTGATTGTCTTCGCACCTGCGGGCATTGATCCAGATAGTACCGCCCTCTTCGCTGCGTGCGATAGCGTGTTTTATCGAGTTCTCCACTAACGGTTGCAGAATCATGCTCGGCACCAATGCCTTTTCTGAGTCAGGGGCCAGGTCAACCGTGATACACAAACGCTCTTCGAACCTGACCTTTTCAATATCGAGATACAGATTCAGCGAACCCAGCTCATGCCCCAGATCCACCTTGTCCAATGGATCATGTTCCAGCGAATAACGCAGAAATTTACTCAGGCGGGTGACCATATTATTGGCCTGATCCGTGGACTTGACCAGTATCAGTGTCGATATCGCATTAAGCGTATTGAACAGAAAGTGGGGATTGAGCTGGTAACGCAGCATGCGAAGCTGCGCCTCATGCGCCAGTGCCTCTGAACGCAAGCTCTTTTCTTTCTCGTGCTGGAATAACTGGTAATACTTGATACAGAAGTACAATACACTCCAGATCAACAATATCGACATGGAGATCGGCACCATGCTGGTGAAGCTCACCCAGCCGTAGCCGGTCAGATCCACACTGGCACCGAATTCAGAGTCGGTGATCAGTACTTTCAATGGCCGCCAGGTCTGGGAGGCAACCCAGCACCCCATGACCACGGCAACAATACGTAAAAACACCATCTGTTCCCACACGGCGCGGTAGAGATAGCGCAGTCCGGTGGTCAGAACCATACCGATGACGGCGTCGAGCAGGAATACACCGATACGCTCGATCATATACTCGGCGGGCACAAACGTCAGATCACGCAGCACCAACATCACAACCCATGTACCCCAACCCAGAAGCTGGAACAACCAGAATTGTATCTCTCTGCGCAAGGTCTGCGTGCGAATGCTCATAGCATCGTTGTCTGCCGGTAGAGATTGAAGATATTAAAAAGCTAAAAGGGACGGAGGCATTAAAAAATAACCCCTCCGTCCCCTTTTAACAGGCACCCGGTTACGGCAGCAAGTGCGCCACGCCGTCCCGCTCTTCGTCCAGCTCTTTTTCGGTCTTGGTCATCAGGTTACGACTGAAGTCGTTGATTTCCAGCCCCTGAACGATGGTGTACTGACCATTCTCGCAGGTGACCGGGAACGAATAAATCAGGCCTTTGGCAATGCCGTAGCTGCCGTCGCTGTGGATACCCATGCTGACGGTTTTGCCGTTGGTGCCCAGAGCCCAGTCGCGCATGTGCTCAATCGCAGCGTTGGCCGCTGATGCCGCGCTGGACAGGCCACGGGCCTTGATAATGGCAGCGCCACGCTGCTGAACATTGGGGATAAAGGTGTCTGTCAGCCATGCCTGATCGACCAGGTCCGTGGCTTTTTTGCCAGCGACCGAGGTGTGGTGAACGTCAGGGTACTGAGTGGCAGAGTGGTTGCCCCAGATGATCATGCCATCCACATCAGTGCTGTGTTTGCCGGTTTTCTCCGCCAATTGCGCAATCGCGCGATTATGATCCAGACGGGTCATCGCTGTGAACTGACCTGGCTTCAGATCCGGGGCATTGCGGTAGGCAATCAGGGCATTGGTGTTGGCCGGATTACCAACCACCAGCACTTTAACGTCACGGCTGGCGTGGTCATTGATGGCTTTGCCCTGCACTGAGAAGATTGCCGCGTTAGCGGCCAGCAGATCCTTGCGCTCCATGCCGGGACCGCGGGGACGCGCACCCACCAGCAGACAGTAGTCGGCATCCTTGAATGCTACATTGGGGTCATCGCTCTGCACAATGCCCTGTACCAGTGGGAAGGCACAGTCTTCCAGCTCCATGACGACGCCTTTCAGCGCTTCCAGGGCCGGTGTGATTTCCAGCAATTGCAGGATAACCGGCTGGTCTTTACCCAGCATTTCACCTGATGCGATTCTGAACAACAAAGAATAACTGATTTGCCCTGCTGCCCCGGTGACAGCGACGCGTACGGGTGCTTTTGCCATGATAAAACCCTTATAAAGTCTAAGTTAGTGTTAATGGGTGGAGAATTGAGGGCCCAGAGTATACCACTACCGGATAAACATGGCATCGCCGTAGCTGAAGAAGCGATACTCCTGTTCAATGGCTTGCTGGTAAGCGGCCATGACCTGTTCACGCCCGGCAAAGGCACTGATCAGCATCATCAATGTCGAACGCGGCAAATGAAAATTGGTGACCATGGCATCGACCACCCGGAATTGATATCCCGGGTAAATGAAGATGTCGGTTTCGCCTTCATAGGGCTGAAGTTCAGTCCCGGCATTGCCTTCAAAGCCTTTCATGGCAGCAGACTCGAGACTTCGTACCGATGTTGTTCCCACCGCTATGACGCGTCCACCACGCTCATGGCAGGCGTTCACCCGCGCACAAACCTCGGCCGGCACACTGATCCATTCGCTGTGCATCTTGTGATCCTGCACATCATCTACCCGCACCGGTTGAAATGTGCCGGACCCGACATGCAGGGTAACAAACGCCATCTCAACCGATTTTGCCCTCAGCGCGTCCAGCAACGCATCATCAAAATGCAATCCGGCTGTCGGCGCTGCTACGGCTCCGGGATGCCTGGCGTACACGGTTTGATAACGGCTTTGATCCAGACTCTCGTCATCGCGTTTGATATAGGTGGGTAGTGGCATGTGGCCGACTTTATCGAGTGCATCGACCAAAGGCTCCTCGCAAAAGAAACGCAATCGGAAGAACCTGCCTTTTCGGCCCAGTATCTCAGCTTCCAGGGTATGGTCACCCTGAGCAGAGCTGAGCACCAGTCGCAACCCTGACTGGCGGGCATTGCTGGCCCTGACATGCGCGATAGCTTCATTGCCGGGCAACAGGCGCTCAATCAGAACCTCAACAGCACCGCCGGTGTCCTTGCGCTGGCCAAGCAGCCTTGCCGGTAATACCTGCGTATCATTGAATACCAGCAGATCACGGGACGTAATCATCTTCACGATATCGTGGAATCTGTGGTGTTCAACCGAACCACTGCTGCGATCCAGGCACAGCAATCGGCTGCTGCTGCGCTCGGCCAGTGGATAATGCGCAATCAGCTGTTCGGGCAGCTCATAATCAAAATCGGATAGTTTCATAAGGCGGGCAAGTTTGCCCGAAAGCCCGCCTGTTGCCAAGCACAACCATTCACTGGCAAGACGCGTTCGCCGGCGTTGCTACCCGCACGCCGACCCTCTACTGCGACGATAAAAAATCCAGCGCCAGTGCCGTCATCGCCTGCACACCCACCGGCAATGCGCGCTCGTCGGCATAGAAGTACGGTGAGTGATTGGGGTACACCATGTCCGGATCATCAGCCGCGATACCAAGAAAGAAAAACATGCCCGGCACTTCATTGGCATAGTAGGAGAAGTCCTCAGCGCCGGTAATCAACGGCGACTCGATCAGCCTGTCTCCGACCACACGCTGCAAGGTCGGTTGCATGGCGCGGGTCAACCCGGGGTCATTGGCCGTCACCGGATAACCCAGACTGATATCCACCTCGGCAGTGGCGCCGGCACTGGCCGCAATCTGCTCTGCGGTGCGTGTCACCCGTTCGTGGATCTGGGTTCGCGTTTCGGCATCAAAGGTACGCAAAGTGCCAATCATTTCCACTGAGTCGGGGATGATATTACTGCGCAGACCACCGTTGATGGCACCCACGGTGACAATGGAGGGGGTGGTCGTGGCATTGAGCTGCCGACTGGGGATGGTCTGCAGGCCCATGACAATCTGCGACGCGACCACGATCGGGTCGATACCGGCCCAGGGCGCCGCACCGTGCGTCTGCTGCCCCTGCACCCTGATAGTGAAGGAGTCGCTTGATGCCATGGTGCCGCCTTCGCGCACCGCAATCACACCTGCCGGAATGGGCCAGACATGCAGACCAAATACGGCATCGGGTCGCAGGTCAGCAAAAATGCCTTCCGCCAGCATCAGCTCGGCGCCACCTTCCTCTCCGGCAGGTGCACCCTCCTCGGCTGGCTGGAAGATAAACATGACGGTACCCGTCAGCTCGTCCTTCATGCCTGCCAGCACGCTGGCAGCCCCCATCAGAATAGCCATGTGATTGTCGTGACCACAGGCATGCATGACCCCGACGTCCTGGCCGTTGTACTGCGTGCGCACCTGCGAAGCAAACGGCAGATCCACCTGCTCCTCCACTGGCAGGGCATCCATATCGGCCCGTAATGCAACCACCGGTCCCGGCTGGCCACCACGCAGAATTCCGACGACACCGGTATGAGCGATACCTGTCTTTACTTCCATACCCAACGCTTCGAGATGCTCCGCGATAATGCCGGAGGTACGGAACTCCCGGTTGCCCAGTTCCGGGTGCTGATGAAAATCACGCCGCCACTCCACTACCTGTGGCATGACACTGTCAACCCGGTTTTGCACGGCGTCGGGCAACGCTGGCTGAGCCTGGACTGCAACAACCTGAGTCAACAGCAAAGTGGCGGCACCGAGCAGTAGCATCTTTTTCATGGCATAGATCCTTGTTCCGTTAGCGGAAAATTGCGGTGTTATCTGACGATTAAAATCAGGATAGCCCAACGGCGACAGCTAAATCCAGCAATCAAAGGGATTATCACACCAGCCCCGTTGCCAGCCGTCGCAATGTTGTTATAATGGCGCCCTTCTGCAATAGCGCACTTCCTGCCGGAGTGGTGAAATTGGTAGACACGCCGGATTCAAAATCCGGTGCTAGTGATAGCGTGCCGGTTCAAGTCCGGCCTCCGGTACCATAAAGCTCGACCCTTCGACCCCATTACGAAAATAACACGCCGGATTCACCTGTTTCATAAAATCAGCGGTGCTAGAGATAGCGTGCCGGTTCAAGTCCGGCCTCCGGTACCATAAAGCTCGACCCTTCGACCCCATCTTGCAAAGCCTATCGCTGACAGTGATAGCGAGCCGATTCCCGATTTGATCATAATCAAACCCGTGGCCCGTATTAAATGCAATACTTGAACATCTCTGATTAAAACCCTGGCTTCTGTCACAAGGGCCGTTCTGATAGAGTGAAAAGTATGCCCTCCACCCCAGACAGTGCCCTCCGCTCACTGCATTTACGCTCCCTTCGCTACCTGGGGGATTACCTCACCGGCCTGGTAAAGGACCGCCTGTGGTTGAAGGTATTAATTGGCATGTTTCTCGGCCTGTGCATCGGCGCACTGCTGGGACCTTCGATGGGCCTGGTAGAACCTGCCACCGGCTCGATGATCGGCAGCTGGCTGGCCTTTCCGGGTCAATTGTTTCTGGCCACCATACAGATGATTGTGATCCCGCTGGTCATCGCCTCGGTGATCCGCGGTCTGGCGGCCAGCGAAAATCTGGAACAGCTGCGCAAGCTGGGCGTCCGGGTAAGTCTGTTCTTTGCCGTTACCACGGCCATGGCGGCAATTATCGGCCTGTGGCTCGGCGACTTGCTCAAACCCGGCCGCCTGCTGCAGGGACAGCAACCGGGCGCTAACCTGGAGCAACCCGAGGTAACATCCGCCACGATTCCCAGTTTGACCGAATTCCCCAGTGCAGTGATCGGGTTGTTGCCGGGCAATCCCCTGGATGCCATGGTCGAAGGGCAAATGTTGCAGGTGGTGATTTTCTCAATCATTGTCGGCATTGCGCTGGTGACCATGGTGCCCGCTGCGGCCCGTCCGATGCTGGACCTGCTCGACTCTCTGCAGCAGATTTGCATGACGGTCGTGCGATGGGCGATGCGTCTGGCACCCTATGCCGTGTTTGGGCTGATGGCCCAGCTCACCACAACCCTCGGCGTTGCTGCGCTGGGGGGCATGGCCTTCTATGTCGCCACCGTGATTATCGGGCTGATGCTGTTGCTGCTGGTCTACCTGCTGTTGCTGCGGGTTTTCTCCGGTGTTCGGCCATTGGGATTCCTGCGCGACGCCCGCGATGTGCTATTGCTGGCGTTCTCCACGTCCAGTTCAGCGGCCGTCATGCCCTTGTCCATCCGCACGGCCGAGGATAGATTGCATGTACGGCCATCCATTTCCCAGTTCGTTATCCCGCTGGGCGCCACCATCAATATGAACGGCACCGCGTTGTACCAGGCAGTGGCCACGATGTTCCTGGCGCAGGTTTACGGCATTGACCTGAGCATGGCCAGCATGGCCCTGGTAGTGGCCATAGCGGTTGGCGCATCAATCGGGTCGCCGGCTACCCCCGGGGTCGGTATTGTCATCCTGGCAATGGTGCTCGAGTCAGTTGGCATTCCTGCCGCCGGCATCGCGCTGATCATGGGTGTAGACCGCATCCTGGACATGTGCCGCACGGCAATCAACGTCACCGGCGACCTGGTCACCTGTCGTCTGATGGAGGAGTGGGTCGGCGGCAAGGGTGATGCCGAAGACAGACTGGCGCAGCAGGCTGTCCGTGAACAGCAACATCTTCAGGAGAAAACCGGGCCCCCTTCAACATCATAGGCAATCGCGGAAAAGGAGAACACATGCAAAAGCGCCCTGGATGGGTATTCTATCTTTCCGTCGTTTTACTCGCCGTATTTGTAGTCATGGGGATCGGCAGGCCCGAGCAACTGGCGGAAGGCGCCGAGCTTGCGCTGGACTTCACCACGGAACATTTCGGGTGGCTGTACCTGTTCGCCACGACAGGGTTTCTGTTGTTCTGCTTTGGGGTAGCGTTCTCGCCCGCCGGCCGTATTCGTCTGGGTGCCGATGGCGAAAGTCCCGAGTTTCCCTATCCTACCTGGCTTGGCATGATCTTCTCGGCCGGCATGGGTGTCGGTCTGGTGTTCTGGGGCGTGGCCGAACCCATGAGCCACTACAATAACCCGCCATTGGGCCAGACGACCGGAGGAACCCCGGAGGCGGCCCGGATCAGTATGCAGTACTCACTTTTTCACTGGGGATTTCACCAGTGGGCCAACTTCGCGGTGGTCGGACTATCCATCGCCTATGTGCGCTTCCGACGGCAACGGGCCGGGCTGATCAGTGAAACCTTCCGGGCCAGCCTGGGTGACCGGGTCGACGGCCCTCTGGGTCACGGCATCAATACCCTGGCCGTGGTATCGACCGTATTCGGCGTCGCAACCACGCTTGGTCTGGGTATCATCCAGATCAACAGCGGCCTTGGCGCCGTGGCCGACGTTGGTTTCGGTACCAGCCAGCAGATGATGATACTGGCCGGCGTCTCCGTGATCTTCCTGCTCTGCTCTTTGATGCCTTTGGAAAGCGGCGTGCGATATGTCAGTGATGCCAACATGTTGCTGGCCGCCGCGCTGCTGGTGTTTGTATTCTTTGCTGGCCCTACCGACTTCATCACTGCGGCGATGACCAATGCCATCGGCGACTATTTTAGCAATGTCATCGGGATGAGCCTGGTCATGACGCCCTATACCGGCGAGGACTGGGTGGAGCGCTGGACTATCTTTTATTGGGCCTGGGGACTCTCCTGGGCACCATTCGTGGGTAGCTTCATCGCCCGTATCTCACGCGGGCGCACCATCCGCGAGTTTGTGCTGGGCGTGATTGGTATGCCGGTGCTGTTGAGCGTGGCGTGGTTCGCGGTTTTTGGCGGATCAGCACTGTACTACGAACTGTTCGAGTCGGCAGGCATCGCAGCGGCGGTCGATACCGAAATCAGCTCCGGATTGTTCCTGATGCTGGAATCACTTCCCTTTCCGGAAATTCTTGGCTGGCTGGTATTGATCCTGATCATACTGTTCGTGATCACTTCCGCCAACTCGGCCACGTTCGTGCTCGGCATGTTTACCGGCAAGGGTGTGTTGACGCCCAGTCGCTGGCTGCGTGTCGGCTGGGGCTTCATTCAGGTGCTGGTGGCCGGGGTGCTGCTGCTCAGCGGCGGGCTGGGCGCATTGCAGACGATGTCCATTGTCGCAGCATTTCCCTTCATGATCCTGATGATCTTCATGGCGGCCGCGCTGCTTCGCTCCCTGCGCGAGGAACAGCGGCAGATGGAACTGCACGCAGCCATGCTGGAAGTACGCATGCAACGCATGCTCAAGGATTACGAGGCCGACAGAGAGCAGAGCGAGGCCGACCATGAACGGTCAGCGGAGATAGCCGGGCACAACGAAAGCACAGACTGACACACGATCACCGGCTGACAGGCGATTGCGCCTCACAACCACAACTACAATCAGAGCCAAACCTTGATATAGCGCATGGTCACCCTGCCCACCCGGGAGTAATATTAAAATTGAAGCAATTATCTGCGCTTTTTATGCTTCGACGCCGACCAGCGCTGCGGCAATGTGTCACATGGCGATTGACTCTGTTTTGCCAGATACTTGATTCATCATCTGTTCGCCCGGGCGGTAGACTTGTCCGACAACCACAACTGGAAGGAAGCAACCATGAACAAGACACTGAGTTTGGTATTTTTCAGCCTCCTGACGCTGCTCACCACAAATGCCATGGCTGACGAATGGCTGAAAACGATGAAGGACTTTGAGCTGACCGATCACATGGGGGTCACCCACGCGCTCGACGAATATGCCGACAACGAATTTATTGTCATGTATGTGCATGGTTCAGGCTGCCCGATCGCGCGCCTGTCAGTCCCGACCTTCCTGGGCATTCGCGATGATTATGCAGACAGCAACATCACTTTCCTGATGTTGAATTCGTTTATCCAGGATGACATCCCCCGCATCCGTAAAGAGGCAGCGGATTTCAATATTGATTTTCCCATTCTAAAAGACGCCGACCAGTCCGTGGCACGTTCATTGGGGGTTGAGAGAACCGCCGAGGTGTTTATCGTTGACCCGCGTACGCGCAAGGTTGTGTTCCGCGGCCCCATTGACGACTCACTGGGCTACGAAACCCAGCGCATCAACACCGAACATAATTACCTGCGCGATGCGCTGGACGCGGTCATGGCGGGAGAAACCATAAACATGAACGACATCCCGGATTCCAAGGGCTGCCTGGTCGGGTTTTTCCTGAGCTGATAAGCCCGGGAGCATTTATCATGAAAACTGAATCGCAAACGTTTGCCTTACTCGCCTTGTGTTTTTGCGGCCCGTTACTCGATGCCGCCGAACCAATTGACGAGGCATGGCTGGCATTCAACAACGCGCTGGGCAAGCCGGCACTGATAGCGGCCAACGCCGATCATGAGCTGGCACTGACCGGCTACCGGCCAATTGCCGGATTTAGCGCCAGCGATGTCGATGCCAACAAGTTGCGATTGGGATTCGATCTGTTTCATGAGCGCCGGCTGTCTGCGGACAACAATATTGGTTGCAATAGCTGTCACTCCGGCATGTTCGGCGGTACTGATGGTCGCCGGGTATCAACCGGAGCATTCGGTGTCAGCGGACATCTGAACGCACCAACAACGTTCAATGCGGCGATGAATTTCCGTCAGTTCTGGGATGGCCGCGCAGTGACCCTGACTGAACAGGCACTGGGGCCAATTGAAAGCCAGATAGAAATGGCGCACGATTTGGCCACCGTGGTGGAACTGCTGCAAAATGACGACAACTACGCGGCCGAATTTGCCGTCCTTTACCCGGACGGCATTACCGCTCACAACATCGGCGATGCGCTCGCCTACTTCCAGACCATGAACTTTACCCGGGCTAACACCCCGTTCCTTCGTCACCTGGCGGGCGAAGAAGATCAGCTCAGTGAGCAGGCCATGCGGGGCTGGCAGCGCTTCGACGAGATTGGTTGCGTCAGTTGCCACAATGGCATCAATCTGGGAGGCAATTCCTACCAACAACTCGGGTCTGCGACATCCTATTTTGTCGAACATCGCGTAGCGAATGTAAATGACAACGGTTTGATCAACCGCAGTTTGCGGGAACACGACGCGCACGTCTTCAAAGTGCCGACTCTGCACGGCGTTGCCGAGACCGCTCCCTATTTTCATGACGGCAGCATCGATACCCTGGAAGCCGCCATCGAGGAGATGGGCGAGCATCAACTGGGCCGACAATTGAGCCAACAGGATATCGACGACATCTCCGCATTCCTGCAGTCTCTGGGCGGGCGTGGCATGGGCATGATGATGGGCAATATGGGCATGGGCCGTGGTCAAGGCATGCGACAAGGTCAGGACATGGGACGCGGCCAGGGCATGCATGAAGGTCAGGGCATGCGACAAGGCCAGGGCATGCATGAAGGTAAGGGCATGCGACAAGGCCAGGGTATGCATCAGGGTGGAATGCGACCGGGCCAGGGTATGAGGCAGCAAGAGATGCCACAGAGCCAGAGTAGAACCGGCACAATGCCTGCTGGCGACACCAATACCGCGTCAGCCAACCCCGCCAGCCCCGGGCCCCGGGCCCGGGGCGCACAGCGACGCCTATGGTATTGCAATTGCTGCAGCGCAGTCTGCCCAGGAAAAATTGCTGACCGAAATGGCACGTGTTCACTCAGGCGAAGTAGCGCACTACGACTTTCTGCAATTTGAACACCTGGAGCTGATTCGCCATGCCCGCGCGTTGCATCACCCGCCGGCCACATTGAGTGAATCTGCCCGCACACAGTTGACCAACGTTGCCGAACAGCTGTTGACGCAAACCAACGAGCTTGAATGGGTGATTGCCGATTATCTGCGGGCACATGCGATGGCGGACATCATGCAAACACACATTGACGACCCGGCCATGAACAACACCGTTGAAGGTTTGGGTGACCCGGTGGCGCGTTTGTCTGGCTATAAAAATACTGTGGAGCAGATGATGACGGCCATGCAATCAGCAGCAATAACCAGCACGGCCCATCAAATGCAAACCATCTTCGCTGCGGCACGCTAGCACCAACATGCCCGCAGCGACAGACGAATCAGTTTTGTGTCACTGCGACATTATCCGTGCCCAGTATCTTCGGTCGCGCCAGCAACCATTGAACCACTTCCTCTGAAAACGCCGGGGTAATCTGCGGTATATGGGCACCTTCGGCGATCGTCCATAGTTCGGCTGAACCACCGGGGTGACAACCATCACTGTAGCGGGTCACTGTCGTCTCCAGTCCTGCCAGGCTGACATCCAGATCAAGCGTAGCAACAACCTCGCCATCAGACGAACAGCCATTGTACTCCACCCAGCGGTTGACCGTTTCGTTGGCACTGGGGTAAACATTGCCCTGAATGTCGCCACCGTCGTAAGCGATGGTGCCATCGGCAGTGCCATGAATCTGCAGAATATGAACCGGGTTTTCAGGTGCCGCTTGTGCGACGGTTGCCTCCGCCCCGGCCAGGCTGGCGATACCGGCAATCACACCCGAGTGTTCATGAGCGGCATTGTATGACATGAAGCCACCGTTGGAATGACCAATCAGATACACCCGGCGCTCATCGACCTGGTATTGCGCCTTGACCGTATTGATGATGTTGAGTACATAAGCAGAGTCATCAAGGTCATTGGCGTAAAAATTACAACACGCATCCGACGCATTCCAGAACCGGGCATTGCGCCCCTGCGTCTCCTGAGTGCCATCGGGTGTGGCCAGAATAAATCCATAGTTGTTGACCAGCTCACCAAAACGCATGTACTCGTTCTGCTGGACACCGCTTGAGCCATAACCATGCAACAATACAAAAAGCGGTACCGGCGCATTGGCCTGATAGCTATCGGGCACGATTAACGGGATGTCACCGCGGCCCGCGTCTATCTGAGTGGTTTGCTGCGCGAGCACAGCCGGCGAGCATATCAACAGTAATAAAAACATAAAACGCATAACACTTCCTCGTAAGTTTTAGAGCATTATTTAACCAGGTTTTCAGTCGTACACAGAATCGTAATGTATTGCAAAGCCGGCACGTTGCCGGGCAGTCATGCATTTCAGCGGGCTGGCGTTATATATCTCGGTCAATTGCGCCACCGTCAGTTGCACGGCTGGCAGCCCTGACTCAAACCATTGCACCAACGTAGCGCTCCAGAAATACTGTTGGCATGCGCTTGGGTTTGCCGGTTGTCAGCGCAATACAGACAAATGTACTTTTAGCCCGCAACAGGGTTTGCTGGTCTGAACCCCTGCAAATCTGAAACTCACGGGTTAACCGGAGCTTGTTATCTGACTGCACAATCCAGGTCGCAACCTGCAGCTCATCACCCAGGTAGGCAGCGGCCAGGTAATCAATCTCATGGCGCAGCACAACCATGGCACGGTCCAGTAGCCGGTATGAAGCCAGATCCAGACCCAGAGCCTCCGAATGTTGCCAGGCGCAACGCTCCAGCCAGCGTACATAAACAGCGTTATTGGTGTGGCCCAGCTCATCAATCTCATCGGCGGCCACCACAATACTCAACGTGTGCGGGTCAGGTCTATCCCAAGTCGGCAAAACGTGCTCCCGGTAAAATCGTTTATTGTTCGAGCGGCTGGTTTGAATAGCGCTCGTAGTAACGCTGATACAACTCCTGCTGAGTGCCGAACAGATCGATCAGACGCCCTTGCACAAAGGCTTCCTGTACCTGGCTGGTCCGCATGTCCAGCGCATCACCGACGGAAACAAAAAATGTCGCGTTCTTGCCGACCTCCAGGGTCCCCACCTGATCATCCACACCCAGAATTTCTGCATTGTGCTGGGTCACCATGGCCAGCGCGGTCTCCCTGTCCAGCCCGTACGCCGCAGCCGTGCCGGCAAAAAACGGCAGATTGCGCTGGGAATCCAGCGCGGTTTCACCACCACCAATACCGACCAGGATGCCCGCCTCGTGCAACTGAAACGGTACTTTGTAGGGTTCGTCCACGTCGTACCACTCCCTGCCGGGTAGTGAATGTACGGACTCATAAACCACTGCCACCGATTCGCTAAGCAGCAGATCCTTGACCTTCATGGCGTCACGGCCACCTACCAGGACAATCTCCTGGACGCCATAGCTGCTGGCGAACTGAACGCTACTGACAATCGTGCGCGCATCATTGGCGTGGATGAAGAGTTTGGCGTCACCGGTGAACAATGGCGCCATCGCCTGCAAATTCAGATTCAGCGGTGTGCCCGTGTAACTGACGGCATTCTGAAACAGCGAATGCAGCAATTGGGTCTGGTGGGCATAGTCTTCATTGTCGACGGTTTCAAACTGACCGGTGATGTCATTGCGTTCACGGCGAGTGCGTGACGGCCAATGCATGTGCATGCCCCCGTTTTCCGCCAGCAAGGCGTCTTCCCAGTTCCAGCCATCCAGGTTCATGACACTGGAGCGACCGGAAATCAGGCCGCCCTGCGGCGCTATCTGCGCCGTCAGTATGCCGTTAAAGCGAAAGGTCGGAATCAGCTCGGAATCAGTATTGTAGGCAATCGCCGAGCGAATACTGGCATTGATATCGCCCTCCTCCACCACATCATTGGTGGCCCGCAGGTTGGCTATTTCCGACAGACCCAGCGTTGAGTTGGGTAGCACAAAGCCGGGATAAACATGGGCACCCTGCACGTCAATAAGCTGATGACTGAAAAAGTCAGGCCGATTGGCGTCAGTGCCAACATAGGTGATCACGCCTTCATCAAAAGCCATTACCCCATCCGTGATCACACTGCCGTCACCGACATGAATCACGGCACCAATGATCGCGATCGGCTCACTTTGTTCTTCTGCCGGTTTGGGTACAATCGCCTGCGACAGAGGAATCGATAAACACAGTGCGGCAAACAACATAACTCGGATTCGTGTTCTCATGTCCTTACTCCTCTTCGCTGATGATAGCGGCGATGAGGCGCGCGCGCTCATCAGCAATATACTGCCGCAGTTGTTGATCTCGTGCCCGGTCAAAATACGGCACACCATCTACCCAGGTCGTCTGTGCCTGGGCATACACCGATAAAGGATGCTCATCCCACAACACCAGATCAGCATCTTTGCCTTCACGAATACTGCCCATGCGATCATCCAGGTGTAACAGTTTGGCCGGGTTCAGGGTGATCATCTTCAGGGCGTCCGATTCACTGACATTGCCATACTTGACCATCTTGCCGGCTTCCTGGTTCAGGCGCCGCGACATCTCGGCATCGTCTGAATTCAGCGCTACCACCACACCGGCCAGCTGCATCAATGCAGCATTGTAGGGAATGGCGTAACGCACCTCCCATTTGAATGCCCACCAGTCCGAGAATGTAGAACCACCCGCGCCATGGGCCGCCATCTTGTCGGCGACCTTGTAACCTTCCAGAATATGCGTAAAGGTGTTGATGTTGAAACCGAAACTCTCGGCCATGGTCATCATCATATTGATTTCGGACTGCACATAGGAATGGTTGGTCACATACCGTTCGCCCTTGAGTACTTCCAGCATGGTTTCATGCACCAGATCACGTCGGGGCATGACCGTATCGCGGCGTTGCGCATTGGACAACGCGTTGTAGGCATTCCAGCGCTGCTCGTACTGCTGTGCCTGGCTGAAAGCATTGACGTAAACCTGCTCGACACCCATACGGGTCTGCGGGTAACGGATCGAGGCCGGGTTGGTGCTGCGCTTGACGTTTTCGCCCAACGCAAACTTGATAAACTTGGGAGCATCGTCAAGCTGCAGTTCCTCCGGCGCCATACCCCAACGCAGCTTGATGATGGACGACTGGCCACCTATCGGGTTGGATGAACCGTGCAGCTGTTGTGCCGCGACCACGCCACCTGCCAGGTTGCGGTAGATGTTCACATCCTCGGAGTTCACCACATCCTGCATTCTCACCATGCTTGAGTTGGTAGCAATCTCGTTGATGCTGAACAAGGCAATATGGGTATGCTCATCAATGATGCCGGGGGTCAGGTGCTTGCCAGTGCCATCGACTTCAACGGCGCCGCCGGCCGACAGGTTGTCCCCGACAGCGGCAATGCGGCCATCACGCACCAGCACATCAGTGACCAGTATACCCATGTCTTCATTGGTCCATACCGTGGCATTGCGAATGACCACATCCTGCTGAGCCGGCAACGACTCGCTACCGTATGCGGAGAACGGATACAGAACAGGCGAAGGCAAAGCATCTGTGGCGGAAGTGACCGGCGCTGAGTCCGGCTCCGGCTCGGGCGCGACCAGCGGGCCTGTGTAAGTCAAACGCCAGTCTATCGGCTCACCCGCTGCCGTTTGCCCGGTGCCCTGCCAGCCATTGTCTACCGACCAGCCACTCAGGCGGGTCGGGCCGGTGTCGCTGGCGGCAGTGAACGTCAGGCTGATCAGGTCATTGCCGATGCTGGCATCGACCGATGCATCTGCATCCGGCTCGGCATTGCCGTCCAACAGGCTGAGTTTGGCACCGCCATCGGCAAAATCCAGCGCCACAGCCAGCTGCCGGTTGCCAGCCATCAGCGAATATTGCCCACGTCGCTCATCGAGACCGGTATTCAGCACAAAACGCTCGCCGCGCACCCAGTTCTCCAGCAACACGGTGTCGTCATCAAACAGGGGCCCGGAAGTGACCACCATATTGGCCAGCGCACCGGCGTCAAGCTGCCCCAGACGATCAGACACTCCGAGTATCCGGGCCGGCACAGTGGTCAGCCCGGCAATGGCGTCATCGTGCGGCAAGCCATTAGCAACGGCCTGTCGCAGGTTATCCCAGAAGTCCGCGCCGGCGCCGGCACTGGTCAGCGCAAACTCAATACCGGCTTCCGACAGCAGGCGCAGGTTATACGGTGCCAGCTCCCAGTGTTTCAGGTCAGAGAAGGACACTTCGTCGGCGATGAACGGATCGGCCACGTCGGGTGCATCCGGGTAATTCACCGGCACTATCAGGCGCGCGCCGGTGGCAGCCAGTTTCTCTGCCTGCTGATAGGCGTCTGTACCGACGCGAATGACATAATCGGTGTCGAACTCTTGCGCGACGCCATCCACTGTTAATGCCTGATGCCAATTATCCACTTCCATTATCTGCGGCAGGCTCTGGGCACGTATCCACCCTTCCAGCGATTCGTCGACAAACGGACGTTGCTCGTGTGCAGCAAACCACTGTGCATCCAGGTAAGTCTGTCGCAACAAGGCAACCGACCCCATCAAAGACACCGGAACCGTCTGGCTGGAGCTGCCTTTGTCAAGGGAGTAGTGTGCGGCGGCGTCAGCTATCACAACTGCCTCATTGGCATTGTGATTACCCAGGGTCACCAGCGTCGAGGTGCCACGGGCAATGCCATCCGCATGATGACTAAGCACTGAGCTGAAGCCCAGGTCACGCAATGTCTCACTGCTGTCAGCATCGGGCGTGAAATTTTCCACGGCACGATAATGCGAGCGAATGGCATCGTTGGCGTTGTAGGCCTGGTTGCCCGACCTCACCACTTCGGCGCCGCCACGCTGCACCGGACGCCCCGGTGTTGGCAGGCCGTAACCGGAATACAGGTCGATAAAGCCCGGGTAGACGTACTTGCCCGCCATATCAATGGCAAAATAACCATCCCGCGCGTCAGTGCCCGCGACCACATTAACGACAACCCCATCACGGACCAAGACCGTTGCGTCTTCCTGATAACCCTGTCCCGGCAGATAGACAGTGGCGCCGGTCAGGGCGATTGCATTGCGCCTGTTATCGGCTATCCCATTGGGCGTTGCGGTTTCCTGGGCAAACACGGGCGACACCATGAGCATGGTTGCCAGCCAACATATAAAAAAGCGCATATCTGTGTTCCTTAGTATCAGGTTTATTCGAATTCAGGATTTATTGCGATGCAGCGGAGCCGGTTTTGATCGGCGCTCGTCATGTGGCGTACCCGCGCAACTTTCGCCCGTGTACATACCCGCCAGGAACTGCGAAAGATGCCGCAGAAACCGTTTAAACCTGCCACGACCGCTGGTATTCCCCAGGTTCAGCTCATTAAGGCCAAGACGCCGGCCGTCCAGCGTTGGCGCTGAAGCCTGGTTTGGGGACTTGCTGTGATCCGGTTCCATAAATGCCTCGTCAAAACAATGACAGCCGCCCGATAATATCGGAAAGTGTGACCAGGTAGTACAATTACTGCCAACAGGAGAATCAAATGATGCGATCACCCGACTATCGAACATGCGCGCTGGTACTCGTCCTGGCAGCGTCCATGCTGGCAGCATGCTCGCCCGATGGCAATATGCCGTTGGCACCAAGCCCGGCTGGCAACCCCACAAACATGTCCGGGGCGGTCCAGAACGCAGCACCTGACCCGGCGGTAGCCGCCTTTGCCAGTGCCAGCGAAGCGCTGATGCAGCGCATGCTGACACGAGCCCCGGAATGGTCCATTTACGCGGGTCGATACGACGTTGCCGACCGGGTCACTATCCCGGATGCTGCCCGTCGCGCCGAAGACCTGGCGTTTGCCGAAGCCGAGCTGGCAGCTCTATCGCGGATCGACCCACAAACCCTGCCGCCGGAACTGCGTATTGATCACGCTCTATTGACCAACCGGCTGGCCTCCATGCGCTGGTACCTCACTGAATTCAGGGATTGGCAGTGGGATCCCTCCAATTACAATGTCGCCGGCCCTATCGGTCTGATATTGAATACGCCCTATGCATCGGAAGCGGATCGTTTGCGAACGGTACTGGCACGACTGGAACAGGTACCCGCCTACTACCAGGCGGCGCGCAGCAATATCAGCAATCCGACACGCGAACATACCGAGCTGGCGATCACACAGAATCGCGGTACGCTGAACCTGCTGGGCGACAGTTTGCGCGAGCGCGTAGCCGCTTCCAGTCTGGAAACAGCAGAAAAAGAGCGCTTCGAACGAACCCGGCAGGCGGCGGTTGAAACCATCGACGGCTTTATCACGGAACTTCAGTCCATCTCCGGGGCCCTGACGGAAAATGACGACGCCCGTCCTTTCCGCATTGGTGCCGGGCTCTACGACGCTAAATTCCGCTACGACATTCAATCAGGCTTCACCGCGCGGGAGCTCTACGATCGAGCGCTGGCGGAAAAAAATCGCCTGCATAACGACATGGATGCCATCGCGATTGAGCTCTGGAGCGACTATTTTCCTGATCAGGCCATGCCTGAAGACCGGCTCGACCGCATCGGCCTGCTTATTGACCACCTGTCAGATCAACATATTGCCCGCGAGAATTTTATCAGTGAGATTGAACGTCAGATCCCGCTGCTGACGGCTTTTGTCACTGAAAATGACCTGATCGATCAGGACCCGACCAGGCCGCTGGTGGTCCGCGAAACGCCCGAATACATGCGCGGCGGCGGCGCCGGGGCATCGGTCAGTGCCCCGGGCCCGTTTAACCCGACCGCTGACACCTACTATAACGTGACCCCGCTGGACGACTACAGTGATGAACAGGCGGCCAGTTACCTGCGTGAATACAACCAGTGGGTGCTGCAGATTCTGAACATCCATGAGGCAATACCGGGCCACTACACGCAACTGGTACACGGCAACAAATCATCCGGATTGATCAAAAGCCTGCTGCGAAATGGCGCCATGATCGAGGGCTGGGCGGTCTATTCCGAACGCATGATGCTGGAGCAAGGCTGGGGTGACCAGGCGCCTGAGATGTGGCTGATGTACGGCAAATGGAATTTACGTGTGGTCACCAACGCCATCATGGACTACGCCGTTCATGTATTGAACATGACTGAGCAGGAAGCCATGGACATGATGCTGCGCGAGGCATTCCAGGAACGGACTGAAGCGGAGAATAAATGGCGCCGGATCACGCTGTCGCAGGTGCAACTAACATCGTACTTCACCGGTTATGCCGAAATTTATGACTTTCGCGAGCGCCTGAAAGCCGGCATGGGAGATGAGTTTGATCTGAAGACGTTCCACAATCGTTTCCTCAGCTATGGCAACGCGCCTGTGCCTGCCATCGTGGACATGATGCAGGGCGACAACTGAGCCGCCCGGGTTCACATTCGCGGCCGTGAGGCCGCGCTCGCGCAACACGGCCGCCCCCATCCGGCGCCATTTGTGGTTAAATAGCAAACACACGATCCATCCCTATCAGGCCGACACTCAGGAGATCCGCTCCCCGCTATGGAACTTGTTGTTTTTGATCTCGACGGCACCTTGCTCAATGATGCCTCAAAAATTTCCGTGTTCACCCGCGAAACTCTCACTCGACTGACGCAAAGCGGGGTCGCATATACGGTGGCAACCGGACGCAACCTGCACTCCGGTCAGCAGATCATTGCTGATCACGGTTTTGTGCTGCCCCATGTGTACACCAACGGCACCGTCATCTGGGACCCCCGCGTGGAGACCCTGTCACTGAACAATTACCTGACGGTTTCTGAAGCCACGCATGTCCTGCGCGCAGCACTGAACGAAGAGATCAGCCCCTGGGTCAATACCGTGACCGAGGACAAGCAACACTACGTGTTTCATCCCTCGTCACTGAACACCGTAGAAAAAAAGCTGCTGGACGTGGTTCGCAGTCGCGGCGGCGCGCAAATCCGGCCATTAACCGACCTGCCCGCCGATGCCCGTATTACCAATATCAGCATGCTGGGCAGTGCTGCCGGCATCGACGCCATCAGGGAAAACCTGGCAAACGAAGATCATCTGGTCTCATACTCGGGCGTTGCCATGGAAAGCAAGGACCTGAAATGGGTGGATTTTCATCACAGCAGCGCCAGCAAGGGCGATGCCCTCACTCTGCTGCGCCAGCAATTGAACATCAGCAGCCTGATCTGTTTTGGTGACAGCGACAACGACCTGAGTATGTTCCGGGTCGCCGACGAAAGTTATGCCCCTGACAACGCCAAGGATTATGTCAAGGCGGAAGCAACCGCCGTCATCGGTCACAACAATGACGATGGTATTGCACATTACCTGCGAGGGCGCTTTAATCTGTGACGGTTGTGATATCGGCATCGATAATGACCACCAACAATAAGTAGAAACATCCTGCACATCACCTACAAAGGAGACACACTATGGAACTGGTTACAATCGTTGTTGTACTGGCGTTATTGCAATATATGGTATTTGGCATTCTGGTTGGCAAGGCACGCGGCACCTATAAGATAGAAGCACCAGCGGTCACCGGCGATCCTGTTTTTGAACGTTATTATCGCGTCCATATGAACACACAGGAAAGTCTGGTGCTGTTTCTGCCCTCGATCTTTTTGTTTGCTACCTATGTCAATGCCGAGATTGCCGCCGCGCTGGGCGTGGTCTTCATTATCGGCCGTTATCTGTACCTGCGCGCATATGTCAAAGACCCCAAATCACGCGGCCTGGGTTTTGCCCTGACCATGTTGCCGTCCCTGGCATTGGCGCTCGGCGCGCTGATCGGCGCCGCATTGAGTTTGCGCTAAGCCACAGGGAACCTTGCATTGAGCACACACGCCAGCGATGACGCCCGCCGCAGCAGCCCCAGCTCGCTGCGCAACCGCGAAGCCATCGGCCAGGTATTGCAAACATACCTGGCCGCCAACAGCCGGGTGCTGGAAATCGCTGCCGGAACCGGAGAACACGCGGTGTATCTGAGCACACTGCTGGCAGCATCACGATGGTGGCCAAGCGATATTAACGCCGATGCTATCGACAGTATCAATGCCTGGCGTGACGAGGCAGATGCATCGGTCCTGCAGCCGGCACTGATGTTTGATGTCAGTCGCCCGGTGACGGAAAATATCACCGTGCTGACCGATGCCGGTTCCGGGCCAGCACTGTTGGACGCTATTGTGTGTATCAACATGATTCATATCAGTCCCTGGCAAGCCACCCGGGGCCTGATGCAAACGGCTGAAACCCTGCTGAGCGAAGGCGGCCTGTTGTACCTGTATGGCCCCTACCAGCGCAAGGGTCAACACACAGCACAAAGCAACGCCCTGTTTGATGCAGACTTGCGATCACGTAACCCGCAATGGGGGATACGCGACCTGGATGATGTCTGCACACTGGCGGCAGCGCACCACCTCAAGCTGCTGGATGTAGTGACCATGCCCGCCAACAATTTGAGTGTGCTTCTGCAAAAACGCACAGTCTCCAGCGGCGCGACTGTAACGCCGGACCACACAAGCCATGAGTGACGCCGCCAACGCCCGCGCCTGGTACAACAACAGTGGCCCGGGCGCGTTGGTGGCAGCCGCATTTATTGGACCGGGCACCGTTACCGTGTGCACGCTGGCCGGTGTCGAATTCGGCTATGACCTGTTATGGGTCATGCTGCTGTCGGTACTTGCGACCATGGTCTTGCAGGAAATGTCTGCTCGTATCGGCATTGTCACCGGCCGTGGTCTCACCGATGTCATTCGCAGCCAGCTCCATCATCAGCCTCTTGTCCGATTTATTGTATTACTGATGATCGTCAGTGCCATTGTTATCGGCAATGCTGCCTATGAAGCGGGCAATATCAGCGGCGGGCGACTGGGGCTGGAAACCCTGCTCGGCATCGAGCCGGCATCGGGCGCACGCTGGCTCAGTCTGCTCATCGGCGCTATCGCCTTCGGTCTGTTATTTGTGGGTAGCTACAAGGTGCTGGAACGCGCCCTGATTGCCATGGTGATCCTGATGAGTCTGGCCTTTGTGCTCGCCGCGGTGTTGACCCGGCCGGACATGGGCGCGCTACTGCAGGGCCTGCTGGCGCCCTCGCTCAACGATGCCAATCTGCTGACCATACTGGGGCTGATCGGCACCACGGTTGTCCCCTATAATCTGTTCCTGCATGCCTCACTGGTCAGCGAAAAATGGCGTAGCGTGGACGCTTTGCCACATGCACGGCGCGACACCTTCATTGCGATCAGCGTCGGCGGACTGGTTTCCATGGCCATCATAGTATGCGCGGCGGCGGTCAATACATCGGGCATTCGCAATGCAGCCGACCTGGCACTTGGCCTGGAGCCGCTGTTTGGCAATTTTGCCAAATACTTTCTCAGTCTGGGCCTGTTTGCTGCCGGCATCACCTCCGCCATTACCGCCCCGCTGGCGGCCGCCTATGTTGTGCGTGGCTGCATGGGATGGCCGGCAGATCTGAAACACGCTGGTTTTCGTCTGGTGTGGATGCTGATTCTGGCCACCGGCATTACCTTCTCGTCGCTTGGCATCAATCCCATCGAGATCATCCGTTTCGCCCAGGTTGCCAATGGCCTGACCCTGCCCGTGGTGGTGGCCATCGTACTGTGGATCATGAACCGCAGCTCCGTGCTGGGTGCCCACAAAAATACCCCTCTGAACAATCTGCTGGGCATCATCATTCTGACGGTAACGGTGGCACTGGGTTCACGAACTATTATTCAGGTACTTGGCAACCTCTGACCGGGTATCACCGGGCGGCCCGAAACAGACCGTCGGACGCCTGCAGGAGTTTAGCTCGCAACTTGGGCTGCATATCAGTACGTTCATCCAGATACTGCTGAACAATCGCCGCTGCTTCTGGCGAGCTGTGGCCGTCCAGAGTGGCATTCAGCCAGCGCAGTGGAAAGAATATATCACCGGTCTGCTGAATCTCTTCCAGCAACATCAGTGCCGGTCTGATCAGCGGCCGGGCGCTACCCGCGCGCAGCGGATGATGGATCAGGCGTGTCGCATCCAGCACCCAGGATTCCTGACGTCGGTTTTCCAGATTTGCAAATGACAGGAACAGTTCGGCGCGGCGATCAGCATCCTGACTCAGGGCCGGACGCACAAATTGGAAACGGTCCAGCCGGTCCGGGTTACTGATCCGGGCCTGCTGCGCGTCAAGAATACTGTCGGCCCCGGGTACTGCCCTGAGCGCAAGGGTTTCAGCCAGATCGATATATTGCTGCTCCTGCAGTGGCAATCCCTCAATGTCACGGCTCATGCCCCAGATCGCGGCAAGCTCTGCCAGACCGGTTTCTGTTGCGGTAACATCCACCAGGGTATTGAAGTATGCCCCTTTTCGGCCAGCGCCATCAGCACGCGCCAGCGCCTGCCACAGTGTCGCCTCCAGATTGTCTGCGCGCGCGCTCCGGTCTGCAGCGGACAGATAACGCCACCAGACTCCGCGCAACAGACCCAGCACCTGTTGCGCAATCAACGGGTCCTGCTCACGCTGCACCGCAATCAGCAAAGCGTCGTACAGGGCCGCTGGCGCCAGCGAGTCCTCCAGCACATCTTCCCAAAGGTGTTGCCACACAACCGCCCGGTGCAGACCCGACTCAAGCCCATGGACAGAGCCGAGTAAAAACTGCCGACTGTTTTCATCGAGCTCGAAACGGGCATAGCCGACACCATCGGCACCGGCCAGAATAAAGTCCGGCGGCACAATACCCGGCACCTCCACCCGCGCACTGCGTTGGCGAAGCTGTGCCACATGCTCCGTAACATGTCCGTCCCTTGCCACTGCCACCACTACCGGCTGCTGCCACTGCAGGCTGCGCGCCGTATCGTCATCGCTCTGTGACACGGTAATACCACCTTGCTGCCAGCGTGCCTGAATGCGCGGACGTCCCGGTTGATCCACCCACGCCCGACTCCAGGCCGTCAGGTCCTCAGCACTCATGGCATCCAGCAGGCTGATCAGATCCGGCCAACCGGCGTTGCCGAAGGCGAACTGCTGCAGATATTGACGCAGGCCGGCGCGCAACACGTCCTCCCCCAACAGCGTCTCCAGTTGCTGCATTACGATTGGCGCCTTCTGGTAAATGATGGCACCGTACAGCGAGCCGGCATCACGCAGATTATCCAGCTGCTGGCGAATCGGATTGGCCCCTGCAGTTCTGTCAACTGCGTAGGCTGAGGGATGATGTGCCTGAAAAAAACGCAGGTCCAGATCCAGCTCCGGGAATGCCGGACCGGCAATCTTGGCTGCCATGAAATTGGCAAAGACTTCCTTCATCCAGACATCATTGAACCAGCGCATGGTCACAAGATCGCCAAACCACATATGTGCCGTTTCATGCGCAATCAGACTGGCCCGGCTCAACTCCTGTGCGCGTGACGCGCTGGGATCAAGAAACAACGTGTCGGCACGATACCAGATGGCGCCCGGGTGCTCCATGCCACCAAACTGAAACGCCGGTATGGCAAAAAAGTCGAACTTGCCAAATGGATAATCAATGGCCGTGTAGTCTTCCAGCCAGTCAATGGCCGTCGCATGCAAATCAAAGATGGCATCGCGGTTGCGCGCCAGTCGCTCGGGGTCAGTTTCGCGGTGATACATGTTAAAGGTTCGACCACCACGTTGGGCGGTTTCGACCTGCAGATCACCGGCGGCAAAAGCAAACAGATAAGAGCTGATGGCCAGGGTTTCGGCAAATTCGATCAGATCCATGCCGGGCAGTGCCGGATCTGGCTGGCGCGTGGTCTCAGCACCATTGGCCAGTGCCCGCCAATTCGCCGGGATGCTCAACTGCAGACGATAGCGGGCCTTGATATCGGGTTGTTCAAACACCGGAAAAGCCGTCGAGGCGCGATCGGGCACAAACAGGGCGTACATGAAATCACTGCGACGATTCAGCGCTGTATCCGCACTTGTGAATTCAACACCCAGCTGCTGAGATCCCTGTGCCAGCGCTGCGGCCGGAATCACAATATGGTCGTTAGTCACCTGGTAGGTCACTGGCTGACCGTTCAGGGTGACATCCACAACATGATCTGCGGGTACCCGGAAGTCGATGACCAACGGCTGCGACGCGTCGCTCAAATCGAATACGGCCAGCAGCGTACCTGTCACCGGCTCATTGACATCGGCGGGCACACGAAAATGCAGATCATAAACCACGTTGCTGATGCTGGCCGCACGCCGTTGTGCCAGTGTCAGTGCCACACCGGGGGCAGGACTGGCAGCACTGCTGTTGCCGGAACTATTGTTGCCAGCGCTATTGTTACCGGAAGCAAGACAGGACATAAGAGAAAGCGCCATTACGAGCACACCAATAAATTTGCCAGACGTCATGCTTCAGTCTCCAGTCTAATTGGCAGGCTATGATAAAAAAGGGGTTGCGTCATGACGGATCAACGCAACCCCTGGCTCTGCAGTCTCAGAACAGCCTGTTATTTAACGTAAGCGGTCGGCAACACCTTCTACCGTCTCCAACAGCGCCTGGTATCGCGCCTGTGTCGCGCCGGTCCGGCTCATTGCTTCGCTCTCCAGCCCTGTTGCCAGTGACGCCAGTTGTGTCGCCACCGCTGCACTGCCAGAACCATTGGCCAGTGCGGCAGCAGCTTGATCCAGCGCTGCCGTCAGCGTCTGATCCTGCACAACATCCAGCGCTCCCAGGCGTCGCAACTGATCCATGTAGGCTTTAGCTACCACCGGATCGGCAGGCCAGTCGAGTTGTCGCTGCTGCTGTGGATTGTGCAGGTTCTCCGAGGCGGTGAGCGCAGCGGCTGCCAGTTCATTTTCACTCAGATAGTCACTGGGCGTCAGCTCAAACACATCGAGGCCGCGCGCAATTTCGGTGCCGTAAATCACACCGTTGTACCAGTACGCAGACCAGTAACCACCCATGACCAGCTCTTCCGGGTCAATCGGTCCGCGATCAAAAAACGCGATCTCTACCGGATTCTCCGAATCAGTGAAGTCCATCACTGAAATACCACCCTGGTACCAGGACTGCACAAAAATGTCGCGGCCCGGGACCGGCACCAGTGAACCATTGTGTGCGACACAGTTTTCCTGGTCAGACTGGGGTGCCGGCATCTTGTAATGGCTGCGGAATTCGAGATTGCCATCGACAACGTCGTACACGGCGTTGGCACCCCAATTCTGCGGATCAAAGGCACGGCAGCGTGCACGCGAGCCACCGCCCCACTCATCGGTAAACAACACTTTGGTGCCTTCATTATTGAAGGTGGCCGAGTGCCAATAAGCAAAACCGGTATCAACCACCTGATCCAGGCGCGTAGGGTTCATCGGGTCGCTGATATCAAACAGGATACCGTTGCCGGAACAGGCGCCGGCTGCAATACCCAGTGACGGGAATGCGGTGATGTCATGACAGTGGTTGGTTTCGTTGGTGTCCTGGGTACCTTCGCCATGGTCACCGCCCTCCCACAGTCCGGCAATCACACCAGTGCCCGGATCAGAGAATACCTGCGGTCGGCTGACGATGCGTGCGTCCTGCGGGTTATCGAGCGGAATCTGAACTATTTCGATACGGAAGCGCGCCGATTCTGCATCTTCAAAGGGCGATTCATTCACACAGCCCTCCAGTTCTTCGCCGGGACGCACGTAGCTGGTACCCGAGATATACACCAGAATATTGTTATCGGCATCGGCATCGCTGACCACCGTGTGTGTGTGCGACCCACGACAGGTCTGCACAGCGGCCACCTGAACCGGCATGGTAAAGTCGCTGACATCAAAAATCCGGATGCCACGGAAACGCTCGTCGCTGACGCGCTCGGCAACACCGGTCAGGCCACAGTCGAGTCGACCCCGATTCTGTTCAACGGACATGATCAGCAAGTCACCGATCACCGACACATCGCCCTGGCCGCCCGGACATACCACCGAGCTCATCAGTTGCGGGCTGGTCGGGTTGCTGATGTCGTACGCATTGAAACCATGGTAGTTGCCGGCGATAAGGACATCGTCAGTAAAAGCGATATCGGTATTGGCAAAATCCAGCAGACTGGGACGCGGCTCGGCATCTTCATCGTCTGATTCTTCGCCAGTGTCGTTGATCCGGCTCATGGGCAGGCCCTGCGGATTGGCCGGGTCATAGAAGCCTTCCGGCTTCGGCATGGCCGCCATCAGCCGCATATTGAGGGAAGCCTGTCCCGCCGTATCATAACCGGCACTGAGATTGACGCGTGGATCCGGTGACAGCGTGGCCAGCATCAGTGTCATACGCTCAATTTCACTGGTCTGCTCGGTGGTGACTTCAGAGGTGAACTCGAACAGCACCGGATCCTGGGCGGAACCACCCTGCTCCAGCAAGGTTTCCACCATGGTGATGGCGCCCTGATGGTGTTTGATCATCAATTCAAGATAGCGGGCATCAAAGTCCACGCCTTCGGCGCCGGCGAGTTCGGCCATTTCCTCGTCAGTGATCATGCCCGGCATCATGTCGTTGTGAGAGCCATGAGAACCGCCGCGCATGACATGATCTGCCATGGAACTGGTGGTGGGCTGGCCGCGCTCACGCAACCAGTCCTGCATGAAACTCATTTCATCCTCCTGCGACAGCGATATGCGCTGCCCCAGCTGTTCCATGTCTGCATTTTGTGAGCGGTCTTCCAGCAGCGCACTCATCTCGACCGCCTGCGCGTGATGCGCAATCATGTCCTGCATAAATTTGACATCGGCATCACTGAAGCGCATGCCAGCCAGATCTGAAGCCTCTTCGGCAGTGATCTGACGGCTGCTCTGCCCGGGTGCACCCGGTTGCACGATCGGCACCTGTGCGTAACTTTCGGCGGCCATGAACAGTGAGACGGCGGTTGCGAGCGACACGCTGGACGCGATACGGAAGATCTGAGAGGCTGGTTTGGTCATTGATATGTCTCCGGGCTTTGCCTTACATTTCGTCTTCGTGTCTCCGGAAACCGGCCTGAAAAGAGCGTCATGAGCAAAGCATCTGATAGCGGAATTGTATACAACCACAACCTGACTTGGATGTTTTCAGGTCGCGAATGTATCAAAGATTACAACGGTTTGTTGACGGATGCCACTGAATACTCACGGATATAAGTCAAATGACCAAGGTTGGCAAGCTCGCCGTGCAAGCAACCGGGAGTATGCCAGCGCCAATCACGGACCCGGAGCAGAGCAGAACCTCAAAGAGTGACCGTGTTGTGTCACAAAGGTGCCCGACAGCCCTGTTAGTTGCCAGCATCAGGAAAAAATAGGGCACAAAACGGGTAAACCCCCTGTTCGAGGCTGGCAAGCCTATGCTCACTATGCCAGAATGCACGGCCTAAGTGACTGATTTTAATCATTGGAGTGCCTTGCCAGATGGCTCAGAAGAAGGAAAACAAGGAAGATAAACCCAAAAAATTCTTTGGCTTCGAAGTCAGTGAGACCCTCAGCTACGTTGTTGTAGTGGTGCTCGCTATCATTTTTATCCGTCAGGTCATGGTCCTGTTTTAGCTGTCATCGCGGCAGCGCGCTGTTCAGGTAACTGAATCAGCGCCAGGTTTGCCGACCCTCCCCCTCGATACACCAAGTTGTTCCGGCATCCCCTGCCATGCTAAATTACGTCCCCTTTTCATCGACCACGGCCAATCGATCGGGTGGGCGCGAGCTCGCGTGCGCCTGGACGTGTTCGAAGGTTAATTATCAGCTGCAATGACAGGAACCCTTATGAGCCACTACAAAATCGCTTTGCTGGACGGTGACGGCATCGGCCCGGAAATCATGAAAGAGGCGGTCAAAGTGTTGGACCTGGTTGCCGAGCGCAACAACGTCACGTTTGACCTGATTCATACGCCATTTGGCGCCAGTGCGTATTTTGACTGTGGTCATCCGTTCCCGGACGAGACCAAGAAAGTCTGCGATGAAGCCGATGCCATCCTGAAAGGCCCTATCGGCCTGAATCACGAAGATTCACAAAAAATCCCGGTGGATATGCAACCCGAACGTGGCGCCCTGTTGCCGCTGCGCCGTCGTTACAACACCTATGCCAACTTTCGTCCGGTGTTTCTGCCCAGGGGCCTGGCACACTTCTCACCGCTGAAAAAGGAGATCATCGGCGACGGCATCGACATCATGATCATCCGCGAGCTGGTGGGCGGCCTGTATTTTGGCGAAAAAGAGACCGGCACTACCGCTGACGGCGTGCGTTACGTAAAGGAAACACTGGAATACGACGAAAACCAGATCCGCCGCATTGCCATCGTCGCTTTTGACACCGCCATGAAGCGCAAAAAAGTGCTGCACAACATCCACAAAAGCAACGTCCTGAAGTCCAGTGTGCTGTGGAACGACGTGATGGCCGAGGTCGGCAAGGACTACCCGGACGTGACTGTCGAAAACATTCTGGTCGACGCAGCCGCGACCTACCTGTGCCTGAACCCGGGCCGGTTTGACGTCATGGTCATGGAAAACATGTTTGGCGACATTCTCAGTGATCAGGGCGGCGGTATTCTCGGGTCACTGGGCCTGATGCCGTCTGCCTGCCTGGGTGATGACAAAGCCTACTACGAACCGTCGCACGGTTCGGCACCGGATATTGCTGGCAAGAACATTGCCAATCCGTACTCAATGATTGGTTCGGTGGCCATGATGCTGGAGATGAGCTTTGGCATGGATCAGGAGTCGAAGAATGTCTGGCATGCCATGCAAAGCGTTTTTGCTGATGGTTACTCGACGGCTGATCTGTCCAAGCCCGGCAGCGGGGTCAAGATGATTGACACCCAGGCCTTCGGCGATCGCGTCGTGGAAGCACTGCGTAGCATGCCTGTACCTGCCTGAGCAGTTGTCCCGCCTGGCTGCTCGTCAGCCAGGCGTTAAAAAGGTCGCGCGTCCTTGGGCAGCAGGACGGTCTTGGTACCGGAGAGCTTTTCATGGACGGCGTCGTGATCCTTATCCACATACAGCCACAGATAGCCCAGACCGCCCAGCCAGAATGCAGGCCACGCGGCCACAAAACGGATCAACCCATGCTGTAGCGAAATGGGTTTGTTGTCAGTACGCAATGCCTTGATTCGCCACGCGATCATACCCAGGGTCTGCCCGGTGCGACGCCAGAACCAAAGGTAGAAACAGGCAGCGGTGGTGACCATCATGACAAAATTCAGCATGAGCAGTACCGGATGGGTCTGCACCTGACCATCGACCAGCTCGCTGGTATTGTCAGCAAACAGCCCGAATACAAACAGTATAATGAATCCGAGAATCATCCACATCGCAAATACGAGAAACATATCGTAGAGCAGTGCGGCCAGCCGGCGCAAAAGACCCGCGCGCGGCAATAAGGCAGTTTCAGCCTCGGAAAGGAGTCGGCGCTGGATTTTCTTTTTTGAACTCATTGGGGACAAACACGGCTGCTAATCAGACAAGGCGCCAGTATAACGTATTTACCAGCACCTTGTTGCTCAGAACAGCACCGGCGGGGTCGTATCCTCAGGCTCCTCGGGTGTCTGTTCCGCATCACCATCGGTGTTTCCTGAACGCACCGATGCCGGGATATCACCCAGCAACGCGCGCAATCGCTGCAGATCCTCAGCATTTGACACCACTTCCTGCTCTGTGTCGACAGGCTCCAGATCACTGGCATTAAACACCAGGTTAAAGGTATAACGCGCATCGCGCATACACAGAATGGTAAATGCAGTTTCGTCGTTTTCAGTGCGGTACTCATTCAGACGCCCATACAGCACCTCGGCGCAATCGGGGTCCAACAGCGCCTGATGAGCCGCAGCGACCAGCAGTTCGCGCAGATTTTCCTGGCTCGGGGGCAGCCACAGGCGTTGCGGTTTTACGGCTCCGGCTCCGGGTTCAGCTGCAGCCAGGCCACCGCACATGACGGTAGCCAGTAAAAGTCCTGCACCAATTTTTGTAGTTACATGATTCATAGGGTTCCTATCGACAATTCGCCATAAAACTTGAATCTGGCGCCACACTTATGATGCCTGAAAGGATCTGATAGAATCCAGCCCTTGATTCAACGGCTTCAGGATACTTCCCGGCATGAGTGCACAAGCAAGTGGCAGACAGGTCCAGATACTGGACACCACCCTGCGTGATGGCGAGCAGACCCAGGGCGTTTCATTCGCCGCCAAAGAAAAACTGCAAATCGCCCGCGCTTTGCTGCAGTCGCTTAAAGTCGATCGCATTGAAGTCGCGTCAGCACGCGTCTCGGAAGGTGAGAAAAAGGCCGTCGCAGACATCAATAGCTGGGCGGCCCAGGAAGGCTTGCTCGATAAAGTTGAAGTATTGGGATTTGTCGATCACACCCTCAGCGTCAACTGGGTGCGTGATGCCGGTGGCAAGGTCATCAACCTGCTCGCCAAAGGCAGCGAGAAACATTGTCGCGAACAACTCGGGCGAACGCTGGACGAACATATCAATGACATCAAACGCACTGTCGCCTACGCCCAGGACAACGGTCTGCGCGTCAACATGTATCTGGAAGACTGGTCTAATGGCTACAAAGACAGTCCCCAATATGTGTTTGACCTGGTGGCCGGCGTCAGCGACTGCGGCATCGGCAACTTTATGCTGCCTGACACACTGGGCGTGATGACGCCGGATGAAGTTTACGCCGCGCTGACCGACATGACCGGCCGTTTTCCGACGCAGCGCTTTGATTTCCATCCCCATAACGACTATGGATTAGCCACGGCTAATGTCATGTCCGCCGTCAAAGCCGGTATCGACACCATTCACTGTACGATCAACTGCCTGGGCGAACGTGCCGGTAACGCATCGTTGGCAGAGGTGGCGGTGGTACTGAAAGACAAGCTGGGCATTCGTTTATCTATCGATGAAACCCGTATTGCCATGCTCAGCCGGATGGTGGAAAATTTTTCAGGCAAATGGATTGCTGCCAATACGCCGATCGTTGGCGCTGATGTCTTTACCCAGACTGCCGGTATCCACGCCGATGGCGACCAGAAAGGTGGCCTGTATATCACGGCCCTGCGCCCCGAACGGTTTGCCCGCAAGCGCACCTATGCCCTGGGCAAGATGAGCGGCAAAGCATCACTGGCCAACAATCTGGAAGAGATGGGTCTGGAGCTGAACAGCGAGGACCAGCGCAAGGTGCTGCAGGAAATCGTCAAGCTGGGCGATTCCAAAGCACTGATCACTGCCGATGACCTGCCGTTTATCATTGCCGATGTGCTGGAGCGGCGCGAGTTTCGTTATGTAGAACTGATGAATTGCTACATCAGCAGCGGGCTGGACGTGGACAGCACAGCCAGCATTCGCGTCAGCATTCAGGATAAAACCTTCAACGCGTCCGGTTCGGGCAATGGCGGTTTTGCAGCATTTATCGACGCCATCAGCAAAATTCTCAAAAAGCGTGACTTTGTCATGCCGGCACTGGTGGACTATGAAGTGCATATCCCGCGCGGTGGCAATACCAATGCCCTGACCGAATGTATCATCACCTGGAAAATCGAGGATCGGGAATTAAAAACCCGGGGCGTGGACGCCAACCAGGTCTTGGCCGCCGTCAAAGCCACATTGCGCATGATCAATATACGCATGCACAGCCTGATACCGTAAGGCAGCCTAAACGCGGCGCAGCAGGAATAACCCCAGCAGTGCGCACAGCATTATAGGTGCCAGGACAGCCACAAAGGGGCTGATGCCATACAGAATGGTCGCTGGCCCCAGCGTGCGCTGAACAATCGTGAACCCCAGGCCGATGGCAATCGCCACAAACACCCGAAATCCCATGGTGGCCTCGCGCAGAGGACCAAATACAAAAGAAACCGCCAGCAATACCAGGCTCAAGGTCGCCAGCGGCTGCAACAACTTCTTCCAGAACGCCAGGTAATAATTGCTGCTGTCCAGCCCCTCAGTATCAAAGTAGCGGGCAAACTGATACAGACCACTGATCGATTGCCGGTCAGGTCGCACCAACAGCACGCTGAGCAGAGAGGGCGACATGTCCACTGACCATTGCCATTCATCATGGTACTCAGCCTGCAGCCGGTCGCCGGCAAAGCGCGTTTCGCGCACGCCGGTCAGACGCCAGTATGGTTCACCGTCGTCATCCATATAATAACCCTGTTCAGCGAAACTGCTGCGCAACAATTCGCGCCTGTCGCTTAACTCGTAAACGGTCACACCAAACAGCTCACGGCCGCCCGGGGCGATGGCATTGATATGAATGTACTCATTGCCAATCTTGCGCCAGTCACCCTGTGAACTACTGATGGCCTGCCCCCCACTCTGGATCAGCGCGCGCTGACTTTGCGCGGTCTGTTGTAACGTCGGAGCGATCCATTCGCCCAGAATCAGGCTGAATACCATGACCCCCAACACGGGTATCATGACCCAGCCCACCAACACTGATGTTTTTACACCTGACGACTGCATGACCAGCAGTTCCTGACTGGATGCCAGAATACCCAGACCTATCAGCGCCCCACCAAGAGCCACGAACGGCAACAATTCATAGACACTGGTAGGCAAGGTCCGCAGCACATAAACGATGGCATCCCAGGCCGTGTAGTAACGATTGGTGTCTGCCAGCTCTTCTGCCACCGTGAACACCAGGTCAATCATCGTGATCAGCCCCAGCACCACCAGCATCGACAGCAGTACGGTTTTGGCCATGTAGCGGGCAAGCATGGGCATATTATGCGACCCTCGCCAGTGTTGGCTTTCTGGGCCGGCCACGCCACATCAGTGCCAGACCACCGGCAATAAAAACAAGATGCACCCACCACATTCCGACAACAGGCGACAAACTGCCATCTTCAACGGCATCGCGGGTTACCTGTAGCAACATGAAATACAGACCATACAACAGTGCCGCAGGCACCAGCCTGGCGAAACGGCCCTGACGCGGATCGACTTTGCTCAGCGGCACCGCCAGCAACGTCAGCACGGGAATCAGCAATATGACGGAAATACGCCATTGCAATTCAGCGATCAGGGCGGGATCCGAAGACCCCAACAATGCCATTGTTGGCAATTCGGTGCCTCGCAATACCGGCGCGATTGTGCTCTGCTCCGGCAGCAGGACTCCCTGCTCCTGAAATTCGGTCACACTATAGTCGGCGGCACCCGGCGTGCCATCGTAAAAATAGCCATTCTCCAGCAACATGAAACGGCGGCCACTCGCCTCATCCACGATCGGACGCGCCGATTCGGCCACCATAATGCGCAAACCTGACTCGCCTTGTGGCGGGTTCGGATCCCGCAGTACCACAAAGGGGTTATTCAACTGACGGCCCACCGCAGTCTCTGACAGGGACTCGGCATAAGTGACGCGCTGCCCGCGATTGAACGATTGAAACTGTCCGGAGACAATCAGATCGATTTCGGTTAATTCATCCTGAGACTGCCGCAGGGTCTCGGTCTGCTGCAAACCTGCCGGCGCCGCATAAAGACTCAGAACGGCCATGGCACAGGCCAGCAGCAAGCCCGCACCCATGGTCATAGTGAGCAGTTTTGCGCGACTGAAGCCGCAGGCATGCAACACGACCATCTCGTTCTCGGCATACATCCGCCCGTAAGCCAGCAACACGGCCAGGAAAAAGGCAAACGGCACAATAATGAGCAGAAATTCGGGCAGGCGATACAACATCAACATCAGCAGGATATCGGTGGTCATTTTGCCGGCGACAGCATCAGCGAGGTATTGCAGAAATCGTGACGTAAACGATACAACCAGCAGTATCAGCGACACCGCCATGGTGACCTGAAGAAGTTGCTGGGTGAAGTATCGAAACAGAATCAATGGATAGAGGCCCGCTTACTCGTCGGACTCGCCAACCAGGCTTTTGAAGGCCAGTGGCACAGCCGCAATCTTGTGTTTGTCGAAATCAAAAAAGACAACGCCCTGCTTGGCATTGCACACAACCCGGTCAAGCGCCGAATTAGTAATCTGAAAGCAGATATCGCAACCATATTTGTTAAACCGGCTGACCCCGACCTCAATGACCAGCACATCCTTGGCAAACGACTGCGAACGATAGTCAACTGCCATGTCTGTAACCACCATACCAAGGCCAAAAATATTGGCTTCGGTCAGCCCCAGGCTGGCCAGGAACTGCAATCTGGCTTCGTGCAGGATATGCACCATGGCGACGCTGTTCAAGTGCTTGGCGTAATCCAAATCACTGAACCGCACCGGGTGCTCCATGGTAAACAGGAACTCTTCCGGCATGTTTATTTTGACGCGGGGCATATCAACTCCGTAAACAGTGTTTCTTGGCAGCGGGCTCTCCTGCTGAAGGCCCTGGCAAATCGGTGGCCAATTTTAATCGCCCGGGCCGCTAAAGTACACTTAAGCCGGAGCAATTGACACTGACCGGGGAAAAGCCGCTGCTGCGCGTGTTATAGTCAGTATTGGCGCAGGTTGCCTTGTTTTGACATATTCTCTAGGATGATATGCCTTCGCCACAGCATCGATATCACGGAACCGCGATAAGGAAAACCTATGAAATACCAACTGCTCACGAGTAAAACGCTGGATAAAAAGACTGACTGCCTGGTTCTTGGCGTCTGGGACAGGACCGGGCTTGATGCACCGTCTGACATGCTTGCGCCAATCGTTCGTGACCAGTGCGATGCCGTGATCAAATCCGGCGACATGAAAGGCAAAATCGGCGAAACCCTGCTTGTTCATGTACCGGCAAAAGCCGCCAGTGACCGCATACTGTTAGTAGGCCTGGGCGACAAAAACAAGTTTGATGCCAAAGCCTACCGTAAAGTCGCACGCGCTGCAGCGCATGCGCTGACCCAGACACCTGCCAGAACGGCGATGGTCAGTTTGGCGCAATTGCCGGTCACCAACCGCGACGCGGCCTGGGCCACGACGCAGCTGGTCACTGAACTGGGCAATGCGCTGTACCGTTATGACCAGACCAAAAGCAAAAAGGCCGACAAGCCCGCACTCACCAGTGCCGTTATAGCGGCCGCCCCGGATGCCAACCGCAAGCAACTGAATGACGCCATCGACGCCGGCGAAGCCATCAGCCTGGGTATGAGTGTCGCCCGCGACCTGGGCAATCTGCCCGGCAATATCTGTACACCCTCGTACCTGGCCGAGCGCGCGGTTGAACTGGGCGTGCGCAATAAAAGCATCAAGACCAGGGTGCTGACCGAAAAGCAGATGGAGAACCTCAAAATGGGCTCCCTGCTGTCCGTCGGCCGTGGCTCCAAAGAAGAGTCGCGCCTGATCGTCATAGAATACAAAGGCAGCCGCAAATCCAGCTCAGCCCCCTACTGCCTGGTGGGTAAAGGCATCACTTTTGACACCGGCGGCATCAGCCTGAAGTCCGGTGCCGGTATGGACGAGATGAAATTCGACATGTGCGGCGCAGCCAGTGTCATGGGTACGATGACAGCCATTGCCAAACTCGGGCTGCCCATCAACGTAACTGCCGTTATTGCCGCAGCCGAGAACATGCCCAGCAGCACCGCCACCAAGCCCGGTGACATTGTCACCAGCATGTCCGGCAAAACCATCGAAATTCTTAACACTGACGCAGAAGGCCGATTGGTGCTGTGCGACGCTCTGACCTATGCCGAGCGTTTCAAGCCGCGCACGGTTATTGATATCGCAACCCTGACCGGGGCGGCGGTCGCCACCTTTGGCGAAGTCAATACCGCCATGCTCAGTAACAACGAAGCCTTGGCGCAGGAGCTGTTTGCGCTGGGTCAGGACACCCTGGATACGGTTTGGCAACTGCCGCTGGACGACGAATATCAATCGCTGCTGGACAGTAACTTTGCCGACATCGCCAACATCGGTGGCCCCAAAGCTGGCACCATCACGGCAGCCTGTTTCCTGTCCCGCTTTACAGAAAAATACCATTGGGCGCACCTGGATATAGCCGGCACGGCGTGGCTGGGCGGCGGCAAAAAAGGTGCCACCGGCCGACCCGTGCCGCTGCTGGTAGAGTATCTGCGTAAACAAAAAGCCTGACCTGAACTGTTGCTCGGGATGCATCAGCTGTCTGACAGCCAAGTATGTATCAGGTATACTTGCCGGCTTATCAAATTTCGAACGCGCTAGCAAAGCCAGAGCAAACCGAGCACAGACATGGACAAGACTTACCAGCCCAAAGACATCGAACAACAGTGGTACAGCACCTGGGAAGAACGCAATTATTTTGCCCCCAGCGGCGAAGGCGAATCCTACAGCATCGTGATCCCGCCCCCCAATGTCACCGGCCGTCTGCACATGGGCCATGGTTTCCAGAATGCCATCATGGACGCACTGATTCGCTATCAACGCATGATGGGCAAAAATACGCTGTGGCAGGTCGGTACCGACCATGCCGGTATTGCCACCCAGATGGTTGTCGAGCGCAGGCTTGAGCGCGACGGCATCAAGCGAACCGACCTGGGTCGCGAGAAATTCACCGACGAAGTCTGGAAGTGGAAAGAAGAGTCCGGTGGCATCATCACCCAGCAGATCCGCCGCCTGGGTGGCTCCATCGACTGGTCGCGTGAGCGCTTCACCATGGACGAAGGCCTGTCAGCAGCGGTCGAGGAAGTGTTTGTCCGCCTGTATGACGAGGGCCTGATCTACCGCGGCAACCGCCTGGTCAACTGGGATCCCAAACTGCATACCGCGGTATCGGATCTGGAAGTATTGTCCGAAGAAGAGGACGGCTTTTTCTGGTATTTCAAATATCCACTGGCTGACGGCGCCACCACTGACAGTGGCGACAGCTTTATCACCATCGCCACGACCCGGCCGGAAACCCTGCTGGGTGACACCGCAGTGGCCGTCAGCCCGGAAGACCCCCGCTTCAAATCACTGGTTGGTAAATACATCGACCTGCCCCTGTGTGATCGCCGCATCCCGATTATCGCGGACGACTATGTTGATCCCGAGTTTGGTACCGGCTGCGTAAAGATAACGCCGGCACATGACTTCAATGACTATGAAGTCGGCAAGCGCCACGACCTGGAGATGATCAACATCTTCAGCATTGATGCCGCCATCAACGACAACGCGCCAGAGCCTTATCGGGGACTGGACCGGTTCGATGCACGCAAAAAACTCGTCGCTGACATGGAAGCGCTGGGTCTGTTGCTGAAAGTAGAACCGCATAAATTGAAAGTGCCTCGCGGCGATCGCACCGGCTTCGTGATTGAACCCTACCTGACCAACCAGTGGTATGTGGCGGTCAAGTCGTTGGCCGAACCCGCCATCAAGGCAGTCGAGGACGGCGACATCGAGTTTGTGCCCAAAAACTGGGAGAACACCTATTTTTCCTGGATGCGGGACCTGCAGGACTGGTGTATTTCACGGCAGCTCTGGTGGGGCCACCGCATTCCGGCCTGGTATGACGCCGACGGCAATATTTATGTTGGCCGCAGCGAAGAGCAGGTGCGTGAAAAATACCAACTCGACGCCTCGCTGAGCCTGCGTCAGGATGAGGATGTTCTGGATACCTGGTTCTCCTCGGCACTGTGGACGTTTTCCACGCTGGGTTGGCCGGATGACCTGGAGACATTAAAAACCTTTCACCCCACCAATGTGCTGGTGACGGGTTTTGACATCATCTTCTTCTGGGTTGCCCGGATGATCATGATGACCATGAAGTTCACCGGCGAGATTCCGTTTCAGAAGGTGTATATCCACGGCCTGATCCGCGACGGTCAGGGGCAGAAGATGTCCAAGTCCAAGGGCAACGTACTCGACCCCATCGATCTGATCGACGGTATCTCGCTGGAAGACCTGGTCACCAAACGCACCGAAGGCCTGATGCAGCCACAACTGCAGCAAAAAATTGAAAAAAATACCCGCGCCGAATTCCCCGAGGGTATCACCGGTTACGGTACCGATGCGCTGCGCTACACCTATTATTCGCTGGCCTCCACCGGGCGCGACATCAAGTTCGATCTGGGCCGCATGGAAGGTTTCCGCAATTTCTGCAACAAAATCTGGAATGCGTCTCGTTATGTGATCATGAACACGGAAGAGAAAGGCATTCAGTTCAGTGCCGACGATGTTGCCGCCTTGCGCAACGACCCGCACCTGAGCCTGGCTGACCGCTGGATTCTGTCCCGATTGCAGCAGACCGTGACCCAGGTGCACGAGCACATGGCTGGCTACCGTTTCGATCTGATGTCACAGGTGATCTATGACTTTTTCTGGAACGAGTATTGCGACTGGTATGTTGAGCTGTCGAAACCCGTGCTGTGGGATGCTGACAACCAACCGGAAAAAGCACGTACAGCGCGACTGACCCTGCTGACAGTACTGGAAACCAGCCTGCGCATGCTGCATCCGCTGATGCCTTTCATCACCGAGGAAATCTGGCAGAAAATTGCCACGCTCACCGGTGTCAACACGGCTGATACCAGCATCATGCTGCAGGCCTATCCGCGCGCGGACGAAGCACTGATCAACACCAGCGCCGAACGTGACATTGAGTGGGTCAAGGGTGTCATCATCGGCGTACGCAATATCCGTGGCGAAATGAATATTCCGCCGGGCAAGACCTTCCCTGCCCTGCTGCGAAAAACCGATGCCGACGATAACCGCCGACTGGATGAAAACCTGCAGAACCTGCTGAAGCTCGCCAAGCTGTCAGAGATCCGTTGCCTGGCTGACAATGAAGAAGCACCGGTCAGCGCGACGCAACTTTATCAGGACATGGAAATTCTGGTGCCGCTGTCTGACCTGATTGACAAGGATGCAGAGATTGCCCGTTTGCAAAAAGAGATCGGCAAGCTGGAAAAAAACCTGCAAGGCATCAGTGGCAAACTCAACAATGAGAAGTTTGTGCAGAATGCCCCGGCGGAACTGGTGGAGGTTGAACGTGAGCGTCAACGCGCAGCGCAGGCAGCCATCGTGGCCTTGAACGAAAAACTGACGGCCATCAAAGCACTGTAGCTTCATATGACACCAGCCACATGCAACGGCACCACGGGTAGATAACCATATATTTGTGGTTGTCTGCCCGATCGCCAACACGGCTATTGCAAATGAGAATCTTTCGCATTAGGATGAGTGTACCAATCATCATCCACCGAGAGAAATCCAGCTCATGCGCAACGAAAACAGCATTGTATTGGAAATGGATCTGACCACAATCCGGCGACTGCTGCAGGCCCGGGTGGTCAGTCTGGAGGATATGCACAGTGTCGACAACCACGGCAAACAGCGCCTGCGTCGATTGTTGCTGGAAGTTGTGAAGCGGGAACTGGTGCATTTCCCACCATGATGGATCATGCACCTGCCTGCATTCCGGCCCCGCTCAATCGACCGAGTATCTGGTAAACGCCCCTCCCGCCTGATTCAAAGAATTGGGGCCTTCGGCAGCGAACACATTGCCGTCGGCATCCACGGCCACACCCTCACCGGCGGTGCCCTGATAAACGCGATCCTCGCGCTCAAAAGGCGGAATGAACCCCGTCACATGATCATGATCGATATGCCCGATACGAACGCCATTGCGCCATCCCACATGGTTGGTCGGACTGGATTCCGAATCAATGGCATACAGCATGTCATCATCGGTGATAAAGATTCCGCTGACGCGGCTGAACATATAGCGCGACTCCAGATAGTTGCCATCCTGATCGAAAATCTCAAGGCGATGATTGCCCCGGTCAGCAACCCAAAGACGCCCCTGTGAATCAAAATCCAGCGCATGCGGTGTGCGGAACTCACCATGTCGCACGCCAATCTGGCCCCACTGCTTGATAAACGTGCCGTCTGGCGCGAATTTCATGACGCGCGCGGTCAGGCCGTTGGCACGTCCTTCGGCCATGGCCTGGTTGGTCGTCATGCCCTGACCGCTGTGGCCATCCGAGACGTAGATACTGCCATCAGGGCCCACAACGACATCATTAGGCTGGTTAAAGTGGCGGCTGTCATTGCCCGTTCGACCCGGTGTGCCCAGGCTCAGCAACAACTCACCCGTGGGGCTGAATTTGTGTACCTGTTGGCCCTTGGTGCCTTCGTCGTTGGTGGCAAAGTCAGTCACCCATACATAGCCTTCATCGTCGACATGGATACCGTGCGGCGTCACCATGATGCCGGCACCAAAATTTGCCAGTACCTCACCGGTATTGCGATCGAATTTGAAGATGGGTGCCACCAGATTGGTATGGCAGTTAATTGGCACTCCCGAGCCAAAACTGCCGGCGCCACAGCGCTCGTATGCCCACACATGACCGTCAAACGGATCGATATCAACACCGGCGGTCGACCCCCATTCCCGGCCTTCGGGCAGCTCACCCCAATTTCGGGTAACCACCGGGTTGGGGTTGGACATGCCTTCCCCGCTGATACTGTTACCACTGTTCGCCGCATTATTGGCGCAACCGGTAAACAGGACCGCAACGGCAACAGCGGCTGCCATAAAAATCGGTTTCGGGAATCTGGTCGTATCAGTCATGGGTCATTTGCTCCTTATTGTTGTAATGCCATGCCCCGTTAAGCATACTCCCCAGAACCAACAGGTCAACCGAGACCGCAGGATAACGCAATGCTGACAACGCTTTACTGGTTCACACAGGACCTGAGACTGGATGACAACCCGGCCCTGACCCGCGCCGCACAGAGTGATGCCCTGCTCTGTGTGTTTTGCGTCGATCAACGCTGGTTCAATCCGCACCGCTATCACATCAGCTCCATGGGCCACCACCGCTGGCACTTCCTGCAGCAGTCGCTGGATGATCTGTCCGCCGCCCTGACCACCCTGAACCAGCATCTCTATGTCGAGTTCGGTTACCCGGAACAGCAGCTCATCGGGTTGATAGCCAAACACAAGATCAATCGCCTGGTATGCAGCCGGCAGTTCGGCAGCGATGAACGCAAAGTGCTCAGGTTCCTGGCGGAACGCTTCCCCAAACTTCAAATCGAAGAGATCGACAGCACCACGCTGTTTGACCAGCAGCAGCTCCCTGTGACGCCGGCCCAGCTCCTGACCGGCTTTACTTCCTATCGTAAACAGGCCGAGCAGCTGCCAGTGCCGGCGCCTGCGCAAGCCCCCATGTCGCTGCCACGCCCCGTACTCAGAGCGGTGCCGGCTCACCAGCAGCCGGACTGGATTCCCGCCAGTTACCGCCGACCTGCCGTATCGCAGACCAAAAACAGCATCGCGGCCATGGGTGGTGGCGAAGCTGCTGGCAAGCAACATCTGCACGATTATTTTAGCGGCACACTGCCATCCAGCTACAAGGAAACCCGCAATGAGCTGGATGGCTGGACAAATTCCTCAAAGTTGTCGCCGTGGCTGAACCAGGGTTGTCTGTCAGTCCGGCGGGGCGCGCAGACCTTACGCACCTATGAACAGAAACATGGCAGCAATGAATCAACGCAATGGCTGTTTTTTGAGTTGCTATGGCGCGAGTACTATCAATGGTTGGCGCTGGCACAAGGCGACACGCTTTATACGTTGAAAGGACTGTCAGACAAACCCCAGCACGGCTGCCTGCACCCGGAGCGCTATCAGAAGTGGTGCCACGGCAATACACCCTGGCCGCTGGTGAACGCCTGCATGCGTCAATTGAAAGAAACCGGCTACCTGTCCAACCGCGGCCGCCAGATTGCCGCCAGTTGCTTTATCCATGAGCTGGCCATGGACTGGCGTTATGGAGCGGCGTGGTTTGAGCACCAGCTGATCGATTATGATGTTGCCGTCAACTGGGGCAACTGGCAGTACATCGCCGGCGTGGGTGTCGATCCACGCGGCGGCAGACATTTTGACATCGATAAACAGACCGCCCTCTACGATCCACAGGGCGCCTATATTGCGCGTTGGGCGCCCGATGCGCCGGAGCTGGCGCTGGACTCGGTGGATGCGGCAGACTGGCCGATAAGCTGATCTGCCGCCGTTATGACCTGTTCACTCTCGACCCTGCACAGCCACTATAATCGCGACCGCGTCAGTGTCACATCGGCATTGCGCCACTGGTCCAGATACTGACGATAGACGATGGCCGCCTCAGCCGTTCTGCCCTGTGCAGCGAGTGCCTGATACAGCCCAAAGTTGGCCCAGCCATTTTGCTGATTCCATTCCAGGTCCTTGCGGTACACTGCCTCGGCAGCTTCAGGGCGATTGGCATCCAGCAAGACTGCTCCCAGATACAGACGAACAGACTGCGACCAGTCTGGTGGCTCAGTGTAGTTCAGGTTGTCATGGTATTGCACCGCCTGCTCATAGTGCGCGATGGCGGCATCAAGATTGCCCCGGGCTTCTTCCATCTCGCCCATCAGGGCATGCATGGCCAACGTCAACACATGCGAGGCAGGCGTCGGCCCAACCCCCACATCCACATCATCCGCCGCAATCTGCGCGTTGATATTGTTCAGCTCTTGTTGCGCCGCGGCTGTATGACCTTTGGCAACATGCGCGCTTCCCATCACATAACTGAGCATGCCACGCAGATAAGGGGTGGAAGCGTTTTCCAGATTGGCGGCATGATCCGCATGTATCTTGTCCCACTGCGCAAACACTTTGTCTATAACCCACTCATGAGCAATGTTCTTCTGGCCCCGGCCGCTGGCGGCAGACGCATTGGCGGCATTGCGAGCCGCCGCTTCCGCAGCCTGCTCATAGTTGCCCTGCAGCATATTGGCATAACGGACAAAGTCCAGTGCGTGCGCCGAATGCGATCGATGCGACAATGAATAGGTACCAATAGTCGGAAAATTGGTATCACCCCAGAGTTCGGCAAATTGCTGATCCACAATCTGCGAGCGTTCGTTGGTGCTGACGGCTTTTTCGTATTCGCCGACCCGCAGGTAGATGTGGCCTGGCATGTGCACCATGTGCCCGGAAATCGGCACAATCGACTCCAGTTTTTGTGCAGCGGGCATCGCCAGCTCAGGCTGCGAAGATGCTTCCATCAGGTGAATATACAGATGATTGGCGCCCGGATGATCATGTTCCACAGCCATCGCCGTTTCCAGTGCCATTTGTGCCGTTGCCGTACCGGCTTTGGCCACGCCGTCCGGGCCCCAATAGTCCCAGCGCGTCGTGTTCATGTAGGCTTCGGCATAAACCGTGGCAATATCGGGATCATCGGGATACGCCTGATGCAGCTCGCCCATGGCATTCAAATAGGCGGCATCACGTTCCCGGTCATCCGGAATGGCATCTTTGTTGTACAGGACAAACAAGGCATTGATCATGGCCTGCTCTTTGGCGGTGCCATTGTTTGACAGTTCCAACGCCCGACGAATGGCGGCCAGACCGGCGCCTTGCGGATCATCCGGCAGATTGGCATAACGGCTGTTGGGGTTGGGACCGGCGGCATGTGCCAGCCCCCAGTGCGGCATCGGATTGTCCGGCGCCAAACGCGCGGCTTCCTGATACGAGGCAATGGATTCCGGGAAATAGAAACTCCAGGCCATACGCAGCCCCTGGTCAAAGAAGGCCTGTGCTTCCGGGTTGTCTATGGAGGTTGGTCGACTGTAGGTGCCACCGCCTGGCACCAGTATTGCCAATGACTGATCCTGCGCCAGTGCTGGCGTGACAGAGACAAAACCTGACAGGAAGACAAGAATAAACAGCATTCGTTTCATAGCGCGCTCCGTTGTTGTTTTCATTCAATCGCGGGCACGAAGTATAACGCGAATGGCGCGACTGAGTCGCCATACCGGTAGTGTGCTGATGACAGGCCCGGTCTGATGGCCGGTCTGATGGCCGGTCTGATAGATTGGACTGCTGGCTGAATCCGGGCCACATTTCCGGACTGAACAATTTCTATCGTATTCATATCGCACGCCTATCATAGCTTGCGCAGCCGCAGCAGATCCCGGCCCACCTCCCACAATGGGAACATGGCAATAATAATCAGTGATGTGACGGCCGCGCGTTCGAGTTGATACAACTCAAACACACCGTGCCATCGTTCGACATCAAGCTGAAGCAGCCGCCCACTGGCCGCCAGCCCGAGGATAACAGCAGTCAGGGCACAGTTGAGCACAAGGTTACTGATCAGCATGGCACGACTCCACAGGCGTTGCTGCAATTGCCAGATACCCAATGCGAGTCCCAGCACAGCTAGCGGACTGGCCCATTTAAGCCACAAATACGCGTGGTCAGTCAGCAGCAGACGGCTGCTGTCCAACTGCTCCGCCGACATCCACATCGGGTACCAGATCACCACCAGCAGGAACAGGTAAGTCGCCAGATCGGTAAAAGTATCCTGCAGGGAGATATGCTGCCAGCTCGGACCTGCCTTGGGCAGTTGCTCAGGGTGCCAGTCGGTGGTGCAATCTTCTGGTTTGGCAGAAGGCTGGCGTGACATGAACCAGAATGCTGCCGTGATACTGGCAAAAGCAAAAATGACATCATCCAGAAACCCGGCAGCCAGCCTGAACAGATACTGCACCAGCCCCATGTCACTGCTGGACACCCAATTGATAGTGGTTTCTACAACCTGCAACAGAAACAGAATGCCCAGCACCAAAAACAAGGTGTACTGATACAACGGCATATAGCTGAGACGGATCAGTGGCTGCGGCGGCGCAAATTGCTGCGCCACTGCACGCGGTCGGCCCATCTGTTTCAGAACCCCTGCGATGTCCGCCTCTGTCAGCGAGCCATGCTGCTCAGCCATGCCATCCAGCTTATCCATAATATTGGCTTTTAATTCCCGACCAATCTCATCACGCTTGGCCTCGGGTAATTCGCGCTGCACAGCAGCCACATAACGCGCAACCAGATCCATCAGTCTGTCTCCTCTGCCGCGCCGCCCAGTATATTGCTCAGCGCCCCGTTTAATTGTTGCCACTCATCACTTAACTGCCCCAGTAGTTCAGTCCCCAGGTCTGACAGTTGATAGTAGCGCCGCTCACGGCCCTCTCCCTGACGCCACTCACTGTTCAGCAATTCCTGATCTGCCAGGCGGCGAATCAGGGGATACAAGGTGCCTTCATCAATATCAATGCCCCTGTCCTGCAGTTGTCTGCGCAGCGAGTAGCCGTAGTGCGGCTGCTTCAGTGACGCCAGTACCGCGAGCACCAGCACTCCGCGGCGTAGTTCGAGTCGCATTTTGTCCAGCTGCGCTGCGGTCATCAATTACCTCATACTGTATGCCACATACTGTGCAGCACATAGCATTATACTAAACCGGACACGAAGGCTTTGCAAGAAACACATAAATAGTGATCTATCTCTAGATTTATTAACAGGATAGAGAGAAATAAATGTCAGCAATCGGGAACAGGGTCTCAGGTCTGAATGCCCTGAGATCTGCCAGCACGGCAATGATTGGCGGGAGAAAACACTGATGGCATGAGTCGGAAAGTGCCAGAATTCAGCTGGCACCCGACCGTAATCCGAACTAACGCTGTGCTCACCAGGCGGGTAACACCGCCCGGGCATTTAAGCGGTTTATTGCTTGTCGACCTTGACCATTTGCGCGCCACAGCAAATTTCTGAATGTGCCATCTTGTCGGGACAAGGGCACCCCACTTCATACACCAGCTCTGCTTTACACGACTCACAACGGTAACGTTCACCTGCTTCTCTGGACATGTTCAGTTCTCCTCAATGATTTGGTTTTTGTCGCGCATTTGAGCCTCACGATGGCGTGATCGATAATGCCCTTGTGTCCCGTTACTTTAATGCTACCGACGAGGTCGCTGGTTGATCTGGATCATCAAATAGGAAAGGCATTTTAGTACCATGTCGGACTTGTTTGATTCGATATCGTACTATATGATGGATTTTCCTGTTGACCTGCCCGGAGGCAAGCATCATGTCCAGTTCAGACAAACATTCAGCTACATCGCGACCATTGCTATCCCGAAGACAGTTTATCGCAACGGTCGGCGGCGGCGTCATCCTTGCCGCAGGCGCCGGTCTCGCTGGTTTTTCGCTCACCCGAACACCCAAGGCAGCGCTGGCTCCGTGGGCAGAGGCGGGACAATTTGCTGAACCGCGTCGCTTTGCCCTGTCATACGCAATACTGGCGCCCAACCCCCACAACCTGCAGCCATGGATGGTCGATCTGAGTGAGCCCGACATGGTAACGCTGCTGGCAGACCCGGATCGACGTTTGCCCGAAACCGACCCGTTTGATCGCCAACTGACTATCGGTTTAGGTGGTTTTCTGGAGTTGATGCGCATCGCAGCGTCAGCGCAAGGCTATGACATCGACGTCACTCTGTTCCCTGACGGAGCCGATTCGCAACTGATCAGCGCACGACCGGTTGCCAAAGTACGCTTCCGACCTGGCCAGGTCCAGCCTGACCCCCTGTTCAATTTTGTCTCATCACGGCGATCAACCAAAGAACCGTTTGACATGGGAAAAGCGGTTAATGACAGTAATATCGTGGCCCTGTCGCAGGCAGTCGCTGGGGTCAGATTTGCCGGCACACGCAGTCCTGAACAAGTTGCCAGGTTACGCGAGCTGATCTGGAACGCATTTCAGGTCGAGTACGAAACACCCGCCACGTTGCAGGAAAGCATAGACCTGATGCGCTTTGGCAAAACCGCCATCAATGCGACACCCGATGGTATTGATATTGGTGGCATGCCGCTGGAAGGACTTCAGCGCCTGGGCCTGATCAGCCCGGGTGATCTTGCAACACCAGGCACACTGGCCTATCAGACCGGTTTGAATATGTATCAGGACATGTTTGCCGCCACCCCGGCTTTTGTCTGGCTGACCACCGCCGACAATAGTCGGGAAAGCCAGATCGCAGCTGGCCAGGCGTGGCTGCGACTCAATTTGACCACGACACAACAAGGCATGGCGCTACACCCTGTCAGTCAGTGCCTGCAGGAGTATCCGCAGATGCAAACGCACTATCAACGCGGACATCAGCTGCTGGCCAACGACGGCGAAACCGTTCAGATGTTGGGCCGTTTGGGGTATGCTGCAGCTGTTCCCCCCACACCCCGCTGGAGCCTTGATGAAAAAATCAGAGTTACCTGACATACAACAGAACGGTGGCGCGCAGCTCATGTTCGACATGTTGAACGAGATCGGCATTATTGCCCAGCTCAGTCGCACGTTATTGGAATCCAGATTGGGCGATGGACTCACGCAGCATCACTTCGGCGCGCTGAATCATCTGGTGAGGTTGGGCGATGGCCGCACGCCGCTTGAGATGGCACGGGCCTTTCAGGTGCCCAAAACCAGCATGTCGCACACATTGGCAGGACTGGAGAAACGCGAACTGATTCGCATGGTGCCAAACCCTGAAGACGGACGCGGCAAACTGATCTATCTGACAACGGCTGGTCGCCAGCTACGCGACAATGCGATCAATACCATCACGCCCGACATAGTTGCCATGCTGCCCCAATTCGGTGAGGAGGATGCCAGCGCAGTCCTGCCATTGCTGCGTAAACTGCGCGTACAACTAGACAGTGCCCGTGATTAAACGAGGAGCCCAACATGCGAGAACGTGCTAAGAGTCAAATGCCAATGGTCTTGCTGACGTTACTCAGTATCATACAGGCACTGGCGCTGGAATTGTTGTGGGTACATGTCACCGAAACCTCGCTGTTGATGCAATTTTCCTGGTCATCCGCTTTAAGCTGGATACAGATAGCCGTCACATTGTTTGGCATCATGCTGATCTGGCTGCTCTACAGCAGCATGACAATGCGCTTCAGTTGGGTACCAAGTCCCGCGGATTCTTTGGTACCGTTCGGAATTGGTATTCTTGAATTCACCCTCATCGCTGCTCTCGGGTTAGAGCATCTGATGCCCTGGTTTCTGATTCTGGCTGTTATTTTTGCCGCCATGACAATCGCTATGCATTCCATTTTACGCAGGGCACGACAGGACGATGACAACAGGCTTTTTTTCGCGACAACGACTCCTGCCACCTGGCGCGACTTCTATCCGTCAATTGCTGTCGTTACTGTCTTATCAGCGCTTGGCATTCTGCTGGGCGTGACCGGTGACCAGCGTTATCTGGCGCTGACGGGTCTTATCGTTGCCGGCAGTATTCACCTGCACCAGATCTATCTCAACCATGGCAGATGGCGTGAGGCGATGGCCGCCCACACCAATAATTGATCCGGCAAAAAATAATGCATCTGACGACCAGGCAAACTCAGGTCAGGCCGTCATCCGGAACCCAGGATCAGTCAGTGTGGTTGGCATACTGATCAGTACCAAAGACTCAACCGGTGTGATCGGCTCGTCGACGCCGGCTCGCGCTGAGAAGCTGTGCAGCCGTTCTGCGGATATCCGCCCTGTCCATTGTCGCTGTCCGGTATTCGGCTTCTGTTAACATCCGGCCCAGCCTTTGCCACTGCCCCGCGTTCTCCGGCCATGTCTCACTCACTCGTTCAAGATGCCTCTTGATGGTCTCCGACGGTTCTCGTCCCAGGCCTGCATGGCGCAATCTCGCATTCAGGCGCAGATACTCTCGCAGCGCGGGTGACAGACGGTGTTGCCGCTTTCTGCCACTCAACGTCGCGCGCAACCCCACGAACACCAGCAGCGCTGCCAGCAGCCAAACCGGCAGGTTTCCCAGACCCTGACCTGTCAGCCAGTCGCTCAGGTCCTCGGTGCGCAGACTGCCCTCGTTGTCGTACATGCTCAGGTTCCAGCTATATTGCAACGCATCCAGCGAGTTGCGCATACTGTGGTAGCCGGGTATGGCGGCCAGCTGCAGACGTTGCCGGATGCCGGCATCCAGGTTGCGTTCTGCGTCGCTACTCAGGGACGCAAGCCAGGCATCTATGCCCGAACTTATCCGTTCCGGCGCTATCTGTGTGGTCGGATCCAGGCGTTCCCAGCCACTGCCGGGAAACCATGCTTCTACCCAGGCATGGGCATTGTACTGATACACAGTCCAGTGATCGGTAATGGGGTTAAAGTCACCGCCCTGATAGCCTGTCACCACACGAGCGGGGATGCCCGCAGCGCGTAACACAAAGGTCAGTGCGCCAGCGTAGTGTTCACAGAAACCTTCACGGGTGTTAAACAAAAAATCATCTATCTGAGCCTCAGTGGTGCGGGTCGGCGTCAGCGTGTAGAAAAATGCCTCGTCGCTGAAATAACGCATGACGGCCGCACTCAACTCGCGATCGTTTTCATGCCGCGCCCGCAGATTGCCGATCCACTGTCGAGTCTGCGGATTGCTGTCGGCGGGCAGTGCCAGGTTGCGTTGCCGGCTTTCAACGTCGAGCCGCAACTCTGGCGGAGGCAGAATGGATGTAACCGGATAGCGTATGCGCTGACGCACCATGTCGGCCGTGACCAACATGCCGCGGGCGTCGCGGTAGGTCTGCGCGCGGGATGTGTATGCCTGATGTAATCCGTACAACCAGAATTGCCTGTTGGGCTCCAGCGTGACCAGGTACTTCAGCTGTCTGCTGGCCTGCGTCGGCACCGGATCCAGGTCGAACTGCAACCTGTTACTGCGCGACCAGGTACGTCCGTCAAAGTCTTCCAGCACAAGACCACGCCAGTACAGATCCTGCGATTGCAGGGCAGTGGTATCGTCTGTGAACCTGACACGCATCGCAAGGTTGCTGTCGTTGACCAGTTCACTGACCGAACCCGGCGTCATGGTATCACTGACACCTGTCATGGTTTGTGTTGGCGTGCGTTGTTCCGTCCAGCGTGCACCGGCTGCCAACGCGACAATGACCGCAAAAATTGGCAATGACAGCAGTACCTGCCGCAGCGCACCGAGTAGTTGAGTGGCGCTGTTGGCACCCGGATTGCTATGCATGGGCATCAACAACAACAGGCTCAGTCCCAGATAATAAACCCCGGAAGCCCAGGTGTCAGCATAACTGATGGCAGCAAACAGCAGCGCAAAAGCCAACAGTCGCCAGCGCAGGATCAGACAGATCAGACACGGCAGAATCAACCACCAGGGCTGCGTTTGCAGTGCCGGCAATATCAGGGCGACCGACGCGATCAGTGCCGCCGGTATCACCAGGTCCTGGCCTCTGTTGTCCACCATCAAATCCATAATGCCAGTGCCTGTAAAAGCCTGTGTTTATGCGCGTCACCCTGCCCGGGCTTGATGAGACTATTGCCCGGAAGTTGCAGCGCCAGCGTCTGCCGACGACGGCTGAGTTGCAGCACCTGAAAACACAGACAGGACAACACATGTTCAGCGTCATGTCCGGCAAAATCTTTGAAAGACAACAATATCTGTGGGTCTGCCTCACGCACAAACTGCTTGGTTTTCAGCCCCTGCCCGCGCGCCAGTGAGCGCCATGCAACTCGCCGAATAGCATCCCCGGTTTGATAGTCACGCAAGCCGACAAAATCATCGACGCCCGCTTGTCTGGCCGCGTGCTGCTGACCAGCCCCACTCGCCGCTGATTGCAATGCGGCTGGCGGCAAAACACAAATCCGTGGCTGCGGATACACCAGACAACGCATGGCAAGATCCGGCCGGCTCCAGGCCTGCCACAATCCTGCCGGATAGCGCGTACGCAATATCAGACGCGGAGCATCCAGCAGACCACGCCGCGTTGTCTGCGCACCCAGACTGACGGTGATGCTGGCACCGGGCGTCAGCGAGATCAACTGCGACGCATCAGCGCTGAAACCCAGCCAAAGGTCCTTATGTGACCGGCGCCGCCCGGCCGAGGTCAGCGTGACAATAAACTGTGCCGTGTCTCCCACAAAACAGCGTTGCCGGGGCAGCGCTGAATCAACATCCTGCGCCGTCAGCCGCAGGCCGCTCAGGTTGCGATAACACAAGACCAGACTGAGCAGAAACACACTCAGCATCAGCGCCGACACCAGGAAGGAAACCACGTTGCGCTCGGCAATGGCAATCACCAGCACAATGATGGCACCAACGCCAAACAGCGAGCCATGCAAAGTTGGCAGAATAAAAATCGTCTTCTGACTGAGTTGCAGGTGGGATACCGGCGGCACACGTCGTGCCAGCCAGCGTGCCTGACGTTCAGCCCGTAATGCGTGCCAGCGTTGTTTCAGGCCGACAGCACGTTGACGGAGTCCAATATCCATTCAGCCAGTGTCCTGTGTCCCGCTTTATTGTCAACACCCTGTTCCGCCATCAGATCCAGCCGGTCGCTGGCACTTAACCGGTGATCGGTCACGGCCGCAAACACCGCCTGCACGTCATCCGGGGTCACGTAATCCCGCGCGGCCATCAGTGCATGACAGCGCGCAGCTCGCACAATGGCCAGCCCGCCACGCGGTGACAGACCAAGCTGGATGCGCGGCGACGTGCGGCTGAAGTCGATCAGGCGCTGCACATAATCCAGCACCGCATCACCAAGGTGCACTTGCGCGAGTTGCAGCTGCCAGGCTTGCAGATCTGCCAACGACAGACAGGCTTCCGGTAAATGTGGCTTCAGGCGGAGATCGGGTTGCGCCAGCAGTTGTCGTTCTGCCGCAGGATCGGGATACCCCAGCGACAGGCACATCAGAAACCGATCAGTTTGGGATTCGGGCAAAGGAAAAGTGCCGGCCAGCTCGGAAGGATTTTGTGTTGCTATGACAAAAAAAGGTTCCGGCAGTGGACGTGTTTCACCGTCCAGTGATACCTGCCCTTCCTCCATGGCCTCCAGCAACGCGCTCTGCGTGCGCGGCGTAGCCCGGTTGATCTCATCGGCCATCAGTACCTGACAAAACACCGGGCCCTCATGAAAGCGAAACTGCCCACTGGATGGATCGAACACCGAGCCTCCCAGAATGTCAGCTGGCAGTAAATCACTGGTGAACTGAATACGCCGAAAGGACAGCCCCATCACACCTGCCAGCGCATGTGCCAGCGTGGTCTTGCCCATACCCGGCAAGTCCTCCAGCAGCAGGTGCCCACCGCTGAGCAGACAGCATAACGCCAGACGAATCTGTTCGTCCTTGCCGAGCACGGCGCGACGGGTCTGCGCGAGGGCTTTTTGAATCTTGTCCTGCATCGAGTGTTTTCTCCTGTGCTAACGGAAGTGTAGCCCGAGTCAGAACATCAGTGTTAGCATCATCGTAACACTGTGGGTAACTGTCAGAAGTAATATTCAGGAAGCGAAACGCAGACCTGGTGGTATCGCCAGTCACTGCTGCTTTCTGTTCTGGTTATGGAGGATACGATCATGCCGCGTGGAAGCAAAGAAAAATACACAGAAAAACAGAAACGAAAGGCCGAACACATAGAAGAGAGTTATGAAGAGAAAGGCGTAGCGCCCGAGGAGGCTGAAGCCAGGGCCTGGGCCACCGTGAACAAACAAAGCGGCGGCGGTGAGCGCGCAGGCGGTTCCGGAAAACACAAAAGCGACAAACAGAAGTTTCGCGACAGAAGCGACTCTGCCAGGCAGGCCGCGGCAACCCGCCAGGGCGAAACCGAACAAGGTCGACTGGAGAACAAAACCAGAGACGAATTGATGCAAGAGGCAAAAAAGCGGAATATCCGTGGCCGCTCAACGATGCGGAAGCAGGAGTTGATAACCGCGCTTAAATCGTCCAGATGACGCCAGCTGGTATCACGATGAAATACCAAGCTCGGTGACGTATCAGGCCCAATGACATACCTAGAGAATCCGATGACAAAATTCCCGCCAATCCTCGCATGGCTGTTGCTCGTTCTGCTGGCGAGCATTAACCAGCCAGCTGCTTTGGCGCAACCGGGCCAGGGCGAAAATCCGGTCGCATCCGCGCAGAGCCTGAACCCTGAAGATATGGCGTTGCAGGAACGCCTGGCTTCGATTTTTGCCGTGCTCGAGCCCTTGCGTCGGGTCGAGGTCCAGGTGACGGGAGGCGTTGCGCTGCTGTCCGGCGCCGCGCCCAACGAAGCCCAGGCCGAGCGCGCATTGACGCTCGCATCGCAGATACCCGGCGTCGTTGCTGTCGGTGACAGTATCGAGCGCCGTCTGGATGTGCAGGGTAATGTCTCCCCGATGATGGATGCCATGCGAACCAACGTGAGGCAGTGGCTCAGGGCTTCGCCACTGGTCGCCCTGGCGGCTTTTATTTTTATCCTGATCGTCTACCTGGGCTACGCGTTGGCACGTTGGTCATCGTTATGGCAAAGGCTAACCACAAATCCGTTTCTCGTCGAACTGATCGGACAGGGTGTGCGCATTACCGCAGTAGTCGCCGCGCTGGTGGTGACACTGAATCTGCTTGGAGCGACGGCGCTGATGGCAACCATCCTGGGCGGCGCCGGCGTGCTGGGCCTGGCCATTGGTTTCGCAGTGCGTGACACCATGGAAAACTATATCTGCAGCATTCTGATGAGTATACGCCAGCCCTTCAGACCCAATGACCATGTTGTGATCAATACTCATGAAGGCAAAGTAGTTCGCCTGACCTCACGTGCAACCGTGCTGATGACATTGCAAGGCAATCAGTTACGGATCCCCAACGCGACTGTATTCAAGGCCGTCATTCTCAACTACACCCGTAATCCGCAACGTCGCTTCGAATTCGAACTCGGGGTGGACGCTGCCGACAATCCGGTGGCTGCGATGAAAGCTGGCGTTGACGCCATGAAGGCATTGCCGTTCATGCTGTCTGATCCGGCGCCCGGCGGTACCATCAAGACCATAGGCGACTCCAACATCATACTGTTTTTTACTGGCTGGATTGATCAACGCGAGACCGATTTCCTCCGCGCCCGGAGTTTGGCCATCCGCGCCGTCACCACGGTACTGGACGCAGAGGGATTCTCCATGCCAGAGCCGATTTACCGCCTCAGGTTTGATGCTGGCCAGAACACGGGCGCGCTGCCAGAACAGCTTCCGGTCAGTGCCGCCAGACCGGCGCAAACAAAGCAGGATAGCGACGCTATCGACAACTCTGCTGGACCTCGTCGCGATCCCGGACCGGATGCTGACGAACTGCTGGACACCCGACCTGATACCATTATTGAAGATATGGTCAATGAGGAGCGCGCAAGCCAGGACGAAAGCGACCTGCTCGATACCAATCGGCCCGTGGAGTAGCGGCGGGCCCGGCCACCGGGACTAACCACAGAAAGTTCAGCAAGACCTTACTTCAGCAAGCCAATCTCAGCCAGCCGTTGCAATAGATATTCATTCGCGCAGATGCTGTCCGGGTATCGGTCTGGTCGCTCAACGCTCACACAACAGGGCAGCGTACTGATGACAAAATCCGGGTTGGGATGCAGGAAAAACGGTATCGAGTAGCGCGAATGCTGCGCGGCCTCACCATCGGGATTAATCACCCGGTGAGTGGTTGACGGCAGCACATTGTTGCTCAGGCGCTGCAACATATCCCCGATATTGACCACAATGGCATCGCCGTCGGTGGTCACCGGCAACCAGCTACCGTCCGCGCGCAATATCTCCAGACCCGGCTCGCTGGCGCCGACCAGCAGTGTGATCAGGTTGATATCCTCATGCCGCCCGGAGCGGATGGAGCCACCCGAACTGCCGGAGACCGGCGGGTAGTGAATGGGTCGCAATATTGAGTTGCCATAACAGATTTTATCGGCGAAGTAGTTTTGGTCTTCGCCCAGATATAATGCAAGCGCCTGCAGCACCCGCTCACCCAGTTGCCTGAGTGCCTTATACAGCGCCAGCGAGGCAGCCCTGAAACCGGGCACTTCAACAGGCCAGCAGTTGGGGTAGAGGCTGGGGTGTGGCGGTGTCGGGCCCGCTTCCGGGCCCACATGCCAGAACTCCTTCAGGTCGGGATGACGACTGTCGCGCGCGGTTTCAATACCGAAACCGGTGTAACCGCGGGCGCCGCCCAGACCGGGCTGATGGTAGCGCTGCTTGTCAGCCAGCGGCAGCGCGAAAAACGACTTGATGACCTGGTAACAATTGCTGATCACCGTGTCCGGAATGCCGTGACCCCGGATGCCGCAAAAGCCGAACTCTGCATAAGCTGCGCCCAGTTGCTCGACAAAAAGCGCACCGTCCGATTCGAGTCGACGTATATCCAGTGTTGGCACCTGTCCCGCCACTACAGTAACCCTCAGATCAAGGAAAAGAATACGCCGGCGATGGCCGCGCTCATAAGGTTTGCCAGGGTAGCCGCCAGCAATGCCTTTAATCCCAACTCGGCAATATCGCTGCGTCGGTCCGGCGCCATGCCTCCCAGTCCACCAAGCAAAATGGCGATAGATGAGAAATTGGCGAACCCGCACAGCGCGATAGTGACAATTATCTGCGTTTGCGCACTCAGGTCATCCTTGTACTGAACAAAATCCAGGTATGCCACAAACTCATTGATGACCAGTTTCTGTCCAATAAAACTGCCCGCCAGCTGCGCCTCGCTCCAACTGACACCAAGCAACCATGCCAGCGGCTGAAACAGATATCCGAATAGCAGCTGCAACGTCAGGCCATCGACGCCAAAAAGACCCGCAAACCACCCCAGCAGACCGTTTAACAAAGCTATCAGGCCAACAAACGCCAGCACCATGGCCCCGACATTCAGCGCCAGCTTCATGCCATTGGCAGCGCCAGCTGCTGCCGCATCTATGACGTTGGTGTAGCCTGGTTCGGAGACAACTTCAGTCAGGTCATTTTTGGTAGCTTCAGTTTCGGGCAATAGCATTTTGGCCATCAGGAAGCCACCCGGTGCTGCCATAAAGCTGGCCGCAATCAGGTATTTAAGTTCTACCCCCAAGCCGGCATAGCCGGCAAGAACAGAGCCGGCAACCGAGGCCAGCCCGCCCACCATGACAGCGAACAATTCCGAGCGACTCATGGTGCTGATGAACGGTTTGACCACCAGCGGCGCTTCTGTCTGTCCGACAAAAATATTGGCGGCAGCAGACATGGATTCAGGGCGACTGGTGCCCAGCACTTTCTGCAAGGCGCCGCCGATCAGTCGAATCGCCCACAGCATGACACCCAGGTGGTAGAGCACAGCGATCAGTGAAGAGAAGAAAACAATGACACTCAGCACATGGACAGCAAAAACGAACCCTTGTGAAAAATTGCCAATCTCACCGAAGACAAAAACAATGCCGGCATTGGCGTAACCGATGATGGCAGCCACTGCCTGTGTGACCTGATACAGCACCTGTTGTCCGAACGGCAGGTAAATGACAAAAGCACCAAGAACAACCTGTAAGGCAAATGCGAGCCCGACTGTGCGCCAGTTGATGTTGCTTCTGTTAACGGACAGAACAAAGGCAACCAATAGCAACAGCGCGATCCCCAGCAATCCCGTCATGATACCTACCTTTCAAGTCACTTGGCGTATGGAGTACGCCGGTCTGTTGCCTCATGCCTGGAGCAAGCGATGAATCCTGTTTTTTACCATTTCCACGGCCGCATCATCCTGGTCTTCATGCGTTACTATCATGTCGGCGTATTCCCGCGAGGGATTAACGAAAGCAAAATATGACGGCCTCACCGTTCGCTCATACTGCTCTATCACGGACGCCAGAGATCGCCCGCGCTCTTCCATATCACGACGAATCCGACGCATGAGACAAATATCCAGCGGCGTATCGACGAACACACTGAAATCAATAATCTGCCGCAGCGGTACACTGCTCAACAACAGAATGCCCTCAACCAGAATGACCCTGACGGGCCGCACTGCCACTGAACCGGACATCCGCGTATGTCGGCAAAAATCATACTGTGGCATCTGAATCTCTCGCCCGGCGCGCAACTCAAGCAAATGACCGGCCAGCAATTCATGGTCAAACGCGGATGGATGATCATAGTTGGTCTGCACCCGTTGCTCCATCGGCAGATGAGACTGATCACGATAGTAGGCGTCTTCAGCCAGTATGGCGAGATGATCGTCACCGAATTCGCTTTCGAGCTGCTGACGCAGGGTGGCAGCAAGCCAGCTCTTGCCGGACGCCGAGGCGCCGGTTATCGCTATAACGGTAGCAGGTACGGATAGTTTGTCAGGCACAAATCTTTCAGCCCAGTCAGCGGAAAAGCGGCATTATCACCAATTATCGAACAGGAAGGTATGACAAATTGATGACATTGCGAAGCCAGACCAGACACAGCATGATCTAACAGGCTGCCAGCGAACTAAAGTCACCGGGGTCATTGACGTTGAGCATGGCCTGTATGTCCGCTCCGGTCATTTCATGGCATGAAACGTCGGTCACCCACTGCCCCGATAACCAGTTTGCCACTGATCGCTGACCACGGCCCAACGTATCGCGAATTGTCGGCAATGCTTGCTGCGGCCACATCGCCAGGCACAGGTGTTGGCGCCGCCGGCCATCGTGCAACACTGCAATGGACCTTGAGTTCGCCAGCACCGGCTGCAACAACCGGTCTGGTAATCTTTGCGGCAGCAGCGGCATGTCACACGGCACCACCACTACCGGCTGATGGCATGGCGCCTGAGCCAATGTCGCCTCCAGCCCGGCCAGTGGCCCCTGAAAACCAGCGCGTAGATCAGGACATACCTGTGCATCCATACGGTTATATTCATCATGATTGCGATTGGCACTGATCAGGACATGATCTGCACCCGGCACAGTGCAGCGCAAGCGCTGCACCAGAATTTCGACAAAGGAGTGTTCCCCGAAGGGCAGCAGTCCCTTGTCGCAGCCACCCATGCGGGAACCTTGACCGCCGGCCAGAACAATCAGCGTATAAGCTGTCGCGGAAGCTGACATTCAGAACCTCGCCTCTGCGGTTATCCAGAATTTCTGGCTATCGGTGCTGTATCGCTCGGCCTGATAATCAGCAAATTTGACCGCCAGTGTGTAACGCGAGGCAAAGGTTTTTGCCACCTGCAGATTCAACTCCTGACCCAGGTCCAGGCTGCCCGTATCTGACCGGTAATCATGCCAGACCAGCACTACGTCAGCACTGGCGACCTTGCCAGTTAACGTGAAAGCGGTATCGCGAACGCCAAAGACGGGCGTATTCAGAAATTTATCGGCCCAACCCTGAAACGCATGCAAGGTTGCCAGCGGAGTCTGCATGGCAACGCCAGCGCTTTTGTCAGCGCCCATCACCTCGTGGGACATGGCTGCACGTATGCCGCTGACCTTGACACCAGCCGTCGCCAGCATATAGTCGGCGCTGTAGGCGATGGGATTATTGCGATAGTCAGATTGCCTGGCGTATTCAACGCGGTAGTCAACCTTGACGTCAGCCGTGGCATCAAGTTCACCGGTAACAGCGAGCCCCAACGTAGCCGACGACAATACCGGCGCATCCTCGAACGCCAGCGAATAACTGTACGCACTGAGGATAAATGCCGGACCGGACTGCCAACGGGCGTTCAACAAATGATGATCACTGTCCAGTGCCTGTGGTGGATTGCCGGCATCTGGTCCGAAAATACGCTGGGTATCGTCTATCCAGGCGTAGTCCAGTTGAACATTTGGCACGGGCGCCAAACTGACAGTAACAGCATCGAAGGTCTGCTCATTCTGACGCCACCCCACACTGCCGATAAAGCGCTGATTGTCACGCAGCAGGCGCTGTCGTCCCAGTGTTGCGCTGCCTTTATCGACACGATACTGCACCGCGGCCTGATTCAGATCCACGCCATCGGGATCGGGGACGACCGGGTAGCGGGTCTTTGTGTTGCGCGTGTTGTTGAATCGTTCCTCGCCCAGGTAGCTGACATTGTCCATCTCCAAGAGCAGATTGAGATTTTTCCAGTTGCCACTGCGCCAACTCAGACGTGTACGCAACGTATTCGCTGCGGCATCACTGATAAAGCCGGCATCGTCAACCTGTTCGCTGCGCAGGCGGAATGTTACGTTAGTACTGCCCGTGGTCAATGCAGCGGTCAGACCAGTTTCCGCCTGCGCCATTGCAGAATTGCCCAGCGTAATCGCCAGTGCGGCAATAACAGTTGATAAAAAAGTAGTCTGTTGTGGCTTCATTGCTAGTCCTTTTGGCTGGTAGTCACACGATTAAAGGGTTGGCTCTGTTACTTTGCTCTTTTTTGCTGAGGGCTCTTTCTCGCTGAGGGCTCTCTATGAATCTCACGCACTAAGGGCATCCACTGTTTGTGCGGTGTTGTTGTTTTGTGCTGCCAGTGCCACGACGTCGCCGATAACCAGCAGACATGGACTTTTCAGTTTATGGTTGCGTGCGACGCGCTCGATATCGGCGACAGTGCAATAGCAGCTTCGCTGATCATCGCAACTGCCGTTTTCGATCAACGCTGCCGGGGTCGATGCGGGCATGCCGTGTTGCATCAACGCACTGCGGATTTTGCCCAGGCTGGACAGTCCCATATAAAACACCAGCGTGCGCGATTTGTCCGCCACCAGCGATTGCCAGTGGGTATGATCCTGCTCGTCGGCATAGTGTGCCGTGGTCAGACAGACACCGGATGCGATATTGCGTTGCGTCAACGGAAATCCGGCGGTCGCAGCGCAGGCCGAGGCAGCAGTGATGCCCGGTACTACGTGCACAGTGACACCAGCGGCCTTCAGACTCATCATCTCTTCACCACCGCGGCCAAACACAAACGGATCACCGCCCTTGAGCCGCACCACCGACCGGCCGGCACGGGCATGTAGCAGCAACAATGCTTCAATCTGAGATTGCGGCACCGGATGGTGTCCCGGGCGTTTGCCAACGTCAATCATCAGTGCCCCGGCGTGCGCCTCGGACAGTAATTCACTGGACACCAGCCGATCGTAGATCAGCACATCCGCCTGCCGAATCAGACGCAAACCCTTGACGCTGATCAGCTCCGGATCCCCGGGCCCCGCACCCACCAGCCAGACTTCGCCTGCCGGCAGCTTGGTTTGGTTTGCCTTGATCAGCGTCAGCATAATGATTCCTCTTTTGCGGGGGGGGTGTCGGGCCCGGCAAACTGCCCGGGGACTTCAGATTTCAGCAGTTTGTCGAGCTCCGGAGTGCAGGATCCGCAATTGGTGCCTGCTCGGGTTTTTCTGCCGATGTCTGCTGTATTGTCGCAACCCTCATGGATAGCAGCGTTTATTGTCACGTCATAAACCTGGTGGCATGTGCAGATCAATTTGCCTTTGTCACGGGTCTGGCTACCGGATGGTCTTCCCAGCATCAAGTCACGTATGGAGACTTCTGCCTGCTGCCAGCTCGCTATCAACCAGTCTTCATCGACATCAGGTACACACGTCGTTTGCATGGCAAACCAGATTTGTACCCCGTTATCATCTCGTCCAATCAGGCGCAGGGATTCGTTGTGGCTATCTTCGACTTGCGCCCAGCGAGACGCCGAGTCAGTCCATAGCGACATCAGTGTATTGGCGTCTGTTCCCTGATCACCCGCCAGTACAGTAAAATACAATCCATCCAGATAACGTGTGCACCAGTAGCTTGTTTCGGGCAATGACAATCGACGCGGCGAGATCAGGCAGGCGTACCACAGGGCGGGCAAACGTGACACTGACACCGGGGTTTGTTTAAACGCCGGCTGACCGGAAACCGGGTCACAAATGGCGGACACCAGCTTGCCCACGCGCGCACTTGATGCAAAACAGTCATTCCAGTGAATTGGCATGAACACAGTGCCCGGCGTCTGGCCGCGCTGTTCGTGCACACGTACCACACACTGACCATGACGACTGTTGACAGATGTCAAGTCCCCCGCCTGCAATCCACGCAACTGCATGTCCGCAGGATGCATCTCGACAAACGGCTCAATGGTATGCTTTTGCAGCTTGCTGCTCAGGCCAGTGCGCGTCATGGTATGCCACTGATCGCGAATACGGCCGGTGTTCAGCCACAACGGATATTCGGCATTGATTGTCTGTGGCAACGATGCAGGCTCGACCGCGATGAACTGTGCACGTCCCGATGGCGTAAAAAATTGGCCATCGGCAAACATTCTTTTTTTCGACAGTGGCCATTGCAGTGGCTGCATTTCTTCATATTGCGAGTTTTCCAATTGCGCCAGCGCCCCAATATCAAAATCGCGTGTGCCATTGTTGCCAAATGCTGACAATGCTGCATGTTCCCGAAAAATATCAGCGGCGCCCTGATAGTTGAATGCCTGTGCAAAGCCCAAACGTTTCGCGATTTCGCTGACAATCCACCAATCCGGTTGTGCGTCTCCCGGCAGCGGAAGAAACCCACGCTGCCGGGAAATGCAGCGCTCCGAATTGGTGACCGTGCCCGACTTTTCTCCCCAGGCCGCAGCCGGCAAAAGCACATGCGCCAACCGGGTGGTATCGGTGTCAGCCACGCAATCCGACACCACGACATGCTCGCAGTTCTGCAGAGCTGCGCGCACCAGATCTGCCTCCGGCATCGAAACCACCGGATTGGTTGCCATGACCCAGATGAAACGGATGTTGCCGTCAGCGACAGCGCGAAACATATCGACAGCTTTCAAACCCGGCTTTGTTGCCAGGGTCTGTGTTTGCCAGAACTTACTGACCAGCGCGTGGTGCAAGGGATTTTCGATATCCATGTGCGCCGCCAATTGATTGGCCAGGCCACCGACCTCGCGGCCGCCCATGGCGTTAGGCTGACCGGTGATGGAAAAAGGACTGGCTCCGGGCTTGCCAATGCGGCCGGTGACCAGATGGCAATACAGAATCAGACTGGCCTGGTCGACGCCGTATGCCGACTGGTTGATGCCCTGGGAAAACACCGTGACCGTTTTTGCGGTGCGTACAAACCACTGATAAAAAGTGCGCAAAAGCTCCGGATCCAGTTCGCATTTGTCTGCGATACTGTCAATTGCGTTTTCGCGTTGCCGACACTGCGCCACCAGCCCGGCGAAGTTCTCGGTGTGATTGTCAATAAATCCGGCGTCCAGTGCCGGCGAATCCAACAGCCATGCCAACAGACCATCAAACAGCCAGATATCTGACCCGGGCGCAATCTGCAGGTGCAAATCAGCCAGTTCGCTGGTAGCCGTTTGCCGCGGATCAATGACCACGATCTTCATCTGCGGCCGCGCCTGTTTGGCGGCCACAATACGCTGATAAACCACCGGGTGCGTCCAGGCCATATTGGAGCCGGTAATGACCAGCAGATCCGCCAATTCCACGTCCTGATAACAACCCGGCACGGTGTCACTACCCAGGACACGCTTGTGTGCGGCCACCGCTGTGGACATGCACAGGCGGCTGTTGGTATCGATATTGGCTGTACCGATAAACCCCTTGATCAGTTTGTTGGCGACGTAATAGTCTTCCGTCAACAATTGACCGGACACATAAAAAGCGACCGAGTCGGGGCCATACCTGGCGATCGTGTCTTGAAGACGATGCGCAACGGCGCTCAGAGCGTGATCCCAGCTTGCCTGCAGTCCATCCACTCTGGGATTGAGCAGGCGTGATTCCAGGCCCAAGGTCTCTGCCAGGGCGCTGCCTTTGACACAAAGCCGGCCGGCGTTGGCCGGATGCGTGTAATCGCCCTTCACTGACACCTCGTGGGTGTCATCATCGACGGTAACTGACACGCCACAGCCGACACCACAATACGGACAAACGGTATCAACGGCTTTCATTGCGGCACCAGCCCGGCCGGATTCAACAAAGCCTGTGGCGACGCCTGCACAGGCGCCCGATTCTCAATCAGACTCTCGTAAATACCGCTATCATCGACATCGCCGAACATCACCGCCGCCTGCAGACAATCACCTTGCCACCACAGGCGTCGATACTCCCCGGCGTTTTTATCGCGCCACGCCAGGCTGCGTTGCGACGGCGACGTCTGATGACCGGTCTCATCCAGCGTGCCCGCGGAAAAAACGTGAACACCGCTAACCTTTAGCCGGGTCGGCAACGATTGCCGCGTATACGGTTCAACATCAGTCAGGCTGGCATCGGGTCCGGATTCTGCGCATCGTTGCAGCACCTTTGCCAGCACCTGGGCCTGTTGGTAAATCGGGGCCACCAGACCAAACTGTTCACCATCGATTTCGCAACATTCACCCAATGCAAAAACACCGTGCTGGCTACTGCGCAACCAAGCATCAACATTGATGGCACGAGCAACTGACAGATTTGTTTGCCGGGCCAAAGATACTTCCGGGGCAATGCCAACGGCCATAATAACCAATTCGCAGGCCAGCAATTCCCCGTCACCGAGCTGCAAACCAGCGACGCTTTGGCCGTCCGCGGTTGCAACAAACCGTTTGCACTGCGCGTCACTGATAAAGCGAATATTGCGCGCGGCCAGCGTCGCCGCCAGATACTCGCCCGCTTCACTGTCCAGTTGCCGGTTCATCGGCCAGCCCGCGTTGTGAACCACGGTCGTTGTGACGCCCCGGTTCTGTAATGCACAGGCGGCTTCCAGTCCGAGTACGCCGCCACCAACAACAACGGCACGACGAACCCTGTCGTCGTCCGCCTGGCCAGTGCTACCAATTCGCGCCATCACCGCCTCGGCATCATCCAGCGTGCGCAGGCTGACAATACCGGAAAGATCAACACCGGGCAGCGGCAATCGTGCCGCCCGCGACCCTGTCGCCAGCACCAGCATATCCCACTTATGGCAGGCGCCGGACGCCGTGCTGGCGACACGACTGTCAGTATCAAGTGCGATGACCGGGTCACCAGTATGGACAGCAATATCTTGTGATCGGTACCAGGACGCTGAATGCAAGGGCAACAACGACGCATCAGATTCACCTGCCAACAGCGGCGACAATAGAATGCGATTGTAGGCTGACTGCGATTCCTCTCCGATCACGCTAGTGTCGAACAGACCTGGCGCCTGCAGTGAAATTTCCTGCAACAGACGCCCTGCGGCCATACCGAATCCAACAATGAGCAATCTGGGTTTGGGCCGATGCATCATGCCTCCCCCACCGCGGCCACGAAGACCCGCCCATCGCGCTCCACCACCGGGTAACTTTGCACTTTCTGCTGGTCGTCCTCCAGACACTCGCCGGTCTTCAGGCAAAAATGTTGTTTATAAACCGGCGACGCCACCACCAGACGGCCAGCGATGTCACCGGTGAGTCCGCGACTGAGCACATTCGCGTCACTGAAGGGGTCACGGTTGTCCAGCGCAAACAATCCGTCATCGGTTCTGAACACAGCGATCTGTTTGCCCTCGACGCGCACGGCAGCGCCGGTGCCAGGTATCAGATCATCCAGCGCACCGATTTCGACCCATTGAGTTGAGTTCTGCATCACACTGTCTCCAATACGTCAGCAGGTGATTTTTCGTCTGCACGCGCCGGGCGCTTCTGGCCGCGCTCACGCACATAAACAATCTGTTCGTCTGGCTGATCATCATTCAGGAAAGGTCGGAAACGTTTCAGGGCCACCGGGTCTTCGATGGTGCGCTTCCATTCACAAACATAGGTGTCGATTACTGACTGCATCTGAGATTCCAGTTCGTCAGCAATACCCAGCACGTCATTGATGATGACGTCCTGCAAATAAGCCAGGCCGCCTTCCATGTTGTCGCGCCATACCGACGTGCGCTGTAGCCGATCGGCAGTCTGGATATAGAACATCAGCAAACGATCGATATAACGAATCAGGGTCTGGTCATCCAGGTCACTGGCAAACAGCTCTGCGTGGCGCGGGCGCATGCCGCCATTGCCACACACATAAAGGTTCCAGCCCTGCTCAGTGGCGATGATACCGACATCCTTGCTTTGCGCTTCCGCACATTCGCGCGTGCAACCGGACACCGCCATTTTCAGTTTGTGTGGTGAGCGCAAACCCCGGTAGCGCTCTTCGACGTAAATCGCCATGCTTACCGAGTCCTGCACACCATATCGACACCAGCTTGAGCCGACGCAGGATTTTACGGTGCGCAATGATTTCCCGTAGGCGTGACCCGACTCAAAGCCGGCATCCACCAGGTCCCGCCATATGGCCGGCAACTGATCTACCCGTGCACCAAACAGATCGATACGTTGACCACCGGTAATTTTGGTATAGAGATCATATTTCTGTGCCACCTGGGCCAACACCAACAGTTTCGTGGGCGTAATCTCGCCGCCGGGCACACGCGGCACGACAGAATAACTGCCGTCTTTTTGCAGGTTGGCCAAAAAGTTGTCATTGGTGTCCTGCAGTCCAACATGGCGAGGATCCAGCACATAGTCGTTCCAGCATGAAGCGAGAATGGACGCAACCGCTGGCTTGCAAATATCACAGCCCTTGCCGTGGCCATGCTGTGACAGCAGCTCGGCAAAAGACCGGATGCCATGAACGCGAACCAGGTGATAGAGCCCCTGCCGGGTATAGGCAAAGTGCTCACACAGATCGTTGTTGATCTCGATACCCTGGCTCTTGAGCTCTGCATCCAGGACCTGTTTCACCAATGTCGCGCAACCACCACAGGTGGAAGAAGCACGAGTTTCTTTCTTGAGCGCGCCAATGGTGGTGCACCCGGCGCTGATGGCACTGCAAATCTCGCCTTTGCTGACATTATTGCAGGAACAGATCTGCGCTGACGCCGGCAAGGCATCAACACCAAGCATGGGCTTCTCACCCGATGCCGGGGCGATCAGGCTGATGGGCGATTCCGGCAACTCCAGCGCGTTCAAAACATATTGCAACAGTGCGTCATAGTCGCTGGTGTCGCCCACCAGCACCGCACCGACCAGACGTTTGCCGTCCTCGCTCAGCACCAGCTTTTTGTAAACACCGCTACCGGCATCTTCGATAGAGCAGACACGGTATTCAGGCGCTCCGCCCTGAGCCATGCCAATGGATCCGACCTCGACACCCAGCAGCTTCAGCTTGGTGCTCATGTCGGCCCCGGTAAACGCAGCAGTCAGGTCACCGCAAAGTTGAGCGGCCAGCTTGCGGGCCATGTCGTAACCCGGCGCCACCAATCCGTAAATCCGGTTCTGCCACAATGCCACCTCGCCGATGGCAAAGATGGCCGGGTCAGAGGTACGACACTGATTATCAACGACCACACCACCGCGCTCTCCGATTTCCAGGCCACACTCCCGTGCCAACTGGTCGCGAGGTCGGATACCGGCCGAGAACAGGACCAGATCGGTCTCCAGTTCGCCCTCAGCAAACACCAGACGATGACGGTGTGAGCTGCCGTCCTCAATACGTTGGGTGGCTTTACCGGTATGCACGGTCACGCCGAGCGCGGAAATCTTGCTGCGTAACATCTCGCCGCCACTGGCATCGAGTTGCATCGCCATCAGACGTGGTGCGAATTCGATGACATGGGTTTCCAGCCCCAGGTCTTTCAGGGCCTTGGCCGCCTCCAGGCCCAGCAAGCCACCACCAACAACTACACCGCGCCGACTGGTATCGGCAGACGCTTTAATCGCCACCAGATCGTCAATGGTCCGGTACACATGACACGCTTCGCGGTCACTGCCCTCAATGGGCGGCACAAAGGGATAGGAGCCTGTCGCCAGCACCAGAGCGTCGTATGAGTACTGGGTGCCATTGCTGCCGGTTACCACTCGGGCACCACGGTCAATAGCGACGACTGCCTCACTGCACAGAAAGCTGATGCCGTGCTGCTCAAAAAACTCGACGCTGCCCAGCGCCAGGTCGTCAGCAGTGGCACCACTAAACCACGCACTCAATTGCACTCTGTCATAGGCCGGGCGACTTTCTTCACAGAACACCGTGACCTCAAAGTCATGCTCCAGCTCAACCAGCTCTTCCAGGAAGCGCTGGCCTACCATGCCGTTGCCAATTACCAGTAACTGACGCTTGTTCATGCATTTGCTCCTCTTTCCTGCAGGCATAAAAAAGGCGCCCATCACACGACTGTTGTCGTGTCATGGGCGCCATTGCCCTGAAACCTTTATGTCACCGCCAGTGGCTTCAGAATCGCCTTTGATTCGGGCCGGGCATGTGACTTGTAGTAAGACCAGAGCAAGAGCTGTGCCAGTAATTCAAAAGCATCGGGCAATAGTATTCGAAATGGCTATTTCATTGACCTTTAGCGTTGCTGCCAGTGTCGGTGGCGCGAATTGCTCTTTGCCTGACAAGACGGATTTTTGCCTTATTTTCGAGCGCCACGCACCGAAACAAGGCAGTGAAATCGGTTGCTCAGTCACATCACCGACTCGTTGCCCGGGCACATACATTACAAAATCCCATTGCCTTATAAGGACGCACCTACCCGTATGAACAGACCAGGCTGCCTCTGGCACAGTTCATGCATTATCTGTTTAGACCGACCGTAGCGATTACCCAAAGATGGGTTACCTGCTACGTTTTAAGGGCAATGGCGTCCGCACGCGAATAACAGGCTTTTCTGTTACCGCGAGTGGGCGCTTTTTTTTTGCACGTTTATTTGATCGTTGTTGCAAACAGCAAAGGAGTATCGACATGCTCAGCACATTAAGGACATTCCGTGGTTCCGCCATTGCACTCTTGCTGACGGGCAAGCTGCTGACCGTTTCTGCCAGCGTCGCCGCCGATGTCGGTTGGCCGGAGAAAGAGGACCTGACGCTGGGTTTCATCAAGCTGACAGATATGGCACCGCTGGCAATTGCCTATGAAAAACGATTCTTTGAAGACGAGGGCCTGTATGTGACCCTGGTGCCGCAGGCGAACTGGCGGGTTCTGCTCGATGGCGTCATTGATGGCAGGCTGGATGGTGCGCACATGCTGGCCGGCCAACCCTTGGCTGCAACCATCGGTTATGGTACCGAAGCGCATATCGTGACACCCCTGAGCCTGGACCTGAACGGCAACGCCATTACCGTATCGAATGATGTCTGGTCCATGATGCGCCCGCACATACCGCAACAGGACGGACGTGTTGTCAGACCGGTGAGTGCCGAGGCCCTGAAGCCGGTCATCGACAGTTATCACGCACAAGGCAAGCCGTTTAATATGGGTATGGTCTTCCCTGTATCGACGCACAATTACGAACTCCGATACTGGCTTGCCGCCGGCGGCATCCATCCCGGCTACTACGCGCCGGCACGAGGCGACACCTCCGGCATGCTGGACGCAGACGTCATGATCTCAGTGACACCGCCGCCACAAATGCCCGCGACACTGGAAGCCGGGACTATTGTCGGCTACAGCGTGGGGGAACCGTGGAACCAACAGGCGATCTATCGTGACATTGGCGTTCCGGTTATCACTGATTACGAAATATGGCAGAACAACCCGGAGAAAGTACTGGGCATGACACAAGCCTTTATCGAGGAGAACCCGAACACTTCAATAAGACTGGTCAAGGCGTTGTTACGGGCTGGCAAATGGCTTGACGAAAACAACAACGCCAACCGTGAAGAAGCGGCCAGGATCCTGTCACGAAGTGACTATGTGGGCGCCGACTATGAGGTGATCGCCAATTCCATGACCGGCACTTTTGAATACGAAAAAGGTGAGGTGCTGCCGGTACCGGACTTCAATGTCTTTTTCCGTAACCATGCCACCTTTCCCTACTACTCGGATGCGGTATGGTTTTTGACGCAAATGCGCCGCTGGGGACAAATTGCCGAACCCAAAAATGATGACTGGTATCACCAAACGGCTGCCAGCGTCTATCGACCGGATATTTACCGCATGGCCGCCGAGTCGCTGATTGCCGAGGGCAAAATGACGGCAGAAGATTTTCCAGACTTCGCCGATGAAGACGGCTATCGACCCGTACAAACGGAATTCCTTGATGGTATTCCTTATGACGGCCGCCAACCCAATGCCTATTTGCAATCACTGGCAATTGGCTTGAAGGACGAAACACTTTAAGGGATTTCAGCATGCTGGACAGTAACAAACAAACTGGATTTACCGCTATGGCTACTCGACTGAACAAACTACGCAGCGCCATGCCCGTGTCGCTGAACATTGACCTGGCGCCGGGCTCGAAACTCGCCACACTGATGCGCGCCTGGTTGCTTTCACTGGTGGGATTGATAGTGTTCGCATTGCTGTGGCAGGGAGCAGCCAACAACATTGACACCTCGCTGGGCAAATTCCCGGGCCCGCAAGAGGTATTGGAGCAAAGCAAAAACCTGTATAGCGAGTACCAGCGCGACCAACAAAATGAACGTGATTTTTTTGCCCGACAGGAAGCGCGCAACGCGGACCGGCTGGCCAGTGATCCGGATGCCGATGTAAGCATCCGCCCCTATACCGGTCGCCCTACCTTTGTTGATCAGATCGGGACCAGCCTGCTCACTGTGGCATTTGGTTTTGTCATTGCGATGATCGTTGCCATACCTTTGGGAATATTCTGCGGTCTCAGTCAGGCCGTCTATAGCGCGATCAACCCTATCGTGCAAATATTCAAACCGGTGTCACCCCTGGCCTGGCTGCCACTGGTCACCATGGTCGTCAGCGCCCTGTATGTCACGGAGAGCACTCTGTTCAGCAAGTCATTTATAACCTCTGGCGTTACGGTTGCGTTGTGCTGCCTTTGGCCCACCGTCATTAACACCACGGTTGGAGTCGCCGGCGTCGACAAAGACCTGATCAATGTCAGCCGGGTCATACGCCTACCACCTTTGCAGCACGTCAAAAAAATAGTGTTGCCATCTGCCATACCCATGATCTTTACCGGCATGCGTCTGTCGCTGGCAACCGGTTGGATGGTGTTGATCGCAGCGGAAATGCTGGCACAAAGCCCCGGACTGGGAAAATTCATCTGGGATGAATTTCAGAACGGCAGTTCAGACTCGATGGGCCGCATTATGGTGGCCGTTCTGGTCATCGGTATTCTGGGATTTATTCTGGACAAACTTATGCTGATGGTACAACGCTACGTCAGCTGGGATAAGACCAACACTTTGCGCTGAACGACACCCGGTATCAGGAGATATGAACATGCAAAATTATCTGGAACTCAGTAACGTCGGCATTGAATTCAAAACAAACAACGTCCCGTTCAAGGCCCTGGATCAGGTCAACCTGAAAGTATCCAAAGGGGAGTATATTTCCCTGATCGGACACTCCGGCTGCGGTAAATCTACCATTTTGAATATCGTCGCGGGTCTGTATCAGGCCACAGAAGGCGGCGTCATTCTGGAGGGTCGACAGGTCGACTCGCCGAGTCCGGACCGGGCGGTGGTTTTTCAGAATCACGCGTTACTGCCCTGGCTGACCGTATACGATAATGTGGCACTGGCGGTAAAACAGGTATTCAAAGGTAAAAAAAGTCGTGCAGAAATGCATGACTGGATTACTCATAATCTTGAACTGGTACATATGACTGACGCCAGGGACAAACGGCCTCATGAAATATCCGGGGGCATGAAACAGCGCGTGGGCATCGCACGGGGACTGGCAATGGAGCCCAAAGTGCTGCTGATGGATGAACCATTTGGCGCGCTGGATGCCTTGACTCGCGCGCACCTGCAAGAGGAAGTGATGCGCATACATGCCACGCTTAACAATACGGTCATCATGATCACGCATGATGTCGATGAGGCAGTGCTGCTTTCCGACAAGATTGTAATGATGACTGTCGGCCCGTCAGCCACCATTGGCGAAGTCCTGCATGTCGAGTTGCCGCGACCGCGCGACCGTCTGGCGCTGGCCAAGGACGCTGACTACAACAACTACCGGCAGGCCGTGCTGCGCTTCCTGTACGACGGGCACCAGGCCACTCACTGACCCTGCCAGACCGCCGCCATGTCGATCACCGAGCGGGCGACGTCAATCAGTCGCCGGCTCTGATTCATTGCCATGTTCCTGAGTAGCTTGTGCGCTTCCTCTTCACTCATCTTCCGGTGCGTCATCAGCAGCACTTTGGCGCGCTCCAAAAGCTTGCGCTCCTCCAGGGCCGCGCGCGCCTCAGCCAACTCATTGTTTATTTGTTGCAAACGCTGTGACTGATACTGCAACAGATCCATCATGGATTTACCCGCAACCGTCACATCGGAACCGTCGTTCAGCAATGGTTTGGCCCGGACCAGCACAAAAGGTTCCGAGCTGAAGCCTGCGTGGCTGCCCAGGCTTCCCAGCGCCAACTGATTCTGGTGCAGACAGGTCCGCGCCTGCGCGAGCCTGTCGATACACAGCTGCGACAGGTAATGTTCCAGCGCATCCTCTACCTGCTTCATGGCATCAATGCGCGATGTCATCAGGGCAAACCACCGGTCTGCCAATTCCGGTCCGCGTGTCACTGACCCAGCAGGGGCAGTGGCACTGCGACGCATGCGCTCGATTTCCAGCAATTCCGGCGCTTGCTGCAGTGTTGCCCAGCGGGCGGACGACTGCTCATCAGCGAATTGCAGGAATATCTCGAAACAACGTTCCTGCGCCTCTATCAAATGCACAAGCAAGGCGCTGCGCTCGCTATCAAACCGCTGGCTGGCAAATCCGGCGGAGCCCGCTGCTCTTTCCTGGCCTGCCAACTCCTTGCCCTGCATCAGATTGAACATGGCCACTAAGGCTCGTGCAATCTCCGGGTCAGCAGCGATATCAGCGGTCTCAAACACAATCAACAACAATGCCTGTATCACAGCACTGTAAGCCTGCGTTACCAGCACTGCATCCAGTTGTAATGCGCTAACCTTGGCGCGCAGCACGTCCAGTTCCGACAACGCATGCACGGCATAGGCCAGTCCGTTGAACATGCGGGTGCCGTCAGCCAGGTGCTCAAGATGGCCATCAGCGGCGTTCAACGTGTCCTGAAAGGCACCCCTCTCGATATCGGTTTGTTCGCGGATACGCGCAATTTCCTGCCCGAACCGGTTACCGCCCGAACCCAGAAACAGATTCGACGCACCACGCTCTCGTTGCAGGGCGTGCACCAAATTGCCGCACGCTACCACCAGTTCGCACAGTGACAACAACGATTGCAGGTTTCGGATCTCACATTGTTTTGAGGCGGTCAGATAGTCGGCTGCCGTCCTGAAGCCGCGTTCCGAGGCAGTTTTATCCATAATCATCGAGCTGGCCCTTTATGTCGCAAATTGCGGGGCCGCCGAGCCAGCATCCATGTTCTGACTCTGCGGACCGGTTTTAAAACACTCATAAAGGCTCAAGCAAGATGCAGGCCACTCGGCCTCCACTCAAGGCGCTGGCGTATACGATTCATGAATACCGGTTCTTGCTTCCAGGGGTGCACCAATGTTCAGGTATTGGCTGTTCTCCTCAGTGTAGGCCGGCCACTGGACCAGACCCTCGACACTGGGATCACCGGTCCTGGCAAATTGCGCCCAGAGCGAAGACGCCTGGTCCGATACCGTCATATCCACGGCATCGGTTATGGGCTCGCGGGAGGTACAACCACCGCCGGCAGACAGGAATAACATTGTCGGTGAATCCACTCCCGTTGGCACCGAGCCAAACACGTACGGGAGCTCCAGACCGTGGAACGCCACACAGTATTCGTCGCGCCAGGTTTTCGGCAGTTGCGAAAAGCTGTAAACGTAGGTCGGCGAGCTCGCGGTCGCGCTGTGCAGATTGGCCATCAATGGCACGCTACTTTGCAGCATGCTTTCCCCCGCATTGGCGCCAACAATCAGGGGCACATCACTTTGATTGCCCGCACGGAACACATTGTGCACGGTATCCGGAATGACATACCCGTCGACTACAACATTCGCTCTGAAACCAACCTCTTCGCTGGAGGCCGCGGCAATGATGTCCTGCCAGCTCAGCGCGCGCATGGCCGCCAGTACATCATCCTGGTCGGCAACACCCAGGGCTTCCGCCAGACGCTCACCGGTAGCTTCTGCCTCGTCCAGCATGGTCACCCGTTGCTCGGAAACCAGCGCAGAACCGCTCTGCACAATCGCTTTATGAAACAGGCCCGAGGCCAGCGGTGTTGCCATCTGCGAAATGGTCTTGGTGCCACCACCGGATTCACCAAAAATCGTGACATTACCGGGGTCGCCGCCAAACGCGGCAATATTGGCCTGTACCCACTGCAGAGATGCTGCCAGATCCAGTGTGCCGTAGTTACCCGACCCGCCATTTTCTGCTTCCGCAGTCAGCGCCGGATGCGCCAGATAGCCGATCGGTCCCAATCGACTGTTGACACTCACCAGCACCACACCCTTGCTGGGCAACATGGGATGGTTATAGATCGTGGAATTGCCGGTGCCGGTGGTCAAACCACCGCCATGGAAGAACACCATGACCGGGAGTTGAGCATCGGTGGATTCTGCCGCTGTCACTACATTCAGGTACAGGCAGTCTTCACTGATGGCACTGCCCTCACCCATACTGCTGTCGCCCTGAGGACAACGATCCGCCCATTCGGTGGCATCACGCACCCTCTCCCAGGCGGTGGCGGGCTGCGGTGGCTGCCAGCGCAGTTCGCCCACAGGCGGCTCCGCGTAAGGTACGCCACGGAAGATGCGTGCTGATGCATCCACAGCCTCATCTGTAATAGTTTCACCGCGAACAGCACCCCATTGGGTATACACCACATCAGCCACAGTTTCTGCCAATACCGGGTCGGCCGCCGCAGCGCCTCTTTCTACGGTCATGCCGGCCGGTTCCGGCGCAGGCTGCTCCGGGGCCTCTGAGTGTTGTTCGTCACAGGCGCTCAGCATTGCCGCCAGCACCACCGCGGTCATCATTGGACGATTCCAGTTTTTCATGGTCTTCACCTATGAATTGTCGTGATTTTAGTATCGATGACACCATTATTCAGTGTTGCGGAGGACATCACAAGTTGGTCTGAGCAGACCACCGGACAGGGCATCCCGGAACCGGCGGCATTTTCGAGGTCTCCGCCAATAATCATTTGCTATGGTCACGCAAGGAAAACGCGGGTTTCCCCGAGGTCACCGAATTGAAACAACGGGTGCGTGATGTTATCGCCCCTGAGCACTACCTCGGTCATGTGGACAGGAAAAAAGGTGGGTAATGATAAAAAGCTCAGCGTTTCCTGGCCAATAATCGCGCCAGGGCAACAACGCTGCCGTCGGGATCCGTGGTCACGCCCTCGGAATAATCAATCATATCCAGATCATCGGCGACGCTCGCCAATGTACCCGGCGCAACTCGAAAACGCTTGCTGCCAGGACCTGTCACGGATACGTCGGTCTGTAAATGCACTTCCGCCAGCACATAACCACCCTTAACCAGATGTTGAGTAGCCGCTCGCAGCAGAGCGATATCAAGATACCGGATCATGATGATCAGCCCGTACTGATCCGGGCGCACAGGCAAGCCAGCGTCCAGATCGTGTTCGTACCAGCAAATATTATCCAGCCCTTCATCGTCGGCAGATGTTTTGCCTCGCGCGAGCCCTTCGGCAGCGATGTCGACGGCGTCTACCTGATAACCTTGCCTGGCCAGAAACAGGGCGTTGCGACCAGCGCCGCAAGCAAGATCAAGGGCACGGTGCAACGGCGGCGCAAGTGTCGGCAAGTGCTGCTGCAGATACACAGATGCGTGATGGCGCGAAGCATAGGCACCTTCACGGTACTTGCGCTGCCATTTTTCGCGATCTTCATGACTCACAGGTGAACCTCCACAGAAAGCCCGCTACTGTCCCCTTGGTAGCAGCATCGAGCCTATTCACGGTATCATCCCGCCAAACGTTTTCACAGCGACCACGTATCAGGCACAGGAGACTTTATGTCCTACACCCTCAAGATCAACGGACAAAACCACGAACTGGATGTGGACGGCGATATGCCGCTGCTCTGGGCCGTACGCGATCACCTGAAATTTACCGGCACCAAGTTCGGCTGCGGCATGGCACAGTGTGGCGCCTGCACCCTGCATATTGACGGTGTGGCGACCCGCAGCTGTGTTCTGCCCGTGGCAGACGCCGTCGGCAAGGAAATCACCACGATCGAAGGCCTGGCTTCTCCTGCAGCCAGGGCAGTACAGACGGCCTGGGTTGAGCTGCAGGTGCCACAATGCGGCTACTGCCAGTCCGGTCAGGTTATGTCAGCCACAGCTCTGCTGGAGCAGAACAATGCCCCCAGCGACGCCGATATCGACTCAGCGATGTCTGGCAACATCTGTCGTTGTGGCACTTATCCGCGTATCAAGGCAGGTATCAAGCTGGCCGCCGATCAGATCAAGAACGCCGGAGGTGTCGCCTGATGAATACAAATCGATTTTCTGTCAACAAGCAAAATGCCGACGTGGATACAGGACGCAGAACCTTTCTTAAAGTCGCTGCTACCGGTTCAGCAGGACTTACGCTGGGTATCAGCCTGAGCGCTGGCGCTCAGTCCCGGGCAGTCGCCGACACCGCATTGGAGTACAACGCATTTGTCAGCATCACGCCTGACAATGCGGTTCGCATTTATATCAAGCATCTGGAAATGGGCCAGGGTGTTTACACCGGGTTGGCTACCTGCGTGGCAGAAGAGCTGGACGCCGACTGGGCGCAGATTGTCTGTGAACACGCGCCGGTAGATACCGCCAAATATGCCAACCTGCTGATGGGCCAACAGGGCACCGGCGGCAGCACCGCCATGGCCAACAGCTTTATGCAGCTTCGCCGCGCCGGTGCCGCCGCCAGGGCCATGCTGGTGGCGGCCGCAGCCCAGCGCTGGCAAGTGCCCGCTGACGATATCAAGGTCAGCCAGGGCATCGTATCCCATGCGTCGCACAGCGCCACATTTGGTGAATTGGCGATTGATGCTGCCCGACAAACGCCGCCCGCCAATGACAACCTCAAATTAAAGACACCCGACCAGTTTCAACTAATAGGCAGTGAGTCGACGCTACGCAAGGATGTCGGCAAACACAACGGTACCGCCATTTACACACAGGACGTGCAACTGCCCGGCATGTTGACAGCGGTGGTGGCGCATGCGCCGCGTTTTGGCGCCCGCGTCAGATCCTTTGATGCCACAGCGGCCCTGGCACGCAAGGGCGTGCACCAGGTCTTTGAAATCGACACCGGCGTTGCCGTCGTCGCGGACGACTACTGGTCGGCCACCAAAGGCAGAGAACTGTTGCAGATTGAGTGGGATGAAACCCGCGCCGAAACCCGCAGCAGCGAAACCTTGTTACAACAATACCGTAGCCTGGTGGAAACCGGGGGTACAATCGCCGAGCAACACGGCAACGCCGTTACCACCCTGACCAATGCCAGCGACACGATGGAACTGGTTTTCGAGTTTCCATACCTGGCGCATGCGCAGATGGAACCGGTCAACTGCGTCGCGCAGGTCAGCGGCAACAGCGCCGAACTATGGTATGGCTGCCAGAGCGCAACCGGCGATCAGATGGCGGTGGCACAATTGCTGGGCGCTCGCCCGCAGGATGTGAAGATCAACACGGTATTTGCCGGCGGCGGTTTTGGTCGACGAGCCAATCCGATGGCGGATTATGTGCTGGAGGCGGTACGCATCGCCCGGCAGGTGCCGGATACAGCAGTGAAACTGGTGTGGTCGCGCGAAGATGATATGCAAGGCGGTTTCTACCGCCCGGCCTATGCCCATAAGCTCAGTGCGGCGCTTGATAGTCAGGGTAACCCCACGGCTTTTCGGGCACGCATTGCCGGTCAGTCGATCATGGCAGGCACTTCCATGGCTGCGATGATGGTGTCCAATGGCATCGACAATACCTCGGTGGAAGGCCTTACCGAGTTCGCCTACGACGTACCAGAGCGCCAGGTCGAACTTCACACCACCGATGTCGGCATACCCGTGCAGTGGTGGCGTTCAGTGGGCAATACGCACACCGCCTTTAGCAAGGAAGTATTCATCGACGCACTGGCCCGCAAGGCTGATATTGACCCGATTGAATACCGCCTGTCACTGCTTGGCAACAACCCGCGCGAAACCGCGGTATTAAAACTGGCTGCAGAGAAAGCCGGCTGGGGCACTCGCGAACTGCCCGAGGGCTGGGGCCGGGGCGTTGCCGTGCATACGTCGTTCGGATCGACAGTTGCGGAGATCGCCGAAGTCTCGGTGCAAGGCAACAACTTCAAAGTGGAACGTGTGGTGGCGGTGATTGATTGTGGTATTGCCGTCAACCCTGGCGTTATTCGCGCGCAGGTTGAGGGTGCCATCGCCTATGGTTTGTCCGCTGCCTTGCAGGATGAACTGACACTGACCGATGGCGTCGTTGATCAGAGCAATTTTCACAACTACCAGGTACTGCGAATGAACGCGATGCCGATAGTCGAGACACATATTCTACCGTCAACCAATGCGCCCTCCGGTGTTGGTGAACCGGGTACCCCACCGATAGCACCGGCGGTGGCCAATGCGCTGGCAGATGCCACCGGACAAAGGCTGACACGTCTGCCGCTCCGGCTGGCGTAAGGCATGACCCTGAAGGTACTGCACACCTCCGACTGGCACCTTGGCCGTAGTCTCTACGGCCAGCGTCGCTATCCGGAGTTTGATGCGTTTCTGGCATGGATGCTGGACACTTTGCGCGATCAACAAGCAGACGTGTTGCTGATCGCCGGCGATATCTTCGACACTACCGCACCTGGCAATCGTGCCATGCAGCAGTACTACCAGTTTCTGCGTCAGGTGGCCGACACCGGTTGCCAACATGTGGTGATCATTGGCGGCAACCACGACTCACCGACATTTCTGAATGCACCGCGCGACATTCTGAAAATGCTGAACGTGCATGTGGTTGGTGCCAAAACCGATGATCCCGCGGAGGAAGTGCTGCGTCTGGATGACAGCAACGGCGCACCCATGCTGCTCGTGTGCGCCGTGCCCTACCTGCGTGATCGTGATATTCGCACGGCAGAAGCTGGCGAAACCATCGACGACAAAGAGCACAAATTGCTGGATGGCATCAAGGCCCATTACCAGGCGGTGACCGCGGCCGGCGTGCAGCAGCGTCAAGAGTTGCAGAAGCAATTTGCATCTGACATCCCGCTGATTGGTATGGGGCATTTGTGGGCGGCAGGTGCGCGCACGGTCGAGGGTGATGGTGTACGTGATCTCTATGTCGGATCACTGGCCCATGTAGGCACCGATATTTTTCCGGATTCGCTGGACTATGTGGCGCTGGGTCACCTGCACGTGCCGCAGGCAGTCGGCAACCACACCCATATCCGCTACAGCGGTTCTCCCCTACCCATGGGTTTTGGCGAAGCCATGCAACAAAAGTCCGTTTGCGTGATTGGTTTTGACGGTCACCAACCCGAGCTCAGCCTGCTTGATATACCCTGCTTCCAGCGATTACGTCAGCTCACTGGCAGCCTGGCGAGCCTGCAAACTGAGTTGCAGGCGCTACTGGCCGATGGCGAAGCAACCTGGGTGGAGATCATCTATACCGGTGCCGATATTGTGCCGGATTTGCGCGAGAAGCTGCTGGAAGCGTTGGCAGAGGACACCGGCGGCCTGATTACTTTGCTGCGGGTAAAAAACCAGCGTATTACCGCACGCACACTGCACGCGCAGGATACGGAACAAACGCTGGATGACCTGAGCCCGCAGGATGTATTCCGGCGCTGCCTGGATGCACACGAAGTGCCTGACGAGCAACGGCCGGAACTGCTGCACCTGTATCAGGATATCCTCAGGCAGGTGCAGGAGGCAGACCGGCAGGCGGACTAGCAGCCTGCCAGGCAACATTACAGCGCCGGATAACTCTCCAGCATTTCTGTGAATGCATTACTGATCTCGGGACGCGCGCCATCTTCATGCATATATTCACCGGGCAATACCGTATGAATGCGATTGATGCGACCCGCCCAGACCTCACGGCCGGTATCGGATTCACGCATTTCCACGACAATATTGGCCACATAGCGCAACATTGGCTCCCCTTCTATTCTTCGCTCAAAGGGATCTATCTCCTCCTGCTCGGGATTCAGGTTCACGTGACGATAGGACATTGTTACAGTCAGGTCATTAAGTCGATCATTGCGTACCAGGCCTTTTTCCTGCAAGGCGGTATCAAACTCAGCGACCATGTAGTCGCTGAGAAAGCCCGGCATATCCTGCAGCTCAAGACCGTAGGCGCGATAGTTGTCATAGTTACCCGGGCAACACAGGGTTACGGTGTGGCCAACCTGCGGGCCGCCTGATACACAAGCAGCCAGCAATAAGCCTGCCACCATCATAAGTAGGGTCTGTCGGAGGATCTGCCGCATAGTGATTCCTTAAGAGCATTGTCGATTATTCCACTTAACAATACACTGCGCTTCGGCACGCCAATATGCGCCAGATCAACTGTTACGCTTTTAGTTCTCCGCCTCCTGCTGTTCGTAATGTTCCTGCCAGCGCCGACCAGCCAACGCCCCGACAATGGAGTAGTTGCCCTCGTGGCAGGCGTACTCATAAATATGACTGTGCGGCGGCAGACGCCGCATCGGCACCTCTGCCGTCCACGGCCGCCCGAAGACCTGGTCATCACTCATGATCACCTGGTAAATAATCTGGCCGTCGGCATCAAACCTGAACTTCTCGGTTGTCGTCAAAGCACCGGTTGATCCGCGGAATGACTGCTGTGGATGAATATTGCGGGTGCTTACCACCAGGGTATCGCCCTCCCAATGCCCGACTGAGTCACCCATCCAGCGATGGATGGCTTCGGGTTGATGCTCATCATCGATACGGACAATACGCACATCGTTGACCATCTCTGCCATGATCATCAGATAATCGGCGGTCTGCACAATACGGTAGTTGCTGTTGTATGACATGGGCAACATGGGCGGACCGGCAGTAGACAATACCGACAGCAGACAGCGTTCACCTGCAGGGCGCAATTCAGGGCCGTCATAAGCTTCCACGTGCGGCCGCGCAAGCTGCTGTGACACCCAGTCCCGGCCTCGACCATTCTCTGCATAGGGAATCTTGCCGTCGGGTGGATCAATGACCAATGACGTGCGAAATTCACCATCCACATGCGCCACATAACCGGTCGAAAAAAACCAGTCGGCCTCCAGACGGATCGGCGCACCCTTGGGTGGTGGACCACGATCAGGGTCCAGTCTCTCCTCAACAGTAAGGTCAGTGAGGCCGGCAGCAGACCCGGGGCGCCAGGCGGCAGCCTCCTCCGCTGTCATGGTCTGGCGGCCAGAAAATTGCGCCGGGCGTTCGACCGGCGTTTCTGTCTCATTGGTCCACAATCCCTGGAAATCCGGCCGGCCCTCATCGGTGCGCGGGATCTGGGCATGCGCCAGGCTGCTGCCAGCCAGACTGCCACTGATAAGCAGTGCTGCGTTGATCAGGAACGACGTGGATGATTTTACGCGACGCATACATAAGTCCATGGTTTGGCGGCTAGGCAATGTCCGATTGTAACCAGATTGGCGCACTTCGGGATTGTCAATTTGTCACAAAATGCCTGAAAGCTCACCGATAATTGATATGCATCAAATCGGGGCGAGCGCCAATAACGAAGACAACTCCGGGTGCCATAAAAACTCCCTTTGCCGCTATACCGTTCGTCCTGTATGGCCTCAATCCTGTATAGTCACTTCTGGCCGGCTATCAAGCTGGCACCGGTCTGAATACAATTGCATGAGGCACAACACACGATGCGGATCCTGGCTATCCGGTTCAAGAACCTGAACTCTCTGGCAGGCGAATGGGAAGTGGATTTCACTGACCCGGCCTATACCAGTGATGGCATATTTGCTATCACCGGTCCGACCGGGGCCGGTAAAACCACGTTACTGGATGCCATGTGCCTGGCACTGTACCGGCAAACCCCTCGACTGGGCGACATTACCGCAACCAGCAATGAAATCATGACCCGACAGACCGGCGAGTGCTTCGCCGAGGTCACTTTCAGTACACAAAACGGCAACTACCGGGCACACTGGTCGCAGCATCGGGCACGTAAACGACCCGATGGCAAGCTGCAGGCCGCCAGACATGAAATCGCCGATACCGACAGCGGCAAGATCATTGACAATAAATTTGGCACCGTCGACCAGCGCATCGTCGAGATCACCGGCATGGATTTTAGCCGCTTTACCCAGTCCATGCTGTTGGCGCAGGGTGGCTTTGCGGCATTTTTGCGCGCCGGCGCCGATGACCGCGCGCCGATCCTGGAAAAGATCACCGGTACCGCTATTTACAGCGTCATATCCATCAGCGTACATGAACGCCGCCACCAGGAAGAGCAACAATTGAACGTGCTGCTGGCCGAGCAGGAAGGCATGCGACTGCTATCACCAGAAGTGGAGGCCGAACTGCGAACCGACGAGTCTGCGCTCGCGGCACAACTGAGCATTGAAGCTGAGCTGGCCAATTCGCTACGCGAACAGCATCAGTGGCAACAGCGTTGCCAGCAGCTGCAGCAACAGGAAACCAGACTTGCGCAGGAGCTGGTGTCCTGGCAACAACAGGACGACGCCTTTGGCGACCAGCGCGAACAACTGATGAATGCCACACGCGCGCTGGAGCTCAACGCGATGCACGCTACGCTGACAAATCTGCGCAAGGCACAACAGGATGAAAAACAGACGTTGACGCAAAGCCAGGCGAAGCTGCCGGAGCTCGCTGCACACCTCGAGAAGCAGCAGACACAGGTAGAACACCTGGGCAAAACCCTGGCGGACGCTGAACTGCAACTGGGCAGCGCCCGTCCGATACTGAAAAAGGTACACGTGCTCGACAGCCGCCTCGCTGACAATCGGCAAAACCTGCAGTCACAACAGAGCATGCTGGATCAGAAACTGGTCTCATTGCGTCAGCACAAAGCCAACTTTGACCTGGCAACGCTAGCCGATGACCAACAAGCCGAGCAACATTATCAACGTGCGCTGAAAGCCGCCGAACAGGCGCAACAACAGCTCGACAACATCGCACAGGGCAGCAGACCGGCACAATGGCGTGAGCAGCGTGACGAACTCGGCGATCAGATTACCCGCACCGATACCCTGCAACAGCGCCTAGGGGAGCGCACACAGCAGCTACAGCGACTCGAAGACCTCGCTTCCGACGTACAACGCAATCAGGCAGAGCTGGTGCGCAGTTCCGACACATTGACACAAGCAGAAAAAATACTGACTGCTCACAAAGCCACACTTAAATCCCTGCAGGACCAACGGGTCCTGCAACAACGTATCATTGACCTGGAAACCCTGCGCACTGAACTTGAAGCTGGCGATCCCTGTCCGTTGTGCGGCGCCAGCGACCACCCGTTCGCGGAGCATGCACCGGACACCGACATCAATAACCTGTCACAACAGATCCGGGCGCAGGAAGAGCAGGTCAGCGCCAGCGAGCAGGAACGCAGTGCAGCGCAAACCGCACAGGTTCAGCAAAGCACAACCATCAGAAATCTTGATACCCAACGCCAGCAGCTTGAACACACAGGACAAACTCTGACGCAGGAAATTCAGGCTTTGTGCCTGCAACTGAACGTCCCCGACAATGCTGAAGCGGTGGCAGAACGTCAGCAGGTCCTGCAAAAACGCAAACTGGAAATCACCAGAACACTGCAGCAAATTGATGACCTGGAGGCCGCGCTCAAAACCTGTGAGCGTGATCAGAACCTGGCAAAACTGATCAGGGAAGCGGTTGCTGTGCGCAACAGCCTGCAGCAACAGCAACAAAAGCTGGATGCCCTGCACACTGAACGCTACGCCCTGCTGCAGGACAGGGATCCGGATAAGGAAGAGGCCCGGCTGCAGGCGCTTGTCGACAACGCACAACAGTCTGTGACAACAGCCCGACATCAACTACAGCAACTGCAAAATCAGCACCAGCAGCTGCGACAACACATTGAGACACATGAAAACAGTATCAGGCTGCGCGCGGAAAATCTGACACAGGCAGAGCAGGCGTTTTCAGAAAAACTGCAACACCAGCATTTCCCGGATGAACAGACATTTGTCAGTGCCCAACTCCCCGAGTCCGAACGCAAAGCGCTGGAAGCCAGGTCACAGGCCTTACTGCAACAGGGTATTGAGCTGCGCAGCGCGCTGTCGCGAACGCGTCAGGAACTGGACGCAGAAATGACCCGGGCGCTTACTGATGAGTCGCCCGAAGAGCTTGAGCACCGATGGCAGGCACAGGAAGCCGTGGTCAGCGCTTTACGGGAGAAACTGGGGGCATTGCGGCAACGCCTGAAAGACAACGATGACACCCGCGCCCAACAAAAGTCGTTGGCGACCAGGATCGATCAGCAGAAAAGCGAAACTGAACGTTGGCGCCGATTGCATATTCTGATCGGCGCCAATGATGGCAAGAAGTTCCGCAACTTTGCCCAGGGACTGACCTTTGAACTGATGATTCAGCACGCCAACGTTCAGTTGCAGAAAATGACGGATCGCTACCTGTTGCAGCGTGATCAGCAGCAACCACTGGACCTCAACGTCGTCGATAACTACCAGGCGGGTGAGGTGCGCTCAACAAAAAATCTGTCGGGCGGCGAAAGTTTTATTGTGTCACTGGCGCTCGCGCTGGGGCTGTCGCGCATGGCCAGCCATAATGTCCGGGTAGACTCGCTGTTTCTGGACGAAGGCTTTGGTACGCTGGACGAAGACGCACTGGATACGGCGCTGGAAACACTGAGCAGCCTGCAACAGGAAGGCAAACTGATCGGCGTTATCTCTCATGTGGCGGCTCTGAAGGAGCGCATCGCCACGCAAATCAATGTGGCGCCGCTGGCTGGCGGGCGCAGCACCATCAGCGGGCCGGGGTGCCGGGCGCTCGCATGAACGGCGAAACCGTCACTGCAACAGCGGATACATGGAGCCCAGCAACAACACTGCCATGCTTATATTAAAGAGCCGGGCACGACGTGTATCCTGCAGAAACCGTCGCAACGATGCACCAAACAGATTCCAGGTGCTGATGCACGGGATGCCGACAACGGCAAACAGGAGCGCAATAACCGCCAGACTGCTCAGCATGGTTGCCGGTTGTGTGTAGGTGGCGATGGCAGTAATCATCATCAACCAGGCCTTGGGGTTCACCCACTGGAACATGGCTGCTTGCCAGAAAGTCAGCGGTTTCGCGACTTTAACCTCACCCGCGGCTGGCAGCACCTTGGTCGGACGCACCAGTGTCCATGCCAGATAGACCAACGCCAGACCGCACAGAACTTTCAGCACGACATCAAGCCAGGGGTAGCGAATCAGTAACTGCCCTATTCCCAGCGCCACGGCCAACAGCAGCACCTGACAACCCACGGTGATACCAAGAATATGCGGCATGGAGCGACGAAAGCCGAAATTGGCCCCCGACGCCAGCAACATCATATTGTTGGGGCCCGGTGTTCCTGTCATCACCACAACAAAACCAACCAGGGCCAGCAGCTGTTCCAGCGGCATCACGTTCTCCTCCAAACCAGACCGTGGCCGCGGCCAGGGAACCTCTGAATAAATCTAAGGTAACTCTGGCATTCAGGTACCCAGGCGATAACGCAGCTTCACCACCAGTTGGCTTGCCAGGGGATCGTTCCAGGCGTTGTCAAACTGCTCATTGAAGTTGATCAGATTGTCGCGCTTGTTGCCATTGCGGTTATACACAATAAACAGATCCGACAATGGCGCCAGTTGCCATCGATAACGCAGCTGAAAATTCATCTGCGAAATCGAGAAGTCACCGGGTGTCCGCGCGTGCTGATCGACTTCCACCAGGTCCCGGTTGCGCGTCGGCGCATCGGCCGGCAGATTAAAGTAGCGATCACCGGCGGCCTTGATACCGACCCACTGCAGACCGGCACTGAGTTGCTGTTTCGCGGTCAGGTAGTATTCGAAGCGGAAACTGGTTTCCCACTGGCTGGTCTCAAAAGCCGTAAAGTTCTGCCCGCCCTGGTGCAGCAGCCAGCCATCACGATCCTGATATTTGACATCACCGGTCAGGTTGATATTGGGAAGCGGGCGCCAGTTCAGACCCGCTTCATAGGCCTCGCTGTAACCTCCTGCCAGTTCAATCGATCTGCCGACCTGACTGTACACGCTGACTTCCCGTGCGGTATTTGTCGTATACCTGGCGCTGTAATTGGTGCGTTCACGGGTCGAGAAAGTACCGTTACCAAAACTGTTCAGGTCATCGTAGCGCTTGGGGAAATGCTGCAGGTTGATATTGACCCGGTCCAGGTTGTTCAGTGTTATTGCAGTACTGATCACCGGTATCGCATTGTTGGTGCGATCGCCCTGCAGGTTTTCTTCATAGCGCAGAAACGATGACACGCGCAGGTCTCGCACACGGGTCAGGCCGGTTTTCACCCATTCGAAGCGGTACCAGGCTTCCTTGGCATTGTTACGATCCTGATAACCGAAATCGTTGACGTCGAGATCTTCATCGAAATAGGTCAGATGCAAGGTGTGGGTGAAGCCCTGTTGCGGTGAGTAAACGATGTCGGTGAAGGCGCCGAAACCCTGGTCACCATCGTCCACATCCGAGGTCACTACCTGACCATCAAAACTCCAGATGCCACCTTGAGTCAGGTAGCGAAAATCGATTGCATGCACCTGGGCGTCTGAATCCGGATGCGCAACCAGCGTGCCGATGTAACCGATACCGCGATACGCAGCTCCGGTATTGCCACCCTGATCTTCATACAACAGGCGGAATGCCGTGAAATCCCGTCCTTGCTGCTCAATGCGCTGGCCGGGCAGGCGATACAGAGTGTCGTCTTCGGAGGCAGCCAGAACACCGTAGCGGAAGCTGCCGATCTGTCCGGTTGCCTTGGCTGCGCCTAGCAGGTCGGCGGTCTGGATACGCTCACGAGCTGGCAGTGAAATACCGTCAGGCAAGTCCGGGGAACGAGGGCGTCCGCCGATTCGGCGCGTGTTCAGGATACTGAAGCGTTTGCCGATGCTGCCATTGGAGCGCGAAGTGGTGTTAAAGATTTCCTGACCTTCCTGGAAAAACAGCCGTTTTTCCGGGAAAAATACTTCGGTCGCAGTCAGGTTGACCACCACATCATCGGCTTCGGCCGAGCCGAAGTCAGGATTCAATGTGGCCGTCATCTGGAAGTTGCTGGAAGGACGCCAGAATACATCGACACCGGCGCGATGTTCCCAGTCAGCGTCAATTTCATCATAGGTGGAGGCAAAAGACGGGAACAGGCTCCATTGCTGTTGCGGGTTGACACCTTCCAGCTCAAGCAAAGGGAAATTACTCAGGAAGATAGGGTCCGACTTGGCAATGGGTGGCCATGCCCAGTTCTGGTTCAGGTGAGCAACCACACGCTCGGCGTAGAAACCGATCTGCCGCCTCCCCTCGCGTCCCGGCATCGCCAGCTGGCCCCAGGGAATATAGAACTCGGCACTCCAGCCATTGTCATTTTCGTTGGTTGCGCCATACCAGGCGCCGTCCCACTGACTGTTGTACTGGCGCTCGGGCAGAATTGTGCCGTCAAGCTGATTGTCACCCAACGCCAGGCTCATCCAGTAACCATATTGACCTTCACCGGAGGTATCCAGCGTAATGGAGACACGATCACGACTCACCTCACGGTTGTCACGCGCCGTGATGCGGCGCACCAGGGTGTCCGCCGGCTGTTCCATATCAACAGCGATATAAACACCGTCCTCGGTGTAAAACACCTTCATGGCAGTATCGTAAGGCGCCCGCGCCAGGGTTTCCGGCTCCACCACCCACATGCCGCTTTGTGCCGGCACCTGTGCCCAGACCGCCTCATTCAGCTGGCCATCAAGGTTGATCTCGACATCTTCTGGCAGGCGTTGCAGTGGAATGACCATTTCTCTGCCGAAACGTGCCTGCACGCCGGACGGGGCCGGATTAATGCCATTAATACCCGGTTGGGCCTGGGCAGCGGCATGAAGACAAAAGGACGACAGTCCCACAATCGAGAGTCGGAGCAAGGAGTTCAAAACGGATTACCTGTGGTTGTTATTCGGGTGACAAAAATGTAACCGCGGGAGTATAACGGCAACAAATTGTGATGGCATCAATGTTTTGCAGTAAAGTTTGACAGATTGTAATCCCGGGCACCAATGTCAGCGTTGCACGGGCGCCTTGTAAGGCAGGGATTATTGGTCAATAATCGGATGAAGACACTGTTTTTAGCGGGAGAATAACAATGATGAACCGACAGAAACCGACGTTTGCCGCCTTATCCCTGGCCATTGCATTGATCAGCACTCAGGCCCTGGCCCAGGACGACCTGCCACGCACGCCTGATGGTAAACCCGATCTGCAGGGCGTATGGAGCAATGCCACCCTGACACCGCTGACCCGTGACCGCGAGCTGGGAGAAACCCTGGTGCTCAATGCTGATCAGGTGCGTGCCATGGAAGGTGGTCATCAGGAGTTTCTGGAGGCGGAATACGCCGCCAGCGACCCCGACCGCGAACCCGGCGCCGGTGCTCAGGGCGGCGATGACGGTGACACCAATGACGGCTACAACGAATTCTGGAAAGAAGTCGGTGATCGCATTCAGGTCATCAACGGTGAACCTCGCGCCTCCATCATTGTTGACCCGGCCAACGGCCAGATCCCGTTTGCCGGCGACCCGCGCGCCCGCTTTGCCCGCGCGCCCGGCGCCCCGGCAGCCAATGATGGCCCCGAAGGACGCCCGCTGTCCGAACGCTGCCTGATTTCCTTTGGCACACACTCCGGTCCACCCATGTTACCGGTGATGTATAACAACAATTATCAGATTGTGCAGACCGAAGACTACGTCATGATCCTGGCCGAAATGATTCACGATGCCCGCATTATTCGCATTGATGATGAACCCATGCCGCACATGCAGAAATGGATGGGGGATTCTGTCGGGCACTGGGAAGACGACACCCTGGTGGTCTCCACAACGGGTTATCACCCGCAACACACAGTGTTTGGCGCCTCGGAAAATCTGACCGTCACCGAGCGCTTTGAACGGGTATCAACATCGGAAATCGTTTACACCTTCACCGTAGAAGACCCGACTGTCTTCAGTCAGCCGTGGACCGGTGAACTGTTGTTCAATGCCAAGTCAGCAGACGAACCAATGTATGAATATGCCTGCCACGAAGGCAACTATGCCCTGCCCGGGGTGCTTGCCGGTGCCCGGCGCGCTGAAGCCGAAGCCGCGAATCCGTAACCCGGGAATACGGGAGTGCTGGAATTATATGCCAGCTTTGAGCTGACCGCCTTCAGCACTGCCATACGCGAACTGTGGTGGGTTTTCCCCACCATACTCGTGTTTCACTCCCTGAGCATGGGCCTGATGGCCGGCATAGGGGTGGTCTGCGCGTTGCGCGCACTGGGTTTTGCCCGGCAAATTCCACCGCCCATGCTGCGCAAGTTTCAGCCGCTGCTCTGGTTCGGACTGGGCGTCGCCGCGACATCGGGTTTATTGTTACTCGCCGGCTATCCGGCCAAGGCATTAACCAATCCCCTGTTTTTTATCAAACTGCTGATGCTTGCCGCGGCTATCGGGCTGACGCTGCGACTGACCGCACCAGCGCAGCGCTTGCCGGCCCGGGGGAAATCACCGGCCCGTTTACTCGCCCTGTTCACAATCGCGCTTTGGTTCGGCGTGATTGCATCGGGCCGCTTTCTGGCCTACACCCACAGCATATTGCTTGCCTCCTGGCTGGTGGGAGTGCCCTGATTATGGTCGAATTTCTCAGCAGCATCGGCCACAACATCGGCATTTTTGCGTTCATGAACACGCAATGGGGCTGGCCCGCTATTGAATCACTGCATTTTATCGGCTTGACGCTGTTGCTGGGGACCGTGGGTTTGTTTGATCTGCGCCTGCTCGGTGTTGGCCGCGGCATCGAGATCGCCGCCCTGCACTCCCTGGTGCCCTGGGGCGTTGCCGGATTCTGCCTGAACGTCACCACCGGTTTTATGTTTCTGGTCAGCGATCCGGGGCAGTATGTCTACAATCCGGCGTTTCAGATGAAGCTGCTGGCCATGTTGATTGCGGGCACCAATTTGTTGGTGTTTTATACGCTGCTGGCGCCGCAGGTCCGCGCCCTGCCCAACGCTGTTGTGGTGCCCCGGTCGGCACGGCTGGTAGCGCTGGTGTCGTTGCTGTGCTGGATCGCTGTCATCAGCTTCGGGCGTCTGATTACCTTCTACCGGCCGCCGGAATTCTGGTGCTTCTGGTGCCTGTGACGTCAGGCAGGTTTTGTCGCGACCACAATGGCATTAAAGCTTTCCCCGGTCCAGGGGGTCAGGCGTTCATAGTCATGCTCCAGCAGGATTGGCTCAAACCCGTGGGCGAGCAACATCTGCTCCAGTTCCGGCAAGGTAATCGCCGTCATGGTGTGATGGTCGTGCCATGTCTGCGTGGTATCGCCTGTCTCACGGCGAATGCACAGGTGCAGGTCAAGCACCTCTCCCTGACCCCGGTAGTGCCATCCCGACGTAAAAATGAGTTCACCATCAACGGTCTGTTCGCGGGTCACAACATTGTGCTGCCTGCGTGCACCGTTGGCATCAACGGCGTTGAATACAAAAACGCCGCCGGGTTTGAGCGCCTGCCAGGCCCGCTTGAGGGTTTCAGTAAAATGGCTGAGTGGATGGCTGTAATGAATTGAATACAAAAAACAGGTAATCAGATCAAACCCGGCCACCTGATCAAATGCCGCCAGATCGCACAGCAACAGCTGCGCCTGTGGGCATCTTGCCCGGGCCTGCGCCAACATTGCCGGACTGTTGTCGAGGCCGGTGGGCACAAACCCCAGACGTGTCATTTCCTGCAAATGTTGCCCGGTACCGCAGGCAAGATCCAGGTAGTCCCGAGCGCCGGAACGCGCAAAACCGTCAAAAACGCGGGCCGCAAATGCGCATTGGCCGGCGTAGTCTACCTGCGCGCAGAACTGATCGTAATAACTCGCAAGATCCGCATACAGCGCACCATTGCCGATTTGCTTTGCAGCGGGGGTTGCGGTTTTCTGGTTTCCTGTATCAGACATGCTGGCAGACTCATGGCGTTCACGACGGGAAAAACCCGCGCAGATTACACCAGACCCGACCATAACGCACCATACCAATCGCCGCCAAAAGCCTTATACTCACGATGATGACACACAGACAAAGTCAGGGACGAATACAGGTCAGTCAATGAACCCAGCAGGAACCGAGAATACCACTCCGCAGTCGGCTGCAGTGCCCATACAGCCGGGTTTCATGGTGTTGCAAAGCAACCGGCTGGAGCAGCTTCGTCAGGTGACCGTCACCTGGCTGGGGCGCCACCCGCTGACGCCGCTGGAAAACGAAACCCTGCTGGTGCAAAGCAACGGTATTGCCCAGTGGTTAAAACTGGCGCTGGCCGCAGATGCCGACGCCGAGGAACCCGGCTGTGGCATCGCTGCCGCCATGAATATCAGCCTGCCCGGCCGTTTCCACTGGCAGGCCTACCGTGCCGTGCTGGGCAACCTGCCGGAAACATCACCTTACGACAAGACCCTGCTCAGCTGGCGTCTGTTACGTCTGCTCCCGACCTTGCTGGCGGAACCCGAGTTTGAGGCCCTGCATCACTTCCTCAGCGAAGACAGTAGCCAGCGCAAGCAATTCCAGCTCGCTCAGCGTCTGGCCGACCTATTGGACCAGTACCAGATATACCGTGCTGACTGGCTACAGGATTGGGCCCGGGGGGTAAACCGGATTACCCGCAATAATCAGCCGATTGCGCTCCCCGGTGAACAAAGCTGGCAGGCTGAATTATGGCGACGGTTATTGCACGATATCGCTCCCGAGGCGCGCAACAGCGGTCGTGCCCAGGTGCACCAGCAGTTTCTGGAAGCGTGTACAACGTTGACGCCGGAGACACGGCCGGTAAATCTGCCACGCCGCGTGGTGGTGTTTGGCATATCTTCGTTGCCTCGCCAAAGTCTGGAAGTGTTGGCGGCAATCGCTCGCTGCACCCAGGTACTGTTGTGTGTGCACAACCCCTGCACGCACTACTGGGGCGACATCATCGAGCCGCATATGGCACAACGCCTGTTCGCCAAACCTTACAAGCGGACATCCCCGCGGGCCGACCTGCCAGCGATCACCGAGACCAGCGCGGTCGATGAGCTGTTTCTGCGCGGCAACCCACTGCTGGCAGCCTGGGGCAAACAGGGTCGCGACTATATTCGCCTGCTCGACGAGCATGATGAACGCGCCGCCTACGAACAGATGTTCCATGACAACAAACTCAACATAGATCTGTTCGAAGAGCCCTGCGAAGATACACTGCTGGGGCGCATCCAGAGCGACATTTTTCATTTACGCAGTATCGACGAAGCCCGCGCCGCCAGCGCAGGCATTGACGTCGGCCAGGGTCTGAGCTTTCACATCGCGCATAGCACACAGCGCGAAGTGGAAATTCTGCAGGACCACCTGCTCGGGCTTTTCGCCAACGACCCGACCTTGCGCCCCCGGGACATTCTGGTGATGGTTCCGGACATCAATCAGTTCGCGCCACATATTCAGGCGGTGTTCGGTCGCATCAATCGTGACGACAACCGTTTTATACCATTCACCATCTCCGACCAGGGCAAACGCCACCAGGCGCCGATTTACCTGGCCCTGTCCATGCTGATGAATTTGTCATCGTCGCGATTTGCTGTCAGCGAGCTGTTGGACCTGATGGACGTGCCGGCACTGCAAAAAGCGTTTGACCTGGATGTTGCGGACAAAGCCCTGTTACACCGCTGGGTGGAAGGTGCCGGCATACGCTGGGGTCTGAACGCGGAGCAGCGCGTCGTGCAAGGCATGCCCGCCGCACTGGACAGGAACGCACTGGAGCAAAACACCTGGCACTTTGGCCTGCGCCGCATGCTGCTCGGCTACGCGGTAGGCGATAGCGATGCCTGGCAGGATATTGAGCCCTTTGCCGAAGTCGGCGGCCTCAGTGCGGCGGTAACCGGCAAACTCACGCACTTGCTGCGGGTGCTGGAACATTACTGGCACCTGTTCCGTCAGCCCGCGGACGTCCATACCTGGAGCACCCGCATCAGCGCCCTGCTAAACGAATGTTTTGTGGCGGCAGACGATCGCGACGCGATGTTGATCAGTCGCGCCGAACAACGTTTGCAAAGCTGGACGGATGCCTGTGCACAAGCCGGTTTCAGTGATGTCTTGCCCATTGAAGTGGTGAGCGAGTTTTTCCTCGAGTCGCTGGACGAACTGGACCTGAGCCAGCGTTTTCTGGCAGGCGCGGTAAACTTTGCCACGCTGATGCCGATGCGTGCCATCCCCTTTCAACATATCTGTCTGCTGGGCATGAACGATGGCGACTACCCGCGCCAGGTCACCTCTGTTGATTTCGACCTGATGCGACAGGACTATCGACCGGGAGACCGGTCGCGGCGCGAAGACGATCGATATCTGTTCCTGGAGGCGTTGCTGTCTGCCCGCCAATCGCTGAGCATCAGCTGGGCCGGACGCAGTATCCGTGACAACAGCGAGCGCCCCCCGTCAGTGCTGGTCGCGCAGTTGCGTGACTATATCAAAGACACGGTCACCAACGGGCAACAGGCACTGGACAACATCACCCACGAGTATCCGTTGCAGCCATTCAGCGCTGCCTACTTCAACGCCGGTTCCACGCTGACGACCTATGCCGCAGAGTGGACACCGGACACCGGAACAACGCCGGGCACACGCTCTGAATGGCTAGCGTCCGATGAAAACTCACCGCAGGTCATCGGCCTGCAGGCGCTCAGCGCACTGCTGCGCAACCCCGCGGCAGTATTCTTTGAAAAGCGTCTGGGCGTAGTGTTTGCCAGTGATGAGTTGACCGGAGATGATCATGAGGCGTTTGCCATAAATGGCCTGAGCCAATGGCAGATACAGGACCAACTGATTCACGACGCACACCGGCACTTACGCACCAGCGCGCCAACACAGGACCTTGATATTGAAGCCTTGCTGGACAATCTGATCAGCAAACAACAACGTCAGGGTGGCTTGCCAATGCCGCCATTTGCGGACCTTTACCATACGACGTTGACGCAACCCTTGATAAAACCATTGCAGCGCTGCCATGACCTGATCTGCGCCAGTACTGAGGTAGAATCGCTGCCCGTTCAGGTCGGCCTTGCCGATAACACGCTGTTACTGGAAGACAGCATCACCGATGTCCGCAACAACGCCGATGGCAGACGCTTGCGTTACGTCATGTTAAGCGGCCAGATCTGGGCCGGCAAAAGCGGTGGTCCGGGCAAGACAAAAAGCAAAGTCAAATGGCATTACCTGGCACGACACTGGCCTGCCCATCTGGCGGCACAGTTACACGGCCCGGTGACCACGCACGTGCTGGGGCCGGCCACCAACGAAGTGCTGGCACCACTGGATGCCGGTACCGCGCAGCGGATACTGGTTAAACTGCTCACCTTGTACCGGCAGAATCTGCAACAGCCATTGGCCGCGGAGGTCAAAACCAGTTGCGTGTATCTCACTGCAGATCCTGACAAGGCGCCTCTGAGCGCGGCGCAAACGGAGTACGAAGGCAGCTACAGTGCTACCGGCCAGGTGCAATCCAGCGAAGCATTGTCACGCCTGTGGCCGGATTTCACCGACCTGCTTGGCGGCCAACTGCCAGGCGCAGCACCCTCATCCGGGGCCGATGCTGTTACCAGTGCATTTGTCAGACACAGCACTGAGTTGTATCAGGATCTGATCCAGCACTGGCAACTGCATCGCGAGCACATCCGGTCTGACGAGGAGGTCGAGTCATGAGCCAGCCTCTGGATATCCGCAGCTTTCCGTTGCGCGGCAGTCAATTGATCGAAGCCAGCGCCGGCACGGGCAAAACCTTCACCATTGCGCTGTTATACGCCCGCCTGATTCTGCAGCACGGTCACGAGTCGGCATTCCCGCGAGCACTGAGCCCGGAAGACATTCTTGTCGTCACCTTCACCGACGCCGCTACCCAGGAACTGAAAGACCGCATTCGCGCCCGGCTGTCGGACGCGGCGCGTTGTTTTCTCAACCCGGAAGAAACCGGCGACGACGTCCTGCGCGCCCTGCGCGACGACTATGACACCAGACAATGGCCACAGTGCGCGCGTTTACTCAGTCTGGCGGCACAGAGCATGGATCAGGCTGCGGTATCGACAATCCATGGGTGGTGTTATCGCATGTTGCGCGAGCACGCCTTCGACAGTGGCAGTCTGTTTCAGCAGACCCTGGTCACCAATCAACAGGACATGTTGGCTGACCTGATACGCGACTACTGGCGCCAGCATTTTTATGTCCTGCCAGCGGCTGCTGTGCATATCATTGCGCAGGAATTCGGTGATCCGGACGCGCTACTGCATGCAGTGCTGCCGCTGATAAACAAAACCAACACTGAGCTCACGTTCGCCGGCCACGCACTGCCGGACATCACCGACCTGCAGCAAGCGCTGTCTGCTTTTGCCAAACAGGCACAGGAAATCGCCCGCCTGCAGGACCGCGCCCGCGATGCATGGTCTCAAGGCAGCGCCGAACTTGAAGATTTGCTCGATACCCTGCAACCGGTACTGAACAAAAACGCCTATGCTGAAGCCAAGAATCAGGACGACTTCGCTGGTTTGAAACAGAGCCTTGCCGCTTGGGCACAGGGCGAAGAGGCACCAGCACGCATGCCTCGCTTCGCACAGAATCAGTGGAAACTGACCGGGGGTAAAAAAGCCCCGGACCAGCCGCGACATGCTGCACTGGCAGCGATTGCCGACTGGATGGACGCGGTCGAAGCGGCTGCCAACAGCACTGGACCCGACGTTCGCGCCGTGGTGCTCAGCCATGCCCGCCGCTGGCTGGAATCAGCGCTCCAGAAGCGCCTGCAGGAAAAAGCCGAGCTGGGTTATGACGACCTGTTGCTGCAACTGGATCGCGCCCTGCAGGGCCCGCTCGGCAACAAGCTGGCCGCGCAGATTCGCAGCGATTATCCGGTCGCCATGATTGATGAGTTCCAGGATACCGATCCGCTGCAATACCGTATCTTTGACAAGATCTATCAACTCGGCAGCAACCTGCAGGACAGCGCCCTGATCATGATCGGCGATCCCAAACAGGCCATTTACTCTTTTCGCAATGCCGATATTCATACCTACCTGGCAGCACGTCGGGCGACAGTCGGACGCCATTTCAACCTGGGCACCAACTATCGTTCAACCGCTGGTGTAGTCGACGGCATCAACTATCTGTTCCGGCAGGCCGAGGCCTTTCCCGAGGGCGCCTTCCGGTTCCGGAAAGAGGATCTTGATCCACTGCCATTTCTGCCGGTAAACGCCAACGGTCGGCAGGAAGTCTTGCTGATCAGTAACAAACCCGCACCGGCAGTCACCCTCTGGCATCTGGGTGCCAGCAGTGACGACAGCGATGACATTGAGGACCGCATAGAAACCATCGCCGTGACGCGCTTCCGCGAAGACATCGCCTTGCGCTGCGCCAGCGAAATCGCCAGCTGGCTGCACGACACTGAAACCGGCTTCCGGTCCGACACCGGATTTGTCCGCTTGCGCCCGCAAGATATTGCCATCCTGGTGCGCCATCGCGGGGAAGCTGATGAAATCCGCGCAGCCCTGCAAGTCTATGGCCTGGCCAGTGTCTACCTGTCTGACCGGGAATCCGTATTTGCCAGCGCCGAGGCCGCAGATGTTCTGCGCTGGCTTCGTGCCTGCGCCGAACCGTCGGATGAGCGTAAATTGCGGGCGGCACTGGCCACTGCTTCACTCGACCTGCCACTGACACGGCTGGAACGACTGAATCGGGATGAATTGGCGTGGGAAGCGGAGACCGAACTGTTCCGCCAATTGCACCGGCTCTGGCAAACCCAGGGCGTGCTGCCCATGCTGCGTCGACTGATGCAGTTCCACCGCTTGCCACAGCGTCTGGTCAATGCCAGCGGCGGCGAACGCAGTTTGACCAACCTGCTACACCTGGCGGAGTACCTGCAAAAAGCCAGTGTGCAGCATGAAGGTGAACAGGCCCTGATTCGCCATCTGGCTGAGCAGATACACAATCCGGGCGACGAGGAAGTGTTACGCCTGGAAAGCGACAATGATCTGATACGCGTGGTCACCATTCACAAGGCAAAGGGTCTGGAATACCCGCTGGTATGCTTGCCGTTCGCGCCTGCCCTGAAACCGATCGACAACCGGGTCAAACAGGTAATGATCGTCGGTGACGACCAGGGACAGACCCGGCGACTGGAAATCGCCGGCAGCAAGCTGGATGCGGATGCCTGGCAGCAGGCTGACCATGAGCGCCTGTCCGAAGATATGCGGCTACTGTATGTCGCATTAACACGCGCCCGCCATGGGCTTTGGCTCGGCGCCGCGGCCATCAGTATCGGCAACAGCCCAAAAACGATCAACCACAAAAGCGCCCTGGGTTATCTGATGGGCGGCGGTGAGCCGCTGCAAGCCATTGATGTCGCCAATGCCCTGCAACGTTGGGATGAGGGCTGCGACAATATAAAATTGAAAGCTGCACCGACAGTCCGTGACCCGGACGCTTTTCTTCACGCCTCGTCAGCGATACCGGCAAGCGCTATCAAACCGGCGCTGGTGTGCCATCGCAGCCCGGTCGAGAACTGGTGGATAGCCAGTTACTCGGCGTTAAAAACCGGTGCCGCCGATCCTCGTATCAATGTCCTGTTCCCGCGTGAACCGGAAGCGCCACAGGATGACCAGGCGCAGGAAGAGCATGCGACCGTCCGCGAACAATTGTCTGCCGGCGATGACAGTGCGCGCCGTGAATTTAGCCGCCAGGCACCTGGTCTGCACGGTTTTCACCGCGGCCCCAAACCGGGCACCTTCCTGCATGGCCTGTTGGAATGGGCAGAAGCCGAAGGGTTTGCCAATGCAGTAGACAACGATGAGGCGCGGCGGCTGATGCTGGATCTGCGCTGCACCCAACGTGGCTGGCAGGACGATGTATCACGCCTAGACAGCTGGCTAACAGATTTTCTGAACACACAATTTACTCTGCCCGGGCAAACCCCTTTGCAATTGACTGCGCTTCACGCGCAACAGGCCGAAATGGAGTTTCTGTTTGCCAGCCACCAGGTAGCCGTGCAGGAACTGGACGCACTGTGCCAACGTTTTATTCAACCGGGCACTGCCCGGCCGGCGCTGCTGCCGGCAAAACTGAACGGCATGATGAAAGGTTTTATCGACCTGGTGTTTGAACATCAGGGCCAATATTACGTTGCCGACTGGAAGTCCAACTATCTGGGACCGCGCGACAGCAGCTATACGGCACAGGCGTTGGCACATGAAATTCTGCACAATCGTTATGACGTACAATACGCCATCTATCTGCTGGCCCTGCACCGCCTGTTGCGCAACCGCCTGCCTGACTATGACTATGAAAAGCATGTGGGCGGCGCCCTGTATTTCTTTTTGCGTGGCCATGCTGCTCCGACCCAGGGCCTGCTGGCTGACAAGCCTGCGCTTGAATTTATAAATGCCATCGACATGCTGTTCCGCACCGGACAGTCCGCACAGTCCGCACAGTCCGCGCCGGAGCAACAGGAGATCGTGATCTGATGACAGCACAGTTTGATCCCGGAACGCCGGCATTGCCCACTGATAGCAACTCGGTTCTGGCTGACACCCGGCAGTTCCTGCTTATTCTTGACGATTGGGCACGTGCAGGCTGGATACGCTGGCTGGACGCCGAATTCGCTGTATTCCTCCACCGGCAGGTACCGGAGGCCTCTTCTGCATTGCTGCTGGCCGCGGCGTTGACCAGCCATCAGAATGGCCATGGCCATGTCTGCCTGGATATCGGGTTTTGCCTGGCTGAACCCGATCGGGCGTTGTCGCTGCCTCCCGAGTCTCCGGCACACCAACCGGCGCTCACACCACAACAGTTGCTGGCAAGCCTTACTGTCGACCAATGGTTATCCGACCTGCAACATACGGCTCTGATCGGCGACAACAACCAGCCTCTGGTGCTCGATCACAGTAGTGGCAGAGCGCTGCTATATCTGCGGCGATTCTGGCACTACGAACAAACGCTGGCCATCAATATCCGGCAGCGCCTGATGTCGCCACCGGCTATTGACGGGGACAGACTGGCAAAGACCATCTCTGGCGTTTTCAACCGGTTGTCTCATAACAAAGCAATCACAGACGAACCCGATAAAGCACGCACCGATTGCGACTGGCAAAAGATCGCCTGCGCCCTGGCCACACGAAACCGTTTTGCCATCATTACCGGAGGCCCGGGCACCGGTAAAACCACCACCGTAGTCAAGTTGCTGGCAGTGCTGCAGGAAATGCATGAGACGAGCTCAGGTCAGCTCTTGCGGATCAGGCTGGCGGCGCCCACCGGCAAGGCAGCAGCACGTCTGAGTGTATCCATCACGTCACAGTTGGCACAGCATGATCTGCAGGACATATCGGGTGAGGTCAGTACCGTGCATCGCCTGCTCGGCCCCATTCGTAACAGCCGCTTCTTCAGACACCATGCCGCCAATCCGCTGCCGGCAGATGTTGTGGTAGTTGATGAAGCCTCCATGGTTGACGTGGAACTCATGGCCCTGTTACTGGACGCCCTGCCCGAAAAATCCCGCCTGATCCTGCTCGGTGACAAGGACCAGCTTGCTTCTGTCGAAGCCGGCGCCGTGCTGGGCAGCCTGTGCCAGCGTGCCGGACAAGCGCACTACACACCGCATACTGCTGCCTGGATAACACATGTCACCGGACAGGTTGTGCCCGAATCCATGATCGACACCAACGGCAGTGCACTGGACCAGTCCATCACCATGTTGCGCTACAGCCATCGTTTTGGTGCCATACCGGGGATCGGAAAGTTGGCTCAGGCGGTTAATACCAGCGCCGGTAGCCGGGCGCTAAATGCCTTCTTTGACGGCAGCTTCGCCGAATTGAACAGACTTAAAACCAGCAGCACTCAGGACCCTGCGTTTGCCCGCCTGATCTGCAACGCGGAGACTGGCTATGGTCACTATCTGCAGCGAATACAACAACACCCGGCATCCGACGCAGACCCGGATCAATGGGACGCCTGGGCACTGAGCGTTATCAGGGCGCACGGACAGTTTCAGTTGCTGGCGGCTTTGCGCAAGGGCGAGTTCGGTGTTGAGGGCTTGAATGAACGTATAGCAGCAATCCTGCGCAACGCCGGTATGCTGTCAGCGCCGCGCGATGAAGCTATATGGTACGCGGGACGCCCGGTGATGGTGACACGTAACGATTACAACCTTGACCTGATGAACGGCGATATTGGGATCACGCTGCCCTTTCCCAGATCAGTACCAGAGGGTCTGGAATTGATGTTGCGAGTAGCTTTCCCCGGTGCCGAGCCGCACACGCCGGTACGCTGGATACTCCCCAGCCGGCTGCAGTCGGTGGAAACTGTGTTCGCGATGACTGTCCATAAGTCGCAGGGTTCGGAATTTGCGCATACAGCATTGTTATTACCGCAATATGAAAATCCGGTGCTGACACGGGAGCTGATTTATACTGGCATTACCCGTGCAGCCCGACAATTCACACTGATTGATGATAACCCGAACATCTTGCCACAAGCCGTCGCCAGTAGCGTTTTCCGGACCAGTGGCCTCCTGCATGCCATTAACAGCAAGTCATTGGCAGAAGGTCACTGACCCGGCTGATCGCTCAGACGCCTTCTGCGGACTGGATTTCCCCGGCAATTCGCTGCACGTCATCCAGTACCCGCAGCACATTGCCGCCCCAGATCTTGGCAATGTCTTCCTCGCTATAACCGCGGCGCACCATCTCCAGCGTCACGTTGAAGGTCTCTGACGCATCGCCCCAGCCGGTGACACCACCACCGCCATCAAAGTCACCACTGATACCAACATGATCGGCACCGATCAGATCCACCATATAATCAATGTGATCAACAAAATCACTAACATCCACTGGCGGGGCAACCGCATCGACCTCGGCGGCAATGCGGGGCGCAACCAGCGCATTAATATCAGCCAACTGCTGCTGATAGGTATTCAGTGCCGCCGGCTCCAGCGCTCGCACGTCGGCAGATTCCAGCAAGGTGAAACCGAGGTCGTCTGCCACGTCAGCCCGCAAATTGCGCAGAGCCTCTGCATAGGCTCGCTGCTTCTCGGAATCCACGTAACTGCGGAAAGCAACTGCCTGAACCACACCACCGTTGTCGCGGATCGCCAGCAGCTCATCATCATAGAGGTTACGACTGACACTGGGGTCCAGTGCCCTCGCGGACGAATGTGATGCCATCACCGGCGCACGCGACAGTTCAATGGTTTCTTTGTTGGACTCATACGATGGGTGTGAAACATCAATGATGATGCCCCATTTGTTCATTTCGGCGATGGCCTGCCGCCCCAGATCGCTGAGACCATTGTGCAGCCAGACATCATCACGCTCGCCGGTATTGGAGTCGGCAAATTGACTGTGGCCATTATGCGACAGCGACGCGTACCGCGCACCCAGCTCGTAGTAGCGACGCACATTGCTGATATCCATACCCATCGGGTACGCATTTTCCACGCCGATCATGGCGACCTTTTTGCCACTGTCGACAATGCGGCGCACATCGTCCGACGTGTAGGCCAGTTCGATCTGATCTGGTGCAATTTCAGTCACCAGACGCTGAATTGCACTGAATTTGTCCATGGCATTGGCTTCAGCTGCTGCGAAACCTTCGTCAGTGAGCGGCCCCTGTCCTGTGTAAACCACGAACCAGGCGACATCCATACCGCCGGCCTGCATTTTGGGCAGGTTGACCTGCGTATCGAGATCCTGAATATAGTTGGTATCGGGTGCAAAATTCGCAGTATTGATATCAACATGAGTGTCCATGACGATGACACGCTCGTGAATACCGCGAGCGCGCTCGATCAACCCGGCCTCGCTTTCGGCGGCGGACTCACTGGTTACCGGCGCGGCGGCAGCGGGCTCAGGCGTGGTGGTGGCGGGCGTATCCGCTGGACCACAGGCCGCCAGCAGGACTGACGAGGCAAACACTGCCGCCAAAGCCAGGCGCGAATGCAAAACAGCCCGCGAACGCGTTGTATTACCGATTGCTCGGTCAGATAGTTTTATGACGTTGTCAAACACAAGTATTACCTCCGGAAAATGAATCGGGAAATCGTTTTTTCTATCAGCCCAGGGGCTGCCAGCCACCTGCCAGTATCGGCACCAATCCAGGCACCGGCGGATTATAGAGATACACCCAGGCGGCCCCATGGCGGGTGTTAAACAGGCGTCGATCATACAGGCCACGGGCCGGGGCCTCGGGCTCATACTCTTCCAGTACGTCAAGCGCCTGCAACTGTTGTGCCGTCACCGAAAACACCTCCACCTCGACACCGGATGACGGTTCGGCTTTGGCACCCGGATAGGGGCCCAGATCGTACAGCGAAATCGTGTGCAGGGTATCGCTGCCCAGGTACGTCGCTGCCTGCAAATAATGGTTATTGCTGAGCCCTCGTTTGAGGGTTCCGTACACAGCAACCAGCGTAGACATGTTTACTTCTCTGTGGGATAGTTGGGCAAAACAAGCACCCCGATACAATAAAGAAGAACACGCGGGAGAACAAGCATGTCGAAAGACTTCATGGCAGCGTCATTACTGGCTGCGGTGTTTGCAGTAAGCCTGGGAGGCACCGGCTCAACGGCCAACGCACAGGGCGGGGACATTCCTCGGACAGCCGACGGCAAACCGGATATGAATGGCCTGTGGCAGGCGCTGGGCAGCACTTACTGGAACCTCGAACCCGGTGCCGCAAAGGCCGGCCCCGATTACCGCATGGGCGCCAACGGCGCCATCCCCGCCACGCTGGGCGTCGTCAAAGAGGGTCCGATACCCTATACCCCCGAAGCGCTCGAAACCCGAAACCGGAATGCCGGAGACTGGGCTGCGCTCGACCCGGTGGGCAAATGCTACATGCCCGGCGTGCCCCGCGCCAACTATATGCCCTACCCGTTCCAGATTGTGCAATCTCCCGAACACACCGTCATGGCCTACGAATTCGCCAGCGCCATGCGTATTGTGTATATGGATCAACCGGATTTCGACGGCCCGGTACCAGCCTGGATGGGTCATTCACGTGGCCACTGGGAAGGCGATACGCTGGTGATACGCGTCACCGATTTCATGCCCTACACCTGGTTTGATCGCGCCGGCAACCACCACAGCGATCAGCTCGAAGTCATCGAGCGCTACACGCTGGAGAATCCCAACCTGATCATGTATGAAGCTGAAATCCGCGATCCCGAGACCTTCACCCGCCCCTGGACACTGAGTCTGCCGCTGTACCGGCGCATGGAAGAAAACGCACAGTTACTGGAGTTCAAATGTGTGGAATTTGCTGAAGAACTGATTTACGGCTACCTGAACAAGGATGCGCCACCAGACCGGGAGCCGCCCCGCGGCATGCCCTTCACCATTCAGGAACCGGTCACCCAATAATTCGGACGTGGAGTACATCATCATGAAACCATCGTTGCAGCAACCGGCCCTGTTAGTGCTGCTATGCGCCAGCAGTTTCTACAGTTTCGCTCAGGACTCCGACTGGCAGGTCCCTCGCACCATCAACGGTCACCCCAACCTGCAAGGCGTCTGGGCCAACAACAGCAGCACGCCACTGGAGCGTCCGGAATTTTTTGGCGACCGCCCCGAACTGACCGCAGAAGAATTCGCCAACCTGCGTGCGCAAGCTGAAGAAATCGCAGCCAGCGGCGGCGATGCGCTATTCGGTGACGGATTTCTCAATGCTGTGGTATCGGGCGAAGTCGAATCCTACGACCCCGCCACGGGCAACTACGACGCCGCCTGGATGGTTGACCGCAACCTGGAAAACCGCACCTCACTGATTGTCGACCCGCCCAACGGCCGCATTCCGCCCATGACCGAAGAAGGCCGCGCCCGCATGCAGGCTCGCGCCGCCGACCGCCCTGGCGCCACTGACTCCTACCTCGGCCGCCCGCTGCAGGAACGCTGCATCACCTGGGGTATGCCCTACATCATGGCCGGCTACAACAGCTACTACCAGATCGTGCAAAGCGAGAACTCCGTCGCCATCATTCAGGAAATGATTCACGACGTCAGAATAGTACCGCTGAGTGACAAACCCCACGCTGATGAGCGCATCGAACTGTGGCACGGCGATTCCCGCGGCTGGTGGGATGGTGACACGCTTGTTGTGCAAACCAGAAACTTTTCCGATGACAGCACGTTTCGCGGCGCCGGCGCCAACCGCCTGTTCACCGAACGCTACACCCGCACCGCCGACGACGTATTGGAATATCAATTCACCGTCGAAGACCCCACCACCTGGGAACGCCCCTGGACCGCGGTCATCAACTACACCGCCAGCGACGGCCCCATCTACGAGTACGCCTGCCACGAAGGCAACTACGCATTGATGGGCATCTTATCCGGAGCCCGTGCCGCAGAACGCGACGCACAGAACAATTAAGAAAGGAATCAAACACTAAAGCCGGCAGAGGGTGCCAGTGTGGAGGGTGTATCGCCTCGAAGCGCATGTCGCGAGAGCCGATCACCCTGTGCGATGACCTCGGATCCAAAGCCAGCTGACACCCGATCCACTCTAGCATCACCCTCGCAGAGGACGTCAGTGTGTAGGGCGTATCGCCTCGAAGCGCGTGTCGCGAGAGCCGATCGGCCTGTGCGATGACGTCCGATCCACCACCAGCTGACGCCTGACCCACTCAAGCATCACCCTCGCAGAGGGCATCAGTGTGCAGGGCGTATCGCCTCGAAGCGCATGCCGCGAGAGCCGATCACCCTGTGCGATGATGCCCGATCCACTGATTCTGCAAGGGATTTACCGCGCAAGCTCCCTCGGCATCCGGAACACAATATTCTCCTCAACCCCGGGCACCTCCAACGGCGCCTGCCCCGAAATCTCCCGCAACCGATCAACCACCTGCTGCACCAGAATTTCCGGCGCCGACGCCCCCGCCGTCACCCCGAACCGCTTCTTGCCCACAAACCACTCAGGTTTCAGATCATCCACCCGGTCGATCAGATAGGCCTCACAGCCCATACGCTCCGCCAGCTCACACAAACGATTGGAATTCGAACTGTTCGGCGAACCCACAACCAATAACAAATCCGACTCCAACGCCAATTGCTTGACCGCATCCTGCCGATTCTGGGTGGCGTAACAAATGTCCTTTTTACGTGGCCCCTCGATGTGCGGAAAGCGGTCGCGCAACGCGTCAATGACCTTGGCAGTATCATCCATCGACAAGGTTGTCTGTGTCACATAAGCCAGCCGTGCCGGATCATGAACCTCGAGTTTCTGAACATCTGCAACCGATTCTACCAAATAGATACTGCCACCCTTGTTGCTATTGTACTGCCCCATGGTGCCTTCCACTTCCGGATGACGGGCATGGCCGATCAACACACACTCACGGCCTTCAGCGCTAAAACGCATGACTTCAAGATGAACTTTTGTCACCAGCGGACAGGTGGCATCAAATACCTGAAATCCGCGTGCAGCGGCTTCCTCCTGAACCTGCTGAGAGACGCCATGAGCGCTGAATATGACGATTGGCTGCCGACCCAGGCTATCCTCTATCGGCACATCATCCAGCTCGTCGACAAATATTGCGCCGCGCTGGCGCAAGGTATCCACGACAAACTTATTGTGCACCACTTCATGACGCACGTAGATGGGCGCGCCATAAACATCCAGTGCCCGGTTCACGATATCAATCGCCCGATCCACACCGGCGCAGAATCCGCGCGGGTTCGCCAGCCTGATTTCCGCATCAGGCGAAACCTCGACATCAAACAATTGCACTGCACTCATGTTTGTCTCCTGAAGTCCGGATCGCCGCTACGACGACACGGCACTGCCCGGTCTTAAAGCTGAATTTTGACGGCGTCGGTGCCAGGCGCAATGACCGACAGGATATCTGCGGTAAACAGAATTTCGCGTCCGGCCAACGGGTGATTAAAGTCTATCACCACATGCAATTCGCCGATTTGCCGGAGCACACCGGGTATCTCATTGCCACCGGCATCGGCGAAGGATACCACAGTGCCTTCCTCTACCGGATCCGTGGTATTGGCCAGCAGCCCGGCGAAACGTTGGCGGGGGAAGGACTGCACATTCTCCGCATTGACCGCCCCGAACGCCTGGTCCGGCGGCAGCACCACTGACACCGATGCACCCTGCCCCGCACCCATCAAGGCCGCTTCAAAGCCCGGCAGCAGATTACCGTCACCGACCCTGAAAGTCGCCGGTGCCTTGCCGTAGTTACTGTCTATCTCGGTGCCGTCGGGCAATGCCAGCGAAAAATGCAGGGTAACGCGAGCACCCTCACAGACCACAGCGTCAGACTTGCCCGGTGCGGCGGTGTCATTATCCGAATCATGCATAATGTCGCTGCTCACCATCGCCACTGATATTGTCCACACAGCGACCGCACAATTCAGGGTGCGATGCATGGGTGCCCACATCCGGTCGGTGGTGCCAGCATCGTACACACTTCTCGTGTGCAGACGGCGTTACCTGCAAACGCAACCCGACCAGTTCAGTCGCCACCGTTTCGGCGTCATTGCTGTCAGCGATAGGCCGCAAGCTTGCCGCAGACACAATCAGGACGAAGCGCAGCTCATCCTGCAGCGCCGACAGGCGCTTCAACAATGCGTCGTCACAATACAGCGTTACCTCGGCGGACAGAGCGGCACCCACCTTCTTCTCCGCGCGTTGCTTCTCCAGCTCCTTGTTGACCGCAGTTTTGACCTCGATCAGCTCGCGCCAGAATGCATCGCTAAAATCATTACGCACCGGCAACACTGGCAGGCCTTCGTCAAATTGCGCCAGGAACACCGAATCGCTGCGCTCACCGGGCACGAATTGCCAGATCTCATCGGCGGTAAAACTCAGGATCGGCGCAATCAGCCGCACCAGCACTTCCGTGATGTGATACATCGCGGTTTGCGTTGAACGGCGCGCCAGTCCGTCAGACTTGGCGGTATACTGCCGGTCCTTGATGATATCCAGATAAAAACTGCCCAATTCGATAACACAGAAATTATGAACTTTCTGGTATACATTCAGGAACTGATAGTTCTCATAATCCTGCTTCACCTGCTCACGCAGTTGTTGCGCCTGACGTGTGATCCAGTAATCCAGCGCCAGCATATTCTCTGGCGCGACGGCATCAGTAACCGGATCGAATCCGTTCAGGTTGGACAACAGGAAGCGCGCAGTATTGCGGATACGGCGGTAAGCATCAGCGACACGTTTCAGGATCTCCGGCGACACCGCCATCTCACCACGATAGTCAGTCGCCGCTACCCACAAACGCAGAATATCGGCACCGTACTCCTTGAATACTTCCTGCGGGGAAATCGTGTTACCGATGGATTTCGACATTTTGCGACCGTCAGCATCGACGGTGAATCCATGTGTCAGCACCTGCTTGTACGGCGCTGTGCCATTCATGGCAATTGCTGTTTTTAATGAGGACTGAAACCAGCCGCGATGCTGATCAGAGCCTTCCAGGTAAAGGTCAGCCGGATAGCCCAGACCCTCACGCTGTTGCAAGACAGAGAAATGCGTAACACCAGAATCGAACCAGACGTCCAGGGTGTCGGTTACTTTATTGTAGTGACGGGCATCATCACCGAGCAGATCTTCAGCACTGGCCTCAAACCAGGCATCAATGCCTTTTTTCTCGATGCGCTGTGCAACCTGTTCGATAAGACCAGCCGTGTCCGGATGCAGCTCGCCCGTTGTCTTGTGCACAAACAACGTGATGGGCACACCCCAGGTACGCTGACGCGACACACACCAGTCCGGACTGCCTTTTAACATCAACTCGATACGCGCCTGCCCCCATTCCGGCACCCACTTCACACCCTTGACGGCGGCAAGCGATGCATCCAGCAGGCCTTTCTCGGTCATGCTGATAAACCACTGCGGCGTGGCACGGTAGATCAATGGTGTTTTGGTGCGCCAACAATGCGGATAGCTGTGACGGATTTTCTCCATCGCGACCAGGGCGTTTTCGCGTCGCAGTATGTCCAGTATCTGCTCATCTGCCTTGTATACATGCACACCAGCCAGCTCGCCGGCCGCTTCGACGAATACGCCGTTTTCATCGACCAGATTCAGCGTACCCAACCCATAGGTCTGGCCGGCGATGAAATCTTCCATGCCGTGATCCGGCGCCGTGTGCACAGCACCGGTACCCGCGTCAGTGGTGACGTGATCGCCCATCAATACCGGTACCTGACGATTGACAAAGGGATGCTGCAGGCGCTGGCCTTCAAGCACTGCACCCTTGGCAATACCCAGACGCTCGACATTGTCGCAGCCATAACGCGCCATGACTTCGTCCTGCATATCGGCGGCAATGATCAGCAACTCTGCACCTATCGCAACGTCAACCGTGCAGCGCAACAGGGCATATTCCAGGTTTTCGTTCAGGCAAACCGCCTGGTTTGAAGGCAATGTCCAGGGCGTTGTAGTCCAGATAACAAGGGAGATGTTGTGACCGGCCGCTGTCTCTTCATTCACGGCAAACGCGGTCAACCATGACGCTGGCTCCAGCACCGCGAAACGGACATCAATGGCAAACGAGGTTTTGTCCTGATACTCAACTTCCGCTTCGGCCAGTGCCGAGGCACCGACGACACTCCAGTAGACCGGTTTGAACCCTTTCACCAGATGGCCATTGCCTGCAATGCGCCCGAGTGCTCGAACGATATTGGCCTCGGTATCAAAGTTCATGGTCAGATAGGGATTGTCCCAGTCGCCAAAAACACCGAGGCGAACAAAATCCTGCTTCTGATTTTCCACCTGCTTCGCCGCGTAGTCACGACAGGCCTGACGAAATTCAGCGTGACTGATCTTTTGCCCCGCCTTGCCTTTTTTCTTTTCCACATTGTGTTCGATGGGCAAACCATGACAGTCCCAGCCGGGCACATACGGCGCATCAAAACCGGCCAACGTCCGCGACTTGACGATGATGTCTTTCAGGGTTTTGTTGACTGAGTGACCCAAATGCAGATCACCGTTGGCGTAGGGCGGACCATCATGCAGAATGAACGACGGGCGACCGGCGCTGCTTTCGCGAATCCGACGATACAGGTCCATGTCTTGCCAGCGGGCCAGCATACCGGGTTCCCGCTGAGCCAGACTGGCTTTCATGGGGAAGTCGGTAAAGGGCAAATTCAGAGTCTGTTTGTAGTCAGTCATCTCGTCTCACTCATGGAACAGGTTGTTCCTGTCATTCGTCAATTTTAGCGTCCGCTATTGTGTTGTCTGAACGCAACTGTAGTCTTTGTTGCAACTGCCGGAGCCCGCCATTGCGCTCATTGATTGCCGCCCCGGCTTATTACTGCCTGAAGCGTGAGAAGTATTGTTTAACCTCCTCCACATCCAGCGCAATACGGGATTTGAGCGCTTCGAGCGACTCAAACTTTTGTTCCGGCCTGACCCGGTGCCGGAACGTCACCGATACCCTGGCACCATAGATGTCCTGATCAAATTCCAGCAGATGCACTTCCAGCAGCGCTTTGCCGGCCTCCTTTACCGTGGGGCGATAACCAATATTGGCCGCGCCAACAGCATCCATGCGCTCGCCCTCGCCGAGGATGATCTCCACGGTACAGGCGTATACACCGTGCAGTGGAATATTGCGTCTGTTCAGGGCCAGGTTACAGGTCGGAAACCCAAGATCACGCCCCAATTGCTGCCCCCGTACCACGGTGCCGGAGATTGTATACGGCCGACCGAGAACCTCTGCCACCCGGTCGAAGTCCGCTTTGGCCAGACACTCACGCACGTAGGTGCTGCTGACACGCACACCATCCGATTCACAACTGGCGGTTTCCACCACATCAAAACCGGCCTTCTCACCATAACGACACAGCAACTGAAAATCGCCGCCACGCTGATAACCAAAGCGAAAGTCATTGCCCACAATCAGGCATCGCACATTCAGGCCAGCCACCAGCACATCGTTTACATAAGACTCGGGGCTCAGCCGACTTAGCTCGCGATTGAACTCCAGCAGGTAAACATAATCAACGCCCAGGGCACGCAGCAATTCGATTTTCTCACCCGCCTCACTCAGACGCGGCGGACAGTCACGGGGATCTCTGGCAAAAAACTCCTCAGGGTGAGGCTCAATAACAATCACCACGGAGGGCACAGCATAAGCAGCCGCTTTTTCCAGCAACTGACCCACAATCCGCTGATGCCCCAGATGGACACCATCAAATTTGCCGATCGTCGCCACGCAGCCAGTATGCTGCTGCAGGAAACCTTCAGTACTGTGGATGACTTTCATTGCCGGAAGCTGCCGAAAAACGCGGATTATAACGCGTCAGGCCCCAGCTTCCCACCGCCACTTGCCACTGTTCCTAACACAAGCCAGACCCCGACCCGCCCCTGACCCATCAGAGGGCTCCAGAGCATGGGGTGCATCGCCTCGAAGCGCATGCCGCGAGAGCCGATCACCCCAGGCTTTGGCGCCCGATCCACTGACCAAAGCCCGATCCACTGACCAGAGCCCGACCCACTGCCCGAGAGCCGATCACCCTAGCTTTCGGACCCCGACCCACCGCCCTTGGCTCCCACCAACCTGGCCCGGCCCAACTGATACAACAACCGACCCAACACCAGCGCCCCCACAATCACCACAAACTGCCCCACGAACGCATTCGCCACCGAAATCGAGTCCGGACGGGTCATGATGAAGCCCAGATTCACCGCCGTCAGCAGCGCCGCCATCACGCAGACTGCAGACAACACAAGACAGATAATACCGGTGATTTTTTGCATTGCTGGTCCTCGCGATCAAGTTGACTACCTGATTCGGGATTATGGCAGTGTCCACAAGCACCGACAACTGGATCAACTGCGCGCGGGACGGTATGATCAGCACTCATTCGCACCACTAATATCTGGAATCCTATGCTTGGCCAAGTGCTTATTACCTTGCTGGTGATTGTCATCGCCGTGATCTTCCTGCGCCGACAACGCGCACAGCAGCGAGCATCCACCCGGGCACCCCAATCCAAATCACAGAAAGCTGATCCCTGGCAGGGAAGAAACCGGCCGCACCAGATGCCACCCGCCCCCCTCGATAGCCGAGCGCCAATGGCCGGTAAAGTCAAAACCGTCCTGTGGCTGGTCCTGACCGGTATCGTCGTTGTCGGCAGCCTTGTCACCTACCTGCAATGGCAGGATCAACAGCGCCTGGTGACCGTGCTGCTGTACCGTGACGCCGATCAAAGCCCGGTCATTTACCGCGTTTCCAAGCGCAATATCGGTGATCGCAGCTTTATTACAGAAGATGGCACTCAAGTAACCGTGTCCGCCAATGAACGCATGGAGATCGTTGGCCTCTGACACATTGTCAGTAACGGCCAGCTGTCGCCTTTTGAGCCCGCTTTGTCGCTTACGCCATGTTGCCGATGGGGATTCTGTTAAACTGGATTACCTGAGATAACAGCGTCAGGCTCACCTCTGCCGTTTGTTTACACCCCGAATTCAGCGGAATTTTTTCATGTTCATATGTCGTTACCTCACTCTGTGTTTGTTGTTGTTGCCAGCGCTGGCCGCTGCGCGCGATACCATCGTGGAGCTGGAAGATGGCAGTTCCGTGAAGGTATTCCTGTTTGAGCCCAGCAAAGAACACGGTGATGGACCCTGGCCACTGTGCGTGTTGATGCCCGGCGGTGACGGTAACGAATATGTGGCGCGCGCTCAATTCTGGCTGGGCAAGGAGCTGGCAACCAGGGGCTGGATGATCGCGGTGCCGGTATCACCGACCAACACGCCATTTACCGGTGCCAACGGCCAGAAGATCCCCAAAGTCATTAGCCATCTGCAACAATCCCCGGATATTCTCCCGGGCAAAGCCCTGCTGGTTGGCGTCTCCACCGGCGGCAGTTCGGCCCTGGAGCTCGCAGCACAGCATCCCGAGCAATATTACGGTGTCGTTGCCGTCCCCGGCATGATGAAAGACTTATCCTTAATCAAAGACATGAAGCAATTGCCCATCTATTTGCGTGTGGCGGAAGATGACCTGTTTCGCTGGAACCAGAGTATGCCCGCGCTTGCCGACGCTCTCAGAGCTGGCGGCGCCCGCGTGGACGCAGCGCTGGTGCCTGACGCCCGCCACGTATTCACGCTGGACTGGGAAAATCTGCACCCCTGGCTGGAATCTTTACCTACAACAAAAGAATACATTCACGGAGCCCAATAGCGCGGACAGCCTGCGTCACCGGGGCACGTGCGCTGGTGGTGCTTTTGTATGCGCCGTGCTAAAGTTCGCTGCCTTGCAGATACTCAACGCCGTGCTGGAGATGCTGGATGAAATTGATTACCGCTATCATCAAACCCTTTAAATCCGACGATGTTCGCGAAGCTTTGTCAGAGCTGGGCGTGAATGGCATGACCATGACCGAAGTCAAAGGCTTCGGGCGCCAGAAGGGCCATACAGAACTGTACCGTGGTGCCGAGTACGTTGTTGATTTCCTGCCCAAGGCGAAAATCGAAGTGGCGGTTGCTGACGAACTTGTGGACTCGGCCATTGAGGCGATCTGCAAAGCAGCGAACACCGGTCACATCGGTGATGGCAAAATTTTTGTCACCGCGCTTGAGCAGAGCATCCGAATCCGCACCGGCGAAACCGGTAACGAAGCGCTGTAAGCTCTTCCGGCAGACAGCAGGTTTACGCCTGCTGCCTGTCGATAACCCGCAAGGTTACCAGTGCATACACCAGCTTATTGTCGTCCTCGTCAAAAAAAGTGACTGACACCAGGGACGTCGACCTTCCCTTGTTGATCAGCTCCCCCTGCAATCTCACTCTCGGGCCCAGCACCGGATCGAGATAATCAATACGCATATTAATGGTTGTTATCCAGTAGTCCTCGCGTCGCGGGAACAGGGTCCGTATGGTGTACAACGCGACCATATCAACATAAGTGCCGGTAAAACCGCCAAACAGTTGTTGTCGTGGATTAAGCACCTTTCCCGGTATATGTGCGTCAATGTCGATGAGTCCTTCAGCCTCACGAATGATTCTCCAGTCGGGAGCTTCCAGCAGATCCCCGGCGCAGTGGCCCGGGCGCATGAAAATTGGTTGTTGTTCGTCCGCGCTCATATGTTCCTTGCGTTAAAAATCGAAAAAGTAAATCTCAAGATTCAGCTGTACTCTGGGGTCCGGCTTCCAGTCATATTGATATTCGGCCAGCAGTTGCGGCACCAGCTCCAGTACCAGCCAGTCTTCATAGATAGCTTTGCGATACACCATCTGTAAAAAATAATTGTCGACGGTTGCCACCGGCCGGTTCTGACCGATCAAACCCACCTCATAGGTCAGGGTCTCGCGCTCACCCAGTGCCTGGTAAAGTGCTACGGACTGGCTAAACTCGGTGAGGCGCTCGTCATGCTGGTAATTGACTTCGGACTCGATACGGAAATTCAGCTGTTCTGTCAGTATGCGGGTGAAAAATACGCGGGTGTCCTGACCCCATCCCTCATTGTTGTAATAGAAAATCCGGCTACTGAAACCGGCATACCAGTCATCACTGAGGTCAGCACCATAACGAACCCGGAAACGATAAAACGGATCCAGGGGAATCTTGGCGCGCATGCCGATATCGTGGTTAAAACGCCAGCCATTGCGTTCCGGGTGTTCGTAGCGGAAACCACCGGTAAAAGATGTCGTGGAGACGTTATTCAAGCGCTGGTCGCGCAAGGAGTCCCGCTCGGTATTTTCTGATTCAAATATCAGCTTCCAGCGCTCAGTGGCGCGAGGCAAATCAACACTGCCGCCGATGCGGGCATTGGAATGGTAGGGATTGAAGCGACCGAAACGCTGGTTGATTCGTATGCGCATGTAACTTTCATTACTGCGCTCACCGACACCTTCGCCCGCCAGCCAGTCATCAAGGTTACGACCAACAACAGAGACGTTTTTCGACACACCATCGCGCCTCGCTTCCAGCCAACGCCAGGCGTTGCTGTGCTCTATTTCCGCCATGGTGCGTGTGAGAATATTGTCGACGGCGTTTGCAGCCGAAGTTGCTAAAGCGTCCTCATCGTCCTCCGCCTCGCCTGCACCAGCATCGTCGTTGGTGCTCTCGGTGAAACCTGCATCCGGCTGCGCGATGACGGACTCACTGGACAGCATGCCTGCCAGCAGAGCCAGCACCAGAAAAAATGATGGCAGCATGGACCTGCGCATCAACGCGCCGGACGTTATCATCAAGATCCTGTTTTTGTTTGCGGCTGACTCTTGCACAATAGCTCCCCTGAAACCAATCCCTGTGCCAACACTACGAGCTGATCGTGCCAGTATCGCACCCGGCAGCCTGTGAATAAGTCGGGATGACTAAAAGGCTACCTTGGAATCAGATTTCCGCCCCAGTGTAATCCAGTCGGGGCCGGGCAACCAGCAATTAGCCAAGAATTCCCGGCATTGCCTTTTTTCGTCATCTTTCCTCCATGATTGGAGCTTAAAGATGCGCCAACGGCATGTTGTGCTCAAGCACGTCTATCATCCATTCTGCACCGTGATGCAAAGGCTCCACTGCCAGTAAAACCGCCAGGCCGGCGGCGGCAAACAGCGTCGCGATTTGCCAACGACTCAGCAACTGGCGACTGTCCAGGCGCAACAGTGCGTGGACGCGGCTCTGCAGGTCACTGCCATCAAAAGCCACGCCTTGCAGCGGCGCTGCAGAGCGACGCAACACACGTCCGACCTGCACCAGGGTCTGGGCAACCGACAAGGACCCGTATCGGCTCGCGGCGACGAAGTCACAGGACTGCTCACACAACAAGTGCAGATCATGCACCACAGACTGGCGCCAGACTCGTGGCAGAACCAGACAGAACACACGACCGAGCAGGAGCCGGAGATTGTCCCGGCGCTTGCGGTGCGCCTGTTCATGGGCAAGAATGATGGCGAGTTCTTCAGACGAACAACCGCCCAGAAGACCTGTGCTGATATAGACACGGGGCCGCCACCAGCCCAGAGTAAACACCGCAGGCTCACTGGCGGCCAGCAAACGGTAACCCGCTTGACGCGAAGACAGCGCATCGAATTGTTTGCGCATGCGGATTCCGCGCCACAAGCTTTGTGCAAAATGCCAGGACAATGCCAGCGTGGCAACTACCGCCAGCGTGAATCCACTCCAGACCAATACCCAGGTGCTGGTCGTGGGCACATGCGGTGCGCAGTCTCCGTGACAATGCGGGGCAAGCAGCAGGCCACCAAATGTCGGCACCAGCAACAACGAGGTAGCCAACAGACTCAGAATGAATGGCGCTGACCAGAGCAGCAGCAACAGCACACTGCCATGCGCCGGATGCAGGCGGAACAGAGTTGACCGGATGAGGGGATAAAGGCCTCGCAGGATCAGTGTCAGCACCAGCCACAGAACTAACCAGATCAGACACAGCGTACCCAGAGTATTAATCATCCTGATCCCCTCCAACCCCAGCGTCGCTCTGCTGCGATTTCCTGAGCCTGATAAGGGCTTCCAGCTCATCCAGTGAAGCATCATCCAGATCGGAGGCGACCTGTACAAAGCTGCTCAGAATGGTTTCCATTCGCCCATCGTGCAACAGCTTGATAACGTCGCCGAGCATACGGCCGAGCAGATTACCGCGCGAAACCGAGGCATGGTAAGTAAAGGCATGTCCCTGCTTTATCCGGTCGACATAGGCTTTGCGAAACAGCCGCTCGAGCGTTGACTGAATTGTGTTCAGGCCAGGGGTACGTCGCGGCGGCGTCTGGGCGCACAGCGCTTCGTGTATCTGACGCGCATCAAGGTGCGGCCGCTGCCACAGTGCTTCAAGTACACGTAGCTCCAGCTCACCCAGATTATGGCTTAAAATATTTGAAGAAGACCGCATTTTCAGTATCCGACGTCCGTATGGATTTCTCATCTTTCAACTCAACAATCGCGACTATTGCTCTTCGATAGTAGCGGCGTCATCTATATTCAATGTAGTCCTGATTTTGCGCAAATGCAAAAACCGATAGCCCATCGGTGCTTTTTTACCAAATAAAATCAATATAATCAATATTTTATAATTCCACGATGTTTTCCCATTGTATCCTGTCTGTGTGACACATTTATCGCGACGCCAGGCGTCGATTCAACCTTTGAGGTACAACGTAGTGAAACAACCCGGACTATCGCAGTCGCTGGCGGCCGCAATTACTTTGATTTTAGCCAGTAACAGTATTGCAGAAGAAACCAATGCAGATCGACCGCAGGAAATACTGGTATTCGGCAGCGACTTCAATCTCTCAGGCACCCCCGTCACTGCGGCCGAGGGTATCGTCTACGACAAGCAACTGGAACTACGCCCGGTTTCACGCACAGCTGAATTGCTGGAATTTGTACCCGGACTTATTGCCACTCAGCACAGTGGTGAAGGCAAGGCCAACCAGTATTTTGTAAGGGGCTTCAACCTGGATCACGGCACCGATTTTGCCCTGCGCCTGGACGATATGCCGATCAATATGCCTACCCATGGTCACGGCCAGGGTTACGCCGACATTAACTTCATTATTCCCGAACTGGTCGATCGCCTGACTTACCGCAAAGGTCCCTATTATGCTGATGGTGGTGACTTCGCCACGGCTGGCTCGGCCGGGTTCCGCTATGCTGGCAGCCTGGAACAGGGCACGATGAACCTGACACTGGGTGAAAACGATTATCAGCGCCTGTTTCTGGGTGAATCATTCGATGTATTCGCCGGACAACTGACCTTTGCCGGCGCTATTACCCAGTACGGCGGCCCATGGCAGCGTGACCAGAACCTGGACAAGCGCAAGGCAGTGGTTAAATACCACGAAGCATCGCCTGAACGCGAATGGAGCCTCACCGGCATGACCTATCTCAACGACTGGGATGCCACCGACCAGATCCCGCTGCGTGCAGTTGAAAAGGGCAGCCTCAGTCGCTGGGGCAATATCGACCCCACTGTTGGTGGCGATTCCCGGCGCAACAGCCTGTCATTTGCCTGGCAGGAGAATCTGGGCGCTGATGATCAATGGAATTTCAGTGCCTACCTGATGGACTACACGCTCGATCTGTTTTCCAATTTTACCTATTTCGCCAACGATCCGGTCCGGGGGGACCAGTTCCAGCAGGCTGATGACCGCCGCGTGGCGGGTTTTGAAACCGAGTACCGGCGCAACCTGCAAACCCGCATCCCCACCGAAATCACGGTGGGCTTCCAGAACCGCTACGATGACATCGACGTGGGCCTGTACCAGACCGAACAGCGTGAAATATACAATACCGTGCGCGCGGACAACGTTGAGCAATCTCTCAACAGCCTGTACGCCTCCGTTCAACACCAGTGGACCGATCGTTTCCGATCGGTGGCATCCGTGCGCGCGGATCACTATGATTTTGACGTCGCCGCCAACATCGCTGTCAACAGTGGCTCAGGCGACGACACCCTGTTCAGCCCGAAATTGAACCTTGTGTTCAGCCCGATGGACGGTCTGGAAACATTCCTCAGCGCCGGCCAGGGCTTCCACAGTAATGATGCACGTGGCACGGTGATCAGTATAGACCCGGTCACCGGTGATGCTATTGACAGTGTAGACCCACTGGCCACGGCCCGCAGCTATGAAGCCGGGTTTCGCACCTCACTGATCCCGAAAACGCAGCTCGCCGTTACCGCATTTACCATGCGCCTGTCGTCGGAACTGATTTATGTCGGAGACGCAGGCAATACCGAAGCCGTTGCCCCCAGCAAACGGAAAGGGTTTGAAATCAACGGTCTCTACTCCCCCACCGAGTGGTTGCTGTTTGATGCCGATGTCAGTTACACCAAAGCCCGACTGCGCGGCGTGGGTGTCGACAACCGCATCGGCAATGCGGTCGAGCGCACGGCGTCAATGGGCATGATCGTGGATGACCTCAATAACTGGAGTGGTGGTATTCGCTTGCGTTATCTGGGCGAAGCGCCGTTGACAGAGGCGCGACTGCCGCGCTCCGAGTCGACCTTTCTGATGAATGCACAGACGACGTACCAGTTCACACCCAATCTGTCGCTAACACTGGAACTGTTGAATGTGCTTGACAGCGATGACCGTGACATCACCTATTTTTATGAGTCACAACTGCCGGGCGAAGCTGCGCCGGTGGAAGATATCCACTTTCATCCGGTTGAGCCCCGCAGTGTGCGGATGAGCATTCAGGCCCGCTTCTGACTTGGCATTGGCGCCGGCACAGCACCATCGGTGCCGGCGCTGATACCATTCTAGTGTGCAGGCGCCAGGAAGCCTGAAATGTATTGCAAGGCATCACCCAGCGAACCACCCCAGGCGGCGAAATCATGGTCACCGTCGAAAATCCGTAACTCGACGCTGTCCGCCTGATGCTCACGCAATGCCTGATAAAAACCGGCGGCGTGGTAGGCGATATCAAAGCGGTCATGGTCACCACTGTTAATATAGAATGGAACTATGACACCTGACTGTTTGTAGTCATCAAACACTGACACCCAGTTCATTGAGCGCCACAACGCGGGATCAAATTCGCCATCGCGCTGAAAAATCGCAATACGCGTCGCCGATGAACTGGCTGGCGGTACCGGATCATAAACCGCCGGACTCAACGCTGCAGCTGCAGCAAACAATCCGGGAAAAGTCAGCGCGGCATTCACCGTGCCAAAGCCGCCGGCAGAATAGCCTGCAATCAGTCTGCCCTCGCGCGCATCAATACTGCGGTAGTTATCATCAATGTGCGGTATCAGTTCGGTGATCAACGCAGTCTGCGCAGATTCCGTGAGCGAGTCGGCCCACCAGAAGTTCGGGTCTGCCGGCATCACGATCAGCATTGGCGGCACCCTGCTTTCTTCTATTAACGCATCAACAGTCGCCTGCACCCGGCCGGCATCGACCCAACTATGCTCATCGCCGGCAGCGCCGTGCAACAGGTAGAGCACCGGAAACGATGCCGGCGAGCTGTGATACGCTTCAGGCGTGTACAAATTGTAGCTGTATTCACGCCCGAGGGTTGCCGAGGAAAAACTGTGATGCGTTACCGTACCGGCCAGCGCGATCGCCGGCGCCAGCCAGCAACCCATGACCAGCAAAACCAACAGCGCCAACCTGTGCATGCTCACCCTGACGCCAGACATTGGCCGGACATTCAGCGTACCGCACATCGAACTGGCAGTTATTGCACTCATTATCACGCTCTCCGTCTTGTTGTTTGTTAAATCACATAAAATCCATATCGCCGGCAGTCAGCCACCACTTCCCCTGCAGCGTTTCAGCGGCAGGACCCTGCGTCCAGGCGTTGCAGGGAATATGAATGCCCGTGGGTTCGACATGAAGTGACGCTGTTCTCACACGATGCAGTTGGCCTGCGCTCAACCACAACACCATGGGTCGCCCCGTGTCATGCCCATGCTGACTCAGAGCTATCAGCACCTGGGGCAAATCATCTGCCGACGCTACCACGTCCATGATCAGCCTGTGCTCACCATGGTCGCGGGTCACCGCTATTGCATGACTGCCTGAGGGATGCGTCAGAACCAGAACATGATAGTCCAGGCCTGGACGCTGCGCGTACCGATAGTGCAGGTAAGCTGCGTCCCTGATACCAATAATGTCGTCAGCAAACGCCGGTGCCATCCGTTGCCACAAGGCGTCAGTCAATCCGCCGCTGTCGACCTCCGGGCCTGCCTGCGCGACGGTCCAGGCACCGGCGGCCGGCTCGCCATCGGCAGGATAGGATAAAGCCAGCAGTTCGTCGGTTTTACCGTACAACCCCAAACGTTGAGCAACGTGCATGGCCTTGATATTGGGAAAGCCGAAACCCAGCAGGTGCTCTGCAGTGTTGCCGGCATGCAACTCCAGCATGGTCGCAGCGGTAATAAAAAACAGACTGCGTTTGCTATAGAAGCTTCGGTGTTGCGGCAGCACCATGACATCACAGATCTGCAATGCTCGCGCGGGCCTGCCAAAGTACAGAATGTCACGACTGATGCCACCGTAATGGGCTACGGCCTCACCACGTTTGCACGCCACCACCGAATGTCCGCGTCCGTCACCATATTTCCAATGCCAGAGTGACGCATCAAAACCGGTATCAAAACTGCGCTCAAACAAAACCTGAAAGCGCTCTGCGGGCATCAATTCCGCTGGCAACAGGGTGACATCGCAGGCATCCATGCGAAACGCCAGCAGGGCATGGATATAGCGCCCGCGCTGACACTTGGCCAGATCATCAGCCATGGACTGGCGTAGCGCCAATAATTGATCTGTGGACAAACCGGTGCGTTGCGCCAGGGCAACGAGGTGCTGGTCAAACAGCGGCAGACAGTGTTCCAGCCAGCGGGCCACACTGCTGCTGACATCGTGATGCTGCGTTAATTCGAAACCGGCTCTGCCCGCCATATGCAGCACGTGGCTGAGTACCGGCAATGGTTCCGGCGCCTGAACAGAATCATCACCGGTGAATTCTTCCAGTATCAGCAGTTGACCACCTGCTTTCAGCAAGCGACGGGCGTGTGCAAAAACTGTCAATGGCGACAGGTAGCGGGCACTGTTCTGCAGCACCAGCACATCAAAGCATTCGTCCGTCTCATAGTTTTGCAGGTCGGCCAGCACCAGGCGCGGCAGGGCGGCAGACGCGGTGTCGTGTTCGCAGAAACGTCTGCGCGCGGCGCTGATGGCCTGCTCACTGACGTCAATGGCTGTGACCTGATAACCGGCCCGGTCCAGCTCATATGCCAGCGCGCCGGTGCCGCAACCAATATCAAGCACGGTTGCCCCGGGCGCGGGCTCCAGCATTGCCAGCAACCGGGCCGCCATCGCCTGCTGCGCCCCGGTTACCGACAGGTCAGGCTCTGCCTGAGTACCGTAACTGAGAAAGTCGACATGACCAAAAGCCAGTTCCAGCAACTCGGCATATATATTCAATGGAAAAATCAGTGACTGTGGGGTCGTCTTCATTCGGCGCATTATACGGTACAATGAGCAAAATAAGTAAAGCCGGGCCCGACATGACTAAAACTGGTACCACATGGTTGAACACCCTGCTGCGCGGCACCGACGGCGAATTACGCAGTGCGCCCCGTATCAGTTTACAACGCCTGCTGGTGTTGCGGACGCTGGTGATGATTACCGGTATTCTGGGCGCCATCGTCTTCGATTTCTTCTCACCCTTGCACTTGCCGGTCGGTCCTATCGTGGCGTTACTGACATGCATTCTGGCCTCACTGGCACTGGGTGTCTGGCGGGTCCGCAATGCCACGCTGATCAACACACGGGAGCTGGCCGCGCACCTGGCACTCGACTTTGCATTCCTGACAGTCCTATTGATTTACACCGGCGGAGCCACCAATCCGTTGATCTCTTACCTGCTGGTATTGCTGGCGGTGGGCGCGACCCTGCTGAATCTGTTCTGGGCCAATATACTCGCGGCACTCGCTATCGTGGTATACACCCTGCTGTTACTGGTAGGTATTGCTACCGATCAGCATGCCGAGCACATGGTGCCCGACTTTCAGGTGCATCTGATCGGTATGTGGGTGACCTTTGTTGTCAGTGCCGTGCTGATCACGGCATTTGTCAGTCGCATGGCGCAGGCCATCCGCAGTCGTGAACTTACCCTGGCCAAAGCCCGCGAGAACGAGATGCGCAACGAGCAACTGGTGGCGATCGGCACACTGGCGGCAGGCACAGCGCATGCGCTGGGCACCCCCCTGTCCACCATGGCGGTGCTGCTGTCAGAACTGGATGAACAAAGCGAAGAACAATTGCGGGAACAGAGTGTCAAGGCTGATATCCATTTACTGCGCGAACAGGTCGTGCGCTGCAAGCATTCGCTGGATCAGCTGACCCGGTTTTACAACAAGAACGATCACAGTCAACCGGGCCAGCTTCGACTGAGCAATTTTGATGACGCCATACGTGACTACATCACCAATATTCACCCGGGCGCGAAGATAGATTTCAGCATGGATGCAGCCTGCAGCGAAGCACTGATTTCGGCAGACATTACCATCCGCCACGCCCTGATCAATATCATCGAGAATGCACTCAAAGCCGCCCGATCGCGCGTGTCGGTAGAGTATTATTGGGCATCACCACAACAAACTGATGTCGTGATGTCAGTCCAGGATGACGGCCCCGGTATTCCGCCGGAGGTGATGGAGAGCATGGGGGAACCCTTTATCTCGACCCGCAGTGACAGCATGGGCCTGGGAATTTTTCTGGCCAATGCCTCCATCCAGCGTCAGGGTGGTAGTATTGAAATGTTCAATGTCAGGGACGCCGGTGCCCGCACCGTAATCAGACTTCCGGTGAGTGTTTGATATGAATAAGCAACTGATTCTGCTGATAGAAGATGACGCCGTGTTTGCCCAGGTCATGAGCCGCGCGCTCGAGCGACGTGACTATGCTGTTATTCATGCCAGTGACCTGGATGCAGCACGACTGGCCATCGCCAGTCACAGCCATGATTATGCCATCGTCGATCTGAACCTGGCCGGCCATTCGTCTCTGGAACTGATCCCGCTGCTCAGGGAAAAATGTCCCGCCAGCCCGATCCTGATGCTGACCGGTTATGCCAGTATCGCTACTGCTGTTGAAGCCATCAAGTTGGGTGCTGACAACTACCTGGCCAAACCCGCCGATGCCAACGACATTCTCGCCGCCCTGACCTCTACGCCACAGTCCGAACAGTCTTCATTGTCAATTCAACAGCCGATGTCGGTCAGACGTCTGGAGTGGGAGCATATTCAGAAAGTGCTGAAGGAAAACGACGGCAATATCTCCGAGACGGCGCGCCAACTGAACATGCATCGACGCACACTGCAGCGCAAATTACAGAAAAAACCCGTTGCCGGCTGACGGACGCGCCGGTTTCAGTGACTGCGCTTCAGGCAGAACCATGCAGCGATACTCAACACCAGCGCCAGCCATTCGCTGATATAGATCTGCAGTACCGTGGCATTGTAGGCCTGTTCCACCAATACTCCCCAACTGCGGGCAGCCACCAGGCCGGCATAGGTGAATACCAGTAATAGCACGCCTGCCGGCGCATAGGGTTTGCGCAGTGCGCATACCAGCAGAAAAGCGCCAAAGGCGAGCATGAAACCACCGTATACCGACCTCAACTCTGTATACCCCATATCTGAGCGCAAATCGACGCCGACGACTTCAAACCAGCCCGCGACATCGGAGACAAATAACCACCCTACACCCAGGTAGATCAGTCCATTCAATGCCAGCAAGGCCGGGGGAAACAAACGAGCCAGTACATTCATCAGCAATTCCTTAAAATTCAGGGTATTGATTGCACTGCATGATCCAGATAATGACTTTTGGCACTCAGCGCAGGCAGATCCACATGGTATAACGTTTGCCGCAATGCTCTCCACCGAATTCGGGGACACAAGGTGATCCTCGGACATGCCGCAAACGTATAACAACAACTATCGGCCAGCATACCAAAAAGCGCGCCCGGTCGCCGCTTGGTGCATTGCATTGACAAAAACAGCGGATACACTACTCACACGCAAATGAAAGCAGTCACAAGCAAGCGGAGCCTGTCTTGAAAAAACAATATTTGGTAGCTATTGGCCTGGTCATCGTGATCGCGGCATGGATGTTGGTCCCACGAGGTGAGGATGATCGCGATGAGCGCTATGCCAGCACCGACAGCGACAGAACCGTGACCGCCATCGCCGATGATGGCTCTGCCAACGCTTCCTCGGCGGCAGACTTTACTGTCCGCGCCAAACGCTCGCGCCTTGATACCTATACCCAGACGGTCAGTGTCCGCGGCCGGACCCAGGCCTTCCGTCTGGTTGACGTCCGTGCCGAAACCGCCGGTCGCGTAGTTGGCACACCCGCAGCCCGTGGCGCCCGCGTGCAGACCGGCGACGTTCTGTGCGAACTCGCCATCGACACCCGCGAGACTGACTTACAGGAAGCTCTGAGCCGCCAGGAACAGGCCCGCCTGGAGTACCAGGGCGGCCAGGATCTGTTCCAGCGCGAATTGATCTCTCGTTCGGCCCTGGCCCAGCTAAAGACCACTTATGATGCAGCCATTGCTGCCGTAAGCCGGGCCGAGCTGACTCTCGAGCGCACCAAAATCCGGGCACCGTTTGATGGCATCGTGGAAACACGGGCCGTCGAAGTCGGCGCCTACATGGACATGGGCGGACAGTGCGCAGCATTATTCGATGACGATCCCATGTTATTGGTGGGACAGGTGCCGGAACAGGAGGTAAGCAAACTGGAAGTCGGTACCCGAGTGACCGGCATCATGGTGACCGGTGAACGAATCAGCGGGGAGCTGACTTATCTGGCCAGAGCAGCGGATCCGGTTTCCCGCAGCTACCGCATCGAAGTCCGGCTGGAACCGCAGCAAACGCCGATCCGTCAGGGCATCAGCACCGAAATATTGCTGGACGCTGCGCAGATCCGCGCACATCTGGTGCCACCGTCATCAGTGACACTGGATGATGCGGGCCTGATGGGCGTAAAAACCCTGAACAGCGACAACGAAGTTGAATTTCATCACGTACAGATTGTCGGTGAGAGCACCCGCATTGATGAGTCCGGCTTCTGGGTGACAGGTTTACCCGGTGAAGTCACCCTGATCACAGTCGGGCAGGAGCTGGTATTCGAGGGACAAATCGTGAACGCCAATTTTGACTGGTCACAACTATGACATACATCAAAGCCGCCGTTTCTCACTCCAGGACCACGCTCAGTATATTTGCCGTCATCATTCTGGCAGGACTGGCAGCGTACCGCTCCATTCCGGTGGAATTGAACCCGGATGTCACGGTTCCGGTCATCATTACCACTATTATTCTGCCCGGTATTTCGCCGGAAGATGCTGAGCGCCTGTTGGCCAGGCCCAGCGAGATCGAACTGAACAATATTGATGGAATCACTCAGCTGCGATCATTCTCCAGCGAAGGCTCGGCGACCATCATCACCGAGTTTGACGTCAGTTTTGACCCCGACCTGGCGCTGAATGATATCCGCTCGGCACTGGACCGGGCCAAAGCACGGTTCCCACAGAATACCGAAGAGCCGTTGATCCAGGAGGTGTCGGCAGCAACTGTCCCGGTGGTGCAAATCGCGCTTGGCGGCGAAGGTGTGTCTGAACGCGTATTGTTGCGTATCGCTCAAACCCTGCAGCGTCAGATTGAAAATCTGCCCGAGATTCTTACCGCTGATACGATCGGCGCCCGCGAAGAGTTGCTGGAAATAATTGTTGATCCCTCAAAACTGGAAACCTACGGCATTACCAATCAGCAATTGGTGCAGGCCGTGTCTACCAACAACCGCCTGATCCCTGCCGGTACTCTTGACACCGGCAGTGGTGCTTTTTCGGTTAAAGTGCCAGGTCTGATCGAAACTGCCGATGACGTTTTCCAGCTGCCGATAGCGGCCAACGCCGACGGCGTTGTGGTGCTGAGCGATCTGGCAGAGGTGCGCCGTACATTCAAGGATGCCGATCGTTACGCCTACGCCAATGGCGACCGCTCAATCTCGCTGGATGTACAAAAGCGCAAAGGCGCCAACCTGGTAGAGGCGATGGATAAAATCGACCTGATTGTGCAGGACATGCGCACGCGCATACCGCCAGCTGTCGAGATCACATACCTGAACAACACCATCCCACTGGTGATTGAACAGAACTCCGGACTACAGGGCAACATGGCAACGGCCATGGTACTGGTGCTGGTCGTGGTCATTGCCGCCGTTGGCGTGCGTTCAGGCATTCTGGTCGCGCTGGCAGTACCGTTCTCGTTCTTCTTTGCTTTTATTATCATTTCCCTGCTCGGCTTCACCTACAATTTCATGGTGATCTTTGGCCTGTTACTGGGGTTGGGCATGTTGATCGACGGCGCCATCGTCATGGTCGAATATGCCGACCGCAAACTGGCTGAAGGTTACAACCGCAAGGACGCCTTCCAGGAAGCCACCAGCCGCATGTTCTGGCCAATTCTCGCCTCCACAGGCACCACGCTGGCCGCCTTCCTGCCGATGATGTTCTGGCCGGGTGTGGCAGGCGAGTTCATGGGCTACCTGCCGGTGACCGTATTCGCGGTTCTGATTGGTTCGCTGCTTTACGCCCTGGTGTTTGCACCAACCATCGGCTCGCTGATCGGCGGCAAGACCGGCGTGATGGCAGCAGGCGGTGGCAACCAGATAGGCAAGCTTGAAGAGACCCCGCCCGACGACATGCGAGGCATTGTTGGTATTTATGCGCGGATTCTGCGGATGGCTGTCCGGGCGCCCGGGCTGGTTGCCCTTGCCAGCGTGATCACCCTGGTCACCATTGTCTGGGCTTACCTTAATTATGGTCGCGGGGTCGAGTTTTTCACCAGCGTGGAGCCTGCGCAAACCCAGGTACAGGTATTTACCAGAGGCAATTATTCGCCGGAAGAGATTCGCGACATCATGCTTGATGTCGAGTCACGCATCGAGGATATCGGTTACTACAAAAGCATCGTGACTCAGTCTGGTGCCGGTCGCAGCATGGGCGGCGGCATGGGAGCAGCGCCTGACCTGGTAGGCACCATATTCCTTGAATTCACCGACCGGCGCGATCGTGACGTCAATGGCTTTGAAGTTGAAGAACTTTACCGCCAGGCAATTCAGGATATTCCGGGCGTGCGTGCGGAAATTTCGACACCTGAACAGGGTCCGCCCGTTGGCAAAGAGCTGCAAATGGAGTTCTATGGTGAGGATTTGCGCACGCTGATTGCCGAAGCCCGGCGAGTCCGCTCACATCTGGAGAATAATGTCGAAGGCCTGATAGATATCGACGACACGACACCGGTGCCCGGAATCGAATGGCAGATCACCGTTGACCGCGCACGCGCAGCAATGTCGGGCGCCAACATGACGGAAATTGGTACCGCCATCCAGTTATTGACCAACGGTGTCATGATGGGCGATTTCCGTCCTGATGACAGCGAAGAAGAAGTTGAAATCCGTGTGCGTTACCCTGAAGAATATCGGGGTATCGAGCAAATCGACAATATCCGGATCAATACCGCCAGTGGCCTGGTTCCCATCAGCAGCTTTATTACCCGCGAAGCGCTGCCCGGTGTCAGCTCAATCCAGCGGGTTGACGGCAATCGGGTGGTTTACGTACGCGCCAACCCGGCGCCCGGCTACGTTACCAATAATATCGTGCAGGGCGTCGAACAGTGGATGGATGCCAACCCGCTGGCCCCTGGCATCGACTATCGCTTCCGCGGCGCCAATGAGGAGCAGGCCGAATCTTTCGCCTTCCTGCTCAGCGCCTTTGGTCTGGCTCTGGCACTGATGGCTATTCTGCTGGTGACCCAGTTCAACAGTTACTATCAGGCGCTGCTGATTCTGTCTTCTGTGCTTCTGTCTACAGCAGGTGTGTTATTGGGCCTGCTGACCACAGGCCAGACATTCAGCGTAATTCTGACGGGTGTCGGTATCGTGGCGCTCGCCGGTATTATCGTAAACAACAATATCGTTTTGATCGATACCTTCAACTATCTGCGCGCCAAACACATCGACTGGGATCTCCGGGAGGTGATCGTGCAGACTGGTGTGCAGCGTCTGCGCCCGGTGTTCCTGACCACATTTACTACCGGCTGCGGTTTGCTGCCGCTGGCAATGCACGTGTCAATTGACCTGATAGGATCAGAAATCGAGATCGGTGGTCCGATTACATCGCAGTGGGTGAAACTGGCCAATGCAATCGTCTTCGGTTTGTCGTTCGCCACTATCCTGACCCTGATCGTGACGCCAGCCATGCTGGCACTGCCTGATCACCTGCGTCAGCGTCTCAGCCGAATCAGACGCATGTTCAGCAAACGGGAGAATGTTGCCGCAGAAGCGTGAGTTTAAAATGGAACAGTTGTTCGATATCCGGGCGTAATTGTCAGGGGTAGTGACAGCAAACCAACGCTTTGCAACAATTTGTCACCAGCACTTTTTGCGAAAAGTGCCTGTGTTAGTATCAATACCAGTTTATGAGGACGCCCGTTGACGGACATCAGGCGGCCAACTCATGAACCCTCAAGACAGGCGGCGGAACGTCATTCTCTGTTCCCCCCTATCTAACAAGGGATAATATTCCGTTGTCTGTCTTGAACCCCTGCCCTGCCAACACCCAATTCAAGGCCCTGTGCCGGCTTTAATCCTGACGCGCTAGCGATAGGTCCGGTTGGCGACCCAGGCTTCCAGCAGAAACAGTAACAACACTGTCAGCACTATCCACCACCAGATGCGCTGCGGCTGTTCCAGCTCGGCGATCAGTTGTGCCGTGCGCACACCGGCTGCGACACTGGGTGTGGTCTCCGGATTCAGGATCTGGTCATGCAGCACCGTCACATCCACCTGAGCCAGTTCCGCAGCCTCCGCCTCAATATTAACTGCAAAGTTGAGGCCGTTTTCGGTGCGCACAAAGCCCGGCATGCTGGCGCGATAAAACGGGTTGTCGGCGCTGACAGTTTCCGATGTACCATCCGGCACAACCACGTCAAGCTGTGCGGCACCGTCGGCAAATGCCGGGGTCAAATCAACCATATCACCCACCAGCCAGGCACGCTGTTGCAGAGGAGGCTGAATCATATAGGTGAGCGTTTCATGGACAAACGGCAGATACAGCCCCTGCAAGGGGAAGTTACTCCAACCCAGATCGAGTGGCGAGGTGACCAGCATGGTCCGGCCTTCGCCGACGGCACGCTCGAGCAACAGGGGATCACCGGAATCAAAGCGCATCAGCACCTCGCCGCTGTCGACCGGTTCACTGCGCCAGTAGCCCTGAAAGCGCGCACTCCAGTCAACATCCAGCGGACGCAATGCCGGATGACGTCGGTCTACATCGGCAATCAGCAGATAGTCATTAGCCGCCAGCGTTTGTGCGCTGCCCAGTCTGCCCGGCGTCAGATTCGCTAACTGCTGATTAAAGTCGGTCGCGTCAACACGATCACCCGGGGCCAGTAGCAAGCTGCCGCCACTGGTGACAAATCGTTCCAGTGCCTGTTGCGCTGCCCCGACGAAAGCGCCGGTGTTAAGCAGCACCACCGCATCATGCTGATCAAGATCGGTTGCCTCAAACTCAGCCATGGTGACCTGAGTAACCGAGAACGGTGAGTTCTCCATGCCTTCCAGCGCGAGCACAAACCAATGCGCCTCGTCATCGTACCAGTCTGTTGACGGGTCACCATTGACCACGAGTACACGCATCGCCGGCATGACATCGAGGCTGAAGTACCAGCGGTTATCCAGATCAAATGTATCGCCGGCGAGCACCAGCTCACCGGTATAGGCACCACTGCCATCAAGCGCCAGCGGCAGCTCCAGCACAGTCTCGGAACGATCGCCCAGCTCAAACGGCCGTCGCTGCTGCGGCTCACCGTTGACCAGCAGCGCTACTTCACCGCGCTCCAGCAAAACACTGCCGGTACTGCGTACTCTGGCCAGTACCTGTTGCGCTTCCAACAGCCCGGCATCGGCACTGTCCACAGCTTCTGTTTCGCCGCCCGGCGCCCCTGCCTCCCGGTTCATCGCGCTTGCCATCAGCTGCTGCGGCGCACGCACATCAATCAGGCTGAGGTTACTGCTACGCTCATCACCCACATTGACGCCGGAAAAGGAGACACCCGGTGCCAACATCCAGCCAGCATCATTGTCGTCACTGTCGATTCCGCTCATGCCACTGGCCTGGAAATCCGATATCATCACGATGCTACGCTGCTCGTGGCGTGACTGTGTCAGCATGTCATTGGCCAGTCTCAGCACAGGGAAGAATCGGACGCGCTCATACCCGGGGTCTGGCAAATTATCGATAAATGTGCGCAAGCTACTCAGATCGGTGGTCAACTCACGAACTGCCAGTGTCCCCTCGGCAAAACTGATGACGCCGGCTTCATCTCCGGCGGACAGGGTATCCAGCGCCTGCAACGCCTGTTGCCTTGCCTGCTCAAAGCGGTCACCAACCTGCATGCTCAGCGAGCTGTCAATCAGCAGCATGGTTGATTGTGGTTCCGCGTCCAGCAACTGGGCGATAGAACCCTGGTAAAACAAGGGCCGGGCGAATGCGAACACCAACAGACAGATCAGCGCCGCGCGTAGCAGTAACAACAACCACTGCTGGATTTGCTGGAACAGAATCAGCTTCTTGGTTGTCTGCTTCAGAAAGCGCAATGACCCGAACATGATCTTGGGCGGGTTTTCGCGCCGAATCAGGTGAATCGCGATCGGTATCGCGGCAGCCAGTAAGCCAAACAGAAACAAAGGATTCAGAAAACTCATTTATGCGCTCCGGGTTCGCCGTGCCAGATACGAGGCCAATGCCTTGTCCAGTGGCTGCGAAGTGTTGAGCAGGCAATAATCAACGCCGCTGGTCTGGCAACGCTTGCGACAGTCATCCAGATAGGTATTCAGATTCTCCAGATACGCGTTGCGAATGGCGGCCGGCGACGTGATATGGGTTTCGGCTGTTTCCATATCAATAAATTCAGAGGATTCGTTAAAATTGAAATGCAGTTCCTGTTCGTCCAGCACATGAAACACAATCACTTCGTTACCCATCGCCCGCAGTTGCTGCAACGTACGAATACTGGCCTGCTCGTCTGCCAGCATGTCACTGATCAGTATCACCAGGCTCTTACGTTTTAACGTCATCGCCAGCTCGGTGAGCGGGCGCACAATATCGGTTTTGGTGCCGGCAGTCAGCTCGTGCAGGCTGCGCAGAATCCGGATCAGATGCAGCTGGCGGGCTTTCGCCGGAATGTAATCACGTATCTTGTCATCAAAGGTAATGAGGCCTACTGCATCGCGCTGCCGCATGATGAAATAGGCCAGCGCTGACGCAAGCGTGCGCCCATATTCCAGTTTGCTCATGCCATCGGAGGCATATGACATTGAGGCGCTGCTGTCGAGCAGTATGTACGCGCGGACATTGGTTTCATCTTCATACTGCTTGATGTATAACTTGTCGCTGCGCCCGTACAGCTTCCAGTCCACATGTCGCATGTCATCGCCACGATAATAATGCCGGTAATCGGTGAACTCGACACTGAAGCCCCGCTTCGGGCTTTTATGCAGTCCGGCAATAAACCCTTCCACCACCACGCGCGCGCGCATCTCGAGATTGTCGAGCGTGGCCAGTACTGCCGGATCAATAAACGTGTTGCTCTGGGTCATGCTGCATATCCTGCGGCCAGACGTGCCGGCGCTATGGTATTAAGAGTCAGGCCTGCGACTTTCACAGGCCGGGCTCTTTCACGGTCGCCACAACACGGCGTATCAACTCGTCCGGGGTGATACGTTCAGCCTCGGCGTGGAAGTTGAGCTGCAGTCGATGGCGCAGTACCGAGGGCGCCAGCGTGCGGATATCGTTGAATGAGACATTGTATCGACCATGTAACAGGGCCCGCACCTTGCCAGCCAACACCAGATTCTGCGAGGCGCGGATACCCGCCCCCCAGGTAACCCAATCCTTGACGAACTCAGGCGAGTTTTCATTCTGTGGGCGCGTTGCATGCACCAGCCGCACCGCGTATTGGATAACAGACTGTGCCGCCGGCACCTGCCTGGCAATCCTCTGAAAAGCAAGGATGTCTTCGCCGCTCAAGGGATGGGATACGGAGCGGTCAAAGTTGCGCGTGGTATTGCTGACCACCATGACTTCTTCTTCCTCGGTCAGATACCCCAGTTCGATCTTGAACATGAAGCGGTCGAGCTGCGCTTCCGGCAACGGATAGGTACCTTCCAGTTCGATCGGGTTCTGAGTGGCCAGCACAAAGAATGGTTCTGCCATTTTGTGAGTGACACCTGCTGCCGTCACCTGGCGCTCCTCCATGGCCTCCAGCAGGGATGACTGGGTTTTTGGCGGAGTGCGGTTAATTTCGTCAGCTAACAGGATATTGGTGAAGATAGGTCCTTTGACAAAAACCAGTTTGCGTCGACCATCGTTCTCTTCAACAATTTCCGCACCCACAACGTCCGCAGGCATCAGATCCGGCGTGAATTGAATACGGCTGAAATTCAATTGCAGAATATCGGCAACAGTCTTGATCAACAGCGTCTTCGCCAGACCCGGCACACCCGTCACCAGACAATGACCACCGGCGAACAGGGCAATCAACAACTCTTCGATGACAGCATCCTGACCCACGATGACCTTGCGGATCTCGTGCACCATCTGATCCCGGCCCTGCTGCATTTTTTTCACCAGTGCCAGATCGTCCTGATCCTCCAGGCCTGCAGTCGGATGCTCGGTAATGATATCGGTGTCACTCATGGTTTTGTCCTGCCTCTAGTGTGTATATGCGTAAATCAGATAATTGATACCCAGCCGGTAAGCTTCGTTGCTCATACTGGTGGGATAGTATTCGTGGAAGGTGTGCTCCCAGCCATCTCCCATGTCGGAATTGAAACTGGCAACTACCATCACGCGGCCTGCATCATCCAGAATGGCATGCACGGATGGTGGATAACGTGGATCGTCGAGCGTCACGCTGCCGTAGTCCCAGGTCACGGCGCGGCCAGGCACCTGCGCGACCTGATCAATATCGTAGAATATGCCAAAGATTTCATGATCCAGGTCCAGCCTTACCAGTTCGCGGTCCGGAAAAATCTTGGCGATCTCGATCAGGAAATCCTGATAATGTGCCTCCCCCCAAAAATCATCCAACATGACAAAGCCGCCACGCAGGGCGAATTCGCGCAGCGCAGCGACCTCGTCAGCGGAAAAATTAGGACCACTGCTCATGCCACCAATCGGCACCCGCTTCATCGTCATGTAGAGAAATATATGCTCAAACAGCTCCGGGTCAGTCAGGTCTATCCAGCGCGTGTTGTAGGTCTGAGCGTCAATAAAGGTATAGCGTTGCACACCTCGCATGAAGTTCTGCTCGGCGTCGGGGAAATCCGTGTCCCACCATCCCCCACGCCGGCCACGACCACCAGGGTAGTTTTCATAACGTCCCCGCAGCCAGGTAAATTCGGGGGTGCCCGGCCCCTCGGCTGATTGCTGGCCGGACGCCACCCCGGTATCCGGAAAGGCCTGGTTCTCCCGGCGGAAGCGACTGAAATCAAAATCCGGTGGCAGCGCGACGCCGGGCCTGGGCGATGGCTGCGCGTCTGTCGACGAGGGTTCCTGCGCCAGCGCCGGCAAGGCTGACAGTAACATCAGCGCGGTCAGCGCCGATCGCATCGTCAGTGAACTGAGTACTCGTCGCAGCCTCATGGCTCAGTCTTCCTCCTCACCAGCAACTGCCTGCAACAGGATACGCTGCGCTCTTTCATAGGTCGGCGCTGTTTCCAGCGCCCGCAGTATCGTCATCCGGGCATCGTCAGATTGACTGTTCTCCAGGTAGGCTTGCGCCAGATTGGTGCGAGCTGCCACCGGATCATTCTGGTCCAGCGTCAGCAGCACTTCATACTCCTGAACACTGCGCTCGGTATCGCCTTGTCGGGATGCCAGTTCAGCGTTTACGCGATGAATTTCCGGCCGGTAAGGATTCACCGCCAATGCCCGATCGATGTAGTACGCGGCCTGTTCCAGGTCACCACTGTCCAGTGCAAACTGCGCCAGAGTCATCGGTGCGTTATAGTCATGCTGCTGATTCTCCAGCATGATCGCCAGCTGCTCTCGCTGTGCTACCTCGTCACCCATGGCTTCATAAATCTGAGCCAGCACCAGCGACGGACTGGGATAACCGGTATAGTCTGGCAGTAACTCATGCGCGGTGCGCAAATGCGTTATTGCCTCCGTGTAGGCTTCCTCACGGAACAATACGATACCGAGCTGCAAATGCGCCTGAAAATCACGCGGCTCACGTTGCACGCGACCCTGCATGTATTGTTTAAGAGACTCGCTGTTGTATAACTCGGCAAGTACGGCGCTGCTGTTCTCCCGGACGCCATGCCCGTGCCCCTCGCCTTCATCGGGACTGTCTTCGGCGTGGACGTAAACGTTGATGTCCGCCACCCGCTGATCAATCCAGGCACGGAAACCGGCATCAAAGGTCTCCATATCAATGCCGAACACGTTAAAGAATTTTTCGCTTTCATCCTTGATCTCGGCGTACTCGTGGATCAGCGCAAGCAGGCTGTCAAAGCCGTATTGCTCGGCGATATACTCCACTACCAGGTAGGATTGAAAATAGGCGAAGCTCAAATCCGCATCGCTGTTGGCGCCGGTAAATCCGTCATTTAGGCTGCCGACCGGCAGCAGACGATCCTGTCGCACGGCACGGATCAGATCCAGGCCCTGACGACGCCCCCACTCAGGTCGTCCCTGGCTCTCTTCCCAGGTGGAAATGCCCTCGGACAACCAGCGCGGCATACGATTTTGTGTCATCTGGAGGGTAAACACATGCACCAGTTCATGCCAGACAATTTCCTGCCAGTTGGCACTGAGCGTATCCGGCGAGATCAGGGTAACGACCTTGCCAAAACAGATACCTACCAAAGGCCCGATATCAGGTAAGCCGACTGAGCGTACCGCGAAATCTTCGGTGCGCTCAAATACCTGGATGACAACCGGCACCTCGGGTTCGAAGCCGTATTTGGCAACAAGCCGGTCCCAGCTGTCTTCCAGCAGCGGCTCCATGTAGGGCCACAGTACACGGGCGTCGCGCTGACTCATATTGACGCGGAAATGTTCACTCTCCAGTGTTGCGTACTCCTCCAACACATCGAACACCTGCAACATATTCGAAGTCAGGACATTGAACGGGTCGTTATCAAAGGCCTGTTCCAGATGCTGTTTACCTTGATCTTCCTCCCCCAACCGCACCAGATTACCGCCCAGCACGGTGTGCGCATGCCAGTTGCGCGGGTCACGCTCGATAGCCCGGCGCGCATACTCCACGGCCTCGGTGAAGCGATAATTGTTGCCCAGAAACTCGGCAATCGAGGCATAGAAATCGGCACTTTCCGGGCTGAAGGCGTTGACACGTTCGCGCAATCGGGCAAACTCCTGCATGTCATCATTCATCGCAGCGCGTGCCGCCAGCGTTGCCAACGCCGGAATGGACTCGGGATTGATCTCCAGTGCCTGAGCCAGAAAACCCAGACCCTCGTCTTCACGACCATTGCGAAGCATCAGGTCACCGAAGGTTTGCAGTGCAGCGACACTTCTTGAATTGGCATCCAGCGCCCGACTCAGATTGCGCTCCGGACTTTCAATTCTGGCCAGGCCGGCCAGTGCTGGCGCGTACCGACGATTGATTTCCAGCGCTTCGTTATAGTTGATCTGAGCGTCCTGATCGTTAAACTTTTCCTGAAACAGGTCGCCCCACAACACCAGAGCCTCGAGATTGTTGCCATCCAGTCTGACCGCCTCACTGAACAGTGCATTGGCATCATGGAACTCATCCAGTTGACGGGCGGCAACCGCCACCATGGCGACATCAGCAGAGTCGAACACCAACCCGCTGTCATAACGCGCCAGTGCAGCGTTGAACTGTATATCAGCGCTATCGCGATCTCCGCGCAGCGCCAGTACCAGACCATACTGCACCAGGGTCCGCACCGGCGGGTTCAGTTGTCCATCCACAACCTCAGCCAGCAAGACCTGGGCCTGTTGTGAACGGCCGGTCATGACATACAGCTCAGCCAGCCGGGTAGCAAGTTGCGGATTGTCGGCAGGCGACGTCACAGCTGGCTGCAATACAGCCTCGGCCTGCCCATACTGTCCTGTTTCCATGTGTGCCCGACTCAGACCCAATGCTGCCTGAGTCTGAAAAAAGTCGTCATCAACTCTGTTGAATACTTCCAGAGCCGCCAGATAGGAACCACGGAGCAGCAATTCATCACCGCGGTCCAGCAACTCCTGCGCCGATGGATTGAGGCCCGTGCCTGGCGCCTGCGCCAGGCTGTTTGCAGGTAGCAGAGCGACCGCCAGTGTCAGCATTAACACAGGGATCCGCAGGAAAGTCTTAAATGTCTGTTTAAGGCAATGCATTATATGTCCTCGTCCGGGTTGCCAGATCAATCAACAGGGCTTCCAGCCGGCGCCAGTATTCGTCCTCCAGGTAGTTCTGTTTTTGATTGCGCAAAATGAAAATCTCGCGTTCGATCGACTGCATGTCTGCGCGCAACGCCTGTGCCTGCGGTGACGTTTTTTCTTCCTGCGGGACGATCACATCAAGATAGGCAATTTCGGCCAGCAGTCCGTCCGCCTGGTTCGGTCCCGGCTCCCGGGAAAAAAGCCCATCACCGGTATCATCAAGCACTGCATTCTCGGTGGCCAGTCGCCCCTGCTCTTCATACCAGCCCGCTACACGTCCCCGGGCATAATTGAAGATTTCCAGCACGGACACGCGGGCGTTGCGGTCCAGGTCGGCGGTGTGGCTTTGCAGACCTTCGATCAGATAGCCGGGGAATATCGGATCATAGCGCTCAGAGGGCGAGCGTGTCGCCGATACCACAACGCGCCCTAATGCTGACAACTCGCGCGAGAACTCAAAGCTGGCACTGGTCGTGTTGATCACTACGATATCCTGCTCGGAGAACCCGTCCAGCATCGCCGCCAGATCGGTGCCGGTCATGTCAGGGCCCACGTTATTGAATTTGGCTGCGCCAAAAGTGCCGGAACCGTGACCGATCATAAACAATGTCACCTGGTCCCCTGCCGATACCTCCTGTTGCAGGTTCGCTAATTCCGCAGCGATGTCGTCCGCACGGGAGCTGCCGCTGACAGCTAAACTTCCGGGGCTCTGGCCGGCATCAAACAGTACGCGGATGTTGCCACTGCTGTATCCGTAATCATCCCTCAGGGTGTCATGCAGGTCCCGCGTCCAGCGCAGAAAGCGCTCAGCTATTGCGTCAGACGCCGCTGCGCCAGTGACGATCACCGCGTACTTTTCGGTATTGACACTTTGCTGAAACCACGGCGTGCTCTCGTCATCCGGCAACTGCGCCTGCAGAGACAATCCCGGTGACAATACCAGCAGCGCCGCCGCGCAAACCTGGTAGACAAAACGCCAGTTCATGACAGCCCCCGGTAACGTCGTGCCATCCAGTCCAGGCTCATCAATGCAATCAGCAGCGCCAACAACCAGGGTTTATCCCAAAGATCTTCCTGTACCTCCATTGAGTAGGCTCCGGGCGAATGTTCAATGTCATCAACCAGTTGTTGTATCTGCGGCAGACTGTAATAACGTCCGCCACTGGCCTCTGCGATACGACCAAGCATACCGCTGTCGAGCCCGGCGTTGTTGTACTCACGCAGCGACGGAGTCACCACAAAAGCCGCCTGCTTCTCGGTCTCGATGCCCGTGCCGGCAGCACTGGCCACATCAACCAGCACACGATAGATACCTTCCGAATCAGCCGTGAACTGGCTACGGTAAACACCATCCTCACTAATATCCCAGCTCATGGCAACATCACTGACGTCCCCCAGCGGGTCGGTTCGCTGCAGATACAACGACGCATTATTGTCAGGTTCATAGCCGGCGTCCAGGACAGTGGCACTGACGTTTACCCGGTCACCCTGGTTATAGAATGCTCTGTCGAAATCAATGGTTACCCGCTCCGGGGCGTCCTGCGCCAGCCAGCGCAGACTTTGACGCCAGATTCGCTGATGTGAGTCATCATCGGAGGGCATCAGCATCTGCCAGCGCCAGGTGCTGGCTGTGGTCAGCGCCATGCTGCGCCCGCTGCCATAACGTTGTGTTGCCAGCACCGGCACCGCCTGATTCTGATACTGCAAAATGGGATGCTCGAGCAGCACACTGGCACCGGGTTTGGGCCTGCCGGTGACATAAACGCCCTGCAATGCCGGCATTTCGCCCCACAGGCGGCGATTGACAGCATCGTCGCTGTCCAGTCGCAGCAATGCTGCAAACTCCCCGGCCGATGTCAGTCGAGGGACGAAAAGCTCTCCGGTAGCGTGATTACCGCGCCGGATACCTCCCTGCAAAAACGTCGGCAACACCTCACTTCGCACCGGCGTCACTGGCAGGATATCGCCAAGAACGGTATCGGCAAACGTATCATCGAGCATGCCCGCGACCAGCAGACCACCGCCGCGTTCAGCAACAAAGTCCTGCAACAGGGTCAATTGCTCATCGCTGAAAAAGTCCCGGTCAATATCACCCATGACGATGGCCTGGTACTGATACAGGTCTTCAGCAGTTTCAGGGAAACCATCACTCAGTTCGGTAGAGGTATTGATACCCTGCCGATAGAAACGGCCGGGGCCCGTTTGCAGATAGGATGCCAGGCGCAGGCTTTCATCACCTTCGGCCGCACGGCGAATGAATTTGAATTCATTACGCGGATGTCCGTCAACATACAGAATATTCAGCGGCGGCCGTTCGCTATTGTCGACCAGAAACTGGTAGCGGTTGTTCTGCAGGATGATCTCCTCATCAAACTCGTCGACCTGCAATTCGTAAAGAATCGGCTCGCGGCGCTCAGGCGAGATTTCCAGCTCATATCGACGACTGCTACCATCGGGTCCCAGCAGGACGGTTTGGGAAGCAACCTCGGTCTCACCATCCATAACCCGCAGGCGCACAGAACGTCCGGCAAACCCCCGCTGCGCCAGATTCACCTGCACATCAAACAGGGTGTTATCCAGAATGGTACTGGCGGCGCTCACTTCTGTGATAGCGATATCCTGTGGAATCTGGGTCTGCCCGACACCCACCGTAAAAATCGGCACTTGCTCTGCACCGAATTCACGGGCGCTGGTCAACGGGTCGGCGCCGGCATTATCGGCACCATCACTGATCAGCACAACGGCACTCAGTGGCAGACCACCCAATTGTTCTCTCACCTGACGCAGCGCCTGATCCAGCCGGGATGCATTGCCGGCGGCGGTCAGCTCGTCGGCACCGGAGATTCGTCGTGCCTGACTGTTGAAAGCAAAGGTTCGCACCTGATAACGCTGGGACAGAGGTGCCAGAATGCCATTGTCGGCATACAACTCGTCGGCGATAACGTCACGTCGACGTTGCTGACCGGCCAGATCAGGGATCTGCATGCTCTGGGAGTCATCTACCAGGACCGCGAGGTAAGTTTCCTGCGGATTGACCTGCCAGGTGGTAATAACAGGGCGCAGCAACATGAACAGCAACACCATGGCTATCAGAGAGCGCAGTGTGACCAGCAATGCTTTCCAGCGCGGCGTCAGCGGCCGGGTGGTTTTGCGATACAGTAGCCAGACCACAACTGGCAAAGCCATGAAAAGCAGGGCTGCCAGCAAGGGATGCGGGCCATAGGCAAAGGAAAACTGTCCGTTCCGGATCGCTTCCATGGTGCTGGCATCAAGAAAAAAACTCATTATGTTGGTGCTGAATCAGTTATTCGACTGGCTCAACTGCGCTCCTGTTTTCTGACAATGCCCGATAATATGCCTCAACCAGGCGTCGATACTGATCCGGAATGTCTTCTTCCGACACGGCATACAGGCGGCGCGTGATCTGCGCCAGTTCCGCACGGGCACGAAGATCACTCTCCAGCTCCACCAGGGGCTGTAACAGGCCGCGTAAAAGTTCCGGCTGGCTCATGAACGCTTCCAGCGACTGCTCAGTGATGTCTGAGCTGATGGAGCGGGCGTTGCCCCACAATGCTGCTTCTCCCGGTTCCGGAATCGCGCCACCCAGACCGGCCTGATCTGTGGCCGCCTGCCCGCCTGCACCGGCACGCTGTCCCCGCCCGCCGGCCTGTTGTCCCTGCTGCGCGCCGGGCTGTTGACCTGGCTGCTGGCCAGCCACCTGCTGACCTCGTTGCTGCGAGCCCGCCTCTCCCTGCTGGCCCGCGCCCTCCCGGGCCTGGTCGAGCTGCCGGGTTAATTGCTCGGCCAACGCCTGCGACCGCGACAGCCGGTCACGCAGTTCCGAGATCGACTCGTCACCCTGTCCACCGGCCGCGCGTGCATCAATTTCCTGTTGCAGCGACTCAAGTTGTTCACGCAGTGCACTGGCATCGGCTGCCGCCTGCATCAGAGCCTCCGTACCCGATTCACCGTCTGACTGAGTGCCCGGGTTCAGTGCCTGCAGGTTTTGCCCAAGCTCGGCCAGGGCATCAGCGACCTCCTGCTCAATATCGACCGCGAGATTCACCATGCCATTGCGTAGCACGCGATTGCCGGTATCCATCTGTTCACGCAGCGGTCTGATAGCGCGACTGGCCTGCTGCGCCTGCGATAACAACTGCTGTTCATCATTACCGGCCCGCGCAATAACAGCACGTAACATCCGCTCCAGCTCCTCCAGCTCTTGCCGGTTACGTTGCTGCTGGTTTAGCAGTGACTGCACATCTTCGTTGTTGGCGACGTCCTCGCGTGACTGCCCCACACCCTGTTCCCGGCCCAACTGCGCCAGCGCCTGCTGCAACTGTCGTTGTTGCTGAATCAACTGCTGTCCTCGCTCTGACAGGTTCTGCGCGAGCTGATTGGTGGAATTACCTGGCTGTTGATCCATCTGCCGTTGCTGTTCGCGCAGGCTTTCCAGCGCGCGCTGACTGCGCGCTGCAGCCTGTGCCGGCGTTTCGGCCCGGGCCGCTTCCTGCATCTGCTGCAGTGCGCGCTGCATCTGGCTTTCCTGCTGCGCACCGGACTGGCCCTGCTGGCCTTGCTGGCTCTGTTGGCCCTGCTGCTGCCCGCGCGACATTTGCTGATCCAGTTGCGCCAGTTCATTGCCCAACTGTTCCTGCTCCCGGCGCAATCGTTCCAGTTCCCGTCGGCGCTGCTCTTCGGTCATATCCTCCATGCGTCGCGATAAATCGCGTTGCGCACGGGTCAGACTTTCCTGGCGCCGCGCCAGCTCCTCAAGTCGGCTGGCCTCTTCGCTGTTGTTCTGGCCACTACTGGCTTGCCGGGGCGTTTCGTATCGATTCTCGTTCTGCCCCATCTCCATATCAAACAGTTCCTGCAGATCTTCGCGCTCCTGCTGGGCGCCGCCGCCCCCACCACCGCCTGCCGTGCGTTGAAAATTGACGTCAGTGCGATTGATTTCTGCTTCCGCTCGCAGCACCAGTTGCAAAGCCTGTTGCTCGGGCACCATGGCACTGGTCAGTGCCGCCTCGTCCAGTTCAGTGGCAGCCAGCTCCATCTGCGCTATGGCGTTGCGCAAAAAAGTCACCGCATTGGCGTAGGTGTCATCCGCAAAATCGATTCTCTCTGACAGCCGCTCAATGGACATCCCGGCACGTTCCACGGCATCGCGTTGCGACTCGGCAATCACGGCCACATCATCGGCAAACTGTTGTGGCTCCAGCTCCATCTGATTCTGACGAAGGCGCCAGGTCGCAGAAATAATATCCTTCTGCAATGTTACCAGCGCGCTGCTGTCGCCACCGCCGGCACCACCGCCGCCGCCACCCTGCTGACCACCGCTGGCGCGGCGAAACTCCTGATCAGTGGGCACCACCTGCAGAAAATAGATATCTGATACCACAGACTGGGCACCGTCCAGACCGTTGTTGTCAGCCAGCGTCATGTAATAGCTGATAAAGTCTCCCGGCTGTACCGTCAGGTCCTCCATGTAGATCATCTGGTTGCCGGCGATGCTTCGCGTTTGCGCCGGCGGTAAAAAGTCGACAGCTACTTCGTCACGGCCAACCACACTGTAGTGCAGGGTGAACTCGCTCAGACCATAATCGTCACTGGCTTCGACTTCCAGAACCACCTCTTCCAGTGGCATCACGTCCTGATCCCGGCCAGGACTGTGCAAGGCAAGCTCAGGCGGCTGATCTGCAATCGCACGGATATAAAATACATCCGGATCTTCGGTCTCCAGGTTATCGAAATCTGTCGCAAGAATCCGGTAGGTGGTATCGCTGGTCACGGTAAATGTAGCGGTGCCACTGATGCCGTCAATGCTGACAGGTTCCGTCATGTCATCGTCAAACACCACTTGCGCCTGCTGCACCGCTTTGTTGAAGGCCAGATCCAGAGTAACCCGGGTGCCTTCAGGCACTACCATGTCACCGGCATCTTCCTCGCTGTAGTTCTCGATCCCGGTATACTCAGGGAAAGTGTAGGCCACATCAATCTGCTCCGCGCGCGGCAGGTCATAAAGGCTGATGCGATACTGCCGGCTACGCTGCTCACCGTCATGTTCGACGCTGACGTAGTACTCGGTATCTTCCTCGACAGCGGGCATGTAGTAACTAAAGGCGGCGCCGTCACTGCCAGTGCCATCGCGGCGCATGGAAACGTCATACCAGTTAAGTTGATCAGTCTGCATGCGCAGACTGACATCCTCCGGCGACGCATTCTCGATGCGCACAATGATGGTCGCCTCGCGTCCACGCTGCATGCGGATATCGCCCGGCTCAACCACAATATTCATCTCTGCCGGTGGTTGAGCACTGTCTTCGACAGCCGGCAACGCAACTTCCTCGCCACCACGGAACGGCCACAACAGTTGTCCGCCGGCGCGCAGCAAGGCATCGGAGCTGACAAAAGCGATCAGGGTTACCAGCGCCACGGCGCCGGCGGTAGCCAGTGTCAGGAGCGGCAACCGTACATCTGACACCTGCGCCAGTTGTTGCTGCTGCGCCTCAAGATGGACATCGGCATCAGCCCACAACTGACGCACGAACTGGACCGACACCCCCGCGTCTGCGGCTGACTTTTCATCACTGGAGAATTCCAGTGACGTTAACAAACGCTGCTCCAGATCCGGCATTCTGGATTCAACAAACCGCGCCAGTTGCCTGTCGTCGGCGCGCAGACGCCGCAATGCCGCTACGTAACGCCAAAGTAATAGCGCTGCGACGGCGCCGAAACAGATAAAAAGCAGGGTTTGCAAGACAGGTGAAGGGGGCAACCACAGGCTGACCACGCTCAGGGTCAACAGCAAGACCACGATGCCGGTCAGCATCAGGCTGGTCTGCTGCAACATGCTCAGCAGGCGTCGCCGGCGACGCACCGTGGACAGAGTCGCACGCAATTTTTCGATTGTGGTTTTTTCCAACTTGGACAACGACATAGGCGGCTCTGCTGTTCGTGAATGAGTCAACGATAGCGCATGCAGTCGCTCTTTCCGTGAGCATTCCCTGGCTGTTGATCTGGTATCGCCTGTGACCTAACTATCCCATTAAGCGACCGGACAACGCAAGCAAATCTGTCCGCGCCTGGTTTCCATCTGACGCATGCGGCTTATGTACTTTTCCGGCTGCCCCACGGTCGCTTACGGCAACTTTATAATTCCTTCAAATGGCTGATAATAATCAGAATTCTCTGGAAAAACATGTATATCCGCATGACGCATGTCAGTACACAGGCGCGTCACTGAATTGTAGTGTGCGATGCTGCGCAAGGTATGCGACGTCGGGTTCGGCAACCGGATCGTGCCGGCCTCGTGCAACGCCAGTGCAATGCGCGGCGTCAGCCACTGGTAGTCGAGAATCTCGTCATCATCTACCACAATCTCCACCGGTGTGTGCAAGGGGCACAAAAAAAACCAAGTGGCATAACGCCGCGGCAAGCCCATGGGCGTCGTCCAGTGGGCAATGTGGATAAGCTCCGACGGCGCTATGCTGAGTCCGGCTTCCTCACGGGTCTCACGAATTACGGCGTTGATGGCTGCCAGATAATCCTGTTTGCGCCGGTCTCCCCCATGCTGCGGATAATCTGCGCTTTGCGACGGATAGTCCCCGGGATCCACTTTGCCACCTGGAAACACCCAGGCCCCGCCCTCAAACTTCAGTTTGGTATTACGCAACAGCAACAGTATTTCAACATCGTCTTCGGCCTCACGCACCAACACGACCGTGCTTGCAGGACTGGGGATCATTGGAATGCCTCTCTGTTTCTTATTCTTTTACGGTCAGCAACCGGATCACATCGTGGCTTTCTGTGCTGCGCGGATAGCTTTGACACTGTCACGCTGCTCCATTAGCGCCAGCAGTTCGCGTATACCCGGTTCAGTGCTGAATACATCCCAGTCCAGGGCTTTTTTTGTCACCCGGGTTACCAGCCCGACACTGAACAGAAAATAGAAATCTGCATAGGTCATCAGATTTCCGCCGATATATGGCGAATAATCCGCCAACCGGCGCAAGGCGGCAAACCCCTTTTGTAGTTCTTTACGTACGGACTCCTTTTCTGTATCACTGGCGGGCTTGCCAAAGAACACATCACCGTAGAGCCGGCGCGCAGGCAATTCGATATACAGTTCCAGATAACGGATCAGCTCCCGGATCTTGGCTTTTTCAAACGGGTCTTCGGGATAGAAAGCAGGGCCCTGACCCAGATCGTGCAGGTAATCAATGATAACTTCGGTTTCCGTCAGAAACCCCTGCCCGGTTTCCAGACAGGGTACCTTGCCCATCGGGCTACAGGACAGGTAATCGCTCTCCTGCGATGGCCGCACCAGCACTTCTTCAAACGCCATGCCCTTTTCCAACAAGGTCATTTTTACCATATTGTAATAATTGCTGATCGGAAACCCGTATAACTTGATCATTTTCCTGCTCCCTGTGGATGTTATTTTAATTTGTGTTTCAGCACCTTACCGGATGGCGCCGTGGGCAACTGAGCCATGAACAGTATTCTGGATGGCCGCTTGTAAGCCGTCAACAAGGGCTTGATGAAAGCCTGCAACTCGACCTCTGTCAGATCGCTGCCGGCGGCGCGCTGCACCCAGGCGACCACTTCCTCATTGCCGTCCCGTGGCTGCCCGACCACAGCACACAATAGCACTCCCGGATGTTTTGAGATAACGCCTTCCACCTCTGGCGGGTAGACATTAAAGCCCGAGTGAATAATCAACTCCTTGCTGCGCCCGGCGATATGGACATTGCCGGCTTCATCCAGTCGCACCAGGTCACCGGTATTCAGGTATCCCTCTGCATCCAGCGCTGCGGCTGTCGCCTGCGGGTTGCGGTAATAACCCAGCATAATATTGGGGCCTCGGATATGCAGCTCCCCGACCTCACCTGACGCCACCGGCTTGCCATCAACGTCCAGCAGTCGCGACGTAAGCCCGGGCAGCAGGCGTCCGACACTGCAGGATGCCAGCGGCTCGCTGTAGCGCACCTGACAAATGGTAGGCCCGCTTTCAGTCATACCGTAAGCATTCAACAAAGGCATGGCAAACAGGGCTTCTGTTTTTTCCTTGATCGCAGGATCCAGCGGCGCACCACCACTGTACATGAAACGCAAGGGCGGCATGTCAGCAGGCCCAAGTCCTTCGGCACGCGCATGGTCGACCAGCCTGGCAAACATCGCCGGCACGCCGAACACGCCGGTGATGCCATGCTCACGCATGGTTATCATCGCCGTCGCCGGCTCGAAGCGATCGGCCAGCACCAGTTCGGCACCGACATAGACCGAGGCCAGAAACACCGCCGCCAGCCCGAACACATGCGATACCGGCAACACCAGATAAACCCGGTCATCGGCACGCAGTCCCCGCAGGGCGCTGCTGACCGCAGCAACATACAGCACGTTGCGATGGGTCAACATGACCCCTTTCGGATCTCCGGTGGTCCCGGTGGTATAGATCAGGGTAAAAACACCTGCGTCGATCAGGCTGGCCTCCTCCGGCCTTGCCGGCACCGGCATGGGCCGCACGCCAACATCACCTGCGCCCAGTTCCAGCATAAAACTGTCGCTCAACGCGGCGAACGGCTGCCAACGCTCCATGGCGGCCGCGGAATCAAGGAAGTACAGCAGCAGACGCGGTTCACAGTGCTGTCGAATCCGGTCAAGCTCGGACTCCGCCATGCGGGCATTCACCACCACCGGCCAGGCGGATAATTCACTCAGCGCGAGAATGGTTACGACCAGCGGCACACAGTTCTCATTAATCAGCATGACCCGGTCACCGGCTTTGACGCCGGCGTCCTGCAACGTTTGCCGAGCTGCACACACGGCATCAGCGAACTGACCATAGTTCAGTGCCCGCCCCAAATGATCACGCACTGCCGGTGCCCCCGCATTGCGCCGGGCATGCTGCATCAAGGCATCACTGACTCGTGCCGGCAGACACTCAAGCAGCGCTTGCGGCGATTGACCCAACAGCCGTTCGTCATTAGATTGCATAGATTCTCCGAATTAAAACCAGCCAGTGGTCCGCCTCATGCCAGTCACCCGCTCAACCGCCAGCACCCGTCCGTCCGTCAACACCGGCCGCCGCATTCTTTTATTGAGCGCTTATGATGCATACAGTCACCAGCAGTGGCGGGACACGTTATGCGACATGTTTCCTGACGACCAGTGGACCTGCCTGAGCCTGCCACCGCGTCACTTCGCCTGGCGCGTGCGCGGCAACAGCCTGACCTGGGCATTTAACCACCGCCAGACGCTGACTGACAACTACGACCTGCTGGTCGTGACATCACTGACCGACCTGAGCAGTCTGCGTGGTTTGGTACCGGCACTGGCGCGCTTGCCGACATTGGTTTATTTTCATGAGAATCAGTTCGTTTATCCCGCCAGACCAACCCGGGCAACGACCCCGGCAGCCGATGCCACACAACGCAGCAACCAGATCAATGCACAAATAACCAGCCTCTACACCGCTTTGTGCGCAGATCACATTGCCTTCAACAGCGACTGGAACCGCCGCAGCTTTTTCGACGGACTCGAGTCATTGCTGAGCAAATTGCCTGACCATGTACCGCCCGACCTGCCACAGTCCTTAAGGTCAAAATCATCTGTACTGCCAGTACCATTGCCCGATCAATTGTTTGCCGGTAGTTTTCACAATAACAGTGACACAAGGCGCCGTCACAACGTTGCAGATGACCTGCAGCTGGCCTGGAATCATCGACACGAATACGACAAAGGCCCGGAGCTCTTGCTTGCCATTGTCCGGCAGCTGGTCGGGCAAGGTTTTCCGTTTCGCATGCATCTGCTGGGGCAACGTTTTCGCGGTGAACCTGATGAGTTTCCGCAGATCCGATCACTGCTTGCTGCCCATTATGCTCATCACAACATGACACCCGGCCTCGATGCCTGGCTGCCATCACGCGATGAATACGAGGGCGTTTTATCGAACTCTGACATCGTGTTATCCACCGCCTTGCATGACTTTCAGGGCCTATCGGTACTCGAGGCAATGGCCAGAGGATGCGTACCGCTGGCGCCCGCCGCACTGGCGTATCCTGAGTACATCAATCCCGAGTGCCTGTATTCAGTGGCAGGACTGACCGTGGCGGAGCAGGCCGTGTCCGCTTGCGAAAAAATCACCACATGGCACCGGCAGTGGCAAAATCCCCGGACCTGCCGCCCTGACATTGATATTCGCCGGTTCAGCGCCGGGGCCATGCATGAAGCCTGGAAAACCCGCATGGAAGGTATCATGACCGGGGCCTGAAAATGCTTGTCGCCACAATGCCTACACGCTAAAGTTGTGCCCATTAAAGAATCACGACAAGCAGTATCGAACGACTCGGGGAGTATCCATGCGGTTAACACACATCAAGAATCTGGCTGTATTGCTCGGCACACTGTTGCTGCCATTGACTTTGTCTGCACAGGACACAGATGAGCAGGCCACCGGTGATGAACAGAATGAGGCTGCTTTTCAGAGCTGGCTGACAGAGTTTCGCGAGGATGCGCTGGCGCGCGGCATCAGCGCCAGCACCCTCGACAGCGTGTTGCCGACGATCAGACAGCAGCGTCAGGCTGTGCAGGCTGACCGCAGTCAGGCTGAATTCGTCAATACCTATGAACGCTACCTGCGCCGGGTGAATGCATCCCGCATAGAGGCGGGCAAGGATCTGATGGCGGAGCACGGCGACATGATCCGCGAGGTCTCTGCCGGGTACGGCGTGCAGCACCGTTTCGTGGTAGCCATTCTTGGACTGGAAAGCAACTATGGCAGCTTCCCTATCACCGAACCGCTGTTCAGTGTCATTGCCACATTGGCCTTTGATGGTCGTCGGGGAGAGATGTTCCGCAATGAGCTGTATGCCGCGCTGGAGATCGTGGACAAGGGTTATGCCACGCCGGAGATGATGAAAAGTTCGTGGGCAGGCGCATTGGGCATTGTGCAGTTCACGCCAAGCAGCTTCCTGCGCCTGGCGGTTGATCACGATGGCGATGGCCGTATCGATCTGTGGACCATGGGCCCGGACGTCATAGCATCCGTGGCCAACTATCTGAGCTCAACCGGTTGGCGTGATGATCAGACCTGGGGCCGGGAAGTAAGCCTGCCGTCGGGTGGTGAGCAATCGTTGCCGGCACCGCAAAGCGCGGGCATGACGCCGGAGGCACAATGCCGTTCGTTTCAGAGCATGGGTGCCTGGCGTCCACTTAATGACTGGCAGCAGCTGGGTGTGCGCCGGGCCGACGGCAGTGATCTGCCGACGCGAAACCTGCCGGCGGCGCTGTTGATCGGTGATGAGGGTGACGACAAGGGCTACCTGGTGTACCGCAACTTCTGCTCCATCATGCGCTACAACCCGGCCTTCCGCTACGCCCTCTCCGTCTCCCTGCTCGCCGATGCCATAGACGATATCCGCGACTGACGTCCCGGTCTATTTCGTAAGATAATGCTCCGTTCGGCCATATACGGTTAGAAGATTTCGATGGGGACGCAGGCCGAGCTTGGGTATCGTCTTCCGGAGACGCCCGTGAACCTTATCTGACCGCCATGGAGGGCGGAAATGCAGGTTTTGCAGGAGCAAAAACCGGCCCTGGGGGGCTCGGTGACAACCGTCCAAGGGTTGTCAACGCTCCTCCAGACGATACCCAAGCCCGGCCAGCTCGTGCCAGATTCTACTATCAATGGGCATCATCAGACTTCGCATTCGCAAGATCTTAATTGCCAGAATCCTGCACGAGCACTTCGGGTGGTGGGTGGCGGCTTGAGTAGCGTATGCGACCCTTGGACGGTCGCATCCGAGCCCCCCAGGGATGGGTTCACGGGCGTCTACGAAAGCCGCCACCCACCACCCGGAGGGCGTCCAGAAAAGTTTTTTAGATAGTTAGCGGTTAGCGGTTAGCGGTTAGCGGAAAATCAGACATCATCGTCGCGTGAAACGACCGGGAAAACGATTTCCTGCCCGACGCGCACACGACTGAAATCCAGCCCCGGATTGTACTGCCGCAACAACCACAACGGCACCGAATAACGCTGCCTCGCTATGCTCGCAATATTCTCATTCACCGCCAGCTCATGACGCGCCAGATCCTGAATACGGTAATTGCGGAAAAAATTCTCCTGCTGCGCTACATGGAACTGCCGACGACGCAGTTCAAACTCATCCTGATCGATCTGACTGAAGTCCAGACGTAGCCGCTCGCCAATGATCAAAGGTTGACCGAAGCTCAACCGGTTGAGGTTGCGCAGTGATTGTGTCGGTATATCCAGCCAGTCAGCAAAGTGACCAAGGGTTTCCGAGGCCTGAATTTCAACAGTCGCGTTACTGCCCACCGAATAGTCTGACGGATCTGCTGACAGCGCTCGTATTGCCAGCTCATTACCTGCGCTGACGCTCAGATCCGGCTCTACAGCCAGGTCATCTGCCGCTTCGTCCGACATGACCTGCACCACCAACCGATCGCCATGGATTTGCGCATCATATTGCGGCGGCCCCATCAGGCCAGAACCCGATGCATCAGCGGTCTGCGGCAATACCACCGGCTCATCTATGGTTCGTTGATCCACCGCCGAATTGTAAGCTGCTGTTGTCAGTTGCGGCTCATCACCGGTGGGTATCCGCAGCGCCTGACCGGCATAAATACGATGCGGGTCCGTGATCCCGTTCAAGCGCAGAATATCCGACTCACTGACACCCATCTGCGCCGCAATCAGCGACAACGTGTCGCCGGCACGAACACTGTAGCTGCCATCTGCTGTGGCCACTGCAGGCTGCAGCTCTGGCGTGGATGCCTCTGACGGACCTGACGCGAGGGTCTGTGTCGCCATATTGGTATCATGTGGCAGCAGCAGCGTTTGCCCGATCTGGATACGATGCTGATTGTCGAGTTGATTTAATGCCACCAACTGGCCAATGGACGTATCAAAGCGACCGGCAATGGCAGACAGGCTGTCGCCACGCTGTACAACGTAATTCACATCCGGGGTCTGATAGGCAAACATCTGTTCCGCCGGGATACGCTCAATCAGGGTCGCCAGCGGCGCATCAATCGAGTTCCGTTGCACTTTGACGGTGTAGCCTCGCGGGATACGTTTGCCACCCTGCCACACTACCGGCCGCAATGCCGGATTATCAAACCGCAGTTGTTCCAGCGTCACACCCATGGACCTTGCCAGCGTATCCGCTTCGATATAGGCCTCCAGCTCGAACTCATCATATTCCGGCGCCGCGTCCAGATGCAGCAACCCGAACAGCGCCTGCGCCCGGCGCTCGACATCCAGCACCGCGAGGAACTGTGGATAGAAGTTGCGCGACGCGAAGCCAAACGCACGACCGTCATAGTTGGCGATAATATCCTCAATCCGGTTGCTGCCGACTTCACGCACGGCACGCGCCAGGCCGCCGGCGCCATGGTTATAGGCCGTCAATGCCAGCGGCCACTGGCCCAGCAGATTGTAATTGTATTCCAGCAGACTCATTGCCGCATGCGTGGCAACATAGGGATCCATGCGCTCATCCACAACATTGTCGATACGCATGAAGCGTTGCCCGGTCGCACGGATGAACTGCCACATGCCGGCAGCATTGGCATGCGAATAAGCGCCGGGATGAAAAGAGGATTCAACATGCGGCAAGGCGCCGAGCTCAACCGGCAAACCGCGCTCGGTGGCTATCCGGTTGATGTGCTCGCGGTAGGCACCAGAACGAATCAGGCCTTCCACAAACCGGTCGGATTGCCCCAGCTGAAAGCGCACATTGTTCGCCGCTGCGGCTAACTCTGTGTTACTGACACCGGCCGGCCAGGCATCCAGGGTTTGTTGCTGGGTCAGGGTCAGATCGGTGCGTTTGCCCGTCGCCAGCACCTGCAGATCTTCGACGATGCGGTTGCGAAACTGTTCGATCTCCCGGCGATTATAGTCGACCTTGCGGTAGACCACGGCCAGATTGCGGGCATCGTGCAAAAACCCGCTGTCAGTATCGACTTCAGTATATACACGCGTCCAGAAACCGATGGCCGGCTCCAGTTCTGCTGGTCTGGGCAACGCCTCAGACTGAGCCTGGACCGGGCCTGCCGACAGCGACAGCAAGCCCAGCAGGCCTAAAAAACACCCTAAAGCATATCGATGCAGGCTTGTTTTTATCATCAGCATAATCCACAAAACTCTCAGAACGGTCGACAAAATGCTAAATCGGGCAACTGTCAATCAATCCAGTCGCCGACTATAGATACAAGATAGCGGGTAGACAAATACATTATTGCCTGATCTTGCCCGCGCCAACGCACCCTGTCAACTCCAGCCAGCGCCCGGGAGATTATGAACTCGCAGTCCCGCGCCGGATATTCGCGCACAGGATATTGTCAGCAATCAAAGCGAATATCTGACACTGATGACGGTATGGGCCTGCTGCGCGTCGAAACCCGAGAAAGCAGGATTCTCGGCATTCTGTGCAAAAACGTTGGACGAGACCAGCATCTCGAAGTGGGCGCTGACCTGCCATGCAAGCTCAACATCCAGCTCGAACCTGTCGATCACCACTGGCGTGTTCTGTATTTCGGTTTTGTTGTAGCTGGGCCCCATTCTCAGGGACATATTCGGGGACAATGACCATGCACCACCCAAAAAGATGGTCTCATCAAAAATACCACCCGAATTAGGAATATTGGTTTCATGGAAGCTTCTGTCAGCAGAAAAAACCAGTGTAAGGTTGTCACTCGCAGTATAGTTCAACCTGCCGCTGCCCACCCAGGCCTTCTCGATATCGGGTATTGTTGCGCTTTTGAAGCGTTGCGTGAACCGGAAGATATCCACATCACCCGAAAAACTGCCAATCTGATACTCAGCCCCGACACCATAACGATTCTCGTCGGAATTGCGATTCGCCAGTGTCGGTGAAGTCCTAGATTCGTATCTGACAGACTGAGTGCCACCAAACAGGAAAGCCCTTCCCCAGCCGAAGTGACGGCCTGCCAGCAGGATATAATCGCGCTCCGACCGGTCAAGAGCGTCACTCTCAAACCCCGTTGTTGTCCGGGACTCGACCTCGTCATTGCGACCCATGATATTGGCGAAGTAACGGGAATTGTCGATTTCGAAAATTGCTTCGACGCGCTGGTTTTGCTGCACACCGCTGGTAAAATTGTTGAGCTGCTCCGATTGGCTTTTTCCCAGTATGTCCTCTTCATTGATGACCAGCAGACGCAGGTTGGTCATCTCGGAGGTCACGAAACGACCAAAAACGGTCGCATTGGTCACGTCCAGATCCATATCCTGATAGGCATCATCGCGAAAATCCTGCGTGAAATGTTCCAGCGTACCGATAATCAGGTGGCGCTCTGCGCTCGACGTCACTGAGGTCGACAACCCCAGCTGGGTCGCTTCGGAACTCAGGTGGCTCGCATCCCGATAGACATTATTCGTTGTCATCAGGCCGGCGGTCACGTCGGCGTTAAGATGAAGTGAACCCAGCGCCCTGCCTTCTGGTTGCGGAAAACCGGCCGGAACCGGAATATCCTGAAAATGAGCACTTTGTGCGCTCACACTTTGCGCCAGACCAATCAGCAATGGCACAAATACGGCTTTGAAGGGTGATTTCATGAAATATACGGCCTCTCGGGACATTCTCGGTAGAGGAAAAGACAAGGGATCCGGCAGGACACAGTCAAAAGCGCCTGTTCAGGTACTTTTTTTCACCGGTGCAGGTGAGGATACCAGCAGCACCAATCCCACTATGACAGGGGAAACAAGCAATGAGAAAGTAAATACGCCGGAAACCCGATGGCACGATTTCGCCCCAAAAAACCGACAACGGCACTCACACAGACATAGATTATGAGTAAAAGCGGGTCAAACATCATTGTCCAGACTCCATGCAAGCACAGTAATTGAACAGCAAACTGCCCTGTACAAGGTACAGGGCAGTTGTCATCACACGACAGCCTTCAGAAATGCTGGCCGCCTGGCGCAAGCCGCCAGACACAAGCCAAATCAGGCCTTGGCAGTTTTGGCAGTAAACTCGTTCTTCAGGTCGTCTTTTACCTTGTCGACGTCAAAGTTCGACAGCGTGCCGCCACCTTCAAAGTGATTAACAAAAACTTTTCCCACCGCATACGTCGCCGCTGCACCCAGGGCACCCATGCTTACACCACCGGCAAAAGAACCCAGACCAGGGATAATCTTGACCGTTGTAAAAGCAAACGGCGCCGCAAGGCCTGCCGTTGTCAGTGTACCCAGCAGAGTTGCAACTGTGGTCTTGATGGCTTCCTGCTTAACAGTTTTACCGTAAAGACGTGTCAGATCGCTGACCATTTTTACCTGGACGGCAGCGAGCCCGGCAAGATCGACGTAAGGCACCGGTATGAAACCCGCCGCAGCGCTCCACTTGCATTTGTTGGAAATAATTGCTGACGCCTGGTCCAGGCGTTCCGCTTTCTCAGCCATTTGCGCTTCTGTCTCGGTATCGATGTCGGTTTCGGTCTTGGTAGCCACGTTACACTCCTTATGAAATAATTTGCTGGTTAACTGTCAATTGGGCGACCGCACTTTCTCTTTCGGCCGCTTCTGTAACTTTGGGACGCTTTTATCGAATTTGGCGCAGGCCAGAATGCTAATCCAGCATATATTCCTTATTGCACTCTGTGCTACCCAAGTATCCTAAATTTAAACCCGGGATTCAAGTTCTTTCTCTATTCGTGTAACGCCGGTTTCACTTGCTGCATTTTGAATGAATTGTGCGATCAGGGCAGCACTTTTAACCGGATTATCCAGCATCACAGCATGCCCTGCCCTGGGCACAACAGAGAGTAAGCCGCGATCACCCAGCACCTGCACCATCTTCAATGCCAACGAATGCTCGAGAATCGACGATGCCTGACCACGAACTATGTGAACCGGCAGCGTAAGCGCACCAAGTGCTCTCCATAGCCGCACGCTCAACTCCCCTTTTTCCTTGTCCAGGCGCCGGAACTCCGGACTTTTATGCCAGATGCCGGGCGTGAAAGCCGGATCGGTCTTGGTCATGAGCCTGCCCCGCTTAACACGCAAGCCAAAACTGGCGAGACGGGCCAGCGCCTCGGTGTCCGCCATCACGTAAATACGCGCCAGACAATCAAGGTATGCCTGAACATCGGCGTGATGTTCAGGCAACTGCATGACATCATTGACCAGTCGTTCTCCTGCCTCCGGACTGACCTCCGGGCCGGCATCAACAATCGTGAGCGAGGTCACCGAATGATGCATTGATTCCAGTGCCAGAATCGCTACTCTGGCACCCAGGGAATGACCCACGATATGCACTGTGGCATCGCCCAGACTTACCAGAAAGTCCTGCAAATCTTCGGCGAGCTGCCAGTGTGAATACTTCCGCGCCGGGTCCCAGTCCGAATCCCCATGCCCGCGCTGATCCAGCGCCAACACATGATGCTTCGCCTGCAACGCCCCGACCAGCCCATCCCATACATGTGCATCGTTGGTAAAACCATGCAGCAGAATGCAATAGCTGGCACTTTCCGCTTGTGTGCAGGGATGGCTGAGGTAGTGTAACCGCAGGCCATCCCTGGCCCGGAAAAATCGACTTTGCATGCTTTACTCGGTGCCGTAAAGAATGTCGAGGATGCCTTCCAGCATCACCTGATTAACATCGGAAATGTGAATACTGCCATCGGGGTTGGATTCCGTCAGCAGAGTTCTGTTCAACAGCACAGCCATCGCCCTGCCGGTGCCAATGACATCATTGGGGTTGCGATAGTGATACTGCCAGGACGCATCATAGCCAACGATCTGTCCTCTGTGGCCGAACACCTGCAGACCCAGATCCTGCACCACCCCCTGCAACATATTGATGCTTTCACCGAATGCGCCTTGCACCTCGAACGGCTCGCGCATCAACGCCTGGGTGGCAGGACTCATCAATTGTCCTTCCATCACGGCATTGGCCCATTTCACCAGATCGGCCGCGGTCGAAATCATCGCACCCGAACCCATCGTATAGGCGGGATCGGTGTTGGTTCTCTCCACGTCCGTGTGAGGGAAGCCGAACAGATCTGCTACGAACGGCCCCTGATTGTCGGCCCAGTTAACATAACCTCGCGCGTACGTGCCCTCCAGCTTGAGTTCACCCGGCGACGGTACCACGGTATCTGTCAGACCCAATGGCTCGACAAACCGGGTACGAATTTCATGCTGCCAGCTATTTTGAGTCACCATTTCGGCGATTTCCTGCAGCAGCACATAGTGTGTATTGGAGTAATTCCATTTCTGGCCGGGCTCGTTCACCAGATAGGGTCGGTCAGCCGTGGCATTGTTTCTGGCAAAGGCTGAATTGATGGAGGCTCCGATATCGACCAGTTCACCCGGTGCATAGACAAAACCCGGCATACCGATATAACGCACGAACCACAGATCAGTCATGCTCGGTTCAACATCCATGGTGACGCCGAATGCGCGCTCGAAGTCCGGGAACTCATTGGTGAAACTGAAAATACCCGCCGTATGGTTCAGCAGCATTTTGATTGTGGTCACATCACCGCTGGGAAATTTGCCGGGGAAAAACTCGGACAGCTTCTGGTCGAGACTCAATTTGCCCTCGTCTACCAGTTGCATGATCAACATACCGGTAAAGGACTTGGTGGCACTGCCGATTCTGAACTTGTGCTTTGGCGTCAGCGCCTCACCTGTCTGGGTATCAGCCACACCTGCTGCGGTGTGCCAGATTTCACCGTTAGGCAGTTCAATTGAAAGCGCAACACCGGGGATGGACTTCTGTTGCAGACGCGACAGCATGTAGCTCTGGATTTCCAGTTTCTGGAAATTGATTTCCGCTGCGTCCGCAGTGTAGCTCACCGCATCGGCATTGGCACCTTTGGCCGCCGTCGCGAGCGCCGAGTACTGACTGCTAAAACTGCCCGACGCAAGATTTGTGGCCGCCAGTGGATCAGCAAGTACCTGCTTCATTGAGGCTGTGAGCTGAATACCGTTGACGCTGTTGTGGTCAGCGTCCAGCAGACCCAGCACCTGTAACGAACGTGAGTACGCCGGGTCGTTTTCGCCCTGCGCAAACAATGAGGCATAGGTGCTGGTTGTTGAAGCGGTCACCGAAACCTGATTACCCAGTCCAAGCGCTCCGATACTGAAAGCAACGGGACTGCCCTCAACGCCATAGAACCTGCCCTGGGAATCGGTCACACCTGCCCTGGTGCCGGACACGTAATCAAGCCCGGCCACCGGAACAGACAACTTGCCGGGCGTCACCGGCCAGAGGTTTTTCAGCTGAAACTGCGGCGCCGACCCTGTGATAGAAAATGACGCATCCATCTCCGCGGCGTAGTAGCGGCCGTTCATTGCAAAGACAGGAATGCTCAGGGTGTTGCCCGCCAATCGCGCCGCGTGATCATGATAACTGTCCGGCGTTCCGGCCGGGCCGATCAGGTTGGAGTCAGACACCTGCATAACTTCGGGCCCGGAGGCGGAAACCAGGGTCAACTCCACGCTGTACAGGTCGCCCCCGAAAGCCAGTTCCGGCAGCACAATACTGCCATTGGCAAATTCCGGTATTTCCCTGCCATCGACGCTGTCAGCATGAGCGCCACTGCCCGCCAGCGCTGCCCACAGTAAAACCAGCGATAACATAAACGGCTTGCCGTCGACTTGACGCAGTCGCTGCCTGCGATTGGCAATGATCGAAAAAGTTTTCATAAGCAGTCCTTCCCATAACGATGGTGGATAAAAAATCATACGCGCGCAAATTTGCGCCGCACCCTTTCCCAGCAAGCCCGCATGGTACCGGACTCGAATACGACTGCAGACCATGCTACCTGTATTTCCAGTGCATTATCTACAACATAAAACTCCATATGCAACGGCACATCGACCGGAGACGTCGACGCCATCGCCCCGTCAAAAACCCTGCCCGTCAGCGTGTACAGATCGTCCGGGTGCTGACTGTTGGTAAATTCCCCAAGATAATTAAAGCTCACCAGCGCGGGCAATGCCTGGTGCAATTCAGCTTCGGCAGCCACGCAGGCAAACACATCCGGCTGCGACCGGGTATCGGCTTGCAAGGCCTGATGAGCGTGCTGCAGCGCGTCAGGCCCGGCAAAGAGTTGCGGCGCGAGATTGAGCAGCCGGGCACGTGTCAGCCAGGCGACCTGACGAGACAAGTCCAGCGAGCCGTCACGGCCATGACTTTCCACCAACAGTGGAATTTCTTCAACTGGCAGCAGGCCGCCAAGCTCACTCAATGTTGTCGCCAGCAACATGTCCTGCAACCTGAACTCGACCTGCTGTGCGGCAGACTGCCGGTGCAGGGATTCGCACAAAGCCGCCAGTTCATTAGCAGCAATTCGCAAATGCAGCGTGTGCAACTCATTGTGCAAGCCACAATCCGGCGCCAGCGCAGCCGTCGTTGCCACAGCTTTATGATACGCATCGGAAGCTGTCTGCTGTGCCGATAGCAGTTCCGCAGAACGCACATCTGCCACTTCCCGTAGTAAATGGGGTGGAGACAGACGGGCGAGCCCGGTCTCGCCTGCCAGCAAGGCCTGCGTCAGCGCGTTCAGGTCGGCAATCAGCGTGCGCAGTGAAACCCAGTCCGCGACAAGATGGTGCAACGCCAGCACCACCGACTCGCTGTCGCCATCAGGCCCCTGTACCAGGATGCCACGAACCAGAGGCCCTGCTTCGAGTTCAAAGGGGCGACAGGCCAGTGCTTCGATAGCAGACTGGTCTGCCTGCAGGTCGGCGGAAGCGCCACGACGATAGCAAGTGAGCACGTCAGCCAGGTTCAGCGTCTCCTGTATTTCCTGCAACCATTGTCCATCCAGCATATAAAAACGTGCACGCAGGGAGTCATGATGCTGTATCAACGCTGTCATGGCCTCCGCCAGCACGCTTTGCGACACCCCGGCGGTGACCTTCAATTCAGTAACAATGTGGAAATGCCGGGCCGCTTCAGTGCTTCTGGAACCCAGAAACCAGCGCTGCACCGGCAGCAACGCAACATCGCCGACAAGTGCTTCCCTGAAGTGCCCTGAATCCTGCCATGGTGTTAATGTACCGGCCATTTGCATCAATAGCGGAAACGCAAAGAAGTCTTTCAGCTCACAGGTATAGCCAGCTGCCCGGATGCCACTGAGCACCTCAAGCGCCTTGATTGAATCGCCACCGAGGGTAAAGAAATCGTCATGGCACCCGACACGCTCCGCACCCAGCACACGACACCAGATTTGTGCCAGTACCCGCTCCGCATCCGTCGCGGGTGGGACAAACGCTGTGCCCGGTCCGGTGGCAAGCGCCAGCAGCGTGCCGCGCTCCACCTTGCCGGCGGCAGACAGCGGAAACCTATCCAGCAGCACCACCGAACCCGGCAGCATATGTCGGGGCAGGGATCTCCCCAGCGCCGCAATAATGGCAGACCTGAGTACATCGCGGGCGTCCTGCTCCCGCCCCGTCACGCAATACAGCAGCAGACCCAGCTGTGGATGTAATAGCGCCAGCGCATCATCGACGCCGTCCACCTGGCGCGCAGCATGTTCAATTTCGCCAGGTTCGATACGGTAACCGCGGACCTTGAGCTGGGCGTCCACGCGCCCGGCAAATTCAAGCAGGCCGTCATCGCGCCAGCGTACAAGATCCCCGGAGCGGTACCAGCGACGCTGCAGGCCATCCGTCTGCGCAGCAACACTGAGCGTAGTGAATTTTTTTGCGCTAAGCTCGGCGGCGCCGTAATAACCCTGGCCCAACGTTTCGCCGCCAATGTACAGCTCACCTGTCGCGCCCACAGGCACCCGCGAACCCGACGCATCGCGCACGGTCAACATGACTCCTGGCAGAGGCTTGCCTATGGGTACGCCAAAGGGCCATTCATCGTGCTCATTAACCCGGTAAACAGATGCGCACACAGAGGTCTCCGTCGGGCCATACGCATTCATTACGCGCAAGGTTTTTGCGTAATGCCGCAGATCCTCGCCAATAGCTGCATCACCTGCCGTCACCAGTACACGCAGCGCACCCAACGCTCGCTTGTCGAGTGCACGCAAAAATACCGGCGGCAAGGTGATCACGGTGACTGCCTTTTTGTCCAGCCATTGCATGAAGATGTCGATGTCATTGCGCGCCGCATCCGGCGCAATTGCCAGCGATGCACCCGTGCCCAGCGCGAGAAACACTTCTGACAAAGAAGCATCAAAAGACAGTGCAGCAAATTGCGCACAGACGTCGTCGCCGTGCACGTCGAACGCCGGAATCTGTTGTCGGATCATTGCCGAAAATGCCGCATGCGAAATCTGCACACCTTTGGGCTTGCCTGTCGAGCCGGAGGTGAAAATCATGTAAGCGATGGCGCGGGTATCCACGCTCATGCCGCCCGCAGCACCCGGACCTGCCCCGCTTGCGTTATCCGCGTAACGAATATGCTGCAGATTCTGTTGCCGCTGCTGCAACTCGGCAGCCAGATCAGCTCCTTCCTGATCGGTGCTCAGCAGCATATCCACCGAACCTTCGCCAATAATCAGCAGCAGACGGTCCAGCGGATTGCTGAGATCCAGAGGTATATAAATGGCACCCGCCGCCATCGTTCCCAGCAGTGCCGCAACGCTGCGAACGCTGCGCCGGCCGATGACGCCGACGTGCACCTGTTTACGCACGGAACTCTTGCAGGAACGCTTGCCGGAACTCTTGCCAGAACTCTCACCGGCACTGTCGGCGGGCCGCGCCGCGTGCAACAGATTGGCGATGCGTTGCATTTCGCTTTCCAGCTCCGCATAAGACCAGTCACTGTCGGCATCGCTGATTCTGCCACTGGCATTGGCAGCAGCACGTCTGAATAGGTCCGGCAGCAGGTCTTGTTCGGCGTCAGACCGCTGACTGAACAGAGCATCGCCTTCGAATGCCTGCACACATGCAGCGTCACTGTCATCCAGCCAGGGAATGTTCACCAGCGTTTCGCTGTGACTGCCGGTCAGGCCATTCAGCGTTTGCCCGAGACAGCGCAAAATCAATTCGATGTTGGCCCGGGAATAGATGACATTGTCGTATTCCGCAAGTAATCTCAGCCCCCCGTCCGCCGCCGGAAACGCGCTGACGGTAAGATCGTACTGGCTGGTGGTGGACGCAACCGGATGCACTTCGGCGACATGCGCGCCGAACCGGAGATCCTCTACGTCGGTATTCTGCAGCACCAGCAACACATCAAAGAGTGGTGTTCTGCCCGGGTCCCTGACCAGATCCAGGTTTGCGACAATAGTGTCGAATGGCACACCCTGATGTGAAAGACAGTCGTTTACTTCTGCCGCTACGGCAAGCAGGAATCTGTCCACCCGGTCATCCAGCGCCAGCGTGGCTCTGAGCGGCAGAATATTAACAAAAAAACCGATTACTGATTCGAGTTGAGGATGCCGCCTGCCGGCCACTGCGGTGCCTATACAGAAGTCCTGTTGCCCGCTGAGCCGGGCGAGCACGAGCTGCAGAGCAGCGAACAGGCCACTGAAATCACTGACGCCCATAGTGGACAGCTGGCGTGAAAAGCCAGTCCACACGGCTGGCTCAATGTCGATGTGAACCGAAGCGCCTGCACTTTGCATCAGCGCCGGCCGCGGCCCTGAGGCCGGCAGTTGCAACACCTCTACCGGGCGAGCAAAGTGCTCCCGCCAGAACTGCACGGCGTCAGCGCCGGCTTCCGACGCCAGCCAGTCGAGCTGCCAGCTGGCGAAATCCCGAAACTGCAGGCGATCTGCGGGGACACCGTCCGCGGCCTCATCCGGGCACTGATCTTCACTGAAGGTCTGATACAGTCGGGTGAGCTCTCTGGAGAATATCCCCATCGACCAGCCGTCACTGATAATGTGATGCATGGTGATAAAAAGCACACTGCCGCCGGATGTCAGTTCGCCAGCCGCAATGCGCACCAGCGGCGCCGTACTCAGATCGAAAGCCAGCCCGTTGAGTTCCTGCGCCGTCGCCTGCAAATCCGCTTCATTCAGCGCAGCCTCGAACCAGTACACGCGACTGTTTTGTGACGCATGGTCATTATTTGATGCCTGACTTGCTTGCCCGGAATCCGACAGTGGCGCGAGGGGCATCACCAGTTGTCTGACTCTGCCCCGGGCGTCCTCGCGGAAGCATGTACGCAGCGACTCGTGTCGCACCAACAGGGCATGCAATGCGCTATCCAGCGCCCGGTGGTTGATACTGCCAGCGACCGTCAGCGTGGCATGCATGTGTAACGGCGAGGGGCCGGCAGCACGAAGCTGCTCCAGCATCCACAACCTGGACTGGCCGGGCGAGACCGGGTAACTGTCTGCCTCGGGCAAGGCCTGCAAAACAGGTTCCGTCGCCGGCGTCCCATCGGCATTCAGAACGTTGACATCAATTGCTGCTGCCAGTTCGGTTAACGTTGGATTACTCTGCAAATCGCGGAAATCCAGCGTCAATCCGAAATGCGCGGCAATGCGCGAAAACAGCATCATGGCCTTCAGGCTGTGTCCGCCCAGATCGTGAAAGCTGTCTTCGCGGTAGATATCGGACTGCCCCAGTAGTTCACTAAAGAAGCCGGCCAGCGCCACCTCTGTCGCCGTCACCGGCAGTGTCCTTGCTGCGGCCTTGCTTGCAACGCGATCGGTCTGCTGAATGACGGCCTGATGCTGCAACTCATGCAGGATGGCCGCGCCGGAGTTCAGCGTGCTGGCAAGCTGTTGATAATAGCGGGACATGCTAGCGGACGATTGCCCGGCAGTTGTGCTGACTCGTGCTCTCTGGTGCGCATCAGGTGCTTCGCCGTGACCGGCGTCCGGAGGCGTCAGCGCCTGTGTTTCTGCGCTGTGTGCCGGCGCCACTGCACTGTCTTCGGCGCCCGGCTGCCAGTGCCCGGCATCGGACACCTCCAGACGGTATTGGCTGTCAGTGGTACCCTGCCGCAGCGCAAAAGGTGTGCTTGTGATGCTTTGCAGGAATTGCAGCGCCGGCGTATTACGCGCCAGTTTGACGAAATCCACACGCAGTGCCCCGACGCCGATAGCCTCAGCCTCCTGCGCAAGCTGGCGCAGGATGGTATGTTCCACACCACGGCCCAGCACACGACAACTAAGCATAAAACCGAAAACGCTCCAGACATCAATGCCACGGCGAATGAAAACACTGCCGGTCAAACCATACTTTCCATATTTGTCGGTCACACTGACACAACGAATATCGATGTCCGGCTCCTGCAGTAACGCGCCCAGTTCAGCCTCGGTATAGCGGATTCCGGTGGTATTGAACTGATTCGTCCGCTGGGACAATTGCGCCACCCGCGGTAACTCGTCCTGCGCCAGCGTGTGCATGTCAACGCGGATATCCAGTGACAGCAGAAAATCGGCATAGCTAGCGGTTGTCTTTCTTACGCTGGCGCGTTGCAGCTCTTCGGCATACATGCGGGCGCGCGCTGTATCCTCACGCGTGGCAGCGCGGGCATCAAGCAACCAGAGGTGATTGAGGAAATCCTCGCGCTCCTGCGCCGGCGGCAACTGTATAGCCAGCACACCAGGACAGGCCGCAAGTACCTGTTCACACTCCAGCGGGCTGTCATCAATGAAGACGAAACTGTCAAGGCCCAGAGACAGATCTTCGGCCAGTGTCAGAATACTCTCCGACTTTGGTCGCCAGCCGGCACACACCCGCGTCAGGTGCGCCCAGTGCAAGGGCATATCGCGCTGTTCGAACACTGCGCGCACGTCGTCCTCGTTGTTCTTGGTCGCCAGGCAAATCAGCGCACCGGCTGCGCGCGCAGCCAGCAATTGTTGCTGCAGGCGGATATGCACCGCATCAAGGCGGATGCCGTCCACACCCTCTTCACCGACAATGCCACCCCATAGCGTGTCGTCGGCATCAACGATGTACACTTTGACCGGACGCCTGCCCTGCTGATCGCACAACCTTGCGAGTCTGTTTGCCAGCGCCGCAAAGAATTCCTCGGCATAAGGGATATCGCCAAACACAAGTTCGGGGGGATAACAGACCTGCTTCAGGTCATAGGTATCGGCGAGATTTTCCAGACTCAACACTTCCGCATTGTGCATACCTGCGAGTGCATCAGCCGCATACGCAGTAAACTCAAGGTACAAGGCCCAGTCACCGTCCTGCGAATAACCGTTTTGTCCATAACAGTCGGGCCACGGGCAGGGCACAAAGTACAGGCGGCTGTCCGGACAGGCGCGCGAATAGGTGACCAGCGCCGCAGTAAGCTCCGCCAACTGGTCGGCAGCGGTGGACGCCAGTACCTGACCGTTTTCATCTGTGACCGGCCGCCACAGCACCACATGCTGCTGAGGATGCAGGCGTCTGAGTCGTGAGTCAGGATTGATCAGCTCCTGCACACTCTGATCGTATGGCAGCTGCGTGACGGCCCCGGAATGGCCACTGACATATTCGTGATACTGTAGCAGCCCGATAAGGCTGTCCGCCGTAAAATTCGCGGAGACAGTCCAGCCTGCTGCCGCGTCCTGAGCCAGCGCAGCAGGCGACTGCTGGCCGTCCAGCAAGGCAGCGAGCAAAGCGCACAGATCTGTGCCCATGGCGTGCAGCCTGTCCTCTAGATACAGACTGCCATCGGCGACAAACCGGAAGCTGAGGTCCTTTGCCAGCGGTGCCACGATCAGGCCAAATTCGAAGTGCATTGGATCGAATATTTCCTGCGGCTGCCATTGCCAGCGCGCCGCGTCTGCATCAGACACAGGGTAGTTTTCAAACACCAGCGCGTGTGTCACCAGGCCGGCGCGGGCTGGTGTCAGCGTCTGAATTTCCGCCAGCGTCAGGTGGCCAAAACTCATGCTATCGGCAAATTGTTGCGCAGTTTCGCGTACCTGTTCAGCGAACGTCGCCGCATTGGCTGTCTGAATGCGCACAGGCAAGGTATTGATCAGCATGCCTGCGATGGCGCCGACACCGGCGAGATCAATGTCGCGCCCGGCTACGGTGGCACCAAACACCACGTCATCGCTGCCGGTCAGGCGGCCCAGATAGACGCCCCACAATGTCTGAACAACGGCGTTAAGCGTGAGTCCCTGCTGCTCACACCAGCTTAACAGTCTGGCATGCAAGGCTTCCCCGGTACGAGTTTCGACAAACAGCGGACTCGGTTCATCGGCGGGTAGTCGCGGCAGATGCGTAGGCACGTCACTGCGGCTTTGATAATCACCCAGTAACTGCTGCCAGTAGTCGCGCGCCCGCACCGGCGACTGCCGGCCCAGCCACTGGAAATACGCCCGCATGCCGTTGGCCGCGTTGCCGTCACCGCCACGGGCCTCGCCAAAATACAGCGCTTCCAGCCGTTGCAGCAATAACGCGCTGGTCCAGCCATCGAGCGCCATATGATGGAAATCGATGATGAGCTCAAAACAGTCCGCGTTAATAAAGACCAGCGTGAGACTGAACAGAGGGTCATGTAACAGATCACGTGGCCTGCTGCGCAACGTCGCGCGCAGGCGGGAAAGTTCATCCTCGTGCCGGTCGTTAGCAACACCCGTGTCGACAGAGTTGTCGATATACTGATAATTTCCCGACCGTTCACAAAAGACGATCTGCAGCAGGTCGCCACTCGTCGTCTGCGCAAACCCGGTTCTCAGCGCCTGGGTTTCCGCAACCAGGGCCTGCACGGCGGCGGCGAACCGTTGTTCATCAAGTGGCTGCTGCAGACGCAGGGCAACCTGGTCCTGATAGGCTGTCGGGTGGGTCGCACAATGCAGCCACATGCCCGCCTGCATCCCAGTCAGTGGCAATATTTCTTCGACGCCGGCGGCAGGCAATTGCAACGCCGCAAGCGTGGCGTCAAGCTCGGCGAGCGACGCAAAAGCAACCAGGCTGTCGGACAGCGAGAGCAGGCACTGATCTGTGTCACTGTCATCCCTATTGCCAGTCGACAGAGCCTGCAAACGGGTTAGCAGCGCGCCAAGCTCAGTACGCCAGGCGGCGGCGAGCGCAGCAAGACCCGCTGACGAGTGCGGATTCTGACCACGCAGCATCAGTTCCAGCTGGCCATCGGTGATTCGCGCCAGCACGTCGAGTCTGAAGGGTTCAACGACAGCGTCACCATGATCATTGCCGGCTGGCTCATTTGCCGGAGCCAGCCAGACATCCTGATCCGTGCCGCTCTCGCCCAGATAATTGAAGCTCAGCTGCGGTCGCAGGGTCAGCGTCTGCCGCACGTCATCGTCTTTATAGAAACGCAGTGGCAGATAACTGAAACCTTTGGCCGGCAGCCGCCTGATGCTGTCCTTCACTTCGCGGTAAAGATCAAGCTGCGATTTATCGCCACCGGCAAACACAAAGGGATACAGCGAGGTGAACCAGCCCAACGTCGAACTGCAATCACCGAGACCATCAACTGCTTCCCGGCCATGACCCTCCAGCGATAAAACGCAGCCAGCATGAGTCAGCGTGCTCTGCCAGGCGCGGATGAAAGCCGCCAGCAATACTTCCTGCGGCGTCATGCGGAGCAGCGTTGCGCTGAGCTGCAGCAGCGTCCGGGTCTCGCGCTGTGGCATTGTGTGTACTGCGCTGTCGCGCTGTATCTGTTCATCGGCAAACAGTTGTTGTTGTCCGGCAATAATCTGTTTGCCGTGAGCGACGACCTCCTGCCAGTAGCCAAGATCACGATCCAGTGCGCCGTTTGCCACCGCCGCCTGTAATTGCGCGGACCAATTGATGATGCCAAGTGCTTCACGGACTGGATTCCGGGCAGTGCTGGTTGCGTCGATGTGCCCTTCAGGCGTCGCTGTGCCGCGCTGCGCGGCCAGATGGCGTTGATACAGGCGCTCAAGGTTCTGGGCAAACAGACGCCCGGACACTTCATCTGCAGCAAGATGATGAACCACCACCGCCAGATAGCTGGTATCGGCCTCCGCTGCTACGCCGACCGCGAGCAGCACCCCAGCTTGCAGGTCTATGGCCTGTTGCAGTTCCAGCCAGCACTGCTGGCGAGACTGCCCCGCCTCGACGGTTCGCAACACATAACTGCCGGTACCTCTTATGCTTTGCACTTGGGTATCAGCATCGAGCGTCAGGCGCAGAGCCGGGTGTAATTCCATTAGCTCGTCGAGCACCCTGCGCAGGACGTTGAGGTCAACGGGTTCGGCGATCCTGAACACGCTGGACAGATTAAAATGATCAACAGGTGGGCCGCATTGCTCCAGCCACCAATGCTGGGTAGGGCTCAGCGGCCCGGATTGCAACGCTTCTTCACTCGCGACAACGGCTGTCACCGCCGCCGTCGCGGCGAGGCCGGCGAGCGTCTCCGAGGCAAAAATATCTTTCAGCGTGAAGTGATAACCGCTGGCACGGGCCTGCGACACCAGCTGAATGGCGCGGATCGAATCGCCGCCCAGGGAAAAGAAGTTCGCCTCGCGATCTATCGTCAGTGCGGCACTTCCTGTCAGCCCGAGCACCGCGGCATACAGGCTCGCCAGATCCTGTTCCGCTTTTCCGTGCAGTTGCCCGGCAGGCGTATCGCCGGTATCCGTATCTTCCGGCAATGGCAGCGCGTTGACGTCGACTTTGCCACTGGCGTTTAGCGGCAGACGTTCAATGTGCACGATTTTCGCGGGCAACATGTAATTCGCCACGCTGCCTTTTAATGCCTCACGCACCACCCCGACTGTGCTGCCGATTGCGCCTGGCCCCACCAGCCAGGCCACCAGCTCACTGCTGCCCGCCGCGCCGCGTGCCTGCACAAATGCATCCAGGACGCCGGGCAAGGACCGCAAGTGGTGTTCCACCTCACCGAGTTCAACGCGGAAACCGCGTATCTTCACCTGCCTGTCGTTGCGGCCCAGAAACACCAGTTCACGATTGTGGTTCCATTTGGCGATATCGCCCGTCCGGTAAAGCCTGCCGGCACCGGCTGGCAGAAAAGGGTCCGCCAGGAAAGCGGCAGACTGGTCGCTGCGCCCGGCATCCTGCGGTGTCAGGTAACCACGCGCGATGCCGTCGCCGCCGCACACTATTTCTCCCGGTACGCCGATGGGCACGGGGCGCATATCGGGGTCCAGCAGATAAATGCGGCTATTGGCAATCGGCCTGCCTATGGGGATGGTTGCCAGTGCCAGGTCATCCACGGCAACCCGGTGCCAGGTGGAAAAGGTGGTGTTTTCAGTAGGACCGTACACGTGCAGTAATTTTAAACCATGCTGCCGCTGCAGTATTTTCCTGACGTGCTCGACGGAGATTTTTTCGCCACCGGTGAGCACGGTTTGCAGTCGATCAAACGCCCCGGCACTGTTATCAACCAGCTGGTTGAACAGCCCCGTGGTCAAAAAGGCAGTATCAATCCGGTAATGCTCCACCAGCGTGTGAAATTCATGTACTTCAAGCAATGTCGTGCCAGCCGGAATACAGACACAGCCGCCGTTCAGCAATGCGCCCCAGATTTCAAAGGTGGCCGCATCGAAGGCCAGCGAGCCCGTCAACAAAACGCGCTCGTTTGCCCGGACCTGATGATAATCTGTATTGCACACCAGCCTGAGCACGGAGCGCTGTTCGATCAGCGTTCCTTTGGGTATGCCGGTTGAGCCGGAGGTAAACATCAGATAGGCCGGCTCCGGAACTGCATCAGCCGTTGTTTTGCCAGCGTCGCTTCGCAACGGCAGTACCTTGCCGGCGATGTTTGAAGCCGTCGCCACGCCTGCCTCGCCAGAAATGAGCAAGGCATCGGTATCAAGCAATGTCACATCCAGTTGCTGAAGCGCCGGAATGCGTTCAGTCTCCGCAAACAGCAGCGGCACTTCACCTGCTGCAATCACGTCACCGATCCGCTCCACGGGCGTATTGGCGGCCAGCGGCACGTAAACGCAACGGCTTTTCAGAATGGCGAGTATCACGATCAGAGCGCGTTCATCTTTTTCCAGCATCAGCGCGATGTGACGACCCGGCTGATGTGCCGGATGCTGCAACAGCATTTGCGCCAGTTGCCCGGATCGCTGATCCAGTTCAAGGTAGCTAAGCTGCGCATCCCCGGCATGCACTGCGATTGCGTCGGGACTACGCTGCACGACCTTGCGGAACTCCTCGACAAGCGAAGAATCCTGCGGATATGGCCTTGCGGTCGCGTTCACCTGCTCCAGCAATAAACGCTGATCTGACTCGCTCTGCAGTGCCAATTCACCCATCGGGCGTGTCGGATGCCGTGGTAGCGCACCGGCCAGTAAGCGCCAGGCATCACACAATCGCCGGGCGGTCGCGTGAAGGATCACGCTGGTGGCATACTCCAGATCAAGTCGCAGGCTGCCATCGCTCTGCTTCTCAACATGAAAGGTCAGATCCACCTTGCTGTAGGCCTGCGGTATTCGCAGTGACCGACCCACGCTGTCATGTCCGGCGCCGTCGCTGAAGCTCAGCGCCAGGTCGTCCGCCGCCGTGAACCCAAGCATGACGTCATACAATGGTGACCGGCTCGGGTCTTTGGCGAACCCAAGCTCCGTTACCAGTTCATCGAACGCCAGGCCCTGATGCTGGAAGCCCTCCAGCACGCGGCGACGTACCTGCGTCAGCAGTTCCGGGAAAGTCTGCTTGCGATCCACAGCCTGACGCAGCGCAATGGTGTTGACGAACGGGCCCACGACCTTGTCAAACTGCGCGCCGGGGCGACCGGCCACCGGCGTTCCCAGAGTGACTTCACCGACATTGGCAAAACGTGCCAATAGCAGTTGCACCAGCGCCACCAGTCCCATGGTCAACGTAGCATTGTGTGTATGGCAGAGGGTCTCGAACGCAGCAGCATCCGACGCTGGCAGCGTTGCCGTAACAGAACTGCCGCGAAAATCCTTGCTCACCGGCCGCGGCAGGTCCAGCAAGGCATCGAGTGTTTCCGGCGCGCTGGAGAAAACGTTTTTCCAGTATGCCCTCGCCTTGCCGGTATCCGCACGGCGTTCGTGGTCAACAAAATCCCGGTATTGCAGCGCTGCCGGCGCCGCTTGATCACCGGCAATCGCAGGGCCTGCGACCAGCGTATCGTCCTCGTAGTACTGCGCCAGCTCCCATACCATATGGGTAATCGACAGGCCATCGCAGACGCTGTGATGAATGACCACAACAAGCCCCGTCTGCCCGGCATCCGCCGCGCAATAAATCACCCTGAGCAACCAGTCCTGTTGCAGATCAAACGGCCGGACAGCTTCGGCGCTGGCCAGTTGCTGGAGCTGTGTTGCCACGTCCTGCTCAGGAACCAGCGTATGCTGCTGCAGTGTCCACCCGCCAACAGCGCGCGGAACCTGGAACAATTCGTCGTCCTGCTGAACGAAAGAGGAACAAAGCACTTCGTGGTTGGCCAGCAGCCTGCGCCAGGCACGCTGTAGTCGCTCCCGATCCAGACCCCTGTCGAAAGTAAATGCAGAGGCAATATTATAGGCGGCACTGGCTTCACTACCGAGCTGAGACAAAAGCCAAAGACGGCGCTGTGCCAGACTCAGCGGATAACGCGAGCCGGCGGGCGGGCGCCCCTGTTGCTGACCCCGCTGTTCACGCAACCGGGCAATCTGCTGCACCAGCGCCGTGCGCTGTTCGGGCGACAGTTTTTCCAGACGTGTTTTGAGTGCCGCATTGTTGTCCACGTTTACCTGCCCTGCCCCTTGTCTGTTACATCGGCGAGCAGCGCTTCGAGCGCATCCAGATCGAGATCGTCGACATCGATATCCGACAGCACGGCATCAATATCATCCGCTGGCGGCGATGCAACAGCTCCATTGGCCTGACACAGTGTCGCCTGCTGGCGTGGCGTGGGAAACTCAAAAACGTCAGCCACACCGAGACTCAGTCCAAACCGGGTTTGCAATACATCGACCAATGTCAGCGCTTTCAGGCTGTGCCCGCCAACATCGAAAAAGTTGGTATGCGAATCAACCTTTTCATGCTCAAGCACTTGTTGCCAGGCGCTGATGATATTGGCCTCAACATCGTCTGCCGGCTCCGTCTCGGGCGCCGTTACCACACTGAACGGATCGGGCAGCGCCGCGCGATCAATCTTGCCATTGGTGGTCATTGGCAGCGCATTCAGCCATAGCGTGTATGAGGGAATCATGTAGTCCGGCACCCGGGTCGATAGCCACGGTCGCCACTGCACAGGGGCAGCCGTTTCGTCACCGACCAGATAGGCGACAAGTTCCGTACCATGCGTATTCTCGGTCGCAATCACCAATGCTTCGGCAACGCTCTGGTGCATCTCAAGACATCGCGCGATTTCCTCGCATTCAACGCGGAAGCCGCGGACCTGCACCTGATGATCGTTGCGGCCCTGATAAACCAGGCCAAGCTCCATACTGATATAACCAACATCGCCTGACCAGTAACAGCGCTCTTTTCCTGCCGCTTCCAGGGAGGCAAATTTGCGTGCCGTCAGTTCCGGCCGGTTCAGATACCCCATGCCGACACCGCTACCACCCACTACAATTTCACCTGCGATACCCGGCGGTTGTAGCTGGCCGTAACGATCGACTATCCACACGCGGGTTTCCGGCAGCGGTCGCCCGACCAGGTTCAGTCGTGAGCCGTTTATGATGTCCTCTTCGTTGACTTCCCGGTAGCTCACATGGACGGTGGTTTCAGTAATACCGTACATGTTCACCAACTTGACGCGACTGGTGGGGAATGCGTCAACCCATGTCTGCAACCGGTTGCAGGCGAGTGCGTCACCACCGAATACAACCAGACGCAACGCCGCCAGACCAGCGCCCGCTTTACCCGACGCGGCTTGCTTCTTCAACACGGCTTTGCTGAACTGGTAAAACGCCGCCGGCGTCTGATTCAGCACGGTGACGTTGTTGCGCGCCACAAGCTCTGCAAAAGACTCGACATTGCGTACTTCGGTCGCAGCCGGAATCACCAGCGTGCCACCATTGACCAGGGCACCGTACATTTCCCAGACTGAAAAATCGAAGCAGAAGGAATGCGCCAACACCCACACGTCATTGTGATCGAAGTCGAAGTCGAAGTCCTCGTTGCGCAACAGGCGCACCACATTGCGATGAGAAATTTCGCAGCCTTTGGGCTGTCCTGTAGAACCCGAGGTATAAATTACATACGCCGCCGTGTCCGGTGTTAGCGCAGGCAGCGTGACAGGCTCGTCGGTGGCTGATGCCATGTCAGTGACATCGACACTGTTGACAGCAAATGCTACGGCCGGCATATCAGCAGTCGTCAGCACCAGCGCCGCCCCGCTGTCTTCGACGATAAAGCGTAAACGTTCTTCCGGATAAATCGGATCCAGCGCAACGTAACTGCCACCTGCCGCCAGCACTGCCAGCATGCCAACAATCATATCCCGGTTACGTGGCAACCATAGCGCCACGCGCCGACCTGACGCGAAGGCGTCACTTTGCAACAGCCCGGCAGCAACACGCTGCACGTTTGCATTGAGCTCTGCATAACTGATACTGCCCAGATCATCGCGCAGTGCGACTCTGTCGCCATGGCGATTGACGGCTTGCTGATACAACGCGAACAGACTCGTGTGTGTCGGATATGCAGACTGTCGACCGTTCCATTGATCGGAGAGCCAGCTGCTTTCCGCCACTGTCAGCAGGTCCAGTGAGGTCAGGGCCTGATCCGGCGTCTGCACTAGTGCTTGCGCAAGGTGGGCAAAATGCTCTGCCAGATGTTCGATCTGCCGGGCAGGATAAACCGACGCATCAAACATGAACGTGGCCTCAAGGCCTCCATCTGACGGCACAATGACCAGGTTCAACGGCAGGTCTGTGCGCTCAAACGCCCGGATGTCAGAAATACCGACAGTGGCTGCATTATCAGACTCGCCACTGCCGCGCAGCGCCGCGTCCATCGGATAATTTTCCAGCACCACCAGATGATCGAACAGCGGTTCGCGCGCAAGCAGATCCGGTGCTGCCGCCTGAATCTCGGCCAGACTCAGATATTCGTGGCTGCGACCGGCGTTGGCCTGCTGCTGAACCAATACCAGCGCGTCGTTGGCAGTCATCCCGGGGACCAGTTGAAACCGTACCGGCACGGTATTGATAAACAGGCCAACAGCACGATCAATGCCTGCGATTTCCGGCGGCCTGCCTGACACCACAGTGCCGTACACCACATCGGCGCTGTTGGTGAATCTGGCCAGCAATACTGCCCAGGCCAGCCTGATCACGCTGCTGATAGTTGCATTGTGTGACGCACCCCAGGCCTGCATATCCGTCGCCAGACGGGCAGACAGTTGCACGGTGTGGCGTTGCAGTTGATAGCTTGTGTCGGCGCTGCTCGTATCCGGCTGCGGCCAGGGCAACAAACGGGTCGCTCGCTCGACACCGGCCAACAGTGTCGACCAGTAGCCAGCAGTGGTGTCCCTGTCCCGACTGGCCAGCCAGCGGAAGTAATCCAGATTCAGCCTGTCATGCGTCGCATCAGCAGCAATAATGTCCGTTGCGGGCGCGTCTGTCTCCGCGTAACAGGACAGCAGACTGTCGAACAGAATGCCGACACACCAACCGTCCATGATCAGATGATGGTGCGTCCAGATAACATGCACCTTGCCGTTTACTGTGGGGTCTGATTTTTGTTTTCGCTGCGTTTTACGTTTGCGCTGCGGCTTTTGTAGCGTGAACAATTGCACCCGCATCAGCGGCGGCTGCTTGATATCGAATTGCAAGAGCTGATCGGCTGCCCGCGCCTCGTCAATCACACGCTGCTGCTCCGATGACGATAACGTGCTCAGGTCGTGACACACCACCGGCAGCGTCACCTGCGTCCTGATCAATTGCGCGGTACGACCATTGCTGCCGACCACAAACGCAGCCCGAAGCAACGGAAATTCCACGAGCAGGCGCTGGAAAGCGGTCGCCAGCTTGTCAGCGTCGACACCATGCAGGGTAAAATCCACCTGTTCGAGGTAGGCCAGATCATCCGGCTTGCTGCGGGCATGGTAAATCAGCCCGCTCTGCATCGCAGTAATGGGCAGAAGATTGTCGACATCGCCGCGCTCGACAGCATTCGCGCGGAGCAAGCCAAGATAATCGTCCAGAGACCAATCGGCTTCGACGAAATCGACCGGTGCTAGTGCGACCGGGGCCGTCAGCTTGCGGCAGACAGAAACCAGGTCCTGTGCCTGCTGCCGGAATGCCGTCAGGATACTCGCCAGCGTATCCTGGCCGACCAGCGCCGCATCCGCGGATAGCGACACATGCAAACCGGCATCATCAGCGAAACAGACAAACTCCAGCGGTGGCAGCAGGCCCAGTTCACCCATGCGATCGCCTGCCGGCGACTCATCGAGGATGGCAAAATCGTTGTCCGGATGATGTTTGAAGCGCCCTAAATAGTTAAACGCAAACTCGGGCGCGAACGCCGACAAAGCTTCATGCCGAAGGACATACCTGAGCACGCCGTAGCCAACACCCTGCTCCGGCACGCGTTGAGTCCGCTCACGGATACGCTCAAGCTTCGCTGTCCAGTCACCATCCGGGCCCGCGTCGGGCGTGACTATGCTCAATGGGTATGCTGATGTCATCCAGCCCAGCGTTGTCGAGAAATCAGCGTCGGCGTAGCGTTGTGCTCTGCCGTTGGATTCCATCAGCACGGTGACGACATCGAGTTCAAATACTCGCGCCACAGCTTCTGTGAACGCGGCCAGCAGCAGATCACTACCCCTGCTGCGGAAGTATTGGTGTCCGGTGGCAAGCAGAATCTCGGCCACTTCAGCGTCAAGACTGGCGGCAAGATGCAAGCGTTGTTGCCGCGCCGATTGTTCTGCGATTTGATCCGGGTTACCAGCGCCCAGGACTGTTCTGGCGTCCGCCAACACTGACTTCCAGAACGGAACTTCCAGTAACGCTTTATGCCTGGCATCTTCGTCATGCAGCGCGCTGGCGAACTGACGCATGGTGGCGCTTGCAGGCAAAGTCCGGAGCGTGTGTTTTTCCCCGATATCTTCCCATAGCTGAGCCCACTGCGTTTGCAACAATTTCCACGACACTGCATCGACGACAAAATGATGGAATGCCACCAGAGCTTTGCTCTCTGCCTCCGTATGCACCAGCACGACTCTCAGCAAAGGACCTCCCTGCAGTCTGATGTCGCCGCGCGCCGACTCAGCAACAGCATCAGGCGTCCATCCGGTATCGGCTTCCGAGCAATGGACCACCGCATCGTTCGCCGTGTCAGGCTGCGGACGACCGTCACGGTCTGCGATCAACGCCCGGACCTCCCGGAACACACTGTGCTGGCTGGCCCAGTGTCGGCAAAGCGTATCCAGTTGTGCCAACGTCATCCGGTCAGGTAAACGTACCCAGGCAGCCTGCGTAAAGGCATCGGCATCGCCCTTGCAGGTTTCGAAGAACCACGCCTGCATCGGCGTTGGCAGTGCCGTTTCAGCTGCATGCAACACAGACTTGCGCTGGCTGCCTTTGACTTCAATCCTGCGCGCGAGTTCGGACAGCACAGGGTTCCGGAACAGATCATTTATATCCAGCAAATAGCCAGCTTCGTTCAACCGCGATGCCAGCACGATAGCCTGGATAGAGTCACCGCCGGCATTAAAATAATTATCACCCGGCTTCAGATCCGGACGCCCGAGCACCTCCCGACAATGACTCAGCAATTGCTCCAGACACGCAGTTACCGGAACAGCCTGTGTCGTTTCTGTGTCCGGGAATGGCCCTGCTTTTTCAGGTGGCGGTACCAGCGCGCCACGATCGAGCTTGCCGCTGGGCAATAACGGCAGCTGGCTGACCACATGTAGCGTTCCGGGTACCATCCACACCGGCAATACCGACATCAGCGCGTCGCGCCAACCGGTGGGTTCGGCGTCAGTCACGATCCAGCCATGCAGCCTGGCGCTGGTTCCCGTGGCGACAACGCTGGCCGCCACTTCGCTCAGGTCAAGCTGGCTACGCAACGCCGATTCGACATCCTCCAGCTCAATGCGATTGCCATTGACCTTGACCTGGCCGTCGTCACGGCCTTTGAATTCCAGCGCGCCGTTGTCCAGCAAACGCACAATGTCGCCAGTGTCGTAACACCGGAGGTTGTCCAGCGCCGGCAGACAGCGGAATTTGCTGTATGTGTTGGTCTCATCGCCGGCGTAACCCTTGGCGAGGCCGATGCCACTGACCCAGAGTCGTCCCCACACCCCGGTCGGCGTCGGACGTTCCTGTTCATCCAGTATATGCACCTGCACGTTGTTGACCGGCCAGCCGATGTTGACACGGTCCTGTCCCGGTTCCAGCCGGCCACCGCTGACCACAACGCTGCACTCGGTGGGCCCGTATTCGTTCCACAGCTCTACGTTTGGCGCCTGCGCAAAATGCGCCTGCATCAGGTCCGGCGGCAATTTTTCGCCTGCCAGGGTGATGAACCGCAGGGATGCCATAGCCCGGGGAATCCGGTCCAGCAGAACGCGATACAATGTCGGCGTCAGCAGAATCGACGTCACCTTGTGCTGACCGATGGTTTCCCCGATGCACTCAACGGACCGCTTGGACGCAGTATCCAGCATCACCAGACTGCCACCACTCAACAGTGCGCTGAGGATATCAATCACCGAGGCATCGAAGCCCGCACTGGGCATTTGCAGCGTCGTATCCGCTTGTCCCATGTGATAACTCTGAATCCGCCAGGCCACCGAGTTGACGATGCCGGCATGACAGATTTCTACACCCTTTGGCACGCCGGTGCTGCCGGACGTGAAGATCACGTAGGCGACATCGTCCGGACACGGGGGCTGTAATGTCTGATGAGGCATTGCGCTGATGACGCTCTCGCGTATCGCCTCCATGGCAATGCATTCCAGCGCCTCCGCCGCCCTGAGCTCAGCGACACAGTTGTGGCCGGCGGCGTGAATCAGATAACGCGCGTCGCACTGTTGTTGAATCAAGCGCAGCCGTGGCAGTGGCGTGTCAGGTGTCACTGGCACATACACCGCGCCCATCGAAAACAATGAGAGCATCACAACCACCAGATCGGCCGAAGAGTCCAGGCTTACCAGAACCCTGTCACCCGCCCTGACACCGTAGAGGTTGAACAGCGTAAATGCCGTTTCCCTTATCTGGTGATCGAGTTCGGCATAAGTCAGCGTGCGTTTGCCGTCAATCAGCGCAACATTCTGTGCGCCGCCAACCACCTGTTTGTCCCACAACGTGCAAACCGTGTCAGTGTCGGTATCTGCAACTGTAGCTGCATAAGCTGCCACCGGCCGGGTTGCCGGACTGGCGGCGCGCGCCGATGCCTGCGTGCCCGGAGAGCTGGCCGCGGCGTTTGTCCAGTCCGCCACCGTGGTCGCTTCGCCCGCTACCAGCAGCTTCAGTAACGCCAGGTACTCGTCCAGGCGCCGGCGCATTGTGATGTCACTGAACAGGCTTTCCGCGTACGCGCAGTTGATCAGTATGCTGCCCTCAGCTTCAATCAGGTCGAAGCTGATATCGAACATGCCCGCACCTTCGTACTGGGTCAGTGTCTCGCCCGCAAAAGTATCGGTTTTAATGACCCGTGATCCGGCGTTCTCATAAGAAAACATGACATCAAAAAGCGGATTGCGATTGGCGCGATGACCGATATTCAGCGCCGAGATTACCGAACTGAACGGATAATCTGCATGTTCCTGCACCTCGAACAGTCGATCCCTGATCTGTTGCAGGAATGCTGCGACGGAACTCTGCTCATCCACGCTGGCCGGAAACGCCAGGGTGTTTACAAACATCCCCACGGCGTTGTCAGCCGCGGCATCAGGTCGCCCTGAACCGGGCAAGCCCACAACAAAATGCTGCTGCCGTGCGTAACGCCAGGTCCAGGCCACGAATACCGCAAACAGGGCGCCAAACGTGGAAACCCGGGCATTCGTGCAGAAGCGATGCAATGCCGCCGTGGCATCTGTATCCAGCTTTAGTGCAATACGTTTGCCGGCGAAACTGGTGACCGGCGGCCGGCTGAAATCCGGCGACAGGTCGAAGGTCTGTTGCGAGTCAGCCAGGGGGGCGAGCGCCTCCTGCCAGTAACGCGCCGCTTCCCGCGCCCGGTCACTGTCCAGATACTGATCAATGGCATCCTGCACATGTCGCGCCTGACTGCGCACCGGGTCGAGGCTTGCACCATCGTACAACGCCAGGATTTCCTGCAACACCACGTTCATCGACAGACCATCGGCCACAATGTGATGTACATCCATCAACAGCAGGTGGCAGCCGTCTGCCTGAGCGGCCAGAGCCACACGCAGCAAAGGTGGTTCCAACAGATTAAAGGGCTGGATGTAGTTATCCAGCAGCTCTTCCACGTTACCGTCACCGACATCAACATGATCCAGAAAAAAGCGTGGCTCAGCGACGATGCGTTGATAGAACTCACCATCAACAACAACAAAAGCGGTGCGCAATGACTCGTGACGAATAATGACCTGATGAATGCAGTCTTCCAGGCGGTCAGCATCGACCTTGCCCTGCAGCCGCCAGGCGCCTGCCAGATGATAAGGTTTCTCGGCGCCTTCGCGCTGCGTGACCGCATAAAGTCGCTTTTGTACGGAAGACATCGGCACATACTGGCGCCGTAGCTTGGCGGCGCGGAATCCAAAACCACCGGCGCGCAGCGATTCCACCGCATGCACGATAGCGGCAAACAGGTGATCAGCATCTTCCTGTGTGTGCTCCGTGGACAGATTCGCAACATGCAATTCCCAGGTATAGACACCTTTTTCCAGCAACAGATAGAAAAACAGTTCCAGTTCCAGCGCCGACGCAAAACTCTCGAATTTGAACTGGGTGCCGAAATAGGTGAGGCGAAGTGGCACCGCATGACGCTCAAACCAGACATTGATGCGATCTGCCAGTTGATGCATGCGCATTCTGGCAGACTGGAAGAGTTGCGGATTGTTTTCGATATGATCGAGCACTGCAGCGGCAGCGGCCAGCGCCACCGGATGTTTATTGTGAGTGCCGCCGGTTGAAATCGAGTCCGTCAGCGGTGCGCTGTCATCACCAAAATGCCAGACACCGCCATCAATCCACTGCATCAGATCAGCGTTACCGGCGATCACGCTTAGCGGATAACCGCCGCCGATGATCTTGCCGTACGTCGACATGTCGGCCTTAACCCCGAACCATTCCTGCATACCGCCGGCAGCCTGGCGGAAGCCGTTAACCATTTCGTCGAAAATCAGCGGAATTTCCAGTTCTGTACATAACGCGCGCAACTGACGCAGAAAGCGTTGCGGCTGCAGTGCCGGGTTGCGGCTCTGCACCGGCTCCACCAACACACCGGCAAGGTGATCGGCGAGTTCCCTGATCCGGTCCAGCGATTCGGGTGCGTCATAATCCAGCACCACCAGGTCATCAACAATGCCGGCAGGCAAGCCCGGCGACATCGGCACCGCGCCGCTTTCCCCCTGACCCGCCAATACATCACTGCAAATGCCATGATAGGCACCGGCAAACATTACCACCTTGTCGCGGCCACGCGCAGCCCGCACCAGACGCATGGCAAGCATGACGGCATCCGATCCGGTGACAAAAAACGCGGCACGCTGATGACCGGTCAACTCACATATTCTACGTGCAACATCGGGCGCCAGCCGCGATTGAGGTCCCAGCGCCAGATTCCGGTCAAGCTGGGCTCGCACGGCGTCGTCAATGAAGCGCGGGGAGTGACCAAAATAATGCACACCCATGCCCATGGCGATATCAACATACTCATTGCCATCAACATCCATAAACCGCGAACCCGACGCGGTCTCACAGACGATGGGGAAACGCAGTTCTTTCAGATCCTGCTTGAACTGCAGCGAGTACTTCCAGTCAGACAGATACTCCCTGCCCTCTTCCGCCATTTGTTTGCTACGCCGGCAACGCGCCGATAACCGCGCAGACAGCTTTTCAATAAAGTTACGCTGCTGTGTGCTGAGTTCTTCTTTTTGGGTGTCGATGCCACTGAATTTCTTGCGGGTCTCGATGGCATCCCCGGAGGCTGCCGCCTGCCGCGTGACTGCTGCCGGCACGCCGCGCACGACTGGAGGCGCCTGATCTGCTGCATATCTGCCAGCAGCGGCCCCGTCCAGATAGCGGCGCATCAACGCCATATGCGCTGACATCACCGTATTGATGTCGGCGCCCGTTGCGCTGACTGGCGTGGTCAGTGACGGTGCCCGGGGTTGCGCCGCAGGTGTGCTGTCTCCCGGTCTGATACCGGTGTCCGGCAACGAGCCGGAGATGTTCTGTTGCGATAGCACGGCATTGCCTGCCGGTTCACCTGATGGTGTTGATGGATCGGTTTCCTGCGCGGTGCCGTTGACAGCCAGGAAGTCAGCGAGCGTGCCAAGACCGGAAAGTTCGTCATAGAAACGTTTCATCGAAATATCGACGCGATATGTGCTCTCCAGCACACGGCCAATGCGCACGAACATCAACGAATCAAGGCCCAGGTCCAGCAAATCAGTATCCCGGTTCAGATCGCTGACGCTGACACCACTGATCGATTCGATTATCGCGGCGATAGCGTCGAAAGTTGAATGTTCGTGCGACATAATGTTGTTTACCTGTTTCCTTCGGTCAGCGCCAGATACTGATCCACGACTGCCATATGTTCCAGCATCACGCGATGGATATCATCGCTGCCGGATGATGGCACCGATGGCGGCATGACTGCTGGTTTAGTGTTGCCGGTTTCGGCGTTACCCGCAGAAGCATGCTGCCCCCGCTCGGCCGCGGCCGACCAGCAACGTTGCCTGTCGAAGCGGTAAGTCGGCAGCCGCACCGGAATTTGCGCCGGGTGTGTGTGGGCGGGATTAAGACCCAGACAATACAGTTTGCCGAGTGATTCGAGCATGCGCGCCTGATCATCAGCTCCGTTCCTCAGGCTGGGCACCCACACGCCTTTGGAACCGAGTTCGGCACGAATTTCCTGGAAACACAGGTCGAGACCCATCATCACCGGCTCCGGACTCAGGTCGATAAAAGCATCGTACCTGGCAGCGTGCAACGTCTGCATGCCTTTCATAAACTGCACCGGCGCGCGGGAATGCTGCAGCCAGTAGTCAACCGTGGTGATTTCCTGATCGGCCACGGCGCCGGTCAGATTCGAAATAAGCGGGATTTTCGGTGGTGAAAAATGCACGCGTTCAAGCACGCGCCGGAAATACGGCAGCACGGTATCAACCAGCGGCGAATGAAAAGCCCGGTCAATAGGCACGCTGGTAGTACGCCCGCCGTCGGCGTCAATACGTTGCGCTATGTCGGCAATACTCTCAGTTGTTCCTGCGACCAGGATGATGCCCGGACCATTGACAGCGGCAATACCCGCATCGGCATAATTGGCAACAATACTCTGTACTGCCACTTCGTCATGGAAAGCCGTCAGCATCGCACCCGGTGGCGTATGCGCGTCCATCAGGCGGGCGCGTTCGGCAATCAGCATAATGGCATCTTCCAGCGAAAACACGCCTGCCAGACATGCCGCGGTGTATTCACCCAGACTATGCCCAAGCAACATTTTCGGCTCCACACCCCAGGCCTGCCACTGTTGCGCCAGACCATACTGCACACAGAAGATCGCCAATTGTGCCTGCAGGGTGCGGCCCAGTTTGCCTTCTACTTTGTTGCCGGCAAACAGATTGCTGCTGGCCTGCTTGGGCGCGGTATGCAACAACGTCGCCAGGTCACTGTCGCAGTACTCACTGGCGATAGCACTGGCGCGATCGAATGCCGCTCTGAACACCGGCTGGGTCTGATACAGGGATGCCGACATGCCGTGATATTGCGCTCCGTGACCGCCACAGACCATGGCCACTGCCAGCCGTCCGGAGCGCGACTGTACAGTGCCACTGGAACAGCCTTTGGCTTTGCCGGCTTCAGCAAAACGTTGCAGCCTGGCGATGGCCTGCTCCTTATCGGCAGCCACCACTGCCAGGCGATTAACCTGACGCTTTCTGCGAGTCGCCCAGGTATGGCAAACACGGGCCAGCGAAATATCCTTGTTGCTTTCCATCCAGTCAGCCAGCGCCGCTGCCGTGCGCTGCAATGCCACGGGCGTGGCCGCACTCAACATCAGCAAGTGCGGCAACTGTTCGGATGGCACGTCTGCGTTACTGCTTGTGTTGACCGGCGCTGGTGTCATTTTTTCCGGCGCTTCGGCGAGAATAACGTGAGCATTGGTGCCGGAGAAACCGAAACCACTGAGTCCGGCGACTCGCCTGCGCTGCGTTCTGGGCCAGGGTCTGCCTTGTGCGCAGACCTCGATTGCTTCGTTGGCCCAGTCGATGTCCGGATGGCCCTCGGCATAATTCAGATGCCGTGGCAGATATTCGTTGCGCAAAGCCAGCAATAATTTGATAAAACCGACAATACCGGCAGAGGCTTCCATGTGCCCGAAATTGGTTTTCACCGAGCCGACCAGCAACGGCTGTGCGCGCGGCGTTCGGCAATACACGTCGAGCAGTGCAGTCAATTCCGTGGGATCACCCAATGCTGTTGCCGTACCATGCGCTTCAATAACATCAATGTTATCAGCGCTGATGGCCGCAGTCCTGAGGGCGGCCTGCATGACAGCCTTTTGCGACTTGCCGCTGGGCGCCATCAGACTCGAACTGGCGCCATCCTGACTGATCGCGGAACCCAGAATGACACCGTCTACGCGGTCGCCGTCGCGCAACGCAGCATCCAGGCGCTTGAGCACCACCATGCCCCCGCCTTCAGCGCGCACAACACCATGTGCATCCTTGTCGAAGGTTTTGACCACGCCGTCCTCGCACAACATGCCGACCTTGTCGAAGTTGATACTCATGCCCGGGCGCAAAATCAGATTGGCTGCGCCCACCAGAGCCAGCGTGGACTCGCCCTGGCGCAGGCTCTGGCAGGCGTTATGCAACGCCACCAGCGACGAGGAGCAGGCGGTGTCCACGACATAGGAGGGGCCCGTGAAGTCGAAGGTATAGGAAATACGTCCGGCCGCCGGACTGGATGCGCAACCGGTGCCCACGTACGGCGTAATTTCGCAGAGGCTCTCCTCGGTCATGTGCTGGGTGGCGAAATCGAAGCCGCTCTGCCCAACGAACACGCCAGTCGCTGAGCCCTTGAGCGCTTCCATGTTCATATTGGCGTCTTCCAGCGCTTCCCAGGACAGCTCCAGCAGCAGGCGTTGCTGAGGGTCCATGTAGCTGGCTTCGATTGGCGATATGCCAAACAACCGGCAATCAAAATCTTCCACCCGACCCAGAAAGGAGCCGTATCGGCATCGCATCTTGCCGGGTGCGTCCGGATTGGCATCGTAGTATTGATCCACCGACCAGCGGTAGGCAGGCACTTCGGTAATCGTGCACAGGCCCTCTTTCAGTATGTGCCAGAAGGCCTCCGGATTGTCGCCGGCACCGGGCGTGCGGCAGGCAAAACCGATGACGGCGATCGGCGCCGGTGCTGACGCCTGCTGCGCCGACGCTGACACGGCATGACCGGCACGCAGCTCTGCGTTCTCTGCTTTCAGGCGCCGGATTTCAGCCAGTGCCTTGACGATGATATCGTCATCGCCACTGTCGGTGTTCACTGAGTCGTTCACTGCAGTCTCCAGTCCATCGCGGCGTCAATATCCAATTGCATATAATCCGGCAACGCCGGGATACTGGTTAATTCGTTCATCAACAAGTCGCCCTCTTCCCTGAAACCGGCAAAGCGGTAAGTGATGAACATCATGCGGTTGCGATCGGTTTCCCTGAACTGCGCCGCCAACCCGAGCTGTCGGTTGTGACAGGTCTTGCGCAAGGCCGTCAGAATGACCCCACCGACGCCACGCGACATCACACGACACGACATCAGAAACAGATCAATACACCACAGCCCCGGTTGCTGTGATATCAGCAACAGACCAATCGCACCATAGGAGCCGTATCTGTCTTCCAGCTCGGCGACGATGACCTGATGCTGCGCCGATGCGATCAGATCGCGCAGTTGCCCGGCTGAATAGGTCACACCGGTAGTGTTGAGCTGATTGGTGCGCAAGGTCAGTTCCTCAGCCCGATACAAATCTTCCTCGCTGGCCGGCTTCAGTCGCAGCTTCAGGCCGAGCGTGCGCAGGAATGCATCCTCGGGACCCTTGAAGTCTTCCTGTGCCTTGGCGCGCAGCGCTTCCTTCTGATACATCTGACGGCGGTTTTTTGAGTCTGCCGTCACATGCAGCGGAACGAAGTCCTGCAACGCCGGCAGTTGTTCCAGTCCGGCTTCGCTGAACGTTCTGACTGACGGGTGCACCGACAACACTTCATCGCGTTCGAAGGCCTGATCGTCGATGAAAGCGAAGGTATCGATGCCAATGTTCAGGCGCTCGGCGATCGTACCGATGGCTTGCGACTTTGAGTTCCAGCTGATCTGGGGGTACAGAAAATACTGATCGAGCCCGTGTTTCGCCAAGGCCGCCATGGCAGGCCCGGGTTCATTCTTTGAAGCCAGCGACTGCAGGATGCCACGCTGATCGAACGCTTCTATCACGTCACGGACATGCGGGCGCAAGCCGGGCACATCGGTACTTTCCAGCAGCACGCCGTCCCACAGGGTGTTGTCCAGATCCCAGACCACACACTTGATCCGGTTTTTTGTCACGCTGTCGCCCATGTTCAGTTCCCTGCCAACAGGCGTTTGCGCCGAAGGGCTGACTGGACAAACTCCCCCATGCCATTCTGCGCAATCATGACCTGCTGCATCTGATTACTGCCCTCTATGATTTCGGTAATCTTGAGGTCGCGATAGAAGCGCTCGGTACGACTTTCACCGGCGCTGCAACCGGCGGCGCCATGAATCTGCACGGCCTGATTTGCCACCGTGACCGCATGCGTGGAGGTAAAATATTTCGCGGTTGCGGTCTCCATCGTCGCCATCGGACTGCCAGCGGTGCGCAGCTCCGCGGCATGCCAGCACAGACGTTCGGCCGCCTTGTAGGCGGTGATCATATCAGCCAGCATTTGCTGAATGAGCTGATGTTTCGACAGCGCCTGGCCAAACTGTTTCCGCTTGTTGGCATAGGTCACGGAATCGGCCACGCAGGCCTCCATCGCGCCCAGGCTGCCAAATGCGATCGCCAGTCGGCCCAGGTCGAGTGCGCCGGCCGCAACATAGTTGATACCAGCGCCCTTCCCACCTATCAGGTTAGCGGCCGGTATCAGGCAATCCTGCATCTCGATCTCGCCGAGCATTGCCGCACGAAAACCCAGCAAGCCTTTCATCGGCGTGATGCTCAAACCGTCAGTATCGGCCGGCAACAAACACGCCACCGCGCTGCCATCCTCCAGCTTGCCGAATACCAGGAGCAGATCCGCCCGGGCAGCGTACGAGATCCATTTTTTTCTGCCACTCACGCGATAACCATCTTCGCACTGAACCAGAGTCGTCTGTATGCCAGTGGCCTCGCTGCCGAAATCAGGTTCGGTGAGAGCAAACGCACCCAGCTTTTCGCCACGGGCCAGCGCCGGTAACCAGTCGGCCCGTTGCTGTTCGGTGCCCGACAGCCGGATGGCTTCCATGACCATACTGTGGACCGTAATGATGCTTAGCAGAGACAGACTGGCCTGGCCAAATTCGGCGCATAACAGTCCGAAGCACACGGCATCCCAGCCTCTGCCACCGTTTCTGGTGTCAATAAATGTGCCCAGCAAACCGGCCTGGGCCAGCGCTGCAGGAACATCGGCCGGCAGGCTTTCAGCCTGATCCCAGGCAGCAATATCTGCAGGTGAAAAACCTGCCAGTACCCTGGCAACTTCCAGCCGCCGCTCTGCACGCTGCGATGATTGGTGCTTATCCATGGACCGGCGCCGATACTTTTTGCATGAACGTATCCATTCTGTCGATGCTGCGGAAATTATCCAGATTCAGGTCTTCGCTTTCGACGCGGATATCCAGAGTTTTTTCCACAAACAGCACCAGTTGCATAGCCATCAGAGAACTCACCAGCCCGAGTTCAAAAATATCGTCTTCATCGGCAAAGTCCTCCTCGCTGATAAAGTTCTCCAGAAAAGTGCGGATGTCCTGTTTATAGTTTGTGTTGGTCACTGTTTTACCATTTCCGTTTCAGAGGGCTTTTTTTTGACTGCCTGATGCAGATTGGGGTATTTGAAAAATCCTTCGCCGGACTTGCGCCCATGCAAACCTGCGTCCACCATCTTGCGCAGCAGCGGCGCCGGACGAAATTTTGGATCGTTATAACTCTCGTAAAGCACATCAAGCGAGAACAGGATGGTGTCCAGCCCGATCAGGTCAGCGGTTTCCAGCGGACCCATTTTATGCCCGAAGCAGCCCTTGAAGATGCGATCCACATCACGCGCGGACGACACCTGATCCTGCACCACAAAAACTGCCTCGTTTACCGTCAGCATCAGAATGCGATTGGAAACAAAGCCGGGCATGTCATTGACTATGACCGCCTCTTTGCCAAGCTGGGCCAGGAACTGTTTTGCCGTGGCAATGGTTGCGTCGCTGGTATGATGGGCGCGAATAACTTCCACCAGCGGTTTCATCGGCACCGGGTTCATGAAGTGCATACCAACAACTTTGTCCGCACGCTCAGTCCAGCTACCAACTCTGGTGATCGATATTGCCGAGGTATTTACTGCGATCACGCAGTCGCTTTTACAGATGCGATCGAGTTGCGGATACAGTGTCTGCTTGATGGCGACTTTCTCACTGACATTCTCGACCACAAAATCCGCTTGTGCGAGTTTGCCAATGTCGGTCGTGAATTCGATACGCTGACATACGTCATCCGCAGACTCCGCTGAGGTTTTTTTATCCAGCATTGCGGCAAAGCGGATAGCCTGGCGGATTTCATTGTCCGCTGCGGCAAGAATATCGTCAGCAATATCGAGCAACACAACCCGCATGCCCTTTTGCGCAGCCGCCTGAGCTACCCCTCTTCCCATTACGCCGGCGCCTATCACGCCCAATGTGCTGATCATGCCTATTCCTCGAAATCAATTTCGTTGGCGAGTTGTCGGAGTAATTCCGACCTGTCCGGTTTTGCCTTCGCGCCGGCGTCCCGCGAACGGGTGTCAGCATCGGAAGGTTGACGTGACCCGCGTGACGGTTGCGACGCCCGAACCTGCAATGCCAGCTCCCGGGCCATTACGGCGATGCTTGGATAATCCAGAATCAGCGTGGATTTCAATTTCAGGCCCAGCGCCGATTCGAGCTTTTTACGCATTTCAAGTGCCGCCAGCGAGTCTATGCCCATGTCCAGGAAGCCTGCATCGACATCAATGTGGTCTCTGTTGCCAGGGCTGGTCATGTCAGTGACCAGACCGATCAGATAATCCTGCAGTCGTTCGTCTGCGGCTTTGTGATCCAGATCCAGCAGCTCGCCGGCAAGCGCCGGCAGCCCGGACGCAGCAGACTGACTGACCGGCGCCTGACTGGTGACCGCGCCCGGCGTCGCCGCGCCCCGGGTGGGCGTGGCGAAAAACCCTGCGACGCCGGGCAATGCCGACAACCTGTCGGTATCGGCCGCCATGATTGCGATTTCACTGGTAAACGGAGCCGCCAGGTAGCGACCAAGCAAAGCAAAACCGGTGTCCGCTTCCAGAAACCCGTAGCCAGTTTCTCTGATTCGCGTCAAGTGCCTCTCATTGAGTGTTGCAGTCATGCCGGCCTGATGCCAGGGGCCCCATGCAACACTGATTGTGTGGCTGCCAGTCGTCGAAAAATATTGACTGGCCAGACTGTCGAGCGCCGCATTGGCTGCACAGTAGTTGCTCTGTCCGGCCCCGCCCAGCCAGGCTGCAGTCGAGGAATAAAAAATAGTATGGCGGGGCCGCAGGGCGTCAAATGCCCGGTGCAGATTGTCTGCCGCCACCGCTTTTACCTGCGTCAGCAAGGAGAAATCCTGGTCCTGCAGCGAGCCAATGAGACCATCGCGGCGCGCACCGGCGGCATGAATGACGGTTTCTACCGGCGCTATCAGTTCTGCTTTTGCTGCCAATGCCATGACCTGATCGTACTGACTGACATCGCAGCGATAAATGTCTGTCTGCGCACCCTGTGAACGCAGCTCTGCCAGTACCGTTTCTGCTTGCTCCGAAGGTGCGGAACGACCGACCAGCAGGAAATGTCGGGCACCGCGCCGGAACATCCATTGGGCTGTGAGCAGCCCCAGGCCGCCCAGACCTCCGGTGATGACCTGCAGACTGTCGGATGTAAAGCTGACCTCATCGGAACCGGGAATCCACTGGTCTGCTCTCAGAGTCTGTACCGTCCCGGCTTTTATCTGCAGCCGGCGTCCGGAGTCGGTGACCGTTGCCAGCAGGCCCATCAGCGCCTGAATGCTTGTCTCTTGCTGATCCATTGCCACGGCGCGAATATGCCAGTCCTGCAACTCATGCGCTGCCGCCACGGCCTGAACCGCAAGCGCAGAGCGTTGCGCATTGGCGAGTGCGGCAAGCGGTTTGGTGTCAGGGAGTCTATTATTGATTGACAGTTCTTTTTTGGCAGAAGGCTCTTTCTCCGCTGAGGGCTCTTTTTCCGCTGAAGGCTCTTTCTCCGCTGAAGGTTCTTTTTCCGCTGAGGGCTCTTTTTCCGCTGAAGGTTCTTTTTCCGCTGAGGGCTCTTCCGGGACCGAAGGCTCTGTAAGGGCAGTGACCACGATGACCTGGCTGAACGTGGCTGGAGCAGACTCGAGTGATGCCAGGAATTGATTGAGCGCAATGCTGGCGCCGGCCCCGCTGTCGACGCCAGTTACCCTGTCGACATAAATGAGCGGCAAACGACTACCTGGCGTCGTCGCAGCAGTCGCTTCCGCAAACAACATCGTCTTGACACCGGCGGCGTGCAGCTTCCCGGCAAACAAAGTGACGTCATCAGCGTTGCCAGCCAGGCACACCTTGTCCAATGCCTGAGCTGACTCAGCAGTCGGCACTGCTTCGCCCTTGATGGCCTGCCAGTGTCTGGAAAACAGTGCTGGCTGCGAGCCCGTATTGCGTAACGCGTCGGTATGCCGGAACGAATTTGCGGCTACCTTACGGAATTCAATGCCGCGGCTTTCCAGCAGAACCTGCCCGTCGGCCGACAACAGTGTGACTGTTGCGATCACCAGAGCCGAAGACTGCCGATGTATCACGGCATGCGCCCACACTTGATCCGGAAGGTCGTCCGTGTGGCTGACCAGCGCGTCGATGCGGGCAGGCACGATGGTCTCGGGCGGCAACTCAGGCAGCGCCGCCAGCATCGTTTGCCAGTGGCAATCGATCAGCCCCGCAGGAATGCCCTGAGCGATACGTGATGCCGGCGTTACCGGCACTTCAAGCAACGCCAGCGCTTCGTTGTCGCCGCGGTGAATATGTCGAAAACACAGGAAAGACTCGCCCAGTTCAACCTGCATGGCAGTCATGTGCGCTTCAATTAGCTGCGGGTTCAGTGCTTCGCTGCAGCGCCGGCGCAGTGCCGCCATGTCCACTGCCCCTTCAGCGTGCGGCGCAGCCGGCAGCAGTTCCGCGGCCACATGTACCTGCACACCGCTGTTGTTCGCTGCCGGGGAATTCTGTCCGGCCAGCAGGCCTGACAGTCGCAGATCCGTCGCCTGACTACTGAGCTCAATGCTGGTCACGGCACCGCTGGCATCATACAGAATCTGTACCGTTTTCGTGTCATGGCCTGACCCTTCATCGCCAAGATGCATGGGCGAGATGAAATTGATGTCGCTGAGCATAACGCGCCCCTGACCGGTCACGTCTGCGGCGGTGCGCAGCAGCTGCGACACGTACAGCGCCGCCGGCGGAACCACGATGCCGAATACACGATGCTGCTCGAGCACAGGCATGGTGGAGGGCGAATAGTCGAGCGTATAAAGCTGCTGCCCGAGCCGCGGCAACACCAACGGTCTTGCCAGCAGCGGGTCCACTTGCGGCGAACCGGTTTGGCGGGGGTCAGGATCTATCCAGCAGCGTTGACGTTGCCACGGGTATGTCGGCAGATGGACTCTGCGGCCGTCGAACGCTGCTGACCCGGACCAGTCGATACCGTGCCCCAGCGTAAACAATGCCGCCAGTGCACTAGCGAACACCCGTGCGTCCTGCTGCCCCTTGCGTAGACTCGGTATCCAGCTGCCTGGCTGCGCCTGATTAAGCGCTTGCGGCTCATGGCGATCAACCCCGTCACTGTCCAGTGCACGACCCAGACCACACAGGATCGCAGCCGGCCCTATTTCAATGAAACAGCTACCACCGGCTGCCTTCACCTGTTGCAACCCTTGCACGAACTGCACAGGCGCGCGCAGTTGCGCAGACCAGTAGTCCGCTCCACGCCTGTCGTGCTCCAGCGCTGTCGCGTCGAGATTACTAAATACCGGAATGCTCGTTTTTCTGAACTCAAGGCCGGCGATAGCGGTGGCAAATTCCTGTTGCACAGCTTCCATGTGCCGCGAGTGAAATGCGTGTGAAACGTTTAGCCGAACGACGCGCACATCCTGTTTCTGCAAGTACGCACAGGCACATTCAACTGCCTCTGCATCACCGGTAATCGTGGTATCGAATGGTGAGTTGCAGCCGGCAATCTCACAGTCCGTTCCTGCGTTCTTCAGCAATTTGCGCACCGTGTCGACGTCAGCCTTCACGGACGCCATCGCGCCGTTTTGCGTCACCGTCTGCATCAGTCGGCTGCGGGCTTCCACCAGCACCGCAGCATCCGTGAGGCTCATGCCACCGGCAGCCCAGACGCCGGCCACCTCGCCAATACTATGTCCGACAACAAAATCAGGGCGCACGCCGAGTTGCCGGTAAAGTTGCACCAACGCGACCTGGATACAGAACAACGCCGGCTGCGTATATTGCGTCTGACCCAGTATCGCGTCTGCTGCCGCATCATCGGCTGCGGCGAGTATCAGATCGCGAATGGCGTGCTCGCGATGTGGTGTGAACAGATTGGCACAGGCATCAAATGCTTCGCGAAAGGCCGGATGGGTTGCATACAGTTCCCTGCCCATACCCGCATACTGGCTGCCCTGTCCGGTGAACATGAACACGATGCGGGGCACGGCGCTCCCCTTGCCTGAGAACACGGATGGTTCGTCGGCCAGAGCAAGGCGGGACAGCAGCTCATCATGGTCCGCAGCCACAAAAGCGCGCCGGCGCGACATATCAAGCCGTCCACGTTGATGGGTGAACGCAATATCGGCCAGCGCGGTATCGGCGTGGCGCTTTACAAAGTCGGCGAGCGCTGACATTTTTTCGTTCAGCGCCGTTTCATTGCCGGCCGATACCGGCACCACATGCACACCAGGTTCGGCATCGACCGGTATTTGCGCCGGCGACTCTTCCAGAATGACATGAACATTGGTACCGCCAATGCCAAGCGAATTGATACCGGCACGGCGCGGCGTGGTGCCTGCCGGCCACTCGCGGGTACGATTACTCACATAAAATGGTGTGTTATCGAACCCGATAGCCGGATTGGCTTCCCTGAAATGCAGCGTCGCAGGCAGCGTCTTGTGATGCAGCGCCAGCACGGCCTTGATGAATCCGGCGATGCCCGACGCGATGCCCATGTGACCAATATTGGTCTTGACCGACCCCAATGCACAGAAACCGCTGCGCTGTGTGCTATGTCGGAACGCTTTGGTCAATGCCTGCACTTCGATGGGGTCACCGATGGGTGTACCAGTCCCGTGTCCCTCGACATAGCCGATGCTGTCAGCGTCGATACCGGCGCTTTCGATGGCGCCGGAAATAGCGCGGTATTCACCCAGCATACTCGGCGCAGTGAAGCCCATTTTCTGGCCACCGTCATTGGCCACAGCACTGCCCTTGATGACAGCATAAATGGCATCACCGTCTGCCTGCGCGCGGTCAAGTCGTTTCAACAGTACTGCGCCCGAGCCACTGCCAAAAATCGTGCCTTTGGCATCGCGATCATAGGCCCGACAGTGACCATCAGGAGAGTTGATCATGCCTTCTTCGTAATAATGACCGGCATGTTGCGGCAGCATCAGCGCGCAACCGCCGGCTACAGCCAGGTCACACTCGCCTTCACGCAAAGCACGAGATGCCTCGTGTACTGCGACCAGCGTGCTGGAACAGGCAGTCTGTATTCCCATGCTCGGACCCGTCAGGTCCAGCTTGTAGGACACCCGCGTGGGCAGATAGTCCTTGTCATTGGCCACCATCACATTAAAGCCGGGTACCGAGTTCACGGTCAGAACATTGCCTCCGTTGTCGTCAACCCAGGCCCTGTTCGCATATACATTATTCTGCAGATAGGTGTTGGTCGCCGCCGACGCATAAACGCCGACCTTGCCCAGCGCTGAACCCGGTACGTAGCCGGCATCTTCAAATGCTTCCCAGGCAGTCTCGAGGAATACCCGTTGCTGGGGGTCCATCAATTCCGCTTCCCGCCTCGCATACTTCCAGAAATCGAGATCACAGCCTTCTATGTCGTCCAGCACCGGTGCCACATTGACCTGTGCCGGATCATGAGCCCGTGACGATGGCACGCCGGCAGCGATTGCCTCCGCCGGGGTAAAGAAGGTCAGTGTTTCCACACCCTCCTCGAGCACGCGCCAGAAAGCGTCGGGGCCATGCGCGCCGGGGAAGCGACAGGCAATACCAATAACGGCAATATCGTTGCAGTCACCACGGCGAGGGCTGGCCGCAGAGCGGGCAGCCTGAGCGGATTGGGCGTTATCGGCTGCTGCGGCCGCCCGGCCGGAAAAATGCATGGCCATGGTGCGGATCGTGGGTGTATCAAACAGCTCCACCATCGACACTTCGCGGCCCAGCAGCAATTCGAGTTCGTGCTGCACCTGAATTGCCAGCAGCGACGAGCCGCCCAACTCAAAGAAACTTTCGTCGAGCCCGACAGTCTCAAGCCCGAGTACCCGTTGCCAGATGGCAGTGATGCCGGCAAGCAGTTCTGTGAACGGCCCGGAATCGTCAGCGCCTGGTTCGTCGATGTGGCGCGGATTCACTCTGACACCGGCGGACCGGTCAAACTCGCCTTTCTCGTAACGAAGCCTGAGCACACTGCGCTTGATCTTGCCGATTTCCGTGCGCGGGAATTCCTCTTTCCGCAACGCCACGAGCGCTGCGGGTGCAATGCCGGTCAGGCGGGCCACCCCGGAACGTACGGCTTTTTTGAGCGTCTGATCATCATTGCTGCTGTCCGCGCCGGACGCTGGCGCATAGAAAACAACCAGACTCTCGGTGTTTTCCCCCGCAGCACGGACACCCACCGCTGCCACGCAGTCACCGGCGATAGCGGGGAATGCGGCAACCACTGCCTCTATCTCGTGGCAATAGTGATTATTGCCGTTGATGATCACCATGTCCTTTTCGCGCCCGGTTACATAAAGTTCACCGGCTTTGGTATAGCCCAGATCACCGGTGATCAGCCAGTCACCGACCAGCATACTGGCGTTCAGCGCATCCTCCCCATCGTAACCTTTGAAGACCGAGGCGCCTTTCATCCACAGCCTGCCTTCCACCCCTTCGTTCACGGTCTTGCCTGATTCGTTAACAATCTTCATTGCCGCGCCCGGAATCAGAGGTCCCAACGATACAAAGGAGTCTGAATCGGAGGTGTCCTGTAGCCTGAAACCGGTTGACCAGGTAATGCCGGAGCAGGTTTCCACCATGCCGAAAGCCGGTCTGAGTGCATCATCCGGCAAGCCGAATGGCTGCAGCAAGGCAAGAAAACGCCGCGCGGTAGCACTGACCACAGCTTCACCGGCATTGACCATAAAACGCATGCAGGACAGATCCCATTGCCGGGACGTTAGTTGCTGCTGGCGATCCAGCAGCAGTGAGAACACAAAATTGGGTGCCCAGGTTATCGATGCACGCCAGTGCCCGATCAGGTCAAGCCAACGGGTCGGCTCCTTGAGCACGTAATCGATCGGAACGTGAACCTGAGTGGCGCCCAGCGCCATTGGCATCACGCCGAGAAACACCAGCGAGCCCGCATGATCCAGCGACATCCAGTTCAGCGTGACGTCGTCGGCAGTGAAGCCGTTCATCTGAATGGTCGCATCAGCCATCGCAAGCATCGCGGCATGACTCTGCACCACACCTTTGGCTGCGCCGGTACTGCCTGAGGTCAGGAACATTGCGGCCGGGTCATCCGGCGCCGGCGTGTGAATTTCTGGTGCAGCGGTTACGCGGCGGCAGTCCGCGATATTGACGACGGTGACACTGTCTTTATCCTGCGTATCGAGCAGCGCCGCGATGGGCCCGGACAAATCGGCAGATGAAAGTACTGCGCGGATGCGAAAGCGAGCGACAGCCGAGAGCAGGCGATCAGTCTGGCTGTTGGGGCGATTGTAAAAAGGCGCTGTGTTCAGCGGCACCGGCACCACACCGGCGAGTATGCAGCCCCAGAAGCCGACCATGACATCAAGCGCATCGGAGAGTTGTAGTACCAGTCTGTCGCCGGGACGCAGGCCGGCGCTCTGCAGACCCGCACACAGCTGTGCGGCCTGTTGGTAGAATTCCGCATAGGACAGCGCGCTGGTGTCACCGCGCTTGTCGAGAGTCGTTATGCCGGTGTCCGACACCGAGCGGCGCGCGAGCAGTAACGCCACGAGCTGGTTTTCAGGAACGCTGAACCTTGTGCGCTCGCATCCCTGTATTTCACTGCCAGTCTTATTTGCCACAGACACCTACCGGGTGCTAAATGTAAATCATCCTTAACGCTACCGGGCTTGCTTGTCACCAGCCTCCGTCACTCGTCAATCCCAATACGCCAGACTGTCACTGCTGTTGAGCAGCACCGGTCTGGTCAGTCTCATTGTTTGTTTCAGGGTCAGTTTCAGTGTCGCTGTCTGGCTCAATGACACTGTCCAGGATACTCGCTGCGGGCCGGCGCGCGCCGTCTCCGGTATCCAGTATCAAGGGCAGGCCATTGGCGCTGTTTCCGATTACCACGACTTTGGCGTTGTCGGACTCAGCCAGTTGCAGCGTGGCCTCAATGCCACGCCATTGCAGGTAGCTGTCGGTGATCGCCGGGGCGACCGTTTCCTGGAAGTTGCGAATACCTTCCGCCTCAATCTGCTTGCGTTCACTTTCCAGACGTTCGCGTTCCACCCTGAACTCGTACTGCTCTACCATTTCAGCTTCCGCCAGCTTGCTTTCGATCGCCACCTGCAGGGTTTCCGGCAGCTCTATTCTGGTCATCAACGTGTCCTGAAGCACAATAGTGATGCCCGGCTCCTGGGTAGCACGGGAACCGATATGATTAGGCAGGGAACTCGACGTGACTTCCTCGTAAATTTCGGCCTGCACGGCATTTCTTGCCACTGTGTACAGGGCCTCGGCCCGGTAGTCGGCAACAACATGCCTGAGCACAGAGCCAATTTCCGGAATCAGCATGGATTGCAGGTAATCAAGCCCCACTGTCTGATTCAGCTCAACGAGATTTTCCCCCACCACCCGCCATCTGAAGGTCATCTCGATCTCAAAATGCAAACCTTCCTGTGACACGACCTGATAGGTCTCGTTGTGAGTTTTCAGGCGTATGTCGTACAGATAGAACTTGTCCCAGGGCCAGATGAACGCCAGGCCCTCTCCGGCCAGTTCACTGTGATAGTTGGGGGCCCAGGGAAACCGGAAACTGTGCCAGATCACGCCTTCATGGCCGTCGGGGACTTTGTACACGATCTTGTCCCACAATATGATCAGCAGGAACAGCAATATGAGGACGGTGAATATAAATCCGTAGCGGAATCGCATGAATACGGCATGCAAATATTTTTTCACTGTTTGAAGTCTCCCCCATCCTGGCCTTCGGTAGCGAGCGTGATTCTGCCCTCTTCCACATGGTAATGATGATCAGCGCAATCGAAGTAACGATCATCATGCGTAACGACTACCAGCGTTTTCCCGGATGCCCTGAATTCCGGCAACAGGGTTCGATAAAAAAACTTGCGTGTCTGCGGGTCCTGATCTGCCGCCCACTCATCAAGAATGAGTACCGGCCGGTCTTCAGCCAGCGCTAATGCCAGCGCCAGGCGTTTCTTCTGCCCGGTCGACAAGGCTTGCGTGTCATAACCTGCGTTCAGATCAGCGGGAAATTTGCCCCGCACATGCAACCTGGTCAGCCAGTTGTCCAGTCTCGCCACACCGTCCGCATCCAGAGCGTAAGGCTTGGCAAAAAGATGAAAATCGGCAAATACACTCGCGAACAGATCACGGTAGTTCTGCGTCGGGAATCGGTTGATCAGGGTATCATCGACATGGATATCGCCGCGCTCGCGTGGATAAAGCCCGGCCAGCAGCCGCAGAATTGTGGTTTTACCCGAGCCATTGCCCCCGGTAATGAAGGTGATCGACCCCTGTTCTATGGAAAAATTCAACTCGCGGACACTGAATGCGTGCTCAGCATCCGCGGCCAACGCCGAGCGATGGCTGTATTTGACCTGCTCAAGCCGGATAATGTCGAAATCTGCCAGATCTTTAGCGCTGTCATTGTCATCAGTGTCTTCATTTTTGTCCAGACAGGCATCCACTTCCTCTTCGAACTTCATGATGCCCAACACCGAGAAGCGGGCGATATTGAATTGCTGAATGCTGCCGATCACACCGCCAATCGGCCCGATCAGAAAAAGCACGGCCACCACGATACGGGCAATCTCGTCTTTCTCCTGAGGATTGAGGATGGGCAGAATAAAAATTACCGAACCCGCCATCAGATAGGATGCCGTAGTTCCGGAGGCCAGCACTTCCGCAAACAGCGAGGCACTGGCAGATCTGTTCTTATACAATTGCGACGAAGCTGATCTGGCGTCTTCGAGAAACTCGGTGCGCTTGCTGGTATTCAGCCGGAGCTCCTTGGCCCCTTTGATGCCGGCTTCCATTGACCGATCGAGGCTGGCATTGGACATGGCCGACTCCCGCAAGGTATCAGCCAGCCGCGCAGACACGGAAAGATACCCCAGCACCGTCAGCACACCGACTATACCTGTGAGCAATGCGGCAAGAGGTGACAGGAATATCACATAGAAATACATGAAAATCAGCAAGCTGAGACACTCGACGCCTGCCGTTATGGTGATGATCGCCTGGGAAAGTGGTCCGTAGTTTTTTATCAGACCATCCGTTATCGCTTCTTCCGAGAAATCCTCAATGTTTCTTAGTGACAGCTTGGTGACTTTGGCGACAATCCGCTGCCGCCACTCATTCATGGCGGCTTCAATGGATTTGCTGGCTTGTGCTATCAGAAAGCGCTGACAAAAACGGTAGCACACCAGCATGACCAGAAAGGCAACGGCAGCAAATACGGAATACTGCTCCTCACCAACCAGCTTGGATTCGGCGTTCAGAAAGTAGACCACTGCGGTACCGAAGGCGGCACTGAGCACGGCAACGCCGAGCAGACCCTTGACCGACGGGCTGTCGACACGGGCCATTTTTAAAAATTTGGATTTGAAAGGGTTTTTCCACCGAGGCTGGGGAAACCGCGTCAGATAACGAAGCAGAGTATCACCGACTGACGATGGATCACGTTTATCTGCCGGATCTTGCTCCAGACTCATATTATCACTCGAAACGTTTCCGTGGAGTCATCACAGCAGAGCTTACGCAGCGAAAAAAACTCAAGAATTTGTTACATTAATTCATCTGATTTTACTGACATGTTATCGTGCAACGCAACCGTTTTGTTCGAAAACTCAGGGGCTGTGGGCGAGAGATTGAACCATGTCACACAAAACCATCATCCCGGCATGCTATCCTGTAGCATTCCCGCCAAAGCAGTGCAGCAAACGTCCATCATGATACGTCAACTCAGCCCACCGCTTGCTATCGACAGCGACTGCTATCAAGTCAGCTGTCACTTCGACAGGACTTTGTTTCACGACGAGACTGCCAACCAGCTCGGCCTCATCCTGCCGGCAAAAATGGACAGCGCGGTACAGAAACGCAAGGCCGAGTTTCTCGCCGGCCGCTACTGCGCCCGCGCAGCCCTGGCACAGCTTGATAGTAACCTTGACGCGGCCGTCGGAATCGGTGCCAATCGCGTCCCTTTGTGGCCTCCCGGGCTCGTCGGCTCAATTACCCATAGCCATTGCTACGCATCCGCAGTCGTGGCGCGCCAACAGCACATCCGGGCCGTGGGCCTGGATTCGGAGACCTGGATTAAAAAGAGCAACAGAGAAAACGTCAGCTCGCTAATTTTGACCCCAAGCGAAACCCGCAGCGGACAAATACAGTTATTTGACTCACCGTTGCATTTTTTAACACTGGTGTTCTCCGCCAAGGAGAGCCTGTTCAAATGCCTGTTCCCGCTGGTAAACCGATTCTTTGATTTTCAGGCAGCAATCATCAGCCCCCTGCCTTCCGGGTCCGCATCAGGCGGCAAGTTTCGCTTTGAACTGCTTGAAGACCTGGACACTGAGTTCCGCGCCGGCTATAGCGGTTACGGCACTTATGCCATGGATGCCACCGGCGTTCATACCGCGATTGTACTCAGAGCGCAAACCCGGGACTGACACCGGCATCACATCCGTCTGTCACTGCCGGCCAGCGTTTCCATCGCTACCGCAATTGCACTATACTGCGCACCCCGTGTCTGGATGAGCGTCCCTGATGAGCGACAGCAAAAAACTGGCCCAAGCCAGCCTGGAGTCCCTGTACCGCATTTTCACGGTACCGGAAGCACCGGATTCAACTCTCGGACAAATCGATCACTCTATCTCCCAGAACCTCGCCGGGTTCCTGCAGGAGCATATTGTGGCCGCCGAACGCGATCTCGCCGATATTGAGGCCGATTTCGCCAACCCGCACATTCCAGAGCAGCCAACCTTTGTCTCGGATCAGATTCAGTTTGTATTGGACAAACTGGTCGCGCAGTCCGTGCATATCTCCGCACCCAGTTTTGTGGGTCATATGACCTCGGCCCTGCCGTATTTCATGTTGCCCCTGTCGCGCATCATGATGGCCCTCAATCAGAACCTGGTAAAGGTGGAAACCTCCAAGGCGTTTACCCCAATGGAACGCCAGGTGATCGGCATGGTGCATCATTTGATTTACCAGCAGGACGATAGCTTCTACCAGCGCTGGATGCACGACCGCGGACATGCGCTGGGCAGCTTCTGCTCCGGGGGCACCATCGCCAACCTGACGGCCCTGTGGGCCGCACGCAACAACGTGCTGGCACCACGTGGTGACTTTGCCGGCCTGGGCCAGGACGGTCTGTTGGCAGGTATGCAGCATTACGGCTATCAGGGTCTGGCCATTCTGGTATCGGAGCGCGGCCACTATTCGCTGGGCAAGGCCGCCGATATTCTTGGTATTGGCCGCCGCTCACTGATTGGCATTGAGACCGATGCCAATAACAAGATCCGCACCGATCTGCTGGCGCAAAAATGCGACGAGCTGGCAAAGCAGAATATTAAGGTCATGGCGATCGTCGGCATCGTAGGCACCTCGGAAACCGGCAATGTCGATCCGCTGGATGCCATGGCTGACATCGCTGCCGAACGCCAGATCCACTTCCACGTTGATTCCGCCTGGGGCGGACCGACACTGTTCTCTGACAAGTATCGCTCGCTGCTGAAGGGTATTGAGCGCGCCGACTCGGTGACACTTGATGCCCACAAGCAGCTTTATGTCCCCATGGGGGCCGGTATCTGTGTCTTCCGTAACCCGGAAACCCTGAGCAGCGTTGAACACCACGCCGAATACATCATCCGCAAGGGTTCCAAGGATCTGGGCAGCCATACCGTGGAAGGATCCCGCCCGGGCATGGCGATTCTGGTGCATTCGGGACTGCAGATCATCGGGCGCCAGGGTTACGAACTGCTGATTGACCAGGGCATCGAAAAGGCGCGCAGTTTTGCCGACATGATCACGCAGGCAGATGACTTCGAGCTGGTTACCGAACCGGAGCTGAATATACTGACCTATCGCTATTTGCCCGCGGATATCCAGCAGGCCTTGCCAGTGGCGGACGATGACATCCGACGCCAGGCCAATCAGCTGATCAGCCTGCTGACCAAGAGCATGCAGAAAACCCAACGCGGCCTGGGCCGCTCGTTTGTGTCACGCACCCGCTTGAATCCGGTACGTTACCAACGGGATCCGATTATTGTATTCCGGGCAGTGCTGGCGAACCCGCTGACCACCGTGGAAATATTGCAGGACATGCTGGCAGAGCAGCGCGAGATTGCTGGCCGCCCGGCAATGCAGGCGCAGCTGAAGGATATTCGGGCGGTACTGGGTCTGAGTAAATCGGAAGCTTGAACTGACACCATCATGCGAGTGAACTTGCCCGGGCGCCGCGGCAAGTCCCTGCCGCCTCGCATGTCACCGATCAGGGCATGGAATCGACTTCTTCGCCTTCCTTGACCGGAACAGCCAGATCTTCCTTGGTAATCCCCAGGTACATCAGGAAATTGCAGCTTATATGCAAAGATGTGTAGGTACCTACGGTCACGCCCACGATCAGGGACACAGCAAAACCGCGAATCGCCTCACCCCCCATGATCAGCATTGCAGTCAATGCCATCAAGGTTGTCAATGAGGTGACGAAGGTTCGTGAAATCACCTGATTCAGCGTGGTGTTCAGGATGTGCTCCGGGTCGGTCGAGCGCATAATGCGGAAATTCTCCCGGGCACGGTCAAACACCACGATGGTGTCATTAAGCGAGTAACCGATCACGGCCAGCAGCGCCGCCAGCACTGTCAGGTCAAAGGTCAGGTGGAACAGGGAGATGACACCCAGCACCACAATGATATCGTGTGCCAGTGCCGCCACCGAGGCAATACCGAATTTGTATTGAAAGCGCACCGCCACATACAGCATGACAATGCCCAGCGCCACCAGCAAGGCCAGGCCGCCACGCTCCGCCAACTCCGCGCCAACTTTCGGACCCACATATTCCGAGCGCCGCATCTCAATGGGCGTGTCGCTTTCGGCCTGCAGCAATGCAAGCACCTCATTACCCAGTGAGGCGGCCTCATTGTTCATGGCTTCATCGTCGCCTTCAGCCACAGGCAGGCGCACCAGCACATCGCGATCCGACCCGAAGGTCACCACCACAGCGTCCTCATAACCCGCGACGATAAGCTGCTGGCGAATGTTCTCGGGATTCACCGACTCGGAGTAACCGACTTCAATCAGCGTACCACTGGTGAAATCCAGACCGAATTCAAAGCGGTTGATGGCCAGCGACAGTATCGCCACCACCAGCATCACCGCAGAAATGATTCCGGTAATGCGTCGCTTGCGCGGGCTCATGAAATCTATGTCGTTTTTTAACAATGCCATGCTAACGTTGCCTTTGCCTGTGCTGTAACGGTGGCCTTAAGCGGCCTTAATGAATGGGCCGATTGAGAGCTTTTTAACAGCCCGCCCACCATAAATTGTATTGACGATAAATCGCGTTACCATGATCGCGGAGAACATGGAGGTCATGATGCCGATCATCAATGTGACCGCAAAACCCTTGACCGGACCGGTGCCCACGGTAAACAGTACCATCGCCACCAGGAAGGTGGTCAGGTTGGCATCCACAATGGTTGAGAAGGCACGATCAAAGCCCGATGAAATGGCATTCTGAGGCGACAACCCGGAGACCATTTCTTCCCGTATGCGGGTGAAGATCAGTACGTTGGCATCCACCGCCATACCGATGGTCAACACGATACCGAAGATACCCGGCAATGTCAGTGTGGCACCGATAATGGACATCATGGCCACCAGCAGCACAATATTGATCATCAGCGCCAGATTGGCGGCCAGACCAAACAGGCGGTAGTAGTACAGCATGAAGGACATCACCAACAGGTAGCCCAGCAACACCGCACCGGCGCCCTGCGCAATATTCTCGGCGCCCAGGCTGGGTCCGACCGTGCGTTCTTCGATAAAGTACATCGGTGCTGCCAGCGCACCGGAGCGGATCAGCAGAGACAGGTCATTGGCTTCCTGTCCACTGAGACCGGTGATAACAAACTCACGCCCCAATGCGGCCCGAATCACGGCATGGCTGATCAGCCGGCGCTCTTCGTAGGTTTCCTGACGCTCAACGGTGTTGCCTTCAGCATCTTCGTCGAGCACGGTGCGGGTTCGGGTCTCGATCAGCAGAATATCCATTGGCCGGCCGATATTTTCGCGTGTCACCCGGTTGAATTGCTGCCCCCCCTGCGCGTCCAGATTGATCACCACCTGGGGCTGGCCATACTGATCCAGTGCCGAGCGCACATTGCTGACGCGATCACCCTGCAGAATCACATCATTGTCGACACGAATCTGCTGCCCCTGATAGTCATAGACTTCATAGCTGGTTGACGAGGCGCCGGCATTGGCCTCCAGATGAAACTGCAGGGTAGCGATACGCTGCAGAATACGCTTTGCCTGCGCGGTATCCTGGACACCAGGCAACTCCACTACAATTCGGTCGGGGCCCTGTTGCTGCACGATCGGTTCCGACACCCCCAGAGAGTTGACACGGTTACGAATCGTGGTCTGGTTGGCGGCAATGGTATCAACCTGCATCTGCTGAATACTGGCGGGCAACATGGTCAACTCAAGCAGGTAATCGCCGCCGGTTTCCCGCGCCTGCACCTGCAGGTCGCTAAAACCATCGCGAATGATGCTCCGCGCCTGACTGCGGGATTCTTCATCCGCAAAACGCAGCTCAATTTCGCTTTCGCCCACCAGTTCCAGCGAGCGCGAGCGGATACGTTCGGAGCGCAGCTCCTGCCGGATCGTGCTGAGGATATTCTCCATACGCCTGCGTAGCGCGGTTTCCATGTCGACTTCCATCAGGAAGTGCACACCACCCTGCAGATCCAGGCCCAGATTCATCTTGGTTGCACCCAGCGACTGCAGCCAATCCGGTGTGGTTGCTGCCAGGTTCAGGGCAATGATGTAACCGTCCGGCAGGGCCTCTTCGATAGCGCTTTTGCCACGTAGCTGCTGGTCAAGGCCGGCGAACCTGATCATGGCCCCCATATCCGTGACTTCGTCACCAAAGTAATCAACTCCGGCCGCGCGCAAAGCATCGGTGGCCATGCCCAGGTCGAGTTCGGTAATGGCATCGTTCTCGTGCGAAATCTGGATCGCCGGGTCGTCAGGGAATAGATTTGGTACAGCAAAAAGCACTGCCAGTGAAATCACCAGCAGTACCATGACGTTTTTCCATAAGGGAAACTTGTTCAGCATGTCTCGTTAAGCCTGTCAGATTGACTTGATGGTGCCTTTCGGAAGCGCGGCCGCTATTGCAGACTTCTGCAGACTGACTTCAACACCGTCAGCCACCTCAACAGTGACATAGTCATCTGACACTTTTGTGATACGGCCCAGAATACCGCCACTGGTCAGCACTTCGTCACCTTTGCTCAGGCCACCCACCAGTTCGCGGTGCTCTTTCGCGCGCTTGGCCTGTGGACGCCACAAAATAAGGTAAAACAGCAGGAACATGCCGCCAATGAACAACAGATTGAACATGGCGCCACCTGCTGGCGATGCGGCATCCTGAGCGTGGGCGGAGCTAATCAGAAAATCCATAACACAAGTCTCTCAAGCAATGGGGCCTGCCGGGAACTACCCGGTGCGGCCGAAGGGTCAATGGTTATTACTGTAATATAAAGGCGAATCTGCCGCCTGTCAGGCGTCCTGCCGGGTTTCCAGCACACGCTGATTTCGGTAAAACGTTTCTGTAAAGGCGGTAAATCTACCCTGTTCCAGGGCCTGACGCAAACCTTGCATCAGGTCCTGATAGTAGTGCAGGTTATGAATTGTGTTCAATTGCGCGCCCAGCATCTCCTTGCACTTGTCCAGGTGATGCAGATAGGCACGGCTGAAGTGCTGGCAGGTGTAACAGCTACATGCCGGGTCCAGAGGCCGGGTATCGTCCCGGAAGCGGGCATTGCGCAGCTTGAGCAGGCCCTGACTGGTAAACAGGTAGGCGTTGCGGGCATTGCGGGTGGGCATGACACAATCAAACATGTCGATGCCGCGGCTCACGGCATCGACGATATCCGTGGGCGTACCCACGCCCATCAGATAGCGGGGCTTGTGCGCGGGCATACGGTGACCGACATAATCAAGCACGCTGATCATCTCTTCCTTGGTTTCACCAACGGACAGACCGCCAATGGCGTAGCCGGGAAAATCCAGCGCCACCAGGCCATCCAGCGACTCCTGTCGCAATTGGTTGTACATACCGCCCTGGATAATACCGAACAGGGCTGCGCGATGGTCGCCATGGGCCTCTTTGCAACGCACGGCCCAGCGCAGGGATAGCTGCATTGAGTCACGGGCCTCGGTTTCAGTGGCAGGGTATGGCGTGCATTCGTCAAAGATCATGATGATGTCGGCGCCCAGGTCCTGCTGCACTTTGATTGCGGACTCGGGACCGAGAAACACTTTGGCGCCATCAACAGGTGAGCGAAAATTGACGCCCTCTTCACTGATCTTGCGCATGTCACCAAGGCTGAATACCTGGAAACCGCCGGAGTCAGTCAAAATGGGTTTGTCCCAGCCCATGAAGTCGTGCAGGTCGCCGTGCTGTTTGATAATGTCGGTGCCAGGCCGGAGCATAAGGTGGAAGGTGTTGCCAAGAATAATCTCGGCGCCGGTGCCTTTGACCTGCTCGGGCGTCAGACCTTTTACGGTGCCGTAGGTGCCGACGGGCATGAATGCGGGGGTCTGCACTTCGCCGCGCGGAAACGTCAGCGTGCCACGCCGCGCGGCGCCATCAGTTGTCTTCAGTTCAAATTTCATGTGTTCTCTGCTTGGTTATGACAATCAAATTTGGATCAGCGATCTGTTGTCGAGCCACGGGGTGTGGGAGGCGCTTTTCGGAGACGCCCGTGAACCCATCCCTGGGGGGCTCGGATGCGACCGTCCGAGGGTCGCATACGCTCCGAAATTCGCCTCCCACACCCCGCGTCTCTTGCTGCAAACTCAACCTGACAGATTGCACGTAAGGTAGAGACGCGGGATGCTGATTGTCTGCTTGAGGAGCGTCGACGACCCTTGGACGGTCGTCGCCGAGCCCCCCAGGGATGGGTTCACGGGCGTCTCCTCTAGCAGACAATCAGTAGCCCGCGGCTCGGAACGAAATGGCAATTCTCAATCAATCGGACTTCCTGTGTTCTCGGGTCGCGCGGAAGCGGACATCGGGCCAGCGCTCTTCCATCAGGGCAAGGTTCACACGCGTCGGTGGCAGATAGGTCAGGTGATCACCCCCATCAACAGCCAGGTTCTCATAGGCCTTCTTCTTGAACTCCTCAAACTTCTTCGCATCATCACACTCAACCCACCGCGCACTGTAGATGTTCACCGGCTCATAAATGCAATCCACCTTGTACTCATCCTTAAGACGGTAGGCCACCACCTCAAACTGCAGCACACCCACCGCGCCGACAATCAGGTCATTGTTGCGCTGCGGCATGAACACCTGCACCGAGCCCTCTTCCGACAATTGCTTCAGACCTTTTTGCAACTGTTTGGTCTTTAATGGATCCTTCAGCCGGATGCGGCGGAACAGTTCCGGCGCAAAGTGCGGGATACCCGTGAACTGCAGGTCCTCACCTTCGGTAAAGGTGTCGCCGATCTGAATGGTGCCGTGATTGTGGAAACCGATGATATCGCCGGACACTGCGTTTTCTGCCTGCTCCCGCTCGCCCGCCATAAACGTCACCGCATCACTGATGCGAATCTCCTTGCCCAGGCGGCAATGATGCAGTTTCATGCCCTTGCTGTAAGCGCCTGAACAGATGCGCAGAAAGGCAATACGGTCGCGATGGTTTGGGTCCATATTGGCCTGGATTTTAAATACAAAAGCCGAAAATGGTGTTTCTTTCGGCGTCACCGAACGGGTTTCGGTAGCGCGCGCCCGCGGTTGCGGTGCCCATTTGACGAAGTCGTTGAGCATCTCGCGCACACCAAAATTACCCAGCGCGGTGCCAAAAAACACCGGCGTCATACGACCTGCCAGATATTCGCGGAGATCAAACTCATTGCTGGCGCCGCGGACCAGTTCAATTTCATCGGCAAAGTCATCCGCATAGGCACCCAGCAGCGCTTTTGCCTCGGCGCTGCGCAGCCCTTTGATCTGCACATCATCCGGAATACGGGTACCCTGGCCATGGTGATAGACATGGATGGTATCGGTGTACAGATTGTAAACACCCTTGAAACCCTTGCCATTACCCAGCGGCCAGTTGATCGGCGCACAACGGATGTTCAGTACCGTTTCAATTTCATCCAGCACTTCGATCGGCTCGCGGGTATCACGGTCCAGTTTGTTGACGAAGGTGAAGATCGGTGTGTCACGCAAGCGACAGACTTCCATCAGCTTGATGGTACGATCCTCGACACCCTTGGCGCCATCGACCACCATCAGAGCGGAATCTACCGCGGTCAATACCCGATAGGTATCTTCCGAGAAGTCTTCGTGGCCGGGCGTATCCAGCAGGTTGACGACGGCGTCATTGTAAGGAAACTGCATCACCGACGAGGTCACCGAGATACCCCGTTGCTGCTCCATTGCCATCCAGTCCGAGGTGGCGTGCTTTTCGTTACGCTTGCCCTTGACCGAGCCTGCCGACTGGATCAGCTTGCCGAACAGCAGCAGCTTTTCCGTGATCGTGGTTTTACCGGCGTCCGGGTGCGAAATAATGGCAAAGGTACGACGCGTCGCAACTTCCTGCGCTAGTAGATTGGTAGACATTGAATACGGGTCTTGTGGTTGCAGCAGCACACGGCTGCCAGGGACTTAAAAACGCTATTTTCGCCGATGTCTCGCAGACAAACAATCATAAAGCGGCAAATAGCGGCAAGATCAGAGCTGTGATACCCTTGCGCGCCTCAAAAGACGCATAGCTGGCAAATCCATTATTTCGCCCGTCACTGCTTTCACACTCATTTACAAGGATCCTGTCCATGGGCCTGCTCGTTATTGTCACCGTGCTGTGGGCGTTCTCATTCAGCCTGATTGGCGAATTCCTCTCCGGCAACGTCGACAGTGACTTTGCCGTATTGACCCGGGTAACACTGGCGGCCCTGATGTTTTTGCCCTTTACTGTCTGGCGCGGTATCCCGCGCCCGCTGGTGACCGGCATCATGTTGTGCGGTGCATTGCAGTTCGGTATCACCTACGCGTTGATGTACCGGTCTTTCAGTATGCTGACCGTGCCTGAAGTGTTGTTGTTTACCATTTTCACCCCCTTGTATGTCACCTTGATCGACGATGCCCTCAATCGTCGATTCTCTCCCCTGGCATTGCTGGCCGCGGCCATAGCCACGCTGGGCGCTGCAGTGATTCGTTTCGACGGTCTGAGCCAGGATTATCTGACCGGTTTTGTCCTCCTGCAGATCGCCAACATTACCTTCGCAGCGGGTCAGGTAGGTTACAAACACCTGATGCTGCGCTGGCCCGTAGCAATCGCGCCATGGCGGACATTTGGCCACTTCTTTATAGGTGCCCTGATCATTGCACTGCCGTCATTCCTGATTTTTGGCAACAAGCAGATGTTGCCTGACAATGCCTTGCACTGGGGCATCCTGGCGTGGCTGGGTATTGTTGCGTCCGGTGTCGGCCTGTACCTGTGGAATCGCGGCGGTTGCGAAGTGGATGCCGGCACCCTGGCAGTGATGAACAATGCTCTGGTGCCAGCCGGCCTGGTCGTCAACCTGGCGATCTGGGGTCATGATGAGCCGTTGCTGCCGCTGATCATCGGCGGCGGCATTATCGCGCTGTCATTGTGGCTCAACTCGCGATTCCGCCGACCGGTCAGCCGACCTCAGGTCCAGTGACCGCGACCGGCCGGCCGGGATTGGTAATCCATTCACTCCAGGAACCGGCATACAGGCGAGGCATCGGCAGCCCGGCAATAACCGCAGCCAGAATATTGTGGCAGGCGGTAACGCCGGATCCGCAGTAGCACACCAGGTTCTGTCCCGCGTCGACATCCGGGAAGCGTGCCTTCAGATGCGGGGCCGACAAAAACAGTCCCTCGGCATCCAGGTTGCCAGTGCAAGGCAGACACATGGCACCCGGAATATGGCCGGCAACCGGATCAATCGGCTCGACTTCACCACGAAAGCGCTCCGGCGCCCTGGCATCCAGCAAAACCAGGTTTGCCTGATCGGGCGCTTCACCAACCTGTGCAAGGACGCCATCGGCGGCTACCAACAACGCGTTATCCGGCTGCGCGGTAAAATCGCCCGGCCAGGGCCGCACCGTTCTCTCGGCAGTCATCGGCATGCCCGCCTGGCGCCAGGCACTGAGACCACCATCGAGCACACGGACCCGGGTATGACCCAGCCAGGTCAGCAACCACCAGAGTCTGGCCGCATAAAAACCCGGACCATCATCGTAGACAATGACCTGGTCCGACTTGCGCAAACCGATCTCACGCATGCGCGCCTCGAACACATTCGCATCCGGCAATGGATGCCGTCCGGTGACACCCGGCACGATGGGCGATGACAGGTCCTTATCCAGATCCAGATAGACGGCGCCGGGCACATGTGATTCGGCGTAGGCTTGCGAACCATAGGCCGGATCATCCAGCTTGAAGCGAACGTCAAACACAAGCACATCGTCATCCGCCAGTCGTTGAGCAGCTTGAGACACAGAAATCAGAGGGGATAGCGTCATGAGGTTGGTCTACCTGAATAGTTGCTGACAATATTACTGCCCTGAACATTAGCAGCTGGCCAATGGCAGACGCAACTCAGGCTCAGCTCCAGGCCGGTCAACAACGGGCATATGTTTGCACCGGGCGCCACCAATGCGCCGTCACACAACTGTCATATCAAGGACGCACGGCTGTCACAAAGCACTGCCACACTGGCGCCAATTCAGATATCGGAGACCCCGGTCATGATGGAGCGAAGCATAGTCGCATTGCAATGGTTAGCCGCCCTGGATGCCCGACTGTTTCTTGGTCTCAACCGTCTTCACCAACGCATGCAACTGGAAACACTGATACGTTTTATATCCTTCACCGGAGATGGTTACCTCTATCTGCTGATGGGTCTGTCTCTGCCGATGCTGTTCCCTGACCAGGGCACAACATTCCTGTTGGCCGGTTTGTTGGCCTTTGTGATCGAACTGCCCATTTACTGGGTGCTCAAAAGAAGCTTCAAACGCCGACGCCCGTTCCACGTTGTACAAGCAATGACACCGGTATTGAAACCCTCTGACGAATTCAGCTTTCCATCCGGCCACACCACCGCGGCCTTCATGATTGCCGGCATCACCAGCATCTGCTTTCCCGGCGTCAGCCTGCTGGCCTACACATGGGCGGCCCTGATCGGTCTGTCACGCGTCATGCTCAAGGTGCATTTCATTTCCGATGTGCTGGCCGGCATGTTGCTGGGATCACTGATTGCCTATTTGAGCCTGAGCATAATCACAGTCTATTAACACAACAGGTTCTGGGGTAATCTTCAGGGTTACAGCCAACCATGATCGGAGTCCAAAATAATGAAAACCCTGGTAAAAACCTCTCTCTTGACCTTGATGCTGGGTGCCTTGAGCATCAGCAGCGTGAACGCTCAGGGCAACGGTCCGCTGCGTGCCGCCATTGATGGCGAGCATCGCTCTGATCTTGATCGGACACGCGATGTCTACCGCAACCCTTACGAAACGCTGACCTTCTTTGGCGTAGAACAGGATGACACGGTCATCGAAGCCTGGCCCGGCGGCGGCTGGTATACCCAAATCCTGGCCCCTTACCTGCAGGATCATGGCACCCTGATCGGCGCCACCTATGATCGCAGCCCGGAACCGCTGGCTGGCTGGATGAGCGGCAGCAATGCCACGTTCCAGCGCCTGCTCGACAGCAACCCGGATGTATACGACGACGTTGTCATTGCCGAGCAGCTGACCCAGGCCCAGTCGCGTATCGCTGCGCCGGGCAGCGTCGATGTCATTCTCGATTTTCGCAATGCACACAACTGGATTGGCATGGGGGCAGAGAGCGTCATCATGGCGTGGCACGAAGCGCTGAAGCCCGGTGGCACCGTGGGCATAGTGGATCACCGCTGGGATGCCGATGAAGCCGCGATTCCTGGCAACGGTTACATCCACGAACAACAGCTGATCGACCTGATGACTGAGCACGGCTTCACGTTCGCCGGCAGCTCGGAGATTAATGCCAACCCGAACGACCCCAAGAACCATCCCGATGGCGTCTGGATGTTGCCTCCCAACCTGCGCGGTTTGTCTGCCGAACAGCGGCCGGCGTTCCTGGCCATTGGTGAAAGTGACCGCATGACCATGAAGTTCATCAAGAACTGATCTTAAAAAGCACGTACGACACAAAGCTCGTGCAGCAGGTGGAGCGGGGTGTCCGTCGAGGAACAATCAGGCGCCGAAGGCGTCGTTCCGAGACCGACCCCCGGTCTGCCCGCTGCATGATCGTCATTCCAGGAAATTCAGTATCTGAACACTCAACGACTGCCAGGCATCACCGCCCAGTGAGTGCGGCCCAATGATCAGATGATTCAGCACATCAGCAGCATCCCCGCTTTTCTCTATTTCAATAAACTGCCACTGGCTGAGCTGGTGTTCAGCAATAAAACCACGCACGCCGTCGGCTGATACCAGCTCATCACGCGGCTGCATGAATACCCGCGTCGGTATATTCAGCGCCAGTCTGCCATCCGGCTGCCCGGCCAACTCATTGAACCGGTTCACGCCCTGGTAAAGTGCCAGATAGGCCGACACCGGGGCGTAATCATTGGCGCGGTATATGCGAGGCGCAACACTGGGCAAATACATGTCAGGAAAAACCTGCAGCGGATACAGCAGATACGAAGACCACTTCAGGCTAATGGCCGGCGCCAGCAACACCATGCGATCAATATCACCGACACCCGGGTCAGAGCCATGCCCCGGGTTTTGCACCAGGTAATCAGCACTCAACAAACCACCCAGAGAAAATCCGACCAGATACAAAGGCCGATCCAGCACTGCCGCCCTGCGGGCTGCCGACTGCACCGCCCGTCCGATGTCATGCTGCCAATCGGCGAACGTTGCTTCGTTAAACTGCAGCAACCGGGCCTCGTCATCCAGCGCATTGCCATGGCCGGCCAGCGACAGACTCAGCACATCCATGTCGGCATCAAACAGCAGCTGCTGTACGTCCAGCATGGCGGAGGGATCAAGGTTGAGGCCGTGCACGAGTACCACAACCGCAGCCGGGTCTTCGTGTTGGCGCCAGCTCAGGCCCAGCGTTTGGTTATCCAGCGCCAATTGCTGCTGCGCCGACAGCGTCTCGCGAGTGATGTCCCCGGGGTAAGAGGCACAGGCTGTTGCGACAAACGCGAGGAGCAGCGCAGCCAGAGACCGCATCACACTTCCCGGGCGTGGCGGTAATCCATCCATAACAGGAACTGCAAACCAAATATCAGCGACGCACTGAGCAGGTGGGTCGGTTGCACCAATGCCGGCATGCCCAGATGCCCCAGCGTTGCTCCGGACACAACTGCCAGCACAATGACCGCCAACATGCCCATGGCCAGTCGGGTCAGACTGTGATGCAGCCCCAGAGACCGATACAGCAACCAGACCAGCCAGACATTGGCAAACAGCACCACGGCAGAGAATGTACGATGGACATAGAAAAACCAGGGCAGCGCCGACACCCAGGCCGAACGTTCCTCCCCCTGGGTATGGTTCAGGAAGTCCACCATCTCGCGTACCTGGGTACCCATGGCCACCTGCAGCACCGTCAGCGCCAGCACCACATAAAGCCAACGCTGGAACCGGGGACCAACCGCCGCTACGCTTTGCGCCGCCAGCACACCCCGGCGCGCACGCGCCAGTGCAAACAGCAAGGTGCCGACAATGGCCAATGCCATCAGCATATGCAGAGTGATCATTCCCGGCTGCAGGTTCGAGGCCACGACTCGCGAGCCCAGCCAGCCCTGATAGATGACCATCAGCAACGCCGCCACAGAGGCAATCGTGATCCACCGGTCATACTGACGCAGCGGCAGCGATTTAAATGCTGTTATCAGAATCAGCAGGCCAATGCTGACGCCCGCCAGACGATTCAGATACTCGGTCCAGGTTTTCACCGGATTAAATCGGGTTTCTGCGTAGCCCCGATCGGCGTATATTTCCTGATAATTGTCAGGCAATTGCGCCTCACTGATCGGGGGAATCCAACTGCCAAAACAGGTAGGCCAGTCCGGGCACCCCATGCCGGCGCCGGAGGCACGCACGCTCGCCCCCACCAGGATCAGAAAATACACTGCGCAGATGGTGATCAGCGCAATGCGGCGAAACGATTTTAGTTTAGCGGTATCTTCAGTCATGTGTTCAGTGTCAGTCATAGTCTACTTTCATCAGAATGTGGAAAAACAGAGGCCGTGGACTGGTCGCTACTGCGCCAGGTTGAAGGCGTCACGCCATGGGTGTCCTTGAATGCCTTATTGAAAGACGACAGCGAGGCATAACCCACATCCAGTGCGATACTTGAGATGGGGATATGTTCTTCCGCCGGATCCAGTAACCGCCGCGCCGCCTCCTCTATACGATAGTGATTAAGAAACTGATTAAAATTTCGGTAGTGCAATGACTGATTGATCAGCCGGCGCAGACGATACTCCTGCACCGAGACCTGGGCCGCAAGATCACCAATCGTCAAACCGGATTCTGCATATAGCCGATCTTCCTGCATCGCTTTCAGGATCCGGTCTATCAATACCTGGTCCTGGCGCGATACCACATCACCATTGTCTGGCACCGGGACCTTGGGCACCGGCGCATCAGCAGCCGTCTGAATCAGATGCGGTGCCTGATTCTGAAACCGGAACATGGCCAGATTGACCGACAGTATCAACACAAAAACGACCAGAAAGTACAAACTGTCCAGCTGCGGACTGCCAATCCAGAAAAACCCGGTGCCTATGATCAGTCCGACAATACTGCCCATGCCGATCGCAAACGGCACCCTGACCTGGCGCCGGGATTCAATAAGGTCACCATCGCGCCCCCGGCAAGCCATATAAACCACATGACACGCCAGGAACAGCATGACCAGCTGCGGGATGTAGAAATAAAACAGGAAAAAACCACTGGTACGCGGCACCGATCCATCATAAATGAACAGACCAATCACACGAATCGCTATATAGGCACCGATCAGTGCCCACATGGCGGGTTGAATACGCCGGTGATCTTCAAACAGATACCTGGCAATAATCCACAATACCGCCGGCGCCAGCGTTGCCATCATGGAGAACAGCATTCTCAGTTCTGCCGGCATGGGCGCCATTGAGCGCGAAAGAATGTAGGCAGCAATACAGGCGCTGAATAAAACAATCAGGCGCGACAACAACTTACCGGGAAAGTACACCAGATAAAGGCTGGCCAGAAACATCAGCTGGGAAATTGCCAGATAACTGCTCGCGGAATGAATCCATTGCATAGTAGGTGCGTGCTCGTTTAGCCATGGACACGTCAGTTGTGCCGAAAGATGGCGCTGCCATAATGCCGGCAGATCGATCATCGACGACAAGTATAACAGGCATAAAAAAACCCCGGACAACTTTCCTTTGGAAAAGCTGATCGGGGTTTTTTATCACAGCTGACAGGCACCGGGCACGGCCCCTGTCAGCCAGCCGCATTGTATGCCCTGAATCGGCATACAATGCTCAGGGATTAACGTTTACCGTGACATACTGGTCATGATACAGACCACCGTCATCAGCGCGTCCCCACAGGATATACTGACCTGGCTCATCAAAGGTCACCGACACTTCATACACACCATCCTCAGGGATGGGTGGTGGCGTCCAGTAAGCACCCCACGGTGAGTTGGCGCTGGCGCGGGTGTCTTCCCAGGGCTTGACCTGCTGGGGAGAGAATGTTGCCTTGCCTTCACCACGATACACGTTCCACGACAGGAACAGACCATTGGTCTTGCCTACCGTGATACGCGAGGGTGCGTCCTTGAAGCGACGCATTTCCGAGCTTGCCGTGCGACTTGCCAGCGGGTAACGGAAGTTGCCAACGTTGCCCGGCGTGGGCAGTCCGTCATCATCAACGCGTGCCTGCAGCGTCAAAGGTTCACCGACACGGACATTGCGGATGGTATCACCCAGCACTGTCACCTGTGGTGCCGTGTTGGCACGCGACTCAGGCGTACTGGTGCCCGCACCCAGAGAACCGGTTTCCGAGGCAATAACAACGCTGTCTACCACATAGTCTTTAGCCAGCGTGGCATAGGCAGTGCGGGTCTCGCCGTTGGAAGTCACGGTCCAGGCCAGCTCCTTGTCACCCCAGTCAGCCGGCACCTGCACCTTGAAGGTGAAGCGATTGCGGCGTGGCAAAAAGTGAGTCGGCTGACCGCGGTCGGCATCTCCCGGTGAGAAGAAATTGTTCTCACCCACCGGTATATCCAGCTCTTCTTCCCAGTTTTCGTTGTGATAACCAAACAGGAAGCTGTAGCTGCCGTCGTCGTTCTGTTCCCAGCCTTCATAGGCCACTTCGATGTGCTGCCCTTTGCGATAGGTCTGTGCTGACGCAGCAACAGACCACAACATCGCCACACTCAATACCGTTGCCAGGGCAACAGAGCAGGTTTTTCCAAAACGTACCAGCATTACTCTACCTCCGCCCGGCTGATCATTGCTTCCGGCATTTTTTCTTTTTCGTCGTCTGTCACTGTGAGGTAATTGATCATGGCCTCTGACATTTCTTCTTTGTCTTCATCGGTCAGCTCTATGGGTGCCACCAGCGGCGCCAGGCAAAGCGGACAACCAATCACGTGGTCATTGGGACCCAGATCAAGGTTCTTGCGACGATTGGTCATTTCCTCGAGGAACTGGTCTTCCGTCATACCCACACGCATACCCAGATCGATAAACATGTTGGTTACAGAGCGGTTACCGGAACCCTGCCAGTTGCGCGAATCCGGTACATTCGAGTTGGTGCTGGTATTGTTCATGTAGCCGGTGATGTGCAACACAGTGCCTTCGGGCAGCAATGGCGCTGCATCCTCGCCAAAGGTGTATCCACGGACCCAGTTGTGGTCGTAACCCACACAGGACAACGTCTCAACTGTGTATCCCCAGATCGCTTCCAGGCACATACGCTCGCCGGGCGCGTGCAAATGCGGCTCGAAGGTGACGATTTTGGTCGGCTGCTCCAGCACGGCATAGGCGTGCAACTGCTGATTGTCCTGATTGCCGGTGATGCTGATATCCACACCATTGCCCAGGCCGATGCTGACCGGACGATACTTGGGTTCATAGCCTACCGGATGGAAACGGAAACCGATTTCCAGATGACCGGTAGTATCAACACCGGTAGCGTGCAGGTGCACAGAGTTCGATACCACGTGCGAATTGGCACGCAACAGGCGACCGCCGTCCTGGTCAAAAATGTCCGGGTTACGGGCAATTTCATGCACCGGCCAGGGCACCTGGATGCCTTCAGCGGTACCATCGTCGTTAAACACCTGAGTGCTCCAGATCATGTGGTGAACGATGTTACGGCCACCGACGGTGCCGCCAGCGGCAACCATGTCCAGATCATTCACTTCTCGGATTTCCACCGATTTGACATAACGGTCTTCATTCAGACCAGTCGGGATGCTGGGGATATCACCCCACCAGTCCGGGGCGGTACCTTCCACAGTGATGTCTTCTGTGCGAACTATCAGGTCGGGGGTACCGGCCGTCCAGCGCATGCTGTCATCAAAGTCCAGTGGCTCCGGCGCATTGGCAATGCTGCCTTCCGGCACGCCATTACGCGCCCAGGTAGAGATCTTTGCCAGTTCTTCGTCAGTCAGTGACGGATCCTGCTTGTATTCCTGGATGCCGACATCTTTCTCGGCATACCATGGCGGCATGGCGCCGGCGCGGTCCCGCAGATGCGTGCGATATTCGATCAGGCCTGCATACGGCACAACCTCATCGTAGGACACCAGCGACATCGGTGCCACGCCTTCGGGGCGGTGGCAGCTCTGGCAGCTGCGCTGCAGAATCGGCGTAATATCTTTGTGGAAAGTCACTTCGTCAGTCGCGGATTGCGCTGATACGCTTAATGGCAGCGCGAAGCCGGCGGCGGCCACGAGCTTGATGGCCCAGCCCATGACGGGCGCACTTCGATGGGGGAGTTGCAGTATCCGCACAGGACACCTCCTTTGTTGTTGTTACTATTGACAGGATGATTGGAGCATGAAAATACGGTCGTCGTCTTGCTGATTAGTGACAATCTCTGACGGATTTCTGAAATCACATGTATTTCGTCCGGATTTCATCAGGTGCACGCTACGCTGGCTGCGGCGGGCATGTTATAAAGTCGCTATCTCACAGCCATGCCCGTACCCATGCAGCTTACCCCTCATGGCCGCTTTTCAGGACAACCGCATTAATGAAAACTGCAGTTAGCACAAGAACCCGACAGCCACACCTGACAGCCCTGGTGCTGGGCACTTTGATGCTGCTTTTCGGCAGCAATGCCTTTGCTCAGCACTTCTCACATACGTATCGTTATACCGGAGATGTGGAGATCGATCACATCCCGGATCATGATGAAATACTGCCACAGGCACCTGACAATCTGATTTTACGCTTCAGTGCCGGTGTCAGTCTCGTCAAACTGGTCATGAAGAATGCCGAAGGCAAAGTAATCAACATCAATTTCAGGTACAACCCGGTTGCCAACCGGGTTTTCATCTGGCCCCTGCCTGAACTGCCAAAGTCCGATTACTATGTTGTCGACTGGGGCGTCATCGATCCGGAGCAAAAACTGATGTCAGGCCAGTTCCTGTTCTCCGCCGGCCCTGACGCCGTGCTGCCCAGCAGCCTGGTGACCGAGGAGGACGAGGAACACATCATGGTGCCTGATTATCGCCTGATTGAGCCTGGCAGCTTTCTGGGTCCGGGGCAATAACGCAAGCCCCTGTTACAACAGAGGCCTGTTACAGCAGAGGGAAGTGGCAGGCGACAAAATGATCGTCGCCTGCCGCCTGCATAAATGGCTCTTCCCGGGCACAACGCTCCTGTGCATATGGACAGCGTGTCCTGAACCGGCAACCCGACGGCGGATCGGCAGGTGACGGCAATTCACCCTGCAATAATGGCTCTTCATCCAATAAAGCCTGTTCACGCGCCAGCGGATCCGCATCCGGAATGGAGGCAAGCAGAGCACGGGTATAGGGGTGTACTGGTTTACTGTAGATCGCTTCCGTATTGCCGATTTCACAGAGCTTGCCCAGATACATCACTGCAACCCGGTCACTGATATTTTTGACCACCGCCAGATTATGGGCAATAAACACCATGGTCAGGTGATAACGCGCCTTCATGTCCTCCAGCAGATTGAGAATCTGTGCCTGTACCGACACATCGAGCGCAGAAACCGGCTCATCACAGATCAGTACATCCGGGTCCAGTGCCAGTGAGCGCGCGATACAGATCCGCTGGCATTGGCCACCGGAGAACTGATGCGGGCGCCGGTCCCCGGCACTGGCGGCGTCCAGGCCGACTGCAGACATGACTTCCTCAACCCGGGCCGCGCTATTGTCCCGACCCCAGATGGTCAGCCCTTCGGCGATAATATCGCGCACCCGGCGCCGCGGATTCAGCGATGAGACCGGATCCTGAAATATCATTTGCAGCCCGGTCCGTGTCTGGCGCAGCGCTTCGCCACTGAGCACCGTCATGTCCTGGTCCCGGAAAATCACAGCGCCCGCGCTCGGCGGCGGCAATTGCATGATCGCCCGGCCAATCGTGGATTTGCCGCAACCCGACTCACCCACCAGCCCCAGCGTCTCGCCGCGGGCGACGTCAAAACTGACATCTGTCACCGCCTGCACGGTTTGCTTGCCGACCGCAAAATTGACGCTCAGATGAGCGACACGCAACACGATGTCATCGCGCTCGCGCAATTGGCAGGGTGTCTTGTCAGTCATCCCCCTCCTCCCTGTTGAGCCCTGGTGATATCGGGTAAAAACAGGCGTGCCGGTGCTCCCGGGCGTCCGGCACCTCTACCACAGGCGGTGTCTGCTGTCGGCACCGGGGCTGCACATACTGACAGCGCGGCGCAAACGCACAACCGACCGCCGCATTAATCAACTGCGGGGGACGCCCCGGGATAGCCTGCAAGCGTGTATGGCTGGGATCGTTGATGCGGGGAATGGATTTGAACAAAGCCTCTGTGTAGGGATGTTGCATCGATGTAAACAAAGTGCGAGCCGGTGCATATTCCACGATTCTGCCTGCGTACATTACCGCAATATAATCTGCGCGACTGGCCACAACGCCCAGATCATGGGTGATCAGAATCATCGCCATGTTATGTTCGCGCTGCAATCTGGCCAGCAGATCAAGGATCTGTTTCTGCACCGTGACATCCAGTGCCGTTGTCGGTTCGTCGGCAATCAATAACGCCGGGTTGCAGGCCAGCGCGATAGCAATGACAACCCGTTGCCGCATGCCGCCGGATAACTGATGGGGATACTGGTCAATGCGCCCGGCCGCGTCAGGAATACCGACAGCAGCCAGTAATTCGATGGCACGACTGCGTGCCTGCTGTCGATCCAGCCCCAGATGCTGTCGCAGCGGCTCGGTCAGTTGCACACTTAGCCGCAGAACCGGATTCAATGCCGTCATTGGATCCTGGAAAACCATTGCCATGGCCGGACCGCGCAAATGCCGCATCAACTTGTCCGGCATCTGTGCCAGGTCCTGCTCCTGCGCATTATCCGTGTGGAACAAAATACTGCCACTGCCGAAGGCAATGGACCGCCGGGGCAAAAGCCCCATCAATGAGCGCGCCATCACGCTCTTGCCCGAGCCAGATTCGCCCACAATCCCCAGCGTTTGGCCACGCGCCAGCGAAAAACTGACGTCCTCCACCGCGTGCACCAGGCCGTGGCTGCTGTTCAGACGCACGGTCAGGCCTGTTACCCGGAGCAACAACGGCTCGTGTTGGTTGGCGTCGGTCACAGGTTGGACTCCCGAACATCAAATCGACTGCGCAACCGATCACCCACGTAATTAAGTGAAAGTACGGTTAAAAACATGGTAATGGAGGGCACCAGCGCAACATGAACAGCCGTGGCCAGGTGACGCTTGCCTTCCGAGATCATGCCACCCCAGGTCGGTTGCGGTGCTTCAACACTCAATCCCAGAAATGCCAGAGCGCTTTCGACAATAATGACCAGCCCCATGGCCACCAGGCCATATGCCAGTACCGGCAAAATGACATTGGGCAGAACTTCACGTAACAATATCCGCAAGGTGCCGGCTCCCATGGCGCGAGCGGCCAACACATATTCACGCTGCACCACTGACAGGGTATTGGCCCTGGCTACCCGGGCATACGCGGGGATCCACAAAAAACCGATGGCGACCGAAATAGCCATCAGACTCTGACCAATAAACGCGACCAGTGCCAACAGCAATACCAACCAGGGAAAGGCCAGAATCACGTCCAGCACCGCCATCAGACCACGCTCAAAATGGCCCCGGAAATACCCGGCCAGAATACCCAGAGTGCCTCCAATCACCATACCGATAGTCACCGCCGTCAGAGCAATCACCACGGATACGCGGGCGCCATGAACCAGTCGCGACAGCATGTCGCGACCCAGACCATCAGCGCCGAGAATATTGGTCGTCAGCGGACCATTCAGGCGATTGCTGATAACCGGATCCAACGGATCCCGCACTGGCAGCACGTCGGCAAATATCGCGCTGAGTGCAACGACCAGCAACCAGCCTGCCGCAATCCAGAACCCGGGCCCGAAACCACGACCGAAGACTTGTCGGGCCGCCGCCGAGAAACCTTGCGCCCGACTTCGCACTACACTTTGATCACTGACCTTAGTCCGCATAACGCACCCTTGGGTCCAGCAGGGAATAACACAAATCCACCAGGAAATTGACCACGACATAGGCCGTGGCAATAAACAGCACAATGCCCTGCACCATCAACAGATCGCGCTGCAGAATCGACTGGTACAGAAGCCTGCCAACGCCGGGCAAGGCAAATATTTCTTCCACGATAATGGCACCGCTGATCACACCGCCCAGTTGCAAACCAACCACCGTCATCAGCGAAAACGACGAGGGCCGCAACGCATGTCGCGTCAGAATCAACCAGTTGGGCAAACCCTTGGCGCGCGCCAGGGTGATGTAGTCCTGTTGCAGGGTATCGATCAGGTCGGTGCGCAACAAACGCATATACAAAGCCAGTTCGATCATTGCCAGCGACAATGCCGGCAGGAGGGCGCTGCGCAGATTGGCGGCAGGTGAATCAGTCAATGACACCCAGCCAGTGGCTGGGAACCAGCCCAGGCCGACAGCAAAAATCAGGATCAGAAATATGGCCATCATGAAACCAGGCACTGACATCAACGCAAAACCGACACCACTGATGCTGCGATCGAGGCGACTGCCGGCAAAATAGGCAGACACCATTGCCAGCGGGATGGCCAGCGCCAGCGCAATGACTATTGCCATCACTCCGAGCTGGATGGTGACTGGCAAACGGCTCAGAATGGCATCGGTCACCGATTGCCCGGTCATCGGCGAGCGGCCCAGATCGCCGCTGAGCGCACTGCCCAGCCAATCGAAATATCGAATGACCAGGGGTCGGTCAAGCCCCAGTTCCAGCCGCAGCTGGGCAATCGCCTCCGGCGACACGCCGCCTGCCCCGAGGATCATGACTGCGGGATCACCGGGCAACAAGGACACTAGCATGAAAGTAAAAAAAGAGACCGCAAACAAGGTGCCCAGCAACCACGGTAGTTTTCTGGCCAGTAGTTTCACCGTCTACTCACCCGCCGCCTGCTCAGCCTGCCAGGCCGCATCATCGAGCATCCAGACCTGGGCCCAACTGACCTGGGCTACCGGCATGCCATCACCGAGAGTGCCATCGGGAAAGCTCCAGCCCATAATATTGCGCACACGCGGCTGCACAGCGACGGCGGCCGGTGTCGAGCCGGTCCAGGTATTGGGGACCTGTCCCGTCAACAGCATCATGATTTCTTCCACCGCCGCGTAACGCACATCAAAATCAGGCTCCAGGCGCAGGATTTCCAGATTTTCGTCAATCAACGGATGCGTAAAATTGGTGTAGTTCAGCGGCTGCATGTCGGGCGGACCAAAGTCGTTACTGAGGATGATATACGGATCCTGCTCGTTGCTCGTGCGCCAGCAACTGATCATGTAGTCACCACTGATCACACTCTGAATCTGTGTCGCCTGCTCAACCTGCCGCAACCGGACATCAACACCCACCGCAGCCCAGAACGCCTGATACATCTGTGCCAGGTCAATCAGACTTTGCTCAGGCAGGCACATCATCTCCACCGAGATGGGCTCGCCCGCACTCAACCCGTCGGAACGCTGCGGGTCATTGATATAGTCATCCAGCAGTTCTCGGGCGCGCGCCTGATCAGCCTGCGGCCAGGCTGCCGCGACACGGGGCGAATACCACACATTGTTTTCGTTAAAGTATTGCGTCTGGATCGGTGAAATACCGCGACCGCCCAGCACTTCCACCAACGCCTCGGGTTCAAGCGCCCAGGCCAGTGCCTGCCGCACGCGAGCATCATCCACAGGGGGTACCTGGGCATTAAAAATGGCGCTGCCACTGCTATTGCCCACCTGTTCATACAGATGAATATCTGACAATCCACGAAGTCGTGCCACGATATGCTGTCTGAGCGTCTGGATTACATCCATGTCATCAGAGATAAGACTGGCAAGACGCGCATCTTCATCGGGCAAGGGCCGGAAGGTAATAGCATCAAGGTAAGGTAAGCCCTGCTGCCAGTAATTTTCATTGCGCTGCAGCTCCATGCGATCATCACGGCGCCATTCCACCAGTTCAAACGGGCCGGTACCGACCGGGTACAGTCCGGCCTCATCCCCCAGGCGCTGTACCGCTGTCGGTGATACCGGCCAGCCTACCGCACGGGTCAGCATGTCGGGAAACGGAACGATGCCTTTGCTCAGGTGATAGACAACCGTAAGATCATCAATGACTTCGACACTGTCTACGTCTCTTATAGAGCCAAATGTCACTGAACCCTGACGTTTGTGCAGATTGTCAAAATTCCATTTGATGGCAGCGGCATCCAACGGCGTGCCATCATGAAACTCAACACCGGGTCGCAGACGCAAAGTCCACTCATCAAAGGCATCATTGGGGGTCACAGATTCAGCCAGGAATGGCCGGAAGCGACCCTGGTGATCGAGCTTAACCAGTGGATCAAACAGGGCCATGGCAACCGTGAGCGCTGCCGGGGCAACATGATTGCCGCGACCCGGCAGCCAGTTATTGGTTTCACCCTCCAACGCCACGCGCAGATGGCCGCCATGTACCGGTGGGCCCGGATCCTCAGGTGGCTGATTGTCACCCACCAGCCGGGTTTCATCGGCCGGGGAGCAGGCAATGATCAGAGTCGCTAGCAGGGCAAGGGCAGGCTTGATAAACGTTGGCACGCAGTTCCCCGTCTTATTATTAAGTTGGCTAACAGAGCATCGCAGCCAAACTTAACAGTAAAACGGTTTCCGTGACAAGCGCGTCCGGCGCGTGAGTACGCTCAGTGCAGAGTCGCGTGCGGTGGACGGATAAGGCCGCCGGCAAAATCTGGATGCAAAAGGTCGGTTTGCTTGACCATGAGCAGATCATGCCGGACCAGTTTGTCGTACTCACCTACCGAAACCACATCAACTTCTTCCAGCAGGACGCACACGACATCCTCACCATCCATATCTACCACGACACAACGCTTAAAGCCGTCAACGGTATAAAGGGACGCGAAGCTACCGATATCACAGGCATGGGGGGGATAACGACCAACAGAATTGTTCAGCATGCCATAGGATGAGTATGCCGTGCCAAAGCCGGCTGCCGCCACCACATGAATGATCTCGATGATTTCCGGATCGGTCAGATCAACGCGCACCGATTCAGCAACCGGTGCCGTCTCGCCCTGCTGCTGGCAAGTCACCAATTTCAGGAACAGGTTCATGTCATCCTGATTCCATTCCAGCATTTCTTCGCGCTCGGAGCGCGTGCTGTCAGATGAAAAACTGACAACGCTGGTCTCGATTGTCAGGTCGTTGCGATCGTCTTCGGACTCGAAGGGCACAACCATGGACACCATACAGAAACCTTCGCTTGATTCTGCACTGAGGCGCCAGAGAAAAGGAATATTGCCGGAGAGTTCAACCATGTTGCGTAAGACCCACGAAAAAGCTGGTATTGATACGATAGCACTTGTGCCTGACATTCACCAGTGGAAATCGGGCGCGCGCTTTGCTGTCAAAGCACTACATGTGGGCACAGCAGTAACATTTCAAGACCCATAATGGGTCATCCATTCTCACTTCGTGCGGTAAATTGCACCACCTGTCGACTTGCCTGAAAAAAAACCGGAAAGACGGTTGACGACCTCTGGTTACTGTGGTGGTTTTTGGACTCAATGTTGTCCACAGAATCTGTGGATAAGTCTGGTGATAACTTGCGTAGAAAAGCCCAAAGCACTGGTAAAATGGTAGCTTGACTTAACTTGGTCAAAATTTGATCAATTATTTTTGTCTTATTATTCAATGTATTAACGAATTTATAGGTGTTAATTCCAAATTTTACAAACTTTGACACAATTGATTGACAGTGCTGACACCGATGTGCATAAAACCCGTTGCTTCTCACAGGCGACTGCAATTTATGCCGTTTTCCCTATGTTTTTTCAGGGTTTTTTTTAGCTATAATAAAGTCAATATTTGATCGCCCGAAATGGACTCACCCAGACCCATGAAACCAGCCCTGATCATTGTTACTGTTATTGCCTGCCTGAGCCTTGCAGGCATCTTCGCCCACAGCGTCTACCAGCGGAACATGGCGGTGCAGGAAAGCACTACCCTGGTCATGACGGTAACCACTGATATGCTGGTCAACTGGGACCCGCAAACTGTCCGCCGGCATGCCGACGACGCACTGCTTGCGCAGGAAAATGCCGAATCCATGCAGCGACGTTATACTCCCATGGGCCGACGGCTGGGTGCGCTGCAGGAAATCTACGACATTCGGTACCAGATCGACATGCCCGCCTGGTGGCAGGTAAACGGGCAGGTATCGGCAAGTTACACCATGAATGCCAGGTTCGAATCCGAAGTCGCAACGGTTCGCATCAGCCTGTTCCGGCAACAGGGTCGCTGGCTTATCAGTGCTTTCGACGTTCAGCCGCCCGCCATCGCATCGTGATGACACATGGCGCTCAGCCTAGCTGTCAGCGCGATCCGCGGTATCCCGGGCTTTATCGCTGTCCCTTTTCGCTTCTGCTCTGCCCTCGGCGGACTGCCCCTCGACACCCGGTTGTGTTGCCGGCAACAACCGACGCCACATCAACCCAAGGCCTTTGACAATCAACACCAGAAACAACGCTGCCAGCATCGCGGCCAGCAACACCAGCGCACTGCCAACCAGAAACCATAATAATTCGGCGCCAGGAATATTGTAGGACACCGCCAGCGCATAAATGGAGCCCAGCGCAATGACAAGGCCGCCGATCACTGCGCGGTTGCGACGGGAAATTCTGAATCGTGATTTACTCAAAACCAGGTCCTTTGGGCTTACCGCCCATATCGGTAAAGCTTGCTGTACACAAAGGGTACTGACTGCAGCCCCAGAACACACCGTTCTTGCCGCGCCGCTGCTTCAACAGATGACCACAACGCGGGCAGCGCCAGGCATCCGCCGGCTTGCCGTTGTCATCGGACAACGTCACTTTGCAACCCTTATTGTATCCTGTGCAGTACCAATAATCGCCCCGCGAAGCGTCAGCATCGTTTTTGGCTTCCGCACGAACCAGCGGCCGGGTGCAAACCGGGCAACGATAACGCTCGTCAGGTGTGTCTGACGGCTGCCCGTCCATATCGTAAAGCTTTTTGTCGCAGGCAGGGTAGGTCGTGCAGCCCCAGAAAGGCCCCATCTTGCCTATGATGCGGCGCATCGGGTTGCGGCACCGCGGGCAATAGTGAGTGCGCTGCGGAACGGAGCTTGTGGCGGCCCCTGTCGGCGTCTCAGCATTACGCTTGTCCGCCTTGCTGGCGTTGCCGTCTGATTCGCCCTGGCTGCCACTGTTGGCGGGCACAGGTTTGTCCGGTTCAATTCCATCAAACAGATCTGCACACATGCATGTCGCCTCGATGTCAGACCTGAGGGCTCAGGTCCTCGTCACGTTCCGTATTTGTTGCGATGTCTGATTACTGCCGTGCCTGCTCCAGCCTGGATTCCAGTTGCTGCAATAATTGGGTATTTTCATGTGCTGTGCCAACCGTGATCCTCAGTTTGTCACGCAGGCGCGGCTGGTCGAAGTAACGTATCAGGATGCCATCATCTTTCAATCCCTGATACAGCTGCTGTGCCAGCTTTTCACCGGCCCCTGGCATGGAGTCGGACCCGAGGGGCACCGTTATCAACAGGAAATTGCTTTCGCTGGGCAGAACCGCGAAACCCAGCCCAGTCAAAGCGGTACCCAGGCGAGCACGCTCGTCACGAACTTTTTGCCAGTTTACGGCTGCCTCGTCACGGGCGGCCAACGCCGCTGTAGCCAAATGTTGCGACAAGGCATCCGTATTGTAACTGTCGCGGGTTTTATACAGCATCGGCGCCAGCAGCGACGCCGAGCCGATGCCGTAAGCAAACCTGAGCCCGGCCAGCGAAAAACCTTTACTCATGGTCCGCAGGAACATGACATTGTCGAATTCATGAATCAAGGGCACCGCGTTGTAGTTCTGCGCCGGCTCGATAAAATCGACATAGGCCTCATCGATGACCAGCACACCCTTGAACTCGGCAGCGATTTCACGCAAGCGCGAAACCGGCAGCAATTGTCCGGTCGGCGCATGAGGGTTGACAACAAATGCCAGCTTGGCGTCCACAGCGTTCAACTGAGCCGCAAAATCCTGCGGCAGGGACCAGTCGTCATTGAGGTTGACGCGACTGACACGGCACCCTTGCACGGCTGCCAGTACCGGGTATAAAGAGTAACTCGGTTCGGCCATCCCCAGCGTCTGCCCGGCATCCACAAAGGTGGTGATGGCCAGGCGCAGCAGCTCATCGCCGCCATTGGTTGCCATGATGTTATCCCGCGCCACACCGTGAGCTGCAGCTGCGACATCGCGGAAACCATCGGCAAATGGTTGTGGGTAGCGACGCAGCTCTTCCACACGCAATTGCTTCAGGGCGTCCGCGACCGACGCTGTTGCCGGGTATGGATTTTCATTGGTGTTAAGTTTGATTACCTGCTTTTGTGCAGGTTGCTCGCCCCAGGTGTAACCTGCCATATCTCGGATATTTGCTCTTTCGTATGTCATACCGGGTGCTACCTGTTGTCGGTTTGTTCTGAGTGTCATGTAGGTGGGGGAATGGCGGATCAGGGAACATAGGTCAACGTGCGGTTGTTCCAGCCTTGTCGCCAGCGCTCTTCACCCCGCTCTGCCGGCGCGTTTTCAATCCGTCGCGCCAGCACCTGTCGCGCCGCTGCCGCGAACTGCTCCAGCACAGTGCCGGATCGGGGGTTGTCCAGCATGGTTTCCAGTACCTGCAGCAAGCCCCAACCCTCACCCTGATAACGTTCGCTGACTGACGTACCTTCGCCCTTGAAGTTAACATAGTCGATCAGCGCGTACATACCATGGGGCACCTCGCTGTCAGCAACGCGATAGAACTCGGCCGCAATGGCATCGGGACGCTCGCTGGCTGCCATCAGCGCTGGCAGACTACGCTCCAGACGTCGGACAATATATCCGGCCTGAATACCCCGCGTCTCATTCAGAAAATTACGCAGGGACTGCATTCGGGGGCTGTCAATATCAGCAAGGAACACATCCCGGTCTGGCCAGGGCGATGCCCACCCGGGCAATCCGGCTATCCAGTCAGGCAAATTGACGCCACGTGCCACATAATAGCCAAGCAGGTCAGGAAAGCTCTCGACAAAACGCTCCTGCTGTCCCTGCCGGTACCAGATAAAGTGGCCGATGCCCAATGACGGAAAGTCCTCGCCTACATTCCAGCTGGTCAGGCATGACACCTGCCGGTTACACTCATTCTGAAATATTTGATCAGCAATCCAGTCGGCCTGTGACGGTTCCAGCGGGGGCAACTTTTCATCACCCCGGGCGACGGCAGACAAAAGCAACAGCGCCAGTAGCGCTACCAGACTAACCGGGATTCTGTAGAACCTGTCCCACATGGATCTTTCCTTCACCAGTCACACGTTCAATCAAGTTGGCAGGAGAATATCAGGGCATCCTCCCGAAAGGCGCTGCCAGCCTCACTGGGATAGTAGTGCCTGCGCTCGCCAACCTGCACAAACCCCATTGAGTAGTACAGTGCCCGTGCCGCCTCATTCGACGGCCGGACTTCCAGAAAACAGGCGGTCGCCCCCAGCTTGCGGGCTTCAGCCAGCAAATGTTGCAACATGCGACGACCATATGCATTGCGACGGGAGCCGGGGTGTACACATAACGTCAAAATATGACTTTCACCGACGGCCGCGCTGAGCACGCCGTGCGCGAGGATACGATCACGGGTCGCCAGCACCCAGCATTCATACCCCGCCCGTAAACAATCCAGGAATATGCGTTTACTCCAGGGATTCGGATAGGAGACCTCTTCGTTGTGTACCACAAAGTCGAGATCACTGGGCCGCATTCGACGGCATATCACCTGGCTTGGGTCAGTAATTGTCTGAAACATTGAATCTGAAATCTTGTCCTGTGCAAATGGTTACTCGGCGCCACGATTCAGGCGATCCCGCAAGGTCTGCATGGCCTGCCAGGCGGAACGTTTGAGCTCACCGTTGGCCTCCATGGCATGCAGTGAATGCGTGCGCAGCATGGTAAAACCGAATTGCCGGTGCACAGACAGTTTGCCGTCATGGTCTTCCCCGCTGCCGGCGACATCGCTATACAGAAATGGCGGCGTTTGGTCAGCCAGAATCAACACCATGGCCGACGGCTGCTCACGTAGACGCCGGGCAACAAATCCGTCAACTGCCTGTCGGGCGGCCTGCTGTCCGGTGGGCAGGCCCAGATCTCCGGAAAAAGGCCAGTGAAACGTGTGTTCGTGCCAATCTGTGCTCTGCGCCTGCGGCATCAACGCCAGCAGGATTCGCTGCAACATTTGTCTGCAGGGGCCGCTCAGTCGATCGGCACCTGCAGGCAACATGGCCAGTACGGATAGCCGCTTGTCCACGTTAAACCAGCTAAAGGCAAATTCCAATGCCGGCTCGTCCGTCAATGCCGGCGCCTCTGCCGCTGCTGGCGACTGAGTCGACGTCGGCGTCTGCGCCACAGACGGTGCGTTATCAACAGGCGCAGCAGGCTTACGGGCCTCCGGGGCGGTGTCGGGGGCCGGAGCCTGACGCAGAGCGGCCCGCAATGATGCCGGTATCTGGTCTCCGGCTGCGGCCGGCGCCGCGACGGCCGCCTGTGCCCCCGCTGCCTCAGTCACAGTCTCCGGCTGAGGTTCAATGCCCGTCACCCAGTCGATATCGTGCGAAGTACCTGCCCCGGGCAGCGCTGTCCGCGGAAACCAGCTCTGAATGCCTATTTCCCGCAACAATGTCTGTCTGCGATTCTCTGTTGCCATCAATGGCCCCATCTGTGACTTTCGAATTCGATTATCCGTCAGTCTGGCATTATAAAGCAGAGGAGCACCTGTGCACCAAAGCTATCTTGCTGTGCCGCCACAAACAATTGTACGGTCGCCGCAAACATGTTTGAATCTAAGGTTTTACAGACAAGGTATGCTCCTATGAAAGCGTTGCTGTGCAAATCCTATGGCCCTCCCGAAAATCTGTCGCTGGAAGAGGTTGTTGACCTGGAACCGCTGCCGGGCGAAGTCATTGTTGATGTGTATGCGGCATCACTGAATTTTCCGGACACCCTGCAGATTCAGGGCAAATACCAGTTCCAGCCGCCGATGCCATTCTCGCCGGGTTCGGAAGTGGGCGGCGTGATCTCTGCTGTCGGCAATGAAGTAACCGGGTTTTCGGTTGGCGACCGGGTCATGGCGACCCCCTCAATCGGTGGCATGGCCGAGCAGGTCAAGGTACAACCATCAGGCTTGCGCAAGATACCTGACAGCATGGATTTCAAGACGGCTGCGGGTTTTGCCATGGTATACACCACGTCCTATCACGCCCTCAAACAGCGCGCGCAACTGCAGCCCGGCGAAACCTTGTTGGTGCTGGGCGCCAGTGGTGGTGTCGGCATGGCCGCTGTCGAACTGGGCAAACTGATGGGAGCACGGGTCATCGCAGCAGCCAGCAGCGATGAAAAGCTGGAATTTGTCAACCAGGCCGGGCCGGATGAACTGCTGAACTACGGTGACGGGGAGCTGAAAGAGAAAGTCAAAGCCCTCACCGACGGCAAGGGCGCCGACGTCATTTACGACCCGGTCGGCGGTGATCTGTTCGATCAGGCCACCCGCTGCATCAACTGGAACGGCCGCCTGCTGGTGGTCGGTTTCACCAGTGGCCGCATCCCGTCCTACCCGGCCAACCTGGCACTGCTCAAAGGCAGCTCGATGATGGGGGTATTCCTGGGTCGTTTCCGCAAGGAAGAGCCGGAAGCCTATGAGCAGAATTTCCGTGAACTGTTCGATATGTACACAGCGGGCAAGATCAAACCCATCGTCACCAAGTCCTTTGCCTTCGAGGACTACGTTGCCGCGTTCAACGTGTTCCGTGAGCGCAAAGTCATGGGCAAGGTCACCTTCGAGATCCGCTCGGAGTAACAAGGCCTGCAACATTTCTTTAGAAGGGTACTCGAGATTTGAATCGGGTCGCCCTCCGGGTGGCGGGTGGCGGCTTTCGTAGACGCCCGGGAACCCATCTGACCGCCATGGATGGCGGGAATGGCGGTTTTGCAGGAGCAAAAACCGGCCCTGGGGGCTCGGATGCGACCGTCCAAGGGTCGCATACGCTACTCAAGTCGCCACCCACCACCCGGAGGGCTCGTGCCAACCCTCAGCAGCCGACATCCTCCAAACTGAATTGATTGAACTTACTTTGAATCTGGCACAAGTCAGTCGGGGCTGGGTAACTTATGGAGGAGCGTTGACAACCCTTGGATGGTTGTCACCGAGCCCCCCATGGATGGGTTCACGGGCGTCTCCGCAATAAGTTACCCAACCCCGGCTGACGACCAGAACGAAGCCAACTTGAGCACCAAACAACCGAACGGTTGCACACCTGTGCAGCAATGATGCGGCCTGCCGACCGATCGGCAGGACAACCGCTCTTGATTCCCCTCCCCGCCTCCGTATAATGCTGCTCTTTCGTTTTCAGCATTCCGGCGACAAAAACATATGCTCACAGCACAACAAATCGAACAAGACCTGGCAACACTGAAAGACATCGTCATCAAAATGCGGGATCCCGCCGGACCACTCGGTGTCAAGACTGTCACCATCGACGGTATCGAACAGACCGTTTTCGCCAATATCCCACAGAACCTGCGCGAGATTTACCGGCTCGGCCTCAACGCCGCCGACAAAGACTTCCTGGTGTACGAAAACGAACGCTATACCTTTGCCCGGACCCTCGATATTGCGGAAAACATCGCCCAGGCCCTGATTAACCAGTACGGCATCCGCAAAGGCGACCGCGTCGCCGTGTGTTCACGCAACTACCCCGAATGGTGCATGGCTTACATGGCAGTGACCATAATCGGTGGCATTGTGGTGCCGATGAACTCATGGTGGCAAAGCAGTGAACTCGTCTATGGCCTCAAGGACAGCGGCGCCAGAGTGTTGTTTGCCGATCAGGAGCGCATCAACCAACTGCAACCGGTTCTGGATGATATCGAGGTCAGGATTATTGCCATCAAGCCCGATGCCGGGACAACTGCTTTTCCGGAGTTCTACGCGCTGGCAGAAACAGCAGCGAACGGGCCTCAGCAGGACCTCAACGCTATCGATCTGGCACCGGAGGACGACGCCTCCATCATGTACACCTCCGGCTCCACCGGCACCCCCAAAGGGGTTTTATCCACCCACCGCAATATAGTCAACGCGCTGTATAGCTGGATTTTTGGCAAAGAAGCTACTGACAAGCTGCGCCCGGAACTGGTGGAAGAAAACCCCGAGTTTGACCCTGGCATCCTGTCCAATGTACCTCTATTCCATGTCACCGGCTGTCATGCCCAGTTCCTGGTCAGCTTCGTCTACCTGCGCAAATTTGTCATGATGTACAAATGGAATGCCGAAAAAGCCCTGGAATTGATCGAGTCCGAACGACTCTCCGTCCTGCACGGCGTGCCCACCATGACCTGGGAAGTAATGCATTCGCCCATGTTCGAAAAAACCGACCTGAGCAGCTTGCGAACCGTGCAGAGTGGCGGCGCGTCGCGACCGCCAGGTCATCTGACCATGATGCAGAAAAAATTCGATAGCGTCGTACAGCCCGGTCTGGGTTACGGCCTGACGGAAACCAATGCAATCGGCGCCACCATCACCGGCGCCTTTTATCTGGCCAAACCGGAAAGCACCGGTCGGCCAACTCAACCCGTCACCCAGATCCGGATCGAAGATCCCGATGGCAACGTGCTGGAGAATGGCCTGGCAGGTGAAATCTGCATCAAGGGCGCAACAGTCATGAAAGCCTACTGGCAGCGGCCGCAGGAAACCGCAGAGGTCATCAAGGATGGCTGGTTCCACACCGGCGACATTGGCCTGCTGGACGAGCACGGATTTCTCATCATCAAGGATCGCGCCAAGGATATCGTTATCCGGGGCGGTGAAAATGTTGCCTGTGCCGAAGTTGAATACGCCCTTTCCGAGCACCCGGATGTATTTGAAGCGGCCGTGTATGGATTGCCGGACGAGCGTCTGGGTGAAATCGTCGGTGCCACTGTCATGGTCAGACCCGGTGCTACCCTGAGCGACGCTGACCTGCAAAGCTTCCTGCGCGAACACATTGCTCACTACAAGGTACCCAGCCACATCTGGTTTGAAACCGAACAACTGGAGCGTATCGCCTCCGGCAAAATTGCCAAGAAAATCCTGCGCGAACAGGCTATCCAACGCTTGCACGGGGCCTGATCCAGGTCCCGGTGCCAAAGCAGTGAACACCCGATTCCCGCCTCTGTGTGACCCCCGCCACATGGCTTGAAAAAAAATTTTTAAAGCTATTGCATTCTGCGAGTTTATAACCATAATCCGCTTCGTGAAGGCCGGTCCGGTCAAATCGCTCCACAAAGGCAGTTTGACAGGCTTAAAACCTGCTTCATGCAATCTGATATCCCGCCGATAACCAGATTGCTGGATGGTGACTGATGCTGTAATCCATCGCGGTCACCTGCTCATAAAGATTCCGCAACCGGGGTTTACGAGAGAGGTTTCACATGAAAAGTCATTCGTGGGACGAATTAAACGACAGTGCCAAAGATTTTTTCGATTCCGGCGCTTTTTTGCCGGATGCCGAGTTTGACGAAGAGCCCCAGGACAAGCACGGCCAGCGCCGACGCCTGACCGAAATGCGGCGCCGGACCGAAGAGCGACTGGACTGGAAGCGCATGTACGGCGACCTGCAGTTCGACGAAATGGAAGACAGGCGTTTTTCGGGCGACAGCTTCAGCGCCGATTTCACTGACGATGCTGACGACCTGATCGACGATTGAGCACTGATTCAGTGACAAGAGGGCGTCACCTGGCGTCCTCGCACACGATGCTTTCAAAAGCTGGAAAAGTATGACTTATTGCGTAGCTATTGCGGTAGATGCAGGCCTGGTGTTCTGCTCTGATTCACGCACGAACGCCGGCATCGACCGGGTCAGCACCTACAGCAAAATGTATCGTTTTGGTGTCGATGGCCAACGGCAGTTTGTCATTTTATCCTCGGGTAATCTCGGCACCACACAGGCCACCATCAGTCGCGTCAAACGCGACATCAAAGAGCGCGCGATTCAAAGCCTGCTTACGGTGGAAAGCATCAGCGAAGCCGCCGACTACCTGGGCAGCATCAGCCGTGCCGAGCAGGAGAAGCACGATGCTCACGGCACCGGCTTTGAGGCCAGTTTCGTGATCGGTGGGCAGATTGCAGGCAAAAAGCATCGCATCATGATGGTGTACCCTGAAGGCAATCACATCACGAGCTCACACGACACGCCTTACCTGCAGGTCGGCGAAAGCAAATATGGCAAGCCCATCCTGGACCGCATCCTGACCCGTGACCTGAATCTGGACACTTGCGCATTGTGCGCCCTGGTGTCCATGGATTCGACCATGCGCAGTAATTTGAGCGTGGGACCACCCATAGAGATGCTGGTGTACCGTACAGACACACTGGCACTCGATACGCCGTTGCGTTTCGATGAGGACAGTGAGTTCCTGCGTGAGGTCAAACGCAGTTGGGATCAGCGCCTGAAAGAAGCCTTCCGGCAAATGCCGCCGTTTGCCTGGGCCGCCGCCTGGGACAAAAATCCCGGCCGCGCGGTCAACAACGACGACCTGGATTAAATAGTCACACCCAACCCTTCAAGGTGAGCCTGACGGCTCGCGGCTGCAGAAGATACCGTATTCTTTTGGCGACGCCTGCCGTGACTGGGTGTCACCTTCAGGGGACGCCGTGAATCCGTCCCTGGAGGCTCTTATGCGGCTTCCCTGCCGCATAAGCCCCTTCAGTTGCCACCCAGCCCCGACAGGCTCGTACAGACGTCTCGTGCATTGGCTTCGATCCAGGCCGTGGATGTGGAGGGGGTTGTGAGCGAGGGTGTACCCGAGGAACCTCCCCCTCTGCAGCCGCGAGCCGTCAGGCTCTGACAACTTCCCTAAAAAGGCTGGCTGTGTTTGTTTAATCGAGAAGGTGCCACCGGCGTACCTGAACGAATACAGCGGTCACAACTCCCGTATCGCCGGGCTGGCGATGCACTCAACGGGCTTCTTTCAAACGCGCGATGCGCTCAGTGAGTGGCGGATGCGTCATGAACAGCTTGGAGAACGTATCCCGCGCCTTGTTATTGATACCAAATGCCACCAGCTCATCCGGTAAATGATTAGGCTGCCCCGCCTGAAGACGCTCAAGTGCAGCGATCATGTTCTGCCGCCCGGCCAACGCCGCACCACCGGCATCTGCCCGGTACTCGCGCTGCCGGCTGAACCACATCACAATGGTAGACGCCAGGATGCCCAGCACCAGCTGTGCAATGATCGAGGTAATCCAGAACGCCGGCCCGTGTCCCTGTTCCGTTTTGAACACCACCCGATCGACAACATGGCCAATCACCCGCGACAGGAATATGACAAAAGTATTCACCACCCCCTGAATCAGCGCAAGCGTCACCATGTCACCGTTGGCAACGTGACTGATCTCATGCGCCAGCACCGCTTCCGCTTCCTGTTTTGTCATCTTGCTGAGCAAACCGGAACTCACCGCAACCATTGAACTGTTCCTGGTTGCACCGGTGGCGAACGCGTTGACATCAGGGGACGGGAAAATGGCAACTTCCGGCATGGCAATACCAGCACGCTTGGCCTGATCTGCCACTGTGGTCAGCAACCACTGTTCAGTGGCATTGCCAGGCTGGGAAATGACCTTGGCACCGGTGGATCGTTTGGCAATCCACTTTGACATCGCCAGCGAGATAAACGAACCACCAAACCCGATCACTGCAGAAAACACCAACAATGCATTCAGGTCCAGCCCACTGCCACTCTCGTCCAGAATGCGCTCGACACCCAACAGACGCAAAACCAGGCTCAACACCAGCACAATGGCCAGGTTTGTTACCAGAAACAGCGCAATCCGCTTCATATGAATTTCCTCAATCTACTACCGTATCAATAACTTTATCGTACAACGGGGCAACCTTGGGCAAATCCTTGAACAGGGAGTGAAAGTGTTTTTGCACCCGCGCCATGTTGATCACAGAAATACCGCTAGCAAACCCGAACCATACATAAAGACCGTTCAAATCTCGAAACATCGCAGGGATATAATGGGGGCCAGCAATGGTTCCTTCAAGGTAGTGCTGGTAAAGGGTCGGAATATCGTCCAGCGTCACCTTGCCCACAAACAGCATAGGCAGAATTTCCGGCACGCCCGAATGAATGGCACTGCGAATAAAGTTAACATTCTCCACGAAGCCACGCAGATAAGACAGGTCTTTGGTGAAGACCGAGCCTCCACGTAACGTGCCGCCCCGAAACACCCGCTGGGTAATCTTGTAGGCATCCTTTTCCGGCATGCCACGCTCGCAAAAAAAGCGATAAACCTCAATAAAGTCGGCACCCTGCTCGGCCATATCAACGGCGACTACCCGGTCACTGACCTTGAGCGCGCGACGCGGATAGGAACTGAACGTCAGCGTTTCCATCAGCACCGCCAGGCCTTCCTGGCATGCCGTCACCCGTGGCGAACCGACACTGAGCCAGCTCGCCCATGGCTGTTTGCGCCCGTTGAGCGTCGTGCCAACGTGCACCCAGCCTTCATGCACTGCCAGCACCTGTAAATCAAACTCGGTGAACTCTGCATCCTGATTGATTTTGATATAGTCACCACCGGCGGCTGCATCAGACACAATACCGTCGCTGAGAATGACACGAATGTCTCCGGGCTGAAAATATTCGCCCAGGCGTTGCTGCAGAATGTCTACGGCGGCCGGTGCCGAAATGTGTTTCAGGTAAGGCCGTGCCAGATGTTCCGCGGCGGGCAGGGAGAATATCTCACACAGTTTTTCGCCCAACTGTCGAAGCGATTTGCGGTCGCCACGCAGATGGTCGCGGGCCGAGCCGTAAAGCTCGCGGCTGTAGCGGCCAAAATCGACCGTGCCACGTGTCCGCAGCAGCTCGATTACCAGCAGATACTGGTCAATGGTGTCGCACAGGATGCCTCCCAGGCCGTCTTTGCGTCCCAGTGTCCGCTGAACGTCACGACGCAGGCCCAGAAACCGGTCACGCAGGATATCCGGATCAAAATCCAGTTTGATGCGCTGGTAGTAGGCCAGATCCATATCCGGCATTTTTTGACCATTGCTGGCCAGAAACTGCGACTGTGCCGATGCCGGCCACTTGATCGCATCCAGAATCCGAATCGGACGCTGCAGTTCAATCAATTGGTCGGACAGGGTTTTGACACGCCGCTGATAGTCAGCAAGGCTCATTCGTTGTGGTCCGCCTCGCCATTGACCACGACGGCCTTGATATTAACAAACTCGTGAATGCCAAAACGGCCCAGCTCACGCCCGTAACCGGAAGCCTTGATACCGCCGAAGGGCATGCGGGGATCGGACTTCACAAAATCATTGACCGCACAGGCACCAGCCTGCAGACGTTCGGCAGCAATCTTGGCGCCGCGCCTGGTGTCCCGGGTAAATACCGCAGCCCCTAAACCAAACATGCTCTGATTGGCCAGTGTGATGGCCTCGTCATCACTGCGAGCCCTGATCACCGCAGCCACCGGCCCAAACAGTTCATCGTCAAACGCCGGCATACCAGGCCGCACCTCACCCAGCACCGTCGGCGAGTAGAAAGTCTTGTCGCGCTCGCCGCCGCACATCAGCACCGCACCCAGACGGATACTTTCAGTCACCTGAGCGGCCAGATCTTCACATAAATCCTCACGCGCCTGCGGGCCGACATCAGTCTCCTTCGCCAGCGGGTCGCCCACCACTTTCTTGTTCATGGCCTCGGTCATTTGTGCGGCGAACTCGCCGTAAAGTTTGGTATGGACGATAAAGCGCTTGGCGGCAATACAGCTCTGGCCATTATTCAACAGACGGCTGGTGACGCACTTTTCCACTGCCAATTTAACATCGGCATCCTCCAGTACCACGTAGGCATCACTCCCCCCCAACTCCAGCACCGTCTTTTTGAGCGCCTTGCCGGCGGTGGCGGCAATCTTGCGCCCGGCGTCGGTGCTACCGGTAAAGGTTACCGCTTTTACTACCGGATGTTCGATCAGGGCAGCCGCCCTGGAGCCAGGCACCAGCAAGGTGCGCAGCATATTCTCAGGCAGCCCGGCATCAAGCAGGAGTTTCTCTATCGCCAGCGCGCAACCGGGCACATTGGACGCATGTTTCAGCAGCGCCGCATTACCCGCCATCAAGGCTGGGGCAAGGAACCTGAACACCTGCCAGTATGGAAAATTCCACGGCATAATGGCCAGCACAACACCCAGCGGCTGATAGCACACAAAGCGCTCGACGCCATTGCTGTCCTCATCCGGCAGATATTCATCGACCAGCATGGCGGGGCCCTGCTCAGCGTAATACTCGCAAACCCAGGCACATTTCTCGACTTCGGCTTCGGCACTGACCAGGGTTTTGCCCATCTCCTCGGACGCAAGTTTAGCCAGCGCCCCCTGCTGCTTGCGTAGCTGCGCCGCCAGATCCCGCAAGGCATTCGCCCGGTCCTGCAGACTGGTCTGTTGCCAATGTTGCTGAGCTTTATCAACGCTATCGAGCACAGAATCGAGACGGGTCAGGTCAAACGCCTCATAACTTGCCAGCGTTTTGCCGGTGTACGGATTAACACTACTGATTTTACTCACAAATACCTCATATACCTGCTTTGCAAGTTGTCATTCCGAATCAACAACGTACAGCTTAATCGTGTGGCGCGAGCATCTGGCGCGGATCAACCTGGGTGTCGAATTCGTCACCCGTCATCAGTGACAGGGCCAATACGGCATCCCTCAGGCTAAGCTGATGTTCATCTGCATAGCGCGCAGCCTTGGCTGCTTTTTCATAACCTATCGCCGGGCTCAGCGCCGTCACCAGCATCAGTGAGCGCGACACATTGGTTTCCAGCTGCTCACGGTTGGCTTCCAGGCCACGCAGGCAATGCTGCTCGAAACTGAACATGGCATCCTTGAGCAATTCCATGGACTCCAGCACCGTGTGAATAATGACCGGCTTAAACACATTCAACTGAAAGTGTCCCTGGCTACCTGCCATCGCCACCGTGGTCTGATTGCCCATGACCCGGACACATACCATGGTCAATGCTTCGGCCTGCGTGGGATTAACCTTGCCAGGCATAATCGAACTGCCCGGCTCATTCGCCGGTACCTTTAGCTCCGCCAGTCCGCAGCGCGGTCCGCTGTTCATCAGACGGATGTCACTGGCCATCTTGAACAGGGCGGTGGCCAGGGTATTGAGCCGGCCATGCAAATCCACCAGCGCATCATGTCCGGCCAGTGCCATGAATTTGTTCTCTGCCGGCGTAAATGCAATGCCGCTGAGCTCGCTGATGCGCTCAACCACCGTTGCCGACCAGTCCGGGTGCGTATTTAATCCGGTACCTACAGCACTGCCCCCCAGGGCCAGCTGCTGTATGGACGGCAAGCAAGCCAGCAACTGATCACGCGCGAATACCAACTGCGCACTGAACGCAGAAAACTCCTGCCCCAGCGTCATCGGCGTGGCGTCCATCAGGTGGGTGCGGCCACTTTTCAGGATATCGGCAAAACCATGCACCTTGTCATCGATGCCGTCTACAAGAACATCCAGCACCTCCAGTAGCTCTCGCACTGACTGGGCAGTCACCACATGCATGGTCGTGGGAAAAACATCATTGGACGATTGCGACATATTGACGTGATCGTTGGGATGCAAAGGCTGGTAGGTGCCGCGTGCGTTTCCTGCCAATTCATTGCCACGGTTGGCAATAACCTCATTCAGATTCATGTTGGTCTGCGTACCACTACCGGTCTGCCACACCGACAAAGGAAACTGGTCGTCATGGCGCCCTTTGACGATTTCGTCGCACACGGCAGCAATCAATTCAGCGTGTTTAGCCGGTAGTTTACCCAGTGCATGATTGGCCTGCGCTGAGGCTTTTTTTACCAACGCAAACGCGTGAATGAAATCAATCGAAAATCGATCCCGGCCAATTTTGAAGTTGTGCAGGGAGCGTTGAGTTTGTGCCCCCCAGAGGACATCATCTGCCAGCTCAACGGCACCCAGGCTGTCATGCTCGGTTCTCATATCACTCCCCGGTTCAGGACATCAACTTTTCAGCAACAAACGGCATGATGCCGCCGCTGTTGTAGTAGTGCACCTCTTCTGCTGTGTCCAGTCGGCACAACAGATCTACCCGCTCTTCAGTTCCATCGTTGCGGGTCACCACCATGGTGACAGTCATACCGGTAGAAATGGTGTCAAGACCCTCCAGGGCGATGGTTTCGCTGCCATCAATCTTCAGGCTTTTGCGATTCACTGATTCGGGGAACTGCAACGGCAACACGCCCATGCCAGCGAGGTTGGAACGGTGAATGCGTTCGAAACTTTCCGCCACCACTGCGCGCACGCCCAGCAAGCGTGTACCCTTCGCAGCCCAGTCGCGACTGGATCCGGTGCCATATTCCTTGCCGGCAATCACCACCAACGGAATCTTGCGCTGCTGGTAAATCATCGCAGCATCATAAATGCTCGTTTGCTCCTCATCAGGCATCAGGCGGGTGACGCCGCCCTCCACGCCGTCGAGCATTTCATTGCGAATACGGACGTTGGCGAAAGTACCGCGCATCATGACTTCATGATTGCCGCGGCGCGAACCATAGGAATTGAAGTCTTCCTGCTTGATACCCTTTTCCAGCAGGTATTTGCCTGCGGGTGTGTTACGACCAATCGCGCCTGCTGGAGATATATGGTCCGTGGTGACCGAGTCGCCCAACAAAGCCAGAATGCTGGCACCTTTGATATTGCCGGGTTCCGGCAACAGGTCGGCGGAGAAAAATGGCGGATTCTGAATATAGGTCGAATCGTCATTCCACTGATAGGTAGCACCTTCTGCAGTGGGCATCGCATTCCATTCTGCATTACCGCTGAATACATCGGCATAGTCTTTCGCGAACATGTCGCGACTCACTGTAGCCACGGCGTCGGCGATGGTTTTGGTGTCTGGCCAGATGTCACGCAGATAGATGTCTTTGCCATCCTTGTCAGTACCCAGTGGCTGAGTACTCAGATCAATATCGGTGGTGCCGGCCAGCGCATAGGCAACGACCAGGGGCGGAGACGCCAGCCAATTGGCCCGGACGCGCGGATGAATCCGGCCTTCGAAATTACGGTTGCCGGACAGCACCGAAGACACCGTCAATTTACCCTTGTCGACAGCCTCCTCAATCGCCGGCGGTAATGGCCCGGAGTTGCCGATGCACGTGGTGCAGCCATAACCAACCAGGTTGAAGCCCAGGTCATCCAGCGAATCCTGTAAACCCGCTTTCTCAAGATAGTGCGTGACCACTTTGGATCCGGGCGCCAGTGAGGTTTTCACCCACGGCCGCACGGTGAGGCCCAGGGCCAGTGCATTTTTTGCCAGCAAACCCGCTGCCATCATGACAGCCGGGTTGGAGGTGTTGGTGCAGGAAGTGATGGCGGCGATGACGACAGCCCCATCACTGAGTGACCAGTCCTCGCCAGCCACCGGCACTGTTTTCTTCTCATCCGGAAACTGGGCACGTGTTGCCTCGCCCAGCTTGGGCAGAGGTACCCGGTCCTGCGGTCGGTGCGGACCCGCCAGGCAGGGCTCCACCGTCGCCAGGTCCAGCACTACTTCGCTGGTGTAGACAGCCGTCGGCTCGTTGCTGCGCCACAGCCCCTGCTCCTTGCTGTAGCGCTCGGTCAAATCTATTGTTTCCTGATCGCGGCCGGTCAACGCCAGGTAACGCAGAGTCTCGTCATCGACAGCAAAAAAGGTGGCAGTGGCACCGTATTCCGGAGACATATTGGCGATTGTGGCTCTGTCAGCCAGTGTCAGATCGTCCAGTCCTTCCCCGAAAAATTCGACGAACTTGCCGACCACACCGTGCTTGCGCAGCATTTCTGCCACCGTCAGTACCAGATCCGTTGCAGTGACACCTTCCTGCAGATGGCCATCCAGTCGCACGCCCACTACTTCAGGGATGCGCATTGTCAGTGGCTGCCCGAGCATCGCGGCCTCGGCTTCAATGCCGCCCACACCCCAGCCCAGCACCGCCAGACCATTAACCATGGTTGTGTGACTGTCTGTTCCCACCAGCGTGTCCGGGTAGGCCTGCCATTTGCCATCGCGCTCGCTCGACCACACACAACGTGACAGAAATTCAAGATTGACCTGATGACAGATACCGGTGCCAGGCGGCACCACACGGAAATTGTTGAACGCCTTCTGACCCCAGCGCAAAAACTCGTAGCGCTCACGATTGCGCTCCATCTCAATGCGAACGTTATCGGCATACGCACTGTCGCTGGCAAACTTGTCAACCATCACCGAGTGATCAATCACCAGATCCACCGGATTGACCGGATTGACCCGGTCAGGATCTCCGCCTTTGCTGGCCACAGCATCGCGCATGGCGGCCAGGTCAACAACGGCCGGCACCCCGGTAAAGTCCTGCATCAGCACCCGGGCTGGCATAAATGCCACTTCATGGTCCGAGGAGCGTGTCTGCGGCCAGGCAAGCAGGGTTTTAATATCGTTTTCGCTGGCAAAACCCTGATCTACATGACGCAGCAGGTTTTCAAGCAGTATTTTCAGTGTTACCGGCAATTGTTCCACGCTGCCGTAACCGGCCTCCGTCAATGCCGGCAGGCTGAAGTATTCAAACGTTTTCCCGCCTACGTCCAGCGTTCTGCGGGTATCTGCCATTGCCTGATCTGTACTCATGCGACTTCCTCCTTAAGATCCGAATGCGGTCCGTCTTACGTATCACGGACAAGGGGATTGTTCGCAGTATACCCCACAGACTGCGATCAGGCGAACCAGCGCTGACTGGTTTGCTGCATCGATCCACGTTAAACTGTACAGTTCATAGTTGACAAACCAATTGTCGATTCTACCAGCATGTTAGTGCTGCCCTGTGCCCGCAAAACACACAGTTAACACACAGTTAGAGTACTTCGAGAAAGGCTTTGAAGAACGTAGTAACCAATGTAGTGACTGGTTTAGTGACTGGCGCCGCGAGAACCGCTCTGTACTGCACCGTCATTGTCGCAGGCAACGCCTATGCGCAGTCCCCCGCACCCGCCATATCAGTGTCCGGAGCGAATGAAGCGCTGACCGACAATATACGGGTTCATGTGGGCACCCCCGAGGCGCGATGTGACAGCGGTCAGCGTCGCCTGAACCGGATGTTGCCGGCGATACGCCGGGATGTTGAACGCGCCGCTCAGGCGCTGGGTTATTATCGCGCCCGACATGAGATACAGATTACACCGGCCCCGCAAGACGGGGATGCCGATGCCGCCAACTGCTGGACGCTGAGCATTAACGTCACGGCGGGTGAACCGGTGCTGATAGGTGAGGTCAACGTGATTCTCAGCGACCAGCGCTATGCCAACCTGTTCAATTCTGTGCTGTCCGAGATCGATATTCAGCAGGGCGACAGACTTGTGCATACACAATACGAACAGCTCAAATCGCGATTGAGCGCACAAGCGGTCGACAATGGCTTTTTCTCTGCACGATTTACCCGCTCGGAGCTGGCCATCGACCTGCAGCGCAACCGGGCCGATATCAACCTGGAATTCGAACCGGGCGAACGCTTCCGCTTTGGCCGCATCCGCATCAGTCCTCTCGACGGCCTGTCCAATACGTTTGTTTCCCGCTTTCTCACCTTCGAGGAAAGCAGTGATTACTCAACTGATGCGCTGATCGAATTGCGCGAAAACCTGAACGACAGTCAGTATTTCAGTCAGATTTCGGTCACCCCCCAGCTGTCGCAGGCAACAGAGAACAGGGTTCCGGTGAACGTCGAGCTGGCCTTGCGACCCAGGCGATCGTATACAGCCGGCGCTGGCGTCAGCACCGACATTGGCCCCCGACTTCGTCTGTCGTACGAGGATCGTTACATTAACCGGCGCGGTCACCGCCTGAACGCAGATCTGGGCATTTCCACTTTGCAGCAGGATCCCAGCGTCAGCTATGTTATCCCGCTTAGCGATCCGGTTAATGACAGCCTGAGAATTTCCGGAGGCTTCCAGCGCCTGGAGACCGACAGCTACATTACCAACACCTACCGCGCAGGTGTGACCTGGCGCTCCGTGGTGTGGGACAACTGGGTGCAGAATATTTTCGTCAACTACCAGGCAGAACGCTCGGAATTGACCGATATTGCAGCGGCAGACAGGGTTGAGGAGCAGGTCAACTCGACCATCACCGGCATCAACTGGGCGCGAACCCGGGCCGACGATCCAATCTACCCGACTCAAGGCTGGCGCCTGTTTGGCCAGGTCAGCGGTGCTGAGGAAAACCTGTTGTCCGACATCACATTCGCGCAGCTCTACAGTAGCGCAAAACTGATTCACAGCATCGGGCCCGGTCGCTTACTGTTGCGCGCCGAAGCAGCAACCACATTGGCTGATGAGGTGCTGGAATTGCCCCTGTCGGTGCGTTTTTTCACCGGCGGCGACCAAAGCGTCAGGGGTTATCAGTTTGGCGCCCTCGGTGCCACCAATGCAGACGGTGACGTGGTGGGTGGCAAACACCTGCTGGTTGGCAGTGTCGAGTACGATGTACCCGTTGTCGGCGGCTGGCACGCGGCGGTGTTCTATGACACGGGTAACTCATTCGCCGATTTTAATGACATGAAACTCAGGGACAGCGCAGGCATCGGTGTACGCTGGCGCTCTCCGATCGGCCCGATACGACTGGACGTGGCACGTGGCTTCGACGACGGCAGCTTTCGGCTGCACATCACCATGGGGCCGGACCTGTGACCGGGACAACGGCAACACCGGAACAGCGCCCCCGACAGCTGCTGAAGTGGTTGCTGCGTGTCCTGGCTGCAGTATTCCTGTTAGTGCTGATAACACTCAGCGCAATCAGTGCCGCGCTCGGGACGCATCGGGGCAGCCAATGGGTGCTGGCCCAGGCCAACGCGTTCATCAACGCAAACAGTGTTAATTTCCGCTATGAGAGCGCCGAGGGCACATTCCTGCGCGGCATCGACCTGTATGGTGTCAGTTACCGCAGCGGCAACAATATGGTCAGGGTTGAGCAGATTCACAGCCGCTGGAACCCGATGACCTTACTGGAAGGGGAATTCCACCTGCAATCCCTGCGCATCGCCGGCGTGCAGATTGACTGGCACAGTGACCCGAATGCGCCGACCGCCCCGCCCATGGTTCTGGATGATATTCTGCAGCCCATATTGCCATTGCCGATTTCGGTGCGACTGTCCAATGCCCGCCTGGATGGTGCAACCATCAATTACGATGACCTCAATTACACCATCAGTTCACTGGGCCTGAACATGTCGCTTCAGGGCCGGGCGCTGGACATTCAGGACCTGACCTTCGATGCGGCACCCGTGACGCTGGATGCCGAACTCGAGCTCGAACTGCAATCACCATACGCCCTGAGCGGCAACGCCAACTGGCAACTGGATGACAGTCTGCTTGAAGGCACCGAGGCACCATCGGGAGAGCTCACAGTAGATGGCGACCTGGACCGCCTGCAAATCGATCACGAGCTGTCGGGATTGACCGAGGTGACGTCCAGCGGCGAAGTGCAATTAGGCCTGGCACGACTGCTGAATGCGCGAAGCGATGCGCTGGACCTACGTGTCGATCTGCAGCACACGCTGGGCACACAAACCCTGCCCGGACCCGGTATGGAGATGTTTACCGTGCAGGCATTGACCCTGCGCACCCAGGGCACGCCGGAGGATCTGGCACTGTTCGCAGCAGCGCGCCTGGACATTGATCTGGCCGATGACTTTGTGCTGGAGACCGATCTCAATTTGCGCGCTGCGCTGCGCGGTAGCCAGTTCCGGTTGGACGAGTTGGCCATGCGCACCGCCACCGGCCTGTTGGCAATACAAGGTAGAGTGAACTGGGCCGACGGTATTGCGGTTGATTTGAGCTATGAACTCGATGAGCCGTCACCGGGCGATTATATTCCCGGCCTGCCCGAAAGCATGGCAATTCAGGATTTGCGTTCCAGTGGTCAGGTAGCCTTCAACCAGGACCCACCCTCCCCGTCAGGAGAAGCCGGGCAGATGGCCCTCGCATTCAGTACCAACGACCTGCAGGCGACCGTCAATGAATACACATTTACCGGTGATGGTGGTTTCGACTTCGACGGCATCAACTGGACAGTGGACTCATTCGTGCTGCAAACCGGTGAGAACCGTATGGCATTGACCGCCTCACTGAACGACGGCAACATACTCAACGCTGAGGCCAGTATTGATGCCCCGACGTTGAGCGCTATCTATCCGGAACTGGGTGGCCGGCTGCACGCAGATGCAACTGTAACCGGCACACTTGAACAGCCGGTGATTGATCTGGATCTGACCGCCAATGACGTCGTGCTGGGCGCACTGAGTATCCCCGAACTTGTCGTCACCGGACAAAACCGCGGCGGCATGAACGAAATTGAGCTGACGACCTCCAACATTCAGGTTCCAGTGGGTGATACCACCGAAACCATCACTGATGCGCTGTTGCGCTTGCGCGGGCAGCCCGACGCACACAATCTTCTGTTACGCATCGACAGCTCCCTGGTCAACCTGCGTCTGAACGCAGACGGCAGTGTCACCAATGGCGGCTGGCAAGGGCGCCTGTTGAGCAGCGAAATCGACTCCGACTACGGCCGCTGGCAGCAAACACAGACGGCAGACTTGTCGCTGACTGCGGCTCAAATGAATCTGGATACGCTGTGCTGGGACATGGCTGCAACCAGCCTGTGTGTCGATGCAACGTTGACCGACAGTGAGCAACTTGCAGCACAGATTATGTTGCAGGACTACCCGCTGACAGCTCTCAACGACGTCCCGTCAGAGCGGAATATTGCGCAGACGACGGGTATGGACTTCCATGCCGCCACTGCTGCCAGCGCTGACATCCGCCTGCCATTCACCCTGCCTGCGGATATGGCCCTGGAGGGAACAGTCTCACTCGACGCGACAGTGACGGGTGCCATATCTGACATCAACGGACTGAACATTGATATCAACACCAGCAGCGAAAATGGCAACTTTTATTTACAGTCAGAGCCGTCTGTTGATGAATTGGCAGGCAATGAACTAGCGGAACCGCTGATCACTCACTTTGTCTGGTCCAATATTGCACTGCAGGCCAGTCAGCAAAACCGTGAATGGCAGGTAAGCAGCCAGATTCAGTTTGTTCAGGAAGATCCGGACAGCACTGCGGCTGCCATGCGCGGCTCAGCCAACGCCAGCCTGCGCATGACCGAGGCCCGCGAGCTGGATGGCAATGTGCAATTGGACTTTGATGACCTGGGCTGGGTTGAAGCGCTTGCGCCACAGCTGACCAACGTAACCGGCGAGCTGGACGGACGACTGAATATCGACGGCTCACTGGCATCGCCCGTGGTTGGTGGCGACATCATGCTCAGCGAAGCCGGATTCCAGATGCCCGCCTTGGGACTGGATATGCGGGCTATAGAAATCACTCTGAGTAGCGATGACGCGGATGTGTTCACGTTATCCGGCTACGCCGAGTCAGGCGTCGGCTCTCTTGAGTTCAACAGCGATATAATGCAGCCATTCAGCGACGAGCGCAGTCTGACGTTACAGATCGCCGGCACCAATTTTGTCGTGGCAGATCTGCCCGACCTGTCTGTCGCCATCAGCCCTGACCTGCGCGGCACTGCCAGCCTCGATGGCATCGATATCAACGGACAACTCATTATTCCTCGCGTTGCTGCCCGCATTACGACGTTGCCGGAAAGTGCCGTGGATGTGTCCAGTGATACTGTCATTGTGGCCGCCGACGAGGACAGTGACGTCCGCAACGCGGCGCGCGTCGATCGCGGCATTCTTGCTGACATACCGCTGACCGGGGATATCCAGCTCATTCTCGGCGATAGTGTCAATATTGCCGGCTTCGGGCTCAATGCACGCCTGACCGGCCAGCTTGATATCGACCAGCGGCCAGAGGCACCGCCGCTGACCTACGGCGAACTGGAGGTGGCAGAAGGCAGTTTCGAAATTTACGGCCGAACCCTGAACATCGAACAGGGGAAACTGTTGTTCATGGGAACCTATGACAATCCCGCCATCGACATCCGCGCCGTGCGCACGGTGGAAAACATGCGTGTTGGTGTGCAGATGAACGGCACCATGCGTGATATCCGCAGCAGCCTGTTCTCTACCCCGACACTGCCCGACGGTGACATTCTGGCAGTGATGATCACCGGCCGCCCGATCGCTGAAATCGGCACGGAGCAGGACGGCAATGCGCTGGTAGGTGCAATTACGTCTTTGGGCATCAAACAGGGTCAGGGACTTACCGATCAGATTCAAAACCAGCTGGGGCTGGACACGTTTGCTATTAACAGCCGCGGTGATGTCAATGACAGCAGCCTGATGCTGGGCAAGTACATAACACCGCGTATATTCATTCGCTATGCCGTCGGTCTTTTCGAAACTGAAAACAGCCTTGAGATTGATTATACGATCAATGATCGGGTCAAGCTGGAAGCGACATCAGGACAAAGCCAGAGTATCGACCTGACTTATACGGTTGAGCAGTAATCAGAACAGCGAACGTTCATTGGCGACGTCAACAATCGGGATAACATCCACGGCTACCGTAAGTTTGTGTTCGCCGCCACCGGTCATCACGCCCTTTAACGGCGTCACATCAGCGAAATCGCGTCCCCAGCCCAGGATTATATAGCGCTCGTCCGGCACACAGCCATTGGTCGGATCCACTTCCTGCCAGCCCCAGCCGGGAATAAAAACGGCGACCCAGGCATGCGTGGCATCAGCGCCCAGCAGTTTTTCCTGACCGGGCGGTGGCGAAGTTTCCATATAACCACTGACATAGCGCGCGGCCAGGCCGATGGAGCGCAGGCAACCAATCAGCAAATGCGCAAAGTCCTGACACACGCCACGCTTTGTCTCCAGTACTTCCTGCAACGGAGTTGCCAGCGTGGTGGAATCTTCATCGTAGGTAAACTCATCAAATATGCGCTTGTTGAGCTCGAGCAAGGCATCGCGCAACAGCCGACCGGAGGCAAAATTGACCCGGGCGTACTCCATCAACGCCGACTGCCTTGCGATAAAAGGTGAATCCAGCACGAACAGCCGGGCAGCAATACTGTCCCTGTTGCCACTGCGAACAGCGCACGACATCTCTGCCGCTGCGTCCTCCCATGCCGTGCCGGAAAAAAAATCCTGCGCTGGCCGCGGAAAGGTCTCCACTTCACTGGAAACCACCACCTCCAGACTGTTATGCACCGCTTCAATGGCAAAGTAAGTGACCCGGTTGCCAAAAAAATCCTGTCGCTCAGAAAAACCAAGCCCGCCCGGATTGATGATCAACTGAGTATTACTGCTGGTCTGCCAGGGCAATTGCCGTGGCAAAATGCGTGCCTCGTTGTGGCTGAGCGTCGCCGGCCCACTGTACTCGTAACGGGTCAGATGTTTAAGCTGATATTTCATCAGTGACCCACCTCCATGGTGACCAGTTGACGTGACGCCTCCACATGGCTGAAATGACTGTGCGAAACGGCATTGGACAATTCCGCCATGGGTTCTATCAACTCATCCAGCAAATCCATCAGAATCTCGCGGGCCTCTTCCGAATGCTCAAGATCAGCAAGACTTTCGATATCAACCAGGTGCAGCGTGCTGGAGGCCTGAATAATCAGCCGGTTCTCGAGGTTGCGATAGGACGTGTTTTCGTCCGTGGACGGTAAACGTGCCACTTGACGCCCCAGTCGCTTGAGCATATACCCCACGGAGCGCGGATTGGTTTCATCAAACAACAACAGGTCCAGGATGGCGGACGGGTGCAATTGCGAGCGGTAGCGTCGACGGTAGACGGTGAAATTATCAGTGGTGGCCAGAACCACCTCCCACAAGGGAATACCCGGCTGGTTGGCGGTCAGCAGTGCCAGTTTGAGCAACTGCAGGGTACCCAGTATACGCTCTATAAAGCGTCCGATATCGAGGAACCGCCAACCATAGTGATGGGGCATGGTCTCATTGCACAAGCCGAAAAAAGCCGCCAGATCGATCACGATCGCTTCCAGCAAGCGCTGACCGGCTACCGCGCCTTTGGTGCGGGCGATGGCATTGCAGCGTTGACGTATACTACTGACCGAGCGCCAGGCATCATCGCCCAGGTGATCGCGCACCGCCCGACTATTGCGGATAAAATGACTGAAGGTCGCCGGCAGCCCGTCGGGTGCCTGGTCAGATAGCAGATGCAGTAGCCGATCGCGCGCCAGCAGATATTCCGCAGAAAACCGCGGGTGTTCGCCCATGGCTGCGAGCTCCTCGGCAAGCTCATCCTCATCAGGCGCGACACCCAACGCTGTGAGCAGATCCGGCAACAAAGTGACCACCGCCTCTTGTGGACTCTCCTGCAACAACCGGCCCAGGGCTTCGCGCAGCAGTCGGGCCCGGATATCCAGACGCTCTCCGTAACGCCCCATCCAGAACAGGCTCTCTGCCACCCGACAGGGCAGATCCTTGCCGTCCCGGGTGACCAGTATCGGTCCCTGCGCCTGCCGCAGCATACTGACATGCGGTTGTGGCGATTGTGCCAGTACCCAAATGTCCTTCACCACCCGGCTCTTCATCATGGCAGTGCCCGGCTCACCGACCCAGGCCAGGCCTCCGGGCATGATCCGGAAGGCATGATCACGCACCGGTTTGTTGATGTATTCCGCTTCGATAGCGGAGAAAAAACGTAAAGTGGTGGTTTGCCTTTCCACGGATTTACTCACCGGATTGAATCCGGGCGTCACTGCGGCCCGCAGCGGTTTCTGGGCGGTAAACAGGTGCGGCCGCGATTGCAGATCAAAACGCAGTGTCTGCACCGCTTCCAGTCCCATCTGATCGACATGGTAAGTTTTACCGGGACGGGTGATGTCTCGCAATACCCACTCGTCCATCGAGCTCCGGATCTGCTCCAGTGCCTGCGGATCGCCGCACCAGAGCGCGTCGCGGCCACGCAGCATCAGAGTTTCGCCCAACAGCCGCTGACACAGATCCGGCAAAAAAGCGGCCAGTGCCGGGTGCTCCAGCACCCCGGCGCCCAATGCGTTGACCACATGCACATGCCCGCTGCGCGCTGCCTGCATCAGACCCGGCACGCCGAGCAGGGAGTCCGGCCGCAGCTCCAGTGGATCACACCAGGGATCATTGATATGGCGCATGATGACATCCACCTGATGCAACCCACCCAGCGTCCGCACCGCGACCTGACCATCCCGGACCACCAGATCGTCGCCTTCCACCAGCGGAAAGTTCATGTAGTTTGCCAGCCAGGCATGTTCAAAATAACCTGGGCTACCGGGACCGGGCGTCCACAGCACGATATTGGGCTCCTGGCGCTGATTGCTTGCCAGACTGGCCAGACAACGGTGCTGGGCCTGCAGAAATCCGGCCAGACGCTTCATTGGCGCATCCCGATAAACGCCAGGTAATGCGCGTGACAGGGTTATTCGATTCTCCAGCGCATAACCCACGCCCGCAGGTGACTGAGTCCAGTCAGCCAATACCTGCCACTGCCCCTGTTCATCACGAATGACATCAGTCCCGTGAAAAATCAACAGTGGCCGATCCACCTGTGATGGCGAATCAGCTGCGGAAAACAGGAATGCGGGATGGGTAAACACGAGCTCTGGCGGTAGCAGACCTTCATCGATGACCAGCCGCTCGCCATAAAGATCATCCAGCAAAAGCGCCAGTAATCGGCTGCGCTGTCGCAGACCGGCTTCAAGGTAAGACCAGTCGTCATCACTGATCACATAGGGCAGACAATCCAGGCGCCAGGAGCGCAACTGTCCCGGATCATCTTCATAGGGGTTAAAGGTGACACCGTTTTCGTGCAGCAGACTCTGCGCTTCTTCGCTACGGGCGACCAGGGTATCGGCGCCCATGGCGACAAATTCGGCCAGCAAGGCCTGCCAATGCGGGCGTGGCTGCTGACCGGGACCGAGCAACTCATCGCGGCCGTTGTAACCGGGATAGTCGCCCAGCAGGTCATTCAAGGCAGGATCTTTAATGCCCGAAGGCTGCATATCGTTTACCGCAGTGTGGTGTACTGCCAATTTGGCCGGGGGAACATTATAGACCAGTGCCGGCAACACCGGCACGTCTTAAATCCAGCGTATGCGGATAATCCTGCCCTGGCGCCTGCGGCACATGGTCGATCTTGCCGTGGCTGTGGCCATGTGCCCAGAAGCGCGCCATGCGGCGTGCCTCGGCTTCGTTGGCATTGACCGGGAAAGTCTCATAGTTACGCCCGGCCGGATGCACCACATGGTAGGTACATCCACCCATGGAGCGTTGATGCCAGGTGTCTATCAGGTCAAACACCAGCGGCGCATGTACCTTGATGCGTGGGTGCAATGCCGACGGCGGCTGCCAGGCCCGATAACGCACAGCGGCAACGGCTACCCCCGGCATCCCGGTGGACTGCAGCGGCACTTTATAACCGTTGCAGGTCAGCACATGTCGTGACGGGTTGAAGTCGGTAAGCTTCACTTCCAGACGTTCCACGGAAGAATCCACATAACGCGCGGTGCCGCCGCCACTGGCCTCTTCCCCCAGTACATGCCAGGGTTCGATCGCCTGACGCAGGCTCAGGTGCGTACCTTCATAGCGCACCTCACCAATCATCGGGAAGCGGAACTCCAGAAACGGGGCAAACCATGACAGATCAAAGTCAAAGCCGTGCTCGCGCAGGTCAAACAGGACATCGGCAAGATCCTGCCAGATAAAATGCGGCATCATCCATTTGTCGTGCAATGCCGTGCCCCAGCGCACCAGCGGTTTGCGGTAGGGCTCCTTATAGAAACGCGCGACCAGCGCCCGAATCAACAATTGCTGCATCAGGCTCATTTCCGGGTGCGGTGGCATTTCGAAACCGCGTAGCTCCAGCAAACCCAGCCTCCCGGTGGCTGAGTCCGGGGAATACATCTTGTCGACACAGAACTCGGCACGATGGGTATTACCGGTAATATCGGTCAGCAGATTGCGCACCAGGCGATCCACCAGCCAAGGCTCCTTGACATCACCCCTGGGCATTTGCGACAGGGCGATTTCCAGTTCATACAGGGCCTCGTGACGGGCCTCATCCACACGCGGCGCCTGGCTGGTCGGCCCGATAAACATGCCGGAAAACAGATACGACAAACTGGGGTGGTGTTGCCAGAAAGTCAACATGCTGCCCAGCAGATCCGGACGGCGCAGGAAAGGTGACTCTTCCGGCGTGCGCCCGCCCAGAGTGACGTGATTGCCGCCGCCAGTGCCGGTATGACGCCCGTCCAGCATGAATTTTTCCGTACCCAGCCGGGTCAGCCGCGCTTCCTCGTACAGGATACGCGTATTGTTAACCAGATCCGGCCATGACGAGGCCGGCATGACGTTAACTTCAATAACTCCCGGGTCCGGCGTAATCATGAACTTTTCCAGACGCGGATCGGCCGGCGGCGAGTAGCCCTCAATACATACCGGCAGATTCAGTGCTGCCGCCGTATGTTCAACGACCGCCAGCAAGCTCAGATAGTCCTCCAGAAGTGGCAGCGGCGGCAGGAATACAAACAGTTTCCCCTCGCGTGCTTCGATGCACAGCGCGGTGCCGATGACGCCTTCGTCGGCGGCATCCACCAACTGTTCCTGCCAGTTCTGTCCGGCTGCCAGGTGATGGTGCCCGGGCGTACCCGAGACTTCAGTCGGCACATGGTTATACATGCGCGCCACCTCCCCCGCCTGTGTATGCAGATCATCCAGATCGGGCAACTCTGCAAATGGCGAACGCGGCTGGATCTCTTCTCGCTTTTTGATTGGCAACGAAGACAGCGGCAGCCTCAAACCCATCGGCGAGTCACCCGGAATCAGGAACAGATGGTCACGTTTCAGCGGCCAGTGCCCAGTCATCCAGCGATCCTTCTCGCGCGTCAGCGGCAGCGTCAGTCCCACGGGTTTATCCAGACCGCGCTCCAGTACCCGCGCCAGCCGCGCGCGATTGATATCATCGCTCAGATCTTCAGCGTGCAGGTCGAGATCCGCTGGCTGCTGTTGCTCCAGCCACAGATAGTAGTAGGCATCTTCGTAACACGGTATCAGGAAACGACCGGGCACCTTGAGCGCAGTTACCAGAGCGTTGGCAAAGCCCCTGGCCTCTTTTTCGCCATAACCATAGTCCCTGTCGATGTCAGCCAGCCACTGGTCGTCACGCCACATGGGTTTGCCATCCCGGCGCCAGTAGCAGGCCAGTGCCCAGCGTGGCAGAACCTCACCCGGATACCATTTACCCTGTTGATACTGCAATAAGGAGTTGGGCGCGTAATGCGGGCGCAAGCGCTGCATCAACTGTTCTGACAATTTACGTTTGGTGGGCCCCTGCGCGGCAATGGTCCATTCTGGTGCATCCATATCATCAACTGACACAAATGTGGGCTCGCCGCCCATGGTCAACCGGACATCCAGCGCGTCCAGTTCACTGTCCACGACATTACCCAGTTCTTCAATATCCGACCACTGCGCATCGGTATAAGGTTTGGTGACGCGCGGATCTTCGTGCACCCGGGTCACGCTCATGTCAAAGCCAAAGGTCACTTCCGTGGGTTCGGTAGCACCGGTAATCGGGGCCGCACCCGCCGGGTCCGGCGTCGCCGCCAGCGGCAAATGGCCTTCGCCGGCAAACAGACCCGAGGTCGGGTCCAGACCTATCCAGCCTGCACCCGGAATAAACACTTCACACCAGGCATGCAGATCGGTGAAATCCTTGTCGGTACCGGACGGACCGTCCAGCGCCTTCACATCGGCGGTCAATTGCACCAGGTAGCCCGAGACGAAGCGTGCGGCCAGACCCAGTCGGCGCAGGATATGCACCAGCAACCAGGTCGAGTCGCGACAGGACCCACGAGCCAGCTTCAGTGTTTCCTGTGGCGATTGCACGCCGGGCTCCATACGAATCAGGTATTCGATATCCTGTGCCAGGCGTTGATTCAGGCCCACCAGGAAACCGGTAATATCTGTTTTTTCTCGCTTGACGCTGCTCAGCCACTTATCCAGCAGCGGCCACGACTGGTTACTTTCCAGATAAGGTGCCAGCTCTTTACGCAGATCAGGTGGGTAATCGAAGGGAAAATGCTCGGCATACTCTTCCACAAAAAAGTCAAACGGGTTCACCACCGTCATCGGGGCAATGAGTTCAACTTCGATATGCAGGCGGGAGATTTTTTCCGGAAATACCAGGCGCGCGATGTGGTTGCCAAAGGGGTCCTGTTGCCAATTGATGAAATATTCACCCCCGGTTATTTTGAGGCTGTACGCATCAATGGGCGTGCGGCAATGCGGTGCCGGCTTCAGCCGGACCTGATGTGGACCAACCTCAATAGGCCGGTCAAAATCATAACGGGTGGAATGTTTCAGTGCTACGCGGATGGTCATCGGGTTAGGCTTCCAGAGAGTATGTTAAGAGGATAGCAACGCCTGTGCCAAAAGCAAGTTATCATAATTTTATTAGCAAACAGTTGTCAGCTCGCGCGAGCCGTGAAAAGATAGATGCAGAGAACAGACTTTCCAAAGCTGGTACACAGATTGCTTCACTGTGTTCATACAACCTGGTTTGACTGAACTGGTTTATACAGGTTGGTTTAAACAAATTGGTTCGCACAGAACGGGTTCAGACTGATCAAGACACAAAGCCAAAACGAGGGTGAATGAGCAACATCAACTGGGAAGAATACAAAGCTACCGGATTCTACGACGAACTGATCGCTGCTGACGGCAAACCACGCCCGGAAGCCGACAAGTTATGCCAGTATCTCGCCAACCTCGACGCCCGGGAACTTCAGGAGCACAAGACCGCTGCCGACGTTGCCATTCAGCTGATGGGCATCACCTTTACTGTATACACCGAAGGCGCCATGATCGACCGCGCCTGGCCCTTTGATATCGTGCCGCGCATCATACCGCTACAGGAATGGCAAAAGACCGAAGCCGGCCTGAAGCAACGCGTACAGGCCCTGAACATGTTTATCAATGACCTGTATCACGATCAGAAAATCATCAAAGATGGTATTTTCCCCAGGGAACTGCTGACTCACTCGGTCAATTTCCGGCCCCAGTGCGTGGGTATCAAAACACCGCATAATGTCTGGGCTCATATATGTGGCTCAGACCTGGTGCGCGACAAGGATGGCACTCTGTATGTGCTGGAAGATAACCTGCGGGTACCGTCGGGTGTGTCCTACATGCTGGAAAACCGCAATGTGACCAAACGCGTGATGCCAGAACTGTTTGCCTCCGGTCAGATCCAGCCAGTGGACGATTATACCTCCCAGCTTTATGACATGCTGGCATCAATGTCACCACGCCCCGGAGATGATCCATCCATCGTCATCCTGACACCCGGCATTTATAACTCCGCCTACTACGAGCATGCCTACCTGGCACAACAGATGGGCGTGCAGCTGGTGGAAGGCTCGGACCTCGTGGTGGGTGACGACGACTGCGTCTACATGCGTATGGTAGACGGCCTGTCACGGGTTGATGTGATCTACCGCCGTGTTGATGACATGTTTCTGGATCCCGAAGTTTTCAACCCCGAGTCTACACTGGGCTGCCGGGGCCTGATGCGCGCCTGGCGCAAAGGCAATGTCGCACTCGCCAATGCGCCCGGCGCTGGCGTCGCGGACGACAAGGTGGTGTACGCCTTTGTGCCCAAAATCATCAAATACTATCTTGATCAGGAAGCGCTGTTGCCTAACGTGCCCAGTTACCTGTGCATGTTTGAAGATGACCGTAATTACGTGCTCGACAATCTGGACAAACTGGTCGTTAAACCCGCCAATGAGTCCGGCGGTTACGGCATGATGATCGGCCCGCACGTAAGCAAAAAGGAGCGTAAGAAATTTGCCGAACTGATCAAGGCAGATCCGCGCAACTACATGGCACAGCCGACACTGGCGCTGTCCACCTCACCCACCTTGATTGACCATGGCATGGAATCACGCCACGTGGATTTACGCCCCTTTATTCTGTCGGGCGAATCGACTTTCGTAACCACCGGCGGGCTGACGCGCGTGGCGCTGACCAAGGGTTCACTGGTGGTGAATTCATCCCAGGGTGGCGGCAGCAAGGACACCTGGATAGTCGACATCGACGGCCTGACCAATAGCCCCGGACTTTCACAGAGAGCAGGTAACTAAAATGCTTTCACGTGTTGCAGAAAATATTTACTGGCTTGCACGCTATATTGAACGTGCCGAAGACACCGCACGACTGTTGAGCGTTAACAGCAACCTGATGCTGGACCTGCCGCGTGCCACACAGCTGGGCTGGTCGGAGATTATCGCCATTACCGGACACGGCGAGTTGTTTGATGAGCTGTACCCCAACCGTGACGAAGTCAGCGTCCTGTCCTTTATCTGCAGCGATCGACGCTATTCCGGCTCCATCATCAGCTCCCTGTCTGCGGCCCGTGAAAATCTGAGGACCACGCGCGATGTTATTCCGCGCGAAATATGGGAAGAGATCAACCAGCTTTATCTGGGCGTGCGCGACCTGGTCGAATCCGGTGTGACGCCGCGCAAGCGCGATGCTTTCCTGCGCCGGGTCATTCACAGCTGCCAGACCGTCAACGGACTGATTGAGGGCTCGCTCAGCTACACCCAGGTACGCACTTTCCTGATGCTTGGCCGCCAGCTGGAGCGCGCCGACATGACCACCCGTATTATTGATGTGCGCTCCGCCAATCTGCTGCCACGCAGTCCGGGCGAACTGACCCCGTTTGAAAACCTGCAGTGGATGAGTGTGCTCAAATCACTCACCGGGTACCAGATGTATCGCCAACATGTGCGCCTGCGGATTCGCGGGCCGGACGTGCTAAGCTTTCTGCTGCAGAACCGGAATTTTCCGCGAGCAGTTGCCTGCAGCCTGGAGCGGCTGGCTAATGCCTTGCTGACATTGCCACGCAACGAAACCGCGCTTAACGAAGTGGAAACCTGCCGCCAGCACCTGGCAGATGCCGAAATCGCGGTACTGGCGGCAGAGCCGGATCGACTTCACGCTTTCGTGGATGAAATTCAGGTCGATTTTACCGACCTGCATGAAGCCATCCGACAAACCTATTTCGACGGCCCGACAGAAATTTCCCGGCAGCAGAGCGAATAGGTGCAAAAATTGACAGGCACATCATACGGGCATGTTCATCAATGTCAGTGCGGCCAACTGCTTTTTTTTGACAACTCAGTCTGTTTGCGCTGCGGCGCTGCGGTGGCCTATCAGCCCAATATTGGCCAGGTAATAAGCCTGGAACCCGCCGAAACGCAAGAGCAATGGTACATTCACGGCGAAGACACCAATACCCGTCGCAGCTATGCCCGATGCGCCAACCTCCACTCCCCTGCGCAGTGTAACTGGCTCGTGACTGACGTGCGCACTGGCATTCTGTGCACCGCCTGCGCCCTCAACATCACCATCCCCGACCTGAGCCAGGCTGACAATGCCGAGTATTGGCAGACCTGCGAAGGTGCCAAACGTCAACTGATCGCCCAGCTTATAATTCTTGGACTGCCAGTCAACAATCGCAACATTGATCCCTACCGCGGCCTCGGTTTCGAACTGCTGCGCTGGCAACAGGGGGAGCCGCCGGTGATGACCGGACATGAAGACGGCGTCATCACACTCGATATTATGGAAGCCGACCCTGCCCACCGCGAGCAGCTACGCCAGCAGATGCACGAACCTTACCGCACACTGCTCGGCCACTTCCGCCATGAGTCCGGTCACTATTACTGGGACCTGCTGGTCCGCGACACGCCCTGGTTGACCGTCTGCCGCCAATTCTTTGGTGACGAACGTCTGGACTACGGCACTGCCTTGCAGCAGCACTACCAGAATGGCCCGCCCGCCAACTGGCAGCAAACTTACATCAGCAGTTATGCCGCCTCCCACCCCTGGGAAGACTGGGCAGAAACCTGGGCGCACTACCTTCACATGACCGACACCCTAAACGCCGCAGAAGAGTTTGGCATCAATCCCAGGACCATCGCCATACAAACCGACCCTTTCACCCGGAACCGACTGGAAGACAACAGGTTCCCTGTCGATAATACCGACAGCGAAACCGACCCCGACTCATTCCTGGACATGGTCAATCGCTGGGTGCGACTCAGCAGCGTGCTGAATGTACTGGCGCGAAGCATGGGTCAACCGGACAGTTATCCCTTTGTGCTGACCGTGGAGAGCTTACGCAAGCTGTATTTGGTGCACCGGGTAGCAACAAAAAAATAAGACGTTGATCCAACTGGAGTCCACTCACGCCAGCAAGCCGGGCCTGATGATGCACTGCGCAATCGTTTACTCTTGAGAGAGTTCTTTGCGCCCACCGGGCACCAGCCGCTGTATGGCAAGTACCAGCAGGGCTGCCAGCACAGATTTTACCAAAGAACCCAGGTAGAACGGTGCAATGCCATTCTCGTACGCTGCCTGGGGCCCCATGAGAACACTCATCCATGACCATCCACACACCAGGATAACAACGTGCCCGAGCAGCATGCCCGGTACTGCCGTCACGGGCGTTCGCATTAGCCCGGCGTTACGCCATAGCCCCATTGCCCCGGCCGCGATCACGAAGCCTATCAGGTAACCCCCACTGGGACCTGACAGCACCTGCGCGCCAGAGGCACCTTCACTGAATACTGGCAGGCCGGCGATACCGAGCACAAGATACAGCCCTACACTGGCGGCCCCCAATAGCGGGCCAAGCAAAGCGCCAGCGCACAGGACCGCGATGGTCTGCCCTGTCTGCATGATCGTGGTTCCGGGAAGAGGAAACTCGAAAATAGTGCCAATGAAAATTGACACGCTAAACAATACTAACAGCACTGCGTTTTGCATAAAATGTTTGACCTGGCTCTGACAGCCTGTACAAGAGACACAATAGTTGATCTGAACGGCAAGCTGCGTCAGATCCCGGTCAGCCGGATTAAATATCATGGACACATACTTATTCCGACTGTGGCGGAGCACTCAGGGAAAAACCGTGCTCAATGGTCGGCTTGATGATACTAAAATAAGGTGACAGATCAAAATCTCCGGGCACGTAGTGGGTGAAATGCCGCGCCATGGAAACTGCTTCTCCCTTCTTATTCTCGACCCTGATAAATTCCGGCAGGATCGGATAGCCAACTTCCTGGTATGCCTCGGCAATCAGCGTTGAACAGATGGCCCGGGTCGGCTCACCGCTACCAAAGGTGATCAGGTCCCGACGATACCTGACCGGCACGGCGGGACTCTGGATCAGATACCGGGCAAGATCAAAAATATTCTTCAGGTCATAAACATGTCCTACCCTGGCCCGGGCAAACGCAATGATGGAGGCCTTGTCCTCAGCACTTAGCCCTACCGGGCGGCAGATACGCAGGTTGAATTGCTCATATTTGCGCAACGGCACCTGAGTGACGCCATCATTGAGATCAGCTTCTATCAAGCTGGGCTGCTCCACGTCCGCCTTCTCGGCACCGACATAAAGACAGGCGTGCGACCAGGTTGACTGGGTCAGGTACTTGATAGCGGTGCTGATATGGCTGTTACCATCTACCAGCACAATGTCGGCTGGCTGCAGCGTATCCATGATATCCTGCAATGGCAGGCGACTCAGGCGTTCATAGCCCGGGCGGGGCTTACTCAGGTAGGCGGCCAGTCGGCGCCCGATCGCGCGTGGGATGGATTCCATAATGCATAAATCTCGTGCTTGAAGTGACTCAGCGTGGTTCATATTGTTACGCTGTCAGGGTCTGGATTATGGCATTCTTACACGCAAGGCTCCAACAACTCGCTGGGTCCTTGCCACCTAGCAAAAACCAGGAGGTGCATCGCTATGCTGACTGAACTTGCCACTCTGCAATGTCCATACTGCTGGGAGTCCATAGAGGTTGTCGTTGACTGCTCGGTCACGGAGCAGGAGTATACTGAAGATTGCAGCGTCTGTTGTCGGCCCATCATAATCTCTGTTTATGCCGATGGCGGTGAGCTGCAGACAGTTGAGGCCAGATCCGAGGACGACTGATACGTCATCCGTCCTGCGACAGTGCCCCATCTTTTGATGTTCACAGCCCTTACCAAATTACACCAGGAGAGCCAGCATGCTTGCAGGACAACGTTCGCTCACGGGATTCATGGCGCTACTCGCCATGACATTGATTTTCAGCTCCACTGTCCAGGCGCAGGGTAACTTTGTCCTCACCGTCGACGGCTTTGAAGACGGGGGTAACATACCGGTGCGCTTCTCGCAGGCCGCAGAAGATGCCCGACCAGGTGGCGGAACGTCGCCTGCCCTCAGTTGGGTTAACGCGCCGGAGGGCACCCGCAGTTTTGTCATCAACATGATGGATCTGGACTTTGCGCCCAACCGCGGCACGCGCACCCAGGTGCACTGGGTGGTGTGGAATATCCCCGGCACAGTGGACGGGCTGGCGGAAAACCAGCCCGAAGGCAACCAGCTACCCAATGGTGCCTCCCAGATCAGCGCCACCGGTCGCGTCTACCGCGGGCCCGGTGCACCGGCCACGCGCCCCAGACATCATTACCTGTTTGAGGTTTATGCGCTGGACACCGAACTGAACATCGGTGCGACAGACGATCCGCTGGAAACCCGCGATGCGGTGATGGCGGCAATGGACGGGCATGTGCTGGGCAAGTCAGTCTACATGGGGCGATTCAATCGCCCGCAGTGACTCGCGCGCTCAGCAGCACTAGCACAGCGACCGCCGTTGGCAGTCACCTGCCTTGATAGGTGACCTCGCCGCCGACCACGGTCAGCACCGTTTGTGCGGTCAGAATATCCTGGGGATCAACCGTCATGAAGTCCCGGTTGAACACAGTGAAATCAGCATATTTACCGACCTCCACTGAACCGCGCAGGTGTTCCTGAAACGCCCCGTGCGCTGGCCACAAAGTAAACATCTTGAGCGCAGTTTCACGCGAGACTGCCAGCTCCGGGTGCCAGCCGGCGCCATCGGTGCCATCCAGACGCTTGCGGGTAATGGCGGCATAAAACTCGATGCGCGGATCGCCGGCTTCCACCGGCGCATCGGAACCACCCAGAATCATCAGGCCCTGCTCCACCAGCTGCTGCCAGGGGTAAGCGTAACCGAGGCGATCCGGGCCCAGCCGATCAGGAGCGAAATTCAGGTCACCGATACCGTGACTGGGCTGCATGGATGGCAGCACGCCCAGGTCAACAAAACGTTGCTGGTCACTGGGCGGAATAATCTGAGCGTGTTCCATGCGCCAGCGCAGGTCCTCACTGGCCCATTCATTGCGTGGCACTGCCGCATAAGCCTCGTCATACCAATCCAGCAGCGTGCGTACGGCACGGTCCCCGATCACATGGGTCTCAATCTGAATACCCTGTCGCAAGGCAGCGTGCAGCACCGGCACCAATTCTTCTTTGGTGGTACGATTCATGAAACCGTTGTGGTCGGCATCCGAATAATTTTCGATCAGGGCTGCGCCACGAGAGCCCAAAGTGCCGTCTATGAATACCTTGATGCCACGCACATCAAACATGTCGTCTGCTGTTGTTTCACGCCCGCGCTCTAGCATTTCGTCGGCCTCAGCAATGGGTATGGCCGCGTATATACGGTGCGCCATATCACCTTCAGCGTGAATCTCTTTCATCAGATCCACCAGCCGATAGGACATACCTGCGTCCTGGGTCTGCGTCCAGCCCATGGCAGCATTCGCCTGCAGACCACGCAGCAGATTGTCCTTCAGATAGTCGTCGGTCTCCGGCGGCAAAATATCACGGAAGACGTTCATGGCATTGGCCAGCACATAACCGGTCGGATTGCCGTCCAGATCCCGTTCAAAACGGCCACCTTCCGGATCAGGGGTGTCACGTGTCACCCCTGCCAGTTCCAGGGCCCGCGAGTTGACCAACGCCGACACGCCGTCCGCTCGCGGCATGTACAAAGGCTTGTTGGCAGTAAATGAATCGACGTCGGCCTTGTTCAGAAACCGACGCTCATCGGTCCATTCACGCTCAATCCAGCCGCGACCCAGAATCCAGTCGCCTTCGGGAATGGTCTGTGCCCACTGCTCAATGGTCTGCACGGTTTGCTGCAGGGTGGCAATGCCGAACAGACTCAGAGTCTTGGTTCGGCGCCCTACGCCTTCGAGATGCTGGTGACTGTCAGTGAAACCGGCATAAACAGTATTGCCCGCCATGTCCATGACATTGGCGGAGCCACACATGTAAGCTTCGGCATCGGCATTGCTGCCGACAAATACAATCCTGCCATCCCTGCTGGCTACGGCCTCAGCCGTCCACTGAGCGTCATTGGCGGTATAGACAGTCGTATTATGAAGCACGAGATCGGCCTGCAGACAGGGCTCATCGTCGGCAACCACGGCGGGCGCGGTCGTTGATGCGTTATCACTGCAGGCAGCTGCCAGCACACTGACACCAAAGGCAAGAAGGACTAGCTTGTTCATCGCGGGAATTCCGTTCAATTGATTCGCACCGGAGTATACCTGCCTTTGCTCATGCTGCAAGACTGGGCAATGCATCGGCATCTGTGAGGGATGCACTTTTACGGGTACAATACGCGCCTTACGTTGCCGACCCCCAGTCGCAGTTCCCAGGATTCCGGAGCGCCTGACCTTGAAACAGATTGTCCTGATCAACATTACCGGCCCTGATCGCCCCGGCTTGACCGCTGCCATTACCGGCATACTGGCGCGATCCGACGTCAGCATTCTGGACATCGGCCAGGCTGTCATCCATGACACGCTGTCATTTGGTATTCTGGTAGACATAGATACCCAGCACGAACAATCCCATGTGCTGGATGATGTGCGTACACGCGCGTCCCAGCTCGACCAACAGGTGCGTTTTACGCCGGTGAGTGCAGATGATTACGAGCAATGGGTTACCGGCCAGGGTAAATCGCGTCACATCGTCACCTTGCTGGCGCGCCGGGTAACGGCCGACCATATTGCCCGCGTGAGCTCCATCACCGCACAGCACGGCCTCAATATCGATCACATTGACCGCCTGTCCGGCCGCATGGCGCTGGGGCTGGCCGATGATCAGGGCAAAGGCTGCATCGAGTTCTCTGTCCGTGGCGAACCGGAAGACGCGGACGCCCTGCGCGCTGAGTTTCTGACCATTGCCCAAGAGCTGAATGTCGACATCGCTTTCCAGCAGGACAGTATTTTCCGGCGCAACCGTCGCCTCGTGGTCTTTGATATGGACTCCACACTGATTGACGCCGAAGTCATCGATGAACTTGCCAAGGCCGCCGGCGTTGGTGATCAGGTCGCCGCCATCACCGAGCGTGCCATGCGCGGCGAACTGGATTTTCAGGCCAGTTTCCGGGAGCGCATGGCGTTGCTGAAGGGGCTGCCCGAGTCCACCCTGGAAACGATTGCAGAGCAGCTCCGGCTGACCGAAGGCGCTGAAACCCTGATCAACCAGCTTCGCCGCCTCGGTTACAAAACCGCCATCCTGTCAGGCGGCTTTACCTATTTTGCTGAACGCCTGCAAAAAACGCTCGGCATCGACTACGTCTATGCCAATACCCTGCCCATCATCGATGGCAAGGTCACCGGCGAGGTCGTCGAACCCATTGTTGACGGCCAGCGCAAAGCCGATCTGCTGCGCGAGCTGGCGCAACGCGAGGGCATCAGCCTGGAACAGACCATTGCCGTGGGTGACGGCGCCAATGATCTGCCCATGCTGTCTATCGCGGGTCTGGGCGTGGCCTTCCGTGCCAAGCCGCTGGTCAAAAAATCTGCCAAACAGGCTATCTCTACGCTGGGCCTTGACGGCATTCTGTATTTGCTCGGTTTTCGCGACCGTGACGGCTTCTGAATTTGTTCAATTTTGTCACAACCGATCTGAACCTACTTTACAAGCGCGGTCGACAGGGATACCGTTGGGATCAGAACGACTACAGCTTAACTGAACAATATCAGGAGTCCGGACATGATCAAGGCACGTCAGCACGTCGCTAAATACACCCTGCTTGGCCTGTCATTGGCGATGGCATCAACGCTCAGCGCCCAGGACGCAGAACGCCCCGATTTAAGCGGCCTGTGGACCAATGCGTCGCTGACCAGCCTGAACCGCCCGCAAGGCGTGGACCAGCTGGTGGTAACGCCAGAGGAAGCCCAGATGATCGTGGCCAACACCTCGGTTGCGGGCCTGCCCATTGACGAAGTTGATGCGGCGGACTCCAGCAGTGGCGAGGCGCCACCGGCAGGCAGCTTCGACTTCGGACTGCGAGGTTACAATGACTTCTGGATCGATCCCGGCTCCAATCTGGCACTGGTCAAGGGCGAGTTCCGTACCTCCTACGTTATCGACCCGGAAAACGGTCGTGTACCACGACTGGAAACCCCGAAAGTAGAGATTGCCCGCAGCTTTGGGGCACGTTATGTCACCGGCCAGGGCAACGCTGATGGTCCGGAAGCACTGCCACTGTCAGAGCGCTGTTTTATCGGTTTCGGTAATACCGCCGGACCCGGCATGATGGGCACGCTGTACAACAGCACCTATCAGTTCGTGCAGACCGACGATTACTTCACCATTCTGGTCGAGATGAACCACGACGCCCGTATCATTCCGCTGTATGACAGCGCTGAGGAAGCACGCGCCAATGCCCGCCCGACGGAACTGAACCAGTGGTTCGGCGACTCACGAGGCTGGTACGAAGACGGCTGGCTGGTGGTGGAGACCATCAACATTAATCCCCTGCAAATTGCTGAAAGTTCGGTGCCAATCACTGCAGATGGCGTGATTACTGAACGATTTATGCGCCATTCGGACACAGAGATTGTCTACCAGTTCACCGTCGACGATGACAACCTGTACAGCCAGCCGTGGACAGCCGAGCTGAGTTATCATGCCACTGAAGGCCCCATGTACGAATATGCCTGTCACGAAGGCAACTATGCCATGCCCGGCATTCTGGCAGGAGCCCGACGTGCTGAGGCCGAGGCTGCGGGCGAGCTGTAAAGCGTCACTAAAACCCTGTATTTGCTGTCGATGTGCTGGCCAGTGAAGGTGATCCGTATCACGTTTGCTGGCCCGCTGAGACCTTCGCAATCACTCCCCACTCAAGTCGTTAATCCAGATTCCGGTACCTGACCCCGGCAATGGATGTCTGGCGCCTGTCACCGAGCTGACGTATGGTACGGGGCTTGGACGCCACTCGCGTATTTTTACAATGGAGGAAATCATGACAACAATTCCGCGCCGACTGGTGCACCGTAGTCTTATTATCCAGATTCTGTCCGGAATGCTGCTGACACTGCTCGCGCTTAACCCGGCACTTGCCCAGGAGCGCCGCCAGGCCCCGGAGGATTTGCAAGCCACCAGTATCAATCTGGAAGATGTACCCTACCCCTATCCGGTGCATACGCTTGAGCTGACACTTTATGGCAATGATATTCGCATGGCCTACATGGATGCCCGGCCGCAGGGCCGGTCAAATGGAAAAACCGTGGTGTTGTTGCACGGCATGAACTGGTATGCGGAGTATTGGGGCGAAACCATGGCACGATTGACGGCTGAAGGCTACCGTGTCGTCGCACCCGATCAGATAGGTTTCGGTCGCTCCTCCAAACCCATCATGCCTTACAGTCTGCACGACCACGTAGCAAACACCCATGCTGTGCTGGATGAACTGGGCATTGAAAAAGCGATCATACTGGGCCATTCCATGGGCGGCGTAATGGCCACACGGTTTGCCTTCTCCTATCCCGAGACCACTGAAAAACTGGTGCTGGTCAACCCCATTGCCCTCACTGACTGGCGCATGGGCAGGGGCTGGACGCGCTTGCAGGACAGTTATGAATCACGCCGCGACAACCGCGACTATGAAGCTGTTCGTCGCAACTTCGAGCGTTATTTCGTAACCTGGGACCCGCGCTTCGAACGCTATATCAACATCAATTATGGCTGGACACTGAGCAGCGAGTGGCCACGGCTGGCCAAGGTGCTGGCACTCAATTCCCAGTGGCTGTATCAGGACCCTACTGTGTATGACCGGCCCCATATCGAGGCGCCAACACTGTTCCTGAGTGGGGCAGAGGATGGCGCAAGCTTTCGCGAAGATGCACAGCAAGTGGTAGCAGACATACCCGATGCACGCCTGCACCTGATCGAACAGGCAGGGCATATGCCGTTCTTCGAGAAGCCCGCTGAATTCTATCCGGCGCTGCTTGAGTTTCTGTCAGAGTAATAGCGCTGACAACGCTCAGAACGTCGTCTGCACCCGCAAGGTCAGGCGACGATAGCGGCTGCTGCAGGAATCCTCAATTTCACTGATATTGCCATTGATGGTAGTACCGTCATAACGGCGGCGCTCACGGCAACGTGACTGACCCAGGGTATTGTCGGACTCCAGACGCACGGTAATGTCGTCAAAAAACACCTTGGACACAAACATGTTCAGCGATGGCTGCTGGTCATTGCGGGTCACCGTGGTGATATCTATTTCGTATTCGCCGCCGTGAAAAGGATAGTTGTATTCCATGCCGTAGTTAAGTGCATACTCGGTGACATCCTGACGGAACGCCAGTGACGCGTCACCACGGCGATTGATGCGTTGATCGGTCCCCAGAAACGGATCGCTGATACTTGAATCAAACACACGCAATTCCCCTGACACGATTGCATCAGGCAAGTCGAAATAGCTCAGCCGCGTACTGAACTCATTGAACACGCCCCAACGTTGCGCGGAGCCCACATTGCCGACAGCAGAAAGCGGTTGCGCCGGATCACGGGTCGCATTGATCCTGCCAATATAGTCTTCGATATCACGGTAGAAGAACCGCGTGTTCAATACCCCATTGTCATTGGGCAGGCGATATTCAAAACCAAGTTCGTAGCGGGTCTCCTGTTCCGGCTCCAGCTCTGGATTTCCGGCAGAAGCGTCCTGATCACGATCAGAATTATTGGCAGTGGCCGCAAAGTTGGCAAAGCTCAGTTGCGACACATCACGCTCAATAGTCGCGCGGATCTGGAATGACTCAGTGAGATTGAAACGATAATCCACGCCCGGCCGGACAAAGTTGAATCGGCGGCTGTTGTTGACCACACCGGATTGGGAGATTTCCGAACTCTCATAAACAACACTGCTTTCCAGGGTCATCCGATCGCTGAGTGTCCAGTTGTGGAATACAAAGCCTTCGTACCGGATCTCCTGCACCTCAGTGCCGGGGTTGGAGATATCGCGCAGCGGTGGCAGTCCGCCATAGCGATCCGAGGCCGGCGCCGAACCGCCTGAACTACCAATAAAAAGGCTGGAATCGAGCCGGGTGTCAGCACTCTCAAGACCCATCCGCAAGTCCTGGCTCACGCCCAGAGGAAAACTGTAATTGCCCTGAACAATACGCTCACGGGTGCGTTGATTGGATTCTATGTAGAGATTTTTGTCGCGCGGCACGGCGCCACCGCCTGTCGGTGTGACAGCAAAGCGTTCGCGCACAGAGTCACGCGTTTGATCATTGACGATAAATAACACTTGCAAGCGGTGCTCATTGGCAAAGCTGTACTCGTAGTCGCCGCCGACTTCCCAATTAAAATGATCATTGGCGATAGCTTCAGCTTCAGTGCGGGCCACAGTCTCATTGTCGCCGAACTCAAGGAATTCACGCCGAATTCGCCGGGGATGCCCCGAGTCACTGTACAACGCATTAAGTTGCATGCGGTGCGAACCCGTCCGGTAGCTGGTATTGCCACTGAGCTCCATTATATCCTGATCGCGGATGTTGGTTTCGAACAGTGAGCCGACGACCAGTCCTGCGGCATTCAATTGGGTTTCCCGGCTTTCGCGGTTTTCATAGTTGGGCCGCGCCAGCGCGCTGATCAGCGCCTGAAAATTACCGATCTGGCGGCTGTGTGAAATTTCCGCACCGGTTTCGAACAAATCATCGTGGTTCAGGCGGGCAACCAGCTCCGCCGACGTGCTGGCGCGGCTGCCAACATCGGTAAGCACAATATTGACCACCTGACCGGCACCGCGCACAGCCAGGTCCCCCGAGGTGCCACGAATAATTTCGATGCGGAGTACTTCCTGTGCCGGGATCCGGCTGAGCTGGGCGCGCGGAGAGTTGTCTTTGCCGGCAATACGTTGCCCATTGATCAGCAGGTCGCCGCCGGTGCCCAGGCCGCGTCCCCCACCACCGCCACCGTCCACATCGACCCCGGGAATACGATCCAGCATGTCGTTGGCAGAAACCGGACTGTAGGGCTCGAAGAATGTCGCCGGATACACAACGGTAGAGCTATCAACGTCATCGACATCAACACTGGGCTCGGTCTCGACGATCGACAGTGCAGGGCTTTGCTGACTGCCCGCGCTGTCTGCATCCTGTGTCGTTGCCGTCTGATGCGCTTTGCCCGCCATGGCTGCTGACGACACCAGCGTCAGCAGCCATGTTGCGTTAAGTTTTGTGACTGCTCTCATGTCTCTCCCCGATTGTGCCTGGGTTCCGTGACCCTGATAATTGACTTAAACATCTGACGAACATAACAAATACGACATCCCCAGTCATCCGGACCGACAATCGCAGCGTAACCCCGTGTGAACGTTTAACACCCCGAATACGGTCTATAGTCAAAGGTCAGACCACGTCGGACAGGATTATTTTATCCGGCCCATAGTTAATTCTTGCATTTCTGTTACCTTAGCGACGCCAAACTCGGAATACGGTTCAAACGGAGTGAATCATGCAGTTAAGGCTCCCCGCCTCCCCCTATAGTAGTGCTGTAAACACTGGCATCCCTGCGCTTTTTGCCGCTCTGGTCCTGCTGCTATTGCCTTTCGGGTCATCAGCCCAGGAGGCACGCTTCTCACACAATGTGGTTATTGAAGCCGCACGCGCATTAGCTGAAACCCGATTTCAACCGCTGGAAGCCGTGCCCGACGAACTGCTGTCATTGAACTATGATCAATATCGCAGCATCCGCTATCGAAAAGGTGCTGCCATTTGGGGCGGAACACCCACCCGGTTTTCCATTGAATTCTTTGCCCCCGGCAGTCTGTACGACACCGGCGTTGATATCTCCATCGTGGAGAACGCCAGGGCGCTGCCCATCCCGCTTGATGAGGACGCGTTTGAAGGAGTCTCTGACGAGATCGGTGAAATACTGGCGTCCATTGCCAAAGTGGCAGGTTTTCGTCTGCACTATTCGTTCAACGAAGACTATCAGGATGAGTTCATTGTATTTCAGGGCGCCAGCTACTTCCGCGCAGTATCTGAGGGACAATCCTATGGCCTGTCCGCGCGCGGCCTTGCTATTGATGTAGCAGAACCGACCGGGGAAGAGTTCCCCATCTTCCGTGAGTTCTGGATCGAGCGACCTTCATCACGGGCGGACAGTATCGTTGTCCATGCCCTGCTCGACAGTCCTCGGGTGACCGGCGCCTACCGGTTTGGTATTTACCCTGGTGCTCCGACAAGGATGGATGTTGAGGCCACCCTGTTCGCTCGTAGCGAGCTGCGTCACATTGGTATCGGCACGCTGACCTCAATGTATACGTTTGGCAGTATGGATACCTCGGATCGCCCTGATTATCGTAGCGCTGTGCACGACTCCGATGGCCTGGCCATCCTCAATGGCAAGGGTGAGTATATCTGGCGCCCACTGAACAACCCGCGTGCGTTGCAGATCAGCGCCTTCATGGATTACAACCCGCAAGGATTCGGCCTCATGCAGCGGCAACGCTCGCTGGAGGATTACCAGGATCTTGAGGCAAACTATCACAGTCGGCCTTCCGCGTGGATACGGCCGGTGGGAAACTGGGGCGAAGGTCATGTGACACTGGTGGAAATTCCGACACCATCGGAGTTCAATGACAATATCGTTGCCTATTGGCAGCCCGCTACACCTCTGGTGCCGGGTGAACCGTTCCGGTTCGCTTACCATATGAGCTGGCCGGACGAGCGGCCTCTGCCTGAGGGGTTCGGACGGGTGACCCGAAGTGCTTACGGCCTGAAACTGGCGCAACCACATCCGCAAATGGTCATTGACTACAGTGACCTGCCTGCAGGCATCAACCTGAATGATGTCAATTTCGACGTAACGGTCAGTGCCGGCACCGTGCTGGAAACCATTGCTCAACCCAATCACCTCGACGGTGCACGCTTCATCGTCACCTTCGATCCACGCGGCGCCGAGTTGATCGAAATCCGGGGCAAGCCGGTATTGCAGGGCCAGCCCATCGGTGAGACATGGCTCTATCGCTGGACAGGGAACTGATGCCATGAACACCAGGCCTGACCTTGCGCTGCCCCCGGAGCAACCATTGGACATGCCGCGCCAGCATCAACACGCGGCGGGTATAGCATTGCGCAGTGGCTGGTCTGCATTCCGCGCACGAACGTGGTTCATGCGGCTGTTATTGACCATCATCACGCTGGCAGTAACCAGCTACGGCGTGTATGAAATGTATGCTGTGCTCAATCGCAGCATCACTACTGTGCAGTGGGTATTCCTGATCCTGTTTTCGATTAATTTCGCATGGATAAGTTTTGCTGGCAGCCAGGCCCTGCTCGGTTTCCTGTTGTTGATGTTTCGCGATATCCGCGGACGCCGTTATCTTCATGACCGACCACCGGCCATCCGTACAGCGGTTCTGGTGCCCGTTTACAATGAAGACCCTGTTCGTGTAGCGGCAGCAATAGAGACCATGGCTGCCGGGCTTGCGGACGACGCACCTGGCCGGTTTGCGTTTTTCATTCTCAGTGATACCAACAATGCTTCTGCCTGGATCAACGAGGAACGAACATTCCGCCAACTGATCATCAACAGCAACAGAGTTTGTCCCGTTTACTACCGTCACCGTCGCGACAACAGCGAGCGAAAAGCCGGTAATATTGCCGACTGGGTGACGCACTGGGGTGGCGGTTATGAGGCCATGCTGGTGCTTGATGCGGACAGCGTCATGGGCACTGACACCATGATCGAACTGGCCCGGCGCCTGGAAGCAGAGCCCGGACTGGGGTTGTTGCAAACGGTACCCGCGATTGTCTGGGGTCACACACTCTATGCACGACTGCAACAATTTGCCAACCGACTCTACGGGCCTATTTTCAGCCATGGGCTGTCGATCTGGCATGGTGAAGGCAGCAACTTCTGGGGTCACAACGCCATCATCCGCACCGAAGCATTTGCGGCCTCTGCCCACCTGCCAATACTCAAAGGCAAGCCGCCCTTCGGCGGGCATGTCATAAGCCATGACTTCATCGAAGCGGCGCTACTCAGACGCAATGGGTGGGGAGTCAAGCTGGCAACCGATCTGAATGACAGTTTCGAAGAGCCACCACCGTCGATCACCGATGTCATGGTGCGCGATCGACGCTGGTGTCAGGGCAATCTGCAACATTCGCGTTTCCTGTTCGCCAGAGGTCTGGCGATGACCAGCCGACTGCACATTCTTTCGGGCATCATGGCGTACATGAGCGCAGTATTCTGGCTGATGCTGGTCGCTACCGGTCTGCTGCTGGCCGTGCAGGCCGACATGACGCGACCGGAGTACTTTACCCAACCGTCGCTGTTCCCGACCTGGCCGGTGTTCGACTCCGAGCGTGCCATCAATCTGTTTGTGGCATCCATGGCCATCGTGCTGCTGCCCAAGTTTCTGGGCTGGGCCAGCGCCATCATCAATCTGCGCCGGTGTTTCCGTTATGGCGGCCCCGTGCTGGTGACCCTCAGCGTTCTGGTCGAGATTCTGCTGTCTGCCCTGGTAGCTCCAATCATGATGCTGGCGCAAAGCCGAATGGTCTGGGAGATCTTTACCGGCGGTGACAGCGGCTGGAAACCTCAACGCAGGGATGATGGTTCCATCCCATTGATGGATGCCTGGCGCCGACACAAATGGCATACCGTGGTGGGCATCGTGGTATCAGGCCTCACATTTTATCTGCACCATGATCTGTTTTTGTGGACGTTGCCGGTGACCGCTGGCCTGTTATCATCAGCGCTGCTGTCATGGGCCAGCGGCAAGCGCGGGCCAGGGCAGGCACTGAAATTGTTTGGCATTTTGCGAACACCGGAAGAAAGACGTCCCAACAGAATTTTGACAGACGTCACCCGGCGGCTGGAAAGCACACGCGGGGACAATTCTGCCAATGCGCAACCGGGGCTGGCTCTGATGCTGCATGATGCTGCTTTTTGTGAGTGGCATTGTGCGCAGTTACCGCAGACGCCTGCGGACAAAAATCGTTTTGACCCCGCGCAGGTCCTGGCAGCCGCCAAGGCGGAACGCTCACCATCAATGGACGCACTGGAAGCCTGGCTGACACCCGCAGAGAGCATGGCGTTTCTGCACAACCCTGAGCTGATCCACATTGTCGCCAGGCTCGCAGCAGGCAGCGCCAGGTTGCAGCTTGCCACAAAATAAAGGTTAACAACCGTTCGGCAGGGCTATACAATCCCTGCGCGTTGCTTGCTCAGGGCAGAACATCATGCCGCGCGACAAGCGCAAGCGCTATCAAAATCATTAGAACAGGTAAATTCCGGGGGGAATTACAATGAATCTGGCTGGCGTGACGATTATCGTCTATCTGGCACTTATCGCACTGGTAAGTGTTTACCTGACCAAACGCAACAAAAACTCCGCCGACTGGGCCATCGGCGGCGGCGGCATGGGATTGTGGCTGATTGCCGCCGGTATTGCCGGCACCCGTATCGGTGGCGCCGGTACCTACGGCGTAGCTGGCGACACCATGAACACCGGCGTCTGGAACATGTGGTACGGCGTCAACTCCTTTCTTGCCCTGGCCCTGGTGGGCCTGTTGTTCGCGGTTCCCTATCGTCGCCTGCGTCTTACCACTATCAGTGAACTATTCGTCAAGCGTCACAACAGTTCCCGCAACGGCTGGCTGACCAGTCTGTGCGTACAGACCGAATACCTGATCATCAATATTCTGGAACCATTGCTGGTGGGCATCATTATCAGTGCCGTGTTTGGCATCAACCGCGAAGTGGCCATCATGCTCGGCGCCGTCATCATTATCATGTCGACCACATTCTCCGGGCTGCGCGGCGCCTCGGCCACCAATGTGATACATGTACTGGTAGTGATGTTCGGACTGGGCGCAGTCGCCATCATTGCCGGTAACGAACTGGGTGGCATCAGCGGCATCCGGGAGAAAGTTGATATCGCTTTGCTGAACTCGGATATTGCACCCACAAGCTGGTGGAGCTTTGTTGGCCTGGGCTGGTTCCCGATCATCGCCATGTTCTTCTCGGCGGTCATTCACACGCCAGCGGCGTCAGTGTATGTTAACTACTCCAGTTCTGCCCGCAGCGAGAACCTGCTGATACCGGCATTTTTGATCGCCGGTGTACTGGCAGCCATCATGCCTATTCTGGCGTCCATTATTGGCATAGAAGCGGTCGCCCGCTACGGCACCGAAAGCGGCATCAGCAGTTACGCCACTATCACCCAGATAGCCACGGATACAGGTCCAATCATCGGGGGGGTTGCGATTGCTGCCGTGCTGGCCGCGCTGATCTCATCCGGCGGGCCAATCCTGTTGTCCAGCGCCACGTTGTTTGTCAACGACTGGATTCCGGGCTCGGCTGACTTCGAACCCAAACGAAAACTTAAAACCTACCGCATCACCAGTGTGGTCTACGGCCTGTTTGCCGGTGCGCTGGCGTGTGTGCTGCCGATTACGTCGGTGCTGCAACTATTGCTGCTGGGCTTCGCCATGGTGGTGCCGCCTGCGCTGGCCATCGCGTTTATTTTCTACTGGCGCAAGACGACGGAACAGGGAGTCTTCTGGGGGATTGCCCTGGGTTATGGTCTGGGCCTGCTGGCCTGGGCAGTAAACACCTTCTTCCTGCATCTGGAAAATGACGTTGCTGCCTACTTCACAACACTGGTGCCGCTCGTTGTCATCCCGGTTGTATCGCTGCTGACACAGTCGCCGGAAAACCAGGGTGAGAAGTGTGAGAGTTTTTATCGACAACTGAAAACACCACTGTCCTGATGCCTTCAAACCGGGGGCAGCGCAACGCTGCTTCCGGTTTGTTAACTGCAGGCAGGCTGCCGCAAGCATGATGATGGCGACGCTTGACCCTATGCGCCACAGGCAGTAATCTGATGATCAGACCATGTACAAGGTACCGAGATGATCAACTCGACAATGCAAGCTGGCCTGAACGGCATGCAAGCCGCTTATCAGGGCATGGCTAATTCAGCAAACGACATTGCGCGCCTCAATGTCCGGACCAATGATGCCGGTGCCGATATCAATGCTGCAGTGACGGGCTTTGCGCAACCACTGGTCGAGCTCCGCATGAATCAGACCCTGTTTGATGCCTCCGCCAACGTGGTCGGGACTTCCGACGCCATGGTGGGTTCACTGCTGGACGTGACTGTTTGACGCTGGCCCCCGGGCTGCTCACTCCCCGTGTCGCAGCCAGCTTTCAGACACCTGCCGTCCGCCACCTGGCCTGGCTTTGCCAAACGCCTCAGCTTATCAACAGCCCCATCAGCTTCAGACCCAATGACTGGTTACCAACAGGTTCGCTGACCACCCTTAGACATTGGGACCGTCATCCGGAAGACGGACCCGACGTGTTGACCGAGACACCACACTACCGCTTGGGACTCTACGCCGAACGGCTTTACGAATGCCTGATGCGCGACCTTCTGGGATGGACTGTCGTCGCCAGAAATCTGCCTATCCGGGATGCTGGCATCACGTTGGGTGAACTGGATTTTATCGTCCACAATCCGCATACCGGACACAATGAACATCATGAAATCGCCGTTAAGTTCTATCTGGGATATATGGCCCGTAATGACCTGGAGATACGCTGGTACGGCCCCAATGCACGCGACCGTCTGGATCTCAAATCCAGCCGCATGCTCCGGGAACAAAGTCAGCGGTGCCGGCTGCCCGAGACCATTGCTACCTTGTCGGCATCCGGCATCACGCCCCCCGTAACGAGTCGGATATTCATGCCCGGCTACCTGTTTTATCCACGTGATAGTGCACTGACGGCACCTGCTTCAGCCGATTCCGGCCACTTGCGCGGCTATTGGCTGCGATTGCCGGATGCCCGCAAGCGCGCACAATCAGATATGTCGGAGACCTGGGTGGTCTTGCGCAAACCGCACTGGCTGGGGCCTTGGTCACAGACCGGGACTCCCGAAGCAGAAGCGTTGTCATCAGTGTTTGCAGAGATAGAAAGTAGCGACACGCCACGGCTGTTTGCGTCACTGGCTCATGACAAAGCATCCGCTTCGTGGCGCGAGGTTCAGCGTTTTTTTGTGGTGCCCGACAGTTGGCCAGGGTGTTAAGAGTAACGGGTTAAGCGCTAGGATCCGTCGAGGACAACGCGCAAGGTCTGACCAATTCTGAGCAGATCTCCGGCCAGATCGTTCTGGCTGCGCAGTACATCGACACTGGTCTCGTAGCGGCTGGCGATACGCCACAGGGTTTCCCCGCGCTGGACGCGATGCGTGACTTCGCGAATCACGGGCGCAGATGAGGCACTGGCAATGGTCGAAGCGGTGTCACCGGGTACCGTCAGACGCTGACCGATATGAATCAGGTCGCTACGCAGGCCATTGGCTGCACGCAATTGCGCCACCGTGGTATTCATCCGCGCTGCGACGGCTGTCAGCGTATCACCACGCCTGACGGTATATTCGCGGCTGTCTCCGGTGATCGTGGCGAGGTAATTGATATAGGTTTCCGGAAACACGGCAACATGGTAATGCGGTGGTCGTCGCTCGCGAGTAACATCCAGCACATAATTTTTCTCCAGCGACAACAGGGTGTTTTCCAGCCAGGCTCGGCACCGACCGTTCGACGGAATGCGAAGATCTACCGCCATGCCGGCAGGATGCACCGAATCGTCAGAGGCATTCGCCGGCTGACGGGCAATGGGCCGGGTCAGACTGGTGACCGTGAGTTTTTCGCCACAGGCGTTGAAATATTGGGCGCTCAGGCGTTCGATCAGGGTTTTAACGGGAGGCCGTGCATACGGATAAGACACGTTGTGCAGAACCATGGTGCGAGTTGCGCCGACCCGGACCAGCTCGCCCGTATTGACCAGGTCAGTCACCTGACTGGAGGTCTGAACGAACGTATAGCCATGCGTCACCGCATGCTGATTCTGTTGTGTGATGGACTCGCGCGAGCCTCGCAGGGTCTGTGCCTGCGCCGTACTGACCGCTGCAATCAGGAGTATCGCTACAAGTGCTGGTGTCAGGTTCCGCATACCGTCTGCCCCACTAAATTTGGTCATTATTTTTCTGCTACCGCCGCATTCTCACGTTAATTGTTCAGTTTGTCCAGCACTTACATGATTTTATTAATAAATATTTTGACATTTTATAGTTAACTCCGCATCCGCCACACTCGCACCCGCCCCAACGGGGAGAAGATAATGTTAGAGTAGGCTTCCAAAAGGAGGTTTTGCCATGAATAGTCAGCTTAAATCGCTTACTGCTGCTGTGTTCACCCTTACGCTGAGCTCAGTTGCGGCCGCTCAACACTCAGGACAGAATACACCGGATGCCAGTCAGGTGGGCAGTGCAAATGTTGAATTCACCACCTCCTGCGCCGAGTCGACCCGGGATGATTTCAATCGCGCGATCGCCCTGATGCACTCATTCTGGTTCGCAGAGGCAATTGACGTTTTTAATGACGTGCTGGCAGAGGATACGAACTGTGCCATGGCACACTGGGGCATAGCCCTGAGCCATTGGGGCAATCCATTTGCCGGTCAACGCAATGCCCAACAACTGCAGCGCGGGCAGGCAGCCGTGACACTGGCGCAGCAGACCGGCTCCCCGACACCAAGAGAATCGCTGTACATAGACGCTGTCGCCGAACTGTTTGCCGACGATCAGCCCGGCAACCAGTATCAGCGCACGATGGCTTATGAAAATGCCATGCAAACACTGACTACTCGTTATCCGGACGACAGGGAAGGCAAAATATTCTATGCCCTGGCCATTAACCAGAATGCCCGGGCCAGTGACAAGACCTACGCGCAGCAATTAAAAGCCGCGGGCATTCTGGAGCCCCTGTTTGAACAATACCCGGAACATCCCGGGCTGGCGCACTACATTATTCACGCTTACGACCACCCGCCGCTGGCTGAACGCGCATTGAATGCCGCTCAGGTCTACGCGTCGCTGGCGCCGGACGCTCCGCATGCCTTGCATATGCCGTCACACACCTTCACCCGGGTGGGCATGTGGGAGGAATCGGTGAATACCAATCTGCGCGCGGCACAAGCTGCCCGTAACGATAACGATGCAGGTTCTGAATTGCATGCGCTGGATTATCTGACTTACGCCTATTTGCAAATGGGACGGGATCAGGCGGCGGCGGGCGTCGTAGAGCGCGCGCTGTCCCTGACTGAACAGGTCAATATTACCGCGGTGGGCGCCACTCAGGCAGGCGCATTCGCAATAGCTGCCATTCCGGCTCGGTATGCACTGGAGAGAGAGGATTTTACTGCCGCAGCCGGTCTTACCGTGAATCCCGCTGACACGCCGCATACCCAGGCCATGACGCATTTCGCCCGCGCCCTGGGTGCGGCTCGAAGCGGCAACCCTGACGCTGCCAGTACCGATATCGATATGCTGCGAACCCAGAAGCAACGTGCAGAACAAAACAGTGACGCCTACTGGACCGAGCAGATTGACATCCAGTTGCAGGTCTCGAGCGCCTGGGTGACATTTGCACGGGGAGAGCAGGAGCAGGCTATCGCTGATTTGCGGGCGGCAGCACTGGTCGAGGACGGTACCGACAAATCGGCAGTTTCGCCAGGACCGTTGGCGCCTGCTCGCGAATTGCTGGGCATGATGTTGCTGGCTGCCGAACTGCCGGAACTGGCACTGGTCGAATTCGAGGCCACCATGGCGAAAGAACCCAACCGTTTTCTGGCACTCAAGGGCGCCGCTCAGGCAGCCCATGATGCCGGCGATACGGAAGCGGCCCGGGGTTATTATCGGGAGCTTTTGACCGTGGCCGCGACCGCTGACTCTGATCGTCCGGCACTGAGACGTGCCCGCGCCTATCTGGTCAACTAGCGCCCCGGCTCTTCAGACTGGCGTGGGTCCGACTGGCATGGCCAAAATGACCGGCAACACTGCCAAACACGCCAACTGTTGGTTTCTGATGCCACCAATGGCTCACAAAGCGAACTAAAAGTAGTTGTTTATCAATGGCTTGAAAACTGGCACAAACACTGCTTGAGTATTTGCACGGAGATCGTCATGTTGGCGGTCTTGTTGTCACACCCCAAGCCTCAGGAGCGTGTTTGTGCATCTACCCACACCACAATTCAACCCACTGCCACTCTATGCCAAAGTCATTGCCCTGGTCGTGATAGTTGGTTTTGTGCTGCTTGGTATTATCGGGCTCATTCTGCCTATTATACCCGGCGTGCTTTTCCTGTTTCTGGCGGCGCTCCTGTTAACCCGGGTATCGCGTCGGGCCTCTGCCTATGCCCACAATCAGCCCTGGTTCCGCAAACAGCTGCAATCCTGGCATGCAACTGCCGGCCTGTCCTGGGGACAGCGTGCCCGTCTGTCCTTCTGGGTAGCGGCAAAAGCTGTGGTCCAGGGTGTGGCGGCAGGCGCCAGATTTACCTGTCGCTCCTTGCGCCGCTGAGACAGTGTTAGGCCGGAAGACAGCAACCCGGCCGTTACAGTAACGGCCATCGCAGCCGCACCAGCACCGCCCCGCGATTTTCTTCCTCGAATGCCAGCACGATGCCCTTGCTGTTCAGAAAAAACAATTCACCCAGCACCGCGTCCCTGATGAGACCGCCACCTACAATAAGGCGCAAATGCTCTGCATGGCTGCGCTGCCAACTCCGGCTCAATGCCTCTTTGAATTTGCCCAATGCCTGTGCCACGGTCTCCCGTTGATGCGCGATATCAACCGTCACTGTGGAACCATCACTCTGGCTCCACAACGGGGTGTCGCACTTGACGCAAACCGGCTCCAGATGGCGGTCGGCAATCTCGCCGGGAGTTCGCGAGTCAAGCAGGCCACAAAACAGACACTGTCGGGAATTTGGTTTCACAAACAACTCATGCGCGGGTTTCGATAATCCGAATCCAGTGACCCGGAACATTGAGCTCACTGGCAGCCAGCTTGATGCATACCAGCAATGGTACCGCCAGCAATACACCCACCACACCCCACAACCAGGCCCAGATTATCAGCCAGATCATTAACACCAGCGGGTTGAGGCGCATATGATTGCCCAGCACGGTGGGTGTCACAAACTGCGCTTCGATGCCATTAATGCAAAAGTAGACGAGCGCCGGTACCATGGCAAACGGCACAAAACCATATTGTGCCAAACCGGCCAGCGAGAGCAGACTCAAACCGATAAACATACCCACGTACGGGGCGAAATTGAGCAGAGCAACCAGAGCCCCCCACAGCAAGGCATCCTCGACACCTAAAAGCCAGAATACGCCGGCAGTGGTCATGCCAAGCAGGGAGTTGATGATACTGACCGTCAATATGTAGCGGGACAACTCAAGCTCTATGGTATCAATCAGCCCATGAGCCCCCTCCTTGTCGGTCACTCGTGGCAGATACCTGATAGCAGAATCGAACAGCCGGGCACCAAACACCAACAGAAAAACGGTCAGCGTCAGGCATGTTACCAATTGCGCCAGAAAGATTGGTGTTGCCGCCAACATGTAAATCATCAGTTCGACGCCACCCTGAGTAATGCGCTCGGTTACCGCATTGCTGTCATCAACAAGCTCGGGGGGGGCCTCGTCATCGCCGCCGAATAATCGGGAGAAGAATGCCCGCGATGGGTCCTCCTGCTCTGTCTCTGGCTCGGCACTCCAGGCGGAGGTCATGATATCAATCTGTTGCGTAAACGTGGCTGACAGTTCCGGCAGACGCTGTGCCCACTTTTGTACCGGACCCGCCAACTCCATGCCCAGCAGGGTGAACGGCACAGCAATGCTGCACATCAGCAATATTGCCGAAAGCGCCCGAGGCACGTGATAGCGGCGGAAAAAGTTAACGGCGGGAATCAGCAGCAAGGTCAGCAACAACGCCACCACGATAGGCACCAGCAGGGTTTTGGCGAAATACAGGGTGTACAACAAGGCCAGTGCGAGCAAGCCCTGCAGCATTCTTGTGATCAACGTAACTGGCAACTCTGTCTGCCGACTCTGTTTTTGTTCTGCGTCTGGGTTCATCCCTGCGGTACTCAAGTCCTGCTGTGGTCGTTTGCTGTTTTGCCCGAAGGCAAACTAGATAATTTTAAGAAATCGGACCACATACGGTTGCAATCGAATCGCAGCGAATCCTGTGGACAATAACGCTGATACCGAAGCACGGCCGGACGCACTGCCCGCAATAGCGCCGGCGGTAAATCCACACAGCGGAATAACCCAGCCTCGGTGACGTCTGAACGTATTGATCGGCCGCAATCCCAGTCGCTGGCTGCGCAATTGCTCCAGCTCGACTGTTATCGCCGCCGCCTTGATTCTGAGCACCAGGTCGTCACGGGCCATGTTTTATGTCCTCAATGATCTCATCCAGGTAGCGGCGGGTCGTTGGCAACGTCAAACTGCGACGGTACTTTTTGAACAAAAGCCACATATAAACCACAGCGGCTGCCTGCACCACAAAAAAGGTAAAAAAACCGGCGCCGGGCAGACCACTCTGACTGTACACCAGCCAGGAAATACAAACTGACAGACCCAACCAGGCAAAAACAACGATGGGTAGAAAAAATAAAACCAGAAAAAATAATCGACGCAAATCGGCGCTGGCAAGCCTGATTTCTGCCGTCGCCAACACCGACAAGGCGCTGGCCAATGCTGCCAGCTGCCGGAACCAGGCAAGCCAGGCATTCAGCTCATCCTGCGCTTTGCCGCTGTCTTTTTCGGGGCCAGGCAGTTTCAGCGGCTCGCGATGATCGTCGCTCATGCTACCCGCTTCAATTTCTGGAGAATATTTTCGATAGCACATACCCGCCCACAAACGCGATAGCAAGCGCCTGTGCAGGCTTTTCCTTTACGTATTCGATTGCCGAGCCAGTCAGGTCATCGGCTTTGTCCTTACCTTTGACCAGTTGATCCAACGCTTCCGCCTTCACATCAAGGCCGGCAATTTCTGCCGCATGACGGAAATGATCTTTTGCCTCCAGCAACTTGTCCAGCGCCTCCCGGGCCGATTGTTTACTTGCTTCCAGTTCCGCTTCCGATCCCTGTTTCTTTGCAGTTGCCATAACCATTCTCCTGTTGCGGTGAGTATAACAGTCTTATCCTCAAACCTTGTCTAATACTAAAGAAACTCCTCTGCACTGGCAAATGCCCGCCATCACATCAGGTTGGCCACGATTATCGCCAGCACGCCACCCGACAGGCAGTACCCAAGCAACGCCACAAAACCATCATCAGTGATCAATGCCAGGCCAAACAATGTCCAGATCAACCCCGCACCATTGGCGCTGAACGGGATAAACTCCATAGCCGGTGTCATCATCGCGGTGACACCACAGGCCAACGCCACGGCATATCTCGTGGCGCCGCGCACCAAAACCGTCAGGCGAGGTTTCAGCAAACGATCGATAAAGCGCGACGGTTTCCTCATTGCCGACACCGCCTTGCGCATCTTTTCTGATGACACTGAACGGGCCAACAACCAGTCAGGCAGCCAGAAATGTCGGGCCTGCAGGACGATCTGCGCGACGGTCAGCAACACAATCGATCCCATAATGGTAGGCATTCCCGGCACATCACCAACCACCGGCGCCAGCGTCACCAGCCCGGCAAACAATACGACCGGGCCAAAGGAGCGTCTGCCGATAGTGTCAAAAACATCATTCAGGGAGACCTCATCGCCATCCGAGGCCACGTCATGAAGAAGATCCAGCATGGCTTCCAGATTCTCCGGCTGCCTGCCTGTGGTGCACTCATCCGCACGTTCACCGCGCTGTTCCGGATTGTCACTCACAAAAAACTCCAATGTCCTTTTGGTTACCCGAATACCACTGACAAACCCGATTCAATAAAGCATTGTACCGGTGTAATGGCGCCTCCTATCAAAGACGATTCAGTTGTTCAATAAAATCACTGATCTGTTGTCGCAATAGCGCATCAGAACCCGCATAACTGAGTGCCCTTCTGGCCAGCCCCCTGGCATCAGCGTACTGTTGTTGCCGGTAGCGGACATCGGCTAGCCGGTACCAGATTATCGCGTCCCGCGGGCTGATTCTTAAGGCCCGTTCACTGACGGCGGCTGCGCGCTCCAGGTCACCCGCAGCGATCGCGGCATCCACCGATGCCAACAGGGTTGATGATGCAGTTGCCGGTACCGTGTCCCGCGGCGATTCAGGTGACGGCGAGGACGGTGTCGACGCTCTCGGCACTGATTGCCCAGACGACGGCGGCGGCGGTCCTACCAGAGCCGGCGTGTTTACCGTGTCGGGCTCGCTACGCTCGACTGGCGCCGGCTGCTGGCTGACCGGCTGGTATCCGGCGCAGGCCGTCAACAGGCCTGAAGTGATCAGTAACAACACTCGCAACATCATGGATTCTGACTCCGAAATCGGTCAAATACCCGTTCCAACAATGATTCGCTCTGCAGACAATGGGTCACCGCGACAGGCAACTGTCCGGCGCGAAAGGGCAACAATCGGGTGTTACGGCAATCGTCATCAGCCGGGCGTGCAGTTGCCTGAACAGGTACTTCATGCCATACAATAGCATTTGGCGCGCGCGTTTGTCTGGGCTGAATATTCAATTGTTGCATAACTGCGGTCCATACCCGCAAAGCACCCGTTGCGCCGGTCAGGCCAGTACTTCTGTTATCGTCGTAGCCCAGCCATACCACACCCGTCAGATCATCTCCATAGCCGGCAAACCAGCTATCCCTGAAGTCATTAGTGGTGCCGGTTTTCCCGGCCAGCGGTAACTTGTCCGCCAGATCGTCTGCGACGCTGCGCGCAGTGCCCTGCGCGAAAACATCCTGCAGCGCCTGTTCCAGCAGGAAAACAGAAGATGCATCAGCGACCTGTTCAGTTTCAAAGCCATAACGCTGCAGCCGCTCGCCGGTACCCGTTGTCACCGCCTCGACCGAGCGCAATGGCGAGTAAAAGCCGTTACTGGCCAGAGTCTGGTAGAATCGGGCCACCTCAAGAGGTGCCATGTCTACCGCACCAAGCAACAGCGACAGATACTCGGGTACCGGCCGTGTATGACCCAGTTTTGCCAGCATATCTATCACCGTATCGACGCCGATTTTAATGCCCAGGTCGACAGTAGCCAGATTCAGGGAACGCGCCAGCGCATCGTGCAGATAAACATCACCGAACATCTGGTCATCGTAGTTGCGCGGCGACCACTGCTGACCGCCCTCTGCCAACAAGTCAACCGGACGATCCGACAACACCGTGGCCAGCGTGTTGTTGCCCGACTCCAGTGCTGCCAGATAGACCGCCGGCTTTACCAGCGACCCGATCGGACGAACGGCATTAAGTGCCCGGTTAAAGCCGACCGCGCCGGACCGGCGCGCGCCCGCGAGTGCTCTGACTTCACCTGTATTGCTATCGGTAATAACCATCGCGGCCTGCAACGCTGTGCCATCATCTGCAGTCACCTCGACAGCCGCTACCGCCGGTTCCAGCGCCGAGTCCATGGTGTCCTGCACACGCAGATCCAGGGTAGTAAAAATCCGCAGCCCCTCCGAACGCAAGGCATCAGCGTCATAATCCCGGGCCAGGTCCGCCCGCACCAGCTCCATAAACGCCGGATAGGCCCGGTTGCGACGGGTGGGCCGCTGACTGGTCCGTAAATCTGCGACCCGTGCGCTATCGTAGTCAGCCGCAGAGATATATCCCTGCTCAAACATGTTGCGCAATACCGTATTGCGACGATTCATGGCGCGTTCGGGATTGCGTCGTGGATTGTAATAGGATGCACCGCGGGGCAGGCCCGCCAACAGTGCGAGCTCGGCCAGTGACAGCTCCGCCAGGGGCCGCGCAAAGTAAAATTGCGCGGCCAGTGTGAAACCATGGATGGCACGGTTACCGTCCTGGCCCAGAAACACTTCATTCAGATAGGCCGCGAGGATCTCGTCTTTACTGAAATGCAGCTCAAGCGCCAATGCCATGACCGCTTCTTCGATCTTGCGACGCAACGTACGGTCTTGTGTCAGGTAGAGATTCTTGACCAATTGCTGCGTCAGGGTACTGCCACCCTGAGCGACCTCACCCCGGCGCAGATTAACCCACAATGCTCGCAGAATACCTTTGGGATCAACGCCCCAGTGCTGATAGAAACGCTGATCTTCCACAGCAATAATGGCATTGACCAGAGCATCCGGCACCTGCGTCAGGGACACCGGCAACCGGTCTTCACCGGTATCGGGATTGATCTGCGCAATTTCGACAGGCTCCAGCCGCACCAAAGGCACATCACCCTCAAACGCACCACCCACCGCGCTGGCGCTGACCCGGGCAATACGGGATCCGGCAAACTCGATTTGCGCCATGACACCCGGCTCACTACCGTCCCAGAAACGAAAACCACGGGTTTGCAGACGCAGTTGTTGTCCCTGCCGGGTGAATTCGCCGGCACCGGAAACAGTGTCCACCTGCCGGTAACCCAGTCGCTGCAGATGATCAGTCAGGTCAGTGATACTGAGGTGCGCTCCGGTATACAGCTCGGCTGGGCGGGCGTAGATACGCGCTGGCAACGCCCATTGCAAGGCTTCAAAATCGCGGCGCACCTGATAGTCTACCCAAACCAGCCAGACCAGTATCAGAGCAATGCCTGAACCCAGTACCCAGGTCAAACCACGACGCCAGGACTGCCTGCTGTGTACACGCTTTACTTCCGGCTCTGTCATGGCGTGTATTATGACACTATCGGGCAAGCCCCCGCCATGGCATTGTCGCGGGCGTCAGCTATCCAGGATTTCACGCACTTTGCGCGCCAGGTCGGCGGTGCGGAAGGGTTTGCTGAGAAGATTCACACCCGGGTCCAGACGACCATGATGCACAATCGCATTTTCTGCGTAGCCGGACATGAACAGCAATTTCATGTCAGGATCGATGGCGGCCGCTGCGGTCGCCACTTCTTTGCCGGATATGCCGCCGGCGAGCACAACGTCTGACAGCAGCAATGCGAACGGACAGGCCTTGTCAACGGCGTCACGCAGTGCCCCGAGCGCCTGCGCACCGTCGCCGAAGTCACTGACCTGATAACCCAACTGGCGCAGACTGGAGACGGCATAACGCCGCACCAGCTCATCATCCTCAACCAGCAGGATACGCTCATCGCCGCCCGCCATCGTTGACGCTGCCGATACCCCCTGATATCGACTGCTGCTACCCTCACTGGCACGCGGCAGATAGAGTCTGACCGTGGTGCCCTCTCCCGGTTCACTGTAAATTCTTACCTGGCCACCGGATTGATTGGCAAAACCGTATACCATGGCCAGCCCCAGTCCGGAACCTTTGCCTTCCTCCTTGGTCGTAAAAAAGGGGTCGAACGCCTGCGCAGCGACATCCGCCGGCATACCACAACCGGTATCTGAAACTGCAACCATGATGTAGTCGCCAGCCACCATGGCGTGGTCATCCGCGTACCCCTGCTGAATGACAGCGTTGCCGGTTTCAATGGTGAGTTTTCCACCCTGAGGCATGGCATCACGCGAGTTCAGCGCCAGATTAAGAATGGCATTGTGCAATTCATTGGGGTCAACGATGGCCGACCATAAACCCTCGCCGCAGACCAGCTCAATGCTGACGTCTTCACCCACGGTACGCGCCAGCAACTGCCTGGCTTCCGAGACCAGCGCATTGATATCCGTCTGTTGCGGATTGAGCGGCTGTCGCCGGGCAAACGCCAACAGCCGATGGGTCAGCTCGGCCGCACGCTCTCCGGCAATACGGATGACCTCAGCCTGAGTTCTGACATCCTCAGGCGCCGTTTCCAGATGCGATTTGAGCAAATCCACATTTCCGAGGATAACCGTCAACAGGTTGTTGAAATCGTGCGCGATACCGCCCGTCAGTTGTCCCAGCGCGTCCATTTTCTGCGCCTGGCGCAAGCGCTCTGCCATCTCCTTCTGTTGCGTGAAGTCCTGCAGATAAACGGTCATACCATCTTTATGCGGGTAGGCCTTGATCACAAACCATTTCTTCAGCGGTGGGTAGTAGCGCTCCATAGAGACCGCGGTATTGGTCGCCCTGGCCTCCTTGTAGCGCTCGTAAAAACCGGTCTCGGTCAACTCCGGAAACTCTTCCCATATTATTTTGCCCAACAACTCCTCAGCGGAGCGTTCCAGGACCCGCTCAGCTTCAGCATTGAGGAAGGCAAACTGCCATTTTCGATCCAGCGAAAACACGGCATCGGAGATGGCTGAGAACACCGTTTCCATTTCCGCTTTGGCGGCACTGACGTAGTCCTGTGCCCGTTGCTGGGTGTGTAGCGTCTGCTCGGCGAAGTCTTGCTCACGCTGCACCAACACCACGGTTGCCACCGAGCAACCGGAAAAGGTCAGCATCACCAGCAGACCAATGCTGACCTTGGACAGCACACGTCCCCGCCACCCGGCCAATGCTTCGGCTTCGGTGATATTGGCATAGGCAATCAGGCGATTGTTCCAGGTGTAGCTGAAAGCGGACAGGCGCGACATGTCGTTCTCGGCAGACAGGTCCGCGACGCGCCCGCCATCGACGGAACCCCGGACATTACGGAATTGCGAGTCCTGCGAAAAATCCACCCCCATCAGTGCTGCTGCAAACGGACTCCGGGCTATCACCCTGCCTTCTGCTGACAACAATCCCAGAGCGCTCTGCTCGCCTGCACGCAGGGCGTCGTAGAAATCACTCAGATAATCGAGCGACATCGCCGCCGCAACCACACCAGCAAAACTGCCATCAGGCGCCGATATCCGGCGACTGACATTAACGATCCATTGCCCTTCAGCCAGGCCAACGGTTCCCAGCCGGGGTGTGGCAACATACATGCCATTGTCGTTTCCGTCCCGGTGCACAAAAAACTCGGGATACTCCGAAAAATCAACAGGTTCCGGATCAGGTGTGCGTGAGCTGGCAATCAGCCGTCCGTCGCGGTCAAGCACATAGAAAGCATAGGTGTTGACCGCGGCCGACTGACGGTTGACCAGCTCTCCGTTCAGTGCTGCCAGATCGGCGATATCTTCTTCGCCAGTCAGGGCTACTGCAACAAGTCCCAGATCAAGTGCCATCAGGGTTTGCTGTGTATGTTCAGCCAAGGCGTCAGTGGCGTTCTCAAGCCCACGATACGTGGTCTCAATAACCTGTGCGCGATCCACCAGAACACTGTAGGTAATAATTGTAATTAGAACCAATGCCACTAACACATTGGCGAGGAGAAATACCTTCTTCATCCGAACTCCCTGACAACCTGTTTTTTACTCTTTAGTACAGGCAGGTGATAATCTAGCATGTAATGTCAGACTTCAGAAACCGTCCGGCTTTGATAATACAATTGCGCACCTGTCCCGTTCGGAGAAAACCGTGGAAGCCATGCAACACATTCTCGCTGAAACGCTCAGCCAGACCATGCCTTTTGGCAAGTACAGGGGGAAAAAACTGATTGACCTGCCCGAGCCTTACCTGGTCTGGTTCCACCGGCAGGGTTTCCCGAACAGCAAACTGGGGCGTCAGCTCGCGTTGATGTACGAAATCAAGGTAAACGGGTTGGAAGGCATGTTACAAGGCCGGGGCAGTCAGGACCCTGGCAAGTACTGACCGGCACTGCAATTCCGGCGCCGCCGATCAGTCGCGGGCCGTATCACTGGCCAGGCCCTGAGCCGCCGTAATGTGCTTGCTGTAGGGATAACGGATAACCACATCAGCCAGCGAGGTTGCTTCACCAAACAGATAGCCCTGCACAATATTGCAACCCAGCGAGCGCAGGTAGTTGAACTGAAACATGTGCTCTACGCCTTCGGCAACTATGTTCATTTTCAGTCCCTGCGCCATGGATACAATCGCACTGACGATACAGGCGTCCTCTGACTCGTTGTGCAGTTTCTGCACAAAGCTGCGATCTATTTTCAGGGTGTTGATCGGAAATTTGTGCAAATAACTCAGTGATGAGAAACCCGTGCCAAAATCATCAATCGCCAGATTTATACCAGAGCGGGTCAGCTGTAACAGCTTGTCGACAATATCTTTTCTGTCATTCAGCAACAACCCTTCGGTAATTTCCAGTTGCAGCTTGTGTGGCGGAAATGCGGTGCTCTGCAAAGTATCAAAGATATGCTTTACAAAGTCTTCCCTTTCCACCATGACCGGCGACAGGTTTATGGACAAACTAAGCTCCGGGTGGCCCTTTTGATGCAGCGCACCAACATGCAGGCAGGCTTCGCGCATGGTTTGCCGGTCGATTTCCACAATCAGACGACTGTCTTCGGCAATCGGGATAAATTCGGCCGGAGACAATCTCCCGTATTTCGGATGGTTCCAGCGAATAAGAGCCTCTACACCGTAGAGATTGGTATTCACCGTGTCCACCAGCGGCTGATAACAAATTTCAAGCTCATTCAGTTGCAGGGCCTTGCGCAGATCCTGTTCCAGCGAATGCCGGCGGGTGACGCTGCCGTTCATTTCCGCATTGAACAGGACGGAGCCATTTTTACCGCTGCTCTTTATGCGGTACATGGCTATATCGGCATTCTTGATCAATGCTTCAATGTCATCCCCGGCATCGGGATAGACGGCAATACCAATGCTTGCACCGATGTAGATTTCGTGGCTGGCGATGTCAAACGGCGCCTTGATGGACTCCAGCATTTTTTCCGCGACCTGCAAGGCCGTGGTTTCGCTTTTGATATCCGGCAGCAACAGCGTGAACTCATCCCCCCCAAAGCGGGACAAGGTATCGCCTTTGCGCACACATGACAGCAGACGCTGACTGACCGCTTGCAGCAGACGGTCGCCCATGGTGTGACCCAGCGAGTCGTTGATGACTTTAAAGCGATCCAGGTCGATGAACATCACCGCCAGTTTTTCCTGATTGCGATGTGCCTGGGTTATGGCCACACTCAGGCGATCCTTGAACAGGGAACGATTCGGCAGGCGGGTCAGAATATCATGGTACGCCTGAAAATTTATGAACTCCTCAGCTTCGATCTGATCACTGATATCCCTGGCAGTGCCGTAAATCTCGTAACGGCGACCGACACCCGCTTCCGGCACTTCGCCGTCGCCAATGACGGACATGGTCAATTCAAAATGACGCTTGCGTGACTCACTGGTATTGGCTGAGCGGCTGACCAGTGCCATATTGATAGCTCGTTCACTGTCGCTGGAGGTATGCGCGTGCTCAAAAAAGTAACGGGCCTTTTCCTGGTCTTCCGCGTCAACGATGGCCGTGATGTGCTCGCCCAGCAGATCGCTGCGCCGATAGCCCAGCAGGATTTCGACTTTACTGTTGATAAAACTGAAGCATCCTTGCTGGTCCAGAATAAAAATAATGTCCGGCGAGTTGTTGACCAGAAACCGGTGCAAACGCTCGGACTTGGTCAGCCGTCGCTGCATGTCTCCGTGACTGTCTTCCAGACGTTTTTTCCGAATCGCATTACTGACCGTTGTCATCAGTTCGTCAGCGACGTAAGGCTTCTTGATGTAATCATGTGCACCCTGACGCAGCGCTTTGCTGACATGATCAACGGCACTTTCACCACTGACCACAATCGCCAGCGATTTGAGCCTGGCCGACCGCATGTACTGCAGCACCTGATGTCCGTCCACTTCCGGCATCGCCAGGTCCAGCAACACGACATCAAAAGTCGACGACTGCAATCGGTTGATGGCCTGCTGCCCGCCAAAAACCATGTCAACAGTGTAACCTCTCAGCGATAACAGATTGTGCAGACTTTCAGCCAGACGTCGATCATCATCAACGATGAGTATACGTCCCGTCTTTGTCGTATCGCTGTTGTCATTGAAACGCGACAAATTATTCCCTGATTTCAATACTGCGCTCAACTCAATTCCCCCGCGAACTGTCGCCACTGGGGCGGGTGACGGGGAACAGTAAACGGAACTGCGCACCCTGGTCACTGTTGCTACACATAATCTGGGCATTCATCGCATCCAGCAACTTTTTCACCACACTCAAACCCAGACCGGCATGCGCAGCGCCCTTGCTGCTCACACCCGGCGCGAACAGGCTGGACATGACCTGCTCTGACAGCCCGCCACCGGTGTCCTCAATGGTCAGCGCGAGATGCGGACGACCGTTGACCATCACCCGCCCCTGTGATCGTAATGTCAGTGTGCCGCCGGCGGACATCGCCTCCACGGCGTTCTTGATCAGATTGGTCAATACCTGCTTCAGTTCTGCTTTATTCAGCAACATAGGTTGCAGCGATACATCCAGCTCCAGACTGACCTTGATGTCGCGCGCGGCGCACATGGATTCGCGGAAAATTCTCGCCAGGTCATCAATCACGGCATTAACATCAACCCACTCGGACTCCGGCTGCTGGTCGGGTTTATTCAGTCTGAGCAGAATACTGCCGACCCGGTCTATTTCTTCGCGCAGAATCGCGAACTCCTTGTCGGTATCCTTACTGTCTCCCAGCTTCAGGCGCAAAATTTCCAGGTAATTATTGATGACGCTGAGCGGGTTGCTGGCTTCGTGCACTGCCTCGCTGATGCGCGCTGCCTCACTGCCATGAGCCGGTTTTCCGGGCTCCTCGCTGTTCGCCGTGCTGCCAAACAGGGCAGTGACCTCATGCAGCAATGTTTGCCACAAATCCGAGTTTTTCTGCTGTTGGGAAACCGTTACCGGACTGGCACCGGCCACCAGCACACCACGCTGGCCATTACCTTTGAATGGCAGGCAAATCAGCCCGGGCTGGCGACAGTAACGCAGGAGTTGCTCATCGACCATGCTCAGGGCATGACCGCCGGCCTGATCACTGCCTGTCACTTGCTGACCGGCAAAGCTGCGCTGAACAAGGCTGTCATTGCCATCGACATTGAGAACAAAGTCGGCAACGCCGGGCTTGTCAGCGGCTTCGCCCAGACTTGCCTCCAACGCACCCTGCTCCTCTCGCAGATGGAAAATCACATATTTTTCGAAACCAAAGCTCAGATACAGGGCCCGTCCGATCGCATCCGACCCCATGAGACCGCCAGAATCCGCAGCGGCGTCTCTGGGCAGCGTCTGACGCAGGGCCTGTAGCTGGGTAAGTTGGCCCAGCTTCTCGCCCAGCGCGCGATTGGCCTGCTGCGCCATCGCCAGGTCTTCCTGCTCTCCCGAAGCCACGCCCAGGCCACCGGCTATGCGCCGGACATCAGCTTCAATACGGCTATGCAATTCGCGTAATAAATCTTCATTAAAACCAAAAAGATCATTGGCTACAGCCAGTACCCTGTCATCCAGCTCTGTCTGACCACTGAGCAGGCTACTGAGATTAACGATCTTGACCAGGTGATGAGCGTGCTTGATCTCAGCGCCAGCGGCATGGTGATAACGCAAGGCATCGGCCATGAAGTTATCCATCTGCCAACTATCCAGCAGCGTTGCGCCCAGCTCCGGGTGCGTCATATCAAATGCGTGACGCTCGGCCTCCAGTAACTGCAGATCATCCCGAGCAGTCGCCGCCAGCAGCGGCAAATATTCGCTATCGTTCTCCGCCAGCAGGCACAGCTGGCCGACATCCATCAACAGACCGCACAGATATGCCTGCGACTGGGCCTGATAACCGGTCAGACTGGCAAAGGTTTGCGCGCTATGCGCTGACACCAGTGACCGGTGCCAGAAACGACGCATGAATTGTTGATGGTCTTTATCAAAGTAGCTGAAGTACTGCTTTACCGCCGCGGTTATTACGAGCGTTCTGACCGTATCGATCCCCAGGCACATGAGCGCCCGGTCGACGGTATCACAGCTATGCTGGCGACGATAAAAACTTGAGTTGGCGACGGCAATCAGCCGGGCGGACATGGCACTGTCCTGGCGAATAATACTGCCAAGATGTTGAAAATCAGCAGATTCCTGACTGACAGCGTCAAGGATGCGAACCAGTACCTGCGGCAGACTGGGGAGTTTGTTCAGGGTCAAATGGGTGGGTACTCGTTGTTTTTCCACCGTCATGGGCTTAACCGTGTCAACAGATCCTGCGTTATTGTCAGTGTCCTTGAATTCGTATATCACTACGTGGCTGACGCAGCCTGCGCCGAGTATACTCAATGAATCGCCTACTGACCACTGCAAGCCTGTCATTAGTATGGAAATTCTTGTTGCACGGGGAGACTTGTCGCTTTATGCTTGGTGGCTTGAACAAGTGTCCGGCAGCAAACGGTTTCAAACCAACTGAAAACGCACCAATCACCACGTGAAGCTAATGGCTACCGTCGAATTACCTCTGGATAATTCTGCTAAAAAAAGCCTGACTCAGGCCCGCACCACTGCCCCCCATGTCATCGCAATCACTAGCGGCAAGGGTGGCGTCGGCAAATCCAGCATCTCCGTTAACCTGGGCATCGCGCTATCCCGGATGGGCCGCAAAGTCTGTCTGTTTGATGCCGATACCGGCCTGGCCAATATCAACATCCTGCTGGGACTGACACCAAAACTCAGCCTCGAGCATGTCCTGTTCGGCAACAAGTCCATTAACGATGTGATGCTGGAGGGTCCGCACGGCCTGAAAGTCATTCCCGGCGCCAATGGCATCGTTGAGTGCGTCAGGTTGCAACCCAGACAGCACATGCAGCTGACCCGCCAGTTGGCAGAGGTAGAAGGAGAGTACGATTATCTGCTGGTAGATACCGCTGCCGGTATCGGCGATGACACCATGGATTTTGTGCGCGCTGCGCAGCAGACCATTATTGTTGTGACCACCGAGCCGACGTCGCTTACCGATGCATTTTCCATGATAAAACTGCTACGCAGGCGCGGCAAAAAAAGCCATTTCCATGTCATCGTCAATATGTGCGCCAGCACCAAACAGGCACGTGAGGTTTTCCATCGCTTCTCCGGCGCAGTAGAAAAATATATCGGTATAAAACTGAACTACCTGGGATTTATCCTGCAGGACGAGAGTCTGCGCGCCGCCGTCACCATGCAGTCTCCGGTCACGCTTTTCCCCGAAACAGACCCTTCGTGTAAAAATTTTTTCCGCCTGGGACAGGCCCTGGAGGACTCACTGGGCGCTCTCACCCCCAAAGCATCTTTCAGCGCGTACTGGCAAAGCCAGTATCGCCAACAACAGCACTCCCGGCCTATGCAGAACCGTTTATCCGCGACAGCATCCGATCACAATCAGCGTCGGGCCACTCACCGTAACCACAGTGGCAACGGATCACGGAGCAATGAGACCCAGCAGGAGTCATTGAGCAAACTGAGAACGCGGCTACTGACCCTGATTGCCCAGCGCGATATGCCGGCATCGGCCTTCATCGCGCTCATTAATGAACTGAACAAGGCCGTGCAACACGTCTATCCTGACACCCGGAACGCCACACCGGCGCGGAGCAACCCTGAGCAGGTCATCAGCCCTGAGCCCATAAACAGCCATAAGCGTGTAAACAGTCCTGAGCCGATAAACAGCCCTGAGCCCATAAACAGCCCTGAGCGCACAAAAAGCCCTGAGCCAACAACAAACCCTGAACAGAACAGCGCCCCGGCGCCGGCAGACCCGCGCCCCTGCAACCCGGACACAACACTAAAACATCACTACAATGAACACCGCTTTGGCTCCCAACAACAACTCCTGGCCAGGCTACGCCAGCACACCGGGCAGCCGTTGTTACATGTGCTAAATGACCTGGCCGGCACCTCATCATGAACAACAGCCTCGCCTACAAATTCCTGGCTGCCGCAGTCATTGGCCTCTTGCTGCTGGTGCTGCTGGGCCTGGTGTTCATCGGCCTGACCGATCGGACGCGGGAAACAGTCAGCACTGCGCCCCCGCAGGAAGAAGTGCGCCAGCCACGGGCGCCGGAACCGGCGACCAGCACCGCACCCGGTGCTCAACGCAACACCGCGCCACCACCGATATTCGCAACTGACGTTGCAGATCCCGAAACAGGAAACAGACCGTGAGCAAGATTCGTATACGCCAGACCCGTCACGACGACATCCCCGCACTGATTGCATTGCAGACACGCATCTACCCCACGATCCCGCCCTGGAACAAAATTGATCTGCTGACACAACTGGAGATGTTCCCGCAGGGACAGATTGTCGCAGAGGATGAATCCGGCCTGCTGGGCTGCGCCAGCTCCATCATGGTTGTGTGGGACGACTGGGCTGAAGAGCATAACTGGTACGAAATCACCAGCGCCGGTACATTCGACAACCACAACTCTGCTGGTCGCACACTTTACGGCGTCGAGGTTTTTGTTGACCCTGAGTCACAGGGCCAGGGTGTCGGGCACCTGCTTTATGAGGGTCGCCGACAACTGTGCCGTGCCATGAACATGAAACGCATCATTGTTTGTGGTCGACTGCCTGGATATCAGGCCAATGCTGCGGAAATGAGCGCCGAATATTATGTCCGCAAAGTCATCTGGGGAGATTTTAATGACCCGGTGCTGAGTTTCCAGTTGCGCGAAGGTTTCAGCTATTGTGGGGTGATGCCGGACTATATCCCCGAAGATGTTGAGTCTTGCGGTTTTGCGTCACTGCTGGTCTGGCTGAATCCGGACTACGAATCCGATCAACCTACTGTTATTCGCGATGGCATCAGTTTTCAGATCAAAACCTGATCGACTGACGTCAACGCTTTATCGCGATACATCATGACATCGGCGCGCCCCAGCATTTCATCAGAACTGTCCCCATCTTCCGGCCATAGTGCGACACCAATACTGACCACCACATCAACTTCCCGGTGGCTCACCAGCATGGGACCGTTCAAAGAATCACGCAAACGCCGCACAAATTCACCGAGCCTGATCTCAGACGAGACTGCTTCCGGCGCGTCTGTTTCACCGGCAAAACCACGGGCAATCACAACAAACTCATCACCGCCCAGGCGCCCGGCAAAATCAGCACCGCGGATCGCCTGCCCCAAACGCCCGGCAATGCCAGCAAGCAATTCATCACCAGCGCTGTGCCCGAAATCATCATTGACCCGCTTGAATCCATTAACATCGATCAGCATGACTGCAAATGGCGCCTCAGTGCGGCGACTTTCAATCAGCGTCTGACCCAGGTTCTCGTCAATGCTGCGACGATTAGGCAGCCCGGTCAGGGCATCCTCCCGCGCCATTTGCATCACCTGACGATTGGAACGAAAATAACACGCTACTCCCAGGCCGTAAGTCCAGCCAATGGTGAACAGTATCAATCCCAATATCAGGCTCTGGTTGCCTTCTATTTCCAGAGGCGCAGTACTCACTTCCGTTGCCAGCAACGCGTATCGCCAACGCAGCAGCAGTGCTACTGCAACCAGAACTGCCGAAAAAGCCGCCAGGGAATTGGCCTGAAACTCATAACGATCCTCTGTACGCCAGCACATGATGATGCCTGCCAGCAACATACCCATGGCCGCAAACGCATCATGAAACAGGAAACGCGCTTGCGGGTAATCCTTGTTCAGCCAGGCCATCAGCACGATTACCGGCATCGTCATCAACATCAAACGCCACCGCCGCGCCGAGTGATAACCGCGGAACCGCAAACTGCCTTCAATGATGTAAAGGACCGCGGACAAACTCATGGAATTGCTCAAAAACGGCCCCAGATTTCCGGGTGCCTGAAGCAGGGTGGCAAAAAACACTGACAGAAAGGCCAGCACAATAAGAAAGCCTCCGATAGTCCAGTGCAGGACGCCGGGGAGGCTCTTGTTGATACGCCAAAAAATGAACAACACCAGCACCGAGGTTACTGATACCAGCGCCAGCGTTATGGCCAAGGTCATGAGATCAAGGTTAATCATGTCAGCGTGGGTTACTCTGCGGGAACTGCCCGCATCAATCAGACCATTTGTCAGTATATTCAATCATTCTGGCGGTAATGCCGGGCTCCGAGAGGGAATGACCGGCATCAGCGACTATGTGTAGCTCTGACCGAGGCAATGCCTTGTGAAGCTGCCAGGCGTTTTCCACGGGACATATTACGTCATAACGCCCGTGAACGATCACCGTCCGGATGTTTTTCAGGGCGTCAGCATTATCCAGCAAATAGTTATCGTTGGGGAAAAAACCTTTATTGGTAAAATAGTGACACTCGATACGTGCGAACGCATCAGCGAACTGCTCATTGCCGAATTTATCACTCGATGCCGGATCGAACAGCAGCCTGGAAGTCGAGCCCTCCCAAACCGACCAGGCTTTGGCTGCCCGTTGCCGGATGGCTGCATCGGTGGAAGTCAGACGTCGATAATAGGCTGCCACCAGATCATCGCGTTCGTCTTCCGCTATCGGCTCGAGATAGGACTGCCAGAGGTCCGGAAACAGTCTCGAACAGCCTTCCTGATAAAACCAGTCTATCTCCTTTTTCCTGAGCAGGAAAATACCGCGCAGGAACAGATCAGTGCACACATCGGGGTGAGTAATGGCATAGGACAAAGCCAGTGTCGAGCCCCAGGAGCCACCAAAAACCGCCCACTGCGGCAGTCCCAGATGTGTGCGCAGCTTCTCGATATCCGCCACCAGATCCCAGGTCGTGTTGTCTTCAATATCGGCGAACGGTCGACTATGCCCGCAACCACGCTGGTCAAACAGGATGACGTGCCACTTCTTCGGATCGAAGTAGCGACGATAGTCAGGCATCAAGCCGCCACCAGGGCCACCATGCAGAAACACAACAGGTTTACCGGCAGGATTGCCAACTTGCTCGTAGTAAAGCGTGTGGCGTTCGGAGACTGGCAAAAAATCGCTGTTAAACGGTTCAATGGCTGGATACAGATCTGCAGATGGGCCTGTCATGGTGCTTGAGTCCAGGTGTGTTGGCGATGATTGAAAATGTCGGTCAACTCAGTTTGGCGATCAGTTCGGACGGCGCTATCGCCTTGCTGAACAGCCAGCCTTGTGCATATTCGACATCATGTTCACTTAAGTACCGCGCCTGGGCTTCGGTTTCAACACCCTCGGCAATCAATTTCAGATTCAGGGTTCGTGCCATCTTGATGATGTGCAACACAACCCGATTGGTCGCCGCCTCAGTATCAATGGCCTCAACAAACAACCGATCAATCTTGAGACAGTCGAACTGCATGGTCTCAAGATAGGACAGGCTGCAGTATCCGGTACCAAAATCATCTATCGCCACCCGAATACCCTGATTGCGCATCGCCGCAATGACCGACTTGGCAGCGCTGGCATCCACCAGCATGCGCTCAGTCAGCTCCACCACAATCTGCCCCCCTTTGACCCCACTGCCCTGCACCATGGTCATCAAACTGTCCAGGGTCTTGCCCGTCTGCAGGTCTTTGGCGGAGAGATTAAGAGTGAGAAAGAAGTCCGGGTTGTTACGTAATGTCGCCACCATATCCCGGCTGGCAAGCTCAATGACTTTTTCTGTTAACAGGCCGATCAGGCCACTGTGCTCGGCAACCGGAATAAATTCATCAGGCTGCATGATGCGGCCGTCTTTGCGACGCCAGCGTACCAGGGCTTCAGCACCAACCCATTGCCGGGTGCGCAGATCCACCACAGGCTGGTATTCCAGATAGAACTCGTTTTGACGCAGCCCTTGCCGAATCTGCACCGGCAACGACACCTGCATGCGCGCAACATAGATGACTGATCCGGTCAGGATAGCAGCGGTGGCCAGTCCGATAGGCAACAATACCCAAATGAAAGTCCATACGCGCTCACCAAGATAACGGGCAGGGATTGCCGCGATCGCGGCGGTCTGGGCGACCTGCTCCGAGCGCACCACGCCAACGATAAAACCATTGCTGATAAATGCGGCCTCTGGCAAGTCATCGACCGCGGACATCCACTGAGGATCAACGTCGCCACTTGAGGTTCTGAGCTCGCCGCTGGCCGGGTCGAAGGTCGCAAACAAAACACCCTCTTGATCCACCACCAGATCTACCGCCTGACTGCGGTGTGCCATGGCGATAAATCCGTCACGCTCAATGGAAATGTAGGGGGTCTGTGACGATAGCGGCATCGGTGCATTCAGGCGCAACCGCGATCCCGTTGGGGTAATACTGTCGGGCGGGCCCAAAGCCAGTCCGTCTCCATGCAGGCCCAACGTTGAGCAGATCATGGACTCTCCACTCACCGCGCCGACAACTTTCATGAACTCCATGCTGATGCCCAACTGTCGCATCTGGTTGAGCATGGTATCCGAACACGAGTCCCCCGTGTTTTCGGCAATAAGGGAGTCGATGGCTTCCTGCATCTGGTCTACAGCGCGATCCGAGCGGGCAGCCACAGAGCGTGCGTAGCTGATAACTCTGTCAAATTCGGCAGCCAGACCCTGTTGTTGTGCCAGATAGATTGCAGCTAAAACAGGGCCGATCGCAGTGACAAGAGCCACTGCAATGATGAATTTCAAAGCTCTGGATCGACGCATTGTACCTTGTTCCTGATCGGCGATGCCGCACGTCGTTGTCATTATGATTCTGGGAGTGCAACACCTGACCGGCATAAACCTGCCGGTACTTGAAGACTACACGTTTCCGGAAAAAGGTCAATTATCAATGGCATCGGTGAACTGAAACTGTGCCGGGTATCACAACGCAGTGCTGCGCGCCTGCAGATAGGAAACGGCCCCCCTGCCGGCCACCCGGCCACTGGCCAGGCAGGCGTTCAGCAAATAACCACCGGTGGGCGCATCCCAGTCCAGCATCTCTCCGGCACAGAATACGCCGGGCAGTTGATGCAGCATCAATGCATCGTTCAGCTCGGCAGCCACAATGCCACCGCCGGTGCTGATCGCCTCGTCCAGAGGACGCGATGAATGCAGACGTTGTGGTAAACATTTTATGGCGCTGGCCAGTGCCTCCGGGTTATCTGCGGACCGCGGCGCCAGTTCGTGCAGCAAGGCGGCCCTGGCGCCACTGAAGGCAAGACGCTTGCGCAGGAAGTTGGCCTGCGACTGTTTGCCCCGGGGCTGTGCAAGGATATGCCTGATGTCCGTGAGTGAGCGGTCCGGCATCAGGTCCCAGTAAATCTGCGCGTAGCCGTCACGCTCCAGTTGCTGCATTAACGCGCGTGATGCCTGATAGATCAGCCCGCCCTGCACGCCGTGCCGGCTGATCATGGCCTCGCCCGGTAGCCAGCCTGACGCACTGGCATCGAGCGACAACGCCACCGACTTCAGGGGCTGGCCGGCAAAGCGCTCACGCATGAATTCGCTCCACGGATAGTCAAAGCCGCAGTTAGACGGAGAAAACGGCGCCACCTTGATCCCGGCCTGCAACAGGACAGGCAGCCAGTGGCCATCCGAACCCAGACGCGACCAGCTGCCACCACCCAGCGCCAGCACCACCGATCTCGTGGTGATTTCCCTGGAGTATGCCGCATGACCTGGTGCTGTGACCTCAAAGCGCAATTGATACCCGCCGGCCACGGATGCCCAACCGGTCCACCGGTGGCGGGTATGAATATTCACCCCCTGTTCCCGCAGGCGCTTTAACCAGGCCCGCAGTAAAGGCGACGCCTTCTTTCGGACCGGAAACACACGACCGGAACTACCGATAAACGTTTCGATACCCAATGTATTCACCCAACTGACAAGATCAGCCGGACCGAACGTGTCTAACCAGGGATGCACCAGGTCCGGATGGCTATAGCGTTCAGCAAATGCCGCAGAATCTTCTGAATGCGTCAGGTTGAGCCCACCAACACCGGCACGCAAAAATTTGCGCCCGACAGCAGGCATGGCATCAAACAGCTCGACCGCATAACCCGCCGACGCCAACTGTTCTGCCGCCATCAGCCCTGCCGGACCGGCGCCGATTACAACAACGGGTTGAATGCCGCTGGCCGTTTGTGTCCCGGGCACAGTCATGAACGCCTCCGTTCGCAGTACATGTCTTTGTTCATCATGATAGTAGGCCTGCATGATAACCTGCCTGCCAGGTTAACGGGGACTCAGGCGCGTAAAATGCAGAATGCGACTGTCGCCTTGTATTTACTGCAAAGCCCATTGTCAGGCTCGTCCTTAATTGATAAAGTCCCGAGCAATAACCACAAAGCCATTGGTGATACTTATGTTTGACCGGAACAAAGACAAACAACAGGACAAACCCGAAACGTCTGGCTCGGCCGCCCCGGCTGCGGAATCCAGCTACAGCAGCGCCCCGCGGCCAGCCGCCGCCAGCTCCGGCAAATCTGCCACACTGGGCGCTACCATCAAGGTCAAGGGTGATATCAGCGGTGACGAAAACCTGATGATCGAAGGCCAGGTCGAGGGTACAGTCAACCTGGCATCCCATGAACTGACCGTCGGTAAATCCGGTAAAGTACATGCCGATGTGACTGCCAAAGTCATCCGTATTGATGGCGAAGTGCACGGCGACATCACTGGCAAGGAAAAAGTATTCGTCTCCAGCACCAGCAACATCAAGGGCAATATAATCACCCCGAAAATGACGCTGGAAGAGGGAGCCCGATTCAAGGGCACCATCGATATTGATCCCAGCCATGCCAATGGCAGCTCACCGGTGGCTTCTCTCAAATCAGGCACACCGACCGACAAAACCAGCTAAGTCGTGAACCTCGCAGAGCAATTGACAGTGACAGTGACCGAGACGCTGCCCAGCCGATTAATGCCAGATATTCTGCACAGGCTTGCAGAGATGTCGCCATTGATGGTGTTGGATGTCGGCTTTGGCGTTCACGAAACGGTGGAGCATTTTGGCAATCGACGCTGCAAACTGCATTTTCTGGGTTTGCCCGATGCATTGAGGTCACCACCGGTGCTGCCTTCTCCTGCGCAAAAAACCGGCAAAATTGTGGATGAGGCGGCGCGTCAGGAAAACCTGCTCAATGCGTGGCGCGAACGCTTTCGCAGCGTGCTTGATTTTCCCGAGGATACGCGCTTTGACCTGTGTCTGTTCTGGGACGCATTCAATTACATGGATGACCTGGCACTGAAAGCATTTTTCGAGGTGCTACATCCATACATCCGCAAGGAAACGCTGGGGCACGGCCTGATTCAGCTTAAAGAAGACAAACAGGTAACCAATCGCGAATATGGTATTCAGGCACCGGACCTGCTGGCCATGCGTCCGGGTCATCACAGCGCACTGGCCTGCCATCCGCGACCGCAGGCGCGGGTCGCTGCCATGCTCAAGGGCTTCGCCGTTAGCCATGGCGTTTTGCGTCGCGACGGTCTGTTGGAAGTTTCGTTAAAAACCGAGTAACCCCTGTCGCCTTAGTCACACTTGCAACAACCCCTTGATACCCTCAATGGCCCGGTCAACATGGGCTTCGGTATTGTAAATACCCGGACACAATCGCAAACCGCCGGTTCCGGCGCCGGCGATACCGTATTCGGTATACAGCCTGTTACTGAGCGCACCGGCCTGCCCGTCCGGCGCAGCCACAATGCAAACACCAAAACTAAGAGACGGATCTGATGGCGTAACCAAGGGCAAGCCCAGCGCCCGGACCCCGGCCTTCAGGCGTTGCGACAGCGCAACAATGCGCTCTTCGGTGCGCCTCGCGTCGATACTGTCATGGATACGTGCAGTCAAACCCAGAGCCGCCAGGGCGGCGTCATCGCGCTGACCGAGCGATTCAAATTTGCGCGCACCTGACTGGCGGGTTTCGACACCCGTACCCCAGCCGGACGCCACCACTCCCGGCCAGACACGTGCCTGCTGCGTCGCCTTGAGGTAAAGCAGGCCGACTTCTTTCGGCCCCATATACCACTTGTGCGCACTGGCCGTGAACGCATCAACACCGAGGGCCTGCAAATCCAGCTCCATCGCGCCCCAGGTCTGCGCGCCATCAAGGTGAACAAAAATGCCACGGGCATGCGCGGCAGCGACAAGCTCGGCAACAGGCAGCTTTATGCCGCTGACATTGGACACATGCGTCAGAGCCAGCACCCGGGTACGGTCGGTAAACTGACTGACGAATGCCTCAATCAACGTGTCAGCGGTGACGCTTGCCGGCGTCGGCACTTTCTTCACCAGGAAACCAAAGCGTGCCGCACGCACCTGCCAGGCAACATGATTGGTAGGGTGATTTTCATCCCAGACAATGACTTCATCACCGCGCTCAAGCGCCAGACCATTGTTGATGATGTTGTTGGCTTCGCTGGTATTGCGCACCAATGCAACTTCATCGGCACTGACATTGAGTTGCGCCGCTATACGGCTTCTGGCATCTTCCAGAAAACCGGAGAACTTCGCACGGTTATTAAATGAGCAGTCCTGATCAATATCCGCCGTCATCGCTGACACATATTCGGCCACCATCCGGAATGACGGACACAGATTCGCTGCATTCATGGGCACTGCATCATCGGCAAAGGTGAACTGCCGGCGTATGTTCTGCCAGTATTCTTCACCACTGGCTTCGGCAAAAAATGTGTCAATGTCCTGCTGTGCCAAAGCCAGTTTAGCCTGCAGGCTGGCCGCGCCAAGCAGGACGGCACTCGATGTCCGCAAAAACCCGCGGCGCGATGACAGTTTGTTCATTGCTATCTCCCGTTACTCGCCGATTCGGCGACCACCCACCCAGGTTTGGGCAACATCGACCTGCCACAGCTGCGACGGGTCGATGGCAAACACATCCTGTTCCAGCACGATGAAATCGGCCAGCTTGCCGGGCTCCAGTGAACCCAGAAGATCTTCCTGATGCGCCGCATACGCAGCGTCCAGCGTAAAACTGGTCACGGCCTCACCCAACGTCATGCGCTCTTCGGGGAACCAGCCACCGGGCGGTTCATTCTGGTGGTCCTGTCGCGTGACCGCCGCGTGCAAACCAAAGAACGGGTTGGGCGACTCAACCGGGAAGTCAGAGCCATTGGCTATGATGGCACCCGCCTCCATCAGTTTACGCCAGGCGTAAGCACCCTGAATGCGCACTTCGCCCAGACGGTCCTGGGCCATGTTCTTGTCGCTGGTCGCGTGTGTCGCCTGCATGGACGGAATCACATTGAGTTCGCTGAAACGCAGGATGTCGTCGTAGCGCAAAACCTGGGCGTGTTCGATGCGATGGCGCTGATCACGTGTACCGGTGCGCTGAATCAGCGCCTCATAATTGTCCAGCACAATCATGTTGGCACCGTCGCCAATCGCATGCACATTGACCTGAAAACCGGCCTGCATGGACATTTCCATCAATTGCGTCAGGCGCTCGGGCGAGAGCAGCAACAGGCCCCTGTGCCCGGGCTGGTCCGAGTAATCTTCATTGAGATAGGCGCCGCGGCTGCCCAGCGCGCCATCTGCAGAAATTTTCACGCTGCGCGCCACCAGGGTATTGTCATCACTGATGAAGTGCCCCTCGGCCAATCGATCAGCCAGTTGCCCATCGCCAGCGGCCAGCATGACGTAGACCCGGATCGGCAGAGGCCCTTCCGCCAAAAGTTCTTTGTAGGCTTGCAATGTGGCACTGGAGACACCGGCATCATGCACGCTGGTCAGCCCCTGTTCGGCCAGCTCCAGCATGGCGCGACGCAGTGCCATCTTCTGATCATCTATGCTCAGCGCCGGTATGTTTTGGGTGATATAACGCATGGCAGTATCGACAAAGGTGCCGGTCGGTCGCCCCTCTGAGTCGCGTATAATCATGCCGCCATCCGGATCGGGAGTGCTGGCATCAACGCCGGCGAGTTCCATCGCAGCCTGGTTGGCCCAGCCCGCATGACCATCAACACGGCTGAACCACATTGGGGTATCGGTTTGCGCCTGCGCCAGCGTTTCCGCACTTGGAAATTCATTGCTGTCCCAAAGTACCTGATTCCAGCCCCGCCCCTGTATCCATTCCAGCCCCGGGTTGGCCTGCTGAAACGCGACAACGCGCGCTACCGCTTCCTGCTCCGAACGGGTGCCGGTCATGTCTACCCGCAGCAGACTGAGACCGTAGTTAAGGACATGGCCGTGGGCATCGATCAACCCGGGCAGCAGGGTTTTGCCTTCACCATCAATAACAGTCATGTTGTCATCATCCGGCAACTCTTCGCCGTCAGCGTAGACGCGGTCTATGGTGTCACCGGTAAACTGAATGGCGCTGAAGCGCATGTGCTCCCGGGCGCTGCCGGCACCCTCGCCGTCGAGCATGGTGTATCCGTTGACATTGGTCAGCAGCGTGGTTTGTGCCCACAACGTTGCAGGCAGCAACAGTGACAGGGTAACAGTGACGAACAGACTTGCGCCCATAAGCAGTGGGTGTTGCCGGGTACGAGAGGCAGAAAACATAACAAAGCTTCCGGATAAAAGTTTACGTTGAATCTAGCGGCATCAAGTGTACCGCTAACGCATGGGTTGGTATACGCTTGATTCTGTAAGGTATACTGCTGCCACAACAATGATAATCAAGGATTCTCCCGCCATGCACCTCACGCGTTTTTTGCTTCAACCGGTCCGGATTGCGTTTGCAGCTTTGGGCTGCACTCTGATGTTAACGACAACACTGCAGGCGGCCGAACTGACCCTGGTCAGATTCGGCCCGGCGGGACAGGAAAAACCGGGGCTGATTGATGCCCGCGGGCAGATCCGTGATCTGTCTGCCCATCTGCGCGATCTGACTCCGGACCAGCTTTCTGACGCCAGTCTGGCTCGCATCGCAGCCATCGCGCCAGACAGCCTGCCCGTTGTCAGCGCTGATGTCAGACTGGCAGCTCCGGTCACCGGCGCCAGCAAGATTGTCGCTATCGGCTTTAACTACATAGACCACGCCGCCGAAATGGCGGTGGATGTGCCAGAAGAACCACTCGTCTTCATGAAGGCGATATCAGCACAGAGCAATCCCTTTGACCCTGTCATCTCGCCGCGCGGGGCGACCAAGCTGGATTATGAAGCTGAGCTGGTCGTGGTTATCGGCACCCGGGCGCAGTATGTCGATGTCGCTGACGCGCTGGATTATGTGGCTGGCTATGCTGTCGGCAATGATGTCTCCGAACGTGCATTTCAGCGCGAGCGCGGCGGCCAGTTTGTCAAAGGCAAAAGCGCTGATTCGTTTGCCCCCTTTGGTCCCCGCCTGGTGACCCGCGACTCAATAGCAGACATTCAGAATCTTGCCATCTGGTCCGAAATCAACGGAGAAATGCGTCAACAGGGTAATACCAACCAGATGGTATTCGGCGTTGCGGAAATCGTCAGCTACCTCAGTCAGTTCATGACTTTGATGCCCGGCGATCTGATCTACACAGGCACCCCCGAAGGCGTTGGCGATGGCATGACACCGCCGCAATACCTGCAGCCGGGCGACAGTATACGCATCGGCATCGACGGCTTGGGTGAATTGCGCCAGCACGTGGTCCCGGGCCCGTGACACCTGGCATCAATGTCGCCAGGAAAGCGGGAGTGAACCACCGCATCCATGAGTACAGTCACGATCCCGGGCATGCGTCCTATGGTCTTGAGGCGGCCGAGAAAATGGGCGTGCCGGCATCACAGGTTTTCAAAACGCTGGTCGTGGCGCTGGACACCCAAAACCTGGCGGTGGCCGTGCTGCCGGTGTCCACAATGCTCAATATGAAACAGATTGCACGCGCGGGCGGCGCCAAGAAAGCCATCATGGCGCCGGCCATGGATGTGCAGCGCAGCACCGGCTATGTGCTGGGTGGCGTCAGCCCGCTGGGACAGAAAAAACGACTACCCACCTATATAGATACATCCGCACAGCAGTTTGCCACCATATTTGTCAGCGCTGGTCGCCGGGGCCTGGAAATAGAACTAAGCCCCGACGACCTGTGTGCCCTGACAGGTGGCAAGTTCGCCGGACTGGCGGATGCTGAGTGAAGCCATACCCCAACCTGTCCTGCTGAATCTTACTCGATAGCATCGTAAACCAGTGTTTTGAACTGCTCACGAAAACCGTTACCACTGGCCGGCGATACCTGCGCCATGATGATGGTCACCATGTTCTCATGCGGGTCAATCCAGAATCGGGTACCGGCCGAGCCATCCCACCAGTACTCGCCCTCATTGACGTTATGGTTATACGTGTCCGCGTCCATGACCACCGCCATGCCACCAAGACTCCAGCCAGACCCGAGCCAGTAACCGCGACTGCCGATGGGCAACAAGGCATCAGGCACCGCGTTTTCAGCCATCATGCTCACCACAGCCGGGCTCACCAGTTGTTGGCCATTGACTCGCCCGTTATCCAGAAACAGTTGCGAAAAGCGGAGGAAATCCATGGTAGATGACACCAGACCAACGCCGCTACTGGCCAATGCACGTGGCTCGGTTACCGGTATGGCCTCCATTTCATGCGCTTGCAGCCGGCCGCTGGCATCAGCTCGGTAAACCGTTGCCAGCCGCTCAGCGAGCGACGGATCAACGTAAAAAACCGTATCACTCATGCCCAGCGGGTCGAATATACGCTGCCTGAAAAAGGTCTGTATGTCCTGCCCGGACACAACTTCAATGACCCGGCCCAGAACTTCCGCATGCAAACCATAGCGATAACCTGTGCCCGGATCTTCAAACAACGGCAGAGCAGCAACATTATCAACCACCTGAGCCAGGGACTGGTCGTAGCTGTGCACATTATGGCCCCGATACAATGCACTGTTGCGGCTGCCCAGGCCAGAGGTGTGAGTCAGCAGCATCGCGAGTGTCATATCGCCCTGCCGTGGCCGCGTGGCCGAGACATCGGTTGCATCGGCATCCACCAACACTTGCTGCTCTGCAAATTGTGGCAGGTAGGTTTGCACGCTGTCGTTCACATCCAGCAGGCCCTCATCATGCAGCATCAGGATGCCCAGCGCCGTTACCGGCCGGGTCATGGAATAGGTACGGAACAATGCGTCGAAGGGCATCGCTGCCCCGGCATCTATATCACGCAGACCCAACGCTTCGGCATAAACCAGCTGGCCATCGCGCACGATCGCAGCCACCGCCCCGGCAATATCGCCGGCATCTACGCGGGCCTGCAAAGCCTGCGTTGCCAGCGTCAGTTTTTCCACTGACAGGCCAACCGCACCGGGATCGCCGCGCTCAATCGGCTGCGCCTGGGCACTGATGGCGCTCAGGGTGAAAATCCCGGCAATGGCAAAGGCGTGGATCTTTGGCAAACAAGACAATCTCATCGGTAAGCTCCTGATTGTTGGCGCCGCGTCGGCCAAAGCAAGCTGAATGCAGCAAAAATCTGCACGCGCTCGTTGTGGTCAGGCGGAGTGGCCAACGTTCTGACCATGACGACACCCGTTAATATGGCAATGTGACGCCGGATGTTACCGTGTTCGTCCACAAAGCGGAATCGGATTCCCGGGCAGAGACTGATTCTGTGGACACAGCATCAATTGACATATTAATTCATAATTGGATTGACTCGACAAAAACGCATGGTTTATGCTTCGAGCGATCGATCGCCCAGAATGTAAATACAAAACAAAGTGTTATGAAAAGTAACATACTGATCATTCCGTGCAGATTGGTAACACTTTCCAAGATATTAACTGCTTTTGAAGGTGTGCAAGACCCATTAAGAGCGAGGCAGACGCTGCCACGCTACTTTTGAAGTACGTCTGACCCAATAAGAAAAATCAAAATTGATGAAGAGAGCCACGTCAGGCTCCTGCACGCAGACGAAATAGAGCCGAGCATTACTATTCCGACGCCCAGGGAATCTGTGTGGTTATTTTATGTATGTCTGATTTTCGACAATTGGCAGACACAAATCTAACCGCTGTAATAAAAAGTATTAAGGGGGGGAAACCCGATGAGATTAAAAGAACTATACCGGTGCATCGCTTGCGCGTCACTGGTCGCACCCACGCTGGTTTTTGCACAGCAACAGCCTGAAATCGAAGAGGTTGTCGTCACCGGTTCCTTGATCCGTGGCACACCCGTAGACGCCGCACTGCCGGTGGAAACCTATACCACCGCTGACATGGAGCTGTCCGGCTCACCATCAGCACTGGAATTTGCCAAAGGCCTGAGCATCTCCGGCGCGACATCGGGCGAATCCTACTACTTTGGTGGCGCCGACCTGACTGGTAGCGTCAGCTATAACCTGCGTGGTATCGGTGCGGACAAGACACTGTCCCTGTTTAACGGCCGACGCGTCACGCAAAACACCTCTGTTATTCCATCCATCGCACTGTCACGTATCGAGATCCTGAAAGACGGCGCTGCCGTAACCTACGGTGCGGATGCTACCGGTGGTGTGGTCAACTTCATCAGCCGTGACAACTTCGAAGGCATTGAGGTTCAGGGCGCGTTCAAGGCCGTCGACGGCTCCGACGGTGAGTTCAACGTTGGCATTCTGGGTGGTTTTGGTGGCGACAGCACTGATGTCATCTGGGCTGCACAATGGGAACACCGGTCAGAGATGGACACCACGGAACGTGATTTCTCCAGCCAGCCTTATGGTGTCAACCCGGCATCCTGGTCAGACCTGACCAACCTGGCCGCATACGCTGCCCGTGGCCCGCTGCCCGCAGTGCCCGGCAACACCGCCAACAGCGAATGGGGCCCTGTCTATGGTCTGGCTAATGACTTTACAGACGAATCCTGTAATGCAGTTGGCGGCATCGTTGACGCCAGTCGCGGCTTTTCAGGATGCCGGTACAACTACATCCCGTACTACGACCTGGTGTCTGAAAACGACATCTACCGACTTTTCGGTCAAGTCAAAACCGAAATCAGCGCACAGCATAGCTTCACAGCGCGCGCTGCCTACTCGCAGGTTTCCTCGCCTAACGTGTACGGCTCACCTTCGCAGCCAGTGATTCGCGGTCCTTCGCGTGCGTCCGGCGCGGCTTACCAGCTGTATGTACCGAAAACCAACCCGTACGTAGACGAGTTTGCCCAGCGTTCCGGTTTTGCCAACAACCCGCTGTACGCGGTGACGCAAGGCTTTACACCGATTCTTTACCGCGCCTTCGCTCACGGCGGCCAGGACCTGTTTGCCGAGAATGGCAGTCACAGTACACCGCGTGAAATTGACAACCGCTTCATGCACCTGACCGCCGGTTTCGACGGCGAGCTGGACATTGGCAGCGGCATTTTCTACGACGCGGCACTGACCTATAACCAGTCGCACACCACTGACGACAACCCCGATATCGCCCTGTACCGTGTACAGGAAGCGTTGAATGGTTTTGGTGGCCCGAACTGTAATGCCACTGACCTGAGCACAGACCGCTTCGGTACCCAGAACCCGGCCGCAGCCGGCACCAATGGTTGCATGTGGTACAACCCGTTTGCGTCCAACTTCCAGGGGCAGCCCGTTTATGGCCTGTCCAACCCAAGTTATGTCCCGGGCGCAGAGAACCCCGATGAACTGGTTCGCTGGTTGTATAATGACCGTTACCAGGAAACTGTAAACTGGAACGTCACCGCGGATCTGGTATTCAGTGGCGAAACGCCGATCGAACTGCCCGGCGGTATGGTGTCATGGGGTGCCGGTGCACAGTGGCGTAATACTAAAGAGCGCGAGGTTGTGCCTAACCAGGAGTTCAATGGCAGCCAGCCATGCGCATGGCCGGAACAGGAACCTAACTCGCCGGAAGCACCAAACTTTGATGGTTGTACACCTGACGAGCCAGGTCCCTTCCAGTTCTTTGGCACCAACATTCCTGACGCTACCAAGCAGACACAGGAATCCGTGTTCACGGAATTCAACCTGCCGATTCTGGACTCCTTGTACATGGCAGCTGCCGTGCGTTACGAGCAGTTTTCCGGTGGTCTGGACGCGACAGTGTACAAATTGTCCGGTAAGTGGGATGCCACTGAAAACATAGCCTTCCGCGCTTCCTATGGCACCAACTATCAGGCGCCGGGTGCAGGAATTGTTGCCGGTGAAAACACCAGCGGCACCACCAACTACACCCGTGCCGGTGGCGCATGGCGTGGTTCACAGACCATTACCCGCTCAGACATTGAGCCGGAAGAGGCAACTGTAGCCAGCATCGGTTCCATCTGGCAATCCGAAGGTTTCACGCCGGGCAGTGACTTCCAGTTCATCGTCGACTACTTCGATATCGAAGTTGAGAAGGAGCTGGGGCTGCTGGCCAACGTTAACCTGATTGCGAACTCTGTGTTCAGCATTCCGCCGTCTGGATCGGGCGCTGTACCGAACGACGGCACAGCACTGGCTGACTGCGCACACCCGCTGATCGACCGGGTCACCTTTAACGGTGGCTGTGTACAGGGCGTGACGACTGCGTCTGATTTCTCAGAGATCCGTACCGACTTCGGTAACGGCCCTGGCCAGCAGACCAAAGGTTTTGACATTCAGACCAGCTATGGCATGCCAGCATTTGCCGGCGATCTGGAATTCCGTCTGACCGCAACCAAGGTGCAGGCATTCGATTTCACACCGACACTGCTGGACGGCTTTGAAGTCGCACCATCACGTGATCGCCTGGGCTTCCTGAACTACGAAACCATTGCCAACGCTATTTCCGAATGGCGCGGCAACTTCACCACCAACTACTCACAGGGCGATCACAACTTCCGCCTGTCTGTGCAGTACGTCAGTGGCGTAAAGGACGAGCGTTTCTTTAATGAAGATGGTTCTCGTGTCGGTGATGCAGCGTTGACGCCAGCTGGCTTCCAGCCCGGCACACGTACGCCGTTTGGTCCGAGCACTTATGGTGTTGACGGAGAAGACTGGATCGTTGCTGACTTCCACTACACGGTCAACCTGCCAGCGGAAACCACGCTGACGGCATCCATCGTGAACGTGTTTGACGAAATGCCACCGGCATCACGTCAGGAACTGGGTTACGATCCACGCATCGGCAATCCGCTGGGCCGTACTTTCGAAATAGGCTTGCGCAAGCAGTTCTAATAGAAAGTTAGTGCTCCAAAAAAAAGCCCCGCTCATTTGAGCGGGGCTTTTTTTTGCCTGCAACAACGGTATGAAACTTGCTGTAGTCCTTCTGTCCACGCCTTTTTTGTTCATATCAGTCATTTAGCGCAGTAAAAACGGATTTATCCCGCGCTTTTATGCTCCGGAACAGGGCGACGGCAGCCTGTGTGCGCCAAAAGCAGGCAGCCACAAAACAACGAACTGTTTTGGACAGTAAACTTCTTAAATGAACCGTCATGAGGCACGGACAGCAAAACATGGCTGTTGTGGGACAAACGGCTGATGAAAGCAACACAACACATTTTCAGGGTCAGACGCACTTACAATGTCTGGGTCGGAAATGAAACGCTGGAAGACTATGCACTGCGTTTCACCGCCATCAAGGCGCGACGCTGGAGTATAGAACATGTCGCCAAGACTGCTCTGGGGGCGACCGCTTTCCTGGCACTGGAAGCCATCGCTGCAGCAGTAACGCTCAGTTATGGTACCGCCAATGCCATTGCCGCCATGCTCGCATTGGGCGTAGTCATTTTGCTGACAGGTGTGCCTATTGCCTACAACGCTGCGAAATACGGGCTGGATATTGATCTGCTGACCCGGGGCGCAGGATTCGGTTATCTTGGCTCCACCATTACCTCACTGATCTATGCGTCATTTACTTTTATCTTCTTTGCCATTGAAGGTGCCATACTGGCAGCGGCTCTTTACGCGCTGCTGGGCATTCCGCTTTGGCTGGGCTATATCATCTGTGCCGTCGCGGTGATTCCAATCGTCACCCATGGCATCACCATCATCAGCAAATTTCAGGTCGGCACCCAGACATTCTGGTTGTTCCTGCAGTGCACAGCACTGGCGGTCATCGCCTGGTTTGAATTTTCCCGGGTCAGCGACTGGACCGCATACATGCCCGTGAATACGGACGTGCCCGCCGGCAGCAGCGGGTTCAGCCTGGCACTGTTCGGCTCTTCGGTTGCCATCATGTTTTCTCTCGTTGCCCAGATTGGTGAACAGGTCGACTACCTGCGCTTTATGCCGGAGAAAACCCGCGATAACAGGCGTCGCTGGTGGTTCTGGCTGCTGCTGGCAGGCCCGGGCTGGATATTCATTGGTATCATCAAAATGCTGCTGGGCTCTTTTCTCGCCTATCTGGCGATAACGGCAGGCGACACTCCGGAGCGAGCGGCGGATCCCACCTACATGTATCAGATGGTGTTCAACTACATGACCCAATCACCGACCCTGTCACTGGTACTGGCTGGTCTGATGGTGGTGGTGTCGCAAATGAAAATCAACGTCACCAATGCCTACGCCGGCTCCATTGCCTGGTCCAACTTCTTTTCCCGGCTGACCCACAGTCATCCCGGTCGGGTGGTATGGCTGGTGTTCAACGTCGCGATTGCCCTGCTACTGATGGAGCTGGGTATGTACCGCGCGCTGGAAGCCGTCCTGGGATTGTTTGCCATCGTCACCCTGAGCTGGCTGGGGTCGCTATCCGCAGACCTGCTGATCAATAAACCATTGGGACTCAGTCCGTCCTACGTGGAGTTCAAACGCGCACATCTCTATGACATCAACCCCGTGGGTACCGTTTCTGTCATCATCGCCTCCACTTTCGGCATACTGTGCTATATGGGATTGTTTGGTGACACGCCCAAACACCTGGCGCATTTTATCAGTCTCGGCATCTGCTTTGTGTCGGTACCGGCACTGGCACTGATCACTCGCGGCCGATTTTACCTGGCCCGGCAATCACCACAAATTGACGATTTGCTGCAGATTCAGGACGCTGACAACACACTGGAATGCTGTATCTGTGAAAACCGTTTTGAACGCGATGACATTGCTTACTGTCCGGCCTATCAGGGCGCTATCTGCTCACTGTGTTGCTCGCTGGATTCCCGTTGCATGGATGTGTGCAAACCCGATGGCCGTCTGAGCAATCAACTGGAACTATGGCTGCGTCCGCTTTTGCCTGATGCCATTTTCAGCACGGTCAACCGACGCATGGTGCGGTTCTTTGTCATGTTCACGACCGCCAATACTTTCAGCGCAGCGCTGCTGGCCTTGATCTACTATCAGATGCAACCGGCAACCCCGGGAGAGATCGCACTGCTGCAACAGTCATTGTGGACTCTGTTTTTCATTCTGCTGATCATCTTTGGCGTAGTGTGCTGGCTACACCTGCTGGCCAGCGAAAGCCGGGAAGTAGCGCAACAGGAGTCGGCGCGGCAAACCAGCCGTTTACTGATGGAAATCGAGGCGCACAATCAGACTGATCTGGAGCTGCAAAAAGCCAAGGAGCTGGCCGAGCGCGCCAATGATGCCAAAAGTCGTTATCTGTCAGGCATCAGTCACGAGCTGCGCACACCGTTGCAGGCTATTCTGGGTTACGCGCAACTATTGACGCAGCGCGTCGACATGCCGGAAAAGCACCGCAACGCCATCCAGATTATCAAACGCAGTGGCGAACATCTGGCCGGGTTGATCGAAGGTTTGCTGGACATCTCCAAAATCGAGGCCGGGCGTCTGGAGATATACCGCAACCGGGTAAAATTACCCGATCTGATTGACCAGATGATTCAGATGTTTCGTACCATGGCGCTGGAGAAAGGCATCGAATTCAGCTGCCATATCCACAACAAACTGCCGGAGTACGTCACCACCGACGAAAAACGTCTGCGCCAGATTCTGATCAACCTGCTGTCCAATGCGATTAAATATACGCATGAAGGCAGCGTTGAATTTCATGTGCATTACCGCAGCGAAGTTGCCGAGTTCGCAGTCATTGATACCGGCGTCGGCATCAATGATAAAGACCTGCATCGCATCCTTGATCCTTTTGAGCGGGTCAGGAACATCGACGCTCCGAACGTACCCGGTACCGGCCTGGGCCTCACCATTGTCCGCTTGCTCACCGAAATAATGGGCGGAGAACTCGACATCAACAGCACGCCCGGCGAAGGCAGCTGCTTCAAGGTCTCCCTGATGATGTCGCGCGTCAGTCAACCGGTGGTCGAAACCCCTCCCCAACGCCTGATCAGCGGCTACAGCGGAGTGCGCAAGATAGTCATGGTTGTCGACGACGACCCCATTCATCGTGGTCTGATGGGAGACCTGCTGCACCCACTGGGCCTGACCACGTTTGAGGCGCGAGATGCGCACGACTGCCTGGATGCACTTAAAAACGTAACACCGGATCTGTTTCTGCTGGATGTCAGCATGCCCGGCATCGATGGTCTGACACTGGCAGAAATGCTGCGTGCAAAAGGCTGCCAGCAGCCGATTGTCATGATCTCAGCGGACGCCCATGAACGCCACCGCAGCTCGCAGACACCCAGCGCACATGACGAATATCTGGTCAAGCCGATCAACAACCAGCAACTACTGGAAAGTATTGGCAGCTTGCTGTCGCTGCACTGGATTCGCAGCAGCGAGTCGCCCCAGCCTCAGGTGATGGACCCGGCGGCTGTTTATCATCCAGGACTCATCGAGATTGCGGATCACGTTCTGGTGCGCGAACTGCTCACCTACGCCGATTTGGGATACAAGCGCGGCGTTAACAACAAACTGGCAGAGATGTCCGACAGTGGACTGCTGGACGAGAATACGCTGGCCTACTGCCAGCAACTGGCCAACGCCATGCTATTCACAACACTTGCCAACGCATTCAGGAAGGCCTGACCCATGAACAACGGCACTTTTAATCGGCCTTATCAAACGACACGGAGCGTGACCCACACATGCCGGAAACACAGAGACGTTACGAGAACCCTATGAACAAGAAATCGTATTCCAATGTCATTTTGGTGGTCGACGATTCCCCGGAATCCCTCAGCTTTGTCAACGACACGCTCGAAGAGGCGGGTTACGATGTACTGGTGGCACTGGAAGGCAAACAGGCGCTTACCATCGCCAGACGTATCCGCCCCGACATGATACTGATGGACGCAATCATGCCGCACAAAGACGGGTTCGACACTTGCCGCGAACTTCGCGCCATTCCCGAACTCTCATCAATTCCGGTTATTTTCATGACCGGCCTGACAGACTCCGGCAGCGTGGTGCGCGGACTGGAGGCCGGTGGTGTCGACTACCTGACAAAACCCATCAACCCGGAAGAATTGCTTGCCCGCATGACGGTGCATCTGAGCAATGCCAGACTGACCAGCAGTGCGTACAATGCGCTCGATTCGACCGGACAGCACCTGTTTTCAGTGGACACTCAGGGACATATTCTGTGGGCAACGCCGCAGACGCTGGCGCTGTTCGCCCGCGCGGGGGCAAGCGAGAGCTGGCAGAAGACGGAACTGGCAACGGCGCTGAACGACTGGCTATCGCCGCCATCCCCCAGACAGCGTCAGTCCGAACAGACGCTGGTGCTGACGGTCACCAGTAAGAACGGCCCCCTGACCCAGGAGAAACGACTGACGGTTGCTTTTATTCGACATATCAATGGCGAGGAGAAGTTGCTCAAGCTGTCAGAAGCGAACGAAAGTTCCGGTGAAGAATTACTGCGCGAGAAGCTTGAATTGACCAAACGGGAGTCGGAAGTGCTGACCTGGATCAGTCAGGGTAAAACCAACTGGGAAACCGCTCAGATACTGCAAATGAGCCCGCGCACGGTCAACAAACACCTTGAGCAGATTTTCAAGAAACTGAATGTACAAAATCGGACCGCAGCTGCGCGCATAGCATTGAGCATTCTGGAGCGAGACTGAACCCTGTCCCGCTCCGGAATACACCAATCTATCTGTGTTTCCTGGCCTTGCGCTGACGGACGAAGCGCACTGTCAATAATGCCACCAGAGCGATGGCAAAAACGGCGGTAGCGCCATGCAACATATCGTGCCCCCACAGTCCATCGAGGCCATGCCCCGGGTGAGACCATGCCATAGCTGGCAATGTGGACAAGGCAAAAGTAACCGCCAGCGTCGCCCGGTTTGTTTTCGTGTTTATTATTGCCTTTGTTTTCACTGCACGCTCCTTTCCAATTCGGATGATTCGGTTTCACTGAATGCCGGCCCACTGGCCAGCACGCCATCGGGCAAGCGATCCGGCAACATGCCCTGCTCGATTATGAATGCGATAATTTCCGGCAAACCACTGCCGGACTTGAGGTTACTGAATACAAACGGCCGTTCGCCCCGCATCCGCGCCGCATCCTCACGCATGACGTCCAGCGACGCGCCGACCAGAGGCGCCAGGTCTGTTTTGTTGATGATCAACAGGTCCGAGCGAGTGATACCAGGGCCGCCCTTACGTGGAATTTTGTCACCTGCAGACACATCAATAACGTACAGAGTAAGATCCGACAGCTCCGGACTGAACGTTGCACTCAGGTTGTCGCCGCCGCTCTCGACAAAAATTACTTCCAGTTGACCGTGGCGCTCTATCAACTCATCAATGGCCGCCAGATTCATGGAGGCATCCTCACGGATTGCCGTGTGTGGGCAACCACCGGTTTCAACACCGATGATCCGGTCCGCACTCAGGGCTTCATGGCGGGTCAGGAAATTGGCATCTTCCTTGGTGTATATATCATTGGTCACAACCGCGATATCGTAGTAGTCACGCAGCGTGCTGCACAGGGCACGCAGGAGCGCGGTCTTGCCGGACCCGACGGGTCCGCCTACGCCAATCCTCAGGGTCTGGCCGGATTTATCAGTCGTCATGATGACTTCCTCTTGGCTAACAATCGTTCTAATGAATTTGTGCAGACTGCGACGCTCATGACCGGAACAGCCGCGAGTACTGTGTTTCGTGATGCATACTGGCAAGGCTCAATGCGGGCAGGCTGACGCCGATGTGGTCATCCTGCACGCCTGCCGCAACCGCAATGGCTGCCGGTACCTGCGCCTGCAACGAGTGCATCATGCGCTGTGCCCCGGTCTGCCCCATGGGCAACAGTTTGGTCGCTGCATTGACCTGGTTCTCAATCCATGACCAGCACAGGCCAAGGCTGGCCATCTCCGCTTTAATTTGCCAGTGACGGGCGGCCTGAGCAAATGCGGTAATAAAACTGACAGGACCCTGCATGTCGATAATCGGCACATCAAACTCGGGTAACAGTTTTTGCAACGCCAGGCCGGTGGCCGTGTCTGTCAATTGCAGCTCGCGGGTTTCGCGACTGGCCAGTATTAACGCGTTCCAGTAGCGAACGGCGTCATGATCAGATGCCGCCAGCGCCTGATCAATGCGAAACATGACCGGCAGATCCAGCGCTGCCAGACTGAAGCGCAACTGGGCGCTCAGCCACTGTTCAATGTCAGCATCGGATTTTAGCCACGCGGCTTCAATGGCATATTCCAGTCCGTGGGAAAAGGCGTAGGCACCAACAGGCAACCCGGCACTGCTCAGGTGCAACAGACGCAGCAAGGCATGATCAGTGGTGTTCATGCTTGCCCGCGATGTCCAGCGTTTCAATCAGCCCCGCCTTGGTATTCGTCGGCGCCAGTGGCTGCTGATGGGAATGTGAATGACCGCCATGGCCGGTGTAGGCGCCCTGCTCCGGAACAAACACGTGATGAGCGTGCTGCAGTGTCAGACCCAACAACGTCAACATTTCCTCCAGTACATGATCAGGCAGAATACGCAGCGAACGCGGGCCGACCTGCACCTTCACATGACGATTACCCAGGTGATAACAGGCGCGACTGAACACTTCCCAGTCCTCACAACTGGCAATCACAACCGGCTCAATCGCGCCTTCCACCAGCACCAACCGGCCGCACTGACTGCGCAGATATTCACCCACCAGAAGCGGTGTGCCACGCGCCAGAAACAACCTGACTTCTTCGCCTTCGGTCGAAAACAGCCGCATGCGACCGCGGTCGCGTTGTTCGTGGGTGAGTATGACTCTGACATCGACCGGCGCCTTGCATTGAGTGCCCAGCCGTTCATGCACTTCCAACATGTCTCATTCCTCAGTTCGTTTGCTAGAACAGACTGTAGCGTTGTGCCAAGGGCAGTACGCTCGCCGGCTCACAAGTCAACAGTTCTCCGTTTGCCCTGACTTCATAGGTCTGCGCATCCACTTCAATGACCGGCAACCAATCATTGAGAATCATGTCCTGCTTCCGGATCGTTCGTGTGTTACGACAGGCAACCAGTTTGCGGGCCAGCCCCAGCTTGCCGAGCATGCCTGACTCCAGCGCAATCTGACTGGTAAAAGTCACTGACAGCGCCGCTGCGGCGCCTCCTAAGGAGCCAAACATTGGCCGATAGTGCGAAGGCTGCGGCGTCGGTATGGACGCATTGGGATCACCCATCGGGGCCGCTGCGATCATGCCGGACTTGATGATCAATGACGGCTTGATACCAAAAAAGGCTGGTTTCCAGAGCACCAGGTCAGCCAGCTTGCCCGCTTCAATGGAGCCGACTTCATGCGCGATACCATGCGTAATCGCCGGGTTGATGGTGTATTTTGCAACATATCGGCGAGCGCGAAAATTGTCTGATTCGGCAGTATCTTCTTTTAGAGGGCCACGTTGCACTTTCATCTTGTGTGCGGTCTGCCAGGTGCGCGTAATCACTTCACCGACCCTGCCCATGGCCTGCGAGTCCGAGGCGATCATGCTGAACGCACCCAGGTCATGCAGAATATCTTCGGCGGCGATGGTTTCCTTGCGAATACGCGAATCGGCAAAGGCGACGTCTTCAGGGATCGCCGAATCCAGGTGATGACACACCATCAGCATGTCGAGGTGCTCATCGACGGTGTTCACCGTATAGGGGCGAGTCGGATTGGTTGACGATGGCAACACATTCGCCGCCGAACAGGCCTTGATGATGTCCGGCGCATGGCCACCGCCAGCGCCTTCGGTATGGTATGTATGAATCGCCCGATCCTTGAAAGCCGCCAGCGTGTCATCGACAAATCCTGATTCGTTCAGGGTGTCGGTGTGAATGGCGACCTGCACATCGTAGTAATCGGCAACATTCAGGCAATTATTGATCGACGCCGGCGTGGTACCCCAGTCCTCGTGCAATTTGAGACCACAGGCACCGGCCAGCAACTGTTCAATCAACGGCTCAGGCAAACTGCCGTTACCTTTGCCCAGAAAACCAAAATTCATCGGCATGGCATCGGTTGCCTGCAGCATCTTGCCCATATTCCAGATTCCCGGCGTACAGGTTGTGGCCTTGGTGCCGGTCGCCGGGCCTGTGCCACCGCCCAGCATGGTAGTGATGCCGGACATGGTGGCCTCCTCTACCTGCTGCGGACAAATAAAGTGGATATGAGAGTCAATGCCACCCGCGGTCAGAATTTCACCTTCGCCGGCAATGATCTCGGTACCCGGGCCGATAATGATGTTGACACCATCCTGCACGTCAGGGTTGCCGGCCTTGCCAATGGCGATGATGCGTCCGTGCTTGATACCAACGTCCGCCTTGACCACACCCCAATGATCGAGAATCAGGGCATTGGTGATGACAACATCCATACTCTGGGCGTCGCCACGCTGACTTTGACCCATGCCGTCACGTATTACTTTGCCGCCGCCGAATTTGACCTCGTCACCGTAGCGTGTGTAATCCTTCTCGACCTGAAGCCAGAGATCAGTATCGGCCAGACGCACCCGATCGCCGGTCGTCGGCCCAAACATTTGCGCGTAGGTTGCGCGATCCATACTTGCCACAATAATTCTCCCGCTTGCTGAAATAAGGAATTAATCCAGCGGCCCCATAACATCGCCACGAAACCCAAACACACGACGCTCACCCGCATACGCCACCAGTTCAACCTCACGGCTTTGTCCGGGCTCGAAGCGAACCGCAGTACCTGCAGCTATATTCAAGTGAAATCCCCGCGCCAGTTGACGATCCAGGCGCAAGGCAGGATTGACCTCGGCAAAATGGTAGTGTGAGCCGATTTGCACGGGCCTGTCGCCCGTGTTCTCAACAGAGAGCGTAATAGTTGCTCTGCCTTCATTTAGCTCGATGCGCCCCTCAGCGGTGCGAATTTCGCCTGGTATCAGCTCTGCATTTGGCTTTTCAGTTGTGCTCATAGGTATTTATCTGATTGGTCTCTAATGATTGATCAGCTGCTCTAGTTGATGGGGTCGTGAACCGTCACCAGTTTGGTACCGTCCGGGAAGGTCGCTTCCACCTGAACCTCGGTAATCATGCTGGCAATACCGTCCATGACCTGGTCGGCGGTGAGTATTTCCTTACCATAGCTCATCAGCTCGGCCACCGTTTTGCCATCGCGCGCGCCCTCCATGATTTCCATGGAGATCAGGGCAACAGCCTCCGGGTAATTCAGCTTCAGACCTCTGGCCAGCCTGCGCTCAGCCAGCAATGCAGCGGTAAAAAGCAGCAGTTTGTCTTTTTCTCTGGGTAGTAATTCCATGTTGTTCCGAATCGATCATGTCAGTTGGACGTTGTCATCTTGAGTCATGCATTTATCTTGCCATTGTACTCATCTGTGGCTTCATGTCGCCCAAATTCTGGGTAGACAGGCGGCGCGGCCGGCCAATGACGGACGCACCAGTTGCCAAAGTGCGGTAAACGCACGACGCGCGTCTTCGGCGCTATGGCCCAAATAGCGGCCAATGATAAAGTTATTCATCAGGGTCACATTAGCCTGGCCCGGCTGCGCCAGCGTCGCCAGGCTCGCACGCAGGCTTGCCATCAGCGCCTGTATTGCCTCGTCATCAGTGTTGCCACTGACCTGGCCGGCAACAAAGACGCCGCTGACCGGGCAGGCATTCATGCCAACAACGGCAGCGGCAAGTTCAAAGTTGGCCTTGTCGAGATGCAGGTTCTCCAGCAGCACCGGTCTGCCGTCGTAGCGAATGAACAAGCGCTGGTGCAACTCACCGTGGGTGAATGGCAGATCGCTGGCAGGTAAACCCAGACAACAGATTTCCCAGCCCATATAGGTACTGCCTGCGCTCATATCCACCGTGGTATCCATCCGGCCAAAAGCGCCGGGGAACACAATCATCTCCTGTGGCAACCATTCCATTACCGATTCAGGAGCCAGGGAAAAGTGCTGGCTCTGCTGCTGCAGGCTGCGATCGCTGCGGGCACGATAGACACGACCTGCGCCGGGCGTCGTCACCAGTACGCGGGCTCCCTGCTCCAGCTGGATATCAATGCCAAGACGGTCACCGGAAACCAGGCCACCGGGGGGATGCAGGAGATAAACATGCGCCAGATCAGCGCCTTCAGGGTAGAATGGTTTCTGCACATACAGCGGCCCGTGATGGACATTGCTGACCAGACGACAGCCTCGAGCCTGTTGTCGAAAGCGCAGGGCCAGGCTGGCGTGCCATGCACTGGCGGGTCGCACTGTCGCGATCTGTTCTGCCAACACCGCGCTCATACGGCCAGATGGCGTTTGATCAGGTCATCACTCAGGTTTGTCATCACATCACTGGCAACCACACGACCTTTTTCCATCAGACGGAATTCGCTGCCGACGCGACGCGCAAAGCCCAGTTTCTGTTCGACCAGAACCACAGTCAGTCCTTCACTATTGAGTTTCATGATCACATCACCGATTTGACTGACAATGTTGGGCTGAATACCTTCATTGGGTTCATCGAGCACCAATACCTTGGGGTCAGTCACCAGCGCCCGGCCAATCGCCAGTTGTTGCTGTTGACCACCCGACAGGTCACCCCCGCGACGATGCAGCATCTCGGCCAGAACCGGAAACAGCTCGAATATTCGCTGCGGGATCTGTTTCACACCATCTCTCCGGCAAGGCAGCCCGATCTGCAGATTCTCCTCCACAGTGAGTGTCGAGAAAATATCACGCCCCTGCGGCACAAAACCCAGGCCCAGACGGGCACGTTGATGGGCTGCCGTCGCCTGGATCGGCTTGCCATCCAGCAATACCTCGCCAGCTGCGATCGGCAGCAACCCCATCAAACATTTGAGCAGGGTAGTTTTGCCAACGCCGTTGCGCCCCATAATACAGGTACAGGAGCCGCGCTCAATACTCAGGTCAACATCCCACAAAATCTGGGAACCACCATAGCGCTGGCTCAGTTGTCGGATTTCGATCACGGTTCTTCCCCCAGATACACTTCAACAACGTCCGGATTGCTTTGAATCTGATCCATTGTACCTTCAGCGAGCACACTGCCCTGATGAAGCACCGTAACGGTGCGTGCAATGCTGCGCACGAACTCCATGTCGTGCTCGACGACAACAACTGTGCGCTCACCTGCCAGCGAGGTTAACAACTCAGCCGTTTTTTCGGTCTCCTGGGCAGTCATACCCGCCACCGGTTCGTCGATCAGCATCAGACGAGGATCGGACACCAGCAACATGCCGATCTCAAGCCATTGCTTCTGGCCGTGCGACAATACGCCGGCGGGCCGATTCCTGAGTGCGGCAAGACCAATCGTGGTCAGCACTGCGTCAATCCGGTCGCGCTGCTCGGAATCAAGTTTTGCCAATAGTGTAAACCACACACCTTTGCCTGTCTTCAGTGATAGCTCAAGATTCTCCGCCACGCTGAGCGCTTCAAATACAGTGGGTTTCTGAAACTTGCGCCCGACGCCCAGGCGCGCGATCGCCGCTTCGTCGTGCCTGAGCAGGTCTACCGACTGACCGAAATACACCTGACCACTGTCACAACGGGTTTTACCGGTAATCACATCCATCAACGTGGTTTTACCGGCGCCATTGGCACCAATCAGGCAGCGCAATTCACCGTCGTTGATATACAGACTCAGGTTGTTCAGCGCCTTGAAACCGTCAAAACTGACGCACAGCGACTCGATATACAGAATCACCTTGTGCGAGACATCAGGCGTCGTCATTTTGTTCAATCTCATGCCGTCTCCTCCCCTGCCGCGCGCGCAGTGCGCGCGTCGTCACCATCAGAGTCTTTACCCTGACGTTTCTGCTTCAGCAGGCCGGCCAGACCCTTGGGCAGGAAAATGGTGACAAAAACAAACAATGCACCGAGCATGAAAATCCAGCTTTCCGGCACCAGCGAGGTGAACCGGGTCTTGGCATAACTGACCAGAATGGCGCCAACCACGGCCCCGTAGAGCGTACCCCGCCCGCCCACGGCGACCCAGACCACGATCTCGATGGAGTTGACCGGACTGAACTCGCCCGGGTTGATGATGCCGACCTGAGGAACATAGAGAGCACCTGCGAGCGCGGCAATCAATGCAGAATAGACAAACAGCCAGACCTTGAAATGGTCGGTACGATAACCCAGAAACCGTGCGCGGGCTTCACTGTCCCGAATCGACACCAACACCCGTCCCAGACGTGAGCGCATGATCAGTTGACTGCTGATAAACACTGCGGCCAGCAAGATGGCAGTAACGACAAACAATCCCACCCGCGTGTTGTCTGCACTCAGATCAAAGCCCGCGATCTCCTTAAAGTCGGTCAAACCGTTGTTGCCACCAAAACCCATTTCATTACGGAAAAACGCCAGCATCAGAGCATAGGTCAGGGCCTGGGTCATGATGGAAAGATACACGCCGGTGACGCGGGACCGGAACGCCAGCCAGCCGAACACCAGGGCCAGCAGTCCCGGCACCAGCGCGACAATCATCATGGCAAACCAGAACTGGTCCATGCCAAACCAGTACCAGGGCAGGCTGTCCCAGTTCAGGAACACCATAAAGTCCGGCAGATCAGGATTGCCATACACGCCGCGATCACCAATCTGTCGCATCAGATACATGCCCATGGCGTAACCACCAAGCGCAAAAAATGCACCGTGGCCCAGGCTCAGAATACCGCAGTACCCCCAGATCACATCAACTGCCAGAGCCAGCATCGCGTAGCACAGGTACTTGCCCAGCAAAGTGATGGTATAGGTGCTGACATGCAACGCGGAACTCTCGGGCAATAGCAGATTGGACAGTGACGCTACCAGCGTGGCAACAAACAGCACCACCACAAACAGCGTAATCGTATTGCTGCCGCGACGCAGCTCACCCCAAATGTCAGCCAACTGACTCATTCAGCAGCCCTCCCTTTTTGCGGGAACAACCCTTTGGGCCTTATCTGGATAAACAGAATAATAAAGACCAGCGTGATGATTTTGGCCAGTACCGCACCCGTCGCCGGCTCCATGAACTTGTTGGCGACACCCAGCGAAAAGGCCCCGACCAGTGTGCCCCACAAGTTACCCACACCACCGAAAACGACCACCATAAAGGAGTCAATGATGTAGTCCTGTCCCAGATTGGGGCCAACGTTGGTCAACTGACTGAGCGCCACGCCGGCGATACCGGCAATGCCGGAGCCCAGACCGAATGTCATGGCGTCAACCCAGTCGGTGCGGATACCCATGGCTTTTGCCATGTCACGGTTTTGCGAAACCGCCCGCACCTGCAGCCCCAATGAAGTCTTCTTCAGAATCCACAACAGAATGACAAACACGATAATCGAGAACAGCAGGATGAACAGCCGATTGTTGGTAAGCGACAGCACCGGGTTGATATCCCAGGAGCCACTCATCCAGTCAGGCGAAACCACCAGGCGGTTCAATGGCGAGAAAATGGTCCTGACCGCCTGTTGCAGAATCAGGCTGATACCGAAGGTGGCCAGCAGTGTCTCCAGTGGCCGACCATTGAGGTAGCGAATAACAAAACGCTGAATAAACATGCCTACCAGACCGGACACCATAAAGGCTGCCGGTATCGCGACCCATAACGAATAGTTGATGAACTCGGGCATCAGCAGTTGCACCACATAAGTGGTATAGGCGCCCAGCATCAGCATTTCGCCGTGCGCCATGTTAATCACACCCATGACACCAAAGGTCACCGCCAGACCAATGGCCGCCAGCAACAACACCGAGCCCAGACTGAGGCCGTAAAAGGCCTGTTCCATCAATTCATAAAAACGCACCTTGCGTTCGATACTGGCCAGCGCTGACTCGATGGCCGCGCGCACCTCCGGGTCCTGCTCATTGCGGCCCAGTTCATCCATAAAACTGCGCAGCAGATTACGAACCGGCCCCTCCAGATTGCCATGCAATGTTGCAACGGCGGCAAGACGTTCGTCCTGTGGCGCATCGGTGACCAGCACATTCATCGCCAATGCCACATTGATCATGTCAGCAACTGCCGGTACCTGTTCGTTGACAATGGCTTCGTTGAGCACAACCAGGTTTTCTTCATCAAGATTGCTGAGCATGATTTGGGCGGCTTGCGCACGCTCGGCGTCACTGCCCTGCAACAACCTGATACGGGCAATCGTGGCCTGCAGCACGGCTCGCAAGCGGTTGTTGATACGTACCTGTTCCAGCGACTCAGGATCGACATCGTTGCGCTCAACACCACTGAATACATCGCTCACCGTGACACGACCACCATCGCTTTCACGTCGCTCCACCAACTTACGGCTATCCGCCTGGTAGTACAACGCACCATCCTGCATGGCGGTGAGCAGTGGCAGCACCATACGCCCGCCGGCCTGCTCAATTTCAGTTACCAGTGAAAGCATGCGACGCAGGTTGGCGTCGGTCAGCTCGAGCAACAACGGTGAAAGTTCAGCGTTGTCATCGACCGGTTCCGCCTGGTCTATTTCGGGGGCTTGCTGCGCTGCCGCCGTTGAAAAAACGAAGCAGCAGATCAACAACAAGAAGATTCTCACGCGCTCACTCCATGACGAATAATGCCGTCGGGTTTCAATCGGGCCCGCAGCGGGGCCCGGCAGAGGTGGTTCAAGAGGTGGACCGAGGATCAGTTGCTTTGCCCTGAACAGGTTCCGGTAACGGTGTTGTAGTTGCCACAACGAATAGGATCAGTCCAGTCAGAGATCAGGTCTTTCGAGCCTTCCAGGTAATCTGACCAGGCATCTCCGGGCACTACGCCGTCAGTTTCCCACACCACCTGAAACTGGCCGTCAGACTGGATCTCGCCAATCAGCACTGGCTTCGACAGGTGATGGTTTTTGTTCATGACTGCCATGCCGCCGGTAAGGTTCGGCGTTTCGATGCCTATCATGGCCTGCTCCACCGCATCAACATCCGTGGTACCTGCTTTCTCCACTGCCTTCACCCACATATTGAAACCGATATAGGTCGCTTCCATAGGGTCATTTGTCACACGATCGGTGTTACCGATAAAGTCGTGCCAGCGAGCGATGAAATCAGTGTTCGCGTCGGTATCAACGCTCTGGAAATAATTCCATGCTGCCATGTGTCCTACCAGAGGTCGCGCGTCAATCCCTGACAGCTCTTCTTCGCCGACAGAGAAAGCGATCACCGGGATATCCAGTGATGAGATACCCTGGTTGCCCAGTTCGCGGTAAAACGGCACGTTGGCATCGCCGTTAATGGTTGATACTACCGCCGTGGCTTTGCCGGCGCTGCCGAAACGGCTGATGTCAGATACGATGCTTTGCCAGTCAGAATGACTGAATGGCGTGTAGTTGATCATGATGTCTTCGTCAGCAACACCCTGAGCCTTGAGATAGGCTTCCAGAATTCTATTGGTGGTGCGCGGGTATACGTAGTCGGTGCCGGCCAGCACCCAACGCTCAATACCCAGATCGTTCATCAGGTAGTCAACGGCGGGAATGGCTTGCTGATTGGGTGCCGCACCGGTGTAGAAAATGTTTTTGGACGATTCTTCGCCTTCGTACTGCACAGGATAAAATAACAGCCCGTTGAGCTCCTCAAGCACTGGCAACATGGCTTTGCGCGACACCGACGTCCACGCACCAAAGATCACATCAACATCGTCCTGTGACAACAGTTGACGGGTGCGTTCGGCGAACAGTGGCCAATCCGAGGCCGGGTCTACCACGACAGCTTCCAGTGGTCGCCCCAGGACGCCGCCTTTACTGTTCTGCTCTTCCACCATCATCAGCACGGTGTCTTTCAGCGTAGTTTCGCTGATGGCCATGGTGCCTGACAATGAATGCAGGACCCCTACCTTGATGGGCTCCTGAGCATGAACGCCCAGACTGAATAAACAGGCGGCGGCGGTCAGAATGGATCGGGACATAAAAGAGGTGTTGCGCATGACGGACTCCTTAATAAATCTGATCTCATTTTGGAGATTCAGGCGGGCCGACAACAAGTCGGCGATTAACCATGACACCTACGTCATTTAACGTAGGTGAGCTTAAATTCCCATGACCCGTTCCACGGTCCAGAACAGACCCATCCCGCCGACAGCAAAGGCGCTGGCCCGAATCATTTTCTGATCGAAGTGCACTTTTCGCAGCAACGCCAGCAGAACCAGTACGGTGGCCACGAACATCAATTGACCCACTTCCACGCCAATATTGAAGAACAACAGCGCTACCACAGTGTCCGCCGCCGACACGCCCAGACCTCCGAGCACACTGGCGAACCCCAGCCCATGAATCAGACCAAAGCCAGCTGTGATGCCCATTCGCCATCGCTGCGAGTTGGCAGCCCCGCGCGCTGTCGGCGCGCGGCCATTGTCAGCCGAATTCGCCAACAAGGCTTCGCGAGCCATGAACACAACGGACAGGGCGATGATGGCTTCGACCGGCACAATGGGCACATTGACCACCCCCAGGTAAGCCAGCGCCAGCGAAATGGAGTGTCCCAGCGTGAATGCAGATATGAGCCACAGCAAGCTGATACCGCGGGCCAGCATGGCCAGACAAAGCACAAATGCCAGGTGGTCCAGGCCAATCAGCACATGTTCAGTCCCCAGCACCAGATAGCGCCAGGCGGTAGCCATGAAGCCGGCAGGCTCCTGTCCGGCAGCCGCCTCCCAGTCAGGCAGACTGAACTCGGCGCCAAATCGGCCACCTGATAACATGGTCGAGGCGATGCTGCCATCCAGCAAATGCAGCTCCAGCATGCCGCCGTCGCGGCCCCACCGGGTACGTATCAGCCCGCTGCTGGTTTCCTCGCAATTAACATCAAAGCTGACGGTGACGGCATTGCCGTTATCCACACGCTCATCGCGCTCCAGTACCGAGCAGCCGTCGGGCCAGCTGACTGGCAGATCAGGGTCCAGATTGACCGGCAAACTGGCGTCAAAACGAAACCATAACCCTTCATCTTCAACGTTCAGTTGCACCAGGGTGAATTGAGCCAGATCCATGTAGTGTGCGAGGGCTACCGGGACGGAAAACAGGAAGAACAGAACACCGGCCAGCTGCCATCGCAAACGTTTAACCACCATTGGACTCCATCACGATCGTGAAGCGCTCCTTGACGGTCTCCGTGCGCGCACTGACATTCTGGCGACGATAATGCGCCGACCAATCCTGACTCAGACGTTCGCGGACAGCCTGATACGGCATCAACTCGGGCTCACCTTTGCGGCTGACCTGAGCAAAGTGGAAGCCGCGTGCTGATTCCACAGGGCCCAGCCACTGTCCTACAGGCGCTGCTTTCAACGTCTCATAAAACTCACCACCGAAACTGCTGCGCAGAATACTTTCCGAGTAGCTGTTCAGGTTCTTGCCCAGCCAGAATGACTGTCCTTCAACGGATTCACCGGCCTGCAACTGTGCCAGGATAGCAGCAGCGTCTGCAGGCATTTCTTCGAAATAGACCTGGGAAAAGCTCAGCGTGGGCTCGGTATAGTACGAGTCCATATTTTCCATATAAAAGTCGAGCAGTTGTGCTTCGTCCACTGGCTCAGGTGATCCGGCCCACAACATTCGTACTTTCTCGATCAGGTGCGCGCGCATTTTGCCGTCGCTCAGGTGCATGCGTTGCGCCAATGCTTCACGGAACAGTACTTCTTCATCAACCCACTGCGAAATCAGGGTCTGCGTTTCCTGCTCAGTGGGCTCACGGCCTTCGAGCCAGGCAAAGTTGTCCTGCAACATCGACACCGTCGCGTCATCGATGACAACAACATCGCCTCCGGCTGCTGCCATGCCCGATGTTTGCGCATCACTCGCGTCGCTGCCGCCAGCCCAGGCGTTGTAACCAAATATAACGACCGCCACCAGTACAAAAATCGACAACGGCTCCGTCAGGAAATTTTTCGCTCCCGATGACATCTTTTGCTCACTCATATTTCACCCCATTGATCATGATCCAGTGACCGGTTACCGCGATACAGCAGACAACGATCCGACCATCAATTCTGGCCGTGATCGACTGTCAGAGGATCCAGATAGTTTTCATCATCCAGGCCCATTTTGCGCATGGCAACACCGCTCAGACAGGCATTCATCATGTAGTTGGCGTTCATGGCGCTGACATAACTCAGGTCCAGCATGGGCGCCAGATCCATGATTTCGAAACCCGCAATCTGTGTTTCCGCACAAAGTCTACGCAATAAAGGTGCCAGTTCCCGGACAGTCAGACCACCGGGTGCTGCACGACCTGCTGCAGTGAGCTGTGCCGGGTCGAGAACACTGACATCCAGAGAGATATAAACACGGTCAGTGGCAGACCTGGCTTCATCAATGACGCGCTCAGCCACCACGTCCCAGCCATGGCGCTCTACTTCCGCCATGGTGTGGTACTTGACACCCTGCTCACGCAACCACTGGAACGACTGCGGTGTCGCTTGCGATCCGCGCAGACCGACCTGGATGACATTACTGCCGTCGACCACCGCCTCCGAGATCAGGCGATAAACCGCATCGCGGTCGGACAAAAGGTGTGCACGCGTGGGTTCAGCGTTGTAATTCGCACCAAAATGAACCACGGTCAGCGGGTCGCCTGCATCAATATCGTGCACAGCCTTGACGGTTGGGTACATCAGCGAGTGATCGCCACCGACGACAAAGGGCACTGCACCGGTTTCAGAAATTTCCATGATGCGCTCATAGACATGCTGCACACCACGGTGCACGCTCATGCGATCGACCGAGATGTCACCGTAGTCCACCACATTCAACACTGCCAACGGATCAACCATGGAATAGACATCGTGTGTGCCCAGCACATGCATCGAACGAACCGCCTCAGGTGCGTTACGTGCGTCACGCGACCCACTGCTCATGCTCTGCGGAATGCCTACGATGGCCACTTCCACGTCGCCGGCGATCAGGTCAGCCTGGTCAGCCGCGACCAGCGCACCGGCAAATGTCGGAATGCCACCCCACTGATGAATATAGCGATGCACACTGAAGGGGCCGGGCTCCCTCAGGTATTCATTCAATATCTCTGGTGTTACGACCTTGAAGCTGTTAAATCTGCTCGCTTCCGGGTTCAGCGGGATCTCGGCCATGTCAACGCCGGGACGAAACGCCATCGCTTCGACGGCCATCATCATGTCGCTGACAAACTGCTCGATCTGTTCCGGGGTGCGTCGATCCAGTTCCTGGTTCAGTTTCTCCCGGGTCGGGATCACACGCAGTGGCTGAAAACCGCGCAGAAAGTCCAGCTGTGCCGCACTCAGGCCACTGAGCCTGGTCATGATCTGTGGCGGGATATCCGCTTCTGCCTGTTGCGCAAGGCTGCTAAGTGGCGCTGCCGCCAGCAGCGAACAAAGCGCAAATCCAGCAATCAGGTGACGTCGTTGCGTAGTCATCATTGTGGATTCTCCTCGTGATAATTGTCCTGGGCATGGTCAATGGTTACCGGATTCAGGTAGTCAATGTCATGACCCAATTTGCGCATGGCAACACCGACCAGACAGGCCTTGATGATGGCAGCACTGTGCAAGGCGGTTGTGTAACCGGGGTCCAGCGCCGGTGCAATTTCAACAATGTCAAAACCAACCAGCTCCTGTTGGGCGCAAAGCTTGCGAATAATCGGAATAGCTTCGCGTGGCGTCAGACCGCCCGAAACCGGTGTACCAGTACCAACAATGTAGGATGGATCCAGCACATCAACATCAAAAGAAATATGCAACTTGCGACCATCGCGCTTGGCTTCGTCAAGAACACGTTCCATGACGTATTCCCATCCATAGCGCTCAACTTCAGCCATTGAATGGTATTTGAACCCTTGTTCACGCATCCAGCGATAACCGCTTTCGCTGGGCCCTCCGGAGCGCAAACCGACCTGAATATAGTCACTGCCGGTAATGTGATTGTCACGCATCAGGCGGTAAATCGGTTGGCCGTGCGAAATGTGGTGCGGGCTGTCGCCCATACCCACGTCATGGTGAGCATCAAAGTGGATGACACTGACATTGCCTTTGCCGTAAACGTCTACCAGTGCTGCGACATTCGGGTATTCCAGTGAATGATCCCCGCCGACAATCAGGGGAATGGCGCCGGTCTCGGCAATCTCCCTGACCACCTCTCGCACATGTTGCATACTGCGCTCGGTGCTGTCGTTGTCGATGGCTATATCGCCATAGTCAACAATATTAAGCTCACTACTGGGTCTGATCTGAGTGTACTGATCGTTGCCGGCCATGCCCCCGGTAGTGCGCATAACCAGCGGCCCGTAGCCAGCATCACGCCAACCGGACCCCATGTTCAGTGGCGCACCCACAATCGCCACATTGACATCACCGGCGATCAAATCTTCCGGCGTCAGCGCCACCGGCGCCCCGGCGAAGGTGGGAATGCCTCGTGGCAGACTGACAGGACCCGGTTCACGCTCGGGATCAAAACTGCGTGGTCGCCGTACTGTCCAGGCATTAAAATCCGGCGACTCAGTGTTCAGGGGTAACCATGCCATATCACGACCCTGCTCAAAACCGGTCTGATCTTCAACCCACATCATGGCATCGACGTACGCCACAACCTGCTCGGCCGAACGTTTCTCCAGCGCTTCAATAAGATCCTCTGTGGTGGAGGCGTAACGCCTTGTTTTACTGCTGTCTTTCAAATAGGCAAGTTGCTCCTCGTTCAGCCCGGCCAGCTTCGCATCCAGCGATGCGGGAAACTCGACGGGAGCATCCTCTTCTTCACTTTCAGTGTCCTGAGCCAGCACGACTGACGTATAGCTGCCAAATCCTACAGCCATCGCCAGCCATAGCGCCTTGAGTGTTGCTGAATTATTTTTCATACCGGATTCCTGTTGCCGCGTCATAAAGCGGCTATCAATTCTGACCATGATCCACTGTTGTGGGGTCCAGGTAATTTTCCTCGGTGATACCCTGCTTGCGCATGGCGATTCCCGTCAGGCACGCGTTCAGCATGTAGTTGGCGTTCATGGCGCTGACGTAACTCAGATCCAGCATGGGTGCAAAGTCCATCAGCTCCAGTCCGGCAACTTCGTTCTCGGCACACAGACGTCGCAGCAACGGTGTCACTTCACGGATAGTCAGACCACCGGGAACGGCTCTGCCGGCAGCGACCATCTCGGTCGGGTCCAGCACACTGACATCCAGCGAGAGATAAAGCGGGTTGCCAGCGTCGCTGGCCTCTTCAACAATCTGCTCCATCACTTCCTGCCAGCCATTGGCTTCAACAGATGCCATTGTGTGATACCTGACATCGTTGTCGCGCAACCATTCAAAGGACTCTCTGGTCGCCTGAGACCCTCGCAGCCCCACCTGGATCAGGTCGCTGCCATCAATCACACCTTCCGACACCAGGCGGTAAACAGCATCACGATCAGAAATGGTGTGAGCCCGCGTTCGTTCCGCGTTGTAATTGGCACCAAAATGCACCACAGTCAGACTCTGATCCGGGTCAGCCGCCTGCACCGCTTTCACATTGGGATACATCAGCGAGTGATCACCACCAACCAGAAATGGAACAGCCCCGGTATTGGCCATCTGCAGCACCATGTCGTAAACATGGTCAAGACCGCGCTCCAGGCTCATCCTGTCTACCGCGATGTCACCGTAGTCAACAATATTGAGCACAGCACCCGGATCCACCATGGCGTAAACGTCCAGATTGCCGGTGACATGCATGGCACGCAGGACATTTGGCGCATTACGTCCGTCACGGCTGCCACTGCTCATGCTCTGCGGGATACCGGCGATTGCAACTTCCACGTTACCGGCAATCAGATCTTCGGGAGTCACCGCTACCGGTGCCCCGGCAAATGTAGGGATACCCGCCCACTGGTTGATATACCGATGCACATTCACCGGACCGGGATCACGCAAACGCTCCTTGAGGATTTCCGGCTGCACCACCTTAAAACCGTTAAAGCGGCTGGCTTCCGGATTCAACGGAATATTCGCCATATCGATACCAGGCCGGAAGGCATGCGCCTCAACGGCTTCAATCATATCGCTGACATACTGTTCGACCTGTTCGGGCGTTCGCCGCTCAAGATCCTGATACAGTTTTTCTCGCGACGGAATAACGCGTAGTGGCTGATCTGTACCCAGAAATGCTATCTGGTCGTCTGTCAGCAGTTCCAGCTTGGCCCTGACCTCGGACGGGATTCGGGCCTGGGCAGACAGTGTCGAGGAGTGAGCAGCGACGAACATGCTCAAGGCCAGCGCCGACACCAGATGACGGTTTGTCCTGATTGTCATAGTGGATTCTCCTCGTGGTAGTTGTCCTGAGCGTGATCAATGGTCACCGGGTTCAGGTAATCCGGGTCATGTCCCAGTTTGCGCATGGAGATACCAATCAGGCAGGCCTGCACAATCGCAGCACTGTGCAGGTTGGTCACGTAAGTTGGATCTATTTCCGGCGCGATCTCGACAATATCGAACCCAACCACTTCCTGCTGCGCGCACAGCTTGCGAATAATGGGAATGGCTTCGCGTGGCGTCAAACCGCCGGAAACCGGTGTGCCCGTGCCTGCAATGTAGGACGGATCCAGTACATCGACATCAAACGAGATATGCAACTTGCGGCCATCTGCCTTGGCTTCGCTGAGAATACGTTCCAGAACGTAGTCCCAGCCATAACGCTCAACTTCCGCCATCGAATGATATTTGAATCCCTGTTCACGCATCCATTTATAACCACTTTCACTGGGGCTGCCTGAGCGAAGACCTACCTGGATATAGTCACCGCCTTTGATATGGCCGTCTGCCAGCAGCCGGTAAATGGGCTGCCCGTGATCAATAAAGTGAGCACGGTCACGGCCGACATCGTAATGCGCATCAAAATGGATGACACTGAGATTGTCTTCCCCATATACATCGACCAGCGCCGCTACGTTGGGATACTCCAGCGAATGGTCGCCACCGACGATGAACGGCACCGCACCGGTCTCGGCAATCTCGCGCACCACCTCGCGCACGTGCTGCATGCTGCGCTCGGTGCTGTCCTGGTCAATCGCGATATCACCATAATCCACGATATTGAGTTCGCGGCTGGGGCTGATCTGGGTGTACTGGTCATTGCCACCAACGCGGCCTATCAGACGCAATGCCAATGGACCGTGCTGGGCGCCGCGCCAGCCTGACCCCATGTTCAGTGGTGCACCAACAATGGCTACATCAACCTCGCCTGCCACCAGGTCTTCCGGCGTCAGGGCAATGGGTGCACCAGCAAAGGTGGGGATACCGCTGCGACCGCCATAGCGTGACAGATCGATAGGACCCGGTTCGCGATCCGGGTCGAAACTGCGCGGACGGCGGACCGCATAGGCATTAAAATCGGGGCTATCGGTGTTCAGAGGGATATGGTCCAGGTCTTCACCTTCCTGGAATTCCTGCTCTTGTGTCACCCATATCATGGCGTCAACATAAGCGCGCACCTGAGCTGCAGTTCGCTTCTCCAGCGCCTCAATCAATAATTCGGGAGTACTGGCAAACCGGCGCGTGGGCCCGGTGCGCAGGAACTCCATTTCTTCTTCAGTGAGCGTGGACAATTTTTCATCCAGCGAGCTCGGGAATTCAATAGGTTCGCGTTCTTCTTCCTCATCGTCCTGTGCGACAAGCGGCATGGACAGCGTACAAAAAAGCAGCGCCAGCGCTGCCAGAGTTAAACGAGATTTGCATATCTCTTTTGTTTTCATGCTGGATCCTTTGATTTACTGACTCATCGGCAGGAGGTGACGAAGCCTTGTCCACCATCCCCCAGGAACGCAGGGGATAGTGGACAAGGCAGCGGCACATACTACTTATCTATCGAAGTTGCAGTGTTGCATCACAACGCGACGTTGATACCCAGGTAGTAGGCACGGCCTACCGGGCTCACCGGGTAGCTACGTTGTGTAGCGTAAGGCTCTTCGTCGGTCACGTTGCTGACGCCGCCATAAACCCGGACCGTAGAACTGTAGTCCCAGTTGGCTGACAGGTTGTGCGAGAAGAACTCATCCGAGAAGATGCCGGGGCCATAGTTCTGCACAGCAGTCTCAATCGGACCTGTAAGTGCCATTTCGCTCAGGTACTGTGACCGCAATGACACACTGAAAGGACCGGTGGCAACACTGAAGTTCAACTGACCCGCCCACTCCGGGCGATTCATTTCCATCAGGTCGTCATCAACAACTGCTTCTTCACCGGGATTGGAAGGCTCGATGAACTCCAGTTCCAGTTGCTTGGTTACCGCACCGCCTAATCCGAACTGGTAGTCACCCAATGCGAACTGGTAGTTGACGTTCAGATCGACACCAGTCGCTTTGGCTTCACCAAAGTTCAGCTGCACCTGACGCAGGAAGGTAAAGCCGCCTGACTGCGCCGAGCTGGGCTCGCGGTTACGGTCCAGCAGTTCACAGAACGGGTTGTCCAGTGACGGCGAGTCGTAACAGCTGGTTGCGATGTTCTGCGACGAAATCTCGGAAATCGCATCTTCGATCACGATATCCCAGTAATCCAGGCTGACGGTCAGGCCTTCAACAAAACGTGGCTGAATCACCACACCTAAAGTCTTGGTGATCGCTTCTTCCGGCTGGAGGTCAGGGTTACCACCGATGACCCCCGGGAAACCGGCTGACAACGGATCCACAAAGATGTAGTTGCCGCTGGCGTCAAATATGTTCTCGTTCAGCACACCTTTGGCCTGCAGGTCGGCAACACAGTTGTTCTGACGCAGTGTCGGGTCTGGCGCGCTGCTCAACTGGGACACATCACAAGGATCGTTGGGACGGAAGTTTTGACCCTGCTCAGGCGAAAACAGCTCAAACAGGTTTGGCACCCGAACGGCTTTGCTGTAGTTGGCACGGAAGCGTACGTCCTGAACCGGCGCCCACAGGCCACCAACCTTAAAGGTGTCACTTTCACCAAAGGTTGAATAGTCGGCCCGACGGAAAGCACCGTCAAGCGTCAGGGTTTCGATTAATGGCAGGTTGCTGAGCAATGGAATTTCAAACTCACCAAAGATATCCCACACGTCGTAGCTGGCACTGGTACTCAAGGCGCGGTTGCCAGGCGATCCGCCCAGACTCTGCGCATTGCTCACGTCACCGATCCAGTCGCCGGCTTCAAACGCCACACCATTGGCGGTGACACCACTGACAGGAAGTATGCCCTGATCGTAGTTGTCATATTCCTGCGCACTTGTCTCTTCCCGCCACTCGCCACCAAACGCGAAGGAGACCGGGCCTGCCGGCAAGGTAAAGAACTCGCTGCTGTTGCCACTGACAAAACCACTGACCACAGACTGCTCAATTTCTTCCTTCACGGTACGGGTATAGGTAAAGAAGTCGATGGATTCCTGGCTGATTGAGCCCTTGCCGCCAAACAGGTTGGCTGGCTGACACTGGCCGTCGCCGGCCTGGAAACTAAAGAATGACGACAGCGCACCGCCGCCCAGATAGGACGGGAAGTTGAACGGCGTGGTTCTTGGGTAGGCCGTGGCGCTGAGATCGGAACGACATACTGGCTGCCCCGTAGCCGGATCTGTTGTTACGTCAATCGCCGCAAAGAAGCGATCGGTAATCGGCGTGAACGGTGATTTGTAATGACGGTTGAACTTACCGTAGTTAGCCGCCACTTCGTAGTCCAGACCCCACTGGTCAAGACTGCCGCGCAGACCGCCGACAAGACGATAGGTTGTGCGTCGGTTGATAGATTCATTGTCACCCCAGTCATCCGAGTCGCGGGAGATATACAGACCACCCGGACCTACAAAACCAACACCGGGGTTATTGGCAAACGGAGCCAACTGAGCCGGCAGGAAGGGGTTATCTGGCGCACCATACAGCAGGTCAGTCGCCTGGTTGCCACCACCGCCAAACACAACTTCGTGATACACGTACTTGGTTTCGGCAAACAGCTCCATGGTCGGCGATATCTCGTAACGACCATTCAGGTTGATGGAGTATTTATCATCTTGCGGAATCACAAACGGCCTGTTGGGTGCAATGTAGCTCTGAGCGGCACCGAACTGGTTGAAGTTACCCGTGACCAGGCCATCTTCGTATGAAACCAGTTCACCGGCTTCGTTAATCACCCAGCAACCGCCTGCAGCACCGAATGACGCTGCGCCATCCAGACTTGAGTTGTAGCCGGTAAAACTGTCCAGACAGTCTGAGGTACCATTGCCGTTGAGGTCAGGTTCCTGACCGAGCGGAATTGAGGTACCAAAGTCACCCAGTGCCACCACACCGTAAGGCGACGTAATGTTAAACGTTCTGCCCGGCAGGAAGGCGCGTGGGCTTGCAGAAGAAGGACGATCAAACAGCGCCTGTTCAGCAGCGGTCAGCGTGGGTGCCGAACCAAACTCATTCAGGTAGTTGCTGGCAAACGCTTCAGCAGTCGGGATACGCAGGCCATAGGGGAACAGGCCGGTGTTGTTAAAATTATAGTATTGCGCCAGGTTAGGCGTATTGGAAGCATTGATATCTCCCTGCTGAAAACGCAACGCCGGGTTTACATCGCCGGTAGCACGGCCATCATTGGCCAGGAAATCCCGATCCCCGGCGCGCAGGCCGTCACTGGAATCATGCTGCAAGGATATCGTGAAGTTACCACGATTATCATCGAAGTTCTGCCCGATCAGGGCACGCAAGCTAAGGGTATTGGCATCACCCTCACCGGATATACCGGTACGGAAATCGATGTCCACGCCTTCGTAATCGTTGCGCAACACAAAGTTAACAACACCGGTTACGGCATCGGCACCGTAAACTGCCGATGCACCACCGGTGAGCACTTCAACACGTTCAATCAATGCTGACGGGATGGTGGAGACGTCAACAGATGATGTGCCTTCAATACCCGATACGTGGCGTCGCCCGTTAACCAGGGTCAATGTGCGCTGTGAACCCAGGGCGCGCAAGTTCAGTGCGCTGCCGCCGACGTTACTGGAGCGTGTGCTATTGGCCGCGGTGCCGCCAATGGAGTTGGTGCTGGTGACCGACGACAACAGCGCCGGGTTTTCATTCAGAATTTCACCAATATCAACCGTGGCGGAACTCGACAGGTCTTCGGCACTGATTACCGACAATGGCTGCGTGGATGTCGCGTTGTCTACTCGCTGGATCCGGCTACCAGTAACGACCAGCTCTTCGATCACTGGCTCAGTTGATTCCTGTGCGTAAGTAAATGGTGTGGACGCGACGCCAGCCAGAATGGCAATAGCGTAATTCAAACGACTACGTGTAAAAACTTTCTGTGGTTTCATGTTCATCAGGTGTCATACCCCCCGGTACTTCTAGCAGTTGACCGCCAATATCTGGCTCCAGTGTTATGTCTTATGTGCCCTTCAGTTCTTGGCGTGCAACTAAACAGGGCTTTCAATGGGGGTGGGAGCAATATGTGTGCCACAAATATTTGTTATTACAAATCAACTATTTAAAATTTTTCGTCAAAAACAGGCAGACAATAACGATTCATTTCGGGGCACATAATGCGAACAGGATCACATTTTTGTGCACGCACTTTTATATTTTTATTGTTTATTTTTAATAGCTTGCGCGCCTTAAATTACCTTTCGTTTAAAAACAAAGGGGCTAAAATAAGATCAGGATACGATAAAAGAAATTCAGTAAAAATACGCTGGAGTACTTAGAAAAAGACGCGCATACGCATAACTGCGCAATGCTGCATCCAGTTACGCAATACGTCCGGGGCGAGAGCTGAAACTACGTTAATCAACGTAGGATTATCGAATGAAGGCTTGGGCAGGAGATCCATTCAGGGACGACCAGGCGGTCGTCCCGAACGGCTAAAGCGGAAGTAACTTACAGCGAGGAATCCTGGAACTCAACATGGACTTCAATCTGGATTTCATCACCCACACCGAAAGACACCATGTTATCCAGGCCAAAATCAGAACGCAGGAACTCAGCCGTGGCCGAGAACCCGAGCGTGTAACGACGGGTCAGGAAGTTGCGACCGCCGCCGTTAAAATTGACCGTCATTGTCACCGGCCCGGTATTGCCCAGCAGCGTCAGATCGCCGTCAAAAACGAAGGTATCCTCGTCTACCGCTTCAACAAATGCAGTGGTTCTGAACACCGCTTGCGGATGGTTGGCAACATCAAACCAGTCATCACCGCGAAGATCTTCAGCAAAGGCTTCGTTATTGACATCCAGCGAGGCTGTGTCAATGATCACTTCCAGACTGGAGTTTTCGACGTTTTCAGCGTCAAAATCCAGCGTCGCATCAAAGTCGTCAAAGCGGCCAATGTAGCGGGAAAAACCCAGATGATCGATTTTCCACAGCAAGGTGGCGTGTTCTTTGTCGAGCGTGTATTGCCCACCTCTGAGCTCGGCCACACTGGTTTCGAAGTCCGGCGTGATCAACCGGTCACATGACACCAGCGCTGCAGAGCTGGCAAGGACCAGCAAAACCTGACGATATTTGCAAAACATTTTTGAAAGCATGTACGTGTTCCTTGATATTTATCCCTGTTACTGCACGATATCGGCGTAGACATCGACTTCGATAGCTACTTCGTTCGGGATGGCAGATGTGTTGGCAAAGTATCCCTGGCCCACACCGAAATCCAGCCGTTGTACAGTGACTTCACTGGTCAGGTTGAATCGCGTGCCGTCAATGCTCAGCTCAAAAGGAAAGGTCAACGGCTGAGTGACATCACGAATCGTCAACATACCCTCAGCAGTAAACGAGTTTACCGACGTCAGCGTGCACTGATCAGCGGTAAAGGTCGCGGTCGGAAACTGATCCACGTCGAACAGTTCAATATCAAACATGTAGCTCTCGGTTTCCTCGTCACCCACATCCAGATCGATAATCGGAATGAGAACATCGATTTTGCAATCACCGGGGCTCAGCGGATCGATTTCGAACGTGGCCTGGACATTGTTGAACTCGCCCTGATAAGGCGTATCCGAATACGAGTATTTGAAGATCACTGTCGAGTCTTCGGGATCGATTTCCCAGGTGGCTGCCTGCGCAGACACAGAGGCAGCCAACATCAGCGGCGCAAGTGCCGCTTTAGCAAATGTATTACGTATCATTACTTCTACTCCTTGGTATCAATTTCTGCCCGGCAAATTATGGCAGTGTATAAATCACCAGCTCTGACGGATTTCCGCGCTCGCTGACGACCATGCCGAGGTATTGTTTGCCATCGTGCTCATAGGTGAACGGCTGGCCAGTCTGGGTACCCGGCATTTCAATCTCGGCGATGATCTCGCCAGTCTGTTTGTCGTGCGCGCGCAGCGTGGGGCCACCGCCAGTGCCTTCACCCGAGAATAACAGGGTTTTGGTGAGCAACAGGCCTGAGCGGGTTTCAACGCCGGTACGTGGTATATCAACACCTTCCAGGGCCCGGTTGTTGGCAATGGCTGGCGGTGTATCCGCGTTGGCTATCATCCACTCATGCTCGCCCTCAACCATATCGATAGCCGTGATACGACCATACGGTGGTTTGGCAATGGGAAGGCCCATGGCGCGCGGTACACGCACACCCAGCGCCATGCTGAAGTCGATGTCGGAATTAGCGTCTTTGTCCACTGATAACACGGTAGCAACTGTCCGGGAAGGCACATACAGCATGCCCGTTTCAGGATCCATCGCGGCCCCTTCCCAGTTGGCGCCACCAGTAGCAGATGGCAGGCTCAATGTGCCCTGAGTGCCATCAGGCGCATCTTTCATAGACGGCGGTGAATACAGGTTTGTGCCCAAGCGGAACGGTTTGATCGCTTCCAGAGCCGCTGCGTAGATTTCCGGTGTGAAATCTACCAGATCATCTTCGGTGATGCCCTGACGGTCAAAACCGGCCGGTTTGGTCGGAAACGGCTGTGTTGGCGCGTACCATTCACCCGGCACATCGCCGGCGGGCACCGGCAGGTCTTCAATCGGCCAGATCGGCTCGCCGGTGGCACGGTCGTAGGTGTACACGAATGACTGCTTGGTCACCTGCATAACGATTTCGCGGCCGTTGGGCAGATCCGCCAGAATCGGCGCAGCAGGGTTGTCCCAGTCCCAGATGTCGTGACGAATCATCTGTTGGTGCCATTTACGCTCGCCGGTTGCGATGTCCACTGCGACCAGGCTGCTGGAGAACAGGTTGTTGCCCGGGCGGTCGCCGCCATAACGGTCACCCGTAGCCGCTTCTACCGGCAGATACACCAGACCCAGCTCCGGATCGCCCGACATCGGAGCCCACACACCCGTGTTACCGGTGTAATCAGCGCTGTTTTCGAGCCAGGTGTCATAACCGAACTCACCCGGACGTGGAATGGTGTGGAAGGTCCACAAATGCTCGCCGGTGCTGGCATCATAGCCGCGCACATCGCCTTTGACGTTGGCCATTGACGGCGGACGCATGGAAACGGCCATGGCCGGGCCCACCACAATGACATCATTCATGACAAAAGGCGGCATGGAAGAGCCAATATCAATATCGTCACGGCCTTCACCAAGACGCAGGCCTTCCTGCATGTCGATAATACCGTTATTGCCAAACTCGGGGTCTGGCAAACCGGTGTCTGCATCCAGAGACACCAGGAAGAAACCAGGGGTAATGGTCAGAATGCGACGCTTGTCACCATCCTGCCAGAAGGCAACGCCACGACCGGAGCCCTTGCGGGGCGCGGCGTCAAAGCGTTCGCCTTCCTGCGCCCGCCATTGCCACAGCAATTGTCCGGTGACGGCATCCAGGGCCACGATGTCTCGCTGCGCGCCGATGGTGGTGTACAACACGCCATCCACTTCAAGCGGCGTAAAAGTGGCGTTGAACTCTGGTTGGGAGCCAAAAATTCCGGTCGGCAGGCGCCAGGCAATCTCCAGCGAGCTGACATTGTCGGCGTTGATCTGATCAAGCGGCGAATAGCGCTGGGCGGCCATATTGCCGTTGTAGTCGGGCCAGTCTCCGGCATAAACATCCGTGCCGGACTGGCTGAAGGCCGCAGTCGAACAGACAAGCGAACTGACGCCTAACGCCAGCGCTGATAACACGCGTTTTGATCTTAACATTACTAACTCCCTGAATTCAGGCTATTTTATTTTTTAGAATCATTCGGCCACCCTTGTTTTACGGCGGCTAAAGCGACCGTAAATGCACGACCAGGGTGTGTATTGGCCAAATCTGGGTACACGCAAGAATAAGTCATCCATGGATGCTAAGCAAGCCGGGCGCCCCGGTGAACCAGTGCCTGAAAGACAGCTGGAGCGGTTCATTCGACTAAACGGTTGCCGAATTCTCAGGGAATGGATATCTCGCGGTTGTACCAGGGTGTGGACGTAATACCGAGCAACGTTTCATTGCCATCAAACAGGCGGGAGTACAACGGGCCGGATGCGGAAAAACTGAATGCCTCAATCCGACTGTTCGGTGCCCCAGGGACACCCAGTGCATCGCCAGCCTGATCAATCCGGTAGGTCCGTGTGTAGTCAGTATGCTTGCCCGAGCGGATAACGATCGTGGACTGTCGTCTTGTCGGCACTGCCTGCTGATACTGCAGCGACACGCTGACACTGTCACCGCTGGCGGCTTCCATCTGCCAATGTTCCTGCACCTGTGAGAGTTCATCAGCCTGGCCATGCAGAGACCGCTCTGCCGTCGCCACTACCGCGGTTTGATAGACATCATAGGCACCCGTACCTTCCGGTGAGATGCCATTGATGATCAGGATACCGCGATCACCTCTGGCATCGCGAGCCTGCACCGACATGACCATATAGCGGCTGCTGCCACTGCCGACCGGTTGGCCTTGCGGATCGAGAATGACATGGCGATCCATGAACGTAACCGTCAGATTGACCTGGTCCGGGGCCCCGGCAACGTCGGTAATTGTCCAGCCGGCTGGCAACAACGCCCGCACAGCTGCACCATTGACCCGAAAACTGAGCGAGGTCCGGGTTTCGGCGCTCCATTCCTGGTAGTCCTGGGCGTCAGCCCGGGTCGAACTGACAATCAATCCACTGACTGACATCAGAATGATCAGCAAAACGTTGGCGAATCCTGACCGAATCATCGAACACCCCTTTTGTATGTAATCTTTGCCGGCACATTATCACCGACTGCTGTCAGTGTCCTGCCCCGGATTAAAACAGGCCGGCACCAGCCATCGCGACATCGTCAATACCATAACCTCATGAGGTGGCATATCCCCATTGATCAGCAGGATATAACGATCGGGGATTTCGCGACAGCGTTGCATATGATGGGGAGGAAACTGCCGTGTCATGAGACAAAAACTGGCTCAAAGACCTGTCACCTCAATTGCCTCACTGAATGGTAGAGGCGGCGCAATCAGGTAACCTTGCGCCTGATCACAACCTCGCCGCTTTAACATTGCTTGTGTGAACCCGATACCGGAAAACTCCCTAACTCTGTCATAAGTATGACTATACAGCGGCTCAGACGATTGTCCAACATGGCTTCCGGATGCGTTTGACCGAACTGGGGAATTATCATTAACCGGATACCAGAAACAAAAAAGGCCCGCTAAAGCGGACCTTTTGTTGTTTGGCGCACCCGGAGAGATTACTCGACCCATCCATGGGTCTCGCCCAAGGGGTTCGAAGCCCCTACAGTAAGCGCTATATGATTTTTTATTACATTTAATAGTGCGTCCATTGCGTGATTTTGCACTATAAAGCACTACAAGGCACAGCCAAACCCGCAAATATCCCGCAGAGCTGGCCCACAATATTTTTCAATGGACACTTCACCGCCAGTGATCATTGGCTTCCGCGATGGTTGCGAAATGAATGGCAATGACCCGGGAGGAAGCGATTAGTAACCCTGCATCCTTTGCGTACTCCTCACGCAGTGAGAAAAGCACCTCGCGATTCGGCTGCGTGGTACTCACGCCACGGCGTGCCAGAGTCACGGCCAGCGCATAACCCTCATCCGGGGTATCCGTGATCAGATTCAGTCCGTCACTCTGGGCACTGACCGGCCCGCCGCTCAGCAGCACAATCAACCCTGTAATAGTCAGCGCCACCAGAGCCATCGAAATCAATGTGCTTTGTTTTATCATCATTTAATCCTCCATCGGTTCATTTGATAATCAATGATTGATTTACTAAACGGCATATTCGCCACACGAGAATTCCCAACAGCGTCAGTTTGAGCGCATCTGCGACGATGTAAATCATATGCAACACAGACGCAGGAGGCGTGCTGCCGTCCAGAATTACCTGCACCCGAGCATCCAGTACCGGCAGAAGCCAGATAGTTTGCATTGCCACAATCAGCGCAATGGTCACGGCCGTCGCCTGCATCCATCGCCTGGCTGTACCGACAGTGAAAACGACAAGCATCAGCCCCAGTGCGACCTCAAGCCAGTTGAAGACCATGAAGGTCTGCCGGCCAACATCCAGCGCGACTGGCAGCGACAAACTGGGCGCAACGAATTTCACCGGCGTTGCCAGAAATGATACCCCCAGTAGCAGGCCTGACCAGAGCACAGCCAGCAACAGCAGACTCAGAATATTGAAATTACGCATCTCCCGCTCCTGCGATATTTGGCTAATGATCAAAAATTTCCGTGTCAGCATCGCCCGTGACATGAAGAAGCCCCCAGGCCCCTTTATCAGCTCGCGCCAACGCATGATCGACCAATACGTAGGTTCCGGGGTAGTCCACGGTAAACTCTACAATCGTAGCCCCTCCCGGCAGCACGGCTGTGGTCTGCACGTTGTGGAACTGTGCCCCGCCTATATTGGCTTCCGGGTATACGGTATCAAAAATTTCGCCCACCACATGAAACGACGATGACAGCGCGACACCGCCATTACCAACATAAAGGCGAACGCGGTCGCCCACTTCAGCTGTCAGGTTCTCCGCAAGAGCGCCGGTGCGGCCGTTAAAAAAAATATAGTTGGGGTTACTGTCCAGCATCTGGCGGCCATCGAAAACCTGCAACCCCCGTCGACCGATGGTGCCAGTTGTAAACAGTTCGCCCTGAACGATATAAAACTCTCGATCCACCTCAGGCAGGCCGCCCTCGGGCTCTACCAGAATCAGACCATACATACCATGGCTCATGTGGACCGCCATATTCGGCACTGCGCAGTGATAAATATACAGGCCGGGATTGAGGGCGCGGAACCGAAAAGATTTTTCCTCACCGGGAGCAACGATGGTGGCTTCCCCTCCACCTCCAGGTCCGGTCACAGCATGCAAATCGATGTTGTGCTGATGAAGACTGCTTTCGTGATTACGCAGTGTGAAATTGACCACGTCACCTTCCCGAATTCTTAGCATGGGCCCGGGCACCTGTCCGTTAAACGTCCAGTAATTGAAACTGATGCCGGGCGCCACTTCGGACAACACCTCGCGGGTTTCCAGCTCCAGACTGATCTCTTGTGGCTCCCTGAGCACCGGCGGCGGCACTTCGCGCGGATCAGCGGCGATGTCGCCTATCGTTTCGAAGTCACCGATGCGACGAAAAAACTCCAGCACATTGCCTAACGGTAGCGCTGGCCCCTCGTCCGGGCCATAGGTCTCACCGTACTGCGGATATTGCAACAAGTGGCGAGTGCCCAGTGAAATCACAATAAACAGCGCCAGGGCACTCACAAACACTGCCATGGATGTCAACATGCCGGCGGGATAATCCAGCCTGTGAATTAACCTCATGAAAAAATACCAGGACGCAGTAGCAGCCACAGCCAGCGCGAACACCTCCAGCAGCGACGTGCGCACATTCCAGATTAATGACGGGCCGCCCAATACCAGCAATGTAACCAGGACGAGCACCATCACTGACATCACGGCATAGACTAGCAGGCTCGATAAGCGGTGAAGATTTGGGTGCATACAAGACTCCAACTATTTTGCAGGTCCGATCAGAATCGGCACATAACGAACGGCAAAACACAGCAGTGCCAGTACCCAGAGCCCAGTGGCCATCTCAAGCCAAAGTTGCCCGCCAGCGATTGCAGCGACGATACGTGTTAAAGCAGCAAGGCTGAGCAGCACGATTGCGCACGTTAACAGGTAATGACTCTTTAAAGCACGACCGGTATGACCCAGCGCTGCCCGAGCACCGACACTGACAATCATACTCGTGATGGCCCCTATGGTCAGAGCATGCACGGCGGCGCTGACAGACATAACCCCGGCCAGCGACAGCGTCCACAGAAGAATGCCCGTAACCAGCCAGGCGTAGGACAAATGCATCATCCACACGAGCGGATCAGACAGGGTCAACCAGAATTTCCAACGCAGCAACCGCCAGCACTGCGCTACAAAACAGCTGAACCCCAGGGGAATTGCCACCGCAACGGGCCACTGAAATATGACGCTTGACGCAAACAGTAGCAACAAGCTGATGGCAATCTGATCGACCAGCCCAAAAGGCTCTGGCAGTTTCGATGGGGACACCGTCTCACCCATTGGCGCTCGCCGACGCAACCAGTTGCCGGTAAATGCCGGAATGACACGCCCGCCGATCACATTGATCAGCACTATCACCAGCCACAACTGCGCCCATAACACCCGCTGAAGATCAATATCTGGCAGCAGCTGCAATTCCCCAGCATGGAACAGCATATCACTAACGCTGAGTGCGACTAATACCGCCAGCACCTTATAGTTACGTTTGTTGCGCGCGCTGAACAGTTCGCGCGCCACCAGCATACAGAGCAATAGCCAGAAAAGCCCATCTGCCATGGCGCTCAGTGTGGGCGACAACATCGCCAGTCTGCCGGCGAGCCAGAACGTGACCAGAATCGCCAACGGCCAACCGGCTACCGGCGGACGGGAGGCCCAATTGGCCACTGCGGTCAATAAAAACCCCGCGATTGCCGCAGCCATAAGTCCCATCATCATGTCATGCGCATGCCAGTGTACTGGCGCCCTGGACCAGTCCAACACCAGGTTTCCGCTCCAGATCAAAATCCACAGGATGATCGCTGACATGCTATAGATAATGCCCAGCAGAAAAAACGGCCGGAATGCATAGGAAAACAATCGATCCATAAATGTTGTCACTTTACGTCCATCCCTTTGATCATATGGTGAACATCCCCACGACTAATATTGCTTTCCTCACAGGCCCTTTCCGGTCCGGCACGTCAGGCATGCATAGGACAACGGCCCCCCGCATGCAGTTCGTTAGGAGCCTCGTCAGTTGCGCCCTTTTCCAGTGCCTGGCGTGGACCAAAGAATTCGAAATGCACCTGCATTGGAGGGATGCCCCACGTCAGCAACTGGTGGTAAATGTTGACCATGAACGCCTGCGGACCACAGAAATAATAGTCCGCATCGCGCTGGGGGACGAGCGATTCAATCAACTCTGCGTCTACCAGTCCGGTGCTCGATGAGTCCGAATCAATGGCATCAGGCTTGATCGGCGCATTGTAACGGTAGTGGACTTTCAGATTCGGGTATTGGGAGCTCAACGCATCTATTGTTGCGCGGAACGCCTGGACCTTTTCATCCTCGACACCGTGGATAAAGACGATCTCACGTCCTGGCATTGTCTCAAGAGCGCTGAGCAGTATACTCATGAGTGGCGTAACTCCCACCCCTGCCGCCAAAAGAACAAGAGGTCGTTCGTGCTTTTCTGTCACATCAAGGAAGAATTCACCGCAAGGCGCCGACAGCTCCAGTTCCGAGCCAACTTCCAGTTTCGCATGCAGCAGGTTGGAAACATAACCATCCGGCTTGCCGGCGCCAAGTCCGGTTTCCCGTTTTACGCTGATGCGAAAGTGATCCTGGCCCGGTTTGTCGGAAAGGCTATAATTACGCATGGTAGTGAAACCATCCGGCCTTTCTACCCGGAGGGTGATGTACTGCCCTGGCTTGTATTCCGGCAGCTCTCCCCCGTCGACCGGCGTCAGGTAGAAAGAAGTAATAACACTGCTCTCGACCTCCTTGCTCACAATCCGGAAGGTCCGGAATCCCACCCAGCCTCCCGCGACCTCGGCGTGTTCGCTATAGATCTGCTTCTCCCGACCAATCAGGATGTCAGCAAGGAAGCCATAAGCCTCAGCCCAGGCGTCAATCACAGCTTCCGTGGCGCCTTCGCCCAGCACCTCTGATATTGATGCCAGCAGGTTTTCACCTACGATGGGGTAATGCTCGGGACGAATTTGCAGGGAAACATGCTTTTGCGCGATAAGTTCGACAGCGCCGCCCAACGCCTCCAGATTATCAATATTGGCCGCATAGGCACAGATTGCACCTGCCAGAGCTTTTTGCTGGAGCCCTGCCGCCTGATTGGCAGGATTGAATAATGGTGCGACTTCAGGGTTATGTGAGAACATCCTTTCATAGAAGTGGCGAGTCAGGGTTTCTCCATGTTCTTCAAGAATCGGAGCAGTGGATTTAACAACCTTGATGTTTTCTTCGCGTAACATTACGGATCCTTTTTGAAAAAAATGCTTTAATATGTATTTCAGGTACATATTATTATTGCCGGACTTGCCAGCTATTGCAAGTCTGATTTGAGGGTGATTCATGCAATTGACGACGTTTACCGACTATGGCCTGCGCGCGCTAATGTATCTTGCTGCCGAGCCTGACAGGCTATGCAGCGTTCGCGAACTGGCCGAACACTACGGCATTTCCCGCAATCATCTGGTCAAGGTTGTGCACAAGCTCAGTCAGTTGGGTTATATCGCCAGCACCAAGGGAAAAGGTGGAGGAATCCGGCTGGCCCGGGATCCAGCTGAACTCAAGCTTGGCGACATGATCAGGAGCCTTGAACCGAATATGGATATCGTCGAATGTTTCGACAGAGACACCAATACCTGCAAGGTCACTGACAGTTGCCACCTCAAACACTTTCTTTTCGATGCCAATCAGGCCTTTATCGAGTCACTCAACTCCCACACGCTGGCAGATACCGTCCCGGACAAGTCTCTTTTTCTTCAGCCTCTCAGGCAGGATTCCGTTCTCCCGCTCAAGATTTTGTAGTTGCTGGCCTACAGCTGGAAATATTCGGACAACTTCAAACCGAAGCGACAAATTTACACAAACAAAAAAGGCCCGCATAAAGCGGACCTTTTATTGTTTGGCGCACCCGGAGAGATTCGAACTCCCGACCAAGTGGTTCGAAGCCACCTACTCTATCCAGCTGAGCTACGGGTGCGTAACTTTGGTGTTGTTTCCTCTGCGCTACTGCCACCAACAGTAACTACATCTCCAGTATTCCGGAGAGATTGATTCGCAATCCGCTTTGGCGGATTACTCACCCCTTGCGGGGCGGCTTGCAGCCGTCCAAAACGCAGTGCGTTTTGTCAAACTCCCGACCAAGTGGTTCGAAGCCCCTACTGTAAGCGCCATATGATTGTTTTTATTAACTTTAATAGTGCGTCCGTTGCGTGTTTTTGCACTATAAAGCACAACAATGCCCAACAAAACCCGCAAAAGTCCCGCAGAGTTCGCCTACAATATTATTTAATGCAGACTTCACCGCCAGTGATCATTGGCTTCCGCGATGGTGGCGAAATGAATGGCAATGACCTGGGAGGAAGCGATTAACAACTCTGCATCCGTTGCGTACTCCTCACGCAGTGAGAAAAGCACCTCGCGATCCGGCTGCGTGGTACTCACGCCACGGCGTGCCAGAGTTACGGCCAGCGCATAACCCTCATCTGGATTATCCGTGATCAGATTAAGCCCGTCATTCTGGGCACTGGCTGGACTGCCGGTCAGCAGCACAATCAAAGCTGTAATAGCCAGCGCCCCCAGAGCCATCGAAATCAATGCGTATTGTTTTGTCATCATCTGGTCCTCCATCGGTTCATTTGATAGTCAACGATTGATTTATTAAGTGGCATATTCGCCACGCGAGAATTCCCAACAGCGTCAGTTTGAGCGCATCTGCGACGATGTAAATCATGTGTAGCGAGGATGACGGAGGCGTGCTGCCGTCCAGAATTACCTGCACGCGAACATCCAGTACCGGCAGAAGCCAGATCGTTTGCATTGCCACAATTAGCGCAATAATCACGACCGTCGCCTGCAGCCATCGCCTGGCTGTACCGACAGTGAGTACCACAAGCAGCAACGCCAGTACGACCTCAACCCAGTTGAAGACCATGAAGGTCTGCCGGCCCACATCCAGTGCGACCGGCAGTGACAGGCTGGGCGCAAGGAATTTCACCGGCGTTGCCAGGAATGATATCCCCAGTAGCAGGCCTGTCCAGAGCACAGCCAGCAACAGCAGACTCAGAATATTGAAATTACGCATCTCCCGCTCCTGAGATATTTGGTTAATGATCGAAAATTTCCGGGTCAGCTTCGCCGGTGACATGAAGAAGCCCCCAGGCCCCTTTATCAGCTCGCGCCAACGCATGATCGACCAATACGTAGGTTCCTGGATAGTCCACAGTAAACTCAACAATCGTGGCGCCTCCCGGCAGCACGGCTGTGGTTTGCACGTTGTGGAACTTTGCCCCGCCTATATTGGCTTCCGGGTATACGGTATCAAAAATTTCGCCAACCACATGAAACGACGATGACAGCGCGACACCGCCATTACCAACATAAAGGCGAACGCGGTCGCCCACTTCTGCGGTCAGGTTCTCCGAAAGAGCGCCGGTGCGGCCGTTAAAGAAAACATAATTAGGATTGCTATCCAGCATCTGGCGGCCATCGAACACCTGCAACCCGCGTCGACCGATTGTGCCTGTTGTGAATAGTTCACCCTGAACGATGTAAAACTCTCGATCCACCTCAGGCAGACCGCCCTCGGGCTCTACCAGAATCAGGCCATACATACCATGGCTCATGTGGACCGCCATATTCGGCACTGCGCAGTGATAGATATACAGTCCGGGGTTCAGGGCGCGGAACCGAAATGACTTTTCTTCGCCAGGAGCAACGATAGTCGCTTCTCCTCCACCACCCGGTCCGGTCACGGCATGCAGATCTATATTGTGATCATGAAGACTACTTTCGTGATTACGCAGTGTGAAATTGACCGCGTCACCTTCCCGAATTCTTAGCATGGGCCCGGGCACCTGTCCGTTAAAGGTCCAGTAATTGAAACTGATGCCAGGAGCCACTTCGGACAACACTTCCCGGGTTTCCAGCTCGAGACTGATCTCTTGTGGCTCCCTGCGCGCCGGAGGCGGCACTTCGCGCGGATCAGCGGCGATGTCGCCTATCGTTTCGAAGTCACCGATGCGCCGAAAAAATTCCAGCACATTGCCCAACGGTAGTGCTGGCCCCTCGTCCGGGCCATAGGTCTCACCATACTGCGGATATTGCAGCAGGTGGCGAGCGCCCAGTGAAATCACAATAAACAGCGCCAGGGCACTCACGAACACTGCCATGGATGTCAGCATGCCGGCGGGGTAATCCAACCTGTGGATTAACCTCATGAAAAAATACCAGGACGCAGTAGCGGCCACTGCCAGCGTGAACACCTCCAGCAGCGACGTGCGCACATTCCAGATTAATGACGGGCCGCCCAATACCAGCAATGTAACCAGGACGAGCACCATCACTGACATCACGGCATAGACTAGCAGGCTCGATAAGCGGTGAAGATTTGGGTGCATACAAGACTCCAACTATTTTGCAGGTCCGATCAGAATGGGTACATAACGAACAGCAAAACACAGCAGTGCCAATACCCAAAGCCCAGTGGCCATCTCAAGCCAAAGTTGCCCGCCAGCGGTTGCAGCGACGATACGCGTTAAAGCAGCAAGGCTGAGCAGCACGATTGCACTCGTTAACAGGTAATGACTCTTTAAAGCACGACCAGTATGACCCAGCGCTGCCCGAGCACCGACACTGACAATCATACTGGTGATGGCCCCTATGGTCAGAGCATGCACGGCGGCGCTGACAGACATACCCCCGGCCAGCGACAGCGTCCACAAAAGAATGCCCGTTACCAGCCAGGCGTAGGACAAATGCATCATCCACACGAGCGGATCAGACAGAGTGAGCCAGAATTTCCAGCGCAGCAAACGCCATGCCTGTGCTGCAAAGCAGCTCAAACCCAAAAAAACAGTCACAGTATTCGACCACTGAAACAGGATGCCTGTCACAAACACTACCAGCAAACCAATCGCTAGCTGATCAACCCTGCCAAAGGGCTCTGGCAAACTGGATGGGGGCAACACCTCACCAACTGCCGCTCTTTGACGCAACCAGTTGCCGGTAAAAGCCGGAATGATGCGCCCGCCGATCACATTGATCAATAACACGACCAACCATAGCTGAGCCCACAATACACGCTGAAGATCGAGAGCGGGCAGTAGTCGTAATTCTCCGGCATGAAACAGCAGGTCACTCAGGCTGAGTGCGACCACCACTGCGAGAACCTTATAGTTACGTTTGTTGCGCGCACTGAACAGTTCCCGTGCCACGAGCACACACAGCAATAGCCAGAAAAACCCATCGGCCATGGCGCTCAGCGTGGGCGCCAATATCGCCAGCCTGCCGGCGAGCCAAAAAGTTACCAGGATCGCCAACGGCCAGCCGGCGACTGGCGGACGGGACGTCCAATTGGCCACTGCAGTCAATACGAATCCCGCGATTGCGGCAGCCATAAGCCCCATCATCATGTCATGCGCATGCCAGTGTACTGGCGATCTGGACCAGTCAAGCACCAGGTTCCCGCTCCAGATCAAAATCCACAGGATGATTGCTGACATGCTATAGATGACGCCCAGCAGAAAAAACGGGCGGAATGCATAGGAAAACAATCTATCCATAATCTTTTTCACTTTATGCCCATCCTTTTCATCTCATTCGACTCGGCCCGTCAGACACGCCCCATCAGGCATGCATAGGACAACGGGCCTCCACACGCCTTTCTTGAGGCGTCTCGTCAAATGCGCCCTTGTCCAGCGCCTGGCGTGGACCAAAGAACTCGAAATGCACCTGCATCGGAGGAATTCCCCACGTCAGCAGCTGGTGGTAAATGTTGACCATGAACGCCTGCGGACCACAGAAATAGTAGTCTGCATCGCGCTGGGGGATGAGTGATTCAATAAGCTCTGCGTCTACCAGTCCGGTGCTCGATGAGTGCGAATGAACCGTCTCAGGATTGATCGGCGCATTGTAACGGTAGTGCACTTTCAGATTCGGGTATTGTGAGCTCAACGCATCTATTGTTGCGCGGAACGCCTGGACCTGTTCATCCTCGACACCATGGATAAAGACGATCTCACGCCCTGGCATCGTCTCAAGAACGCTGAGAAGCATGCTCATGAGAGGCGTAACACCCACACCAGCCGCCAAAAGAACGAGAGGTCGTTCGTGTTTTTCCGTGACGTCGAGGAAGAATTCACCGCAAGGCGCTGACACTTCCAGTTCCGAGCCAACCACCAGTTTTGCGTGCAACAGGTTGGAAACGTAACCATCCGGATTGCCAGCGCCAATTCCGGTTTCCCGTTTTACGCTGATACGAAAGTGATCCTGACCTGGCTTGTCGGAGAGGCTGTAATTACGCATGGTAGTGTAACCGTCCGGCCCTTCTACCCGGAGTGTGATGTACTGCCCTGGTTTGAATTCCGGCAGCTTTCCCCCGTCGACCGGCGCCAGGTAGAAAGAAGTAATAACACTGCTCTCGACCTCTTTTCGCGCGATCCGGAAGGTCCGGAACCCCACCCAGCCCCCTGCGACCTCGGCATGTTCGCTGTAGATCTGCTGTTCCCGGCCAATCAGGACGTCAGCGAGGAAGCCGTAAGCCTCAGCCCAAGCGTCAATCACCGCATCCGTGGCACCTTCACCCAACACCTCTGAAATCGACGCCAGCAGGTTTTCACCTACGATTGGATAATGCTCGGGCCGAATTTGCAGGGAAACATGCTTTTGCGCGATCAGTTCGACCGCACCGCCCAGCGCCTCCAGATTGTCAATATTGGCCGCATAGGCACAGATTGCGCCTGCCAGGGCTTTTTGCTGAAGCCCTGCCGCCTGATTGGCGGGATTGAATAATGGTGCGACTTCAGGGTTATGTGAGAACATCCTTTCATAGAAGTGGCGAGTCAGGGTTTCTCCATGTTCTTCAAGAATCGGAGCAGTGGATTTAACAACCTTGATAGTTTCTTCGCGTAACATTACGGATCCTTTTTTACAAAAATGCTTTAATATGTATTCTTGGTACATGTTATTATTGCCGGACTTGCCCGCTATTGCAAGTCTCATTTGAGGATGATTCATGCAACTGACGACGTTTACCGACTATGGCCTGCGCGCGCTCATGTATCTTGCCGCCGAGCCGGACAGGCTATGCAGTGTTCGCGAACTCGCCGAACACTACGGCATTTCCCGCAATCATCTGGTTAAAGTTGTGCACAAGCTCAGTCAGTTGGGTTATATCGCCAGCACCAAGGGAAAAGGTGGAGGAATCCGGCTGGCCCGGGATCCAGCTGAACTCAAGCTTGGCGACATGATCAGGAGCCTTGAACCCAATATGAATATCGTCGAATGTTTCGATAAGGACACCAATACCTGCAAGGTCACTAATACCTGCCAGCTCAAACACTTTCTTTACGATGCCAATCAGGCCTTTATCGAGTCACTCAACCAACATACGCTGGCCGATGCCGTCCCCAACAAGTCTTTGTTCCTGAAACCCCTCAGGCCGGATTCCATTTTACCACTCAAGATTTCCTAGAAAACACAAGATAATTGTATGCTCAATAAAAAAGGGGGAATCCAACTGGATCCCCCCTTTATATTATCGGAAAACCGATTTGTTAGTTTTTTTATCGCGCTTCTCTTTCCGCTTTTCTTTCAGTGTTTTTGAGGCTTGTTTTTTTGCCTTTTCCTTACTCATATTCCCACCCAAAGTATATGGTGAAGGGTATCTGAATCAGCTGGCCGCAGTATGCTGACATCGGCTACCGTTTTTCAGCAGCTACGCTGCTTCCATTCCAAGTTTGCGGCATCGAAATACTGCATGGCGAGCAACCTCCTTTCGACCCTCTTCAGGACTGTCGGTCAATTGACATGATGCGGAACTTGTTCAGGCGATTGCCCAGGGAAACGATAAAAATATCACCTTCCTGCCGACCGAATAGCGCTGCGCCCAAAGGCGAAAGAACGCTGATCTTGCCACATGAAGGATCACTATTGTCAGGCAATGTAACTTCCAGATCCAGCTCTGATGAATCAAGAATATCCTTCAGTGCAACTTGCGCGCCGATCCGCACCCAACGGCCGGGCGGATGAGCGTCGAGCACATATCTGTCCTGCAACCTTTCAAGCAGACAGATAAGCTCTGCTCTATCAAGCATCATTGATTCGCCGGAGCTTTTCCCGCTAATGAAATCCGAAATCTTTGAAATAAAACGATATATACTGGCGATTTTTTCGCCATTAATAACTTCTCCGCGCACACCTAACTCCAAGAACATTATTCCCGTACATATTCACAAATTTTTGTTTACTAAATAACCCGGGGGCAGCTGTATCGCCACACCCGGTTAAGTGAGGAAGGTCGGATGAAATATGTTGCTAGAGAAAAAAACTGTCTTCACGAGACTGGCGCCGTTTGATAGAGGTTGGCCAAGTATATATCTTCTAAATATATTAACAAGCTAAGCTGGATTACTTGCTGACGTATCTGTCACTCTGCTTTTTGCCTACCTTCCTTTCTGAAATTCCACTATAATTGCGCCAGCCCAATTAAAACCTTCAAGCAGTCCTACCTGACTGACAGGATCATATATGAAGCCCGAAGTAATAATCTCATCTCTGGATGCTGAGCGGCTCGAAAATATTATTGCATCGTTGCCGCCAAAGTCGTTTCCTGGAAAAGATGCGCTGGAGGCCGAACTCGACCGGGCGACGATTGTCGAGCCGAAGGATGTACCCTCAACGGTAGTCACCATGAACTCCAAAGTACGGTTTGAGGTCGAATCCTCCCGAGAGGAGTTTTGCCTGACACTTGTCTACCCCAAGGATACCGATGCCTCTGGTGAGAAAATTTCAATTTTTGCGCCCGTGGGTAGCGCTCTGCTTGGTTTACGTCAGGGCGACCAGATCGAGTGGCCCAAACCGGGTGGGGGTGTGCTGCGGGTTCGAATCAAGGAAGTTCTCTATCAACCGGAACGCGCGGGCGACTTCCACCGGTAGTTAAACGGAGCAACCTGTCTACTCGACGGCATCCTCGCAGGTTCAGACACCTCATAATGCCTATGATCAAGCTTTTTTCTGAAGAGCGAACGTAGTCGAGATAGAAAGCGTTTGCATTTGGGCGCGGTGGTGGCAATGCTGATTTCATTTAACCAAAAACAAAAATGCCCTGCTCTTTTGAGCAGGACATTTGCCGTTTGGCGCACCCGAAGTGATTCAAACTGCCGAGCATGTGGTTCGAACCCCTACTGCAAACGCTATATGTGCTTTTATTAACTGTACCAGCGTGTCCGTTGCGTGATTTTGCACTATAAACCACAACAATGCCCATCTAAACCCGCAAAAGTCCCGCAAGGACTTTGTGTATATTACGACGAGGGAAATTAAAATTCCTGACCATACTTTCCGTAATTTCTTTGGCAACGGCTTTCTTGGCGGTTGTCTCTTTACCTTCAAACCAACTGACTCTGACGACTGGCATAATGTTCTCCAATAATAAATAAATGTAGAAGTGAATTTTCCTGCTGTGCCTCTGACCGACCGTCATCCCCCAAACATGAAAGCTGACTGCATACTGCCGATGACACGATCCTGAAACACCTGATGACCGATATCATCGCCAGCGGCGCCAGCGACCACATGTAGCGGCAACAGGTGCTCCTCGCGCGGATGCGACGCCCGCCCGCCCGGAGCTTCGGCCCATTCAATCAGGCGTTGCTCACGAATATCCGCGGGCATGCCAACGGTCTCCGACAGCCACGCGTCAAAACGTACCGAATCCGAATCCGGATCCGCACCCGTATCCTCGAAACGAAAGCGTTGCATGTTATGAAAGCTCATGCCGCTGCCGATGATCAGCACGCCTTCCCGGCGCAACGGCACCAGGGCCCGGCCCACGGCCAGGTGCTCCGCCGGGCTCAACCCGCTTTTAAGTGAAAGCTGTACGATGGGCACGTCGGCATCGGGGAATGCCAATTTCATCGGGATGAAGACGCCGTGATCCAAACCACGGGTATGATCCGCCTCGTTGCTGATGCCGGCGGCATCCAGCAATGCCTGCACCCGTGCAGCGAGTTCGGATGATCCGGGGGCCGCGTATTCCAGATCATAGGTGTGGGGCGGAAACCCGGAATAATCGTAGAGAAGCGGCGGTGCCGCCTGCGCATTCACCGTGAAAGGAGAGGCCTCCCAATGCCCGGATATCAGCAAAAGCGCCTTGGGCTGCGTGCCAATCAGTTCAGGTACACTTCGCAGCCACGTTGCCATCTTCGACCACGTGTCCGCTGGCGTCCAGTCCATGAAGAAACAGGGACCGGCGCCGTGTGGCACAAAAAGTGTGGGCAATGTTTGAGTGGTCATATACTTAATCTCCTGGTGTTGACGGGGTGACGAGCTAGAACCGCATGCTCAGATGACGGTCCAGTGAATATTCGCCACCACCGCGCAGCATGAGCGCTACGGCGAACACAAACCACATCAGCGGGTACTCAAAACCGCCATTGGTCCAGAAAATGCCATTCGGCAGGTGGACACTGACCGCCACTGCCAGCAGAGCAGCAACCGCAGCAGCAGCGGGCCTAGTCAGCAGTCCGAACACCAGCGCAAGTCCGCCAAAGAATTCGACCAGCCCGGCCAACAGAGCAAACAGGTAGCCTGGCTGCAGTCCCAGCGTATCACCGAAATACATGCCCGTGCCGGATAGTCCATAGCCACCGAACCAGCCAAATAGCTTCTGCGCGCCATGCGGCATCAGGAGCAGCCCGGTGGTTATCCGCATGAGCGGGTAGGCGAGCACGCCGACCTTGTCGGCAAGGTGCGGTGTGATTATGCGGGGATCTGTTATAGCGGTCATCATGAAGCTCCTGTGTTAATAAAGTGACTTGTGGTTGGAACAGGAGGCATAATGCGGTAGTTTCCACTTTAACGTAAGATGGCAGGATTGGAACTCATGGTTTATGAAATGGAAACCCTAGGAGGTGCAATTGAAGATGTGCGGGCGTTTTGCGCGGTTGTGGAATTCGGCACCGTCACCGCCGCAGCCCGGCAACTTAGTGAAACCAAAGGAAGCATTAGCCGCCGCCTATCCCGCCTGGAAAGTCGCCTAGGCGCCACGCTACTCGCTCGAACCCCCAGAGCAGTCACGCCAACGGAAGAAGGAACTGCGTTTTATGCCAAGGCCAGCGAAGCACTTAGATGGCTGGATGATGCCACAGAGGGCGCCCGTCAGTCACAAGATGTTCTTAGCGGGCACCTGCGCGTGACCGCACCCGTCGATGTGGGCATGGATGTCTTGCCCAATCTTGTTGTGCAATTCCGCAAATTGCACCCGCAAATTAATGTGGAACTTTTGATTACAGACACTTCTCTCGATCTCGCCGCCAATAGAATCGACCTGGCACTAAGGGCAAGCGTAGAGGCCCTGCCGGACATGGGTTATCGGGCGTCAAAGATAACGGACTTTCATATCGGGCTGTACGCCGCGCCGGAGTACCTCGCGGCTAATGGGAATGACCCGGACGTGCCCTCAGCGCTTACTGAATACGGTTGGGTGCTCTCACGACAACCCCCTGGAGCCGCGCAATTACTGCTGACGGACAAACGAGGTCGGTCGGCACAGGTCGTTGCGCATCCAATTATCCGCACCAGCGATTATGCCAGCTTGCTCCGTGTGGTTCTTGCGGGCGGAGGCATTGGGCCCATCCCAAGTATGATAGCAGCCACTTCCGTAGCCTCGGGCGCCTTGGTTCCCATCCTCGCCGAATGGAGCGTTGCCAGAGGCACGCTGTATGCAATCAGCCTGGGCGGGCGCGATGCACCTGCGCGTGTGCGGGTCTTCCGGGAGTATGTGCGGACAGCGCTGTGTGCTGGTCAAGTAGTTCAGAAATAACCGTCCAACCATCACACCATGGCAGCGGTTTCCTGCCGCCATGGTGTGGCAGTAGTTCACTAATGGCGCTGGCCTTGTGTGTTGGCAGTCTGGCCAGTATCAGGACGCAAACTGCATGAGCCTGGTCTCAACAATTATCTCACTGGCACATAATCTGGGATTGGGTGTCATTGCTGAAGGCGTGGAAACCGATGAGCAGAGTCGGATGTTGCGCCTGCGTCGATGTAACCAGGCGCAAAGCTACTTCTACGGCAGATCGGTTCCAGACCATGAGATAGAGAAACTGCTGACGAACGATCATCTGCCGATAACGGTGGGCGGCTGAAAGCGCCAATGATTGCGCAACGCTGTTTAGGGTTCAACCCCGATTTTACATAAACGCTGTCTTGTCGGGCGGGGAGATCACCTTTCCTGGAAATAACTGACCGACGCCCGGTCTGCGAGAAACGCGATGTACATATCAGGGGGTGAGGAGCAGCTGTGGAACTCTCACCATTCAGGCAACGATATCCCTTTCTCAGCAGTGCTCGAAATCGGATTCAAGGTTTGTTTGCGATGCGAGAAATCGTGTAACTTGTCACAGGCTAAGAAAAAGCTAAATTCAAAAATACAAGATGTGCGAGGTTGGATCATCGCGACGGCAACGTCACATAATTCAAGTCTGGAGAGTAATGAGATTATAAATGCCGTTACTTACCCGCGTGAGAAAAAGTCCCGCAAAGTCCCGCACTGACAATTACAAAACTGTGAGCTGCCGCCCAGGCAACGACAAAAAGTCATTGTTTTTGATAAGAAATTTGGCGCACCCGGAGAGATTCGAACTCCCGACCAAGTGGTTCGAAGCCCCTATTGCAAGCGCTATATGATTGTTTTTATTAACTTTAATAGTGCGTCCGTTGCGTGATTTTGCACTATAAAGCACAACAATGCACAACCAAACCCGCAAAAGTCCCGCAAGGACTTAGCGCAGAATACGGGGAAGAGGCACTAGCCCGAAAATATACTGAAAACCTTGTCTGTGGCCAAAGCTAGGCATAACACTTGACTTAGGAAGCCTAGTTGACACTTAGTGCATTAGGAATCAATCTGATCAATGTCTCGATTGCGAGATAGAATAGAAATTAGTGGCAAAAACAGGGTTTCTTTCAAGTGACAGAAAACAAATTTGTCTGCGAGTTCAATCTTCCAAAAATGGACTGTGCCGCTGAAGAGCAGATGGTTCGAATGGCGCTTGCGCATATTGAACCACCACCGACTCTTATTTTTGATCTAAGAAATCGCAGCCTTCGAATAGTCCATAGTGGCAAACTATCTGACATTCAGCCACGACTTGAAGCATTACGCCTGGGTGCAAAATTGCAATCAGTGCGTGAACTTAGCGAAGATGAACTGACTCAGACCATGAAGCAGTCAGATGTAGATCATGCGCGCGAATCGTCCGCACTCAAATGGTTGTTAGCTATCAACGGGACTATGTTTGCTCTTGAGTTGATAGCCGGCTGGATAGCGCAATCTACCGGCTTGATCGCCGATTCCTTAGATATGTTCGCAGATGCCGCAGTTTACGGGCTGGCACTGTATGCAGTGGGGCGCGCCAGCAGCTTGAAGTTACGTGCAGCCCATCTGGCGGGGCTTTTACAGATGCTGCTCGCGTTGAGCGTACTTGGTGAGGTCGTGCGACGATTCTTTTTGGGTAGTGAGCCTGTTTCTGGATTGATGATAAGCTTTGGGCTGCTAGCGCTTGCAGCCAACATCGCTTGTCTCATAATAATCCATCGCGAAAAAGACAGCGGCGCACATATGAAGGCCAGCTGGATTTTTTCGGCAAATGACGTTATCGCCAACGTTGGCGTCATTCTCGCCGGGGTGTTGGTGACCTGGACAGGATCAAGTTATCCAGACCTGGTGATTGGTTTTATTATTGGTGCCATTGTATTAAACGGTGCCTGGCGCATTCTTCAGCTTAAAAATTAGCACATTGGACATTTGTACATGCCTCTATGATGAACGCAACCTAGAACAACACTTTAATACCCCCATTCACAATAAAACCATCAAGCGGGGCATAAATATCCCTGAATTGAGGATTCGATAGGCTGCCGGTGTAGATAGTGTCGAACCGTGTTTGACGGGTATCACCAAAGTTTTCGAAATTAAGGAACAGCTTTACGCTTTCCGCCAAAGTCTTCTCTGTCATCACACCTGTGACCCAATAGCTTTTACCTCTGGCACCGTCGCTCAGACGCTGCGGTCCGTAGTAATAAGCTTCAAGTCCTATTCTGAAATCATCTTCGCGCTCATAGATCAGAACATTGTTGAGCCGGTGTTCTGACACCAGCGGCGCTCTGGATACCGTACCCGCATAGTGCTCGCGCACATTCGCGTGCGTATAACCCAGAAACAGCTTGAAGTCGCCGTATGTGGCTGTAACAGTGATCTCTACGCCCCGCGTATCGACATATCCATCGGGTTGCGTAAATTCAAGGTTATCTCCCTGCTCCTGCAACTCCAGTGGATCGTCCACGCGTGTGTAAAACAGCAGCGAATTTAGCGTAATAAGGTTACCGTTACTCTGGGGTATCCGATAGGTCACATCCATGTTGACACCTTTGGACTGCTCCTCATTCATCGAGCTGCGGTCCAACGGTAATACATTGCGGAACTGCACACTCTCTGCTTCTTCAATGAATAATGAAGGCAAACGATAGCCCAGACCACCACCAGCGCGAACAGTGATGTCAGTCGTCGGCTCGTACAAAAACGCGACACGCGGCAGAGTAATGGTACCGTGATCATCGTTGTGGTCTACACGAACGCCTGCTTCAATACTGACGGTGTCGGTCAGCGGTCGGGAGTTTTGAATGAATGCACCCAGCGTATACTGAGAGAAATCCTGATTAAAGCCCGGTACGGCGTCCTGTTGTTCAAATTCTTCAGTGATCAGGCTCAAGCCCGTTATCCATTCGGCAGCACCCTTCGGCAGCGCGTAGTGCAGCTCGCTGAAGCTTGATTTTTGTACCCCCGCAAATCCAAAGTCGGCCATTTCAAGCTCTCGATCAAAGTGTCCCAGACTGTTTCTGAAATTTAAAGTCCCCTCTCCCAGCGGGCGACTATATTCAAGCTGACTTGACAACCGCTTGGTACGATTGTCTTCGTAATAGGGCTCGGCGACCGGCCTGTCTTTGATGTAATCCATATTGCCGCCGAGGCGATCTTCCACAACGGCGGTAATGCCGATGCTCAGCTCGCTTGAATCATCCAGATAGAAAAATGCGCGCGGATTCAGCGTCCATCGCTCAAATTGAGGAATAGCTGACAAGCCGACATCCGACGGATCATAGGCAGTGTTTTCGTTCCATGAAGCGAAAAGTGTGGTACCTACCTTGTCGCTGCGCGAAGCGTGAAAAGCACTGGCATCGAGTCCACCCGCCGAGGTTCGATTTAGTAACATGCTGGTCTCTGGCTCGTAATCAGGCACTTTGGTGATCAGATTCACTAAACCCGCTATTGCGCCGCCTCCATACAAGGTAGAAGAGGAGCCCTTGATGACCTCAACTGCCTGCAGATCCAGAGGCGCGATCTGGAGCAACCCAAGTCCACCGGCAAAACCCGAATACAATGGCAAGCCATCGCGCAACATTTGTGTGTAGCGGCCGTCCAGCCCCTGGATACGGATACTCGAGTTAAATGTGGTCGCCGAAGTCTGTTGAACCTGAATGCCGGTGCTTTCATTCAACAACATCCTGATGTCACCAGGTTTCATGTTCACCTTTTCACCAAGCTCTTCACCCGAGATTAATTCCACTCGTGTTGGCAAATCTTCCAATGAACGACGGCTTCGGGTAGAGGTCACCAGGATTTCTTCGACTGCCTCTTCCTGGGTATCTTCATCATCATCAGATTGGCCATACGCATCAGGTTGAACGATACAAAATACTAATACTCCACACACTAACGGGGACCAAAAAGACTGCATGATAAGAGCTCCTTTATGAACTGCAATTTTGGCTGACATCTGAATCAATGATGGAGGAGTCAGCTTTGTAGAACGCCGCTTTGGTGGCAATGGCCGACATTTAAAACCCTGTAGCTACTCCAGGGTCAATAGGGTATTATCTGGAAAAATTATAGAGGTGAGCATGCGGATAGGACAGCTAAGCCAAGCAACTGGCATAGGGATTGAAACAATTCGCTACTATGAGAAAGTTGGGTTGCTGCCCGACCCTGCACGATTGCCGAATGGTTATCGCGATTATGGCCCTGGGCACCTGGACCGATTGGCATTCATTCGCCAATGCCGCTCTCTGGATATATCAATCGCTGATATAGCGCGTTTGCTCGATTTTCGACATGGTAGTCCAACAGATTGCGATGCGATCAATCAGCTGGTCGATGAACATCTGGCTCAGATTCGTACTCAAATTGTCAGCATGCGTGCGCTAGAGAGCCAGCTCATTGAGTTGCGTAAACGCTGTTCAAAAGGAAAGAGAACGCCTGATTGCGGTATTCTCAATGAATTGACAACCTCAGCCCGTGGCAAAATGGCAATCAAACGGTTCCCTTCACATTGACTAGCAATTGATCAACCTCACAGCCAATTACAGTCTATGCTGTCATTCTATCCGTGCCCATATACCTTGGTATCTTGGTGACAGTGATCAGGGTGTTCAAACTCCAGCGTGGAATGCCGTATGTTGAACTCCGCCTCCAGCGCCATTTTTAGCCGATGTTTGGTCTGCTCAAACTGATCCCAGGCGTCGACATCAATGACTACATGAGCGTCCAGCGAGGCTTCATGCTCACCCATTTGCCAGCAATGCACATGATGAACATCAACCACACCTTCGATCCTGGTGAGAGCCAGAATGACAGCGTCCGTATTAATATTCAAAGGGCTCCCCAGCATCAATGTTCTGATACTTCCACCGATTTCTGTCAGGCCAAGATAAAGAATATAGCTTGCAATACCGATGGTGATAGCGGGATCAACCCAACGCAAGTCGTAGAGTAGAATAAGGGCGCCGCCAATAATCACGGCGACTGACGCGAGCGCATCGGAAAGATTGTGCAGAAACAACGCGCGGATGTTAACGCTGTCTTTCTGCATTGAGTAAGTGAGCAAGGCTGTCAGCGTATCCACGGCCAGAGCAATACCGCCAAGCCAGATGACCCACCAACCCTTGATTTCCGGGGGGTCGATTATCCGCATACCACCTTCGTAGATCAGGTATAAACCTATAATAATCAAAGAAGTGTAGTTTATCAGGGCTGCAACCACCTCAATTCGTCCATAGCCAAAGGTCATTTTGGCGTCAGCCGGACGGCGCGAAATTTTCCGGGCCGCGAACGCGATAACCAGCGCCGCCATGTCGGAAAAGTTGTGCAAGGCATCGGCAATCAGCGCCAGGCTACCGGCAAAAATGCCGCCCGCAATTTGCGCCAACGTCAGAATGGCATTGGCCCAGATGGCGATGGCAACGCGCTTATCCTTCGATTCATGGGACATATGGTCGTGTTCTTGACTCATTGGATCACCCTCGTCTCAGTCGCTGGAAAATTGCCCCCGGCAAGGTCGCCAGAGGCAAAACAATCACCTTTCCTTAAGTTTTTTGTCTTTCCTGTGCAGCAGGGTATAAAGCACCGGCAACACAAACAACGTCAGCAATGTTGACGAAATAATGCCGCCAATTACCACTGTAGCCAATGGCCTTTGTACCTCAGCACCGGTTCCGGTGTTTAGCGCCATGGGCACAAAACCCAAGGCCGCGACAAGCGCTGTCATCAGCACCGGCCGCAGTCGTATCAATGCGCCTTCAGTCACTGACTTGATCAGTTCTCCATTCTCATGCCACAGGTCGCGGATGAAAGCCACCATCACCAGTCCATTGAGCACGGCTACACCCGACAAGGCAATAAAACCCACCCCGGCAGAGATTGACAAGGGCATGTCTCGCAACCATAAGGAGAATACCCCACCGGTGAGGGCAAGCGGTACGCCACTAAAGATAATCAAGGCATCCTTGAGCGAACCAAATGCCATCACCAATAACGCAACAATGATTGCCAGTGTGACCGGTACAACAATTGCTAGACGCTGACTGGCGGACTCCAGTTGCTCGAATGTGCCACCATAGTCGAGCCAATAGCCTGCGGGCAGATCGACCTCCTGCTCCATACGCTCGCGGATTTCCTCCACAAAACCACCCAGATCACGATCACGAACATTGGCGGTGACTACCACTCGTCGCTTGCCATTTTCCCGGCTAATCTGGTTGGGCGCGGGCGCCAGTTCCAATTCGGCCACCTCCGACAGCGGTACATAACCACCATTGGGTAATGGGACTGGCAAATCGGCCAGGCTATCCACATCGCGGCGGATATCTTCGGGCAACCGGACCACTAACTGGAACCGGCGATCGCCTTCGTAAATCAGACCGGCATTCTCGCCACCGACGCCTGCTGCCACCAGGTCCTGCATGTCATCCACAGTCAAGCCGTAACGCGACAGTGCCATGCGTTTGGGATGAACCGAGAGCATAGGCAAACCGGTGACCTGTTCCAGTCGGGCATCAGCAGCGCCAGTGACCGACTCAACCACTTCCAGCACCTCAGTGGCCGAGGCAAGCAACTGATCCAGGTCATCGCCGAATACCTTGATGCCCAGATCTGCCCGCACCCCTGAGATCAGCTCATTAAAACGCATCTCGATGGGCTGGGTGAACTCATAGTTGTTGCCGGGCAACTCTTCGACGGCCGCCTGGATTTCCGCAATCAGCGTATCCCTTGGTTTGCCCGGGTCGGGCCAATCCTCTTTTGGCTTAAGAATCACAAAGTTGTCGGCGACATTGGGCGGCATGGGGTCGGTGGCGACCTCGGGTGTGCCTATGCGCGCGAAGACCTTGTCTACCTCCGGGAACTCCTTGATACGCTGCTCAAGCTGTTCCTGCATGGCAATCGACTGCTCCAGACCAGTGCCAGGAATGCGAAGTGCATGTAAGGCGATATCCCCTTCGTTAAGTTGCGGGATGAACTCAGAACCGAGCGTTGTTGCTAACCACAGACTGGCGGCCAGCAAGACACCAGCGCCGGTAAGTACCATCAAACGAAATCTTAGTGCTAGCTCCAATGCCGGTCGATAAAGTTTTTTCGAGACGCTGATGACAGCACTTTCCTTTTCCCGGATCTTGCCGCTCATGAACACAGCAACAGCGGCGGGCACAATGGTAAGCGAGAGCACCATCGCTGAAAGGAGCGCCATGACAACCGTAGCAGCCATGGGATGGAACATCTTGCCCTCGACACCGGTAAGGGAGAAGATGGGAATGTACACCACGGTAATGATGGCCACGCCGAACAGACTGGGCCGTATAACTTCCGAGGTAGCTTCATACACCAACTGCAGCCGTTCCTTCAGCGGTTGACGTCCGCCACTGGCGTGCTGTGCTTCGGCCAGGCGTCGGGTACAATTCTCCACGATGATGACCGCGCCATCCACAATGAGACCAAAATCCAATGCCCCCAAACTCATCAGATTGGCGGAAACGCCGGTGCGCACCATACCGGTGATAGTGGCGAGCATCGCAAGCGGAATCACTGCCGCGGTGATCAACGCCGCGCGCAGATTGCCTAACAGCAAAAACAACACCACAATTACCAGCAGCGCACCTTCCAGCAGATTCTTCTCCACGGTGGCGATGGCTTTATCTACGAGCGTGGTGCGGTCATAAACCGTTTCTAGGCGAACGCCTTCCGGCAAAGTCGGGCGGATTTCCTCCAGCCGGGCGGCGATGGCCTGGGCGACACTTCGGGAGTTCTCCCCCACCAGCATCATGGCTGTACCGAGTACGGTTTCTACGCCATCGCGGGTGGCTGCACCGGTACGCAGTTCTTTGCCGATGGCTACCGTTGCAACGTCCGTTACCTTGACCGGCGCGCCATTGCGATTGGCAATAACCACCTGCTCAATGTCACTGATGGTCTGCAATTGGCCCGGCGATCGCACCAGCAACTGCTGGCCATTATTTTCAATATAACCAGCCCCGCGGTTAGCATTGTTGCTCTGGAGTGCTGTGACCAGGTCTTCCAGAGTGACGCCCAACTCGAGCAATCTTGCCGGATACGGGGTCACGTGATACTGCTTGTTATATCCGCCAATGGAATTGACTTCAATGACACCTGGTACCTGTGCAAGTTGCGGCTTAATGATCCAGTCCTGCACTTCCCGCAAGGCTGTCGGTGTCCAGGGCTCACCGTTGGCTTGCGTGGTGCCGGGAACGGCATCCACGGTGTACATGAAAATCTCTCCCAGACCAGTGGAAATAGGCCCCATTTCTGGCTCCATCCCCGGTGGCAGGACACTCTTGATGGAGCCAAGACGCTCGTTGATCAGGTTACGGGCGAAGTAAAGATCTGTGCCCTCTTCAAATACAACAGTGACCTGAGATAAACCGTAACGCGACAGCGATCGGGTATAGGACAGGTTAGGCAGGCCGTACAACGCGGTTTCCACCGGGAACGTGATCCGCTGTTCGGCCTCCAAAGGCGAATAACCCGGGGCTTCGGTGTTGATTTGTACCTGAACATTGGTGATATCCGGCACCGCATCAATGGGCAGGCGCTGGAAACTCCAGACCCCGGCACCAATAAGCGCCAGAATCAGGGATAACATAAGATACCGCCTCTCAACCGAGAAGCGTACGATTGCATCAATCATGGCAGTCTCCTGGTTTAGTGGGCGTGCTCAGCGCCGGATTTTTCAATATCGGCTTTGATGAGGTAGCTGTTGTCGACCACGTAGCGCTCCCCTATCATCAAACCGGACAGGACTTCGACAAACTCTCCATCGCTGCGACCCAGTTCCAAGGGCCGTGCCTCAAAAGCGTCACCATCCTGTATGAATACAACCTGCGAGTTATCCAGTGACTGTAATGCGCGATCTTCAATCATCAGAGGTGCGTCAATGCGCTCCACCACAATATGTCCGGTAACCAGACGTCCCGGTGCCAACAAGCCATCAGCGTTGTCAATTTCTACGCGAGCAATGACGTACGGAGAGTCACTACTTTGCGGCAGGATGTCGCGAATGCTGGCTTCGATTTGAGTATCACCAGTATCAATACGGACCATCTGTCCGGGTGCCACCTGTTGGCGTTGGCCCGGAAAGATTTTCAGCTCTGCCAACAATGTATCAAGCGGGACGATGGTGAACAGGGTCTGCTCCGCCGCCACCCCGCCCAGATTGGCGTTGCGCTCCAACACGGTGCCACTTATGGGTGCTGTCACTGTGTAAGTTTGAAGACTGTCATTGGACTCGACAGTAATAAGCGGATTACCGGCTTCGACGCGATCGCCCAGGCCCGCATTCACGTTGACGATCTGTCCTGGGAATCGGGCCCGAATGTGCACAATGCTGTCAGGGTCCAGCGTCAATCTTCCGTAGCTGACCAATGTGCGCACTAAGGTGCCGCCACGGGCCTCCCTGCTTCGGATACCGGTCTGCTCCGCCATGCCGGCTGAGATTTCCACATGGGCGTTCTCTGACTCTTCGTGATCCGCGTGTTCGTCGCCCTCTTCGTGCTCCCCTGTTTCTGTGTGTTCCTCGGAATCGGCGTACTCACCGGTTTCTTCGTGGTCTTGGTGCTCAACATTCTCTTCGTGTGCATGATTATCTTGCACGGCCTGAATCGGGCCTGATGTCAGCGCACATATACTGGCAAGGATGAATAAAAAGTTAACGTTTTTCATAGTCGTTGTCCCGTTGTTCAGCGGCCAGCCAGAGGCTGGGCTGTAAGTTGTTCGATCAAGGCCTGATTCAGCAATGCGGTGGTTGCGGCGTCGACTAAAGCCCGCTGCGCGGCGAGCAATTCGCGCTGGGCGGCCATCCATTCCACATAGCTGTAGCGCCCGCTTTCATAAGCTTCCCGGGTTTGAGTGAGCGCCTCGCTCAAGTTGGGCAGCATCTGGCTACGAATCTGCTCCACGGCAGCGATGCTCTGCTGCCTTTGCTGATAAGCATCAAACAGGCGTGAATGCAGGTTCAGCAAAGTGGCCTCGCGTTGAAACCTGATCTCATCGCGAGCTGCCAACGCTGCTCGTACTTCGCCGCGATTACGTTGCGCCGGAAACAATGGGACGGAAAATCCCGCTGTAAATGCGATGTCATCGATCTCCTCCATGCGCCGGACACCCACTTGCCAGTTAATGTCGCTTTCGGACTGACTGCGGGCGAGTTGAATCTCTGCCTCGCGCACACGCTGTTCGCTGGCGTAGACCTGAATGGCAGGGCTATCGCTGACTCGCTGGTATAGAGACTCGAAACTGTCGGAGGCACCGAACTGGAACAGATCACCCTGCAATTGGGTAAACTCCACTGAGGTATCCCCCCACAGCAAAGCCAGCGCCATCTTGCGACTGACCAGCTCGGATTGCAGGCGTGACTGTTCGATCTGGCTTTGCGTAAGCGCAGCCCTGGCGCGCAAGACTTCAGCCTGAGGTGTGGCACCCTGCTCGGCGCGACGGGTCACGATATCAAGCGTCGATTGAGCCAGTGAAACAGCGTCGGCGGCCAGTTGAAGTTTTTCCTGTAATGCCAGGGTGGCGACGAAACGTTGCGTCACCTGTCCCAGCAGATCGAGGGTTTCCGCCCGGCGTTCCGCCTCAACCAGTCCGAGGCGTGAATCGATTGCACTGACTCGGGCCTGTCGCTGCCCGCCAAGTTCAATCGTTGACGACAGGGTCAGCGTAAGCTCCGCACCCACCAGGCCACGGACATCACCAGTGCCAAGGAAATTTTCAACCTCTGCGCCGGCTTCCAGGGCCGGATTCAGATCAGCCGTGATTCGGCGCCCCTGGAGTCCGTCAAGGCGCAGGCCAAAGACTTGTAAACGCGGGTTTTGCGCCATGGCGCGGGACATAGCATCGCTCAGGGTGAGCGGGCTCTCCGCCGCCTGCACGGCGGTAGCATTGAGCGAACAGGCGAAAATCACCCAGAACAAAACGTAAAAAGTGTGATACGACAACGCGTACCGCCCCGTAAGCACGGGAAAATTGGAATGCATGAGAATGCTCCTACGAAAGTCTGAAAAACAGCTATTCCCTGACTAGGGAAGATATAAGCAGTATCAGGCGATCGGAGGGCGCAGCAGTGGGGGGTGAATACCTTTCAGCAAACTGGCTCGGTAAACGAGCACAACTGATGCTTCGACAGTGCTAGCGAGACTTGTCTGTGGTATCACCAAACCCATATGGAAACAGTTATGATTGTGATGACAATCGGCGCTTGAGTGATGAGACTCGTTTTGGGAAGGGTTGCTTTTGTGGACTTCTTTTTCAACCTCAGCCGATGCCAGCGAATGCTCATGGTGGGGCGCCGAGGCGTGGTGAAGCTGCTCTTCGTAGGCAATAGAAGTCACTGACTGCAAAGCAATCATGAGCGCTACCGCAAAAATGAAACAGCGTTTGATCATAAAACCCACCTAGAATTCAACTCCGAGCTTACCAGAATCACGTGGAAAAGAAAAATTTAGAATTTTACAAGATTCCTGCGAACATGGTTTGACCCTGTATCGAACACAGTGATAGAGTTTCTTGAATAACTCATAATGAGTCGTTGCCGTGTACCGCAAAGTTTTTTTCGCATTGATGCTGGTCATGCACTACTCGTTGGCATTCGGAGCTAACGAGGCAGCCGCCATGCCAGATGAGCAGCATCCGTTGGGCAAAGCCATTCAACACAATCATCACCATGCACATGCTGATGACCACAGTCATGATCACGACAACTACCTGGGGCCGGACAGCGCCGCGCAGCACGAAGCCGCTGGCGACGTACACGATCATCAACACAAACACGGTATAAACATTCAATTGAACATAGATATACCTGGCTTATTGGCTCTGGACTTTTTCAGGGCTGATTCTCCGCCGGTCGCTCGGTACCGGCTCGATCACAACTCACTAAGTTACGCCCCCGCCGTCCCTCCGCCCAATCTCCTGTAGTCTCGGGCTATACGCCCATTTATATCGTTTTTATTGAGTCCGATCCAGGACTGCTGGCCTTGATGGCAGCAGCGCGTATCGATCTACGATATCCGACTGTCAGGTTATTTCAACATGAAAAATTACTTCTGCCACCCCCGCCTTGTTATCAGGCTGGCCGTGGTTTCAATCTTGATGCTTTTTACGATTGCGGGATTTCCTGCTGAGGTGTTCGCGCACGGCGTCACTGAAGGGGATAAAGGTTTTATTCAGGAAAGCAGCGGGGTCATGATATTCCCGTTCATTTATCTGGGCGCAAAACATATGGTCACCGGTTATGACCATCTCTTGTTTTTAGTCGGTGTGATTTTTTTCCTCTATCGATTCAAGGATGTAGCCCTCTACGTCAGCTTGTTTGCGCTGGGGCACACCGTAACCCTGCTGTTTGGCACACTGATGCAGATAAGCGTTAACGCCTATCTGATCGATGCCATTATTGGTTTTTCCATCGTCTACAAAGCTCTCGACAATCTGGGCGCCTTCCAGCGCTGGTTCGGCGTGCAGCCCGACACCCGCATTGCAACCATGATTTTTGGCCTGTTTCACGGCTTCGGTCTGGCAACCAAAATTCTTGACTACCAGGTTTCCCCAGACGGGCTGGTGACCAATCTGATTGCCTTTAATGTCGGCGTTGAAATCGGTCAGCTGCTAGCGTTGAGCGTCATCCTGATTGCCATGGGATTCTGGCGCCGCTCCACCCGTTTTAGCCGCCAGGCCTACAGCGCGCAAGTTGTGCTGATGACCGCCGGCTTTCTGCTGACGGGTTATCAACTCACCGGATACTTCGTTGCCTGACATCCATCAACCATTTTTGAAACAGGAACTCCATTATGCACATAACCAATAAGCCAGCAGAGGCAGATTTGCCCTCAACTGTGCAACTTCTCAAATCGACCGCCATTGCAGCTATTGCCGCCCTGCTGTTGTTGCTCATTATTGTCATGCCCGCTGAATACGGCGTAGATCCGACAGGCCTGGGCAGCATCACTGGCCTCACACGAATGGGTGAGACAAAAATGGCGCTGGCCGATGAGGCCGCCGCTGAAGAACGGGCACTGGCAGCTGCCATGAATCAACCGTTGACGGAACCCGAGGTAGAGCCTGCCGAAACGCAGGAGCTGGACTCATCGGCAGCTGCCTCCGCACCCGCAGAGGTCGCACAATCGCCTACGCCAATGGAGCCCGATATTCGTAGCGATGAAATGCAAGTGTCACTGGCACCCGGTGTTGGCAGAGAAATCAAGGTGACCATGGCACAAGGAAAAACTGTTGAATACAGCTGGCAATCCGAGGGCGGCATTGCCAACTTTGATATTCATGGCGACTCGGTGCCACTGGAGATTGACTATCATAATTACAGTCGGGGCGCCGAACAAAGCAGTAGCGGCGTACTTGAAGCAGCCTTTGATGGCAATCATGGCTGGTTCTGGCGAAACCGGACCGATAGCCCGATTGTGGTAACCATACAGACGCGCGGTGAATACACCGACATATTTCTTCTTGACTAAGGAGCCGTTTATGCGAGCTCAAAAGATAGTAATGACCAGTGCGGTCTCAACAGCACTGTTAGTGATCTCTGCCCTGTCACTCGCTGCGGAAGAGATAACGCTCGAGCAGGCAATCATCAACACCATCACTCAAAATCCGGAGTTGCAGGCTTTTGGCTACGAATTGCGGGCACAGAACGGCGTGATCTTACAAGCCGGACTGTCGCCAAAACCTGAGCTCACGGTTACCGTCGAAGATGTACTGGGCACAGGCGTGGCACAGGGACTGTCGGGTGCACAAACCACCGCAAGCATCAGCTGGGTACTTGAAGGCCAACTGCGCCAACGGCGAATAGACGCCGCACGCACGGGATCATTGGTGCTGGCCAGTGAAGCGGAAGTGATGCGCCTGGATGCTGCCGCCCAGACAGCACGTTATTACACACAGGCGCTGGCGCATCAAGCCAGGCTACAACTCGCCGCGCAGTCAATTTCGCTGGCAGAAGATACTGTGACCACAATCAGCCAACGGGTTGCTGCCGGCACCTCGCCCCGATCCGATCTGGCCAGAGCACGGGCAGAGTTGTCCATGCGAGAGCTGATGCAGGAAGACCTGAATCATGAGCTGGTCGGATTTTATCACCGTATCGCAGCACAATGGGGAGCGTTGGAGCCGGATTTCAGCCACGTCGGGGGCGATCTTACGAATCTTCCTGCCGTTGAGCCGTATCCTTCTCTGGAAGCACGAATTGAGCAGAACCCGGATCTGACGCGCTTCCTGTCAGAGCAACGCTTGCATGAAAGCACCCTGTTATTGGAGCAGGCCAGGCGCAACTCGCTATGGCAATTTAATGCCGGCGTGCGCCGGATGGAGCGCAGCTCTGATGTGGGATTTGTTGCCGGGGTGACCATTCCTTTGAATCGCGGCAATCAGAATCAGGGCCGTATTGAAGAGGCACGTGTCAGGTTGGCGCAATCATCCGCCAGACAGGAGGCGGAACGCATTCGTGTGATGACGTCACTGTTTCTGTTCCACCAGGAGCTGGAACACAGCCTGCATATTGTCGAGTCGTTGCGCAGCGATGTCATTCCTGAATACGAACTGGCTTTGTCCGAGGTAAGACGAGCATATGAGTTAGGCAGCTCCAGCTACATGGAATGGCTGCAGGTACAGAACGATTTGCTGGCAGCGCGAGAGCAACTGCTTGAAGCCAGTGTGCTTGCCCATCAAAACATGATTGAAATTGAACGATTGACTGGTGTGCGTATCGCGCAGACTGGATCTGAACAATGAGGCTAACCATGTACCCAACTATTAATACTGTTAAAACCATAGGGCTATTTCGGGCTGTCTCCCGTGCGGCCCCCCTGCTCTTTTTACTGCTGCTGTCCTCCTGCGGTGAATCAACGGACACGAGTACAACTACGCCTGAAACAGAGAGCGAGATGACCGATGAACGAGGGCCAAACAACGGAATTTTGTTGCGCGACGATGATTTTGTACTCGAACTGGCGATCTTCGAAACTGGCGTACCGCCTGAATACCGGGCGTGGGCGACCGTCAACAATCAACCTGTGGACCCCGATGAGTTGGATCTGAATGTCCAACTTTCCCGCCTGGGCGGTGCTGTCGATGACATCGACTTTGTGCCAACCGGGGATGCCCTGCGTGGCGACATGGTGATTTACGAGCCACACTCCTTCAGTGTCTCGGTCACGGCCTCGTACAATGGCAACTCGCATCGCTGGTCCTATGACAGCTTTGAGGGGCGTACGACGATAGAGCCTGCAGTCGCTGAAGCACTGGGCATTGAAACTGACATTGCGGGACGCGCTGTTATCGAGGAGACCATCCCGGTTTACGGTCGTATCGTGGCAAATTCTGATGCTGTCAGTAACGTCACGGCAAGATTTGACGGAAAAATTGAAACGGTGGCTGTTGCGCTAGGAGATTACGTCAACGCGGGTGACACGCTCGCCACCATCGAAAGCAATCAGAGCCTCACGTCTTTCGAGCTGCTCGCCCCGATAAGCGGCCTCATTACCGCAAGAAACGCGTCGGGAGGGGAATCAACAGCCGGCAGAGCGCTGTTCACCATCACCGATACATCAACCGTCTGGGCCGACCTTGCGGTTTTCCCTGCTGACCTGCCACGCATCAATATCGGGAAACGAGTGACCATCAACACACCGCTTACTGATACGCCGATTACCGGCACAATTGCCAGAATCCTGCCAGAGACAGCATCCAATCAGGCAGTCACAGCACGTGTGGTGCTGGATAACTCCGATGGCGTTCTGCGGGCCGGAACCTGGGTTCAGGCTCAAATAAATATCGCTGAGCACGAGATTCCACTGGCCGTCAGGCGCGAAGGGCTACAGGCTTTTCGCGATTTTACCGTCGTTTACGCTCAGATAGGTGATCAGTTTGAGGTTCGCATGCTGGACCTGGGACGCCAGTCAGAGGAATGGGTCGAAGTGCTGGGGGGACTGGAACCAGGGACACGTTATGTCACTGAGAACAGTTACATATTAAAAGCAGATGTCGAAAAATCCGGCGCATCTCACGACCACTAAGGAGCCATCATGCTTGATTCAATTATTAATTTTTCTTTGGCCCGACGTGGTTTGATACTGGTTCTGACCATGATGCTGATCGGCCTGGGAATATGGAATTTTAATCGGCTGCCGATCGACGCCGTGCCGGATATCACCAACGTGCAGGTCGCGGTCAACACACCTGCACCCGGCTACACGCCACTGGAAGTTGAGCAGCGCATTACCTTTGCGCTGGAGAACGCCATGAGCGGCATGCCTGACCTGTCCTATACAAGGTCTGTCTCTCGTTATGGTCTCTCGCAAGTAACAGCTGTATTTGAAGACGGCACCGATATCTATTTTGCGCGACAACAGGTCAGTGAACGAATTTCCGCGGCACGCAGTGATTTACCGGAAGGACTAGAGCCCGAAATGGGCCCAATCGCTACCGGTCTCGGTGAAATATTCATGTTCACGGTGGATGCCGAGCCTGGCGCAACCAACGCCGATGGTACGCCGGTCACCCCCACCGACCTGCGCAGTGTCCACGACTGGATTATCAGACCCCAGCTACTTCGTGTCCCAGGTGTGGTAGAGGTCAATCCTATCGGCGGATTCAGAAAAGAGATTCTAGTGGCACCCGACCCCGCGAAGCTGCTTGCTTACGGTGTAAGCAGCGCTGACCTGTTTGATGCCCTGCAGCGTGACAATCGCAACCAGGGGGTGGGTTTTATCGAAAATAATGGCTCACAACTGCTGATGCGTGTCCCCGGCCAGGCGGCCAATCTGGATGACTTGCGCAATATTGTCATCAGACAGCGAGACAGTGTGCCCGTTAGAGTCAGTGATGTTGCCAGTGTATCCATCGGACAAGAGCTGCGCTCGGGCGCTGCTACCCAGGACGGGCGCGAAGTGGTCATGAGCACGGTGTTTATGCTTGTCGGTGAAAACAGCCGGGAAGTGGCCAACAACACGGCGATGCGTCTGCAGGAGATTCAACCGAGTCTGCCTCCGGGTATTACCGCGACTGCCGTCTATGATCGAACCACCCTGGTCGATAAAACACTGCAAACCGTGCAAAAAAACCTGCTCGAAGGCGCGCTGCTGGTAATCGCGGTGCTATTCCTGTTGCTTGGCAATATACGCGCGGCCATATTGACCGCAGCCGTCATTCCCATCGCCATGTTGATGACCATTACTGGCATGGTGCAAACCCGCGTCAGCGCCAATCTGATGAGCCTGGGGGCACTGGACTTTGGCCTGATCATTGATGGCAGCGTCATCATTGTCGAGAACTGTCTGCGCCGACTCAGTGAGGCCAGTTCGCAGGGCAAACTGGAGCTGAAGCGACGGCTTGAGGTGGTCTCGGCTGCGACAAGGGAAGTTATACGCCCTGCTCTGTTTGGGGTATTTATTATTACTGCTGTCTATATCCCCATTTTCGCGCTGGAAGGCGTAGAAGGAAAAATGTTCCACCCCATGGCAATCACCGTTGTGATAGCCCTACTCAGCGGCATGCTACTCAGCATCACCTTTGTGCCAGCCTGCGTTGCCATGCTGTTCAGAAAGCCTGTCAAAGAAAAGAAAAATCCCATTATGTCGGCTGCACATTTCCTGTACCAGCCTGCGCTGAAGGCGGCCCTGCATTTGCGATGGGGCGTCGTGGTATTGGCCGTTGCGCTGGTCGGTGTCTGTGCGGCATTGACCACGCGTATGGGCACGGAGTTTATTCCGAACCTGGACGAGGGCGATATTGCCATGCACGCATTACGCATACCCGGCACTTCTCTCGAACAGGCGATTGCTTTGCAGTTCAAACTGGAAGAAGAAATCCGGAAAATGCCGGAGGTCGAACGGGTATTTTCAAAGATTGGCAGTGCTGAAGTAGCCACCGACCCCATGCCCCCAAGCGTGGCGGACACCTTTATAATCCTGAAAGAGCGTGACCAATGGCCTGACCCATCAAAGCTTAAAACGCAGGTGGTGGCAGAACTTGAAGCGATAGTTACTCCAATCCCGGGCAATCGCTACGAGTTTCTGCAGCCCATTCAGATGCGCTTTAACGAACTGCTGGCTGGCGTCAGAAGCGAGCTTGCCGTACAAGTATTCGGTGATGATTTCGATCAACTGATTGCGCTGGGCACTGACATTGAAGATCTTATGTCAGGCATTCCCGGTGTGGCCGATCTTGCGCTGGAGCAAACGACAGGATTGCCAGTAATGACCCTGCAGCCACGACGGGAGACCATGGCACGCCTGGGACTGAGTATCACGGGATTACAGGACACATTGGCGATGGCGCTGGGCGGCGCAGTTGCAGGTCAGTTTTATGAGGGGGATCAGCGCTCCGATATCGTGGTACGGCTGGCTGAGGATCGCCGCAGTAACCCCGATGCCTATCAGCATCTGCCCGTCATGTTGCCCGATGGTGGTTATGTGCCATTGGGGGAAGTGGCCGATATCAGCATCGACACTGGCTACAATCAGGTCTACCGGGAAAACGGTAAACGTCGTATCGTGGTCACGGCCAATGTCAGAGGTCGTGACTTGGGCTCATTTGTGACTGATGTACAGCAGGCTGTCGAGCGCAATATAGACATCCCGCCAGGGTACTGGATTGAGTACGGAGGCACGTTCGAGCAATTGCAATCTGCCTCGCAAAGATTGTTGATTGTGGTGCCGGCGACCCTGTTACTGATCGCCTTGCTGCTGGTGATGGCACTGGGCTCCATCCGTGACTCAGCCATCATATTTTCCGGAGTACCACTGGCGCTGACCGGTGGTGTGCTGGCACTTCTGCTTCGTGATATTCCGCTGTCTATTTCCGCCGGCGTCGGTTTTATCGCATTGTCCGGGATAGCTGTATTGAACGGCCTTGTAATGCTGTCATTTATTCGTGACTTGCGGGCACAGGGACAAGCGCTTGATCACGCCATCATGGAGGGTGCCATCGGGCGACTCAGACCGGTGCTGATGACGGCGCTGGTGGCTTCTCTGGGTTTTGTGCCTATGGCACTGAATACCGGCATTGGCTCTGAGGTTCAGCGTCCGCTGGCGACGGTCGTGATTGGCGGGATTATCTCATCAACCTTGTTGACGCTATTCGTGCTGCCCGCGCTGTATCGGCTGGTGCATGGCGGGCGTCAAAGTTCTATGCCATAAAAACGCAATATAACCACGAGTAACCCGTAGCAGATCACGGTGATGACAATTGAGATTGTCAGGCTCAAGTAGAAATTGACGCCCTGAGACAGCATCAGAGGCAGAGCGATGAACAATGCCAAGGATGGCAGTACCAACCAGAAAACACTGCTGGCAAGCTCACTGACTTTTGCTACATCACCCGTGTCAACGTACAGCCAAATCATCGCCAACACTGAAACCAGCGGCACAGATGCCAATAGTGCCCCCAAAAACGAATTGCGATTGGATAGTTCTGAGATCGTAACAACAAGCAGTACGGTAATTAAGATTTTCACTATGTAGTAAGCCAACGGTGCACACCTCTTACCGACGGACATAATATCCAGGGAACTTTATTTCCATTTGAACAAATTACAATGGCCTACTCATCCTTTCGAGAAGCATTTGACGCCTCCTCTCAGAACTCCTACTTTGGCCAATTGCCGGTTCACTTTCAACTACCATACTAATTTATGAAAAAAAGAATGACCTCAAAATTACATTTTCGTAATCTCCATGTCATGTTTAAGACAGAATAAATTCGTTATAATCAGGCTGTTTAAGCCGCCTTAATACTATTTATTCTGCCAAATCAGTCGAACAAGGAGGAATCACAAATGTCAGACTCCAAGACAGCTGAACTGTACCGAATGGTAACGGAGGATCATGTGTGTCCTTACGGCTTAAAATCGAAACACCTACTGAAAACTCAAGGATTTCACGTGGAAGACCACCACTTGAAAGACCGGGAAGAAATCGAAGCATTCAAGGCCGAACACGATATAGATACCACCCCACAGACATTTATCGATGGCACCCGGATTGGTGGTTATGATGAACTACAGACTTATTTTGGGAAAGAACCCACAGATGAGGACGAAACAACTTATTGGCCTGTTATCAGCCTTTTTTCCACTACTTTCCTGATGGCTTTGGGAGCAGCTTCGATAGCTGAAGGGCAATGGCTGTCCTTACGCGCTTTTGAATGGTTCATCGCGTTTTCAATGTGTGCGCTTGCGTATCTAAAGATTCGGGATGTGGAAAGTTTTTCGACCATGTTTCTTAACTATGATCTTCTAGCGCAAAAATGGGTACCGTACGGGTACGTATACCCCTACGGAGAGGGTATTGCCGGCGTGCTTATGATTGCCGGGGTGCTAAACTTCGTTTCGATCCCCATCGCCTTGGTCATAGGCACAGTAGGTGCCATCTCGGTTTTTAAAGCCGTCTATATTGAGAAACGAGAACTCAAATGTGCTTGCGTCGGAGGCGAAAGCAATGTGCCATTGGGTTTTATATCACTCACGGAAAACCTCATGATGCTCGGCATGGGGGTATGGATGCTTGTCAAGCATAGCACTCTAGGATAGAAGCGACCAACAGGTTCTCAACTTGATGTACTTTTAAGATATAGGTAATAGCCTTATCAAGTATCCAAAAACATCTGAAGAATCATCTGGTCCAAAGAAGGACCATTTTTTCACGACACCTCCAAGAGGAAACTGACCATGAACAGTTCGAGCACACCTAGCGCCCGGCTTCGGCTTCTTGCAGTAGGCAACACACTGTCACTTCTGCTGGTAATCAGCTACCTGCTATGCATTGGTTTTGGCATACTGGTCCCTGATCAGATGCGCATGTACGAGGCGTGGGCGCCTTTACTTCCTGGTTTTGAATGGCTAACCTGGCGCGGATTTTTGATTGGCTTAGTGGAAACCTACCTCTACGGCTGGTACATCGCGATCTTGTTTGTCGTCCTATATCATTGGTTTTCCAAAACGCCCAAAGAATAGAGAACTCCCATTGTTATCAGCCAATATAAATTCGGAACAGACTAAGGCATTATTGCTAAACCGACATTGCGTTTGCCTTACATTAGATCAGTCTACGGTGGCTCAAAAGCTCGCCAAGGAATTGCCGAACGAACGCGATCAGATTCTGTCCATCACGGCTTGGCAGCAGTTCTTTTCAAATACTGCCGTCTTTGTGCCTGATCACGAAATGGGCTTGATGCAGTCTATTGTTCATGCCATTGAGGCTGTGGTCGCGCTTCCAAAGTACAGGAGCAGTGCCTTGTCCTGGGCGCCTGAGAATGCGCAGGTCGACCCGGGACCATCAGGCGCATTTATGGGCTACGATTTCCACTTGGGAGCGGATGGTCCTCGCCTTATTGAAGTAAATACCAATGCCGGTGGCGCATTCCTCAACGCCGTAATGAGACATGTCCAGATTCAATGTTGTGGTGCGTCAACACGCATGTCAGGCGCGGAGAGCTTTGACTCTGCCGTGGTTGCGCAATTCGACAGTGAATGGCGCGCACAGCGCGGCAGCGGCCGACCCAAAACAATAGCCATTGTGGACGAGCAACCAGCCGAACAGCATCTGTATCCCGAATTCAGACTGGCACAACAGTTGTTGCGGAACAATGGGTTCGACGCACTGATACTGTCTCCCTCAGATCTCCGGTATGAGGGCGGCGCACTGTATAGCGGCGACAAACAGATCGACATGGTATATAACCGCCTGGTGGATTTCGGACTGCAAGCTCCTGAGCAGGCGGCCCTGCGCTCGGCATGGCTGGACGGCAGCGCTGTCATCACGCCCAATCCTTTTGTTCATGCGCTTCGTGCAGACAAGCGCAACCTGGCACTGTTATCTGATCGTGATACCTTACTCGACTGGGGGCTAAGCCGCGAACATTCTGAATTCCTACAGCATGGCGTACCGCGCACCGTGCAAGTGAATGCAACCAACGCCGATGAGCTTTGGCAGCAGCGAAAGCAATTGTTTTTTAAACCGGTAGCAGGTCATGGCAGCAAAGGTGTCTACCGCGGCAGTAAGCTGACCAAAGGTACATTTGCCCGTATTCTTGACAGCGATTATATCGCTCAGGCTTATGTACCTCCTTCGGAACGAGTGGTTTTGGTTGATGGAGAACAGCAGATGCTCAAGGTTGATGTGCGTCTTTACACCTACAAGGGCGCCGTTCTATTGGCTGCAGCGCGACTCTATCAGGGGCAAACAACCAATTTCCGCACACCGGGGGGTGGTTTCGCCCCGCTGCTGCTGTTAAATTCAGCTGAATAGGCCTTGGCTCTACTAAGTTCCGAAAACCGTGATTAATTGGGAGTCGTCTTGCCAGAATCAGTAATCACGCTTACAAATCATCCATCCGTCCGAGTTGCCGAACCAGCAGCTTCGTTTCATTCTCCTCCATGTCGAGCAGCAGTTGCATCAGCTCTGCAGCTTCTGGGATCTCTGCCTTGCGCAGCAGAGTGCGGTACAACTCAATGACTTGCTCATGAAAATCGATGACTTCAGCGCTGATCGCATCAGCATCCATTTTCGCGTAGTGATCATCACAATCGAGATGTGTCTTAATCGGATTATGAGGAATGTAATCGTAGACATACGTCTTTGCCGCCTTGGGATCAGCCTGATGTTCAAAGCCAGCCACCATTTTTTCCATGGCAGTTTCACAGGACGCAAGATACTCCAGCAGCATGGCCGTGCGCTCTTCATGGTGCAATTTCGCACAGTGTGACAGGCATTGCGCCAGTTGCGCATGCAATGCGCGGGACCATTCGATCAGATCGAAAAACGTTTTGATTTCCATGCCAGATGTTTCCTTGATAAATATTACGTTACGTTTGCTGACCATTATTAATTCAGCGATTAGATACCAGGTTATTCACTCATCATGTCGCCGGGCTTTCTCCGCCGGCCATTGAGCAAAAGCAAGAAAGTACAACAGAACCAGATTCACCAAGGGTATCAGTATCAAAAATCCTAAAAAACCTGGATACCCTGTACGTTGACATATACGCCACGCCGGGATCACAGCCACAATTGCGATTACCAGCATCCACAGCCAGTGTCCTGCCCACATTGTATTTCCCGCCATTTCATTCCCCATCATGGTGCTATCCTCCATTTCATTTTTCGTTTTTAGTGATGACCTTTATGAGATTCGTCACCCTCGGCATCTCGTGCCTCCGAAGTTCTCTTGAGAAAGATTTGCTCGGCAACTGCAATCACGATCATTGCAACAACTGCAACCCCGATTACGAAGGGGTCTGTGTTCAGCTTAACCCAGACGAAACCACCAAGCGCGAGCAGATCAAGCAGAATCGCCACAACTGGCACCCAAGCCTTCGCATTTATATCCTCGCGTAAATAACGCAGCACGCCCCAATGGATGGCAATATCCATGATCAGGTAAAACACAATACCCAGCGCAGCTATTCGGGACAGATCGAAAAATGCAGTTAAAACCAGTCCCAAAACCACGGTGTAGACCAGTGTGTGTTTCTGTATACTGCCGGGCATGCCAAAGTGGCGATGCGGAACAAGTTTCATTTCTGTCAACATCGCTAACATGCGCGACACCGCGAATATACTAGCCAGAATTCCCCCGGCAGTTGCCATCATAGCGATGGCTACCGTGAACCATACGCCATACTCACCCAACGCTGGCCGCGCGGCGGCGGCAAGCGAATAGTCTCGTGTCTCAATGATCTCGGCAAGCGAGAGGTTGCTCGCAACGGCAAACCCAACCAAGGTGTAGATCACCACACAGGCTGCAATGGAAATCACTATGGCGCGTCCGACGTTCCGTGTTGGGTCCTTAACCTCCGAGCCACTATTGGTAATCGTGGTGAAGCCTTTGAAAGCCAAAATACCCAGAGCGGTAGCGCCCAAAAAGTTTCCAACATCGCCTGTCTCTCTTGAGCTCGAGAAATCAACAGCGAGGCTGTCTGCTATCCATACCCCCACTAGCCCAAAAATCAGTATACCGCCGATCTTCAGGATGCCAATAAAAGAGGCGACACCCTGAATCCACCGATTCCCGGACAAGTTGACCAAAAAAGCTGCAACTATGAGAGACACACCTAACACGGGAACCATCATACCAGTGTCGTCACCACCAAAGAGTTGCATGGTATAAGCGCCGAATGTGCGTGCCAGAAAACTTTGCGCAATCACCATTGAAAAGTACATTAACAAAGCATTGAACGCGGTAGGTAGTCGATTCCCGTATGCCTTGTGCAGGTACATGCCAATGCCACCGGCAGACGGATAGGCATTGGAGATCTTGATGTAAGAATACGAACTGAAGCTCACGATTACCGCGGCAGCCAGAAAGGCCAACGGAAACAATACGCCCGTCATTTGTGCCATCTGCCCTGTCAACGCGAAGATACCTGCACCTATCATGACACCAGTGCCCAGCATCACGGTGCCGCCCAACGTTAAACTGTCTTTGGCGTAGCTTGATTTGCGATCATTTTTGTCGTCGGATTCCATGGTCAACGTTCTCCTGTATTAGCGGATTAGCCTGTCGGTCTGGATTCGAGGTTTAATTGATGCCTCCTCCCCTTGCGCACGGTGGACGGCATTAAGGTCCAACATTCGTAGTCAAATGAACCGTCATGACCAGTATCCCCAGCGCCATTACCATTTCCAACCCAATAGAGCGAGCCAGACTTTGTCTGCCAGTGTCTACGTCCAGACGAGAGACAAGAAAAAATTTATTTAAAGCACCGAGAGTCAACAGAGCAACCACAGCAAGTAGTTTAATAAGCATGGCTTGACCATACGGGGTACTGAACAATTGGTCGATTGAGGACAGTAGCTGAGTCAGCAAATACACGCCCGCAGTGAGCAACAGAGCCACGAAATAGATGGCAACCCGACCAAATTTTTCCATGACAGTCTTTAACTTTGCACTCGAAACATCTGCGTTGCACAAAAGCCACAAGGGATACAAAGACCCTATCCACAGAAGAACGGCTGCAACGTGAATCACAATGCTCAGACGGGGAAGAATGCCAAGTTCGGCAATATGCCCCATCATAATAAACGAAAAAAACAGTGATGCCAGAGCGCCAAGGCCAAGCACAACGTACAGGAAGTAGAGCCGAGATCGTTCACGATATTGCCACAATAGCATCGCGGCAATCGCGATCGTAAAACCGGCGAGCCTTGTCCCTGTGGCATAGCCGAGTGGTGACTGGCCGATGATCTCAGCCATTTGAAGATCAAACATGCCGCGCAACCCGTTTTGATTGATTGCGCCGAGCTGCGTTAGAAATGTCACCATTGTCGCCACAGCTCCAAGCATTGCCCCAAGGATGATATAGCGACACAGTCGCCCGCTGATGTCGTCTCCGAAATCCCGGCTCAGATAGAGACTGAATGTACCACCAGAAACAGTGCTTGCGCCAACCAGGACAAGCAATTTACTGACCAAGGACCAGATATCCCAGGGGCTCATATCAGTGAGCGTGTCCGTGTTCGGAGTGCCCCATATCGGATGTGTCCTCGCTCTGCATATTTTGCATATGATTGCCGTGCGCAGACATCGCGTCCGACGTCAGGGTGAAATCAGAGCTACCGTCCATCGTGTGGCCGTCAGCCCCCATAATTGTCCATTCCACCTCGTATTGTCCTTCTTGAAGCTTTGTCAGTGGCACAACAAATTGACGCTTCGTGTCGGCGGTGGGCTTAAATCCAATGCCCACGGAGTGTTGTCCTGCGTGCATAAGTGCTAATCGCAGAAGACGAACGTCCGCAGTAAAGCTTAGCTCCAGTGCCGATAGTGGCTGATTGATCACGGCACCGTCAGCCGGAACAATAGTGGAGAGCTCTGTATGGGCCTGCAACACACCCGTTTGAAACAAAATCAAGCTCGATAGTAAAATTGTCAACCGGTTTACTTTTCTCATATTCATTTCCCGTTATGTATTGATTGTTAAAACCAGAACCGAACACCCGCCACCAGGCGAGTGTCACGCACCGGCGCTCCCTCTGCTCTTTGGTAGTCAGCAGTTTTACCATAACTCCCTGTCCACTCGAATCCGAAATAGGGCGCGAATTGTCGTGAAAACTCATACCGTAACCGCATTCCTAAAGCAGAAGCTGAAAGACCGCTTCCCACCCCATTCGATAAATCGTCATTACCATAAAACGTCAATTCGGCTCGTGACTGCAAAATTAACCGCTGCGTAAACAATAGTTCGTATTCAGCCTCGAAGGTCAGCGCTGAGCGCCCACCTTCCGCAATGTATGCCGTTGCATCAAGTTCGAACCAGTATGGTGCGAGTCCTTGGATACCAAATGCCAGCCATTGGCGATCCTCACCCTCATCATTGTTATCGAAACGCACACCCAGTTGTGTGTCGAAATAGGCGTTCAGGGCACGCGCCCAAAGCAGGTCTGTCTCACTTTCCTTTAGTGTGCCCTCCTCGACTTCGCCTTCTAGTTTGACAACAGCTTTGTTGTACGCGGACCCATACCAGCCTTGAAGATCAAACACAGCGGTCTTGTTGTCTGGATCATATTCCAACCGGTCGCCCAACACTGACCAGAACTGATGCTCATCGGCCAGTTTCAGTTGCCGTGGACCTGGTCGGGCGTAGGGCCCCTCAGTTAGCGTATAACCATCGGAGTAGGCATGGGGGTCTCGCGCGTCCGCAGGTGCTTCCGCTCCTTGCATCTGCATCTGACCGTGGTTCATAACGCCATTATTAGGTGCAGGACTTTCCGTAGAAGCCGTTGCCACCTCTGATTCCGCATGCCCTGCATGGGCGTCTACCATCGGATTCAGGTTATGCCCGGCATGTGGGTCATTCGGCTGCGCCCAAAGCGCAACTGGCATGATCAACAAACCAAAAACCATCAACACTCTACTAGAGCTGCAAATGTTAATTTTATACATCACGATACAACCACCTCCCGGAACATGCCTGCGTCCATGTGAAACAGTAAATGGCAGTGCCAGGCCCAGCGCCCAAGATCATGAGGGGTGGTGAGAAAGCTTATGCGTTGTGCCGGCTGCACCGGAATCGTATGACGCCGCACAAGGAAGTCACCCTGGTCGTTCTCCAGGTCGCTCCACATCCCATGCAGGTGCATGGGATGGGTCATCATGGTGTCGTTTTGCAGAATCACCCGAATTCTCTCTCCATGTTTCATTGATATCGGGGTACTCTGGCCGAACTCTAGTCCATCAAAAGACCAACTATACCGTTCCATGTTGCCCGTCAAATGCAACTCGATCTCCCGAGTCGGCAGTCTCTGATCAACTGGTCCGCCGATAGTCTTCAAATCGGCGAGGGTTAACACACGTCGACCATTTTGTCGAAGACCAACGCCCGGGTCGTCTAAATTGGTACGGGGCGTGTGTACAAGCATATCTACAGATGGCCCGTATTCGGAACGCGCGTGGTTCACGCTGGTCGAGGGTATGGCTAAAGGATTGGAATGCAAGGCATGCTGACTGTGGTCCATCGCCATTTCACCGTGGTCCATGTCCATACCCATGTCATTGTGGTTCATGCCGGCGTGATCCATCGAACCCATCATATCGCGCATTGCCAACCATTCTACGGCATCAAGCGCCGGTGTCGGTGCCGTAAGTCCATGCCGAACTGCGAGTGTGCCTCTGGCGTAGCCGGTACGCTCCATGCTTTGCGAAAAGATCGTATAGGCATCATTTTCGGGTTCTACCACCACATCATAGGTTTCCCCGGGCCCAAACCGAAACTCATCAACAGAAACTGGTTCGACATTCTGACCGTCGGCCTGGACTACGGTCATTTTCAAGCCAGGAATGCGAATATCATAAAAGCTATTGCCAGCAGCATTGATAAATCGCAATCGAACTCGTTCGCCGGGTGAGAACAGGCCCGTCCAGTTGCCTGCTGGTGTTTGACCATTCATAAGGTAGGTTAAGGTTGAGGCAGATAGATCGCCCAGATCAGTAGGGTTCATGCGCATCTGATTCCACATGCGACGCTTGTTGAGAGCACCCGCCAAGCCTAGCGTCGATACGTCGCGCATAAAACCAGGCACAGTAGGCTGATTGAAGTTGTAGACATCGCTTTGGACTTTCAGTTTGCTAAACACCCGCATTGGGTCTTCGTCAGTCCAATCGGACAACTGCACCACATAGTCTCGGTCTGCTCCTATAGTTTCGCCGTCACGAGGCTCTACAATCAAAGCACCGTACATTCCCGTAATTTCCTGAAAACCGCTATGAGAGTGATACCAATATGTTCCGCTTTGTTGTAGCGTGAACCGGTACTCAAAGGTTTCTCCAGGCGCTATGCCGTCAAAACTTATGCCCGGCACTCCATCCATCTGGTAGGGTAAGATGATGCCGTGCCAATGAATGGAAGTCGCTACGGGCAGGTGATTGGTCACACGAATAGTGACTTCCTCACCTTCGCGCAGCCGCAATGTCGGCGCCGGTATAGAGCCGTTGATAGTCGTTGCCATACGGACTTCACCGGTAAAGTTCACCGGCGACTCAGCTATCACAAGCTCAATTTGATTGCCGCTGAGCACGGGCGCCGTACCCGTGTGTGTCAACGTCGCGCCTGCCCGGCTGGCAGCCTGCAACACTGCGGGAAAGGCCGCCAGCACGCCACCAGCAGCCAAGCCCTGTACGAACCTTCGCCGGTTCACATTGATTGGGAATGGCAATGGTTGTTCAGACTTTTTCATAGGAGCAGCTCCTTTCGCCGATGCCTTTATCGTCAATACGTTTATAGTGCCGATACAATCCAGTTGAGAATTGACAAGGGTAGCGAAATCGACCTGTCCAGAGGATGACGTCTACATTACATTGTTGTAATCGTCGTGTAATCTGACTGTCGGATGCAGTAATCTATAGTGGCAAGGCACCGATCAGGAGAGGCACGCTATGCGATTGCTCGTAGTGGAAGACGAAACAAAGACTGGCAACTACATTCGCCAGGGCCTGTCTGAGGCTGGCTTTGTCGTTGAGCTAGTTCGCAACGGCCTGGACGGATACCACTTGGCCATGACAGAGTCTTTTGACCTGATTATCCTCGATGTAATGCTCCCGGATGTAGACGGGTGGCGCATCATGCAATCTTACCGAGATGCTGGGCATCAGACCCCTGTGTTGTTCCTTACTGCTCGGGACTCTGTCGATGATCGCGTCAAAGGCCTGGAATTGGGCGCCGACGACTACCTTGTCAAACCCTTTGCATTTGCCGAGTTACTGGCCAGGATACGAACTTTACTCCGCCGACGATCCATGGCTTCACCAGCAGAGCAGATTCAGGTGGCAGACCTGACACTTGATCTGCTCAAACATCGCGTATCACGCGCAGGCAAGAGAATACTCCTGACCCAGAAGGAATTTTCGCTATTGGAACTCCTGGCGCGTCGCCCAGGTGAAGTGCTACCTCGCTCACTCATTGCCTCCCAAGTGTGGGACATGAATTTTGATTCAGACACTAATGTTATCGATGTAGCGATTCGCCGCCTGCGCGCCAAGATCGACGACAATTTTCAGCCTAAATTGATTCATACCGTTCGTGGGATGGGATACAAAATGGACCTGGAATCCAACGATGAAACCTATTAGCCGATACCCACTCCCCCTTGCTGCGCGAGTCATGCTGTTCGTTGGCCTGACCATTGGTCTGAGTTTTATGCTGATTGGCACCCTGGTGCTGAATGCTGTGGAGCATCATTTCTCCGAGCAAGATGCTAGTGAACTTGTAGTAATGTCCAGCGCCGTGACGAATGCACTGGAAAATGCAGGAAATCAGCCCGATCGCCTGCGCGCCGCCCTATCCAATGCCATCTCCGGTCATCACGGCGTGTATTTTCAAGTAAGAAATAGCAACGAAGAGATCCTGTACCAAACTGTCGGAGCAGAGTCGGGTTTGGCGCAAGCGGAACGTATCCTGACACCAACCGATGTGATACAACCTGGCAATTTACAAACCTGGCGCGAAGACACCAAGACGTACAGAGGGGTGCTCAGCCAGCTAGAAGTCTCTGGACAGAACTACACCATCATTAGCGCCATTGACATGAGCTTTCACCTACAGTTTCTGCAAGACTTTCGGCAAAGCTTATTGATTATCATGAGTCTGGCTGGCGTTATAACTTTATTGGCTGCAGGCTATGGTGTACATCAGGCCCATGCCCCACTACGTGGTCTGTCTGCAAAAATGGGCGACATCCAAGCAGACAAACTACACGTGCGACTCGATCCATCCGCAATACCGTCGGAGCTGAAAGATCTGGTGACTTCTTTTAACCATATGATCGGTCGTTTGGAGGACAGTTTTACTCGTCTATCGCATTTTTCCGCTGACATTGCTCACGAGCTAAGAACCCCCCTTACCAATCTTATTACTCAGACCCAGGTTGGACTAGGCAAGGCCAGGACGCTCGAGAAATATCGCGAACTACTATACTCCAATCTAGAAGAGCAGGAGCGGCTAGCCAAAATGGTCAATGATATGCTTTGGCTTGCGAAAAGTGATCATGGCCTGCTCAAACCCGAGCAAGTACCCCTCAACCTGACCAATGAAGTTAATGAACTTTTTGATTTTTTCGAAGCACTGGCAGAAGAGAGAAATATCCGCCTGACGCTGGAGGGTTGCGCACCTATGACCATGGGTGACCGCGCCATGCTGAGACGAGCTATTTCCAACTTGTTGTCCAATGCCATCCGGTACACTCCACCGGGGAAAGAGGTGAAAGTGTTGGTCGACAACGCTTCTCACCACGAAGTGTCGCTTAGTGTACAGAATCCTGGCCCCATGATTCCCGCCGAATACTTGTCCCATTTGTTTGACCGCTTTTATCGAGTTGAACCCTCTCGTGTAAGACAGGGTGAAGGCGCAGGTCTGGGGCTGGCTATTGTCAGATCCATCGTTGAAGCACATGGTGGGCATGTGGAGGCTACTTCTGTCCGGGATAAGACGTCTTTTACATTCTTTTTACCGGTAAAATCCTAAAATTGTTCCTGCCGTTAGGCGAGCACCATTTTTTTAACATCTCGCCGATACTATCCAGATCAATGCAATGAATATACTTCGCCGGTAAAGCTTGGTAAGCTATTAATTGGATCGGATATCGTTGCTTCACTAAACTCAGCCAGATGTGGCACTTTCTGTACCTTTGTCGTTATGGTCATGCATAGAAAGACAAAATATCGCCAGTTACTCACATGGTTTTTTGTAGCCAGCCTGCTTCTGAATGTTCAGTCGACTTTCGCCTGCACGATGATGCCGGATATGCCTGATCTACCGCAGCCTGTGCACGAGTGCTGCCTTGCTATGCACAAAAACAAGGTATCTGAAAAACCGGATACTCCCGCCTCGTCCAGTGATACTTGTTTTACACTGAAGGTATCATTACAGCTCAAGGCTTCGCCCGAGGCTGATGCGGACCCCGGCAACGACCATGCCCTGCTCAAGGACAAACCGGGAACACAAAATCTGGCGCCAGTCATGGCCTTACTGGTCCTCACTGTGCTGCAGACAGCGCAAACCGGCGGCTATGCTGTGCCGTCCAACGATCAGGACCACAGCACTCCCCTGCCCGTCTACCAGGCAACCCAGCGCTACCGTATTTAACAAAACTCCGTAGTTACAACTGCTTCAGAGCGGCAGCTCACTCCTGCCGTTCCTGGTTATTGTTCGATGACGGAGTTCTGCCCATGCACCATACAAACACACAAATCGGTTCGTATTTTGTTTCCCGATTAACAGCCGCCCTGATTCCACTTGGGCTAGCAATCACGCTTGTTTCCCTGCCCGCAAGTGCGCAGCAGACCGAAGGGTTTACCCCCGAAGGACTGATTCAGGAGATTCTCCAACTGAATCCCGGTCTGGCTGCTCAGCGACTTGAGACATTGGCCCGCGAGGAACAAATTGTCAGCGCCGGCGCACTTGACGACCCCCGGGTAAACTATGCCATTGCCCCGGCGAGCATCGGCGACAACATCCCCAGTGCGCTGGGAGATACCCTGGGCGTACGTCAGGTTATTCAACTCAGTCAAAATTTCCCGTGGGCGGGCAAACGACAATTGCGCACGGAAGTCGCGCAAGCGCAAAGCACAGCCGCTCATCTGATGACCCAGGATCTGCAATTGCAACTGATCGCTGCCGGCCGGCGTCACTGGGCTAGCTGGTGGGATGTTCACCAGGCATTAACCATCAACCGTGAACAGCAACAGTTGCTTACCGAACAGGAGAAAGTGATCGAAACCCAGTACGCCAGCGGCAGCGGCCTGCAACAGGATCTGCTTCAGGTGCAAACGGCCAGGATTCAGGCGGATCATCGCGACATAGTCCTTGAACAGCAGGCCAGGCGCGTCCGGGCCCGCATCAATGCCTTGCGCAATCGCCCGACAGCGGCTGAGCTCGCCGCCACCGAGGAGCAACCGCAACCGCCAACGTTGCCAGCCGACACAGTGCTGCACAGCTGGCTGGAAGAAGCCAATCCCGCACTGCGGGGGGCCCGGGCTGAGGCCGATGCTGCGCGCGCAGACCGGGACCTGACCTATAAAAACGACTTCCCCGACGTACAGGTCAATGTGGGTTACAACGAACTGTGGAATGCCAGCGACCTGCGCCTGCAGGTGGGCGTATCAGTCAACATACCTCTGGATTTTGGCAAGCGCTCTGCACGCAAAGCCGCGTCAGACTACCAACTTAACAGTGCCCGAACCGACATCCAGTATCTTCACAATCAGCTGCTTAGCGAGCTTGAACAAGCACTATCACGCGCCGAGGAAGCCCAACACGCCATCGAGTTGTGCCGTGAGCAGTTGATACCTATCGCACAGCAATCACTGACAGCGTCACAGTCTGACTATCAGGAGGGCATCGCGGATTTCTCCAATGTTATTCAGGCTGAGCAGGCACTGCTTGAGGCCCGACTACTGTTATCCCGCTCCATGGCCGACCAGTACCAGGCCCATGCTGAAATAGATCGACTGGTGGGCGGGCGGCTTTGGCCCTTTGAGTTCTCTGGTCACTAAAACTGCGGCATCTGCTGAAGAGAGAAGAATCATGAACACACGAAACATGTTACTTGCCGGAATCGTAGTCGCTGCACTGATTTTGGTAGCTGCCTATTTCATTTTAATGCCCCAGCAAGCCAATATCTCTGCTGAGCATGCATCATCGACAACAAGGCAGCCCCTGTATTGGGTCGCCCCGATGGACCCGGATTATCGACGCGACGAACCGGGGCTCTCCCCTATGGGGATGGAACTGGTGCCGGTTTATGAAGACAATGATGAAGATGCAAGCGTCACCATCTCAGCCACTGTTCAGCAGAATCTGGGTGTACGCCTGGGCATGGTTACCATGGGCGAGTTCCGGCAGCAGGCTGATGCTGTGGGTTATACCGCGTGGGATCAGTCAACTATTCAGATGCTGCACCCGCGCGCCGAGGGCTGGCTGGAACAGTTCAATGTGGCCAGCGTCGGTGATCGTGTCAGCGCTGGCCAGATCCTGTATCAGCTTTTTTCACCGCGACTGGTCAGTGCTCAGCGCGAATACCTCAACGCCGCCGGAAATGCCGTTCTTCGCAAGGCGGCTGAAGATCGACTGCTTGCGCTGGGTGTGACACCGGCGCAGGTAACGGAACTTGCCAGCAGCAATGAAGTCAGTGCCCAACTAGCCTATCGCGCCGAATCAGATGCGGTGGTATCGGCCATTGGCGCCCGCGAGGGCAGCTATGTGACACCGGCAGATACCATTCTGACGCTGGCCTCACTCGACCGGATATGGCTGGATGTCGAAGTACCGTCCACCGCCATGTCCTGGATGGAGGTGGGCTTGCCGGTCACTGCCGAATTCCCAGCATACTCCGCCGAACAATGGCAGGGTCAAGTCGCACTTGTCTATCCGGAACTTGATCCTGTCACCCGAAGTTTGCGGTTGCGGCTGGAAATCGACAATCCGGAACACAGGCTGAAACCCAATATGTTTGCCAGCGTCCAGGTGGAAGGCCCTACTCGACACAACGTCGTCAGTGTGCCAACAGAAGCGGTGATCCGCTCCGGTCAGGGTGCCCGGGTGTTGCTCGCCGCAGGCGACGGTCGTTTCACGGTAAAGCCGGTTCGCACCGGTGTGACACGCGGTGACCGGATTGAAGTCCTGGACGGGCTGAGCGATGGCATGCAGGTCGTTACATCGGGTCAGTTTCTGCTGGACTCCGAAGCTAATGGAGAGCAGGCAATGGCAAGACTTAACGCCGCTGGCTCTGATTCTGACCTCGACCCGGAGCAGGTCAATGACCAGCAAGAAGACACTGGCACCGCCCCGGCCACGCTGACCGGCACCGGGACTATCCAAAGCATCAGCGACAACCGCGTGACGCTGGACCACGGTCCCATACCTGCTCTGAATTGGCCTTCAATGGTCATGGGATTCCAGATCATGCCCGGCGTTGATCTGTCTGATGTCGCCGAAGGCGATCAGATCGAATTCGACTTTATGCCGATGCCTGCCGGCGGCTACAGCATCACGGCGCTGCGCCCGGCGAAAACGTCAGGCCCGGGAGACACGCCATGATTGAAGCTGTCATTCGCGCCTCCCTGCGCAATCGCGGGCTGGTACTGGTTGCCGCCCTGCTGTTGACCATTGCCGGGTTGCTGAACCTGCGCACCATGCCAGTCGATGCCCTGCCCGATCTATCTGATGTCCAGGTCATCATCCGTACACCTTTTCCGGGGCAGGCACCGCAGGTGGTCGAGGATCAGGTCACCTATCCGCTGACTACCGCCATGCTGTCGGTGCCCGGTGCGGAGACGGTGCGAGGATACTCGTTCTTTGGTGATTCCTACGTCTACATCATTTTCAGCGACGATACCGATCCCTATTGGGCGCGCAGCCGGGTACTGGAATACCTGAGTCAGGTCAGCTCGCGCCTGCCTGACGGCGTGGCACCGGCGCTGGGGCCCGATGCCACCGGTGTCGGCTGGGTCTACGAATACGCCCTGGTGGACAGAAGCAATCAACATGATCTGTCGCAATTGCGCGCCATTCAGGACTGGTTTCTGAAATACGAACTGCAGACCGTGGCAGGTGTGTCAGAAGTTGCGTCAGTCGGTGGCATGGTCAAACAGTACCAGGTCATTGTTGATCCGGATCGGCTGAGTGCCTATGGCCTGACGCTGTCTGCGGTGAACCAGGCGATACGGGCCGGCAACCAGGAAGTGGGCGGTTCAGTCATCGAGATGGCGGAAACCGAGTTTATGGTGCGGGCCACCGGTTACATTCAGGGCCTGGATGATCTGCGGGCCATTCCGTTAAAAGTCACACAGGACGGCACTGCGGTGCTGCTGGGTGATGTTGCCCGCGTGCAGACCGGCCCGCAGCTGCGCCGGGGTGTTGCCGACCTGAACGGTGAAGGCGAAGTGGCTGGAGGAATCGTGGTCATGCGCTCCGGTGAAAATGCCCAGGCAACCATCGCAGCTGTCAAGCAGCGCCTGAATGAGCTGCAGGCAAGCCTTCCCGATGGCGTGGAAGTGGTGCCCACCTATGATCGCTCAGAGCTGATTGGCAGGTCGGTCGATAACCTATACACCAAACTGCTTGAAGAGTTTGCGGTGGTCGCTTTTATCTGCGCCCTGTTTTTGTTCCATCTACGCTCTTCGCTGGTGGCCATTGCCACACTGCCGCTTGGGATATTGGCGGCACTGCTGATCATGCGCGGCCAGGATCTTAACGCCAACATCATGTCACTGGGCGGTATCGCCATTGCCATTGGCGCGATGGTTGATGGCGCCATTGTCATGATCGAGAACGTGCACAAACATCTGGAGCATGATCCCGAAAAGGCAAAAACCGATCGCTGGGGTGTCATTGCCAGGGCCTCTGCCGAAGTGGGTCCTGCCCTGTTTTTCTCACTGCTGATCATCACGTTCAGCTTTCTGCCGGTGTTCACCCTGGAGGCCCAGGAGGGGCGTCTGTTTGCGCCGCTGGCGTTCACCAAGACCTACGCGATGGCTGCCGCCGCTATTCTGTCAATCACTGTGGTGCCGGTACTGATGGGTTACCTGATTCGAGGCAAGATACTACCGGAAAACAAAAACCCGGTAAATCGACTGCTGGGCTGGATTTACCGGCCCGTGATCGGCATGGTCATGCGTGCGCCCTGGGTGATGGTCGCCGCCGGTATCCTGGTGATGACTTCAGCGATCTGGCCGCTGTCCCGACTCGGTTCGGAGTTCATGCCACCACTGGATGAGGGTGACTGGATGTACATGCCCACCACCCGACCTGGACTGTCCATCGGTGAGGCCACCCAGTTGCTGCAGCAGACCGACCGGCTGATCAAGTCTGTGCCGGAAGTAGCACAGGTGTTCGGCAAGATCGGCCGCGCCGATACCGCCACCGATCCGGCGCCGCTAAGCATGATAGAGACCATCATCCGCTTCAAACCTGAGTCCGAATGGCGCGAGGGCATGACCATTGAGCGCATCCGCGAAGAGATCCGGCGCACGGTGGATCTGCCAGGCGTCACCAATGCCTGGGTTATGCCGATCAAGACCCGTATCGATATGTTGGCCACCGGTATCAAGACACCGGTGGGTATCAAGATCGGCGGTCCCGAATTGCCGGTCATACAGAATATTGGTGCGGATATCGAGGCATTGCTACCGCAGGTGCAGGGAACCGCCAGCGTGTTTGCCGAACGGGTCGCCGGCGGGCGTTATGTTACCGTGGATATTGACCGGGTGGCAGCGGCCCGCCATGGTCTGAATATCGACGAGGTGCAGGCAGTTGTTTCGTCGGCGATCGGCGGCATGAATGTTTCCGAAACCATTGAGGGCCTGGAGCGCTTCCCGATCAATGTGCGCTACCCGCAGGAAATCCGCAACTCGGTCGATGCCATCAGGGATCTGCCCGTATTAACATCGCAAGGGGCACGCATTCGTCTGGGTGACGTGGCACATATAGAAATACAAGACGGACCACCGATGATAAAGAGCGAGAATTCGCGCCCTACCGGGTGGGTATATGTAGACATCGCCGAGCGTGATATTGGCTCTTATGTCCAGGCCGCACAGCAACACCTGGCGGACAATCTGGCCTTGCCCGCTGGCTATTCACTGACCTGGTCCGGACAGTACGAATACATGGAGCGGGCCAAGGAGCGGCTGACACTGGTGGTACCGCTGACCCTGCTGATAATCGCATTTCTGCTCTACATGGCGTTCCGCGGGCTGGCGGAAGTCTTGATCATCATGGCCACGCTGCCCATGGCGATTGCCGGCAGCAGCTGGCTACTGTGGTGGCTTGCCTTCGATCTGTCGGTCGCCGTCGCCGTTGGGTTCATCGCCCTGGCAGGTGTGGCGGTGGAAATCGGTGTCATCATGCTGATCTATCTGAACCAGTACCGCGCACGCTACCTGGCTGAGGCACGTGAACAAGGCGGCCCGACTGTGGAGGGCTTACGAGATGCGATTGCCAAAGGCGCACTGCAACGCCTGCGCCCTGTGGTAATGACCGTCGCGGCCATCACAGTGGGCCTGCTGCCCATCATGCAGGGGCACGGCACCGGCGGTGAAATCATGCAGCGCATAGCAACACCGATGGTGGGCGGCATGATCAGCACCCTGGTGCTGACCCTGCTGGTGTTGCCTGCAGTGTATTTTTTATGGCAAAGGTGGCAACTGCACTCTGAACTCCTGAAGTAGCCGCACGCAAGGCAAGGCCCCTTCAGCATCATCAGGTGGGGGCTGCCTCACCATCGGAGTGTTTCCGAACGCCATAATTAATCGTGAACATAGGACTGTTATTGTGGTCATGGGAATTCCCGCAAACTCCCGCATTCTAACGGTTTCAAACCCGAGGACAGTCTACCTAAAGGATTTCAAACCATTGTTATAAAAGGAAATATTGGCGCACCCGGAGAGATTCGAACTCCCGACCAAGTGGTTCGAAGCCACCTACTCTATCCAGCTGAGCTACGGGTGCGTGGGGCGGCATTATATAGGGAACTGCAGCGCAGGTCACCCGTCAACGCAGAGATTATTCATCCTCATGTTGATAGAGCTGGAAATCGTTGCGACCCGAGCGTTTAACCTGATAGAGAGCGACATCGGCCTTGCGCAGCAGGTCTTCGGCAGAATCCGGGTGGTGCGGGTCGAAGATGGCGATACCGACACTCAGCGACACCTTCAATTGCACGACCCCCGTATCGAATTCGTCGCGCATTGCGTTAAACACTTTGCGAGCCACCAGGGTGGCGTCCTCAGGCGCGCTGATTTCCGACAACAACAGCACAAATTCATCTCCCCCCTGACGCGCGAGGGTATCGGAGGTTCTCACAACAGCGCTCAACTTTTCTGCTATCCATTTGAGCAATTCGTCACCAACGTCGTGACCATACGCATCATTGACATGCTTGAAATGGTCGACATCTATGAACATCAGCGCAAATGAACGCTTGTGCCTGCGACTCAGCGCCAGGGTCTGCGCCAGCCTTTCCTGCAACAGACGGCGGTTGGGCAAGCCGGTCAGGTCATCATGACTGGCCTGATAAATCACACGTCTCTGCAGCTCCTTGCGCTCGGTAATATTTTCAATCTGCGCGATGTAATGTAATGGTTCTCCATTACCGTCTCTGACCATTGAGGCACTGAGTACAATCCAGATGATGGAGCCATCCTTGCAAAAATAGCGCTTTTCCATCTGATAGCTGGGTATTTTACCGGCCGTCAGTGCTTCCAGATGCTGGAGATCAAGCTCGAGGTCATCAGGGTGGGTGATGTCCTGAAAGGTCAGTTTTAGCAGCTCGTCTTCATCATATTGCAACATATCCAGTATCGCCTGATTGACTTCCAGCCACTCGCCAGCCAGCCCCACCAGCGCCATACCGACTGCCGCACTTTCAAATGCACCCCGGAAGCGTTGATCACTTTCGCTTAGCGCCAGCTCCAGAGACTTCTGGCGGTCAATATCGGTATGAGTGCCGATAGTTCGCGCCGGCCTGCCGTCTTCAGTCCTGCTGATAATCGCACCGCGACCCAGTATCCAGCGCCAATGACCCTCTCGGGTTTTAAGCCGGTGTTCCAGACTGAAGTCTTTGGTTTTACCGGAGATAAAATCAGTAATGGTGGCCTCTGCACGCTCCCGATCAAGCGGGTGTAGCAGACGTTGCCATTCTGAGAAATCATCCCTGATCTCATCATCGGCATAACCCAACATCGATTTCCACTCGGTATTGTAATTGACCTCGTTAGTAAGGTTGTTCCAGTCCCAAACGCCATGCCCGGCGCCGGACAATGCTGATTTCCATCGAAACTCAGTCTCCAGCAGCTCCCTGTTCATGACCTCTGCCCGTGCTTCTGCCCGCTCTCTGCCAGACGCGAGCGCCCAGGTCAGTATTGCCATCAGCACTGTAAACAGGGCGCCTATCGACAGCACAGCTTCCGGCTCGGTGTTTTCATGCGGCTGAATGAAACCTGCATCCGCTGCAAAACTGACGGTCCAGGTTTGCTGGGCAATATCGAGCTGCTCAGTACGTGAGAAAGGCAGATCACCAGCCGTCATCGATTCGGCCGCTGACGAATACAGCTGCGCCTCCACGCCCGGGTCAGTGCCATCGTAGATGGTCATCGCTATCTTTGAGTCATCCAACTGGATGCCTGCCATCAATATATCCATGCTGAACGGTGCGTAAACCCACCCGAGCAACTCATCGGAATTGTTTTCGGCGCCTGTGACTTCACTAGCATACAGAGCCAGATACAGCAGCACTCCGGCAATCGGGCCACGATCAACATCCTGCACCAGGCTTACCTTGCCGGACAGTGCCAGTGTGCCGCTGGTTCGCGCCCGGTCCATTGCCTCACGCCGGACCCGCTCGGAGTACATATCAAAGCCAAACGCGTTCAGATTATTGCCACTGAACGGTTCAATAAACAGTATTGATGAATACGCGTCACGTTGGCCTTCAGGCCGCACTCTATATTGCGGAAAGCCAAATGCCTGCACCTCAGCAATATGCTGCTCCAGCCGCCCCGGTTCGATGTTCAGCGCATAGGCAATGCCCAGGATGCCCGGGTAGTTTTGCTGCAGATCCAGCTCTTCGGTGTAGGACCGAAACTCCTCGCGGCTGACATTCTCAGACGCAACAAAGAGGCCTTTGACGCCTCTGAGCACCTGCCCGTAAACCTGCATTCGCTCCCGAATAAGCTCCAGGCTGTCGCTGGTTTCTTCCTCAAACCGGTCCTGATCCTCCAGTGTCACTACCACAACGGCGTTGCGCCAGGCCATCAGTGTCAGCAGCGTGCCAACAACCAGCACGCCTGCAACCAGCGATGATATTCGGGTAACACGGAGCCATTTCTCGGAAAAAGTTCGTTTTCTATCCAGCATAATCCTCTGCTCAGTTAACTGCTGCTCGCCGCACAAAGATCTGCGCCTGCACTGTCTGTGGGTCGGTCTCCGCAGGCAGTGTCAAGCCGGAGTCAACGTCTCGTGCCTGACCTGCAGCGAGTCCGCGCACGGCAATAGCACGACGAACGCTCTCACGGCCAACTGAGGCCTGCAGTTCCAACTCGATCTCGGTGATGTCAACCGGTGCACGATTCACAACACGCACCTGGATTCTCCCACCTGACCCGACAAACGCCTGCGCCTGAACGTAATTGCCAGGATTGTCCGATACGTCCAATCGCATATAGGAAGCCTGGGCCTGTGCGCCCAGCTCTCCCGGCGCCTGGGCGGCCTGTTCAAAATACTGCTTGGCAGCGCCGCGCTCGTTGGCCGCCAACGCCATCGTGCCCAGCTCATTCATCGCCAGCGCGGTGGGGAGCAAGTCGACACTGGCCTGCAGGTCGGCACGCGCCCGGTTTTCATTACCCTGACGGGAATACGCCAGGCCGCGGCCCAGGTAGTAGTCAAAATAGGCGTCATCGCGCGCCAGTGCCTGATTGTAAGTCTCAATGGCTGCGCTGTAACGACGCTGCATCAGTGCGACATCGGCCTTCAGACCGTAAAAACGGGCTTCCTGCGGCACCATGGCGATCGCGCTATCGAGTTTCTGCTCGGCTTCTTCTACCTTGTCCTCACGCAGCAGTGCGTAGGCTTCATCGAATGCCTCATAGGCGGGCTGGGTTTCACGCAGGCGTGCGGTGTGTTGCTGATAGCGCTGCTCGCCCAGCTCCCCATTGGTGTAACCTTCTGTCCGCAGTTGTGCAACCAATTGCCGGTTGTTCTGCACCCGCTCGGTTGATGGTGGGTGACTGGCAAAAAAGCCCTCCAGCCAGCCCGGGTTGTTACCCTCTGACAGGCGCACAAAGGCTTCCTGCAGGCTCACAGCGGCCGCCGGGTCGTAGCCGGCCTCGGCCATGTACCGTGTACCATACAGATCACCTTCGCGCTCGGCCTCGCGGCCATAACGCGTACTGACCAGCTGGGCGCCCAATTGTGCGCCGCCCACGATAACGCCGGCATATTCAGTGTTCTGGGCCGCCACTGAGGTGACCAGCAGTGCACCTTGCAGCAACATGCCCCGCTCCATCGATTGCGCGCCATGACGAGCGGCCGAGTGGACGACCTCATGCCCCAGCACAGCGGCCAGCTCCGCCTCATTGTCGAGTTCTGCCAACAATCCCCGGTTGATGGCAATCTTGCCTCCGGGCAACGCCCACGCGTTGGGCACTGAGCTGTTCAGCACCACAAATTCATAAGGCAGATCGCGCGGGCTTTGCGCTGCCACGCGCTGGCCAACTTCACTGACGTAGGCGCTCAGCTCCGGATCAATATTCCATTGCCCGCCCTGGCTTTGCTGAGTCGGCCGGTAGTTCTCCTGGCCCAGGCTGATTTCCTGGCGCTCGGACACAAAAGTCAGCTCACGGTCCCCCGTCACCGGATTTTCCGCACAGGTCGACAGCGTCAGGGCCAGGGCTGTCACCGTCAGGTGGTGCCATATATTGCTCTGAATGCTTGTCTTGTCAGCCATGAAGGCACTCCTGTGCAATGAACCGGTTTCACGATTGTAATCTTCGTTAGAGTCGGCGGCAATCGCTCTGACCGCCGCGGCGCTGACACGTTCTGTTGCAGAACCACGCTTTCTCGTGCGTAACAAACGCGGTAATATCTCGGTCTGTCCTAATAACACCGTCTTTATAATTAGAAAAATCCCCGGAATAAATCACCATCTTTGCCCACGAAAGAGGAGAATCCGCTTGATCAGATTCCTGCTGCTCATTTTACTACCCATTTTCGCGTCTGTCGGTGCGCAAGCGCAGACAGCGTCCGCCGAACGTGGTGCCACCCTGTTTCAATCCGAATGTGCCCGCTGTCACGTGCAGGCTGATATTGAAATGCGCATCAGCAACGATTGGCTGGGGCGACCCGCCAATGAACTTCACAGCCAGATCATGGCCACCATGCCGGCGGAGACGCCCGGATCACTGAGCCCGGATCAATACCTGGACCTGACTGCCTACGTGCTGCAGCTTGCCAACGCCACGCAGACAGGTATCGGCATGAGCCTGCCACAGCTGGCGGCGCTGACCATCGAGGGCGCAGAAGCCGGTGCCGGACCCGATTATTATCCCTGGACCAGCATGAATGGCGGGCTCAATTCCAATCGTTATTCACCGCTCGAACAGATCAATGCCGACAACGTCAATGAGCTTCAGATTGCCTGGACCTGGAACGGCGCCAATTACGGCCCGCGCCCGGAAGGTCTGAATGTGACCTCCCCAATCATGGCCAACGGTGTGCTGTATGCCACGGTCGGCACTACCCGTAACGTCGTCGCTATCGACGCCGGTACCGGCCAGACGCTGTGGATGTGGCGCCCGCAGGAAGGCGAGCGTTTTGAAGAATCACCGCGCAAGAACTCCGGCAAGGGTGTTGCTTACTGGACCGATGGCGAACAGGAAACCATATTTGTGGTGACACCTGGCTATTATCTGGTAGCGCTGGATGCGCGCGACGGGCGTATGCTCGAGTCATTCGGCACCGGTGGCACACTGGACCTGATGGACGGCATGCGTTTTTCTGAAGTCCGCGATGACCGCGACATCACACTCACCTTCCCGCCGACCGTAATCGAGGACGTGCTGGTGGTTGGCGCTGCCCACCAGGTCAGCATGCGTCCCCCTACTGCGGATAACGTCAAGGGCGACGTTCGGGCCTTTGATATCCGCACCGGCGAGCTGTTGTGGACACATCGCAATATCCCGCGTAAAGGCGAAGAAGGTTATGAAACCTGGCTTGACGGATCGGCTCAGCACACTGGCAACGGTGGCGTGTGGACGGCGATGTCGGCCGACCCCGAACTGGGTCTGGTTTACCTGCCGGTAGAGTCCGGCACCGGTGACCGTTATGGCGGTGACCGTCCGGGCAGAAACCTGTTCACCGGCTCTGTGGTCGCTGTTGACTACCGCACCGGTGAGCGTCAATGGTATTTCCAGCACCTGCGCCACGATATCTGGGACTATGACACCCCCTCCGCGCCCGTACTGGCTGATCTGCCTGATGGCCGCAAGGTGCTGGTGCAGATGACCAAGCAGTCCTTTGCTTATGTGCTGGACCGCGAAACCGGTGAACCCATCTGGGAAATGCAGGAGCGGGCGGTACCGCAGACCGACGTTCCCGGCGAGTGGACTTCACCAACACAGTTGTTCCCGACCAAACCACCAGCCTACGACCGTCAGGGTATCAGCGATGATGATCTGGTGAACTTCACACCGGAGATCCTTGCCCGGGCCAGACAGGCCGTCAAACCCTATCGTATGGGGCCGTTATTCCAGCCGGCGTCACTGGCGAATGCGGAGGATGGCACCATCGGTACACTCAGCCTGCCCGGCACGCTGGGCGGTTCCAACTGGGAAGGTGCAGCCTATGATCCGGACACAGGCATGTTATACATCCCGTCGCGTACCGATGTTGCAGTGCTGTCGTTGGTACCGGGCGCCGAGTTCTCAGCGGTCGACTGGATCCAGGGCCCGGCGCGGACGCCCAATGTGGATGGCATTCCGATCGTGCAGCCACCGTGGGGCCGTATCACCGCGCTCGACCTGACAACCGGCGAGATGGCCTGGTGGATAGCCAATGCGGACACACCGGACCGTATTGCCAATCACCCGCTGCTGAAAGGCGTTGATCTGGAGCGCACGGGCATTCCGACGCGCGCTGGCCTGCTGGCAACCAAAACCCTGTTGTTTGCCGGAGAAGGTCAGGGCGGCAATCCGATCTTCCGTGCCCACGACAAGAGCAGTGGCGAGATCCTAGCTGAAATCGATCTGCCAGCTTCGCAAACAGGCTTGCCAATGACTTACGCCCACCAGGGCAAACAGTACATCGTCATGTCTGTCAGTGGTGATGGGCCGGCGCAGTTTGTTGCGTTGACACTGCCCAATTAAAAACCTGATCCACCCGGAGACCTTGGCCAGCAAGGCCTGACGACAAAAACGGCGCCCATTGACGGCGCCGTTTTTTTTGTGCTGAACAAATGCAAACCCGCCGGTTTAGACAACAGGGAGCTATTTTGATATACTTATCACGTTCTCAATATTCATAGATAAAAACTATAAAGAACTGATATTGTCGAACACATGTATCAATGTCAGCTTACATCATCTTTTCATTAACAAAGGGAAACAAACTGTTTGTTATGACTACTTTTCAAGAAGCGCCAGCGCTTCAAGAAAGACCCGACCCCCGACAAGACATTCAATTACGCACCCCCAAATCGGAAGACGGTGCGCCTGTCCATAATCTGATTCGCAAAAGCGCGTTTCTGGACGATAACTCCCTGTACTGCTATCTGGCCATCTGCACGCATTTCTCGCAGACCAGTATTGTTGCCACCATGGGCGAAGATATCGTTGGCCTTGTGACGGCATACATTCCACCAGAGCAGCCGGACACCTTGTTTGTCTGGCAGGTAGCCGTTGACACGGTTGCTCAGAAGCAGGGACTGGCCGGCCGCATGCTGAACGCCATACTGGCATCCGACGCAAGCAAAGCCGTTCGATTTGTGGAAACCACTGTGACCAGCGACAACGCCGCTTCGCGAGCGATGTTTGCTTCCCTGGCCCGACGCAATAATTGCAGCATTGAAGAATCTGTCATGTTTGACAGGCAGACTCATTTTCTCAATCTGCACGACACAGAATACAAGTTGAGAATTGGACCTCTTGGCAAAGACAGCCCCAAAGGAGAACAAAAATGACAAACATCTTTAAAGACATCGAATCTGAAGTACAAAGTTACGCGCGTGCCTTTCCGGTCATTTTTGACAAAGCTCAGGGCGCGTATCTATATGACACAGACGGCAACGCCTATCTGGATTTTCTTGCCGGAGCAGGCACGCTGAACTATGGTCACAACAACCCGGTACTGAAAAAGGCACTGCTCGAATACATTGAGCGTGACGGTATTGCACACGGCCTGGACATGCACACGAGTGCCAAGGAAGAGTTCCTGACCAATCTCAATGAGCTGATCTTCAAGCCGCGCGACATGAACTACATGGTTCAGTTCACCGGCCCGACTGGTACCAACGCCGTAGAAGCTGCGCTGAAGATTGCCCGCAACGTGACCGGCCGTCACAACATCGTCGCCTTTACCAACGGCTTCCACGGGGTATCCCTGGGCGCCATGGCAGCGACCGGTAACTCACATCACCGCGATGCTTCAGGCATTCCGCTGGGCGGCGTGACACACTTGCCATACTCGAATTACATGGGCGAAGAGCTGGACACCGTGAAGTTCTTCGAAAACCTGCTGGAAGATTCATCCAGCGGTCTGGACAAGCCTGCTGCTGTTATCCTGGAAACTATCCAGGGTGAAGGTGGTTTGAACGTGGCCAGCAACGATTGGCTGCGCGCCATCGAGAAGTTGTGCCGCAAGCACGACATTATCCTGATCGCCGACGATATCCAGGCCGGTTGTGGTCGTTCGGGACGTTTCTTCAGCTTTGAAGAGTCGGGCATCAAGCCCGACCTTATTACGCTGTCGAAATCGCTGAGCGGTTATGGTCTGCCCTTCGCGGTCACACTGATTAAACCAGAGCTGGACACATGGAAGCCCGGTGAGCACAACGGTACCTTCCGCGGCAACAACCATGCTTTTGTAACGGCGAATGCTGCACTTAAAGAATTCTGGTCAGACGACAAATTCCAGACCGACGTGCAAAAGAAAATCGCGCACCTGACCATGCGCCTGAAGAAAATCGCGGGCAAGTACGACAGGAAGCTGGTCAAGGCCAAGGGCCGTGGCTTCATGCAGGGCCTTGAGTGTCGAGATGGCGAGTTGGCAGGCAAGATCTGCAAATACGCTTTCACCAAGAACCTCGTCATTGAAACCAGTGGCGCCGACAGTCAGGTCGTGAAGTGCCTGTGTCCTTTGATCATCACCATGGAAGAGCTGGACAAAGGTCTCGATATACTGGAAGAAGCTGTGGCACATACTTTCCAGAAAGAGCTCAGCATAGCGTCCTGAGACGCCGACTGATCATTTAGATCAGACATTTACCGAAGCTAGAAGGAGACAGCATGATAGTCAGACAGTTACAGGAATGTGAACAGAGCGATCGAAGCGTAAAGTCGAAAACCTGGCAGAGTGTGCGCATGTTGCTGGCAGACGACAACATGGGTTTCTCGTTTCATATCACCACCATTTTCGCTGACACTGAAACCCACATGCATTACAAGAACCACCTCGAGTCGGTGTACTGCATTTCCGGGAAAGGTGAAATCAAGGATTTGGCTACTGGGCAGACTCACGCGATAACGCCTGGCACTCTGTACGTGCTGGACAAGCATGACAAGCATATCCTTTATGCACATGAAGAATTGAGCTTGGCCTGTGTCTTCAACCCACCGGTAACCGGTCGCGAAGTACATGATGCCGATGGGGCCTACCCCGCGTCATCCTGATCGCGTTATCGAACAAAAAAGCCCGCCCCTGATATATCAGGGGCGGGCTTTTTTGTGTCTGCCTAATGCGCGTGGCCGAAGTGTTCTGGTCAACTAGATCCGGACACAGACTAGAATGCGGTAAGGCCAGTTACGGGAATGATACTGGAAACCAGAATCAGGTACGCCAGATTGAAGAACAATAGCCCATAGTGCACGGTACGATTGTGCGTAAACAATAACCAGATGACCGAAAAACTGACCAGCACGGTACCCAGTGTGCGTCGCTCCCAGGTGTCGGCAAAGTCAGGCAGAAGCGGGTCTGACGCCCGTGACAGCACCAGAAAGATGATCACCATGCAGAAAAACCAGTTCTTGGTCTGAAAGTAGTGCACCTCCAGATCCATCTTCTGGTAATAGCGCAGCTCCGGGGTCAATACAAAGGTCAACAACACCATCATGATGGGCGCCGCCAGGAACAACACCATTGGCGCAACCTTGGTAAAATTGTAAGCCTGATATTCCCAGAAGCCCAGGTAATGGTAGGTAATGATGATCAGCAACCAGACTGACCAGCCGGCCAGCAGCCAGGGATGGCTGACGCGGTGCCGGGCGCGGATAATCTTGCCCCAGCCCATCAGCAGCTCCGCCATGGCAAAGGCAACCACAACCGAGACGAACATCATGATGAACTCGAATTTGGACAAGCGAGTTACTCCTGATCTTTCTCCGCAAGAAAGCTGGACAATGCCTGTTTGTTCAACACTTCGGCGTTGTCCCGATAAACAATCTGTTCCAGCAGCTCTGCCAGAGACTTTTTGAAATCATCGGGATGCAGATAAGCGGCAACGTGACCATCGTCCGGTTCCAGTGCCCGCTGCTTGAGGTCATCACGATGATCTTCGCTGATGATAATTACCGGTGACGGGTCGCGCAACGGGCTCTTGCGCTCTATGGCCCGCAACCGATACAGGAACTGATCACGTGGTTTTTTATGGCTGTTCCAGCCAGTAATAATGCAGGCCAGCTTGTTGGTCAGCCAGCCAAAGCCACGATCATACTGGTGTACAGCATCCATGGCATTGGCTTCATTATAGGTATTGATGCTGGTGTATTTACCGGTAATACCGATTTCTGCAGCCACGTCGTCTACCAGACGATTATCAATGTCGTAAATAAGGATAACAGGTTTAAAACGCATTCCGTGCCCTCAGGCTTTTCGTTATTCTTTTGTGATCGCGTGTTTAATCAAAACACTGGCCGAGACCGGCTCACGTGTTGTTCGGGTGCGATTGGCTGGCACCGAGGTATCTTCATAGCCAAACGCCAGCCCGAACAGTATACGGGTTTCATCGCCCAGGCCAAAGGCATCACGCACCAGCTCCGGATAGTTGCGCATGGTACCCATCGGGCAGCTGTGCACGCCATTGGCCACCATCGCCAGCATCAGATTCTGCGCATACATGCCGACATCAATCGCCACGGTAGTGCCAAAGGCCCTGTCCATGCCAATAAATGCCATGTAAGGCGCATCAAAAAATTCAAAATTGCGCAGAACTGCCCGCTCGCGACCTTCCCGGTCGTGGCGTTCAATGCCCATTTGCGAATACAACGCAACCGCACACTCCACCTGTCGTTTGCGATATTCACCGTCAAAGTCGCCGCGGTATTCATAGTCCGGGTTGGCCGGTTCGCGGGCAATGACGCGACGCTGCATTTCGGCGCTGAGCTGATCACGCAGATCGCCGGTGGCGACAAACACCTTCCACGGCTGCACGTTGCAGTTGGACGGCGCCAACTGCGCCAGTGCAAAAATCCGGGTCAGCACCTCGTCGGGAATGGCATCGGGCAGGTAACCACGAACCGAGCGGCGCTGATGGATCGCATCGTGAAGCGTCATGCCAGCCATCAGCTTAACAACTGTCCGCCGTCAACATCGACGGTCGTCCCGGTGGCATACCCATTCAGCATCAGGTACACCAGAGCGCTGGCGACCTCTTCCGGGCGGCCGATACGGCGCACCAGTTGCCCCTGGGTCATGGCGGCGACGCGCTCTGACTTGTCGGCGCCCATCCAGTCAAACAGCGCAGTGTCAACAATACCAGGCGACACAACATTGACCCGGACAGGGCTCAGCTCGACTGCCAGGCAGCGCACCATGTTCTCGACAGCGCCGCCGACACAGCTCAGCGCCGACATATTGGGTTTGTAACGTCGCGCCGGCGCGCCGCTGACAAAGGTGATGCTGCCATCTTTGGCGACAAATGGTGCGCCCAGGCGGGCGACTTTGGCGTAACCCCACAGCTTGCCGAAGGCGGCCTGGAACTGCTCTTCGGTCTGCTCTATAAATGGCTTTAGCGTGCGCGTGCCGCCGGTGGCTGCTGACACCAGATGATCAATGTGGCCTATTTCCGTGAACAGACGCGTCATGGCTGCATCATCGTGGGTATCCAGTTGCACCAACTCCACCTTGCCGTCGGTGGCTTCGCGTGCTTTATCCATGTGTTCGGCCGACCGTCCACATGCCCAGACTTTACCGCCCAGTTTGCTGGCCGCCATCGCGGTGGCCAGACCAATGCCCGATGTACCACCGATAACCACGACGTTTTTCCCATCCAGCACAGTCTCTGGTGCCTGCATAAAACCTCTCCAACTTGATTTGCGAATGGCGCGATATTAGCACAAATGCGATCAGACCTGCCTCCGTGCCTGACACAGTGTCAAAAACCGTGAAGCAACGCACATCTTTAACCCGTTTGGGCAGTTGCCAAGTGCCGGAGAACAAGGATAATACACAGCGTCAGTTGTATGCCTGAATGCATTCACAAATTGCCCCGGCAATTGACAGCATGCAGGCGTTGAAACACTCATGAGGCTCTTCCTATGCACCATTCAATTATCCGGTCTATTTTTAAATACCGTCGTCTGCCGATGCTCTGCGCATTGCCGCTGATACTTGCGGCCTGCGGCAACAGCTGGGTGCAGGTTACCCCTGAAGGCGAGCGCGTCAGCCTGGCCACGGCCGCTGAAATAAACAATTGCCGCCGTATTGGTGCCGCCAACGTTAATGCGCTGGACAGCATCGGGTTTGTCAATCGCGGCGCCAACCGGCTGCAGGACGAGCTGGTCAACCTGGCCCGCAACGAGGCCGGCGAAGCCGGTGGCAACCGCGTGGTACCGGAGTCGACCATAAATGAAGGCCGTCAGACCTTCGGCATCTATCAGTGCTGAAAAGAACCACCACGGCCAGGCACTAACTTTCAATCAATAACAATAATTCAGTCCTTGTGTTAAGCGGTAACAGGACGTACTTGGAGTCACCCCGATGGAGAATGGGCTTCTGGTGCTGAGCCGCTTTTTTGCCAGCGCACCCGCCACCATGGTCAGGCACAGAACACTGGTGTGCCTGTTACTGCTCGCCGGCACCCTGCTCAGCGTTTACAGTATCGTCACGCGTACCAGCCTGGACATGAGCATTGACAGCTTCCTGGATCAAAGCGATCCGGCCATTGAGGCTTTGAATTCGTTCCGGACCCAGTTCGGCAGCGACGACTCCGTGTTTCTGGTCTACGAAGCTCGCGATGGCGACGTGTTCTCTGCGCCTTCATTGCGAGCGGTCAGCGAACTGACGGAAAAGCTGCGTAACTGGCGCGACCTGGACGCCGGGAACTACAGTGCTGACCTGAATGAACTCGATCAGATACGGCGCGTGCAATCCATCACCACCCTGCGGGTGCAGCGTGTCGAGGGCGATACCCTGCGCTCTGACAGCCTGGTCCCTGACCCGATTCCCGTCGAACCGGCGGCGCTGGCCGCGATACGCGATGAGGCGATGGCCGAGGAAGACTTCAGGCTGGCCTTCTATTCGGCCGACGGTCGCTTCGGCGCCCTCATGATACAGACCACATTCGGCGCCACTCCGGTGGAAGGTTTCGAGCCCGCCGTCAACGCTGACGATGTCACGCTGGGCGACTTTTTCAGTGATTTTGACAGCGCTGCGTCCGGCGATGGCAGCTTTGATCTGTATTATGATGAAAGCGCTACAGTGCAGGACATTCCGTTCCAGACCGTCGACATGATCGAGTACCAGCGCTTTTATGCTGCACTGAGCCAGGTTTTTGCCGACGTTGACGACACTTTGGCGTTTTATCCTGTCGGCAATCCACCCTTGATGGCCTGGGTGTATGAGGTGCTGCAGCAGTTTGCCTGGCTGGCAGTGGGCATGGTCGCCATTTTTGTGTTTCTGTTGCGAACCCTGTTCCGGTCATTCAGCGCCGTGGCGTGGTCGATTCTGACCATCGCCCTCAGCCTGATCTGGACCTGGGGCATTACCGTCGCCCTGGGTGTCACGCTGTCGACCATGATCTCACTGACCGTGCTGCTGGTCTTTGCCGTCGGTATTGCCGACTGCGTGCATGTCCTGAGCGCCTATTTTGTCTATCGTCAGCAGGGCCGCGGGCATGAGGAGGCGCTGACCGGCGCCTACGGCAAAACCGGCCTCGCCATCATGGTCACCACCATCACCACCATGACCGGCGTGCTGGCACTGACCACATCCGGTCTGGTCCCTATCCGGGTGTTCGGCGCCATGTCCGCGCTCGGCGTGTTCATGGCATTCTTTTTTACGTTGACGCTGTTGCCCATCATGCTCAGCATCTGGCACCCCGGCGCCACTCAGGAAAAGTCAGAGGTGAAACACCCTCTCTCACTGGCGGCTTTCTGGCAACGCTGCACCTGGCCGGCGCGGGGTGCCATTGTTGCCGTTGCGCTGGCAGCCCTGGCATGGGTGGCTGGTGTTGTATTGGCGCTTTACATTGCCCTGATCGGCGTGCTGGCACTGGCAGTGCTGCGCTGGCAGGACGCACTGCTTGCCGCCTGCCCGCCGCTGGTCGCCTCGCGCCCGCGCACTATCCTGTTGGTGTTCGGCGCGGTGTTTGCTGCCTCCCTGTACGGCACCAGCCAGGTGCAGATAGACAGCAATGTATCTGAACTGGCACGCCAGGACAGCGCTCCGCGCATCGCCTATAACATGGTCGATGAGCACATGGCCGGCGCGCAAAGCATTTCCATCATGATTGACAGCGGTACCAGCGACGGACTGATGGAGCCCGCGCTACTCAGAGCCATGGAACAACTGCAAACGCGCATCGTTAACCGGTACCCGGACGAAGTTTCGCGCACCTATTCACTGGCCAATATCGTCAAGGACACCAACCGGGTGATGAATCAGGACAATCCCGATTTCGACCGTATTCCGGATTCAGCAATCACCGTGTCGCAGCTCATGTACCTGTTCAACAGTGCCAATCCGGAAGAACGGCGCAGCCTGGTGTCGGACGACTTCAGTCGCAGCCATATCACCATCAATGCCTACAACGCCGGCTCCTACCAGTACCAAGTGTTCTTTGACGAACTGGGCGCCGAGATAGACGCCGTGTTCACGCCGCTGCAGGCGCAGTTCCCGGACCTGGAAGTGACTGTCACCGGTTCGGTTCCGCTGATGATGCGCGCCATGGATGAGATTGCTCAGTCGCAATACAGCAGCTTCCTGCTCGCGCTGGCCGTCATCAGTGTGATCATGATACTGACGCTGGGTTCGGTACAGGCCGGTCTGATATCCATTGTACCCAACCTGATCCCGGCCCTGCTCGCCTTTGGCCTGATGGGATTGCTGGATATCCCGCTGGATACTGACACCCTGCTGATTGCGCCGGTGATTATCGGAATCGCGGTAGATGACACAATCCACTTCATGACACACTATCGCGTCGAACTGGTGCGTACACGCAACATGCAGCAGGCATTGGACAGTACAGTTCATGACGTTGGTCGTGCGGTCTTGTTCACCACCATGATACTGGGCCTGGGATTTGCTATTCTTGGTTTCTCGGAGTATCTGGGCATGGCCAAAATCGGCATTTTCGGAGCACTGGCAATTTTCGTCGCCTTGTTGTGTGACCTGCTGCTTCTGCCGGCACTGCTGATGAAGCTCAAGCCACGCTTCGGGCTGAAAGGTCCGATTCAGGAATTTGGTGTCATTGCCAGCAGTGACGACCGATACACCAGCAATCACGCCGGAGACAATGCATGAGATTGACACTAAGCGGCCTGCTCGTTGCCGCCGCCCTGACCGCTACAGCGCTCACCGTTCACGCACAAACTGAGTCAGAACTCAGCGGCCGGGAAATTCTCGAGCGTGTGGAAGACAACCAGCGCGCAGTATCGGACGCCGCCTTCAACCGTATCCAGCTTTCCAGTTGCCGCTTCGGGCTGCAGAACAATCAGATCACTTGCGCCGAACGCCCTCGCGTCAAGGCACTGGAATCAGTCAGCATCAATACCGGTGCCGACAACCGCGACACCCAGTCGATTTCCATTGTGCTGGAACCGGCAGCCGAGCGCGGCATCGGCATGCTGAGCTATGCCTACGACGACCCCGAGCGGGACAACGAAACCTGGCTCTACCTGTCTGCGCTGGGCCAGGTAAAACGTATTGCCAGCGGCAACTCTGACGATGATTCCGAATCTGCTTCGCTGTTTGGTTCCGAGTTCACTACCGAAGACCAGGACACCGGCAAACTGGAAGAGTACGAAATCAATATCCTGGAAGAGAGTACTGAATCGGGTCGCCCGGTCTGGGTCATTGACACCATACCCACCGAGGAGCGTGCCCGTAAAACCCGTTATGCCCGCACCGTACAATACATCGACAAAGAGCGCTTCGTGGTGCTGCGCGCTGACATGTATGACCGTCAGGGTCGAGAAGTCAAACGCCTGATGGCATCACGTATTGAACAGGTCGACGGGGTGTGGACTGCGCGCTCCCTGACCATGATGAACCTGGTGGCGAACCGCCTGTCCAACATGGCTATTCTGGAAATCAACACCGGCATCGACGTGCCGGAGACCTTTCTGACGCCACGCACACTGACCGATGTCGCCTTCCGTGAAGCCGAGCTCAGCCGCATTCGTGCGCAGGTAGACTAATGCCCGACCGAGTGACAACGCTGGTGACCGGACTGTTGCCGACGACTCTTGAGTGCAGACTTCGACGCCGACTGATCTGTTGCCTGTTAGCGCTGCTGCCACCCACCAGCCTGTCGGCCCAGAACAGTGATGCCGGTGAGTTCCCGGACGCCGTTGAGTTTGATGCCGGCGCTTTTGACAATGCCGCATTTGATGACAGCATGTTTGATGGGGCCGATCTGTTTGACACTGCTACCGAAGCTCCACGCAACTTCCGCTTCCAGCTCAGCCAGCAAACCGTTACGCATCTGAGCAAACATCGCTATTCGACACCCGCCGGCACCACAGACACCCAGCATCGTGGCCTGGAGAACAACCGCCTGGGCCTGAACATTCGTTATCAAAACCCGTTTGCTGCCGGCTGGCTGCTGCAGAGCAGTGCCCAATTGCGTGCCTATCTGCCCGGCGATTATGAACATGACAACCCGGGCCGCGATGGCTGGGAATGGCGGCTGAATGAGCTGTTTCTGCAACGCAGCGGCGCGCAGAACAGTTTCTCCTTCGGCAGGCAGACCATCGTCTGGGGCGAAACCATCGGCATGTCGGTATTGGATGTCATCAATACCACAGAGTATCGTGATCTGACCATCATCGACATTGAAGATGCCCGCCTCAACCAGTGGCTGGCGGTGTGGGATCACTTCAGTGACAGCGGCAGCTGGTCCAGTTTTATCAACCTGTATCCGGAATTCGATCCGGTACCGGTCACCGGCAGCCCGCTGTTTCCTGAACCGGCGCAGATGAACGGCCGGCCATTACGCCTTGGCAGTTATGATGGGAAGCGGGATCTGTTTGAGGCCGGCACCCGCTGGAACCGGACGTTGATCGGCAGCGACATAGCCGTGATGGCGGCACGTCTATACGAAAACGCCCTGCGCTACACCCTGCCCACAGACGGGTCCAACCGGACGCGGCCGCACATCAATGACTTTATCCTGCTGGGATTCAGCGCCAACCGTGCCATTGATCGCCTGTTGCTAACTCTGGATGTCGCCTATAGCCACGGCCTGCTAACGGATGTCCTGAACCTGGTCGCAGATAGCGATGACAGTGCTCTATGGCTACCCGGGTTCGACACACAAAACCGGATCAGTATGGCGGCGGGTTTTGAGTACGGCATTTCGGCGACGCAACAGGTCAGCCTGGGCGTGCAGGCACAACGGTTCATCGGGTTACCATCCGACTCGGCATCCACCCTATGGCGGCAGCGCGAAACCGAAGGCAATGCTCTGCTGCGCTACAGCCAGAGCCTGCGCAATGAAGAATTGATGTTGTCGGCGACAGCGCAGGCTGCGCTGGACGGGGATGAAGTGTTGCTGAATCTGACGGCCGACTACCGTTTAAGCGACACCTGGGAAGTCGCGGGCCAGATCATACTGACCCACGCAGCCAGTGACAGTGCATTGTTTTTTCTGGAACGCGATGTTCGTGCGGGCCTGACATTGAGCTGGTCGTTCTAGGCAGCACACCCGCTCAACCCAGGACCTCGCATCAAGCGCTGGCAGCATTGTCGCGGCTCTTGCCCGTAGACTCGAAAATCTCCCGGTCGAACTCATCTTCCCAGTTCGCCACAGTGGTCGCTACCGACAGATCCCCGGTGATATTGACACTGGTTCTGAGCATGTCCAGCGGGCGGTCAAATGGCAACACAAAGCCGACCACCACTGCTATTTGCTCCGGGCTCAGACCGATGGTTCCCATCACTGCGGCCATCAGGAAAACTGACGCACCCGGCACGGCAGCCGTGCCGATGGAGACCATGGTTGTGGTCGCTGCCACCAGCAGATAGTCGATGAAACCCAGTTCAACACCAAACACCTGAGCGGCAAAAACGGACACCACGCCCACGTAGATCGCAGAGCCGTCCATGTTGATGGTCGCACCCAATGGCAGTACCGTTGACGCCACCGCAGGCTTGATGCCCAGATTCTCTTCTGCCGAGGTCAGGGTGACGGGCAGTGTTGCCATGCTGGATGAAGTTGAAAACGCCACCAACATGGCATTCTTGGCACCCTTGAAAAACTTCACCGGTGACAAACCGAGCACAAATTTCATGATACTGCTGTGCACAACCACCGTGTGGAAGATCAGGGCCAGTATCACTGTTGAAGCCAGCGCGATCACATCAAGCAAGGCTGATACACCCTGTGTGCCAGCCACCCAGGCGATCAGTGCAAACACACCAAACGGCGCAAACTCCATGACCCAATGCGTCAGCTTGAGCATGACCTCGGCACCTGCGTCCATGATGTCGGCCATGGGCTGTGCCTTCTTACCAACGACCAGAATACCCATACCAAATATCAGGGCAAAAAAGATGATTGCCAGCACATTGCCCTCAGCCAGGGCCGCCACCGGATTGGTCGGCACGATCGACATCATGCGTTCGCCAATGGGGATGGGGTCCTGCAAGGCGCCAGGTGTTGCACCCGAAAGGTCGACGCCGATCCCTGGTTGAATAATGGCCGCCATGGTCAGACCGATAATAATGGCGATCAGGGTTGTGCCCATGTAAATCGCCAGCGTTTTGATGCCCAGCGACCCCAGTTTATGCGGATCCCCCATGGCCACGATGCCAGCGACAATGGTAATGAAGATCAGCGGCACCACCACCATCTGAATCAGACGGATAAACAGATCACCGATCCAGCGAATGGATTGTGCACCCTCGCCCCAGATGGCACCCACGATCACGCCCAGAATCAACGCCAGCACGATCCGTTTCCATAAAGGTGTCGTAAACCACTTCTGAGTGATCGTGTTTGATGAACTCGTCACTATCGTCATCCTCTTTTCTGATTTTTTGTCTTTAGGTACCGATTCGGGACAGACTATCTAAAACCTTGACGAAGTGCCAATTATTTCCATTTATGCGACAATGCCGCCTCTTCGGCGCACAGCAGGCAGGACTTCATGACAGACTGGGTCAAAGGCGTGGTGGTGGCCAACACGCACTGGACGAACAACCTTTTTTCGCTGCAAATCCGGGCAGACATTGCTCCTTTCGAGGCTGGCCAATACACCAGCCTGGCACTGGACGTGGATGGCGAGCGCGTCGCGCAACCCTATTCAATTCTCAGCGCGCCAGGTGAGCAACCGCTGGAGTTTTTCTTCTATACCCAGCTCGAAGGTGATCTGTCACGGGCCTTGTCGCGCAAAATTGCAGGCGAATCGGTCTGGGTCCAGTTTCAGCCCGCCGGCACCTTGACGCTGGCAGGCATCAGCACGCCCGGCAAAACCCTGTGCCTGATGGCAACCGGGACCGGCGTCGCGCCTTTTATCTCCATGTTAAAAACCGATCAGCCCTGGCAACTGTTTGATCACGTTGTACTGGTATACGCGGCCCGGATCTGGGACGACTTTCGCTACCGGGAGCTGTTCCAGACTTTGCAGCAACGCTTCCCGGACCGATTCACCCTGCTGCCGTTTATCAGCCGCGAACAACGCGCAGGCACTCTGCAAGGTCACATCCCGGACAAACTGCGCAGTGGCGAGCTCGAGCAGCGGCTTGGTCGTCAACTCGACCCCGAGAGCAGCCATATAATGCTGTGCGGCAATCCCGGCATGGTGAAGGACGCCGTCGCCGAATTGCAAAACCGTGGCTTCCGCGACAATCGACCCGGACAACCAGGTCAACTGAGCTACGAAAGTTACTGGTAAACATACGGGTCTGGATTTCTGTACGAATTCCTATACATTAGGGAGTTGCCGCAGTTTTATCCGGAGAGTTTTACCATGTTCAATTCAGCGATAGCCCAATTCCGCCACCTGTATCGACTCCCTCCAATCGGAGTTGGCGCCCTTTTCCTGGCACTGGTCGCGTGCTCACCGGATGCCCCGGCGCCGGCAAATGGCGGCGAAACAGCCCTGAGCGCAGAAACAGCCATGAGTGCCGAAAACGCACCCCCCTATACCCTGGTCCATCCGCCCCAGCCCGGTGACTCGCTGGACGCTCACATCTACGAACTGGACAACGGCCTGCAGGTCTACCTTACCCGCAATCCGCAGGAACCGCGCTTCTACGCTGAAATCGCGGTACGCGCCGGCAGCAAACAGGATCCGGCTGATGCGACCGGACTGGCGCACTATCTTGAACACCTGTTGTTCAAGGGCAACCAATCACTGGGCACCCTGGACTATAGCGCCGAACAACCCTATCTGGAGCAGATTGAGGCGCTGTACGAGCAACACTTCAGCGAGACGGATGAACAGCGCCGCGCCGAGATCTATGCCGAGATCAATCGCCTGTCACAGCAGGCTGCGATGTACGCCGTACCCAACGAAATCAGCACCGTCTACAGCAATATGGGCGCCAGCGGCCTGAACGCGCACACCTGGCACGAAGAGACCGTGTACAAAGTGAGCCTGCCCGCCAACCGCCTGCAGCAATGGGCCACGATAGAAGCAGATCGCTTTGTAAATCCAGTGTTCCGGATGTTCCACACCGAGCTGGAAGTGGTGTATGAGGAAAAGAACCGCACGCTGGACAATCGTGACCGCATCTCCTACTACGCGCTGGCTGACCTGCTTTACAAGAACCATCCTTACGGCCAACAGTCCACTATCGGTGACGCCGAACACCTGAAGAACCCATCACTGGTCTACATTCAGGAATATTTCGACACCTGGTATGTGCCCAACAACATGGCGATTTTTATCAGCGGCGATATCGATATAGAAGACACCATTGCCGTCATCAGCGAGGAGTTTTCCGACTGGGAGGCCAAACCACTGCCCGATGAGCAAACCTGGCAGGAAGACCCGATTACCGATATTGAGCGCGTCACCGTCACCTATCCGGGCCAGGAAGAAGTGCAGATGGCATTCCGCACGGTCCCCAATGGCCACCCCGACCAGGAAGCGCTGATGTTGCTGGACATGATTCTGGACAACCGCACCGCCGGGCTGATCAACCTCAATCTGAATCAGCGTCAACGTGTGCAGGCCGCCGGCTCGTCACCCGAATTTCTTAACGACTACGGGTCACAGCGCTTGTGGGGCGTGCCCCGCGACGGACAGACACTGGCAGAAGTCGAAGCCTTACTGCTCGAACAATTGGACATCATCAAACGCGGCGGATTCGAAGACTGGATTCTGCCCGCTATTCTCAATGATTTTCGCCGCATGAACATGCGCGGCCTGGAATCCAACACTGCCCGCGTCGCCGATATGCGCGCCGCATTCCTGTCCGACACAGACTGGAACTACCACATCAACCAAATGCAACGACTGGAATCGGTGACCCGCCAGGACATTATTGATGTCGCCAACCGCTACTTCGATGACAACAGCTACGTGGCTGTTCACCGAGTCGACGGTCCCGCGGTGATCCCCCCGGTAGAGAAGCCGCAGATCGATCCGGTTCAGATTGATCCGAGTCGTCAGTCGCAGTTCGCCGCCAGCATTCTCGCCATGCCGTACGAAGAAATCGAGCCGACTTTTCTGGAAGCCGGTCGTGACTACGAGATTTCCGAGTACGCCGCGGATGTACCGCTATATTATGCCCACAACCCCCTGAACGAATTGTTCACGCTTAACATCAGTATTGATGTGGGTACCGAAGAGAACGATCTGTTGAGCCTGGCCAGCGCCGTGATGGGCAAGGCCGGCACGGAAAACCTGTCAGCAGAAGAACTGCAGAAAGAATGGTACCGCCTGGGCAGTGACTTTGGTCTCAGCAGCAGTGCCAATGAAACCAGCATCGCAATTACGGGTCTGGACTCACAGTTTGGGGCAACGCTGGCGTTGATGCTGGAGCTGATCAGTGACCCGCGCGCCGATGAAGACACTTTTGCCGAACTGAAGGCGACGATACTGGAGGCGCGCCGCAATCAGCGCGAAGATCCGCAGGCGATCAGTCAGGCACTGTACCTGTACAACCGCTATGGCGACGAATCGCCCATGCTGCAGGCGATGAGCAGCGACGCCATACAGGCAGTCGAGCTTGAGGAGTTACTGACACTGATCAGCAGCCTGCAACAATACCAGCATCGCATCAGTTACACCGGATCCATGTCCCTGGAGCAGGTTACTGCGCTGCTGCAGGAACATCATCAGCCCGGTGACGATCTGCTGCCGCCGCCACCCTATGAGTACCGCCGTGCACGCCAGATCGCTGACAACGAGATCTATGTCATTCACCGCGAGACCGCGCAATCACAGGTTCGCCTGGAATTCCCCGACGGCACCTACGAAGAAGACCTGGTGGTACCCGCATCGGTGTACAACAGCTACTTCGGCTCCAGCATGTCCAGTGTGGTATTCCAGGAGTTGCGCGAAGCACGTGCCCTGGCCTACTCTGCGGCAGCGAACTACTCTCAGGGTGGCCGTCCCGAGGTGCAAACCATGGTACTGGGCGCCATCGGCTCGCAAAATGACAAAGCTGTCGAAGCCACCGCCGCCTTTGTTGATCTGTTTGACAATATGCCGCGCTCCAGCGACCGCTTTGAGGACGCTGTGAATGCCCAGATCAATCGATATCGCACCTCCACCATCGGGTTTCGCCAGATTCCCGGCACCGTGTATGCCTGGCAGCAACTCGGTCTGAACGGGGATCCGCGTCAACAGCGCTTTGCCCAATTACAGGAAATGACTCTGGAGGATCTGCTGCAGTTCCAGCAGACACAGGTTGCCGACCGCGCCAAGCTGATTTCGATAGTGGGCGACACCAGTCGCATCAACATGGAGGCGCTGGCGGAACTGGGCAGCATTCGCGAACTGACCGTTGACGACGTTTTCGTGGAGTAAGCAGATGGCGCGTGCGGGCGTGGAATCGCCAGAATCCGTGTTGTCTATCGCTGCGCTGGAGAAACGCTACGGTACCACCGCTGTGCTGTCACAATTGAATCTCAGCGTGGCGCGTGGCGCCATTCACGGGCTGGTTGGACTCAATGGCTCGGGCAAAACCACCACGCTGGAATGCGTGCTGGGCATGCAGCGCTTTCAATCGGGCGACCTGCAGGTGCTGGGTCGGCCCCCGTCCAGGCTCTGGCAGGGACGCGGCGATGTGGTTGGCATTTTCGACGCCCCCAGCCTGCATCCGGCATTGACCGTACGCCAGGTACTGGAACATGCCCGCATTGTTTGCGCGCGGCCGGTGCGCAGCCCGGCCGAGGTCGAGGCCATGCTGGGTATCACTCAATACAGTCACTATAAAATAAGACAATTGTCACTCGGTAACCGGCGGCGGGCATCCATTGCCCACGCACTTATCGGGCAGCCTGAGTTCATTATTCTTGACGAACCGTTTAACGGCCTGGATGCCGGCGGCGTCGACGATGTGCTGGCGTTGATTAAACAGCTGAACCACCAGCATGGCACCACTTTTCTTCTGTCCAGCCATCAGTTGGCTTATCTGGAAAGTGTCTGCACACACCTGGCCATTCTGCACCGGGGCCGCATTGAATTGACAGGCAGTGTCGACACTTTATTTAAAGATCGGCTGGCACGCCTGGATGTGCGCTGTGACCAGGCGGACAAAGCCTGTTCCCTGCTTGCTGACATAAACGGCGTCAGCGCCGTCACCCGCGATGTCGATGCCACTGGCACGGTGCTCAGCATGACCCTGGACAATATCGACGCCGCTGCCATCAACAGTGTGCTGGTCCTGGCCGGCATCTCCGTGTCCGGGCTGGAGATGCGACGACCAAGCCTGGCCCGGCTTTTCCACGACGTGGTGGAGGCGCATTGATGGACGGTTTTGTCATCGCCCTGCGGGCTGAACTTTATGTCGCTTTACGCAGCAGTTCGACACGCCTGGTGGTCTTGCTGCCGGCTCTTATCAGTGCCCTGCAGTTGCTGCTGGTGAGTTTCCGCAGCGCCGGCGAACAGGCACGTGATGCATTGTCGGGTCAGGGTTTTGGCCAGGGCACTGCTGAAGGCGCCGACGCCTGGGGCGCGCTGGTGGATGCGATATCCACAGGACTGACGTTGACAGGGCTGACACTGGTGGCCTACGCCGCCTGGAGTTTTGCCGGCGACAAAGACAGCGGCGCGCTGCGGCACTTATTGATTCGTCGCGTGAGCCGGCGGGCGCTGGTGGCGGCCAAGCTGGTGAATGCCCATATCATGGGTCTGATATCCGTGGTGCTGATGCTGGCAGTGGCATTGCTGGTCGGCAACGGCCTGTGGGATTTTGGCCCCGTGGTGGAAGATGGTTACGAGCTGATCGGGACTGCCGAGATCCATGCCGAGATCCGCCTGGGGCTGGTGCTGGCGCTGATCCCGCTGCCGGCCGCCATTGCCCTGGGCATGCTGATTTCAGTCAGCACCCAGAACGCTACTCAGGCGATAACGGCAGCACTTGGGTTGACACTGGCGCTCGATATTTTCAAAGGCCTGATGGGTGATTTTTCCGACTACCTGTACGTCAACTACCAGTCATCCCTGCTCAACGAGTCGTACCTCGACGATGTCAGCCGCCTGGTGCGCGGGTACTCTGACGTCATGATCGACCCGACGCTGCTGCAACTCAACCAGTGGGCACCCTGGCCGCAGATGCTGGCGCTGGTCATTGCCAGCCTGATTGTAGTTCAATACCGTAAGCTTTGACCTGTTCTCAAAAAATGCGCAGCTACCTGAGGGCCTCCAGATGACGATTAAACAACGACTGAAACCGGGCGGCCTGATGATCTGTCTGTTGGCACTGACTGCCTGCGTCAGTTACGAGCCACGGCAACTGGTGCCTACCCTGTCACTGTCTCCCGATAATGTTGTGTTGTCCGACAACGCCGGGGCACCGCAGGCACCCGGTGTTAATTTCGGATTGACTGCCGGCGTCAATGAGAGTGACTCCCTGACCAATATCAGTGTGTTGCCCGGAATCCGGGTGCGCGCGGTCGCGCCCGGCGGCGCCGCTGACCGGGCCAGTATCCGCGCCGGCGATATCATCCTCAGTATAGACGGCGCCGACACGAATCATCCTGATGTGCTTGATGCACTGGCTGTGCAGACCACCGAGGCGCGCCGCTTTGCGTTTGAAGTGCGCCGCAACACCACGGTGTTCATGACAACGCTGGAGGTCAGGCCGGTCCTGGATCAACAGACAGAACCCGTCGAATTGTACCGGGCTGAGCCAGTGTTGTTGCGCGCAGGGTTCAGCACCGAACTGCTGCAGGACCGGAACGGCAGTCGGGTCTCCGGCGCCCGTGTGGTGCGCTTGTTCACAGACAGCCCGTTGGCGGCAGCCGATATTGGTATTAGCGATATCATCCTCGCCGTTGATGACAGGCTCATTGAATCTGCACAGGGGCTGGTGTCCACGCTGACGCAAGATTACCGTGCCGGGCAATCAGTCACGCTGACCGTCAGTCGAAACAATATTATACGAAGCCAGCGCCTTGATCTGTGGCACCCCGGTCGCAAACTGACCCGGCTCAGCCTGTGGCCGCTGTTCAGTTATCAGTCAACCCTGAGCCCGGACCAGACCCGTCTCAATGTGGGCGACCTGATCCTATTTTCATTATTTTCCTATCAGCGCAACGGTGCCGAACGTGAGTACAACGTGCTCGGACTGTTCCGCACCGCCAGTGACTATGGTGAACTGATTGAGGATTGATATGCGCGGTCAGCGTCTCACATTAGTAGCGGCATGGCTGATAGCCGGCATCAGTCTGTCCGGCCCGGGTGCTCTTGCACAGAGTGAGCCGCGCCAGCTCAACTACATCGCGTCAGAAATCCCAAGTCCGGAATGGCCCAATCGATTGGCCATGGCCGACCTGGACGGCGACGGACGTGAGGATCTGATTCTGCCACAGTGGACTGCCGATACCGGCAGACAATTGCTGGTCTTTCTGCAACAGACCAACAACCGGTTCCCCGCCCAGGCATCGCGTTATATTGCTATCGTGCCGGAAATTGTCGCAGTCAGTTTCGCCGACCTGCGGCCACAACCCGGCGCTGAGTTACTGCTGTTTACCGGCACCGCTGCGTTCAGCCTGTCCAGTGCCATCGACGGCTACAGCGGCAATATTCGCCCGCTGTTCGACTGGTCGCTGGCCGCTGCCATTCCTGACCGCAGAGTCGTTGAGTTTCTGCCACCGCCCGAAGATATCAACGGCGACGGCCACGTTGATCTGTTATTGCCCGGTCCCGAGACTTACGGTGTCTGGCATGGCGCACCGGATGAACAGTTCACACTGGCGCATCGCTTTAGTACCGTCAATGAGGACCTGGACCCGGCCGATCTGCCAGACACTGCCGGACGCTTTTCCACACAGGTACAGTTCAATCGGCAGGACGGACTGGTGGTGAGGATCAATGCACGTCCCAATACCGCCTTTGAAGACTTCCTGGACCATGCCGACAGCGACGACAGCAACGTCCTGCTCGACCGCAGTGTCTGGCTGCCGCCGGCAGTACTGCGCAACATGACACAAAGCGACAGCGACGATATTGTGTTCCTGAATATTGGCAACGATATCCGTGGCCAGATCAATGTGCTCGCCCAACGCAGCGACGGGACGTACAGCGAGCAACCGGACTGGCAAGGCCCCATCGATATGGAGGGCGATATCCTGCTGCAGAACATCAACGGCGACGACCTGACGGATGTCGTCCGCGTGGTGGAGGATGCCAATGACTGGACTGTGCATTTCTACCTCAATCGGGGCGGACATTTCGACTTTGATCAACCCGATCAGGTCATGCGCTTCAGTGGTTACGACCTGCAGCTCAACATCAATGATATTCTGGGCGACGGACACCCCGAGCTCAGTATCAGTTACTACACCATTCCGGTGGTCAATGCGATTCGCAACACCAGCATTGTGCGCACCCAGTTGTTGTATGGCAGTAACAACAATCAGGACCAGCATCGCTTCAACAACCGGCCGGATTTCAGCCTTGAGGAGAGTTTTTCCGCCAGCAGTATTCGCGGTCTTTCCAGTCCCATCGTGATCGACACTGACCTTGATGGCGATGGTCGGGCTGACGCACTTTACCTGACCGCCGACGGCACACTGGCAGCCAAGGCAATCAACAGCAATCTGCAGTTTGCCGACACTCCTTTCTGGCAATACGTGCCACAGCGCACCATTATCGGATTCAGCGTACAGGACCTGAACGCGGACGGGATTCCCGACCTGTTACTGAACCACTCCAATTCCATGACTGTCCTGGTTTCTTCACCATGAAATGGTTAGCTGCAAGACCACGTCACCAAACAGCCGGGTATTTCGCACTGACAGGTTTACTGTTGTGCCAAGGTCTGCCCGCCTTAAACGCCCAGGCCCAAACCGGCGCCAGTAGCAGCCTGCCGGGTTATCGGCAATTTGCTTTCATACTCGCGGCGGACACTGAACGCATGCTGGTCGCCGATGCCGATGGCGACGGCCTTGATGACATGATGACCTTCGCCGGCAACACCATCAGCCTGTACTTTCAGACGCCAGCCGGGTTCGATTTCTCTGCCCCGGGCACGCAACTCAGTTTGCCCGGTAACGCCGTAGGCTGGGACATCAGCGATAATTATGCTTCAGAGACTAACAACAAAGCCTGGTCCCTGATTGCGCTGATTGATGGCAACCGGATTCTGCGATGGCAGGTCGAGGACAGACAGTTCGTTGAGGCCACGGCACTGCTCTCGGGTCTCACAGGCTTTCTGGGACAGGGTGTTTATCGCCTCAACTTCTCCCGCGACATCAACGATGACGGTCTCGATGACCTGATCATTCCGGGTGCCGGTCAATTGTCATTACATATCCGCAATGCCGACGACAGTTACCAGCAGCCATTGGCCATCTCATCGGACATGCAGCTGCGCACGATACTGACACCGGACAACCCCCGTAACCTCGGTGTCATTGGCGCTGACAACAGACGCCAGCAGGCCGTCGATCTCACCCGTGATGTCGGCCAGAGCCTGCGTATTCCGCTGCTGGCTTTGCGTGACGTCAATGGCGATGGTCGCCCCGATCTGGTATCGGATACCGACCAGCGCTTTGACGTGTTTCTGGCCAGCCCGGACGGTAGCGGTGACTACTTTTCAGCCACGCCGGATTACAGTATTGACCGCACGGCCATTCGCGAACGCCTGGGTGAATTTGATGTCGATCAGCTCGACTTTGCCAACCTGACCGGTGTGCTGGCGCTGACTCATGAAGAGATTCTGCAGGACATGAATGGCGATGGTATCGATGACATGATCCTGCGTGAAGGCGGACGGGTCGCCTTGCATCTGGGCAGTGCTGACGGCATCGAATTCGATCAGGCCGACCAGATTCTGCGTTCGGGTGGCAACGTGCTGAGTGTATTCCTGCAGGATGAGAATGACGACGGACAGCCCGACCTTTGGTTGTGGCGGGTGGAACAGATCTCACTGGGTGATGTATTTCTGTGGCTGGCAATTTCGGGCACTATCAATATAGAAGCCTTTGTTTACCCTAATGAAGGCAACGCCTTTGCACGGCGACCGGCACGCCGAATCACTGTCGCGCTGCGGTTTCCGTCGGCCGTCAGAATGATCAGCTCGGTTGAAGAGGTGCGCGATCGTGCCCGCAGCACCGAAACCATCGTGCCCACATCACGCGCGCTGCTGGCCGCTGAACAGGCCGCCGCTGCTCAGCCCGGTGCTGCCATGGCAGACCTGCTGGTGCTGCTCGACGATCAGGTCAACGTCTTCTATAGCGCACTGGCGCCTGAATCTGAAATCGATGACGATCGCTTCCTCGCCTCTATTGGCTACCAACGGACACGCGATGACTATGAAATCGACGTCAGGCGCATCATTGACGAGTTTGACATCGAGATCAATCGTGACCTCAATGCTGTCAGTGGGCAGCAGGCCGACGTCAGCCTGACACTGCCCCGCGAGGCACAACGCGGCGACATCATTGCCACTGACCTGAACAACAATGGCAATGACGATATCGTCGTCTTTCTTGAACGCAGTCAGACTGCCGTGACCGGAGTATTATGGTTATCCGGGTTTGACTGATCCGGCGCCGGCAACAGTGCCGCCGTGATGGTCATAACCAACGCAACAACCAGGACAGAAAATAATGCGAAAAATAGTCTGGATCAGTTTTATCAGCGCACTTGTCATTGTCAACCTGCTCGCCTTTGCCGCCGACCGCTTCGGCGGCGTTTACATCGCCATGCCCTACCGGTTGGCGGTAGTGCTAAGCATTACCCTGATCAGCTGTGTGTTCGGCGGCGCCTGGGTATTGATGAACCAGGCAGATGAGGAAGTACCGTCCAATCAAAAACCTCAACAGCCGCAACCGGAAAAGCGAGACCCGTAATCCTATAAGGGCCATACCCACAACAGCACGGGCATGCTGACAGCAACCACCACGATTTCCACGGGCAGACCCAGCCTCCAGTAGTCACCGAATTTGAATCCGCTGGGACCAAGAATCAGGGTGTTGTTCTGATGTCCGATCGGTGTCAGAAAGGCGCAGGACGCTCCGATTGCCACCGCCATCAGGTACGAGTCAGGATTCACTCCCAACTGCGCTGCAATACTGATGGCAAGCGGACACATTACCGCTGCCGTCGCTGCGTTGTTCATAAAGTCCGACAGCGTCATGGTAACGATCAGCACCAACGCCAGCGCCACCACCGGATTGCCCTGCGCCACCGAGTCGAGCAATGCCGTCGCCAGCACATCCGCCGTGCCGGTGCTGGCCATCGCTCCGGCCACCGGCAACAAGGCGCCCAGCAACACGATGACCGGCCAGTCAATGGCATCATACACGGCACGTGGCGGCACGATGCGCACTGCCATATACGCCAGCACGGCCGCCGAAAACGACACTGCCACCGGCAGCAGGCCCAGTGCCGTCACTGAGATGGCGGCAAGAAAAATTGCCACTGCGAGCACAGCCTGACCTTTGACCGGCACCCGGATATCCCGGGTTGCCAAGGGTACGCAACGGTAATCGCCGGCGAACCCGGACACCGCCTCGGGTACGCCCTGCATTAACAGGACGTCGCCGGCCTGGATGGATGTTGAGCGCAAACGTTTGATGGAGCGTCGCCCTTGCCTGGACACTGCCAGCAGGTTGATACCATAACGCGTGCGCAATTCAATGTCGGTTGCCGAACGACCCTGCAATGGGGAGCCCGGCATCACCACAAGCTCCTGAATCACCAACTCATCTGATTTGGTGGGTGTCTTGGTGTCAGCGTCGCCTTCCTTATTGGTGCCGCTTTTGCCCTCGCCTGTCGACTCGTTGCCGGCTTTCTTGCCTGCTCCCTTTGCTGGATTTTTTCCTGAACTTTTTTCGGAACCTTTTTCTGCACTGCGCTCGGAATTTTTGCCAGCGGTCGAGTCTGCTTTGACGGCCGTCCCGGTTTCGCGTCTGGCTGAACGCGCTGGTTTGCTGTCAGCCTTCCGGGCATCGCCGGACTCCTCTTCGTCGGCGTCGTCCTGCTCACTGCTGATCTCCAGTACTTCTTCTTCCAGCTTCAATCCCAGGCTGGACAATGCTGCCCCCAGGGATTCGGGTTCCGCCTCTATCACCAGAATATCGTGTTCCCGCAACACCCGTCGTGAGTAGGGGGCAATGACACGCACCTCGCCACGAACCAGACCCACAATCTGGGCATCCGCTTTTTCCAGAATCACTTCCACTTCACGCAAGGTTTTGCCTACTGCCTTGCTCTCGCTCTGGATACGTACTTCGGTCAGGTAAGTGCCGGTGTCAAAGCTGGCAGACTCCGCATTACGCCGCGCGGGCACCAGGCGCCAACCTATCAGCCCCACAAATAATATGCCGACAACCGTGATGGAAAGACCGACGGGGGTGAAATCGAACATGGCAAAATGGCCCATGCCCGCTTCTTCGCGAAAACCTGAAACGATAAGATTGGGGGGTGTGCCGATCAGCGTGGTAGTGCCACCCAGTATCGACCCAAAGGCCAGGGGCATGAGCACGCGCCCCGGTGGCAGGTTCTGTTTAACAGCCACCTGAATGGCAACTGGCATTAATAGCGCCAGCGCGCCCACATTGTTCATAAATCCGGAAAGAACTGCCGCCAGCGCGGTCAAGGCAAAAATACTGAATGTCTGACCGGCTTTGGCTGGCAATACTTTTTGCGCCAGCGCATCAACCGCGCCGGTAACCTGCAAACCGTAACTGAGCACCAGCACGCAAGCCACGGTGACCACCGCCGGGTGACCGAAGCCGGCGAAGGCTTCGGCAGATGGCACCAACCCGGTCAGGATACATGCCAACAAGGCACCACCGGCCACCATATCGTGGCGCCAGCGGCCCCACATGAACATACCCACACTGCAGACCAGAATGGCGATAATCATCAACTGGTCTACCGTCATACCTTTACTCCGTTTCAACCTGACAAGCTGGTGACTGTCGCAGGCTGTTGCTGGTATTAGACACTAACACCCTGATGGGGGCAATGCCCTTCCATGCATCCTTACAGTCGCGAGTTGCTTGTTGTCTGTCTGTGCTTTCTGTTACGCTCCTGCTCCTCTGCAGTCACTGCATAACTAGGAGATTGATCGTGAAAACAACAATGTACAAAAGAATGATTAACACCCTGGCGTCGGCTTCGTTTGTTGCACTGGCGGCGCTACTGCTCCCGGTTCATGCCCAGGCACAGGAAGGCCCGGTGTTTGAGCTACGCACGTATACCGCAACGCCCGGCAATCTGGACAAACTGCTGACCCGGTTCCGTGATCACACCATGGCACTGTTTGAAAAACACGGCATGACCAATATCGGTTACTGGGTGCCTACCGACCCTGAAGCAGCAGAAAATACGCTGATTTACCTGCTGAAACATGACAGCCGCGACGCCGCCAACGCATCCTGGCGGGCATTTGGTTCTGATCCGGCATGGGCGGTGGTCAATGACGAGTCCAATCGCGACGGCGCCATTCTGCAGGGCGTGGAACGCAAATACATGACAGCAACCGATTTCTCGCAGATGAAATAAGTCGGAATATTTTGTTGCGGGCGTAAACCCTACAGTGGCCAGACGATCGGCATGAGGATTGCGCCCACAACAAAGATCAGTAAAGTCAGCGGCAGCCCCAGCTTCAGAAAATCGACAAACCGATAACCCCCCGGCCCCATCACCAGCACGTTGGTCGGATGCGCTACCGGACTCGCCACACTCACTGCCGCCGCCAGTGCTACTGCCATCATGGCAGCATGCGGTTGCACGCCCAGACCAATACTTACCGACAGCGCAATGGGAGCCATCAGCACCACCAGGACCACGGTGGGTATGATCAACGTGCCCAGAACGGTGAGAAAGTACAGTCCTGCCACGGTCAGCCAGGGATTGTATCCTCCGGTCAACTGCAATAACTGTTGCGACAGATAGGCAGCCGCCCCGCTCCCCTGCATCGCGGCGCCCAATGGCATCATGCCGGCCAGCAAAACAATGGAGCGCCAGTGAATGGCTTTGTAAGCCTGCTCCATGTTCAGACAACGCCCGAGTACCATCAGCGTGGCACCTATCAGTGCTGCGATATAAATCGGCATCAGGCCAAAGATGGACAACAAGACCACCAGCGCCATACTGCCCACAGCGATGGGCGCCCGCGACTTGTCTACTTCGGGTGCCGACACCGGGTTCAGGATAATCAGGTCGCGATTCCTGTTAAGTGCCGCCAGTTGCTTGATGGGAGCTACCAGCAGCAGGGCATCACCACGTTGCAGCTCCATATCGCCCAGACCGGAACGGTAGGGCCGGCCGCCACGCCAAAGCGCAGCCACTTCCACCTGCCAGGCTTCCCTGAGTTTCAGGTCAGCGACAGTTTTGTTGTTGATCCATTTGTGCGGATGCATGATGGCTTCCACCATCGCCAGCTTGCCCTGCTCAAAAATTTTCATGTAGGGCGTGGCATCATCCAGCATGCGCAACTGCTGCAAACCACGGAGCAGATCGAAGTCTTCCTGGCGGCCCTGCACCAGCAGCAGGTCACCGCCCTGTATCTCCTGTTCGGCCGGTAACGGCCGGATAAACTCGCCATCCCGGAACATGGCCAGTAAACGCAGATCAAAAGCCTTGCCCAGGCGGGTATCGCCCACGCTACGCCCGGCCAGAGATGCCTCCTTGGGCACCTTCAACACCAACAGACGTTCATCCAGGTGATACTTCTGCTGCACGCGCTCCTTGTCGAGCGGGGTCACGCCAATCAACTGGTATTTTTCGCGCAGGGTTTTGAGCACCTTCTCGTCGCCCTGAATCAACAGTTGATCGCCACTGACAAAGGTGTAGTCAGCCAGACGTGTCCGGCGCACCGTCTCGCCACTGAGCACAGCAAGCAGCCAGGATTGTGTTGATTCGTAGAACTCCGCCGCCGTCATGCTTTTGCCGGCCAGCGAAGAGTCCTCACCCAGGGTTACCTCGTAAAGCCCGGCGTCTTCCAGCAGCCGGTCGTGCAAAACCGGCGCTTCACGCTCAATGGACAGCTCGCTCCATTGTCTGAGCAGCTTGAAGCGATCCAGTCGCCCCTGGGCCAGCAGAATATCGCCCGCCTGCAAACGGGTCACCGACGACGGCAGCGCCTGCGTATGCCCGCCTCTGCTGAGTGCAATGATCATTAACCCGGCCGCGGTGGTCAGGCCGGCTTCGCCCAGACTTTTGCCCACCAGCAGCGATTCATCGGGTACCTGTACAGCAAAAATACGCTCCTGCAGACTGTACAGCTCCCGCAGATCGCGGCTATCGCCGGTCTCCGCTACCGGATCCCGCGCCGGTAGCCAATGCCGGCCAATCAGCGCCACAAACGCGGTGGCTACCAGCAGTACCGGCACCGCTATCGGTGCAAAGTCGAAAAATCCGAAACCTTCGAAGCCGGCTTCCTGCAGCGCAATGCTGACCAGCAGATTGGGAGGTGTACCGATAAGGGTGAGAGCACCACCGAGCAGACACCCGAATGCCATGGGCATCAGCAGTCGCGATGGCGTTGCACCGACCTGACGGGCAACACCCACCACCACGGGCAGCAGCAGCGCGGTTACGCCGATATTGTTCATGAAAGCAGATAACAGCCCCGCCAACAGCATGAAGGTGACCACCAGCGCCACTTCACTGTTGCCGGCCACCTTGATCACACGTTGCCCCATCATATCGGCGATGCCGGCGCGGGTCAGGCCATCGCTGAGAATGAACATGGCCCAGATGGTGATCACGGCTGGATGACTGAAACCGGCGATGGCTTCCTCCGGACTGACCAGCCCGGTCACCGCCAGCGAGCACAACACCAGCAGTGCAACGACATCCATGCGCAATTTGTCGGTGGCAAACAGCAGCACCGCTACCAGCAGAATGCTCAATACCAGTGCGATATCAAATGTCACTCAAACCATCCTTTTGTGTGTCATTCTGGAAACCAGCCATAGACCTTTAATAATCCCAAAAAAAACCTGAAACATCAATATGATAAATAGAAGCACAGGTAAACTGGTAGCGCTGACCATGATATTCTCTGTCTGGCACTGCAATGCGCGCCGCCTGATTGAGCTTTGCGGGGAAATGTGATTATATCTGCGCCCATGAAGACACGTCTGATAATACTCTTGCTTGGCGCCCTGTCACTCGCTTCCTGCTCCGATGAGCTGGCGAGCAACCGGCCCTTTATTCTGACCACAGCGACCACCGGCGGCGCCTACTATCCCATAGGGGTGGCCATCGCCACCATCGCCAAATCCCAACTTGCCGAAGACTATGACATCAGCCTGTCAGCCATCAGCTCTGCCGGTTCGCTGGAGAACATCAAGTTGCTGCGCGATAACCAGGCTCAGTTCGCCCTGCTGCAAGGGCCATTTGCCGCCTGGGGCTGGAACGGCGAAGGCCCCATTGGCCGCCCGCAGACCCACCTGCGCTCAGTGGGCGCGGTCTGGCACAATGTTGAGCATTTTGTACTGATGACCGAACTGGTTGAAAGCGGCACCATGCAGGACTTCCGCAACCTGGACGGCGAACGCTTCGTGCTGGGCGCACGCAACTCGGGCGCAGAACAGACCGGCCGTTACATTTTTGATGCGCTGGAGATCGACTACGAAAATCGCCTGTCGCTGGCGTACATGGGCTACGGTGGCTCCGCCAACGCCATCCAGGATGGCAATATTGTCGGCATGAACGTGCCTGCCGGTGCGCCGGTCAGCGCCATTACGCAGGCCTTTGCCCAGATGGGCGAAAGCATCACCCTGCTCAATTTCACCCAGGACGAGCTGGACGCGATCAATCGGCGCTACGACCTGTGGGACTGGTATGACCTGCCTGCCGGCACCTACCCCAATCAGAACGAGCTGGTGCGCTCCATCTCCAGCCCCAATGTGCTCGCGGTTCGTGACGATGTGCCGGAAGATGTTGTTTACCACATCACCCGCACCATCTGGGAGAACCTGGCGGCCTTGCAGGAAATTCACGGTGCCACGCGTGACATGAGGCTGGATCGTGCCGTGCGCGGACTGGGAGCACCATTGCACCCGGGCGCCATTCGCTACTATCGCGAACAGGGGCTTGAGATAGCGCCGCATCTGATTCTGCCCGGCGATGACCGGCCAGCAGATGCCAGCCTGCCATACGCCAGCGACACCAATACAGAAAGCAGCACCACAGAACAATAAAACCAGCGAGTCCGCACTATGAGAACACCTTTACTGAAATGGGCTGCTTTTTTGTTTGCCCTGTTTCATGTCTACGTCAATGTTTTTGCCACGATGTCGGAACTGTGGTTCTCTGCCATCCACTTTGGTGGTTTTGTCGCGCTGTGTGCACTGTCCAGTAATGAAAAAGATGCGGATGGTGTGACCCCCCGCTTGCCGATAAAAGTATTGAATATCGTGCTGGCAGTGGTTGCAGTGACAATCACTGCTTACCTGATTCTGTTCGAAGATGCGCTGTATGCCCGCGAAGCTGAATTCATCCTCTCCGACTACGTCATCACAGCACTGGCAATAGCGCTGGCCATCGAGTTCACCCGCCGCACCACCGGCTGGTTCATGCCCATACTGATCCTGATTTCGCTGAGTTACATTCTGTTCATGGGCCGCTACATCAGCGGCGTCTTTTCGTTCCCCGGCCTGAGCCTGGAAACAGTGCTGTACCGCAGTTACTTCAGTGAAGAAGGCATGTTCGGCATGACTGCCAATATTTCGGCGACCTATGTCTTCATGTTCATCCTGTTTGGCTCTTTCCTGCTCAAGTCCGGCGCCGGTGACTTTATCGTCAACTTCGCGCGCTGCCTGGCCGGACGTTTTACCGGTGGCGCCGGTATTGTGGCTGTGGTCGGCTCGGGCCTGATGGGGTCGGTGACAGGGTCCGCGGTGGCAAATACAGTTTCAACAGGCGTCATTACCATCCCCATGATGAAACGCTCCGGGTTCCCGGCCCAGTTCTCTGCCGGTGTGGTAGCGGCAGCTTCCACTGGCGGCGCGTTGATGCCCCCCATCATGGGGGCAGGTGCCTTTGTTCTGGCCAGTTACACACAGATTCCTTATCTGCATATTATTGCCGTCTCCGCATTGCCGGCACTGCTTTTCTATCTGACGGTGATCTTTTTTGTTCGTATTGAAGCCAAACGCCTGGGGCTGCTGGCAGACAAAGCGGGCGATCACGAAAGCATCTGGCTGGTGGTCAAACAGGGCTGGCACTTCATTATCCCGCTGGCGGTACTGGTGGGATTACTGGTGGCCGGTTATACCCCGATTCGCGCTGCCGCGGTAGCGATCCTGGCGGTCATTGCGTCCTCGTGGCTGTCACCCACACCGATGAAAGCCGGCGATATTTTTGAAGCCACCGTCGATGGTGTCCGCACCATGGTGTCAACCGCACTGCTGCTGGTTGCAGTGGGACTGATCATCATGGTGGTGACAACCACAGGTGTTGGCAACGCGTTTTCCCTGATGATCGTGGAATGGGCCCAGGGCAGTCTGCTGATCAGTCTGGTACTGGTTGCCCTGGCGTCGCTTATTCTGGGCATGGGCCTGCCGGTGACCGCCTCCTATATCGTACTGGCAACGCTGGCCGCACCCATCCTGTACGATCTCATCGCTCAGGACCAGATGCTGGCAGCACTGCAGGCCACCGATCTGCCGGCCAGTGTTACCGCTACCCTGAATCTGTTTGGTGGCGATCCGATAGTAGCGCTGCGGGAAATGCCGCTGGAAATGCGTCAGATACTGCGCCAGGAGCTACTGAGCCCGGAGTTGCTTACCGGCATGTTGCTCAGTGCGCACCTGATCATATTCTGGTTGTCGCAGGACAGTAACGTGACGCCTCCGGTTTGTCTGGCGGCGTTCGCGGCAGCGGGTATCGCCGGCACCAAACCCATGGCAACAGGCGTGACCTCATGGAAAATAGCCAAAGGTCTGTATCTGGTGCCCGTGTTGTTCGCCTATTCACCTTTGATCTCGGGCACCTGGCCAGAACGCTTTTATACCTTTTTCTGGGCCAGCATCGGTCTCTTTGCCCTGGCAGGTCTGTTACAGTGGCGACTGGACCGGCCGCTCAATCTGCTCACCGCTGCAATGCTTGCCGTGGGCGCCGGTCTACTGATGTGGGCGCCGTTAACGGTTTATCACCATATTGCCGGCGCAGCCCTGGTCATAGCTGTTGTGCTCTGGCAGAAACATCAGGACAAAATGGATAGCGTGGCAGCGACCTGAATGAAACCCATCAACGGCAACTCCGGCTAAGCGACATCGCTTAAGAGACGTATCCGCACATGTTTTCTGAAAAAGAACTTAATCTGGAAGAACATGAACTGCGGGAGCAGATCCGAAGCCTGCCTGACCACCAGCGTCAGTACTACCTGACGCTGGAAAGCGCGAGACTGAAGAGCCCGGATCGCTATCTGTTGCTGAACCGGCTGTTCCCATTGGGGCTGCATCATTTTTATCTGGCCCGCTGGGGGCGAGGTATTGTCAATGGCGGTCTGACTGCAACCGGGCTGACGCTGCTGCTGGGCACCGATCAGGTGGTTTATGGCCTGATGTTGCTGACGGCCATGGTTTTTATCGAGATTCCGCAACTGCTTAATGCCCGGCACCTGGTGCACAGCCGCAACAACAGAATCATGGCCAGATGCCTGGCGCGTGCGCAGAAACATCAGAGCAATGAGGACCCGCGTTGATGTCCGCTGCCAGCCACCACTCAATGGGGTCACGATGGCAACGCCTGCAACGCTGGGCGACAGCCCGGAGCACTCACCTTCGTCCCCATTTCCCCTTCACTGTGGCGGGTCTCGCAGTGCTTGCCATGGCACTGCTGGCCTTGCAGGGCTTTGGTTACCAGCGCATGGACCTGGTCGTGTTCGCGCTGACCGTGTGCGCCCTGAGTATTGTCATTTTCAGTGTATTGATGGTGACCGTGACCGGGTTGCTGCTGCGCAGACGATTGCGCCGCCTTGTCGGCACGTCCCTGCCCGCCTGTCAGGCAGAGGCGGGCTTTCCCAATGAAACCGGATTCCGGATGCCCGCGCTCGCCTGGCTGCCACTGATGACACTGGAGTGGCGCGTCACGGCGCCGGACCGGTTCACCACGGTCAACCGGATCAATCCCGACGACAATTCTGTCGATGAGGAGATCACGCCCTGGCGGCGCTGTCGCAGTCACCATCTGGTAAGACTGTTTACCTTGCGCGATGTACTGGGCCTGTGTCGCTTTTCATGGCGCCAGTCGCAGCAGATGCCGTTGCTTGTGCTGCCGCAGACCGGTCGACTCCGTACCCTGCCTGTGCTGCGCTCCATGGAGTCCGAAGACGGCATACCCAACCCTGCCGGACGCCCGGAAGGTGATCGCATGGACATTCGGCGCTACGCGGCCGGCGATTCGGTGCGTGACATTATGTGGCGGGTCTATGCCCGCAACCGGCACCTTAACGTCCGGCTGGCGGAAAGAAGTGTGTTCCACACCGAACGCACCCTTGCCTACCTGGTGACCGGTGACGCTGACGAAGCGGCGGCAGGTGTTGCCCGCTTTGCCTTGACGCAGGGCGCCATCGGTTCACCCTGGGTGTTTGGCGCCGATGCCAGTGAAGATACCGCCAGCTCGGTGGCCGCCGCACTGCCATTGCTTGCCGGCTCGCGCCAGGTCAATGCCCGCGCACAACCCGTTACCCCGGACTACGGACTGGATCGGTTTCTGCAGCGACAGGGGTCGGCCCAGTCTGCCTGCATCATTTTTGCACCGGCGACACCCGGCCCCTGGACACAACTCCTGAAGCGGACACTGCAGTCCAACCCCGGACCGTTTTCCGTCGTGTTCAGTACCGACGGCATCAGCGACGAACAGCCCGCGCCGTGGTGGCAGGCCCTGCTGCTGGCCAGTGGCGAACAGGAACGCCACCAGGACGCGCAAAGCACCGCCACGCTAAGACAACTGATGCTTGAGTTTCACAAACTGGGGGCGCATGTTGTAATGGTTGACCGGCAAACCGGTCTGTCTTTTGACCAGTTCCTGAAAAGGGTTTAATGTTTTTGACTTATGACTGACACAATCCATGATTGAGATCACTCAGCACAACCGGGGCCTGACCCCGGGATCACAACCACGCGCTCAGCAAAGTGTGATCAGGGCGTTGATCCTGGCCATCGCCTGCTGGGTGCTGAGCACCCCGCTGACGACCGTTGCCGGCTCCGCTGCTGCTTTTTCCGGCTGCCTGCTGGCCTGTCTGTGGCTGGATCGTCAGCATGCCGGGGCGCGCCTGTTCCGCCTGCGCTCACCCCTGATCGTACTGATCATCGCTATCACTCTTGCCGTCGGCGCCGCCGTCGCCAACTGGCTAACCGGCACCTCGCTGATCGCGCAAACCGTGGGCGCCATGGCGAGCTACCAACTCGGGCAGATGCTGTTTTGGGTATTGCTGGCTGCCGGCATCGGCCTGACTCTTCGCCTGCTGGCACGCCGCCATAGCTGGGGCAGTATTCCGGAACTGCTGTTTGTCGCCAGTGCGTTTGTCATTACGCTGGCAGCCCATCAGCGCGGCATGATCGACAGGCCGTATTTCATTGGTGATTTTGCCCTGATACGCGGCATCGACCCCTCGTCCATATTGATGGCGATTGGCGTCATCGCGGTGCTGGCGCTGGCAGTGCTGTTAATGATGGAAAACAATCACAAGCGCCTGCCCTATCATTTTTCCGTGCTCGCCGTGCTGTGCTTTTCGCTGCTGGCCTACGTTCAGTTCTTTGGCATGCCCACCCCAAGTCTGACCGATGACCTGGGACTGACCGGACAATCGGCAGCAGGTGGTGGCTCGCAATCGGACAATCCGTTCCGTGATGGCGAAAACGATGCCAGCGATCGCGAAGCTCCCGTTGCCATCGTCCTGTTCCGCGATGACTACGAACCCGACAGCGGTGCCTACTATTTTCGTGAGTCAGCCTACTCCCAGTTTAACGGCACACTGTTGTGGACAGCCGAGGATGACAGCCTGGATCAGGATCTGGTCAGTGAATTTCCGGCCTCACCCATTGAAGTGTCAGACCAGGTTCCGGCACCGGACAAACGTCGCAGCGTCACCACCACCATTGGCCTGTTGACGCCCCACCGCAGCCCGTTCGGACTGGACGCACCGGTGCGTTTTGAGCGTGCTCCCAATCCCAACAGCCTGCGCTTCCGACAGACCTACACGGTTGAATCACTGGTACCTGAATTCAGCTTCCCGGACCTGATCGGCCGCCAGGCAGGCTCGCCCGACTGGACTGTGGCGCAATGGACAGAGTATCTGGAAATGCCCGATGACCCGCGCTACGGTGAGTTTGCCAACGAGCTGATTGCCAACCTGCGCGCAGAGTTCGCTGAGGACCCTTACGCCAAAGCGCTGGCCGTCAAGGACTGGCTGGACACTAACGGCATCTACAGTCTGGCCAACGAACACGCCTATGCCACTGACCCGGCAGCCTCGTTTCTGTTTGGTGACATGACCGGTTACTGTATCCATTTTGCCTACGCTGCCACCTACCTGTATCGCAGCCTCGGCATTCCGGCACGTGTGGGTGTCGGCTACTCGGTTCCCTCTGCCAACAGGGCCGGCGGCTCCGCATTGCTGATTCAGGCTGTACATGGCCATGCCTGGCCGGAGATCTATTTGCAGGATCTGGGCTGGGTCATCGTCGACCCGACACCTGCACAAACACTGGTGGATATGTCCACCGATCCGCAGGATTCACTGCAACAAATGCTTGCCGACATGCTGCGCGACGACGCCGCTTTTGAGGCCTTTCTGCAGGATCAGGCAGGCGACAGCCGCTGGTCACTGGTGAACATCACCCGAGGCATCGCCCTGTTGCTGACTGCCTTGCTGCTTGCCGCCTATCTGATCCGGTTCTATCGTACCCAGGTGCCCGCCTGGGCCAGCGCGCAGAACCAGTACCGGCTGCAATACCGCGCGGCTCTCGATACGCTGGCAAGTTATGGCATAGCGCGTCGACACGGCGAAAGCCGGGAAGCCTTTGCCCGCCGTCTGGCGCCAGCAGCACCCGTGTTCGGTGTTCTCACCGAAGATCACCTGCGCGTGGCTCCTGGCTATGGCCTGGCGCCGGCCGGTGGCTGGCAAATATCGGATCAGGACGCGCTGGCTAGCCGACAATACTGGCAGCAATTGCGCAAACAATTGCAGCTGGAACTGACCAGGTCACAGCCCCAGTGGCGGCGGTTCATCGCCGTGTTACATCCGGCGCCCTGGCTGACAAGCCGGTAGCCTGTATTCCCCGAGATTTATTTTCAAGCATGTAAGCAGGAGTGAACGATGCAAGTGATGGAAGCGGAAGCCTCGACAACCCCGGACCTGAGCGAAGCCAGTAATGTCCTGCAACGACTGGCGGGGGCCGTGCGCGCTCAGGTGATCGGGCGTGACCAGGTCATCGAACTGACTGTTATTGCTCTGCTGGCGGACGGGCATGTGCTGCTGGAAGATTTCCCCGGCTCCGGTAAAACCACACTGGCCAAAGCCCTGGGCGAAGCCATTGTCGATGACCATTCGCCGTCGGATGCAACGGACGCGGTGCCTATTGCAGCCTTCCGCCGCATCCAGTTTACCCCAGATCTGCTGCCTTCCGATGTCACCGGCAGCCCCGTGTTCGACACCAACAGCAACACTTTCCACTTCCGTCACGGACCCATTTTTGCCCACGTCGTGCTCGCCGACGAGATCAACCGCACCTCGCCCAAAGTGCAATCGGCCATGCTGGAGGCGATGGGCGAAAAGCAGGTTACGGTGGACAACATCACCTACCCGCTGGACCCGTTGTTTTTTGTCATCGCCACACAGAACCCGTTGGACCTGGTCGGCACCTACCCACTGCCGACGCCGCAACTGGACCGGTTTTTGTTCAAGATCACCATGTCTCATATCGACCGCGATGCCGAGCTGGCGGTACTGGACACCTGGCAACAGCGCCGCGACCCGGCAGCCGACCGCATCCGCGTCGGGCGCAATGAAATACTGAGTGCCCGCAAGAGCATTGACCAGCACGTTTATATTGCTGATGGCATCAAGTCCACGCTGGTCGACATCTCGCGCGCGCTGCGCGCTGACGAACGGGTAGTGCAGGGCAATTCGACACGCAGCCTGGTGCTGATTCTGCCCGCGCTCCAGGTGCTGGCTGCCCTGCGCGGACGCAACTATGTCAACGCTGACGACCTGGAAATGCTGCTGCCGCATGTACTGACGCACAGAGTCGAGCTGGCGCCAGGTGTCTCTGATTTCGGCAAGGTACTGCGCGACTGCATGCGTGAGCCACTGGAACAGCTGGCACGAAGCACGCTCAAGACACATCATTCGTCCGATAAATAAACTGGTTTTTATGTCACACCACCGCTTGCTCACAAGGACTGTTTTGGCCCGCGTGCCCGCACTGGTCAAAGGCCCGGCGACGGCACTGTTGCTGTCGGCGATGCTAATGCCTGCGCCGCTGCAGGCACAGGAAAGCGACGACGGCTTCGACGCCATCCAGTTCAATTCTCAACGTCTGTGTTTTGGCATGAGCGGCATCACCCAGCAGCGAGCTTTGGCCATCTGCGACGCACTGACGCTGGGGCAGAATGTGCGGGCGCGTGAACTGGCCCAGCAATGGGTTTCCGATGAACCCGAGGCGCCGGGCGCCCAGTTCTCGCTGGCCGAAGTCCTGTTCCGCGTGGAAGGCAATTTACCACGTGCCCTGTTCCATCTGAATATCGCCGAATCACTGACCAACTACAGTTCACTGGGCCGCGCCATGGCCTCCGGCAACCTGGAATGGCACTACCTGACATTGAGCCAGTTATCCTACGCGCATCAGTTGATCGGTGATCAGGAAACGTCTCTTCAGTATCTCGACCAGATCAGCGACATTTACGGACAGGATACCGAGTCCTTTCGTGGTTGGCCGTTAATCAAAATGAAACGCTACGATGACGCCCGCGAGAGTGCCGAAAAAGTACTGGCTGCCAGCGACAATCCACGCGACCGCAGTCGGGCCTGGAATACGCTGTGCGCGGTTGAGCTGGCCGACATGCGACCCGCGGAGTCTCTGCAGGCCTGCGAAAATGCCATGACCGAGGACGAGAACATCGCAGCCTCGCAGGCAACAGAACTCGACACCGTGCATTTGCTTAACGCATCCGAGGTCTCGCTTAACCTGTTGCGCTTTGAGGAAGCAGAAAACTATCTGGATCGCGCATCGCGTCAGATAGATCCGGACAGCGTGGGCAACCCCTGGATATACAAGCTTTACCTGTACATGAACCAGGGCCGCTTTGATGCCGCCCGCAGTGCCCTGGATAACATGCTGGTGTGGCGCGACAGCCAATCGCCGTTGGTGGGCGTCATGAACCGCGCTGATCATTTTATGGTCAGTGCCATTTTTCTGATGCTGGCGGGCTACCCGGATGATGCCGCCCGACTGACCCAGACTGCGTTGAACCAGCCCGACCGCACCGGTTCCTACACCGCTGATGAAGCCCAGAAGGACTCCTTTGCCGCGCTGGTCAACAGTGTTGCGCACCGCATGCGCTACGAGCGCATCCGGGAAGACCTGGCCACCCGGTCACGCTTTGGTGCCTGGGGTCTGCGCATTGAAGCGTTGACGGCTCGCTTCCGCGCCTGGCGCTCAGCGCGTCATGCCGCTTCGCTGTTCGCCAACGCCGGGACCCTGACCAATCGTCTGCGTCCGTATGCGCCGCTGGATGTTCATATCCCCGAGTGGCTGGAACCGGAACTGATCGCATTGATCGGCCCGGGCGTCATGCAGCAACTGCTTGCCAGCACGGCCAGCGAAGGCGCCTTTGCGCTCAATCAGGGTTATGTCTTTGCCTATCAGACCGAGATCGCAGCGCAGCAGGGACGGGACGCGGCGGTGCTGGCTGCGGCAGAGCAGGCACTGGCACAACTGCCGGCGCAGGAGGTGATGCTGCGCGCACGGGTATCAGCCAGACTGGCGAACGCCGCGTGGCGCTCAGGTCAACAGGAGCAGGCGCTGCAGCATTATGCGGCCGCCTTGCGTCAGGATCCGACTATTTTACGCCGGCTGAGCCTCGCGCTCCCCATCACCCCCGGGGGCAGCAGCAGCGAACAAGGTGCTGAACTGGTGTCCTACCTGAGTCGCTCTCCCAGGTTCAGAATTGTCGACCAGGGACTACCCCTGGAAATTCTGTCGACCGACACGCCTGGCCTGTGCCTGCGCGACCACTCGGGTGATGCCTTGTCCTGCGTCGAACTGCAGGCGCCGGACCCTGTCACCGATGCTGCCGGAGACGCTGATGACAGCGCCGCTCAGCGTCTGGCCCGCCAGTTCCACGACAGAACCTTCAGTCTCGCGTATACTATCGACCGTTCCCAGCGTGTCGCCCTACTTGGCAACAGCGTTATCTTCAGCAATCAGGATTCCGGCCTGCAGCAACGACAAGACTCCGTGCTGCAGCGCTGACGTCACTTTCAGGTCAGTTTATGCACGACATCCCGAGATCCCTCTCTCGCGGCATGATACTGTTGCTCGCCGCCGCGTCCGCCCTGGGACCGGTCGCCATGCAAATCATGCTGCCTGCCATCCCCGTGGTACGCGAACGCTTTATGGTCAGCACGGGCACCGCTCAGCTCACGCTCAGCCTGTCGATGCTGTCCATTGCCATTGCCACCCTCATATACGGACCGCTGTCAGACCGTTATGGCCGGCGCCCCGTCATGCTCACAGGCATCTGCATTACCGTTTTTGGTTCGTTGCTGTGCATGCTGGCCGGCAGCATTGAGTGGCTGATACTGGGTCGCATCGTGCAGGCCGCGGGCGGCGCGGTGGGTCTGGTGCTGGCGCGGGCCATCGTGCGCGATGTTTACCCGGCCGATGAGGCCGCCGGCATCATCGCCACCCTGGTCATGGTCATGGTCGTCATGCCCATGCTGTCACCGGTAGTCGGCGGTGAAATGCTGGTCCGCTTCGACTGGCACGCCATCTTCTATCTGGTGGCTGCCATTGCCATCGTCATGCTGTTGGCGATGTTCCGTTATTTGCCGGAAACGCTGCACCGTAAAGTTTATTTCACCGGGGTCGGCAGCATGCTCAAAGGCTTTGCCACGCTGCTGCGGGCGCGAACTTTCTCTGCCTACGCGTTCAATGTCGCTTTTGTCTCCGTGGTGTTTTTCAGTTTTATCTCAGGCGCACCGGAAATCATGGTCTCCGTGTTCAATCGCCCGCCCAACGAATATGGCTACTACTTCATCATGATCCCGCTGGCGTTTATGACAGGTAACTACATGGCGCGCGGCCTGTCGAAAAAGTGGGGCATCCACCGGATGATCAGCATGGGGTCCCGGCTGAGCATTGTCGGTATCTGCATTGCCATCGCTTTGCAGTTGGGGGGATTGCACCAACCGTTGGCGCTGTTTGCACCGATCGCCCTGAGCACCTTCGGCAATGGCATTTCACTGCCCAATGCCCAGGCCGGTGCGATTAACGAGTTCCCGGAAATGGCTGGCAGTGCCTCTGGTCTGACCGGTTTCCTGCAGATGGGGTTGTCAGCTGTGGCAGCACAAATGGTGGCGTTGATCTTCAACGGCACTGTGTACCCGATGCTGCTTCTGATGCTGGCCGCGGCACTCATATCGCTGTGGAGTTTTACCCGCGTACAGCGTTAAGGCCGGGTCACTCAGACTTGTTCAGAGGTTCGTTAAAGCCCGGCGTGGGCCTCAACATAATTCACGGTGTGATTCTTGATATGTCGCAGCGACATGAACATGTCACTGTAAGTCTGCGCAATCACCGCCTGGCATTCACCTGCGCGCAGGCGGTCCAGATGGCGCTCCCGCATGTCCTTGCCGATTTTCCTGATTTTCTTCGAGTCTGCGATAAGCGTCTTGAACTCAGCTGCATTGGCGTCACGTTCGCGCGCTTTGGTCAGACGGTCAAAATACGCTGCAACCTCATCGAAGAAGCTGAGAATATCGGCCCAGGCGTCCGGGCTGAGGTCTTCACTGCGTTTGAACAGACGACTGCGGTAAATACTGAACGACTGCAATGCATCCGCAATGCTTTCAATCTCATCGGCCATACGCATCAACCCGTATGAACGCTGCGATTGTCCCTGCGACACAGAGCCGGTCAGCACAATAGTGATGAAATTGATCATCTCCTCTTCGATATTGTCAGTAATATCCTCAAGGTGATTGATGCGATCAAACAGCTTCTTTTTGTGCTTGGGCGCCGTGACGTATTCACGGGTGACCTCAAACATCTCCCGCGTAATATCTACCATATTGTCCATTTCCAGACCGGCCTGCTGCAGGGCCATCTCCGGTGCCATGGTGGTACGGCTACCCAGATACTTGAGCTTGTGAGATTCTTTTTCTTCCTTTTGCGGCACCAGCCAAATCACGGTTTTGGTCAGAAATCCAATCAATGGTATCCAGAACAGCACGTTAAGCACATTGAACAGGGTATGCGCGACGGCTATATGCCAGCCGATATTGGGCCGCATACCCTCTGCATCCTGGAGGTTGGCCTCACCCGCGACGACAAAATCGACAAACGATACATACCAGGGGAATATGGCAATAAACAGCGCCGCGCCCAGAATATTGAATATGGCATGGGCCCGGGCGGCGCGCACTGCCGAGGTGTTGGCACCTATCGCCGCCAGCTGGGCCGTAATGGTGGTGCCAATGTTTTCGCCGATGATCAGAGCGACCGCCGTGTCGAAATTGATCACCCCGGTTGCTGCCAGCGTGATGGTAATGCCGAGCATGGCAGAACTGCTTTGTACAATCACCGTCAGCAAACACGCCAGCGCCACACAGGCCAGCAAACTGCCCAGTGACTGGGCATCAAACAGATACAGGTAAGAAATGAAGTTTTCGTCGGTACGCAGCGGCACAAACGCACCACTCATGAACTCCAGACCGGTGAAAATCAGGCCCAGTGCGACCAGCGCCTTACCCAGCGTGTTCAGCCAGGTACGCTGCGCTGCCACCATCGGGTAGATGCCCAGGCCTATGAACAACAGCCCGTATTTGCCGACCTTGAAGGAGATAATCCAACCGGTGACCGTGGTGCCGATGTTGGCACCCAGAATGACGCCAATAGCCTGCTTGAGCTCCATTAGCCCGGCATTCACCAGACTGACGGTCATCACTGTAGAGATACTGCTGGACTGCACGAATACCGTAATACCCACACCGGCCAGCACTGCCAGCACACGGTTCCGGGTCAGGGAGGCAAGAATGCCACGGATCGCCTCTTTTCCGCTGGACTGCAGCGACTCGGACAGGTACTTGAGACCGAGAAAAAAGATACCCAGGCCGCCGATAGCGGTATAAGAGATTTCGAAATAGTCCATGGGCGCGAAGTTTATTAAATGCGCCGCAATATTACAATTTGTTTACAGTTTGGTGACAATTAATTTTGACTGGCGTCAGCTCAGCCTGCCGGGCCGGTCATGGTGGTGAAAACCGCTGTCACCAGCAGGATCAGGGCAGCCAGCCCCATCTGTAACCTGATCGAGCGGCGCAAACGTGACGCGCCATCCAGCATCAGCGCAGGGACCAGACTGAACTTGTGCCGGGCACCGAGCGCCAGCAAGCCTGCCACCAGCGCCAGTTTGAGCAGCATCACCTGCCCATAGGATGTAGCCAGCAGCGCGGAGAAATCCGGGTTCAGCTGCCAGATCAACCATAGACCGCTGACCAGCAAGGCGCTGAGCACGATCCAGAGCGCCTGACTGAACAACACCAGCAGCGATTGTAAAGACTGCCGATCACAACCGTTCCGGCCTTGAATCTGGGCGCTGCACAGAGCATAAAGCGGAATAAAGGAGCCCGCCCACAAACAGACGGCAGCGATATGCAAAACCAGCATCAGCCGACTGATCGTGGCCAGTTGACTGACATGACCAAGAACCGCAAAAGACACTGCTATACACAGCAGCGCTGCGGCGGTCAGCGTAATGATGACCTGCGACGACAGTATCAGGGGGGTGGCTTTTGCTGCCGGCAGCGAACGCGAGACGTACCACAGGCCTGTGGCCACCAACGCCAGAAAAAATCCGGACAGTCGCCAGCGCACACCGTCGCCCAATGCTGTTTGCGCCAGAATTTGCGACATAACCGGATCAAACATGCCGCCGGGCCCGCGCTGATTGATGGCGCCCACCTGGAACAGGAAAAACACACTGCAGGCCAGAATGCCCAGCACCGCTGCCGGCAACAGAAAATGCGACAGCAAGCGCCGGTCAATCCCGGGGGGCTCAGCGTCGGGGCTGCCGGTGGGTACCTGACGACACAGCCAGGCGACAAACACAGCACCCGGTGTCGCCACCATGGCCAGGTAGGACAGCCATTTGCTCAGCAGGATGGCGATTTCCCAAAGCGTTGCGTTCAATGGCGCGCTCAGTGCTGATGATGGTCGTTGTGGCTGAGCTCCTGCAGCTCGGCCTGCTCACCGCCGTCACTGACCACAAAATTGAAGCTACCATTCACGGTATGACCATCAGTCCCGATAATTGTCCAGTTCACCGTGTGGGTACCCAGCATCAGCTCGGGCAGGTCGTGGCTGAAGGTCCGCTGCGCGGCCGTTGTCGGGCTGAAACCGAAATCCATGTTGTGGCTGGCCCCATGGACCAACGTCAGACGCAACAGGCGTACATCATCACTAAAGTTCAGCACCAACTGTTCCGGCGACATCACCACCGCCTCATGACCGGGCGCGGATGAACTCAGTTCACCATGCGCCAGCACCTTGCCAGCTGGCAGGGCTACCACTACCGCCAGCAACATTGCGTTTAACCAGGACAACTTTTTCATATCAACTCCTTGAGACCGGTGTAGGCATAAACATAACCGAACGTAACCTGAGCGCATTGTACACCAATGCGCTTAATAACCGCTTAATACGCCTGCGACACTTTGTCTCATACAAACACCGATCGGGCGCTGTCGCCCCCGGTGACATCACCCAGGCAATCCATGCTGAAACAATTGCCGTACTCAGCTACAATAAGCCCAGTTTACCAACGACGTTAGTCCACACGGGGAATTGTCATGAAAAAGAAAGTCTGGTTAAGCGCCGCCGCCATCACCTTAGGCTCCTATGCTTTGTCCTTTTCTGCCGTCAACAACGCCCTGGCGCAGGGCCTGCCGGAATTCAGCCTGGAGACCATCACCAGCGAAATTCAGATGCCCTGGGGCATGGTGTGGCTGCCTGAGGGCGACATGCTGGTGACCGATCGCAACGGCGACATCTTCCGCGTGCGCAATGGTCAGGTCGGCGATCCTCTGGGCGGCGTTCCTGCCGTGCACACCAACGGTCAGGGTGGCCTGCTGGATATTGTCCTGCACCCGGAGTATGCCGATAACGGCTGGCTGTATATCAGCTACGCCAGTGAAGAGGGCGAAGGCGAAGGTAGCAACACCGCCATCATGCGCGCCCGGCTCGACGGCAACCGACTGGTTGATCAGGAGGTTCTTTACAAGGGCGCCGAAAACTCCATGCGCGGCCAGCACTACGGCGGGCGCATGATCTTTGACAACGACGGTTATCTTTATTTCTCCATCGGTGACCGCGGCGACCACTTCACCAATGTGCAGGACCTGACCCGCGATGGCGGCAAAATCTACCGCCTGAATGCTGACGGCAGCGTGCCCGCCGACAATCCCTTTGTAGACCAGGATAACGCCAAAGCCGCGATCTGGTCATATGGGCACCGCAATCCTCAGGGTATCGATATCAACCCGGTCACCGGTCAGGTCTGGGCCAGCGAACACGGCCCACGCGGTGGCGATGAAATCAACATTGCAGAAGCGGGCCTGAACTACGGCTGGCCTTATGTCGGGTATGGCATCAACTATAACGGCGAGCCTCTGGCTGAAGCCAAATTTGGCGAAGGCATTGAACAACCCATCTGGTATTGGGACCCATCCATTGCCGTGGCTGGCATCGCCTTTGTCACCAGCGACCGTTACCCGGAGCTGCAGAACCATCTGCTGGTTGGTGCCCTGCGTGCCACCAAGCTTGAGTTACTGGAGATTCATGAAGACCGCGTCCTGCGTCGCACCGATCTGCTGACCGGTATCGGCCGGGTGCGCGCGATACGTCAGGGCCCGGACGGTTATGTGTATCTGGGCATTGAGGGTGAAGGCATCAAGCGCCTTGTACCGGGCAACTAATACCCGGCAGTCAGTACCGTGCAACCAATAAAAACAAGCAGGAACCAGAATAAGGATGAGTGAAAAACTACTGGAAGGTTACAAGCGTTTCAAAGAAGGCTATTACGCACAAAACAGGGAAAAAATACGGGAGCTGGCGCAGGACCAGCGACCGTCCTACGTACTGATAACCTGTTGTGATGCCCGGCTGGAGCCCTCGCGGATTTTTGATACCGAGCCGGGCGATCTGTTTGTTATTCGCAATGTCGCCAACCTGGTGCCACCGTACGAAGTCGAAGGCTCGTACCACGGCACCAGCGCGGCCCTGCAGTATGCGATAACGGTGCTGGAGGCGCCCGAGATCATCGTGTTGGGACACTCGCGCTGCGGCGGCATCCGCTCTCTGGTGCTGGATCCGGACAAGATGGAAAAGGATTCGTTCATCTCGCGCTGGATGTCGATTGTGGCACCGGTGGCGAAACTGGCAGACCCGGACAAACTGAATGATCCCAAGACCTTCAGCCAGTGCGAGCAGGCGGCGATTGGTTTTTCATTACGCAACCTGTTGACGTATCCGTGGATTGCCAGCCGGGTGGCAGCCGGGACGCTGCAGATAAACGGCTGGCATTATAATATTTACAGCGGCGCACTGAAAAAAGTTCACGATCAGGACACTATCTCCACGATCGTGGAGGCGTCCGATGACGCCTCAGCAGACTAGTCTGTTGCTTCAGCGATCAGTCTAAGCTGACGACGCCATCCCCTCACTGTCCTTGTCAGACCTGCGCCCCGGCAGACGCGCCGCGATCCGATCGCGCAGGTCATTGGCGGCCACATACACGATGGGGATGAACACCAGCGTGATCAGCGTGGAGGCCGCCAGGCCGCCAATCACCACCCGCGCCAGTGAGGCCTGCATCTCGGCCCCGGCACCGATACCTACCGCCAACGGAAGCAGACCAAGCACGGTGGTCAGCGTGGTCATCAGAATCGGCCGTAAACGCAGCCGTCCTGCCTTGATAACGGCGTCGACCACTGGCATCTTTTCCTCTCGGCGCATCAGGTTGATATAGTCGACCAGTACGATGGCATTGTTCACCACAATGCCGATCAGCATCACCATGCCCATGAAGCTTTGCATGTTAAGCGTGGTTCCGGTCAGCAGCAATGTCGGCACCACGCCAATAAAGGCCAGCGGCACAGAGAACATTACGATCAATGGGTCCAGGAAACGCTCGAACTGCGCTGCCATCACCATGTAGATCAAAATCAGTGCCATCACGATAGCCATGACAAAATCACGCTGGGCTCTGATCTGTTCCTCGTATTCGCCGCCGTAGACAATGGAAAAACCATCTGGCAAGGACATTGTTGACAGCTCATTCTGGATCGCCTGCACAGCATCACCCAACGCTACGCCGCTTTCCAGATTGGCATTGATATAGGTGACACGCTGTCCGTTGATACGCCTGATATCGGTGGGTCCGCGATCATAGGTGGTGGTGATCAGCGATGACACCGGCACCACCTGACCATCGGCAGCACGCACCGAAATGTTGTCGATATCCTGAACGTTGAGACGGTCTTCCGGGCGCAGCCGCACGATGATATCAACCTCGTCGCCCTGTTCGCGGAAGACACCCGCGCGGGCACCGCCAATGCTGCTCTGGATGGCACGGCTGACATCGGCGACGCCGATACCAAGACTTGCCATGCGCTCACGGTCAAAACGCACATTCTGTTCCGGACGCCCTTCCAGGCGACTGAGATTGACGTCGGCAATACCTGGCACGGTCTCCATGCGATCACGGATGCCCTGCGCGAGCGTCTCGGCCATGTCCAGATCATAACCGCGCAACTCCACCTGCACCGCATCATCGCCGCCGGAACCAAAAATACGACGCATGATCCACAGGCCGGTCTGCGCTCTCACCTGCACCCGCATACCCGGGATAGCGGATTCAACACGTGCCCGGATGAAATCGGTCAGCTCGTCAGCATTCATGCTGCGCTCACTTTGATCGACCAGGGCAAACTCGATTTCGGCATTGCTGTTACGCACATCACGGGTGTAATAAAGCACATCATCCCAGGGCACAATGGCCTGCACGATGTTGTCCATTTCCATCATGTAGGAATGCAGAATGGCGATATTGGTGCCCTCATCCATGTTCATGCGGATACTGATTTCGTCAGCTTCCGTTTGTGGTGCCAGCTCGTAGGACAGGAATCTGACACCAAACACCGATGCTCCCAGCAGCACCATGGTCATGCCAACAATCGTCAGACGATGTTTCAGCGACCAGGTCAGGATAGTTTCGTAACGTGATCCCACCGCCCGCAGGACTCGCTCGTTGCCCTTGATGGGCCCGCTGCGCTCAGCGTCCGGCACTACCGTCAGGAAACGGCTGGCCAGCATCGGCACCAGCGTCAGAGCAACGAACAACGAACATACCAGCGAGAATACCACGACCAGCGCCAGCTCCTGGAACATGGTGCCGGTCAGGGTCTGCATGAACACCACCGGCAGGAAGATGACGCAGGTGGTGATGGTTGACGCCACGATGGCGCCGGTGACCTGGCGTGTACCCTGCCGCGCTGCCCGCTTTCTGGACGCGCCGTTCTGGCGCAGACGCACGATGTTCTCGATCACCACAATGGCATTATCAACGATGAGACCCACGCCCAGGGCCAAACCACCAAAACTCATCTGGTTGAGCGTCAACCCGCCGAAAAACAGCAGGCCGAACGTGGCAATGATGGCAATCGGAATGGAAACGGCAATGATGCTGGTAATGGATCCATTGCGGAAAAATGCCATCAGCACGATGACAGCCAGGATACCGCCCCACACGGCAGAGTTGCGCACGCTGTCGATGGAATCCTGAATGAATTCGCTCTGGTCGGTGACAATGATCATGTTGATGTCAGAGCGTTCCTGATTGATGCGCTCGGCTTCCCGACGAATCTGCGCTGCCACCTCTACCGTGTTGGCGCCGGACTGCTTGCGGATACCCAGACGCAACATGGGCACGTCATTGATTTCGACATAACGGCCCATATCGGCGCGATCATACTGCACATCAGCAACGTCGGAGACACGCAGGGCAACCCCATTCACGGTGCGGATAACCGTGTCGCGAATCTCGTCAATGTTGCTGTATTCTCCCAACGAGCGCACGTACAGTTCGCTCAGGCCGCGCTGCACATTGCCGCCCGGCGCATTGCTGCTCTCACGCCCGATGGCCTGCACGATATCGTTCATGGTCAGGCCGCCCGCCAACAGGCGATCGCGATCAACTTCGATACGCACTTCCCGATCGATTCCGCCCCAGACGTCAATTGCGCCGACGCCGGGAATCTGTTCAAAACGGCGACGCAATTCGCGATCAAGCACCGTGGTCAGATCCATCAGATCCATATTGGATTGGGCACCGACCACCACAATCGGCGAATCATCGGGATTGAAACGATTGATACGCGGTGTATCGGCATCTTCCGGCAATTGCCGGCGCAGCCGGTCCAGTGCTTCACGCACATCGTTGCTGACTGAATCCAGATTGGTGCCCTGGGCAAACCGGATGGAAACCCAGCTATTGCCTTCGCGCGAATTGGAACTCATGCGCTCGACGTTTTGCACCGTCGACAGCGCATTTTCCAGCGGCTCGGTGACCAACAACTCCATTTCTTCAGGGCCGACATTGGGATAGCTGATCTGCACCGACAATTCAGGCATTTCGATGGGCGGTAACAGGTCGACGGGCAGAAAGCGAAATCCGAGCGTACCCAGCGTGATGATGATCAGGAAAATCATCGAGGTGGCAACGGGTCGTTTAATCGAATTGGTAGTTAGCGCCATTGTGCTGTATCCGCTTGATAATTCGAGAGGGTTGGAAAATTAACTGCCGGTCAGTGCCTGACGCTCGTCACGTGACTGTTTAATAATGTCGAAAATATCGCGGCTTTGCATGCGCTGCATTTCCATGATGCGATTCCAGGGCATCAGTCGGGCCCGAGCCTCACTGATGGCGCCTGCCATCAGGTTCTGGCCAACCGTGATCACCCACTGACCTTCATCCACACCGCGCACACCACTGGCCATGCGGCCTGAGGCAACAATGTCTATGGCGACAAAGCTCACTGGCATGGGCGGCGATACCGCCGGCGCACCATCAATCTCAGCCACCGGACGGAGCTCCTCGCCGGGCGCGTTCATGACATAAACGCCCTCCACCCCGGTACGTGGATGCCGGTAAATGGCACTGTTGGGTATCAACACCGCCTGCTCGGTCTCGCCATACAGCACGTCGACGTTAACGAACATACCGGGACGCATCAGACTATCCGGATTCGCCATGTCGATGTACGCCTGGGTACGCAGGGTTTCCGGGTCCAGAAACGGCGAGATACGCGAGATATCGGCATCAAGCATGGTATTGGGCCAGTTTTCCGAGTACAGGTTCACGGACATGCCCTCGCGGATATAATTCAGCATGCGCTCGGTCAGCAGGACCTCGATGCGTACTTCATCAACATCACCGATCAGGAACAGAGGCGTGCCGGTACTGGCCATCTGGCCGCGTTCGGCATTGCGCAGGCCCACCAGACCGCTGATCGGCGCGCGCACAGTGGTGTTGACCAGCTCCAGCCGCCGCTCCTCGAGCTGCGATCGCGCCTGGTTCTCCTGCGCTTCCCGCAGATCCACATTCGCTTTGGCCACCGCAACCTGTACCTCAATGGTTTCCAGATTCGCAGTGGTCTCCAGCTGGCGCTCGGTCAGCTCGCGCACCCGGCTGGCCTGATTTTCCAGTTGCTGCAAATTGGCCGCAGCCTGTCGGGTCTGCGCCCGGGCGATATCCAGTCCGGCCACTGCCTGCTGATAGCGTTCCACATATTCTGCATCACGCAACTGCACCAGAGGGTCGCCAGCGTTAACATAATCGCCGTTGTCGACGTATATTTCGGTGACCGGACCTGATACTTCCGGGTAGATTTCGGTCTGATTGCGGGCGCTGACGCGCCCGGTCAGTCGCTCTTCCAGCGGCAATGCACCACGCTGGGCCTGGACGGCCTCCACGGCGGGGATTGTCATTGCGCGCTGACCGCCACCGGGGCCACCGCCGCTGCCAGCCTGACCGGCCGGGGCATCCCCCTCACCGCAGGACAGCAACATAGCGGCGGCGGATAACGCCAGCAGTGTCTGTCGGACCGGCCGAAACATGTGCGCTGTTAAAGTCATGACTGATCGCCCAAATTAGATAAAGTGATATGAAGGTTGGATACGCGTGCCATCGGCAAATGGTTCAAGCACATGTAAAATCAAATATTTACAATCCCCGGCATTGCCCTCGCGATACCGGCAATCAATCGTAACACCGGGTGCTGGTTCTGATTTAAAGGTGTTTCGCAGTTTTGTGTTACGAATGTTGTCAAACCAGCTTTTTTGGCAGATTTCTGCCTGAATTCGGTCTTGTTCCCGACAGATTGGCGCGCTTGGCATATTTGCGCCGTTAGTTTAAGTTAGCTTAAACGTCAGTTACATGGATTCCCGTCGGTCATACACCCGACAAATTATCGAAACCATTCATCCTCGCAAACGCAATTCAGGAAGTTTTTATGAGCAGTTGGGACAACGCATTCACCGGCAAACCCGGAACCGGTGCCGTCAATTCACACAGTTTCGGCGGTGCCGTCAGTTTTTTCCGCACGCCGTTTGGCCGCGACCTGAGTGAAATCGATGTGGCGGTGATGGGCATTCCGCTGGATATCGCGGTGACCAACCGCTCGGGCGCCAGGCTCGGCCCTCGCGCCATTCGCAATGCATCCATGTCGTTGGCCTGGGAGCGTCCCTGGCCCTGGAAAACAGACCCCCTGGAAGCGCTGCGGGTGGTTGACTACGGTGATTGCGAGAACAACGAAGGTGGCGGCCTGCTCAGCGTCAAACATATTGAGTCCTGGGTCAGCGGGATTCTGGCGACCGATACCGCCACACTGTTGCTGGGTGGCGACCATTTCATTTCATATCCCAGCCTGTGCGCACATTACAAAAAGCACGGCCCCATCGCGCTGATCCACTTCGACGCCCATACTGATACCTGGCCGTCGTCCGGTGAAGGCGTGAATCATGGCACCATGTTCTACAAAGCCGCCAAAGAAGGTATTGTCTTGCCTGAGCACTCCATACAGATTGGCATTCGCACCACCAATGACGACACCCTGGGCTACGATATCGTCTCGGCCCCGGAGGTACACGAACAAAGCGCAGCCGCTATCGCCAAACGTATCAAGGCGCGGGTCGGTGATCGCCCGACCTATATTACCTTCGACATCGACTGTCTTGACCCGGCTTTTGCACCGGGCACCGGCACGCCTGTGCCAGGCGGCTTGTCGTCTCTGCAGGCACTCAGTATCATCCGCGGCCTGACCGGCATCAATCTGATTGGCATGGACGTGGTGGAAGTAGCCCCTGCCTATGATCATGCCGAAATCACTGCGCTGGCGGGTGCCCAGATCGGCATTGAATTACTGGCACTGTACGCGGAGTGCAAAGCCGGTCGAACCTGACACCGACATTGCAGTTACCACAAACTGCGCATCATCCCGGACTCGAGGAATTTTGAATGACAGCACAGCAAACGCCCGCATGGAACCTGGACGACGCTCATGACATGTATGCCATGGACGTCTGGGGCGACGGATTTTTCGGTATCAATGACAAAGGTAACGTTTGTGTCCGGCCTATTGAAGGCCAGGACATCAGCGTCGACATTAACGATGTAATCGAAGAGGCGCTGGCCGAAGGCTCAACCCTGCCCTTTATTGTGCGCTTTCAGGACATCATCAGCTCGCGTGTCAAACGTCTGAATCGCAAGTTCCGTGAAGCCATCGAAGCCGCTGAATACGATGGTGTTTATCGCAGCATTTTCCCGATCAAGGTTAACCAGTTGCAGGAAGTTGTCGCCGAGGTCATCGAGGCCGGGCGTGAATTCGATATCGGTATCGAGTGCGGCTCCAAGGCAGAACTGATGGCAGCGTTACCGATGATCGGCTCTGACACCCTGATGCTGTGCAACGGCGTCAAGGACCATGTCATGCTGACCATGATGCTCAACGCCCAGCAACTTGGCCAGCAGGTCATCCCCATTATCGAGAAATACTCGGAATTCGAGCAGCTGCTGATCCTGGCCGATCAGCGTGAACTCAAGCCACGTCTGGGCGTGCGGGTCAAACTTAATACCCGGGGCGCCGGCCGGTGGTACGAATCCGGTGGTGCGCGCTCCAAATTCGGCCTGACCGTACCAGAGCTGGTGCGTCTGGTGAAGATTCTGGAAAAGCGCGGTCAGGGCGATTGCCTGGAGCTGCTGCACTTCCACCTGGGCAGCCAGATTTCGGACATTCAGGTACTGCGCAGCGCGGTTAAGGAGATCACCCAGATTTATGCGGACCTGGTGCTGCGTGGCGTCAATGTCAAATTCCTGGATGTCGGCGGTGGCCTGGGCGTGAACTACGGCGGCGACTACGACAACCCCGACTCGTCGATCAACTATGGCCTGCGCGAGTACGCCAATGTTGTGGTTTATGCCGTCAAGGAAATCTGCGACGAGCGCGGCGTTCCGGTACCCACCCTGCTGTCGGAAAGTGGTCGCGCCCTGACCGCCCATCATTCCATGCTGGTGGTACCGGTGCTGGGCATGCATCGCCCGGACAGTCCGCCCATGCATGATGAAACCCCGGCGGACTCCCCGTCGGTGGTCACCCGCATGGAAACTGCCTATGAGGAGGCCACCAGCTCGGACGTCACCGGCATACTGCTGGAGTGCTACCATGATGCCCGCGAAGCGCGAGAAGAAGCCGATCAGCTCATGCGCCTGGGCTACATGACGCTGGATCAGCTGGCCCACACCGACAGTCTGTACTGGAGCACCTGTCGTGAAGTTCTGCACAAGCTGGCGGCGGCCAAACTGACACCGCCACCCACCGAACAGCTGGAACTGGAAGAACAACTGACAGATCTGTATTTGTGCGACTTTTCGGTGTTTCATTCCATTATTGACCACTGGGCCATCCAGCAGGTGTTCCCGGTCATGCCCCTGCACCGGCTGCAGGAGCGTCCGGACCGGCGCGCACAGGTCGTTGACCTGACCTGTGATTCGGACGGAAAAATCGACCAGTACGTACACGGCCACGCCAATACCAGCTGGCTGCCGCTGCACTCACACAAACACGGCGAAGCCTATCATCTGGGTATTTTCCTGGTCGGTGCGTATCAGGAAATTCTCGGCGATGCCCACAACCTGTTGGGGCGAGTCGACGAAGTTCACGTCTACGCCAAGGAAGACGAAACCGGCAACTTCTGGATCGAGGAAACCCTCAAGGGCATCTGTATCAAGGACATGCTCAGTCAGGTTCAGTACTTTCCCAACGACCTGGACCGCCGCATGAGTGAGCTGATACGCAAGCAGATCAACGCCGGCGTGATCAAGGCCGCAGAAGGCACACGGATTCTGAACAATTACACCAAGCGCCTCGACGAGAGCACCTACTGCACAACCGAGATTGTGCGGTGATAGCCTTTATGGCAACTACTGTAGAACTACATTTTCAGGGACATTAAAATGCAGAAAAAATACTCCGAACACCCGGCCATGTTCAGAAACAACCCGCTCGGCTTCATCCTCGCCGTGCTGCTGATTCCGGTCGCCATTGGCATTATCATACTGATGGTGTGGTACCTGAAGTGCAAATCGACCCGACTGGATTTCATCGGCAATGATCTGGTCCTGGAGCGCGGTCTGCTCAGCAAGGACAGGACCGAGCTGGACGTGAGCCGTATCCGCACTGTGAACGTGTATCAGTCTTTCTTTAACCGGATCTTCGGTGTGGGCAGGATCTCTATCTACACGGCCGGCGACGACCCGGAAATTGATGTCAGTGGATTACCGAACCCGCATGACCTTCGCGAACTGATCAAAGCCGAGCAGGATGCCTGATTATGGTTGGTAAAACCGGCGCCAGGGACAAGAAAGATGCCAGAGCACTGGCCGTTGTGCTGATTGTGCTGGCGCTGGTGCTCACCATCAGCGCCATCTTTGCCATACCCTTGCTGGCCGAATTCAATGCCAACTTCCTGGCACCCGGTCTGGGCTTGCGCGACGCGGCTATTATCGCTTTCGTCGCCACGCTTGTGGTGCTGGTTGTTTTCGCCTTCGCAGCAGGCGATGGCCTGCTCGGCGAAATACAATTCATGTTGCCGGGATTCTTCGCTTTCTTCCTCGTATTATGGCTGCTGATTGCCTGGGTGTTCTGATTCGTTTTTAAAGTAACGTTTTTTTGTCAACGGATCTGGCACTTGCCAGTCCGTCAAAGCTATGCTGCAATTGACCGGGAGAACAAAAACAACAATACCCAGAACAGCGACACGCGAAGGAGTCCGACGATGACGATACGATCCTTTTCTGCCAAGCCGATTGCTGCAACCCTTTTAGCCTGCCTCACCTCATCAATACTCTACGCCCAGGACGACACCACCGGTTACACCGCGCCACGCACCGAATGGGGCCACCCCGAACTCAGGGGCGTGTGGAATTTCAGCTCTTCCATTCCAATGCAACGCCCGACAGCACTGGGCGACCGTGAATTCTACACACTGGAGGAAGTCATGGCGCAGGAGCAGGCCCGTATGGCCCGTGAAGCGTCCGGTGTGGAACTGACCGATATCATTGGTGGCGCCATCGGCGGTTACAATGATTTCTGGATAGAGACCAACCCCCTTGACTATAACCTGCGCACATCGCTGATTGTGGAGCCCGCCAATGGCCGCTTGCCGCCACTGGTCGACGGCGCCCCGGTCGCCACCGGCGGGCTGGGCCCGGACTCGCCCGGAGAGCGTCCGGTAAGATTCGCGGTGGGCGGTGTCGGCAAGGACGGCCCCGAAGATCGTGGTCTGTCTGAGCGCTGCCTGCTCGGTTTCAATTCGGTGCCGCCATTTGAACCCAGTCTGTACAACAATAATGTGCAACTGTTCCAGACCGAAGATCATGTGGTGATTTTCAATGAGATGATCCATGAATCAAGAATTGTACCCATGGACAATCGCCCCTACATTCCGGAACAGGTAACACAGTGGACCGGTGACTCCCGGGGACGCTGGGACGGCGATACGCTGGTGGTGGAAACCCGCAATTTTAATGACAAAACCCAAAGCTTTTCCGGCGTCGGCGTCAGTGCCAACAAACTGTTGGTGGAACGTTTTACCCGCATCGGCGCAGACCGCGTTGACTACCAGTTCACCGTTCAGGACGACAGGGCGTTTACCGAGCCGGTGACGGTACTTATCCCCATGTTCCGTGCTGACGGCGACCTGTTTGAATATGCCTGTCACGAAGGCAATTATGGACTGGTCAACGTATTGCGCGGCGCACGGGTTGAAGAAGGCACCTGGGACCATGAAAACAACCGGGCGGTCAGGTGACACCGGTCATCGCAAAAATGCCTGCCGGCACTACAACTGCCACTGAATTTCCGTTATAACCGGAGCGGCACACAACACAGTCAACAACAATACTAAAAGCGGCGTGCCACCTGCGCCGGACAGGACTGAACATATGATGAGTTTAAAACGGGCTGCCGGCATCGGCATACTCGCGGGACTGACACTGGCAGGTGCCCCCGCGATCGCACAACATCAGGGAGAGGCCTTATTGCAGGCGCTGACACCGGTGACGGACGCCATGCTGCGTGATCCGCCGGCGGAAGACTGGCTGATGTGGCGACGAACCTGGGACGCGTACGGCTTCAGCCCACTGGATCAGATCAACAGGGACAATGTCGCGGATCTCAACGAAGCCTGGCGGGTGCCGCTGGGCCCCGGATCAAGCACCCCGACACCCCTGGTGCACGACGGCATCATGTTTCTGCTCAACGCCAATGACACTCTGATGGCGATGGATGCCAGCAGTGGCGAATTGCTCTGGTCCCACCAACACAAACTCGCAGAAGGCGCCGGGCCCAGTTCAAAGTTCGGCATTGCACTGCATGGCAACAAAGTCATCATGCCCACCAACGACATGCGCATTATTGCGCTGGACAGCAAAACCGGTACCGTCATCTGGAACCATGCCGTCGCTGATGTGCGTACCGGTCGTCGGGGACATACCTTGCGAGCGACGCCGCTGATTGCTAACGGCATGGTAATCCAGGGCGTCAACGCCACCATGGTGCCCGAAGGCGGCTTTATCATCGGGCTGGATGTGGAGACTGGCGAGGAGGCCTGGCGATTTTATACCATACCGCGGCCGGGCGAACCCGGCGACATGACCTGGAACGGACTGGAACTGGCACAACGCAGCGGCGGCTCCGTGTGGATGCCACCCAGCTACGACGCTGAACTCGATCTGGTGTATTTCGGCACCGCGCCCACCTACGACACCGCGCCATTGTTAAATCCGATCTCCGAACAGGGCATCACCAATGACGCCCTGTACACCAACTCAACCCTGGCCTTGCGACCCCGGACCGGTGAACTCGCCTGGCACTATCAACACGTCGCCAACGATCAGTGGGACCTGGACTGGACCTACGAGCGCCAGCCGGTCTATTTGCCGGTTAATGGCGAGATGCGCAAAGTGGTGATCACCGCCGGCAAGATGGCGCTGTATGATGTGCTCGATGCCGCCAGTGGAAAGTACCTGTACTCCATGGACCTGGGCCTGCAGAACGTGGTCAAGTCCATTGACCCGGCCACCGGCGCCAAAACCATGAATGCCAATGCCACCCCCAGCGCAGAAATATCACAACTGGTGTGCCCTTTTGCTGCCGGCGGCCGCAACTGGCAGGTCAGCTCGATCAATCCACAAAGCAAGATTCTGTTCCTGCCCATCACCCAGATGTGCATGAACGGCGGACCCACTGGCCAGGGTGGCATTATGTCCACGGGGGCCGCGCTGGATCCAACACCGGTGCCGGGAAGTGAGGGCGAATTCGGTCGGCTGCAGGCCGTTGACCTGGAAACCCGCGAGCTGTTGTGGGATTTCCGGGAAATGGCGCCACCAACCACAGCAATTGTGGCTACCGCCGGGGGCGTTATTTTTGGCGGCAGCCTGGATCACCGGTTCAAGGCGCTGGATGAGAGTACCGGCGAGGTTCTTTGGCAAACCACTACCGGTGACATTCCCGCTTCATTCCCCATCACTTATATGGCCAATGGCAAGCAATATGTGGCGCTGGTCATTGGTCAGCCCACGATTCACGCGGGCACCTTCATGGGCGCCGTCACGGCCATGACCGGCGGCGCCGAAGGTCCAATGGGGCAACTGCAGAACAGTGGTGCTGCGCTGGTGGTTTACGCCCTTGAGTGACAGCTCTGTCCGCTAGCTGCCCACCCCGATGACGCCGCAGGCAACACGGGGGCCGGCAGCGCCGGAGGGCTGACTTTCCAGATCATCGGCACCGGCGTGGATGACAACAGCACGCCCCAGGATGGAGTCAGGCCCCGAAAATGACAGCTCTGAATCAACCATGTTGCTCTGCGCCACGCCAGCATCGTTTGCAATCAGGTTGCCCAGGTCACCGTCATGGCGCTGCTCGGACTCCGGTGCTCCATGTGGCATGCCGGCCGGGTTAAAATGGCCTCCCGCCGAACTGGCATCGGCCGCCTGACAATCACCAAACTCGTGAATGTGGAAACCGTGGGAACTCATCGGCGCCAGGCCCCGGATTTGCGCGGCAACCCTGACGCCTTCATCTGTATTGGAAAACAGCACAAAGCCATCAACGTCATTGCCGTCAGTCGGATGCAACACAGCAACAAATTCGGAGAACGCTGCTGCCTGTGATTCTACGGCGGCCTCGGTCTGCACAACTTCGGTGTCCTGGCTGCAGGCAGCTACGGCAGACGCCAGGGCAATGGGATACAAAATTGCTTTCAGATTACTCATAGGCACTAAAAACTCCAGATTATGATTGGTTTGTCGCACAAAAATGCCGTTACTGGCATGTGCGCTTGGACAGAGTCAGTATAGAGGTCTGTGCCACCAATGCCAAATCAGCGCAGCGGCACGTTGCAGCTTGCAATCTGCAACGTGCCAAAATCGGGCGACAATAGTCAGGCCGGCACAAAGTACAGTAAACAGTCCGTCCGCGCGATCTCCGGATTATTGGTGACCATAAAAAATTTCATGCGCACGCGGGCAAGCAGGCAGCCATCATCGACATGGAAGAAGTGTTGCAGACGATTCTCGCCTGCACTGGTCCTGGCCTGCAGCACGTCGGTCAGTTCGCCCGTGATATAGCCCAATCGTGTATCGGGCTCAACGTGATTAAAGTTCAATTGTTCCAGGTCCGGCAATAATGTGACACCACGCACCAGCAGCGCCTCATTACCAAAGTCTACCGACGCACCCGGCAACAATTCCAGACGCAGCGGATGATGAAAATAGTCCATGATCACATCATTATTCGGCGCCAGGTCCAGCACCTGCGCAAGACTGACATATTGTGTCAGTCCGATCAGCGCCGTGCGATCGGACTCGTCACTGCGGGCCCCGCCACACTCAATTGTCACCACAGGACAGAAGCGACCGCTCAGATCCATCACTGAGCCAAGCACCAGGTCGGTCATCACCATCCGATGCGTAAACAGACTGATCAGCGCTTCGTGCTCCGGCTCAATGGAAGTGACCACACCAAACGATGGCCCCAGCCCGGACGTATTGTGGATATCGATCAGTGCTTCCGGCGCCAGCGTCTGCCAGCAATCCAGCAACACTTTGGCCAGTCGGCTCTGCGGATCACTGTCAAAAGGCGCTTTGAAGCTGCGATTCAGGTCGCGATCCCCTGGCAGCATACGGTACGAGAACATGGGCTGCTCGCGCGCGGCGTCGACATTGACAATAAAAATATGGATATCAACCGCCGGTTCCAGGCCCTGGCGTAATAACGCATGTACTGCGGTGAGCCCGGACGGTTCGTTGCCATGCAGCAAGGTTACCACGACGCGGCACCGGCTCGCGTCACGCCCCGACAACTGGATGTGCGTCGGCCCCGGCAGCGCTTCGAGAAAATCCGGCAACAACGGTGCAATGTCAGCCGGCAGCGGGTCTCGCCACACATGGAGCTGGGTAGCGCTCATGTCAGACTCCATTGCGCAACCGGGAGGTTTTGCATGCTATTGCGCTGATATTCCCGCTGCATGGCCAACAGTGCCTCATCCAGAGTCATGGATTGCTGTAACAATGCCAGTTTGTCGAGTTGCCATTGCGCGCCGGTCTGACGGTTTTCCAGGCGCTCTTCTATAATTTCCAGCAACGGCGCGAAATCCGATTCTACGAAACCCATCTCTGACAACTGTCCTGGCAACATTGGCAACAACCGGGCCAGAATACTGGCAGCCGAATGATACTCCGGTTCGCTTTGACTGGTGGATGGCCAGATCAGTTTGGCAGCAAGACCTTTTTCGGCAGCACGATAAAAATTGCGCACACAGTAATCAAATGGAATTGATGGAATCAGCTCCTTCATTGACGATTGCAGCAAACGCGCCAGCCCGATCATCAACGCGGCATTTGCCATCATGTCCCTGATACTGGGACCGGCGGGCAAGGTGCGCATTTCAATGCGCAGGTGGCCACCATCTGCCGGATCATAGACCGGACGATTCCACAGCCACACAGTGCCCATCTGCAATCGCAGTTCACTAAGCTGCGGCGCCTCGCCCGCACTCATCACCACAAACGGATCCTCGTCGCCACACACCGGTAATATGGGCCGATACAGGCGCACGGCCTCGGCGAACAGTTCATGAGCACCATGGCGAACCCAGGCATTGCCATAATTGACGCGCGCCGGCCTGGGGTGTAGCGGGTCAGGTCTGCGACAATCAATGGATTGCTTGAACAGTGGCACCCGGGTTTCGTGCCACAGACGTTTACCAAACAGCAGCGGCGAGTTGGCGGAAATTGCCATCACCAGCGGCGTTATTAACTGAACGGCATTGTACAGGTCGGCGAACTCATCAGGCCTGACTTTCAGGTGCACCTGGAACGAGGTATTGGCACCCTCCAGAGTAACATCCTCCATCTCCAGATCTATCTTGTCTTCACCGTGAATATTAATACGAAAAGGGCCACCCCGGATGCGACTGAGCTCGTCTGTCAGAGCGTGATAGCGTGGCTCGTCGGTCATCACCGACAAACCCAGATCGTTGGCCCGCAAGGTGGGTAATATGCCGATAGGGAATACACTGCCCTGCCAGCGTTCTGCACAGGCATTGATACGGGTGAGCGCCGTCAGGGCCTGCTCTTCGGTTTTCCGGAAACAGTTATCGTTGACCATTACCGGACTGAAATTGTACTCAAGGTTGAAGCGATTGAGTTCCAGCGTCAGCTGATCATCGTTCAGCGCCTGCTGTATTTCTTTGTTGATCGGCAGCGGACGCCCGTCGCCGTTAACGATATACAGCTCGAGTTCCGCGCCGAACGACATCGGCCCGTCACCGAACGTCGGCGTCTGCAACAACATTTCCAGGCTTTTCAGATTACTGCCAAGCCGGTCACGAAACCTGACAAAATCTTCCTCAGTGAATTCCACCGCCTCTGTCGCCTGTCCCATCAATGCTCCTTTACCTTGCAACCAGCCCGCGCGATCCGCCCTTTTCGCCAACGGACACCTGTGCTAAAACCCTATTGCAGAACAATGTATCATAAGTACTGCTGGCACTGCCGAGGCATGCCAACAACACCAATAGCCACCGAGAATACCATGACCGGGGATACGCGATGCCTGAAGACATTCTGACATTCTGGTTTGAGGAGCTGAAACCCGCTCAATGGTGGAAAAAAGACCCGGCGTTTGATGCCATGATCGCTGAGCGCTTCGGCGCGCTTCACGGCCAGGCGGTCCGCTGCGAGCTGTATACATGGCGTCGCACTGCCGGAGGCCGGCTGGCTGAAATTATCGTGCTGGATCAATTCTCGCGCAATATGTTCCGCGATACCGCGCAGGCCTTCAGTGCAGACCCGCTGGCGCTGGCACTGGCCCAGGAAGCGGTCGCCTGCGGCGCCGATGCGGGGCTGACCCCGATTCAACGAAATTTCCTGTACATGCCTTACATGCATAGCGAATCGCTGATCATTCACGATCAGGCACTGGACCTGTATACGCGTAACGGTCTGGAAGAGAATCTCAGCTTTGAGATCAAACACAGGGAAATCATCGAACGCTTTGGACGCTACCCACACCGCAACGACATTCTGGGACGACAGTCGACGACAGAAGAACTGGCCTTCCTCCGGCAGCCGGGCTCTTCATTCTGACCCCTGCTCTGTGTCTGCTGTTTTCAATCCCCTGCTGATCCTTGCCAGCACACACAACAACCGGCCCAAACAAAATATCGTAATGATAATGATTATTGTTTGCATTTTGATTTAATTACTTTATTATCACACTTTCTTGGCTGGCACCGGCGTCAACGCGTCGCTGCCATATCGACTATGTCACAACCGCATGAAGAGAAGGAGGACAGTTCATGGCCGAAAGCTGTCACAAGCCGCCCACAACCGGCATCAAGAACGCAGGAAACGTCATCAGCAGCAAGACCCTGTTCAACGGCGAGAATATTCTCACGATTGAGCATAACGGCGAGCGCTACGCCCTGCGTATCACCGCCAGCGGCAAACTGATTCTAACCAAGTAATTGATTGTAATATTTAATTTCCCCACCGTAGTAGGTGTCACGTAACGCTGCAAGCAGCTTAATTTGCAGCAATTTCGAGTCCAGCCAGCCACCCGAATGCATCAAGCATGGCAGCCAGCCCGACTCTCTTTTTTACAGGAGAGCTATGCCCATGCCCAACATAATTGCATTCAACAGCCCGACATTGAGCCCGCAAGCAGGCAAACGCCGGACACTCAGCATTCTGATTCCGGCGTTGACACTGCTGGGCGTTGCCCCATTGTCCGCACAGACCGACACCGCTGCAGTAGATGAAGTTATTGTCACAGCCACCTATTTGCAGCGCCGTCCGCAAGATATCGCCGGCACCGTGTCGGTTATCACCGACGAAGAGATTCAACAGACACTGTCAGACAATCTGGCGGACGTGATTCGCTACCAACCGGGACTGGGCATGGACTCTGCCGCCCGTGGCGGCAATGAGGGCTTCAGTATCCGCGGCATCGGTGGCAACCGGGTGCTGACCGTCATTGACGGCGTGCGCAGCAGCGACATGTATGCAGCCGGCCCATCCTCTTACGGCAAGGACAGTTTCGAAGTGGATGACCTGAAAGCGGTGGAAGTCATCCGTGGTCCCGCTTCTGTCCTGTATGGTGCCGATGCACTGGGGGGTGTGGTTTCACTCAGAACACGGGATGCCGCCGACTACCTGGCGCCGGACCAACACATTCATACTGATATCCGCGCTGCCGGCAGCAGCGAAACCAGTCAACGCAAATTAGGCGCAACCATCGCCGGGCAATCAGGACCAGTCGGCAGCGTCCTGCAACTGACACAGCGCAATTTCGCAGAACAGGACATCAACGGCCCGGGTAAACTTAATCCCCAGGACGGAGAAAGCCGTAACCTGTTCTGGAAAACCCGCTGGGATGCCAGCCCGAATCAGACGTTCAGCCTCGCCATCGATCTCAGCGACCGCGACATTGACACGCAGCTTGATAATGAACTGAGCAGCAGTGTGTCACGATCAGTGGGACAGGACAGTACCCGTCGCCACCGCATCAGCCTGCTGCATGACTGGGTACTGCACAGCGCACTGGCCGACAACATCAGCACCCGTCTGCACCGCCAGCGCACGGACGCCGATCAGCAAACTGAACAGACCCGCATCAGTTATGCCTTCGTCAATCCGCGGAACCCGGCCAGCTTTCGCGGCAGCCAGGCTGATCGTTTTACCAGTCTTGAGTTTAATCAGGACACCGTCAGCGGCATGATCATCGCCAGTAAAAACCTGTCTCTGGCCAGCGCCACACATAGCTTGGTGTATGGCCTCAGTTACGAGCACACCGACACCGAGCGCCCACGGGACCGTTTCGACACCGAGTTGAGCACCGGTGCCATCAGCCGCGCCATTGCCAGCTATCCAATGGCACCGCCGGAAGTCTTTCCCAACAAGACCTTTCCGGACACACGCACCGTGCGCAACGGCATCTTTATTCAGGATGAAATCTCTCTCATGGACGAGAACCTTATTGTTGTACCCGGCCTGCGCTATGACCGCTACCAGATGGATCCCCGCAAGGACGAACTGTTCACCGGCACCGGCGACATATCCGACTGGGGTGGATTCAGTATCAGCAAGTTTGATGAAGACAACATCTCCTACAATCTTGGCGCGATCTACCGGATCACTGACAGCCTGACTGCATTCGCCCAATACGCAGAGGGCTTCCGTCCGCCCAACTTCGATGAAGCCAATCAGGCCTTTGTCAATCTGGGTCACGGTTACGCCACGGTACCCAACCCTGATCTGGAAGCCGAAACCAGCCAGGGAATGGAGCTGGGCTTTCGTGGCACAAGCGACGCTGGACGCTTCAGCGTGGCGGTGTTCGACAATCGCTATGACGATTTCATAGAAAGCGAACTGGTCGGCATGCAGGACGGCATCATGCTGTTCCAGGACAACAATGTTGGCAAAGCTCGCATCTACGGCGCCGAGGCGACTTACGACTGGCAACTCAGCAGTCAGCTGTCCTGGCGCAATTCAGTGGCCTGGGCCCGAGGCCGCGATGAGTCCAACAACAGCGAACTCAACTCGGTGGATCCGGCAACCCTGGTCAGTGGCCTGCGTTATCAGCCCAGCGAGCGTTGGGCCATCGAGGGCATCGCCACTGTCGTGAGTGGAAAAAGCAGAGTTGCTGCAGACGACCAGGTGACCGGTGATGCCTACCAGCTACTGGACCTGATCGGCCACTACGACCTGTCGCCCAGTGCCAGTATCCGGTTTGGGCTCTTCAACCTGTTTGATACCCAATACGCACACTGGAGTCGTATTCGCGGGCTGAGCGCAGACGACAATGATGCGATTGCCGACCGTCAGGCGCCCGGCACCAACGCCCGGTTGGCGTTCAATTTTTCATTCTGAACCGACAACTATTTTTCGCCCCGCTAACGGGCAGACAGGAGAGTAACGTAATGACTATTATTCGAGGTATATCGCTGGCCACCTGGTGCTTCCTGATGCAGGCAACCACGATTCACGCACAGAACCTGAGCCATGTCGGAGAAAGCAAATTTGGCGTTGTGGTCATGGCGCACGGTGGCCCACAGGCATGGAACGAAGGCGTCTCCGAGATGCTGAGGCCACTCAGCCATCAATATGACATGGAAATCGCATTCGGCATGGCGGATGCGTACTCGCTGCAGGAAGCGATCAGCAAGCTTGAGTCACGCGGCGTTACCGATATCGGCGTAGTCCGGCTGTTTATCAGCGGCGAAAGTTGGCTGCAGCGTACCGGTCAGATTCTGGGCCTGCAGGAAGGCGCACCCGAACGACCGGCACCCGAACCGGAGATGCACGGTGAACATGGCGACCATGCGCAACACGCTGGTCAGCATATGGGCCATCGCATGGAGTTCTGGCGCGTTGACAGCGATGCTCGCTTCCGCATCAGCCAGGAAGGCCTGTCGCAGGCACCAGAGATGGACGCCGTGCTGGTTGAGCGGGTCATGGCGCTGAGCAACAACCCGCAAAATGAAGATGTCCTGGTATTGGCTCACGGCCCCGGCGATGACGCCGAGAACGAGCGCTGGCTGCGTTATATCAATGACCGTACCAAGGCTTTGCGGGAAAGCCATGAGTTCAACAACATCAAGGTCGCCACTCTGCGCGAGGACTGGCCGGAAAAACGCGAAGCTGCGCAGAAGATTGTTCGCGATTACGTTCGTGCCGCTAACGATGCCGGCAGAACCGCGTTGATTGTGCCCTATAGGGTCTATGGCTTTGGCCCCTACGCTGACGTGCTGGACGGCCTTGACTATGTGGCCGATGAAACCGGGCTGGTGCCACATCCTGCAGTCGCGGACTGGGCAGAGAGGCAAATCCTTACACTGCAGTGACGCCGCTGGACGGCACTGGCGATAGCGGCTATTCTCGGCAAAGATCAAGACAACAAGATCGATACGGAGCGCCGCAAGCGACATGATTCAGCTTGATATCGCAACACTTACCCTGACGTTTGTCAGTCTGGCTCTGACCACGGTCATAGTGTTGTTCCTGATCTGGCGCATCAATCGCAACATGCCGGGAGTTGTGTTCTGGCTAATTGGTGGCTTGTTATTGTTAACATCCACCTTGTCATTGTTTCTTGGCGTTGAACTCGACTTTCCTGAGGGTTTATCGCCTTTCATCAGCAACTCTCTCAGCCTGCCGGGCAATATGTTGCTGATGGAAGGCACCTTGCGATTTCGCGGCTTTGCCAGTCGTCGTCGCTGGGTTTTTCTGCTCGCGCTGATCCCGGTGTTCCTGTTGGCGTCGTGGATCAATCGCTATGACGCAGCGGCACGCTACATCTTCCACGATTCCTTTGCCATGACCTTCCAGCTCATCACCGCGGCGGCATTTGTCTGGCGCACGCGCGATCGTGATGAGCTGTACGCCAATATTCTGGCCGCCGTTGGCTCGGCACTGATGGCTGGCAGTGTCAGTGTCCGATTGCTGATGGCGCTGGGCAACAGTGATCAGGTTTCAGGTGGTACAGGGTCGACAGTGACACAATGGTATCTGTTCACCGGCACCAATTTTTATGTGATGTGGATGTTTGGTATCAGTGTCGCATGTTATTTCCGCTCCCGGCAGCAGGTGATGCAACTGGCGCGGGAGGACTCATTGACCGGCCTGCCCAATCGCCGCTGTATCGATGAACGACTGTTGCAGACGCTGGCCGAATGCAAACGCAGCAAGGAGGCTTTTGCCGTCCTCATGGCAGACATTAATGACTTCAAGCTGGTCAATGACCGTTTCGGACACAGCGCCGGCGACAGGCTGCTGCATGGCATTGCTGAGCGCCTGCGCGATGCTGTGCGCGAAGCTGACTTCGCCGGTCGCCTGGGCGGTGACGAGTTCCTCGTCATTGCCCGGCATGTTGACTCCACGGAAGCGCTTGAACAGGTCGTCAGCAGGCTGCGCACAAGCCTGGAAGGGCCACTGGATATTCCCGGCGGCAGCTTCAATGTCAGGGTCAGTATCGGGGCCGTCATCAGTCCCGGCGGCGGTGACACTGCCGACCGGTTATTGGGGGCCGCCGACGCAGAAATGTATCGCGACAAGGCGCGCATCAGAGCGATGAAATAAACCCCAAGCCACTGGATTTCTTTCATCGCTATCGTTATGCTGCGCCGCATTATCATCCGGGATTTTCCGGGGGAGCGCGCGGTCCTGTCTGGAGTGCCACTATGACGATTGTTTTGTTTGTTGCAGGTCTTGTATTTCTGATTTTCGGCGCCGAATTCCTGGTGCGCGGCGCCAGCCGCCTCGCCGCTGCCGTTGGTATCTCCCCGCTTGTGGTCGGACTGACCGTCGTGGCTTTTGGTACCAGCGCCCCTGAGCTTGCTGTCAGCGTAAAATCGGCGCTCTCGGACCAGGCCGGCATTGCAGTCGGCAATGTGGTGGGCAGCAATATTTTCAACGTGCTTTTCATTCTCGGCGTGTCGGCCCTCATCGTGCCACTGGTCGTTTCCAGCCAACTGATCAGACTGGACGTCCCCATTATGCTGGCCCTGTCAGTGCTGGTGCTTTTGCTCGCGCTTGACGGGGACTTCAACCGTGTTGACGGCATCAGCCTGTTCACCGGACTGCTGATATATATCGGCGCGCTTATTTACATGAGTCGCAAGGAAACAGCCGCCGTAAAAAAGGAGTTTGCTCAGGAATACGCCAGTATCCCGACAACCAAACCCAACTTCATCAAGGATGTGCTGCTGATCATCGTAGGCCTGGCGCTGCTGGTGACAGGCTCGCGCTGGTTTGTCGACAGCGCGGTAACCTTTGCGCAGTACCTGGGCGTAAGTGACGTGATCGTCGGTTTGACCATTGTTGCTGCCGGCACCTCCATGCCTGAAGTGGTGACGTCGATTATTGCTGCGCTTCGTGGTGAACGCGACATCGCCGTTGGTAACGTGGTGGGCAGCAATATCTTCAACATCATGGGCGTGCTGGGTGTCGCCAGCATCATCGCGCCAAGCGGTATCGCCATATCACCCGAATTCGTGCGTTTCGACATCCCGGTGATGATTCTGGTAGCTTTGGCCTGCGTGCCCATCTTCTTTACCGGCGGTGTTATCAGTCGGCAGGAAGGTTTTGTGTTATTGGCCTATTACGTGGCCTACACCGCTTATCTGATCATGATATCCACCAACAGCGCGGCGCTGTCCTGGTTCGGCCCGCTGGTATTGTTTGTCGCCATTCCCCTGACATTCATTACCATGCTGGTGTTGGCGGTGCGGGAAGCCCGGCGCAGAAAGAACGGCAACACTTAGCATCCCCCTGAGCATCTTGCCAGGCGATTCCCGTTCCATAAAATGCGTCACAAAATATTTCATATCGCCTGTCTCCCGCTGCTTGCGAAGCAGGCGTATGTCGAAGATATGCAGTCACATCACCCTAAAGCGCCTGTGCTAGACTACGCTGCATGGTATCGTAGCCGCGTCGACGCGCGCTATGGAGGTGGCGACGGCAAAGTCAGTCGCTGTCCCTGTCAGGCGAAGGCAACCAACATGCCCGCCGAACACAAAGCCAAGGCAACAGGAAGGGTCTATCGTGAAAACAATCGGCATGCTCGGTGGTATGAGCTGGGAATCAACACAGAGTTACTACCGGGCCATCAATGAAGGCGTCAAGGCGAAACTGGGCGGGCTGCATTCAGCCAAAATAGCACTGTACAGTGTCGATTTCGCCGACATAGAAACCCTGCAGCATCAGGGTGAGTGGGACAGGACGGCTGACATTCTCGCCGACGCCGCGCTGTCAGTGCAAAAAGCAGGTGCCGATTTTTTGCTGATCTGCACCAACACCATGCACAAGGTCGCGCCACAGATTCAGCACAAACTCGACATCCCCATTCTGCATATAGCCGATGCGACGGCCCGTGTTCTGCTGGCCGACGGCATCAGCCGGGTTGGACTGCTGGGGACAAAGTTCACCATGGAGCAGGATTTCTACAAAGCGCGGCTGCAAGCGCAGGGAATCGACGTGCTGGTGCCGGATGATAACGAGCGGGCGGTTATTCACGATGTAATCTATACTGAGCTGTGCCTCGGAGTTATCAGCGCTGCTTCCAAAGCACGTTACCTGGACATCGTTTCCCGGCTCGCTGACAGTGGCGCACAGGCGATTATTCTCGGCTGTACTGAAATCGCACTGCTGATTCAGCAACAGGACACCCAGGTTGCGTTGTACGATACCACTGCGATTCATGCCGGACAGGCCATTGCCCTGGCACTTGACGAAGCGCCGTTGCCCACGCGTCTGGAGGGCAGTTAGCCGGCAAAAAGCTGGCTCGCCAGCAGCAACACAACGGCGTAGCGGGCACCTTTGCCGAGCAACACCAGCACAAAAAACACACTGAATCGCATGCGCAGGACGCCGGCGACAAAGGTCAGCGGGTCACCGATTACCGGCAACCAGGCAAATAACAGACTCCAGTAACCGTAACGCTTGAAATGGCGCTGCGCTCGCTGCAAACTATCGCCGCTGACGGGAAACCAGCGCCGATTTTCAAAGCGCAGAATCTCGCGCCCCAGGTACCAGTTGACGCAAGACCCCAAAGTATTGCCTGCGGTTGCCGACAACCAGAGCATGGCTGGACTAAGGTCTTGCTGGAACAGCGCCAGTAACAGAACTTCGGACGACGCCGGCAGCAGTGTGGCGGCAACGAACCCGGTGATAAAAAGTAAAAGGTAGGACAAGTGACACTCTTTAAGTTTGGCTACACAGGATTGCTAATACGCTGCGCCGCCGTTGGCGACAGCGGCAGTCATTCGACCGGTTATTACCCATGCCCAGCACTCTGATTGTTGACCTGCGTATCAGCGCTGATGAGTTTCTGCGTCATTACAAAGGCTCCGCGCGCCATGTGTCCTGTCACGCCCGTGACGGGCGACGGGTCCAGTTCCCCACCGCCATACTGCAACGCTTCGTCAGCCATGACGGGATTAACGGCAGTTTCAAGCTGGAGCTTGACGACAACAACAAGCTGATTGCGGTGTCCCAGCTAGGCAAGCTCTGATCAAGCTTTAAGCACACCGCCGGGCCGTGACCCGGCCTAATTGCGAAAGCTGTCGTCTTTGGCATCCAGCGTGCGTAACAAGCCCGGCCACAATAGCGGCGCAACCTTGGGCAAGGTCTCAGACTGCTTGCGCGTGGTTTCTATCGCCTGTTGCGACGGGTAGCACAACTCTCCGCCGGCCTGGGCACGGATCTGCTTCTCGCAGGCATTTTCCAGAAAGTACATCAGCGTAAACGCTTCGGGTACAGTCTTGCCCACGGTCAAGGTACCGTGATTGCGCAGAATCATGATGTCTTTGTCACCCAGGTCCTGCACGATGCGTTCCCGCTCTTCCAGGTTCAGTGCCACACCTTCGTAATCATGGTAGGCAATGCGCGGGTGCACCAGCATGGCAGTCTGCGTGATGGGCAGCAGGCCGTCTTTTTGCGCCGACACTGCAGTGCCCGCGTGATTGTGCAAATGCATGACACTGCCGGCATCATCGCGTGCCATGTGAATTGCGCTGTGTATGGTAAAACCGGCCGGGTTCACCTTGTAGCCATTATCCGAGATAATCTCACCCTGCTGATCTACCTTCACCAGCGATGAGGCGGTAATTTCATGAAACATCATACCGTAGGGGTTGATCAGAAAATGGTGATCCCCTCCGGGAACCCGCGCGGACAGATGCGTAAAGATAAGATCGTCCCAACCAAAATGCGCCACCAGACGATAGGCTGCTGCCAGCTCGACACGTACCTGCCATTCTTCGTCGCTGATGTGTGAAGGGCGCGAATTGAACACGTCTTTGGCGTTAGCACTCATGGTTTTCTCCAGATCAATTACCAGGTTGGTCGTGATTGTTGCGTGTTGTGCACGTTGTTTCCAGCACTTTTTCGCTAATTGTGTTTACTCAAACTTCACACGATGTCCGGCGTGTCATCCGGCACCGGCAACTCCAGTGTCTCCTTGATCTCTTCCATGACAATATAACTTTTCGATTCCCGTACACCAGGCAGCTTCAGCAAAATATCGCCGAGCAATTTCCGGTAGGACGCCATCTCTGAAATTCTGGCTTTGACCAGGTAGTCAAAATCACCGGACACCAGATGACATTCCATCACATGAGGCAATTTGATCGCCGCCTTGCGGAAGTCATCAAAGATGCTGGCCGATTTTGATGTCAGGCTGATCTCGACAAACACCAGCAGATTGGCCTGCAATTTCTGCGGATTCAGGCGTGCACCGTAACTGATAATGAATTTTTCCCGCTCCAGGCGTTTAACTCTTTCCATGCAAGGCGTCGTCGACAACCCCACCCGTTCGCCCAGATCAACATAGGAAATACGCCCCTCGCGCTGGAGGATGCGCAGGATCTGGCGATCTATCCTGTCCAGTTCGCGGCTGGATGCCCTGCGTGTTTTCATGATTTATTCCCGTCATAGCCATCAATTTCAGAACTATTCACTAGCAAACATCATTGAAACAGAAAATACACGCAGCCCGGACATCTTACAATAGTCACTTCGTCCTTCCATTAACTGAATAGGCAAAGGACAGGAGACAGCATGTTTAACGCGAGACCCGAGCGCAACACCACAACTGACCACAGCATCATTCTGGGCGGCGGCGTCATTGGCATCACCAGTGCCTGGTATCTGGCCAGAGCGGGCCATCAGGTCACCGTGATTGATCGCCAGCACGGTCCGGCACAGGAAACCAGTTTTGCCAATGCGGGCATGATATCGCCCGGTTACTCGGCTCCCTGGGCAGCGCCGGGCGTGCCATTAAAGGCCATCAAATGGTTACTGTCCAAACATGCGCCGCTGGCCATCCGTCCGACGGCTGATCTGCAACAGTATCGCTGGATGCTGCAGATGCTGCGCAACTGCACATCTGCGCGTTATACCGTCAACAAGGAGCGCATGATGCGCCTGGCCGACCATAGTCGCCAGTGCCTGATTGACCTGCGCATGGAAACCGGCATCGAGTATGAACAACGCCAACGCGGCACTCTGCAGCTGTTCCGGACCCAAAAGCAGTTGGACGCGGCGGCGCAGGATATTGCTGTGTTACAACAGCTGGGTGTGCCTTTTGAACTGCTGGACAAAGCCGGCTGCGTTCGCGCCGAACCAGGCCTGGCCAGCAGCCAGGAAAAATTTGTCGGCGGCCTGCGCCTGCCGCTGGACGAGACCGGTGACTGCCAGCTGTTTACCACCGAACTGGAAGCTCGCTGCCGTGCACTGGGCGTGCAGTTCCGATACGGCTGCGACATCAGCGCACTGAACAGCGATGGTCAGCACATTACCGGCGTCAGCGTTACCAACAATGATGGTGCCAGCGAAACCCTGAGCGCAGACAACTACGTGCTGGCGCTGGGCAGTTACTCGCCTTCCCTGCTGCGCCCGCTGGGCATTGATTTGCCGGTATACCCGGTTAAGGGTTATTCAATGACCATTCCCGTCAGCAACGAGCACAACGCGCCGGTCTCAACCATCATGGACGAGACCTATAAAGTGGCCATCACCCGCTTTGACAACCGTATCCGCGTGGGCGGCACCGCTGAGCTGGCCGGGCATGACCTGCGTCTGCGTAACAAGCCCCTGGCGACACTGCGCATGGTGGTGAATGATCTGTTCCCGGGTGGCGGAGACAACAGTGATGCCCGTTACTGGGCGGGTCTGCGGCCAATGACACCGGACGGTACCCCCGTGGTCGGTGCAACAGCTCTCAGCAATCTGTTTCTGAATACGGGCCATGGCACCCTGGGTTGGACCATGTCCTGCGGCTCGGCTCAGTTGCTGGCAGATATTGTCGACAAGCGCCACCCGGCGATTGATACCGAGGGCCTGGATATCGGTCGTTACCAGCGACAGCCAGGAGGCCAGCGGGAATCGCGCACGGGTGTGCGTGCCGGCAAAGGCAAGCCAGCATACCCATAACCGACGGTGACCTGGTGTTTACCCGTCGTAATTGCACCTCGCTATTGAATTCGGGGCTCTTAATGCGTCATCCTGAGTGTAATCAGGAGGGTATGTATGGATACACAAGATTCGATAGTCAAAGTCGTAGACATCCAGGCTCCGGTGTCCCGGGTATGGCAGGCACTGACCGATTACCGGCAGTTCGGCGAGTGGTTCTGTGTGGATCTGAACGAACCATTTTCCCCGGGTTCGCGCTCCACCGGTCTGACCACTTATCCCGGCTACGAGGGGCACCCGTGGCTGGCCGAGATTGAAAGCATGGAGCCGCAAACCCTGTTTTCCTTCCGCTGGAACCACGAGGATGCTGAAAACAGCCTGCCATTGGAGCAGCAACCCACCACAAAAGTGGAATTCCGCCTGGAAGATCTGGGTGAAGCCACCCGGCTGACCATCAGTGAAACCGGCTTTAGCGCTTTGCCCGAAAGCCAACGCGCTGAAGCCATTCGCCTTAATACCCAGGGCTGGGATATCCAGGCACAGCAAATTACCGACTATGTCGTGACCAGGCGAGGCTGACTTTTCATCGCACGACACAGCTGCAACGCCTGCCTCACACTGCGCTGAGGATCAAATTCCATTCAGCGTCACTGACCGGCATCACCGACAGGCGGCTGCCTTTCTTGACCAGTGCCAGGTCTTGCAGGCCCGGCAAGGACTTCAATTCGTCCAGTGGCAGCAGGCGCGGCAGTTTGTTTACAAACACCATGTCCACAGCCTGCCAGCGTGGTTTGTCGACCGGGCTTTTGGCGTCAAGATATGGTGATTTTTCATCAAACTGGGACGGGTCGGGATACGCCGCGCGCACGACCTTCACAATGCCGGCAATGCCGATATGCCGGCAACTGGAATGATAGATAAATACCTCATCCCCAACCGCCATATCACGAAGAAAATTACGCGCCTGATAATTACGCACCCCTTCCCAGACCACGGCTTTATCGATACGCCCGGCAAAGTCATCGATGCTGCATTCATCGGGTTCGGTTTTTGCCAGCCACTTCGCCATTGCCTGTTGTCCTTTTGCCGTGCCTGTCTGTCGTCTAGTTAGTGATAACCGTGCGCAGCATTTGCAGCGCCAGCAAAATCACCAGCGCAGCAAACAGCTTTTTCAGCGTCGCCACTGGCAGTCTGTGCGCCAGTCCGGCGCCCAGTGGTGCCGTCAGGAAACTCGCCACAGCCATTGCCGCTACCGCCGGCCAGTAAACAAACCCCAGCGTATACGTCGGCAGGCTGGCCAGACCCCAGCCATTCAGCACATAACCCATCGACCCCGCCAGCGCGATGGGCAAACCCACCGCAGCTGAGGTGCCAATCGCAGTCTGCAGGCGCACATTACACCACACCAGAAACGGCACCGTCATGGTACCGCCACCTATCGCAACCAGTGCCGACACACCACCGATGCCGCCACCAACCGTTGCCAAACCCGCGGGGCCGGGCAGCTCGCGTGCCGGGTCGGGCTTGCGGTTCAGGACCATCTGCGCCGCAACGTAGGTCATGAACAGACAGAAGAAAATTGCCAGCGGCTGCGGAGATAACCAGGCGGCGACAAAGGTTGCAGCGAACGTACCCACCACAATACCGGGCGCGAGCCCACGCACAGCCGGCCACAAGACGGCACCGTGGCTATGGTGCGCCCGCATGCTGGCAATTGATGTGGGAACAATGGCCGCCATGGAGGTACCCAGTGCCAGATGCACAACGTACTCCGGGGCAAACCCCTGCGCCACGAACATTACGGTCAGCACTGGCACCATAACGGCACCGCCGCCAATGCCGAACAAACCGGCAAGAAAACCGGTCATAACACCCAACAACAGGTAACTGACTATCCAGATTATCACGGGGTCACCTCACTTGTACTTTTGACTCACGATCGGCAATAGCTGACTGCCAGACTGTGGCGGCGTCAACATCGCATACCTTGCGGCCCATGTCGAACACACGCGCGCAACTGTCACTAATCTGTCGCTTCGAGGCATTAGCATAAGGGAAAATTAATCAGCCTTCCGATCTGGGTGTCACTTTATGTCCTCTCCACGATTTCCGTTTAGTCGCCGTCGCTTTCTGACAGTCTCTGCCACCATGCTGGGAGCGCTGTCGGTTCGTGGCTTGCCCATCCACGCTGCGGCTGCTGCTCACTTTACCCACGGCGTCGCCAGTGGTGATCCGTTGCAGGATCGCGTCATTCTCTGGACCCGTGTGCTGCCTGGCAGCGGGCGTGCAGAAACGGTCAATGTGCAGTGGCAAGTGGCCAGCGACCAACGCTTTGACAATCTGATTGCCACCGGTGACTCGCAGACGGGTCCGGACAGGGATTTTACCGTCAAGGTTGATGCGACCGGGCTCGAGGCCGGGCTGTCCTACTTCTACCGTTTTATTGTCGACGGTGTCACCAGCCCGGTGGGACGCACTCGTACACTCCCCCCGGCAGGCGTGGCCCAGGCCCGCCTGGCCGTAGTCTCCTGTTCCAACTATCCGCAAGGCTACTTCAACGTATATCGCGAAGTGGCGGCCCGCGATTGCGATGCGGTTCTGCACCTGGGCGACTATATCTACGAGTATGCCGAAGGCGGCTATGCCAGCGCCGAGATGCTGGATAAAGGCCGCAATGTGCAACCCGAACACGAAATCGTATCACTGGAAGACTATCGCATGCGCTATGGCCTTTACCGATCCGATGCGGACCTGCAGGCCGTCCACCAGGCGCACGCGTTCATCTGCGTCTGGGACGATCATGAGATCACCAACAACACGTTCAAAACCGGCGCACAGAATCACAACCCGGACCGGGGTGAAGGCGCCTTCGACGACCGACGAAACGCTGCCATCCAGGCTTTCTACGAATGGCTACCCATCCGTGAGCAAAGCAGCATTGCTGACGGCATCATTTATCGCAGCTTTGATATCGGCGATCTTGCCACCCTGATCATGCTGGACACCCGCCTGGTCGCCCGGGACGAGCAACTGACCCACGAGATGAACATTGACACCTTGCGCCGCGGCTTGGCAGATCCGGTGCGCACGATGCTCGGCACAGCGCAGCAGTCATTTCTGGAGAGTGAATTGCGTCGTTCCAGCGCCGCCGGCATTCCCTGGCAAGTGATCGGTCAGCAGGTCATCATGGGACGCAAGGAGATCCCACTGGTAGCCGATGAAGCATTTGCCGGCGAAGTGCCGGACCGCTACCGTATGCTGCGTGAACGCGGGCAGATGGGGTTGCCGCTGAACCTGGACGCCTGGGATGGATACCCGGCTGATCGCGAGCGCGTACTGGATCTGTTTCGCCGGCACGCCAGCAATGCCGTGGTGTTGGCTGGCGATACCCATAGCTCCTGGGCCTTTGACTTACACGATGATGACGGCGATGCCATTGCAGTCGAATTTGGCACGCCCAGTGTCAGCTCACCGGGATTTGAAAATTTCATGCCGCTTCCCGAAGCCGAACTGGTTGCCGCCTTTATGCGCAACAGTCCGGAAATGCGCTACATGCGCGCACTGGGCAGAGGCTGGGTAGAGCTGGACATTACCCGCGAACAGGTTGCTGCGCAGTTTCTGTATGTCTCAACAGTGCTGGAGCAGGACTATCAGGTGGAAGAAACTGAAGCATTGGTCAGCTTTGCCGGCGAACACGTTATTAGATAAAACAAAGGCGCCGCGAGGTCGGCGCCTCCACTTTTTTACATCGAGCGCCGGTATTGGCCACCGGTCTCGAAGAAGGCCTGGGTGATCTGACCAAGAGAGCACACCTGCACCGCGTCCATCAGCACTTCAAATACATTTTCATTGTTTGTCGCGGCACTCTTCAATCGCTGCAGGGCCTGTTCCGATTCGCTTTTGTGACGCTGCTGAAACTCGCGCAAGCGACGAATCTGCCCCTGCTTTTCCTCATCAGTCGAACGCGCCAGCTCGACGGTGAACTCCGCCTCGTCATCCTGAGCGCCGGGGTTCAGGTAGGTGTTCACGCCCACGATCGGCAAAGAGCCGTCGTGTTTTTTGTGTTCATAATGCATGGACTCATCCTGAATCCGGCCGCGCTGGTAGCCGGTTTCCATCGCGCCCAGAACCCCGCCGCGCTCCGCAATACGCTCAAACTCCTGCATCACCGCCTCTTCCACCAGATCAGTCAGTTCATCAATGATGAAGGCGCCCTGATTGGGATTCTCGTTACGTGCCAGTCCCCACTCTTTATTGATAATTAACTGAATCGCCACCGCTCTGCGCACTGACTCCCCGGTCGGCGTGGTCACCGCTTCATCGTAGGCATTGGTATGCAGGCTGTTGCAGTTATCGTACACCGCAATCAGGGCTTGCAACGTGGTGCGAATATCATTGAATGACATTTCCTGCGCATGCAGCGAGCGACCGGACGTCTGAATATGATATTTGAGCTTCTGACTGCGGTCGTTGGCACCATATTTCTCCCGCATGGTGGTGGCCCAGATGCGGCGCGCGACCCGGCCCAGCACGGTGTATTCCGCGTCCATGCCATTAGAGAAAAAGAAAGACAGGTTGGGCGCAAAATCATCAATGTTCATGCCCCGCGCCAGCCACGCTTCCACAAAGGTAAAACCATTGGACAGGGTGAATGCCAATTGCGAAATCGGATTGGCACCTGCTTCGGCAATGTGATAACCGGAAATGGACACCGAATAGAAATTGCGCACTTTGTGATCAATGAAGTATTCCTGAATATCACCCATCAGCTTCAGACTGAACTCGGTTGAGAATATACAGGTATTCTGACCCTGATCTTCTTTCAGGATATCGGCCTGCACGGTTCCGCGCACCGAGGCCAGCGTGTTCGCTTTAACCTGTGCCGCTTCATCAGCGTCTGGTTCGCGGCCGTGTTCGCTGCGAAATTTTTCCGTTTGCTGGGCAATGGCGGCATTCAGAAACATGGCCAGTATCGTGGGCGCCGGGCCATTGATGGTCATGGACACGGACGTTGTCGGATGGCACAGATCAAAACCATCGTACAGCGCCTTCATGTCGTCCAGCGTGGCGATGGAAACGCCGGAGTTACCGACCTTGCCATAGATGTCCGGACGCTCGTCGGGATCAAAACCATACAAGGTTACTGAATCAAATGCGGTGGACAAACGCTTGGCGTCGGCATGCTCGGACAGGGATTTGAAACGTCGGTTGGTGCGAAAGGCATCACCTTCGCCGGCGAACATGCGCGTCGGGTCTTCGCCTTCGCGCTTGACCGCGAATACACCCGCTGTGTAAGGAAAGCGGCCGGGGACGTTCTCCAGCGCCAGCCAGCGCAGAATGTCACCGTGGTCGCTGTAGCGTGGCAGGGACACTTTGGCAATGCGTGTGCCCGACATTGTCGTCCAGGTCAGCGCATTGCGCTGGACCTTGCCGCGAATATCGGTGACCAGCTCATCGGCGGCATATTCACACTGCAAGGCAGGCCAGCTCTCCAACAGGGCGGCACTGGTGCCGTGCAATAACTGTTTGCGCTGCCTGATCAGACCATCCAGGTTCTCCGTGAGGATGTCAGCTGCCGCACCAGCGCCGGCCATTTTTTGTGTCGCCGCCAGTTGTTGCAGTTCACGGGCAACCACTGCCTGCTGCTCCACCCGACTCCGGTAGTCACGCACAGTATCGGCTATTTCCGCCAGATAACGTTGGCGCTGGGGCGGGATGATCACCGACTGTTGCGTAGAGGTGCGGGTTTTGGCTGGCGCCAGCCGGGACTCAAATGCCGGCAACCCGTACTGGGACAGCACCGGCACCAGTGCCTGATAAAGCGCGGTCACACCGTCGTCGTTAAAACGCGCCGCAATCGTGCCAAACACCGGCATCTGCTCCACCGTTCTGTCAAACGCAACCCGGTTACGCTGCACCTGTTTACTGACATCGCGCAAGGCATCCTCACCGCCCTTGCGATCAAACTTGTTAATCGCGATGACATCGGCATAATCCAGCATATCAATTTTTTCCAGCTGACTGGCAGCGCCGAATTCGGGCGTCATCACGTACAGCGAACTGTTCACATACGGCACGATGCCCGCATCGCCCTGACCAATACCCGGGGTTTCAACAATCACCAGATCAAACCCGGCAATTTTGACACTGCTGATGATGTCGCGCAGATAGGTCGGCACTTCTGTTTCTGAACGTCGGGTTGCAATTGAACGCATATACACCGAAGGGTGATAGATCGCATTCATACGCACCCGGTCACCGAGCAGCGCGCCGCCGGTGCGACGCCGTGTCGGGTCAATTGCCAGCACCGCGATGCGCAACGCATCGCCGCTGTCCTGACGCAGGCGCAGGATCAGTTCGTCGGTCAGCGAGGATTTGCCAGCACCTCCGGTGCCGGTAATGCCGAGCACGGGAATATTGTCTGCTGTTTCGGCAGCTTTCTGCAGCTGCGCGCTTTGCGCGGCGTCCAGCGCATCTACTTCCAGCGCACTGATTACCCGCGACAGCGCCAGCCGGTCGCCGGCCTGCATGGCTTCAATGTCCAGTGGCGGCGCGGCCTGGCGTTCAACTGTCACCCTGTGCATGATGTCATCTATCATGCCCTGCAAGCCCATTGTCTGACCATCTTCCGGCGAATAGATACGACTCACGCCATAGGCATGCAACTCCTTAATTTCACTTGGAATAATGACGCCGCCGCCGCCACCAAAAACCTGTATGTGACCCGCGCCCCGCTCACGCAGCATGTCCACCATGTATTTGAAGTATTCAATGTGTCCGCCCTGATATGAGCTGATGGCAATACCCTGCACATCCTCCTGCAACGCCGACTCGACAACTTCCTGCACGGAACGGTTGTGCGCCAGGTGAATTACCTCGGCACCGGAGGCTTGCAGCATCCGGCGCATGATATTGATGGCGGCATCATGGCCGTCAAACAGACTGGCTGCGGTGATAAAGCGGGGAAACTCCGGCGCCGGAGAGGCAGATGGGCGAATATTGACGACTGATGACACGATGCGGCTCCTGTCGGCCCGGGACGAGCCTGCTTGTAATTATGTGCTTACTGCCGGTAGCAGTGTCAGCTGCCAACCATGACGGCAGTTGTCCTGTGAACCAAGGTCATTTATTATATTGACGTTTACGTTAACGTCAATCAAGGAATTTACTTCACCATGCCGGATACTACCCGGGCGCTCAGCGCCAGCTTTTTGCGCAGCAATGCTCTGGATCCACTTGATGACGGCCTGAAAACCTACACCATCTCCCAGTTGGCGAAAGAATTCGATATCACCACCCGTGCCATCCGGTTTTACGAAAGCGAGGGTTTGCTCACGCCAGAGCGCGAAGGCCGCAACCGGTTGTACAGCCAGCGCGACCATACCCGGCTCAAACTCATCCTGCGCGGCAAACGGCTGGGGTTCTCGCTGGATGAAATTGGCGAAATGTTTGATCTGTATGATTCCGCAACCGGCGAACTGGCGCAGCTGCGTCATGTGCTGGACAAAATTGGCGAGCGCAAACAGATACTCAAACAGCAACTGGAAGACATACAGTTGAGCCTGCATGAGATTAAGGAATTTGAAGCTCAGTGCAAGCATCGTCTGACCCAGATGCGCAATAATCATTAACACCCGTTATTTCAAGGATTTTCCATGAGCAAAGATTCAGTTGTCATCCTCGGCGGTGCCCGCACGCCTATTGGCGGTTTTCAGGGCCTGTTTTCATCGGTCACCGCCCCGGCACTGGGCGTCGCTGCTGCCAGTGCAGCGCTGAAGCGCGCAGGCCTCGATCCGGCAACGCACGACACCGCCGTTGATGATGTCCTGATGGGCTGCGTGCTGCCCGCCGGGCTGGGGCAGGCCCCCGCCCGCCAGGTGGCACTGGGCGCAGGCCTGGCCGTGACAACGCCGTGCACCACCGTCAACAAGATGTGTGGCTCGGGCATGAAAACGGTGATGATGGGTATGGATCAGATTCTGGCAGGCCACGCCGACACGGTGCTCGCCGGCGGTATTGAAAACATGACGCAGGCGCCTTATCTGATTCCCAAGGGCCGCAGCGGTTTGCGCCTGGGCCATGGCGAACTGAAAGACCACATGTTCCTGGACGGCCTGGAAGATGCCTACACCGGCCGCCTGATGGGCAGCTTCGCGCAGGAAACCGCCGACAAACACGGCCTGACCCGGGAAGACATGGACAACTACGCCATAGAGTCGCTGAAACGCGCGCAAACCGCCATCAACGAAGGCTCGTTCGACAATGAGTCCGTTAGCATCGATGTTAAAGTTGGTCGCACCGACACCACGGTGAGTCACGATGAACAGCCGGGTAAAGCCAACCCGGACAAGATTCCAACCCTGCGCCCGGCGTTTTCTGCTGATGGCACGATCACCGCTGCCAATTCTTCATCCATATCGGATGGTGCGGCTGCCGTGGTTTTGATGCGCGAAAGCGTTGCTCAGGAAAAAGGCCTGAAGCCCATGGCGCGCGTGCTGGCCCAGGCCAGCCACGCCCGCCATCCCAGTGAATTCACCGTGGCACCGATCGGCGCCATTGAAAAAGTATTGGCAAAAACCGGCTGGTCAGTAAACGATGTTGACCTGTTCGAGATCAACGAAGCCTTTGCCATGGTGCCCATGCTGGCGATGCGCGAGCTGGGCCTGGATCACAGCAAGGTCAACATCCATGGCGGAGCCTGTGCGCTGGGGCACCCGGTGGGCGCCTCTGGCACCCGCATTATCGTGACGTTGATGTACGCCCTGAAAAAGCTGGGCAAGACTCGCGGCATCGCCAGTCTGTGTATTGGCGGAGGTGAGGCAGTGGCGGTAGCGATAGAGATGCTGTAGGAATCTGCCGGGGCGCTACGCGGCAATCCACATGGCGGCCCGGCAACTGGCCCTAATATTTATCGAATGGTGATAACGCCGCCCTGTACACGCACGGGCACGCCCGCGCTGATACCGGTCGCATCAGGGACATTGATAACCTGTTGACCGCCCGTTTCCATATCGATGACCACTTCATAATACGTCGATGACCCGCGGTTCCGCTCAATCGTGTTGCCCAGAAATGCACCACCAACGGCGCCTGCGGCAGTTGCAATATCCTGCCCCGAGCCACCACCGACCTGATTGCCGGCCACGCCACCAACAATGGCACCGATGACCGCACCTGCGCCGCTGGAGTCACCCTGCTGTGTGATCGGATTGACGGCGCGAATCACGCCACATGAAGTGCAGACCGGCTCCGGCTGCGATGAATTATCCGCACCGTTAACAGCATTTGCCGTTTCCTGCGGCGAGCAGGCACCCAGAATGAAAAGCGCCAGCACGGCAGAGAGAGAGAGTTTGAGTATACGCATATTGTCAATTTCCATGTTTAGAATATGATGCTTTTTAAATGTTTGCAGACTGGTTGGTCCAACCATATCTGCTCTGTGCAGTAACGAACACAGCATCTGAAGACGCTGTCCGGTCACCTGGAAGCACCATCGTGCGCCAGACGTCACTGTCACTGATGGGAATCGTGGAACACTCTACCACGTCAACCATCATAAGGTTTCAATGTTTTCGGCCAGCAATCGGTTACCGTTCTGCGCCAGTGCCGCAGCACGGCAGTCGTGTCTTTGAATAAAGACATGACTGACCTCTCACTGTCACGCTGTCAATCGGTAGCAAAGCAGTAGAAATAACCATTACCACCACTGCCCTGCAAATCCTGCAGACTGCAGCCACGTGAACCATGGGCGCTGTTCCACGATGTCGGATCGGCGCCGCCACCCTGGCGATCATGGTGCCCTACCTGGGCACTGCCTTCCGTGTTGCTGGTCCAGTTACTGCAGGTGTGATCGGCGTCGTCGGTGAAAGCGGTGCCGTCGGCATTGGTGCCGGTCAGAATGTCATGCTGGTTGGGACTGTCTCCCCGACCGTTAACCATTTCTCCGGATTCGGTCAGCGAATTTTCCTTGTTCAGTTCATTGCTGTCACTGTGCAGGTCGGCTACGTTGGCAGCCACCTGCACACCGTTGGCGTTGAACCACGGCCCGGTACCGATGCGGTCACGTGCATTGACTGCCGGCATGCCATTGCGCGCCTGCGTACTCAGATACGCGGCCCAGGTTTTGCCGGTTACGCCAGCGGCCTGCGCCAGTATCGCGCAGTGCATGTCTGCGCCAGCCAGACCACCCAGATTGGCACCGTTACCGGTCCCGGCACTGGTGATAAAAAAGCTCAGACTGTTGTCCTGTGCCATGCTGGCACCCGATATACCCAGCGCCAGTGTTGTCAACGCTACTGAAATTGCCTTTTTCATGATGCCTCTCCTCGGTGATTTGTTATTCTGGGGTGATGCGCACATTGTTACGTCGATTGGTACTTTGGTTGGTACTTTAATTGGTACTACGATTGTTACTTCGGTTGCCTGGCGACCCGCAGATAGGGTTTCAGCGTATTCCAGCCGTCAGGGAATTTCTTTTGCGCTTCTTCGTCGCTGACCGACGGCGGAATGATGATATCTTCGCCATTTTTCCAGTTAACCGGGGTAGCCACCGTGTGTTTTGCGGTCAATTGGATGGAGTCCAGCAATCGCAGGATCTCGTCAAAGTTGCGACCACTGGTCATGGGGTAGACCAGAAAGGCTTTGATTTTTTTGTCCGGGCCGATAATAAACACCGAACGCACCGTGGCATTGTCGGCGGCTGAGCGCCCGTCGGCACTCCCCGGCTCCGCCTCAGGCAGCATGTCATACAGTTTGGCGACATTCAGATCGGTGTCACCAATCATCGGAAAATTGGGCGCGGTGCCCTGGGTTTCTTCGATATCTTTCGCCCATCCGGTGTGGTTTTCTACCGGATCGACAGACAAACCGATAACCTTGGTGTTGCGTTTATCAAACTCCGGTTTCAGCTTGGCGGCGTACCCCAGCTCAGTGGTGCACACCGGCGTATAGTCTTTGGGGTGGGAGAACAGGATGGCCCAACTGTCACCGATCCAGTCGTGAAAGCGGATCTCGCCGTCAGTGGTTTTGGCTGTGAAGTCCGGCGCAATGCTGCCAATTCGAATGGTCATAGGATTCTCCTGATTCGTATTTCATCAGCACACAGAATACTACTGTCTGCGGGTAATATGCGAATGCTGACGCACAGGAAAGCAGCAAAATCAGGCTTTTCGCCCGATCTGTCGCAAGGCAGACCGGGCCGAGAGGTTTTGCTAACGGATAATGGTTCAGAGCCGGGAAACCGCCAGTTCCACGCGGCTGGCGGCGCCGTAGATCACGGACGGCTCGGTATGCAGGCGCTGGGGTGGCTGCAGGCCAGTCCAGGCCGGGCGCACCAGATCGAGCTGCTCACGAATCGCTGATACTGTCGAGGCATCATCCGTCATGGTTTCCACCCGCGCCAGCAGATCGTAGGCAATGCGGATAAAGCCCAGGGCATCCTGATACTCATGGGCATTCTCCAGCGCCAGATCATCGCCAACAGCGATGTCATATTCGGCTGCAGCCGTGCTGAGCAGATCGACAATCACGTTACCCAGCAGGCGCGCATGCTGATCCGGTACTGCCTGTTCGGCAGCGGTAATGCCCTGCAGCAAGGCCTCATAGGCAGTTTCGACCTCGGCCAGCGGCTGGCCATTTTCCACTGCCACGGCCAGAGCCGCTAACTGATCAGCAAAACCGGGGGCACCACGCGCCTCCAGTGCGGGCTGCAACGCCGCGTAAATTTCACTTTCCGGGTGTTTCATGTGCGTCGCCGAAGCCTCTTCGTCGCCTTCACGATACAGGTTGACACCAACATTGAGATGTCCGCGAATGAACGCCAGCTGGCCCAGATAAACAGCGTCACTGGCAACGGAATCAGCACTGCTGGCACCTTCACCACCTTCGCCGCCCTCGCTGGCCGTCATGGCGTCATGCCCCATGTCCGCCATATCTGACGCATCTTCATTTCCGCACGATGTCATGGTGACGCCAGCAATACAGACGACACCCAGACCCAACCAGAGTTTGTTTTTTGACTCCATGACAGAAGATCCTCGATAACAAAAAAAGGTGAATATTAGTGACGGGCCCGACCATGGCATGATTGCCTTCCGACACACGACACACTAAACTGATGGCAGCTTACATTAATCAATAATCATTCTCAATTGCATTCATTATGATTTTACCTGTCGCTGGCGTTCTGTCCCCGGCCCTGATCACGACCTGTCAGCAACTTGCCAGCGACGACACCCTGTTTGTCGACGGGCGCAGCACTGCCGGGTGGTACGCAAAACAGCACAAGCACAACCTGCAGGCGCGAGCCGCCGAGCCTGTGCAGAAGGCTCTGGAGCAAGTCATGGCTGCCATTACCGGTCATGAATTAATACAGGCAGCTGCACGCCCCAAACGCATTATTCGCATGCTGCTGAGCCGCTACGATGAGGGCATGCACTATGGTCATCATGTTGATGATGCCTTGATCGACGGACACCGGACCGACCTGTCGTTTACCCTGTTTCTCAATGAGCCCGGCGCTTACGACGGTGGCGAGCTGGTGATCGACGAGCCTTCGGCTGAGCGCCCGTTTAAACTGGCCGCCGGCTCCATGCTGCTGTATCCATCCAACACCCTGCACCGGGTCATGCCGGTCACCCGGGGTCAACGGCTGGTGCTGGCAGGCTGGATACGCAGCCTGATCCGGGAGCCGGCGCAGCGCGAACTGTTATTCGATCTGGAGCGAAGCATCGCGCAGCTCCGCAGCGTCGCCGGTCAGGGCGAAGCGTTGGCACTGCTGTTGAAAACGCGCAGCAATCTGCTGCGCATGTGGGCCGAAGACTGAGGACAGCCCTGAGCGGAGGTTGAAACAGCCCTGAGCGGAGCCTGAAAACAGCCCTGAGCGGAGCCTGAAACAGCCCTGAGCGTGGCCAAAAACAGCCCTGAGCGGAGCCAAAAACAGCCCTGAGCGATGCGTTACGTCAGGACACTCATCAGGCCGAATTACGCGCCGCATTGATGTTGCCAAACAGGGTGCGCACCACCATTTTCTCATAGACCGCCAGACGCGCCTGATCATCCTCTTCACGACATTCACGGATACGTATCAGCGCGTACTGCTGGATGGTCAACAGCGGCAACACCACCTGCTCGCGCAAGCGAATACTGAGCCGGCTACGGGCATTATCCTGCAACAGTTCTTCCTGACCAGCCACCTTCAGTACCATCTCCTTGCTAAGCAGATATTCCTGATAGATGTCCTGCCAGAACTCGCCAAAGCGGGGATCTTTTTCCATATACCGGGTTAGTTCGAAATTGGTTTTACTCATGCTCTGCATGCTATTGGAAATCAGGGCCCGGAAGAAACGCGATCGCTGATACAGGTCGAGACAGGCATCCAGACGACCAAATTCTTCCTGTGCCTTGAGTGCCGTGCCCAGCCCGTAAAAACCGGGTACGTTCTGCTTTAACTGACTCCATGAGCCGACAAAGGGTATTGCCCGCAGGTCTTCGAATTTTAATGCACCAGTACCGCCACGTTTGGACGGGCGGCTGCCAATATTGGCCATCGCGTAATACTTGAGCACACTCATCTCTTCCAGATAAGGCATGAACAACTCATGTTGCTTGAATGTCTCGTACTTGGCATAACTGCGCTCAGCCAGGTCCCGGATCAGATTTCGTTGCAAATCATCCAGCTCACGGTCAGCGCGATCGATCAGATTATTCTCCAGGCCGGCCGTCATCAGTTGACCCAGGTTATGGCTGGCTGCCACCTTGATGCCATAGTGCGAGCTGATGGTCTGGCCCTGCACAGTCATCTGAATCTGATTGCTTTCAATGTTCTTGCCGTGGGCGGCATAAAACAGATAGGCATCACCGCCGCCCCGGGCGGGCGGACCACCGCGACCGTCAAAGAACACCACTTCCACGCCGGCATCGCGCGATACCCCTGTGATGGTTTCCTTGGCCGAGTAAATGGCCCAGTTGGCCATCAGGTAGCCACCGTCCTTGGTTCCGTCCGAGAAACCCAGCATCACGGTCTGGCGTTGTCGTCTTTTTTGCAGGTGCGCCTGATACTGCTGATTCTGATACAGACTGGTCATCGACTCGCCGCCATGCTGCAGGTCGTTGACGGTTTCGAACAGCGGCACGATATCCACGCTGATGTCTTCATCACCCCAGCCACACAACCGGAACAGCGCCAGCACGCGGGCCACATCCACCGGACCGCGGCAATTACTGATGATGTAACGGTGGGCGCCACGCTCACCGTTACTCGTCTGGATTTGCCGGATCACCCCGAACGAGTCGATGGTATCGCGCACTACCGGGTCATCAAACTGGCTGGCGACCACCGGTTCCGAAACCCGGCACTGGATCAGCGCGTCAACCTGGGCCTGCTCTGACAGGGCGTCAAAATTATCCGGAAGCACGCCGGGATACTGATCGATAATATTATTGAAAGCACCGGTGATTACCCGGCTGTCCTGACGGATATCAATGCTGGCAAAATGGAAACCGAACAGTGTCAGTTTGCGCCGGAATGAACGCAGCGGCTCCAGGTACATGGACTGAAAGCGATCGATGATCAACGTCTCTGCCTCATCCAGCGCAGCAAAAATGCCGGCCAGCGTAATATCTTCGCGGTCATCTTTTTCAACCAGCTCATCACGAATGCCCTTGTCCAGGCGATCGAGCAGATCGTAGACGCCGTCAAAACTCAGACGTCGTTTAAGTGCGCGCAAATCCTGATGGTAGCACTGCAGAATTGCGCGACGCAGACGGGCAGCAACCCGCAGGGTTGTCTCAGTGGTGACGAACGGGTTGCCATCGCGATCTCCGCCTGGCCAGAAGCCGATACTGATAAGCTCACTGTTGTTGTTCACTGAATCCGGGTAACGGGCAGCCAATGGATCGACGATATCACCAATGGCCGGATACAGAATATTGCCCAGATACCAGGTCAGCAATACGGCCTCGTCATAGGGCGTCGGTTTCTGTTTCTTGAAGAACGGTGTGTTGCCAAGTTGCTGCAACAGGTCACGTACCTCGCCGATCCGCGCACCGCCGATGGCATCACTGAGGTCAGAAATAATGGCCAGCACCTGTCCGGGATAGAACTGCGTCGGGTGGGCCGTGAGCACGACCCGAACGCCAAAATTCTTCAGCAAGTGTGCCAGCTTTTCGGTGCGACCGTCGTCTTCTGCGCGCTCGGTCAGTCTTAACAGCGAGCTTTTGTTTTCGATCTGATGTATGCGGCTGTAAGCGGCATCTTCCAGCGCATCAACCAGGACGACCTGGCGCTCTACGTACTGGATAATTTTGAACAGGAACTGCACCTGTTCATCCTGGGAAAAGTGTGCGCGATGCTTATCGAAAAAATCACCAATGATCTGCCGCGGATCATTGCCATCGGCCAGCCCTCTCTCACAGCTTTCTACCAACAGTGGCAACAAGGTGCCGGTCTGTTCCACGGCATCCAGCGGCAGAGTAAGAAACAAGCTGTTGTAGAGCTGGTAATTGAGCTCCACCAATTCTTCAAAAAGTTTTGCAGTCTGATCAGTCATTCAGCACCTGGTACGGGTGTCGGGTTTCTGGGATACGACGCCATCATTAGCAGCGACGCAACAAATACATAAACAGCGCAGGCGCCAAACAAACCGTAGGCGTCCACTCCGTGATCAATAAAATAACCAAATAGTACGGGCGAAATTGCCGTTGCCAGCACCATGATAGCCATATTCAGGGAACGAATCGCACCCAGTTTACGCGTCCCGTATATTTCAGGCCATAGTGAACCGGTAATGGGCGGACTGCTACCGGCCGACATGCCCAGCAACGCCAGCATGATCAGGGCTGCCATATCGCCGGGCATCAGAGCCGCCACCAGCATGCTGATGAACATCGGCAACAGGAATATACCGACCAGGCGCGGGCCTTTGAAACGGTCGACCAGTACACCTGACACAAGCGAGCTGAGCCAGTGCACGGCACCGTAGACCACAAAGCAGGTCGCCAGCCAACTCAAACTCCAGCCCTTGTCGACGACGAGAAAATTCTGGTGAATAAAGACACCGGTGATCAGGAACGGATTTGCCATCAACCCCGGCAGCGCCAGCCAGAAACGGTAATCGCGCAGCATCTCACGGCGCCCCGCGCCCTTGTTATCCCCGTTCGCTGCGCCCGCGGACGGTTTGCCTGCCGCCGTCGGCGGCTGTGTCATGTGGCTACGGCTCAGCAGCCATAACATAAACGGTATAAGCACCAGCACGGCAGCTACTGCGATAAAGGCAAAACTCGCCTGCCAGCCGATGGCGGCGATCATCGCCACTGCCATCAGGGGCAGCACGATTTCGCCCAGGGGCACGCCTGACATGGCAATGCTGACGGCTTTGCCCCGTTCTGCCACAAAATAGCGCGTCATGGTGGTCATGCCGCCATGGGGCAGCAACGACTGGCCGAACAATCTGAGCAAAAAGAACCCGAGCAGCAATGTCACCAAGCCGTTAGCCTGCGACAGCACCGTCAATGCAACCGCCAGACCCAACGCCACCGCAACAGCGTAGGTACGCAACGTCAGGCGGTCGATCAGGCCGCCCGCCCAAACCACGGTCACCGCCGACGCCAGGGTTGCCAGCGAATAGGCGCCACCATACTCGCCCGCACTCATGCCCAGGGTACGTTGTATATCAGCGCCAAACCAGGCCACAAAAAACGACTGCCCGAAGTTACCCCAGAACACGGCGGTAAAACCAAAACCGAGCAATGCCCAGTGCCGCCGTATGAATGCCAGATATCCTGTCAACTTGGTCTCCCTTTAAACCCGGTCATCAGCGCAACAACTCGTCCAGCGTCAGACCATAACTGGGCGCAAAGGTCTCCAGGAAATATCTGACTTCAGGGCAGTCATCTCGCTCCAGACGCCTGCGGACATCCTCTTCTGCCTTGCGGAATTCGGGATTGCCAGCCTGTACCTCGGCCTTGCATTTGAGATAGGCACAAATGGTATCCGCTGACTTGATCAGGGTGTGATACTCAGGAACGATTTCCGCCTCCACCAGTACCGGCCTGAAATCAGCTTTCAGGTCATCGGGCAACAAGCTCAGCAACTCATGGTCGGCCTGATGCTCAATGGCCTTGTACGCCTTGGTAATTTCCGGAGAGTGGTATTTTATCGGCGACGGCATATCGCCGGTAATGACTTCGCTGCAGTCATGGTACAGCGCCGCCACCACCACGGCATTGACGTCAACCGTACCACCAAAATACCGGTTCCTGGCCAGCGCCAGCACATGAGCAATGGTCGCCACTTCCCAACTGTGCTCCATGACGTTTTCGCTGATCACATTACGCTTCATGCCCCAGCGCTGGAGCCAACGCAATTTGCTGATGTAGGCATAGAAATGACTTCGCACTGGGGCGGGCTGTTTCTTTGTGGACGTCGTATCGGGCATAGTTGGCTCTTTAATAACGCTAAGAGTGACTTGAGCCGGCATTATAACCGTGCGGCCATGTCGATGCGCGTCCAAACTGAATCAAACTGCAAACCCGGCCACGGCAACGTGGCCGGATAACAGCCGGATGTCTGGAGCAGCAACCGGGCTGCTGGTACTATACGGGTGCGTATACAAGATATGAGTCCGCCATGACCCACCAGCGAGCGTAACCCTGAATGAGCAGTAGTCCCGACCTGAAATCAAGTGGCGCAGTAAAGCGCCTGATCAATGGCAGCTATGGCCTGGCCCTGACCTACTGGGTGCTTTACCTGGCGGGCGCCGCGGTATTTTTTATTCTGGGAAGCCTCGCCGTCGCCGACGAGGCCTGGCCAAGGTATATCACACTACTGGGGTTAACGCTGGGATGGACATTTGCCCTGTTGACGGGCATCAAATTCGCTTATCAGGGTGATGACCCGGGCAAGGCACTGGGCCGTATCGCCATGCTGTTTCTGCTGCTTAACCTGACCAATGCTCTGGCGACCCTGAGTTTTATCTGACCGTTGCCATACTGCTTTTATCACTTACCCGATTTACCAGACTTGCCGTTTTGTGCCGCTGAATCATGGATCATGGTCGACGCCGGCATTGCCGAGACCCGGGCCGACGGGGGATACACACGCATGCCGCGCGTGACCGGGAAGAGCTCACCGACATCAACGTGGAAGGCCTTGCATAACTGCTCCAGGGTATCCAGAGTCACATTCTGATCTTCGTTTTCGATACGCATGATAGTCGATTGCGCCACACCCATTTTTCGGGCAAAAACCCGCTGCGGCACGTCGCCTCGTGCTTCCCGGATAAAAACAGCCAATCTTGCGCGCAAGTGAACCATACATGGTTTATACTGCTATTGACGAACCACATGCGGTTCAACCGGGAAAACCTCGGAAACCGACTGTTTACGCCAGCAGGAAGCAAGCAGTACCGTCGGGGGTTGTGGTGTCGGACGATACCGCCACCCCCGATATCTTGCCGGCATCCTTTTCGACCTGCCTCACTGTCCCATCCGGGCCCTGCGATTCTTATCCCTGGTTTGCGCCACCGCACGAGCTGAATTATGCTTGCGATGTTATTTGGCGTGCCTGCCTGGTGCACTTCCAATCAAAAGATCCGCTAAAGGACTTCAACATGTCTCAGACTCCCCCTGTTACACCTCGCCAACCCGGCATTCTTGGCTGGATTGAATACAACGGCAACCGCCTGCCCGATCCGGTGTTCATTTTTCTGTGGCTGATACTTGTTATCGTTGCCATCAGCGTAATCGCTGCGCTGGCCGGTCTGAACGCCGTGCATCCCACCCAGTTTCTGGCCGATGGCAGCCCACTCATAATTGAGGCGGCCAGTCTGTTATCAGCGGACAATATCCAGCGCCTGCTGGTGGAAATGCCAACCACGTTTACCCACTTCCACCCGCTGGGTTATGTGTTGGTGGTGATGTTGGGGGCCGGCGTGGCGGAGCGCAGTGGTTTGTTCGCCGCCGTCATGAGCAGCGCAGTAAAAGCCGCACCCGCCGCCTTGCTGACACCCGTTGTGGCATTGCTGGCGATGGTGGGCAACCTGGCGGCAGATGCCGCTTACGTGGTGCTGATACCGTTGGCAGGGGTGGTGTTTGCGGCCGCCGGGCGACACCCGATTGCCGGTATTGCAGCCGGTTTCGCCGGTGTTTCCGGCGGCTTCTCGGCCAACCTGATTCCGGGCCAGCTCGATGCCCTGCTGTTTGGCATTACCGAGGCGGCCGTGGTGACTCTGGATACCAGCTGGGTGATGAACATTGCCGGCAACTGGTACTTTATTGCCGCGATGACGTGCATTTATCTGCCGGTGATCTGGTATGTCACCGATAACATCATTGAGCCACGTCTGACGCCTATATCCGATGCCAACAAGGGATCGGCCGCGATCACCCAGCGCGACTCCGGAATACTCAGTGATGATGAGCGCAAAGGTATGCGCCGGGCCGGCCTGGCAGCGCTGGTTGTGGTGCTGGCCTGGGTGCTCATGTGTTTTGCACCAGGCACGCCGCTGATCAATGAGGACGCCGGTGCTGCGAGCATGCAGCCATTCTACCAATCACTGGTTGCCGCATTTTTTATTCTGTTCCTGGCCTGTGGCTGGGCCTACGGCAGTGTCACGGGCAGTGTCAGTTCGCACCGCGATGTGGTGCGCATGATGTCCGAGGCAATGGCGGATCTGTCCTATTACCTGGTGCTGGCATTTGCTGCGGCGCATTTTGTTGCCATGTTCAACTGGTCCAATCTGGGCCTGATCTTTGCGATCAATGGCGCTGCCGTTATTCAGGCGACGTCGCTGCCGATGCCGGTTCTGATGGCCCTGATCATTCTGCTGACCGGCATGATCAACCTGTTTATCGGTTCTGCCAGTGCCAAGTGGGCCCTGTTGGCGCCGGTCCTGGTACCCATGCTGATGTTGCTGGGCATCAGCCCGGAAATGGCGACCGCAGCCTACCGTGTCGGTGATGGCGCGACCAACATCATTACGCCGCTGATGCCCTACTTCCCGTTGATACTGGCGTTCTGCCATCGCTGGCAGAAGGACTTCGGCCTGGGCAGTCTGGCGGCGACGATGATTCCCTACAGTATCTGGATGATGATCACGGGCCTGATTCTGACCATGCTGTGGATCTGGCTGGGTTTGCCGCTGGGGCCAGGGGCTGTGTCCGGCTATGAGCTGCTTTAGATGAACAACTCCAGACGGCCGATAGCACGATACCTGGCGGCTGGGGGAACTCCCGAGACACTTCGTTTCGGGAACGCCTGTCGTGACTGGGTGTCACCTTCAGGGGACGCCGTGAACCCATCCGTGGGGGCTCTTATGCGGCTTCCCTGCCGCATAAGCCCCTTCAGTTGACACCCAGCCCCGACCGGCTTGTGCAGGCTTCCCACTTGAGCGGATCCAGGCCGTGGATGTGGAGGGGGTTGTGAGCGAGGGTGTACCCGAGGAACCTCCCCCTCTGCAGCCGCGAGCCGCTAGGCACTGCCCAGACGGCTTATTCGTAACGAAAAAGGGGACGAAGGATTAAATCCCTCCGTCCCCTTTTTTATAACGAGCTTGCGTAATTACTGCGCGGCGACCTGTTCGGCTGCCGGGCCCTGGTCTACGAACTGCCAGGTGACCGCGCCAAAGAACATCTCATCCCAGCTTTGCTGGCCCCAGGGCACCGAACGATCCGGATCCGGATTCGCCGGATTTTGCGCCGAGTTATCGAACGCGCCAGTGGCGACGATTTTGGTGCCCGCTGGAACCAGCTTGGGCTCCCGCAGCTTATAGGCCAGTTGCCAGTTATAGTTGTAGTTGGCGATGTTGATCAACTCTTCACTGCTGCCATCAGGATACTGCGCCTCGAAACGCATGCGCTTGCCGCGGAAATGCATGTGCGGCAGAAAGGTGTGCAAATAGGCGTCACGTGGCACAGTAATGGTTTGCGCCATTTCAAAATCAGGGTCATTCGGTGGGATGTTGGTCCACGTCGGCGTGAAGATACAGGCACATTGACCTGACATGCGCTTCTCCGGCACAAATCCTTCCGGATAGAACCAGATGCCGATCTCGCTGGCATCTACCGTTTCGCGACCCGTGGTGGTGTAATGCAGCTGCAACGCCAATTGTGACCCCGCGCGCAGCAGACCGCCGGTATTTTCCGGTTCGTGATAAGGCTCGGCGCCGGGAATGTAGGCGGTAATGCTGGGCTCATCGGCGTTGCCGCCGCCCAGGAAACTACGACGTCCGTTGGAACCGGGGGGCAGAATGCTGTTCAGGGTGTGGTGGAGAACCGTGCGATCACCGGCAATGTACTGGCTGGCACGAACCCAGCGATCTTCGGTGAGACCTTCAAAGGGCACAACCACATTGATGTAATCCAGCACCCCGGTGGCCGGGATTGACTGCGGCGGCACTTTCACGATCAGATCCGGCTCACCAAATGCCCAGTCAGTCTCAGGCCAGGTCAGTTGCGCCAGTGGGTCCTGCGGGCCATCGAATTGAGAGCCCTGAGCAATCCAGTGCAGGATGGCCTGCTGGTCTTCGACTGCCAGCGTCAGACTGTTGACGAAATCACCGACATGCGGATCGATCTGACCCGGTGGCATACGTTTGGTCATCAGTACTTCACGGATCATCGGTGACCAACCCTGCGCCATGGTGTGGCTGTTCAGGGCAAAGGGTGCGATACCACCCTCACGGTGACAGGAGGCACAGTTTTCCGCCAGGATCGGTGCTACCTCATTGGTATAGGAAACCTCACGGGCCATGTTGCTGTCGCGCGCCGGATATTCGATGGCTTCACCGGTGACGGCGAGCTCGGGTGCCGATACCGCATTGCCGGCATCAATGTCTGCCAATGCCTGGGACAAGCCGCTGACCGGACCACGATAACTCAACGTGAACGTACGCGGATCAAGCACCAGTACCTCACCGGCAGCGCGCACACCCATGGCTTCGGCGATTAACTGGGCATCATCAATCAGGACGGGAATGTCATTATTCTGCTCTGCTGCAACGGCAGACACCAAGTCGCGGGACTCGCCCAGAGGGTTCAGCATGAAAAACTGAAAGTCGTCGGCATGCGCGTCTTTCAATGCCTGAAAAGCTGGCAATGCCTCTGCTGCAGTGCGGCTGTCATTGGTATGCACCAGCAGCACAACTGCCTTGTGATTGTCGTACCAGGCCATGTGATGGAACAGGCCCTGGTGATCCAGCAGGGCAAAATCACCAACACGTTCGTTGGCGAGCAGGCTTGAGCTCAGGGTCAGACCAAGCACAGCCAGGGCTGATAATGACGCGGATAACAAACGCTTCTTCATGACTTCCTCCGGGGTATTAAGGCAACGGGTATAGTTATTTTTCTAAGGCTGAACACTCAATTCGGTGTTCAGACACGGCCCGCAGGGAAGACAACCAGACCGTTCATCCATATATGCTGCCGACGCTAGCACAGCGCACTATAGCGCACAATAGAGGCAGGCCCGGTTGCGGCAGGCTTGCGACAGGACGCGCCAATCGGCAGCCACCGACGGCGCGACAGATTCTGCCCATTGCTATACAAGGTTCTCCATGGCGCTCGTTAAGGGGTTCTGAATTGGGCGCAATTCCGTTACACTTGGCTCCGAACAAACGCTCAGTCACCCATGAAAACGCTCCTGAAAATTGCCATTATTTCAGCGTTTTCAAAATGTTAACAAGAATCAACTGATCAAGACAAAGGACCTATCATGAAAGAAGCTGTCATCGTCGCAACAGCCCGTACGCCTATCGGCAAAGCCTATCGCGGAGCATTCAACAACACCGATGGCCCCACACTGGGTGGACATGCCATCCGGCAAGCCGTCAGCCGCGCAGGTGTTGGCCTGGACGAGATCGACGACGTTGTCATGGGTTGCGCGGTACAACAGGGCACCACGGGCTACAACATTGGTCGCCTGGCGTCAGTCGCTGCCGGCCTGCCCAATACTGTGTCCGGCATGAGCATGGACCGTCAATGCGCTTCCGGCATGATGGCCATCGCCACTGCCGCCAAACAGATCATTTGTGACAATATGCCTATCGTGATCGGCGCCGGCATGGAATCCATCAGCCTGGTGCAGAATGATCACCGCAACAAGTACCGCACGGTTGATGACAACGTCATTGCGCTGTCACAGGATGCCTACATGCCGATGCTGCAAACGGCAGAAGTGGTTGCCAAACGCTACAACATCAGCCGCGAAGCACAGGACGAGTACAGCCTGCAAAGCCAACAGCGCACCGCTGCCGCGCAGGCCGCCGGCAAGTTTGACCAGGAACTGGCCCCCATGGAGTCCACCATGGGCGTCATGGACAAGGAAACCGGCAAGGTCAGCTTCAAACAAGTAACGCTGGGCAAGGATGAAGGTAACCGTCCGGAAACCAATATCGAAGGCCTGTCAGGCCTGAAGCCGGTCATCGAAGGCGGTTGTATCACTGCGGGCAATGCCAGCCAGTTGTCTGACGGCGCATCGGCCAGTGTCCTGATGGACAGCAAGCTTGCCGAACAGAAAGGCCTGACCCCACTCGGCGCTTATCGCGGCATGGCTGTTGCTGGCTGCGATCCTGACGAGATGGGTATTGGTCCGGTGTTTGCCATTCCCAAACTGCTGAAGCGTTTTGGCCTGAAGATGGACGATATTGGTCTGTGGGAACTTAATGAAGCGTTTGCCGTCCAGGTGCTGTATTGCCGTGACAAGCTGGGCATCCCCGACGAACTGCTGAACGTGAACGGCGGCGCGATTTCCATCGGTCACCCTTACGGCATGAGCGGCGCCCGCATGGTCGGTCACGCTCTGATCGAAGGTAAGCGTCGCGGCGCCAAATATGTCGTCTGCACCATGTGCATCGGCGGCGGCATGGGCGCAGCTGGACTGTTCGAAGTTTACTGATGCATCGCCGAAGCGTGTTGAACGCGTGCCGGGGCAATCCCCGTTACGCGTTCAATCGCTTTCGCTAACTTCCGTGTCAACATCCGTGTCAGACAATTTCCTACTTCCTTGCACACATCCGTGTTAACTCTTTTGCCAGCTTCTGGCTAAACCAGCCACTCTGATTCGCCAAACATTTGTCAGAATGTGAATTTCAGGCCTGCTGACAGTACATCGACCCGGGAGTCGAAATCAGCGCCGGCAATCGGACCTATTTCATTGCGGTCCAGATCAACATCCAGTCGATCATAGGCCACCTGCAGAGCCAGACTCTCGGTGATGCTGAATTGCGCCCCGACACCGTAAGTCAGCTCGTTTCCGCTAAACCGATCACTGAAAGAACCGACCCGAACATCACTGTCCCACCAGAATCGCCCCGCTTTGGCTATCAGCGCGAAGCTGTCAGTCAGCGGCAGGCGACCGGTCGCAGCAAGGCTGTAGCCGTCGATGTCAGAACGGGCCAGGTCACCACCGAATTCGCCGAAGTCAGTGTAACCACCCTCAATGCCGAAATAGGGATTGATCTGCCAACCGGCAAACAACCGGGATGCATTGTTGTCATCATCGAATTCACTGTCATCCACGCTGACCAGGCCAAGCGAGCCGCCGACGTACGGACCGGTTTCGTTTGCCAGCAATGCTGTGGAGTAGGTACCTGCGGTCAGGCCTGCGATGACACAAAGGGTTTGGAATGTCGTTCTTTTCATATTCAGCTCCTGCTGTTTTGTATTCCTGATAGTCGTGAGCGCTTCGGCTGGCGCTCATGTGATTGACTGTCAGGGACATTGCAACCGTCATGCCAGAATAAATTATTGTTTATTTTCATGAACTTGAAAAAATACAGCAGGAAATGCCCGGGTGCAGGTGTCTGGTAGCAACAACAGGTCTGACGCGGCTATCCTATGTCATTGATATGGCAGGCACTCACCTGTTGGTTAAACCCAACAGGGGTGTTGAAGCAGTGTGATTCGCGCCAGTCAAGGCACAGTGCGCTGCAGCAAGCGCAGGACCTGCTGGACAGGAATGGCCGGATACTGCCCGTTGTTGATGCCATCAACATCGCTGGCTTTGAACAAGGCGTTATAGACAGCTTCCTCAGTGGCTTCCACAATAGCCTGAAACAACGGCGTCATATTCTCATTCGGCCAGTCTTCCAGGGTATGTAACTGCTCACGTCGAAAGGTGTTGCGCCGGACACCTTCCGCAGTAGAAAAAGCCAGCGCATAATCGCCCGAGCCATTGGACATGGCCGAGCCGGTGCGGCCGATGCCAAGAAACGAGCGTGCCGCCAGACGCTCAAGATTGCGATCGGACAACGGTGCATCGGTCGCGATGATAATCATCACCGAACCGTCCGGGCTGGTGGCAGACGCCACCGGATCGCCGACGACATGTATATCCTGCGGGCGCACGGGTGTGCCCATTATCGTTAACTCACCGCCATAGTTGGTCTGCACCAGTACACCCACGGTAAAGCCACCGTCATTGTCCGGTAGCACCCGCGAGCTGGTGCCGATACCACCTTTCCAGCCAAAACTGACCGTACCCATGCCCGCGCCAACGCTGCCTTCCGCTACCGGTCCCGGTCGTGCTGCCACAATCGCATCCAACGCGTGCTGTGGCTGCACCGCCCGCAAACGGATATTGTTGATACGGCCATCATTGGTCTCACCGACAACAGCGTTCACTGACCGCACCGTTTCGTTGCCGGCTTGTGCCAGCGTCCACGCGATGACACCGGCGGCCGCTTCCGGCACCGAGAGGGTATTGGTCAGCAAAATCGGTGTTTCGACCTCGCCCAATTCCATGATCTGGGTCGTGCCCATCATTTTCCCGTAGCCGTTGCCTTGCGAGAATCCTGCCGGCACCTTGTCCTGATACAGGTTGCCGCCATGTGGCAGAATCGCGGTAACACCCGTGCGCACACCGTCCGCTTCGACAATCGACACATGCCCGACACGAACACCGGCGACGTCAGTAATGGCGTTGTGGGTTCCGGGCTCATATATACCCGGGGCAACCCCTGCCTCGCGTGCGCGCGGATCGTTGTCATTCGCCCACGCAGTGCTGCTGCACAGAAGTAAAAAAAAACACAGCTTCCCGATTCGCATAATTACTCTCATAGTGTCGTGTTTAGCTGGCAAGACCCGTTCCCGGCTGCTGGACGATCAGACGGCAAACAGTTGTGCGTCTATGTCCCTGAACGCCTTGAATTCAAGCGCATTGCCTGTTGGATCAAGGAAAAAAAGAGTCGCCTGTTCGCCGGGCTCGCCCTTAAATCGAATATACGGCTCAATGATGAAGTGGGTGCCTACAGCGCGCAGCTTCTCTGCCAGCGCGCCCCACTCTGTCATCGACAGCACCGCCCCAAAGTGGGGCACAGGCACGCCATGGCCGTCAACATGATTGCTGCTCTGATTTACCTGGCCCTGTTTGCCGATGGCAGGGTTCACATGCACCACCAGTTGGTGGCCAAACAGATTGAAGTCGATCCAGTGATCAGAACTGCGTCCCTGCGGCAAACCCAGAGTATTGCCGTAAAATTCGCGCGCCTCTTCCAGATCGCGCACCTGGATGGCGAGATGAAATGGTTTTAATGTTGACGTCATGCTCTCAGCCTCGTGAAGGTTTGGCGTATTGTAGTCATTCCGGACTCGGTTTGCCTCGCAAAGATTTGGTGGTACTGAGTTTACGCTTACCTTCCAGTCGCTTACGCTTGGCCGAGCGCGGCACGCGAGTGGGCCGCCGTGGGGCATCGGTATGCGCGGCATCCGCAATCAGAGCCTGCAGACGCCGCAGCGCGTCTTCACGATTTTTTTCCTGCGTCCTGAAGCGCTGAGCCTTGATGACAATCACGCCATCACTGGTCATGCGCCGGTCGCGCTGCGCCAGCACCAGGGCCTTGATGTCAGCAGGCAGTGACGAGGCCTGCACGTCGAAGCGTAAATGAATGGCAGTTGACACCTTATTGACATTCTGGCCACCAGAGCCTTGCGCCCTGATGGCTGTCAATTCAACTTCAGCCGGTTGAATTACAAAATTACTCATAAAATATTTCCTGAAACGTAAAACGTGACACTATGCTGTCATTTGCACGGGCGGGCGCGCGCCAAACTGGTGCAAGGATCGCCAAAAAGAGCCAAAAAGCATCGTCAGCCTAAGCGCTGACATGACAAACATCTAGTCTGGACGCCTGCCACCCACCTTTAAAATATTTATTTTCTATTTATATCATATAGATAAAAATTAGTAATAAAAACTGGCATGCACAATGCATTATCTTGGACGTAGCACTGATATTCCCCTATCAGGTGCTAGAAATGGAATCGACTCTCCCCTTTTCCATTGATGGGTGATCTAGCCCCCGTGATGCCAAGGCGTCACGGGGGCATTTTTTTGTCGGCAACAAAGCCGTCGCCTGTCAGTTCTATCTTTGGTTCTGCTACACTTCTGCCTGTCTTTTTATTGCATCCGGGAGTTGTCATGTCAGCCAGATTGTCGCTTGCCGCATGCGTCCGAACGATTGTCCTGCTGACCACCATCGCACTGCCCTCATTGTCACAAGCCTGGGATGCGACAGGACACCGGCTTGCTGCCTACGTTGCCTATCAGACCCTGACCGCGCCCCAGCGCGACTACTGGCTCGACGTCTTGCAACAGCATCCACGCTACGCCCCCGACTTTGCAGACGCCATGCCCCAAGCCATTCGCGCTGCATCGCGTGAGGAACAATCCCGCTGGTTACTGGGTCAGGCGGCGGTATGGCCGGATCTGGCGCGCGGACTACCTGACGCTATCCGTTCCCGTTATAACCAACCCGACTGGCACTGGATAGATGGCGCCTGGGTCCGCGACGACGCGCAAACCCAGGGCAATGTTTATCTTGATACCGCCCCCCAGCCCGATATTCAGGGCGCCCCGGCGAACAACAGCCAGCACGCTTCCCACGCCAGCAATGTCGTGACTGCGCTGGAACGGGCACACTGGCAACTCGCGCACGAAACCGATGCGGCGCAAAGAGCCATAGCGCTGTGCTGGCTGCTCCACCTGATTGGCGATATCCATCAGCCCTTGCACACCGGTGGCCTGGTGTCGTCACAGCTATTCCCCAACGGAGATCGCGGTGGTAATGCCATTCGTACCCGCGGCAGCAATCTCCACGCGGTGTGGGACCAGGCACTGCGCGGTCCCGCTCTCAATAACAGTCTGATGGCACTCAACGCCCTGGCCACCAGTGTGCCCCGGACCCAGGCATTCACGCCCACACAGTGGCTGCACGAGAGTCGCAGTATTCTGCTTCAGAACGTCTACCCCGATTCAATCATTGAAAACGTCAGGCTGAGTGAAAACACCGGCAGCCGTCTGGACAGTGTTACGCTCAGACATCACTATGAGGCTGACATGAAACAGACCGCAGCCATCCGTCTGGCCGAAGCGGGCGTACGAATCAGCAATACTTTAGCCAACATTAGTGGAACACCATGACCGCATCTCATTCTGCCAGCAACACCCTGTTTTTGTTACTCACCATACTTGCACTCATACCCGTGACGGCTCGAGCCGCCGATGAAACAGAACCGGTCTTGGTGGAGAAACCGTTGTGGGAACTTGGCCTGGGCGCGGGCGCGCTGGTTCAGCCACACTACCCGGGCTCTTCCCAACATCAATCCCGCGGCCTGGGCCTGCCATATGTGGTCTATCGAGGCGATGTGTTGCGCATAGGCGACGGGCAGGTGGCACGGGCGGTTGCTGCCGAGAACAGTTTTTATGAGCTGTCCCTGTCTTTTGCCGCCGCCTTTGATGCCGACAGCGACGGCAATGAATTGCGCGACGGCATGCCCGACCTGGACTTTATTTTTGAAATCGGCCCGCAACTGGTATTCGGTCTGGCCGACTTCCAGTTCAGCGACTCCAGTCGCAGTGAAGTTGAGTTATCACTGCAAGCGCGAGCGGCGCTCTCTACCGATTTCGCCGGCGTCGATCACCACGGGTATGTTTTTGAACCCATGTTGCGTTACCGCCACTACGGTTTGTTTGCGCCTCAATTTGAAGGCTCAATCTCGATCCGCCCCGTCTGGGCGACGCGGGATGTCCATGGCTACTTCTACGATGTTGAGTCTGAGTTTGCCAACGCTTCACGTTCCCGGTACCGGGCCGCATCGGGATATTTTGGCACCGGCATCAACCTCTCCGGCACCTGGCACATCAGCGACAAGGCGCGCATGTTTGCCGGCGTGCAAACCAGTTTCCATCACGGCGCAGAGAATCGCGACAGCCCCCTGTTTGAAGATGACTTTACCGCCGGTGTTGCCGTCGGCTTTATCTGGTCGCTGATTGAAAGTAAACGCACGGTTATGCGCCCCTGAGCTCACGGATACACCACGATGGCAGAACCTCTCAAGAACCAATACGGCCCCGATATTCCTCATCGCATCGCGGACATGATTGGCGCCGTCTATCCCGCCTTCAGACGTCAGGCTTTTCTGGATCATGTCTTGCCTGGCTATGACAGTCTGGAGCTGATGCCACGTGGCTGGCATATGGCTGACGGCCTGCATCAAGCATTGCCAGACAAGTACTCAACAGCTGTCGACATTCTGCTGGATTCGTTGCCACCGGCTAAACCTGCAGTCAGCGAAACATCTCCGACACAGGATCGCGAAGGCGGTTCTTTGGCACCCTTTCTGTTCATGCCGCACACATTTTTTGTCGCCCGCTATGGACTGGCAGATTTCGAATCATCCATGCGCGCACAGTATGAATTGACCCAGCGTTTCACAGCAGAGTTCAGTATCCGTCCGTTTCTGCAGCAACACCAACAGGCCACCCTGCAACGGCTGCAGGACTGGATTGATGATCCCAGTGAGCATGTAAGGCGCCTGGTGTCCGAAGGTACCCGGCCCCGCCTGCCGTGGGCATCGAGACTGCCAGAGTTCCAGCGGGATCCAGCGCCGGTGCTGACATTGCTGGATCAGCTCAAGGACGATGACTCACTGTATGTTCGCCGGTCGGTAGCAAATAACCTGAACGATATAGGCAAGGATCACCCGGAAGTGCTACTCGCTACCGCCGAGAACTGGTCCCGGCACGCCAGCGTGCAGCGGCAGTGGATCGTCCGGCATGCCCTGCGCAACATGATCAAGGAAGGACAGCCACGGGCGCTGGCCATTTTCGGATTCAAGGCAGCAACAAACATTGTATTGCACGATATTGATATTCGTCCGGCCGCTGCCGCTGTCGGTGACAGCGTCAGTTTTAACGCAACGCTTACCAATCAGGGCAGGCAACGGCAAGCGCTGCTCATCGACTTTCAGGTGCATTTTGTCAAAGCCAGTGGCAGCACTCGCCCCAAGGTTTTCAAGCTGACACAGACAACCCTGGATGCGGGCGAGTCTATCCAGATTGGCAAGCGCATTTCGCTGGCACCAATGACAACCCGAAAGCTTTATGCCGGTGAACACCGGATAGACCTGCTGATCAATGGTCAATGCCAGCCTCTGGGCTCATTTAAACTGCACATGGCGGCGGGCTGAATCCGGCATTAGTCTGAAACCCGGTGTTTCTCCATGAAACCCTGATCCAGATAGTGCTTCCATTTACCCATCAACTGGCCGCCCAGCGTCCAGCCGGCATAATGCATCAACGCGCCACCGTCTGCTGTGGACAGCAATGCCAGTGCCTGCTTTTGCGGCTGATAGTCGTCCAGTGCGTCACCTGACAGCCAGGCTCTGACATTCTGAGCCAGTACCGCGCCGTGTCGCACAGAATAGACACCTGACTTTTTACTGCCGGCGTGAGCTGCGCAATCGCCGGCCGCAAACACCTCTGGGGACGACGCCGATTGCAGTGTGTCACTGACACAAATAAAGCCCCTGTCATCACACACCAGCCCACTCCCCTGATACCAGTCCAGCGCTGCGGCACCGGTAGCCAGCACCAGAGCTTCGAGCTGCTGTACCGGCCGGCCACCGGCAACAACCTGTCCCTGACGAATCTGATCAATATAGATGCCTTCGTGCAATTCGACGCCACGCGCCAGCAGCAATTTGCGTGCCCGCTGTATCAGTCCGAATGCCTGACCGTGCAGTAATTCTTTGCCACTGAACACATGTAGCTCACTTTCGGGCAGACTTCTGCGCAACGCCAACGCCAGCTCGACCGCCGCCGCACCGCCGCCGAGAATACCCAGCTGGCGTGGTGAAGAGCCTTGATGCCAACGTTGCCAGTCCTGATAAAAAGCGGAGAACGGTTTGGCCGGCACCAGACCAATGCTGCCGTCATTCAATGCCGGCAGCGGTTGCCTCGACCCGGTATTCAACGACAGACACTGATAGGACAGATTACCCGTATGCGCCAGTGTGATGACACGGTTTGCCGCGTCCAGTGCTACCACACTGTCCTCCACCAGCACGATGCCCAGCGCCCGACACCAGGGTGCCAGCGCGATCGCACATTCATCAACCGTATACCGGCCCGCCAGCAGGCCGGGCATCATGCCGGAATACCAGGCCGCCCGGCCGGGGTTGATCAACACGGTGCCAGCCGGCGGCCGGTAGCCGGCATCCAGCCAGCGTCGCATCATGACCAGATGGGCGTGTCCGGCGCCAGCGAGCACCAAAGGCGTACTTGTGTTCGAATCAGCAGAAGTTGAGCAAATCAAAGTTGATATCCAGAATCCGGACGCGAGTCCTTGTGAAAGTGCCAATATTACGCGACAACAAATCAGCCCGACAGGCTTTTTCCCGGGTAAATACTACCGACGGAAACAACAGTCCCCCTGTATTCCAACGCTGAATCAGTTAGGATTATCAGTTAATAACTCCACAACCGCCGGACAGGGGACTGCATGCCCGAAATCAACACACCGCTCTGGGTCGACTTGCGTAGCGACACGGTAACCAAGCCCACTGACGCCATGCGTCAGGCCATGTTCAATGCTGATGTGGGCGATGACGTCTGGGGCGAAGACCCAACCGTCAGACAGCTGGAGCATACCCTTGCCGGTATGGCCGGCATGGAGGCCGGCCTGTTCATGCCCTCAGGCACCCAATCCAATCTGGTGGCGCTGTTGACGCATTGCGGCCGTGGTGATGAGTACATAGTGGGTCAGCAGGCGCATACTTACAAATATGAAGGCGGCGGTGCAGCGGCGCTGGGCGGCATTCAGCCGCAACCATTGCCGATGACCGACTTCGGTGGGCTCAACCTGGACGAGGTTGAAGCCTCGATCAAGCCTGATGACTGCCATTTCGCCCGAAGCCGGCTGTTGTGCCTGGAGAACACGGTGCACGGCAAGGTCCTGCCGCTTGAATACCTGCTACAGGCGAGAACACTGGTTGATGAAACCGAACTGAAACTGCACCTGGACGGTGCCCGCGTTTTTAATGCCGCGATCGCCTTGCAATGTCAGCTGCAGGACATCACCCGGCATTTTGATACTGTTTCCATTTGTTTATCCAAAGGTCTGGGCGCGCCAGTGGGGTCTGTCCTGTTGGGACCCGCCGCCTTCATCGAGCAAGCCAAACGCTGGCGTAAGGTCTGCGGTGGCGGCATGCGTCAGAGCGGCTCGCTGGCGGCCGCCGGACTGCATGCACTGGAACATCACGTCCAGCGGCTGGCTGACGATCATCGCCGTGCCCGGCAGCTGGCACAGCGGCTTGTCAGCGCCGGCTATTCCCTGGAGATGCCACAAACCAACATCCTGTTCGTCAGGGTCGATGGACTGAACCGGGAGCACCTGGCACAGTGGCTGGAACAACACCGAATCAAGGCTGACTGTCTGGGCCGCGACAGCATCAGGCTGGTGACACATCTGGATATTGATGATGCCGGTCTGGAGCGCGCAGCACAGGCGTTTGAAACGTTCATGAGCGAGGGACAAGGAACATGAGAGACATTCTGAAAAGTGTGGTCATGACGCTGGCACTGGTACCCGTGTTGCTGTCCTGTAATGCGGTGCAGGCGGCGCGCGAAGCCGCAGACGACGAAAGCATGATTGACGACCCCCGGGTCCTGCATCGCAGTTATGTTTTTGAACCTACCGGAGAAACCCTGCCCTACGCTGTTTTTATTCCGACCAGTTATAACGCTGACCAGCCAACCCCACTGGTGGTGTCATTGCATGGCCTGGGCCGGACTTATGACTGGTTAATGGGCTACGACGGGTTTCTGGATGACGCTGAAGCGTACGGCTTTATTGTGGTCACTCCGCTGGGCTATATCCGCCGCGGCTGGTACGGGTCACGTGCTACCGACGACGCGGTCATCGCCGAGCGCAGCGAAGCCGATGTCATGAACGTCATTGACCGGGTCAAAAAGGAGTTCAGCGTCGACAGCAACCGCACCTATTTGTGGGGTCACTCCATGGGCGGCGCCGGTACCTACCATATCGCCGTCAATAATCCCGGCATGTTTGCGGCACTGGCTGTCGCGGCGCCGGCACCGCATCCGCAGCAGTCTCCCACCATGCTTTCCGAGATCAGAGACACACCCATCCTGGTATTGCAGGGAACCGACGACGAACTGGTATCGGTGGAGATGACCCGCCGCTGGGTAGCGGCCATGCGCTCAATCGGCATGCCCCATATTTATGTTGAACTTGAGGGCGAAGATCACACCAACTTCATTGCCCGCGACCGGGCGAACATGAGAAAAGTGATCAACTTTTTTGATACCGTTGGCGCCCGGCGCTGACATCCGCAGCCTCAGCACCCGGTCAGCAGTTTGCTGGCGAGACAATACACCCCGGCGGCGGTGATAAACCCCTTCATGTGGATTATCCCCGCCACTTCCTTATGACGTTAACGCGCTATTTCAGTGGAGCAGATCACCCCGGTCCTGAAACAGCAACGCGATTTCAGACGCATCGAAGCGGTAGTCAGTGCCACAAAACTCACAGGCAATACTGACCTCTCCCTGTTCAACAATGATGCTGTCTACCTCTTCCTTGCCAATGGAGACCAGCGCTTTTGCGGTACGCTCACGCGAGCAACTGCACTGATAATGGTACTGCCTGGGGGGAAACAGCTTCACCTCTTCCTGGTGATACAGGCGGTGCAACAGCGCTTCATTGCTGAGCGCCAGTATTTCACTGGTGGTCAGTGTTTGTGCCAGTGTCAGCAGGTGCTGCCAGCGCTCTTCGCGCACGTCGGCATCGCCCGACGCGGCGCCGGGTAATTGTTGCAACAGAAACCCGCAGGCCTGACCTTCATCAACGGCAAAGAAGAACCAGCTCTCCAGCTGCTCGGACTGCTCGAAGTAAGTCTGCAGGGACGCGGCCAGTGACCCGCCTTCCAGTGAGACAATCCCCTGATAGGGATCGGATCGCTGCGAATCCACCGTGATCACCAGCAGACCGTCACCGGTGAGGGCATCAAAATCAACACTCTCGGGCATCTTGTCGAATCGGGCAATGCCACGCACAGCACCGTCACTGGTGCATTCTGACATGATCAGATTCAACTCACCGTCACCGCGTACCTGCAACACCAGTCGCCCATCATATTTAATTGCCGACCCCAGCAGCACCGCCGCGGCCAGGAACTCTCCCAGCAGATTGCTGACTGCCGCCGGATAGGCATGATTATTGACCGTGTCGGTGTAGCTGTGCGTCAACCGGACGATTTCGCCACGCACGTCAGCGTCGGCGAACAAAAACCGCTGACAGATATCAGTTGACGGCGTTTCGGTTGTAGATGAACTTGATTCAGACATATGGTTTCCTGTGCAAACAGAGATGGCCACGGTGGGTCCCGGCAATACTGTTATTTTACGCAGGCTCTGCGCCGAATGCACTGATTACGCGGATTGACCTTATAGCTGATTGAAAACCATGGGGCGTTGCTGCAAGATTGGGCGTTTCGCAGCCAACTCCATCAAACAGGGCCAGCCAGGGCATGACTGACATATCGCGCGACAGTATTTCCCGCACACCGCTAACGGTGCTTGCGATCGCCATAGTGCTTGCCCTGCTGCCGTTGGCCGGCCTGGCGCACGACATGACCGATACCGCGCGTGAGCGCATGGCCTCAGGTGGTTACCTGGAAGTCATGTGGACAGGCGCAGAACATATGCTCAGCGGCTATGATCATCTGCTGTTCCTGCTCGGCGTGATGTTCTTCCTGAGCCGCCTTGTTGATATTCTGAAATTCGTCACCGCCTTCACGCTCGGCCATACCCTCACCCTGATCGCAGCCACCTATGCTGGCATCACCGCCAATCACTATCTGATTGATGCCGTCATCGCAGTCACTGTGGCTTACAAGGGCTTCGAAAACCTGAATGGTTTCCGGCGCTGGCTCGGCGTCAATGCACCAAATCTGCTGTTGATGGTGTTTGTGTTCGGCCTGATCCATGGCTTTGGCCTGTCCGCCCGGCTGCAGGAGGTCACACTGGCCGACGACCCCGCCTTGCTGAGCAAAATTCTGCTGTTCAATGTCGGCGTCGAATTCGGTCAGATTGCTGCCCTGCTGGTGATGACCTTTGCCATTCGTGCCTGGCAACAGGTCAACGGCTGGGCGCTGTTCAGCCGGCTTGCCAACATGGGCCTGATTGCCGCTGGCGCCGGCCTGCTGGTGTTCCAACTGTACGGTTTCGCTCAGGAGCGTAATGCACGGGACATCAGTTTCGACATCTTCAGCGACCGCGAACAGATGATGGGCCAGGTGCGTGATGCCAACGGCATTGGACTGGCTGACACCGCCCTGATGATACGACCGGTCGATGCCAATGCCGCTGATGCCACCGAATTGACCACTGACAATCAGGGCTGGTTTGCGTTCAGTGGCCAAAGCAACCGCACCTATCGTGTGCAGCTGGCTGACGGCAGCGCCGCCACGGATGTTGCCCTGGGCACTGTCGCCGATGCCCATCTGCATGAGCTGCATATACCGTTCTATGTCTATGCAGCCATACTACTGATGCTATCGGTGATTCCCGCCAATGCACTTCGCCGACGTCAAACGCTGGCGCAACACTGACGTCAGCACGACATTGCGGATCAGTTGTTCACCGGCACCGCGAGCAAGCGAGAGCAGGGATTCAGGGTGAAACTGAACGCCACTCCACGGTTTACTGTCATGCTCTATTGCCATGACACAATCATCCTCGTGGCTGCGTGCGCTTACAACGAAGCCCGCAGGGATATGGCCGGCATGAAGTGAGTGATAGCGGCCTGCGCGGAAGGGACTCTCAATGCCTGCAAACAGTCTGCTATCGTCATGAACAATATCGGACGCACTGCCGTGGACCGGACGCGGCAACAAAGCCAGAGACCCACCGGCGTATTCGATCATGGCCTGCAAACCAAGACAGACACCGAATACCGGCACGCCCAATCTGTCGCACAACGCCAGCGTTGCATTGCAATCAAAATCGGCCGGCCGGCCCGGTCCCGGCGACAGAATGACAAGATCAAACGCCTGTGTTGTCAGCGCCTCGCGAGCAGACTGTGGGCGCAATGTCTGCACCTCAACCCCGGTGGCTCTGAAACTTGCCGCCAGCGTGTGCACAAACGAGTCCTGGTGGTCCACCATCAATGCCCGCAACCCTGTGCCGGGCCCGGGCGTCGCTCCGATTGCAGCACCGGACGCCAGTCCCCGCGCTGATTGCGCTGTTTCCGGTTGCAACACCGACAACAGTGCCGACGCCTTCAGCCTGGTTTCCTGCTCTTCCGCTACTGGATCAGAATCCTGCAGCAAAGTGGCCCCCGCTCGGACTTTCGCGACCGACTTGCTGATCTGCACCGTGCGAATAGTCAGACCGGTATCCATGGCACCGTCAAACCCCAGGCGGCCAAATGCACCACCATACCAGCGGCGAGGTGTTTTCTCGTGGTCTTCTATAAACTGCATGGCATGCTGTTTCGGAGCGCCAGTGACAGTAACCGCCCAGGTGTGCGACAGAAAAGCATCCAGCGCATCAAACCCGACCTGCAGTCGACCTTGCACATGGTCCACGGTATGAATCAGTTTTGAATACATTTCCACCTGACGCCTGCCAACAATATTGACACTGCCAGGCACACACACCCGGCTTTTGTCGTTGCGGTCCACGTCGGTACACATCGACAGTTCCGCTTCGTCCTTGGCTGAATTCAGCAACTGACGTATGCGGTCGGCATCCTCCAGAGCATCACTGCCCCTGGCAATAGTGCCGGAGATAGGGCAGGTCTCTACCAGGGCCCCCAGAACCGGATCCGGCTTGACGCGGACAAACATCTCCGGTGATGCGGAAACCAGGTATTCCTGTTCTCCCAGGTTAATAAGGGCTGTGTATGGCGCCGGATTGGTGGCTTTAAGTCTGCGGAAAATGGTGGACGGTCTGCATGTCAGCGCAGCAGAAAATGTCTGACCCGGTACCACCTCAAACAGATCACCGCGCCTGAAGCTGGCTCTGGCTTTTGCTACCACCGCCGCATATTCACCGGGTCGATGATCACTGGTGATGGCCGGCTGCTGCGGGTGAATGTTTGCGACGCTAGCAGTCGCCGTGTTATCGGCCGACGCTTTGCTGGCATCAACCAGATTCGCCGAAACCGGGGCACCCTGCCTGCGCAGACCGCCAGTGGTATGTAAGCTGCCGGCTGCATCGCGACAGACAAAGTCGAACCGGTGTATCACGCCGGCACCGCTTTCGCTGTCCACTGACAGAATTTCATCCGGTAGATACAACACCAGGTCACGCTGTTGCTCAGACCTGACCAGGCGCCGTGTCACCGCCTCGAACTGGAACGCCAGATCGTAGGCAAAGGCACCGTAGAGGCCCGACAGACTGTTTTGTGCACAGGCAAAATGCGCGATAAGTTGTCGCAACACCGAAAACACGCTGGGTTGACGGGTTCGCATTTCTTCGGTGAAAACATCGGACGACGGCGTTACGCGGCAAACGATCTCTGTGGCCGAGACGGTATCCAATCGATAGTCTGCGCTGGCACCCGCCAGCGCGCGCTGACACTCATGCAGCAATAATTCCCCGCGGACATTGAGCGCCTCGACGCGAACTTCATGCTGCCGGGCCACCACCTGCAATGGTGGATTGACGAACGCCAGCTCGTGACGACGGTAGCGTCCGGGATAGTCAACACCGCAGGTCATGACCATGCCTCGCTGGTCATCCAGCATGGACAGGCGCTGCGCCATGGCAGAGGCGCCGTCACAGGTTTGCTGCTGATGCGTCACAATGACGCCACCGGCGGTGGAATATCGGCCCTGATTGATGTGATTCACGCTATTCTCCTCTCGTGTCAGAGAGGCTGCACCCGAAGCTGGGGCGACGTCGGAATCGATAGGGAATCACATGGATGAAGCAGGATTTTTATCAAGACACAGGCCGCCTTCCTTACGGGGGCAGCCTGAAAAAGACTCTGATCAGATGCTCTGATCGTTGTTTTCCTGGCGGCCCTTGTCGGTAAACCACCAGAAATACTGTGTTTGAATGTTCATGGGACGCAATAATGCGCCTGCCATTGCAGGTTTGTCAAGACGCCGTGTAATCGGCTACCCGGCGTCCGCAACACATCATGCATGCACCTCATCCGTACAATGTTTTGTATACCTGAACGAAATACTCCATCTCTTCAGGCCTGGCCATGCTCACCCGCGCCCAGTCGAGCATGGGCGGAAAAGGTCGGCCTATGAGGATGCCCGCTTCGCGCATGGCTGCGCTGACCTCGTTAATGTCACGCCCGGTATGGATAAAGCTGAAATTGGCGTTGGACTTTACATAGCGCAACCCGAGTTCATCACACATGCCCTCTACAATATCCAGCGCCTTGCGGTTCTGGCTTAGTGTGTAGCGCTGAAAATCCAGGTCCCGATAGCTGGCCAATGCTCCCCGTGCACCCGCAATATTTAACTGCCCGGTCATCTTTTTTTGCATGTCGGCAATATGATCGGGATGGGCGTAGGCAAAACCCACCCGGAGTGCAGCCAGACCATGTATTTTTGAAGCCGTGCGCGACACGATGATATTTTTGTGCCCGTCGCGTATCAGCCCAAGCATCGACTCATAGGCCGGATCATCGACAAATTCATGATACGCTTCGTCCACAAATACCATGCGGTCGCGTGATACCTCGAGAACAAAGTCACGCAGCGCATTTTTCTCAATCAGGTTCGGAATCGGGTTATTGGGATTGCACAAGTACACCAGTGAGGTGTCCGGGCGAATGGCGTTGTACATGGCACCCAGATCGGTTTCCATATTGGCGTTCACCGGCACTCTGATCAGCTCAGTGCCAAAGTCATCGGCATAGCTGATAAGGCCGCCAAACGTGGGATCCGGACAAACCACTGAGCCTGGTGTCAGGCTGGCCATCAGACCGCCGACAGCAAGGATTTCGCCGGAACCAGAGCCAACAGCAATACTGTCTTGTGGTATGTCTTCAAGCTCGGAGAGATGGGCGACCAGGTCGCTTGCGTGATTGAGGTATTTGTTGCCATCCACCATGGCATCTGCAATCGCCTGTCGTGCGACGGGGGAGGGGCCATAAGGATTTTCGTTGCTGCTGGCCCGAATCATGGCATCGGGCCGGGGTATGTCTGCCAATGCGCTGTTGAGAAAGCTGAGCGAGGGTGTAAACGGTGTTGCGGGTATGCCTCGCAGCACATTGCCACCCAATCCGGCACCCAGAAATGCCGCGCCGCCCAACAATAGTTTTCGCCTGCTGATGATACCCGTCATATGAGTCGTCTCCGATTCCGATAACCGCCATTGATAGTGATAAAACATTTCACGTTCAGAAACTAAACTTCTGATGCAAATTTCAAACCACCCGGCGGACATCGGCCCGGAAGGCGTCGCTCTACCAGGAAATAGGTGAACCGTCGTAGGCAAAAAAGTGACCGCTATCCACGGGCCGGGCACCGTCAATGACCTTGAGCAGACCCGAAACACTGGTCGTCGAGTCAATCAGCGCATTGGGGCCACCCATGTCTGTCAGCACCCAACCCGGATGCAGACTCAACACAATGAACTGCTCGGGCTGCAGGTCAATCGACAGCGACTTGATGGCCTGATTTAGTGCACATTTGGCCGTCCGGTACAAATATGAACCACCACTGCCATTGTCACTGACCGAGCCCATCTTGGAGCTGAGAAACGCCAGACGGCGCTCGCTGCCCTTGCGCAAATTGGGCAGCAGGGCCTGAGTCAACAGTACTGGCGCTATGACATCGACCAGCATGACGTCGGCCCAGTCACTTTCACGCAGAGAACCCAGGTTGGCATCGCGGGGACCATAGATCCCCGCATTGTTGATCAGTACATCAATGGCGTCCCCGTTGAGCGCATCGACCAGCACCTGTCGGGACTCTGCACTTGCCAGATCCAGCGGCAACACTCGCAATGCACCATTGGTCTGCTGCAGGTCTCGCAATTCAGGAACATTTTCCGGGTTTCGGCAAGTTGCCACGACATCATGGCCCTGCGCTAACACCTGCTTGACAAATTCCAGCCCGATGCCGCGATTGGTGCCCGTGATAAGATACTTCGCCATTAAACTAACCTCTTGATTTTTCGATATTTAAACTGATACGTCAAACTTGGTGATCGGTTCGCCATAAAGTACCACTTTGTCCGCCTGCTGTCAGGTTATCGCGAATAATAACGCACCCGACGCGGCGGCGGCGGCGCCAGTGTGACTTCTGGTAGCGGTGTGTTATAAACTTCCGCGAGGCGTTTTAAAACACATAGATAGAGGCCCACCATGAAAACAATGTCACTGCCCACCCGTCTTGCCAGAGTGCTGCTACTGAGTTCAACACTGGCAACACTGGCTTTTGCCCCATCACTGTACGCACAGGATCGCGACCTCAGTCGCGCCAGCCCGGAAGCGGTGGGACTCAGTGCTGACGGCATCAGCGATCTTGCCGATGCCATGCGCAAGGAAGTCGATGAAGGCAACCTGGCCGGCATTGTCAGCGCCCTGATGCGCAACGGTAAGCTGGTCCATATGGACGCCTACGGATATCAGTCAATTGAAGAACAGAAGCCGGTCTCTGAAGACACCATCTTTCGCATCTTCTCGATGACCAAGCCGGTAACCAGTGTTGCCATGATGATGCTGCTGGAGGAAGGCAAATTCTCTCTGGACGATGCGGTATCACAGTACATTCCTGAACTGGCCAACCTTGAAGTCGCTATTGAAGACGGCCCCGGCGGTTTTCCGGTTACCGAGCCCGCCAGTCACGAAATGACCATTCGTGAACTGATGTCACACACCGGCGGTCTGACCTATGGCCTGTTCTCACGCTCACAGGTCGATTCGCAGTACGTGGCAGCCAACATACTCGATACCGAAGGCACGCTGCAGGACATGATTGATAAACTGGCCGACATTCCTTTGCGCCAGCAGCCCGGTACGCTTTGGCATTACAGCGTGTCGGTTGATGTTCAGGGCCGGCTGGTTGAAGTGCTGTCTGGCATGCCGTTTGATGACTTTTTACAGGAGCGTATTTTTGAACCTCTGGGCATGACCGATACCGGGTTTTACGTTCCCGAAGACAAGCGCGATCGTTTCGCCACCATGTATATGTCCGGCGCCAATGGCCTGGTCGCGCCCAACGACGGCTTTGGTGGCGACTACGTTGCGCCGGTCACCTTCCCCAGTGGCGGTGGTGGTCTCGCATCCACCATCGGGGATTACATGCGCTTCACCCAGATGCTGGCCAATGGCGGCGAGTTCAACGGCGTTCGTCTGCTGAATGAAGCCTCGGTCGAAGCCATGCGCAGCAATCAGTTGCCCGCGGGTATGGACGAAATCCCGGGTTATCCCGGCAATCAGTTCGGCCTGAACTTTGCGCTGGTGACCGACCCGGCCCGCAATGACGGTGTTAGCGAAGGCAGCTACTGGTGGTGGGGCATCGGTGGCACCTGGTTCTGGATTGACCCGGTGGAGGACCTGGTTTTTATCGGTATGATCCAGAATCGTAATCTGGGGTATGCGCGCCAGTTACAGGGGATCAGCAAACGCATGGTTTACGGAGCCATTGAGGACTAATTGCCAGGGAGTTTTCGATGTGGAGATAAGCCGCTTATTGCATGTCGCTAACGACAGTTAAGGCTGCTGATGCAGCGAACAGAAGGGGGTGGTTCTTTTCGCACAGCGAAAAGTAACGCACCCCCTTCTTCTTGGACTGCAGTGACACAACTCATCTGCCCTGTTCGATATTGGCCTTATGGGTCCAGAAAATATCGATATTGCCCAAGCTGTTGTCTTGTCGGGTGGAAAACCATGTAATGGAGTCGCCGCCCGGTGGTAACGCCGGGCACATGTCTGCTGCATCGGTATTGACCAGTGGCCCCAGATTGTAAGCAGTATCCCATTCATTGTCGCCCAGTTGCATGGCGCCCCATATATCCATGCCACCATAACCCCCCGCTCTGGCCGAACTGAAGTAGACCATGCCACTTTTGTCCTGGCTGAAGTGAAACTCTTCTGCCGCAGTATTGATACTGGGACCTTGATTGACCGGCTCCAGCCAGCCACCATTACCATCAGGTTTCGAACACCAGATATCCGAGCCACCATATCCCCCGGCCCGGCGCGACGCAAAGCACAATGTTTCTCCGTCCTGAAGAATGGCGGGACAATGCTCATCACCCTCATTGGTGCTGACCGGGTAACCCACCAACGCCGGCTCAGACCATTCGCCATTGACTTTGCGCGTGACAAACACGTCATTATTATTGCGTGGCGAGGTCGTGGCCAACCGGTCTGATTTGAAATAAATAGTGTTGCCGTCTGCCGTTATCCAGGGCTCGCGGTCATCGCCCAGACGCAGCGGATCAACATTGGTGGCAGGCGCCGCATTTATTGGCAACCCCATATTCACCGGGGTATTCCAGCTACCGGTGTCGGCATTGAAGGTGGCGATATACAGATCCTTGGGGTCACCCGGTGCGACGGCCATGTCTTCCCGCGCGCTGCAATATACCATGGTGCCATCATCGGCAAATGACAACTCACCTTCCGCCCACATGGTATTGATGGGAGCGCCAAAATTATGCACGGCAAGATCTACCCAGCTTTGTCCGGAAGACTGAGCCGCTGCGGTGAACGACAGCACCAACAGAGCAAGACATAGCAGGCTACGGCGAAAATAGTTCATGGTCTGTTCCTTTTGCGTTATTGTGACTTATGGTCTTGGGCAGGTACGCCGCTCAGCGCCGCAGAATCATCAACCAGCGGCCGATATTGAGAATATTCGCCAGCGCACCGGCAAAATAGGTCAAGGCGGCGGCCTTGAGAACTTTCTGTATACCATGGCGCTGATCAGGTGAGATGTACTCGCCATCTACCAGAATGGGCATTGCCTTATTGAAGCTCGCATCCCACTCTTCCGGGAGCACAATCAGGTACGCCAAGGCCCCCAGCAACTGAAAAAGCACGCTGAGCCCGATAACAACACCGATGGCAACCGGTGAGCGCAGCACCAACCCCGCCACCGGTACTGACACCATCAGGGCTACACCGATCTTGCTGAACCTGGCCGCTGTCGGCATATATTTTTTGCGCAATTCAAAAATGGCTTCCCTGCGATGATATTGGATGGCGTGACCGACCTCATGAGCTGCGACCGCGACTGCGGTTATCGACTTTCCGTTATAATTACTCGGACTCAGCCTGACCGCTTGTGCGGCCGGGTCAAAATGGTCCCGGCCTTCCTCTGTGGTTTCAACAATAATGCCATCCAGCTTGAAGCGTGACACCAGATGCTCGGCCAGTTCACCGCCGGTACCCGCCAGGGTCGGGTCTTCGCGGTGATGCTTTTTCATAACATACTGAACCCACATTTGCGGAAAAAACGCCAGTACCGCCAACAACAGGCCAAGCACCAACAGGATCATGGTCAGAAGCCACGCAAGCTGGCATAACGGTCACGATGAAATGCGGCATCCCCGAGGGTTTGTTGAGCCACCCTGGCGCGTTTCAGGAAGAAACCGATATCAAACTCGTCGGTCATGCCGATGCCACCATGCATCTGCACACCTTCATTGGTGACCAGCATATAGATCTCGGACAGCTTGGCTTTGCACATGCTGGCCAGCGCCGGGATGTCCTCTGCCTCTTCACCCCGATCCAGCTCGTAGAGGGCTTTGAGCACCAGTGATTTGCACAACTCGATTTCCGAATACATGATAGCAGCACGATGCTGCAGAGCCTGAAAGGCGCCGATGGGCACACCAAACTGCGTGCGCTGCTTCATGTATTCCACCGTGCGCTCGAACACTTCCTGGACACCACCCAGCATTTCTGCCGCCAGCCCGATGCGACCAATATCCAGTGTGCGTGATAACGCCGCCCAGCCTTTATTTTCCTGGCCCAGCAGCGCCTCTTCGGGAACTTCGACATCTACCAGGCTGATGTTGCCGGCATTACGGCTGTCCACCATGTTCAGTCTCTGCACCTCGACACCCTGACTGGCGGCATCAACCGTAAACAGGCTGATACCGTGTTGATGTCCGCTCTCGCCTTCGGTCCGGGCCACCACGATAAATTGATCAGCAACGTGGGCATCCAGCACAAAGTCCTTGTTGCCATTGAGAATATAGCCCGATCCGGTTTTCACTGCTTTCAACTCAATGTGCAGTGGATTGTGAATCGCAGTCTCCTCCAGCGCCAGCGCCACGACACTGTCACCCCGGGCGATGCCGGGCAGCAATTCCAGCTTCTGCTCTTCATTGCCAGCCAGGTTGATCAGCGTTGCACTCAACAGCACAGTGGATACCAGCGGTGTCGGCACCAGGGTGCGCCCGGTTTCTTCCAATACCAGACCCAATCCGGAATAACCAAATCCAAAACCCTCATAGGCTTCGGGAATGGCCATGCCCGCCCAGCCCAGTTCAACCATGGACTGCCACACTTCGGCGGAATAACCATCCGGGTGTTTACTGTCGCGTAAATGCCGAAGTACGGCAACCGGCGCCTGCTCGCGGCAAAAATCCCGAGCCGATTGCTGCAGCATTGTTTGATCTTCATTCAATACCAATGACATAGGTTCAGGACTCCGTTGCGGTTTTTTCGGCTGCGCTGTTTTGACCAGTTGCGCCTTGCTTGCCAGCCGTGTTGCCAACCATGGCGGTCATGTCCGGCAAACCCAGTACACGCTTGGCTATGACGTTCAATTGCACTTCATAGGTGCCACCCTCAATCGAGTTGCCTTTTGAGCGTAGCCACTGCCGTGCAACCGCCAGCTCCTGCTGGGAAAAGTCGCTATCATCCTCGGTCAGTGACTCCCAGCCCAACGCCTGTGTCCCTGCCGCCTGCAATGCCAGTTCGTACCTGCGCTTGTTGAGTTCACAACCATAATTTTTCAGCACAGATGATGTGGCATTTGGCCCCTTGCTTTGTTTCGCTTCCTGCGCCGAGCGCTGCGAGGTCAGCGTAAAGGCTTCACTGTCGATCCTGAACTGCGCAATCTGGTCGCGCAGCACAGGGTCCGACAACTCCACCACATCGCCGCGATACAACATGGCCGTCTCCGCCAGACTGTCGGCCAGCCCACCACGATTGTTGCGGCCGCTGCTCAGGCCAAAGCCGGAGATCATGGTGCGCTCGTGTTGCAACAGGCGTTTGGCAATGGTCCAGCCATCGTTAAGGCGACCCACCAGATTGCTAACCGGCACCCGAACATCATCGAAAAAGGTTTCACAAAAAACCGAGTTACCGCTGATCAGCTTGATGGGCTTGGTGCTGACGCCGGAGCTGGCCATATCAAACAGAATAAAGCTGATACCGCTGTGTTTGGGGGCCTCGAAATCAGTGCGCACCAGGCAAAAAATCCAGTCCGCCTGGTCTGCATATGAAGTCCAGATCTTGGATCCATTGATGATGTAGTCATCGCCCTGCAGAATTGCCTTGGTACCCAGACCTGCCAGGTCTGAGCCGGCACCCGGCTCACTGTAACCCTGACACCAGCGGATTTCACCGCGGACGATTTTCGGGATGTGCTCCAGCTTCTGCTCATGGGTTGCCATCTCCAGCAACACCGGTCCCAGCATGCTGATACCAAAGCTCACCAGAGGTGGTCGCGCAGCGATACGTTGCATTTCTTCCGCCAGCACCAGGCTGTGCGCCTTGTCCAGGCCACCACCGCCGTACTCCTGCGGCCAGGTTGGTGTCGTCCAGCCTTTGTCGGCCATGCGTTCCAGCCAGAGCTTGCTGTCCGGGTTCCTGAATACCGCATTACGCCCACCCCAGACTACCTCGTCCTCGGGCATGGGTGTACGCATTGAGGCCGGACAGTTGTCCTCCAGCCAGGCGCGGGTTTCCGCGCGAAATGCTTCCAGATCGTGCAAGACACACCTCCGTTTTCGTTTCATAGATCAGTTGAGACCATCCTGAAGTCTAACAAGCGTTATACCGAAACACTATGAAAAAACAGGGGTTAAATCAACGAAATCTATAGCTGACGGGAGACATATACCTGAACGTGATAATCAACGCATCAAACCCAACAATCGTGGCAGTCGCCCGTCAATAAACATAAGGCCGACAAAAATCACCACCATGCCCAGCACATGCGACGGCAATATCACCTCACCCAGAAACACCAGGCCCAGGATGATCGCCGATACCGGCGCTATCAGGGTAGTAGTTGAGAAATTGGTTGCACCTACCAGAGGCAACAAACGATACATGACCTGGAAGGTGAACGCCGTGGAAATCAGCCCGATCGCCAGTGCCGCCATCCATGTTGCCGGTAACACCATACGAGGCACACCCTCTGCCAGCAACGCCACGGGCAGCGAAGCCACTGCCGCCCCGGTCAGCGCAATCGAGGTCAGTGCGGTAGGCTCCACCTTCTGGAAGCTGCGGGCAACGTTCAGCGCCAGCGCATAACACAGCGTCGCCAGCAGACAGGCAGCAATGGCCCACAGCCGGGTATCCCCGCCGGCCTGCAACGCCGGTGACGCCAGAATGGCGACGCCGGTAAACCCGGCAATCACCCCGATCGTCTTGGTCCAGGTAATACGCTCGCCATTGACCCAGAATTGCGATACCAGCACCGTCATGATGGGCGTCAACGCATTGATAATGGCAGCCACACCACTGGCCAGATCAGCCTGCGCCATCGGAAACAGCGCGAACGGGATGGCGTAGTTCAACACCCCCAGCAAACCAAGCTTCAGCCACAGCCCCGGATCCCTGGGGATCGGCTTGCGCATGGCAAACAGGAACAGCCAGCAGCCCAGTGCGCCAATGCTCACCCGCAGCGCAGTAACCCACAATGGACCGAGCTCACGGATCAACAAGGCATTAAAAATAAAGGATCCTCCCCAGACCGCTCCCAGGAATAGAATCCAGAACCACTCACGCAAGGTCATATCGCCGATCTCTATTACGCAGAAAACGGCGCATTATGCGCTTGAATGGGCTGTGTTACAAAGCACCAACCATCCGGACGCCTCAACCGTCGTTTTTTTTATGAATCCAGCAATACTCTATGCAGGTTCCCGCAACAACGAATAACAGCAAAGGAATCAGCGGCACACCCGCTGCATACGCAGCGACTGCCACTATGCCTACCAATATTGTCCCAACCAACTTAAACCTCCTGGATATTGATTTCCAGGCGGCAGAGTATCGCCTCAGCCGCCCGCAAACCATGACCTCTAGCTGTTGTCGTTGATGTAAGATCCAGCACCATAGACCGCGGTCGCCAATCCAACTCTTGCGACAACTGCTCCGGTCAATGTCGTCGCGGTGAACTGTGAATAAACTGCTGCAGCCAATCCGATAAATGGCGCTATGCCGCCACTCACCTGGCCAATTTCCTGCTCATTTAATTCAACCATAACCAAACTCCTTTTGGTGTTAGCTGTTGTGATTTACGGCGCTGGAATTCTCTCCTGAGAAATTGTGGAACGCCTCAGTGAATGTATAGTCAATTAATGAAAGAGATGCAGGAATTTTCCTGACCGGAGCAGGCAGGCTTTTGTATTGCCCCGTTCCTCAACCACCCTATGAGGGCAGGCAGTGGCAGGGTGTTTGCGTCGAGGAACAATCAGGCGCGCAGCGCCGTTCCGAGACCCAAACACCCTGCCACTGCCCGTGAACAAGGAGGCTAAAAAAACCGCAGTATTAATCCACGATCGCCTGATTTACCACATTGTGAAAACCCTCACGTATGCGGATATGCGAATAGGGCCGGATCTGCGTCAATACTATCGCGACCAGTTCTTCAGCCGGATCAATCCAGAACAAGGTCCCGAACGCACCGCCCCACGAGACCGATCCCTCGGAATCGGATGTATGTGCTTCCGCTCGATCCAGCACTACGGAATACCCCAGACCAAAGCCCATGCCCGGGCCGCTCAGCCATAAGGGCAGATCACCCGTATGGTTGGCGAATATCAGCTCCACCGTTTTTGGCCCCAGCAGGCGCACACCATCCAGCTCGCCGCCGTTCAGCATCATCTGCTGGAAACGGATGTAGTCATGTGCTGTAGACACCAGGCCACCTGCACCTGAGAAGAACGTCGTCGGTTCGGCCACATACCGGCTGTTGGCGTCACCCACCTCGGTCAGCATCATGCGATTGTTGTCGTCAGGATTCGGGCCGTACAGCGTCGCGAAACGGTCGACCTTGTGTTCCGGCAGATAAAAATAGGTGTCGCGCATTTGCAGGGGTTCAAAAATGCGCTGATGAAAAAATGTATCTAAATCCAGACCAGATATCACTTCTACCAGACGACCCACCACGCTGGTCGCGGCCGAATACTCCCAGCGCGTGCCCGGCTCGTAACGCAGCGGCAACGTGGCCAGCCGCTCAGTCCAGGTCGCCAGGTCTTCATCACCCCGCACGCGTGATACCTCAGAGTAGCGGGCAACATCGCCACGGTAACTGTTCATCAAACCGGCGGTGTGCGTCAGGATATGGGTAAAACTGATGGGTGTTTGTGCCGGCTCCAGGCGCGTACTGCCATCAGCGTTTTCGACCTCGATCATCATGTTACTGAATTCCGGCAACCAGTCCGAGATCGGGTCATCGAGCTGGAACCAGCCTTCTTCGTACAACATCATCAGTGCCACTGATGCGATCGGCTTGGTCATCGACGCCATGCGGAATATGGTATCCGTCGTCATTTCCTGACCGCGTCCGACATCTTTCATGCCTTGCGCCCTGAAGTGCACGACCTTGCCCTGCCGCGCCACCAAGGTCACTGTGCCGGCAACCATCTCATCGTCAATATAGCGCTGCATGAAGTCATCAATACGTGACAGACGCTGTGCTGACATACCGACACTTTCCGGACTTGCCATTGGCAACCCGGACGCGGGGGTATCAGCTGACGCGGAAAACGACAGACTGAGCAGAATCGGGATCAGGTATTTTTTCGTTATCATAAGGCAGGTCCCCATTAATTATTATTGCTTGAGCAATCAGTATACACGAATGCGACCGTGCCTCTGAGCGCGACACATATGCGCACAAACATCGCTTTCAGGTCAAAGCCGACGAGTGAATAATCCCGTTATCAGTCAACCGGACACAATTTCGACCGCTGTGCTTGGCCGCATAAAGTGCCTTGTCGGCAGCGTGCACCAACTCATCGAGATGTTGCACGCCATCCCATTCCGCCGCGCCCAGGCTGACTGTCACCCGCACGACTTCCTCCTTGTACTGGACCTCAAGGTCGGCAATGGTCTGGCGAATGCGTTCAGCAATACCGGCAGCCTCATTCAGGTCTGCGCCCGGCAACAGAACCAGAAACTCCTCGCCGCCATAGCGGCAAAACAGGTCCAGTGGTCTCAGCACCGATATTACCGGGGCGATAATGTCACGCAACACCTGATCCCCGGCATCGTGCCCCAGAACATCATTAATCTTTTTGAAATGATCCAGATCAAACATGATGGCGGACACCGGTGATTGCTCGCGTTTCATCTGTTGCAGGATGCGCTCACCGTTTTCATCAAAGGCGCGGCGGTTGGCAATGCCGGTCAGAAAATCTGTCGACACCAGCGAGCGCAGCCATTCATTGGTCGCATTGAGCTCTGCGTTGGCCTGCGCCAGAGACGAGGTTCGCTCCTGAATTCGTTTTTCCAGCCCGGCATTCTGTTGGCGAATTTCAGCCAGCAAGACCGACAGCCCGACCGATACAATGGCCACAATCGCCAGGAACTCCTGAACTGCCCAAACGGCCTCCTGGGGACTGCTGCTACCAATGGGGTAGACTTCATTCACCAGATATCTGATCGCCAGTGTCGCGATCACTACCAGTGTCGTGACGGTGACCAGCACCCCAAAACGGATGGCGGCCCAGATGCCCAACGGCAGAATCACGATAGGCGTCAGATTAAAGTCAAAAGCGTCACCGCTCCAGTCTCGAAACGCGACGGGAGCCACCAGCAGCAGCGCTCCCCACAAAGTCCCGAGCTCCAGCAATCGCCAGGGCCTGAAGGCGGGCATCCCGCGACCCATGAACCGCCACAAGGCCACCAGTAATGGCGTCATCAGCAACAGCCCGAGCGCATCTCCGAACCACCACAGACGCCATAACGACCAGTAGCCGCTGATGTCCTGGCCCAGCCAGACATAAACCCAGGCTCCCAACAAACCTGCAAGACAGGACGCCAACACCGGGCCGAACACAAGAAATCGAGTCGCGCTGGCGACCCGGTCAAAATCAAACTCGCCCGCTGTGCTTCGGCGAATCAGCCATGCCGCCAGCGTCACCTCAAAGATATTGATCAGACCGAATGCCAGTGAAGCGCTGACAGGCGTAAACGACAACCCCACCAACACTTCGGCACCAAGCGTCATCAAGGCCATCAACGGCCATTGACGCGGGGGAAAAATGAGGAATGCGGCCAGCAGCACCGCGTTGGCTGGCCACAACACCGATATACCGACATCAACGACGGTATAGGTTGCCCCCAACGTGGCAAAAATATAGTAGCCAATGCCGACAAGAAGCGCACGGGCAATGAGATAAATCATGATGGATCGCTGCGGCCTGAATGGTGATCTAGTCTTCAGGATATCAGGCAACAAGCCTGAAATCAGCTGAATTGACTGTTTTTGCTCATTTCGCCGGCACTGCGAAATGAGCAAAACACGGTTGTCAACCTCTCAGTACCACGCGCCCCTGGACCTGCCCGGCCTTCAGATCAGCCAGGGCCTGACTGGCCTGATCCAGCGGGCGTTCTTCGATCCTGATCGGCGCAATCTTGCCTGCCCGAACCAGTGTCATCAGCTCACCCATCTCCTGCAGACTGCCGACGTAAGTACCCTGAATAATACGGGCATTCATCGGGATAAAGGGCAGCGGAATATTCAGAGCACCGCCATAAAGACCCACAATGATGATCTTGCCGCCTTTGCGCAGACAGCCCAGACCATAATTGACCGAAGCCTCAGCACCGACAAAATCGATCGCGGCAAACGCGCCACCGCCCGTCAGTTTCTTGATCTCTTTCACCGTGGCTCTGTCACCTGAGTTAAAGACGGCCTTGGCACCCAGTGCCCTGGCGGCTTCAAGCTTGCTGTCATCAATATCCACAACGATGGGCTTGATGCCTTGTGCCAACGCGACCTGAAGCGCCATCATGCCAACACCACCGGCGCCGATCAGCACGACTTCATCGCCGTCGGTCAATTCACCCACCTTTTTCAGGGCGCTGTAAGCAGTCAGGCCGGAGCAGGCATAAGTCGATGCCAGCGAGTCGTCGACACTGCCTTTGTCAAACAGGTAACGTGGATGCGGCACCACCACGTGATCCGCGAAACCGCCCTGTGCGACCGTGCCCAGACCGCGACCCGGCGTGCACAGGTGCTCCTCACCACGACGGCAGGAAGCACAGTCGCCACAGCCAATCCAGGGATACACAACACGGCGATCTCCCACCGCGACACCCTGCGCATCAGGGCCGACAGCAACCACTTCGCCGAAGATTTCGTGACCCAGTACCAGTCCGGGACGGCCAACTTCCAGCTTCTTGTCGTTGCCCAGATTAAATTCACCATCGTGCAGGTGGATATCGGAGTGACAAACGCCACAGGCGACCATCTTTACCAGCACTTCGGTGCCTGCCGGGGTCGGTGTTGCCGTCTCTATCCGCTCCAGCGGCGCGCCAGGCGCCGCAGTTTGATAAGCAATCATGCTTGTTCCCCTTGTGCGTTGTCTCTTTACGAGTTCTCTTTGGCCCAGTCGGCAAAGGTTTTTTCTTCGCTGGCCAGTTTGACCAGCAATGGTGCCGGCTTCCAGTAGTCTTCACCCAGAGTTCGGGCAAATTCATTGATGCGCGCCACCACGTTTTTCAGACCCACCTCATCGGCGTAGAACATGGGGCCGCCTTTGGCAGCGGGGAATCCATAACCGTACAGATACACCACGTCGATATCACCCGGACGCTGAGCGATGCCTTCATCCAGAATCAGAGCGCCTTCATTGATCAACGGGAAGAACAGGCGATCGACAATTTCCTGCTTGCTGATTTCACGCTGCTCGATACCCAGCTCCTTGGCTTTCTCACGAATCAGGGCTTCCACTTCCGGGTCATTCTGACGCGCCCGGGTGGCCGCATCATATTTGTAGTACCCGGCACCTGTCTTTTGCCCCATGCGACCCATCTCCACCAGCGCGGTGGCAATACAATGCGTTTTCGGGTCATGCTCAACATCGGTACGTGCCTGGCGCGCCTTGTATCCGATATCCAGGCCAGCCAGATCACCCACTGCCAGCGGGCCCATGGCCATGCCGAATTCTTCGGCCGCCGAATCGACCTGCTCCGGGGTCGCGCCATCGAGCAGCAACATGTGTGCCTGACGACCGTAGCCCTGCAACATGCGGTTGCCGATAAAGCCGTAACAGACGCGTGACAGCGCACAGACCTTGCCGATTTTCTTGCCGATCTGCATGACTGTGGCCAGCACATCGTCCGCGGTCTTGTCAGCGCGCACAACTTCAAGCAACTTCATCACATTGGCCGGGCTGAAGAAGTGCATGCCGACAACATCCTGCGGGCGCTTGGTCGCTTCAGCGATCAGATTCACATCCTGGTAAGAAGTATTGGACGCCAGAATCGCGCCCGGCTTGCAGGCCGCGTCCAGCTTGGTAAATACTTCTTTCTTGATATCCGGATTTTCAAACACGGCCTCAATGGCCAGATCCACATCGCCCAGGTCAGCATAGTCAGTAGTGCCACTGATCAACGCCATGCGCTTGTCCATGTCCTGCTCCGACATGCGACCTTTCTGCACAGTGATGGTGTAGTTTTTGCGGATGATGCCCAGACCGCGCTCCAGCGCTTCATCATTGATCTCAACCATGATCACCGGAATACCAGCGTTGGCAAAACACATGGCAATACCACCACCCATGGTGCCGCCACCGATGATGGCGACCTTTTTGATATCGCGCACCGGCGTGTCCTTCGGCAGTCCCTTGATCTTCGTCGCTTCACGCTCAGCAAAGAAGGCATGACGCATGGCTCGGGACTGTGGCGAAGTAACCAGCTCGGTAAACAGCTCCCGCTCAACCGCCAGACCTTCGTCCATGGACTTGTAGACCGCTGCTTCGACGCAGGACACGATTCTGTCCTGGGCAATCTGACCACGGGCGCGCTTGGCCAACGCCTTGCGGTAGCCGTCGAAAAAGCCCGGCTCAATGCTGGCAGGGTCGATCGTTATGTCGCGCACACGCTTCAGAGGCGCGCCAGACTCAACCAGATCCTGCGCATAGGCCACAGCCGCCGCTTTCAGATCATCGCCACTTAACACTTCGTCAATCAGCCCCATATCGCTGGCCTTGGCTGCTGCAATCGGGTCACCCCTGGTAATCATGTCCAGCGCCGCCTTGACACCCGCAATGCGTGGCACGCGCTGGGTGCCGCCGGCGCCAGGCAACAAGCCCAGCTTCACTTCGGGCAGGCCTACTTTCGCCGACGGTACAGCACATCGGTAGTGGCAGCTCAGTGCGGTTTCAAACCCGCCACCCAGCGCGGTGCCGTGAATGGCAGCGACCACCAGCTTGGAAGAGTTTTCCAGCGCAGTCAGTACATCAGGCAGCGACGGGTCCTTCGGTGGCTTGCCGAATTCAGTGATATCGGCACCTGCAATGAATGTGCGACCTTCGCACATCAACACCAACGCATCGGTGTCATCTTTCTGTGCATTTTGCACGGCAGTCAGAATCCCTTCGCGGACTGCTTGAGACAAAGCGTTGACGGGCGGGCTGTCAACTTTGATGACACCAATATTTTTGACGATTTCGTAACTGACGACACTGGACATGAGTGAATCCTTTACATGATTTTCAGAAAATTTAGTTTCCCGGAACTCAGCATTTATTGGCAATCGTATAACTAAACACTGATTCCGGAATTAAAGTAAAAAGTTGTTCAGTCAAGGCGCTCAATGACGGCAGCAACACCCTGGCCAATACCGATACACAAGCTGACCATTGCATAACGGCCACCGGTTCGCTCGAGCTCACGCAACGTTGTCAGCGCAATGCGGGCGCCTGACGCACCCAGCGGATGGCCCACAGCGATGGCACCGCCGTTGGGGTTAACGCGCGGATCATTAAAGTCCACTTCCAGCATTTTCAGACAGCCCAGGACCTGGGTCGCAAATGCTTCGTTGATTTCAATGATATCCATATCGGACAGTTTCAACCCTGCGCGATCCAACGCTTTGCGCGCAGCAAACACCGGTCCCAGACCCATCACCCGGGGCTCTACGCCAGCAACGGCACCGGCGATAATACGGCCACGCGGTTTGACACCATACTTCTCACCCATCGCGGCATTGCCGATAATCAATGCGGCGGCGCCGTCATTGATACCGGAGGCGTTACCCGCAGTAACCACGCCACCCTCAAACAGCGGTCGCAGCCCTGCAAGCACTTGCGCAGTGGAGTCGGCGCGCGGATGCTCATCGGCATCCACAACTCGCGGCGGCTTCTTGCGGCCCTGCGGCACTTCTACCGGTATTATTTCGTCTTTGAAGAACCCGGCCACGCGGGCAGCTTCGTACTTCGCCTGAGAAGCCGCGGCAAATGCATCACTGTCTTCCCGGCTGATGCCCAGGTCGCTGGCGATATTGTCCGCCGTCTGCGGCATGGTGTCATCACCAAACCCTTTGGAAATCAACGGATTGGTAAATCTCGCCCCCAAAGTACTGTCAGCTATCTGCTGGCCGCGATCAAACGCGGACTGGGCCTTGGACAGAATCAGCGGCGCGCGGCTCATGGACTCGACCCCACCGGCAACAAACAGGCCGCCTTCACCGGCTTTCACACCCCGACTGGCGTCCAGCACTGCGGCCAGGCCGGAACCACACAAACGATTGACAGTCAGACCAGCGACCGAGGTCGGCATACCTGCCAGCAACGCAGCAAAACGGCCCACGTTGCGACAATCCTCGCCGGCCTGATTGGTATTGCCCATGATGACATCCTCATAGGCCTCCGGGCTGAACACATTTCGTCCAACAACCGTTCTGATCACATGAGCGAGCAAATCATCAGGGCGCAAGGGCGACAAGGCACCCCCGTGACGACCAAATGCGGTGCGGCCACCATCATAAATAAAGGCTTCGTGTAATTGACTCATAGGACTGTTCTCTTGTTCCCCATAGCATGCAAAATAAGCAGGGCCGCAATGGTAGCACAAGCAAACATACCGTGGAATTCGACTCGGGACAGGCAATCGCGTTATTATGACGAGCTTTCGTTCTATAGAATTATTGGCAACGTTTACGGCAGAGGCTAAGCATGATACGAGACCAGGAAACGCTTAATCAACTCATTGATATTGTTGACCGTTTTGTTCGCGAGAGGTTGGTTCCCGCTGAGCAGCAGGTGGCAGAAGAATACAAGGTTCCTGACGACATTATTCAGGAAATGAAAGAACTTGGCCTGTTCGGCATGACGATTCCGGAAGAGTACGGCGGCCTGGGCCTGACCATGGAAGAAGAGATTCATGTTGCCATGGCACTGGGTCGCACATCACCCGCCTTCCGCTCGATTCTGGGCACCAATAACGGTATCGGTTCAGCCGCTGTGGTATTTGATGGCACCGAAGAACAGAAACAGAAATTTCTGCCCAAGTATGCCAGTGGCGAGTGGGTAGGCTGCTTCTGCCTGACCGAACCGGATGTGGGCTCCGATGCCGCCGCGCTGAAAACAACAGCCGTGCGCGACGGTGATCATTACATCATCAACGGTACCAAGCGCTACATTACCAATGGCCCGGTTGCCGACACCTTCAATGTGATGGCGCGGACCAATCCAGAAATCAAAGGCGCTCGCGGCATCTCTGCCTTTATTGTGGAAAAAGGTACACCGGGCATAACCCTGGGCGCCATCGACAAGAAAATGGGTCAGGCCGGCTCACTGACCTGTGACGTCATCTTTGAAGATTGCCGTGTGCCCGCCGCCAACCTGATTGGCGAAGAAGGCCAGGGCTTCATCACCGCGATGAAAGTACTCGACCGCGGACGTCTGCACATTGCCGGCTTCAGCGTTGGTATCGCTGAGCGCCTGATTGACGATGCGCTGCATTATGCCATCGAACGTAAGCAGTTCGGCAAAGCGATCGCTGAACATCAGCTCATCCAGGCCATGCTGGCCGACTCCAAAACCGAAAGCTACGCCGCCAAGTGTATGGTGCTGGATGCCGCCCGTATGCGTGACGAAAGCAAAAACATCAGCACCGAATCGGCCGCCTGTAAACTGTTCGCCACCGAAATGGTTGGCCGGGTCGCGGACCGTGCCGTGCAGATCCACGGCGGCGCCGGTTACATCTCTGAATATGCCGTTGAGCGTTTCTACCGCGACGTGCGACTGTTCCGTCTCTATGAGGGCACCAGTCAGATCCAGCAGATCATCATCGCCCGCAACATGATCAAGGACGCTTCCTGATACTCAGACCCGCAGCCAGCCTCCAGGCACTTGCCTCAATCGAGGATTTCGGGAGTAGTGGGACAGCGAGCGACGCTTGCGGAGGAGCGTCACGCTGATTCCGGAAGCCGGCTGCCACTGATCCTTACCTGGTTTTAAGGGGACGGCAGATATAGATGCGGTTTTAGAAACCGCGCTGCGGGAGCGCGTAAAGGGGACGGAGGATATAAGCGCGGCTTTGAAGACCGCCCTGCGTGAAAATATCCTCCGTCCCCTTTCCGAGCAAAATCAGCGCAGGAACGGCAAAAAAACGCAAAATTCACTTGTATTTCAGCCAAAAATCCATAAACTGCGTTCCCTCTGTCACTTCTCGAAATTAAAACTTCGAGCAGTTCGACCGTCATTGATAAATTTACCACGCATGGTGTGGAGGCTTATAGCCCGACGCATACTGTTTAGTCGCAGCAAAACGCAGGTTTATAAGTTCACCGCCATCTTTTTTTGGGGCCCGGATTATGAGCACAATCTCCTCCATTAAAGAGTCTCTCAAACCAACCGACACCAGCGCGAACGAGAGTGAATGGCCTACTTTCACCGGTGCGCCCGCGGACGATGCGAAAGATCACTTTATTCACCGCAATGGACTGGAATTTGCCGGTACGCATTTGCTGATAGACTTCTGGGGCGCTGAGAATCTGACCGACCTCGACACCATGGAAAAAGCCTTCCGCGACTGCGTTGATCACTGCGGCGCCACCCTGCTGCACATTCACATGCATCACTTTACCCCCAACGGCGGCATTTCCGGCGTTGCGGTACTGGCCGAATCACACATCAGTGTGCATACCTGGCCGGAGCGTGGTTATGCCGCATTCGATATCTTTATGTGCGGCGATGCGCAACCGGAAAAGGCGGTTCCTATTCTTAAGGAAGCCTTCCACCCGACGCGCGTAACCGTTGGCGAACAACTTCGCGGTTTGACCCAGCCGGCAACCGAAGAGTAAAGCAGGCCGTCAACACTGCCTGCGTGCCACCCGGCGCGCAGGCACCTCCAGCCCCACCCCTTTCGTCGCAGTACCGCCTTGTCGCCACAGGAGACGCCGGATGTCAGCTCGTCATTGGACAGAAACACTTTATTCGGGCTATGGCCAGTCTTTCACTGTCGACGAAGTCCTGTTTGAACACAAAACCGACCATCAACACCTGATGATTTTCAACAACCGTCAATTTGGTCGCGTCATGGCGCTCGACGGTATCGTCCAGACCACCGAGCGTGACGAGTTCATCTACCACGAGATGCTGACTCACGTGCCGCTGATGGCGCATGGCAACGCCACCCGCGTACTTATTATCGGTGGAGGCGATGGCGGCATTCTGCGTGAAGTCTGCCGGCACCAATCGGTTGCACATGTCACCCAGGTTGAAATCGACCAGGCTGTCATCGACATGGCGCGTGAGTACCTGCCCGCCCACAGCGACGGGGCTTACGACGACCCGCGCGCCAATATCGTCATCGGCGACGGCTTCGATTTTGTGCAAACCACCGATCAGCGTTTTGACGTTATCATCTCCGACTCCACTGATCCGCAAGGGCCCGGCGAAATTCTGTTCACCAAGGATTTTTACGCAGGATGCCAGCGCTGCCTCAATCCCGGTGGCATTCTGGTGACACAGAACGGTGTCGTATTCATGCAAACAGACGAAGTCACCAACACCGCAGGTCGTCTCAATCGCCTGTACCGGGACTGGCACTTCTATGGCGCGGCCGTACCGACCTACGTTGGCGGCATCATGACCTTTGCCTGGGCCAGCGACGAACCTTCTCTGCGCCGCACCGACCTGGCAACGCTACAAAAACGCTGGCAGGCCAGCGCTATCCACAGTCGCTACTACACCCCCGAGCTGCATCACGCCGCCTTTGCCCTGCCACAGTATGTGCTGGACAAACTGGCCCCGCTGAAACACGCCTGACGCCCGCACCAAATCTGCGCGACTTGACAAGCAGAGGGTTGTTTACCCAATATGAGTCGCTGATATGGCGGACCTGGGTGGGGCAAGCAAGATTGTGAAAAACCTGAAAAAACTATTGGTCATTGTCGACCCCGACATCGACAGTGACTTTGTCATTGAAAGAGCCATTCTGCTGGCTTTCTATGGTAAATCGCGCGTCCTGTTGCTGATGAACAAGGCCAATGTACTGCCGCAACCCAGCGACGTGACACCAGGGCTGGCGTCACGGTTCTTTCGCACCCAGAAACAGCTTTTCACCGAACACTATCAATCCCGTCTGACGGCGCTAAAAGCCCGGTTTGAAGCGCAGGGCATTGAAACGGAAACCTATTTTAGCACCGACAAAAATGGCGCTGACGTCATCCTGGGCAAAATACGCGAATTCGAGCCCGACATGACGCTGAAAAGCGTGCAAAAACAGTCAGCACTGTCGCGCATACTGATCACCAACACCGACTGGAAGCTGGTTAAAAGCTGTCCCTCGCCATTGCTGTTAGTGAAGGCCCGGCCCTGGGCCGAAGACGGCGCCATCATGGCCTCTGTTGATCCATTGCACAGCAAGGCGGAACAAAACCAGCTTGATCATTTGCTGCTTGATACCACGGTCACGCTGGCGAAGTCATTGCAACTCAATGCCCGGGTATTCCATTGCTACTTTCCCGACCTGAGCGCCATGTTTCCCAAGGTGGTTGATGCCGAAGACTATGTCCGGGAAGTACGGACCATCCACTGGGGTCGGGTCCACTCACTCATTACTGCGCACGGCCTGACAGACGACCAGGTAACCATGACCCGCGGCGATCTGATCAAGACCCTGCTGCAAACCATTCGCAAGGACCGCGCTAACGTGCTGGTGCTTGGCGCGCTGTCACGCAATGTCGTCGAGAACGCCATCATTGGCAGCACGGCAGAAAAAATCCTCTACGATACCCCTTGCGATGTTTTAATCATGAAACACAACAGGTAACCCCTCCAACCATGTCCGGAACGCATTTGAAAATCCTGACGCTGAACATTCACAAAGGATTTGCGATGGGCCCCCGTCGCCTGGTTCTGTCACACATACGCGAACAGCTGCGCGCCAGCAAGGCGGACCTGGTGTTCCTGCAGGAGGTTGTGGGCGACAACCAGAGACATCGCAAAAAAGTGCACCACTGGCCCGCCGAAACCCAACTTGAATTCCTCGCCGACACTGTGTGGACACATCATGCCTATGGCAAGAACGCCATTTACCAGCACGGCCATCATGGCAACGCCATTCTCAGCGAGAGCCCGTTCCTTAGCTGGGACAATATTGACGCATCGTTCGTTAACTTTTCACATCGTGGTTTTCTGCATGGTGTCATCGCCAACGATATACACCTGATCTGCATTCATTTTGGTTTGTTCGAAAAAGAACGGCGCCTGCAAACTCTGCGGCTGATTGAACACGTCAAGCGATGCATTCCGGCCGATGCCCGCCTGGTCATCGCCGGGGATTTCAATGACTGGCGACAGATTACGCATCGTGCACTGGTAGCCAGCCTCGGCGTTTGTGAAGCGCATGAAGCGACTCACGGCACCTGTGCTAAAACCTTCCCGGCATTCCTGCCGGTTTTGCCCATGGACAGGATTTATCTGCGTGGCTTTGATGTGCATGCCTGCACCACGTTGTCAGGCAATCACTGGCGCGAGTTCTCCGATCATTGTGCCATGATCACAGATATCAGTTTCAGCGCCCCGTGAATCCGGGCCTCCAGCTACAAGTCTTAAACTACAGGTCTTAAACTACAGGTCTTTAACCAACGGTCCTGAAATCAGGAGCAAGAACGATCATGAACGACACTCAGGTCTGGGTCTGGCTGCTACCTCTCGTTTTACTGGCCATAGGATTGGTCACCGCAGGTCATGCACTGCTTCATAAACGTGATCCCAAAGCCGCCTTTGGCTGGATTGCCCTGTGTATCATTCTGCCCCTGGCAGGCCCTGTGCTGTACTACCTGTTTGGCATCAATCGGGTTCGTACCCGTGCCCAAAAGGACTACGACAGCAAACTTAACCGGGACTCCCTGACCACTATCTGTGATCCTCCCGGCACGTCATACCGCCCGCTGTCCACGGTCGGGGAGTCGTTGACACAAAAAGGGCTCAGCGCCTGTACCGAGCTTGAACTACTGGAGAACGGCGAACAGCTCTACCCTGCCATGGTGCAGGCCATAAACGCAGCACAGCACCGGATACTGCTTGCATCGTATATATTTGACCATAACACCAGCGGCCTGCAGCTCGCCGATGCGCTGGCAGCCGCTGTCAGTCGCGGTGTCGAGGTCAAGGTCATTGTCGACGGGCTGGGCGAAATGATGAGCTTCCCGCGCCGCATAGGCCGCGCGCTGAAATCACGCAACATTGAGTTCACCAGATTCAACCCGCTAACACTGATTCCACCGTCGCTGAATATCAATTTGCGCAGCCACCGCAAATTACTGATTATTGATGGCGTGCTGGCATTCACCGGTGGCCAGAATATCGGCGATCGCCACCTGGCTGAGCGTGCAGACAATCCGAACCGGGTGCTGGACATGCATTTTCGTCTGCAGGGCAAGATTGTTGACGACCTGGAGTGGGCTTTCTGGAAAGACTGGTACTACTGTACAAACACAAAACCCGTGCAAGCGTTCACGGGAAGCAACGTCAACGCCGCGGACGCGCAAATCTGGAGCCGGCTGATTCTGGACGGCCCGAACAAACACATCGACAAACTCAACAACCTGATGCTGGGCGTCATTTCTGCAGCCAGATCCCGGGTGTTTATCATGACCCCATATTTCCTGCCCACATTCGACATCATCGGTGCCTTGATCGCGGCACACCTGCGAGGTGTCAACATCCAGATTCTGCTGCCGGGTCACAACAACATAGCGGCGGCGCACTGGGCCATGCAAAATACCATACGACAGTTACTCGAGGCCGGCCTGGACATTCGTTATCAGCCCGCACCGTTTGTCCACAGCAAACTGTTTCTGGTTGATGATTGTTATACCCTGATCGGCTCGGCCAATATCGATCCGCGCAGCCTGCGGCTGAATTACGAACTGGGCGTGGAATTATTCTCGACAGAGGTTAATGCCCGTGTCGGCGCCTATTACGCTCAAAAAGCACAACAGGCAACCCGCATCAAACACCAGGACCTTATCAACCGCAGTTTACCCACGCGACTCAGAGATTCTCTGGCCTGGCTTTTTTCACCGTATCTGTAAAGCCGGCAGGTTTGACCACCAGTACATCCTGATCAACCCGGTCCAACAGCTTTTCCGCCGTACTGCCGACAAAGAACCGGTCAAGCGCAGAGCGCGACACTGCCCCCATGACCAACACACTGGCTTGCTGCTGCTTCAGATAGGCAGGCAATGCCTGCGTGACTATTTCGTCACTGATGCAAAGCGCATCTTCAGGCAATGAAAAGGCAGCCAGCAGGCCCGCCGTTTTCTCCCGGTACAGCGCCTTGTCCACAACCAGCGGATAGACGCCGGATACCGGCGCCTGATAGCAGGAATGGAACAAGCGCACGTCGCCGCCGGTAAGTTTCGCCAGCGAATGCGCAACATCGGTCAGCTGGTGGTCAAGATCCGCCGGTTTGTCATTGCTGTGAACCGGATCAACAGCCGCCACCAATAGCGGATGTTCCGGCCAGGCGAGGTCTTTGACCAGCAATAATGGACATGGGCAGTAGCGTAACAATTGCCAGTCCTGATGGGAGAGCAGCAGGCGTGCGATTTTTTCGTGATGACGCGTACTTTGAATCAACAGGTCAGGCTTGCTGGACAGCACTTTTTCAATCAACTTCTGATACGATGGGTTACCCCAAAGCGCATCCACCGTGACCGCAAAACCCTGCTGTCTGATTACCTTCGCCATGTCTTCCAGCAACAGTCGGTTGCGCTCGACGTGTTCCTGGCGCAACAGGCGGGCCTGCGGCGGGTCGAAGTAAAAACCATCGTCCAGATAGGCATTGTGGTCACAAATCACCAACTCCAGACTGGCACCACTAACCCGCGCCAGACGAATGGCTTTATCCAGCGCGAGCTGATCGTCCTGCTCCGGTTCGATGACAACCAGAATTTTACTGAGCCTGAACATGTTAGCCTCCGGCATGGATTACACAGAACAGCGATAACCGAGAGTATGTCAATCCGCACGACTTATCAATCCGGACAGAGCTGGCCGCTTCTCATTTTGCAGGTACTCAGTTAAACTCCGGACAGCGGATCGTTTTTTGATCTCAATCAATACTATGTACGACGGAGCACATAATCATGAGCTATCAAAGCGTTTTAGTCGCCGTCGATCTGTCCAATGAGTCCACCAGAATAATTGAACGCGCTCTGGAGCTGGCCGGTGGCGAGGTTAGCAGGATTTACCTCACGCACGTCGTTGAGCCAGTCGCGGCGGCCTACCCTATCGATGCCTACGCCATCAACATGACCAAACTGCAGGAAGAAGCGATGGCCATAGCCAGTCAGCGCCTGGCCGGTATTGCTGAAAAACACGGCATCCCGTCGGACAGACAAGTGATTCTGGCAGGTGCAGCGGCGACCGAAATCCGCAGCAAAGCCGAAGAAATCGGTGCTGACCTCATTGTCATCGGCAGCCACGGCACCTCCGGCTGGAAACTGCTGCTAGGCTCCACTGCCAACAAAGTACTGCACGGTGCCAGTTGCGACATCATGACTGTTCGTGTCGGTAAGTGAAGGATTAAATGACCTACCAACCTGTTGACGCCCAGCGCGACCCCCTCGTGCGAGACACTCCCGCGCGCGAGACGATAGGCACCAGCGCCGCCTCTGACAGCTTGCGGGCGAGGCCGTGTCCGCACAACCCCGCCGCCAGTTGCAGCAACTGCCGGCTCAGTGATTTGTGTTTGCCCATCGCACTCAACAAATCCGAGATCCAGCAGCTCGACAACATCATTGAGCGGAACCGTCCGCTTATCAAAGGCGAGCACCTGTATCGACAGCGTGATGAGTTCCGCTCCGTATACGCGGTGCGCAGTGGCAGTTTCAAGTCTTACACTCTCACCAGCGATGGGAAAAGCCGTGTCACCGGCTTTTACATGCCGGGCGAAATTCTGGGTATGGACGGCATTGGCACACGCATCCACGGTGTCTCCACCATGGCGCTTGAGCACGCTTCCATTTGCGAAATACCCTTTTCCCAGCTGGAGAAACTAAGCCATCAACTGCCCAATTTGCAGAGCCGTTTTTTTGCCATCATGGGCAACGAAATCGTCAAGGACCAACACATCCACACCCTGCTCAGCAGTTACACCGCAGAACAGAGACTGGCGTCGTTCCTGCTCAGCCTGTCAACACGGTATGCCCGCTGCCAACTCTCTCCGGACAGATTCCTGCTGCAGATGACGCGTGGCGATATCGGAGAATACCTGGGCCTGACGCTGGAAACAGTCAGCCGGGGCTTCTCAAGCCTGCAGAAAAAGGCAATTATTTCGGTGAAAAGTCGCGAAATTGCGATCACCGATATGGCTGGCCTCAAAGCCATTCTGGGTGACTGACGCGGGGTCGCGCGCAACCAACAGGGGAGTCTGATGACATGACAATTGACTGGGTAGCGTTCAGTCCCTGGGCAGCACTGTCCGGGGGGCTGCTGATCGGCGTAGCAGCAGCGATGTTCATTTTGTTCAACGGCCGCATCGCCGGTATATCCGGCATTGTTGGCGGACTTTTACAGCCCCGGCGCGGCGACACCCTGTGGCGAGTGTTATTTGTCGCCGGCATGTTGCTGGCCCCGCTGGCCTGGCTGGCATTTACGCAGTTGCCAACAATACAGATAGATGCCGGATACCCCATGTTGATAGTCGCTGGTCTGATAGTAGGCATCAGCACCCGTTACGGAGCCGGTTGCACCAGTGGCCACGGAGTCTGCGGTATTTCACGGCTGTCGCCGCGCTCGATTGTGGCAACGCTCGCCTTCATGGGCACCGGTTTCCTTACCGTGTACGTTGTCCGTCATCTGCTGGCGTTCTGAGGATTATCACCTTGAAAACTCATTTCATAACCGCTTTCATCACAGGCCTGGTTTTTGGCCTGGGATTATTGATATCGGGCATGGCGAACCCCGACAAAGTCCTCTCTTTCCTGGACCTGGCAGGCGCCTGGGATCCCTCCCTGGCGCTGGTAATGCTGGGCGCGATTGCGGTCGGTATTATCGCCTTTGGTTTTATCAAAGGCCGCAGCCAATCGTTGCTGGGCGAGCCACTGCGGCTACCCGGCAAAACCACTCTGGACAGTCGGCTCATCACTGGCAGCCTGGGTTTTGGTATTGGCTGGGGTCTGGCCGGCTTCTGCCCGGGACCGGCGCTGGTTGCGCTGGGCGCGGGAGAAGCCAAAGCAGCCGTATTTGTCGCCGCCATGTTGGCAGGCATGGGATTGTTCGAACTGATCGAAAAGCGCAGACCCGCCAGTCGCTAGTCTGCCGTCGCCGGATCCGTGCCAGCAGACTCAGTTGAGCAGGTTGGCCGGTGAATACTGATCGGTCAGTATTCGGGTTGAGGTATCCCAGTCCGGACGCGTGGTCAGACGCGGCGGATACTCCATAAGGTTAACACCATAAGGCGCCAGAGCATCGTACAGGTCCCGTGCCGGCGATCGCAGTTCGCCGGGTGGAGGCAATTCGTTTTTGGTGGCGAGAATCAGACGATTGCCGCTACCGGGCAACTTGAAATTGTAGAATTCACCAAACACAGCCTGATAAGTCACCGACTCATAGTCGTACAGGCGACTGGATGAAAATGTATTGGCCACCACCACCCCATCGGGTGTCAGAATAGCCCTGACCTCCTCCAGAAATTCCTTGCTCAGCAAATGCTCCGGGATGTATTCGCCGGAAAACGCATCCAGAACGATGTAGTCATACTGTTCACCACGCAGACCAGCACGCTTGATGAAAACCCGGGCGTCGACAACGTGAGCAGTCATCGCCTCGTCCTCGCGAAAGCCAAAGAACTCCTGCGCCACGTTCAGCACCGCCTGATCGACCTCAAGCACATCTATGCTGGCATTCGGGAACAGGTCCCGCATCGCCATCGGGATGGTGCCGCCACCCAGCCCGGCGACCAGGATGCGTCTGGGGGCGGGATTGAGCAACAAGCCGGCGAAACTCATTTTGGTATAACTGAACACCAACCGTTTGGGATCGCGTAAATCGATACAGGTCTGGTTCATATCGCCACGATGCACATTAAACAGCATACAACGTTGATCGTTGAATTCTGTCACCACAACATCGCGATACTGCGAACGCTCCTCATGAATGATTTCGCGCTGGGCATGTGTCTGCGTCATGGTCATGACAAACGTCAGCAAGGCGACAATCATTGCGACTGAAATCAATGCGGTTTTTTTCACTGGCCAACCTCCGACGTTACGGCAATAGCGTCCGCATCAGATACCGGTGACGGACTGCGACATGTCAGCATGACCGCACTGGCGCAAAGCAGCAGCGCGGCAACACAACCCCACATGACCGTGTTGATATTGAACCACAGCACAAAATAGAACGATGTTCCCAGCGTACCCAGAGCACTGCCCAGCGTAGAGACAAAATACAGCATGCCGGCAACGCCGCCACTGTGCTCATGTGACGACACCAGCAAACGTACGGAATACGGCGAGACCATTCCCATCACACAGATCGGCAAAAAATACAGCAGCATGGCGGTCAGCAGCGAGCCATAACGTGGGTCTTCGACCGCTACAAAAATGGCTGTCATCACCGCATCCGCCAGAAAAATGATGGGCAGGCATAGCGCTGCTGCCAGCACAAAAAAGGAGGCAAAAACTCTTGGCCCCGGACGGCGCAAAGATAATCGTCCACCCCACAGATAACCCAGCGACAGCGACAGCATGAACACGGCAATAATGCTGCCCCAGACATGCACGCTGCTGCCAAAATAGGGCGCCAGCACCCGACCGCCCAGCAGCTCGATAGACATAATGACAAAGCCGTTGAGAAAAGCCACACACAGGATAACCAGACGCGTGTAGGGCGTGTGTTCAACCGGGCCGGCGCTGACACCGGGGGTTGATTGCGATGACTCCGAAACTGCTGACATCCGGGCTTCCTTGAGCAGGCACAATGGTTAAAACAGAATGTCAGCGAGAGTAACACAGCCGGGCCACCGCGATCAGCCCCGGGACTGCGATATTTGCCAAATAGCGGTCATAGGCGTATTCTCATGCGCCTGATATCCGGCCCCCCTTTGTCTACCCAAGCCAGCACCCATGTCGACGACCACCCCATCTTCGCCCCCCGTGCGCCTGAGCCTGTTCAAACTCGCCGGGCCAACAATTGTTGGCAATCTGTTGCTTTCCGTCGTGCACCTGGCCGCCATCAAGATTGTCGCCGCACTGGGCTCTGATGCTGTCGCCGCCGTCATCGCCGCTGACCGGATCTACATGGCCGTGCAATTGATCATATTTTCCATCACCGCAGGCACCACCGCCATGGTTGCCTATGCCTGGGGCGGCAACAACCCGGATGAGACCGATCGCGTGGTCAAACTGTCAGCAGTCGTTACGCTGATCGCCTCTGGTTTGTTGTGTGTGGTGATGCCCTGGCTGGCGCGCCCGCTGGTTGGCATATTTGGTCTGCAAGGCGAGATGCTGGATCAGTCCGCCCACTACCTGACGCTGCTGATCTTCTTTAATATCTTTTTCTCTTTCCTGGCGGTGATCAGCGCCGCCCTGCGCGCCGCCGGTGATGCCATGACACCGGTCTGGGTCGCTGCCATTGGCAACGTGGTGAATATTGCACTGGCCTATGCACTGGTCTATGGCGTCGGCTTTGTACCCGCTCTGGGCATCAAGGGGGCCGCGTACGCTGCCGGTTTGTCTTATGCACTGGTGGCGGTGATATTTTATTGGCTGTGGCGTCAGCAGAGATTGTTGCTGAAACCCCGGCCGCAGCGGTTTCTGGAGCGCGCGCGACTGCGCAAACTGATGCGCATTGCGTTACCGGCCGGCATTGAACAGTTCATTTTTAATGTCTCCATCATTGCTTTTATGTGGGTGGTCTCACTGTATGGCACGGAGGCCTTCACCGCCTATGGCATCGGCGTCAACATTCTCTCCATTTCCATTGTCATCGGCATGGGTTTCGCGATCGCCACTGCGACCATGACAGGTCAGAATCTGGGCGCCGGCCAACCCGATGAAGCCGAACGCGCGGCCTGGCGTAACCTGAAAATATCCTTTGCCACCATGGCCATTATCGGCCTGGCGCTGGGCGCCAACGCCCGTGTCATCGGCAGCTTCTTCATCAATGATCCGCTGGTGCTCGACTACCTTGTCGCACTGACCATCATGGTTGCGGTGGTGCAGCCCATGATGTCAATCGAGTTTACCCTGGGTGGTGCCCTGCGCGGGGCCGGGGATACCCGTTCGCCGGCGCGTATCATGACAACAGGGTTTCTGTTCGGGCGCGTCATTCTGACGGCGGTGTTCTACTTTATGGAGCTTAGTGTGTACTGGGTTTACGCCGCACTGATTGCCGATTACATAATAAAATCATCCATGTACATACATATTTTCCGCAAAGGGCACTGGAAAACAGCATTTAACGGCGGTCAATAGATGATGATGTTTGAGGGTATCTTTCCGATACTGGCGATTGCACTGGCCGGCTACCTGGCAGCGCGCAGTGGCTACCTCAAGGAAAATGAATACCTGGCGATCGCACGTTTCACCTTTAATCTGATCATCCCCTGCCTGCTGTTCATCAACATGGTTCATGCCGATATACCGGATAATTTCGGCATCGATTTTCTGTTGGCATTTTATGTCGCGGTGCTGTTTGTCTACCTGATCGCGATGCTGCTGGCACGTCATGTTTTCAAGGCAGGCGCCAGCCTGCAGGCGGTCCTGGCGATCAGCGCTACCTACTCAAACACCACCGTGGTGGGCATACCCCTGGTGCTGCAGACTCTGGGCAGCGAAGCCCTGCTGCCACTGTTCATGATCATTGCTACGCAGAACCTGGTGCTGTTCAGTGTGGGCACGGTGTTTGCTGAACGTGAACAATTTGATATCCGGGCGCTCGCTGCCAGCTTAGTGCGGCTGCTGCGGCAACTGTTGAGCAGTCCGTTGACGGCGAGCCTGATCGCAGGCCTGACATTCAACCTGCTGGGCATTGGCTTGTATCAGCCACTGGACGCCAGTTTATCCCTGATGTCAGAGGCAGCAATCCCGACAGCGCTGTTTGTGCTGGGAACGTCACTGCACCAGTACCAGGTGGGTCGCCAGTTGCCCGCCGCCCTGCTGATCACGGCACTGAAATTGATCGTTTTGCCGATACTGGTATGGCTAACCATGTATCAGCTTTTTACTTTTGATCCCCTGTGGGCCAAAACAGCATTGCTGGCTTCAGCGATGCCCGTAGGCATCAGCGCCTATGTCTTCGCCCTCAGGTATCAGACCGGGCAATCGGCGGTGGCAGCGGCATCCGTGATATCGACGCTGCTCAGCCTGATTCCTTTGACGCTGATCCTGATGTGGATTGCCTGACGGCGAACGCATTTACAGCCGCGAACGACTAATCACAAGTTCACACATTTGACGCAGGCTATGGACCTTGTCTATCAGGCGTGCGAAACGCTCATCCTGCGTCAGCCCCTGAGCATAACGATAGTAGATCTGCTGCCCGATCCCTGCCAGCCGGAACAGCCCAAAGCAAAAGTAGAAATCGATATTGTCGACGGCAATGCCGGTGCGTTCGCTAAAGCGGGCGACGATTTCCTCACGGGTGGGGGCACCCGGCGCGTCACTGGGCATCGCCCGATACCGGCGAAAGAAATCCGGATCATCTGCCTGCGCCCAATAACCCAGCGTGCAGCCCAGATCCATCAACGGATCACCCACGGTTGTCATCTCCCAGTCCAGCACACCGATCATCTGCAGCGGATTTTCCGGGGACCAGATCACATTGTCGAGCTTGTAATCATTGTGGATCACGCCCACCACACCGCTTGCTGCGGGCATCTTGTCGCGCAACCAAGCCATGACCGGCGCAAAGTCGGGGGCATCGTCGGTCACGGCAGCCTGATAGCGTTTGCTCCAGCCTTCAACCTGTCGTGTGACATATCCTTCGGGCTTGCCAAAATCCTCCAGCCCGGCAGCTTTCAGATCAACCGAATGCAGTTCGCCGAGCACATCAAACAGGGTAAAAAACTGTTGGCGGACCTGCTCGGGTGAAAGCTGCAAACCAGCCGGATACTCACGCCGGATAACGATGCCCTCAATATAGGACATCAGGTAAAAGTCACAGCCTAATACGCTGTGATCATCACAAAAATGCACCGGCTTGGGTGCATACGGAAAAACCTTGTCCAGCGCCGTCAGTATCCGGAATTCCCGCCCCATATCATGGGCCGACTTGACCTTGCTGCCGAAGGGCGGGCGGCGCAACACCCATTTGTGTTCACCGCTGGCCAACAGGTAGGTCAGATTGGAGTAGCCGCCGGGAAACTGTTTGACACTCAACGTATCAACCAGACCGCCCAGCACAGGGCGCAGGTGTTCCCGCAACACATCCATGTCCAGCTCTTCACCCGGGCGTACCTGTTGTGGCTGGTCTACCAGTTTATGATCTGCCAGTTTAGCGTCCTGAGTCATAAGTCTTCCTTTGTTCAGCGTCTGTTATTGATATTATCTGAAAGTGATGAGGTCACGCCAGGCGGGCACTTCCAGGTGCGACAGGCTATTAAAACAGGCCAGAGATACTTTGCCCCGCCCATAAACCAGTCGGGTAACCGAGCTGTTGTTTACCATCCAGTTGGCGGCGAGGACCTGATTATCAGGCAACTGCACGGCATGCTGCAATGCCAGCGCAATGACCCCGCCGGAGGTGGAGATCAGCACCCGACTGCCACCGGTATGCCGTTGCATCAGCTCATCAAGGGCGCCATGAACCCGGGACTGAAAATCGTGCCAGTGCTCAAAGTCAGTATCTTCCGCGGTGGGCCGCAAGGTCCCGTTGATCCAGTGTGCCGTGGCTGCTTCCAGCACCAGCTGGAAGGTTTTGCGATCTGTTATGGGCAGCCGCAGCCCGGCAGCAAAACCTTCCGATGCCGCATGATCACGCAAATACATCCGGATAATGGGCTCTCCGTTGTACTCATTAAAACCGGAATGCACCCGCGCTTCGCTGTGCCCGGGCACCAGCGAACGCAGGCAGTTCGCGGTCTCGATCTGGCGCATCAGTTCGCCACTGTACAGATGATCAAATTGATCGCCCAGCGTCCGCCAGTACTCAGCCAGAATCTCGACCTGACGAATGCCTTGCGGGCTCAGCTTGTCGTACGATTCGGCGCCAAACGAGGCCTGTCCGTGTCTTACCAGAATGAGTTCACTCAATAGCTGTCTCTCCGTGAAAATATTTGCGTCAGCTTGGTGCCAATGATGAAAAAAAAGGCCGCCTGCAAGTGCAGGTCAGCCTTCTTTGTCATGCTCGCAGTCAAACCGGGCTATTACAGCGCGGCGTAACGCATGGTCTGGTAGTCAGTGTCGCCAAACTGGTGTTCGATGGTTGTCACGCGCTTGAAGTAATGACCCACGTCCAGCTCGTCAGTGACCGCGATGCCACCATGGATCTGCACGGCTTCCTGACCGACCAGGTGCATGGCACGACCAACACGGCTCTTGGCAGCAGCCACGGCCTTGGTTTTTTCGGCAGCACTGGCAGCACTGTCGAGCTTCATCGCCGCCATGATTACAATGGAACGTGCCAGCTCACACTCAACAAACATGTCTGCCATGCGATGCTGAAGTGCCTGGAAGGTGCCAATAGCCACGCCAAACTGTTTACGGGTCTTGGTGTATTCGACAGTTTTCTGCAGCAGGCTGACCAACGCGCCGACAGCCTCGGCACTGACTGCCAGCGTGACACGATCGATAACAACTTCCAGTGCCGCCAGCGCCTTGCCTTCGGCGCCCAGCAAAGCATCAGCAGCAACCTTGACGTCTTTCAGGTGAATTTCTGCAGCCCGGTGGCCATCAACCGCTGTGTACGCGCGCGTGCTGACGCCAGCAGCGCCGGCATCGACCAAGAACACCGAAATGCCGTCACGATCAAACTTGTCGCCCGAGGTACGCGCAACAACCAGCAGTTTGTCTGCCGCAGGGCCGTTAAAGACAACGATCTTGTCTCCGGAAATGACGTAGCCGTCGCCGGACTTGCTGGCAGTAGTAGCGACCGACGCCAGGTTATAACGACTGTCGGCTTCCGCGTAGGCTGTCGCAAGCTGCAGCTTGCCTTCCATAATGGCGCCCAGCATATCCTGCTTTTGCGCATCGCTGCCCAGCTCGCTGATCAGACTTCCGCTGAGTACAGCGGTGGCAAGGAAAGGTTCCACGACCATACCTTTACCGAATTCTTCCATTACCACCATCAGGTCTACCGCCGAACCGCCAAAACCACCGTCCTCTTCTCTGAACGGTACAGTCAGCCAACCCAGCTCGGCAAACAGGTTCCAGTATTCGTCGCTGAACCCCCTGTCGCTTTCAATCAACTTCTTGCGTGTATCAAAGTCATAGCGGCCTTTGACGAATTTCTGCACGCTGTCTTGCAGCATTTGCTGCTCATCACTATAGGAAAAATCCACGATGTATTACCTCTTGAAAATAGTCAGTGTGCAATTACAGGCCGAGTACAGCTTTGCTGATGATATTTTTCTGGATCTCGTTGGATCCACCGTAAATCGACTTCTTACGGTTATTGAAGTAGGTATTGGAACTGGCAGCCGCTGAGCCTTTGCCCACCTGCTCGCCGTCGAAACCTTCGGTGAACTGCTCCGGCACATGCGGCAGACTGTGGTAGGCAGCTACTTCCATATACAGCTCATCAATAAACTGTGTCGCTTCAGTGCCCACAATCTTCAGAATTGATGACTCTGGTCCCGGTGCCTTACCGACGCTGACAGCTGCCAGTGTGCGCAACTCGGCAAATTCCAGCGCCAGCACCTGAATCTCGACTTCAGCAAGCTTGCGCTTGAAAACAGGGTTATCCAACAAGGTGCCGCCGTAACCGTCCGCCGTGTTGGCAGCCAGGCTGCGCAGTTTTTGCAGCTTCAACTTGGAGTTGGGCACCTGGGCAATATTGGTACGTTCGTGCGTCAACAGAACCTTGGCGTAAGTCCAGCCTTTGTTCTCTTCACCGACCAGATTTTCGACAGGCACCTTGACGTTGTCAAAGTGAACTTCGTTGACTTCCGGCTCGCCATCGAGCAGCACAATTGGCGACACCTTAATGCCCGGGGTCTTCATATCAATCAGCAGAAAGCTGATGCCTTCCTGTTTCTTTACCGTGTTATCGGTGCGTACCAGACAGAAAATCCAGTCAGCGTACTGACCCAGTGTGTTCCAGGTCTTGGTGCCGTTAACGATATAGTGATCGCCTTCGCGGACAGCGGTGGTTTTTAGTGACGCGAGATCAGAGCCGGCATTGGGCTCGGAATAGCCTTGGCACCACCACACATTGCTTTGCAGAATATCGGGCAGGAAGCGTTTTTTCTGCTCTTCGTTACCATAGGTATAAATAACCGGCGCTACCATCTTGACGCCAAATGCTACCGGCTCCATGGCGCCATACAGGCCCATTTCCAGCGCAAAGATGTATTTTTGCGTTGGGTTCCAGCCGGTACCACCGTATTCTTCCGGCCAATTGGGGGCTACCCAGCCTTTGTTGTAGAGGATTTTCTGCCAGCGGACAAAGTCATCCTTCTCCAGCTTTATGCCGTTATCCACCTTGTGTTTGATGTCTTGCGGAAATTCCGCTTTTAGAAAGTCATGGACTTCTTTCTGAAACTCTAATTCTTCAGCAGTGAAATCAGCATTCACAGGGAATCTCCCGAAACAATAAAAAATTCAATTGGTTGCATATACATGCAGGCATTCGCAAAACTGCGTTCTTCTACCCACATTACGGCCCTTGGCCGCCGCCAGATCATGGTGATTTACAACAGGAACCGCGCAGCGAGCAAGACTTTAACATTTTTTGGCAGCCCTGAAAACGCATTTTTCGAACAGTTGCTCGATAGTTTGCCGGCGTCAGCGCTGGCCTTCAGCGGCACGGTTTCTATATCATCGCGCGGGGACGCCGAGATGGGGTCAACGCTTACCGGACTCGCGGGACAGACCATTAAAAATCAATAAGGAAACGCCATGACAGACTCGCCAATGGACATCTTTCGCCCGGACCTTTTTCGGGGCAAAACTGCGCTGATAACCGGCGGCGGCCGTGGCATCGGGCTGGCCATCGCGGAAGGGTTTGCGCGCTACGGCGCCAATATCGTGATCGCCGGACGCCATGAGGAAAATCTCAATGCGGCAGCCGAACGCTTCGCGGCGGACGGCACTGAATGCCTGGCTGTGAAAACCAATATCCGCGACACCACCGAAGTGACAGCGCTGGTCGCGGCGGCAACCGAACGCTTCGGTAACATTGATTTCCTGATCAACAACGCCGGCGGACAGTTTCCTGCCCGCCCGTCACAGATCAGCGATGGCGGCTGGCGCGCGGTGGTCGACCTCAACCTGAACGGCACCTGGAACATGTGCAGTCGCGTGGCGCCACTGATGGCGGAACGCGGCTTTGGTGCTATCGTCAATCTGGTGCATGTTTATTCCTTCAACCGCGGTGCACCGCCGTTCGTGCACTCCGGTGCCGCGCGCGCCGGTGTGGTCAGCATGACGCAAAGCATGTCGTATTATCTGGCGCGCAAAGGCGTCACCATCAATGCACTGGCACCCGGCACTATCGATACTCAGGGTGTACATGAAGAAGAGTTCGCCTCGGCAGAGTATCAGGACCTGCCTGAATCAACCTTGCGTGATGTGCCGGCCCATCGCATGGGCACAGTAGCAGAAATGGCAGCCGTTACGCTGTTCCTGTGCTCGCCGGCGGCACGCTACATCAATGGCGCCAGCATCGTCGCCGATGGCGCACAGTTCATGGGCAATTGGGCGCCCATGGTCGACCCCGAGCAGTATTAAGGCAAATCAGGGTTGGCCAGCAGTGCCGGGCTTGATGGATAATGGCGCCGGTTTCATCGAATCACGTTAAAAGAGTAATGCGCATGGATTGGCTGCAAATTCTGGTGCTGTCACTGGTCCAGGGGATCACGGAATTCCTGCCTGTGTCCAGCTCCGCCCACCTGATCCTGGTGCCGGTCCTGACCGGCTGGCAGGATCAGGGGCTGGCGTTTGACGTGGCATTACATGTCGGCAGCCTGTCTGCGGTGCTAACCTATTTCCGCCACGACATACTGACCATGACCCGTAGCTGGGTCCAATCACTGCTTACGCGTCGCCTTGACAGTGAATCCCGGCTGGCCTGGGCCGTCATTCTCGGCACCATCCCGGTGGGTCTGGCAGGCCTGATGTTTAATGACTTCATAGCAGACACCTTGCGCTCTCCCCTCTACATGGTTCCCGGGCTCATTGTCTTTGGACTGGCGCTGGGCTGGGCTGACTGGAAACACCGCGGTCAGCGCGATGAGCGCCAGCTTACCTGGAAGGATGTACTTTTTATCGGCATTGCGCAGGCCATCGCACTGATTCCGGGTACCTCCCGGTCCGGCATTACCATCACCGCAGCGCTGCTGCTGGGATTGAGCCGGGATGCAGCCGCACGCTTTTCGTTCCTGTTATCGATTCCCGTCATCATGATTGCCTGTGGCCTGCAAACGGCCGAGCTGATTCAGTCCGGTATCGACACTGACTGGCCTGCCATGCTCGCAGGCATCGTCATTTCCGGCATCAGCGCGTATTTGTGCATTCACTACTTTCTGGAATTTATCAAACGTATCGGCATGCAGCCGTTTGTCATTTACCGCATTGCGCTGGGGCTGGTGCTGATTCTGGTTTTTGCCTGACCGGAAGTGTGGTTAACGACCATCAGCCAAAACTGATTGATCGCACGCGGTTCATGCCGGCGCTCAGGGTCAATGCCGTGAACACGGCCAGCACCGGTAATACATACAACAGCAAAGAACCCACTCGCTGCCCGGACAGGCCGAACAGCGCAATCACCAGATACACCAATGCCGCCATGACATGAATGATGAAGTAGGTCATCACCCACTGGTGACGGCTACTGCTGACGTTCCATGCACGGCCGGTCAGCAGCCAGCGCAGCGCGACCGCAACACCAAACAGATCGGTCGGCCAGAACAGCAACAGATTCAGATTACCGTGGATATCCTGATGGCTGGAGAACAGCCAGCCCAGACTCATGATCAAACCGTAAATACCGCTGAACAGCGCAATAATCAAACCCATCAGGCCCAACAGACGGTATGTCAGTGCCGGCATGCGCAGGGACAAACCCGGCTGACTGGAGAAAGAGGCGATAGACGCCGGCCTCAGGCACAGCAACAACAACAGACCCGGAATTATCAGCAACGCGGCCAGATAGTAAGGGTTGACGCCGGGCTCTGGCGAAGGGAATTCCATCAATACCTGTTGATCCGTCAACAGACCGGCCCGATTCAGTTGTGCGCGCAGCTCCAGCGGCAAAAACATCTGCTCCCATTGCGTCATACGCCGGTCGATGCGCTCGTTCATCAACACATCCAGTGACAACGATATCACTGGCAGGCTGGCATAGTGTGAGCGTACTTCGTCACGGAACGTTGACTGCGTCAGCGCCCGGCTTTGCTCACTGAGACTGCCACCCAAAGCCTCATCCAGATAGTCACGCACACGGGTTGTGCAATTATCGAAAAAGTAATCATATTCGTAGACCAGATTCTCTTCCCGGATGTTCCACGCCAGGCGCTCGTACAACCGACGCTTCTGGGCGTTGGTCAGAACCAGTTCATCCTGCCACACTGTGCGGGCTTCCTGCTGATAACGCCCCAACTCCCACCCCGGTGGCGTGACGCCCAACTGGTAATCCATGATGCCGCGCGCGAAATTGGCCGCGAACCGGACATATCCGATACTGGCATCAAACAGCCCCCAATTGAAAACCAGATCTGTGTTGGTGGTCTCGTCGACCATGCGCAGAGCGGTGTGCCCGAAGTTGTCCCAGACATTGTCGCCGACATCCACTGTAATCAGATAAAACGTGACCTGATCAAAATCCGATGGCACACGGATCGCAGAACCGTCAATCGGGGGTGCGGTAATCGCCTCAGTTTGTGCCTGCAGATCACGGCTCGTCAGCATCCCGGACATGACAATGCACAGAAACACCAGGCTCAACCAGCCGCCGCGTATGTTACCGGTCATGACCGGTGCGCGAAGACGATGGTGCAGGCATAATAGATGAATCAATTTGGAGTAAATCAATGATCAGCGATGCTTCTGTTGTAAAATCTGTTGTGGAGTTGAGTCACTGTTTTATCAGCCCGGCATACGGCGACTGAGTTGCAGCGTCATCATATCAAAGAAATCTTCGTGATCAAGCAAACATTGCAGCCATGCCGATACGCATGCATAGCTGCCAACTCCGGCTTGCCGTCCTACCCGTCAGTGCCTATGATAAGCCCCTTGAAAATAACCGGCGTCACAACCCTGCCAACAGAACCACGGAGAATAGTGCCATGAACGGTGCCCGAGCCCTGATCGAAACCCTGGCCAACTGCGGCGTAGAACTCTGCCTCGCCAACCCAGGCACGTCCGAAATGCACCTGGTACAGGCTCTGGACCAGGTGCCGCAGATGCGCAGCGTCCTGGCCCTGTTCGAGGGTGTGTGCACCGGCGCCGCCGACGGTTACGGCCGCATGACCGGTAAACCCGCCGCGACCTTGCTGCACCTGGGGCCCGGCCTGGCCAATGGCATTGCCAACCTGCATAACGCACGCAAAGCCGGTACCCCCATCATCAATCTGGTGGGCAATCATCCGCAGTTCCATATGGGATATGACGCACCACTGACCTCGGACATTGATACGCTGGCGCGCAACTTTTCATGCTGGATCAAGTCCTGCAGTACCGCCGACACTCTGGCGCAGGATGGCGCCGAAGCCTACACCGCAACGTTGCGCGCCACACCCGGCTCACAGGGACAGATCTCCACGCTGATTCTTGGCGCAGATGCCGCCTGGGGCGACGCCCCCGGCCTTGCCAGGGCCAACGGTATCCCGCGTCGCGCACAGGTGGATGACAGCAATGTGGAAAATGTCGCCCGGGTGCTGCAAAGCGGCGAAAAATGTGTGGTTGTGCTGGAGCACGACGGCGCCACCCCGGCCTCGCTGGAAATCGCCGGGCGCATCAGCGCCAAAACCGGCTGCCGCATCATGACCGGTACCTTCCCGGCGCGCATTGATGGGGGCCCCGGTGCGGTAGCTGTTGAACGCATGCCTTATTTCCCCGAACACATTCAGGCCTCGCTGGCAGACGTCAAACACCTGATTCTGGTTGGTGGCCAGGAGCCCGCCAGCTTCTTTGCCTACCAGACCACACCCAGCCGACTGGTGCCGGAAGGCTGCGATGTGCATACTCTGGCCCGCATTGAAGAAGATGCCACCAGTGCCCTGCAGCAGCTATCCGAGCGCGTGGCGGCAGACTCTGCAGCGGCGACCCGCTTTCAGCGAGCCGACATGACGGTGCCCAGCGGCGAGATGAATACCCGCAATATGTTGCAGGCCATCGCTGCGACACTGCCCGAGAATGTCATCGTGGCAACCGACTCCGGTGCCGGCAACGCTGCGCAACCGGCCTGTCAGACTGCCGCAGCCAATAGCTGGCTCAGTCTGACCGGTGGTGCCATTGGCCAGGGCAGCCCGGTAGCAACCGGCGCGGCACTGGCCTGCCCCGACCGTCGGGTGTTGACGTTGCTGGGCGACGGCGGTGCAGCCTACACCATCCAGAGCTTGTGGACGCAGGCCCGCGAACAACTGAATGTGACCACGGTGATCTTTGCCAACCGCAAATACAATATCCTGAATATCGAATACGGCCGCCTGGGCGTGACCGACGTAGGCCCGATAGCCGCCAGCCTGTTTGATATTGGCAACCCTGACATCGACTGGGAAATGCTGTCCAAAAGCATGGGCGTACCCGCGGCCACCGCCCACACCGCAGAGGAGTTTGCCCGCTTGCTGGCCCGCAGTTATCAGGAGCCCGGCCCGTTTTTGATTCAGGCCATGTGCTGACAGGGCGTTACCGGCACTGGTTTAAACCAGCAAACTCTGCGCAAATTCGCCAAGGATTGGCAACCGGCGCCGCTGCCGTGGCCTGCGAGCATCACACAACAGAGCCAGGCAACTGTTTATAAAGGACTTTTTATATTGGCATGGAATTAGCTTCATATTCTGGTAGAACCCGGATCAATCTCAGGTTCGGGCATGACATCTATCGTTTGCGCTGCTCGCCCCGCGCGGTTTTACTGGAGACACAACCATGAACGTCGTTAAAAATATCTGCACCATCCTGGTATTCCTTGTTCTGGCTGCCCTGGCCCTGCCGCTGATTGGCGCCGGCCTGGGCCTGATGTTCGTGCTGGCGGCAGTATTCATCTGGTTGCTGCCCGTTCTGATCATCCTTAACTCGGACAAGACCAGCGGCGGCGAAAAACTGGCCTGGATTCTGGCCATCATTTTCCTGTCCTGGTTTGCCTGGATATTCTATTTCCTGCTGGCCCCGATCAAACCACGGCGCGATTACTGGTATGATTAAGCCTTAAAAGAGCTGGCGATAACAAGCGAGGCGATATGACACAGGTGACACCCGGCAGTGCTGACTGGTTGCAGCAGGTTCAGGAAGACATCATCGACCCGCAACGGCCCATCATTGACCCTCACCATCACCTGTGGCGCAAACGCTTTAATCAGGATTACCTGCTCAACGAGCTATGGGCTGACACCGGCAGCGGCCACAATATCCGGCAGACGGTTTTCATCGAGTGTCGCGCATTCTATGACAAAGAGGCCGCGCCGAATCTGCAGTCCCTGGGCGAAACCCGGGTTATTACTGACATTGCCAGACAGAGCCATCAACAGGCGGACAAAGCGCAACTCAATGGCATCGTCGCCAATGCGGACTTGCGCCTCGGCGCCCAGCCTGATGCTTTGCGCGAAGTGTTATCCGCACACCAGGACATTGCCGGCGACCTGTTCAAAGGTATTCGTCAGGCCGGCGCCCGCGACCCCAGGCCCGAAGATCTGGTGATCCCCGGCCCGGCGCCTGCCTACCTGTATGGACAGGAGAGTTTCCGGCAGGGACTGAAGCTACTCGGCGAGTTGGGACTGACCTACGACACCTGGCACTATCATCATCAGAATGAAGACTTCTGTGAACTCGCTGAAGCGGTGCCGGACACGACCCTGATTCTGGATCACTTCGGCACTCCACTGGGCGTGGGCATTTACCGCGGCTCCCGTGATGCCATTTTCACCCAGTGGAAACAGGACATGCGACGACTGGCGCGCTGCCCCAATGTTTTTGTCAAGCTGGGCGGAATGGCGATGCCGGATAACGGCTTTGACTGGCACACCCGGGAGCGTCCGGCCAGCTCGGACGAACTGGTAAGCGCACAGAAAGCCTATTACATGCACATGATTGAATGTTTTGGCCCGGAGCGCTGCATGTTCGAAAGTAACTTCCCGGTGGACAAACTGTCCATAAGCTACCCCGTGGTTTGGAATGCATTCAAAAAACTGAGTGCCGACTTTTCCGAATCTGAAAAACACGCCATGTTCTATGGCACCGCCGCCAGTGTATACCGGCTGACATAAGCGTCACCATCAGGTCTGTCCGGCGTCAGGCGCTGGCAGGGCGCGGCACACGCTTCAACACTCCACTACTGGTCAGGATGGTCTTGCCATTGGCCTCGATCACCGCACGGGCAAATATCAGCGAACCTCCCTTACGGGTCACCTCGCCGCGACCGGTCACCAGATCTCCGTCAAAGGCGGGTCCGACAAATTCGTTATTGCAGGTCACCGTTACCACGCCTTCATGGGTGCCACCAATGGCTGCCAGGCACAGGGTGTAGTCAGCGAACATCATCAGAATACCGCCGTGCAGGGTATTGTGGGCGTTACAGTTTTCCGGTCGGACGCGGAAGGCGGTGGCGATGTCATCGCCGTCCAGTTTAAAAAAGAACGGCCCGTTGTGATCTTCAGAGCGGTCCCCGTGCCAATGTTTGTACCCTGCAGGCACATCAACCAGAGCCGATGCCTGTTTGTCAGTGTTGTCGTTACTTGTCATCCTTGTCCTCATCATCACCGTTCGCCACATCGATGGCCGCACCCGCCACCTTGAAGGGGACCTTTGCCACTTCCAGGGTGACGTCCACTGCTGTACCCACTACCGTGCCCAGACAGCCCGTCAGCAACACCACCATCGTCGCCGACACCAACAATCTGAGTCCGCGGGCAACAAGCGCAGCGCGGTGTACCAAGAGCTCACACATGCTTTATCCTCTGTGATTGGAAGGCCTGAATGGTCTCCAGTCCGGTGCCGGTTTCAACCAGCGCCTGAAAATCATCAGCCAGGCGCTCACTTTCCTGTAATACGATCTGCCAGTAGCGCAGACGCTCAGCTGTATCCAGCCGTTTGAAGTCGTTGCGGTCGGGGATTTTGCCGTACGGCAATGAGTCGACAAATTCCCGCGATGGCGCCAGCAACACTGCATTATCAAAATAACCTGCGTGAGCCGTGCGCCAGGGTACAAACCTGTCGAACCAGCCCGGCGTGATGCTCGCATAAAAGTGCGGGTACAGTACCAGCCCTTTAGCCTGTTGAAAAGGCAAATCCAGGTGGTAATCGGTAATGCCACCATCACGGAAAACACTGCCCGCTCTGGTGCCCGCGATGTCATGCACCGATTCCATGACAAACGGAATCGAGCCACTTGCCATCAACGCGTCAGGCACATTTTCCGGCGTCAATGTAACGTAGCGACTGGGCAAATCAGTTAATGGCAATGTCTGCGCGGAATCCAGCGCATTATGAAAAACATGGCGCTCGAAAAACCACGACAATCCGCGCCGGCTGATCATATTCCCGGCAGCGCTGGCCGCCAGCCCCAGGCTCAGTGGTAACCGGCGGTCGGAGCGCAACATCCCACGTGCCCGATCAGCAATGACATGCAGGCGCATCATCTGATTACCGGCGATGTCGCCGGCACCGTGTTCACCCATCATGGCGGCCAGCATGGCTCTGGCTTCGCGCGAGATCTCATGCGCATCGGGATTATCCGAGTAAGTCTGCTGCGAATAGAGTTTTGCCAACCGGTCCATCGCGGGCACCGGATCACGCTGGGCGAAGCAGGCAAGGCGCCAGGCACCGGCGGATGACCCAATCATGTGCAGTGGGGCTTGCCTGTCGTGAAAAAACGAGGACGCCAGGTAGCGATCCAGGCCGTGCAGGACAAACCATTTCGGGCCGCCGGAAGCACCGGCCAACCAGGAAAAGTTGTCGGCAGCAAAACCATCAGCGCGCAAGGTTGCCAGCGCGCGCGGGCCGGCAAAAATCCTAAGCGACGACATGAGCGGAGTTGTCCATTGGCAGCAGTCCTGAGACGGTTTTGATAAGCAGTCCTGAAACGGTTTTGATAAGCAGTCCTGAAACGGTTTTGATAAGAAGTCCTGAAACGGTTTTGGTACGCAATCCTGTAATGGGCTCCCGCGAACAGCCCCGAACCCGGCATTGATCGCAAATCCGGATAACCAGAACCACATTGTAAGTCAAACTTATGACAAGATCAGTCCTCAGCGTCACAAATTATCACAGCTTGGTGCCGCGACAACTTGGCCTGCACCCATAGCGCCCGTTACTATTAGCCCTCAGGCTTGCCCGATCACTCCGGCGCAGGCACAATCACGCAGATTCCAATTTCGCAGGTTTGAACAAACGTATGAACAAATCGATGAGCAACCCGACGAACTCACGTTTTGCTGCCATGCTGCTGGTGCTTGGCGTATTACTGCTGGCCGCACCGGCAAGCAACAGCTTTGCCCAGACCGGTGCTACCGTGCAGGAGCGCGCAGTGGCCGCCACCAGCTCGGAGCTGGCGCAGCGACACTATCGCCGTGCCAACACCTACAACAACCTGGAGCGTTACGACGAAGCGATAGAAGAGTATCGCCTGGCCGTCGCAGCCGACCCCAACCTGGCCGACGCCTACCGTAATTTAGCCAATATCTATCTGAGTCAGGATCAACTGCAGGAAGCCATTCCGATGCTCGCGCGCTTCATCAACCTGCAGCAGGAAGCCAGTACCCCCCTGACCGCATCACTGAAAACCATTGGCGAGCTGTTGCGCCGCTCAGAGCGTTTCGATGAAGCCATTGAGTATGATGTACGCGCGATCCGCGCCGATCCGCGGAATGACTCTCAGGTACACTTGATGGGTAACCTGTATGACAACGCCGGCCATGTCGACAAGGCAATCCGGATCTATCAGACAGCGGCAGAGGTAATGCCGGGCAATGCTTTCATGAACCGCACACTGGGCCGGCTATACGAGCGTGAAGGTCGTCTGGAGGACGCACTGGCGCAGTATCGCAAGGCGGCCGAAACTGACCTGGGTTCACAGTTCTACCGCGAACTGGTGCAGAATATGGAAACCCGACTCGACCAACAGGGTCAGGGTTAACAAGGGCGAAGTAGCGTTAAAGAGCCCGAGTACAAAGACCGGGGCTTAGAGGCCCGCAGCGAGACCGTCAGAGACTACCGTGCCCCGGCCTGGCATCCTGATCAGCCTCTGCCGGCATGAGCGCCGACAGCCGCTTCAGCCGCGCTTCCGGCGTCAAAGCTGCCAGGCTGGCAACGACCTCATAGAACGAGTCATAGTCCCCGGCATGTTGCTCAAACAGCGCTGCAAAAGCCGGTACCCAGGTAAAATACGAGCCGACAGTGGCCAGTTGCGCATTATTCAACGGTGCCTGAAACCACCCTTGATAACGATCCCCGGCAGCGCTGTGCTCTTCTGCAAGCTGCTGCCAGGAGCGCCGCATGGCATTCTGCAATTGCTGCTTCTGCATCCGCATGGCGTCCACACTGATGTCACTGGCGTACACCATCGCAAAGCGCTCGCGGTAATCCAACACAAAGTCAATGAAACGCTGTTGTTCGAGCGAATCCTGCATGGACTGCAGGTAAAGCTCAGGCTGGCCCTGTTGGTCGAGCCAGTCCCGCAACCCGGCCTGACTGACAAAACTGGCGAAACTTTCATTAAACGCCGTGTCGCCAGGCAAATAAAGTTTCTGATGTGCCAGCTCATGAAATATCAGCGCCACCAATTGGTGGTCAGGCCGCTGGATAATGGTGCTCGGTACCGGATCATTGAACCATCCCAGCGTTGAATAGGCATCAACACCGCCAACGTAAACATCCAGCCCCTGCGTGCGTAAATCCCCGGCGTAGCGCAGCGCAGCGGTTTCCGAAAAATAACCGCGGTAATCGACGCAACCGGCAATCGGAAAACACCAGGACACCGGTTGTGTAGAGAATTCCGGGGCCGCAAACACATTCCATACCAGATGGCGACGTTGCAGCTCAACATAGCTGTCATAGCTGCCTTCGGCAGACAGACCCAGTTTCTGTTCCGCGTAATCCGTGGCCTGCTGAATGATCTGCAGTTTTTGCCGTAAGGCGGGATCCAGCGCAGGATCCTGTAGCAGGCGCTCTATGGATTGCCTGTGCCAAAGCAGCGAAACCTGACCGCTGACTGCCTGAACATAGAAGGCCACACTGTCACAGCCACTCACAGCACCCAGCAACAGGACAGTCAGCAGAATTCGTAACTTGCCAGCCATGCGTTATCTCAATGCCGCTGGTGCAGTTCAATTTCGAAAATATGTGCCCACAACTTCCCTGTCACCAGCAACCTGTTATTGTCGGCATCCCAGGCAATACCGTTCAACACCGCATCACTGCTGCCCGCCTCGGTCTGCTGCCGCAGGCCACGCAGATCAATGACGGACAGAATCTCGCCGGTCAACGGATCTATGCGCACGATTTCATTACTGGTCCAGACATTGGCCCAGACCTCGCCATTGATATACTCGAGCTCGTTCAGGAAGCGCACAGGGCGCCCTTCGATAGTCACCGCCACTTGCCGCACTTCCTGAAAACCATCGGGATCGTAGAAAAAAAGCCGATCGCTGCCATCACTGATGATCAGATGCTCGCCGTCAAAGGTCACTCCCCAACCTTCCGTCGGCAGGTAGTGCGAATCGACACTGTCGAAGGTCTCCAGGTCGTGCACAAACACCATGTTTTCGCGCCAGGTGAGTTGATAAATACGGTCACCGGCCACTGTAATACCTTCGCCAAAATACCGGTTGCCAAGTGCTTTTCGTTTGATAACCGCACCATCCTGCAATCGCATCTGTAGCAGCGCCGACTCACCGTAACGACCCGTACCCTCGTACAGATGCCCCTCGTGCACCAGCAAACCCTGGGTAAAATAACGTGTATTGTGCGGATAGGTGTTAACCACGGTGTAGTCATAAATGACAACTTCGCCGCGCGCCCCGCAACTGCCAATAAACAACACCAGCAACAACAACCGTCGTACAGTCAGGTGTATTTGTGCATGCATCATGTTATTTTCCGCTTAAGGTTTTCACTTCGGTTGCAGACGCTTTTTCTGCTCCGTTTTTCAAGGATACACTCTCATGACCAACGATTGCCTGTTCTGCCGCATCGCAGCCGGAGACATTCCATCGCAGGAAGTTTACAGCGATGATCATGTTTACGCATTTCATGATATTAACCCGACGGCGCCCACACATATACTGGTTATTCCGCGCAAGCACCTGAGCAGTATCTGTGATGCCAGCCCGGACGACGAAGCACTGATGGGTAAATTGCTGTTGGCTGGTCAACATATAGCGCGCGAACAGGGGCTGGCCGATGACGGCTTCCGCCTGGTGATCAATACCGGCGACCAGGGCGGCCAGACGGTGTACCACATTCACCTGCATATTCTGGGTGGCCGCCAGATGAGCTGGCCTCCGGGCTGATGACCTGCCGCCAGCGGCCGGCTAAAGCCAGGCCTTGATGTCCAGCAATCCCTGCGGCGTGGCCGGAAATATCCCCTTCTCCGTGATCAATCCCGACACCAGCCGCGCTGGCGTCACGTCAAAACCGTAGTTGCTGAATGTGGTATCCGGTGGCGCGATCGCGACACGGCATGCGGTGCCGGAGGCATCAAGCCCCGCCACATGGCTGACTTCGGTGCTGGCCCGCTCCTCGATAGGGATTTCACGAACGCCGTCGCTCAACTCGAAATCAATGGTCGATGTTGGCAGCGCGACATAGAACGGCACCCGATTATCGAACGCTGCCAGTGCCTTCAGGTAGGTACCAATCTTGTTACAGACATCACCACTGGCCGTGGTCCTGTCACTGCCCACCAGACAGATATCCACCATACCATGCTGCATCAGATGGCCGCCGGCATTGTCCACGATCAGCGTGTGAGGCACGCCGCTGCGCGCCAGTTCCCACGCGGTCAGCGATGCCCCCTGATTGCGCGGTCGGGTCTCATCTACCCAGACATGCACGGGCAAACCCGCCTGATGCGCTTTGTAGATAGGCGCCAGGGCGGTGCCCCAGGCGCCGGTGGCGAGCCAGCCTGCGTTGCAATGCGTTAATACATTGAGCACGGCATCATCCGCACGCGCCTGTTTGACAGCCAGCAGTTTTTCCAGCAATGCCAGCCCGGCGTCACCAATGGCACTGCATGCGGCCGCATCTTCTGCTAACAGTGTTTTGGCCATCTCCAGCGCCGCCTCCGCGCGTTGCGCCGGCGGCACAGATACCAGACCTTCTGCCAGGCGGGTCAACGCCCACTGCAGGTTCACGGCCGTGGGCCGGGTTTTTGCCAGCGTATTGCAGGCAGAGGCCAGGGTATCCGGGTCCTTTTTCAGCGCCAGATACACACCAAATGCGGCCGTAATACCTATCAATGGCGCGCCACGGACCCTCATCTGTACGATGGCATCACAGGCCTGCTCCAGCGTATCAATGTCCATGATCAGAAGCTGATGCGGCAATTGTGTCTGATCAATGATCTTCAGCTGCTGCGCGTTATCGTCATACCACAAGGTACGCATATCACCACTGGCATTGCTCACACTTCGACTCCTGTGCATAAGAGGCACCCATATTACCTGCCCCAAAACAAAAAACGCACCTCTCGGGGTGCGTTTTTTGTCATCAACGCTGATCAATCAGGTTGACTGTTACTCGTCTGGCGTGGACTACCCGTTACGGCTCCACGATTGAAATATTGGCGATACCAGCCTGTTTGGCCGCATCCATTACCATGACCAGCGTATTGACATTGGAGGTCTCGGCCGGACGTATGATCACTGTGGCTGACGGGTTTTCAGCTTTCAGACGGTCAATGTTGGCGCGAATCTGGCTTTCCAGTACTGCCCGTGGCTCGCCATTGAAACGAATTTCATTGTTCTGGCTCAGCTCAATCAGGATGTTCTTGTTTTCGTCATCGGTCTCGGGCGGCGTGTCGTTATTCTCGTTGCTGGCGGCATCGATGGCCTGCTCAGACAAAAAAGTCGCGGTGACGACAAAGAAAATCAACAGAATGAACACCACGTCGAGCATGGGCGTCAGGTCAATATTGCTTTCGTCTTTTTTTCTGCTGCCTGCCAGTTTTTTCATTGTAATTACCACAAACTGTTAAATATTTGTTTTTATTGACTTTAAGTCTGCCACCCAGAGGTAACAACTATCAGCCAAACGTCCTTTGCATGCGGGAATCCCGACATCTGATGGCCCAAGTATACCTGATATCGACCCGACCACAACAGGGTAATCAACAGATAGACTCGGGGCCCGCAGTGCCGTAGGGCAAGCTGATTATTTCAGGGTTTTGACCGTAAACGCGACCACTTCCGCCAGTTGCTTGGCGCTCTTGCCTTCACGTGAATGCACGCGCAGTCCACTGAGAGTGTTCATCAATACATCAGCCGCCAGCTCGGGGCTGACGCCTTTGCTCAGGTTGCCGGCCTTTTCTGCTTCCTTCGAACGCTTCAGCAATGCCTTGCGGATATTACCGTAGTAATTCTTGACCAGCTTCTGGATGTCCTTGTCGTAATTGATGCTTTCACAGAAAGAGTTGACCAGCAGGCAGCCCATGGTGCGACGCTTGTTGCTGGCGCTGAGCACAGCCAGGTCAAAATACTTTTCAATAGCATCCCAAGGTGCCAGTTCTTCGTTATTCAGGGAGGCTGACAGCTCCTTATCAACAAGCTTGCTGTAGTGCTCCAGACATGATTTGAAGAAAGTATCCTTGTCGCCGAATGAGTTATACAGCGTCCCACGATTAATGCCGGTTACATCAAGCAACTTTTGCACTGAACTGGCTTCAAATCCTTCACGCCAGAACTGCTCCATTGCATTGGTCAACACGTCTTCGTAAACAAACTCAACTGGTCTTGCCATAATAAATCACACACTCTAGGGTTAAAAAAAAACGGATTATTGGAACGATCCAATACTGCGATTCGAATTTTATTGCGGGGATTCTAGACTATCAGCGGGGGTTTTTACATCTAATGATACAAAATGCCACAATTGCCCAGTTTTACGACAAACGCAGGCAAATCCGGACGACAGCAACGTTTCTGAACACCCGTACTGTTTTACACTCAGGCACCGGTTTGCAGCAGACCAACAACAGCAAACACCAGTCCCAGCAAACCGCCGACAACGCCACCCCAGACCACAAGCCAGCCCAGATGCTGCTTTATCATCTTCTGCACAATTGCTTTCACCTGTTGCGGCGTCAGCTCCTGCAAGCGACGATCCACCAACGTCTCAATCCGCTCCAGCACAGCCTCGCTGTGGCTGGCAGCGCTGACTTTTTCGCTCAGCGCATCGGCAAACACCGGAGATGCCACAAATGACTTCAGGTAGTCCCGCATGCGCTGGGCAAATGGTTGGCGCAGGCCCTCAAGCGCTTTGGGGCCACCGATCATGCCAACCATGCCACCCATGGAAGACTGCATGATGGCTTCGGACAGTGAATCAAAGGCTTTGTCCAGATCCAGCTCATCGATCAGGGATGGCATCAGCTGCTCCATGCCGCTGTTCATGACGGTATCGGCATCAAAGAATCGATCCAGATTGTCGGCACTGAAGAACTGCTGCATGATCAGGTCCTTGATGCCAATCTTGAACTCCTCGAAATGCAGTGCGATTACGCCGGACCCATAAAAACCGGGAACGCGCTCAAACAGCATATGAACGGCCAGCGAGTTGGTCAACGCGCCCGACAATGCAAACAGCCCGGCACTCAACACCACATTGTTATAGGGTGCGGGCAAAAAAAGACTCAGTGCGGTCACTGACAGCGCACATAAATTGGTGATTAACCCTTTATCCAACATGCCACTCCTTCCATAAATACCAAATCTGCGGATACTACAGGCGCCGATGCGAAAACACGGGCATTTTGCGGCGCAGCTCATGCAGCGCAGGTAAATCCAGATCTGCCACAACAACGCCTTCACCACTGTCCAGAACGTCCAGTACGCGCCCCCACGGGTCGATAATCATGCTGTGGCCATAGGTTTCCCGACGTTCATTATGCACCCCGCCCTGACCGGCACCGATCACATAACACTGGTTTTCGATGGCCCGTGCGCGCAACAATACCTCCCAATGTGCCTCGCCGGTGACCCGGGTAAATGCGGCGGGGACCGAAATCAACTCCACGCGCTCATTAAACAGCCGACGGTAAAGTTCAGGAAAACGCATATCGTAGCAAATCGATAGCCCGAGCCGGGCCACGGTAGTATCGACGGCAACCACTTCGTTGCCGGCCTCAAAACTGTCAGATTCAGCATAACGCGCCTGCCGGTCGCTGACCTCGACATCAAACAGATGCATTTTGTCATAACGGGCAATAATGGCGCCGCTGCTGTCAAACACCAGTGAGGCTGGCCGCACACGGCCATCCGTCAACAACTCAGGCGCATGACCCGGGCGCGCAGGGCGTGTCAGCAAGGGTATCGTGCCCGCAACCAGGTCAATGCCATGACGGCGGGCCTGGGCGGACAGAAACCCTTGCAACAGAGCCCCCATATCGCCTTCATGTTCAGCGAACTGCGCCTGCGGCCCGCCGTCCAGCACCGCAAAATTTTCCGGCAGCACCACCAGCGCCGCGCCAGCGGCTGCGGCCTCACCAATCAGCCTGCCGGCTGCCTCGATATTGCCATGGATATCGGCGGTACTGACCATCTGCACGGCTGCCACCCGATTTCTTGTTGCCACCATTCAACTGCCTCCCGTGAATACCTGATTCAGCTTCGGCTCCACGCTCTCCCAGGGACCGTCCAGCGTATAGTGCGCACTGGTCAGGTTATCAACCTGGTCACCAAAAATCTGATCAAACAGAAATACCCCGACCGCAACCTGCCAGTTAATCAGGTTATTGAGTGCAGCCAGTCCGCTTAGCCAGGGTATATTGTCGCTGACCGGTAGCGTGATATAAAGATCGCCGTCGATGGTTTCGGCGGCCAGATCGACCTCGCCTTCTATCTGAAACAGACTCGATGGCCCGATGATCTGCAACCTGTCCTCGATCGACAACAGACCGTCTTCGAGCACCACTTTGCCGCGGATATCATCATAGACCAGTCCGGATCCGGCAATGTCTTCACTGAAACGCAAGCGCCTGAGAACGGCATCGAAATTGATGATGCTGATAAGCCGCAAGGCGCTGTTGGCGACGCCGGCGCGTTGCTGGAAACGTCCGTTATTGACGTCGAGTTCGATCTCGCCGTTCAGGCCCAGTGCAGAAAAATTCGCCGGACTGCCACGCCAGTGCAAACGTGAATCAAATCTGGCTGACTCGCTCTGAATGCTGGGAGCATAACCGTAGGCGCTGAGTACAGAGGCCAGATCAGTGGCACTGAGCATGCCTGTCAACTCGCTATCGTGGCTGTCGCCATCGTAGAGCCAGCGAAAGTTTGCCGGCTCTTCCTCGCTGCCAATACGCAGGCCACGGGCATCAACAATCAGGTCAGTGAATTCGGCACCTTGTGCATCTGATTGCATCAGAAACTGCCATTGCCCGAAAGGCGACCCGGCCATGGTCAACTCGCCAATCGACAGCCGGATATTGGGAAACTCTCTGGGGTCCAGATCGGCCAACGGATCATTGCGCGGCAATAGGTATTCCACCGTAGGCAACTCCTGGAAATCCAGTTCGACCTCCGCCTCTGCCAGCTCAGGTGCAGTCTGTTCCTGCAAAGACGCCTCGTCTTCGGTCCTGCCGTCGACGGAACGACTCAGATGCAGATACTCCAGAGCGACGTCCCAGGGGGCTGCCGATGTGGCCGGAGGGCGCACAGTGCCGGCAACCGCGTCGCTGTTCAGGCCCAGCGACCAGCCATCGTCCTGCTCAGCCAGTTGGGCGCTGACCTGCTCGAACACCTCGTCAAATACTGTCAGACGCCCTATCGTCAGCTCGGCCGACAAGGCCACACCCGGATCGAAATCGGCGACTGGCACCGGGCTGCTGCTGCCCCCCTGTGCCAGGCGACCAATCGCCGCCGACCAGTTCTGGAAATCCAGTTCCGGTATGGTGCCCAGCACCGAGATTCCCGGCGCCGACCCGTTCAGACGCCGCACCCGCAAGCCATCTGCCGTGCCACCGAAATAAAGCAGACCGTTGTAGACGGCGTCATCGCGCAACGTCAGATTCATCTGCACAGCATCACGCAGAGACATACTGATCGCCGGGCCCTGTGGCATAAAATCCAGCGTCATGGCAAACGCCCTGCTGTCGTCAGCGACTTTGCCGAAGGGCGCCGGCAAACCAAATCCGATACCTTGCAGATCGCTGTTGATCTGCAATTGCGGATGCAGCACGCCGCTGCTGGCATCAGCGTCACCGTAGATCGGCAGTTTGACCTCCGCGCGATAAGCGGCGGTGCCTTGCGCCTCTGTCAACAGGGTTGACACCAGCCCAGGCATACCAGACCACTGAGTCAACGCGTCCACACTGACATCACCCGCAACACTGACGCTGGCGCCTTCGGGCTCACCGTCCAGGCCGTCCGCGTGTATCTGCACATCAACCACACTCCCCAGCAGGGTGGCCGTCATGTCCTGACTCGCAAGCCCTTCGCTGGAACTGTAAACCAGTCGCCCGGACAAATCACCGACAGCAAGATTGAACTCCGGCATCAGAATGCTGTTGCCATCAAACGCAAACGCCATGTCGACCTGCGGCCTGGCATTGTCGACATAAAGCGGAATACTCAGTGCCAGACTGAATTCCGTATCCCCTTCGGCCTGCCACGTCGACAAATACTGACCGACGCCCTGCGTAACAGGTGTTGCCTGCAGATAGCGCAACCCCTGTTGCGCGCTGCCGCGACCGGTGCCGCTGACTGTCAGCCAGCTACCTCCCTCCGGAGTGGCGCGCACGGACGCGACACTGGAATTAAAATTTATGCCCAGCGAACTGCCAGCGGACGCAGTGATATCAACGGCACCATCGTCGATAGTCACGACACCATCGAGCGCTTCGATGGCTGGCCATGCCGGATCAAATTTTAGTGTGCCATCTGCCACCTTGTAGAACATCTGCAACGTTCGCTGTTCAGCGACGGCACCTCGCTGGACCTGCCCTCTGAAAATCAGACCACTGCCGCCCGCCTGTCCGGCAACAACAGCCTGATCGACCCAGCGCAGAATGCCTTGCGCCGATTGCGGCGCATTTGGCGCTGTCGGCAGGTACAACGACTTGCGCGATGCATCTGCCGACAGGGCACCAATCATCAGCTCCAGATTGATTGTACGGTCATCGCCATTCCTGATATCGGTAGCAAACTTGGCACGGGCCTGCAAATCGACCGACTCCACGACAATGACACTGCTGGCCAGCCGGATATCGAGATCTGTGCTCCAGTCAGCACGAAACCCCATCCTGCCGTTGAGCCGCTGATACGCCCATTGATCGTTGAACAGATTGGGTAAATGTACCATCACATCGTCACTGTCGACTTCGACAAATCCATCTGCGCGAGACTGCTCTGCAGCGAACTCCAGTTCCGCGTAGCCGTCAATGCCCCAGAACGCGGGTGCACCCCGATGCGCACTGAGCGCCGCCGCATTAAGGTTCGTGCTGACAGATGCAGTCTTCACGGCGTTGCCGTCCAGACCGGCATTGATTTTAAGGTTGCGGGCCAGCCCGCGCGGGTTGAACAATTCAATTTCTTCGCGCAAGGCGCTGTCAGGTGCCAGTGCCACCACGAGGCGTGACGCCAGCCCCATATCCATGGCATCAATATGTGCGGTTGCGCTGCGACCGGGCTGGTAAGTAGCGGTCATGCCGCCGGAGGGCCAGCTGCCATTGGCATAATCGAAGGCAAAATCCTCGACCTCAAGCTGCCAGCGGTTGTCCTCGGTCGAGTGCTGTAGCTGCAACCAGCCAACAGTCAGATTTTCCATGCGGGTGGCGGCTCTGCGCTCGACAGCCAGGTCCGCGCGACCACGCCAGGTCGCTGAAGCCAGGTCACCCGGTTGCAGCGTTAACCACAACTCACCGTCCAGAGCGATGCCATTGATAGCAATACCGGCGGGTTTGATATCGTGCAGGAAGTTACTGTAGTCTGCGCCGGGAAATGCCACATAGAGTTCTCCCTGCATCCGGTCCAGAGAATTTCCGGTGAGTTCTCCCTGAACCCGCAACGGCGCCGTGAGATCATCCTGAAAGGCGATCATAGTCAGGGCATGACGCCCATTCAGGCTCTGGAAGTGAAGTGTCGCATCGCTAAAGCGTGTCACCTGACCAGTACCATGGTGAAATGCCAGCCGGGTTTGCTCCAGCTCCAGCAGCGCCAGACTTTTCAGCCATTCCAGGACCTGTGCCGGTGATACGGGCTCTGATCCGGTTGCTGTCAGACCGGCCAGTGACCAGCCTCCGTTAGCCTGTTCGTACAGGGTCAGGTCAAGCTGTTGTAACGTGGTCCGCCCTAACACGGGGCGCATCTGTCGCACACTGGCGGGCATATCGGGCGCGATACTGACGTGCTCCAGTACCAACGGATCCGAACCGGCATTGCCGCGGGCAGTAATCTGCAGATTGCTGATCAGGAAGCGTGGACCAAACCGTTCCCACTCACCCTCAATGCTGCCAATCTTCACATCGGCGTCCAGCATCTGTGACAGGCGCTGCTCAACCTCTGCGGTGTAGTTGCCCACCATCGGCGCCAGTTGTCTGCCCAGGCTGACATAGAGCGCCAGTGCCACCAGCATGACCAGTAGCACTGCGAACGAGACCTGCAGGATCGCCCGTCCGATGGATTTGCTCAACTGAAGAATCATAGGTGCCTGTCAAAACAGAACAACATCATATTGTTCCTGAGTATACATGGGTTCAACCTGAAACCTGATCGTTTTACCTGTCAGCACTTCCAGGTCCGCGAGTGTCGCAGACTCTTCATCCAACAATCGATCAACTACCAGCTGAGAGGCCATGACCAGCAACTCATCATTCTCATAAGCGCGTGCCACACGCACGATTTCGCGGAAGATCTCGTAGCAAATGGTTTCCGGCGTCTTCAGGCGTCCGCGGCCGGCGCACACCGGGCACGGGCTACACAGAATCTGGCCCAGACTCTCCCGCGTGCGCTTGCGGGTCATTTCCACCAGGCCCAGCTCCGAGATACCCGAAATCATGGTGCGGGCATGATCCTTTTCCAGCGCCCGGGTCAAGGTCCGCAGGACCTGACGCTGATGCTCCGCATCCACCATGTCGATGAAATCCAGAATGATGATGCCGCCCAGATTTCTTATACGCAATTGGCGTGCGATCGCTGTCGCTGCTTCCAGATTGGTTTTCAGCACCGTTTCCGCATGATTCCTGTTGCCCAGGTAGCCGCCGGTATTCACGTCAATGGTGGTCATGGCCTCCGTCTGATCAATGATCAGATCACCGCCGGATTTCAACTTGACCTGACGACCCAGTGCTTTATCCAGCTCATCATCGATGCTGTAAAGATCGAAAATCGGTCGCTCACCGCGGTAGAGTTCGACGCGACCCAGCGAGTCAGGAATGAAGTCGCCGACAAAACCGTTGATTTCGTCAAACGCGTCCGTCGTATCCACCCGGATTTTCTCGACCTGTGGCGTAATCAGATCTCTTACTGCACGCAGATACAAAGGCAAGTCCCGGTACAGGACCCTGATTTCGCGGTTTTTTTCAATGCGGCGCGCGACGGCAGCCCAGAGTTTGCGCAGAAAGCGGATATCCTCACTCAATTCAGCTTCCGTGGCACCTTCTGCTGCCGTTCTGATGATAAAGCCGCCTTTGTCCGGGGCCACTTCCTGCGCCAGACAACGCCCCAGCGTGGCCTGCAGACGCTCACGCTCCTCTTCATTTTCCAGTCGCAGGGAAATACCAATATGGGCGTTTCGCGGCAGATACACCAGATGGCGCGACGGCAGAGTCAGGTGGGTGGTCAGGCGGGCGCCCTTGGAGCCAATCGGGTCCTTGGCGACCTGGACCACAATCATCTGTCCTTCGTGCAGCAGCTTCTGTATATCAGCGGCACCGGCATCGCTGACCTCAAGACCATCGGCACCCACCGGCGCAATGTCGGCGCAATGCAGAAATGCAGCGCGCTCCAGCCCGATATCAACAAACGCCGCCTCCATTCCCGGCATGCCCCGAACCACCTTGCCCAGATAAATATCGCCGACATGACCGCTGCGACTGCGGCGCTCGATGTAGATCTCCTGCAACAGACCATTGTCTATCAACGCCAGACGGGTTTCCCTGGGGGTGACATTTATCAGTATCTCTTCACTCACTCGACTCTCCGGGCGGACAATGTGCTTTCACAACAAAAAGCGTCAGACGCCAAGTGCGCTCCTGATGCCGAAACCGGCCAACAAACGACTGGTTTCAAATACCGGCAACCCTACCACGGCGGAGTAGCTGCCTTCGATTTTCTCGACAAACAACGCCCCCAGCCCTTGCACGGCATAGGCACCGGCTTTTCCCACCGGTTCGCCACTACGCCAGTATGCGGCAATGTGTTCATCACTCAGATCGCAGAACCAGACGCTGGTGCGCACCGTGGCGACCTGCGCCTGTTTGCCCTGCATGATACAGACTGCGGTCATCACTTCATGGCGCCTTCCTGACAGCATCGCCAGCATGCGGGCAGCATCGGCCTCGTTTAATGGCTTGCCCAATACAGTGCTGTCGCAAACAACAATGGTATCTGCGCCCAGTACCGGCCTGCGCCCGAAGATCTCCGGCAAGGCGTTCACTGACGCCGCCTTTTGCCGCGCCAGACGACTAACGTAAGCGTCGGGCGATTCGGCAGGCAGCATGGCCTCATTCGTGTCGTGCACCAGCACACGGTAGGTGACACCGATCTGATCCAGCAACTCACGGCGCCGGGGCGACGCCGATGCCAGCACCAGTGGCGCAGAGTCGTCGGCAGGAGGTGGGGTATGACGTGAAGACATGTCAGCTGACATTAAAACCGCGACGCAACTGACGCAGGACAACAAACAGCCATGGCCAGACAAAGGCACTGGACAAGGCGCCCAGCAGGAACAGCAGACTGCCGGCATCGGTCTGTTCAGTGGCCACTTTTATCCAGTAAGTGATGGTCATATTAAGCCCCACCAGCGCCAGGATCATGCCGCTTTGCTGCAGAAAGGAAAACATACGCAGACGTTGATGCAAACTCAGCGTGATATACGCGATCAGGGCAAACGACAAGGCGTTCAATCCCAGCAGCGAGCCTTCCAGAATATCCATGAATAAACCGGCGAACCATGCCGCGCCAATGCCGACCCGGTATGGCAGGGCCATAATCCAGTAGATCAGCACCATCGCCACCCACTGCGGCCGGTAGTGCATCGCCCAGTCTGGAAAAGGCACAATTGCCAGCAAATAGGCAATCAGCAAGGTCAGAATAATGATCCACACACCGTGTGCTCTGGGTCCCATGATTACTGATTCCCCTGTGTCTCGGCCGGAAAGTCCGGCAGCACCTGCACCCCGCTGCCACCAATTATCTCATCATCCGGCACCACCAGCATGACATGACGGGTGCGGTCGATCTGTGCCAGCGGGCGCGCCCTGATCAGCGCAAAGGGCTGACCGGGATCATGAAACACCCGGGTCACTTCCGCCACCGGATAGTCTTTGGGGTAGCGCTGGCCCAGACCGGAACTGACCAGCAGGTCACCTACCACAATGTCAGCGGTGTCAGGCACATATTCCAGCTCCAAACCGGGCGCATCGCCTCTGCTGCCGCGCGCAATCGCGCGCTCACCGTTGCGATTGACCTGCACCGGCGTGCCGTGGCGCGAGTCGGTTATCAATAACACCCAGCTGGTAAACGGCAGTACTTCCACCACCTGTCCCATCAAACCGTGAGCATCAAGTATGGCCTGACCTTCGAATACTCCGTTGTGGGCACCGCGATTGATCAGCACCCGACGGGAACCGGGATCGTTGGAGACGTTGATGATTTCCGCCGCCATCACACGCCCCTGCACAGCCTTGGACGCTTCCTGCAATTCGCGCAGACGGCTGTTTTCACTGGCCAGGCCGGCCAGCAATTGCAACTCACGCTGAGCAAACAGCAGCTCCTGACGCAGCTGGGCATTTTCTTCGATAAGGTCTCGTTGCGATACAAACACATCATCGATCCATGACGAAGCGCGGGCAGGAATATCTGCCACCCAGTAGACGGGTGTACTTAGATAGGCGACGGTATAACGAACGCGATCCAGATAATCGAAACGCGCATCGGCAAACATGACGCCAAGAGACAGCGCCAGGAATGCCAACAGACGATATTCCAGCGACACGCCTTTGATAAATAAGGTTTTAATAGCAGAACCTCAGCCTGTTCAGCATTAGTACCTGATTGCCGGTAGTCCCCGAATGGGGATTACTCTACCGATAGTGCGTCCATTTCGTTGGAATCCATCAACTCCATTGCCTTGCCACCGCCGCGCGCCACACAGGTCAGCGGGTCGTCAGCGACAATCACCGGCAAACCGGTTTCCTCAGACAACAGCTTGTCCAGATCCTTCAACAGGGCACCACCACCGGTGAGCACCATGCCACTTTCAGCAATATCAGATGCCAGTTCTGGTGGAGACTGTTCCAGCGCGCTCTTCACCGCCTGCACAATGGCTGACAGGGTTTCCTGCAGGGCTTCGAGGATTTCGTCGCTGTTCAGGGTAAAACTGCGCGGCACGCCCTCGGCAAGATTGCGCCCACGCACATCGATTTCGCGCAACACGCCTTCTGACGGGTAGGCACAACCGATTTCCTTTTTTATGCGTTCAGCGGTGGCGTCACCAATCAGGCTGCCGTAATTACGGCGCACATGGGTAATGATGGCTTCGTCGAAGCGATCACCGCCGACACGGACAGACTCCGCATAAACAATACCGTTCAGGGAAATAATGGCGATCTCGGTGGTGCCACCACCGATATCCACCACCATCGAGCCGCTGGGCTTCTCGACTGGCAGGCCGGCACCAATGGCTGCAGCCATGGGCTCTTCGATCAGACGCACCTCGCGGGCACCGGCACTGATGACCGATTCGCGGATGGCCCGGCGTTCAACCTGAGTGGATTTGCACGGCACACACACCAGCACACGGGGGCTGGGCGGGAAAAAGCTGTTTTCGTGCACTTTGCTGATGAAATGCTGCAGCATTTTCTCGGTTACCTGAAAGTCAGCGATAACGCCGTCTTTCATCGGCCGTATGGCCGTGATATTACCCGGTGTACGACCCAGCATACGCTTGGCATCGGCGCCCACGGCAGTGACCGTCTTCTGCCCGTTGTGGTTGCGGATTGCGACCACCGAGGGCTCATTCAGAACAATGCCTTCGCCGCGTACGTAAATCAGTGTGTTCGCCGTGCCCAGATCTATGGCCAGATCGTTGGAGAACATTCCCCTTATTTTTTTGAACATTGAATTCTTGCTTACCTCAACAATAATTAGAACGGTCCGGAAGCCGGACCCGTTAATCTACTCTAATAGCAGACAGACAAAACGAGTGACAGTTCCTGCCCCCAAACTGCCTCCGGGGCAGATCTGTGAAACAACCATGGCAAACCTGGAAGGAAACTGTTGCCTCAGACCGGTTATAATCCCGTATAATCACGGCTTCTCCAGCAAATAGATACGCACTCTAGCAATGCTCATGTATTAGGGCAAGTAGCAAAAACATTCCGGTGTCGGGCATAAGTCAACAACCTGGCAAGGCCGGCATTATCGCACACTCAGGAGCCTTTTGATGGCCTTAAACAACACAGACGTGGAAAAAATTGCGCACCTGGCACGACTGCAGATCAGCGAGTCAGACACGCTGGAAGTGGCCCAGCGAATCAGCAATATCCTCACCATGATTGATCAGATGCAGAACGTCGACACCTCGCAGGTTACGCCGATGGCACATCCCTTTGATGCCAGCCAGCGCCTGCGCCCGGATGTGGTCACCGAAACCGACCAGCGCGACTATTTTCAGAAGCTCGCGCCGGCCACACAGGACGGCCTGTACCTGGTCCCGAAAGTCATCGAATAACATCGCCCGGCGCTACCCGCCCGGACTCGCACGCACATTGTTAACAACATCTCTGACTGCTGAAACCCATCAGATCAGGCAAGGATACAGACGCTTATGTTAAGCAAAACCGTTGCTGAACTGGCCATCGCGCTGGCCAACAAGGACGTGTCAAGTGTAGAACTGACACAGGCCTACCTGGACCGCATCGCTCAACTGAACCCGACGCTGAATGCCTATGTGACCACCACCCCGGATCAGGCGCTGGCCCAGGCGGCGGCGGCCGACGCCTTGCGCGCCGCCGGTAAGGCCGGGCCGCTGACCGGCATTCCCATCGCGCACAAGGACATTTTCTGTACCCGCGATGTGCTGACTGCCTGCGGCTCGCGCATGCTGGCGAATTTTACCGCCCCTTATGATGCCTGTGTTGTGGAGCGTCTGCAGGCGGCCGGTGCCGTCATGCTGGGCAAAACCAATATGGATGAATTTGCCATGGGCTCATCCAACGAAACCAGTCATTTCGGGCCGGTGCAAAATCCCTGGGATCAGACGCGTGTGCCGGGTGGCTCGTCCGGCGGCTCTGCCGCTGCGGTCGCAGCCGATCTGTGCGCCATGGCCACCGGCACCGATACCGGCGGATCGATACGTCAACCTGCGTCGTTCTGCGGCATCACCGGCCTCAAACCAACTTATGGCCGGGTGTCGCGCTGGGGCATGATCGCGTTCGCCTCCAGCCTGGACCAGGCCGGTCCGTTGAGCAAAAGCGCCGAAGATGCCGCCCTGATGATGAATGTCATTGCCGGCGCCGATGCGCGCGACTCAACCTGTCTGGACATCCCTGCGGAAGACTTTACCGCGCAACTGAATCAGCCCCTGACCGGCCTGCGCATTGGCCTGCCACGCGAGCATTTCAGTGACGGACTCAGCACGCAGGTACAGGAAATTCTGCAGCTGGCCATCAGCAAGCTGGAAAGCCTGGGCGCCACTTTCAGGGACATCGACCTGCCCAACAACCATCTGTCAGTGCCGGCATATTATGTGATTGCACCGGCCGAGGCATCGGCCAACCTGTCTCGCTTCGACGGCGCCCGCTTCGGTTACCGCTGCGAGAACCCGGTCAACCTGGAAGACATGTACAAGCGCAGTCGCGGCGAAGGTTTCGGTGATGAAGTGAAACGCCGCATCATGGTGGGCACCTACGCACTGTCTGCCGGCTATTATGACGCCTACTACAAAAAGGCACAGAAGATCCGTCGCCTGATCAAGGAAGACTTCGACACCGCGTTTCATGACGTGGACCTGATCCTGGGGCCAACGTCACCCCATACCGCTTTCAAGCTTGGGGAGAAAAACAGCGATCCGGTGACCATGTACCTGGAAGACATCTACACGATCGCCGTCAACCTGGCCGGCCTGCCCGGCATATCCCTGCCTGCCGGCCTGCTCAATGGCCTGCCCATCGGTATGCAGCTGGTTGGCCCGGCGCTGTCCGAATCGCGCCTGCTTAATGTCGCTCACCAGTTCCAGTTGCACACCGACTGGCACACGCAAAGACCGGAGGTATAACACATGACCTGGGAAACCGTTATCGGTCTGGAAGTACACGTACAACTTGCGACAAACAGCAAACTGTTTTCGGGTAGCAGCACAAATTTTGGCGCTGAACCCAATACCCAGGCCAGTCTTTATGATCTGGCCATGCCGGGCACGTTGCCGGTCATGAATGAAGAAGTTCTGCGCATGGCGGTCAGCTTTGGCCTCGCCGTGGACGCGGAAATTGGCAAACGCTCGGTTTTTGACCGCAAGAACTATTTTTACCCGGACCTACCCAAGGGCTACCAGATCAGTCAGCTCGACTTCCCGACAGTAGGTCGTGGCAGCCTGAAAATACAGCTGGAAGATGGCAGCGAAAAAGTCATTGCCATCACCCGTGCGCACATCGAAGAAGACGCCGGCAAATCCCTGCATGAAGATTTTCAGGGCATGTCCGGTATCGACCTGAACCGCGCCGGCACACCGCTGCTGGAGATTGTGTCGGACCCCGACCTGCGCAATGCCAAAGAAGCGGTGGCGTACCTGAAAAAGCTGCACTCCATTATTCTTTATCTGGGCATTTCCGACGGTAATATGGCGCAGGGCTCCATGCGTTGTGATGCCAATGTGTCGATTCGCAAAAAAGGCGATACCGAGTTCGGCACCCGCACGGAAATCAAGAACGTCAACTCCTTCCGGTTTGTGGAAAAGGCCATCAATTACGAAGTGCAGCGGCAGATCGAGTTACTCGAAGATGGCGGCCGCGTGGTGCAGGAAACCCGTCTGTACGATTCCGACAAGGACGAAACCCGTTCTATGCGCAGCAAGGAGGTGGCCAACGATTACCGCTACTTCCCCGAGCCCGACCTGTTGCCGGTGGTCATTGATGATGCCTTTATCGACGCCGTGCGCGCCACCCTGCCGGAACTGCCGGGTGCCCGCTGCCAGCGCTTTATCAAGCAATACGGCCTGAGCGAGTACGATGCTGATGTATTGGTCAGCAGCCGCGACATGGCCGAATATTTCGAGGCCGTCGTGGAGTTGTGTGGCGATGCCAAGCTTTCCGCGAACTGGGTCAGTGCCGACCTGCTGGGCCTGCTCAACAAACAGGATCTCACCATCAGCGAATCACCGATCAGCCCCCAGGCGTTGGGCATACTGATCAGCCGCATCAAGGACAATACGATTTCCGGCAAAATTGCCAAGACCGTATTTGAAGCATTGAGTGAAGGCGAGGCTGACGTCGATGCCATCATCGAAGCGCGCGGCCTGAAACAGGTCACCGATACCGGCGCCATCGAAAAACTGGTCGAAGACGTGATCGCGGCGAACCCGGACCAGGTGGCACAGTATCGCGGCGGCAAGGAAGCGGTTTTTGGTTTCTTTGTCGGTCAGGCCATGAAACTGTCAAAAGGCAAAGCCAACCCGGCCCAACTTAATGAATTACTGCGCAAGAAACTGAGTGCGTGAACGTACAAATATGATTAAGGTAAAACCATGATTGAAGAAAAAAAGACCGGCAAAGACCGTACCCAGCCGGCAACGCGCAATGAAGAATGGTCAGATGAACGCATCAAAGCCTTTCTCGAACTGGAACCACCTGAAAGCATTCCGGCGGCCTATCACATTCTGACCAAGGCCTATCGTGGCATGCTGCCCGAGCACTTTGTCCGCTTTGTGCCGTTTTTTGTCGCCGCCGGGCATGACATCAATGTGACACTTAAGGACGGTTCCACGTTTCTTGACCATGTGAGTCAGCACCGCGCCGCGACACCCTACATTGAAGTGCTGACGGCAGCCGGCGCCAAACGCGGCAATCCGGCCTGATCTGTCACACCTGCCTGATCAACGGCGAGGGCGGGGTTTGCCGGCACCACCCTTGCTGCCGCCACTTCTGCCACCGCGCGTTGAAGGCTTGGACTCATCCTTGAAATGCGACGGCCGCGTGAATGCGGGCGGCTCCAGCAACATCTCTTCCGCAGGGTACACGCACGGCAGCTTCTGACCCAGCTTGTCTTCAATATTGGGCAACAGGAATGAATCTTCCTCACAGGCAAAACTGATTGATGTGCCGATTGCGCCGGCACGTCCGGTACGGCCAATACGGTGCACGTAATCCTCCGCCTCTTCCGGCAAACTGTAATTGATGACATGACTGACGTCATCAATATGCAGGCCACGACCTGCCACATCGGTTGCCACCAACACCTGAATCTCGCCATCACGGAACGCTTCCAGTGTCTTCACCCGCTTGTTCTGCGCGATCTCGCCAGACAGCAACCCGCAACTGACGCCATTTCGATACAGGCTGTCGGCCAGCTTGCGCACCTGGTCACGGCGATTATTAAAGACAATCACTTTGTCCGCGCCCTCGGCTTTGATCAGGTTATAGAGCAGCTTGTATTTGTCTTCCGTGGTGACCAGATACACGATCTGTTCAATGGTATCGGTGGCCACGCGCTCCGGCGCGATCTCGATCATGACCGGATCCATCGCCCAGCGTGACGTCAGCTCAATGATTTCGGGCGTGAACGTGGCGCTGAACAACAGGGTCTGGCGGCAGTCCTTGTGCGGTGTGCGACTGACGATCGTTCTTACCTGCGGAATAAAACCCATATCCAGCATACGGTCGGCTTCATCGATGACCAGTATTTCCACCAGCCCCAGATACAGCTGATCGTTCTGCAGAAAATCAATTAACCGGCCCGGTGTTGCCACCACGATATCAACCGGTTTTGAGTCAACGGCAGCCAACTGTTTTTTGTAATCCTCCCCGCCCACAAGCGTCACCACATGCAGCCCGCAGCCTTTGCTCAGGTTCTGCGCATCGCTGGCGATCTGCATGACCAGCTCGCGTGTGGGTGCCAGAATCAGGGCACGAGGTTCACCATTAAAGCGCTCTTCCCTGACCGGGTTTTTCAACTGATCATTGATGATGGTAATCAGGAAGGCCGCCGTTTTGCCGGTACCGGTCTGGGCTTTGCCGGTCACGTCGTAACCGCGCAGAGTATAACGCAGACTCTGTGCCTGGATCGGCGTGCAGAATTTGTAACCCAGCTCCTTGATCGCACGCTCAAGCGGTTTTTCCAGCGCAAAGCGACTAAATGGGATATCCGGCACCACAGGCGGCGAATCAGCCGCCGGTTGTTGCGCCACGTCCGGCTCACCCATTGCTTCAGTGGTGACTTCTATTGCCGTAGAAGTAGTGTCTTCGTTTTCAGTGTTCTGCATGTATAACAACCTTTAATAAAACTGTTCAGGAAGCCTCCGCCCCGCATACTGCGCATGCGGGGTCGCGCGGCAATCGCAATTCACGCCACGTTGAGGTCATGGCATCAAACAACAACAAACGTCCGCACAGGCTCCTGCCCATGCCGGATAAAATCTTGATCGCTTCCAGTGCCTGCATGCTGCCAATGACACCGACCACCGGTGCCAGCACACCATTACGGGAGCAGCTCATCTGCTCATCATCACCGCCCTGATACAGACACTGATAACAAGGACTGTCTGGCTGCCGGCTGTCAAACACAGCGACCTGGCCTTCCAGACGGATGGCGGCGCCGGAGACCAATGGCACTTTGTATTTTACGCACACCGCATTGGCCGCAAAACGCGTACTGAAGTTATCACAGGCGTCCACCACCAGGTCGACCTGCTGGCTGATCATCCGTTCCAGTAGCGCCTTGTCAACGCGCTGATTCACGGTGGTGATCTTAACATCCGAATTCAATGCCAGCAGCGTCTGTCGCGCTGACTCGACCTTGCTGTCGCCGACGGTGTGCTCGCGATGTACCAGTTGCCGTTGCAGGTTGCTGATCTCAACGACATCATCATCAACCAGTATCAGATGGCCAACGCCGGCAGCGGCAAGGTACATCGCCACGGGACTGCCCAGGCCACCCATGCCCACCACCAGCACCGTCGACTGCAGCAGCCGGGTCTGGCCTTCGATATCAAAGGCGGGCAACATGATCTGTCGACTATAGCGCAATAACTGTTCATCACGCATATGTGTTTTCTCCCGACGTTGCGCGGCGCCCCAGTGTCACCCGCTCATGACCTGCCAGATCGCGCTCGCTGCGCACATTTTCGAAACCAGCGGACGTCAGTAACGTGCGGACATCAGCCGCCTGTTCATAACCATGTTCCAGTAACAGATAACCGCCGTCACGCAGCCAGAGACCGGATTGCCGGCAGATTGTCGCCAGATCGCGCAGGCCGCGCTCATCGGCAACCAGCGCTGAGCGTGGCTCAAAAACCAGGTCACCCCGGACCAGATGCGGGTCTTCTCCGGCGATATACGGCGGATTGCTGACGATCATGTCAAAGCCAACACCGGCTGGCAACGCGTCACACCAGTCCCCCTGGACAAAGTTGACGCTTTCCAGCCCCAGCCGGCCGGCATTATGCCGGGCAACGTCCAGCGCCTGCTCGCTGCGATCACTGGCGTGAATCTGCCAATGCGGCCGTTCACTGGCCAGTGCCAGCGCAATCGCGCCGCTGCCAGTGCCCAGATCGGCAACCACCAGGGGCGCATCCGGCCGCCCGTCACCGACGCGTTGTGCCAACATCAGTGCCAGTTCAACCAGCAGCTCCGTTTCCGGCCTGGGAATCAGCACCGCTGACGTCACTTTGAGATCCAGCGTCCAGAAACCCCGCATTCCAGTGAGATAGGCCACCGGCTCCCCGGCAGCACGGCGTGTCACCAAGGCGGCAAATGCGGCGCTGTGCTCGTCACTCAATTCGGTTTCCGGTCGGCTGAACAGATAACTTCGCGCCTTGCCCAGCACACATGCCAGTAGCACTTCCGCATCCAGCCTGGCCGTGTCGCTGGCGACCAGCACCCTGGTGGCCTGCGTCAGCGCCTGGTGAATGCTCACCGTCACCGGTTCACGCCGCCAGCTCAGCGAGCAGGTCGGCCTGATATTCATGCACCAACGGCTGAATGACGACATCAAGCTGACCTTCCATGACTTCCGCCAGCTTGTACAGGGTCAGATTGATTCGATGATCTGTTACCCGGCCTTGAGGAAAATTGTAGGTCCGGATGCGTTCGGAGCGGTCGCCCGAGCCTACCAGCAATCGACGCGTATCCGATTGCTGCTTGTCAGCCGCCTGTTGTGCCATGTCATTGATCCGGGCACTGAGCAGGGACATGGCGCGGGCGCGATTCTTGTGCTGGGAACGCTCGTCCTGGCATTCCACCACCATGCCTGTCGGCAGGTGAGTGATGCGGATGGCAGAGTCGGTTTTGTTGATGTGCTGACCGCCGGCGCCGCTGGCGCGGAAGGTATCGACACGCAAATCAGCCTTGTTCAGCTCGATTTCCGCCAGCTCGTCCGAGGCCGGCAGAATCGCGACGGTGCAGGCCGAGGTGTGGATTCGACCCTGGGTCTCGGTTTCGGGCACGCGCTGCACGCGGTGTGCGCCCGACTCGAATTTCAGTTGCCCGTACACCTGACGTCCTTCAATGCGGCTGATGATTTCCTTGTAACCACCATGCTCGCCGGAACGCTCGCTAATGATCTCCAGGCGCCAGCCTTTGAGCTCGGCGTAGCGCGAGTACATGCGATGCAGGTCACCGGCAAACAACGCCGCTTCATCACCGCCGGTGCCAGCGCGGATCTCCAGAAACACATTCATGCTGTCTTTTTCGTCTTTCGGCAACAGCAGCTTCTGCAGGCTCAGCTCCAACGCGGCAATATCCTCGCGCAACTGACGACCCTCGTCTTCTGCCATGTCACGAATATCAGGATCCGCGTCGCGCTGCATTTCCAGCGCCTGTTCCAGACCGGTCTGTGCATCCAGGTAGGCCTCAAACTCACGCACCACCGGTTCAATGTCGGAGAACTCCCGCGACAGCGCGCGAAAACGATCCTGATCGGCAATGGTTTCAGCATCGCTTAACAGCGCCTGCAGTTCCTGACAGCGCTCTGCCAGATTTTCCAGTTTTTGGTAGATTGATGCTTTCATATGTTATTCACCCAACTCGAACAGTTCCTGCGTCAGGCGAACCAGATCTTCGCGGCCCTCGGCACTGGCCTTTTTCATCTGCACGCTGGGGGCGTGAATCAGTTTATTGGTAATACTGCGCGCCAGTGCTTCCAGCACCTGTTCTGCCGGCATGCCTTTTTCCAGCGCCTTGAGGGCTTTTTCCAGTTCCAGCTGTCGCGTCTGGTCAGCTTTCTCGCGAAACGCACGCAGCGTCGCCACGGCGCTCAATGCACGCAATTGCCGCAAATATTCTTCCACACCCCGCTCAATGATGGCGCTGGCCTGTTCGGCGGCCAGGGTGCGGCTTTTGACGTTGTCTTCAATCACGTCACGAATATCATCAACGCTATACAGGTAGGCGTCACTGATCTGACCCACTTCGGGCTCGATATCTCTTGGCACCGCCAGATCTACCAGCAACATGGGCTTGTGACGGCGTTTCTTGATGGCGCGCTCGACAGCACCCTTGCCCAATAATGGCAGCTGACTGTTAGTGGACGACACCACGATATCAGCCCTTTCAAGCTCCTCCGGAATATCCGACAACAACACGCCCCGGGCGCCAAATTTTTCACCCAGAGTGACAGCGTTCTGCAGGGTACGGTTGGCGACCACTATGCTGCGCACGCCCCGGTCGGTGAGATGCCGCGCCACCAGTTCGATGGTGTGCCCGGCGCCTATCAACAGGGCGTGCAGACTGCCCAGATCGGAGAATATCTGCTCGGCCAGCGTGACCGCAGCGTATGCTACCGACACCGGGTTTTCGCCAATGGCGGTATCGGTGCGCACTTCCTTGGCTATGGTAAAGGCTTCCTGAAAGGCTCGCGACAGTTCAGCTTTGGCCACGCCCAGCTCTTTGGCAACGGCGTAAGCGGACTTGATCTGACCCAGAATTTGCGGCTCACCCAACACCATTGAATCCAGACCACAGGCCACACGCATCAGATGGCGAATGACGTCATCGCGCCAGTGAAAGTAGCTACAGGTGCTCAATTCGCCGACATCAACGCCGTGATACTGGCTCAGCCAATTGAGCAGTTTTTGCTGCTCGAACTGCAATCGTGCGGGGTCAACGCCGTTATCAGGGTTCGGCGACACCCCGTCTGCTGACAGCGGACCGATAGCGGCGGGCCCACCCAGATCGACATCAACGTACAACTCGGTGCGATTGCAGGTCGACACAATCACCGCTTCCCTGACATGTTCAAGGGCGGTCACGCGCTGCATTGCATCGGCCATTTTTTCCGGCGGAAATGCGACCTGCTCCCGTAGGGAGACATTGGCAGTATTGTGATTGATACCGAGCAGAACCAGCGCCATAAAGAGCCTTGCTGAAAAAATGCGCTATCTTACTAAAAGTCGGGGTCGTTTTCCTGCTTTTATACGCAAACCGTTATCCGGTTTAATGTTTTCCGGTATGTATTATGCGCCGGGGCCGGTCACAATTGTAGTCTTGCAACAGAACACTTGTTACAATCGACCGGTGCCTCAGGCACCACAAGACCGGGAATTATGACTAAACTTCGACATCGCCTGTTACTCATCAGCTTACCCCTGCTGGCCGCCTGCTCGGCACTGCAACCCGCGTCCGATATGGATGCTCCCGGTTCGCCAGCGCCCGGCACGGGCACACCGGTTAACACCACAGTCACGACGACAGCAGGCGAACAACCCGGCTCAACGCCGGAGCCGGAACCACCTGCCGAGATCGAATACGGCAATTTTACCCGCAACCAGCTGGAAACGGCACTGCTCAGTGAATTTGGTGGCATGCGCGGCTACCTGCCGCAGGCTGCAGAGGATTATTACGAACTGGCACTGGAAACCGGCGACATCGGCATTATCCGCCGTGCCGTCGAATTCGCCTCTGCAACCGGCAACAATGACGCATTGCTGCAACTGGCAGAGCTGTGGTTACAGCTGGAACCCGATGCACTGGACCCACACCTCATCGTCGGCTACGACCTGCTGGATCAGGCCTTATACGTGCGCGCCATGCCGCACCTGGACCAGGTCCTGACACTGGGCGGCAACGTCGATTTTACTGCCATGTCCGCGCGCACGTTTTCGCTTGATAACCGGCAACGCAACATTATCGCCGACGAGCTGGAGAGCATGCTGACACGGCATCCCGACGAAGCCACGCTGTATTACGCCCTGGCCCAGATCTACGATCAGAGCGGCGACCCGACCGGCGCGCGCAATATGCTGGACATCGCTACTGAGCGCTTCGGAGACAATCCGCGAACAGCCCTTATCGAGGCGCAATTGCTGCAGAATGCCGGACAGGCCGACGCTGCCGAGGCCTTGCTGGGTGAAACCGTTGCGCAATACCCCCGGCATCGACTGCTGCGCTACAACTATGCGCAGACACTGGTGCAAAATGAAAACCTGCCCGAGGCGGCGGTACAGTTTACTGAATTGTTGCGCCTGGCACCGGGCGACATGGAGACCCTGTACTCACTGGCGCTGATTAACCTGGAGCTGGAAGACTATGATTCGGCGCTGGAGCAGTTGCGCGCCCTGCTCGATGCCGGACATCGCACCAACGAGGCAAACTTCTACGTCGGGGTCATTCTGGAGTCGCGCGAGCAACTCTCTGAAGCGCTCTACCATTATCAGCAACTGGGGCCGCGCTCAAACGCATTCCTGTCGGCACAACGACAGATCATGCGACTGTTTGTGGCGCTGGAGCAATTTGATGAGGCAACCCGCTGGCGCCGGCAACTGAGCGCCGACACCGCCGACCTGGGCCCCATTTTGCCCGCACTGCAGGCCGAGGCGCTGATCAATGCGGCCTACCAGGATCGCGCCGCAGCCGTGCTGGATGAGGCGCTGACACAATTCCCGGACAACATCGATCTGCTGTTTGCCCGCACGCTACTCAGCGAGCAACAGAACAACATGCAAAAAGCAGAGCGGGATCTGCGTCACATCATCCGTCTGCAGCCCGACAATGCGCGTGCGCTCAACCATCTGGGTTATGCCCTGACAGTGCGCACCGATCGCTACCAGGAAGCGTTGGAGCTGATTCAACGCGCCATCGAGATCTCCCCGGACGATCCGGCCATTATCGACAGTCTGGCGTGGGCGCAGTACAAACTCGGCCGCCTGGATGAAGCCCTCGCCAACCTGAGAGCCGCCTATGCTGCATTCCCCGACGCCGAAGTGGCTGCTCACCTCGGCGAGGTACTCTGGGCCATGGGCGAGCAGGACGAGGCAATGGCCATCTGGCGCGAGGCACTGACCCGGCAACCTGACAGCGAACATATCCGCGACACCATGGACCGGCTGGTGCCTGCTGAATGAGCGCTGCGCTGACATCAATACCCGCTACCGCCCTTGCCTGGTCCCTGCTCGCACTGACACTGGCCGCCTGCAGCAGCGTGCCGCGCATCGATGCGCCGGTCAACGCCCAGTGGGAACAGCGGCGTCAGGTGCTGGAGCAGATCTCACATTGGGAATTCATCGGCAGTCTGAATGTCCGCGATGCCACTGACGCACACAGCTCCCGCATCCGCTGGCAGCAAAATGACGAGACTTATCAGATCAATCTGTGGGGCACCTTCAACGTCGGTGCGACGCAGATCGACGGCCGCCCCGGCGAGGTGCAGATCGCACAGCAGGGCGAAGACCCGGTGATTACCGAATCACCGGAAGAGCTGTTATATCAGGAGCTGGGCTACGAGCTACCGGTTACCGAGCTGAACTACTGGATCAAGGGCATTCCCGCCCCCGGGCCCAGCAGCGATCTGCAATTCGGGGAAACCAGCCAGCTACGCGCTTTTCAGCAGCTTGGCTGGCAGGTCAGCTATATGGCCTACACCAACTTTGGCCTGGAAACGCTGCCGACACGGATCCGGATTGAAAAAGCACCCCTGCGTCTGGACCTGACCCGACTGCGCTGGAGCCTTCCTGACGCCCGGACCGACGCCCAGGTCAACACAGGCGACTGAGATCGACAATGACAAACGCCGACACCACCATCACGCTGCCAGCTCCGGCCAAACTGAACCTGTTCCTGCACATCACAGGCCGCCGCAGCGACGGCTATCATGAGCTGCAGACCCTGTTTCAGCTCCTGGATCACGGCGACAGCCTGCGTTTCAGCTGGCGGGACGACGGACAACTGCGCTTTACCTGCACTGACTCCAGCCTCAACAACGCAGACAATCTGGTGATGCAGGCGGCCACGCAGCTGCAGCAGGCCCTGCAGTGCCCCGCAGGGGCCGACATACACCTGGACAAACGCATCCCGGCCGGCGCCGGCCTGGGCGGCGGCAGCTCTGATGCTGCCACCACGCTGGTGGCACTGAACCGGCTCTGGCAGGGCCGGTTGACGCGAGACCAATTGGCCAGACTGGGCCTGAGCCTGGGCGCCGACGTGCCGGTTTTTGTCATGGGCCAAAGCGCCTGGGCTGAAGGTATTGGCGAAAAACTGGCACCGATGCTGCTGGCAGAGCAGTTTTTTGTGGTGCTGACCCCTGCCTGCCATGTCACCACCGCCACGATTTTTTCACATCAGCAATTGACACGGGACTCAACACCCATCAAAATGTGCGCCTTTCTGGCAGGGCAGTCCCGAAATGACTGTGAAGCACTGGTCAGAAAACTGTATCCGGCGGTGGATGCCGCGCTTACCTGGTTATCAGGCTTTGCGCCAGCCCGCATGACCGGCACAGGGTCCAGTGTATTTGCCGCGTTCTCCGAGGAGGCGCAAGCCAGAGCGGTACTAGCGCAGTTACCGGCTGAGATCAGCGGTCCTCTCGCAGGCATCAAAGGTTTTGTTGCCAGAGGGATCAACCGATCCGCCCTGAGCGAGCTTTGATACCGACTGAAAATAGCTTAGAATAACGATGTTTTTTGGGGTGTCGCCAAGTTGGTAAGGCACAAGGTTTTGATCCTTGCATGCGTTGGTTCGAGTCCAGCCACCCCAGCCATATTCCAGGAGTCGGTTATCGCCGGTGTTGCCAATCAAAACGGCAGCCGGCATAACCCGTCTCCGGTCTTCCGGTTTGATGCAGCATCTAAGCGATCATTCAACGACCACAACGAATGACCTGGGCGGGTAAGACCATCAAACGACCACAGCATAAACCAACCCCGAAAAAACGCTCTAACTGCGCAAACGGCAAGTCAGAAGGTAATCAATCCATGGCTAATAATCTGATGGTCTTCACCGGCAATGCCAATCCCGTGCTGGCGGAAAAAATCGCCCGCTATATTGGCATTCCCCTCGGTGATGCCCAGATCGGCAAATTCAGCGATGGCGAGATTGCGGTTGAAGTCAAAGAGAACGTCCGTGGCAAGGACGTATTTATCATTCAGTCCACCTGTGCACCAACCAACGACAGTCTGATGGAACTGCTGCTCACAGCCGATGCCATGCATCGTGCTTCAGCCAACCGCATCACGGCCGTTATCCCCTATTTTGGTTACGCCCGTCAGGATCGCCGCGTGCGCTCAGCCCGCGTTGCCATCAGCGCCAAAGTGGTTGCCGACATGATCTCTGCGGTTGGCGTTAACCGGGTACTGACCGTTGACCTGCATGCCGAACAGATTCAGGGCTTTTTCAGCATCCCGGTAGACAACGTGTATGGCTCACCGGTGCTGACCGACGATATTGAATTGCAGAAATACGAAAACCTGACCGTCGTTTCACCTGATATTGGCGGCGTGGTACGCGCACGTGCCGTGGCCAAACAACTCAATGTGGATCTGGCCATTATCGACAAGCGTCGCCCGCAGGCCAATGAAGCCCAGGTCATGCATATCATCGGTGAAGTCAAAGGCCGGACCTGTCTGATCGTCGACGACATGGTGGATACGGCCGGCACGCTTTGCAAAGCTGCTGCTGCACTGAAAGAACACGGCGCATTAAAAGTTGTCGCCTATTGCACCCACCCGGTGCTGTCCGGCAACGCCGCGGAAAATATCGCCAACTCCGAACTTGATTCCCTGGTGGTGACTGACACCATCCCGCTCAGCGACAAGATTGCCAGGCTGCCCAATGTGCGTCAGCTCAGCATGGCGCGCCTGCTGGCCGAATCCATTCGCAGGGTCAGCAATGAAGAGTCCATCAGCGCCATGTTCGAAAGCGCTGAGCTGTAAAACGGCCAAAGAATCGAATTTCCATCCGGAAATTCACCCCGGGGTGCTGAATTGACAGTGCCCTTTTTACTGACACGTCTGCGTAGCCGGTCGCAAGCGAAACAGACGTTTTAAAACTGGAGACATAACATGTCTAATGAGTTTGATCTGAATGCAACAGCCAGAGAAGACCTGGGGAAAGGTGCGAGCCGCCGCCTGCGTCGTCTGGCTGACGAAGTCCCGGCCATTATTTATGGTGGCAGCAAGGCAGCACAGAATATTTCGATTCCGCACAAGGATATTCTGAAAGCAACGTCCAATGAAGCCTTCTTCTCGCACATCATCACACTGCATGTGGATGGCAAGAAAGAACAGGTAGTTATCAAGGACCTGCAGCGTCACCCGGCCAAACCGCGCATCATGCACGCTGACTTCCAGCGCGTCAGCGCCAAGCAGACCATCGTCGTCAAAGTACCGGTGCATCTGCTCAACGAAGACAAGTGTAAAGGCGTCAAGCAGGGCGGCGGCAGCATCCTGAAAACGATGTCCGACATCGAAGTTATCTGTCTGCCTAAAGACCTGCCAGAGTATCTGGAAATTGATATGGCGGATATTGATGTCGGCGAAGCCGTTCACATCTCCCAGATCGACTTCCCCAAAGGCGTCACCAGTCTCGAATTGTCACACGGCAATGACTCTGACCACGACCACGCTGTGGTAACAGTTCAGCCTCCACGTGGCGGCCTGCTCGACGAAGACGAAGAAGACGAAGCAGCTGACGAAGAAGCCGGCGACGAGTGACCCCCGCCTGTTATGAGCACTGACACGCTCAAGTTGATTGTGGGCCTGGGTAATCCGGGCCCGCAATATCGCAACAACCGTCACAATGTCGGCGTCTGGTTTTTGCAGGCAATCTGCCAGCAATATCAGGGCGAACTGCGCCCCGAAGCACGCTTTCATGGCGATACAGCTCGCGTCACCATCGACGGGCATGACATCCGCCTGCTTTTCCCCACCACGTTCATGAACCGCAGCGGTCTGTCGGTATCGGCGCTGTGCCATTACTTTGACATCGCGCCGGCGCAGATGCTGGTCGCCTATGACGAAATCGACTTCCCGGTCGGCACCACACGGCTGAAGTCAGGTGGCGGCCATGGTGGCCACAATGGCATGCGAGATATCATCAGCGCTTTGGGTGGCGAGCGGGATTTTTATCGCCTGCGCATCGGCGTCGGGCACCCGGGCGACAAGAACAAAGTCGCCAATTATGTGCTCAGCGATCCGGGCAAGGACGACACCATTTCCATTGAGCACGATATCGACCAGGCCTTGCGCGTGCTGCCGGTAGCAGCCGGTGGCAAGTGGAACCAGGCCATGCTTGAGCTGCACAGCCAGGACAAGCCGTCCGGCGACTAACACTACTTACAACACGCTAACGCAATTTACAGGACATACACACATGGGTTTCAAATGCGGCATTGTTGGCCTGCCTAACGTCGGCAAATCCACGCTGTTCAACGCCTTGACCAAGGCAGGCATCGCGGCAGAGAATTTTCCGTTCTGCACCATTGAACCGAACTCCGGTATCGTGCCCATGCCCGACCCTCGCCTTGATGTGTTGTCTGACATCGTCAATCCGCAGAAGACCATCCCTACCAGCATGGAATTTGTTGATATCGCCGGACTGGTCGCTGGCGCCTCCAAAGGCGAAGGTCTGGGTAACAAGTTCCTGGCCAATATTCGGGAAACCGATGCCATCGCCCATGTCGTGCGCTGTTTTGAAGACAGCAATATCGTGCACGTGGCTGATGCCATCAACCCGGAAGCCGATATCGAAACCATCAACACGGAACTGGCACTGGCAGATCTGGAAAGCGTGGAAAAAGGCATCCAACGCCTGACCCGTATCGCCAAGGGCGGCGACAAGGATGCGGTACGCCAGATTGCCCTGTTTGAACGTGTGCGCGAGCATCTGGACACTGCCAGGCCGGTGCGCACCATGGGCCTGGACAAGGACGAGCTGGCGGATGTTTACGGCCTGCACCTGCTGACCGTGAAACCGACCATGTACATCGCCAATGTCGATGAAAACGGCTTCGAAGATAATCCCCTGCTGGATCGGGTCGCCGCGGTCGCCAAGGCCGAAGGTGCGGTGCTGGTGCCGATCTGCAACAAACTCGAGTCAGAGATTGCAGAACTGGCTGACGACGAAAAACTGGAATTCCTGCAGGATCTGGGCATGGAAGAACCCGGCCTGGACCGCGTCATTCGCGCCGGTTATCAGTTGCTTGGTCTGCAGACTTACTTCACTGCCGGCGTCAAGGAAGTGCGCGCCTGGACCATCAAGGCCGGATCCACAGCGCCGCGCGCCGCGGCTGCCATTCACACCGACTTTGAACGCGGGTTTATCCGCGCAGAAGTGATTGGCTACGATGATTTTGTTGCCGGTAAAGGTGAACAGGGGGCCAAGGATGCGGGTAAATGGCGGCTGGAAGGCAAGGAATACATTGTCCACGATGGTGATATAATTCACTTCCGTTTTAACGTATAAGCGCGCGTTTCAGGTCTTGACAACAAGTCCTGAAATAGACAGAATGCGCATCCTCGCAATGGCTATGTAGCTCAGCTGGTTAGAGCACAGCATTCATAATGCTGGGGTCAGTGGTTCAAGTCCACTCATAGCTACCATATCAGGACACTTGCTCAGCGTTCATGGCTCAGCTTCAATAAGTGTCGCTAAATGCCCCGACGTTCACGCGCCGGGGCATTTTTTTAGAATCGCCGCGCAATTTTCCGTATACTTGCTGTCTTATTCAACGCCCAGACGCCATACAGGTACCCGGATTCATGAGCGACAGCCCTTCTGCCAACACCCCGCCTCCTGCTGACAAACCGGCCAAACCTCGCGGCGGTTTTCTTGGCAACCTAGCCTTTAATATTCTAATCCCGGTCATCATTCTCAGCCGGTTCAGCGGCGACGACAGCCTCGGTCCGACCTGGGGTATTGTGATCGCATTGGTCTTTCCGGTCGGTTATGGTCTGTGGGACTTGCGTGAATCCGGTAAAATAAATCCGTTCTCGGTGCTGGGCGTGGTCAGTGTTTTCCTGACCGGTGGCATCAGTCTGCTGGAGCTGGATCCGCAGTACATTGCCATCAAGGAAGCCGCCATTCCAGCCATAATCGGTCTGGCCGTGCTGATCAGCCAGCGCACGCGATTTCCATTGGTAAAAACGCTGATTCTCAATGCTCAGATGATACGGGTGGAAGCGCTGTACTCGGCGCTGGCGGCCAAAGGCAATACGGCAGTGTTCGAGCGGCGTCTGTCACAGGCTTCACTGATTATCGCGGGTTCATTCGCGCTGTCATCAGCGCTCAACTACATTCTGGCGCGCATCATTCTGGTCAGTCCACCCGGCACCACCGAGTTTAACGCAGAGCTTGGCCGCATGACGGCGCTAAGTTACCCCGTTATCGCCCTGCCAAGTATGGTGGTGCTATTGATTGCAATCTGGTTTGTGTTCTCGCAGATCAAACGCCTGACCGGCGAAAGTCTGGAGCATTTCCTGGTAGATCAAAGCGGGGGTTGAAACGCGAGGCTGTGCTTCAGGGCGCGGCGCTCGCTTCCGTTTCCATGGGAAACACCACCAGGTGGTCCATCTCTACGCGTATACCAATCTGCATACCTTTGGCATGAACATGATGGCTCGGCACCAGGGTCTGGATACGGGCGCCGCTGTCCAGCGCCAGGGTGTACATGAACTCGGCACCACGGAAGGCTTTTTCCAGAACCCTGGCGGTGGCAGGGCTGTCATCATCATGAATGACATCATCGGGCCGGATCAGCACTGATACCAGCGCGCCGATCTCATGACCCAGACTCTGATCCGAATGCAGGACCCCAAGCTCAGTGCTCACCGACACATCGTCGACAACAGTGCCCGGCAGGAAAACGCCTTCCCCGACAAAATCCGCTACGTAAGCTGTCGCCGGCTCATGGTAGAGCGCAAAGGCTGAGCTCCATTGCAACAATTGACCAGCTTTCATCACGCCGATCTCATCGGCCATGGCAAAGGCTTCCAGCTGGTTATGACTGACCAGTATTGTGGTAATGCCATCCTGCTTGAGCACCGCACGAATTTCGCGGGCAATGTCTTCACGCAGCTCCACGTCGAGGCTGGCAAAAGGCTCATCAAGCAGCAGAATGCGCGGCTTGGGCGCCATCGCCCGGGCAATGGCCACCCGTTGTTGCTGGCCACCGGACAAACGATGCGGAAAGGCCTGCAACAGTTCACCGATGCGCAGCATATCCGCCAGCGCATCAATGCGCCGCTCACGTTCGGTGGCACTGACGTGCTTCAAACCAAAGGCAATGTTTTCTTTTACGCTCAGGTGCGGGAACAGGGCATAGTCCTGAAATACCATGCCGACCTGACGTTTTTCCACTGGCACGCGGAAACCGGGTTCACTGACCAGATGACCGGCCACACTGAGACGACCGCTGGTGACTGCCTCGAAGCCGGCAATGGCACGCAGCAAGGTGGTTTTGCCGCAACCACTGGGGCCCAGCAGACAGCCGATGTCACCTTCGTTCAGCTGCAGATCAATGTGTTGTACGATGGGCGTTTTTTCCAGCGCCACCGAAACATTGTTTAATTCAAGTGCGTGCGTCATGACCGGGCCTGGATGCAGAAATCGATAAGCTGATGATGATAACAGGAATAATACCGGCCAGAACAATCATCAGCGCCGAGGCAGCTGCCTCTGTCAACCGCTCCTGATTGGCCAGCTCATAGGTGCGAATGGCCAGCGTATTAAAGTTGAACGGCCTCAGTATCAAGGTGGCAGGTAGCTCTTTTAGTACGTCAACAAAAACCAACAGGCTGGCGGTCAACAGACTGCCGCGCAGCATGGGAATATGGATACGACGCAGGATCTGCCAGGACCCCATGCCCATGGAGCGACCGGCATCGTCCATGCTGGGTCGGATCTTGCCCAGACCGGCATCAACGGTATTCATGGCCACCGGCAGAAAGCGCACGATATAGGCAAATACCACGGCCACCAGCGTACCGCTGAAAATGAGGCCCGTGGACACACCAAACTGCTGTTGCATCCAGGCGTCAATCGAGTTGTCCACCCAGGCGAACGGTATCAGTACCCCAACGGCGATAACGGTGCCCGGTATGGCATAACCCAGGCTGAGCACGCGCACGCTGCTGCGCATCAGCAGATTCGGCTGCAAGCGCTTGGCATAACTGATAAACAGGCCCAATACCAGCGCGATCACAGCCGCCGTCAGGGCCAGGCGAAGACTGTTGAACAGCAACTCACTGAAGGCACTGAAATCGACCAGATGGCGTGTGTCCCAGGCCCAGTAGGCAAGCTGCAGAAACGGAACCAGAAAGCCCAGAACCACCGGTGCCGCGCAAAAAATCAGCGCCAGCCACTTGCGCAAACCCTGCAGTCGGATCTGGGGCAAACGGGAATACTTGGTACTGGTATGGTGATAACGTGCCCTGCTTCGTGACCAGTGCTCGGTCAGCACCAGCGCCAGTATGAACAGCATCAGCACGGCTGAAAGCTGCGCCGCAGCAGTACTGCTGCCCATGCCAAACCAGGTACGGAAAATACCGGTGGTGAACGTTGATATGCCGAAGTACTGGACAGTGCCGTAGTCGGCCAGGGTTTCCATCAGCACCAGGGCCAGTCCGGCGATGATCGCCGGGCGCGCCAGCGGCACGGCCACCCGACTGAAAGCGCGCCAGGGCCCGGCACCGAGCGTGCGCGACACTTCCAGAACACAGACAGACTGTTCCAGAAACGCCATGCGCGACAGCAGGTAGACATAGGGATACAACACCAGCGACAGCATGGTGATGGCGCCACCCAGGGAACGGATCTGGGGAAACCAGTAGTCCCCAAAACGCAGATCAAAGGTGTCGCGGATAAAGCCCTGCACCGGGCCGGTCACATCAAGCATGCCCGTATAGGTATAGGCGATGATGTAGGCCGGCATCGCCAAAGGCAACACCAGGGCCCATTCCAGCAAACGACTGCCCGGAAAACGGTTCATGGTGACCAGCCAGGCAGGTGCCACACCCAAGACCAGCACCAGCAATCCCACACCGGTCATCAGCATCAGGGACTGTGCGATGTAATCCCACAACAGTGTGTCTGCCAGATGAGCCCAGACGCCATCGCTGGCGGAACCAATCGAGGAGAACACCGTTAATACCGGAACGCTCAGCAATAAACAAAGGGCAATAATCGCAATTATTGCCCCGTGTTTTATCATGGCGGTTTTAAGCGTAAACGATCCGGTCAAAGCGTTGCCATACCCTGCATTATCTCCAGCCGGCTCTGTCCATCACACGCACGGCTTCAGTATTATGGATACCGAGTTGATCCAGCGCAACAGGATCTGCCTTGAACTCGCCCCAGGATTCGAGTGTATCGCTGACCGGAATGTCGGGGCGGATAGGATACTCATTATTGGTTTCGGCGTACCAGATCTGCGCTTCATCACTCACCATATACTCCAGCAACTGAATCGCTTCCGCCCGGTTGGGTGCATGTTCGCTGACACCGGCACCGCTGACATTGATGTGAGCGCCACGGCCATCCTGGTTGGGCCAGAATACCGCCACCGCCTGCGCCTGCTCCTGCTGGTCAGCAGAAGTGGCATTGAGCATGCCAGCAAGGTAGTAGGTGTTGACCACGGCAAGCTCGCACTGACCAATGGCAACGGCGGCGATCTGATCCCGGTCGCCACCCTGCGGGTTACGCGCCATGTTGGCGACCAGGCCGCGAGCCCACTCTTCAGTGGCTTCTGCGCCGTGGTGACTGACCAGCGAAGCGGTCAATGACTGGTTGTAGATGTTGGATGATGAACGGATGCAGATTTTGCCAGCCCATTTCGGATCAGCAAGATCTTCGTAGGTCGACAGCTCGGCCGGATCTACGCGCTCCTTGTCATAAACAATAACGCGTGAGCGCAGTGATACGCTGAACCAGTGACCTTCGGCGTCACGATACTGTTCAGGAACCAGGGACGTAAGCACGTCGGACTCGACCGGTTGCAACAGGCCCATTTCCTCAGCCCGGTGCAAACGACCGACATCGACCGTCAGCAGAACGTCAGCAGGCGAATTGGCGCCTTCGAGATCCATACGGGTGATGAGCTCATCGGCGCCACCGGTAATCAGATTGACAGTGATACCGGTCTGTTCCGAGAAACGATCCAGGATAGGCTTGATCAGGTTCTCCTCTCGGGCGGAGTACACATTCACCTCAGCGGCACTGAGTATGCCGGCTGCCAGCAAGCTCAGTGTCGCAACAGAGGACAAGCAAACCTTTTTAAAAGATCGTGTTTCGCTACCACGACGTTGCGAACCAAACAGCATATCAACCTCCCGAAACAGAATTATCTTAAATTCGGGATAATGATAATTGCTCTCATTTCGATTTGCAATTTATATCTTCGTTGACCGACACCGTATTTGCTCTGTGTTGACTATTGCGCAGCAGCGGCGTCGGCCTCTTGCCGCCTTTCACCGGCCAGAATGCCGGGCAGACCATAATTACCTTCGTGACAGGCGTATTCATACATGCGCGAGTCAGTGGTATTGAAGCTCATCTCGCCACGCCAGACCTGGGTATAGTAGACAGGATCGTCGACCTCGAATTCATACAGAATCTGGTCGTCGGAGTAGCGGGTAAAGCGCTCAATGACCCGCCCCTCATCAGACAGATTGACCTGCCCGCTGCCCGCCTGCTGCGGGTGCAGATTTCGCGTTTCCACCACCAGCGTGTCACCCTCCCACCAGCCGATTGCGTCACCCAGCCACTGCTGCAGCTCCGGTGGTCGATGCTCACCATTGATGGGAATGATGCGGGCGTCCTGATTCATTTCCACCAGAATCATCAGGTAGTCGTCAGTCTGCACAAACCGGTAATGATTGTTGTACAGCACATTAAGCATGGGAGGCCCGCCGGTGCCGCCAAAACCGATCAGGCAGCGCTCACCCAGTGAGCGCCCTTCGGGGCCATCATTGCTGCTGAAATGCTCCCGAAACTCACGACGCAACTGCTGCCCTTCTTCGGAGTAGGGAATGCGGCCATTTTCCGGCTCGGTAATCCAGGCGGTACGATGTTCGCCCCGGACCACACCAAAGCTGTTGCCCGGATCAATCCAGAACGCATTGTAACCACGCCCCATGCCAAGGTCAGAGCCATCGAGCAATTCACCGGCCTCCAGATTGTCATCGGTCGCCTGCCTGACATTCTGCGGGTGCGCTGCCGTGACAGCAGCCACTTCATCGGCATCGAGTACCAATTTGTCATAGCGCTCACTGCGCTGCAACGTGGTGATTGAGGCATTGGTCCACAGGCCCTGAAAATCAGGCTTGCCCGAAGGCGTGCGTGGTGGCTCATAGACTGCTTCGGCTGCCATAGCAGGCACTGCCAGCAACATGGCTGCCAGCCCCAGCGCTGAAATCACCAGCCGCGGGCCTGGCGACGTCGGGCGTGCAGAAAAACAGCCGCCGCATGTGGATACGGTAAAAAGACTCATGGTCCCGATTCCCCTTTATGATGTCATTATTGTGCAAGGAACATGCTGCAAACTAAACCACCTGTGAGCAGGAATCAAGAACTGTTAGCGCAATGCGCCATGCCCCCGGCTATCGCCAAAAGGCGCCACAGACGCGGCGAATCGTCGCAGTTCAGCGCCAAAGCGCGTGTTGATATGCGATACTGAACGGGCTTATCATGCAACTCCACATCATTATCGGCCCGCGTCGGACCTGACAACCTCGACTGCTGCTGCGCCGACGCACGGGAATCCGTATGACACTGATTAAACAAATCAAATCCTGCCTGCTGCTGGGCGCAGCGCTACTGACTGCCTGCGGTGAGACCGCGGTTGATGCACCCGTGGCCGAGAGTGCCCCGACGTACAATCTGACGCTGAACATGACCGAATTCATGGCCCATGTACTGGAGCCTACAGCTGATGGCCTGTGGCGTTCGGCGGGCTGGGTACTGGACGAGGTGGATGGTTACTATGAACTCTACCCCACCGATGATGAAGGCTGGCAACGCGTTGAAAATCACGCGGCGATGATCGTTGAAGCCGGCAATGCCCTGATGTTACCCGGACGCGCGATGCCGCAGGCCGAGTGGGCCACCTACTCCCAGGCCATGAGTACTGTCGGACTCACTGCCATGCAGGCCGCACGCGATCAGGATAAAGAAGCGATATTCCAGGCCGGCGCGCAGCTGTACAGTGTCTGCACAGCCTGCCACCAGGCCTTTAATCCGGAAATACTGTCGCGTTTCGCCCCGGGCAGCCTGGCCGACTGATGTACCTGGCAAACCTTATCAAACCCGCCTTGCTGCTGTTGACAGCGTTGCTGACAACAGCCTTTATGGTGAGCGCACAAGCCCACAATATCGCCGACGGTGACGCCGCCTTTGTGGCTGGCAATGCCGGCGCCGCCGTGTTCCCGTTTATCTACCTGGGCGCCAAACACATGGTCACCGGCTACGACCATCTGCTGTTTCTGGCCGGGGTTGTATTCTTTCTGTCACGTCCGGGCCAGATAGTTCAGTACGTCACCCTGTTTGCCGTTGGCCACAGCATTACCCTGATCTTCGGGGTGCTGGCCGACATTCATGCCAATGCTTACCTGATAGATGCCGTCATTGCGCTGTCAGTGGTGTACAAGGCGCTGGAAAACATGGGCGCACTGGACCGGCTGGGCCGCTGGCATCCGGATACGCGCCTGGCCGTCCTGGTGTTCGGTCTGTTCCACGGTTTTGGCCTGGCGACCAGCTTGCAGGAACTTGAACTGCATCCCGATGGCCTTGTTATCAACCTCATCAGTTTTAACGTCGGCGTCGAGATCGGGCAGATAATCGGGTTGTCCCTGATCGTTGCTGTCTTTACCGTCTGGCGCAAGTCCCCCACATTCGACAACACAGCGTTTATCAGCAATGCAGCACTGATGAGTGCAGGCTTCATGCTGTTGATATATCAATTGACCGCCTGGCAACTCGCAGGCTGAACGCTGAAACAACTCTCCGGGAGAAACCTCGTCATGGAACAAAACAAAACCAACCGCAATCTGGCCGTGGCCATCAGCGCCGCCTTTGTTGCCGCCATCGCCCTCTTTGTCGCCGTCATATTGCCCGCCGAGTTTGGCAGAGATCCACTGGGTACCGGTCGTCTGCTCGGCCTCAGCGGCGTGTCTGAAACAACGGCCGACGCTTTGCAAACCCAATTCGAGTTCCACAAGACTGACGAGGTCGAATTTATTCTGGAGCCCTTCCAGTCACTGGAATATAAATACCTGATGGATCAGGGCAACGGCCTTGTCTTCAGCTGGCACGCCGATAGCGAGCTGTATTTTGACCTGCATGCAGAAAATATTACCGTAGAGGACTACGAAGAAAGTTACGCGGAAGGTGATTCCAGCCAGGATATGGGCGTTTACGAGGCTGCATTTAACGGCATGCATGGCTGGTTCTGGGAGAACCGCGGGTTCGACACCGTCACCCTGCGTCTGCAGACCTCAGGCTTCTATGTACATGCCACCGAATATCGGGGCGGCGGCAGCACCGACCGTTCACCGGAACCGGTATTCGCTGACTGAGCCGCCTCAGCGAGTGGCGTTGTGACAGCTTTCACACGACTCGTACAAGGCGCCATTAAGATCCATCAATGCATCCATATCCCTGGCCTTGGCGGCGCCCCACGCCGCCACGGCGGCATTGCGCATGAGCAACGTATCCCGTAACCACTGATCCGAGTCCTGTGCGTAACCCGGCACCAGCAACAGATTGGCTGACTCTGCCAGCATCAGGGTCTTGTTTTCCATCTCAAGCCACGCGGCGTCATCTTCGGGTGGGAAGCGCGACACATAAAACACGGCGTCCGATGTGGGCTGGATGATCCTTGTCATCAGCTCCGACATGCTTGCCGTTGCCTGCAGTGATGATTCGGCCGCCAAAACGCCGACCGACAGTGCCAACAGAATCACACTGGACATCAATTTGACTCTCATAACGCACCTGCCAACTGGAATCGATATGGCAGAAGATAACACAAACAAAAAAGCACCTGTTTGATCAATCTCAAACAGGTGCTTTCTGGTTTGGCATTTCCCGCCGGATTACCGGCCGGGAATCAGCGCAGCTTGTTACTGGCCTGGATCAGCACCATCTTCCGGTGCACCGATGCCTGAAGAGCCCATGAACAGTTTGCGGCCATCCGGGAACGTGATGTCACGTCCGTTGGCACGACATGCTGGTGAGCACAGACGGTCTTTACTCTGGTAACCGGTTACCACGATTTCCGTGCCGATTTCCAGTGAACGACGGTTGATGCCACGACGCAGCAGCGTATTGGGTGTACCACCCTCAGCCATCCAGACCTGCTCGCTACCATCATCGTTAGTGTGGTTCAGGTGGATCCAGGAATGGGGATTAATCCACTCCACTCGTGTAATCGGACCACGCAGCGCTACCGGCAGATTGGCATCGAATTCGGCAGAGAACGCGTGATGCGCGGTTGCCGGCGTTTTAACGCCCATGGCAGCAATACCACCAACCACTGCTACAGCAGCTACAAGCAGTTTCATTTTCATATTAATCACCCCTATTCATTTAGCTAAGCTAGGTAAAATGGTACATCTCCCGGCACTCCAAATCCAGTCCCTGTCGGATCTGCCTGGCGTCTGTCACCGGTCTTTTGTCTCATTATGCGGTGTCAGGCCTTAACGCTGCCTGAACCGTTTGCTTGTGCCGTCCTCAGAACGGCATAACCATATCTTCCAGCGGCTCGCCTTTTCGGAAGCGGCCGAACAGCAACTCTTCCACAAACTCCACACACTTAAACTGGGGGAGCTCGAAGTTCTCTTCAAGTCTGCGGTACAACGGCATACTGATGGTCCACGGCTCGGTGTAAAGCTGCGGATCTTCGATCGTCGCCTCGTACTGCACGGTATTCTCATTCACCATGGTGTAGCGCTCGGTGACAGTGGACTCCCAGGACCGGTAGTTACCCGCCCGGTCATACCAGGTCTGATCGATCAGGCCTGACACTTCCACCACGAATGTGTCTCCTTCCCAATAGCCATACGACTGGCCCATCCAGGAATCAATCGGCGCCTCGCCCGGATCTTCCAGGTAGACATTGCGCACAGCACCGGCAAACGAGTAGGCAATGAAGAATGCACTGTCACTCTGGAATATCTGGAATGGATGCGGCAGATACGTCGCGCGCGGCACACCCGGCATGAAGCACTTGATTTCAGGGTCACGCGCCAGCCAGTTTTCGCGATTCTCATCGCGCTGTGCCAGTGCCTCTGGCTTGTAGGGGATGTAGCCATCATTGGTGGTAATGACGCCCTGACTGGCCGGTACCGCACCAATTGCGCCCATGGCAACCACTTCCGGCGCCGGCACCGGGACAAAGTCACCCGGTACCATGGAGAACGCAGACTTGGGTGCCGCCGGCTCAAGATTGTTGTTGGCGTTGCTCAGAACCTGCCAAATGCCATTAAAATCCGGCTTGCCGTCCGGCATGCGCGGAATAGATGACATGGCCGTGGAGCCCTGAGCTTCAGCGGCAGGTGTCATTTGAGTGGAAGTTTGTGTGTCGCCAGGTGAACAGGCCATAAAGCCCAGAGCGACTGCAGCGGATAATAATTGTAATTTTTTGAACCCGTTTAGCATATTGTTATACACCTCCCCTTGTGATCGATCGATATAACCATTTCGGTTTTTGGCTGTCAAGCGCAAAAAACCAAGCCCCCATCGCTAGCGCGGCGGGTCGGGCCGATCGGCATGATTGCCGTTGACACGAAACCAGCCGGCGATACTGTAGCGATCGCGGGCGGCCGGCAGCACTTCGTGTGGCACCTCGGTACTCAGGAATACCACTACCGTGCCGTAGGCCGGTAAAACCTTGTGCACTATCTGTTTGCCCGCCTCGTCATAGATCGCCAGTTCACCGCCATCGGCAAGCTGCCAGCCCGGATTAAGATAGGTCACCAGCGACAACACCCGGCGCGCACCACGCTCAGTCCCGTCAGGCCGGAATGCGTCGACATGCTTTTTGTAGAAATCGCCGGGCTGGTAGTGAGCAAAATGCGACTCAAAAGAAAACAGCCCCAGAAACAGTTGCCGGTTGAGAAAGGTCTGCAATCGACCGCTCCAGGCTAACCACTGCTGTTCCGCCTCAGCACTGCCGTCGATCCAGCGTATCCGGTCGCGGCGCACGAAGGGGTTGTGCACATGATCATTGCTGCGCCCGACGCCGGCCGGGGCAAACCGGTTACTGTCAGCCTCGCGGACGTGCTCAAACAGTTGTCCCGCCAGGGCCGGCGGCAATGCATCGGGCACCACACACCAGCTCTTTGCCTGCAATCCGTCGGCAATTTGCTGAAAGGCGGAGAGCTCGTGACCGGAGCCGTCGTCGGTTGGCAAGCTGGTGAGCGCGCCCAATCAGAACTCTTCCTGGCTGTTTTTCATGATCTGGTCCAGATAGGTACTGGTACGGGTCAGCTCGTAGCGCCTGAACTTGATACGCGGGTGCAGCTCGCGCATCTTCGAGCTGAGCAGCCCGTGTGCAGAATGCAGTTGCGCGTCGGTGATAATGCCGTTGATGTCACATTCGCGCGCCAGCTTTAACAGCCGGTCGAAGTTGACGATGAAATTTTCAGTATGCGTTGTGCGGATCTGGGTGCCGTAAAACAGGGGCAGCATATTTTCGCTACGCCCCGACAGAATCAGAAAACGGCGTGAAAATATCTCGAAATCGCCGGTGGCAAATTGATGCCACATTTCCATGAACTGGGCGTCCGTAATGCTGGCATCACCTGCCGGTCCCTTGGCGGACTGCAGCAACAGACCACTGATACCGCCAAGCTGACGACGGGTGTTGTCAGCGATCTTGAAAAAGGTTTCCTGCCTGGCATTGCGTTCATTGGCCGCCAGCGCCTCGGCTTGCCGCGCCGACACCACGTTGCTGTGGTACAACTCACGGTTATTCTGCGCCAGCACGGTTTGCTGGATAAACAGGCCGATCACCAACCACAGAAATGCCAACGGAGCGAAGGCTCCTTCCAGAAAATTGCCCATTTCATCAATCGGCAAATCGCCAAAATTGCTCCAGCCAACATTCAACGAAATATACAGCATACCCAACAGCAACCAGACCAACGTAACCGCCAGCCCGAACAGGATACGCCAGTCACTGCCATCGAATCCGGTGCGGTTGGCAGGGCTGTCCGGCAGGTCGGTTGCTCTCTGCGCCGGCACCTCTACGAGGCCGGTGGTTTTTGTTTTGGTTTTTGTTTTGGTATCTGACATGCAAGCACCCCGGTAAGGGCGGCAGAATACTGCGCCCCCGGGCTGCGGTCAATACGCGCGGACACCGCGCACGGCTAGATCCCGGGTCAACAACTCGTCCAGCTTGCGCTTGATGGCAAGATTGGCATCACGTTGCCCCTGCTGACGATGCTGCGCGGCGTAGGCAGCCACGCTGGTCTGCAGAGCGGGCAGCTGGCCAAAGAAACGCGTCAGTGTCGCCCGGTCGGTCTTGTGCGCGTTAATGCCAAACCCCAGCTCTTCCAGACAGATCGCATTAAGTTGCTGTTCAAACTGCCCCGCCATGGGCATCGCAAGATAGGGCTTGCCCAGGTGAATCGCCTCACTGATCAACGTGAAACCTGCTGTCGCCAGCACTGACTGACAACTCTCCAGATCACGCAGGAAACCGTCAGTGCTGAAGGGCCGGAAACGCAGATTGCCATCAACGTCCTCCCGGTTACAGCCGTAAACGACAAACTGCTGATCGGGGAATGATTTCAGGATATCCAGTAAGTGCTCAAAATGACTGGTGACATACACCAGGTGATGGTTACCGCTACGGGGCTTGCAGTCCAGCACCTCACGCCGCAGAATCGGCGGAAACAGGAAGATGCGATCATTCTTGCGCTCTCCGTAGTAGTACGTGGTTGCCAAAGCGGCTGTTGGTGACGGCACCAACAGGCGAATCAGCAGCACCGTTATCCAGCGCGACACCATCAATCGTGCCGGTGAGCGGAATTTCATGTAGCGCATGCGATGCTGATTATCCAGACTGATCAACGGCAACCGGTACCACCACGCCAGCCACGCCGTGGTTGGCTCGAAGTCGGTGATCACGTAATCGGGCTGAAATGCCCGGACCAGCTTTATCAGCGCCTTCAGCCGCCGCAGCGCCCTGTCGCCACGGCGCAGGTTGTGCCACAGCGTTTTCAGCGGCCTGACGCGGTTGTTTTCGCAGACAATATGCAGGCCTTCGATTTCGATGGCATCGAATTCGGTGCTCATATTGCGGTAACCACGATCGTAGCTGACGATCCTGACCTCGTGCCCGCATGACAGCAGATGCCGTGTCATTTCCGTAGCCCGTGAGGAATGGCCGGAACCTTCGCCTGAAACCCCGTACAATATTCGGCTCATCAATCGCCCCTCCGCGTCAGTCAGTCACGTGCACTGGTTACCCGTTTTCGCTGGCGCCAAGTATATGGAAAGATTGTGACAATCCCGTTATGGCACACGTCAGCGTTTCCCCGGGCACATTGATTGCCATCAGCGCACAGACCACGGATAATTCACCTCCCGAATAAAGGATGCAGTCATGGCCACCCGTAAAACCGCAAAAACCGACGCAGAACAGGCAACGCCCGGCTTCGAAGAGTCGCTGGAGCAACTGGAGACGCTGGTCAGCGACATGGAAGATGGCAATCTGAGCCTGGAGGAAGCCCTCTCCGCCTTTGAAACCGGTATCAAACTGACCCGGCAGTGTCAGCAGGCGCTGCAGGCGGCCGAGCTCAAGGTGCAGATACTGAGCAACCCGGACGGTGAGCCCGCACCGATGGCGCTGGATGACAGTGCCCGCGGCGAGGCAGAGCCATGAGTCAGCTTTCGCAAACCGACCTGCCTGGCTTCCTGCAGGACTGTCAGCAACGTTGCGCGGAGCATATGGCGTCATACCTGAACAGGCTACCGGATATGCCGATGCGCCTGACCGAAGCCATGCGCTACAGCACGCTGCTGGGAGGCAAACGCATTCGCCCGGCACTGGTTTATGCCAGTGCCGACGCCCTGAGTGACACCAGAGCCGGCGGCACCGACGTGGCCGCCTGTGCGGTTGAATTCATCCATTGCTACTCACTGGTGCATGACGACCTGCCCGCCATGGACAATGATGATCTGCGCCGGGGTAAACCCACGCTGCACCGCGCGTTTGACGAAGCCACCGCGATCCTCGCTGGCGACGCCCTGCAGGCACTGGCGTTCCAGGTAATCGGCGAGAACGAGCAGATCACCGCGGCCTTGCGCCTGCGTATGCTGACCGTGCTGGCGCAGTCGGCTGGCTGTCAGGGCATGATTGCCGGCCAGGGCATTGATCTGGCGGCCGTGGGCAAATCCCTGAGCGTCAATGAGCTGGAAACCATGCATCGGCTGAAAACCGGCGCTCTGATCAGCGCCAGCGTTGAACTGGGCGCGTTAAGTGCAGGCTGCACCGAACCCCGGACACTGGCGTCATTGCGCCACTATGCCCGCTGTATCGGACTCGCCTTCCAGGTTCAGGACGATATTCTGGACGTGACAAGCGATACCGCCACCCTGGGCAAAACTCAGGGCGCTGACCACGCCCGCAACAAACCCACCTATGTCAGCCTGCTGGGACTTGATGGCGCACGCAGCAAAGCTGACGCGCTGGTGACGGAAGCCATTTCGGCGTTGTCTGCTATGGGCAACCGGGCAGGCACGCTGGAAGCCATTGCCCGGTACATTACGTCGCGGCAACACTGATAAACGGCGCGCCGGTATCACTGAATTTAGGGTTTGACGATGACACTGCTGTGGATTAACGTAACTGACTGCCCGGGACGACTAATGGAACGCATAGGCTATTTATCCGGTTTTGGCTATTTATCCGGTTTCGCCAATTTATCCCGCTCGCCAATTCATCACCGGCACCGCTGCCCTCCCGGGGTACAGACATACAAGTTCAGGCCTAACACCCATGCTTAATGAAATCCCGCTCAGCCGCCCGCAAACACCTTTGCTGGATCAGGTAAACACGCCGGCCGAGTTAAAACAGATGGATCCGGAACAGTTCGTGGATCTGGCGCGCGAGCTACGTCAGTTCCTGCTTTATTCTGTCGGTCAGACCGGAGGCCACTTCGGCGCCGGCCTTGGCGTTGTTGAGTTGACCATCGCGCTGCATTACGTTTTCGACACTCCACAAGACAAACTGGTCTGGGATGTCGGGCACCAGAGTTACCCGCACAAGATCCTGACCGGCCGTCGCGAACAGATGTTAACCATGCGTCAGCCCGGCGGGCTGGCGGCTTTCCCCTGCCGCAGCGAAAGCCAATACGACAGCTTTGGCGTCGGGCATTCCAGCACGTCGATCAGCGCAGCACTGGGCATGATGGTCGCCGCCCGCCAACAGGCACAGGACCGTCATGTCATCGCGGTGATCGGCGACGGCGCCATGACTGCAGGCATGGCCTTTGAAGCACTCAACCATGCCGGTGAACTGGATGACAACGTGCTGGTCATTCTCAACGACAACAATATGTCCATCTCCAAAAACGTAGGTGGGTTGTCGAGCTATTTCGCGCGTATGTGGGCCAGCAGGCCCTACAACTTTATTCGCGCCGGCAGCAAGAAAGTACTGTCTCATATTCCACCGGCGCTGAAAGCGGCCCATCGCGCCGAAGAATACATGAAAGGGATGGTGTCACCTGGCACCCTGTTTGAAGAAATCGGCTTCAATTACATTGGCCTGGTTGATGGCCACGACACCGGGCGCCTGATTGAGGTACTGCAAAATATCAAACAACTGCGTGGGCCCCAGTTACTGCACATCGTCACGCAAAAAGGCAAAGGTTACGAAGCATCAGAGAACGACCCGTTTGGCATGCATGCGCTGACCAAAATCGAAGCCAAACCCAAACGACCGCAGGGCTCGCAGCCTGCCAGCCCGACGTATTCGCGTGTTTTTGGCGACTGGCTGACAGACATGGCGGCGCGCGATGACAAGCTTGTCGCCATCACCCCGGCCATGAGCAGTGGCTCCGGCATGGACGGTTTTGCCGAGCAGTACCCGGACCGTTTTTACGATGTCGCCATCGCTGAGCAGCACGCCGTTACGTTTGCGGCCGGCATGGCCTGCGATGGCATGAAACCGGTGGTCGCCATTTATTCCACCTTCCTGCAACGCGCCTATGATCAGTTCATCCACGATGTCGCCTTGCAGAACCTGAATGTGCTGTTCGCCATCGACCGTGCCGGCCTGGTAGGCGAAGACGGACCCACACACGCGGGCAGTTTTGACTTGAGCTTCATGCGCTGCATTCCCAACCTGGTCATCATGGCCCCCAGTGATGAAAACGAGTGTCGCCAGATGTTGTACACCGGCTACCAGCACACCGGTCCGGTGGCCGTGCGTTATCCGCGCGGCAAAGGGCCGGCGGCACGCATCGAACAGGATATGCAGATGTTGCCCGTAGGCAAGGCACAGCTCAAACGCAAAGGGCACACCATTGCCATTCTGGCGTTTGGCAGCATGGTGCAGCCGGCATTGGCGGCAGGCGAAACACTGGATGCGACTGTTGTTGACATGCGCTTTATCAAACCGCTGGACGAGGCGCTGGTTTGCGAGTTGGCAGACAAGCATGCACTGATCGTTACCGTGGAAGAAAACGCGGTCGCGGGCGGTGCCGGCTCGGCTGTCAATGAGCTGCTGCTGCAACGCGACTTTCAGCTGCCGGTGCTCAACCTGGGGCTGCCGGATACGTTTTTGCAGCACGGCCACGTGCCTGACATGCTCGCTGCCGCGGGCCTGAATCACGAGGGCATTGTCAGCGCCAGCAGCGATAAACTGGCACGCTGCAACATACCCGCCCGGGTCCCTCACGCCAGCGCCGAGTGAACCCATCAAAACACTATAAATACAGCATCGGGACACCTTATGGAAACCAGCAGCGAACGTAATGCACGCCACAAGAAGGCGATGCAACGTAAAAAAGAACATGTCGATCAGCGAATCGCCGCAGCCACTGTCGACAAAGGGCTGCTTGTCGTGCTGACGGGCAACGGCAAGGGCAAAAGCTCATCCGCCTTTGGCATGTTGGCGCGCAGTGTCGGCCACGGTTTGCGCTGCGGTGTGGTGCAGTTCATCAAGGGCCAATGGGAGTGTGGCGAGCATTTGCTGTTCAGTGAACATCCGCTGGTGGAATTCCACGTGATGAATACCGGATTCACCTGGGAAACCCAGGACCGCGAAGCCGATATCAGTGCCGCAGTAGCCACCTGGGCACACGCCGAAACACTGCTGAAAAACCCTGACGTCAAGGTCGTACTGCTCGACGAACTGACATATATGCTGACTTATGGCTATCTGGATGCTGACCGTGTCATCAAGGCTTTGGGCGACCGGCCGGCAGATCAGCATGTGATCATTACCGGTCGTAATGCCAACCAGCGCCTGATTGAGCTGGCAGACACCGTCAGCGACGTCACCGATGTCAAACACGCATTCAATGCCGGCGTGCGTGTACAGAAAGGCATCGATTACTGACATGCTCAGGGGGCATGCACGTTGCGCGTCGGTGATGGCGACCATTCTGCTGGCAGTACTGCCGCTGACCGGCACCTCTGACAGCGATCTCGGTGTGTTTGATGATGACGGCACCCGCATCGTGCTGCCGGCGCCGGCCAAACGCATTATCAGTCTGGCGCCATCGATGACTGAACTGTTGTTCAGTCTGGGTGCCGGTGACCAGCTGGTGGGCGTCATGGATTACAGTGACTATCCTCCCGAAGCACTCAGTCTGCCGGTCGTGGGGCGCTATGATTCCCTCGACATGGAACGCATCGTGGCACTGCAACCGGACCTGATCGTGGCATGGCGTAGCGGCAACCCACGCGGTGCACTGAACCGCCTGGCCACGCTGGGTTTCCCGGTTTATGTGGCAGAGCCTGATTCGCTGGCCAGCATCGGTGACCACCTGCAACGCCTGGGCATCCTCACCGGACACGCCGCTGAGGGTGCACAGCTCAACCGGCAGTTCAGCCGACAGATTGAGCAATTACGCGCGGATTTTGGCGACAAAGAACCCGTACGCGTTTTCTATCAGGTGTGGCACAGTCCGATGATCAGTGTCGGCGGAAACGAATTGATCAACGATATGATCAACCTGTGCGGCGGCGGGAATATTTTTGCGGAACTGCCCGTGGGCCCCAAAGTCAATCTGGAAGATGTATTGGCGCGCAACCCGCAGGTCATTATCGCCAGCGGCTCCTCGGCACAAGCGCCAGCCTGGCTGGACGAATGGTTGCGCTGGCCACAGCTGGCGGCTGTTGGCAATCAACACCTGTATGTGATCCCGCCCGATCAGGTACAACGCCACAGTCTGCGGGCGCTGCAGGGCGCGCGTCAGATGTGTGGCCACATCGATCAGGCGCGCCGCTAAGCAGACCGGCAATCTTCAGCCCTTCAGCAGGTGCCCCATTTTACTGACCTTGACCGCCAGATAACTCTCATTGTGACTGTTCAGACCGATCTCGATCGGCACCCGCTCTGATACTGTGATACCTAGCGACACCAGCGCATCAACCTTGTCCGGATTGTTGGTCAACAGTCGTACATCAGTCACGCCAAAGTGTGCCAGCATGAGTTTGCACACTTCGTATTCACGCCCGTCCGCAGCAAACCCCAGTTGCTCATTGGCTTCGACGGTGTCAGCACCCTGATCCTGCAGCGAATACGCTTTGATCTTGTTCAGCAAACCGATGCCGCGCCCTTCCTGGCGCAGATACAGAATCATACCGCAGCCTGCCTCGGCCACTTTCTGCATCGCGTACTGTAACTGGGGCCCGCAATCACAGCGCAGACTGAACAGCGCGTCCCCGGTCAGACATTCGGAATGCACCCGACACAGCACTGAGTCGACGGCAGCAACATCGCCCATGGCCAGCACGATGTGCTCTTTTCCTGTTACCAGGTCCTCAAAACCATGAATGGTAAAATCTCCCCACTCAGTGGGTAGCGTTGCCTGGGCAACAAATTTGACTCTCACCTGTTATAACCTCTCACAGAATCCATAACCTCTCACAGAATCGATACAGCAATGAGCTGTAGACATGCCAGTGCCATCAGGCCGGCAAGCACATCATCAATCATGATACCCAGACCACCTTCTACGTGTTTATCACACCAGGCAATTGGCCAGGGTTTCAGAATATCAAAGACACGAAACAGCAAAAATCCCAACACCAGCCACAGCAAACCGGGTGGTGCCAGAAACATGGTCAGCCACAGGCCGACAAATTCATCCCAAACGATGCCACCATGGTCGTGCACACCAATATCTTCGGCCGTGCGGCCGCACAGCCAAATGCCGACAGCGAACGTAAGCGCCAGGAATAACAGATAAAAAAGCGGCCCCATTGGCGGCAGCAGCAGCCAGATCAGGGCGCCAGCGAGTGTCCCAAACGTACCGGGCGCTTTTGCCGCCGCACCACTGCCCAGCCCGAATGCCAGGAAATGCACCGGATTACGCCACACAGACGCTGGCGTCTTACTCATTACCATTGTCCCCAAAGTGCCGATAGCCACTGAATGGCAGCGGACGCGGATCCCCGTCGCTGCCCCTGAGCATGATACCGGAACTGGCCACCACCTCACCAATACGGGTGAATTTCAGCCCCAGAGCCTGCAGTGCCGCTTGCGCCTGCGCTTCGTGTTGCGGCGGCACCGTGACACACAACTCATAATCGTCACCCCCCCCCAATGCCATGGGCAGTTGCTCAGCGTCCGGCACCAGACGGGCAAAAACATCGGAGACCGGCACCCGGGCGCTCTCTATGATGGCGCCCGGAGTAACATTGGGGCCCGTGCTTGCCTGCAGAATGTGATTCAGGTCGGAGGCCAGGCCATCGGAAATATCAAGCGCCGCCGACGCCAGCCCGCGCAGCGCAATACCGGCCTCAGTGCGGGGCACAGGTTGATAGAACGCTGCCTGCAGCGAGGCCCGGTCGGCGGCGCTCAGTGCAGTCATGTCAAAGCCGGGCTGTTGTGTCAGGTAAGGCACGGCCAGTGCCGCATCGCCCAGGGTTCCGGTCACATAGATGGCATCGCCCACGCTGGCTCCCGCGCGCCGAAGTGCCTGACCTGCCGGCACCAGGCCATGAACCTGAATGGTGATTGCCAGTGGACCGCGCGTGGTATCGCCTCCCAGCAGACTGCACTGATATTGCGCCGCACACGTTGCCAGACCTTCGCTGAAACCCTGCAACCAATGTTCATCCACTGCAGGTAAACTCAGCGCCAGCGTAAACCCCAGTGGCTCCGCACCCATCGCCGCCAGGTCACTGAGGTTGACACGCAGACAGCGTTGGGCCAGCTCGGCAGCATCGGCGCCGGCAGGAAAATGCACGTCCTGATTCAGCGTGTCCATCGACATCGCCAATTGCGTGCCTGCAGGCAACTCCAGCAGCGCACAATCGTCGCCCGGGCCAAGCACAATGCCCGGGCGGGCAAACGTCAACCCGGCCGTGGTGAAATACTGTCTGATCAGCTCAAACTCGGCCAGTGCCACGCTGCTCCAGTACCCTCAACTGTTTGGCGGCCCGGTCCAGTACGCCATTGATGTATTTGTGACCATCGGTGGCACCAAATACTTTTGCCAGTTCAACAGCCTCGTTGATCACAACTTTATAGGGCACATCAATCCGGTGCGCCAGCTCATAGATCCCCAGCCGGAGCAGAGACAATTCTATAGGATCAAGTGACTTTATCTGGCGATCCAGCCAGGGCTGCATCATTTCATCCAGTTCTGCCACGTGCGCGATAACGTCGGGAAATACCTGTTTAAAGAACTCGCGGTCTATTTTGCCCTGATAATAAACCAGAAACTCGGCCAGAATATCGTGCACCGGTGCACGCGCAATCTCCCACTGGTACAGGGCCTGCAATAACATACGACGGGCTTTCTGACGCTCGTTCAGCTTTTTGCTTTTGGCATCGTCACCGCGTTTACTCTGCGGGTCTGCCTCTGGCACCGCCTGGTCCGGCAATGAGCCGCTGACCCCTGGAATCTCTATCACGCGATCAGGCTCCCAGCTTGTTGATGACGCTGACCATTTCAATCGCACCCATGGCCGCTTCCGCGCCCTTGTTACCGGCTTTGGTGCCGGCGCGCTCAATGGCCTGCTCGATGGTATCAACGGTCAGTACGCCAAATGCTACCGGCACACCGGCGTCCAGTCCGACCTGGCTCAGCCCCTTTACACACTCGCCGGCAACGAAATCGAAATGTGGTGTGCCACCACGGATCACAGCGCCCAGCGCAACCACCGCATCATAGGAACCCTTGGCCAGGACATGCTTGGTCAGCAGCGGCAGCTCATAGGCACCCGGTGCCCACACCAGAGTGATCTGGCTGTCTTTCACACCATGGCGGCGCAGCGTATCCACCGCGCCATCAATCAGTTTTTCGACAATAAAGCTGTTGAAGCGCGAGGCGACGATAGCGTACTTGCCTTTGCCCGGCAGAAAATCACCTTCGATTGTGCGGATATTGCTCATGTTCTGATCCCCTGATTAAAAATTCCTGACTGTGCACAACAGCCGGCCATCATGCCGGCACATCGAATTCAACAAACTCCACCACTTCCAGATCGAACCCGGTCAGTGCGTTGTATTTGGCCGGATAACTCAACAGACGCATTTTACCCACCCCCAGATCACGCAGAATCTGCGACCCGGTGCCGATGGTGACATCACTGCCGGCATGACGATGACGACGCGGAATGATTTTCTTGGCCGTCAGCACGCTGTTGATGCTTTCGTTGATATCTTCTTCGTAGTCGTCGCCCGACAACAGCACAGCGACGCCACAACCTTCCGCGGCGATGCGCTCCAGGGCGCGGCTGAATGACCAACTGGTCTGACCCTGCACCACGACATCACATACATCGCGCAAGGTACTGGCAATGTGCACCCGCACCATGACCGCATCGTCCTGGGTAAACTCTCCCATGGTGAACGCCATGTGGGTACCGCCGGAAATGGTATCTTCAAAGGTATGCAAGGTGAATTCACCGTGCTCGGTTTTGATTTTGTTGCTGTCTTTGCGCACCACGGTATGTTCGTTGGCAATACGGTAGTGAATCAGATCCACAATGGTGCCGATCTTCAGGCCATGCTGCTCGGCAAAGACTTCCAGATCGGGCCGCCGCGCCATGGTGCCGTCTTCGTTCATGATCTCGACAATGGCTGCCGCCGGCTCCATACCCGCCAGCCTTGCCAGATCACAGCCAGCCTCGGTGTGACCTGCGCGGCGCAACACTCCGCCGGGTTGCGCCATGATCGGGAATACATGACCGGGCTGTACAATATCGTATGGGCTGGCGTCACGTGCCACCGCAGCCCGTATCGTCACCGCCCGGTCAGCGGCTGAAATGCCCGTCGTGACGCCGGCAGACGCTTCAATCGACACCGTGAAATTGGTGTTATACGGCGTGTTGTTCTTGCTGACCATCAACCCCAGGTCCAGTTGCTCGCAACGCTGCCGGGTCAATGTCAGACACACCAGTCCGCGCGCATTTTTGGCCATGAAATTGATATCTTCTGCCCGTACTTTTTCAGCAGCAATAACCAGATCACCTTCGTTCTCGCGATCCTCGTCATCCATCAGGATAACCATTTTGCCCTGGCGAATGTCTTCCACCAGCTCTTCAATCGTATTGAGTTTCATAATTCTCGCTACTTTGTTTGCACTTTGTGCGTTCAAGACTGTGTGTATGTAAGACTGATCAATTGCCGAAGCCGTGATCGGCCAGAAAAGCTCTGGTCAGCACGGCGGCGCCACCGGTCGCTGTTTCTGCGCTGCCTGTCGCCTGCGCGGCACTGTCACCCAGCACCAGGCGTTCCAGATAACGCGCAATCAGATCCACTTCGATATTGACATGCTGACCTGCGCGATAGGTGTGAATAACGGTGGCCTGCTGCGTGTGCGGGATTATGTTAACACTGAAGCAGGCACCCTCTACAGTGTTCACGGTCAAACTGGTACCGTCGATACAGACCGACCCTTTTTGGGCAACGTACCGCGCCAGCGCGTCGGGCACTCTGAATGTCAGGCGCCAGCTACCGCCGTCGCTGGTCTGGGACAGCAACTCGCCGATGCCGTCCACATGACCGCTGACCAGATGGCCACCCAGCCGGGTCTGAGGTGTCAGCGCTTTTTCCAGGTTTACCTTGGCACCGCTTTTCAGGTACTGGAATGTCGTCAGGCTGATACTCTCATTGGAGACATCGGCGCAAAAACTGTCGCTGTTGAACGCAGTCACTGTCAGGCAACAACCATTGACGGCAATGCTGTCGCCCAGTTGCACATCGCTCATATCCAGCGCCGGGCAGCGGACTTTCAGTCGCCACTCATTGCCACGCAGTTTAAACTCGTCGACGCTGCCAATCGATTCAATAATTCCGGTAAACATATCAGTTTTTCCTGGCTATCTATCCTGGCTATCTATCCTGGCTATTTATCCCGGCTGCCTGTCTACCCGCTTGAGGCGGGCAGTAATGCAACAATCTTCGGCAATCTGACGCACAGCGGTGATCTCCAGCCCGATGTGATCCTGCATGCGGTTGATGCCGGGCAAATGAAACAACGGCAAGGCATCACTGCCCAGAAAACGCGCACCTATGTAAATCACCACTTCATCGACCAGACCTGCCTGCACCATGGCACCGCTGAGCGTAGGACCGGCTTCCAGCATGACTTCATTGCATTCGTAGTCCAGTGCCAGACTTGCCATGGCAGCGCGCAGATCCAGACGCCCGCCCGGTTGTACCGGGATTTCGCGGATATTGGCTCGTGACCCCTGATACCGCGCGCGCTGTTGCCGGTGTGGTTGCCCGGTCAAAAACAGCACTTCACCCGGCAAACTGATCAAGCGCGAATCGGGTGGCGTGCGCAACGACGAATCCAGCACCACCCGCAGTGGCTGGCGATCGCCGATCAGCGCTGCCTGGCTGTCATCCAGTTGGTCCAGCCGCACATTCAGGCTCGGATTATCACTCAGAATCGTGTTGACGCCGGTCAACACCGCGCAACTGCCGGCCCGCATCAACTGCACATCTGCGCGCGCCGCCGCACCGGTAATCCATTTACTTTCGCCGGATGCCATGGCCGTGCGCCCATCCAGACTCATAGCCATTTTACAACGCACCCAGGGCAGGCCCTGCCGCATGCGTTTCAGAAAGCCGCGATTGAGGGCATCGGCTTCCTGCGCCAGTACCGGCCCGCGGACACGAACACCGGCCTCAAGCAAACGCTGCAGTCCCTGACCGGACACTTGCGGATTCGGGTCGCTGCCCGCGTAAACCACTTCCGCCACGCCGGCCTGGATCAACGCCTCCGAACACGGCGGCGTTTTACCCATGTGCGCGCAGGGTTCCAGCGAGACATAGGCCGTGGCACCCCTGGCCTTGTCGCCGGCCTCACGCAGGGCAATGGCCTCAGCGTGGGCTTCGCCCGGCTTCTCGTGAAAACCCTCGCCGACTATCTGGCCGTCACGCACAACCACGCAGCCAACGCGCGGGTTCGGACCCGCGCTCAGCACAGACTGCGCCAGCTCAATGGCGCGCTGCATATATTGCTCTGTCGTCAAGGGCTTAGGTCTCCGATGGTCGGGCTAACCGGAATTTGATGTTGGGCGGCTCGCGGCCAGCCAGGTGCCAGCCGCATCGCTATTCATTAGAAAGCCGGTCGATTTCTGCGCGAAACTCGTTCAGATCCTTGAAGCTACGGTACACCGACGCGAACCGGACAAACGCCACTTCATCAAGCTGACGCAATTCCCGCATGACCTGCTCACCGAGCACCCGGGACGGTACTTCCCGCTCGCCGGTGCCACGCAGGAAATGTTTGATACGATTCACGGCAGACTCCACATCCTCAATACTGACCGGACGTTTTTCCAGCGCTTTCATCAGACCGGAATACAACTTGCGTTCGTCAAAGGACTCCCGGTTGCCGTTTTGCTTGATGATGCGAGGCATCACCAACTCGGCAGTTTCGTAGGTCGTAAAACGCTCCGCACAGGTTATGCATTCACGGCGACGTCGCACCTGGTCGCCTTCAGCGACCAGCCGCGAATCAATCACCTTGGTATCCAGCGCGCCACAAAAGGGACAATGCATGGTCAGGCGTCTCTGTAGCGCTTAATTACGCGCTCTTGTATACGGGAAAGCGGGCGCACAAAGCTTTCACTTTTTCGCGCACCGCGTCGATAACGGCTTCGTTTTCAATATCGTCCAGAATGTCGCACATCCAACCGGTCAGTTCAGCGACTTCTTTCTCGCCAAAACCGCGACGGGTCACCGCCGGTGAGCCAATGCGCAGACCACTGGTAACAAAGGGCGGACGCGGGTCGTTAGGCACCGCATTCTTGTTGACTGTGATGTAGGCGCGGCCCAGGGCAGCATCAGCGTCTTTGCCCGTGATGTCCTGTTTTACCAGACTGAGCAGGAACAGGTGGTCATCGGTACCGTTGGAAACGACCTCAAAACCACGTTCGATGAAACCGTTGGCCATGGTCTGGGCATTTTTGACCACCTGCTTCTGGTATTCCCTGAACTCCTTGGTCATGGCCTCCTTGAAACACACGGCTTTGGCGGCGATGACATGCATCAGGGGGCCACCCTGGCTTTCCGGGAATACCGCAAAATTGAGCTTCTTTTCCAGTTCCGGGTTGGCTTTGGCCATGATGATGCCACCACGCGGACCGCCCAGCGTTTTGTGGGTCGTTGTGGTGGTGACATCAGCAATCTTCACCGGGCTGGGATACACTCCCGCCGCCACCAGGCCCGCGATATGCGCCATATCCACCAGCAGGTATGCTCCCACCTTGTCGGCGATCTCGCGAAAGCGCATCCAGTCAACGATGCGTGAATAGGCGGAAAAACCCGCCACAATCATTTTCGGCTTGTGTTCCAGCGCCAGCGCCTCGACCTGCTCATAGTCGATTTCACCGGTAGCGTCTTCCTTGATGCCATATTGCACAGCGTTATAGATACGGCCGGAAAAGCTCACGCTGGCACCATGGGTCAGGTGTCCGCCGTGTGCCAGGCTCATGCCCAGCACGGTATCACCCGGCTTCAGCAATGCCATGTAAACCGCAGCGTTGGCCTGGGAGCCGGAGTGCGGCTGCACATTCGCATAATCGGCGCCAAACAGCTGCTTGGCGCGCTCAATGGCCAGCGTTTCCACATCATCAACAAACTCACAACCGCCGTAATAGCGCTTGCCCGGGTAACCTTCAGCATATTTGTTGGTCAGAACACTGCCCTGTGCTTCCATGACGCGCGGGCTGGTGTAGTTTTCCGAAGCAATCAATTCGATATGCTCTTCCTGACGCTGACGTTCGCCTTCAATAGCGGCGTGCAACTCGGGATCAAAGTCTTTGATGGTCATGCTGGTACTAAACATGCAGTTCCCCATGGCTGGAAATTTCAGTGAGGCCGTATTTTACATGATCTGGCGCTGCTCAGCATCCTGAAATTGCTTTACCGCCGTTGCCTGACCCCGGTAAACACCGATATGAGCGACCGTTTTGCCATGCACCACAGCCCCGATCGGGTTGCCGGATACTGAATCTGGACAATCCCTTGTCATACAGCTACCTTTAGTCACCCTTGAATGTACGGAATCACCGCGCAATGGCTTTGCAGCTAGACATCACCACCCTGGTATTGATGTTCATCACCCTGGCGATGACATCGTTTATCGTGATGCTTATGATCTGGCGCATCAACCGGGATATGCCGGGCGTACCCTACTGGATGGTGGGAACACTCCTCAACACCGCCTCCGCGCTAACATCGGTGCTCAGCGCCCAGGCTGGCTGGGCTGACGGATGGGCATCCTTTATGGGCACCAGTATCAGCCTGCTGGCCAGCATGCTGGTGCTGGAAGGGACCCTGCAATTCCGCGGCTATGACTCCAGACGCCGCCAGCAACTGTTTCTGGCGCTGATACCGGTTTTTTTGATCGCCTCCTGGACCTATCGCCTGGACCCGGTCGCCCGCGATATTTTCCAGGACTCTTTTAACATGACATTTCAGTTGCTTGCCGGCGTGGTATTGGTCTGGCGCACCGCCAGCCGCGACGAGCTGCAGGCCAACCTGTTGGCGGCCAGTGCCAGCATATTGATAGGACTGGTTGTCAGTTGGCGATTGGCACTGACGCTTGGCGGCAATGAACTTGCGGGCAGCGGGGCAGACTCGCCTGTCACGCAGTGGTATATTTTTGCCGGTGCCAATTTCCATGTTGCCTGGATCTTTGGCTTGAGTGTGGCCTGTTATTTCCGCTCCCGGCAGCAGGAGATGCTGCTGGCCCGCGAAGACTCATTGACCGCACTGCCCAACCGGCGCTGGATCGACGAAAAATTCGCACAGACCTTGACCGAGGCACGGCGTAGCGGCGAAAAATTCGCGCTGATCATCCTGGACATCAATGATTTCAAACAGGTCAATGACAAATACGGTCATAGCGCGGGCGATGAAGTACTGACCAAACTGGCAACACGGCTGAGAAAGGCCGTGCGCGAGTCCGATTTCGCCGGCCGGCTCGGCGGTGATGAGTTCATCATTCTGGCGCGACAAATGGACTCTGCCGAGCTGTTGATGCAGGTGGTGGAGCGTATACGCCAGCAACTGGATGGGAAAATGACGCTAAGTGGCACTGGCAGTAGCCTGGATACCGGCGTCAGCATCGGCGCCGCGGTCTTTCCCGCAGATGGCGACAGCCTCGATACGCTGCTTGGGGCTGCTGACGCCAGTATGTACCGCGACAAGAAACAACAGAAACAGGCGCATTGTGCGCCCCTGAGCACGGATAGCTGAGCCGGCACCCGATGGCGCCGGACGCCCGGAGGATACCCACATCAAACAAATCCAGTTTAAACTTAACCCGCGCGCGCCCGTATTGCTGCTGAGCCTGGTGGCAGGATTCCTGCTGTTCATCCATGTCTGGCTGAATATTCACCATTATCTCGTCAGCGACATACCCTGGGTCATCCGGCAGCTATTCGACGTCGACGAAGAAAACAATATTCCAACCTGGTTTTCATCGGCAAATCTGATGCTCACGGCAGCGCTGACACTGCTGCTGGCTATCGACAAATGGCGACATCGTGATCGTTGGCGTTACCACTGGATGCTGCTGGGGTGGGGCTTCCTGTTACTGTCACTGGATGAGATGGCCGGACTGCACGAAAGCCTGAATGTGGTCACCGAAACGTCGTGGGCTGTGTACGCGCTGCCGCTGGCCCTGGTGCTGGCCATTGTATTCGTTCGCTTTCTGTATTTTCTGCCCGCACGCACAGCGTCATTGTTCGTCCTGTCAGGTCTGATCTTTCTGGGTGGTGCTGTCGGCGTGGAACTGTACACGGAACCTTTCCTGTATAACGACGAGTTGAATACGCTCGCCTACAATCTGTGGACGCCCGTAGAGGAAGGCATGGAGATGTTCGGTGTCATTCTGTTTCAGTACGCTCTTCTCAACTACATGACCAAAGACACTGGCCTGCTGTGCAAGATCAGTTTCAGTCAATAGCCCCGATCGACAGCGGGCCAAATACTGCCTATAGTTGAGGCCTTAATCGGGATAGACAAGGGTGTTTTATGATCGTTCGTATCGCCGCAGTGCAGTATCTTTTACGCCAGATCAATGATTGGTCCGGATTCGAAAATCAGGTCCGCTTCATCATGAAAGCGGCCGGGGACTACAAACCCCAGTTTGTGCTGCTACCCGAAATTCTGACGACGCAGCTACTCTCCTTCATGGACACCACCGACTTGCGCACCTCCGTGCGCAACATGAACGACTATACCCGTCGCTACAAAGACCTGATGCAGGAACTGGCGGCGCAATGGGACGTGCACCTCATCGGAGGCACGCACCCTTCGTTAAAGGAGGACGGGAGCCTGGTCAATACGGCGTATTATTTCACGCCCGGCGGCGAAATATACGAACAGGACAAGATTCACCGCACCCGTTGGGAGCGCGAAAAGTGGGACACAGCAGCGGGGGAAAAGCTGCATCTTTTCGAGACGCCCTTTGGCAAGATTGCAATCCTGATCTGCTACGACATCGAGTTTCCCGAGCTCTCACGCATGGTCTGTGAAGCCGGTGCGGACATACTGATGGTGCCCTCATGCACCGATGATCGCCAGGGCTTCCTGCGCGTACGATATTGCTGCCACGCCCGCGCGATCGAAAACCAGGTATATGTGGTCATGACCAGCACCGTCGGCAACCTGGCGGTCGAAGGGTTGGGTATGCACTACGGTCAGGCCAGCATCATCACACCGTCGGACTTTTCCTTCGCCCGTGACGGCATTGCGGCCGAAGGCACGCCGAACATTGAGCAGATTGTGGTGGCCGATGTGGACCTGCAGGATCTGGTAACCAACCGCCTGAGCGGCACCACCATCCCCTTGTATGACAAGCGTAAAAACATCTACGAGCGGCCAGTGGAGATCATCAAGGTCAGTTAAGTGGCGCAGCACTCCATGATAGACTGTGCGCAGCAAACGGGGAGGCCGACCAAAGAGACGCCTCTCCAAACGGCGCCCCTGTAAAATCGGCAGCGGCGCCCGATTCAGATCTGCCTATTTAAATCCCGGAGAAAACTCAAGTTATGGCCCAGTTCGTTTACACCATGCACCGCGTGGGCAAAGTTGTGCCCCCGAAAAAAGAAATTCTCAAGGACATCTCCCTGTCCTTCTTCCCGGGCGCAAAAATCGGCGTGCTGGGCCTCAACGGCTCGGGCAAATCCACGCTGCTGCGCATTATGGCGGGTGTCGACACGGAATTTAACGGCGAAGCCCGCGCGCAAACTGGCATCAATGTGGGTTACCTGCCGCAGGAGCCGGCGCTGAATGCGGACAAGGATGTGCGTGGCAATGTTGAAGAAGGCATGGGTGAAATCATCAAATTGCTGGAAGAGTTCAACGCCATCAGCGACCGCTTCGCCGAGCCCATGAGCGATGACGAAATGACCGCGCTACTGGAAAAACAAGGCGACTTGCAAAACGCAATTGACGCCGCCAACGGCTGGGACCTGGAACGCACGCTGGAAATCGCCGCTGACGCCCTGCGCCTGCCACCCTGGGAAGCCGACGTGACCAAACTGTCGGGCGGTGAAAAACGCCGCGTAGCACTGTGCCGCCTGTTGCTGTCCAATCCGGACATGTTGCTGCTCGACGAACCGACCAACCACCTGGACGCGGAGAGTGTGGCCTGGCTGGAACGCTTCCTGAAGGAATTCCCCGGCACCGTGGTCGCGATCACGCACGACCGTTACTTCCTCGACAACGCCGCCAGCTGGATCCTGGAACTGGACCGTGGTTACGGCATTCCGTTTGAGGGCAACTACACCAACTGGCTGGAAAACAAGGAAAAACGCCTTGAAACCGAACAACGCCAGGAAGCTGCCCGCGAGAAAACCATCCGTCACGAGCTGGAGTGGGTGCGCAACAACCCCAAGGGTCGACAGGCCAAGAGCAAGGCGCGTCTGGCCCGCTTCGAGGAGATGAACTCGCAGGAATTCCAGAAGCGCAACGAAACCACCGAACTGTACATCCCACCGGGTCAGCGCCTCGGCGACAAGGTCATTGAGGTCAACAACCTGAGCAAGGCCTTCGAAGACAAGACCCTGATCAGTGATCTGAGCTTCTCGGTACCCAAGGGCGCCATCGTCGGCATCATCGGTGGTAACGGCGCCGGCAAGACCACCTTCCTGCGCATGCTGACCGGTGTTGAAAAACCCGACAGCGGCAGCATCGAACTGGGTGAATCTGTGGACCTGGCGTATGTCGATCAGAGCCGGGACTCACTGGACGGCAGCAAAACCGTGTGGGAAGAGCTGTCCGACGGCCAGGATATCCTGCAGATTGGCCGCTACGAAGTGCCATCACGGGCCTATGTAGGCCGTTTCAATTTCCGCGGCGGCGACCAGCAAAAGTTCATCAAGGATCTGTCCGGTGGTGAGCGCAACCGGGTGCACCTGGCCAAACTGCTCAAGCGCGGCGCGAATGTGCTGCTGCTCGACGAACCGACCAACGATCTGGACGTGGAAACCTTGCGCGCACTGGAAGAAGGCCTGTTGAACTTCCCCGGCTCGGTCATTGTGGTATCACACGATCGCTGGTTCCTGGATCGCATCTGTACCCATATTCTGGCCTTTGAAGGTGACAGCCAGGTGATGTTCCACGAAGGCAACTATTCAGACTACGAAGCCGATCGCAAGAAGCGTCTGGGAGACAATGCGCAACCGACCCGCATCAAGTACCGCAAGCTGGCATGAGCGCGCACAAGAAATTCCGGCAAACGGGTGTCAAGATAATCAGGAAGCGGCCGATGTATGCAGCAGAGGGGGATTGCCGCATTCATTTTCATCCGCTGCCTGAGGTCTGTTTTCAGGAGCCATCAGGAAGCATAGAGCCAACACAATGACTGACGAAAACAGCCACACGATCCCGCAATCAAACCGGCGAACATTTACGCGCATCTTTTTTGATGCAGAAACCGTTGTCACCCAGGGCGATCACATCTGGCCAGTTCAGTTGATTGATATTTCCCTGCGCGGCATCCTGATACAGGTGCTGCCGGATCAGAAAGTCATCGATGACAATCCCGTCGATATCAGTATACATCTGGGTGGCGACATCCAGATCTGTATGACCGCCCGGGTCGCCAACCATAAAGATGACAAGGTGGGCCTGTTGTGTGAACACATTGACGTTGACAGCATGACGCACCTGCGTCGCCTGGTGGAACTCAATATGGGGGATACCAGCCTGCTGGAGCGGGAGCTGTCCGCACTGAACTGACCGGTCGTCAGATATCCAGGCTGGCGCGCAGCTGCGCCAGCTTTTTTTCTCTTTCAGCAAAGGTCAGTGGCCGGGACGGATTCTTTTCCAGTGCCGGTGGCACCGGCTCCTGCAAGTCCTCACCGCGAATAACACGCTGACACAATTGCCGATAGTAATAAGCAAATACCGGGAACACTTTGTCCTCGGCTTCGGTAGCCAGAAAAAACCAGCCGGTGGCTTTGCCTGCCTGATACACGGCCGGATGTGACCAGGCATAGGCCGCTTTTGGCGCCGGCGCACGACAGGCCTCATTGTAGGCATCGCGCTCGGAGGGCAGGCCAAACAACCCGTAGGATTCCTCGCAGGTACGGATCACCGCTGAAATAGTAGGCAGGTAATCCTGACTTTTCACCAGTCGGCGGGCCGCTTTGACCAGTTGTTGCGGGTGAAAATCGGCCAGACATTCCAGCCAGTATTTTTTAGCCAGCACCAGACGGTCCGGGTCACCGTAGGCCTTGTGATACTGATTGTGATAGGCCAGCTCGAACTCGGCAAAAAGCTGATTGATGGCGTCAACCTGGTCAGGACCACCGCTGTTGTCGGCAGAACCGGCAGTCCCGGAGCGGTTCTTACTTTTCTGCCCAGCTTCGGTCTGTGAAGCGCTTGAACGTGGCTTCAAGGCCTTGCCCGCCTCGCTCAGCAGATTGTTTATTTCGTGCATGCGTCAACCCCGTTGTAGCGCCAGCGTCCAGACGCCGCGCCCAGGAATATTTGATAAATTGCAAAAAGCGGGTATTCCAGGATGCCTGCGGCTGCCCGGTATCGCGCCAGTAAAGCACAAATTCCGGCACCTTGCTGCGGGCAAATTCTTCGTCAATTTCGGCCAGCCGCAGCACATCAAACACTTCTGCACTGGGCTGCCAGTTCTCGCTGATCGGGCGCGGTACGCCGTCGTTAACCACCGATGCCTTGTAACGCGCCCACTGCCGTCGAATGTGTTCGATGAAACGGGTATTCCAGGTGCCATTCTGGGCGCCGCGCTCGCGCCAGTATAAAACAAACTCCGGCACAGCGTCCTCGATAAACGCCTCGTTGATGCCGGCGTTGCACAGAATATCAATGGCATCCTGACTGGGTTGCCATTGGGCGGACATGGTGGTTTCCAGCTCGGCTGCACCACGGCGTGTCTGTTCCTGACGCCACTCGCGCAGCACGTGTTTGTAAAACGCATTGCCCCAGGAGAAGCGGGACTGAGCGCGATCGCGCCAGTACATGACAAAACCCGGCACCAGCTCACGGGCAAAGGCATCGGGCACACCATGTTGACGGCACAGACTGAGCCATTCATCACCCGGCTGCCAGTCCGGGGCAATGTAGCCTGCCGAACCTCTGCCTGCCTCGGCGCTCTTGCCGGCAGTGACCAGCGCTACTTTTGCCGATGCCGGTGCCGGGTCAGCCGGCGCGGCGCGCTGAGGGTCACCCGCAGACGCCGCGAGCCCATCTCCCTGGCGTTGATTGATTGCAATATACCAGCCATCTTCATGGTCGGTGTGCGCATCCACCAGAATCAATCCCAGTTCCTGCAAATTCTTCTGCACCCGTCTGATATCAATCCAGGCCCAGAATGGCAGCGCATCCAGCAGCTCCTGCTGTTCCAGCAACAACCAGTTCAGGCCCTTGCGCTCAATACCCTTGCGATGCACCATCAGCTCACTGAGCACATGCAGCAAAACCGCCTCTTCAAGACCAATGGTAGCCGCCAGCGTCGGCGAAATGATTAATGGACGCTCAGGAATCAGGGAAGATTGCATGTCTGGACCAGAGTTTGCATTATGAGTTGACAGATTGAGCTGACGAGTTGAACAGACCAGCAGTTGCGATCGATAAACCCGACTGTGAATCTGCGGAGGAGCTTACCACATCACCGCGCTTTCACACGACACAGACAGCAGGCTTGCGTGATCACCGAGACGTCCGTTATGCACCACATTGGTGCACCAATGCCGGCCTTGTACATCACCGAAGCAAACACAGGACACAGCCATGCCAGTATCACGTGACACGCCGGGCGATCGCGTCCTCAGTCTCTGGCAGGACCTGGCGGACACTGACATGCTGCCACCGCAGTGGCTTGAAGACACCGTGCGCCATGTCACACCATTGGCTATCAACATCGCCGGATTACACGCCCGGCAGCAACGACCACTGGTGGTTGGCATAAACGGTGCACAGGGTACTGGTAAATCAACACTGGCCAAAGCAATTGCCCTGATGCTGGAAAACAAATTCCACCTGAAAACCACCGTTGTGTCGCTGGACGATTTCTACCTCAGCCACGCGAGCCGGCAGCACCTGGGCCAAACCGTGCATCCGCTGCTGGTGACCCGTGGCGTGCCGGGCACTCACGATGTCGCTCTGGCGCTGGATACACTGCAGCGGCTGCGCCAGGGCAACGACGATGTCGTTCTGCCCGGCTTCGACAAGGCCAACGATGACTGTATCGCCGAGGCTGACTGCGGGCGCGTCCGGGCGCCGCGCGACATCATCATCCTGGAAGGCTGGTGCATTGGCGTACAACCACAGCCGGAGGCCGAGCTGACAGCACCCGTTAACCCACTGGAACTGAATGAGGACAGTGACGGTCGCTGGCGCCGATATGTTAATCACTGCCTGGCTGCCGACTACCAGGATTTGTTCGCTGACATTGATTATCTGATCATGCTGAAGGCCCCCTCCTTCGATTGTGTGCTGGCATGGCGCAGCCTGCAGGAAAGCAAACTGGCAGCAAAACTGGCCGATCATCAGCAGCTCGCCGCAAAAATAATGACACCGGACGCCATTCATCGGTTTATCCAGCATTATGAACGCCTGACCCGGCATAGCATTGCGACACTGCCGGCCCAGGCAGATACGGTACTGTATCTGGACACTGACCATCGCATACACCCATGCGAACCGGAGTTACATTGACAACTACCATGACGAATACTGACGACAACAAACCCCGGCCACTCGACACACAGCGCCCTGATGAGCGCAAAGTCATCGTTGTGACTGACCTGGACGGCACCCTGCTGGACCATTTCAGCTATTCCGCCGAGCCGGCCATGGCGACCATACGCAAATTGCAGAAGCAGCGAATCCCCCTGATTTTCAACACCAGTAAAACCCTGGCCGAATGCGAAGCGCTCAGCGAAAAGCTGGGCCTGTCTGACCCCTTCATTGTGGAGAACGGCTCTGCCACCTACTACCCCAAGCGTCGCTTCCGCAGCGCGCCACCGGGCGGCACATCGCATGGCGTGTATTGGCAGGTCGTGGCAGGACTGGGCTACGAGGACATTCGCGAGCGCCTGGCCGATATCAAGCCCGGCTACCGCATGACCGCCCTGAGCGACTCCAGCCTGGGGGACATCTGCGCCGCCACCGGCCTGAACATGACCGCCGCGCGGCGGGCACAGAACCGACAATTCAGCGAACCCCTGATCTGGCAGGACAGTGATGCCGCGCTGGAACGGTTCCGCGAGGCGCTGGCCCAAAAAGGGCTGTCCACCCTGCGCGGCGGACGTTTCCTGCACGTGTTGGGCAACACTGACAAGGGCAAGGCGCTGACGGCTGTTCAGGCCGTGTATGGCCGCGACGGCAATAACGTTGTGTCCATCGCGCTGGGTGATGGTGATAATGACATCGCCATGTTGCAGGCGGCGGACTTCCCGGTCCTGATCCGCTCACCAGCTCACGCGCTACCCGAACTATGCACCACCAAACCCGTAATCATCAGCGATGAGACCGGACCCGCGGGGTGGGCCAACAGCATCAACGGCCTGCTTAAAACGCTTTGAACAACACCCGGTAACATAGATCTCACTTTGAGTGACAATCAGACAAGAGGATACAGGCATGGGAGATTTCCACCAGAACGGCGTTATCACCACACTGCACAACCTGAGTAACCGCCCGCTGGCCGAACTGGAATACGAGCTGGAAGTGTTTTCCAAAATGCGGCCGATGACGCTGATTCTGCCCTCACTGTTTTCGGAGCTGCAAGGTCCGGCGCTGCCCAACATCATCAAAGAGTTAGCACAGGTACCTTATCTGAGCCAGATCGTGATCGGCCTCGACCGCGCTGATGAGACCGAATATCGCCATGCCCGGGAGTTTTTCTCCGCATTACCGCAGCACCACCGTATTCTGTGGAATGACGGGCCCCGCCTGCGCGCCATTGACCAACGCCTGCAGAGCATGGGACTGGCGCCCACGGAGGCTGGCAAAGGCCGCAACGTCTGGTATTGCCTGGGTTATACTCTGGCATCACGCAAAAGCCAGGCCATAGCCCTGCACGACTGCGATATTCTGACCTACAAACGCGAACTGCTGGCACGATTGATCTATCCGGTGGCCAACCCCGGTTTCAATTATCAATTCTGCAAAGGCTACTATGCCCGCGTCGCTGACGGCAAAATCAACGGCCGTGTCTGTCGCCTGATGGTGACGCCATTGTTGCGGGCGCTGAAAAAGGTATTACCGCCCAGCGATTACCTGGATTACCTGGACAGCTTCCGCTACCCGTTAGCCGGTGAGTTCTCCTTCCGCACTGAAGCCGTCAACGACCTGCGTATCCCCAGCGACTGGGGACTGGAGATCGGCATCCTGTCCGAGATGTATCGCAACAATGCCACCAACCGTTTGTGCCAGGTCGACATTGCTGACAATTACGATCACAAACACCAGGATCTGTCGGCCGACAACGCCGAGGCCGGCCTGTCCAAAATGTCCATCGACATCGCCAAGGCGATTTTCCGCAAACTGGCGACCAACGGCGTGGTGTTGTCGAGCGAAACCTTCCGCACCCTCAAAGCCAGCTATTTTCGTATCGCGCTGGATTTTGTTGAGACCTATCGCAACGACGCCCTGATCAACGGCCTGACGCTGGATATTCACAAGGAAGAGCAGGCCGTTGAACTGTTTGCCCGCAACATCAAGGCCGCGGGGGAGTACTTTCTCGACAACCCCATGGAAACGCCTTTCATACCGAGCTGGAATCGGGTGCGCAGTGCGCAGCCGAACATTCTGGAAGAATTGAAAGAAGCGGTCGAGGCCGACACCCGGGAATTCATGAACCAGGCAGGTTGATCATGGCAGATCTGAACACCCGTGTTAGCAATCATTTGCAGCACATCTATCCGGCGCTGAACAGCGACGAATCACAACAGTTGGCCTCAGACCTGATGGCGACCATGGGCCTGGACCCGGGTCAGGTCCACGCTGGCAGGCAACAACAGGCCTGGGACCAGAACGATGTGTATCTGATTACTTACGGCGACAGCATCAAGGCGGACGCCGGTGATAAACCCTTACAGACTCTGCAGACATTCCTGCATCAGCATTTAAAGGGTTCCATTACCGGCGTACATGTATTGCCGTTTTTTCCGTGGAGTTCGGACGATGGTTTTGCCGTCAGTGATTACGACACCGTGCATCCTGCGCTGGGAGACTGGCAGGACATTGAAGCATTGTCGGTCGACTTCAAACTCATGGCGGACCTGGTGATCAATCATTGCTCATCGTCGCATTCCTGGTTCCAGCAGTTCATCGACGACGAAGCGCCGGGCAAAAACTATTTTTACACGGCCGACCCGACGCTGGATCTGAGCGCCGTCACCCGACCGCGGACCAGCGAGCTGCTGCGACCGGTGGTCACCGCCGGTGGCGTCAGGCACGTATGGTGCACTTTCGGCCACGACCAGGTCGATTTTGATTTTCGCAACCCGGATGTCCTGCTGGAGTTTGTTCGTATCATCCGTCTGTATCTGGACCACCGGATCCGGGTGTTCCGCCTGGATGCCGTCGCCTTTATCTGGAAAGAGCCCGGCACCAATTGCCTGAACCTGCTACAGACCCATGAGATCGTTCGCCTGCTGCGCGCACTGATCGAACATGCCGACCCCGAAGCGCTGATCATTACTGAAACCAACATACCAAAACGGGAAAATCTGAGCTACTTTGGCAACGCCAACGAAGCCCACAGTATTTATAATTTCTCCCTGCCGCCGCTGCTGCTGTTCACCCTGCTCAATGGCAACTGCCGGCACCTGAAGAACTGGTTAATGAGCATGCCACCGGCACAGCTGGGCACGTTCTACTTCAATTTTATTGCCTCCCATGACGGTATTGGCTTGCGACCGGCAGAGGGCCTGCTCAGTGACCATGAAATCGAGTCCCTGCTGGCGGGTATGGAGCGTTCCGGCGGCCGTATATCCTGGCGTGCAACGTCGGCGCTGGAGCGACGCCCCTACGAAATCAATATCAGCTTGTGGGATGCGCTGTCGTGCACGCTGGAAGATCAGTCGGGCCAGCCGGACACCTGGCAACTACAGCGGTTTATTTGTGCACATGCGATTTTACTGGCACTGGAAGGTGTACCCGCGTTTTATATCCACAGTTTCCTGGGTACCGGCAACGATGAACAACGCCTGGCGCAGAGCGGGCACAATCGTCATATCAATCGCCATCAGTGGTCGCCGACTGAGCTAAAATCCCTGCTCGGCGATGCCGGCACACACCAGGCTCAGGTCCTGTCTGCCCTGAAATCACTGATTGCCATCCGGCAACGACAACCGGCATTTCACCCCAATGCGACGCAATTTACCCTGCACCTGGGCGATGGTATTTTTGCTTTCTGGCGCCAGAGCATTAATCGCGAGCAAAGCATCTTTGCGCTCAACAATATCTCGTTGCAAACCCATCACATCCCGTTGTCGGACATCAATCTGATCGACACCGAAGACTGGTATGACCTGGTCAGCGGCAAGCACATTGCGCTGGAAACCAGCGAAATTGTACTGGCTCCGTATCAAACTGTCTGGCTGAGCAACCGACGACCAGAGGCCAGCGGTATCAGCACCGCCGGCAGCAACAGCAGGATGGAGGATAGCTGAACCGGCAACAGCCACCCGCTCACCACCCAGGGCAAGACCGCACAGCTGGCCCAGAACAGCATGGCCTGCCAGGCTGCACCGGGCTTTTGCTCCAGCAGACGACTGTTGAGCCAAAGCCCGCCGCCCAGGGGAATGAAGTGCGCCAACGCCAGACCAAAGCCGGGCATGGTGACGTTAAGCAAGAACCAGACGGTGAATCCCATCAGCAGAATGTGCAGCGCCAGCACCGTGAGCGCCAGCGGCAACGGCGGTCGCAAGTCATACTTTTGCTGGTTATCGGGCAGGCAGCGTGCCAGCGGATAACGCGCCTCAACATCGGCCGGCCGCCAGCCTGTGGGCATGAACCACAGGCGCAACTTGTCGCGCCAGCGCTCTGCATGCCAGCAATCCTGTAGCAACTGCCAGTGCACGTGCATATTGGCGTAAAACGGGTTCCAGCTTTGCAGAGGTTTGCGTACGCCATAGACACAAGGCTCCTCGTCCAGCTCTTTCTGGTAGGTGCCAAACAGGCGATCCCAGAGAATAAACACGCCACCAAAATTCCTGTCGATATACGGGTCATTGATGGCATGGTGCACACGATGGTTCATCGGCGTCACCAGCACCTGTTCCACCCAGCCCAGGGTTTTGATGAACCGGGTGTGCACCCAGTACTGATAGATCAGGTTCAGTGACCCAACGGTTACCACCACTGCCGGCGGAAACCCGGCAAACAGCATGGGCAGGTAGAATACCGAACCGATGAAAAAACCATTGAATGGCTGACGCAACGCAGTGGTCAGGTTGTATTCTTCACTTTGATGATGCACCACGTGAATGCCCCACAGCACATTAATTGTATGCTGACAGCGGTGGCTCCAGTAGTAACAAAAATCGTAGAACACGAAAGCCAACAGCCACAACCAGGGGGTCATGGTCAGCTCGCCGTGCGGCAACACCGCCCATAAGGTGGCATAGGCCAGAAACCCCATGAAGCGCGTGGCAAAGCCCATGGTCTGGCTGAGCATGCCGGTACTCAGCGATGCGATAGCATCATTCAGCCGGTAGTAGCCGGTCTTGCGTCGGAAATCCAGCGCCAGCTCCAACAGCAGCAACAGCATGAATGCGGGGATGGCATAAAGGATCAGATTCATCTAACACCCGTTTTTATTATTGACTATATCAGGTCTCACGACTGGCGCCAGTGGCATATTTGATCACGCCAGGACTAAGGTATTATGCCCGGGTGTCGATATGCTATTAAACTGGCGCGTGTAAACAGCCGCGAACCGACAATGATTGCCTATCGGGATCCTTAATGACACGTAACACACAGTTACTCTGCCTGGCCCTGCTGGCGACCTGCGCACTGGGCGCCTGCAACAACCGGTATCAGGCATTCCCGCGCGCGGTCACGTTTGCCGGGGTCGAACAATCCGTGGCGCGCTCGGCGGCACACTGGAATCTGATGGCCGCCAACGAAGCCGCGTTGATCAGCGCGGCATTTGAGTCTCCGCCCATGCTTTACATAGCACAGACGGATACTACCGACAGTCCCTTTGAGCAGGCCTATCATCGACTACTGTCAGCGCAACTGGTGGCCAGCGGCGCCAACGTCATGCTGAATCCGGGCACTGCGGCACTGCAGCTCGATTACGACATTATGGTGGTCAGTCACGATAACGGACGCAGCCTGCGCCCGCGCCCGGGTTTCTTCTCGGCCGCCTTCGCTATCGCCGCCATCGCCGGCAATGTGCCCAACTGGGAGGACAACAGTCTCGCCATCGTACCCCTCGCCCTGGGCCTGGATGTGCTCAATGATCTATGGCGTGATACCCGGGCGACAATGTCGGAGGTGATCGTCACGACCACCTTGCACAACGGTGATCAGTTGCTGAGGTCCGACGCCCGTATTTATTACGTCCGCGATGCCGATCTGGTCAACTATCAGTCCCGGGGCAAAACCTTTACTGTGGTCGGGAGTTGATGCCATGACGCGCCAACATCCCCTGTTTATCCTCGTGTTACTGCTATCCGTCGCCGGCATCAGTGGTTGCAAAACTGTCGCCCGGACCCTGGGCAACCCGGTCATTACCAACAACCACCAGGCAGCTCAGGGCCTTATTGGTATTGCCGGTGACCAGCTTGACCCTTCGTCCAGAATGCTGGCTGCCAGTTTTGCCAACATCGACAACCTGTCGCTGTCATCCTCCTTTGGCCGCATTGCCTCGCAACAGCTGGTGTCGGCATTTGCGGCTGAGGGGTATCAGTTCGTTGAATTACTATTGCGCAATAATGTCTATGTGGATCAGAATCAGGGTGAATTCCTGCTGTCCCGCACCCTGTCGGATATCAGTGCCGAGCACAACGCCGATGTGGTGCTGGTGGGCACCTATGCCATTGCCGAGCGCAATATCTATGTTACTGCCCGCCTGATCCGAACCCGTGATAGCATCATTCTTGCGTCGCATGACTACGCCGTGCCCTATACGCCCGATATGCGTCGCCTGTTACGCCCTGAACGCTGGTAAGCCTTACACCGGAACCCTATGTCCGCCGTCATCAACATCAGCCGCAGCATGCTTGGCATCCGCCAGCGCATCTTGCAGACCACTTTGTGGGCGACCGCTGCACTGGTCAGCATCGCCTATATACCCAGTGTGATACTGGCATATCAGCTTGAAATCTGGAGCCTGCTGATCATCGACAACATCGCCTGGATCGCGGTGATCATGCTGGCCATGGCAAAACGGTTACCCTATCACCTGCGCGCAGGACTGTTCCTCGTCCTGTGGTCTGCGGTGGGTGTATTTTTGCTCTGGATCCTTGGGCCGGTGGGTGCCGGCACCGAATGGCTGCTGACCGTACCAATGCTGTCCGCGCTGTTTTTTGGGTATCGCGGTGCCTTCGTCGGCATCGCGTTTGCGGTACTGATCGTGCTGGTCTATGCCGCGCTGCTGGTGCTGGCACGCTCACCCAACCCGATGTACGGCGACCTGGTTTACACGCTGGAATCCTGGTTTGGCGTCAGTGGCACCATGCTGTTTCTTTGTATTCTGGGCTCGCTGACCACGGCGCGGTTGCTGGGCAGCCTGGAATCCACCATGATCGAACTGGAGTCCTCCCGCCAGCGCATCGCCGAGTCGCTGAAAGAGCGCGAACAGCTGCAGGAGCAATTACTGCACTCACAGAAGCTGAGTGCGCTTGGCACCATGGCCAGTGGCATCGCCCACGACTTCAACAACCTGCTACAGCCCATTCTCATGGCCAGCGAAGAAGCGCGCGAACTGGCGTCTCCCGACAGTACCCAGCGACAACACATCAACAATGCCATCACCTCGGCGGAGCGAGCAGCACAACTGGTCAAACGTATCCTGAGCTTCAGTCAGCAGAATGATGCCAATGCCAGCAGCACCCCGATAACTCCGGTGCTGCACGAAACCGCCGCCCTGCTGCGCAGCAGCATGCCTGCCAATATCAGCATCCGGGAAACCCTCAATGCGCCTGATGTCTGTGTGCTGGCAACACCGGACATGCTCCACCAGATCTTCATGAACCTGGGCACCAATGGTTGTCTGGCCATGAAACCGCAGGGCGGGCTGTTGGAGTTCAGACTGGATCTGCTGGGTTCCGGAGACCAGGTATTGCTGACGGTCAGCGATACCGGCACAGGTATTGACCCTGCCATTCGCCACCGGATTTTCGAACCCTTTTTTACCACCCGGGAAACGGGCGATGGCACCGGTCTGGGACTGGCCATCGTGCATAAACTGGTCACTCAGCTGGGCGGCAGTATTCGAATGAGCTCGACACCGCAGCAAGGTACAGAGTTCTCGCTGAAGTTCAGAACAGTATCGCCACCGACGGACGCAGCGGGCAGCCTGACCGGGATCACGCCATCAGTCTCACCAACCGCTGCCTACCGGGTAATGGTGGTTGATGACGAAGAACTGGTCAGGGCTACCATTCGCATGACCCTGCAACGTGAAGACATACAGGTCATTGAGTTCAATTCACCGGCCGATGCGCTGCAACACTTTGAGACCAACCCTGGCGACCGTATCGACCTGCTGATGACCGATCAGGCCATGCCCGGCATGACCGGCGTAGAGTTGGCTACCCGGGTGCGGGCGACCCGGCCTTCGCTGCCGGTGCTGTTGATATCCGGCAACCTCAATGAGAGCGAACGCAACGCGATCCAGGCACTGAAACCGTCTGTAACACTGGACAAACCCTTCAGCAGAAAGCTACTGTTGGCCGCCGTTGACGCCATCCGCCGTACCTGAGCGTCAATCCGGACTCACAACCAACCAGATAACAGGACCTCCCATGATACCCGAAGCGCTTGCCCGACTGTTTTTGCCCGCCGCCCGCATTATTCTGGCCGTGTATTTTCTGCTGCCCGGCCTGATGAAATTTACCCAGTACGACATGCACGTGGAGTACATGGCCTCGCATGGCGTGTTCCTGATTCCGTTTTTCCTGATCCTCAGCGGCGTCATTCAGGTTGGCGGTGCCGCGGCGCTGTTTACCGGCTATCAGGTCAGACTGGTGGCGTTTGTGCTGGCAGGCCTGACCCTGGTCATCAGCCTGGTCATGCACGACTTCTGGACCATGGCTGAAGGTCTGCAACGCTCGCACGAGACGCAGAACTTTTTCAAGAACATGGGTATCATGGCCGGCCTGCTGGCCCTGAGTGGCGCCGGTGCCGGTGCTTTCAGCCTGGATAACCGCAAACCCGCGGCATAAAGTCAGCGTCGACGAGCCCGGACCCCGGCTTTCCGTACAAGTTTGTACGCCGGGGTCTTGGAAAACGCCTTCGATTCTGACATATTATGCGCCCCGGGCGCTGACGCCGGGACCAGCGCTTGACGCGCGGTCACCGGCCCGACGCTGATACATGTAACAGACCCCTTCGGAGTGTAGCTCAGCCTGGTAGAGCACTGCCTTCGGGAGGCAGGGGTCGGAGGTTCGAATCCTCTCACTCCGACCAACATTGGCTATCGTCAGTGCGCCAAGCTACAATCAGGCCATGATTTCAACTTCTCTCCGACTATCCCGACGATTGACCACACTGATGCTATGCGGTTGCCTGTCACAGGCGGCGCTGGCACAGGCTCAGGATCAACCAGCAGCCGACGTTCCGGCGGCGGATGCGGCCGCCAGCGAGCGCTTCGCAGTGGAAGTGGGGCTCGAAGCGTTTCAAAACGAAGACTACGACACGGCGCTGAGTGTCTTCACCGAAGGCGCGATGATCGGCCACGCCATCGCCCAGTACAATCTGGCGCTGATGTATCATCAGGGCATCGGGACCGAGCAAAATTTCGAACGCGCCATGCAACTCTACGCATTGTCTGCCCAGCAAGGTATCGTCAGCGCGCAGTTCAGTCTGGGCGTCATGTATGATCAGGGCCAGGGCACAGAACAGAATTACCGGGAAGCCTATTACTGGTACGAACAGGCCGCCCAACAGGGCGATGCCAATGCCCAGTATGCCGTTGGCACCATGAACTTTTACGGTCAGGGCCGGGCGGAGAATTTCCCCGAAGCCATGCGCTGGTATCAGGAAGCCGCACGCCAGGGTCACCGCGATTCACAATATAATCTGGGCGTGCTGCTGATCAGTGGTCTGGTGAGTGAACCCAACCCGACCGCAGCGCTGACCTGGTTTACCATGGCCGCCGACAATGGCAGCGCTGACGCGCAGTACAATGCGGCGCTGATGTACGCCACCGGCCAGGGCGTTGAGCGCGATGCCGCGCAGGCGCGGGATTATTTCAGACTGGCGGCCGAGCAGGGACTGCGGGATGCACAAACGCGGCTTGGCATTCTGTATGCGACCGGAGATCAGGCAGGTGTTGCGCGTGATTACGAGCAGGCACGCTACTGGTTCAATCGCTCCGCCCACCGCGGCGACGCCACCGCACAATACTTTCTGGCGCGTATTTTCGCTGACGGTCTGGGTATAGAGCAGAACCTCGCCATTGCCCACATGTGGTACGAACTGGCATACCGTTTTGGTTATGAACATGCGATCAGTTCACTTGAGCGCCTGAGCGCTGAAATGGACGAAGAAACCACCCTGCAGGCCCGTCTGATGGCCGCTCGCTGGATGCGCGCATACGCGGAACAAAATCCGGACACTGTCCGCGTAACCCGGATACCGGATGAAAATACGGACGCCAATAATAACCCGCCGTAATGATCCGATCATTCGAAAGTAACGTAATGGTCGGGCAACAAATTTAAACACAAACCAAGCAACAAACTAAATCAGCACTGCGCGTCACCGCCCAGTTCACCGGAGAAAACTGTATGTCATTGGAAGTTATTGATTTTGGCGCCTCGGATATCGACAACAAACTGGCCAACATGAGCACGTCACAAATCGACGACCTGGCTTTTGGCGCGATTCAACTGGATGCCAATGGCGTTATTCAGCAATACAATGAAGCCGAAGGCGCGATCACCGGTCGCTCACCCGGCCAGGTGATCGGCAAAAACTTCTTCACCGATGTTGCGCCCTGCACCAATACGCCCAAGTTCAAGGGCGCCTTTGACAAGGTCGTCGCCGACCGCGGCAGCGTCATGCTGGAGTACACCTTTGACTACCAGATGACACCAACCAAAGTAAAAGTTCATATGAAACCGGCACTGGTGGGTGGCAGCTTCTGGATCTTTGTTAAAAGACTCTGATCCATGTGGTGGCAACAACCGGGGCTACTGGAAAGTTATCTGGACGACTTTCTCAGCGATGCCCTGCAACGACGCGGCCTGGGTGATCTGCTCCTTGAGGCAGACACCCAGCCAACTGACCTGCTGACGCATCCCCGTCATTTCGGACTCGCCTCGCTCGACATGGTCGAGCTGGCGCGTCGTTTTGCTCACATGCTGGGCCTGGACCGCACCGGTGTATCCGACCTGCTACTGGCCAGACGGTCGGCCGAAGGCTGGACCGGCGTCGCCCGACGCAGCCTGGCCATTGACGACAGCAGCCTGCATTTCTACTCCTCCGGATCTACCGGCGAGCCCACACCTGCCGCTCATGCGCTGAGCAAATTACAGCGCGAAATCGATGCCTTTCGGGCGTTGCTGCCGACAGCCGGACGCGTGGTCAGCACGGTACCGTCGCATCATATTTACGGCTTTATCTGGAGCATACTGCTGCCCTCGGCACTGGGCTGTGAGCGCCTCCGTGTAAAGCCGGCGCGCGAACTGCCGGCCACCTGGACCCGGCAACTGCGCGATGGTGATGTTATCGCGGCAACGCCGGACATCTGGTCCATGTTGCTGACGCATCAGGTGTCGCTTCCTGACACGTTCACCGGCATCAGTTCGACCGCCCCGCTGCCGGCCGACACTGCCGCCGCCATTCGTCGGCAATATGCCAATGCCACACTGATCGAAGTGTATGGCAGCAGCGAAACCGCCGGCCTGGCATGGCGCCAGCAGGACAATACGCCCTTCACCCTGCTATCGTTCTGGACGCTGAGCCAGCAGCAAGAGCACTGGATAGTGCAGGACAGGGACGACGGCCAGCAGCATCAATTGCACGATAAATTACAGCAGCATGACGACAGCCATATCACTCTGCTGGGCAGAACCGACCCGGTGGTGCAGATTCACGGCAACAACGTCAATCTCGCCCAACTGGAAACAGCACTGCAGCAACACACGGATGTCGTCGACGCCCGTGTCCGCAGTGACAGCCACGAGGGTCAGACCGGATTGCATTATTTTGTTGTGCTGGAACACGCACCGGATGACATCAGGCAGTGGTGTCTGAACTACAGTGATTGGCTCGCGGACAATCTGGGCAACACCCCGCCCCCGCGTTCGGTGGTGATCGCCCCCGCGCTTCCGGTGGACACGCTGAACAAGCGCATCGGCTGGACGGTATCACAATACAAAGGCATTACCGGTTGTTTCCGCTCAGGCTTCGATAGCGTCTGACCGACAGCGAACCCGCTCGACAAACCGCCATAATTCGGCTAGCTTGAGCCCTCCGCGGGTGTAGCTCAATGGCAGAGCAGAAGCTTCCCAAGCTTACGACGAGGGTTCGATTCCCTTCACCCGCTCCAACCAACAGGCAGCCGCTGATACTTCAATAAAAACAACACGAGGTAAATCGTTATGCTTTCTTCCGGACACCCCTGTCGCCTCACCCGAAGACTGGCACCGCGCCTGGCCATACAGTGCCTTGTTGCTCTGATGCTGTCCTGCGGGCTGGCCGCCGGGCACGCTCAACCACTGACGCCAGATAACAAGACCATTGTCATGGTGCCCATGCGCGACGGTATACAACTGGCTACCAATGTTTACCTGCCTGACGGCGACGGTCCCTGGCCGGTGATTCTCACCCGCACCCCTTACGATAAAGACGGCATTGATCGCAGCGTCGCCGAATACAACACCCGGGGTTATGCCGTGGTGTCTCAGGATGTGCGCGGTCGTTATGATTCGGAAGGTGAAAACCAGCCTTTCGAAAACGATATCGAAGACGGCTATGACACTGTTGAATGGATCGCGGCACAGAACTTCAGTGATGGCAACGTCGGCATTTTTGGCACCTCGGCCCCGGGCATTACCTCCAACCTGGCCGCCGCCGCAGCGCCGCCACATTTGACCGCCGCTTATGTCACGGTCGCCCCCGACAGCCTGTTCTACCGCTCACGCTTTGTCGGCGGTGTGTTCAAAGAGAGTCACTCCGGCGGCTGGTTGCGCGGCCAGGGCGTCAGCGAAGAAGCCATCAACGCCTACAAAGCACGCGCTGTGCTGGATGATCAGTGGCGGGCAACCGACTTTCTGTTTCATCGCGACAATGTCGAAATCCCGGTCTACAACGTCGGCGGCTGGCATGACATTTACGCCGAAGGCTCATTGCATAACTTTGTCTATCTGCAAAACGATGGCAACCCACAGGCCCGTGGCAAACAGAAACTGTTCATGGGCGCATTCGGCCATGGCGTGCTGCAGGGCGACCTGGAGTATCCGGGTGGCGGCATGATCAACGGCGACCTTGAAGAGCAGTTCCGCTGGTGGGACTACTGGCTGAAGGATATCGACAACGGCATCATGGACGAGCCGCCAGTGAGCATCTACATGATGGCCTCGGCGCGCAAAGGCAATGTCTCCGACAAGAACCGCGTCATTCATATGGACAGCTGGCCGCCGCAGAACAACAAAACCCGCTACTACCTGCAGCCCGATATGGGCCTGTCCGTCGAGCCGCCTGCGGTGACTGATGCCAGCAAAACCTATACCTTTGACCCGACCAATCCGGTGCCCACCATGGGTGGTCAGAACCTGGGCGCGGATGTGGGTCCCCGCGATCAACGCGACATTGGTCAACGCCAGGACTACCTGCGTTTCAGCACCCCGGTGCTGCAAGAGGACGTTGTGGTGGCCGGCCATATCGACATGGAACTGTTTGTTGCCACGGATGCTCTGGATACCGACTTTGTGGTCAAGCTGGTGGACATCTACCCAGACGGTTATGAAGCCCTGATTCTGGATTATCCGATCCGGGCGCGGTTCCGCAACGGGCAAAATCCGGGCGACGTCGAATTGATGACGCCGGGCGCGGTTGAACAACTGATCATCAATATGTGGAGTACGGCGCAGACCTTTGAAGCCGGTCACCGTATCGGTGTGCACGTGACCTCCAGCAACTATCCGCGCTTTGCCGTCAATCCGAATAACGGCGCAGCACTTGATGACAGCAGTACACCAGCGCAGGAAGCGCGCAACACGATTTATTTTGATGCCAACCGGCCATCGTCTATCGTGCTGCCGGTGGTCACCGCACCACTGGACTGACACTGCCCCCCGTTTGCGCCCGGCTCTCCTTAACGCGTCCGGGCACAGGCGGGTGATTTCCTGAGTCAGGCCTGCTAAAATGCGCGCCTTCAAACGCAGTCACTGGATACAGCAGCCATCATGGCATCTTTAATCAGTTCCCAGGCGCCCTGGCCTGCGGCCACGCCACCATAAGTTCCTGCTTGCACAATCCCGTCATTTTTTGATGCCAGACTGCGCGTCCGGACCGCGGGCAACGACCGCTCCGCCATCTGATACGTTATTTTCACCTTTATAACCCAGGCCCAATCCATGTTACACGCCTTGAAACAAAGCTGGTTCTCTAACATCCGTGGCGACGTTCTCGCCGGTATCGTCGTCGCCCTGGCGCTGATTCCCGAGGCTATCGCATTCTCCATTATTGCCGGTGTTGATCCCAAAGTGGGCCTCTACGCGTCCTTCTCCATTGCCGTCATTACTGCCATCGTGGGCGGTCGCCCGGGCATGATCTCGGCCGCGACCGGGGCCATGGCGCTGGTGATGGTCACCCTGGTCCGCGATCACGGTCTGGAATACCTGCTGGCGGCGACGCTGCTGACGGGGGTGCTGCAGATTCTGGCCGGTGCATTCAAACTGGGGCTGTTGATGCGTTTTGTGTCACGCTCGGTTGTGACCGGCTTTGTGAACGCACTGGCGATCCTGATTTTTATGGCGCAATTGCCCGAGATCACCGGTGACAACGCCACATGGCTGGTCTTTGCCATGCTGGCCGGCGGCCTGGTGATCATTTACGGGTTGCCTTACATCACCAAGGCGGTGCCCTCGCCACTGATTTGCATTGTCGTCATGACCGGGCTGGCGATGTATTTCGGTTTTGACATGCGCACGGTCGGCGACATGGGCGAACTGCCAGACAGTCTGCCCATCTTTCTTTGGCCGGATGTGCCACTCAACCTGGAAACCCTGCAGATCATATTTCCGTATGCTGCCACGCTGGCGGTAGTGGGCCTGCTGGAATCAATGATGACCGCCACCATCATTGATGACCTGACCGACACGCCCAGTAACAAAAATCGCGAATGTGTCGGCCAGGGTGTTGCCAATATTGGTACCGGCCTGATCGGTGGCATGGCCGGCTGCGCGATGATTGGTCAATCTGTCATCAACATCAAATCCGGTGGCCGCAAGCGACTGTCGTCATTCACTGCCGGCACCGTACTGCTGTTTATGGTGGTGTTTCTTGACGAATGGGTCGGGCAGATACCCATGGCGGCCCTGGTCGCGGTCATGTTCATGGTCGCGTTCGGCACCTTCAGCTGGTCATCGGTGGCCGACTTGCGCAAGAACCCAAAAAGCTCAAGCATCGTCATGATCGCCACCGTTGTGGTGGTGGTCATCACCCACAACCTGGCGCTGGGTGTGTTGTTGGGCGTCCTGCTCAGCGCCCTGTTCTTCGCGCGCAAGGTTGGCGATATTCTGTATATCGGCTCGACCTTGTCAGATGAGGGGGATCATCGTCAATACCAGGTCGTCGGCCAGGTTTTCTTCACCTCGGCAGATCAGTTTATCGCTGGCTTTGATTTCAAAGAGGCGATAGATAAGGTTACTATCGACCTGACCCGTGCCCACTTCTGGGACATCACCGCGATCAGTTCACTGGACAAGGTCATCATCAAATTCCGCCGCGAAGGCGCCGATGTCAGCATTGTTGGCCTCAATGAGGCCAGCGCGACATTGGTGGACCGGTTTGCGGTACACGACAAACCTGATGCCGTAGAACGGCTGATGGGGCACTAGGTCGGCACTGGCAGTCACACCAAACGCCGCACCACAACCAGCAACAATAGGGGAAAGCCACAATGTCAAACATTCAGATTCCGGAAATGAAGGGCAAGGTCGTGGCCTGCATTGATGATTCGATCTACGCCGAAGCCGTGTGCGACTACGCCGCCTGGACTGCCAGCCGCATGAACACGCAGCTAAGCCTGCTGCACGTGCTGGACAAAACCGAAAGCACTACTGCCAGCAACCTGAGTGGCAGCCTGGGCCTGGGCGCGCAGGAAAACCTGATGCAGGAACTGGCTGAGCTAGACCAGCAACGTGCCAAGCTTGAAATGGAAAAAGGCAAATTGATGTTGCAGGCCGCCATGCAGCGGGCGGAAGCAAAAGGAATTATTGATGCCGAGTCACGGCAGCGCCATGGCGAACTGGTCGATACCCTGATTGAGCTGGAACCCGAAACCCGCATTCTGGTGGTGGGTAAACGTGGCGCCGACACCGAGTCAGCCCACGGCCACATCGGCAGCCATCTGGAAAGCATCATCCGCGCCATGCACAAACCCATTCTCATTGCCCAGCAGTCCTTTGCCCCGCCCAAGCAGATCATGGTTGCCTATGATGGCAGTGCCACCATGCGCAAAGGTATTCAGATTGTTGCTGCCAGCCCGCTGGGACGCGGCATTCCCCATCATGTGGTCATGGTGGGCGCGGATACCGACGTCGCTCGCGAGCAACTGCGCGAAGCCACCGATGCTCTGTCCGCGGCGGGCTTCGAGGTCACCGGCACCATCATTGCCGGCGACGCGGACACCGCGCTGGCCGAGTATCAGGAAAGAGAAAATATCGACCTGCTGGTCATGGGCGCGTACGGGCATTCGCGCATACGCCACCTGATTCTGGGCAGCACCACCACCGCCATGATCAAACGCACCCGGGTATCGCTGCTGGTGCTGCGCTAACGGCGCTGCGACACTATGCCACATTGTGTGAATCACGAGACTGAGTAAACTGCCAGCATCAAGGCAAACTGGCTCAGGAATTTTTCATGTTTTCGATACACGCTCGACCGGTTTTCAACAAACGCCTCCTTGGCTGCGCCATGGCGCTGGTCGCTGCCGCCGGCCATAGCTCCATAGTGCAGGCACAAACCACACAACAAACCAGCAGCAACGCCGCTGCCCCCATCGAAGAGATTCTGATCTGGGGCAGTGAAGCCGGACAGCGCTCCAGCCTGAGCCATCCTGCCAGCGTGCTTACCCAGGCAGATCTGGCCAGCATCAATATCGCCACCACCGAAGATATCGTCAAATTCGAACCCAGCCTGGTCATTCGCCGTCGTTTTATCGGCGACTCCAACGGCACCATGGGTATGCGCGGCGCCAATATGTTCCAGACTTCGCGCTCCATGGTTTTTGCTGATGGCGTGCCCTTGCATTACCTGCTGCAATCGCGCTGGAATGGCTCGCCACGCTGGTCGATGGTGTCAGCCAGTGAAATCGCCCAGGTCGAAGTACTTTACGGACCGTTTTCTGCTGAATACAGCGGCAATGCCATGGGCGGCGTGGTACTGATCGAGTCAGCCATCCCGCAGGAACGTGAATTCCATTTCGACAGTTCCTACTACTCGCAGGAATTCGACGCCTATGGCTTTGATGACCGGGTCAATGGCTACAAAAGCTTCTTCTCGGTAGGCGATAAAATCGGCGATACCAGCCTGTATTTTTCCTACAACCGCCTGGAAAACGACTCACAGCCACAGACCTTCTATTTTGGTGCCAACAACAGCAGTCCCACAGCCGCCAACGTCAGTGGCGGCGTGATTGGCAACGACCAGTTCGGCAACTCTCAACTCTGGTTTGGTGATACCGGCGTAGTCGATACCCAGACCCAGAATTACAAAATCAAGATTGGTCACGACATCGGTGCCTGGTCCGGGCTGGTGAATATCGCTTACGAAGATCGTGCTTCCAGCAATCAGCCCAATGCCTATATGCGCGACAGCAGTGGGGACCTGGTCTGGAGTGGCAATGTGCGTCAGGACGGCAATGGCATCAGCATCCCGGCCGGTCGCCTGGGTGTGGGCGAGCAGGAACGCGACAGCCTGTCACTGGGACTGCGAGTACGTGGCCCATTGACTGACACGATTGATCTGGAAACCAACCTCAACCAGTTTGCCATTGTGCGTGATGAAAGCCGCGACTCGCTGCGCAACCCGGCTGATCCCGGATATACGCCAGCGGGTCAGGTCACTGATTTTGGCGATACCGGTTGGCAGAGTGCCGAGGTAAAACTGACCTTCAATCAGCTCGGTGTCGACAACCTCAGCCTGGTCACGGGCCTGCGCTACGATGCCTATGAATTGAACATTGATGTCTATGATTCCAATGACTACCGGTCAGGCAGCAAGGACCAGCTTAACAGCAGCAGTGGCGGCGAAACCGATGTCAGCGCCGCGTTTGCCGAACTGAGCTGGTTGCCGACACAGCAACTGGCACTGACCCTGGGCGGGCGCTACGAATCATTCAACAGCAACGGTGGCTACTACACCACGCAGGTTGGCGGCAACGTGCAGCCCATCGCTGTGCCCGGGCAATCACGCAGTGCGTTCTCACCCAAGTTTACCGCGGCCTATCAGGCGACCGATAACTTGACCCTGAGCTACGCGGTAGCCGAGGCCTACCGTTTCCCCATCGTTGAGGAGCTGTTCAGCCAGTACCAGGCGTATAACACCATCAATCAGGCCAACCCGACGCTGAAACCGGAAGCCGGATTGCATCACAACCTGGGCGTGGAATACGGCTTTGACGGCGGTTATATCCGCGTCAACGCCTTCCAGGAAAGCATTGACGATGTGATTGAGGCACAGGCCGAAACTCTGGCCGGTGGTATCTCGGTACGCACCTTCATTCCGATTGGCCAGGTGGACACCCTGGGTGGCGAGTTCATTGTCAACGCCAGTGATCTGTGGCTGGACAACCTGGACCTGCGTTTTAATACCACCTACACCGACAATGAAATTGTGCGCAACCGCGTCGATCCCAGCATCGAGGGCAATGTGTATCCGCGTCTGCCAACGTGGCGCGCCAATCTGCTGGCCACCTATCACATCAGTGACGACTGGAACGTGGGCCTGAACTATCAGTACGCCGACACCAGTTTTGGTCGCAACGATAACCGCGACACCGAACAGAATGTTTACGGTGCACAGGATGGCTATTCGCGAGTGGGCATCAAGACTGACTATCGTTTCGGCAATGGTTTCTCGCTGGGTGCAGGCGTCGACAATATCGGCAATGACATCGACTTTGTCGCGCATCCATGGCCAGGTCGCACTGTTTACCTGAACGTCTCCTACGACTGGCAGTAAGCCGGTCGTACCACAGTCTCACGCTTCAGCGCGTGAGACTGTTGAACAGCTGAAAATAACCAGGGAAGGTTTTTGCGGTACAGCCCGGATCATTGATGGTGATCGGGCTGTCACCAAAAGCGGCCAGGGAAAAACACATGGCCATGCGATGGTCATCATAGGTATCAATCACCGCCGGTGAAATGTGCGTCGGCGGCGTAATAACAATATAATCATCCCCCTCTTCTACCGTCGCACCCACCTTGCGCAGTTCCGTGGCCATGGCCGACAATCGATCGGTTTCCTTGACCCGCCAGTTATAAATATTACGAATCGCAGTCGGCCCTTCAGCAAACAGCGCCGTGGTAGCAATGGTCATCGCCGCATCGGGAATATGATTAAGATCCACGTCGACGCCTTTGAGCGGCCCGCCACTGACTTCTATCCAGGTCTCACCCCATTTAACTTTTGCGCCCATCTGTTCCAGAACATCGGCAAAGCGGGCATCTCCCTGCACGCTCGCGGAACCCGTGCCATGTACTCGCACGGTGCCGCCGGCGATGGCTGCTGCGGCCAGAAAATATGAAGCCGACGACGCGTCGCCTTCTACCATGATGTCGCCCGGCGCGCGGTAGTGCTGACCGGCACGAACCACAAAACGTTGATAGTCATGGTTGTCGACGATCACGCCAAAACGCTGCATGACATCCAGCGTGATACGGATATAGGGTTTTGACACCAGCTCGCCATCCACAACTATTTCCAGGTCGCCCTCACACAATGGCGCCGCCATCAGCATGGCCGTCAGAAACTGACTGGAAATATTGCCGCGAATACTGACCTGGCCACCGCGCAGGCGTTTGCCACGAATCAGCAAGGGTGGATACGATTCCTCGCCCAGATAGGTGATATCTGCCCCGGTCGCCCGCAGACAGTCGACCAGGTCGCCGATGGGGCGCTCATACATGCGTGGCTCACCGGTCAGCGTAAACTCTCCGCCACTGGCCGCCAGGGCCGCACACAGCGGACGCATGGCAGTACCGGCATTACCCAGAAACAATGTCAGCGCGCCTTCATAAAACAACTCTCCGCCCCTGCCCTGCACCTGACACTCGGTTTTATCCTCGCTCAGCGACAGCTTGACGCCCAGCGCGGTCAAGGCCTGCAGCATATAACGCACGTCATCGCTGTCCAGCAGATTGCTGATGCGGGTTTCACCCTGCGCCAGAGCAGCCAATAGCAGTATGCGGTTGGACAGGCTTTTTGAGCCCGGCAGGGTAATTTCCCCGCGGGCGGTGCTGACTGGCGCCAGCACCAGCGAATCGTTGTGATGGGAAGACATAATGAGAGCACGCGTTAAAGGACGGGAATGCAGCGAGTATAGCGGATTCCCGCGCTGCGCTCAAAAATGCCCGTACTGACACTACTCCCGGCAGCTAACTACTTCCCGGTAGCGCCGGCATCCGTTGACGCCTGACTCTGGGGTTTGCCGCTTTGATACTTGAGTCGATTTTCCCAGCGCTTGCGGGCGAAACGCCGCATATTGGGAATATCGTCGGTCTCATCCATGATGGCCTGACCCAGGATGGTCTCCAGCACATCTTCCATGGTTACCAGGCCCAGCCAGGTGCCATATTGGTCGTACACCATGGCCATGTGCTGATGTTCCTTCAGGAAGGCCCCCAACAGCGCCTCAGCGCTGATCTCGTCGGTGACGATTTTGACCGGCTTGATCAGGTCGGCCACTTTGGCATTGGGCTCGGCATCCAGCAGCTCTGCGCGAAACACGACGCCGTGCGGATGTTCTTCCTGATCCACCACCGGATAACGCGAAAATGCGGTATCGCGCATGGCATCGAGAATATCTCCGACTGCCGAGTCGGCCAGCAGATACTCACACACGGTCTTGGGCGTCATGATGTCTTTGATCTGCACTTCATGCAGGTCCAGAATATTGGCAATCACTCGCCGCTCGTCTTCGTCCAGCTGGTCGGTGTCCCGGCCCAGATTGGTCAGCGCCTTGATTTCCGAGCGCAGGTCAACGTCCGACGCGCCCACACCCATCCACTCGGTGATCTTGTCCGACATCATAATGAAAGGCTTGAGAATCAGAATCAGGAAATTCAGCGTCGCGGGCAACCACGGCACCAGGTTTTGCCAATAACGCGCGCCCAGCGTTTTGGGAATAATTTCCGACAGAATCAGCACCAGAAAGGTCATCACGGCAGAGGCCACAGCCAGATAACCGTCACCAAACACCACACCCACCTGGGCGCCAACACCGGCCGCTCCAAAGGTATGAGCAACAGTATTGAGCGTCAGAATCGCTGCCAGCGGCTGATCAATACGATCTTTGAGTTTGCGTAGCTTACGGTACAGCTCCGGGTCGGAGTGACGAAAGCGCGTGACATGACTGGGGGTCAGAGACAGAAGCGCCGCTTCCAGCAATGAACAGACAAATGAGACACAGATGGATAAGAGTGCGAATACCAGAAGTAGGCCCATAGAGGGTCTTTGAATCTCCAAACAACAAGGGAATCAAATGCTACTACACTAAACACGGCAGCGACAAACATTTATGAGCATTGACGGTTGCACTCAGGCGTTCAATACCGGCGCAGGCACTGCTGTGCCCCTGCGCTGCCAGAATTTTTCATGCAGGAAGTACACAACCGTATTGATCGCCGGCTCCACCAGCGCCACCGCGCCGCCAATCAACATGCTGCCAGTCATGGCCCAGGCCACGGAGAAAGCCGTCATAAAGTGCAATACAGCAAAACTGGCGGTTTTTTGTACCTGTTTCATGTCCATGTCCTTAATCGCTTGAAGGTTGACCACCGGCGGCGCCGGTGGCTTTTTCGATGACCAAAGCATAGGACAGGGCATTGTGGATAGGAATTTGTTAATTTCTATCTTAATGATAATAATTATCAATACCGACTGGCTTTTTCACCCCCCCCTCGCCGCCTTGACCCGCCCAGCTTGAGGAAATCCAGAAACTCACGCCGGGTTTTCGGGCCCTGGGTCCTGGATCGGCGTTCGCAAAAGACGTCGGTCTACAGAGGCATCATAGTTTCGCCTAAAACCTGTTGCGTAGTGTATATACACATGCTAAGGTTCACTCCATGAATAAAGAAGACTTAACAGACGTATTTGAAAACTGTCCCTGCTTTAGAGCCAGGGCGGCAGCGCGCCGTATCACGCGCGATTACGATGAGGCCTTCAAGAGCATAGGCATCAAGAGCACGCAATTCACACTGCTGGCGATCATAAAGGGCAAGGAGCCATCCTCTATCACAACGATGGCAGACAAGCTTGCGATGGAGCGCACTTCTCTTATCCGCACGCTGGAACTCATGGCCGAGAAAGGACTGATCACACTTGCCGAAGAAGGCTACAGACGCGAAAGAAAGGTGCAGATCACGCCAAAGGGTGACGCCATCCTGGCCAAAGCCTTGCCTCTATGGAAGCAAATGCAGGCAAGCTTCGTAAGCCGCATTGGCCAGGAAAACTGGCAGGCAAACAAGGAGCTATGGCTGGATATCGCCTTCGGCGACTAGCAACATCTTTTTTAAAAACACAAAAGTGTATATACACTACATAGCAATCTTGACCTGCGGATGTGTATATACACTACATGATCAATAACGCATTAGCCACTTAATGAACACGAAAGTATTGCTGTTAAAGGAGCAAAATATGACATCTGCAGGTTTCTTCAATTTTATCGTCCGTTGGCGCTGGCCAGTCATCGCCCTAACCCTGGTGAGTTTCCTGGCGCTGGGGAGTCAAGCGCCCAAGCTGCGCAAAGACACCAGTGCGGATGCGTTCATCAACCCGGAAGACCCCGCATTGATTAACCGCGACGAGGTCGAAGCGCTGTTTAATATCGCGGCCCCGATACTCGTGACCGTGGTCAATCGCAGTGATACGGGCATCTACAATCCGGGCAGTCTGGGGCTGGTGCAGTGGATCAGCAACAACATTCAGACAATGGACAATATAGACCCCGACCAAATTACCTCCTTGGCCACTGAAGCCAATATTGTTGGTACCTTTGATGGCCTGGAAGTGGAAGACTTCTTTGAGGAGTCGCCCGACAGCGCTGAACGTATTCAATGGATCAAGTCTGCCATTGAAGATTTCCCTCTGTACCAGGGAACACTGGTTGCACGAAACGGGCAGGCCACAGTCGTCGTTGCAGAGCTCATAGACGAGAACAAAGCGGCACAAACTTACCAGTCTGTCGTACAGCTATTACAGGACGCGCCCCTTGGAAATGGCGACGTCATTCATGTCTCCGGAGAGGGTGCCGTCGCGGGCTATCTTTCGGCCTATATTGACAACGACGCGAAAAAGCTCAATCCGCTAGCGGCAGTCATCATCACAATAATTCTAATTATCGCGTTCCGAACAGTTCGCGGCGCGCTTATCCCAAACCTCATTGTGATACTAACAGCCGGTGGCACCATAGGGGCAATGGCAGCGGCAGGAGTCGCCTTCTACGCTATTACCAACGGTCTGATTGTCTGCATGATTGGTATTGCAGTTGCCGACTCGGTGCACATTTTCAGTCAATACTACGAAGAAATCGCGCTAGATCCTGATGCCGATGCAATCACTATCACCACTCGCGCCATGGGTAATATGTGGCAGCCGGTTACGCTCACCACATTCACCACAATTGCAGGTTTTATGGCTCTCGCCGCAACGACCACGATGCCACCTATTTACTATTTCGGAGTATTTGGCGCGCTTTCGGTGTTCCTGGCCTGGGCCTATAGCATGACTACTTTACCTGCGCTCCTGTCCTTTCTAAAACCAAAGCCAAGTGGCGCTTTTAAAGCATCTGCGAACAAAGCGGTGAGACCTACTTTAAGCGCCAGGATGCTTCATGCCGTTGGCAAGTCGGTTTTAAGCAATCCAAAATTCACCGTGCTCTTTGGCTTCGCAGTAGCAGTGGCCGCTGTTATCGGGGCTACATTTGTTGAGCCAAATGAAGAACGTATTGCAAACTTCAAGACCACTGAAGCGATCTACATAGCAGACCAGGAGGTCAATCAACTAATGGACGGCACCTACTATCTGGACGTGCTGGTCGAAACCGGAAAAGTTGAAGGAATCTACAATCCCCTGGTACTGCGCAAGATCGAGGAAACCCAGCGCTACCTCGAGAGCATCGATGGGATTAAGGGTAGCACCTCTGTCGTTGATTTCATTAAGCAAATGAACAAAGCGGTAAATGAAAATGACGAACAGACCTATGAGATTCCCGACGACGAACTGCTGATAGCTCAACTGTTTTTCTTGTATACGGCATCGGGTGATCCGACTGCTTTCGAAGACAAGATTGACGGCGAACGTCGCCAGGCGCTGATCCGGGCCACCCTGACGCAAAACAAATATTCCGACAACAAACTGGTAGTAGAAGATATCCAGGGCTGGATCGACGAGAACTTTGCAGGCAGCGGAGCAACTGCAACAGTCACAGGCGATATACCGGTTAGCTATCATTGGATCGCGCCAATCATGCAGAACAACCTAATGAGCGTAATCTTGTGCTCGCTTGCAGTTGTAGTGATGGCGAGCATTCTATTTGGTTCTGTCGCAGCTGGGCTTCTGGTCTTTATCCCAGTGGGTCTATCCATCCTGCTGATCTACGCCGTAATGGGTGTCACAGGAATATGGTTGAGCGTATCGACTTCGATGTTCGCATCTATCGCGATCGGACTCGGTGTGGACTTCGCCGTGCATACAACCCATACCATGAGACATCTGTTAAAAGAAAAACAAGAAACGTGGACCGAGAGCCTAACCCGTTTGTATGCCAAAAGTGGTAGAGCGCAATTCTTTAACTTTGTGGCCATTGCTTTAGGCTTTGGCGCACTAGTCACCTCTGATGTGCCGCCACTGCTCAAGTTTGGCTTTCTCGTTGCAATAGCAGTCAGTGCAGCGTTTATCGCTTCTCTGCTCTTGCTACCACCGCTTGCTCTAGTTCTTAAACCCAAATTTCTAGGAGAACATCGACATGAAGATTAAATATTGGTTGCCATTCCTAACCCTTGCCTTAACGACGAGTACGCCAGGTGTCAGCGCTCAAGAGAGCGAGATGAGCGCGCTGGATATAATTGGTCAAGTCAACGCACGCGAAGATGGTGAGCACGTGACACGCTCGTTGACCATTGAGTTAACTGACCGGCGCGGGATAAAGCGCGTTGAGAAGACCCAAGGATATCGGAAATACTTTGGTGAAGAAAAGCGCACAGTGCTTTTCTATACGGAACCTAGCAATGTGCGAGGAACGGGTTTTCTAACATTCGATTACGCAGATTCTGAACAAGATGATGACCAGTGGCTGTATCTTCCTGCGTTACGAAAAATTAGAAGAATTTCCAGCTCCAACAGAGGTGACTACTTTCTGGGCACAGACCTCACCTATGAGGAGATAAAGAAAGAAAATAAGATAGAGACGGAAGACTATGTATTCCGATTGTTGGGGGAGTCGACCTACGAAGGACACAAAGTCTTCGATGTCGAGGCAACACCAGTCGATGGTGATGTCGCGAAGGAGCTTGGCTATAGTAAAGTCTTGCTTCATGTGGATCCAAGTATATGGATGTCCAGAAAGTCGGAGTTCTGGGACCTGAATGGCAATAGGCTCAAGACGGTCGCCAATAGTTCCATTGTGCAGATCGGCGGAATTTGGACTACCCTGGAAATATCTGTAGAGAATCACAAGACTGAGCACAAGACATTGTTATTGTTCTCCGATGTCGATTACACAACCCCTATCGATGACGCTGTGTTCACTCAGGCTAGACTGCGACGAGGCTTACGATGAGGTATAGTGCCGTCGCATTTCTGCTAGTAGCCAATGTGTCGTTCGCAGAGATAGATATACGTGGCATTTTTGATACGCAAGCGTCCTATGTTGTCGATAATACCGAAAACTACTCTAGTCGTTTGCAGAACTTCGATAACCGGCTGGGGGTAGAGATCGAAAGTAGTTTTGATAATGGCTTTCGATTCTATTCCGAGACTGTGCTTCGATATGAGTCCACGGATAATCTTGAGCCATATCGACCAACGCAAGACTCTAGCGACAAATTAAATAGGCGCTGGCTTATCGACAGCAAAACAGAATTGGAGTTGCGCGAGTTTTATGTCGATGGCTATATAGAAGACGTGTTTATTCGTCTGGGGAAGCAGCAAGTGGTATGGGGTCAGGCCGACGGACTTCAGGTGCTGGATGTTGTCAATCCGCTGCGCTATCGCGAGTTCATCTCTGATGATCTTGAGGACAGACGCATCCCGCTATGGACCGCCAATGTAGAGTTTCCCGTGCGAGACTGGACAATGCAGCTACTGTGGATACCCGATCAAACCTATCATGCGTATCCCGAAGCAGGAGCGTCATATCAGGTTCGCTCGACGAAACTGACGCCACTGCTCACCGGCAATCAACAAGTCTTGTTTGAACGGCAGGAAAAACCTGACCGGTTTTGGCAAGACTCTGACTATGGCATGCGCCTGACAGGTTTCGTAAGTGGCTGGGATGTGGGTCTTGGTTACTTGAATCAAATCAATAACGGCCGCGCGGTTGCACAATTTACCGGGGATGATGTTTTGCATATTCGTACGGGCTACGTTCGTACCCATTTATTGGGCGCGACTGTCGCAAAGGCTTTTGGCAGTGTGACGGTCCGTAGCGAATTGGGATATCTAAGCGATACGGTGCCGTTGGGAGTCCCATCTACGTCACCAGCGACTTTAGAGCAAAGTGCAACGCGAGAATTCAAAGGCGTCATAGGACTGGATTATAACGGCATCTCGGACACCTTACTCAGTGCGCAGTGGTTCTTGAGTCATATCGCGGGTGAGAGCCATGCCTATGTCAGAGACAAGCAAGAGCAACAGGTTTCCTTTTTAGTAAAACGCGATTTTTACAACCAGACATTCTCTCTGGAAGGTTTGTTAGTGCATTCGCTGAACGATGCAGACGGTTACTGGAATATATCTGCAAATTACAGGTATCGTTCAAATATAACGCTGATCTCGCAAATCGACCGCTACTATGGCGCCCGGGAAGGCGTATTTGGACAGTTCAGGGACCAGAGCCGAGTCAGCATTGGTTTGTCCTATGCTTTCCAATAGGGGCTGCGCTCACCCGAAGACACTGCGCACTGGCAAACGCAATGTCTTCGGGTGAGATTTCGTTTCCTCACCCGCCCAGCTTGAGGAAATTCAGGAATTCACGCCGGGTTTTCGGGCCATACGTCTTGAAGTGCGGCTGCGGATTGTTCATATACGCCAGCTTGCGTTGACTGACGCTGTCGCCGGCGAGAAAACCCTGAATTTCTGCCGCGGAGATGTTGTACGGCACTGCCGCATTCAGGCCAAACACCTTGCGGCGCAGCTCGGGTGTGATTTCCGGATAGTCGAAGCGCTCCTGGAATTCCTGCGAAATCTGGAAGGTACGAAAAGCCTGGATCTGGTCCTGCGGCGAGCCATACCAGATCGAATCCGTGCCCCACAGCACATTGTCCTGGCCGACGTATTTGAACAGTTTGCCCAGCGAATGCGCGGCATTGTCCGGATCGCGCATCAACAATCGCCAGGTGCTGCCCAGTTCGGCGTAAACATTACTGTTGGGCGCAACATCATTGTCGATCAGTGACTGAATCAGGGTATCAATACCCATGCGGTTTTCGCCCGGGGCAAATGCCTGTTCGGTAATGGAGTTGTCGTAACCGGAGTGGTAAATCAGGAAGTTCATGTCCGGGTACATCTTTGCCACTACCCCGACATCATCACAGCGGCTGTGCTGCAGCGATACCGGACCAAAGGGCAGGCCTTTGTGGATACAGATATTGCGCACCCCCAGCGAACGGGCACGTTCTATCATGGCCAGGCCGGGATCATCACTTAACCAGTATCCCACGCCACCGGGACCAAACTGGGTATAGGTCTTAAAGGCACAGATGTCCCAGCGCTCCGCCAGCTCATCCATCGCTTCCAGATCGCCGTCCTGATTGGGGTTAACACGACCATGGATCATCAGCCGTTTGCTGCCATCAAGCTGCGCGACAATGTTCCGCGTTTCGTTGGCGTCCTCAATGGTGACCGGCTCGCGTTCCTGCGTCGACGGCACAAAACTGAGCACCATGATGGAGGTATCACTGTCCAGAAACACATCCTTGATAAATTCGTCGGCGCTCAGACAATTGAGATAGGCACGATCGCCCGGCATGTCCGCCAGCTCGCAGCTGGCCTTCTCCATACCGGAATAGGGCCGGGATGATTCCGGCACCAGATTCAGCCACGCGCCATTGGGGTTCACATAGTGCCCCTGCACATCAAAAATGAACTCTTTGCCATCCACCTCGGCCTGCGCCAGCTGCATGTCGACCGCAGCCTCATCATTGATCTGATAAAATCCGCCGCGCTTGCCTACGGCTGCGTTGGCCGCATTAAAGGCCAGCAGTGTGCTGGCGGCGCCACAACTGGACACCAGGAATTTGCGGCGATCCCAGCCCCGTTTTTTGGCGTTAGCGGTGGCGTTGGCATGCGCCAGCGCGTTGGCCTTGATGTTGACCGGTGACAGCGGCATGGGGGCGTATTCGCCGTTGGAAGTGGTGTCGATCTTGATGGGCAGACGGGTTCCGTCTTTATCGATTTCGTGGCTCATGGTGCGGCAACCTCATAAATTTGAATTATTGGAGGGTCGATCGCTGAAAAGTCACCTTCGACTGTAGCAAGAATCCTGATCGCTTAACATCAATACCCGACGCCAGCCGGGATCGCCTGGTCGCATAACCGGGCATAAAAAAACCCGCCGGACCTTGTCGGTGCGACGGGTTTTTCAGATCCCGACCAGGTCAGGATCGCAACGGCATTGCTATCAGTCTGGCAGAGCCAGTGCTGTCAGCGTACCGCCGGTTTGCAGCATCACGTACTGCTTGCCTTCGTGCTGGTAGTTCATCATGCCGTAACGGCTGACTTCCGGCACGGCAACCTTGCCAAGCTGCTCACCAGTGGCCTTGTCTACCGCATACAGCGCGGGCGAGCCGTCGCTGGAAGTGCTGGCGTACATCAGCATGGTGTCAGTCACCGTCATCGGTGCCACAGTGCCACTGCCGGTGTTGCCGACATCAATACCTTCCAGGGCAGGATGGTTCTTGATGCGGTCAGGCGTTTCACCAACAGGAATCCACCACTTGTGATCACCGGTATTCAGGTCGATCGCAGTGATACGGCTGAAGGGCGGCTTGAACAGTGGCAGACCCTGTGGGCCACGAACCAGCGCTGAACGCAGTGGCGCGTAAGCCGTGAAGGTTGTACCTGTAGGCAGCTCGAGCATGGCATCACGCTCTTGCGCCGGTGCCATGATACGGTTGGTGCAGCCCTTGCGTGAGGTCACGAACAGTGTGCCTGTCGTTGGGTCACCGGCGGCAGGACCGTCGATGTTGACACCACCGATGTCACCCGGACACCACAGTGCGGCCTGCTTGCCCATCTCATTGTCGCGATGCAATGGTGGCTGGAACAAAGGACCGGTCTCGAACGAGGAGATCGCATCGATCGCCTGTGCACGCAGTTCCGGTGTGAAGTCGATCAGATCATCTTCAGTCAGACCCTGCATGTCATAGGGCGCCGGTTTGGTCGGGAACGGCTGCGTCGGGGACAGTACTTCGCCCGGGATCAGGCCTGCCGGTACCGCTCGCTCTTCGATCGGCCAGATTGGCTCGCCGGTTTCACGGTTGAATACGTAGGTAAACGCCTGCTTGCTGACCTGAGCAACCACCGGGATAGTCTGACCGTTCTGCTGGATGTCCAGCAGCACCGGTGCCGTCGGAGTATCGTAGTTCCAGATATCCTTGTGGACCAGCTGGAAGTGCCACGCTCGCTCACCCGTGGATGCATTCAGCGCGATCAGGCTGGTGCCGTACAGGTTGTCGCCCTGCAGGTGACCACGATAGAAGTCGATGGAGGCGGCATTGGTCGGAATATAAACCATGTCCAACTCAGGATCGGCTGCTACCGGTGCCCAGGAAGAGATCTCGCCGGTGTAAGCACGTGGATCTTCGATCTGGTTGCCATCGCCGTCCTGCCAGGTATCCCAGCCGAATTCGCCTTTGTCCGGAATGATGTTGAAGGTCCACTTGTGCTCGCCGGTGGCGCTGTCAAAACCAAGGATGTCACCCGGGATGTTCTCAAAACGGGTCTGGTTGTAACCCTGCTCGGCAGAGTTCGGCACAACGACGGTGCCATTGACCACGATGGGCGGTGATGATGCGGTGATGTAACCTTCTTCCAGCGGAATACCGTAGTACGGGTCGAACTCGTAACCATTGGCTTCTGCCAGGATCTTCTGCAGATCCACAACACCGGTTTCCGGGAAACCTTCAACGCCGATCTCGTGACCAAAGCCTTCCAGCGGCGCGCCAGTCTTGGCGTCCAGGGCGGTCAGGAAAAAGCCGGGGCTGATGATGTAAATCACGCCCTTGCCGTCGACTTCACCGTAGCCTACGCCTTTACCGTAGTCTTTACGCATGGAGTATTCGTGACGGAAGGTGTGCGGCTCGCGGTATGACCAGATGGTCTCGCCGGTGACCGGATCCAGGGCGACGACATGGCGTCGGTCGCCGGCAACCGTGTACAGGACACCGTCGATGTAACTCGGCGTTGACCGGCCACTGCTGGCACCGAAGCTGGCGCCGTCCCAGACCCAGGCAGTTTCGAGGGATTCAAAGTTGTCAGCGTTGATCTGTGACGCCGGCAAATAACGGGTATGCGCATAGTCTGAGCCCAGGGTCAGCCACTCGATGGACTCTCCCTGCGCGGAAGGCTCTGCCTGGGCAGAAAGCAGCGCGGGAGCACCCATCGCTACACCAGCCACCAGGGATATCAGGCCGGTCAGCGCGGGCTTTTTGGCAAAGCCGCCTGCCAGTAATTTACTTTTCATATTCACGTGCACTCTCCTCATCAAGCCAAAAACGATATTCGGGCTTTTGTGGTTTTCTTGTTGTCAGCATTCGCCAGGACGTAACCCCACCCACACCGGCTTTGCAGCTCCGCAGCCCCCCTTCTACTGGCATACCGAACCGCTGGTTTACTGAGACTCTCACTCAGAGGGAAGGACTTCCGAGGATACCGCAACACCTGCGCCAAGTCCATATGGGCGCCTGTCATGGATTTAACACGCCCTTTTTGCTATTTTACACACTCGACCTGCCGCTCATTTACCGGATTGACTCTATGACCGCCGATACACCCTCTGATGTTCACCTGAAGCTCCGCAACCTGACCGAAGCTGACTACCCGCAACTGGCCCGGCTAATGGAAGCGGTGTACCCGGATCTGGGCGGTGCCTGGCCGGAAGCGTCCATTCGCCGATTAATCAGGGACTTTCCCGAAGGGCAAATCGCCATTGAAGACTATGGCAACCTGGTAGCGGCAGCGCTGACCATCTGCTGCGATTACGACCGCTTCAGCCGTCAGCACACTTATGAAGACCTGATTGGACGGCGCGAACAGATCAAGCACAACCCCGACGGTGATGCCATGTACGGCATGGACCTGTTCGTTGACCCCGAATACCGCGATCTGCGCCTGGGCCGACGTCTGTACGATGCCCGCAAAGACATGTGCCGCGACCTGAACCTGCGCGCGATTCTGGCCGGCGGTCGTATCACCAGCTATCACAAGTTCGCCGACGAAATGACGCCGATGCAGTACATCGCTGCGGTGGATCGTAAAGACGCCCATGACCCCATTCTCAGCTTCCAGCTCGCCAATGATTTTGAGGTCAAGCGCCTGCTCAAGGACTACAACCCGCAGGACGAAAAATCCCAGGGTTATGCCACCCTGCTGGAATGGAACAACATCCTGTACGAACCGGAAACCAGCGACCTGAGTAAGCGTCGCAAGGCCGTGGTGCGTATCGGTATCCTGCAGTGGCAAATGCGTCTGACCAGCTCCTTTGATGCCTGGCTGTCGCAGGTGGAGTATTTCGTCGACACCATGGCCGACTACCAGGCTGACTTTGTACTATTCCCCGAATTCTTCAATGCCCCGTTGATGGGCCTGGGAGACCAGACCAACCAGTTCGAAGCGATCCGCTTCCTCTCCACTTTTGCCACCCGCTCCATTGAGGCACTGTCGGAGTTTGCGATCACTTACAACATCAATATCATTGCCGGCAGTATTCCGGTGATGGAGGGCGACAAGCTGCTGAACAAAGCCTATCTGTGTCGCCGCGACGGCACTGTCGACTCGCAGGCCAAACTGCATATCACGCCGCACGAGCGTCGCGACTGGGTTATCGATGGCGGCGACAGCCTGCAGGTATTCGACACCGACGCGGGGCGCATCGGCATCCTGATCTGTTACGACGTGGAGTTTCCGGAACTGTCGCGCATGCTTGCCAAGGGCGGCATGGACATTCTGTTTGTGCCGTTCTGGACCGACACCAAAAACGGTTTCCTGCGGGTGCAGCGCTGTGCACAGGCGCGGGCCATCGAAAACGAGTGTTATGTCGCCATCGGTGGCAGCGTCGGCAACCTGCCACAGGTGCACAACGTTGACATACAGTACGCGCAGTCAGCGGTGTATTCGCCGTCAGACTTTGCCTTCCCGCACGATGCCATCATGGCAGAGAGTACGCCCAACACCGAGATGGCCCTGGTGGCCGATCTGGACCTGGACAAACTGGTGCAGGTGCGTCACGAAGGCTCGGTGACCAACGCCAAGGATCAGCGTCACGACCTGTATGAAGTTCGCTGGATCGGTCCGGAAAAAACCGAGGCAGACCCGACCGAACAGGCCCGTCAGATAACAGACGATATCGGTTCCGAGAACCAGGGCTGAGCAATCAGTCTGCAGCGGGCGCCATAGGTAACAGGCGGGCTTCTATCGACAAGGAGTAGTTGCCCGTGGTGCCCGGATCGTAGGTGTTTACATACACCGAATACAGGTCGTATTCCGCCGCGAACACCAGTTGTGAATCCAGCCCTTCGTCTTCAAAGTCGTCATTCTCGAACTGAATCAGCACCTCGTCACAGTTGCCCACGCCGACCAGCAGAAAGCTGTCGAAATCAGCGGAGCGCAAGGTGACGGTGTACTCCATGCCGGGCTGTGGTCGTAACTGAAAGCAATCGGCGTGGGTACCATCGCTCATCTGTGGATGAAAATCTGCCAACTCCCCGGCGTGCTCGGTGCCGGGCGACAGGTCAATGCCGCTGTACCTCAGTGCCGGTGAGGCCTCTTGTGTCGGTGAGGCCTCCTGTCCTGGTGAAGCCTCTTGTGTCGGTGAAGCCTCCTGTCCGGGTGAAGCCTCTTGCGCCAGGGCCGGCATCGCTGCCATGGACAGCGGCAATGCCAATATCAGCGCCAGTCGTCCAGCTTCGAATGTTTTCATGGTTTTCCCCATAACAGCGCTCTGCCTTATACCTGCAACAGCGGTTGAACCTTGCTCAGTGCTGCGTTCACCCGCTCGCTCAGTTGCCAGGGCGGATTAAGAATTATCATGCCGGAGCCGTGCATGCCGAACGCATCCGACTGCGGCGCCACCGTCAACTCAATACTGATGCTGTCAGCCGCATTGCCCAGCTTCTGTTTCACCAGACCACTGAGATCGCGCGACTGCCCCAACATCGGGTACCACAGCGCAATGATACCTGTCGGCCAACGCCGATGCACTGCCTGCACCGTTTTGATCGCCTGCTGATAGTCGGCCTTGTTCTCGTAGGCCGGATCCATCAGCATCAGGCCACGGCGCGGCGTCGGTGGCGTCAGTGCCACGGCCCCCTCAAAACCATCACGGTGATGAATGCTGATACGCGGGTCGCGCCTGAAGTTGTCGCGCAGATGCTCAATTTCAGTACTGTGCAACTCCATCAGTACCAGGTGGTCGTCATCGCGCAGTTGCGACTGCATGATGGCCGGCGATCCGGGATAGTTGCCAATGGTAGCGCCGGTGTCCACCGGATTCACATCAGCCACCAGCGTCAGATAGTCACCCAGCAGATCGGCATCCTGCAAACGGCTGCGTTGCTGCCACAAGCGCATGAATCCCATTGCGGCTTCGCCGGTTTTGCGCGCGGGCTCACTGCCCAGGTTATAGAAACCATTACCACTGTGGCTGTCGATGCCCACAAAGGGTTTGTCCTTGTTGCGTAGCTGCTGCAGTATCGCCAGCAGCGTGAGATGTTTCAGTACGTCAGCATGATTGCCGGCGTGATAGGCGTGGCGATAACTCAGCATGCGATCCGTCCGGTGAATCGCACTGGGTATGTCGGGATTATCATAGTGAACCTTGCGCGCAAAAGCGCTGAAATAGGGAGCAACAGTTTACTGCATATTGGTGCGCTGTTTGTCCTGACGATACATCAGGTAGCCGGCCACCGATACTGCCACCACGACAACGGCTATGATGATGGTTGCCAGCGCGTTAATCTGCGGGCTGACGCCCAGCCTGACACTGGAATAGACCACCATGGGCAAGGTGGTGGCACCGGGCCCGGAGACAAAGCTGGCGACCACCAGATCGTCCATCGACAGCGTAAAGGCGAGCAGCCAGCCCGCCACCAGCGATGGCGCAATGACCGGCAGGGTGATAGTGAAGAACACCTTCAGCGGACGCGCACCCAGATCCATGGCAGCTTCTTCCAGCGACGCATCCATGTATGCCAGCCGGCTTTGCACCACCACGGTGACATACGCCATGCAAAAGGTGACATGCGCCATGATGATGGTGCCCTGTCCCCGGCTCGCAGGCCAGCCAATCAGATCGGCCATCGACATGAATAACAACAATAATGACAGCCCCAGAATGATCTCCGGCATTACCAGCGGCGCGGCCACCATGATGCCCATGGAACGGGCACCCCACTGCCGGCGGAAGCGCACCAGTGTCATCGCCGCCAGCGTCCCCAGCACCACCGCAATTGTCGCTGCCACGGCGGCCACCTTGATACTGAGCCAGGCGGCTGACAACAGCTGCTCATTCTGCATCAGTTCACCGTACCAGCGCGTGCTGAAACCGGCCCACACCGTCACCAGGCGGCTTTCATTAAACGAGTACACAATCAGGCTGAGAATCGGCGCGTACAGGAACACGTAACCAAACGCCAGCGCTGTCCACAGCCAGGGGAAACCGGCGCGCCTGTGTTGTTTGATTGCGCTCATGCGGCCTCCTCCCCGTTCGCTTCCGCGCGCGATTCGTAATGCCGTAGCAGCAGGAACGGAATGATCAGCACCACCAGCAGCACGGCGGCCAGCGCCGAGGCCACCGGCCAGTCCCGGTTATTAAAAAACTCGGTCCACATCAGCTTGCCCAGCATCAGCGAGTCGGGCCCACCCAGCAGATCCGGAATCACAAACTCACCCATGACCGGAATGAATACCAGCATGGCGCCGGCAATGACACCCGGTACTGACTGCGGCCAGGTGATGGTCAGAAACTGTTTGGCCGGGCGCGCTCCCAGATCTGCGGCCGCTTCCAGCAATACCGGATCCAGTCGCGACAAGGTGGCATAAAGCGGCAGAATCATGAATGGCAGGTAGGCGTAAGTGACACCGATATAGACCGCCAGCGATGTATGCATGATTTCCAGCGGTTGCTCAATCACACCCAGCCAGAGCAGAAAATTATTGAGAATGCCGTTGGTGTTAAGGATGCCCATCCAGGCATAGATACGAATCAGAAACGAGGTCCAGAACGGCAGGATCACCAGCATCAACAGCGGCATGCGCAGATGTGTGGGTGCTCGCGCAATGGCATACGCCATCGGGTAACCAATTAGCAGACACAGCAGCGTTGAAATTGCGGCAACCTGGAGCGAGCCAAACAAGGCACTGACATACAGGCTGTCATCCCAGAGCAGGCCATAATTGCCAAAATTGACCACGATGCTGACCAGTCCGTCGGCGGTTTCGCGAATCCAGTTCAGATAAGGCGGCTGCGCCAACGCAGGCTCGGACAGACTGATTTTGAGAATAAACAGAAACGGCAGGCAGAAAAATATCACCAGCCACAGCCAGGGAATCCCGGTCACCAGCCAGCGACCCACGGTCAGCCGGCGCCAGCGCGCGCGCAAGCCTGCCAGGGCACCGGCACCGCCGCCATACCCGGTCACTGCGCGAGTAACCCGCATCGGTCGGCGTGCCAGCCCAGGGCAATGGTTTGGCCCCAGGTCAACGGCAACTCGGCCAACGCCTGCACATTGGGCTGGGTATATTTCACGCGTTTGCCCGAGGCCAGCTCAACATGGTAAATCGACTCGTCACCCAGGTAGGCAATCTCGCGTATCACACCCTGCATCTGATTGGGCAGATCATCGCCGGCCTGTACCATGCGGATTTTTTCCGGGCGCACGGCAACGGTTATCGGCATGCCCACCGTCATCGGCTGACTGTGGCGAACGCACAGTTGACCGCCGGCCTCCTCGCTGTCCACCAGCACCTGGTCACCGCTCTGGCTGGTAACAACACCATCAAACAGGTTCACATTGCCAATGAAGTTAGCCGCGTAGCGGCTCTGCGGAAACTCGTACATGCGTTGCGGAGAGTCCACCTGCTCGATACGCCCTTCACGCATCAGCGCAATTCGCGACGACATGGTCATGGCCTCTTCCTGATCATGCGTCACCACAATAAAGGTGATGCCCAGACGCTCCTGCAAATTGACCAGTTCAAACTGGGTCTGTTCGCGCAACTTGCGGTCCAGTGCACCCAGCGGTTCATCCAGCAACAGGATTTTGGGAAGCTTGGCCAGCGCCCGCGCCAATGCCACACGTTGACGCTGGCCGCCGGACAGCTGATGCGGCTTACGGTGACCCAGTTTTTCAATCTGCACCAGCGACAGCATTTCGCGCACGCGCTCATCGCGCCCGGGCCTGGCCATGCGCTCCTGCTTCAGGCCATAGGCAATGTTGTCTGCCACCGTCATATGCGGAAACAGCGCATAACTCTGGAACATCATATTGACCTGACGTTCGTAGGGCGGCAGATCAGTGACGTCCTTGCCGTCGATAAAAATGCGGCCTTCGGTCGGCGTTTCGAAACCGGCCAGCATTCTGAGCAGCGTGGTCTTGCCGCAGCCGGACGAACCCAGCAGGGAGAAAAACCCTTTCTCCTCAATATCCAGACTGATATTGTCCACGGCATACGTGCTGCCAAAAACCTTGCTCAGGTTCCGGATTCTGACCAGCGGTTCCTGCTCAGCATTGGCAACAACGTTATTCATCCACCCGCCTCCAATCTGGCCTGCAAAGTTGGTCTTACCTCAGCGTCCGGTTTTCACCCGGGTCCACAACCGGTTCATGCTGCGAATCTGTGAATCACTCGGCGTTTGCAGCACGATGAAGCGCTCCTGCGTCGCCGCCGGTGGATAGATGCCCGGGTCGTTGCGCACGACGTCATCCACCAGCGACACCGAGGCACTGTTGGCATTGGCATACGCCACATAGTTGCTCACCCCGGCAATAACCTCGGGTTCCATAATATAGTTCAGGAAGGCGTGGGCGTTGGCAACATTGGGGGCATCAACCGGAATGGCAAACACGTCGGTCCACACCACAGCACCTTCCGCAGGCGCGGCATAAGCGATGTTGACGCCGTTGTCAGCCTCATTGGCGCGGTCGCGCGCCTGCAGCACGTCACCCGAATAACCATGGGCCACACACAGATCGCCATTGGCGAGGTCACTGATATAGGACGAGCTGTGGAAGTAACGAATGTACGGCCGCGCTGCTGCCACCACGTCAGCAGCTTCCTGGGCGGCGGCACTGCTGTAGTCATCGGTGGGCAGGCCACGGTAGGCACGGGCCGCAACAAACACTTCGGTGGCGTCATCCATCAGCGACACGCCGCACGCCGACAGACGCGACACAATTTCCGGATCAAACACCAGGCGCCAGGTATCCAGCGGCATATCATCGCCCAGGATCTCTTTCACTTTGTCGACGTTGTAGCCGATGCCGGTGGTACCCCACATGTAAGGCAGCAGATACTGATTGCCCGGATCGATATCGGCCAGCGACTGCAGAATCACCGGGTCCAGATTACCGTAGTTGTCCAGCAGGCTTTTGTCCAACGGCTGATACAAGCCGGCGCGGACGTGGCGGTCAGCAAACGGACGCGCCGTGGGCACGACCAGATCGTAACCGCTGCGTCCTGCCAGCATACGGGTTTCCAGCACTTCGTTGGAATCGTAGACATCGTAGGAAACGCTGATACCAGTCCGGCTCTGGAAATTGCTGATGGTGTCGTCGGCAATATAGTCCGACCAGTTGTAAACATTGACACTGCCCTGAGCGGCCGCATTAAGGGCGCTGCCGGCGAAAACCAGACCAGTGGCTCGGACAGTGAACCAGGCTATGACACGAGCAAGACCACAAGCAACTTTTTTCATCAGGGAACTCCTCCGCGGAGACTGCGATAAAGAGGGGAAACCAGCCGTTCCGGGGGCCACTATTCGACCTGCAATAGTGCCCGCCATAAAACGCGCATAATAGAGTAATCTGGCAAAAAGAAAAGTATTTTCTACGCTTTTGAAATCACCGGAAAAGCCTTGCACCATAAGGGTTCGCAGGCAGTTTCGACGCATAGTCAGCAGCCCCGGCGGGCATTCCAACGCAATTCGTATTATCATGGCGCCCCAAACTTCCGGACAGACCTTCAGCCCATGTCAGACAGTACGTTTTCTTTCTTCGCCAGCTGCGCCAAAAGCCTCGAACCTCTGTTGGCAGAGGAGCTGCGGCAATGCGGTGCCACTGACATTCGCGAAACCGTTGCCGGCGTCAATTTCAGCGGTTGCCTGCTGGAAGCCTATCGGGCCGTGATGTTTTCCCGGATTGCCAACCGTATCATCCTGATCCTGCACCAACAGGTGGTGCCCGATGCGGATGCGCTGTACGCCGCTGCCGACAGTATCGACTGGACGCAGCACATGAGCAACACCGACAGCTTCGCCATCAGCGCCGCCGGTACCACGCACAACCTGAACCACACCCAGTTCATCGCCCAGCGCATCAAGGATGCCGTTGTTGACCAGTTCCGCAACAGCGGCCAGAACCGGCCTGATGTATCAAAACAGGACCCGGACCTGCGCATCCATGCCGTGATCAAGAAAGGCCGCGTCATCCTCGGCATTGACCTGGTGGACGGCAGTCTGCACCGGCGCGGTTATCGCCAGGAACAGGGCGAAGCGCCAATGAAGGAAACCCTGGCCGCCGCCCTGTTGATGCGCGCCAACTGGCCAACCCTGATGCAACAGGACAATGCCAGCATCTTTGACCCCATGTGTGGCGCCGGCACACTGTTGATTGAAGCGGTGCTGATGGCGCTGGACATCGCCCCCGGACTGTTACGCGAAAGCCAGTTATCCGCCTGGCCGCACCATGACCAGGCCGCAGCCGCAACGGTGCGCGAGGAAGCCGAGCTTCGCAAACAGCGCGCAGCGCACTGGACCGGACAGGCACTGGGCAGCGATCAGGATCTGCGCGCACTGGGCATGGCCCGGCGTAACGCCGAACGCGCCGGAATCTGGGATCATATCGAATTCACCTCGGCATCCTTGCATGAGGTCAAGCTCGGCCAACCGCCGACGCTGCTGATCACCAACCCGCCGTACGCCGAACGCCTGGGAGACGATGCCGAAGTCATGGCCCTGTACCAGGAGCTGGGCGATGTCATTCGCCGCGAGGCCATGGGCGCAGACGTTGCGGTGTTCACCGCACGTCCGGAATGGGGCAAACTGATCGGCATTCACAGCCATAAACAATACGCTCTGTTTAATGGTGCGCTGCCGGCAAAATTATTGCTGTTCCGGGTGGATGACTCATCGGTTTACCAGACCCGCAAAACCGCTGTGGACGATAGCCAGCTGGTCACCGAAGACGCGCTCGACAACGGCGGACAGATGCTCGCCAACCGCCTGCGCAAGAACCTGAAGAATATCGGCCGCTGGGCGCGGCAGCAGGGCCATGATTGCTACCGGCTGTATGATGCCGACATGCCCGAGTACGCCTTTGCCATCGACGTCTATACCGACGTCGATGGCCAGCGTCACATTCACATGCAGGAATATAAAGCCCCCGCATCGGTCACCGAGATTGATGCCGAACAACGACGTCGCCAGAGCGTGCTGGCGGTGCAGGTTGTAATGCAGCTGCCGGCAAAATTCGTCAGCATCAAGGTGCGCGAACGCCAGCGCGGCAAACAGCAATACCAGCCGACTCGCGAACAGGGTCAGGACATTGTGGTGCAGGAAGGCGACGCCAGACTGATCGTCAATCTGGAACGTTACCTGGACACCGGACTATTTCTGGATCATCGCCCGATGCGTCGTTACGTGCATCAACATGCTGAGGGCAAGGATGTATTGAACCTGTTTTGCTACACCGGCTCGGTCAGCGTACAGGCCGCACTGGGCGGCGCCCGCCGCACGGTCAGTGTCGACCTGTCCAACACTTACCTGAGCTGGGCCAGGCGCAATCTGGAACTGAACCAGTTGAACCTGCGCGCCCATGAGCTGGTGGAAATGGATTGCCTGCGCTACCTGCAAAAATGCAAACAGGACTTTGATCTGATCTTCCTGGATCCACCCACGTTCTCCAATTCCAAGAGCACGGACAACGTGCTGGACATTCAGCGCGACCACGGTGAGTTGATTGAGTTGTGCATGCAACGCCTGCGTCCGCAGGGAACGTTGATATTCTCCACCAATATGCGCAAATTCAAACTGGATGAGACGCTGGCGGAGCGATTTACCATCGAAGCTTTTTCTGCCGCCAGCATCGACAGGGATTTCGCACGCAACACCCGCATTCATCAGGTCTGGTTGTTGCGCGCTCTAGCAGGCTATTGATGAAACCTATTCTTTGGGGTGTGAAGCGCCTTTACTGTCTGACGGCCTGGACCCCATCGGATCCATATGCGGCACTTTGCCTGCTGCCGACTCAGCCAGCGTGTAACCCAGGTAATCGGCGTGCAGCGAGCGCAACAACGAATAGGCCATGAACACCAGTAGCACACAGAACGGGAAGCCGAGCGTGGTGATGACGTTCTGCAGCGCCGGCAGGCCCCCACCCAGCAACAGCGTTGCTGCGATCAGGCCCAGCAACAGGGTCCAGAAAATACGCTGCCAGGTCAGACTCGGCTGCTTGTCACTGCGCGACAGCACATCCACCACCAGTGCCGCCGAGTCAGCCGACGTGGTCAGGAACACCACAATAACCACCAGACTCAGTACCGATATCAGCGTCGACGCCGGGAAGTAGCTGAGGAAGTCGAACAATGCCACCGACACATCTGCCTGCACCTGCGTGGTCAGATCCACACCCTGATTCAGCTCCAGATCCATGGCCGCCAACCCGAACACCGAGAACCACACCACGGTGAACAGCAAGGGTGCGCCCAGAGCACCACCGACAAACTGGCGAATGGTACGACCTTTGGAGATGCGTGCTATAAAAATGCCCACATACGGCGCCCAGGAAATCGTCCATGCCCAGTAAAACACCGTCCAGCTCTGCTGCCAGCTGGTACCCTGATAGGCTTCGGTCCAGAATGACATCCACGGCAGGTTCTGCATGTAGTTACCAAAATTCTGCACAATGCCGGAGGTGATAAACAGCGTCGGGCCGGCCAGCCAGACAAACAGCATCACGATCAGTGCCAGCACGATATTGAATTCCGACAGGCGCTTGATGCCGCGGTCCAGCCCCAGCGCCACAGACACAGTGGCCACCGCCGTGATCACCACCACAATGAGCAGCTGTGACAGCTGACTGATGGGCACACCCAGCACGGCATTGAGCCCACTGTTCAATTGCAGTGTCCCCAGCCCGACCGAGACCGCCACACCAAACAGGGTGCCCAGCAAGGCGATCACATCAATAGCCCACCCCAGCGGGCCAAATATTTTGTCGCCCACAACCGGATAAAAGATACTGCTGATTCGCATCGGCAGACCCTGACGATAGGTAAAGTAGGCGATCGCCAACGCCGGCAGGGTGAAGATGGTCCAGGTGTGCAAACCAAAATGATACAGCGCGATATTCATCGCATTTTTTGCCGCATCAACAGTACCGGCCTCTACCCCCTCAATAGGCGGATTGGCAAAATGCGACAGGGGCTCGGCCACGCCCCAGAACATCAGGATGGTACCGATACCCGCTGCAAACAGCATGGCAAACCAGGTGACGGTGGGATACTCCGGCCCCTCATCATCGGGGCCGAGCCTGACATGACCGTAACGACTCAGCGCCAGCCAGACCAGAAAGATAAGCAGACCACTGACGCTGAGCACATAGAACCAGCCAAAGTACTGAAATGTAAATGTGCCCACGGCGCCAAAAAACGCCGCGAACTCACTGTTGAAAGGGATAGCAAGGCAGACAAACAGTATCGCTATGCCTGCTGCACTGAAGAATATCTGGGGAATGGCATTCAGACCCAAAAATCCGGCTAATCGATCAAACATCATCGTTCTCCGTTTTTGTTTTTCTGCTACCAGTTGCGCTCTTAAGCGAGCGCAGCCAACAAGGATTTATCGTAAGTTTTCAGGGACGAAACATCACCCTGTTGCACCTGCTTGAGCCAGTCCGGATTAGCGATCAATGCCCGACCCACAGCAACCAGGTCAAACTCGTCCGCTTCCATGCGTTGCAGCAGCTCACCGATATCGGCGCTACCCGCTTCCCCACCCATAAAGGTAGTAATGAATTCCTCGTTCAAACTGACACTGCCCACAGTAATCGTCGGCTTGTTCAGCAGCTTGCGAGTCCAGCCCGCCAGATTCAGGGTTGAGCCCTCAAACTCCGGCTCCCAGAATCGACGCTGACTGCAATGGAATATATCAACGCCGGCATCAGAAATAGGCGCCAGAACTTCCATCAGCTCCTCAGGCGTGGTCGCCAGGCGTGCATCATAATCCTGCTGTTTCCACTGTGAAAAGCGGAAAATGATGGGGAAGTCCTCACCCACTTCGGCACGAATTGCCTGCACAATTTCTACGGCAAACTGACTACGCTTGGCACGCGAGCCGCCGTATTTGTCATCACGCGTGTTCAGACCTTCCCACAGGAAGTCATCAATCATGTAGCCATGCGCGCCGTGAATCTCCAGCGCATCGAAGCCGAGGGTTTTGGCATTACGACCAGCATCACCAAAGGCTTTCACGATATCGTCGATTTCCGCTGTGCTCAGCGGCTCGCCCACTTTTTTGCCAGGCAGGGCAAAGCCTGATGGCGTGGCACTGGGATAATCCGGGAACGGCCCGGATCCTGGTTTGCGGGCACAACCGACATGCCACAACTGCGGCGCAATCTTGCCACCGGCGGCGTGGACAGCTTTGACCACTTCGGCCCATCCAGCCAGCGCCTCATCGGTATGGAAGTTCGGGATAGAGGCATCGAATGACGCAGCTTTATGGCCCACCGTTGTGCCTTCGGTGATGATCAGGCCAACGTCACCTTCAGCGCGACGGCGGTAGTAATCAACAACATTGGCCCCTGGCACGCCGTTCGGCGAAAACTGGCGCGTCATCGGCGCCATCAGCAGTCGATTCTTCAGGCTCAGTTTTGGTGTTGTAAAAGGTCGCAATAAAGCATCTATCGACATGTCTTGTTACCCGTACTCAGATAGTAAAAATGGAAATTCAGCCATAAAAAAAGGCTGCTCCGCTCAGGAAGCAGCCTTCTTGTTTCGGTCTGCTTATCGAATCAGCTTACTAACTTACCTTATTCCGGCAGGTCTGTGTAAGAAAAATAGCCGATAAACATTTCTTCCCAGCTCTGCGGTCCGCCAATGGCAGGCACGGTCGGGTCCGGATTACCCGGGTTATATTTAGAGTTGTCGAACAAGCCTTCGACCACGACTCTGGAGCCTGCCGGCAACACCATCGGCTCGTCCATACGGTAAGTAGGCTGCCAGGCAAAGTTGTAGTCGGCCACGTTAATGATGTCTTCCACAGTGTTGTCCGGGTAGATCACCCGTGCTGACATCGCCTTGCCCCGGTAATGCATGTGAGCACGGAAACCATGCAGCACGATATCGTCTTCAAAAACATGGCTGGCTGCCATTTCGTGATTCATGGCACCCGGTGGAATCACCAGGCGATCGGCGCCATTGGCGGAGACAGAATGCGTATGGTACTCCAGCTCGGGCGCCTCGTTTTCATCATAGAACCACAAACCAACTTTGGTATTGTCGACGGTTTCCTGGCCGAATGACGTGTAGTGAATGCTCATGCGCAGCGCCGAACCAACCGGCACCTTGATCCCGGTGTTGCCGGGAAACTGGGTGGCATACTCCTTTCCGGGGGCATAACCTTCGAGAAACTCGCGGCGCGGATCATTGTCAGCCTCGTCGATCGTGCCTTCGTTGTTCTGATCATCGGCGACCACATATGACAGCAGATGGTGTAATACACGCTTGTCGCCGGGGATAAACTGAACGGCCTTCACCCACTTCTCCTCACCAAATTCCAGCGGAATCACGGAATTGATGTAGTCGATAACACCCGTTGCAGGTACCGCAAATGGCGGCACTTCAACGATGTGATCGGGCGCGGAACCGTCGTGGGTCCATTCGCTTGCGGGGGGCTGGATCTGGGAAAGCGGGTCGACTCCGGCCTGGGCATGCATGCCCCAGACGGCCGTCAACACAAGTGCTGCGGACAACGTGGTTTTTTTCATTATTACGGCTCCTGTCACAACCTGTGAGGGCGCGGCCGCATGTAGGCCGCGATGCTATTTGTCATTTTTATTATGATCTGCATACAACCGCCTTGCATTAGCTCAGACTCTAAACCAGTCAATCGTGCAAAACAATATAGGCCCGAGGCAAATTGCAATAAAATGTTACAGGTCTATTGACAAAAAAAGGCGGCCCATCTCTGGACCGCCTTTTTGAGTAACTCACCAGACTCCTGATTTTACTCGGGAATGTCTGTGTATGAGAAGTAGCCGATAAACATCTCTTCCCAGCTCTGCAGGCCGCCCAGGGCCGGCACAGTCGGGTCCGGTACACCCAGGTTGTACTGGGAGTTGTCAAACAGACCTTCCACGATGACACGCGAGCCAGCGGGAATCACCATCGGCTCTTCCATCTGGTAAGTTGGCTGCCAGGCGAAGTTATAGTTCGGCACATTGATGATCTCTTCCGAGGTATTGTCGGGATAGATCACGCGTGCTGCCATGGCCTTACCACGGTAGTGCATGTGCGCACGGAAACCGCGCAACAGGATGTCTTCTTCAAACACATGCGTTGCCGCCATTTCGTGGTTCATGGCGCCGGGCGGAATCACAATGTTCTCGGTACGGTTACCCGGTGATACCGAGTGCGTGTGGTATTCCAGTTCCGGCTCGTCATCTTTGTCGGCAAACCACAGGCCCACACGTGTGCTGTCCTCAGTTTCCTGACCAAACGAAGTATAGTGCACGCTCATGCGCAACGCAGAGCCTGTAGGCACCTTGATACCGGTGTTTTCCGGAAACTCGGTGGCATACTCCTTACCAGGCGCATAACCTTCCAGAAACTCGCGACGCGGATCATTCACCGCCTCATCAATCATGCCTTCGTTGTCCTGGTTGTCAGCGACAACGTAAGACAGCAGGTGGTGAAGCACGCGCTTGTCGCCCGGAATGAACTGCACAGCCTTGACCCAGCGTTCGTCTTCAAACTCCAGCGGGATAACGGTGTTGATGTAGTCAATTACACCCGTGGCCGGCACCTGGAAGGCAGGCACATCAACGATGTGGTCAGGCGCGCTGCCGTCATACACCCATTCGCTCTGTGGCGGCTGGATTTGTGTCAGCGGATCAACGCCGGCGTGGGCAAGACTGCCTGCGGCAATGGCCACTGCAGCCGTTAGTGTCGTCTTGATTTTCATAAGCACCTCTCGCAGGTTTCAAGCCTATCGACATGATGGCCTGATTGAACTGACTTTTTTATTTTCTGGTATTTTCAGCGTATACCCTTTGACACTGAGTTACAAGGTGAAGTGTAGTCTGCAGCAACGCAAAAGGGCCGTTCCACTTTCGAAGAACGGCCCTTTTATCAATCACTTACACGCAATCAATCACGCGGCGAACCGGCATTGATCCAATGGATCAGCTTTTGACGCTCTTCAGTCGGGATATTGCCCGAGTTGCTGAAGCTTTTCACCGCAGGGTCAACCTGCATCGGCGGCATACGGTTGGTCATGATCACCTCACGAATCATCGGGCTCCAGCCCTGAATCATCATGTGGCTGTTCATGGCGAACGGCCCGATACCACCTTCGACGTGACAACCGACACAGCGCTCGATCAGGATCGGAGCAATTTCGGTCTCATAATCAGGCGCATCAGCCATGTACTGCTCGGCAACCGGGAAGTCCAGGGCACAGCCCTCGGCTTCCGGCATGTCTACAGTCACAGTATCCATCTGACGTGAGTCAGCACCATCAGCAACAACAGCTTCCAGCACCTGACCCAGTGGTGCGCGTGCCCACTGTGCAGGCATCGGGCCACGGTACAGAACGTTCATGCGTACCGGATCCACAACCACAACCTGACCGGCCTGAGTCACGCCCAGCGCGTTGGCAACCAGCTGTGCGTCGTCATCCATAATCGGGAAGTCATAGTTCCAGACCGCTTCTTCTGCACGAATGTCAGCACGATCGTCATCAACTGAAGAGTTCAGCATCAGGAAGCTGACGCCACGGTGATCCCAGTTTGTGCGCAACTGCTTGTAACGCGCAATGTTTTCCTGGTTCATGGTGCAATTTGACGCCTGCGACACGATAACCACAGCCTTGTTGAACGCATACTTGCTCAACTGATGGGCCTTGCCGGCATCGTCGATCAGGGTAAAGTCGCCTACGCGCTCTGGCGCAGCGTGTGCGTTAATACTGAATGCGGCAGCTGCTACCAGCGCCAACCAGCTAATTTTTTTCATGATGAACAAACCCTCATACTATCTCTGGATAATTCTGCAGAGCGCCACAGCAAAATGGGTGATGGCGCACGACGTTATATTATTTTTCTGACTTATAGATTACAGCAACTAGATTAATACAACCTGAATTAAAATCTGTCCTGCAAAGCTCTTTAATCCAAACTCAGGCACAACAAAAGATCAGGTTGCCAAGTATACGTTATTCACGACGGCATTTCTTAATCTGACGCAAACTTATGGCAGTTTAAAACACGTGCAATCTAAAATACTTTTCGCGCAGAAACAAAAAGGGCTGCTTCTCAGGGAAGCAGCCCTTTTTGATCTTGTGCTGCTCAATCAATTACTTGCAAACAGCTGACAGTTACTCAGGAACGTCAGTGTAAGAGAAGTAACCGATGAACATTTCTTCCCAGCTCTGCAGGCCGCCCATTGCATCCACGGTTGGATCAGGAACGCCCAGGTTGTACTGAGAGTTGTCAAACAGACCTTCCACGACTACGCGTGAACCAGCTGGCAGAACCATCGGCTCATCGAAGCGGTAAGTCGGCTGCCATGCAAAGTTGTAATCAGCTACGTTGATCAGGTCCTCGGACGAGTTGTCCGGGTACACAACACGCGCGCTCATTGCTTTGCCACGGTAGTGCATGTGAGCACGGAAACCGTACAGCATGATGTCGTCATCGAACACATGTGAAGCAGATGCTTCATGGTTTCTGGCACCAGCCGGGATCTGGATCTGGTTCATCGGAGTGGCAACAGAGTACGTGTGGTATTCACGCTCTGGCGTTGCGTTCTCGTCAGCGAACCACAGACCTACACGAGTGCTGTCAGTCGTTTCCTGACCGAAAGAGGTGTAGTGAATGCTCATACGCAGAGCTGAACCCTCAGGTACCTTGATACCTGTGTTTTCGGGGAACTCAGTGGCGTATTCCTTACCAGGTGCATAACCTTCCAGGAATTCACGACGCGGATCGTTAACAGTCTCGTCGAGCATGCCTTCGCCAGCATCGGGCGTATCGGCTACAACGTAGCTCAACAGGTGGTGAAGAACGCGCTTGTCACCTGGAATGAACTGAACCGCTTTCACCCACTTCTCTTCGCCGAATTCCAGAGGAATAACGGAGTCGATGTAGTCGATAACACCGGTTGCAGGAACGTTGAAACTGGGAACTTCAACAATGTGGTCCGGCTCAGAGCCATTATAGAACCACTCGGCATCCACTGGCTGTACTTCAGTCAGTGGGTCAACGCCGGTAGCTGCGTTAGCCTGAAAGCTTACTGCAGCTGCCATAGCGAGCATAGCGATACTGGTTTTCTTCATTATGCAATTCCTCCCGCAGGGTTTAGCGGCTGAACGCTGGCAGAGACTATCCCTGACAACAACTACCACCTTCTGTCTTGTATCTGCATCATTGGTTTTCAGCATTGCGACGGATCGTAAACCAAGTTTTCGAACTAGTACAACGTTTGCCATGCCATTTTTGCAACAAAGTGTGTCGGTTACGGCGCAAACAGCTTATTCGACTTGCCTCAAATACGGGCGTATTATGCGCTTATGCCAAGCATAATGCACCTGTTAAGCAAGTATGCCAGACAACCGCGGCGGGGCTCCCGTGGCTCGCGCCTGATGCCGTTCATTTTACTGGCACTGCTACTGTCATTGAGCGCTGCAACAACGCTGACCGCGCAAACCCAATCGGCACCGCCCCAGGTCTGGCTGACAGATCTGGACGGCCCGGTGGGCCCGGCCACGTCAGACCACATTCAACGTGTGCTGGAGCGGGCCGCAGAAGCTGATGTCGCACTGCTGGTTTTGCGCATGAATACCCCCGGTGGCCTCGACAGCTCCATGCGCGACATTGTCAGCGCAATTCTCGATTCCCCGGTGCCTGTGGCCACCTGGGTCGCGCCAGCGGGCGCCCGGGCCGCCAGCGCCGGCGCCTACATAACGGCCGCGAGCCATATCGCGGCGATGTCACCGGCAACCAATATCGGCTCTTCTACGCCCGTGAGCCTGGCTGACGCCGACACCCAGACATCGGCGACCGGACAAAAAGCCATTAACGACGCCACTGCCTATCTTGAGGGTTTACAGGAGCTGCGCGGACGCAACACCGCCTGGGCCTCGCAGACAGTTGCCGATGCCGCCAACCTGACCGCCCCGGATGCACTGGCACAGGACGTTATTGACCTGATCGCCAACGATCTGGATGAACTGCTGCAGGCCGCCAGCGGTCTGCGCGTGGAGACGACCCGCGGCACACTCAGCGTTAACGTCGACAACGCCGATATCACCCTCATTGAGTCCGACTGGCGACACGACTTCCTCAATGTTATCACCAACCCGAATATTGCCTATATCCTGCTGATGATCGGCGTTTACGGCCTGATTCTCGAGTTCTACAACCCCGGACTGGGGCTGCCCGGCATTACCGGCATCATCTGCCTGCTGGTCGGCGCCTATGCTCTGCAGTTACTACCTATCAGCTACGCCGGCCTGGCCCTGATGGCGGTCGGCATCGGACTGATCGTGTTCGAAGTGATCTCGCCCAGCTTTGGAGTCTTTGGTCTGGGTGGGCTGGCAGCCTTTGTGATAGGCTCGGTGATGCTGATGGACACAGAGTCGGCAGCCTGGCAGATCTCGCTGCCACTGATCGCCGCAGTCACGGTGGCAACCGGCGGCCTGATCATCATGGTGCTGGGTGCGGCACTGAAGGCGTGGCGCCAGCCAACGGTGACCGGCGACCCGGCAATGCTACAGATGACCGCAGTGGCCATGGAAGACTTTGCACATGAAGGCCATGTCCATGTCAGCGGCGAAACCTGGACCGCCCAAACCGGCACACCGGTCCACAAAGGTGACAGATTGCGCATCGATCAGATCAATGGCCTGACCCTGCATGTCAGCAAACAGGACCCGACCTGAGCATTCACCCCCACACGCATTGACGGAGTTGTTATGGAAATTTTCAGCCTGGTACTGGCGGCCATCGTCATCGGCCTGTTGTTCAGCACCTTCAATATCCTCAAGGAATACGAGCGCGGCGTGATTTTCATGCTCGGTCGCTTTCAGACCGTCAAGGGCCCCGGGCTGATCATCGTGATCCCGGTCATCCAGCAGATGGTCAGAATCAGCTTGCGGACAGCGGTCTGGGATATCCCGTCACAGGACCTGATCACCAAGGACAATGTGTCGGTCAAGGTGAATGCGGTGCTGTATTTCCGCGTTGTTGATCCGCAAAAAGCAGTCATCAATGTCGAGGATTTCATGGAAGCCACCAGCCAGCTGGCGCAGACCACCTTGCGATCCGTGCTGGGGCAGCACGAACTGGATGAACTGCTGTCCGAGCGCGAGCGTCTGAACCGCGACGTTCAGGACATTCTGGATGAAATGACCGACAGCTGGGGCATCAAGGTCTCCAATGTTGAAATCAAACATGTCGATATCGATGAAAGCATGATTCGTGCGATTGCACAGCAGGCGGAAGCCGAGCGGTCGCGACGCGCCAAGGTGATTCATGCCCAGGGCGAGTTCGAGGCCTCGCAGAAGCTGGTGGAAGCGGCCAAACAGCTGGCCACGCAGCCGGCATCAATCCAGCTGCGCTACCTGCAGACACTGACCGAAATCGCCGGGGAACAGAATTCGACCATCATTTTCCCGCTGCCCATGAACATCATGGAAGGGCTCGGCCGGCTTGGCGCCACGCTACAGGAAACCGGAGCCGGGCCCGGCGCCTCACCCGCGCCGCAGCAGCAAAAACCGGCCGACAAAGCAGCCGCGCCCGCTGACAGCAGCCCTGACGCGCATGACTGAACTGCGAACAGAGCAACCAGGATGATCAGAACCGCCAGCAATGCCATAAGCAGCCTGGCAAGCGCGCAGCGACTGTTGCTGCTCTGCCTGCTGACCGCCGGCACGGTGCTGCCGACGCTGGCGCGGGCGGATGGCCCCGAATGCGTAGTTTTGTTACACGGCCTCAGCCGCACCGATTTTTCCATGAAACGCCTGCAGCAGGAGCTTCTGGAAAATGGTTATTCGGTTGCCAACACCTACTATGACTCCCGTCACCACAGCATTGAAGAACTCGCCGATGTCGCCGTTGAAGCAGGCATCGCGCAGTGTGAACAGGATCTGGTGCGAAAAATTCATTTCACCACCCACTCGCTGGGCGGCATACTGGTCAGACATTATCTGGCACGGAAATCCATCAACAAGCTCGGCCGCGTTGTCATGTTGGCACCGCCCAACCGGGGCAGCGAGGTGATAGACGTTTTTGGCAGCATGCCCGGGTTTGAGCTGTTCAGTGGCGAACCGGCGCTGCAACTGGGCACCGGCAGCAACAGTGTCCCCCTGCAATTGCCTCCCGCTGATGATTTTGAGCTTGGCGTCATCGCCGGCACGCGCTCGATCAGCCCGCTGTTCTCGCTCGCGCTCCCCGACCGGGACGACGGCAAAGTCAGCGTAGAAAGCACCAAAGTAGAAGGCATGAACGACTTTATCGAAGTCCCTTATACACACACCTTTATTATGCAGCGCATGGAAGTTATCGACCAGACTCTGTACTTCCTGCGCAATGGCCACTTTATCCACCCTGATGGCGACGATGCCAACACTTCCGGCATACCTGCTTTGTAGTATTACTACATTATCGCGTAGTTGCTGCATATTACCGGCCACTTCCCAGCAAATGCAGACATAAAGCCCCGGTCAAAACTTCCCGTAAGCTGGATTTTAACAGACACATGCTTTATCCTTGCGGCCCTCGCCAGACTGCCTCTCAGTTGCCAGGAAGGCGCACATCGACATCTTCTGCTGATTTAAGAACCCGGGAACCATGAAAAATACATCTGATACCAGCAAAACAAAAAGCAGCTCGCAGAAAACGAGATACGTATATAACTTCGGTCAGCAAACCGACGGCAACGCCAGCATGCGCGAACTGCTTGGCGGCAAGGGAGCTAACCTGGCAGAGATGGCGGCCATCGGCCTGCCAGTGCCACCCGGCTTTACCGTCAGCACCGACGTCTGCACCTACTTTTACGCACATGACCGCAGTTACCCCAAAACCCTGGCTAAAGACGTGGAAGCTGCCATCAAGGCCGTTGAGTCTCAGATGAAACGTGACTTCGGTGGCCGCGACAACCCACTGCTGGTCTCGGTTCGCTCCGGCGCCCGTGACTCCATGCCGGGCATGATGGACACCATCCTCAACCTGGGCCTGAACGACGAAACCGTTGAAGGCCTGGCCAACATCTCCGGCAACCCGCGCTTCGCCTGGGACTGCTATCGCCGTTTCATCCAGATGTACGGCGATGTGGTGATGGGCGTGCAGGCACTGAACGACGAGTCCGAGTGCCCTTTCCATGCCCTGCTGGATGACATGAAGAAGTCGCTGGGCAAGGAGCTGGACAATGAACTGACGGCTGAAGAGCTGCAGGAACTGGTCAATCGCTACAAGCTGCTGATTGCCGACAAAACCGGCAACAGCTTCCCGCAGGATGTTTACGAGCAATTGTGGGGTGCCGTTGGTGCCGTGTTCGGCTCCTGGAAAAATGATCGCGCCATCCTCTACCGCTCGCAGTACGGCATCCCGGCTGAGTGGGGCACTGCGGTGAACATTCAGGCCATGGTCTTTGGTAATGCCGGCGACGACAGCGGCACCGGCGTTGCTTTTACCCGCGATCCGGCCACCGGCGAAAAAGTGTTTTATGGCGAATACCTCACCAACGCCCAGGGCGAAGACGTGGTCGCCGGTGTGCGCACACCCAAGCCCATCGCGGCGATGGCAAAGGAGCTGCCAAAGAACTTTACCGACCTGGAAAAAGTCCGCACCCGCCTGGAAAAACACTTCAAGGACATGCAGGACTTCGAGTTCACCATTGAAAATGGTCGCCTGTTCATTCTGCAGACCCGTAACGGCAAACGTACCGGTCTGGCTGCCATCCGTATTGCGGTTGAGCTGAACAAGGAAAAACTGATCGACCAGAAAACAGCGCTGCTGAAAATACCGGCAGAGTCGGTGGACACGCTGCTGGTACCGGTATTTGACGCCAAGGCACAAAAGGACGCGAAGCTGATCTGTAAAGGTCTGCCCGCCGGCCCGGGCGCGGCCACTGGCCGTATCGCCTTTACCGCTGCGCAGGCTGAAATTGAAGCCCGCAAAGGCAACAAGGTTATCCTGTGCCGCTCGGAAACCTCGCCGGATGACCTGAAAGGCATGCTGCATTCACAGGGCATTCTGACCACCCGCGGCGGTGTGTCTTCCCACGCAGCACTGGTGGCACGTCAACTGGGCAAGGTCTGCATTTGCGGCGCCGGTGACATCACCATCAACTACGAAAGAAAAACCCTGACCGCCAACGGCATCACGCTGAAAGAAGGCGATTACATCTCCATCAACGGCACCACCGGCCTGGTTTATCAGGGCCTGATCGAGAGCGCGGACTCTGAAGTCAAGCGCGTGCTCGATGGCTCGATGAAAGCCAAGGACAGCTACACTTATGAGCTGTTCAATACCGTGATGGAATGGTCAGACAAGTATCGCAAGCTGCGCATCCGCACCAACGCCGATACACCGGCGATGGCGCGAACCGCAGTGGCCTACGGCGCCGAAGGCATCGGCCTGTGCCGCACGGAACACATGTTCTTTGAAGGCAGTCGCATTGATGACATGCGTCAGATGATTCTGGCTGTTGATGGTGTACAGCGCCGCGAAGCGTTGAAGAAACTGTTGCCCATGCAGCGCAAGGATTTTGTCGGTCTGTTCAAGGCCATGGCCGGTCGCCCGGTGACCATCCGTTTGCTGGATCCGCCCTTGCACGAATTCCTGCCACAGGATGATGCAGTGCGTCGTCAGCTGGCGGACAAACTGGGCCTGCCGCTTGAGTTCGTCATCGATCGCATCAAGGCATTGCACGAAGAGAACCCGATGCTGGGTTGCCGTGGTTGCCGTCTGGGCATTCTGTACCCGGAAATCACGGAGATGCAGGTGCAGGCAATCTTTGAAGCGGTTGCCGAGCTGATGACGGGCAAAACCCCGGTCACGGTGCATCCGGAGATCATGATTCCGCTGGTGGGATTCAAAGCGGAACTTGGTGACCAGCTGGACATCGTGCATCGCGTAGCTGCCGAGGTCATGAAAAAGAAGAAGGTAGAAATCAAGTACATGGTGGGCACCATGGTTGAAGTGCCACGTGCTGCGATCACAGCTGACGAAATCGCGGAACATGCCGAGTTTTTCAGTTTCGGTACCAACGACCTGACCCAGACTACGCTGGGCCTGAGCCGGGATGATATGGGCATGTTCTATGATGTCTATCAGCAGAAGGAAATCTACAGCAAGAACCCGTTTGCGAGTCTGGACAAGTCGGGCGTTGGCAAACTGATGCAGTTTGCGGTCACCAATGGCCAGAAGACGCGCAAGGATCTGAAGCTGGGCATCTGTGGCGAGCACGCGGGTGATCCGGACTCGATCGATTTCTGTCACAACCTGGGTCTGCATTACGTGAGCTGTTCACCACCCCGTGTGCCGATTGCACGACTTGCGGCGGCGCAGGCTGCGCTGCGCTCAGCGAAGTAACCACTGCCGAGGCTGGTGGCAGGGTGTGTACGTCGAGGAACACAAAATTGCCAGGAGCAATTTTAGGCTCCCGTCAGCGGCGCCCCAAAGGGTGGCGGCCATGGATGGTACGCCACAATCAGGGCGCCGAAGGCGACCGTTCCGAGGCCTATACACCCTGGCGCCAGCCGTCGAACAGAGTGCATCTAGCTCGATTAAACCACCCGTGATTGCTGCAGCAAATACATATTCCTGTATAAACCATCTTCGGAGAGGAGCTGCTGGTGTGTGCCGCGCTGGGTGATCACGCCCTGATGCAATACCAGTATCTGGTCGGCGGCGGTGATGGTGCTCAGGCGGTGGGCAATGGCGATGATGCTGGTGTCGCCGCGCAGCATCATCAACGCGCGCTGAATCACCGCTTCGGTGTGACTGTCGATGTTGGCGGTGGCCTCGTCCAGGATCAGGATGCGCGGCTTGTGGGCCAGTGTCCGGGCCAATGACAGCAATTGGCGCTGACCGGTCGAGAAGTTGCTGCCGCGCTCGTCCATCGGCGTGTTGTAGGCCTCAGGCAGGGTCATGATGTAGTCGTGAATCTGAGCCTGCCCCGCGGCGGCAAGCACGACCTCATCGCTCATATCCTGACCCAGTGTGATGTTCTCGCGCACGCTGCCAGTGGTGATAAACGGGTCCTGCATCACCACCCCGACCGATTCACGCAGGCTGTTCTGGTCTACCTCGTTGATGTGCTTGCCATCGAGCAGAATGTCGCCGGACTGAGGTGCGTAGAAGCGCATCAGCAGGCTCATCAGGGTGCTCTTGCCGCTGCCGGTGTGACCGACAATGGCATAGAACTCACCGGGCCTGACGGTGAAATTGATATCGCTCAGCACCGGGTGTTCGCCATCATAGCTGAACGACACATCGCGGAACGCCACTTCGCCGCTTTCGATCAATTGATTGGCCGCCGTGTGATCTTCGGCGCCATCGTCCAGGATAGTGAATACCCGCTCACCGGCTACCACCGCCTGCTGCAGCATGCTCAGCCGCTGGGTCATTTGCAGCATCGGCTCGGTGATGCGCGACAGGTAGTTGATAAAGGCATAGATGACACCAATCTCGACTGCCGCCCCCATCGACTGCCAGCCAAAGAACAACAACAAACCGGCCAGGGTCAATGTGCGCAACAAATCCGGCATCGGCCGCAGCAACAGCGCATCCAGCTTCAGGTTGCGCATGCGGGCAGTGAAATGGCTCTGACTGGTGTCAGTGAAGCGCTGATCAAAACGGCGCTGCTGGTTCATCAGCTGAATCACTTTCATACCCTGAATCGATTCGCTGAGCGTGCCGTTGATCTGACTCAGAATGCTGCGCGCCTTGTGATAACGCGGCGCACTCAGACGCTGATATCTGAACATGACAAACACCATCAACGGCATCATCAGCAGACACACCAGCATCAGTCGCCAGTCCAGAAACGCCATGGCAATAAACACCGCCACGATCAATACCACGCTCTGCACAAAGGTCGCCATCACCTGCAGAAACAGGTCCTTGATGGCCTCGGTATCATTGGTGATGCGCGAGACCAGTTTGCCGGTGGGCTCGTGGTCAAAAAAACTCAGCGGCTTGCGCATCACAGTGGCAAACACCTGCGAGCGGATTCTGCGCACCACCGAGAACGCCACCTCGTTCAGACGCATGGATTGCAAATACCCGGCCCACGCAGACACCCCATACATGGCAGCATAGGCCAGCGCCAGCAGCGTGATGTCCCGTAGCGGATACACCCCCTCGGTGACGTAGTCGTCCAGGAATATCTTGATCAGCACCGGGCCCAGCACCTGACCCAGTGTGGTGAGCAGCAGAAACACGGCCGCCTGCTTCAACAGCTGCGGATACGCCAGGGCATAACGCAGCAGGCGCTTCAGCGAGCCACGGTTGACGTGTCTGGGTAAATCATCGTCCTGATACAACGGCCCGCTCCAATTGCTGATAATCAAACATGCGGGCGTACCAGCCCTGTCGGGCCAGCAGTTCGCGGTGTGTGCCCAGCTCCGCCAGCTCACCATGGCTGAGCACGGCAATCTGATCTGCATCTTCCACCGCCGACAGGCGATGGCACAGAATCAGCGTCGTGCGCCCCTGGCGGGCTTCGCGCAGATGCGCCAGGATGCTGCGCTCGGTGCCAACATCCACCGCCGACAGCGCGTCATCCAGAATCAGAATCGGCGCATCCAGCAGCAACGCCCGGGCAATGGCGATGCGTTGTTTCTGCCCGCCGGACAGTGTCACCCCGCGCTCGCCAACAAGCGTCTCATAGGCAGCCGGAAAACGCAGAATGTCCTGCTCCACGGCCGCCAGCCGCGCCACCGCGCGAATCTCGTCCAGCGTAGCCCCGGGTTTTCCCAAAGCAATGTTCTCGGCAATGGTTGCGGTAAACAGAAAGGCATCCTGCGGCACCACGGCGACCAGATCGCGCAGCGCATGCAGCTCATAGCCAGACACCGGAATACCCCCGACGCCGACCTCACACGCCGGGTCGTCGTAATACCGCAGCAGCAGGTTGATCAGCGAGGTCTTGCCGGCGCCGGTGGCGCCCACGATACCCAGTGTCTGGCCCTGACGCGCCAGCAGATCGACATTGGCCAGCGCCGCATTGTCGCTGCCCGGGTAGCAGAACCGGCCAATGCGCCAGCTCACATCAAATGACGGTGCCTGTTGTTCGGTACCGCTGTCTTCGACCGGTGAGCGCGCATCCAGCAAGGCACTGATGCGGGTATAGGCAGCATTGCCCCGCTCCACCAGGTTCAGCAGCCAGCCATAGGCAAACATCGGCCAGATCAGAAAACCCAGATACATGGTGAAACTGGTCAGCTCGCCCAGCGTGATCTCACCCCGGGTCACCAGCCAGGCCCCCATGCCGATGGACAGCATGAAGGAGGCACCCACGGTCAGGAAAATGGCCGGATCGTACAGGGAGTCGGTCGTCGCCACCCGCATATTGGCTTCGGCGGCGCGGTCGGCCACTGACAGGAAGACCTCGTCTTCGCGCGCCTCCCGGCCGAAGGCCCGGATCATGCGGATGCCGGAAACACTTTCCTGCACCCGGTCATTGAGATCGGAAAAACGTTCCTGGGCATCACGAAAACCATCGTGCAGACGGTTGCCGATGACATAGAAAAACCAGGCCATAAAGGGAAACGGCAACAGGGCCACCAGCGTCAGTTGCCAGTTGATAAACATCAGCATCACAAACAACACCAGCACGCCGGTCACCAAACCATCCAGCCCCGACAGCACGCCTTCACCGGCGGTCATCTCCACCGCGGTAACATCATTGGTGGCGCGCGCCATCAGGTCACCGGTGCGGTGCCTGTTATAGAATGCCGGCGCCATGGTCGTCAGTTGTTTGAACACGCGCTGACGAAGCAGCTCGGCGAGCTGAAAAGAGGCACTGAACAGGTACATGCGCCAAAAGAAACGCATGACATAAATGACAACAGCCAGGGCGGCGATAATCAGCACATAACGCCACAGGCTCTCGGGTTGCAGCCGCTGCGCCAGTACGTCATCAATCAACTGCCCGACCAGCCAGGGGATCATCAGCTCCATGACATCGACCGCCACCAGCAACAGGCCCGCCACGGCATAGCGTCGCCACTCCGCACGGAAATACCAACCCAGTTTTAAAAATATATTCATTGCGAATGTTCCACGCCGGATGCCTTTGTTACAATGCCTCCGAGCGTTAATGCCCCCGACCGGTCGGGTCAGGGCCCAGTGATTTCCATCCAGTCCCCAGCCGATGCTGAAGGAGCTAAAATCTAGCATGAGCACAGAAGCCATCAGAATCGAAGATTTCTACCCGCTGCCCACCTTTAATCGCATAAAAGCGCTCGCTGACACCAAGGAAACACCCTTTGTGGTCATCGACCTGAATACCATCAGCGAGCACTACGATACGCTGGCCGAGTACTTTCCGTACGCCAACGTGTACTACGCCGTAAAAGCCAATCCGGCACCGGAGGTTCTGACCCTGTTACGTGACAAGGGCTCCAATTTTGACGTGGCGTCGATATACGAGCTGGACAAACTGCTGGGGCTGGACGTCAGTGCCGATCGCTGCAGCTATGGTAACACCATCAAAAAGAGCAAGGACATCCGTTATTTCTTCGACAAGGGTGTGCGCATGTTTGCCACCGACTCGGAGGCCGACCTGCGCAACATCGCCCGCGCCGCCCCCGGCTCGCGCGTGTATGTCCGGATTCTGACCGAAGGCAGCCACACCGCTGACTGGCCATTGTCACGCAAATTTGGCTGTCATACCGACATGGCCATCGACCTGCTGATCCTGGCACGCGAACTGGGCCTGGAACCCTACGGCGTGTCTTTCCATGTGGGCTCGCAGCAGCGCGATATCGGGGTCTGGGATGCGGCCATCGCCAAAGTGAAGGTCATTTTCGAGCGCCTGAAAGAAGAAGACGGCATCGTCCTCAAGATGATCAACCTGGGCGGCGGTTTCCCGGCCAACTACATCACCCGTGCCAATACGCTGCCCACCTACGCCGAAGAAATCACACGTTTTATCAAGGAAGATTTCGGCGACGATTTCCCGCAGATTATTCTGGAGCCGGGTCGCTCGCTGATTTCCAACTCCGGCATCCTGGTGTCCGAAGTGGTGCTGATTTCACGCAAATCACACACCGCACTGCACCGCTGGATATTCACTGACGTGGGTAAATTCTCCGGTCTTATCGAAACTCTGGACGAGGCCATCAAATTCCCCATCCACACCGACAAAACCGGCGAAACCGAGGAAGTGATCCTGGCTGGCCCGACCTGTGACAGCGCCGACATCATGTACGAACAGTACAAATACGAGTTGCCGCTGAACCTGGCCACGGGTGATCGCCTGTACTGGTTCTCTACCGGCGCCTACACCACCAGCTACAGCTCGGTAGAGTTCAATGGCTTCCCGCCCCTGAAATCATACTTTGTCTGACACAAAGTCGCGGAAGTCCTGTCCGGAAAGTGGCCGGCAAATATGGTATCCCTGCAGATAATCACAATGATTATCGCGCAGGAATGCCGCCTGCTTTTCCGTCTCCACACCTTCCGCTACCACCTTGATACCAAGCTTGCTCGCCAGCAGCAGAATGGTTTCTACCAGCGTGGTTTCGGTGGTGCGCAACCCCAGATCCTGCACAAACGAGCGATCAATTTTTACCGACGACACAGGGAAGCGTGAGAAATAACTCAGACCTGAATAACCGGTACCAAAATCATCAATGGCAATCTGTACCCCTGCGCGATGCAGCTGGTCCAGAATCTCATGGGTACTAACACTGTCTTCCACCAGCACGCGCTCGGTAATTTCAATGGTGACCGACACATTCTTCTCTGCCTCCAGCGTCCGCAACCAGTCCTGGGCATCGTCATCACGCAAATGCAACACCCGCGGCGACACGTTCACTGACAGCGAAATCGGGCTTGGCAATGACGCATTCAGCTCATTAAGAAAACGCAGTGCGGACTGCAGCACAAACAGATCGATACGGTTAATCAGGCCGCGCTCTTCGGCAATCGGAATAAAGATATCGGGTCCAATCCAGTCGCCCTCTTCCTGCTGCCAGCGCACCAATGCCTCGCAACCGGTAACCCGCCCGCTGGCGGCATCCACGATCGGTTGATAAAACACGGTCAACAGCTTCTGTTCAATCGCCATCACCAGTTCGTTGAACAAATGGTGTTTCTGTTCCGACTCCAACTGCATCGCCGTGGTGTAAAACTGCCAGGAATTGCGCCCGGATTTCTTGACCTCGTACATGGCCTGGTCGGCCTTGATCACCAGCGTATCCACACTTTCACCATCATCGGGGTAAAACGCCACGCCAATGCTGACACTGCAATACACCTGGCGCCCGCCCAGTACAAACGGTTGTCGCATTGCCAGCACAATGTCATCCGCAATCCGCGACACCACACTGGCGGAAAACACATCCACCAGCAAGGCGACAAATTCATCACCGCTGTAACGCGCCACGGTATCGACGGTGCGAATACTGGCCTGAATGCGCTGCGCCGACTCAACCAGCAGCTCATCGCCGGCATCATGACCCAGGTTGTCGTTCACCGATTTGAAGTTATCCAGATCAACAAACAGCACGGCAATGCGGGTACTTCGACGCCTGGCGTGCAGCAGCGCGGTATGCAGGCGATCCTGGAACAGTCCGCGGTTGGGCAGCCCGGTCAGGCTGTCATAGTTGGCCTGGTACTCGATCAGTTGATCCACTTTTTTCTGCTGCGTGATGTCCTGAATGGCGCCAATGAGTTCAACCCGGTTGTCATCCAGCTCCGCCACTTCAGCCTTCAGGTGCAACCAGATGACACGGCCTTCACGGCGGCGCAGCTCCAGCTCCTGATCAATGCGCTGACGCAAACTGACGGCCTGCGTAATGTAGTGCGTCAGCATCTCGGCACCACGGGTGTCCAGGCTGAAGCAAAAACTGTCCATGTCGACGTTGTCATCATCACGCGGCAACATCATGATGTCCCGCGCCTGAGTCGACAGCTCAGTGAACAGCCCGTCAGACCAGCGCCAGCCGCCGACCTGCGACACTGTTTCAACCGCGCGCAGGAAGCGCTCATTACGGAAGATCAGCCGCCTTAGCGATTGATTGTTTTCGAACTGACGGTAGCGCAGGATCACCAGCACCGCCAGCAACAGGAACACCGCGACACTGCCTGCACGCAGCAGGGTCACTGCGGTGAGCCCCGGCGTCAGGGTCAGTGGCATCACGGCCGCTATTTCCCAGCTAGTACCGCCGGCTGTGACCGGCATGATCACGACAGCAGGGTTGTTGAAGGTAGCGGGTGAGCCTAGAAAAACCGTGTCTTCGCCAGACTGAACTGATCGGCGCATGGCGAATTCAAGATCTGAAGGCAGGTCCGTCAGACCTGCATTTTCATACACGGTGTCCGCCAGAATCGGCGCCGACACAATACCCCATAGGTCGGGGAGACCATCGTCGCCCCGCACATAAACCGGCGCCCTGCCGAGAAACGCCATCCCGCCCTGCACCAGCTCCAGTGGCCCGGCAATTATCATGCTGCCAGACTCGACCACACGCACCACGTCCTCGCGCTGATTAGCCTGTCGCAGATAGTTAAGCCCGATAACGGCTTCGTTGCCGGCATACGGGTAGACGTAGCGAACCACAAGATCGGGCGCTGCCGCCAGATTCACCAATGCCGGCTCACGCGCCAGCACGGTACTGGCATAAAGCTCGTACTGGTCTTCAGTAAAGTCGGGGTAGGAGGCGATGAAGGCAGCCAGGCCGTTGATCAGCGACAGGTTATTGCTCAGCTCACCTTCAAGCTGATAGCGGATGGTGCTCAGACGCTCGCTGATGGTCTCATTTTGCACAAATCGCAATTGATCACGATAGCGGTTTTCAACATAGCGCTGCACTGCAACCACTATCAACGCCAGCGTCAGTAATGACAGTATCAGGGAGCGCTTCTTGACCAGCGATTTCAACATCAGGCGGTGTCCGCTATCAATTATGGGTATCAGGCGTCGGGCAGGTCTTCCATCATGATGCCCAGCGTGTCGGATTTGAACTCCCGGCGGTACAACACAAACACCACGAAGGCGGACAGCGCAATAAAGAACCAGGCATTAACAAACCAGCTCAACGCAGCCATGCTGAAGTAGTAACTGCGCAAACCATTGTTAAAATTGCCCGACGCCTTGGATGACATCTTGGAAATTGAATCGACGTGTCGTGCCATTTCTTCCTCGGTGGGCAGCAGCTTGAGCTCCGGCGCGCCACCGATCATCACCGACACCAGACCGTACTGGCGCAAACTCCAGGTGAACTTGAAAAAGGCATACACAAACAGAAACATCAGCAGCATGACTTTGACTTCCCATTCCCCGCGCGTGCTCTGGTCGGAAAACGGAAAGTCAGCCAGCATGCCCATCACCGCATCCGACGAGTTCAGCAGGGTCACCAGACCAGCCAGTACCAGCAATGAGGCCGACGCAAAAAATGACACATTGCGCTCAAGGTTGGCGACAATATTGGTGTCGGCGATCCGGTTCTCCCGGGTCAGCGCCATGCGTATCCATTGTTTGCGGAACCGGTGCATGGCATAGGCCAGACACGGCGTATCCACCGCGCGCAATGAGGTGTAGTAGAGATAGCCGCGAAAACAGCCCAGAAAGAAGATCAGGGCCAGCACATTAAGCTGGTTTTCCTGCAGGTAGGTCAGTGTTGATGGAATCATGAACCGGTCATCTGATAAACATTTACAGCGTTGACAGTAAACCACGGGCGGCATGCTGACAAGCCTTTCAGCATGAGCATCGATGACTGCCCGTGGTTTTAATTTGATGGTAATATCCGGCCCGGACCCACCGCAGCCCGGCCCCGCGGACAACATTTATTGTTGTATCGGCCCCTGACCCGGCGACCTGACACGCCTGAGTCTTAGTTCAGTACTTGAATCATACGACAAAACAATGCAGACAGGATCACGATGTACAAAAGAAAACTGTTATTTGTCAGCGCGCTGACGGCGCTGATGGTCATCGGCTTCATGGCCACCAGTCTCACCAGTTATTTTGTGGCACAGGACTCACTGTCCCGCAACATCTCCGAGCAAATGCTGCCGTTGACCAGTGACAACATCTATTCCGAGATTCAACGCGACCTGCTGCGCCCCATTCTGATCTCCTCGGTCATGGCGACCGACACCTTTGTGCGCGACTGGGCACTGACCGGCGAAGAAGACCCCAGTCGCATCGTCGCCTACCTGAACGAAATACAGCAGGAATATGACACCATCACCGCCTTTTATGTATCCGAGCAAAGCCGTCAGTATTACCACCCCACCGGCATACTGAAGACAGTGAGCGAACAGGACCCCGACGACGACTGGTATTTCCGTGTACGCAGTATGCGTGATCCCTACGAGGTCAATGTGGATACCGATACCGCCGACCGCAGCCGCGTCAGCATCTTTATCAACTACCGGGTCAGTGATTACAATGGCCAGTACATGGGCGCCACCGGTGTCGGCCTGTCAGTGGCAGCGGTAACCGAGCTGATTGACACCTATCAGCAGCGCTATAACCGCACCATCTATTTTGTCGACCGGCAAGGCAATGTCACGTTAACCGGACGCGGCTATGGTCGCAGCTCACGGCTGCAGGATCGCGCCTCACTGGGCGCCGTTGCCACTCAGGTTCTGAGCACACCCAGTGCATCGCTGGAATATGAAGACAGTCAGGGCCACAAGGTATTTCTCAACAGCCGGCTGGTTCCCGAGTTCGACTGGTACCTGATCGTGGAACAGGATGCCACCGTCTCCGAACAACGCCTGGATAACACCCTGTTGCTGAATATCGGCCTTTCCGCCGCCATCATGGTGCTGGTGCTGATCATCGCGCATTTCACGTTGCGCTCATACCAGCGCCGTCTGGAAGAAATGGCCACCAAAGACCGGTTAACCGGTGTCGCCAACCGCCACCTGTTCGAAATGATTTTCGACCATCTGTCCCGCAACACCCAGCGTTATCCACGCCCTGTGTCACTGATCAGCATCGATATCGACTATTTCAAAAAGATTAACGATATTTATGGCCATCAGGCCGGCGATATCGTGTTGCAGGCAGTCTCCAGGGCCATCCAGCAGCATACCCGCCACAGCGATACGCTGTGCCGTTGGGGTGGCGAAGAATTCATTCTGCTGTTGGACAACTGCGCCTTTGACGAAGCCATCAAGCGCGCCGGGATCATTCGTCAGGCCGTCAAGGAACAATCGGTTGCCTTTGGCCGCAATCAGCTTCGTGTCACCCTGAGTCTGGGCGTCACCGAGTATGTGCCCGGCGAAGCGCTGGATCCGTTCATTGCACGGGCCGATGCCGCCCTGTACCAGGCGAAGGAAAGTGGCAGGGATCAGGTCTCCGCTGCCCGGTAGGCGTGTCTTCCGGGTCTGCTTCTGCTCAGACCCGGAACTGCGTAACCAGCGAGCGCAAACGTTCGGCGAGCCCGGCCAGTGACTCGCTGGCTTCGGTCGACTGCGTCACGCTGCGACCGGTATGTTCGGCCACGTCGCTGATACCGTGAATATTCTTGTTGATCTCGCGCGCAGCCGAGGTCTGCTGTTCGGCGGCACTGGCGATCTGCTGGGTCATTTCCTCGATCAGCAACACGCCCTGGGCAATTCGCTCCAACGCATGATCGGTTTCCTGGATACGATCCACCATGGACGTGGCCCCGGCCCGGCTGTCCTGCATGACTTTTTCCGCCCTTACCGCCCCGCCCTGCAATTTTTCGATGGTCGACTGAATCTCGGTAGTCGAATCCTTGGTGCGGCTGGCCAGTGAACGCACCTCATCGGCCACCACGGCAAAACCACGACCGCTTTCGCCGGCGCGTGCAGATTCGATGGCGGCGTTCAGCGCCAGCAGATTGGTCTGCTCGGCAATATTTTCAATGACCTGCAGGACGCTGCCAATCCGGTCGCTGTCGCTGCGCAATTCCGTGACTACGTTTACCGCGTTTTCAATCTCTTTGGACAAAGCGCTGATGGCGGCCACGGTCGCCACCACCACATCACGCCCGGTGGATGCGTCCACGCTGACCTGACGGGCACTGTCGGCCGCCCGGTGCGTATTGGAGGCCACTTCCTCCACCGTGGTTGTCATCTCGTTCATTGCCGCCGCCGTGCTGTCGATGCGATTGTTCTGATCGATGATACCGCCGCTGGTTATTTCGTTGACCTGGGTCAGCTCGGTGGCGGCTGACGCCACCTGCTCGGCGTACTGCATGACCTCATTCAGCATGGTGCGCAAACTGCTCTGCATGGTATTGATCGATGCCAGCAGGCTGTGCGTGTCGTTCGGCTTCAGGGTGATGGCTTCGGTCAGGTCGCCCTGCGCTACCCGGTGCACCACCTGCGCGGCATATTCGGGATCGCCGCCCAGCGTTTTTACCACACTGCGAACCAGTGTAATGCTGGCGGCGATGGCAACCAACAGCACCACCAGGGTCACCGCGACAATGGTCCAGAACATGGTATTGAGTTCAGCAAAGGCTACGTCCTGGCGGGTTTCCTGCACCAGGCCCCAGCCTAACAGAGGCATGAAGGTATAACTGCCCACGACCGGCGTGCCGGCAGCATTGGTATACTGGCCGGTGCCACTGCGACCAGCGGCGATGGCGTCACCCGCAACGGTATCCACGGGCTGGTCCATCTGGCGGATGGATTGTGTCGGCGTCACGGGCATGGCATCGGACCCCAGCAGATACACTTCCTGGCCCTCTGCACCACCAAGCTCGCTGACACGACCAAGAATGGTATCCACACGCACGGCGCCACGCATGACGCCAACCACCTGGCCGGCGACACGCACCGGAATGGCAACGGTGCTGACCTGGTTGCCGGTGGCACGGGAAATCACCGGCTGCGAAAATGCGTCCTCACCACCGATGGCCTGCCGGAACCAGGCGCGATCTGCCACCGCAAAGGCCTGCGCTTCTTCCGGCGACAGAATACGTCCGCTACTGCCATCGTACTCAACGCCCACCACACCAGAACCGGCGGGGTCGACAAAAAAGATGGTGTCATAAAAGCCCTGTGCGTTGGCAATCTGCAGCATTAGATGTTCGATTTGCGCCAGTTCCTGAAAGCGCACCGAATCCAGACTGGCAAGGAAACGCATTTCGTCCTGTCGCGCCAGCGCCCAATCCAGGAACGAGCGCACATTCAGGGAGCCCGATACCTCCAGCTCGCTCATGGTGACATCGGTAAACGAATCCCGGTACGAGGCGTACACCAGGCTGGACACCAGCACCACAGATACCAGCACCACGCCGGTCATCCAGATTGTCAGGCGAGCCCCAAAGCTCAATGAAGGTGATGGTTTGGCGGACATGGTTAGCCTTACGCAGCGTGGCTGCAGTGAAAACAGGAAAGTGGGAAAAATACTCTTACCTGACTATCGACCAGACCGGGTATGACTTGAATAAACAGTTTATTGTATAAACGACAGACAGTGCCGTTTGCCAGGAGGGATGCAGACTTTATCGGGGCTAAAGGACCCTGCCCCGCCGATGCGTGACGCCCGGCAGGGCAGGCCAATGGTCAGTTGCGCAAGTGGTAACCGGTCTTGAAGATCCAGCCCACCACCGCCATGCACGCGGCCAGAAAGCCAAAAATTATACACACGCTGATCCAGACATTGACGTCGGACTGGCCATAAAAACTCCAGCGCAGCCCGCTCACCAGATACAGCACCGGATTAAACAGGGTCACCATCTGCCAGGTCGGTGACAGCATGCTGATGGAATAAAAACTGCCGCCCAGGAACACCAGTGGTGTCACCACCAGCAACGGGATCATCTGCAATTTCTCAAAATTATCCGCCCAGATACCAATGATGAAACCAAACAGGCTGAAACTGACGGCGGTCAGCACCAGGAACATCAGCATCACCAGGGGATGCTGAATGTGCAGATCAACAAAAAATGTCGCCGTCCCCAATATGATCAGCCCCAGCGCCAGCGCCTTGCTGGCCGCGGCCCCGACATAACCCAGCACCACTTCCAGCATGGACACAGGCGCCGACAGCAATTCATAAATGGTGCCGGTAAACTTGGGAAAATAAATCCCGAATGCCGCGTTGGAAATACTCTGCGTCAGCAGTGACAGCATGATCAGGCCGGGCACAATAAACGCGCCGTAGCTGACGCCATCAATCTGGTCGATGCGCGAACCGATGGCAGCGCCAAACACCACAAAATACAGCGAGGTCGAAATCACCGGCGCCACCACACTCTGCAGCAGGGTACGACGCGTGCGCGCCATTTCAAAACGATAGATTGCGTTAACAGCATGCAGATTCATCAGGCTTCCTCCACCAGGCGAACAAAAATATCTTCCAGCGAGCTTTGTGTGGTGCTCAGGTCGCGGAAACTGATATGCGCTTCGCGCAATGCGTCCAGCACCGTGGTAATACCGGTGCGTTCTGCCTGGGTATCAAAGGTGTAAACCAGGGTGTAACCGTCGTCTTTCAGTTCAATCTCGAATGCTTTCAGCGCATCCGGCAATGCCGCCAGCGGCTGCTTGAGTTCCAGCAGCAACTGCTTTTTGCCCAGCTTCTGCATCAGGCTCTTTTTGTCTTCCACCAGGATCAGCTCGCCATTGGCAATCACACCAATGCGATCGGCCATCTCTTCAGCTTCCTCGATGTAGTGCGTAGTCAGGATAATGGTGACGCCGCTTTCACGCAGCCTGTGCACCAGTTGCCACATTTCCCGACGCAGCTCGACATCCACACCCGCCGACGGCTCATCCAGAAACAGAATACGCGGCTCGTGCGACAACGCCTTGGCGATCAGCAGCCGGCGCTTCATGCCACCGGAGAGCGTGCGGATCATGTTGTCGCGCTTTTCCCACAGCGACACATCCTTCAACACCTTCTCAATGTAGGCCGGATCCTTGGCTTTGCCAAACAGACCCCGGCTGAAGCTCACCGTTACCCACGGTGTTTCAAAGGAGTCGGTGGTCAGCTCCTGCGGCACCAGGCCAATCAGGGACCGCGTGGTGCGAAAATCCTTGTAGATATCCTTACCACCCACCGTGATCGTGCCGCTGGTGGCCTGGGCAATACCACAGATGGTAGAGATCAGCGTGGTTTTACCGGCGCCGTTGGGACCCAACAGGGCAATAATCTCGCCCGGGTAAATATCCAGGTTAATGTTCTTCAGCGCCTGAAAACCACCCTTGTAGGTTTTGTTCAGGTTCTTGATGGAGACAATAGGCTCCTGCTTTTGTTCAAATTGTTGCTTTTCCATTGCGGTTTCCAATGTCAGCTTACAGCGCTGCCAACGCTTCGGAGAGTTTACTCACGCCGATGATTTCCATCCCGGCGATCGGCGATTTCGGACAATTGGCCTTGGGCACAATCGCTTTGCGGAAGCCATGTTTGGCCGCTTCCTGCAGTCTTTCCTGGCCGCTGGGTACCGGGCGGATCTCACCGGCCAGCCCCACCTCACCAAACACCACCAGCTCGTGTGGCAGGGCGCGGTCGCGGAAGCTGGAGACAATAGCCAGCAGCAGTGCCAGGTCAGCGCTGGTTTCGGTGACCTTGACGCCACCAACCACGTTAACAAACACATCCTGGTCGGCCATATACAGACCACCATGACGGTGCAACACCGCCAACAACATGCCCAGCCGGTTCTGATCCAGCCCCACCGCCAGCCGGCGCGGATTGCCGCCCTGGCCGCCGTCGACCAGGGCCTGAATTTCCACCAACAGGGGGCGGGTGCCTTCCCATAACACCATCACCAGCGAGCCGGGGCTTTCCTCTTCGGTGCGCGCCAGGAAAATGGCCGACGGATTTTTTACTTCCTTCAGGCCCTTTTCGGTCATGGCAAACACGCCCAGCTCATTGACGGCGCCAAAGCGGTTCTTCTGCCCGCGCAGGATGCGGAAACGGGTATCACTGCCGCCTTCGAGCATGATGAAACAGTCGATCATGTGTTCCAGCACCTTGGGACCGGCCAGCGTGCCGTCCTTGGTGACGTGGCCAACCAGAAACAGCACGGTGCCGGTCTGCTTGGCGTAACGGATCAGATAGGCGGCGCACTCACGCACCTGCGACACACTGCCCGGCGCTGACGCGACATCACCGCTGTGCATGACCTGAATGGAGTCTACCACCAATAGCCGGGGCTGGATTTCCGAGGCCAGTTCACAGATGGTTTCGACCTGGGTTTCAGCCAGCATTTTCAGATTCTTTTCCGGCAACCCCAAACGTTTGGCGCGCATGCCCACCTGCTGCAATGATTCCTCACCGGTGACATACATGGCCGGCATCTGCTGCGCCAGCATACACATGATCTGCAGCAGCAGCGTGCTTTTGCCGGCGCCGGGGTTACCCCCGATCAGAATGACTGACCCTGGCACCAGACCACCACCCAGCACGCGGTCCAGCTCACCCATGGTGGAGGAAAATCGTGGTACTGCCGCCACATCAATCTCAGACAGATCCTGCACCGCAGCGGAGCGCTCACCGGCATAACCCTGGCGGCGGAAATCCGCCTGCACCGAGGGCGACTGATTGGTGGTCCTATTGCTACCACCCAGACTGATGCGCGTCAGCGTGTTCCACTCTTTGCAGGCCACACACTGGCCCTGCCATTTGCCGTGCTCGGTGCCGCAGTCGCTGCAGACATAGGCGGTTTTGGTTTTCGCGGTTTTGGCCATAGGGACACAACTACTGATAAATAAATTTAACGCGCGCGGTAATCTGACAGAACAATTCGTAGGCTATGGTCTGGCACAGATCGGCAATACGCTCGGCGGGCAGTTGCTGGCCCCAGCCCTGCCCCCATAACAACACTTCATCGCCCGGTACCGCAGGGACATTGGTCAGGTCCACGGTCAACATGTCCATGGACACACGGCCAGCCAGCGGCGCTTCATACACCTTGCCAGCGGCATGTATCAATACCGGCGTGCCTGACGGCGCATGACGTGGATAACCATCGCCATAACCAATGCCAATGATACCCACACGCATATCCTGCTGGCAGTGATACGTGGCGCCATACCCGACAGTGTCGCCAGCCTTGACCTCATTGGTGGTCACCAGGCGCGACTTCAGGTTCATCACCGGCTGCAGACCAAAAGCGGGCCCATGCTCACCCACCATCGGGGATGCACCGTACAGCATGATGCCCGGCCGGCACATGCTGAACTGCGCCGACGGCCAGGCCAGGATGCCCGCTGATGCCGACAGGCTCATACCCTCGCTGTCCGGATCCAGCGCCACGCTGTCTGCCAGCGCCTGAAAATTCTTTAACTGTTCCGCCGCCAGCGGTTTGTCCGGTTCATCGGCGGTCGCAAAATGCGACATCAGCATCAGTGATTTTTTTTGCGGCAGATTTTTCAGCCACGGCCAGATGTCGGCGAAGGCCTGGGGGGACATGCCCAGCCGGTTCATGCCGGTATTGGTTTTCACCCAGATGCGCAGCGGCTGGAACATCATGCCCTGCGTCAGCGACGCCTTGAGCAGGTCAGCCTGCCACGGCGAGTGCAACACCCACATGAAGCCGGTGGCCAGGATCTCGGTCAGTTCTGCCGCATCAAGCGGGCCGCGCAGAATCAGAATATCGCGCAGGCCCAGCGCCTGATACACGCGCCGCGCTTCGGCCAGGGTAGCAACCGCAAAACAGTCACCGCCCTGCAGCTCATTGCTCAATGCGCGGGCAATCGGCTCCACGCCATGACCGTAGGCATTGGCCTTGATCACCGCACACAAACGGCTTGCCGGGGCATAGTGCCGGGCGCGCCGGAAGTTGTGCTGGACAGCGGCCAGATCGATCTCGGCCCAGCTATGTGCATCGACCCGGGGCATATCAACCATAATTGTCGTCGTAGTCCGGCAGCGCCAGGTTTTCGAAACGCAGCAAATGTCCGATAAAGCCCAGTTTCACCGTGCCGATGGGGCCGTTACGCTGCTTGCCAATGATGATTTCCGCGATACCTTTGTCCTGGGTGTCTTCGTTATACACTTCGTCCCGATAAACAAAGGCAATGATATCCGCGTCCTGCTCGATAGCGCCCGATTCACGCAGATCCGACATTACCGGACGCTTGTTGGGGCGCTGCTCCAGACTCCGGTTCAACTGCGACAGGGCAATGACCGGGCATTCAAATTCACGCGCCATGGTTTTCAGCGAGCGTGAGATTTCGGAAATTTCACCGACCCGGTTATCGCCAAAACCCTTGATCTGCATCAGCTGCAAATAGTCGACCACCACCAGACCGATACCACCGTATTCACGCGCGATACGCCGGGCACGGGCGCGCATTTCCGTGGGGCTCAGGCCCACCGCATCATCAATCAGGATGGGGCGGTCTTTTAATTTGGCAATGGCCGAGGTCAGCTTGGGCCAGTCCTCGTCTTCCAACTGCCCGCTGCGCAAACGGGTCTGGTCAATACGGCCGATGGAGCTGAGCATACGGAAGATCAGGCTCTCTGCCGGCATCTCCAGACTGAAAATCAGTACCGGTTTGTCCTGGCTTAAACCGACATGCTCGGCCAGGTTCATGGCAAAGGTGGTTTTACCCATGGACGGACGACCGGCGACAATAATGAGATCGGATTTCTGCAGACCGGAGGTTTTCTTGTCCAGGTCTTTGTAGCCCGTGGACAGCCCGGTGATGCCCCCCTTGGACTTGATCAGTTCATCGATCTTTTCCACGGCCTTGGTCAGCAGCGGATTGACCTGCTGCGGACCACCATCCTGGGCGCGGTTGTCAGCGATCTGGAATACTTTCTGCTCTGCCAGATCCAGCACCTCAGCCGCCGGACGACCGGCCGGGTTGAAGGCATTGTCGGAAATCTCGTTGGACACCCGAATCAGCGTACGCAGCGTGGCGCGCTCGCGAATGATCTGGGAATACGCGGTGATGTTGGCGGTGCCGCGGGCATGACTGACCAGGTCGGTCAGGTATTCGAGGCCGCCGGCGGTTTCCAGCTCGTTCAAACTGTCCAGCGCTTCCACCAGGGTCACCACGTCAATGGGTTTACTGGTTTCCACCTGTTTGAGCATGACGTTGAAGATCAGCTGATGTTCGTGGCGGTAGAAGTCCTCCGCCTGCAGCACCTCGGCGACATCGTCCCAGGCGCTGTTGTCCTGCATCAGCCCGCCCAGCACAGCCTGCTCGGCTTCCACCGAATTGGGCGGTACCTTTAAAGACAGGACACTCTGTCCGCCGCCGGCACTTTGTCCGCCGCCGGCGCTTTGCCCGCTACCGGCACTTTGCCCGCTACCGGCACTTTGCGAACCCCCGGCGGTGCGGGGCGATGAAGATTCCTTGGATTCCGACATAGTTCCTTTGGCGTGGGTATCAGGCTGACAGTCAGGCAAAAAAAAAGCACCACAACCCGAAGGCGGTGGTGCTCTATTCTCCCACTACACGGTTGTCTTCACAACCAGCAGATGGGGCCCGTCAGGGCATCCGTTACCGGCGTCAGTTACGCCTGTACCTTCGCAGGTACAACTGCCACGGTAATCATTTCTTCGACGTCAAAACCCAGATCGATGCTGATCTCGTAGTCGCCGATTTCGCGGATCGCGCCGATCGGCAGACGCACTTCAGATTTCACCAGGTCACTGCCAGCAGCAGCGTTGGCGGCATCAGCGATGTCCTTGGTGCCAACAGAACCGAACAGCTTGCCTTCGTCGCCAGCGTTAACTTCGATCTCGACGCGCAGCGCCTTGATCTTGGCAGCACGAGCCTGGGCCGCAGCCACTTTCTCGTTGTGCGCAGCCATCAGCTCAGCACGACGGGCTTCAAAATCAGTCAGGTTGGTTTTGGTGGCCGGGATTGCCTTGCCTGTCGGGAACAGGAAGTTACGTGCGTAGCCCGCTTTCACAGCTGCGGTGTCACCAACGCCGCCGAGACGACCTACTTTTTCCAGTAATATTACGTTCATGATGTTTTCCTCAATTAAGCTCTTTAGCTCTGTTTCTGAATCCGGCCCCGGAAGTCATACCAGCTATCCGCAAGTGCGAACACGGCCAACAACTGAGCCAGCGGCGGATTCAGCATGAGCATGTAGAATGCGATCAGCCAAAGCCGCGACAATTTCTTGATACCAATCAGCCCGTGCACCAGCGCGACACCGGCAAAAAACAGGGGCAATACAAAATACATGGTCCAACCGGACAGTGCCGTGATGCCGAAACTTGCCAGCACAAACAGTACCATCAACGCCACGGCAACCGACGGCTGCAGACGAAACTGGTGAAACTCCTGCTGAAAACCACCCGGGTTAAACAGCAAGGCCTGCCACCAGCGCGCCAGCATCAGCAGGCATATGGCCAGGAACATGTGCATGACACCAAACAGATTGATCAGGACACCCTGCATCATATCTGGCGGTACCGCCGGCATCTCTGTATTGCCGCTGGCCATGAACATTTCAACCTGTTCAGTCAGCAACACCAGAAACTCCGGCCGCAGCCGCAGTGCCAGTTCTGCACCCACTCCGACCAGAATGGCCACCAGCATGGTGGGCTGCCAGGAGGAAGATTGTCGCAGCACTGTTGCCAGCACAAACACACCTACCAGCAGGATCAGCGGGGTAATATCCCCCGCCATCGCCCAGCCGAACAGCGGAAGTGCTGCCCAGGCTGCCACCATCAAGGCCTCTCGTGGCCCGTGTCGCAAACCGACCAACCCCACAATCGCCGGGGTCAGCATGTTGGCCAGCGGGATCAAACCGCACAATAGCGCTGCCGTGATCGCCTGACGGCGGCCGTTCATTGCGTATTGTGCTAAACCCCGCATATTACTCTCGTTTCAGCAAGAGCCCGCGTAAACGCAGGATCAAACGTTGTGGCTGTCCGTGTACGGAATCAAAGCCAGGTGACGCGCGCGCTTGACGGCAGTCGCCAGCTGACGCTGATAACGCGCCTTGGTACCGGTAATACGGCTGGGAACAATCTTGCCTGTCTCAGAGATATAGGCCTTCAGTGTTTCCAGGTCTTTGTAATCGATCTGCTTGGTGCCTTCAGCCGTAAATTTGCAGAACTTACGGCGACGGAAAAAACGTGACATATTAAATATCCTTTAAAAATCTGTGATTATTTGTCGTCTTCGTCGCTGTCGTCGTCGGAGTCAGCGTCGTCGCCATCGTAGTCTTCGTCGTCGCTGTCATCGTCCTTGTCGCTCTCGGCTTCTTCACGGGCAGCCTGACGCTCAGCGGCTTCATCTTCCAGACGACGCTTCTGCTCGGCACGGGCACGACGCTCACGGCTTTCGCGCTCACCTTTCAGAATCAGCGACTCTTCAGTCACCGCTTCGTCAGTCTTGATCACAAGGTTACGCAGGATAGCGTCGTTGTAACGGAACAGAGTCACGATTTCGTCCAGGACTTCCTGGTTGCACTCAACGTTCATCAGAACGTAATGCGCTTTGTGAATCTTGTTGATCGGGTAAGCGAGCTGACGACGGCCCCAGTCTTCTTCACGGTGGATCTTGCCGCCGCTCTCGGTAACCATCTGCTTGTAACGCTCAACCATCGCAGGGACCTGATCGCTTTGATCAGGGTGTACTACAAATACAATCTCGTAATGTCTCATAGAGACTCCTTCTGGCAATAAGTCTTCCGTAAACCCGGCCATCTTGGCCAAAGTCGGTAAGACAAGGAGTGAACTGTTAACCCTTATTCAATCTGCTGTTCAGCCTTCACGTGGCTGCAGACGTGCCTTCCGGCAGGAATTCAGGGACCGCGAAGTTTAATGAAAGTTACTGACAGATGCAATCTAATTTGCCCTCAGGCGACTGAAAAACGTATTCGAGGCAGTCAGTGCGAGGCAAAAACAGGCGAAAGAGCGGAGCTTACAAGGAGTAAGTGAGCATCTTGAGCCTGTTTTTAACGAAGCAATGGCAACGCAGATAGTTTTTCAGTTGCCTGAGCGCTGCCTTACGGCTTCAAACAGGCAGACGCCCGTTGCTACGGAGACATTCAGGCTACTGACCGCGCCGGCCATCGGTATGGAGAGCAGAAAGTCGCAATGTTCACGGGTCAACCGACGCAGGCCCTTGCCTTCGGAGCCCATGGCCAGCGCCCGCGGGCCGGTCAGGTCGGCTTCATACAGGCTTTGGGTGGCCTCGCCGGCCGCGCCGCTGATCCAGATGCCGCGCTGCTGCAGGGCGGCCATGGTGCGACTGAGATTGGTGACTGCCACCAGATTGACCTTTTCCGCCGCGCCGCTGGCCACCTTGCGCACGGTCAGGTTCATGGTCGCCGAGTTGTCCTTGGGCACAATCACCGCGTCCACGCCCGCCGCATCGGCGGTGCGCAAACACGCGCCCAGGTTATGCGGATCGGTAACCTCATCCAGAATCAGTAATAAAGGTGGGTGTGGCAGCTTGTCGAGCAAGGCATTGAGAAACGCCTCATCCTTGACGGTGTCGCGCCACTGACACAGGGCGGCAACGCCCTGATGCACCGGCGCACTCTTGCCCGCTCTTTTACCGGCCCCGCCTTTGCCAGATGCACCGCTGTCGCCAGCAATGCGCTTTTCCAGCTCGGCGCGTGGCACCACTTTAAACAGTAGCCCCAGCTCCTGCGCCAGCGCCCGGACTTCATCAATGCGCTGATCGCTGCGCTCCTGCTGCAGCAACAACTCGTGCACATCTTCCGGATGCCGCTTCAGCAGCTCGCTGACCGCATGAATACCAACAATCCACTCGCGGGCGGACATTAATCAGACACCCCAAGCTTTTTCATAAAGCGCTTGAACATGCCCGGCTTCTTGCCAGACGATTCATTCTGCGACGGCTGCTGAGCGGGTTTTTGCGCCAGCTTCTTGGCGGCCTTTTTATTGGCCTGACGAGAAGGTTTGGCCGAGGACGTGTCACCCGCAGTCTGCGAATACTCTTTCGCCGGCTGGCGAGCGCGGCGCTGAGCGGCCGTCTGCGCCGGCTTGTGCCTGCGCTTCTGGGCGGGTTTTTGCTCAGATGTTGCGCCAGCTTTTGCTCCGGTTTTGGGTGCAGCCTTTTTAGCGGTGCCTGCCTTGGTGCCTGCCTTGGTGCCGGTTCGGGCGGCCGGTTTGGCGCCTGATTTGGCAGCAGCTGCACCACGACCCTTGGCCTTGGGCGCAGCATCATCCAGCTTGTCTTTGGCCTTGGCGTTAGGTTTGCCGGCGCGAGTGCTCTTGGTTTTGGGCTCGCCCTTGGCCTTGGCCCTTAATTCGCTCTTGGCAGCGCCCTTGCCCGCTCCTTTGCCTTTGCCACCGTCTTTGCCACGACCCTTGCGCGCCTTGTCAGCCGCGACGTTGCCGCTGGAATCCAGCAGCTGCAGATCAATCTTGCGATCGTCCAGATCTACGCGTGCGACCCGCACCCGCACCGAGTCACCCAGATGGAAGGTGGTGCCACTGTGCTCACCAACCAGCATCTGGTGCACCGGATCAAACTTGTAATAGTCGTTAGCCAGCGCGGTGATATGCACCAGGCCTTCGACATAAATATCGTTGAGCATGACAAACAGACCAAACCCGGTGACCGAGGCCACGGTGCCCTCAAAGTCATCACCGACGCGATCCTGCACATACTCACACTTCAGCCAGTCCTGCACGTCATAACTGGCGGCATCAGCGCGGCGCTCATAGGTCGAGCAGATCTCGCCAAAATGCTGCATGTCCTTTAACTGATACGGATAGATTTCCTTGCGCGTCAGCGTGGGCGCACCGTCGACCTGACGGATCTGCTGCTTTTTCTTGCCTTCACGGATCAGGAACCGCAGCGCGCGGTGCACTAACAAGTCCGGATAACGTCGAATCGGCGAGGTAAAGTGGGTATAGGCATCAAAGCCCAGACCAAAGTGGCCGATGTTCTCCGGCGAATACACCGCCTGCAGCATCGAACGCACCAGCATGGTCTGAATCAGGCGCGCATCCGGGCGATCGCCCACGCTTTCCAGAATACGCTGGTAGTCTTTCGGCTCCGGCTTGTCCTTGCGCGTCAGCACCAGGCCCAGCTCACGCAGGAAGGCGCTGAGGTTGTCCAGCTTTTCCGGGTTCGGGCCTTCATGGATGCGGTACAGCACCGGCAGATCGGAGTCTTCCAGGAAGCGCGCCGTGCACACGTTGGCTGCCAGCATGCACTCCTCGACCAGACGGTGCGCATTGTTGCGCTCCACCGGCACGATCTCGGCGATCTTGCGCGTTTCGCCAAACACGATACGGGTTTCGTTGCTGGAGAAATCCAGCGCCCCGGCCTGGCGGCGTGCTTCGGCCAGCTTAAGATAGGTGGCGTAGAGGGCTTCCAGATGCGGCAGTACATCGGCGTACCGCTCACGCAGGCGCTCGCCGGACCGGGCACGGATATCGCTTTCCGGCTCCTCCAGCATGTCCGCCACTTCGGTGTAGGTCAGGCGGGCGTGAGAAAAAATCACACCTTCATAAAAACGGTAATGTTCAACCTTGCCTTCGGGGTTGAGCTCCATCTCGCACACCATGGTCAGGCGATTGACCTTGGGCTTGAGTGAGCACAGACCATTGGACAGCACTTCTGGCAACATTGGCACCACGTGACCCGGGAAGTACACCGAGTTACCACGCTTTTGCGCCTCATCGTCCAGCGGCGAATTGGGCTTCACATAATGCGACACATCGGCAATCGCCACGTACAGACGCGAGCCGCCATTGTCCATGGGTTCACAGAACACCGCGTCATCAAAGTCCTTGGCGTCTTCACCATCAATGGTGACAAACGGCAGCTTGCGCAAATCAATACGGTTGGCCAGATCGGCTTCGGCCACCTCTTCGGTCAGGCCCTGAACCGCACGGTCAACATCGGTCGGCCATTCAAAGGGGATGCCGTGGCCTCTCAAGGCCACATCAATCTCCATGCCCGGCGCCATGTGATCGCCCAGAATCTCGGTGATCGCGCCTACTGCTTTGCGGCGGTTATCGGCGTAGCTGCGGATTTCCGCCACCACGAACTGGCCGTCCTGCGCCTTGCCAATGTCTTTTTCCGGAATCAGGATTTCCTGGCTGATGCGCCGGTTATCCGGGACCACCAGACCAAAACCACTCTCATGGTAGAAACGCCCGACCACCTGCGTGGTGCGGCGCTCCAGCACCTCAACAATCATGCCCTCACGGCGGCCACGGCGATCCACGCCCGACACCCGCGCCAGCACGATATCACCGTCAAATACCTTGACCATCTCGCCCGGACTCAGGAACAGGTCGCCGGAACCATCCTGCGGAATAAAAAAGCCCATGCCTTCCTTGTTACCCTGGATGCGGCCCTTGATCAGCTCCATCTTGTCCGCCAGGCCATACACACCACGGCGGTTGCTGATCAGCTGGCCATCACGGGCCATGGCGATCAGGCGGCGGCGCAAGGCCTCCAGCTGATCCTCATCATCGGTTAGCTCCAGATGCTCACACAGGTGCGCGTAACTCACCGGCTCGCCGACTTTCTCCATGTATTCCATGATGAATTCGCGGCTGGGGATGGGTTTTTCGTAGTTTTCCGCTTCGCGGTTGGCGAAGGGGTCTTTGATGGGGGCACTGCCTGTGGAGGTCTGTTGGGCCGCCCCGGTGGGCTTCCCGTCCTGCTTCTGTCTTGACATATTTCTCTGATTTCTCTCTATTCGTCTGTTTCGTCGCTATTTTGCGGCCAGTATACACGCTGCGACACCTTATTTCTTGAAGATTTTGTGTACACCCATTGACAGCTCAGAAACAGATGGGCAAAATGCGCGCTCTGAAATGCTTCACCCCGCAATGCCCAGGTGGTGGAATTGGTAGACACGCTAGCTTCAGGTGCTAGTGATCGAAAGGTCGTGGAGGTTCAAGTCCTCTCCTGGGCACCATTAGATAGTCCGACACAGTCCAATAAAGTATATTTTCCCCTTAAAAAACAGTAACTTTAGACGAAAATGCGTCCTAGAGCGTCCACTGCCGTTTGGCTACATCCAGAATTTTTAGTAACATAAGAAGCAACAAAAGCACGCTCAGGCAAATTCCTTTGTTGCTACAACCTCCTTCGGGTAGGGGTTTCTTATGGCCCGCGTCACCAGACCGCTCACCGATACCGAAATCCGGCAGGCCAAACCACGCGAGAAGGAATACAACCTTGCGGACGGCAAAAACCTGTACCTGCGAGTCCACCCCAAGAACGGGAAATACTGGATTCTGAATTACTACCGCCCTGGCACTAAAAAACGCGCCAACATCAGCTTGGGCACTTATCCCGATGTTTCGCTGGCTGCGGCACGTAAAAAGGCCGATGAGCTCCGGGCCGTCCTGGCTGAGGGCATTGATCCCAAAGAACACCGCGAAGATCAGCAGCGCGCGCAGAACGAGCAATATGCCAACACCTTTGAACACATTGCCCGCAAGTGGCTTACACTGAAAGAAGCCAAAGTATCACCCGCCTATTACGACAAGATCACGGGCCGCCTGGAAAAGTATATTTTCCCCAAGATGGGTCGGACGCCGATCCACAAGGTCACGGCCGTTGCCACCATCGAGATCATCCAGCCTCTGGCGAATGACGAGAAGCTGGAAACCGTCAAGAAGATCTGCCGCTGGGTCAATGAGATCATGGTGTATGCAGTCAATACGGGCGTTGCACACGCTAACCCTCTGGCGGGCATCGGCAAGGCCTTTAGCGCACCCAAAGTCACCAACCTGCCAACCCTGCGCCCAGATGAACTGCCAAGCCTGATGTATGCCATACAGCACTCCAATACCAAGTTGGTCACTCGCTGCCTGATTGAGTGGCAATTGCATACCATGGTGCGCCCAGGCGAAGCTGCCGGCGCACGGTGGGATGAGATCGATATTGATAAAAAGGAATGGACCATCCCGGCCGAACGGATGAAGAAGAACAAACCGCATATCGTGCCGCTCAGCCCCCAGTTGCTTAGGCTGCTGGAGGTACTTAGACCAGTCAGCGGGCACCGAGAGTACGTTTTCCCCTCAGATCACAATCCTAGAGCGTCTGCCAATTCGCAATCAGCCAACCGTGCGCTGGCCCGCATGGGTTTCCACGGACGCTTGGTCTCTCACGGGCTTCGGGCTCTGGCCAGCACCACCTTGAATGAACAGGGCTTCGACGCTGATGCGATTGAGGCCGCGCTTGCTCATGTCGACAAGAACTCAATCAGGGCCGCTTACAACCGGGCTCAGTACCTCGAGCGCAGGAGAACAATGATGGATTGGTGGTCTAAGCATATTGAGCAGTGTGCGACCGGGAAAATGCCCACATACACTTCTCGTGGACACTTATCTGTCGTGAGTTAGTGACGTTGCCTTACCTCCGATCGGCAATTGGTACTGAGAAGTCGACGTCACCCATTCTTTTTAACATGCCTCGGAAAGAGGCTTGCTCAAATCGATTATATTCAGCAAGCAGCGCATCGAGCGTTTTCCAATGCATTCGCGGAGGTTTGCTCCACTCTCTTCCATTTAGTATTCCAGGCGTCCACCCGAGCTTGGCACGGATCTTCCCCGCGCGCCGGGCCAATCGATCGCATTCTTGCTCTCGCTGGCTTTCATATGCCAGATTGAGACAGTTACGGCATGCTAGTATGCTTCCTACATAGAGAATCGCTACACGTCGCCCGCAGCGCGGCTGGGGACATCGAAACCACGATCGCATACCACCCAAATGACATTTTGTACTATCAAGTAGAACCGAGTAATTGTGATCACGCCACTCGTCGGCGCTAGAATTTTTAGACTTGTAACTTAACATTAGATGATCATTCTGTACTGAAATCCAGATACGTGCCTCATTGCTAGTGTTTCTGTCCCATACCCAACCAAAACCCTTACCAGCAGCAAGCAAGCCTTCGCGTTTAATTCGCCTAACGTCGAGTTGACGATGATCTGATGTTGTGTCTTTTGCACTAAGGTGCCAACGCCGTCCACTTCCGTATCCGCCCATATTTCCTCCAATATTTTTACCGAAATCATCTGGCAAATGTCAGTAGTTGCTGCCCATTACTCATGTCCCACTGAATGAGAGTTTGGTCGTATTACTGGCCTCACATTAGGGATGTAAGAACTCGGTATGTATGGCAAGGTAGGTGTGGGTACTAATTTGACCCTGCAAACCGTTACCCTAGTGTGGGTACTCATTTGCCCCTCTAGAACCATTGCTGTTTTTCACAGGGTCAAATTTTGACCCTGTAGCCGCCTTTCAAGGTACATTTTTGACCCGGTAGACTTAATTTCTCCCACTCGTTTGTCGGCAGCCCATCCTTGAATGGCAGCCATGTTAGTCTCCATGTTCTCGCCTTGCTCTGTGAGCGACTACTGAACAGGGACTCATCGACCATTTCAATGAATCCAGAACGCTGTAGTTCCTCAAATGCACGCCTTGCCGTTCCCTTTGCGCAACCAATTTTCTCCATTGCCTCCCTCACCCCATAGTCAACCGGCTTATCGTTCTTCCAGTGAATATGAAGCAAGGACATTAACTTTGTAGCTGCAGGTGAAAGGGCAAGCCAAGCAGGGGAAGTGTAGATATCTCTTCGACAAACGACTACTCCACCCCTTTGATCGAAAGGCAGCCGGCGCTTTTTTACAGCCATGAAGCCTCCTACTGTAAACCTTCGTCTGCAAACTGACATGCGCCCTTCTCTGCCCCATGCCAATGCGAAACGGGCTTCCTGATGTCAGAGTCGATCAGAGGCCCAGGGCGACACTGAGGGTAGCTCCGGACACTGTAAAGCGGTACTTGTTGCTTGGAAGGTCCGGGGGGACTGTGGTCGATAAGATATCGTTTACAATGCCCACTTATTGCACATAGAAAGCTCACAATTTGCCTCGGTTAGACAGCTCCTCAATAAAGGCACTTATCTCTTCAGCTTTCCAGGCAGTTGTTTTTGGGCCAAGCTTAATAGGCGCAGGAGCTTTGCCATTTGCAACCCAAAGCCACCATGTTGAGCGACTAATGGGGATAAACTGAAGGACGTCGGTTAATCTTAAAAAGCCTGTTTCCGGTATTGCTCTTTTTGCTGTATCGGACATGATTTAACTTCCTCAATTGGTATCGGACGACAGTGAGAATGTTAAATAACGCCTAGCAAGCGAATGAATGGCAGAAATTATAAAAAATTTACCTAAATGTGCCGGTGCGCGGAGACTATCCAGCTATTTCAAGTCTCTTTCCCAGGATGCCTTAGCTATTTCGCTGTCTTTGCAAAGATCCGCAATAAAATCGTCAGAGATCATCGATAACAAGTAGCCTTTTGCGTTGCTAATCGTATCGTCGTCTAAGGTTTTCGTAAGCCTGATTATTTCTCGCTCAGTGATGTTGCAATCAAACGCGGCCGCGGTCGTTTCGGCAACAATCTTTCTGTACTTCTTTCCGGTTTTTTCTATCATGGCGGCTGTTAAAGATCTAACAAAGAATTGCCTTTCTGCAGACTCTCCAATAGTGTGTGTACCGGAGAAACTTGGGGTAAATTGGGTTTCTCTAAGCGCCTTTAGCGCATCCTCCAAAACAGGAATTGGGTGATCGACTCCCGTACCAAGGCACCAACTCATAGCCGAAAATGATACATCGTTGTCGTGCATTTGCGAGGGTTGCAAGCAGCTTAGTCGAACGGCGCGATAGTTATTAAAAAAATCAAGATAGTTATCTGGCATAGAATTAAGTGCATCCTTGGCTTTGGCGAGTTTAGAGATCGCATCTTTCTTCCACTTAGCGGCGTCTCCTTTAGTCATTAGCTCTGATTTTGGGTGCACACCAGAGCTAATAATTGCCTTGGCAAACCAAGCCTGAGATTTATCAGCTTCACCCGGATAAATTAGGTCACTAATTTTCAGCCAAGTATCTTTCATGGCAAGCGAGACTAGACACCTTATAGGTCGCCTCAACGTATTAATCGCCTTCCGGCGTTGTTCAGGGTCCTTGGGCTTAGAATCTGGATCATAAGACTGCGTTCTTGAATCATAAAACCATAACCTTGAGTGATACTCACAGGCCCAGATTGCAGAGTATTCAATCCATTTAGGAAAATCGTCGGGCGTGTACAACTCAAACTTAATTGGGCCGATAATCAAGTCCAGCACTCCTTTCGATGTGTACTTTTACTGAGTGGGTCTACCAGCCTTTTGGGAGCGGTCGCCAGAAATGGGCTATAACCCTCCAAACCCTGAGCTTTGCAGAGGCCCTGCCTCAGCTGCAAGTATTTTCAATATTAACACCGCAAACGCCTTGCTCTTAATCTCATTATCCAGCACCTCCAACGACAGCTTCTCGTGATCCGTCATCGCATCCAGTACAGCATCCACAACACGCTTCGGAAACACCCCGTGCATCACCTGATCAGGGCTATGGCTATTTACTTGCGCCATCACTTCTTCGTCTTGCCTTAGCCGGGTGACAATTCCATTGGCAAAGTGAAGTTGATTCTCGTCTGTCACCTCCGCTCCAAACAAATCATTCAATGCTTGGATTATCTCGGATAGACGTTTCTTTTCCGGATCATGCGGCTTGCCGGAACCCACATCCGTCGCGGGCTCCAGACCATACTCTCCTTCCGTGTCTGCCAGTTTCAACTGCTGTTCCTGGCGCTTGGTAAGCCTGTAGTGTGTTAGCTGCAACTCCCCCACATCAACGTCATCCTCGCCCAGACGGTCCACCCGCAATAGTGGATAGAGATGCTTGGCGAAGACACACAGTTGCTCCAGCTCACGGTCTTCATAGGGGACAATCTGCGACAGAAACTCATACAAACGCACGAAGCTCTGCAGGTTCTTGCGGAACAGATCGAGCTGATCAACCTGCTCCCCGGCCTCCTTGAGTGCATGCTCTGCGCGCTTCAGCCCGGCGCTGTCACCGTTGGCTTCGGCGGTGCGGTAGAAATTCTGCGCGTCCTTGCGCGCTTCCACTGAGAATTTGTAGCGCTTGGCAAATCTCTCCTTGGCGGGCTGGCAGTAATAACTCAGCTTGCTGGCGGCCGCTTTGGGGTCGAAGAATGCGAGAGCGAATGACTCGACCTCATCCCACTGATAAATGCTCTCTGCATCCAGTTTTTTCTGAACGTCATAGATGATTTGGGGATCAGTGACGTCATTGAGCTCCGCCTTGTTGTAGTAAGGCAAGAAGGCTTCGAGAATGTCCTTTGGATCGTTGAAGAAATCGAGGATAAAAGTCTCTTTGCCGGGGAATGTGCGATTCAGGCGAGAGAGCGTTTGCACACAATCAACGCCCTGAAGCTTCTTGTCCACGTACATGGCACACAGCTTGGGCTGATCAAAGCCGGTTTGATACTTGTTGGCAGCAATCATGACGTTGTAATCCTGCGTGTCGAACGCTTTGGCCAGATCGCGACCCTGTAAGCCCGGATTAAGTCGAGTGCTGTTCTCTGTCACCTCTTCCGGAATAACATCATCGTGCAACACACTGCCAGAGAAAGCCACCAAGGGATGCACATCGTCTATGCGATTTTCTTTCACGTACTGCTGCACGGCAAGCTGATAACGCACCGCTTCCTGGCGGCTATTAGTGACTATCATGGCTTTGGCTTGGCCGTTGAGCAAATGCCGGATATTGGCGCGGAAGTGCTCGACAATCACTTCCACTTTTTGATTGATGTTGTAGGGATGTAAACGCACCCAGCGAGCCAACTTGATGCGTGCTTTTTTGCTATCCACTTCATCATCTGAGCCATCAGGATGCGCAATTTTCCAGGCGGTGCTGTAGGTGGTGTATTGCCGCAGCACATCCAGAATAAAGCCTTCCTCAATCGCCTGGCGCATCGAGTACAAATGAAACGCCTCCGGTTTGTTGTCTGCACTTGGAGGCATGTCCGGGTTCGGTGTACGGCCAAACAGCTCCAGGGTCTTCGCCTTGGGTGTTGCGGTAAAGGCGTAGTAGCTGATGCGCTCGTTGGGCGCGCGAGCAGTCACGGCAGCATCCAGCAACTCCTCGGCGCTGATCTCCTCGCCATGTTCACTACCATTCCCGCCACCAGGGGCATCGCTACCCAGAATGGCTTTGAGTTTGCTGGCTGAAGAGCCGGTTTGTGATGAGTGCGCCTCATCGGCGATAACAGCGTAACGGCCTGACGCCAGCTTGGGGTATTTATCCAGTGCTTCGAACAACGCCGGGAAGGTCTGGATGGTAACGATGATGATCCGCGTTTGATTGGCCAAGGCTTCGGCCAGTTGTTCTGACTTGCTTAGATTGCCGATGTCCCGGGTGATCGGCACCACGACACCACCCGCATGCTCGAACTGGCCAATCGTATTCTGTAACTGGCTATCGAGCACCGTGCGATCTGTAACCACGATAACGGAGTTAAATAACTTCTCACCGCTTGCGTCATACAACGCAGCCAACTGGTGCGCACCCCAGGCAATTGAATTCGACTTGCCAGACCCTGCACTGTGTTGAATCAGGTAACGCTTGCCCGGCCCCTCTACCTGAGTGGTGTCGATCAGCTTGTTAACCACTTCCCACTGATGGAAGCGCGGAAAGATCATGGTTTCTTTGACTGTGATCTTGCCATCAAAACCTTCGGACTTCTCTTGCTGCAGGTGCATAAAGCGGCCCAAAACCTTCAACCAGGCGTCGCGCTGAAACAGACGATTCCACAAGTAGGTCGTGGCATACTCATTCTCATCTTTTGAGGGCGGATTGCCAGCGCCCCCCTCCTCCGTGCCCATGTTAAACGGCAGAAAGCAAGTGTCTTTGCCAGTGAGCCGCGTGGTCATGGCCACTTCACTCTGCCCCACGGCAAAATGCACCAATGCGCCCCGCTTGAAAGTCAGCAAGGGTTCCGGTTTGCGGGTAAGAGGATCAGCCGGGGGACGGTCATAGCGGTATTGACGCTTGGCGTTCTCCACTGATTGTTTGAACTCGCTCTTCAGCTCCAGTGTGGCTGTGGGGATGCCATTAACAAAAAGTACTAAATCAAGCCGGGGATTGTAGTTACCCTCACGAAAATGTGGTGAGTAGGACACTTCAGGCACCACACGCAGACGGTTGGCCTGATAACGACGATGTGTGTCCGGGTTCATGTCATGGTCTGGCCTGAAGCTGCACAGATCGATCTTGACGCCCGGTACTTTGAAGCCATTGCGCAACAAATCCAGCGTACCGTGCTTCTCCAGCTCACGCACGAGTTTTTGCACGAGAACGCTTTCCGGGTCTTTGGGGTTGCTCTTGCTGAACTTCTCCCAACGCGCGGGCCAAGCATCCTTGATGTAAGCCAACAGATCTTCGGTATACAGCGCAGCACGACGATCATAACCACTGGCAGGACCGGTGAGCCAGCCTTCAGCGGTCATGGCATCGATGATGTCTTGCTGGAATATCGTTTCCTTGCTGTCAGCCATGCGCAAGCTCCTGCTGTGCTTCTTGTTCTGATTCAGGCGCTGGTGGTTGCCAGTTGCGGACGTCAATTTTTCCGGTGACGGCGGCGGAGATTAAGGCGGAGCGGCGCTCGGCTAATAAGCTAACGCCTCGGGTAGCTTCATAGATTAACGAGTCAAACTTCTCAATCTCGGCGTCCAAGAATCGAACAATTTTCTTTTGTTCATCCAGCGAAGGAACAGCTAGAAAAAAAGTCTTAATATCATCCAAGTTTAATTGGACCTTGGTGCCGCCATAACCAGCGCCGACAAGCTGTTCTTTTGTTGGCGTGCTAAGGACCAGATATCCAATCCAACGACTAGCACATAGATTAAAATTCGGTCTTGCAAGGGCGATGTGCTGGCTGACATAGCCTGACTCAATTGATTGGTCAGCAACACATACGGAACCTAGATCCGCAGTGATCGATATAAGAATGTCACCAAGTCTGATTCTGGAGCGCTCCCCCTCAGAATTACTAGGTGGCATCACGTACTGAATAGACTCCAATTTCGGCTCAATTGAGTCTCTAGTTAAGTTTGTAATTCTGAAGAACAAGTCACCCTCATCTGAATAGAACTCAGCCCAGCCTCTCGAGCCACTTGTCACAAAATCAAAGATATATTTGCTAGGCATAACGTCCCAAAGCACCGGCACTTCCCCAAGCCACTCCACCCCGGAATCCCTCATCGGTACGGTTGGGTCGAGGCCTTTCGTGACGGCATGAGAGATCACGGCCTGGCGCTTTTCCTTGAGCAGTTCCATCAGGCGCTGCTGCTGTTCGATCAGGGCGTCGATGCGGGCGGTTTCGAGGTCTAAGAAGCGGGTGATTTGGGTTTGCTCCTGTTCAGTAGGCGGCAGAGCTAAAACCATATTCTCAATTTGCTCTGCAGACACAGCTTCAAAAGTGCTACCAGTTGAGACAGAATCAAGGAATGATTGGGAGGAAGATAGAAACCACCGTAAAAAACCTTTAGATATACCTTCCAATGATTTGATTGCACACAGGCCACGTCCGATACCATAGACACGGTCTGCTAGATTTAAAGCTCCCACAGGCGCACGCACTGAAAACAAGATATCTCCCCTGTCCGCTAGTTTCCTGGCCACAGGACAATATTGCTTTGCTGATGGGTATGTTGTATCAAACTCCCCATTGCCTTGGAGGAAGGGCGTCCCTATGCCATCTGCATTGCAATCTTTCGAAGCAGGTGACTGCCCCATGTTAATATGAGCAACATGCTTTAAATACGTTCTAGTCCATTCGTGCGGCATATCGCTAATCCATGGAACCCCAGAATTCTTGTATTGGGGGTATCTCGGAAAACTCACGCTGACAACTCCTCAATCATCTGCTTGATTCGGTCGGTACATAGCTTCAAGTCAGCATCGATTTCTTCCAACGGGCGTGGCGGTTTGAACACATAGAAGTACCGATTGAATGGAATCTCGAAACCTACAATGCCTACCTCCCCATCCAACGAATCGGTTTTTGTCTCATCAATCCAGGCATCAGGCACATGGGGTTTCACTTCGCGCTCGAAATATTCGTAGATGGACTGCCCCAGTGGCACATTCTCGTTATCGCGAAGACTGCTGTCTGCTTCAGGCTTGCCTTTGTTCTTGCCTTTCTGAGCCACCACGACATTGCCCTGCTCGTCGCGCAAGGGGCGCTCCACGGTGATGCGGCGATAACCAAACGCTTCCAGAGGGAAGATCTTGCTCTCTGGTGTTTCTTCATAGCGGCCATACAGGCGCACCAGGTCATCGATCTGATCGTCATTGATGTACTGGCGTTTGCTGCCCAGCGACTTGCGCATCTTGCTGAAGTGCTGAGTGCCATCGATTAACTGCACCTTGCGCTTGCGTTCTTTCGACTTGTTGTTGGAGAGCAGCCATATATAGGTCGCGATGCCGGTGTTGTAGAACATATCGCTGGGCAGCGACACGATGGCTTCCACGTAGTCGTGCTGCAGCAGGTAGCGGCGGATCTCAGATTCACCACTACCCGCCCCGCCGGTAAACAAGGGCGAGCCGTTAAGGATAATGCCAATACGTGATCCGCCATCGTGCGGATCGCGCATCTTGCTGACCAGATGCAATAGGAACAGCAGCGAGCCATCGGATACACGCGGCAAGCCTGGTCCGAACCGGCCATCGTGACCCATGCGCTTGTGCTCATCGATGATCTGCTTCTGTACCTTTTTCCACTCAACACCGAAGGGAGGGTTACTCAGCATAAAATCAAAACGCTCACCGGCAAGCTGATCGTCGGAGAGGGTATTGCCCAGCCTGATCTTGCTGATGTCCTGCCCTTTGATCAGCATGTCTGCCTTACAGATGGCGTAGGATTCCGGATTAAGCTCCTGGCCAGATAAGGACACCGTCACCTTTTCACTGATCGTCTGTATGTACTCATCGCCTTCTGACAGGAAGCCGCCAGTCCCGGCCGTTGGATCGTAGATGGTGACGATTTTGTTGGGCTTGAGCTTCTCATCCTGGCCGGTAATCACCAGCGAGGTTGCCAAATGCACGATGTCGCGAGGCGTGAAATGCTCACCTGCTGTCTCATTCGAGCTCTCCGCAAACTTGCGGATTAGCTCCTCAAAGATAATGCCCATGCCGAAGTAGCTGATATGCGCCGGGCTCAAGTCAAAGGCGGCAAAGCGCTGTACGACCTGATACAGCAGATCAGCGGCGGAAAGCTGCTGGACAAAGTCTTCAAAGTGGAAGTGATCAAAGATCTCCCGAGCATCCTTGCTGAAGGCCTGCGTATAGGCCAGCAGGTCATCACTGGTCTGTGTGTCCGACAAGGTACCAAGGCTTAATGGCGAGGTGTTGAAAAACTGGTTTCCAGAGGCTCTTAACAGCAGCTGCTCGCGAACGGAGTCTGACTTGTTTCGATGCTCCTTGGCGGTATCCAGAACCTTGCCCTTGGTGCCCTGCAGCACGCACTCCATGCGCCGCAGCACGGTAAAGGGCAGAATAATGCGGCCGTACTGGGATTGTCTAAAGTCTCCGCGCAAGAGGTCGGCAACTGACCAGAGGAAGGTGGCTGTCTGGGAATGGCTCTCGGTATTCATCAATGTACCTGGTTGATATGTCCTTGTTATAGTGACGGATAGTACAGGATATGGTCGAATTGGCACAGTGTTGGACGTAAGCGGATGAATCAGGTAATAATCTGTGGCCTCCAAGGATAAATCCTAGCCAGGGGCGACTATGGCGAATGGATGCATGATACGGGCTGGGCGTGGTAGTAGGCTGATCGAAGGCTTTGGGGTTGATATATCTAGCGCAAGAAAATTACGAGGCCGCCTTGTAAGAACTATTCTGAGGCCCAAGGCCTTAAAAACAGGCTGTTATGTGAAAGGATGCTGCGAATAAGCTATGAGTAAGCAATCAAGCCTGTACCCAGAGATACTATTTCACTTCACTAGTAAGAATGGCTTGTTTGGATTGCTAGACGATACTTTTAGAGTTTCTTATGGAAGGGAGAAAATTGTTGGCAAAACGAGCACTCGGGAATTTGGCGTACCAATGATTTCTTTTTGTGATCTTCGATTGTCGGAATTGAAGAACCACATGAATAATTATGGAAAGTACGGCATTGGCCTCAATAAAAAATGGGCCAATGAAAAAGGGCTCAACCCTGTTTGGTATGTGAGCAACAATTGTGACTTTGCAGACAATTTCAATGACGCGCTAAATGGAATATACAGACACATGAATACTGTAAGTGATGGCGATATTTTTCAAATGCTATCAAACGACTATATGAAGATAATCGACACATACAGGTATATAAAGAACTACCAAGGAAATCTTACAAGGGATGGAAAAACGACTAAAAACTTTAGATTTGCTGATGAGCGAGAGTGGCGCTATGTTCCGCCACTAGCAACGCCAGACGTCCTTCCATTTATTCCTATAACAAGGATAAAAACAAAAAAACAGAAAGAAGAACACAATCACCGAATCTCACACTTGAAGCTTAACTTTCAACCAGAAGACATCAAGTACTTAGTTGTCGAAAGTGAGAATGACATTGTTGAGTTAGTCAACCATCTTCGGGTAGTGAAAAACAGATTTTCCAAACATGATATAGACAGACTTTCTAGCAGAATATTAACAGCTGAACAAATACACAATGATGTATAGATCACATAACAATCACATCAAGTCGCACTTCGTGCTGGGACTTGAAACTTCACCCCATAAAGTAGACGCCTACCTCCTCGGTGAGATAGGCGTCTACTTTTAGGGGTGAAGTTTCCTTTCCACGTCGCTGCGCGCACCTTATGTGTCGCGTTAGACACTAGGAGTAGAATTTTGTCGCAAAACACAGAAAAGGACAGGTGTGAAGCCTGCGCAGATCAAATGGCCGAAACTGTATCTTCGGGTGGATTTGACGGCGTGCATCAAATATGTCCGAGATGCGGTGAATTCAAGATCTCCGGTACCGCTTTAACCGTGATGGCAGGTGGAGTCGGAAAGGAGAAGCGAGCGAAGATTTCGGGATGGATTAGGAACCAGAATCACTTCGGTTCAATTCCTTTGATCACTACAGATAATCTAAGAAATATTCTCGATTCGCCCATGCCCAACGTTGCTGAGCGAGCTCTTGCTTTGCTGCAAGAAGGGCAAATCGGGTTAAAAACGCTCAGCGATCATTTCGATGTTACAGAGCCACGATTCCTGGCAGCCACCTACTCTACTAACAAACAAGACGTAAATTACCTACTGGGGGTCCTGAGGGAACAAGGCTTCGCTGAGGCGAAGTCGCTGGCTGGTGGATGTGAGATTCTGCCGAGGGGTTATATAAAACTTGATGAAATGCAACGACCCTCGCCACTGTCTCTAAATGGGTTCGTGGCTATGTCATTTCATCCAGAGCTAAACGAAATTTATTCAAACGGATTTCAAGTCGCAGTTATGGGTGCCGGATACGCGCCGGTTAGGATGGATCGGCTTGAACACATTAACCGAATTGACGACGAAATCATTAAGCAGATTAACGCATCCAAGTTTATCGTTGCGGACTTCACTGGACACAAAGGAGGTGTCTATTTCGAGGCGGGTTACGCAATGGGAATTGGCTTGCCCATCTTTTGGACGTGTAAGAATTCCGATATGCCGGAACTACACTTTGATATAAGACAGTTCAACTGTATCGCGTGGGAAACGCCGGAAGATTTAGCAAGACGACTAGGTGCAAGAATTGAGGCGGTACTGGGACGAGGCCCTAAATAGTACACCCCCAAACAAACAGTTCTTGAGCGGCCAAAGTAAACTGTCACAGCGTTAGCATGCGCAATCGCCGCGCCAATTCACCTTGGCGCCACAACATGGGCGCTAGGTACTCACGGGCCGAACTGAGACGGAGAAAGTAGTAGTATGGGCGGACCACATATAGAGGCGTTGCAGATCTCTCCAGCGTTTACGTCTGGAGATTGGTTTGCACTTGATCGAAATAGACCAATTGATTGGGCTCAAGCTGCAAAAATAGTTAAGGACCGCTTAGAAGGTCGCTTTCTCAGATACGCTGGCAACTGCCTCCGCTCACCTTATTCGGGTTTTGTTGTACTTTCGATCGACAGCCTGATGCTAGAAACTCTGCAACAATTTCGAGAGGGCATTATTAATGGGCATAGACAATCTAGGCGGCTGGTCACTACCTTCTTGCAGGGGCGCCGATTTCAACCTGATTTTGATGCAGAGGCTAGGAGCTCTTATTACAAGGATATTCGATGCGGCCTATTGCATCAAGCTGAAGCAAGACGCATGTGGCTTATACGTCGTGGGGAGTCCAGGATGCTTGCGCGTTCGCCTACCGGTGAGGGGTATGTTATCGACGTTCGGCGGTTTCACAAAGCTGTGAGGCAAAGCTTGCTCGACTATATGCAGGAATTGGTCAACCCAGAACACGATAATCTTAGAACTCATTTGTGGACAAAGATGAATTACATTAGCGACGTCCGTGTTCAGCGGGGCGCGGAATACGCAGTAGAAAACGATGAATAGTGAACGCGCGCTCTTTAAATCGAGCAAAGTCATGCCTTGGTCGCTAAAGAAAGGCGTTAGACAATGAAGGTCGGTGCCTTATGATCGATAGTATGGGCCGACTGGCGGTGCCTCTTTACCACGGTACTTCTAGCTACTTTCTAGCCCAAATCAGAGAGCATGGCCTTGGCGGATTCCGAGACTCGAAGCTCTTTGACGCAGAAATCTTGGCCAACTTGGCCCACGCTCTGGATAATACTCGGAACTCCACAGAGTGGTGGGAGTTTAACGATTTCATTGTAAGGGCAATGTTGGAGCAAAGAGTCTCCGACGGGGGATTTAATTTTAGGTACGGATATACCTATCTTACCCCAAGCAAATCGACAGCTCACCGGTATGCAACAAGTAATCGATTAGGATCTGAGTTTTTGACTACTATCTACCAAGCATACATGGCACTGGCCTCCATTAATCCCGTTGAAGCCGAAAATATAGTACCGAATAGTCACTGTTTGAGAACGATTTTCCAAGAGACTCATCGCCCTGTGATTCTAACCTTGAAAAATGTTGCTGCAGGGAGGTTGCGAACTGAACAGGGGAATCCTATTTATGAGCAATTAAACCAGATGATTTCGATGCGCGATTCTGTATCTAACATAGAACCTCAGGTGTTATGGCAACAGTTCAACTTCGAATTGGAAGGCTCCATTGATTGGTCCCATCTAGATTTTTCTCTTTTGGATGACTAGCTAGATGACTATGCTCAAGGTTAATAAATTGCCCAACAAGGCTAGGCACTGCGATGTAAGTCGGGCTTTCACAGCACTCAATTTCCTACAATATTATGTTCTGGCTTCGGGCTCTATGCCTGGATATTGTGACGCCAACTAATTTCTAAGAGTCAAGACCTCTATGAGCAAAGCTGTAAGGAGCATAGACAAAGTCAGAGTATCACGCGCCGGGCACACGTTTCACGAACGGTGGGCAGCAAGGCGCGCGCTCCAGCTTGTGTTCCCTAAAGACAGTCTTTTCGCGATTGTTGTCGAGGGCCTCTCTCCAAACGAGCGCCTAAATTTGGGACAAGAGGCCGAGGATATTGCCGACCTCACCCTCTTCTATGGGAATGGAGATACTTTCGAGACCTGTACCGCTCAGCAAATACTGCAGTTTAAATACAAGGAGGCGGTAAATCCCGTCACCTCATCCTATCTTAAAAAAACGATCAAGAAGTTTTCCGCGACACTACGAAACTTCAGGGAAAATGTTTCGGAAAAGGAAATCGCAAAGAAGCTGTTATTCGCGTTCGTGACGAATGCGAAATTCTCAGACGATCTCTGGGATGCTATCGCGTGTTTGAAGCAGGATAGCAAACCAAAGACAGTTAGCGCCAAGACGCAACTTAATTACCTCAAGACCTGGTGCAAGGAAGAGGAGATCGAAGCGCGGGACATTTTCCCGCTCATCGAGTTTCGCGCTGCGACAAACGATTTGCCGGCACAGAACCGATCCTTGCGAAGAACAGTCAGTGATTGGTCTGCTGACTCAACCGGACAGGCGGCAAAAAGACTATACGCGTTGGTGGAGCTTGTCCGCGAGAAGGCGCAAATTGAGGGTCAGAGCAATAATTCTATCAGGCGTGAAGATGTTCTGGATGCACTAGAGTGTGATGAGGATCAGTTATTTCCAGCGGATACGCGTTTCGTAGATGTTGGTGAAGTCGTTGAGCGTTCGGCCCTGCACGAAGTCCGAAACGAAATCGAAGCGAGCAATCTACCTGTTTTTCTTTATGCCGACGGCGGCGTCGGGAAGACCGTGTTCATCCAAAGCCTAGCCAAACATCTGACCGATTCATTCGAGGTCGTCGTCTTCGATTGCTTCGGTGGCGGTGCATATCGCTCCGAGGCCCAGGCACGTCACATGCCGAAAATTGGGCTACTGCAGATCATCAATGAACTGGCGACACGCGGACTCTGCGACCCACTTCTTCCGACTGACAGCGATCAATATGGCTTGATCAGCGTTGCCCGCAAGCGTCTCAAGCAGGCTAGCGGGACCGTCCAAAATCAGTCCGTCATGCAAGGCATACTGATTGTTTTGGACGCGGCAGACAATGCGCAATTGGAAGCCGATGCGCGCAATGAAGATGCCTTTCCAAGGCTCTTGCTTGCATCGCTCAGTGCGGAGCCTATCGACGGTGTAAGGCTCTTGCTCACTGCGCGCCCCCATAGGATCGATAGCGTAATAGGAAACAGCTATACAAAGCGCATTAAGCTTGAACCGTTCACTGAGGAAGAAACGCGGAAGTTTCTTGAGACACGGCGCAATGATATCACGGATGTCGAATTCTCAACGGCACTTGCTCGTTCGCAGGGCAATGCCCGTGTCCTCGAGTACCTCGTGGAAAGCTGGGACACGAATGTGTCCGGGAATGCGCCGCAGACCGAAATTTCTGTTGAAGACCTGATCGCTGGAAAATGCGAAAGAATATTCCGGTACCTACATACGGTCGGTTGGAGTGAGACTGAAATTCTTGAATTTTTTGCCGCTCTATCTCTTCTTCCGCCGCCCATTCCGTTGCCCGAACTAGCCAAGACGTTAGGCTGGTCAGACTCGCAGGTCAATAGTGCCGCATCCGATCTTGCGCCAATGCTTGAACTGGTCAAGCATGGTGCGATTTTTCGCGACGAACCCACCGAGACCTACATCAAGGATCGCTACGCAAGCGAGGTTTCTTCGCAGCAATCCATTGCGCAGAGGCTCCAAGCGCATCAGAAAGACTCTATCTACGCCGCCGAAGCATTGCCCCATTTACTTGTAGTCACCGGAGACAGCAACAGGGCTTATCAGCTTGCTGGTTCAGATGATTTTCCAACTGAAATCGAATCCGACTATGAACGTCGCAAGCTGAAGCTCGCACGGCTCTATGCAGCATTCTCTCTTGCAACACGCGAACAAGATCTAAACCGGACTCTAAGTCTGTCGATGAAACTCTCGCAGGTGGCGTCGGCTAATGCGAGGGGCGACCAGTTCATTCGTCGATCTCCGGCGCTGGCGACGATCCTTGGAGGCACGGATGCTTCCCGCCGCTTATTCAATGATCGATCCGGTTGGCGTGGGGCACGTGATGCGCGGCTCACCGTCGCCTATTGTTTTTCTGATGAACTGGACGAAGCGCGCATTCATCAAAACAGGGCGATTGGCTGGATCAATTGGTATCTCCACACGGATGACAAGTCCAAACGGATCGAGCGCTCCGGGCCAGAGGCAGCCGATATCGCTGCCGTAATGTTCTTGGGCGTTTTGAAGAATACGTTTTCGTCATTTAATCGCAATATCCAGCTGTGGCGTTTCAAGTTTGCGCTCTCAGTCGTGGAAGAGCTGATTACTCTTTGCGCACATCACGAAGCCGCGAACGGAAGTGAAGCTCTGCAGACCTTAACCAAGTTCGCAGCGTCGAAAAGGTGCCTGTCTCTTACCCTGCAAATTGGCCTGCTGTCCAAGGGGTATGGCCTCTCAAGAAACCAACTCAGGACTGTTTCGCGAGCAACAAGCTCGCTCTCGCAGCGATATAAAAAGAGGATGCCGGAAAAAAACTCCCCCGACTACGAGATGGAACTGCAGAGTACTATCGCAGAGGCCGCGATGGGCTCTCTCCTCGTGAATTCAAGGCAGTCAGCGAAGAGACTACTCGGATTATATCGCCATCGCAGGCCATCGAGCTACGGCTATGGCGAGCGTCATGGCATGGACAGGGTGTGGATACCTGTTCTATCGGCTTGCATCACGGCCTGGTCATCCGGCGAAAATTTGTCTTTCCAACATCTTATGCCGGAGAACGTGAAGACAGGGCGAAAGACGAAATCAATAGCCTCCGAAGCTGACCTCGGCGCATTCCTTGATAGCCTCATCGTGACGAGAAACCTGAACACGGTGCCAAAGGGGCAGAAGCCCAAGAAACACAAGCAGTTTTCCAGGCATGAGCAGGAAGACATTGTGAAGGGCGCATCCTGCGTCCTTCAGTTGGTCAAACCTCTTGAGACTCCCCTTCTGTCCACAGCTGCACTTTCAAGTGATGTTCTGGCCGCCTTTTTAGATGTCTGGAAATCAGCATTGAGGCTCAATGTCCATTGGAGGGCCGAAACCGGAATAGGCAATGTTGCGCGACATGTTGGCATTGGGCTTGCCAAAATCTTGCTCCGCCACTGTGAATCCGTCGAAACAAATCAAGCGGAAGAGCTTATAGAAATCATAGAAGCTAACCGGTTTTCGCTGGGTGACAAGCTAAGTGTCTTTGATCTTATCGCAAGGCGTCCCAAACTGGCCGGTGTCGCAGGGATGTACGCATCCAAGATTTCCGACGACATACTCAAGGATGACTACATCGAACAACGCGGCGAAGCCTACCGGGATTTGTCTGAATCGCTGATCACGATGAGTATTGGTGAGGCGCAAGCGTACTATGCCCGAGGTTTGGCTCAACTTGATAAGATGGGTGGAAATGACCCGGACCTGATTTACTCGGTGTTGCACTATGCCGCAGAGCAGCCAGGAGGGTTTGTGAAGCCGGAGCTCTCGCACCGGCTTATGAACCTGTGTGAGACAATCTTCAAGCATGAGCCATCAAAATTCGGATGGACACTATTCGGGCGTGCCGCTGCTGCCTCCGTTGGCTTTCCGGCAATATACAAGCTGATACGATGGGACGATCAGGATGTTGTGGATTATTCCTACGGCCTTCCGCAGCTTGCCTGTTACCTCGCAAAAGCAGGTCATCTTGATGTGCGCCGCGCGGCGGTGCTTCTCACAATCTGCGAAGATCATGGCTGGCATGAATGGCAGGTTGGCAAGGGTTTGCACGATCTGCTTTCGACTGCCGATTCCAAAGATAGGGCAGCAATCTTCTCTCTTGTGACAGGGAAGCTGGATCAAGAACATAGTTTTGGCGGATGGGAAGGACTATGGGAGAGCCTAATGGGCTGTGTGGTTGAATTTGAAGAGGTCAACGAAGCGGGGTTGCTCGGTCATCTCCAAACGCAGCACGAAGCAGCGCGACTTCGGCGCGAAATCGAAAACGCTAAAAACAATTATAATGTGTCTAGTGCTGTATACAGCATCCAGGCAAATAGCAACAAGCAAGATGAACAGGCTCGCTACGAAGCCCTCGCGGCTATTGTAGCCAAATGCGTTCCCATATCTGCATCCTCGCTGGATGAGGCAATTCAAGAAATTCAGGCCAGCGCCGGGCTGCCGTTCGACAACACGGGTCGTCTGTTAGAGGAGCTACGGAAAGCTTGCCGGTATAACGAGCGAGTCAACTTCCTTGAGGCACTTTGTGAGTCTACCGAGCTCGAGTTTGATCGCGCACTCGACCTGATCATCGAATGCGTAAAAGCTTGGCGCAATAGTTCGGCGCATATAGCGAACAGCGTAGCTAACCTGATTAAGAGGTTTTTTGCGCTCAGGGGCTCCGAGCTGTTCGAACAGCGCTATTCGGGCATCTCCAGGCAAATCCATCGTTTATCCGAGCTATGCGGTGATCCAAAATTTGTGTTGCAAACTGTTTTGGAAACAGTAGCGAAGGAGCGCCTTGAACTTGGGGGTGACGAGTGGCTCCAATTAGCGACGAGCCTGTCGTGTCAAACTGATCCTTCGAATGCGTTGAAGGCATTTGAGGACTTGCTATCCAGTTCCGCTGCAAAGCTTGGTGATGAGATCGGTGAAGGCGTGTATTGCGCCGCCTTCGATGGCAAGAGCGACGAGGGCTGTGTTATCGCCGATATCATCTGGCATTTGCTCGGTGATAGTGATGCCTTTGTCAGATGGAGTGCCGCAAGAAGTCTGAAGGGAATGCTTGATGTAGGATTGACCGAAGACGTCGGGCACCTGCTTGATCGGTTTGATACAGATGAGAACCAATCACTCGCTTCCGACGAGCATCGTTTTTCCTTTTTAAATGCGCAGCAATGGCTGTTGATGGGATTGGCACGCGCTGCCCTGCATCATGGCGAGAAGCTCAAGTGCCTGAAGGCACGAATTGAAGCGCTAGCAAATCGACCCGATTTGCATGTGCTCAACAAACTTCACCTTGCCCGATGTCTAAAGTATATCGAGGGCGGTAAATCCATGAGCGCTGGACTTGCGAAATTGTGGGCGGAGGTTCAAACGCCCCCGCATGGCATCGTTAAACGTGATGGCAGGCCAAATAACAAGGATCGCCAGTTGGAATTCGGTTTCGACCACGATTTCGACAACCACAAGGTTTCGAACCTCGCACAGCTTTTCTGGATATCGAATAATGAAGCCTGGGACCTCATTGCCGGTGAAGTAATAAAACGTTGGCCAGGTGCTAGTGGCATTTCCGACTTTCCTGGTGGTGTCCGTTACCGAGGCGATAAACGATTCGAAACCTATGCCGAGCACATACTACGGCATGCTCGCCTTTTCGCGGCAACCACGCTCCTGAAGACTTTGCCTGTGGCACGGCACAGCTATGATTCGACGGGCCTAAATCCATGGCAAGAATTCTTAGAAGGCGAGGATGTTTCATTCGAGGATGGCTCATGGTTATCAGATCACAAAGATCGGGTTCCCGCAGTGGCTCACGAGTACCTACTCGGTGAGCGCAAAGGAAACCAGGAGACGCTTCTAGACAAGGAGGCACTGTTTGCGAAGGTCGGATTCCCCGAGGGTCCGGAAGATCATTACCTGCCGCTTCACGGATACTGGACATCGCCAGACGGCGTACACGTTAGCCTAGACTCCGCACTCATCATGGAGCGCGGCGCGGTTGGGCAATGTGGGAACTTCGCGAAAGCACCCGATCAAGATCTTTGGCTACCTAGATTTGAGTCCGACGGGCGCGTTGATCGCTACGCCGATAAAAGGCCGTTTAATCCTTTGATATGGGTGCCGGAGAAGTATCCCATTGGCATTGATGAACATGACGAGTGGGCCACACGGGGTGCGATAGCTCGTCCAAAGCTAGGGCGTGGGCTCAACAAGCTGCTTGGGCTGACACCAGACTGGGATGAGCGGCATTGGCGCGATAACAACGGGAAGCTGGTATTGAAGAGCGACGTCTGGGGCGAGTGGCGACCCGACGCCGATGCACGCGGCAGCAGGTATCAGGATGAGGGCGCTATCCTTTGGGTAGAGATTGGATGGCTCGGCGAGGTTCTAAAGTCCTGCAAAAGAAGCGTGATATTCAAGCTCGGTCTTTCAAAGTACAAATCCAGCAGAAGTTACGATGAATCTTCAGGGGTGAGGGAACTGTATGTGGGCCTGAAGCGGAATAATGAGAGCGCGCGTTTCTGGTTTGCAAAAAAGGCATCTGAAACAACGTACTAGGCGAGAAGTATGTTCTTCATCTGATGACCTTACCCCCGCTATCAGAAAACGCAGAGGGATGAGAGTTTTCGTCTTCCTTGCGCTCCTTGTCTAACGGCTACAGTTTGAATCTGGCGAGGTACCGTGTAACAGAGCGCTTTTGTCGGACATATTTCCCGCAGCGCTTCGAATTTGCGGCAAAGCGGGTCTCTAGCTGCAGCCAAGTATAAGATTAATGATTGGCGATTGGCGATGAGGAATTGGAGGGATAATTCAACATCGAAGAGAATATGAGCGTCATACATCTTTTGTCAGCCGGGTTTTATAGCAACAACAGAAGCAACAACAATTATATTTTAATCAGAAATTATATTTATATTTCATATTATTATAAATATATACCAAGTCCTCTCCTGGCACCATTTGATAGTCCTCTCCTGCCCCAAAAGATAAGACAGCGCACAGCTGGGCGCTCCGTTGCAAATAAGTTAGTCAGCTAAATTCTATCCGTCCCAAACAACTCAACGTACTCTCGATCCACCATCTCAGTTTGCCGACGCGTTTCAATCCAAGCAAATCCCTGCATTCTGTATGCCTCTCCGTAAGCCCATTTTGCCACTTCAGTTGTGCTGCCAATATTAGAGACAAAGCCCTGCTCCTGCATCTGCCCACCCAGCTCCTGCCCTAATTGGTCATTGCGCGCCAGCCACCGCTCAAGATGCGTCTTAGCAGCCAGCATATCCCGCTTGTCATTGTTGCAGCCACGGTGCGCCACCACAAAATTGTGCGCCGTATCTCGTGGGTAGCGCGACCACGGTATGAAATGGTCAACCTCGGTCTGGCTGTGCAGTTTCCCCTGGCAGTAGAAGCAGCGCCTGTCCTGCATCTGGGACAGAATGGGTGAAATACGGGCCAGAAGCGCCCGTGGCGTGCCGAACATGAATGACTCCAGATCGTCTTTTTTGCCCAGCAGTGGCGCATTTCGGCGATTGCTGCGAATGTGCTGAACCCAGCCTGCCTTGGCCAACTGCTGAATCAATGGACTAAAGCGGCGCAGATTGCGGCTGACGCCCTGCTTCAAGATCAGCATTTTGTTGGTACAAGGATAGTCATACATGAATCGGTCGGTTTGCCCGCCTATGACCTGCAGATGGCGAAGCGGCATATTGTGAACAACAGCCCGGATATCGGAAATCGTGCGTTTCCACTGAGGGTGCCCAGGCGCCCTAGCCGGGTTGCCCTCTACTTCATTGTAAATGTTGCGAATCCGATTGATCACAGCGGCCTGTTTACCCAGGTTCTGCAGTAGAACCCCGTTTTCCGAATTCTCAGATGCCGGACCGAAGCTGCTCGCCTGTCGCCAGTACAACAACGCAAAACGCTCGGCCACTGCATCGAGCGGCAATACCAGCTCTGCGTCATCATCCGTGCCACGCTCAATCGCTAGCTCGGTCAATGTCAGCATCAGGGCAAACTTGTAAGTGGCAGAAAATTCGCCTTCATCAAACAAGCGTTGAATTTTCTCCAGAAACGCAAGCTGTGCCCTAGCGGAAGGCTCACTCATCGATCGGACCAATAGTCAGCCTTGTCTGGCATAATCCAGCGTAAGCCACCTCGAGGGTCAGACACGTCCCCGACATAACGTGGAATCAGGTGGATGTGGCAGTGTCCAATAGTCTGACCTGCCGCCGGTCCGTCATTCATACCGATATTGTAGCTATCGGGTGAAAATTGGCTGTCCAGTTTTGTTTTGGCCTGCTCGACCAGGTCCCAGAGATCATCACGCTCGATGCGAGAAAGATCGAAGTAGGAACCGACATGACGGAGGGGAATAATCAGCGTGTGGCCTGGGGAGATAGGATAGTTGTCGAGGGTTGCGAAACAGCTGGCATTGTTGGCAAGTGATTCTCGAAATGTCGAATCGCAAAAGGGGCAGGGCTTATGGTAGCTATTTGTTGTCATGGGTGGATATTGGTTAGTATCTGGCATGGCGTCAAGTTGAGACGACGACAATACAGATACAATTTAACTACCTTTACCGTTCTGATATCCAGCTCTTCATGAACTTGACGATTCCACTGCTTAAGCCGAACGTTTCAAGAACTGCGATACGGGAAGCGCCAAAACCATTGTTGTGCTCGTCAATGCGTCGGTTTAATGCTGCACAACAATCGGAGACATTCCAATCGTGAGCGATGAGAGTGATGCGGACTCAAGCCACTGCAGCTACAAACGCCCCATATAAATCGCCGGGCAGACTCTTCGCCAAACGCCACTTGATCGCCATGGGTCTTTCTCCCTCGTGCTCAACATATTGAGCCTTACCCAAACACCAGAACGCTCTATCATCTGAGGTTTCCCGTGCAAATAGGGCAATATCGCTGCCCTGTTCTTGGTGGTGAATGTAGCGCTGACCAGTGGCGCTTGCCTCGCTGGTTTGGGATTGGCTTTCCCAATGAATGAGGTTTTGGTTTATGGCGTAATCGCGGTACATGGTGGTGGGGCTAAAACGCCCAGGAGTTTTACTTAAGGTAAAAGCCATTACATCGGTCTTGTTTTGCTGCGACCACTTCACCCCCTCGCGCCAGGTTGGGGTTAGCGCATTATCACCTTCTCCATAGGCAGCCAATATCTCGATGCGCGTGTAGCGTGCGTGAATTTGCAATGGGTTGTCGCCAACAGGCTCGTAAGAGCTATGCTTGTGGCTGACTCGGGTTTGCAAAGCGACCACGAGCCCTTGCAGCTCGTCGAGCACCTGCGGGTGTTTCCATACTAAATCTACCGCATGCTCTAAAGATACATGTTGATCACTGAGCTGATTACATAAAGAAGCTACCAACATGCGCAACAATCGCGTTTTTCGGGCAGCCAAATCGCGAAGTTTTGGCGCATCGGCTTGCGCGGCCCACTGCGCGTATTGGCTTAAACGTTCACTGTCGTCTATGTGTAGCAGGCGGCCTAACGCCTTGCGCAACATTGTTTCATTCGGGCCTTGGGGTTGTACTTCAATGCCCGCCGATTCACACAGGGCGCTCCACGAATTATCGCCACCGCCTTTATAGATATCCTCTAACGCCAAGCCGGTATGTTCCAAAAAGGCATTTAACGAGGTATTGGCACCTCGCTCTTTTAATGTGCGAAGCTCAGCAGCTAGAGCATTGCGCGATGAGGGTATGGCGTTCTTTAGGCTAGTGAGTATGGTTAGCTGCGCTATGGGGTCGAGCTCCATATAGCATCCGGCTGGTAAATAGGGAAAGCCCTGCTGTACCTGTCGCTCTAGATCTTTGCGTGTGCCGCCTAAAAGCGCGCCTAAACGCTTATCGAACCGGAACTCTTTATTGTGCTGGCCTACAAAATCCAAGATCGTGCAAACCTCTTTGTGCGGCGCTCGACGTAAACCTCGCCCCAACTGCTGAATGAAGATGGTGGCACTTTCTGTGGGGCGCAACAGCAATAAGGTGTTTACCTTTGGGATGTCGACCCCTTCGTTAAATACGTCTACCGAGAACACAAACTTTAAGCTGCCGTCGTTCAATTTACGCAGCGTGCTTTCACGCTCATTCGAACCCGTTTTACCCGACACACTCGCCGCCGCAATGCCCGCTTGATTAAACTTCAGCGCCATAAAATCGGCATGTGCGATGCTCACACAAAAGCCGAGCCCAACTACCGTATCGATGCATTCAACTCTATTGGCCAGCTCTCCGATCACCCGCTTAACCCACAAGTCATCGGCAGTGTAGACGTTGAAAAGCGCCTCAGTGTCGTAGCCTCGCCCGCGCGTCCACGGGATATCGCTAAGGTGTGTGCCATCGTGCACACCGTAATATTCAAAAGGCACTAGGCTGTGTTGGTCTATTGCATCCCACAAGCGCAGCTCGGCGGTAATTTCGTCATTAAACAAATGTAACAGTGATTCGCCATCGGCCCGTTCCGGCGTTGCGGTAAGTGCCAGCAGTTGCTTTGGCTGCAAATGGGCAAGTAGATGCCGGTAGGTGGGTGCCGCCGCATGGTGAAACTCATCAATAATCACCACATCGTAGTGATCGGTAGGAATACGGCTAAGATCTGCATTCGAAAGCGTTTGAATAGAGGCAAACACGTGTTCAAAGTGGGTGGGGCGTTCGCCATCTACCCAGAGCTCCCCAAACTGCCAATCCTGCAGAATTTGCCGAAAGGTGTCGCGGCTTTGCTCTAGGATCTCTTTGCGGTGAGCCACAAAGAGAAGCCGGGCGCGGGACATACGCGTTTTCAGCCTGCTGTAATCCACCCCCGCCATCACGGTTTTGCCTGTGCCGGTGGCTGAAACAAGCAGGTTCCAATGCCGGTCATTGCCGCGCGAGACCTCAATTTCTTCGAGCAGGCGCTCTTGAAAAGGTTTGAGTGTCACCTCTAAGAAAACGCGCATTTTGTGGCTTTGTTCTTGCTCCTCTATGGCGGTATTTCGTTGAAAGGTTTGGGCATCAAAGGGTTCAAAATCGCCACTTTCCCAGTAGGCCTCAAACATAGAAGCCACTTTGCGCGTGACATCAGCGTTGCGCAGCGCACTGGCGCGCACGTTCCATTCCTTGCCCGTGTCTTGCGCCGAGTGCGTTAGGTTAGAAGATCCGATGTAGGCGGTAGAAGCCCCCGATCGTCGGTAAAAGTACCAAGCTTTGGCGTGCAGGCGGGTCATGCCCACATCGTAAGAGACCCGAATTTCAGCGCCCAGATCGGCAAGCGCCTGCAAGGCTTTTAGCTCTGTGCTATTGGTGTAGGTGGTAGTCAACACCCTCAAGCGCGGTTGCTCGGGCTTGGCTAAAAAGCGCTTGAATTCCTCTATAAACTTTCTGATCCCGCTGTAACGCACGAAGGCCATCACGACATCGATACGATCGGCCGAGTGAATTTCGCCTTTAATCTGTGCGGCAATTTTGGGTTCGTTACGATCATTGGTAATCAGTGTTGTATCGAGCAATGGCGTAAGGGGCCTCGCTAACTTCGTTGCACGACCATCTTGACCGATGCCAAAGATACCCCTTAGGACAGCGAGATCTTCAGGCAGTTTATCGATCTCAAGGTCCGCCCTGGGCGCATATTCTTGCGCGACTTCAATCAAGCTGTTAACTAGTTTACGACTGACATTGAGTCGGTCTTTCTCGTTCAGGCCTGCCACCACCCGTTCAACCAATTTGCCCACGTACATGGCGAGCCGGTCGGGCGCCTCTGCCGTATTCAGCTTTTCTTGATCGGTGATGGCCTCGTTTGAAAGCGCCTCCAACTCGGCTTGGAGTGCCACGCTTATCACCTGTTCGTAAAGGCCGATTGGCTGTTTAGGCGTGCTCACGGTGTTTGGGGGCTCGTGTCAATGTTAGCCATGGCGTTTTGCAGGGCATGTACTATCGGGATATCTGCGGGGGCCCACCTCAGGCTAGCGAGCTCTTGGGCAGAGCACCACTGAATGGCGTCGTGGTCGTTTAAGATCAACTCGCCTGTGCCCCAAGTACAAAGGTACGACATCAACATGATTTGCTTATCGCCATAGTTGTGTTTGTTTGAGAAAAAGTGCTCGCCTACCCGAACTGTTATGCCGAGTTCCTCTTGGAGCTCGCGAGCAAGTGATTGCTCAGGTGTCTCGCCGAGTTCTATTTTGCCGCCAGGGAACTCCCAATAGCCACCCATGTGTTTTTGGGGTGCACGCCGAGTGGCGAGTACGCGGTTATTGTGGAGGATGATGGCGGCGGTGACATTTATCATCTGTAAGCCTAATAACAATTCAGCAAAGCCGAGCTGATTTTGAGTGACTGTTCTGGACTAATGTTACTCATCTATTCTCAAAACCTCGACCCGAATCTCTTTATGGTTCAACAGGAATGTAACGATGCCACTTATCGAGGCATTGTGATTGTCCCCGCACCCCCTCCAACCCCCTTCAACCATCGATCCAGCACTCCACTAACCACCACAGTCGCCGAAATCCGATAGTGATCTGAATCGCCCCGGGTATTCCGGAGACTCGTTAGTTTGGGTCAGGCTACCATAACCGACTCTTCCCGCTGGCGACAGCATATTGCCTCCATCTCCGCCAAGGGGATATTGCCAATAGGCTCTAGAAGCGGACAATTGTTAAACCTGTCGACCCACTCCAGAGTCGCGTAATCTACGACATGTATAGTTGTCACGGTTTTTTATACGTGAAATCATACCGACCACCCATCCGTTCATCAAAAATCCAAAAATATGAATGAAATCATAGACGCCCTGAAGAAGTTCCGCGACGAACGTGACTGGCAGCAGTTCCACAATCCCAAGGATCTGTCGTTGGCGCTGAGCATCGAAGCCGGTGAACTGCTTGAAGCCTTCCTGTGGAAGCAACCTGAAGACGCCGATAAGCAGAAGATCAAGGAAGAGCTGGCTGACGTTTTTGCATTCGCCTTTCTGCTGGCCGATGCCTGTGATCTGGATGTCAAAGACATCGTGCTGGCCAAAATCAGGCAGAACGAGGAAAAGTACCCGGTCAGCAAGGCCAAGGGGACTGCCAGGAAATACAATGAGTTATGAGCAGGCCTCCCGTCATTGAAGTCAGCCGCTATGCCTTCAGCGACAAGCAGCTGAGCGATATTCGCGCCAACTCATTTGCACAGAACTACTGGCCGCTGGTCTATGTGCTGAGCGATGACAACAAGCGCTTGGCTTACGTTGGTGAAACCGCTGATGCGGTCGCCCGCATGACAACCCATCTGAAACATGACGCCAAACGCCACCTGTCAGTGGTTCACCTGATCACCAGCCTGAAGTTCAACAAATCCGCCACGCTGGACATTGAGTCCAATCTGATCAAATACATGTCCGCCGATGGCCGGTTCAAACTGCTGAACGGCAACCTGGGACTGGCGGATCACAACTACTACCAGAAGGACATCCTCTACGCCGACATCTTCCAGCAGCTCTGGGATCAGCTTCGGGCAAAGGGCGTGACCCAGCACTCACTGGATCATCTGGACAACTCTGACCTGTTTAAATACTCACCCTACAAGGCGCTGTCGGCCGACCAGCGCCAGGGGCTGCTGGGCATCATGCACTCATTGGTGAGCGACACCACACGCACGCTGGTAGTTCAGGGTGGTGCGGGGACGGGTAAATCCGTGCTGGCGATATTCCTGTTCAAACTTTTGCAGTCAGACAACGATGACTTCAACTTTCAGGAATTCTCCAGCGAAGAGGCCGAAATCAAGGAACTGCTGTTTCGGTTGCGCGAAAAGTACGGCCGAAAGCCTCGCATGGCGCTGGTTGTGCCCATGTCGTCTTTCCGGAAAACCTTACAAAAGGCTTTCTCGAACATTGCGGGCCTGAAATCCAACATGGTTATTGGCCCGGCAGAACTCGCTAAGCAAGACTACGACATCGTGCTGGTGGATGAAGCCCATCGCTTACGCCAACGGATAAACCTCGGTGCCTATTACGGTGCGTTCGACAAGACATCCATCGCTCTGGGCTTCGATCCAAAGCGGTGCAGCGAAGTTGACTGGGTCCGCAAACAATCCAGCCGGGCCGTATTCTTTTACGACACCGATCAGACCATAAAACCATCGGATGCCGCCGCAGACGTTTTCACGGCCCTGAAAGCATCACCAGACACCGAAGTACAGGAACTGGTTTCCCAGTTCCGAGTGCTGGGCGGCAACCCCTATGTGAAGTTTGTGGATGAGCTGCTCAATGCCCGCCTGGCTGAGTCGGCAAAACATACGTCCAGGTCCTACGAGTTCAAACTGTTTGACAGTTTCCGGGAGTTCCAGAAAAAGATTCAGGAAAAGGAGAGTGATGTTGGTTTATCCCGAATGATTGCCGGTTACTCGTGGCCCTGGGTCTCCAACAAAGAGCGCGACAAATTCGACATTGAAATCGAGAACATAAAGCTGCGATGGAACAGCACCAGCTCGGACTGGATCAACGCGGAAGGATCGGCAACTGAGGTGGGCTGTATCCACACCACACAGGGATATGACCTGAACTATGCCGGCATCATATTCGGCCGCGAGATCGGCTACGACAAGACCAAGGGCGAAATCATCATCCGACCTGAGTTGTATTTCGACCGCAACGGTAAACAGTCAATAACAGATCCGGAGCAACTGAAGCGTTATATTCTCAACATCTACAAAACCATCATGCTGCGCGGTATCAGAGGTACCTTTGTTTACGCCTGCGATCCCGATTTCCGCGAGTACCTGGCCAAGCACATACCGCGCGACATCGCGCCGCCAGACAATGTTGTCGAATTGCCGCCAGTTAAAGTCCAGCCTTACGTCAATGCCGTGCCACTGTATTGCCTGCTCCCGGCTGCTGGCAGCTTCAGCGAACAGCAACAGGCCGAAATAGACGACTGGATTGTTCTTCCTGACGGCGAGCGCGCTGACAAAAGCCTGTTCGCGTGCAAAGTCCAGGGCGAGTCCATGAACCGGATAATCCCGAATGGCGCTGTGTGTCTGTTCCGGACCGATCAGGGCGGCAGCCGAAACGGAAAGATCGTCCTGGTTGAGCATTCAGACATCATTGATGACGACAGTGGTTCGCACTACACCGTCAAGGAATACGAGAGCATCAAATCGGAAGATGGCGATGGCTGGGCACATCAGAGAATCCTGCTGAAACCACGCACTTCCGATCCAGCATTTGAGACGCTTGTGCTGACTGAAGACGATACCAGCCGATACCGGGTGGTGGGTGAGTTTCTGAGAGTGCTGGACTAGAGACGCCTCAAAATGAGCTACTACTCAGAACACGCCAGCGAGCTTTTCCGCTTCTACCAGGCTGGAAGTCATACACAGCCAACAGCAGGGCAATATCGCCACGGCCGAGTCCAAAGCATTCTGGCGCGATGCCGACGGACAACTTCAGTTGCACCATGAAACATCGCGGTTTATTCGGCAGGCCGGGCGCTGGCTGTACGTGGACGCGCTACCGACCTAGTCCAGCGCCACCAGTTCAAAAATCAGCAGGTCGCCATCTATCAGTCTGAACTGCAGATTGCGGTAGGCGACTGCGTCGTCCACATGCAACTCAGGCATCGTCAATATGCCAGTGGCACTGTTGAATGAGGCCGATTTGGCGGGCAGTTGCGTCACATCGCTCAGGGTTTCGGGTATTATCTGAATGCGAATCGTGGGCTCGGATTGAATCAGCTTGAACCTTACATCCAGATCACCGAACTCATTGGCTGCCACCAGTGAGCGCACTTGATTGCTGCATTCATCAAAGCGATTGGCCACAGTCACTTGCGGCTGGTGGGTGATGGGCAGGTAATTCATACCTAGTGTTTTGGTGCCATTGTTGTCAAAGACAAAAACGTCGGCATAGCCGGTTTGATTGAGTCCTTTAATCGCATGCGAGCCTTGAATCAGCTTCAACGCTTCACTGTCGGCGCTGAGCGCGCCACGCGTTATAGCACGCCATTTGCCTCCGGCCGAGTTTTCCAGAAACACCGTGCTTTGGGTCAAGCTGTCGCGGCTATTGTCGAATGACAGTTCGGGGAAACCATCGCCATTGATGTCGTGCAGCCGCAGAAAATAAGGGGTTTCCCGTTCCGGCGATGGGTCCTGGGTATCACCGCCAATACAGACGCTGGTGCGATCAACAAACTGTCGGTTGCCCATATTGTAGAGAAACTGAGTACCCAGGCCCTTGTAGCTGCTGTTGTAGGCACTGAGCTGAATGTCCCGCACGCCATCTGCATTGAGATCAAACGCCATGGCTTCAATTACGGCGTACAGACCGCTGGGCACGAAACGGCTCATGGCAGGCAGCAGAGTCTCCTGCGCGCTGGCAAAATTACCATCACCCGCGTTCCAGTAGACCCGGCTGGGAGCGCTGCCCTCGTTTTCGACGCGCCCGACGATCAGGTCGACATGGCCATCCATGTCCAGATCAGCCAGCTCCACCGCCCAGGTGCCCGGCACGTTACTTGCCAACAAGGACGCCGGCATACGAGTCCGGTCAAGCACAAAGGTGGCATCGCCCTGGTTCATTAAAAAATAATTGCGCTCGCTGGCACTACCAAGTGGATTGTTGGTAACCAGGATATCAATATGACCATCGCCATTGATGTCGCCGGCAGCGGCGTTGTGAGTGAAGTCCTCAAGCACCGGCAGGCGTGAACTGGCATCCACAAATCCGGTGCCTGTGCCCAGCATGAGCTGGTTCTGGAAGCCAGGAAATGGATGCGTGTCCCAGCCGTGATCGGCCAGAAACAGATCGTCAATGCCATCACTGTCGAAGTCCTCAACCAGCACTTCTCGGACCCATTCTGATTGCGGCCGGTCGCCGGTAGCAGAACGGAAGGTATTGTCGCCATTGTTCAACATAATGCTGCCCGGACGGGCGCCTTGCCGCGGCTGATCGACCGGTGTGAAGCCGGTGATGACTAGGTCGGTATGACCATCGCGGTTGACGTCTTCAAAATAAGTGAAAATTGTACTGGGCAAATCAGTGGGCAAGAGGATGCGTCCATATTCAATCGAGCCGGCCTGGTAAATGGATCGTGTTGCCGGTTGCGCCATAACATCGGAGGCAACTCCGGAAACAGCGATGCCAACCAGCAGTGGCAACAATTTCTGGTGAGCATTTGACAGGCAGGTTATCTGGCAGAGAGACGGGCGCGTGAACATCAGAAGCATGAATAAACCACCGGATATGAATAAAAGATTGCCTTTGTTACACCAGTCTTACGGAATTGTCCATCAAAATAAATATGCGCTTGGCGGCGGCTTTTTTCACTAGCCGCCGTTCGCCTGTTCACTGCCCCCTATAGCAGAGGTCTGGAATTGCACATCCGGCTTCATTTCAAAATAGATATCAATTTACCCGTCACCGTTGGCATCCCTGATTAAGTTCAAGGCATACTGGCGCGAACCCGATGGGCGGATTCAACTACATCATGAGGAATCGCGGTTCGTGCGAAAGAACGGACGCTGGTTGTATGTGAATGAAAGCACGAGCACTGGACAGCGCTGAGAGAGTGTAAAAATAACTGTGTAAGTGGCTGGTTCATGTTAGCCGTCAGAGCAGTGCGAGCAGCCTCCTCGGTTGAGCCCTTCGGTTACCCTCCTCTTAGATTGACTTGCCTTCGTTGTTTTCGCCCCTCAAGTACCGGTTGAAAAACGCCATTTGCGTTCTGAGCAAGTGAGTCTGCAGAGCGGGCGGGCGGATGCCGTGGCGTTGGCCTGGGTAGGTCATTATCTCGAACACCTGGCCGCGCTCTTGCAGCTCTGCGAACAATCGGGTGGAGTGATCAAACGTCACGTTGTCATCCGCCATGCCGTGAATAATCAGCAGAGGGGTCTGGTAACCATCAAGGTGGGCAAAGACCGAGCCGGCGTCATACCCGTCGGCATTGTCCTGCGGGGTCGACATGAAGCGTTCGGTGTAGTGTGTGTCGTATAGCGCCCAGTCCGTAACCGGCGCCCCGGCAATGCCTGCGGCAAACCTGCCCGGCGCCTGCAGCGTGGTCATCAATGTCATGTAGCCGCCATAGGACCAGCCCCACAGACCCACTCTGTTGGCGTCCACAAAATCACGCGCCTGCAGCCAGTCCAGCCCGGCCAGTTGGTCCTCAACTTCAAGAATACCCATGCGCAGATGCAGCGGCGCTTCAAAGGCATGGCCCCGGTTTGAACTGCCTCGGTTATCGACCTTAAAAAGCACGTAGCCGGACTGGGCAAGAATCTGATCGCGCAGTGACTGCCATCCCCTGGTGACAGTCTGTACGCCGGGCCCGCCATACACCTGAACGATGGCTGGGCAGGGCGTCGCTGCCGTGCAGTGGTCCGACCGATACATCTGCCAGTGCAGTTCGGTCTGCCCGTCTGCGGCCGTCAGTGTGCCATACTCGGGCCGGACATGACGCGCCAGATAAGGCGCGTAAGGATGAGCCTGGTCCAGCGGGTTTTCCTCCACCCAGGCAATGCGTTCACCTGCAATGGAATACAGCCCGGTGTTGGGCGGGGTGTCGATGTCGGAGTAAGTGCCGATAAAGCCTGATCCGCCAGAACCGACCGATACGTTCCAGCGTCCTTCGCCAGACGTAATACGCTGCGGTTCGCCGCCATCAAGGCTCACTGAGTACAGGTGGCGTTCCAGTGGTGTATCCCTCCAGCCAGAGAACCAGACAATACCCGCGTCCTCGTCGACGGCTTCCAGGCTATCGACCACCCAATCTCCCGATGTGATATCGCGGGCTACGCCATCTGCGCCGACATGACGAATATGGCGAAAGCCGGATTGTTCGCTGAGATAGAGCAGACCGCCACCGGCAAGTGTTTGCAGATCGTGCGCCAGATTGATCCAGGTATCTGCCTGCTCTGTGATACGTCGTGTTGTGTCTTCAGCACCCGTGCGCGGATCAAGTGCAAGCAGGTCCCACTGCGTCTGCGCCCGATTCTGTCGCTGCACCCATAAGGTCTCGCCAGACTCGCTCCAGTTGACGCGGCTGAGGTAGATGTCGGTATCGCTGCCCAGATCCATCTCGGCTATCTCGGCTATCTCGGCTTTCTCGCCCATGTCGCCAGAGGCCTCAACCATGTCGCCAGAGCCAAGGTCGATGACGTGCAGTGTCACCAGGGCATTTGGCGTGCCGGCCCGCGGATACCGCTGTTCTGACACCGAAACGGCGTCGGCAGAAATGCCGAAGCGCTCCACCACCATTACCGGGCTTTCATCAACGCGTGCAACCGCGATGCGGCTGTCATCGGGCGACCACCAGTAACCGGTATAGCGGCTCATCTCTTCCTGGGCAACAAACTCGGCCATGCCCCAGCTGATGTCACCGCCGCCTTCGGTCGTCAGGGCACGCTCTTCCCCGGTAGAAAGATCATGTATCCATAGATTCTGGTCGCGGATAAAGGAGACGAAGCCGCCGTTCGGACTGACCTTGGCGTCGGTCTCAAACGCCTCTGTTTCGGTCAGGCGGCGGGTTTGTGTGCTTTCCACATCGACGTAGAACACATCGCCGTCCAGAGGCACCAGAACCGCAGCGCCTGTTTCGTCCCATTGATAGGTCACCACCCCGGAAGAGGTGATGCGCGATCGCTCGCGGAACTGGATTTCAGCCTCCGTCAGCTCGCGCTCTTCTGGTACCAGCTGGCGCGCATCGACCAACAAATAGGCCTCACCGGTGGCAACATCCATTGCCCACAAATCCTGCACGGTGCGGTCATCGTCTTTTGCGCGCAGGAAGCTGATGCGACTGCCATCGGGTGAGAACTGCACATTGCGGGCCGTTGGGCCGGTCAGATCCGGCGAGCCGTAGAGGCGCTCGATGGTCAGTTGTTCACCGGACCCGTCCGTCATCTGTGTTGCTGCCCGCTCGCAGGCGACAAGAATGAAGGGCAAGACAACAATCAACGCGCCACGCATGAAAACCCCTGTGTATCAGTGTGTTAGAGAAGGGCAACAGTAGCCTTGAAATTGTCACTCTGGCCCATGTTACGGATCACTCATTTTACCAATCGACGGTTTCGATATAGGATTCGATATTGGCAAATTTAGACTTAAAGCGCCAGCTCCCCCAATAGACGGAAAAATCATGTCCAAGTTAAACATCCTCTACATCCACGGCTTCGGCGCCAAGGTCGACCCCAATGGCGACAAGCAGGTCACACTCAGAAAAATCGCCAATGTCGTCGCCTTCGCGCCCGACTATTCGCAGGGCTATGACAAAGTTCTGGCCGACGTGGAACACTTACTGCAGCAAGCGGACCTACTGATCGGCACCTCCATGGGCGGCTTTCTGGTCTCCAAACTATCCGAAGCCACCGGCAAATCCTTCGTGGCGATCAATCCGGTCATGGCGCCTTCGGCCATACTGGGCAAATACATCGGCTCGCATCTCGACCACTATGGCCGGCCGTTTACCCTGACCGCCGACACGGCCAGGGGTTATCCGGACTTCCTGCCCTCAGCGCGCGGCATCGTGCTGCTGGACATGGCTGACGAGCTGCTTGACTCCCAGGCGACCCTTGATGCGCTGGGACCGCAAATGACGGTGCATACCTTTGCTGGTGGCTCGCATCGCTTTTCGCATATGGAGGAGGCGCTGCCGCTGATTGAGGCTCACGCGAAGCTGCGATGAGGCGCTGAAGCGATCCCCCAGTGTTACTATCAATTGAACGCCGCTTTCCCTTGTCCCATCTGATTTAGTTGTTTTCCTACCGAACACCCTCTGCATTGGCAATTCGGGCAGTTGCCGCCTATAACCTTATATGAAGTAGCGACTGGCCCGATTAACGATTCAGCCAAGCCTCTTGCGCAACATAACAAATATGTTACTATTCATGTCATGGACGATTGAATATAAATACAAGGATGTGGAGCAGTTTGTGTTGAAACTGCCTGCTGGCATGTCGGCAAAGTATTTCCGCCTGACAGATTTGATGCTCGAGTTTGGAGCAGATCTGGGGATGCCCCATACAAAGGTCATGTCCGATGGTCTGTGTGAGCTGAGGGTGAAAAGCAAGGAAGGTATTGCCAGAGTCTTTTTCTGCACCAGGGTGGGCAAGCGCGTCATTATGCTTCACGGGTTTGTAAAGAAAACACCAAAGACACCAGCCAAAGAATTGCGCAAAGCTCAACAACGCTTGAGTGAGGTAAAAAATGAACCATGGTGAATTAAAAGCAAAAGCACTTTCCAATCCGAAGGTGAAAGCTGCTTACGATGACATGGCGCCAGAATTTGCGCTTCTGCGCCAGATGCTCAAGGCAAGGCAAACGGCAGGGCTTAGCCAGGCCGACGTTGCGGCACTGATGGGCACAAAACCGCCGGCAGTAACACGGTTGGAGTCTTCCCTGGGCAATGGCAAACACTCCCCTTCGCTGGCTACGCTGCAAAAATATGCGCATGCGGTTGGGTATGAGCTGCAGATCAAGTTAGTTCGCACATGAATATACCTTATAAGAAATCAACACCGTGAGGCGCTCGATCGTGGCACCGCTGCACATCTGCAGTGTCTGAACCAGGCTCTCCGTGATCCGTCATCGTCACCTGACTCGTATCCTCGGAGTATTCAATTTTAACCGAGGTGTACTGTCGTGTTTACATCAAGTCGAAAAGTCGTTTCCAGCCTGTTGCTTGTCAGCGCTTTGAGTATCACCGCGATGACGGCTAATGCCGCTGATATCGTTGATACAGCCGCTGAGGCCGGTGAATTCAATACCCTGATCGCGGCGATACAGGCTGCCGGTCTGGAGGACACGCTTCGAGGCGAGGGCCCATTCACGGTGTTTGCCCCCAATGATGCGGCCTTTGCCAAACTGCCAGATGGCACCCTGGAGAACCTGCTGTTGCCGGAGAACCGCGAGCAGCTTACTGACTTGCTGACCTATCATGTGGCATCAGGCAGGATAAGTACGACGAATATCTCCGGGGCCATCATGAGTGTTGTGACACTTCAGGGCGGCTTGTTGCTGGTGCGATCAACAGATGGGTTTATCATCAACGAATCGGGCATCGTCGCGGCTGATATCGCAGCCGATAATGGTGTCATTCACGTGATTGACACCGTACTGCTGCCGCAGTAACAGCTTGCGCCAGGCTGCAGAACCATTCCCCAAGGCATTACAAAAAGATAGCCATGCTCTGCACTTTGGGTTACTAATAACTCAAACAAGAACAGGGCCTGACCCAATTGCCATGACCAAGCAGCCATGACCAAACCCATCCTGATTTTCTTTGCACTCGCCTATGCCCTGGGCTGGCTGCCGATACTGCTGCTGTCCTGGCTGGCCCAGCGCGCCGGCCTGGACAGCTGGCTGGTGCTGGCCACCATGGCGGAGACCTGGACCTGGGATGGGCGTGACGTCGGGGTGCCTTACGGCCTGCTGTACTTCATCACCCGCGTGCAGGATTTTGCTTTTTCGATCAGCGGGGTGATTGTGGTGGCCTGGCTGTATGGCGGCGCTGGGGTTCGCAACCTGTTTGCCGGTTTAATCAAAATTCGCCTGGGCGCAGCGGGCAAGCGCATCTGGCTGCTGGCCTGCCTGCCGTTTGTTTTCTATTTTCTGGCGACAGTTGCGGTCGGTGCGGTCGGCTCATTCACCTTCAGCATCAACGACCTGTTCCCGCTGCTGTTCAGCCTGGAAACCGGCTTGCTGGTGACCTTCTTGCTCCGCGGCCCCATGGGCGAGGAGCTGGGTTTGCGCGGTTTTGCACTCGTGCACCTGCAAAAGTCCATGACCGCCATTCGCGCCAGCACCATCATTGGCCTGTTCTGGGCGCTGTGGCATCTGCCCGTGCTGATTGACCGTGACCTGCTATCGATCATCGCCTTTCTGCTGTTGGCCTTTGGCCTGAGTTTTGTATTCACCTGGTTGTTCAATAACAGCGCCGGCTCACTGCTGCCGGTGATGATTTTTCACACCTTGCAGAACAATGAGGAAACCTTTGAAATTCTGTTCCCGGCCCTGCAAGGTGGTAATTACGAACTTATCTCTTTGCTGTGCCTGATAGCCCTCAGTGTATTCGCGTTTATTCGCCTGCGCCGGTCAGACCAACAACGCACTACGCCGACTTCACCTTAAACGACAAGCCAGCATTGGCTTCCAACCGCGCAATCAGTGGCTCCGCCAGCGCCGAGGCCGGCGTCCAGAACCCGCCCGGTTTGTCTTCCCGGCTGACATCATCGCGCAGACACAGTGCCGCCTGTCCCAGCATACGTCCGGTCGCCCCGTAACCCGGATCGCGCTCGCCGTACAGCGTGGTTCGGATCGTGCGCTTGTCATGGGTGTGGCCGACAAACACCAGGTCAAAGAACCCTTTTTGTTGCATCTCCGGACTCGGGCCTTCGCCGGGCTTGGGCAGAAAGCGACTCATCAACCAACGTGTGGGTGGCACCGCCATCCCCAGCATCATCAGTGGTTGGCCCAGCGCGGTGAGCTTGGCGCGGCTTCGGCCTTTGTTTTCGCCAGAGCCTTTAGCGCCGGAAGAACGCGTCATCACGGCCTCGTCGTACTGAAAGTCCGCACCCCAGGGCTGGCCCAACAAGGCATTGGAGCGGTGCACCACGCGAGTGTTGATCGCTTCCATGACAAACGGCGCAATCCAGCTGTCGACATCTTCATCCAGCGTGGCGGTAATCTTGTGCTGTTTGATCTGCGGTTTGCTGTCCGGCGGACACAGCGAATAGGGATCGGCCATTTCGCGGCGCAGGGCCGGATCGCTGGCCGCTTCTTTGGCGACATTCATCATGCTGGCCACGGTGCCGCCGGAGAAACCACCCTTGAATTTGCGTACGCGCATTTTCACATGCTGGCAGTGCGTGCCCAGCTGCTGCTGCGCCTGCTGCTGCAGGAACCATACGCCCAGGTCTGAGGGGATGGAGTCAAAACCGCAGCAATGCACGATACGGGCGCCGCTGACACGCGCCTGCGCCTCGTAGCGTTCGATCATGCGCCGGATCCACTGGGTCTCCCCGGTCAGGTCACAATAATCGGTGCCGGTTTCCACACAGACTTTGATCAGTGGTTCGCCATACAGTGCGTAAGGGCCGACGGTGGAGATGATGACACCGGCCTCATCACACAAGGCACGCAGCTGCGTCTCGTTGCCGGCATCGGCCAATCGATATTCGGGGACATGGGGGCCGCCCAGCTCCTGCTGCAGACGCTTGAGTTTTTCCTCAGAGCGCGCGGCCATCAGCCAGTTGACGGAACCGCCCTCAGCCTGTGCCTCCAGGTTTAATTCATGCAGATAACGGCACAGGATCTGCCCGACAAAACTGGTGGCGCCAAACACAATCAGCGGTTTATTCATATGGTACTCCGTGCGAAGATAAGCGAATGGACTCGACGTTCCTTTATCCAGATCTGATGCCAGTATGACATCATCCATGCCAACACTAAACGCGATTTCCGACCGCCGTTACCGCAACCTGGCGTTTGCCTGCGCGTTGTGGTTCTGCGTATCTGTCATTGTCGTGCATATCGTGCGCGATGATTTATCGCTGTGGCACCGGACGCTGAGCATTTATGCCGTGGGCCCGGCCGGCTGGGTGCTGACGCTGGGTTTCTTCGCCATTGCCATCACGCAGTTTATGATTGCCTTTCGCCTTTACCAATTGCGGCGCTCCGCTGGCGATCAGCTGGCTGTTGCAGTGCTGGTATTGGCGGCGATTGGCATCCTGCTGGTGGCGATATTCCCCTACCCGATCCGGCTGCCGCACAACACGGGCGCGGCGCTGCAGCTGGGGCTATTCCCGGTATTTCTGCTGCTGCATTGGGCATGGCGCCGCGATGATCCGCTGCGCCGGTTTACGCTGGTGTGTGGACTATTGAGCGTGGCCTTTTTTCTGTTGCTGGCATGGAACGGCGAGACCGACTACAACCTGGGCACCACGGCCATGGCGCAGAAAAGCCAGATACTTGTGAACACCCTGTGGTTGCTGGTGTATTCCTGGCGCATGCCTGCCAGATGAAGTCTGCCGTTAGGCTGCGATCCCGGATAGCGTCACGTTTTGCAAATCCGTTCTGGCACTGGCATGCTCCAACGTGATCGCAACGATGTTGCCCTCCCCGTCGTAATCAACGACAGTGTTTTCATCCAGATCTTTTGTATCCGCGGCGCCCATCGACCTGAACTCAATGTAAAGGGTATCCGTATCCGCAAAGTAACTCATTTTCATGGTCGAAATCTCCGGTCGAAAAAAGCGTTATGCACCGTCTCTCTATCTGACAGCAGAACAACACGCAGAAACCTGTTCTCCATCTCTGGCACGCTACCCCAAAGTCTAATTCTTCCATCGTTCTGAGTCACCTCCCGTATTGGTGACTCGATAACTGCCTGAATCCATTGTAGCCGTATATAAGATCTGTCTTCACTGGCATGCAACCTATCAAAGTATGCGGTCGTTTTCATATCAGCACCGTTCCTTGTTGCTGAATCGCTTTATTACCGTTCTCTCCTAGGGTGTATAGCAGAAACAGCGCATGTCACCGCACTAAATGAAACGCCTCCTGCCGACGGAACACCCAGTGGCGCTGGCCGTCAGCGTCAAGATAGGCCTCTTCTTCCTGCCGGCAGTTTGCCAGCTCACCGCCCCACTCGGGAATCGCCCGCGTAGCCTGCAGCTCAATGGAGTGCCAGGTTGATGGCAGCAGCACGGCATCGCCCCTGACGGGCACCCCTTCCTGCCCGTCCCAGCGGCCAATCAACGGCCCGGCGCCATGGCCGTGGTCACCGATGGGATGCGTATAGACGGTGCCCGTGATGCCTTCAGCGCTGATGCGCGCCAGTGTTGAGGCAAGAATCTCGTTACCCGTGCGGCCAGGTTCCATCTCTTCCAGCAGCAGCTCCTGCATGCGGTTGGAGTCAGCCAGACACGCCTGTAGACCCGCTGGTGCTTCGGTTTCACCGGGTTTAAGTACATAACCCAGGTGCTGGGTGTCGGTGTGCAGGTTCATCGCCACCACGCCGAAGTCTGTCCACAGCAGGTCTCCGGGCTGGATGACGGTTGCACCACTGATGCGGCCGCCGCCCTGACGAGTAACATCCACCGAGGGCTGGAACCACACCTGGTAACCCAGGCCCTGCACGCGTTGGCGCAGCCACCAGATCACATCTTCGGTGGTGGTTTCGCCGGGTGTGATCACCGCGCTGGAGAACGCTTCGGAGATCACCGCATGCACCGTCTCCATGATCTGGCGGTAGCGCGGCATCATCTCGGGAAGGCGCAGTGCGATGTAGTTCAGCGCCAGGCGCGGTTCGCGTACCACGCGATCGAGATAGGGGCCCAGCGCCTCCTCCAGCACGTCGCGCTCACCGGCGTGCAGCCCGTCGGAAAACGCCCAGTCGGGATCAATATTGAGTGCGATATTGGCCGGGTCGCGGTCCTCAATCAGTTCGCGTAACAGCTGCCACTGCTCATCCCCCACCAGCTCGCCGGTGTCCTGGGTCGGCGCCGGCCGGGTTGAGCGGTAGGCCTCAAACACATCACCCTGACTGCCACCACCCAGCGCCAGCCGCTCGACGCTGCCATCCGGCTGCCGTGTGAAAACATAGATCGAGCGCCGCCGGGCCGCAAAGCTGGTGGGCGAGGTGATCGACCAGAACACTGGGTCTTCGGCGTACTCGCGCATGGAGAGGATCCACATGTCGACGCCATACTCGCTCATCAGCGCCGGCAGCACGCGATCCAGACGCGCCTCCAGCCAGGCCTGCTGCTCGACGGCCTGGTCCCGCAGGCTTGGCAGCGGGTGTACGTGGGCCGGGATGGACGCCGGCACTGATATTGGCGGCTGGGCCTGTGCCGGCCCATGAGGCAGGGCAAAGAATGCGAGGGTGAACAGGAACGCTGATAACGGGGAAACTGACTTCATCTGAGGGTCCGGTGTACGTATGTAGTTGAATAACGGGTGACTTGATGGCATTGGCATTAGACTTGATAGCATTGGCACCAAAAGGTATCGCCACAACAGGGACTTGTCCAGTGCGAATGCCCTGGCTGCCGATGTCACCGGACAGAGAAAACCAACCGCAATGCACAGATGTCATCTGTCCTGGCCTTTCTCCCGTAATCTATCAGTGATAACACACTCGCAACCCCACCCTGACCTGCCTTTGCCAAGGACCTGCCATGTTTAATCTGTTTAAAGCCGACCCCCGGAAAAAACTGCAAAAAGACTATGAAGACAAACTTGCCCAGGCCATGCAGGCACAGCGCAACGGCGATATCCGCGGCTACTCCGCCTTGCAGGAGGAGGCCGAGACTCTCTATGCCAGACTGGAGGCACTGAACGAGTCGCCCTGATGCCCTGATCCCTCGTCCAGCCAGACATGACCTGCCCGGTGAACGACAGCAGCCCTTGTTTGTGTAAACAATGCCTTGAACTCGCTCGCTTTTGGGTCTAGCCTGTGTACTTCTGTAACAGATAGTTGAAAAGGACGATGTTATGAGAACTGTTGTTCGGCTCGTGTTATTGACCCTGACGGCGGCTGCGTCGTCTGCCCTCCATGCCGGAGAGCGCGTGGGCGATTTCGCCCTGATCGACCACACCGGCTACCAGCACCACATGTCCTGGTACGATGATCACGATGCCGTGGTGATTCTGCCGCAGGCCGTCGGTGGCACCGACCAGGCGTCGCTGAGCGCGCTGCAGGCGCTTTACAACCAGTATGCGGATCAGGATGTCGCTTTTTTCCTGATCAATCCCGGCCAACAAACCGACCGTCAGGCGGTGGCGCAGGCCATCCCCAATGTGCCAATACCCGTATTGATGGATGATGCCCAGCTGGTGTCCGAAGCACTCGGGCTGACGCATATGGACCAGGCGGTTGTTTATGACCCGGCCACCTTTGAGGTGGTGTATCGCGGCCCGGTGCAGGCACAACTGGAACAGGCGGTTCGCAGCCTGAAAGCAGGTGAGTCGCCTGAGCTGATGCAGGTTGCCAGCCAGGGCCAGATGATTCAGTACGGCGGCGTCGATGGCGCGGCAGTTTCTTACCAGGATGAGATTGCGCCGATCATTGCCGAAAACTGCGCCGAGTGTCACCGCGCCGGCGGCATTGCCCCCTTTGCCATGGACAGCAATCTTGCCGTGCAGGGTTGGTCGCCAATGATTCGTGAAGTGGTGATGACCAAACGTATGCCGCCAGGGCAAATCGACAACAAGGTCGGCCACCAGATCAAAAATGAAATGAACCTCAGCGATGAGGAAATGCAGACGCTGGTGCGCTGGATTGACGCCGGTGCATCTGTTGAGGGCTCGGACCAGGATCCGCTGACCGAACTGGTGTGGTCGGACACCAAGTGGACAATGGGTACGCCGGACCTGATTATCAAAGTGCCGCCACAAACCATTCCGGCAACGGGTGTGGTGGACTACATGGACATTCCCATTGACCTGGGCCTGACCCAGGATCGCTGGGTGAAGGGCAGTGAAGTGGCGCCGGGCAGCCCGGAAGTGCTGCACCACATCATCACCACCGTGGTGCCACCTGAGGGCCGCGCAGATCCGCAGACGGCCTTCATACAGGCCATCAACAGCCTGCCCGAAGAGCGTGCCGCGGCCATTCGTGCACAGATGTTTGCTGCCATGGCAGCAGGCGAGCAACCTGACATTGACCGCATCTTCCGCGAAAACCCTGACATTGATGTAGGCGTGCTGCTGGGCGGCGGTGATGCCGACCAGGCCTCAGTCGCCGGTTATGCGCCGGGTAACGCGGTGTCATGGAATCCGGACGGGGTGGGTGGACTGCTGCGCGCCGGTTCAGGTCTAAGTCTGCAGATGCACTACACCACCACCGGCAAAGAGATGACCGATGCCACCGAAATCGGCATCTACTTCTACCCGGAGGGCGAAGTGCCTGCCGAGCGTATGTCGGGCGGCGTGGGCAATGCCTTTACCATTTCTATCCCGCCGCAGGCCAAGGATCATGAAATGCAGCTGGTCACCTTTGTGCCGGAAGAAGCGGAAATTCGCAGCCTGATGCCGCATATGCATTTCCGGGGCAAGCGAATGAAGTTCATTGCCCAGTATCCCGATGGTTCAGAAGAGCTGCTGCTGTCGGTGCCGGCGTATTCGTTCAACTGGCAGCTGTCGCATGAACTGGCCGAGCCCTTGCGCGTGCCGGCTGGCACCAAGATACTGGCCGTTGGCGCCTTTGATAATTCAGCCCAGAATCGGTTCAATCCCGACCCCGCTACCGAAGTGAACTGGGGTGAGCAAAGCTGGGAAGAAATGTTTATGGGTTTCTATGAGTGGAAACTGGTCAGTCAGACCGACTGATCGCCAGGCCTATCACTGCTGACGGCGCATGTTTGGCGCCGTCAGCAGCCCCGCCACCCCAAGGCTCAGGTTCAGGCTCCGCCTCGATCATCGGGCTTTTATACCGTCAGCACTATCACCATCAGGGAATAGAGAGCGAATAATACCGACCACAGGCTGAAGCGCTGCGGCAGGGTGATCACCAACACCATCAGCAAAATGCCCACTGACGGTACGGCGATAGACGGCATAATGGCATTGTCATACATGAATACATTGACGTATGGCCCCACCAGGAAATACAGCAACATTGACAGCGCAGACAGGCGGCCAATGTGTTGATTCTCGTGAAGCATATCAAGGTCGCCGGTGTCAGGGGCCGATAGCGCCATTTCGGCTGCGCCGTAAATGCACGATGAGCCAAACACCAGCACCATAAAGTCGAAGAAGGTCCATGCCTCAATTTCACGCAGCTCCCATCCCACCCACCACAGGTGCAGAATATAGAGCATGATGCTGAACGCCCACAGCGCCGAGGACCAGTGGAACAGCACCCGGGTATGGGCGCGTGTCAGCATCGCCATGGTATGCAACAGCCGCGTTATGGCCAGACCCAGGATTATTGACACGGCAATGAAGATATATTCGTGCTGGGTCATTTCTTCGCCCAGGCTACGGCTGCCAGTACCGCCGTCGCACACTCATAACCCAGGGCACCATAAGAATAGGCGCTGACCGCGTCCGTGGCCATCAATAGAGAGACCAGTCGAGCCATTGTCATCGCACCGATGCCAATTGTAAGCAGCGCAAGACCGCCGCGATAGAAGTCAGGTTTTATCAAAGCCAGCAGGCAGAATCCGCCAATCCCGGTTTGCAGCCCACCATACATGGCGCCCACTTCGGCAAACGCATCACCGTTGCCCATCTCCAGCCCGGCGAATCCGGCAGGAATGGCCGGAGAGACCAGACTGACCAACCCGTAAGCAATGAACACCAGGGCGGAAACACCCAAAACCGTTTTGCCAAGCATCATGACCTGCCTCCTTGTTCATTGGGTTTATTGGGACTGCTCAACGTGCACCTCCTATCGTCACCGCGGTCAGAAACACATTTTTCGCGGTGCGCTGCATGACCTCGATACTCGCCCACTCATCGGCAAAACCGCGTTGCCCGCCACGCTCACTGGAGATACCGATGGCCAGCGTGCCACCGGCAATGGCGACGTTGAGGTTGGCAGAGCCGGCATCAGACAACGACGGGCTGCTGCCCAGGTAGTCGGAAATTGCCAGTGAGGTTTGTACCAGCGCACTCTCCCGTGCGCCCTCAATCTGTCCGGGCGGCATCATGGAAAAGGGCTCCATGCGAAAGGTGATGCCCAGCTCGTCGGTGACCTCAGCCAGAATCTGCCGCACCTGCTGCTCCATCGACTCAATGTGCTCAGGGTCCAGTGAGCGCACGTCCAGTGAGAACCAGCCCGTCTCCGGTTTATGATTGAACACGGCGCCGCTGTTGAGCATGGCCACGTTGAGGCGGGTGCGGCGATCACTGTAGACCTGCGGGTCAGTGATCTGCAGGATGCGATCGACGGCGCGGCCAATGCCCTGATTGACGTTCGGCAGGCCGCCATTAAGCGTGTGGCCGGCAGGACCCTCAGCATGTACACGCCACCAGTGGATGCCCAACGCACCGTAGCTGATACCGCTGCCCTCGCCCAGAATGTCGACAAACGCCACGGCGCGGTCGCGATAGTCGGCATAGAGCTCCTGCATACCACGCAGCCCGGTCTCCTCCTGGGCGACAGCGGCAAACACCAGGTCATGCTCCGGCATCACGCCCGTTGCTATCAGGGCGCGCGCCGCCGATAACATGGCCACGGTGGTGAGCGAGGTATTGGTGCCCGGTCCCACCACGCGATCGCCCTCGATGACAGGCGGGCTGTCAGCGGCACGTTGGTGCTCGGCCACGGTAGCCAGGTCGTCCAGCGTCGAAACAAACACCAGCGCCCTGCCCGAGCGCCCCGGAATGCGGCCGACCACATTCGGTGCGCCTGACACCGTCACAGCAGTGAGCCCGATTTCCCGCATCAGTTCAGCCACCGCCGCGGCGCGCTCATGCTCTTGGCCAGAAGGAGAAATGATGCCGCCAATATTCACCAGGTTGTTAGCCGACAGCGCGGCCGACTCCTCGATAAGCGTCAGGCCCTGCTGAACTGTGTCATCGCTCAGGGCGTCGTCCAGCAGCGAGCCTTGCTGGGCATGCAGTGGCAAGGCCAGGGACAGGGGCAGGGGCAGGAAAATGGCAGATAACAGACAGGCAAGGGTAAATCGGGGCATGAGGGGACTCCGCTAAGCGTGATCGACACGCGGTATGGTGATAGATCATCACAAAGCGCAGAGGTAGGGTCAAGCGAGCCGGCACTTGAACGCGCCGGAAACCGACTCCCAGCCGTGTGAGGCTATCTTCCAGATTATCATCGGGGTAAATGTCATTGCTGGAGATGTTTGAGTGATCCGTGATTTAGCGATATGTGGCCCGCTTAGGGTGAGCGCGGGGCGCCACAAAACCTCACCGTGCGCGGCGTAATTTTGGCAAGGAAAGGTACCCGACCATTCCCACTTTACATTCCCCCTTGGCAGGACTACATTTTGTACTGCCCGTATCGAAAAGCCTCAGGCTCATAATAAAAACTGGGAGATTCGCCATGCTTAACACCAGACATTCTGTCGCCATCTGCAAGCTCGTTGGGGCAACCTTAACCATCGGCAGCACGATGGGTTGGGCGCAGGAGGATGCGCGCCCCGAGCTGGGCGGCATCTGGACCAATGCCGCGCTGACCCGACTGACACGACCGGAGAACGTTGAACCTCTGGTCGTCACTGCAGCCCAGGCCTACCAGATCGCCACCAATACCAGCGTGGCGGGCTTGCCGGCGGGGGAGTTTGAGGCGACTGACAGTGACCCGGCTGGCAGTGCCGATACCCCGGCGGCGCCGGCTGCCGGCGGCGATGACTTTGGGCTGCGCGCCTACAACGACTTCTGGATTGACCCGGGCTCGTCACTGGCGCGGGTCAAGGGCGAATTCCGCAGCTCCTACATCATTGATCCCGAGAATGGCCAGATTCCGCGGCTGGAGACACCCGCTGCCCAGTTGCAGCGACGCAATTTCGGCGTGCGTTATGCCACCGGCGTGGGCGACATGTCCGGCCCGGAAGCCCTGCCTCTGTCCGAGCGCTGCCTGATCGGTTTCGGCAACACGGCCGGTCCCGGCATGATGGGCACGCTGTACAACAGCACCTACCGGTTTGTGCAGACCGATGAATATGTGGTGATTGAGGTCGAGATGGTGCATGACGCGCGCATCATTCCGCTGTACCCGGATGCTGCCACCGCCCGCTTAAATCAGCGGCCGGTGGCCTGGCAACAATGGTTCGGCGATTCGCGCGGCTGGTATGAGAACGGCGAGTTGATCGTGGAAACCGTCAACATCAATCCACAACAGATGGAACAGAGCGCGGTGCCGATCACAGCTGACGGTAAAATCACCGAACGCTTCAGTCGCTATTCGGATACCGAAATCGTTTATCAGTTTACCGTCGAGGATGACAATCTTTACGCCCAACCATGGACCGCGGAGCTGAGTTTCCACGCATCAGAGGGGCCGATGTACGAATACGCCTGCCATGAGGGCAACTACGCGATGCCGGGCATACTGGCCGGTGCGCGACGTCAGGAGGCCGAAGCAGCAGCTCAGTAGAGGCGATCAGAGGGGTGCACAGCAGGCCCAGAAGAGCGGATGCCCGCTCAGGGCGCCGCGGCCACCGCCACCATCACCTCATTGCGCCGCATAAACGGCAGCGAGAACGGTGAATTGTAGGCCGCTGTTACCGGTTGCCCCAGCACCTCAACATCAGCGGCTGACAGCGCAGCCAGCAACGCCTGCCGATGCCGCTGGTGATTTTCCTCGGTCCAGCGCCCGGTGTAGCTCAGCACGGCCATCACCTGTTCCGGCACGGCACGGATGCTGACGTCAGGGTTATCGGGTTGCGGCACGCTCTCCTCAGTGAACTTGCCCGGTACCACAAAGGCTATCAGCCAACCTTCCCCGGCCGGTGTCTGCTGCACCGGCGCCGTCATAGCGATCTTCTGTGAGGCCGGTTGCTGCTGCACAGGCGCGGTCATTGCCATCTTGCTCTGCACCGAATTGGCGCCAGAGATGTAATCAAACAGCCGCCTGAAACCCATATTGGCGGCACGTTTCTGACTGCGCTCACCGGCCACCAGCGTCTCCGCCAGCAGATACGGTTTGTACAGGCGGAATTCAACCTCATCCAGATGAGTTATCACCGAGTATTCCGGCTCTTCAATAGCCATGACACTTGTCCAGTTAACGATCAGTAACAGAGCCAGCAGGCCACGCCAGGTTATTGTCTGCATCAGGAATCGCCAACCTGTGGGTGGACTGCGTTAAACACACGCTACTCCTGAATCCGTGTCATCGTCCAGTCCGACGTGCTACCCATGGCACTGGCGGAACCGATAGCGTTGTCGCCATTGATGTCTGCGCTCATCAGGTAGGTCATATTGGCGCCGTCGCGGGTCACCGAGAAACTGATGCTGGTGCCGACAACAGCGCCGTTCTCTATCGGCCAGATGCGGCCGTTGCCAAGGTCGAACTGGCCGCTGAGCTTGTCACCGTCAGTGATCAGCATAACATCGGCGTTAACAACACCAAACGGGCTGGTCATGGCAAACAGCCAGTTTCCGGCGACAGCGGATTGCGCCTGCAATGAACCCGAACAGACCACCAGGGCCATGGCCAACAATATTTTTCTTATCATGATCGTGTTCTCCGCCCGTTATTGTGCCCGATTGAATGCCAGTAACTGCTAATCAGCACTGGCTGTTGTCAATACGTCGACGGAAGACCAACGGTTCAATAACGGGAACGGGACGACGCCGTTGGCTGCACGCACAGCTCTTATCACAGCTGTGTGCAGTGGCCCCCTGTCGGCGCCAGACCCGACCCATAGGCGGTCGGGGGTGGCGCTGCAAACGGGTTGATTGCGACGGACACGCGGTAGTCTATTAGCAGTAATGCCAGCACCAATGCGATGGCCGCCATCGCAGCAGCAGGTCTTCCGGGCGCCAGCACGGATGCAGGGGTGTTGTGTGCTCCCGGCTCAGCACCGACCGAGAACAGACGGTTTCGCAGCCGGATGCCGAGCGCAGCGCCAACAAATGCTGCCAGGAACCAGACCCAGCCATGCACACTGCCGGTGGCGATACCGCTAAAATAAGCGCCGACATTGCAGCCGAAAGCGATGCGGGCGCTGTAACCGAGCACCAGGCCCGCCACCAGCATCACCAGCCACAGAAAATGCCTGGGTAACCGTACCTGCGCATTCGCCTGACCGGTGCCGGCAGCCCGGCGCCACTGCATGACGATAAACGCCCCAGCAAGGATGCCGATGTTGGTCAGCGAGGTGACATCGGTCAGCAGACTTTGTTCAAGACGCTGGGCATTGCCTGCAGCGGCCCAGAAGCCCGTGGCGGCGACCTCCATACCGGCAGCCTGCGCGGTTTTGGCGCCCCACAGACCCAGCCCGTAAACCACGCCCCAGGATTGTCCGGCAATGACCAGGTTGAGCACCGCCAGCGCAGCAACCAATACCGCGGCCCACCGCAGTCTGGCGCCGGGCAGGCGTTTGCCCGGCACAGCGCGGGCTATGGCAACACTGGCCAGTAACAGCAGACCAAACAGGGTCAACCATAAACCCGGACCGGCGCCAAACAGCCCCTGCAGTGACAGCACCGGCAGGCTGCCCAGGGCTGTCCACCACTCCAGATGCAGTGAACCCACAAAGCTGCCCGCGATGAACCCTGGCAAAGCCAGCACGGCTACCAGGTTGCCGCTGCCGGCGTTCACCAGTACGCCCGAACCGCAGCCGAGCACCACCTGCATGGCGGCGCCAAACACAAAAGCCCCGGCAATCATGGCAAGCCCGACCGGTGCATGCGCGCCGGCGAGCTCCTCCGGTGCGTTCGCCAGCAGCGGGAATGCCACCAGTGCGAACAGACCAATGGCCATAAACTGTGTCACCAGACCCCTGCAATCACGTTCGGTCAGCATCTGGCGCCAGGGACCGGCGAAACCAAAGCGCAGGCCTTCCAGCACCAGCCCGAAGCCAAGCCCGGTCAGCATCAGCAAGGCAGAACGCGGCCCGGCAATGGCAAAGGTGATAAACACAATGGCGAGCATGAGCAGTGCGAGTCCGGCACGCACAATCAGCGGTTCGGTCAGCGTTCCGGTCCGGGCGTTCGCAAGCATCATGGCTGGTTGTCCGTTATTTGCCGCCACCAGTCGCGCGTCATGTCCCAGTACCAGGCCAGACGCCCGGGCTGATTGTCCATGGGTCGGGCCTGTTGCGCCCACTCGACAACGCTTTCGGCATACAGGCGGGTATCGGACACCCCCAGCAACTCGCTGAGTACAAACCAGTTAATCGAAGCCCAGTGCCCGGTGTTGCAAAAGGCGACTGTTGTCGGCGTCTGGACAGGCCGGTTCGTGCTCAGCAGTTGTTGCAGTTCACTCAGGGGCTTGAGCTGGTTGCCATCAAACCAGGTGGCGAAGCTCAGATTTTCAGCACCGCGAATGGTGCCCGGTTGCGCGGCAATGCTCTGTTGCCCCAGATAGAACGCAGCTGGTCTTGAGTCAAGCAGGGTGATGCGGTCATCGGCCAGGGCGTCGGCAACCTGTTCGCTGGTCAGACGCCAGGTGTCTTGCCAGAGCGGCTGATAGCGGGAGACAGGGACAACTGCAGGCTCCATGCTCACCGGCAAGCCGGCCGCCTGCCACTGTTGAAAGCCGCCATTGAGCACCGCCAGGTGCTGCACGCCCAGTGACTTCAGCGTCCAGTACACGCGGGTGGCGGCGCCAAAATCGGAGGCACTGCTGCCCTGATGTACCACAACAACGGGTGTCTCTGCGTCTATGCCCAGCTGTTGCAGCAATGCTTGCAGTGCCTGCATAGGCGGCAACTGACCGGCATTGCTGCCGGGGCCACGAAAGTCTGAATATGGCGCACGCACCGCTCCGGGAATCACCCCGGCGCCGGCATCACCCGTGACATGGATCACACGCACCGGTACCGGTCCGTCCAGAATGCCGGCCAGCGTATTCACCTGCAGCAGTGGCGACCACTGGGCAGGTTGTGCCAACGCGGCACTGGCGGCCAGCCATATCCACAGGCCTAGCAGGTAACAGGCGGGTCTGGGCATTAGTGGCTCCCGGAAACGCAAGGCCCCAACGACAACAATGGTCGACGAGATTCATAGCAGGGTTTGGTATTCATCACAGACGCACTTCCTCGGGGACGGTGCTTGCTGAGCAAGCAGCGAATTGTGGTGCGGTAGTTTATAAACATTCCGGTCAAAGTACCATCGTGCAGGCCAACCCTGCGCAGCCCTTCTGACGGCGCCCGGGGTTGCTTAGCGCTTGCCAAACCGCACAGACCCGGACCAATGGCACTTTACTCCGGCGCCATAATCGGCTTCACTGACCCATAATGATCGTGTTTTGGCCAGCTTAATGGAGGTGCGCACATGAATACAGTCAAACGCATGGCTATGCAGGTCGGCCTGGCAGGATGCCTGCTGGTCGCAGCATCGACGCTGCAGGCCGATGTCTGGGACAGCGCAAGGCACGGCTACGTCGACAATGACGGGGTGCGCATTCATTACGCTACAGTGGGTGAAGGCCCGCTGATGGTGATGATCCATGGCTTTCCGGATTTCTGGTACAGCTGGCGGCATCAGATGGAAGGGCTGCAGGATCAATACCAGGTGGTGGCGATTGATCAGCGTGGTTACAACCTGAGCGGCCAGCCGGAAGGTGATGAGAACTACGACATGCGCCTGTTAACGGCAGATGTCGCTGCAGTCATCCGCGCCTTTGGTCAGGACAGTGCAATCGTGGTCGGGCATGACTGGGGCGGTATGGTGGCGTGGAACTTTGCGTTTGCTTACCCGCAGATGGTCGACCGGTTGGTGGTGATGAACCTGCCCCACCCCAATGGCATGATTCGGGAACTGACCATCAATGAGGAGCAGCGCGCCAACAGTGCTTACGCACGACGCTTTCAGCAAGGCTCACCGTCTGATTCGGACATCTTTTTTGGCGGGCCGATGATGCCACAAACCATGGCCGGCTGGGTACAGGATCCGGTGGCACGGCAGCGCTATGTCGAGGCTTTCAGCCAATCGGATTTTGATGCAATGCTTGCCTATTACAAGCGTAACTTCCCGCGTTTGCCGGCGCTGTCAGACACACCACCACCGCTCTCGCCCGAGGTACCACAGCTGGACGTGCCGCTGTTGGTGATTCACGGCCTGGATGATACCGCGCTGCATTCGGATGGGCTGAATAACACCTGGGACTGGAACGACGCCGGCACCACGATTGTTGCGGTGCCGGACGCAGGGCATTTTGTGCAGCAGGATGCCGCGGATAAAGTGACCGACACGCTGCGCTGGTGGCTGGGTGCGCAGCGCTGATGCGCAAGCTCCTGCTGGTGTTCGGCGCCGTTTGTGCTGTGGCTGGTGTCTACGTGTTGTATCTGGTCAACGACGCCGGTGAATTCCGCACGCTCGTCGACCAGCAATACGGGCAATGCCGTCAGGTCCCGGGCATGCCCGGCAGCGAAGATATCACCATTCATCCTGATGGGCGCTTCGCCTATATTTCCAGTGATGACCGACGCGCGATGATCAGCGGCAACCCCGCGCCCGGTGCCATCTTTCGCTACGACCTGGAGGCAGCGTCAGCCGTGCCAGTCAATTTGACACCGGATGCAGATCTGAACTTTCGACCGCACGGAATCTCGCTGTACGTCGGCGCCGATGGGCGTGAAACACTGTTCGTGGTCAACCACCCCGGTGAGTCGCTGTTTGGCGCACCCGAAGGCGAAGAGTCTGGTCCGCTGCATACCATCGAGGTGTTTGATGTGGTGGGGAGTTCGTTGATTCACCGGCAAACCCATGCTGATGAACGGATGATCAGCCCCAATGATGTGGTGGGTGTGGACCATGAGCGGTTCTACTTTACCAACGACCATGGTTCCGGTCCGGGCGCGATGCGCCAACTGGAGGACTATCTGCGCCTGCCCCTGGCAAATGTTGTTTATTACGATGGCGACTCATTTCAGGAAGCGCTCGACGGCCTCAGTTTTGCAAATGGCATCAACGTCTCCACTGACGGAGCGCAACTGTACGTTGCTGAAGTCAGTCGCAATCGCATCCGGGTGTACCAGCGTGATCCGGCCAGCGGTACACTGACACACCAGCAAGGTATAGACGTGGGTTTTGGCGCTGACAATATCGAGGTTGACCCGGCCACAGGGGATCTTTGGCTTGGCGGGCACCCTCGTCTGCTCACCTTTGTGCGCCACTCGACGGATGCAAACGTCAATTCACCCTCACAGGTGGTACGTGTGCGACCAGGTACTTCAGGCTACACGGTCAGCACCGTGTTCATGGATACCGGGGAGCTGATCTCGGGATCCAGCGTCGGTGCCTGGCACAGCGACCGACTACTTATCGGGTCAGTGTTTGAAGACCACATTGTGGATTGTTCACGCTGAGCGGAAATAGGCTACTTGCTAAATCGTGCCGAGCCCGAGCGCCCCAGCGCGGCGGCCATCCAGGTCATGGGCAAATGCCGCATGAAGAACACCAGCAATTTGTAGTTCCAGCCCTGCACGGACACCAGGCGACCCTTCTCAAGGTCTTTGAAGGACTGGCTGACCACCTGCCCGGCGGTCCACGCTCTGGTAAAACCTTTGTCCTTGTAGAACGTGTCCGGGTCGATGCCCATGCGGGAATGAAAATCAGTGATGGTGAAGCCCGGACACAGCGCCAGCGCTTTCAGGCCATCCTTCCGGTAACCCAGCCCGACGCTTTCGGTAAAGCTGCGCACATAGGCTTTGGTCGGCCCGTACAGTACACTTTGCGCGGTGGGTATCCAACTGGCGACGGAGGCGACATTGATCAGAATACCTTTGGCGCTGAGCAGGTTTGGCAGTGCTGCATGCGTCAGTTGCGTGGTGGCAGTGACATGTACGTCCAGCAGCGCTTTCTGTTTTGACCATTCAACCTCAGCAAGCCGACCATCAACAGCATAACCGGCGTTATTGACCAGGGCATCCAATGCCGGCAACTGCGTAACGGTATCGACCAGGGCTTGCAAATCCTTCGGATCGGACAAGTCGCCGAGTTGCAGTTCGGCTGCTACCGAATACTGCGCTGCCAAGCGCTGAGCCAGTTCGCTCAACTCTTTTTCCCGCCGCCCGGTCAGCAGTAAATCGTAACCACGCTGCGCAAACGCTTCAGCGTAGGCGGCGCCAATGCCGCTGGTGGCGCCGGTGATGACAGCAAGACGATTTGGCATGATTAGCTCCCGACATTAGATCTTTAAAGTATATACCAATGCCTGCGACAAGCCACACCGGGCTGTCAACCTCCGGGAAACGTCTGAGCACTGCCAAACACAATCAACTGAAACGCAGCCCGCTGACTTGCAGCCATGGCAGCTGATAGCCGCCAAAGTCGGAAACCTCCTGGCTGATAGCCAGAATATCCTTCAGCATCTGCGCAACATTGCCGGTAATCATGGTTTCCGTCAACGCCTTGGTGCGTTGACCGTTCTCCAGTAAAAAGCTGTTTTTAATCACGCCGGAAAAATCACCATTGGGCGCCGGGCTCCCCATCGACAGCCGGCCCACCAGGGCTCCGTGTTTAACGCTGGCCTGCATGTCTGCCCGACTGACGTCCCCGGCCGCAATGCGCCAGGCATCGCCGGCAGGCACGTGAGGTATCTGCAGTTTGCGACTGCCATAATAACTGGGCAGCTGACAGCTCAGCCGACCGGCATCAATCAGAGTCACCGGCCGGACCAAAAAGCCTTCGCCATCGAACGGTGCCTGTCCGGCGCCCTGCGGATTGTTGCTCAGGGTCAGCGCCGGCGCAGCAATCATATCGCCCACTGCGTTCTGATAGACAGACGCCTGACTCAGCAATGCCAGATCACTAACCTGACCGGTCAGCCAGCCAATCAGATCCATCACCGCCATGGGGGTCAGAATCACATCTCCGGTGAATTTACTGGCTATCATTTCCGTGTGCGTCTCCTGCACACTGTTGGCCATCATGGCGTCGATATCCAGCACATCAGCCAGCTGTGCCGGCAGCGCTTCCAGCTCGCCGCCGGTGTAGGTAAACGAGCTGCTGCCATGATGATCTTTGCTCGACCCCATGATCATGACGCCATAGCTGCCAAGTGATGATGTCAGGCCGGTATCGCGGCTGGTGACCAGCGTGGTTGTTTCCAGCGTGTGTTTAACCGCACATTCTTCAATGCCAAACGTGGGATACTTTTTACTGCGGGCGTCCAGCAGCCCCTTGGCACTGGCGGCAATAGTCTCACGGTCAACTGACTGCGGCCCACGTACAAACTCACCCTGCTGGTCCGGCGCCACGGCGTAAGCTTCATCCTGCGGCGACGCCGTGACATCTCGCTGCAGATCGGTTATCACCTGTTGTACGGTGGCCTCATCCAGACTGGACACGGATGCGGTCACCCGTCGTCCCTGCTGAATTGCCATCAGCGACAGCGACTGACTTTGGGTGGTGCGCATCAGACTGACATGATTGTGGGCGATGTTCAGCTCATTGACATCGGTCTCCTTGATGGTGACACGTCCTTCGTCAAAGCCGGCTGCAAGCAGCGCATCGAGAATTTTGTTGGCCTGTGCCTGCATCATTCACCTCCCAGTTGTGCTTTGGCCCGCAGCGCCGGTCCACCCATGGATACCACCATCGGCTGCTTTTTGCCGCAATAACCCGCACTTTCCCAGCACATGTCGGAGGAGACAGCATCAACAGATTGCAGCATCTTGATGGCGGACCCGGACAATGTGGTGTCTTTGATAGCACGTCCCAGTTTGCCGTTTTTGATCTCGTAGCCCAGATTTACCCCAAACATGAACTCGGTAGTGGTATCCGCCTGTCCGTTGCCGGTTTTCATCAGGTAGTAGCCATCCTCAACCCCGGCGATCATCTCTTCGAGTTTGCTGGTGCCGGGCAGAATGGCCGTGTTGCGCATGCGGATCAGGGGCTCATCGTCCGGCGCATAGGCGCGGGCATTGCCGGTAACCTGATCACCGAAGCGGGACGAGGTTTCCCGGTTGTGCATGAAGTCGGTCAGAATGCCGTCTTTTATCAGCGTGACGTCGCGGGCCGGGGTACCTTCGTCGTCGGCATAGACCGGCATCAGTAATTCTTCGCCGTTGTAGCTATGGGCGAAGTCAACCATGGTGACCAGGTCACTGGCGATGCGTTGGCCACGCATGTCTCCGGTGACGGCGCCGCCCAGCACCAGATCCGCCTCACAGGGGTGACCCATTGCCTCGTGCGCCAGAATGCCGGCCAGATCCGGGGCCAGCACAACGGTCTGCAGACCACCCTGCGCATGCACGGCCTCGCGCTTGTCCATTAAGTGCCGGTGCAATTCGTCGAGCTGCTTTTCCACCGCGCTCAGTGACAGATCCAGATCCCCGAAGCTGCCTTTGCCACTGATGATCTGCATCAGCTCAACCGGTTTATCGTCCCTGTCTTTGACGGTGAGCATCATATAGGTCAGGGCGCGGGAAATATTGTTGTACACCCGGGCCCCGGCGCTGTTCTGAATATGCTTGTCGTGGTACTCATCCATGGCCACAAGCTTGACCGAGGCCAGTTTGTCATAGCGCGAGCGCGCCAGCTCATTCACGGTTTTCAACCAGTCAATCAACTCTTTGGAGGACCAGTTCGGCTGGCAGGCAGTGCCGTGTTCGCCCTGATGACCAACAGTGGGCAGTGACAGGCTGGACCCGCCAAACAGCTGCATGGCTCTGGCATTGGCGAGCGCGGTGTTTCCCAGTTTGTCGGCGCCGGCTGGTTCACTGGCTGATGCAAAGCCCCAGTACCCCTTTTGATAAACCCGGGCTGACTGTCCGACGAGGTGGGTACTGTCGTTGGCCATCAGGTTGCCATCAATCATCACCAGCCGTCGTTTGCGCAGTTCGTGCTGACGGAACTCATTGTACTCACCCGCGCGAGTGAAATTTTCGAATGACATGGTTTGCTCCTCGCAAGGTGTCTGGCGGATGATTCTATCAACCCTGCGCCTGATTTGGTATTTACGTGGCGGCAATGGCATGCAGCAATCCCCGCCCTGTTAATGTTCTGCTAGGATAGACGGGAATACCACAGGGAACACCGGAGTACATCACACAATGCACACACTGAAACTGCACACGCTCACCCTGCTCTGCTGCCTTTTGTTCTTGCCGGCCACTGTGCTGGCCCAGCCCGGCAATGCCAATGCCGATAACAATGCCCGTGCGGTGGCCGGTGCCATGGCGGCACTGGATGACTTCATGCGCACCTTCAACAGCAAAGACATGCCAGCCTGGGCGGCGACGCTGAACTACCCGCATGTGCGTTTTGCCAGTGGTACGGTGACTGTGTGGCAGAGCGCGGAAGAGTTTGCCCTGCAGCCCAGCTTTGCCAATCTGGCCGCCATCGGATGGGACCATTCACACTGGCTGAGTCGTGAGGCGGTGCTGGTGTCGGCGGGCAAAGTGCATATCAACACGGTGTTTCAGCGCTTCAACAGCCGCAATGAGCCGATCGGCACTTACGAATCGCTGTATATCGTGACGCGTGATGATCAGGGCAAGTGGGGTACGCAGGCACGGTCCAGTCTGGCGCCGTGACAGGTTTCAAGGGCAACAAACAAAACCTGCCCAGCAAGCCGTGTAAGGCTTGTGGGCGGGAAATGACCTGGCGTAAAGCCTGGGCCAGGAGCTGGGATCAGGTTTTGTATTGCTCTGACAAGTGCAGAGGCTCTGACAAGAGCGCTAGACGTAAAAGTCCAGCTCCTCCTGCGACTTGAGCAGATCCCGCATGGTGATAGGGTCTTCACCAAAGAAGAACACCAGTCCCCAGTGCGTGCCGAACGCGTCGCGCTCGGGCACCATCTCTTCGGTCGGTTCCAGCAATTCATGAGACTCGAAGTACGGGTGCCCGGTGGTTTCTTTGGGCATCTCCAGCTTGCTGACCACACGTCGGCGGGGATACACACCAAAGCAACCGGCATAACCTTTGGCATCTTCCACCTCGCGTGGAAAGAATGCCTCGACCTCTTCTTTGGTGCTCTTGGGGTCAAACACCAGCATTGAGGCCTGATAGGCACTGAAGCCGTAAGCGCGCTCAATCAGCTCAAAAGCCTTGAAACCCGGCGGGCGATAGGCGATCTCGCCAAAGTACATCTCGCCATCAGCCGCCACAAAATACTCGGGATGGATCAGGCCGAACTGAATGTCGAAGGTCTTGATCAGTTTCTTGATCTGCTGGGTGATGGCATTGCGCCAGCTTTCGAGCTCCTTGGTCGCGGGCACGAACACCGAATAACCCAGTGTGACGTACTCGGATATGTTGAGGAACTTGATCTCACCGTCATGAATCCAGGCCTCAACAGCAAACTCCCAGCCATCCAGATGACTTTCCATCAGCAGCGGATACTCTTCGTCCGGGATACTGTCGATTTCTTCGATCTTGCGGATCATCCGGTGGCCCAGACAACCGGCCTTGTCGAATGCTTTGACATGAATCGGGTCATCCGGGTCACCGTCGAGCTTGAGCAGCGTCTGGTTAACACGCTTCATAAAACGGATGACGTCATCCTTCTCATGCGCTTCCTCGAAGATGCCCACGCGAATACCGCCGAGCTGAGCGCGACGTTTCATCAACGCTTTGTCGCGGAACAGAATGGACTGACCGTACATCCGCGGATTGTCCATAAGCACGGAGTTGATCGCGCCGGACCATTCCACGGTTTCCTCGAACAGCGGAACTGCGACATCAACGCCTTCCGCTTTCAGCGTTTCGGCAATCTCCATGGAACGGTCGTTCAGGCGTAAAAAATTCCAGGCGATGTAGGGAATCTTGTTGGCCTTGCAGAAGTCTTCAGCCCAATCGGGCGCCACCACCACATAACGACGGTCAAACTTTTGCGCGGCCTTGATGGCGTTGACGCTCCACCCCAGCAACGCAATATAGCCCTTGTTCGGATCTTTGGGCGTTTCAGTACCTTTGACCGAGTCCATGGTCGGATCCAGCCAACCTGAGACATCGTCCGCGGTGGGAATTTCTGCTGTTTTCGACATATAGTTTTCTCCTTTGCATATGTGAAGGAGGCAAGTCATTTGATAGCGGTATAGAGCTGCATCAACGGATTGCCTTAGGTGCCGCTGATGCCTGAGAAGGACTCATTGCCATCTGGATTACTGGTACTACGGTGGCCGATACGTCGCCGGATGTCAAATGAGCCAATGGCGGCGAAATGCATTAAAAGACAGCAAAAATAGCACCTAAATTCACGAAATGCCGCCAAAAGCCTCATCCTACTACCTAAAACATCGCACGTGTCAAGCCTCACTGCCCCGGACTTTACCGGCACAATTCAACTCCGGACCGCGATACTGCGCACATCAGGCCTACCGACACCTCATAACGCACATGCCTTGTTTTTCAACTGCACATTCAGAATGTCGTGGTTCAGTGAATAGTCCACGGGCAGCTCGATCAGGTGTACCCCGGGGCTGCCAAGACAATGATCCAGCGTCTCCTGCAGATGCTGGTCGCTGTTGACGAGATAACCATTGGCACCATAACTGCGGGCGTACGTTACAAAATCAGGGTTGCCAAAGTCCAGACTAAAATCGTCAAAGCCCATGCCTTGCTGCTTCCATTTGATCATGCCATAGGCGTGATCGTTCAGCACAATGACCAGCAGGTCCAGGTTCAGCCTGACCGCTGTTTCCAGCTCCTGTGAATTCATCATGAAGCCACCATCACCACACACCGCGACCACCTGTGCATCGGGGTAGAGCATCTTTGCCATCATGGCGCCAGGCAGTCCGGCGCCCATGCTCGCCAGCGCATTGTCCAGCAGCAGGGTATTGGAGCCGTAACACTTGTAATTGCGGGCAAACCAGATTTTGTACATGCCGTTATCCAGGCTGACAATGGCATCGTCCGCCAGGGTGTCTCGCAGTATCTGCACCAGCCGCTGCGGCAATGTCGGGAAACCGGTATCCATAAAGTACCTGGACAGTTGCGTCTCTATCTCTGTTTTCACAGTCATGAAGTACTGCAGATCCCAGTGCGACTTTTCGCTTATTTTCTGTGCCAGTTGCCGGACTGAGTGGGCAATGTCGCCGACCACATTCAACTGCGGGAAATACACGGCATCCACTTCGGCTGGAGAAAAGTTGACATGGATGACCGTCTTGTCGCCGTCATGCATAAAGAACGGTGGCTTTTCCACCACATCATGGCCAACGTTGATAATCAGATCAGCGCGCTCAATCGCACAGTGCAGAAAATCATTTTCCGACAGTGCCGCGGTGCCCAGATACAGCGGGTGGCGCTCATCCACCACGCCCTTTCCCATCTGCGTGGTGAAAAAAGGGATACCTGTCTCTTCCACAAACTCCGTCAGCGCGGCGCAGATGCGCTTGCGGTTGGCGCCGGCACCGATTAACAGCAAGGGCCGCTGTGCCGACTCGATCATCGCGGCAGCTTCATCAAGAACCACCTGCGTCGCGTGGGGCCGACGATGGCCCACCACCGGAAAAATCCTGTGCTCGCAGTCCTCTCTGGCAATATCCTCCGGCAGCTCCAGGTGTACGGCCCCCGGTCGCTCTTCAATGGCCAGACGAAACGCTTCACGCACCAGCGGCGCAATGGTGTTGCCGTTGACTATCTGTCGGGTAAATTTGGTGACCGGCCGCATCAGCTCCACCACATCAAGTATCTGGAAGCGTGCCTGCTTGCTGGTCTTGATGGGCTTCTGGCCTGTGATCATCACCAATGGCATGGCCCCCAGCTGGGCATAAGCTGCTGGCGTAATGAGGTTGGTGGCGCCCGGCCCGAGGGTGGCCATGCACACACCCGGCTGCCCGGTCAGACGGCCGTAGGTGGCGGCCATGAACCCGGCGCCCTGTTCGTGACGCGTCACTATCACGCGGATATCTGAATCCTTCAGCGAATTCAACAGATCAACGTTTTCCTCACCCGGCACGGCAAAGATTGTTTTGACGCCTTCATTTTCCAGCGCCCTGACAAACAGGTCGGATGCTTTCATTGGATTACGTTGCCTCGCTTGTTTGATGGGCTTTTAAACCACGCTCAGGGCTGTTTCGTTCGCGCAGGGCTGTTTCGTTCGCTCAGGGCTGTTTCGTTCGCTCAGGGCTGTTCGGTCGCGCTCAGGGCTGTCTCACCCACGCTCAGGGCTGTCCCAACCGCGCCTTGTCGTCATCCGTGAGCTTATTGAACTGAAGCTGCACATTGGCGGAATAAATCACCCTGAGATCATCACTGTCATGCGGTTCGGTGTTGTGCACCAGGTAACTGGGGAAAACCACAAACAGACCTTTTTTGGGTTGCACGGAATAGCGGTACGGCATCCAGCTTATTTCCGGCGGGTAAAAGTGCTGAAAGTGGGCACGGGCCGGGTTCTCAAACACCAGTTGACCGGTACCTTCGGTGGCGGCCGCGTAGTAGACCATGCTCAGGTGGGACATGGGATGGGTATGCTGTGGCACATAGTGGCCCCGACCGTAGACCGATGACCAGGCACTGTCCAGCCGCATGCCGAGACCGGTTTTGCCAACCACTCGCAGGTACTGATCAAACACTTCCATAGCGGCTTTGTTGATGAACGCAAAATCATCACGCTTGGCCAGGTTCACATTGTAGAACGAGGTAAAGCCATGCTGCTTGATGTCGTCCGGGCTTTGCGCGCGACGGCCACTGTGCCAGGCGTCACTGATCAAACCCGCGTCCGGGTATTCCTGCACCAGGGCCATGGCCTGGTCATAAAACCTGTCAGCAATCGCCTCGCTGTCGGGATAGTCATCCAGCGTAATGACCGGATGACTGAACATTTGGATGATCTGGCCCATAGTTTTTCCTCTGGCAACGTTTTCGATTCTAGAGCCTTCGCGCACAGGCGTCACCCCATTTACCGAATAATGACAAATCCATGGGAATAAACCCGACTATCAACCGTTAACCTAGTGCTGGGGAACCTATAAGCAGGTCTGAGGTGACTCTGGCATTCATTTTCAATCCAGAGGAATAGCATTATGAGAACCTTTTTTCAGAAAACCCGTTTGGCAGTTGTGCTGTGCGCGCTGGCTGTGGGCGGCATGCAGACGGCTTTCGCGCAGGGCAACTCTGCCAACGCACCGGGCAAGTCAGGACAGGCGCCGGGTCAGAACAAGAATCTGGGCCACCGCAATGCTTCTGATGGCGTCAAAGCCCTGATCCAGGCCAACCGGCACATTTTTTATACGGGTGACTTGCTGGATATCGGCGTCAAGTTCCCGCGCGGAGCAGAATTGATCCAGAATGGCGAGGCCGATGCCTACCTGATGATTTTCTACCCGGACACCACTCTGCAGGCGGTGCCCATCAGTCAGAATGCCAGCGAAGATACTACCAAACTGTTCCGAATCGAGGAAGTGGACGTGGCTTTCCTGCCCGAAGGTGTCTACCAGATGGCCGTTGTGCTGACAGTGCCCGATGGCGACCCGTTGAACCTGTCTGACTGGTACAACGGCATGCTGGGCATGCTGACTGTCCGTGGCCTGACCGTCAGTGAAGATGCCTTGGATATCGACGACGACGGCGACGGGTTTGTCGATGGCGATGATTCCGGCGATGGCTTTGTTGACGATGACGAAGCCGAAGACGATACCGGTGATGACACTGACGATGACACAGATGATGATGCTACCGATGATGACACGACCGGTGACGGTTCGACCGATGGCGAGACAACCGGCGGCACCGTTTAACAGCGATTCCTGATCGGCGTTAAGCAAAAAAAACCGGAGCTCATGGCTCCGGTTTTTTTTGCTGACATAAGTCAGGCAAGTTGCTAAAGACTCGCCATTACAAGGCGGCCAGCGCCTTATCCAACGTTGCAGAGGGTCGCATCGCCGAGGACACCAGCTCAGCATTGGGCTGGTAGTAGCCGCCGATTTCGACCGGCGAACCCTGCACGCCATTCAGCTCGCCCACGATGGTGCTTTCGTTTTCGTTCAGGAAGCTGGCGAGCTTACCGAAGCGCGCTGCCAGGTCCGTATCCTTGCTCTGCGCGGCCAGGGCTTCGGCCCAGTACATGCCCAGATAAAAATGGCTACCGCGATTGTCGATCTCGCCGATCTTGCGTGCCGGTGACTTGTCGTTGTCCAGGAACTTGGCGGTGGCCTGATCCAGGGCATCGGCCAGAATCTGAGCGCGCTCGTTGTTGTTGCGCTGTGCCAGGTGCTCCAGTGACGCTGCCAGGGCCAGGAACTCACCCAGTGAATCCCAGCGCAGGTAGTTTTCTTTCACGAACTGCTGTACATGCTTGGGCGCAGAACCGCCAGCACCGGTCTCAAACAACCCGCCACCGTTCATCAAAGGCACGATGGACAGCATCTTGGCAGAGGTGCCCAGCTCCAGAATCGGGAACAGGTCGGTGAGGTAGTCACGCAGCACGTTGCCGGTAACGGAGATGGTGTCTTCGCCGTTTCTGATGCGTTTGAGCGTGTGACGCGTCGCTGCATCCGGTGACATGATCTGGATGTCCAGGCCATCGGTGTCGAGTTCTTTCAGGTAGGCATTGACCTTTTTGATCAACTCGCTGTCGTGGGCGCGTTTGTCGTCCAGCCAGAACACTGCAGGCATGCCACTGAGACGTGAACGCGACACGGCCAGCTTGACCCAGTCACGGATCGGCGCGTCTTTCACCTGACACATGCGCCAGATATCACCCTTTTCCACATCGTGCGAGAACACAGTGTCGCCGGCTTTGTTCAGGACCGCAACGGTGCCGGCTTCGGGAATTTCAAAGGTCTTGTCGTGGGAACCGTACTCTTCCGCTTTCTGCGCCATCAGGCCGACGTTGGGGCAGGTGCCCATAGTCGCCGGATCAAACGCGCCATTGTCACGGCAGAAGCTGATAGTTTCCTGATACACACCGGCATAGCAACGATCAGGGATCATCGCCAGGGTGTCCTGACGCTCGCCCAGTCGGTCCCACATCTTGCCCGAATCACGAATCATGGCGGGCATGGAGGCGTCGATGATGACATCGCTGGGCACATGCAGGTTAGTGATGCCTTTGTCGGAATCAACCATGGCCAGCTCCGGCTGGCTGTTGTATACCGCCTGGATGTCGGCTTCGATAGCCGCGCGCTGGTCGGCTGGCAAGGTAGCAACCTTGGCCACCACATCACCAAAACCGTTGGTGGCATCAACACCCAGCTGTTTGAAGGTGTCAGCATGCTTGTCGAACACTGACTTGAAGAAAACCCGTACCGCAATGCCGAACATGATGGGATCAGACACTTTCATCATGGTGGCTTTCAGGTGCAGCGACAGCAACACGCCCTGCTCTTTGGCAGCAGCGGTTTCTTTGGCAAAAAATGCCTGCAGACCAGCGGCGCTCATGCTGGCGGCGTCAATGACTTCGCCTGCCAGCACCTTCACAGACTCGCGCAGCACCTGCTCGCCGGCGGCAGTCTTTAACACAATCTTCAGATCGTCGGCCTGGGCGAATGTAGTGGATTGCTCGCTTCCGTAAAAATCGCCGTCACTCATGTGGGCAATACGGGTTTTGGAATCAGACGACCACTTGCCCATGCGGTGCGGGTGCTTTTTCGCGTAGTTCTTGACCGACGCGGGTGCGCGGCGGTCAGAGTTGCCTTCACGCAGCACCGGGTTAACGGCTGAACCTTTAACCTTGCCGTACCGTGTCTGAATCTCGCGCTCTTCGTCAGTCTTGGGCTCGAAGGGGTAATCCGGCAGCTTGTAGCCCTGAGCCTGCAACTCTTTGATGGCAGCAACCAGCTGCGGAATCGAGGCACTGATATTGGGCAGCTTGATGATATTGGCTTCCGGCGTCTTGGCCAGTTCGCCCAGCTCGGCCAGGGCATCACCAATGCGCTGGTCCTCGCTCAGGTATTCCGGGAAGGTGGCAATAATACGACCCGCCAGGGAGATATCGCGGGTTTCCACGGCAACACCGGCGGCTTTGGTAAAGGAGCGAATGATGGGCAGCAGCGAATAGGTTGCCAGACGCGGCGCTTCATCCGTTTCAGTGTAGATAATCTTTGCAGTATCAGTAGCGCTATCAATCGACATGGTGCTTCCTGTTTTGTAGTTCTTGGCGGGAATCTCTGAAAACCACGGATTATATCACTTTTGCACGCCTAAAGTGTGGCAGACTTTTACCATACGCTTGAATATCAGCACCTTGGGGTCTCGCAAGCGCCCGCACGGCGGTCAGTTTCGCGGCCTTCGCACCCACCGGATGCGCCTACAGCCAGCGCCGCACATGCGCTTGATATGCCGCAAACTCATCACCGAATTTTTCCAGTAGCATGCTTTCTTCCGGCTCGATCTGATAACGGCCGATAAAGCGCACAAACAGCGCCACGCCCAGAAAGGCACTGACATCAGCCATGTAGAGTGCTATGGCCAGCAGCACCAGGGCCATGCCCAGATACATGGGGTTGCGGGTATATTGATAGATACCGCCGGTGACCAGCTGCGAGGTCTGCTCGGGATGTAAGGGATTGACCGTGGTATGCGCGCGACGGAACGCAGCGGCGCCAATGGTCGCAATGGCAATACCGGCCAGTGCCAGCGCAATGGCCAGTGGCAGCACCCAGACCGATGTCAGCCAGCTCAGAGGATAAAACCCCTGTACGTACCACATCAGCAAAATGCACAGCAGTGCCACCAGGGGCGGCGGTATTTTAAGTTCCAGCGATTTCATGGCTGTCCTTGAGTGTTTGGTGATTGTGGGCCCGCAGACGGTCCTGCCGGACGGCTCCGCCGACTTTGATGGCACCGGCAATGTGACATTTTGTCGCACAACGCAGCTGACCGCTACCCCTGACGGAGGGCGACGGTTATAGTATGCGCGGTCATTGTATGTGGCCCGTTGAGCGAAAGATAAAAAATTGAGCGAAAGATAAAAAGTTGACCAAAGGATAAACAAATCACATGTTTGCGAACCGATTGAGCGCTTTTGTCATGGCACTGGCCATGATGTTGACCTGCACGGTTGTGCAGGCGCAACCGCCACGCCAGCCTGTTGAAGGCAATCCGGTGCGCACGCCTTTTTCCACCAATGTGCAGCCGGAATGGTTGCAACAGGTGATGCCGGCGGCAGATTCGTTCTCCGACAAACAGGGTGAACCACCGGTCTATGAGGCTTTTCGCGATACCAACAACGGCGGCCGGGAACTGATCGGTTACGTCTTTCTGACCGCGGATGTGCCGCCCCAGGAACGCGGATTCAGCGCGCCCATTCCGATGCTGGTGGGTGTCGATCTGAACAACCAGCTCACCGGCATGAAGATTCTGGATTATGTCGAGTCGTACTCAAGCACACTGGGTGATTTCCTGGCCGACCCGGTGTTCCAGGGACAATTTGTTGGCAAACCCATCGCTGACGATTTCCGCATCAACAGTGACATCGACGGCATCACCGGCGCCACGGTCAGCAGTTTTGCCATTACCCGCGGCATTCGCGAGGCCGCCCGGCGCGTCGCCGGCGCCTACAATGGGTTCACTCCGGGCAGCGCGCTAGAGCGCGCACGCTCGGAGCGCATTCTGCAGGAAATGCAGCAGTCCGGCTGGGATGAACTGGTCGAGCAGGGCATCATCAAACAGATCAGCATGAACCTGCCCGCGGGCGAAACCCTGACCCTGACCTTCACCTATATGGGGCATCCGGCACTGGGCGAGTATTTCATCGGCCGGACTGCTTACGCCCGCGCTGAGCGCGACGCCAGCGCCAGGCTTGGTGGCGACCAGATGATCCTGATGAGCGTGGGGGGTGATGGTTACCAGCAGTTTCGTCAGGACCGTTTGCAGTTGCAGCAGGGCGACCTGCCCATGCGGCGGCTGACCGCCAATCTGCTGGTCACCGCCGGCAATGCCGATGAGGGCCTGATCGCCGGTCGAGCCGAGTTTGCCGGCGCCATCGTTCTGGATGACAGGTACGATCTGTCGCAGCCGATCAATATTTATTACCAGCCGCTGGGCAGCCTTGATCCTTACGAGCTGCAGTACGAGATTCTGGGACTGGGGCAGCGCCTGGCAAGTGGCGATCCCATTCTCAGCGAGGCGGAAATTGAACGCATTATCCGGGCCGAGAACAGTGTCATCCGCCAGTTCCTTAATGATCCGCCCTGGGGTGTCACGCCCTGGGGCGAAGTGGCCATGCTGCTGCTGATTTTCACGCTGGTGCTGACCGCTTTTTTCCGCAAGAGCACTCGCTGGCGCTGGGCGGCGCTGACACTGGTGATGGTCTATCTGGGCTTCATGAAGGCTGGTTTTCTGTCAGTGGCGCATATTACCGGCGCGCTGGTGCAGGGGCCCGGATTCCTGCTCAACAACCTGCCACTGCTGATGATCGTGGTGTTCACGGTGGTGACAACGCTGATCTGGGGCCGCCTGTTCTGCTCATCGCTGTGCCCGTTTGGTGCGGTGCAGGATATTATCAGTCGTTTCACGCCCAAACGCTGGTTACTGAAAGTGCCGCAAAAATGGCATGATCTCGGCATCTATACCAAATACGCCTTTCTTGCTTTTATCATTGGCGCGGCGCTGATCGCCAACAACGTAGCGGTATTCCAGTATTTTGAGCCCTTCGGTACGCTGTTTTTCCTCAGTGGTTCAGCGGTATTGTTCGCCATTCTGGGCGCGATTCTGCTGGCGTGTGTGGTGGTGCCACGGTTTTACTGCCGGTACCTGTGCCCGCTGGGCGCAGCCCTGGGCGTCGTGTCATTTATCAGTCCGCGGCGCATCAAGCGCGTGCCGCAGTGCCAGGTGTGCACGGTGTGTGAACACGCCTGCCCCACCGGCGCTATCCGCCGCGAGAGTATCGATTTCAAGGAATGTGTACGCTGTGACATTTGCGAGCGCAAGCTGATCAACAAGGCCGGCTCCTGCCGTCACGACATGTCCAAGATCATTGTGCGCCACAAGGAATTGGCACCGGGGCGTTAATCGAGGTCGATGGGCAGTCGCGACGCATATCGGTCATCATTGATGCGCGCGGGTGCCAGCTCCCCGGCCAGCAGCCGCTCGACATCATCAGTGATCAGTTCGATGGCGTCGATGCGCACCTGCGGCTCCAGCGCCGCCACCATGACGCCGCCCCACAGGCTGAGCATGGCGGTGTCAATGATACGCACCTCATTGTCCTTGGCCCATTCGGCGGCGATCAGCACACCCAGATTGTCCCGCATGCTGGCTACCTGCTCACTCTGTCGCGCATTCAGGTCACTGAGCACCACCGGCGTCATGTCATTCCAGCCGGTGGCCATCATTTCCCAGCCTTCGTAGAAGCGCACAATCCACGTCAGGTACTCGACGTCAGTCTGACGGGCCTGGTTCTCCAGATCCTGTTGATAGGCCTGCAGGAACAGATCCTGCTCGGGGACGGTATCCGGCCATTCGGTCAGTACCCGTGAACTGGCGCAGGCGGCCAGCGTCAGTAAACAGATGAGGACCAGCGGCAAACGGTAAAGCGGGGACACAAATACTCTCCAGTAGACTGTTGATTCGATGGACAACAATGGCCATTATAAGCAAATCGGGCGCGCTTGCGAGTTGCCGCGCTCAAACCCTGACAGGATGTGCGTGCCGCCATGCCCAGAACCACCGCCAAAACCCCGGCTGCCAAAGCCACTGAGCAGCGCGCGGGCACCTATAACGCTGAGGCGCAACACGGCAGTCTGCCCGATCAGGATCCGGATCGCTACCTGCGCCTGGACAATCAGCTGTGCTTCCCGCTGTACGCCGCCTCACGCCTGGTCACGCGACTGTATCAGCCGCTGCTTGAACCGCTGGGCCTGACCTACCCCCAGTACATCGTGCTGCTGATCCTGTGGGAGGACTCTCCCTGCACGGTGTCGCACATCGGCGAGCGCGCGCAACTGGCGACCAATACCGTGACGCCATTGCTGAAGCGGCTGGAACTGATGGACATCATTGAACGCACACGCAGCGCTGACGATGAGCGCGTGGTCACCATCACCCTGACCCGCAAGGGCAAACGCCTGAAACAGAAATGTGCCTGCATTCCGGAGCAGATGTTCGCGAGTGCCGGTTATCCGCTGGAAGAAGGCATCAAGCTGAAACAGCAACTGGACGCTCTGATCCGGCATTTGCAGTAATACCGCCCTCGCCGGCGAACTCCGACGACCGCGCTGGAGCCACGCCTGGTCGCAAGTCGTTGCGATATTATATCGCGCGCGATATTATCGCCTGCAATATAACCGGTTAATTCTATTGACCTGACATTCTGATGAGGAAAACCAGCATGAAACGTTCATTCACCAAGCGCACACGAATCGTTCTCGGACTGACAGCAGTGGCTTTGTCTGCCGGCCTGGGTATCAATCAACTGATGGCGCAATCGAGCCAGCCCATTGCCATTGAGGCCAGCACCTTTGACTGCCTGACCGACATGACCCCGGTACGCGGCTTTTTTGTCGACAACCTGCTGGGGGATCTGGACGCGACTCTCGCGGCGGCCAATGCACCTGAAGGTGCACCCTATCCGACCGGTTCGGTGGTGCAGCTGGTGCCTACCGAAGTCATGGTCAAACAACCCGAAGGTACCAGCCCGGCAACCAATGACTGGGAGTTCTTTGAACTCAACGTCAGCCCGCAAGGCTCGGAAATCGCTGTGCGTGGATTTACCGACGTGGTGAACCGCTTTGGCGGCAATTGCCTTGGCTGCCACATCAAGGCCGAGCCGCAGTGGGACATGATCTGCGAAACCGGTCATGGCTGTGATCCGCTGCCGCTGAGCCGCGAGATGATCACCGGCATTCAGCAGGCCGACCCGCGCTGCAGCGCACCCGAGGCCTGAGGCCTCAGGACGCAGCAACGGCGCGCTGGTTACTCTCTCAGCGACAGGGTCTGCAGAGCCGGATCTGCCAGGATATCTTCCTCATGGAAGGGCAGGTCCAGCCACAGGCTTTGTGAATACAGCCGGGTCTGATCAGCAAAATGCGGCGAGCGCGGATCCTCGGATTGCGAGTAGCTGAGAATGGCGCGCGGATCCACCCGGCCGTCCTCATCCCAACTGATGACCTGCATGTAGCTGTTGCCATGCAGAATCGGCGTGTAGGCGCCAGCCTCGGCATTGAACTGCGAGGTGATCACACTCCACATACCGGCGCCGCCATCACCGCCGGGTATCGGAATCTGCTCGTCATTACGCGGCTCGTATTGCAGTGATCCCCAGGTGGCATCCAGCGCAATACCGTTATCCTGGAAAAACGCTTGTGCGTATGCCAGGGCCTGCAGCAAGCCCTGTCTTACCGCAGGCACGTCAGTGGCCAGATCTCTGGGCGTGTTGACCGGGTCATTGACATCGAAAGGCACCGCGTAGCGATCATCAATGGCAGCGGCCTGTCGCCAGAACTCGCGCCAGACATGGGCGCCACGGCTATCAATATCGCTGCGTCGATCCCACCCGGCGAGCACGCCGCATGCGGCCGTGATATCTACCGCGTTTCCGTCCAGCATCACCGGCTCGCTGACATCCGCGCACAGTGCCAATACATCATCGAGAAACAGTTCGGCACCGAAGTGGCGGTGACTGAACAGCATGTCCTGCAGATCCTGCGGCCCCATTTTGTCGCCGCTTGCCAACGCCTCCTCAATAAAACTCAGCCCGGCGCGAGTGCGCAGGCTGACCTGTGTGCGTTCGGAACCGATAATGGGCGAATAACCTTCCAGCGGCTCGCGCGGCGTGGACAGCCAGTAACTGTCATTGGCGTTGTGTACATAGTCATCGCGGCGAATGCGCGGCATGTTGTCCGCCGGCATAGCGCCAGGTATCTCTGATTCAGGAGATTCGTACCACTCACACCCGGGATTACTGCCATTGAGCAATACTATCCGCGACGGTATGTTGTCGGCGTCAATCCGGCAGGTCTCAAACAGCTCACTGTCGACATTGGGCACCACGCTGATATCGGCGTAAAATGCCGTGCCGTCGCTATCGGCCGCAATGGTATTGACCCATGACACCCCTTGCAGGCTCAGCGCGGCTTCCACTTGATCGATATTACGCGCAGTATGCAGCGCATCATAGGTGGCGGCGGACTTGTCGTTGTAGAGATTGACGTCACGAATGGCGAACGCGGTGGTGTCGGTCCATGGTAACTGGTCAGAAACCACCAGGGGTCCGTAGTGACTCATGTACACCTCACGCGCGACGGTATCGACACCCCCCTCCTGATTGGTCACCGGTACCTCGATGCTGACCCGTTCCATGTCACGGTAAGCGTCGCCATAGCGGTACCGCGTCGGATCCTCCGGATCCAGCTCCAGCGCATAGACGGTGGAACGCATGCCGGTCGATACCGTATGCGTCCACGCCACGTCATGGTTGAAACCGATGGCAATACGGTTGGTGGTGTACAGACTGACGCCCATGACATCGACTTCACCGGGAATGGTGGTATGGATCATGTGAAAGCGTGACGAACCCTGCCACGGATAGTGAGGATTGCCCAGTAACAGGCCCCGGCCGGATTCGGTCACTGCGCGGCCCATGGCCACCGCATTGCTGCCGATGCCAGCCTCAATGTCAAAGTTGGTGTCGAAACTGGCCACCGGTGTGCCCGGCGGCGCCGCGTTGGCCATCTCACGCTGGAACAGGCCCAGACCGTAACGAATGCCAACCCCAATGGTCAGCTTGTCGACGTCCAGCCCGGTGATGCTGCGCACCCAGTCGGCGCCGGCACAGGCCGGTGGCAGATCGTCACCATGATCGGACAGATAACGGTTGTAACCGGCCACATAGCCGGCAGAAAAGTCATCGGTTTTGTCGCTCTGGCCGCCGCGAAAGGACTCGATCATGGCCTCGTCGAGCACGGCGCGATGGAAGATATCACTTTCCATGTTGCCGCCACCCTCACCAAAGTTGAGTGACAGATCGCCATTGACCATCAACACATCGCGGGCGATGGTACAGATCGCATCGCGCGCGGTAGCGTAGGCAAATCCGTAACCCAGGCTGCCCCAATCCTCTGCTTTGACGTGAGGGATGCCGTAGCTGGTCCAGCGGATATCGGTTTCGTACTGATAGTCGGCCAGCGCGCCAGTTGTTGTCGCCGGCGGCGTTTCCGCTGTCTCGGAACAGGCGCTGACAACCAGCAGGGATGACACAAACACTGACGTGACGGGGAGCATGGGCTTACGCATTATTATTCTCCGATTAAGGTGTCCGGATGTCAGCATAGAAGCCGTGCTCATGCATGTCAAAAAAACGCGGCACACCCACTGTCACTGCCCGGTGCCTGCCCGGCGCCTGGTCGTTGCCTGCGACACTGAAACAGGCTAGTCTCGAACCTGAATCAGTCAGGGACAGGGACATGAATAGTCATGCCGCAAGTAACAGAGCAAGTACCAACCGGCCGGTAGTAGCCCGGGTTTTGTCAGCAGCAGTCCAGATTTGCCTGCTGCTGACACTGGCCGCCTGCAGTGACCCGGCAGACACCCCCACCGAAACAGAGGCCCTGACCGGTCGTTTCGCCGGCAGCCAGCCTGCCGACCAGTTCATCGCCAATATCGCACAATACTGCGGCCAGTCCTTCGCCGGACGGGTTGTCGCCAATACCCCGCCGCCGGAAGATGATGCGTTTGCCAACCAAACCCTGGTAATGCATGTACGCGAATGCAGTAACAATGAAATCCGCATACCGTTTCATGTCGGCGATGATCACAGCCGTACCTGGATTGTGACCCGCACCGATGACGGCTTACGCCTGAAACATGACCATCGACATGAAGACGGCAGCGACGATGCGGTGACCATGTACGGCGGTGATACCGACGATGACGGCACCGCCAGGCGCCAGGAATTTCCCGTTGATCAGTTCTCCATCGACATGTTCACCCGCGGCGACATGCTGGTGTCACTGACCAACGTCTGGGCCATGGAGATTGTGCCGGGCGAGGTGTTTGTGTACGAACTGGGGCGCCGCGACTCCAACCGCCTGTTCCGGGTGGAGTTTGACTTGTCTGCAGCCGTGCCGACACCCCCGGATCCCTGGGGTCATCCGCCGCTGTAGACCCGTGTTATTCCAATCCGGCAAAGAAGGCGCGGATATCGTCGATCAGGAGTTGCGGCTCCTCCATTGCAGCGAAGTGGCCACCGCGAGGCATCTCCGTCCAGCGGACAATATTGTAGGATTGCTCCGCCCACAGACGAGGCGTCAGGTAGATTTCTTTCGGGAAGATGGCGCCGGCGGTGGGCACACTGACATAACCCAGCGGCTCAGTCAGCGGCACCGCACGATTTTCGTAATAGATACGCGCCGACGATGTGATGCTCTGAGTGAACCAGTACACGCTGATGTTGGTGAGCAGGTCATCACGATTGAATTTGCTGTCCGGCGCCCTGCCGTCCAGATCGCTCCAACCGTGAAATTTCTCACCGATCCAGGCCGCCAGACCTGCGGGCGAATCATTCAGTCCCACGCCCAGCGTCTGCGGTTTGGTACCCTGAATCTGCTGATAACCCACTTCATTGGCCATGTAGGCCTGACGCGCCTCACGACGCTGTATGTCGGCGGCCGGCGTTGCCGCCAGAATATCCGGATCGCGCGGCGCACCGGCCAGTACAAAATTGGAATGCAGCCCCAGCAGGCGGTCGGGGTAACGCGCCGCCAGAATACGGTTGATGATGCCGCCCCAGTCACCGCCCTGGGCACCGTAACGCTGATAACCCAGGCGCTGCATCAGCGCGGCCAGCATGTGCGCCATGCGTTCAGGGTTGTACCCGGGCTGATCGGGTTTACCGGAAAAAGCGAATCCCGGCAGCGATGGCGCAATGACATGAAAGGCGTCATCAGCACTGCCGCCATGCTGTTCCGGGTGGGTCAGCGCGTCGATGATGTGCCGGAACTCGACGACAGACCCGGGCCAGCCGTGCGTCAGCAGCAACGGCCGGGCCTGCTCGTGCGGTGAGCGCTGATGGATAAAATGCAGATCGACACCATCAATGTGGGTAACAAACTGATCAAAACGGTTCAGCTGCGCTTCCTGGGCGCGCCAGTCAAACTCATCACGCCAGTATTCGAGCAGCGTTTTTAACCAGGCAGTATCGGTGCCGTAATTCCAGCCGGTGCCGGGCATCTGGTCTGGCAGCCGGGTGCGATGCAGGCGCTGCTGCAGATCAGTCAGCGCGGCATCGGAAACCGAGATCTGAAAAGCTTGTATCGATTCGTTTGACTCTGACATGTCGGTATCGTCTTGGGCTTGGGTAACTTGGGCTTGGGCTTGGGCTTGGGCTTGGATAGAAAAGAAAAACAACATCAGGGCAAGGCTGCAGTGCATCACCCGTAACAGGCAGCAGCGCCAGCGAAGCATCAGTTGTGGGTGATTACGCCCCATGGGCCAGACCTCTGTGGTTTTGATTTTAATCGATAGTAGCTGCCCTGATTGTGCGATTCAAGCCGCTTGAACTACCTGTAAAATTCGGCTTTACTGCCAATACAAAAAAAATGAGGCCATTGTTATGCGAACCATCGGTAATTGTCATCTCACCGCCCTTGCCCTGCTCCTTGCCATCAGCACGGCCAGCCATGCGCAGCCTCAATCTCAGGCCCAGGCCCAGGCCCAGGCCCAGTCTTCCAGCCAGCCCGCCAGCGCCGTCACAGCAGAACGGCAGGCCATACTGAGGGCATCATTACCCTTTGCCGACCAGCGCGATTTCGATGAGTCACAACGCGGTTTTGTCGCCGCACCTGACTACCGACAGATTCTGGGCGCAGCCGGCAACGTGGTCTGGGATATAGGTCGATACGACTTTTTACTGGACGGTCAGGATTACGACAGTATCCATCCGTCGCTGCAACGCCAGGCCACGCTGAACATGAACTATGGCCTGTACGAGGTGGTACCGGATTTCGCCTATCAGATACGCGGCTACGATCTGGCCAATATGACACTGATCAAAGGTGAACAGGGCTGGATTCTGTTCGACGTGCTGCTGACCCGGGAAACGGCGGCTGCCGCGCTGGCCTTTGCCAACGAACAATTGGGTGAGCGGCCGGTGTCGGCCGTGGTGTATTCGCATTCGCATATAGACCACTTTGGCGGCGTGCGCGGCGTCATCAGCGATGACGATGTGCAAACCAGAGGGGTCGATATTTATGCGCCCGCCGGTTTTATGGAAGAGGCGATTTCGGAAAATGTCTACGCGGGTAACGCCATGACCCGCAGGGCATCGTATCAGTACGGCAACCCGCTTGCGGCCGGACCGTTCGGCCAGGTGGACTCGGCCATTGGCAAGGCGCTGGCACGCGGCAGCAGTGGTCTCATCGCGCCGACTGTGGTCATCCGCAGGGACTTCGAGGAACACACCATCGACGGCGTACGGGTGGTATTCCAGAATACACCGGGCACCGAGGCACCGGCAGAAATGAATGCCTGGTTTCCGGATCACAACGTGTTCTGGGCGGCGGAAAATATCACGGCCACCATCCATAATATCTACACCCTGCGCGGAGCTCTGGTGCGCGATGCCCTGTCCTGGTCACGGCAGATCAATGAGGCCCTGTATCGCTTCGGCCAGGACGCCGAGGTGATGATCTCCTCGCACAACTGGCCGCGCTGGGGTAACGACCGCATTCAGGAAGTCATGCGTGATCAGCGTGATGCCTACGCCAACCTGAACAACCAGGTGCTGAACCTGGCCAACCGCGGCGTCACCATCAGCCAGATGCACAACGAGTACCAGGTGCCACAATCACTGCAGCAAAGCTGGAGTGTGCGCCAGTATCACGGCTCCGAATTCCACAACTCGCGCGCCGTCATCAATCGTTACCTGGGCTACTGGGATGGCAACCCGGCTACGCTGGCACCGTTGTCACCGGAAGATGCCGCGCCGCTGTATGTCGAGATGATGGGCGGCGCCAATGCGATTTTGCCGCGTGCGCAGACACTGTTTGACCAGGGCCAGTACCGCCATGCCATGGAGATTCTCAACAAACTGGTCTACGCCGAACCTGACAACCGGGCCGGCAAGGACCTGTTGGCAGCTACCTTTGAGCAGCTGGGTTATCAGTACGAAAGCGCCAGCATGCGTAATGCCTTTCTGACCGCGGCACAGGAACTGCGCAACGGTGTGGCGCCGGCCGGCCCGGCGCGCGGCACCAGCCCGGATCTGGCGCGCGCCATGACCACAACGCAGTGGTGGGACGCGATCGCGACCCGGGTGGACAGTCAGCTCGCCGACGGCATGGCATTCAAGATCAATTTCAGCACACCTGACAACGGTGAGCAGTTTGTCATTGAAATGCGTGGCGGCACGCTAACCAATATCGCCGGCTACCGCGCCAGTGATGCCGATGCCAGTATCACCATGAACCGCAGTGATCTGGATCAGGTCATCATGGGACAGGCGACACTGGCCAGCCAGCTTACCAGTGGTCGCGGGCAGGTCACCGGCAATGCGGCGGTGCTGCAGCAACTGGCATCGGTGCTGATGGAGTTCGATCCGGTGTTCGAGATTATGCCGGGCACGCGCTGACTGGCGTCGGCGTGCGGGTCAATCCTGAGTCACGTACGCCGACATTTCGATCCCCAGCAGGCGATTGCCGGCCAGCTCCACCGAGCCCGGGTAACGTTCATGGCCAGTGGAGGAAAATTCAAAGTCGTAGCGCCGGTACCACTGCAGCACACTGGTATCGCCGCGGCGCAGCCGGCTCTGTTTCAGCACCATGCTTTGATCCAGCAGCTGCAGATCCAGCTCCTTGCAGCGGCGCGCGGCATACTGCAGGGCAAACGCCTTGGCATCGCGCGATCGCCACCAATGATTGACCAGCACTACCAATAACGCCAACCAGACCAGGTCCATCAAACTCAGCATAAGGCGGTTCTTCTATCCGGGTAAATGTTGTAAGCTCGGCTGCATCATAGCAAAGCCAGGGAGTGCCCGAGCATGAAATTGTCACCATCACATTTTAAATTCTTCACTGCCGCCGCCGTGCTGTGTCTGGCAGCCCTGTCCGGTCCCACTCAACTGTTCGCACAAACCGACGCCCAGACCGAGAACGCACTTATGAATGAAGAGTCTCCTATCCCCGGCATCAGCTTCCGTTTTATTGAAACCAATGGCATCCGAATGCGCCTGGCAACCATGGGCGACACAGGCCCGCTGGTCATCATGGCGCATGGCTGGCCGGAATCCTGGTATTCCTGGCGCCACCAGATCCAGGCAGTGGCCAATGCCGGTTACCGCGTGGTGGCACCCGACATGCGGGGCTACGGCGCCACCGAGGCACCGCCCAATGTGGAAGACTACGACATTGTCACGCTGGCCGCCGATATCGTCGGCATTATTGACGCCTACGGCGAAGACAAAGCCATTCTCATGGGCCACGACTGGGGCTCCATCGTGGCATGGAATACCGTGTTGCTGCACCCGGAACGCTTCTCCGCGCTGGTCGCCATGAGCGTACCCTACAGCGGCCGGCCGGCAGAGTCACCACTGGTAGGATGGCGCAACGCCTTTGGCGATAACTTCTACTACATCCTGTACCACCAGGAGCCGGGGGTGGCAGAAGCCGAGTACGACGCCGATCCGCAGGCACTGCTCAGTCGTTTGTACCTGTCACCGGATTCACCCCGCGAAGCCCCTGAAGTGACCGATCGCCATCGCTCTGCCGGTGGCTGGATCCCACGGCTGGGCGCCGCCAAGGGCCTGCCGGACTGGCTCAATCAGGAAGACCTGGACTATTTTGTCAGCCAATTTGAAGAGGCCGGCTTTCGCGGTGGCGTAAATTACTACCGCAACTTCCACCGCAACTGGGAAATTACCCCGCATTTGACCGGCGAAAAGATCACCGTACCGACGCTTTTTATCGCGGGAGAGAACGACGTGGTGATTGGTGGCGCATCACAGGGACGCCTGCAAGGGGCCATGAACCGGGTGGTGGAAGATCTGCGTGGCGTGGTGGTATTGCCGGAGGCCGGACACTGGATCCAGCAGGAGTTGCCTGCAGCGACCAATACCGCTGTGCTTGAATTTCTGGAAGGCCTGGAGGGGCAATAAGCCGCTCCAGGTAGTTTCGTCGATACCAGATCGTTACATCATTGATTGCTGGTAATTTTCCAGACCAACCGACTCGATCAGGCTGAGCTGGGTTTCCAGCCAGTCGACGTGCTCTTCTTCGCTTTCCAGAATCGAAGACAACAGGTCGCGACTGACGTAATCACGGATGGACTCGGCATATTCGATACCGTCACGCAGGTCAGGAATAGCCTGGTGCTCCAGTTTCAGGTCACACTCCAGCATCTCTTTGGTGTGCTCACCGATCAGCAATTTGCCCAGACTTTGCAGGTTGGGCAGACCGTCAAGAAACAGAATGCGGTCGATCAGCTGGTCCGCATGTTTCATCTCGTCGATGGATTCTTCATATTCCTTGTCTGCCAGCTTGATCAGACCACGGTCCTTGTACATACGCGAATGCAGGAAATACTGATTGATCGCCACCAGCTCATTGCCAAGCGCTTTGTTCAGGTGTTTGATCATGGTTTTATCGGCTTTCATGAATGACTCCTTATCATGTTTGGCGTTTCTGGCGAACGACGCCGGAAAACAGCTGACAAGGGTGCGCTGTAACGCCGCACAAGTCAAGCCAAAACAGCGCTAAGCCATTGAGACTAAAAAGAAAAAGAGAGTGTAAACGAGAATGATTCGGGTTCTGCGAAGCTGGTCAGGCGGGCGTGGCTACGCCGCGTAAGCAATATTCTTGAGGTTGGCGGCAGAAACAGTTTCAGCAACGATCTGACGGGCATACTTGCCACATCGACCGCAATCACTGGCCAGGCCCAGGTCAGCACGTACATCCGCCATGGATACATCACCGCCCGCGCAATACTCGCGGATCTGCTTATCGGTAATCTGACGGCATATGCAAACGTACATTCGGGCAGCCTCACTGTGGAAAAATGATCAGGACAGGCTGCAGAATAAACGCGAATAGGAATGATTGTCAATACGATATGCAAAAAATTATTATGCCGATTGGCTTTGCCTGCAGGCAAAGCCCCTGTCGCCAATTTCGGTTATAGTAGTCACGCCGCTCATCAACACCCGCAGGTATCATGATGCTGACCAACAACAAGAAACCCGGCATGTTCAAAGCCCGCATTGTTTGTGCCGCCCTGATCGCCGCTGGCGCCAGTCTCGCTGCCCAGGCGCAAGAGACGTCGCAACTGTCGCAATCGCCCCAACTACCCCGCACCACTGATGGCAGACCCGATTTGCAGGGTATCTGGACCAATGGTACACAAACACCACTGCAACGCCCCGAACGCTATGGCGAGCAGCGCGCGCTGAGTGCCGCGGAAGCCGAACGTCTGCAGCAAAATGCTCAGCAGCGCGAGCAACAGTCATTTGCCCCCAGCGACCCGGACCGGGCTCCGCCTACTGATGGCAACACCGCAGCGGCTTACAACACCTTCTGGCTGGACCGTGGCACTCAGGTGGTGAACATTGACGGTGAATACCGTACCTCGATGATCATAGACCCGCCCGACGGACAGATCCCCTTTCGCGAAGGTGCGCCGGAGCAGAACCTGATGGAGCACTGGCGCGACCTGCACGGTGACGACGCCTTCCTGGGTCCGGAAATGGCAACCATCGGAGAACGCTGCCTGTTGTTCTATGACTTCCGCACATCCAACTCCAGCGCCGGCCCGCCCATGATGCCTATCATCTACAACAACAATTACCAGATTGTGCAGACCGCAGATTACGTGGTGATCATGGCGGAAATGATGCATGACGCCCGTATTATCCGCTTGCACGGCGAGCACCTGCCGCCCGCAGTGCATAAATGGATGGGCGATTCGGTAGGGCGCTGGGAAGGGGACACACTGGTGGTCAGCACGCGCAATATGCACCCGCAGCAGTCACATTACGGTTCCGGCCCGGGTCTGGAAGTCACCGAGAGACTGCGCATGGTGTCGCCGGGGGAAATCGTCTACAGCTTCACCATGAACGATCCGGTGGCTTACACGCAGCCGTGGACGGCGGAGATGGTGTTGTATGCCCGCGCCGAGGGTGAACAGATATACGAATATGCCTGCCACGAAGGCAACTACGCCCTGCCCGGCATCCTGGCGGGCAAGCGCCGCCAGGAGCAGGTTCAGGAGTAACGCCTGATATCGGGTACATTTTCGGCAGCATTTCTGTGGCATTACCACTGCATCCCGCCGGGTTGAACCGGACGCAGACCTGGCGCGTATAAACGCCTGCAATCGCCTTGACAACAGCATGGGCCGCTTAAAGCTCCGGCCCATGCTGCCGATACCAAAGGTGAGCCCACTTTTCTAGAGTCGCTACCCTTGAATACTTTAATGCAGACCTATCAATCCTCCGAACATCACAAACGCGCCGATGTCATCATGGCGGGCGTGCTTGCCGTCTGTCTGCTCTATTCCCTGGCACTGGCCCCCTGGCACGGTACCTGGGGCAGCGCCCTGATTGTGGGCGGCGGTACGCTGGCAATCATGACGGCACTGCTGCAGACCATTCGCGGCTCACGCTTATACCGATGCTTAATGGCAGTGGCGTTCATGGTGATGTCAGGACTGCACATCCATCAAAGCCACGGCACCATCGAGATGCACTTCTCCATTTTTGTGCTGCTGGCCCTGCTGATCTACTACCGTGACTGGCTGCCTATTGTTGTTGCCACCGTCACCATTGCCATTCACCACTTTCTGTTCTTTTACCTGCAGATCAGTGGCGTTGGCGTCTGGGTCACCGAACACGCGTCCTGGACCATGATATTTATCCATGCAGGCTACGTTATTGCTGAAGCCGGCGTGCTGATTTACCTGGCCGTGCTGGCCTACCGCGATGCGCTGGAAGGCGAGTCCATCGCCAACGCCACCGGGGCCATGTCGCAAAGCGGTCAGGGCATTGACCTGTCATACCGTGTCGAGATGAAAACGCCGGTGGCCGAAGCGTTTAATGGATTCATCGATCAACTGGAATCCCTGGTCATTGGCGTCAATCAGCAACTGGGGAGTCTGCGCGAGATGGGCGAATCCCTGACTGATAAATCATCCAAGGTCAGTGAAAGTGCGGAGCGCCAGGCCAGTGAGAGCGAACACATGGTGCAGGCCATGCGGGAAATGAGCAGCGCTACCGCAGAGGTCGCGCGTAACGCCGAACAGGCAGCCACGGCCGCCCGCAAAGCCGACAATCACGCCGATCAGGGCAACCGCGCCATGCAAAACATCAAGCATGAGATCACCGCGCTGAACAAGGACATTGCACTGACCGGGGATGCGGTATCGGGCACCGCCAAACTGGCCGGTGACATTTACCAGGTGGTGGATGTCATCAAAGGCGTTGCCGAACAGACCAACCTGCTCGCACTGAACGCGGCCATCGAAGCGGCACGTGCCGGTGATCACGGCCGTGGTTTTGCGGTCGTCGCCGACGAGGTACGCAACCTGTCAAAACGCACCGCGCAATCGACCGCCGAGATCCAGCGCTTTATCGAAAGCCTGCAAACGGCTTCCGAATCTGCCCACGATGCCATGGGTCGCAGCCAGAATGCCGTCAAACGCTGTCTGGATGCTGCCGATGCCAGCGTCGGGACATTGTCGGAGATGGCAACAGAAGTCACGCAGATCTCACGCCTCAATGACATGATCGCCGCCGCCACCCAGGAACAGACGGCGGTCGGTGACGATGTTGCCAGTCATCTGGGCGAAGTCGATGGCATCGCCCGCAGCAATGCTGCGCAGGCAGTCGACCTGTCAGGGCTGTCTGCCGAACTGCAGGCGCTCAGCGGCGAACTGGAAACTCAGCTGCATCGCTTCAAGACCCGGTCAAAGCGCTGACACCAAAGCTCACTAAACCAGACGAGGGAACACCACTACATCATGTCTCAACTGCGGGTATTCTACGACGGCCAGTGTCCATTGTGCCTGACGGAGATCAACCATCTTCGGCGCCTGGACAGAACCTCGGCACTGGACCTGCAGGATATCAACGCCGCGGATTTCGCGCAGCGATTCCCGTACATTGATGTGGTGGCCGCCGACAATATGTTGCACGGTGAGCGTGCCGATGGCGCCATGATCTACGGTCTTGATGTCACCTGCGAGGCCTGGCACCTGGTTGGCAAGGGCCACTGGTTCGCCTTTTTGCGCTGGCCTTTTATCCGGCCCGTCGCTGATCTGGTTTATCGTTTTTTCGCCCGCCACCGTCATCGCATCTCCGCCATATTCGGCCGTCGCTCCGTGTGCGACGACAATTGCCGATGAAACTGGCGCTGATTCTGGGCGACCAGCTAAGCGCCGAGCTGTCGTGCCTGCATGAACTTGACAAGCGCACTGACCTGATCGTCATGGCCGAAGTCAACACCGAAGCCCGCTACGTCAAACACCACAAGCAAAAAATTGCCCTGATATTCTGTGCCATGCGGCACTTTGCCAGGCAGCTGCAGGACGATGGCTGGCAACTGCACTATCATGCCTTTGACCCTGAAAGCACTCAACGCAGCCTGCTGGACGTTGTCGCCGCAGTTGCGGACAAGCACGGTGCAAACGAACTGGTCATGACCGAATGCGGTGAATACCGTTTACATCATGATATTGTCAGCAACTGGCACAAGTCACTGAGCATACCAGTGACCCTGCTGACTGATGATCGATTTCTGTGCAGCAAAACGCGGTTTGCGGATTGGGTCCACGGTCGCAAACAGCTGCGCATGGAGTATTTCTACCGTGAGATGCGCCGCGACCACAACCTGCTGATGGACGGCAACCAGCCTGAAGGCGGCGAGTGGAATTTTGACAGCAGCAACCGACGGGCCTACCGGGGTGACCCACCGTTGCCGGCACTGCCAGGGTTTTCCTACACCCACGATGACAAGGCCGTGTTTGCCCTGGTAGAGGAGCATTTTGCCGACCACCCGGGCACCCTGACCCGCTTCAACTGGCCGGTCACCCGCACCCAGGCCCGGCAGGCACTGGAAGACTTTGTGCAATATCGTCTGCCATGGTTTGGTGACTTCCAGGATGCCATGACCCAGGGCGAGTCGTTCATGTTTCACAGCCTGCTGTCGACCAGCATCAACTGTGGGTTGCTGAGCCCGCGCGAAGTCATCGACGCCGCTGTGGACGTCTACCGGGCGGGCAAGGCGCCGCTGAATGCCACCGAGGGGTTTGTCCGTCAGATTCTGGGCTGGCGTGAATATGTGCGCGGCCTGTACTGGTTGAAGATGCCGGCTTATGCCCGCAGCAATGGTCTGGGCAACACACGCAGCCTGCCCGCCTATTACTGGAGCGGCGACACCGGCATGAACTGCATGCGTGAAGCTTTCCACAACACCTTTGAGCATGCCTACGCCCATCATATTCAACGCCTGATGGTCACCGGCAACTTCGCACTGCTGGCGGGCGTCACCCCGACAGAGATCTGCGACTGGTACCTCGCGGTATACGCCGATGCCTATGACTGGGTGGAGTTGCCCAATACCCTGGGCATGGTCATGCATGCTGACGATGGTTTGCTGGGCAGCAAACCCTATGCCGCATCGGGCAATTACATCAATAAAATGTCAGACTACTGCAAACACTGCCGGTACTCGGTGAAGACCAGCACCGATCATGACAGCTGCCCGTTCAACAGCCTGTACTGGCACTTTATGAGCAGCCATCGTGAGACCTTCAGCAGCAACCCGAGAATGACCATGATCTATCGCAGTTTCGACAAAATGGCAGACGACAAGAAACAGGCACTGATGCAGCGCGCCAGCCATTTGCTGGAAAATCTGGACGTGTTGTGATGAGCACCACCCAGCAACGACAGGCCAACCTGATCATCGGCGCCGGCAGCGGCATTGGCGGCGCTGTAATCAAGCGTCTGGTCGATGACCAGCCCGATGCTGACATTCTGGCGGTGAGCCGCCACCCCCCGATGTTGCCCGACGAGCTGGCACAACGTGTGCAGACATTCACCTGTGATTATTCCGAAGCCGGCATCAAAGATCTGGTGCAGCAACTGACGCCCTGGTACGGCCAGATCAGGCTGGTTGTGATCAGCACCGGCGTCCTGCACACGGACACTATCAGGCCAGAAAAGCGCGCTGAGGACCTGAGCATGAGCAGCATGCTGGAAGTGCTGCGCATCAATACCGTTATTCCGTCGCTGTGGCTGATGACATTGTTACCCGCTTTAGGTGGTTCCACGCCTTGCCGGATGCTCACCCTCAGCGCTCGCGTCGGCAGCATTTCCGACAACCACAAAGGCGGCTGGTACAGCTATCGGGCTTCCAAGGCCGCGCTGAACATGGTGGTAAAGACCGCAGCCATTGAATACGCGCGCCGGGCGCCCAATGTTAAACTGGTGGCATTCCATCCGGGCACTGTTGACACTGCGCTGTCAAAACCGTTTCAGCGCAATGTACCGGAGGGAAAGTTGTTCAGCGCCGATTTTGTCGCCGAACGCCTACTGACGATTTCGTCAGACCTGCCCGTCGATGGTGACGCCAGCTATCTGGACTGGGCAGCCGAAACCATTTCATGGTGACAGGTATCTCTTTAATGAACACAATATTCAAAGCATCGATTTTTGGCCGCTTGCTGACCGCCGTATTGTTAGCCGGCACATTGGCAGCCTGCTCTTCTTCACCACCCGACGGCCTGACTGTCGTAGATGGTTTTGACATCAACCGCTACACCGGTCGCTGGTATGAGATCGCGCGCCTTGATCACCGGTTTGAGCGCGGTCTCAGCAACGTCACTGCCGAATACGAATTGCGGGACGACAACAGCGTCAGTGTACTCAATCGCGGTTACAACGACGAAGAGCAGCAATGGGAAGAGGCTGACGGCCGCGCCAAATTCGTCGGCGACCCAGACCAGGGCTCACTCAAAGTCAGCTTTTTCGGGCCGTTCTATGGCGGTTACCATATCATTGCGCTGGACAAGACTGATTATCAGTGGGCCATGATCAGCGGCCCGTCGCGCGACTACCTGTGGATACTGGCGCGCGAGCCGGTTCTGGACGACGCTGTTTACCAGTCGTTGACTGACCAGGCGCGCAGCAGCGGCTTTGCCATGGACGAGCTGATTGTGGTTGACCAGCAACGGCACTTGCCATGAGCTGTATGCTTAACACCCCCCACATTGCGGTGATCGGCGCCGGACTGGCCGGGCTGTCATGCGCCACGCAGCTGGAACAACTGGGCATGCGCGTCAGCATATTCGACAAATCACGCGGCACCGGTGGGCGCATGAGCACACGTCGCGGCGACAACTGGCAGGCAGATCACGGCGCTCAGTATTTCACTGCCCGTGACCCTCTGTTTGTGCAGGAACTGGCGCGCTGGCAACAGGCAGGCGTCGCCGATCTGTGGCAAACCACAATAGCGGTGCTGGGCGATGGTTCGCCACATCGAAACGACGGCAACACCCTGCGCTACGTTGGTGTACCGCGCATGTCGTCACCGGCCCGCTGGCTCGCCAATGAACTGTCGGTGTCCACCTCGGCGCGAGTGACTGCACTGATCCGTCACCAACATCGCTGGCGCCTGCGCTTTGACGAATCAATGCCTGAGCGCGAATTGATTAAAAACACTGACTATGACGCCGTGGTGCTGGCACTTCCATCAGCGCAGGCAGCCGAACTGAGCCGCACTCATGCCCCCGGCCTGACAGCGCAGTGCGAAGCCAGCGCCATGCGGCCGTGTTGGGCCGCGATGATGCATTTCAGCACACCGGTAGCGCTGCCCTTCGATGCCGCCTTCGTTAACGCCGGGCCTTTGCGCTGGATTGCCCGCGACAACAGTAAACCGGGCCGGCCCGGCAGTGAAACCTGGGTCCTGCATGCCAATACCGACTGGAGCACACAACACCTGGAAGACAGTGCCGATGACGTCATACGGGCCCTGACAGAGGCGTTCGCCGTGCTTGGCGGCCCCGTGCCGGACAACGCCGGCGCACATCGCTGGCGTTACGCCGAACCGGTAGCCGGCGCAAAAGCGGACAACTTTCTGTGGGATGCCAATCTCAAGCTGGGTGTTTGCGGTGACTGGCTGAACGCAGGCCGCGTGGAAGGCGCCTGGCTCAGTGGCCGAGCATTGGCGCGCACCCTCACCTCAGTCGAATAACGACGTTACTGCGACCGACCGCAAATCGAGACCCATATCAGATGAAGTTCGTTAATGTTGCGTTAATGCACCGTGCGGCATGATAGACTGACGATTCTGTGGTGTTTCCAAAGGAGTGAAGATTATGTCTAAACTATTAAAATTTCCCTTGCTGATTCTGGCAACTGCGGCACTGGCTGCCTGCACCACCAACCCTTTCACTGGCGAGCAGCAGGCGCGCCGGGCAGCGACTTACGGCGCCATTGGCGGTGTTGTATGCGGCCTGATCGGATCAGCTGACAGCAGCCAGCATGCGCGTAACGCGGCGCTGGGTTGTGGTGCCATCGGCGCCGGCGTAGGCGCCTATATGGACGCTCAGGAAGCGGAGCTGCGTGAAGAGCTGCAAGGCACCGGTGTTCAGGTGCGACGCAATGGTGACCAGCTTGACCTGATCATGCCGGGCAATATCACTTTTGCCACTGACTCTTACAACATCCGGTCGAATTTTGAGCCGGTACTGAACTCGGTATCCACGGTTCTGTACAAGTTTACCGACACACGCCTGCGGGTGACCGGCCATACCGACTCTACGGGTTCACGGGACTATAACTACGACCTGTCTAACCGTCGCGCCACCAGTGTTGCCAACTTCCTGGCCAGCACCGGTATTGACCAGAACCGTTTGATCAGTCAGGGCATGGGACCCGACCAGCCCATCGCCAGCAATGACACCGAGTCTGGCCGCGCCATGAACCGACGCGTCGAACTGCAGATTGTTGCCATTCAGTAATGCTGCTGATTTGCATGTCTTTGATCAAAGCGTAGCGCGATATCCATGCCGCAAGTAAAAACCAGGGTTAGCGTCCGGATCAGGCCGGCAGTGCCGGAAGATCTGGACGCCTTGCATGACCTGGAAAAGGCCAGCTTTGACAGCGATCGGCTGAGCCGTCGACGCTTGCGGCACTGGATTCAGGCCTCCAATCGCGAATTCATGGTAGCTGTGGAACAGGACCGCCTGCTGGGTTATGGTCTTGTGCTGTTCCACGGCGCCACCAAACTGGCACGACTATACTCCATCGCGATCGCACAGGATGCGCGCGGCAAAGGCATCGCTGCCAAACTGCTGCAGGCGCTGGAGACGGCCTCGGTTGATCGGCAGCGCTTTTTTATGCGACTGGAAGTTGCCAAGGATAATACCGCCGCCATCAGACTCTATGAGTCTGCAGGTTATGTGGCATTTGGCACCTACGAAGACTACTACGAAGACCATCGCGATGCCCTGCGCATGCAAAAGATCATCCGCGATGCCCCCAAACGTAAACGTGGCCACACCGTGCCATGGTACCAACAGACCACCGGTTTTACCTGCGGTCCCGCCTCACTGATGATGGCGATGGCGACCCTGGATTCACGCATGCAACCTGACCAGGCCACCGAGCTGGACATCTGGCGGGAAGCAACCACCATTTTCATGACCTCCGGCCACGGCGGCTGCCACCCTTTCGGTTTGGCATTGGCTGCGCACAAGCGAGGCTTTGACACCAGAATCTATGTCAACCAGGCCGGCCCGCTGTTTCTGGAAGGCGTGCGCGATCCGGAGAAAAAACTGATCATGGCATTGGTGCATGACCAGTTTCTGGATCGGGTCAAGGCCAACAATATTCCGGTGCTGTATCAGGACATTACCCAGCTGGACCTGGAGAAAGCGATCAAGGATGGCGCTATCGTGCTGGCGCTGGTGAGCAGCTACCGACTGGACCGCAAGAAAGCGCCGCACTGGGTCACCATCACGGCGTATGATGACGCCTGCTTTTTTGTGCACGACCCGGACCCGTCACTGGAAGAACAGACCGGCCTGGACTGTGAGGACCTGCCGATCGCGCGCAATGATTTCAGCCGTATGTCGCAGTTTGGCAAAGACAAACTGCGCACGGCAGTGGTGATCAGCGCCCCCGGTTCTCCAGGCGCCGCGCGAACTCGCTCATGATCTGCATATACAGTTCATCACCGATAAAGGCATCTTCCACGCCCTCTTCCAGGCTCGGGTTGTCATTCACTTCGATCACATAAACCTTGTTGCCCTGTTGCTTGATATCGATGCCGTAAAGACCATCGCCAATGATTTTGGCTGATTTCAGTGCTGCATCAAGTACGGCTTTGGGTACTTCATAGGTCGGCAGCGTTTCCCAGCCACCGCTGCCAATGCGATCCTCGCCGTGGTTGTAGATCTGCCAGTGCCCTTTGGCCATAAAATAACGGCAGGCAAACAGCAGACGATTGTTCAGTACGCCGACACGCCAGTCGAACTCTGTGTACAGGTATTCCTGCGCCAGGATCAGGGCGGACTTGACCAGCAGCTCACTGAGCATCTTCTTTAACATGGTACGGTCTTCGGCTTTCATGACACCTACCGAGAACGCACTGTTGGGAATTTTGAGAACGATCGGATAGGAAAATACCGACTCCAGCGTATCCAGCGACGCGTCGTCACTGGAGGACACAATACGGGTCAACGGTGTCGGCACATCGTTGTAGGTAAAGGCATCCTGCAGAAAAACCTTGTTGCAGCAGCGAAGAATCGAGGTGGGGTCATCCATCACCACCAGGCCTTCGATTTCCGCTTTGCGCGCAAAGCGATAGGTGTGATGATCAATCGCCGTCGTCTCACGGATAAACAAGGCATCAAACTCACCCAGACGCGCATAGTCCTGCGGCCCGATAAACTCGACAGCAAAGCCCATTTTTTGTGCTGCCCGTTCCATCTTTTTTAATGCCTTGGCGTCACTGGGTGGCAATTTTTCCTTGGGATTGACCAGAATCGCCATATCCCAGCGACTGGCCTTGCTGCTTCTGGGTTTGCGCCAGACGCTCTGGGTAAATTTCTCCAGCGACGACACGAATTCGGGCATTTCCTGTGCATCCAGTTCAGCGTAGGCCACCGCGTGCACCGATCGGATCTGCCAGCTATCGACGATGATAGTGTCGCCACCGGCGTCGACCGGCGCCACCACCTCTGCCGGGGCAGCACTTGCCGGGACGCCCGGCAGGAATGCCAGTCGCACCTCCAGGATGGGACAGGGGAAACGTTCAAACAATCGTCGCGCCAGCATCTTGAGCTGCGGCAATGCGGTGCGGCCAAAATAAATACGGAAGGCGTAACCGTCATCGGTGCGCGTGAGATCCTTCTGGTCGAGGTCTTCCAGCACTTCAGCCGCCTGCACCAGCGTCAGCTGCTGACTGCTCAGGTCAGTCAGCGTATTGGCTGGCGGCAGCACCTTGTGTCCGCGCGCCTCGGCCAGCAGTGAACAGTAATAGCCGGTACTAAGATACTGATCGGTATTGCACAGATTGATAATCCGGGTTTTTTTCTGTCCCTTGATGGGGTGCTCGGTAAGATAGGTCTCAAAACTGATGACGGCTTCACCGGGCAACGTGTGCGTCCACTGACTGAGGTCATCAACAACCAGATAGAGCTGAGGCATGCTTTAGCGACTCCGAAAAAACGCCAACTATACGCGCTTTATCGTTCGCGCAACAGGGTCAGAACGTTGCTGGCGTAGGCAAATGAGGCGAGCAATACCAGCACCGCCAGACCAAACCATTGGGCCGTATAAGCGTAATGACTGCGAGTGCTGAAATCAGGTTGCGACCAGTGCCGGTCCTGCACACCGGACTGCCCCGCTTCCAGTCGCAGCACATACGGAAACACCGGTTCCCCGAGCAGCTGGCTGGCCTGATCCATGTTCAGTCGCGGCATTCGCACCGGCCAGCTGTCATCGCTGACCTCACCCGGCAGCACAACCGTTTCCGGCACATATAAACTGGCCGTTACGGATTGTTCGCCGTCAACAACAGGCACCTCGGGGCGCCCACCGGCGGTGTCCGGCGCAATCCAGCCCCGACTGACCAGCACCAGGTCGCCGCCTGTCGCGGGCCGCACCGGGGTCACCAGCTCGTAACCGGGCTGGCCCCGGAAAAATTGATAGAGCACCAGGAAGGAGATTTCATTGTGGAAGGTTCCCTGTAACGCTACCCGGCGATTGTTGGATATCAAGGCCTGATTCAGGCCCGTCACGGCATCGCTGCTACCATCATCATTTACCGCCAGCAAGGAAGCAAATGCCACCGGGGCGGCATCTGCCGCCGCCTGCCAGGCCTCAGCCCGGGCATGTTTTTGGGCGGCACGGTCCAGTTGCCAGAAACCCAGACTGATAAACATGCCGCACGTCAAAAAGATGCAGAGCAGAATAAAGGCATCAACCTGAACCGTAAGTTTGCCAACGTGCAAGGTTGTACCCAAACGCATCTCAATTCCCCGGAATCGAAATATCAACCTCGACCACATCACCAAACACCTCAAGCTGGTCGCCCAGCTCGGCGCTATTGCCCACCACCAGTATGCGCAGGGCGTCAGGGCGCAGGTATTGTCGTGCGACACGCTGCACATCTGCCACGGTCACGGCGCTGACCTCCTCGACCAGACGTTCAAAGGTGTCCGGCGGCAGACCGGCGTAGTCATTGGACATACGCTCCTGTAATACGGAGGCGATACTGGTGTGCTGAAACACCAGGGTGTTGAGGAACTGGTCCTTGGTGCGGGCCAGTTCCTCCTCACTGATGGCATCATCCTGCAGTCGTTCGATCTGACCGATGATCGCGGTGATGGCTTGCGCTGTGGACTCGCTTTGGGTCATCACCCCGGCAGTAAAGGTGCCCGGGAAATACACGCCGCTGCCAAAGGAGCCGAACACGGAATACGCCAATCCCAGTTCACTGCGCACGACCTGCATCAGGCGACTGGAGAAACCGCCGCTCAGCACCCGGTTCATGACCTGTAAAGCAGCGTAGTCGGGATTGTCGCGCATACCACCGATATGTCCGAGCAATACATAGCTCTGGTTGACGTCGGGTTTGTCGACAAAATAGACACCGGGGGTAAACTCGTAATCAACCTCCGGAAAGGTCAGCGTCAACTCATCACCGGCCGGGATCGCCGAGAACGCATCGCGAAGCCGGGCTTTCATCTCGTCCATGACAAAGTCACCGGTGACACCGATCATCATGTTGCGCCCGACGAAGGATTGCTGATGGAAAGCCATCAGGTCGTCCCGGCTAATGTTATCCAGTGTGGCGTACTCAATGCGGCGACTGTAAGGGGAATCCTGTCCGTAGATCATGCGCTGAAACTCGCGCCCGGCAACCGCGCCCTGATCATCATTGCGACGCGCGATGCTGCTGCCCTGCTGTGTCCGGGCCAGCTCGATTCTGTCTTCCGGAAACACCGGGTTGCGCAACAGATCAACAAAGACCGGCAGCAGATCGCTGAAGTCCTCGGACAGCACATTAAAGCTTGCCGAACCGGAGGTGAAGCCGATACTGGTTTCCATGATTGCCGCTCGATCCTCCAGCAACTCATTGAGCACATCACCGGGGTATTCGCGGGTGCCACCGCTGCGCATGACCGTACCAGTCAGTGCCTGCAAACCGACCTTGTTATCGGGCACCAGAATGCCACCGGTGCGCACCATGACATTGACGTCTATCAGCGGCAGCTCCTTGTCCTCAACCAGATAAAAACGAATGCCATTGTCGAGTTCAAAAATGTCCAGCGAAGGCATGTCGAAGTTATTGAGGGTCGGGTAATCGAAATCTTCCCAGGGCCTGTCCTGTGCCACGGCCAGACCGGCACAGCAAACCAGCAGCGCTGTTGTTGCCCAGATACGAATGGTTTTAATCATTGACCTGCCCCTCCCTGAATCGCAGCATTCTGAATGCTGCCGACCGTACGATTGCTCTTGACCAGATAGGTTTGTGCCACCCGCTGCAGGTCGTCCAGCGTGACTGCGGACAGGTCATCGAGGTAGGTAAACGCCTGTTGCCAGCTGCCACGCTGCGCGTGTGCCTGCGCCATGTTCAGGGCCAGCCCCATGTTGGAATTCAAACCCCGCACGGCGCCGGCGCGGGCGTTGGTCACTGCGCGATCCAGCTCCTGTTGCGCAATCTCGCCCGCCTTGGCTTTGTCGATTTCTTCGTTCAGTACGCGTTCGATATCGGCCAATGCCACGCCGGCATTGGGCACCGCAAATGTGACAAACAGCGAGGGATATCGCGAGCCGGGAAACCCGGTCAGGGCCTGCACTGCCAGAGCCAGTTGCTCATCCTGCACCATGCGACGGTACAGTCTGGAGGTGCGGCCTGACGACAGAATGGTACTTAGCATTTCCAGCGCAGCGGCGTCCGGGTGATCCGCTGCCACGGTTTTGTAGCCGGCAATAAACAGCGGCTGGCTTTGTTCTTCGATGACAAAACGGCGCTCGCCCCGCTGCGGCGGCTCGATGGTTTTCACACTGGGCGGATGTTTAGCAGCCGGCAACCCGCCCAGGTAGGTCTCTGCCAGCTCGCGCATGGCCTGCGGATCAACATCCCCGGCAATGGCCACGGTCATGTTGGACGGCACATAGTAGGTTTCAAAAAATTTGCGGGTATCTGCCATGGTGGTTGCAGCAATATCCGACGCCCAACCTATCACCGGATTGCGATAGGGATGCGCAGAATAGGCCACACTCAGGAACTCTTCCAGCAGACGGCCCTGCGGACTGGAGTCGGTGCGCATGCGGCGCTCTTCCATGATTACGTCTTTTTCCACATAGAATTCACGGAACACCGGGTTGCGAAAGCGCTCGGCTTCCAGATAGAACCACAGCTCGGCCTTGTTCTGCGGCAGGGAATAAAAATAGCCGGTGGCATCGGCGCTGGTGAACGCATTCAGGCCAACGCCGCCTTCGCGCTCAATGAGCTGGGAGAATTCTTCGCTGTTGATGTATTCCCCGGCCGCCTGCTGCCATTGTTCGAATTCCTGCCATAACGCATCCAGCCGCGCTTCATCAGGCTGACTGCTATACGACTCCTCCAGCCAGGCCTGATAGGCCGCATCCATTTTCTCCAGCGCTGCCTGCTCGGCTTCCCAGTCGCGGGTACCGATATTGCGCGAACCCTTGAACGCCATATGCTCAAAAATATGCGCAACACCGGTGTTGTTGACCGGCTCATCAACACCACCAACATTAACGAAAGTGACAAATGTCGCCACCGGCGCCACCGGCCTTTCGATGATGATAAGGTGCAGACCATTGTCCAGCGTGAATTCGGTGACCCGCTCGGCTATGGCATCAAGGTCCTGTGCGTACACCAGCGCCGGTGACATCGCGAGTGCGGCCAGGCCCAGTGCAATTCTGCTTATCAACGTTTTCATGGCGTTACTGCTTCCCCCTGCTCTGCGGCTTGTGTTCATCAACATGCTACCGGATTCAGCTATTGCCGCCCATCAGCACAATACCGGCCAGGATAAAACCTGCGCCCAGCATCTGCGCTGAACTGATGGGTTCGGAAAAGGCAAAACGCCCGACCAGCAACACCAGTAGCACCGACAGTCCGGTGTATATTGGATAGAGTATAGACACCGGGCTGCTGCGTAACACAACAATGTAATAAAAGAAGATAAATCCGTACAGCGACAGCGCCAGCAGTACGCCTTTCCACTGTGACAGCAACAGCTCTACATAGTTGTCGTGGGCCTGCACCGACACCCATTTGAGCACCGCATGCGAGGTCGCCAGCAGGGACGCCAGGATGGCTGCGTGCATCAGCAGTGTAAGATACTTGGTCATGATTTATCCGCGCCCTTTGTTTTTGCTTTGGCAGTTCTGGTTTTGCTGACCGCTTTGCCGGTCACCGCAGCGGTGTCCAGCGTGCTGCCTTCCTGATCAATCAGATACCCCGGCCGCCGTTTCACTTCTTCATAAATACGGCCAACATAAATGCCGATCAGACCCACACTGAACATCAGCACACTGCCAATAATCAGAATCAACAGAATGACCGTGGTGAACCCATCCACGGCGGCGCCTGACAATTTATCAAACAGCGCCATGCCACCAATCAACAGGCTGACAAAAAACGTCAGCCCGCCAAGCAGGGTGACTATCTGCAATGGATAGGCGGTAAAAGAGGTAATCGAGTTGATGGCATAACGAAACAGCGCGGTGTTGCCCCAGGCCGAACGCTGCCGCGTTGATTCGGCCACATCAAACGGGATCTGCACGGCGTGGTACCCCATCCACTTGACCAGCCCGCGAAAAAAGCGCCCGTGTTCCGGCAATTGGCAGTAAGCACTGACCACGGTCTTGTCCAGCAGTTTGAAATCACTTTCGCCGCGAATACTGAGCTTGGTCAGATAACGAAACAGCCCATAGTAGATCTGCACCAGCGCACGACGCGCCCGGGTTTCATTGCCACGCGACTGCTTGACAGCTTCTACCACCCGGGCGCCACCCTGCCAATGCTCGATCATCTGTGCAATCAGCTCCGGCGGGTGCTGCAGGTCACTGTCCATGACCACACAGGCATCAAATTCACGCGTTGCGCACAGCCCGGCATAGATGGCTGACTCTTTGCCAAAATGCCGATTGAGGCGCAGCACTTTCAGCAGCGGGTCACTGGCACCGGCTTCGCGCACCAGCCTGGCGGTGTCATCAGTGGAACCATCATCGACAACAATCAGTGTAAAGGTGACACCTGGTACCGTATCAAGACAAGTGCGAACGTGTGCCATATTGGTGACAATATTGGCCGCCTCATTGAGGGCCGGGACAATAACAGCAACAGATTTCATTCAGTTTTAATTCCTTGACCACTCGACAGCGGCGCCATCTTGCACCACGCGATTAAGTTCCGAATACGTTATCCAGCCTTCCGGCGAGGTGTAACGCAAATAAAACGGCGCATTGTCCGCCAGCGTGACCCGAAGCTGCCCGGCCGGTGGTAACGGCAACACACCCAGCGTATCGGACACCACATGGTAACTGCCGTCCTGCCACGGACCAAACTGCCAGCTAAAGTAGCCCTGCTGGTAACGGTACGACAGTGACAGAGCCGCATCCGCACGCACGCGGGCGCGGTGCTGAGCCAGGCGTTCGGGTATGGCGCCAGTGACATCGCGCATGCACTGGCAGTTAACATCATAGGTGAACAGACGGATGTCAGGCTGCTGCGCCAGATAGATATCGTCAACCATGGGCAGGGGCGAGCCCTGCCCGCTGATGCGCGCTTTGAGATCGACCAGCCCGGTGACAAACCAGAACGCCGGCAGCACATTGCCCGACGGTACAAACGCATGTGTGTCCTCATTCTGCCACAGGAATTGCGCCTGCACGTCAAATTCGGTACCGACCGATGCCAGCGCCTGGCGCACGGGCATGGCATGCAATAACGTGATCGCCACCATGATGGGCATGGCCGTGCCCGCCAGAATCATTGCTGGCAGCGGTGTTGCAGTATTGGCGGCAGCTGCCTGCGTGTTGCCGGTAGCAGCCTTGTTGCGGACCACCATGACCTTGTCCACACACCAGGCCAAGGCAAAACACACCATGAGCCATGGCAGCAGCAGATAACGGTCGGCCAGCACAATACCCGGGGAACGCACCAGCGGCACCAACGGCAGCAGCACCAGTGCCGCGACCAGCAACGCCCGCCAGGGGACACGTCGAGACCGGGCCAGATACGCGGCCCACAGACCCAGAAACAGCAACACCAACACCGGCCAGCCAATGCCCGTCAATAACGCCGGGAAGCGCACAAAGCTGGCCAGCACTTCGCCGACAATGGCAAGGCTCAGGTACTCGCTGCTATCGACATAACCGCCGCTGTATGACCCCAACATATAACCGCGCCAGAGTGTGTACAGGACGGTCACGGCAAAAAACGGCAGGCTGGCTTTAATACGCGCGCCCCAGTCGCGGTCAGGCACCAGCAGCAGCAATGCCGGCAAGGGCACATAGATTTCCTTGGCGGTTACCGCCAGCACATACATCAGCACAGCCACCGCCAGCAAACCTTTCCGATCCGTGCGCAGATACATGACAAAGCCGTACAGCGCCGCCAGCGCAAAAACCAGGCCCTCAACATAATGCCGCGTCATCAATTGCTCGGCGACCAGCATGCTCGGCAAACCCACCACAAACAATACACTGCCGGCGAGGGCGAACACCGCCCGACACCACAGGTTCAGGCACATGAACAGCAACAACCCGGCCGCCACAATCGCCAGCAACTGATGCAGGTAGAACGCAGCAGGCGAGAGTCCAAACAGGATCATGTCGACTTCGAAAGAAAAAATCAGCCACGGTGTCAGGTTGGCGGGCGAGAATTGTTGCCAGACCTCGGGTCGCGTGAAATCCTGCCAGAAAGAGTATTGATGGGAGTGCAGCAGAATCTGGCTGTCATCCCAGCGCCAGTTGGCATCAAAAACACCGGCATTGACCACCAACACCAGTGCCAGCAACAGAAGCGCAGCCAGGGCAATTTTCAGCAGGTTCATCATGACTCGTTCCCTCTGGCGGCGCGTTGCTCCGCCGCACCTTCTGTTGACCCTGTAAAGTGTCGTGATAAGTGCCGAAATATAGGCCAGATCGACTAATTTGTTGTTATCCGGGCCATCGGCGAGCCTTATGGTACTGGTACTGGCATGATTTTACTAACTATTATTTTTGGCCCCATTATTGCTCAATTTTTATTAGCGCAAATTGTATTATCGTACCAATCAATAACAATGACGGAGTCGTGCTTATGGAAGTTTTTACTTTTATCGTGCTGATCGTGCTGATTACCCAGTTTTTTGAATACCGCAAAAGCATGGCCAAACTCAATGCCAAAGTCGGCGAAGCCAATGACAGCCAGGTACAGAAAGAGCTGGAGAACGTCAAACAGCGCCTGATCGTGCTGGAACGGATTGTCACCGACAAAAACTACGACCTGAATGAGGAATTCGGCAAGATTCGTGAGGGCTGAGCTGTTCCTGCAGACTCATTGCCGCGACCGCGACATTGTGCGCCCGGACCGCCATGAGCGATTGGCGCCGCTGACTGCCGGCAGCACAAAAGCGTCTGATTTTTGCTCTACCCGCTTGCGATGCGCCTGTTTAGCGATTATGTTGTGATATCTTAGCGCTCCGCAAAAAACCGGCACCAACACTTAACGTGACTTGCGGACATACAGTCATTCACTCCCATTTGCGCACCTCGTGGCGTAAGGATTCTCACCATGAAAATCGGCGTCTTGTCGCGCAATGCTAAACTTTATTCCACAAGACGTCTGCTTGAGGCCGCCCGTGAGCGTGGCCACGATGCACGCGCGATTGACGTACTCAAATGCTACATGAACATCACCGCCAACAACCCGTCTGTATATTTCAAGGGCAAGGGCCAGGGCGAACCCGAAGCGCTGGAATTTGACGCCGTCATCCCGCGCATTGGCGCCAGTGTTACGCAGTATGGTGCCGCAGTGCTGCGCCAGTTCGAGGTAGGGGGCACTTACTCCGTCAATGAGTCCATTGCCATTACCCGGTCGCGCGACAAGCTTCGCGCCCACCAGTTGCTGGCACGCCGGGGTATTGGTCAGCCGGTGACCAGCTACGCGCATTCTGCTGATGCGACGTCTGACCTGATCAATTCCGTGGGCGGCGCGCCCCTGCTGGTGAAGGTGTTAAAGAGCACTCAGGGTAACGGTGTCGTGCTGGCCGAGACCCGCAAAGCGGCAGAGAGCCTGATTAACGCCTTCCGTGGCCTGGAAGCTGACTTTCTGGTGCAGGAATTTGTCAAGGAAGCCAGCGGCTCGGACATACGCTGTTTTGTGGTCGGCGACAAAGTCGTCGCCGCCATGCAGCGCACCGCCCAGCCCGGGGAATACCGCTCCAACCTACATCGCGGCGGTACCGCCCAGGTGATCAAATTGCGCCCGGACGAACGTAAACTGGCAACCAAGGCAGCCCAGGTCATGGGGCTGTATGTCTCCGGTGTTGACATCATCCGCTCCGCTCACGGCCCACTGGTGCTGGAGGTCAACTCTTCGCCAGGTCTGGAAGGCATTGAAAAAGCCACCGGCATGGATATCGCCGGTGCCATCATCGAGTTTATCGAAAAGGATTCACTGAAAGGCCCGAACAAGATGAAAGGCAAAGGCTGAACCGCTGCCGCATATAACAGCGCTGCTTAACGAAAAAAGCCGCCGCTACTCAAAGTAGCGGCGGCTTTTTCATAGTTTGCGCCTGCAAACAGCTGTTTACTGCGCGGTAACCGGCGCCGGCACAGGAATGTCCATCAGCGCTGGTGCTGTCAGACTGCTGGCAATGTCGGTTGCTGTGGTAATCGCAGAGCGATACTCACCGGCAGGTAATTCAAGCCAGGACGATGTGCTCTTGTCCCAGACAGCTGTGGTGGTGCGATCTTCGGTCTGGTAAGCCAGCATCAGACGACCAATACGCGTCATGGTCACTTCCTGCTCCACGCCATCTACTTCCATGATGGTTTCGTAGGTGTCCAGTGTCCGGCCGTAACCGCCCTCAGCCTGATACAGGGCAATCAGCAAAATCAGCTTTTGCGACAACGGTGCATCTGGGTTGTCCACCAGGCCACGGATGCGACTGACTTCTTCACGACGGTCTTCCAGATTGAAAGGCAGATCGGATTCGATAAACTGCTCCATGCTGGCCATCATGCGCTCAACAAGGTCGTTCAGCGGCGAAGTTTCTTCGTTGGAGATCATGGCAGCGTATTCAATGGAATCTGCCATCTCTTCAATCAGTTGTTCCTGCAGCGCTATGCGGTTTCGCAGCTGCGCATTGGCCACGGTCAATTGCTCAAGCTGATTGTTGGCCTGATCGAACTGCTCTTGCAGGGATTGTGCGCTCAAAGGAGCGCTCAGTACGGCGAATATTACCGCAACTGCGGCCGCTGGCACGGAAGCCAATGACCTGGAAAAGTATTGCAGGGACTTCATAATTATTCTTCCTCGTTGGGGAGCACCATCTTAAAACAGATTCGGGGGCGAAAACAACCCATCGACAGCCCCCGGTCAGTGGTCTTTTCACTTATAGCAGGGGAATGCTCAAATATGATGACAGGCTGCTGTCGTCTGGGCTGCACCAGCACCGTGCACTTTCAGTACCGGTGCCTGCTCACGGCACAAATCCGTGGCACGCGGGCAGCGGGTATGGAAGCTGCACCCCGATGGCGGGTCAATCGGAGACGGCACATCGCCGCTCAGAATAATGCGTTGTGACTGATGATGCGGATCCGGCACCGGTATTGCCGAGATCAGTGACTGCGTGTAGGGATGGTTCGGGTTATGGTAAATATTCTCTCCGGCACCGGTTTCCACAATTTTACCCAGGTACATGATCGCGATTCGATCCGATATATGCTTCACCACTGCCAGATCATGCGCGATGAACAGGTAAGACAGCTTCAGTTCCTGTTGCAGATCAATCAGCAAATTCAGGATCTGGCTCTGAATGGACACATCCAGCGCCGATACCGGCTCATCACAGACGATCAATTTCGGATTCAGCGCAATCGAACGGGCGATACCGATACGTTGACGCTGGCCGCCGGAAAACTCGAACGGATAGCGCGTGACCGAACGTGCCGGCAAACCGACCAGGTCGAGCAGCGCCAGTACCCGGCGCTTGCGCTCGGCGCTGTTGCCGACCCCTTGCACGATCAGCGGCTCCTCTATGATATCGCCCACCGTATGGCGAGAATTCAGCGACTCCATCGGGTCCTGAAAGATCATCTGTATGTCACGCCGGAACGGCATCAACTTCTTGCGCGACAGCGTACTGATATCGTGTCCCTGAAACAGTATCTCGCCGCTGGTCGGTTGATACAGCCGGGTAATACAGCGACCCAAAGTGGATTTACCGCAACCCGACTCACCGACCAGGCCCAGCGTTTCACCCGGTGCTATCTCGAAGCTGACGCCATCCACAGCTTTATTGAATTTCCCGGTACGCATGAACACACCTTCCTTGACCGGGAAATGCATTTTCAGATCGCGCACTTTCAAAATGGGCGTTTGCGCATCACGGCTCATGCAGGCACCTCCGTCAACGGTGGCAGATCTCGCCAGCGATAGCAGCTGACCGAATGACCGGCGCTGACCTGTTCTTCCGCTGGTGACGCCAGCGTGCAACTGTCGAGGCAATGACGGCAGCGGTTGGCAAAGCGACAGCCTGCCGGCAGATCACGCAGACCGGGGACCATTCCGGGAATAATGGCAAGCCGGGATTTGGGCACGGTATTCAGGCGTGGGATTGAGGACAGCAAACCTTGCGTATAGGGATGTGTGGGGTGATCAAAGATATCGTAGACCGTGCCTTTTTCCGCCACCTTGCCGGCATACATGACAACGACCTGCTGCGAGGTTTCTGCGATGACACCCAGATCATGGGTAATCAGCATTACCGCCATACCCATGTCATTTTGCAATTCGCGGATCAGTTCCAGAATCTGTGCCTGGATGGTGACATCCAGCGCCGTGGTGGGCTCATCGGCAATCAGCAGTTTGGGGCCACAGGCCAGCGCCATGGCAATCACCACCCGCTGCCGCATGCCGCCGGACAGTTGATGCGGGTATTCTCCCATGCGGATATCCGGGGCCGGGATGCCGACCCGGTCCAGCATGACCATGGACTGGCGCAACGCGTCCTGCTTGCTGATCTTTTTGTGCAACAGCAATACTTCTGCCAATTGCCGACCGATGGTGTGTACCGGGTTCAATGCGGTCATCGGCTCCTGAAATACCATGCCGATTTCGGCGCCGCGGATTGCCCGCATTTGCTCCAGCGTCAGCGCTGCCAGGTTCTGTCCGTTAAAACGAATCTCCCCGGACACGATCTGCCCCATGGGCTGCGGCAACAGGCGCATGATGGACTGCGCGGTGACGCTTTTGCCACAACCGGACTCGCCCACAATGCCCAACGTTTCCCCGGCATTGACGGAAAAGCTGACATCGTCGACAGCACGCACCCGCCCCTCATCGGTGTCAAACTCTGTGACCAGATTGCTCAGCTGAAGTATCGGCTCGGACATCGATATCACTGCTCGCGGTACTGATCGAATACGCGTATCTGCGGTTCGAAAGTCTCACCGGCAGCGCGCGCCGCCAACGTCCGCTCTTTAGCCTCGCTGTCAATCCAGTGCACATGAAGTTCGGTGGCCAGTGATGGCGTACGGTGATTGAAGAATTCGGGATACTTGACCCAACGCCAATACCCGATGCGATAAAAGTCCTGCACAAACCCGGGCACAAACGACGCATAGTCGTGGTGGAACTCGAGCATCTGATGCGACAGTGCGAGCATCTCTTCCCGGCTGCTGGATTGAGTATACACATCGATCATCTGGTCCAGCTCATAGCTGGCCAGCACTTCCATGTTGTTGGTCTGGACTTTCACTTGCCGGTCCGGATTAACGCTGCCGTCATCCAGAAACGCGTCATCATAGGCGTTGTCAGAATGCATGGTATCCCAGAATCGGGGGAACATTTCCACACCAACGCCCAGGGCGACGAAGGCAATATCGTGCTGTTTTTCCTGCACCTTCTGCCACGCCGCAGTCTGATCCAGCACTTCGATCCGGTATTCAACCCCCGCCTTGGCAGCCTCCTCACGCAAAATGGTCAGAATATCGCTCAAACTCTCATAACCGGTGGTAACGGTAAATGCCAGTCGTTGCCCCTGTTCATTGACCAGAATGCCATCGGGGCCTCTGCGGGTGAAACCGGCTGCGGCAAAATGCGCCTGCGCCTGGTCGACATCGAATGGTCTGGCCCGCAGCTCCGGATGTGAGAATTCGCCGAAACCGTCACTCACCGAATTCATACGTGCATAGTCACCGCGAAAAAAGCTCTCGATCACCAGGTCCCAGTTGGTTGCATACTGGAGCCCCTGGCGCACGTCCTGATCGTTCAGCAGGGGCCGGGATGTATTCATCCACAGGCCATAGTTTGGTCGCGGCCGCTGATTGTAGAACACTGACTTGTAGATATAACCATTGGCAACATCAGGGTCATCGTTGGGCAGCTTTTCATACCAGTGTTCCGCCAGGTTGAGACCAAACTGATCAATATCGCCGCGTTTGAACGACTCAAAAACATTGTTGCTGTCACGAATAACATTCAATACAACACGATCCACGTTGTAACGGTTGCGGAAGAACTTCTTGTCCTTTGCCCACCAGTTATCCAGACGCGTCAACGCCACCGATCGTCCCTGCACCAGGTCTTCATCGCGAATCACATACGGCCCGGTGGTTGGCGTGAAACGCCACTGATAGCGCTCAACAAAATCATCGCCCAACTCTTTGTAGAAATGCTGTGGCTCCGGGCGCAAATCCAGCGCGTGATGGCGAAAATCCGGTTTCTGGGTTTTCAGCGTCACTGACAACGTGAGATCGTCATACTTGGTGATATTGCTGAAGGTGTTTTCGTAATAATTGTTGTACCAGGGCGCAACGATGTATTCAGACCGGTTGAAGAAAAACATGAACATAAAATCATCGGTCGTAATCGGCTCACCATCGGACCAGCGGGCATTGGGGTCAAGTCGCGCATAAACGGTCGCTGTGTCTTCGTCAATGGCCCATTCCGATGCCAGCGCAGGGTAAAATTCAAACTCGCGATCGGGGTGCAGACTTGCCAATGGCAGGGTGACATCGTCCAGCAACCAGGTTCGGAACGCGCCATTGGAGTCCGGTCCTACGGTGCGTAACGTGCGCGGGAAGTCCTGAATGGAGCCATATTGCGTACCGCCCTTCTGTGCATCGGGCGAGCCGAGATCGGGCAAGCCCTCGCCGCTCTCCCACACCAGGTCTGAGGGCAGGTCGGCAGGTGTTTTAAACTGAAAAAGCTCAGGATACGCCGCATAGTAATCCAGCACTTCCTGCGTATTGTCCAGCACCTGCGTCTCATCGGAGCCGCCGCCGCAGGCAGACAACACACCTGCCAGCAGCACTCCTGCCAATCCGGTACGCCACAGTCTGTTCATCTCGATAACCTCCGCAAACTCATTTGTAGACAGTAAATTTTTTGGGATCAAACGACTCGCGAATCGCTTCTCCAATGAATGTCACCAGCGTCAACAATACCACCAGGGTGCCGAATGCTGATATCACAATCCAGGGGGCCGTGCGCAGGTTGCTGGTACCCTGTTTTAATAATTCACCCAGACTGGGTGTGGGTGGCGGCAGCCCGAAGCCCAGAAAATCCAGTGCCGTGATAGCGGTAATGGCTGCGATCACGGTAAATGGCATGAACGTCACCAGTGTTGCCAGCACATTAGGCAGTATATGTTTGAAGATAATACGTGTATTGGATGCCCCTATGATCCGGGCGGAGGCGACATAGTCACGCGCTTTTTGTTTGTAGGTTTCGGTGCGCATAAAGTAGGTCATTGATGTCCACGAAAACAACACCATAACCGAGAGCAGCACCATGATCCGGAAAAATATTGAAAAGGTGTCAGGAATAACGGAGAAAATTATGATGACCATATACAGAAATGGCACATTGCTCCAGATTTCAATCACGCGCTGAAACAACAGATCAAACAGGCCACCGAAGTAACCCATCGCGGCGCCAATAGCGATACCTATAAAGTAGACCGCAAACGTAAACGCCATGGCAAAGAACAGAGCGGTGCGGGTGCCATAAAACAGACGTGCCAGGATGTCACGGCTGGTGGTGTCCGTGCCCAGATAATGCTGATACTCAGGTGCCGGCGGTTCTGGCCGGAAAATACCAGTGGTGGAATGGTTCTCATTGGCACTGTACGGCACCAGCGGCAGCAGCACCCAGTTGTCCCCGCCCTGTTCTTCGAACCGGGCTTTCAACTCGCGGTAATTGGTCTCGTATGAATACGGCAGCCCAAAGTCGGTGCCCGGATGAAACGCCGTGTAGGTAGGGAAATACAGCTCGCCCTCATAACTGACAATCAATGCGCGGTTATTAATGAGCAGCTCACCGACGACAAACAACAACACCAGAAACATCAATGCCAGAAAACTGTAATAGCCGCGCTTGATCTGCCTAAAGCGACGTATTTTTTTCAGGGTTTCCGGATTCAGTGCCAGCATTGTCAGTCCTAATTGAAACGAATACGCGGATCAACCAACGCGACCAGAATATCGGAGATAATATTGCCAATCAGCAGCAACACACTGGCCAGCAGCACCACCCCCATAACCACCGGGTAATCCCGGTCGAGAATAGCATTGAGACCCAGCAGGCCAAAGCCATCAATATCAAAGACGGTTTCAATCAGGAAGGAGCCGGACACCAGCAACGTGATGTTCTGACCGAACGTGGTAGCAATAGGGATCATGGAGTTGCGCATGGCGTGGCGGGTGACCGCGCGGCGAAAAGGGACGCCTTTGGCGATCGCGGTGCGGATATAGTCGGCAGCAAGATTATCCATCAAATGATTTTTCAGCAGCAACGTTACCAGGGCAAAACTGCCTACCAGATAACAGATCAGGGGCAGCACCGAGTGTTGTGCCAGATCAACAATCTGACCCCACAGGCTTTTCTCAGCAAATTGCATGCTGACGAAGCCACCCATAGGCAGCCATTCAAGGTTCACCGAAAAATACAACAACAACAGCGAGCCCAGCGCGTAGCCCGGTATCGCATACCCGACAAAAATCAGAATTGAGCTGACGTTGTCCACCACCGTCCGATGTTTGATGGCCTTAAGCACACCCAGCGGGATACACACCAGATAGGTGATGAACAGCGTGATCAGGCCGTAGTAAAGAGACACTGGAAACCGACTGCTGATAACTTCGGTCACCGGCTGACTGTATCGATAGGAAGTACCCAGGTCACCGGTCACCACCTTGCCCATCCAGTCGAAATAGCTGATCAGTACCGGCTTGTCGAAACCGTAGTACTCGCGCAACCGGTCCAGCTGCGCTTGCGACAAAGCCATGCCCTGCCCCGCCTGCACCGAGCTGCCACTGGACAGGCTCATCTGCTGGGTTTCCATGATGGCGCGCTCAAGCGGCCCGCCGGGCACCAGTCGGGTGATGACAAATACGATGATGGTGACACCAATAAGTGTTGGCGGTATCAGCAGTAAACGACGGAGAAAATAATCACGCATCCATGTAACTTATCTTTGGCAGTAAAACTGAAAACATCATCCCTACCTGTCGGTGTCAGCTGGCCTTTTTTGCGGCCAGAGGCCCGATCCGGACCCACCTAAACATCGAATGTAGTGAATTTCGTGTCCGATGTCCATGCCAGCGCACACCCCAATTGGCATTACCGGGTGTACAGGTGGCACGCGACCAGGCGATCCTCGTCGACCAGCGGAAGCAACTGTGGCGTTTGCTGGTGGCAAACCGGCATCACTTTCGGGCAGCGTCCGGCAAAGCGGCAACCCTCAGGCACATTCACCGGGCTTGGAATTTCGCCCTGAATCGCGGTCGACACTCGCTGCCGTTCAGTGGCGGGATCGGGCTCGGGGTTGGAGGCGATCAACACCTCGGTGTAGGGATGTCTGGGTTCAAAATAGACCTCGCCGGCCTTGCCCAGCTCCACCAGCGACCCCAGGTACATTACTGCCATACGGTCGCTGATGTAGCGCACCATGGACAGGTCATGCGCAATAAACAGCATGGTCAGGCCCATGGATTTTTTCAGGTCATTCAACAGATTGACCACCTGCGCCTGCACCGACACATCCAGTGCCGAAATCGGTTCGTCGCAGACAACAAACTCGGGCTCCATGATCAGGGCGCGGGCAATGCCGATTCGCTGCCGCTGACCACCGGAAAACTCATGCGGGTACCTTGAGGCATGGGCCGCATTCAGGCCAACGCGATCAAGCCACTGGCTGACCAGCGCCTGTTTTTGCGTGGCGCTCATCGGCTTGCCGCGCAAGCCTTCAGCGATGATTTCGCCAACGGTCATGCGCGGGTTCAGCGACGAATATGGGTCCTGAAAAACCATCTGCATCTTGTGCGCCAGGCGTTGAAAGTCCGCCGATCGATAGCGCGCCGGCAGCACTTCACCCCGGTAGGTCAAGGTACCTGAGGTTTTGTCGTGCAGGCCCAGCAGCGTTTTGCCCAACGTGGATTTGCCTGAGCCGCTCTCGCCAACCAGACCCAGGGTTTCGCCTTCCTTGATACTGAAACTGATGCCATCGACGGCATGCACACGCTGACCACGACCCAGATCAAAATACTTGGTGAGCCGGTCCAGTTTGACGAGCTCGCTCATGCTGGCGCTCCTGTGACTGTCACCGCCTGGTAAAGCCCGTCGATGTCGCGTTCCTGCTGCGGATGTTGCAACCAGCATTTGGCGTAATGGCCGTCACCAATAACAAACGGGGGCGGGTTGTCACCCTGACAAACCTGCATCGCCCACGGACAACGCGCACAATAGGCGCAGCCGGCGGGCGGCGAAAACAGGTCCGGCGGGCTGCCGGCAATCGGCTGTAATTGGTGAGCCGCATCAGACTTGTTGCTGGGCATGGCCAGCTTGAGACCCAGTGTATATGGGTGCGCGGATTTGTAAAAAAGGTCATCAACCGACGCCGACTCCACAATTTGTCCCGCGTACATGACTGCCACCTTGTCGGCCATGCGTGCCACCACCGCCAGGTCATGCGTAATCAGGATGATGGCCATGCCGGTTTCCTGCTGTATCTCTTTCAGCAAATCCAGAATCTGCGCCTGAATGGTGACATCCAGCGCCGTGGTTGGCTCATCGGCAATCAGAACGGAAGGCTTGCAGGCAATGGCCATGGCAATCATCGCACGCTGCAGCATGCCGCCGGAAAACTCGAAAGGGTACTGTCTGGCCCGTTTTGATGCTTCCGGGATCTTCACCAGCTCCAGCAACTCGATGGCCCTGGCAAACGCCTGGGTGCGAGAATACCCACGATGTACTTCCAGCGTTTCGGCTATCTGGTCACCTATGCACATGGTCGGATTCAGTGACGACATCGGATCCTGAAAAATCATGCCGATTTCATCGCCGCAGATCGCCTTGCCATCCAGGTGCGTTTTGCCCAGAAAGTCCTGACCCCGCAACTGCGCAGAACCGGTTCGGATTCGTCCCGGGGGCATGGGAATCAAACCCATGACGGCCTGCATGGACACCGACTTGCCGCACCCCGACTCACCGACAATGGCCAGTGTCTGCCCGGCATCAACACTGAAGCTGATACCGCGCACGGCCTGCACAATGCCGCCGTAGGTGGCAAACTCGACATGCAGATTATCAACGCTCAACAACGCGCTCATTCCGTGTTCCTCATCTTTGCATCCAGCGCATCACGCAGACCATCGCCCAGCAGGTTGAATGCCAGCACCGTGATGCTGATCATGGCTGCGGGGAATATCAGCTCGTGCGGATGGGTCAGCATGGTCTTCAGACCTTCGTTACACATGCTGCCCCAGCTCGCGGTCGGCGGCGCTACGCCCATGCCGATAAAGGACAGGAAAGCCTCGGTAAAAATCGCGGCAGGCACGGCGAAGGTCAGCGTCACCAGGATGACGCCCAGCGTATTGGGAATCATGTGACGCAGAATCAGATAGTTCTGTGAGGCACCCAACAGACGCGCGGCACTGACATAGGCTTCTTCGCGAATCTGCAGGATCTGCCCGCGGACCAGGCGCGCCGTGGCCGGCCAGGACAGAATAATCAGGGCAATGAGCATGGGGACAATACCGCTTTCGCCCGGTCCGATGCCAAATACCACCTGGAACAGAATCATGAACAGCAGGAAGGGCAATGCCACCACAAAGTCGGCAAAGCGCATCATCACCGAGTCAAACCGGCCACCGACGAAACCGGAGGTGGCGCCGTACAGCACACCAAAGGCAACAAAAAACAGCGGCGCCAGCAAACCAATAAACAGGGACACCCGCGCCCCGGCCATCAGGCGCGCCAGCATGTCACGGCCCAGGTAGTCGGTTCCCAATGGATGCCAGGACAACCTGACCTGATCGCCCGGCTGCAGAGCATCGGGGTTATCGGACAGATCCCGGGCGCGCACTTCGTTTACGGTGATGACACGCACCACGTCAGCCTGCAGCGATTCATAGTCGCCGGTTAGTTGCCCGGACTCATCCAGGGCAGCAACCGAGTAATAATATGTCTGGGCGCGCAGATCGAGCCTGTCTTCGTAGTACATCTGCTGCGTATTGTTGATCTGCAACAGCGGCAAACCCAGCGCATCTGCATCCTGCGTCGGGTAATTGTTACGGTAAACACGGTAACCGGAAGCGCCCGGTATGGCATCCCAGTGCAACCTGACGCTTTGCGTGGTGGGGTCACCTGCCAGACTGAGCCCAGTGCCGCCCTGATAACCATCATCCAGGCTGACATTGTCCCAGGCCACAAACGGGTCGACCACCATGGCACCTCTATCGGCGCCAGGTGGAACACTTATCTGGTCAATATCCTGAAGCGCCGGGTCTACCCGCCAAACCAAAGGCCCGGCAAAGGTGAACAGCAGCAGACCGATGATGAGATACAGCGACACCAGCGCCCGCTTGTTTGACTTCAGCCGCCCCCATGCATCCTGCCAATAAGAGCGTGATGGCCGCACCAGCAAGGGCGCCGCCGACTGCGATGACAGCGGCTCCAGGTCTGCAGGACGCAAACGACGAATGACCGGATTATTTTCCATGCTGACTGTTATCCTGTTTTCGCATCACTGCAACCTGACTCGTGGATCGATCCAGCCGTACACCAGGTCAACCAGTATCACCATGAAGACCAGAAAGGCACCGTAGAAAACCGTTGTCCCCATGATGACGGTATAGTCGAGCTGCTGAACTGCCTGCACAAAGTAACGCCCCAGGCCGGGGATCGCGAACACCAGTTCGACCACAAAACCGCCGGTGGTAATGGCCGCAATCGCCGGCCCGAGCACGGTAATGACCGGCAGGACGGCGTTGCGAAGCTGGTGGCGGGAAAAAATTCGGGTGGGGGACAGGCCTTTGGCCCTGGCGGTGCGGATGTAATCGGAGCTCATCACTTCCAGCATGGAGGAGCGCATCAGGCGCGTCATGTAGGCCATGGTGCCCAGTCCCAGCACCAGCGCCGGCAATAACATATGCGATACCGTGCCCCAACCCGCAACCGGCAGTATGGAAAAGCCCAGCACGTTGTTCATGTTCACCAGCGACAGTTGACTGAGTGCAGCGAACACAAAACTGGGCACCGAGATACCCAGAATGACCAGAAACATGATGATGTAATCAGGCAGCCGGTTGCGAAACAGCGCCGTCAATGCGCCAAACAGGATGCCGCCCATGGCGGCAAATAGAACGGCCAGTATCCCCAGCGTAGCGGAGACAGGGAAGTGCTCGCGAATGATGTCATTCACTTCACGGTTCTGCTGCGTGTAAGAGATACCAAAATCCCCGCGCAGCATATTGCGCATATAAATAAAGTACTGCTCGGTTACCGGCCGGTCCAGGCCGTAACGGGCCTCAAGATTGGCACGGATGGTAGCGTTGGTTGCCCGGTCCCCCGACAGAGGATCACCCGGCACATTGTGCATGCCAATAAAGGTAGCGGTGGCAATGAACCAGACTGTTATCACGCCCTGAAATAGACGTTTTAGGGTATACCACCACATTTGCTGCTATTCTCCTGCGTCTATCCACGCGTTGGTGAAATCGGTCTCGGCGCCGATGACATGGCGGCGAATACCCCGGACCTGCGGGTGGGTCACATACACATAACCGCGTTCGTAGTCGGGCAGCATAATCACATCGTCATGAATGATCCGCTGGATTTCGCCAAACGCACGCATGCGCTCTTCCATATCCAGTGAACTTTGCGCAATGCGCACCTGGGCATCAAGCGCCGGATTGCTGTAACGCCCGCGATTATTCAGGTTCCAGGAGGCAAACAGATCGCCGAAGGTCAGCGGGTCATTGTAGTCCGGCCCCCAGCCCGAAGCGACCAGATCAAAATCGCCGGCGGTCATCTTTTCCAGACGCTGCCGGAAAATCTGCGCATCAATCACCAGATCGATATCCAGGTTCCGCTTGAAAACCTCCTGATAGTACTCCGCCTGAATCCGCGAGACAGGCGTGTCGCCGGTTAGCAGCACAAGGGGCGGCAGGCGATCCAGTCCAAGCTCATCCAGCGCGGCCTGCAGGTATTCTTTTGCTTTTGTTATGTCGCGCCGGTATTCCTGCGCGGGATATTCCTCACGAAACGTTTCTTCAGCACCGGGCAACCATACCGGAAACAGACTTTTCCCCGGCAGATAACCCGGCAACTTGATAACCCGATTGACCAGTTCCCCGGCGTCATGCACCAGCGCCATGGCTTTGCGCAGGTTCAGGTTTGACGTCAGGCGTTCAGGGCGATGATTGAAGTCGGTGTAAAAAACCGTGCCCTCCATGAACTGATTGAGTGTCCAGCCCTGCAGCATGGCCTCTTCCAGCATCTCCGCGCCCAGATCCGCAATCACAATCTGATCATCCTTGAACAGATTCAGCAGCGTGCTGGCGTCCGACGTCATGTGCGCATAGTTGATCCCGTCCAGCCTGATGCGCTCAGCATCCCAATAGTACGGGTTTTTCTCCAGCTGCATACTGGCGCCGTGGACCCAGCTGGTCATCATGAACGGGCCGTTGTAGAGCATCTCATCGGCGTCGGCACCGTAACGGCCATTGGTCTGGCGATGGAACTCTTCGTTGACGGGCAGGTAGGTGTGATACGCCACCATGCGCTCAAAGTAGGCAATCGGGGTTTGCAGCGTGACGACCAGGGTACGATCGTCCACCGCGTCAACACCGACCTCGGACACGGGGACCTCGCCGTTGTTGGCCTGTTCCGCATTGAGAATCGGGTACAGAATAAAGGCATACTGGGAGCCCACGGCCGGGTCCAGCACATTCTTCCAGGCAAACTCGAAATCGTGTGCCGTCACCGGCTCGCCATTGCTCCAGCGAGCGTCATCACGCAGCCAGAACGTCACTGTGTTACCTTCCTGCTGCCAGCGCTCGGCCACGCCACCGACCAGCTCATCATCCGGCCCGTATCGCAGCAGGCCCTCCATGACGTGGGCCAGCACCATGCCACTGACCGCATCGGAAGCAAGCATACTGTTCATCTGCGGTGGCTCGTCGCGCAGATATGTGGTGATGATATTGTTTTCCACATCAACGGCCATGCGCGACATGCCTGCGGCACTGCTGGTCAACCCGGCCAGGGCATTGAGCACAAACATCACCGCCACCAGCACGGCCACGGCAGCCAAAGCATAAATAGCAAGCTGCTTGCCAGCGGCGCGGGTCAGCCTGTCGCCCGGGGCCTGGGCAAAGTCTTTGGGATCCTCTTGCTTCATGTGTCTGCCGTCTGTCTGTAGGGTCAAAATCACCAAACGGCAAGCATACCCCAGCCGTGCGCCATGAGTCGATAGATACAGCCGGCGAAATTGAACAGGTTCAGATTCTGTTTATTGCCAGACCAAAACAGCCGAAACCCGGCCTTGATATCGTTTTTGTCCCACTTTTTACCCCTGTTTACCCAATAAGAGGGTAGATATACGCGTCCGCAGGAGTAAAATGTAATCATCAAAATTGCCAAGGCTGTCTAAGCCGCCCTGGCAGCCTGTATTCTCGCGCCGGGACCGAGCTCATGTTCCGGGGATAAGACTGCAAAAAAGAAAGGACACCAACATGCGTAATTCATTTATCGCCAAACTCGCAGCACTGCTTGCCGTGATCAGTCTTGTGCTGGTCAGCACATCAGTGGTTTATGCCGGCAGCAACGGCTGGGGCAGCTGGGGCAGCTGGAGCTCTCACTCGTCCAGCAACCAGCATGAAGGCAAATCTGACAAATCTGATAAATCAGATAAATCAGGCAAGTGGGGCAAATCGAATAAATCAGACAAATCTGACAAGTCCGGTAAGTGGGGCAAATCGAATAAATCAGACAAATCTGACAAGTCCGGTAAGTGGGGCAAATCTGACAAGTCGGACAAATCAGACAAATCAGGCAAATCTGGTAAGTGGGGCAAATCAGACAAGTCCGGCAAATCGGGTAAATCTGACAAAGGCGATGACTCACACGAGCCGGTAAACCCGATTATTGAAGGTAACTGCGCAGTCTTCCATGCCGGACAACACACCGTGGCGGGCAGTGTCTGCCTGACCATCAGCGGCGATACCGTGTTTGTTGACTACATCATGGAAGGCGGCTGGACGCTGACCAACCCGCACCTGTGGGTTGGCGACACCCTGGCAAATGTCCCGACCACACGAAAAGGCAAGCCTATTCCTGGTCAGTTCCCGTTCAACGCAGACGTCAATGACGTAGACATGTACACCTTCGAGATTCCGGTGACATCGCTGAACGTGAATGCCGATCTGCTGTGCACCGATGACTACGCACTACTGGTAGCCGCGCACGGGGAAGTTGCCAAAGACGGGCAGCATGAATCAGCCTGGGCCGGCGAGACACGTTTCACCAAGCGCGGCAGCTGGGCCACCTACTTTGGTATCGTGCCAACGTGCGAAGACCCTGAGCCGGAGCCCGAGCCGCAGGTGTGCGAGCTTGCCGAAGTCAGCTCCAGTTTCTCTTCGACAGCGGGCGGCAATGTGACACTGACAGTAATTGACGGTGTAACCACCACGTTCTCGGTAACCACATCCGGCCGGGGCGGCCCCGGAGTTACAGCTGCATCAGTGGCAATTGTCGACACCTCGCGGGATATCACGCTGACATTTGCGGATATTTCGGTGTTGCGAAGTGGGGTCGACGACCTGTCACTGGGCATGTACCGGGCTGACGCGCCAGCTGAAGGCGAATTCAAGCAAGGAGTGTTATCGTTCCAGCCTGCCAGCATCACCACGCCGGACGGTACCTTTACCCTGCGCACCCAGGTAGAACTTTGTGAAATCGGCCCACAGGATCCGGGCCCGGCAGCGTGACATTAAACTGATAATGCTGACCAACAAAAAAGTCGCCAACTGGCGACTTTTTTGTTTCCGGACTCCGCGCCCTGACGCACTGTCTGTTCAGGTATCTGTGCTCAAGGCACCCGGCGCATCTCCTGCGTATCACCCTCCGTGGTCTGCCGCATGATATCCGTACCCTCAAACTCAACATGGCTGACCACTTCCTGGCCCATGGCATTCAGACGGATATGATCGTCATCTTCCCATTCATAGGGGAAACTGATGCCAAACTCACGCACGGTGACCTCTGCCACACTGTACTCCAGCGTCATCGCCTGGCCTTCGAACTCGGCCTGCCAGGCACCCTGGATGAGCACCTGCTTGGACGGTTCCCTGTTGCTGGCACAGGCAACCGTCATCAGGCATATAGCTGCGACTGTCACCATTCGTTGTGCACGCACCGGTACACGTATTTGTGCACGCATAGGCATGCCTCCCTTCATAGCTGTGTTGATTCCAACCGCGAGTGTAATAGACTACGCACAATTTCACTATGCCCAAGATGGGAAGTCAGTCATGAATGAGATAAAACCGGGTGTTTATCGCCACTACAAGGGCCCGCTATACGACGTCATCGGCGCTGCCCGTCATAGCGAAACTGAAGAGTTGCTGGTTGTATACCGGCCTCAGTACGGCGAGCGTGGGCTGTGGGTGCGTCCGCTGAGCATGTTCACTGAGCAGGTCACTGTCGATGGACGCACCGTCGCAAGGTTTGAGTGGCTGCGGGACTAACCGGCCCTGCGCTGCTCTTCCTTGGCAGCAATCTTCTCCTGCCGGCGACGCCGAATGATCACCGACATCGGCTCGCCGATATGGCTTTCTCCGCGCTCTCGCGCCAGCTGCATCTGCCGCTCGCGCTCGGCGTAGCGTTGGATCTGATCCTGACTGTGGCGATCGTGGCAATGCGGGCAACTGACCCCGGGGCGGAAGAACTCTGAACGCTTTTCGTCTTCGGTGATCGGCATACGGCAGGCATGGCACTGGTCGTAGGAACCGCGCTCAAGCTGGTGGTTGACGGTGACGCGGTTGTCGAACACAAAACACTCACCGTGCCACAGGGACTCTTCCTCCGGCACTTCTTCCAGATACTTGAGAATGCCACCCTGCAGGTGGTACACCTCGTCAAAACCCTGCTGCTTCAGAAAGGCAGTGGATTTTTCGCAGCGAATACCGCCGGTGCAAAACATGGCGACCTTTTTGTGTTTGGCCGGATCCAGAGTGCGCTCGACAAATTCGGGGAATTCACGGAAGGCCTCAGTGTCCGGGTTAACGGCGTGTTCAAAGGTCCCTATTTCGTATTCATAATGGTTGCGGGTGTCGATGACCAGCACTTCGGGATCCGCGATCAGTGCATTCCAGTCTTTGGCGGGCACATAGGTGCCAACAATATGACAAGGGTCAATATCATCCACGCCCATGGTGACAATCTCGTTTTTGAGTTTGACTTTGGTGCGATAGAACGGATTTTCGTCAGTGTAGGATTCCTTGACTTCGACGGCGCCGAAACGCTCTTCCGTGCGCAACCATGCCAACACAGCATCTATGCCCTGACGCGAACCGGCGATGGTGCCGTTGATACCTTCACGCGCCAGCAGCAATGTGCCTTTGACCTGGTTATCCAGCATGACGCGGTGCAACGGCCCGCGCAGCCCGGCAAAGTCCGGCGCCCGCACAAAGCGGTACATTGCCGCCACCACAATCGGATCTGATTGAATCTCTGGCATATCGTTTTCTCCTGAGCTGTCTCCGGAACGTAAATCCGGCGCTACATGGTGTCATTACCTAAAAGCGCGCGCATTCTACACCAGATCCAACTCGTGCTCATTGATAATGCGCAAAAATGCATCACCATACTTGTCCAGCTTGCCTTGTCCGACCCCGTTAACAGCCAACAACTGCTGGCCGTTAAGAGGACGTAGCTGAACCATGTCCAGCAATGTCGCATCGTGAAAGATCACATAGGGCGGTACGTCAAATTCTTCTGCCAGGCGTTTTCGGCACTGGCGCAGGGCCTCCCACAATGGCCTGTCTTCCGGCAACATGTTCTGGTCGTGACGTTTGCCGCGACCGGCGCGGGTGGAGACCTCCTGTACATCAATACGCAACAGCACTGTTTCCTCACCTCGCAGCACCGGGCGCGCACGTTCGGTGAGAAACAGGCCGCCGTAACTGGCATGATCCACGCCAAGATACCCGCGCGCGACCAGTTGCCGGTACACCGACTGCCACTGGGCCTTGTCAATGTCAGAGCCTACCCCGAAGGTCGTGACACGGTGATGTCCATTGTGCAAAACCCGCTCACTTTCAATACCACTCAGTATTTCGATCTGGTATGCCACACCAAAGCGCTGACCGGTACGGTAAACACAGGACAGGGCCTTTTGCGCCGCTTCGGTGCCATCCCAGGTCGGTGCCGGGTTCAGGCAGGCATCACAGTTACCGCAACTATCGGGCGCCTGCTCACCAAAGTATTCGCGCAGTGCCTGGCGACGACAGCTGGTGATCTCGCACAGCCCCAACATGGCGTCCAGACGCACACGCTCCAGACGCTTGAACTGCTCATTGCCCTGCGAGCCGTCCATCATCTGGCGCAACTTGATCACATCCTGTAATCCATAGACCATCCAGGCGGTCGCAGGTTCCCCATCGCGTCCGGCCCGGCCCGTTTCCTGGTAATAGGATTCGATACTTTTGGGCAGATCCAGATGCACAATGAACCGTACATCGGGCTTGTCGATGCCCATGCCGAAGGCAATGGTAGCCACTACAATGACACCGTCTTCACGCAGAAAACGCTGCTGGTGCTCAAGCCGCTGGGCCGCGCTCAGGCCCGCATGGTATGGCAACGCGGTAAAGCCCTGCTGTTGCAACCACAGTGCGGTCTCTTCGGTCTTGCGTCGTGACAGACAATAGATGATTCCGGCATCACCACTGTGCTCCTGACGCAGAAACTGCAGCAACTGCTGACGGGGGTTCCGCTTCTGGGTGATGCGATACTGGATATTGGGCCGGTCGAAACCGGTAACAAATTGCCGCGCATCCTGCAGCCCAAGACGCTCAATGATCTCCGTGCGGGTCGCGGCATCGGCGGTGGCCGTCAGTGCTATCCGGGGCGTTTGCGGAAAACGCTGCTGCAAAACGGATAACTGCAAATAGTCGGCACGGAAATCATGTCCCCACTGGGAAACACAGTGCGCTTCATCGATGGCAAACAGCGCGATTGACAGGCCTTCCAGCATGTCCAGCGTACCGGGCTGATTCAGACGCTCAGGCGCCAGGTACAACAAATCCAGCTCACCCTGCCGCAAGGCGCGCATGACCTGACCGTAATCTTCAGACGACAATGAGGAATTGATAAAACCTGCCCGCACACCAAGCTGCTGCAGTGCGTCCACCTGATCCTGCATCAAGGCAATCAGAGGCGAGATAATCACGCCGACACCCGGGCGGATGATGGAGGGAATCTGATAACACAGGGATTTACCACCCCCGGTCGGCATCAACACCAGGGCGTTGCGACCAGCGAGCACTTCATCAATGATTTCAGTCTGGGCACCACGGAATTGGTCATACCCGAAAACCGACTGCAGGACAGTCAGCGCAGAAGATTGTGTCGACATGGTTTGTTACAGTCCGGCCTGCAGTCGCTCCCGATAAGCAGGCAGGCGGCCTTTGAGTTTTTCGGTGTTTTCCGGGCCGAGACGCAGAAGCTGTTTTTCCACCGGCGACATATCTTCGATGCGACCTTCCGCATACAGATACATCACCGAGGGCTTGATCAATTGAAAGGGGCCGCTGGCAGTATCTGCCGCCATGACCTGATCGATGGCACGTACCAGCACTTCATCGAAATTTTCGCTACCCAGGCCCAGTTCGGCGTAGGCTTCCTGAAACAGAGGGCGCAACGCGCGGTAAACCGACATCGCCTGCCCGGGCTCCAGCGCCACCAGGGTATCAATCAGAGTATCAAATCGGCGATGCGTTGCCGGCTGCATCTGGTAAAGGTTGGTGTCGATTTCTGTCACCACCAGATCACCTTCAACACCGCGCAGTGGATAGTCAACCTGCGGCAGTTCGCCCTGGGATGCGTTATAGGTGAAGACAACAAATTTGCGTATGATGTCATCCGGCGTCAGCAGTCGTAACAGACTGGCGCCCATTTCCACACTGGCCAGCCGGGCTATCACCGCGCTGTCGCTGTCATTCAGTGGGGGCAATGGCTCGACATCGGGCTGTTCAGGCTCAGGCTCCGATACTGCCGGCTCCGGAACTGGCTCCACTTCCTGAACGGCGATGGGCTCGGCGTCGACCGGGTCGACCGGAGCGGGCGTTGTCACCGGCGTGACAGGACGCGGCACCGGACGCTCGATCTCGACCGTCCGGGTGGCTTCAGGGGGCTCAAAGGTCATCCCCAGATAGACCAGAAACAGAACCCCGATCAGGGATAGAACCGCAATTATCGCCAGTGTCTTATGTGCCATAGTGCCTTCTATTCTTGCACAGGCCTGATGACAGGAGCAAGACGAACGCAGCAGGCATCATGGTTATGCCTGCAATGATCATGATTTCGCCACAAACTTTTCGCCATCAGCCCGGGCCCGCTCAGCGCGCGGCGGTCTGATTGCTGCGCGGGAATCCCAGTTCCGCCATGCTTCTTGCCAGGTCAGTCCCGGCTGAACTGGGATTGGTGGACTTGTCTATCTGTACCACAATGCCTTGTGCATCAATGTAATAGGTCCAGCGATTGGCAAAACCGCTGGCGCCCAACACGCCATAGTCAGCAGTCATGGTCTTGTCCGGATCCGACAGCACCGGAAAATCCAGACCGTATTCTTCGGCAAAGTCGGTATTTTTTACTACGCTATCGACACTGGCCATAAAGTAGGCCACATCAAAACTTTTAATCTCGTCACTGCTGTCGCGAATGGCTTTGCACTGTATGGTGCAACCACCGGTGAACGCCGCGGGGAAAAAAGCCAGGATAACCGGCTGCCTGCCAACAAAATCGGACAGGCGGTAGGTATTACCGTCAGAGGCCTGCAAGGCGAAATCCGGCGCCCTGTCACCAACTTCCAGCGCCCCGGCCAATGCGGCCTGCAGCAGAACACACGCGCCGAACGCGATTGTCAGAACCTGTTTCAAACCTGTTTTCATAATACTGCCTGCCTCTTGTTTAGAATGACCATGCTTCGGCGCCTACCATCGTTGTAGCACAGAGCGTCTGGCATTGCGCTGCAACTCTTTTAACGCCTGCTCGATATTTTGTAACCCCTGTCCGGTTTCATTGGCATGAGCACTGGCAAATTCGGGGTTCTCAGCGAGCAAGGCCTCCATCTCGCGAACGATGGCCTGCAGATCAATGCGGGCACGCTCGGCCTGTGTCCGGCGCTGGTTGTTGGCCGAGTACATATAATCCGGGTTGCTGACCCGCTCCTGCCAACACACGCGCTGGAACCCGCCATTGCCATTGGGTACCGTCCGGCAGACCGTCTGACTGACATAACGTGGTGCCGGTGTGTTGAAGTCGGACAGACTCTGGTAATTGTACTGCCGCGCCATCTCCACCTCGGTTGCGGCCATGGCGTACAGCAGTGACCATTGTTGCCCGACATCCTGGCGCTCGCGCGCAAATGCCAGCGCCGTTTCGTGCTGCTTTTGCAAATCCTGCAGCATCTGCACAGCCTGCGTCGATCCGGGCCGTATCAACAGGTTGTGGCGCGACGCCTCCAGGCGCCAGTCACTGAATGCAAGCAGGGCTTCGCCATATGCCACACTGCTCGCCTCATGCTGCCGGTCCTGCAGGTCGAACAGCAGGTGAGCGTAAATATCGACCTGCTCCCATGCCTGTCGTCCCAGGTTGGCCTGCACCAGTGATTTCAGCAGCGCTACCTGGCGCTCGCCGTACAGACCATCGTTCACCCGCACCAGTTGCATGGCCTGCTCAAGCACGCCGTGAGCGAGCTCAAACTGTTCCAGCTCAAGCCAGGTCCGCCCCAGATCGCCCTGTAGCTCGATCAATGCCGGATTATACGAGTCCAGCTCAAAGCTCAGATCATTGATCTGATTCTGCAAGGCCTGCGCCCGTAACTGAAGGGCTTGCTGTTGCGCCGCCAGTACCGCGTCTTCAGCCTCTGCCGGGACATCGCCCGGTGACGCTGCGTCTGTTGACACCTCGTCCTGTGACACCTCGTCCTGTGACATCTCCTCCTGTGACATCTGGTTCGGCGATACCCGGATCGATCCGGGCCCGCCCTCCTGAGCAGCAGCAAAGGACATTGGCAGCAGAAAGACCACAATCCGGGCCACTATAATCACAGCTTGTAAACGCATAACTTTATCCTGTGGTTGCAAAAACCAGACCGCTGACCTGGGCAACACCGTTCATCAGAACCAGTATACGCCATCTGACCGGCGCGCTGGCAAATCCTGCACACAACCCGAATTCAGAAAAAATCTTATTTATAAACAACATGATAAAGAGCTTTTTGTCACATAAAATTCACAAAAGCTTTACGCCAACGTCATATCATCGCGTTAAGGTAAGCCCAATTCTGCCATAGCGAGGTGATCGCAATGAACGGTGTTACAAAACTTCAGGCCAAACCCGCAAAAAAGTATCGCGCCATTTTCATCTCGGACCTGCACCTTGGCTTTCGTGGCTGTCAGGCTGACAAACTGCTCGACTTCCTGCGCAGCACAGAGTCCGAGTTCCTCTATCTGGCCGGCGACATCTTTGATGGCTGGGAAATGAAAAAACGCCCGTATTGGCCGCCGCAGCACCAGGAAGTGGTCAAACTCATTCTGCACAAGGCCGCCAACGGCACCCGGGTCATCTATACGCCGGGCAACCATGATGAGTGTGCCCGCGACTTCTGCGGCCACAGCTTTGACAACATCCTGGTGCGTGACACGGCGATCCACACCACGGCTGATGACAAAAAACTGCTGGTGCTGCACGGCGACCAGTTCGATACCGTGATTCAGGTCAGTCCGATACTGGCGCACATCGGCTCCACCATGTATGGCAAACTGCTGTTGCTCAACCGACTGGTGAACGCCACCCGCAAACTGATGGGCAAACCCTACTGGTCACTGGCGGCGCATCTGAAAAACAAGGTCAAAAATGTTGTCAGCTACATTGGCCGTTTCGAGGAAGCCGTAATCAATTCGACACGGTCACAGCAACTGGACGGTGTGGTTTGTGGTCATATCCACCACGCGGAAATCACCCGTTTCGGTGACACTCTGTACTGCAATACCGGCGACTGGGTGGAAAGTTGTACGGCTCTGATTGAAAAGCCCGACGGCGAGCTGGAAATCCTGCGCTGGGTGGATGAACCGCAGGGACACAGCACACAGAGCGATCCCCGGACTCTGCCCAAAGCCGCCTGATATTCCCCGGCGGCCGTGTGGCGGCAGACAGCTGATAAGACCAGTGCGGCGGCATCGTCATGGGCAAACCCGCAACGCCGGACGGCGTGGCTGGCAGTCTGCGCAATTTTCCCTGATAATCGGTCCCTGTCTGAATCTTATGTTATCCAGCAAAACCCCGGGGGGAGCCAGTTATGCAAGACCACTTATCCTTTTTTATCAACGGCCAGTGGGTCAGGGAAACTGACCGAGAAACACTTGATGTTATCAACCCGGCCACTGAACAGGCCTTCGCCAAAATCGCCATGGGCACGGCCAGGGACGTTGATGTTGCCGCCAAGGCCGCTCGCGCCGCCTTCCCGGCATGGTCGCAGTCCACTCGCGAGGAGCGGCTGGCAGTGCTGGACAAGATCATTGGCGGCATCAAGGCCCGCAGTGAAGAACTGGCCCAGGCGATCTCTCAGGAAATGGGCGCGCCCATCAGTTTTGCGCGCACCGCTCAGGTAGGCACCGGCATAGGCCACTTCGCCACCGCCCGCGCCATCCTGGAAAACTATGAATTTGAGGAAACCCGCGGTAAAACCCAGGTCATCAAAGAGCCGGTGGGCGTGTGTGGTTTCATCACGCCGTGGAACTGGCCGCTGAACCAGGTCACCTGCAAGATCGCACCGGCTATTGCGACCGGTTGCACCATCGTCATCAAGCCCAGTGAAATGTCGCCGGTCAGCGCCATCATACTGACCGAGATAATCGCTGAGGCCGGCTTGCCCGACGGCGTCTTTAATCTGGTCAATGGCGATGGCCCGACCGTGGGCGCCGCCATCTCGTCACATCCGGAAATCGATATGGTGTCATTCACCGGCTCCACGCGCGCCGGCCGCGAAGTCGCCAAGGCCGCCGCCGATGGTATCAAGCGTGTCTGTCAGGAACTGGGTGGCAAGTCGGCGAATATCATCCTCGATGACGCCGCCGACTTTGCCAAAGCGGTCGCTGGCGGGGTAATGGGCTGTTTCGGCAATTGCGGCCAGTCCTGCAACGCGCCCACGCGCATGCTGGTGCCGCAGGCACGCATGGCTGAAGCCATTGAAATTGCCAAGGCCGCAGCTGCCAAGGCAATACCCGGCGATACGCAGGACGAAAACACCCGCCTCGGCCCTGTCGTCAGCCAGGCCCAGTTCGACAAGATCCAGACCCTGATTCAGGCCGGCATTGATGAAGGCGCCACGCTGATTGCCGGCGGCGTCGGCAAACCCGACGGCCTGAGCACCGGTTATTACGTTAAACCAACCGTGTTTGCCAATGTCACCAACAACATGACCATTGCCCGCGAAGAAATTTTCGGACCGGTGCTGAGCATCCTCGGCTACAGGGACGAAGATGATGCCGTGGCCATTGCCAACGACACCGACTACGGCCTGTCGGGTTATGTGTCGGGGGAACCGGAGCATGCCCGTGCCGTCGCCCGCCGCCTGCGTACCGGCATGGTGCATATCAATGGTGCCGGCCCTGACTTTGCGGCCCCGTTCGGCGGTTACAAACAGTCCGGCAATGGCCGTGAGTGGGGCGTCGAAGGCTTCCACGAGTTCCTGGAGATCAAGTCCATGCTGGGTTACAACGCATGAGTCTGATGATCAACAAAGCGGCCATTGATCTGGGCATCATTACCCGTGATGCCGGGCCCATGCTGGCGTTTTACCGGGACCTGCTGGGTCTGGAGCTTGAGGGCGTGATTCCCATGCCCTCGGGCGGCACCATGCATCGTCTGAAAGTGGGCGACAGCGTGGTCAAGATCGTTGAACTGGATCGCGCCCCGCCAGCCGATGCGCCCCCGGGCGGCATCCCGGGGGCGACCGGCTATCGCTACTGGACAATTCATATCAGCAACCTGGCTGCCGTGGTTCAGGTATGTGAGCAGGCGGGCCACAAGGTGGTGGTGCAGCCGAAGGTGATCCGGCCCGGGGTGACGATTGCCATCGTTGTTGATCCCGATGGCAATTGGCTGGAGCTGTTGCAGGCCGATTGACGCTCATTTCTCAGGAGTTATTTTCGCTCCGATCCGGATCGCGTCACAGCACTGGGGGTGGGGGCTGGCAAGCAGCCGCCACGCCCCAGCACTGCACCGCTGCGTGCAGTATTTAGACTACAACTTCCACATTCAAACATCAGCGTCAATCGGCTGATTTGGTTGGCGATGCCCTTCGACAGGGCTGGTGACAGCTTCTGATTTAGCGACTTTGATCTGCCGTCGAAAGCCTCTGAAAAACGTAATCGAGGCAGGCAGTGCGAGGCAAAAAAAGGCTCAAAAGCGCAGTTTACACGGAGTAAATAAGCATTTTGAGCCTTTTTTTAACGAAGCAATGTCAACGCAGATAGTTTTTAGTGGCTTTCGCTGCCGTCGTGCACGTGGCCGTGCTCGATCTCTTCTTCGCTGGCATCGCGCACATTCACGATTTCGACAGCGAAATGTAACGTTTTACCTGCCATTGGGTGATTGGCATCAATCGTGACCTGGTCACCATCTACTGCGGTTACCACAATGTGCTGCTCGCCCTGCGGGCCCTGTGCTGTGAAACCCATGCCCGGCTCGACCTTGTCGACGCCCTTGAACATTTCTTTCGACAGGGTCTGCACCAGCTCCGGGTTGCTCTCGCCGTAGGCTTCTGCAGGCGGAATGGTCACTTTAAAGCTTTGACCTGAAGCCTTGCCTTCCATTTCCTTTTCCAGGCCCGGTATCAGGTTGTTGGCGCCGTGCAAATAGGTCAGCGGCTCACGGCCTTCGGAAGTATCCATGACTTCACCTGCGTCATTGGTCAGGGTGTAGTTGATACTCACTACCGCATTCTTGCCGATCATTAAACTCATTGTTCAGTTCCTGTATTTAGACTTTAACGGGCGACACCCTAACATTTATCACCGGCGATGTCTTGGCCAGAGCCCGAATACCACCCTTTTCCCCGTATTTTTCTGGTTATACGCACTTTATCAGCGATCTTTGTACTGATCTGCGAAGCGATCCTGCAGCCGGCGCATGCCGCCCAGCCAGCGATCATAGTCGCCTGCCTTGCGCTGGATATAGGTCAGCACTTCCGCATGCGGCAGACACAGAAAACGCTCTTCCGCCAGGGTCTCGATCACCGTTTGCGCCAGCGCGTCGGGTTCCAGCATGCCGTCTACGCCGGCCACTCCGCCGCCTCCGGTATTAGCCGTCATGTCGGTTTTCACCGCCTGCGGACACAGCACCGACACCTTGATGCCGCGACTGCCATAGGTGATCGACAGCCATTCGGCGAAACCGACCGCTGCATGTTTGGTTACCGCGTAAGGCGCCGAGCCGATCTGGCTGAGCAGGCCGGCAGCAGAGGCGGTATTCAACAAATAACCTTCGCCACGTGCCAGCATGCCAGGCAATACGGCACGGGCGGCGTAAATATGGCCCATCACATTGATATCCCAGATACGCTGCCAGGCATCGTTATCGACATTCTCGTCACCGGCGGTGAAGATACCGGCATTGGCACAAAACAGGTCAATGGGGCCGAACGCGTCGATGGTTTTGGCCACCAGCGCCTGCACGTCACTTTCCTTGCTGACATCCGTGGTCACACCCAGCGCCCGGGTTTGCCCGCCGATCAGTCCGACCACTTCATCAATGCCGGCCTGCTGGATGTCGGCCACCACCACTGCGCTGGCGCCCTCAGCAGCGAATCGCTGGCACAATGCCCGACCTATACCTCTGGCACCGCCAGTAACGACCACAACTTTATCTTTCACCTGCATGGGCAATTTCCCCTGTTTTACCGGTTTATTAAATTGTTATCTGTCCGACCCTCAAGCATAGCCACCGGATCGGTCCGGCCGCAAGCAGAAAACCAGCCTGATATGTGCTATCGTTTGCACCGGCTGAAACAGGCCACCCGCCAATGACTCGAAGGGAGAGCTCACGTGGAATACCATTCAATCAAGCCCGATACCCGCATGAAAACCATAACAACAAGCCCCCTGCACGGACGCAGGTTACTGGCCGCCTCCTGCGCCGCCGCCATCGCTGCCGTGATGACGCCCGTACATGCACAAGACACAGCACCCGCCATAGAAGAGATCCAGGTGATCTCTTCGTCGCGACGACCGGAAGATCTGAGCAATGTGAATGCCAGCATCGCCATTCTGTCCGAAGATGAACTGCGCCTGACTTCCCACACCCACATCCAGGAAGCTGCCAACCGTCTGCCTGGCGTCAATATCAATCGCAACAATGGTCAGGAAAGCCTGATCTCGATCCGCTCCCCTGTGCTCAGCGGCGGCGGCGCCTGTGGCGCATTCCTGCTGGCCGAGCAAGGCATCCCCTTGCGCGCAGCGGGTTTCTGCAACGTCAACGAGCTGTTTGATTCGCATTCGGAAAACGCCGAACGAATCGAAGTCATTCGTGGCCCGGGCAGTGCTTTTTACGGCTCCAACGCCGTACACGGCATGATCAACGTGGTGTTACCGCAGCCCGATGACCGTCGTCAGATTTCTATTGAGGCGGGCCCGCGCGGAACTCTGCGGGGCAATGCCCGCGTTGGTTTTGAAAACGACAACTTCAGCCACACCTTTCTGGTCAATGGCATCAGCGAGGAAGGTTTCCGACCACAAAGCGGGTTCGATCAACAAAAACTGTCCTGGCTTTATCAGACCACGCTGGCCAATGGTACTGAGCTGGACGGTGGTTTCACCACCACCAACCTGAACCAGGAAACCGCCGGCTATATCAATGGTACCGACGCCTACAAAGATGACGATCTGCGTCGCACCAATGCAAACCCCGAGGCCTATCGCGACAACCGCAGCACCCGGGTCTGGACGCGCATCAGCTACACCCTGGATTCTGGCTGGGATGTGGTGATGACACCGTACTACCGCACAACAGATCTGGACTTCAAACAACACTTCCTGCCCGGCACCCCGACCGAGACCAATGAACACAGCAGCGTAGGTGTGCAGTTTGCGTCGTATAAAGACCTGAGCACGAACACCTTGTTATCCGCCGGCCTGGACCTGGAGTTTACCGAAGGCTCTCTGACCCAGAGACAGGATGGCCCGACCCAGGGTTCGCCTTTCCTGGTTGCAACGGTACCTGCCGGCAAACATTATGATTACGATGTCGACGCCACGCAGATTGCACCGTTCGTCCAGCTTCAGCATTACTGGGACAACGGCTTTGACATCACTCTGGGCATGCGTTTCGAGCGCATGAACTACGATTATGACAACAACATGATCAGTGGCCGTACACGTGACGACGGCACCGTTTGTGGTTTCGGCGGCTGCCGTTACAACCGGCCGGCTGACCGCTCCGACACCTTCGCCAATGTGGCGCCCAAACTGGGCATTCGTTACCAGATCAACGATACCCACAACGCCCAGTTCAGGGTTACCCGCGGTTACCGGGCGCCGCAGGCTACCGAGCTGTATCGCCTGCAAAACGACCAGACCGTCGCCGATCTGGATCCGGTGGAAATCGACAGCGTTGAACTGGCACTGCAGGGCACCACGGGCAAATGGACCTACGAAGCCGTGGCGTTCTACATGGACAAGGACAATGAGATCATCAACAACGCTGACCGCGTCAATCTCAATGGCATTCACACCCGCCATAAAGGCCTGGAGCTAAGCGGCAGGTACGAGCTGAACGATGACTGGCGTCTGAGTGCAGCCTACAACCATGCCCGTCATACCTATCGGAACGACCAACTGGTAGGCGGCGTCAACCTCAATGGCAATGATGTCGAATCCGCGCCCCGCAACTTTGGTGCCGCCCAGATACAGTGGACACCAACAAGCTCGCTGACCACCGAGCTGCAATGGGTTGCCATGGGGGAGTACTATACCAATCCGGAAAACGTTAACAGCTACGAGGGCCACAATGTGTTCAACCTGCGCACTCGCTGGCAGGCCTCGGATGCGCTGACGTTGTCAGTCAACATCCTGAACCTGACCGATCGCAAGTACGCGGAACGTGCCGACTGGACCACATTTGGTGGCGACCGTTACTTCCCGGGTGAGCCGCTGCGGGCGTTCGTAGCACTGGACTGGCGCTTTAACTAAAGGTCCTGACCAGGGGATCTTGAACAACAGGGACCTTGAACAGCAAGGACCCTTAACAACAGGAACCCTTAAGGAGTACCTTGAGCAAACGCCCGGGGTTTTGACAGGCCGACAGTATGAGATACCGCGATGAATGACGGATTGATAGCGCGACTGGAAAGCTTTTTCCGGCTGTCACCGTCGTCCGCGGGTCTCATCCTGCCGCCCGATCCCGCAGAACACGCTTACCAACCTGATCAACAAATAGATGGCAGGGACATGCGCCGGGCCGGCGTGCTGATTCCTGTCATACAGGGCGGCGCCCCTGGCGAAAGCCGCATCATGCTGACCTTGCGCACAAAACATCTGCGCAGCCACGCCGGACAGGTAAGCTTACCCGGCGGCAGTGCCGAACCACAGGATGTCGATATCATCGGCACCGCTTTGAGAGAGGCCGAAGAAGAAACCTGCCTGCCGTCACACGCCGTTCAGGTCATCGGCACCTTGCCAGCGCTGATCATGCCATCCGCATTTCATGTGACCCCCGTTGTCGGCCTGGTCCATGCCGAAGTGGAACTGAAAGCCTGTCCCATTGAGGTGGCTGAAATTTTCTACGTGCCCACAGCGTTTCTGCTGAATCCGAAAAACTACCGGATAGCCAGCATGGAGTTTCAGAACCGGGAACGCCGGTTTATGGAAACGCACTTTGACGGTTACCGTATTTGGGGCGCCACCGCAGCCATCCTGCACCATCTGGCGAAACAGATACACGAACTGGAAGATCCCGCCTGACGCCGGTGGCAACAAGTACCGGGCTACGCGCCCTGATCCCTTTCAAAAACATCCATCAGGGCACTGCGCTCGTCCGAGGACATGCCGTCTACCGGATCTGCCATGCGCGGATAATGCACTCGATTCTTGCCTGCCTGCTTCGCTTGCAGTAGATACTGGTCAGCGCGATCAAGGAAAACTTCGGGTGTTATCCGATCGCTGGCGCGATACACATCAACCCCCATGCTGACCGATAAAGGCACATATTGGTCACCCGCACGCAGCTGTATGCGGGTGACACCTTCCCGGATACGCTCTGCCAACTGAACTGCATCACGCAAGTCAGTCGATGGCAACACCAATACAAACTCTTCGCCGCCAAACCGACAGGGCACATCCAGTTTGCGCAATGAGCGCTGAAAGAAGGTGCCGGCTGTCTTTAAAACCTGATTACCAAATTCGTGTCCATACTGATCATTGATTCCCTTGAAGTTATCAAAATCCAGCACGATCACGGAAAACGTTCCACCACTGCGATGGACCCGTTCCATCTCCTGATTCATCGCCCACAACAAATGCCGGTAGTTATACAGTCCGGTCAGGGCATCAGTGAGCACCTGCTCGCTGAGCTCCCCGATTTTCTGCCGCAACTCACAAATCTCGTCGAGATACTGACAATCACCAGGGCAATCGGAACAACGCGCCGGCGTACTCATCAGGGCGCGACATCCAATGGCGGCGTATCTTCGAACAACTCACGGAAAAAGTTGGCCAGCGCCTGCTCCGCTCTGATGTTGGCGGTCTGGCTGTAAACCGTACCGAAGTCGGGGTTATTGGCTGCCGGATTGGTAAACGCATGTTGGGTGCCACCGTAGACATGAACTTGCCAGTCAACGCCCGCATCGGACATTTCGCTTTCAAATGCCAGCACCTGCTCCGGCGACACCATCGGGTCATCGTGACCATGCAGACACAGGACGCTGGCCCGGATCTGCTGACCGGGCTCACTGCCCTGTCCCAATAATCCATGGACGCTGGCCACACCTTTGACATCAGCCCCGGACCTGGCGAGCTCCAACACAGCCATGCCACCAAAACAGTAGCCAATGGCACCAACGTTGCTGTCATCCACTTGCGACAACGCGCGCGCCGCTGTCAGTGCTGCCTGCATGCGACGTCGCAACAGTGCGCGATCCTCAACAAAAGGCATCATCAGAGCGGTATTGCCCTCAGCATCACCTTCCTTGCCAAATACACCTTTGCCGTATACGTCCGCCGCAAAGCCGACATAACCCAGATCTGCCATCCGTTCGGCGGCGGCGCAGGCATAATCGCGCCGACCGGTCCAATCGTGACCGACCAGCACACATGGTTTTTTCTCCGTGGCATCCTCATCGTAGGCGATGTAGGCTTCCAGCACAGTGTCACCGTCACGGTATTCAAGGTATTCGGTTTTCAACATCGGACCTTTCTCCTGATTCTGCGGGGCGACTAAAGCTGCGCCAGTACATTGTCAGCCGAGCTGACGTCAATGCCGCCGGCAGGTTCAACACCCAGGTACGTCACCTTGCCGTCATCCACAATCATCGCGAAACGCTGGCTACGCTTGCCCATGCCGAAGCCACTGGCATCCATGGCCAGGCCCAGGGCATCGGCGAATTCGGCGTTACCATCGGCCAGCATCAACAGTTCCTCTGCATTCTGTGACTTGCCCCAGGCAGACATCACAAAGGCATCATTGACCGCCATGCAGGCAATGGTATCCACACCTTTGGCTTTGATTTTATCCGCATTCACTACAAAACCGGGCAGATGCGTGACCGAACAGCCCGGAGTAAACGCACCCGGCACCGCAAACAGCGCAACTTTCTTGCCGACAAAGATATCATCGGTGGTGATGTTCTCCGGCCCTTCCTTGCCCATAATCTTGAACGTAGCTGCTGGAATAGTATCGCCGACTTTAATTGACATGAAATCACCTTTGATTTGAACTGATTAACTGAGTTACCCGATAGTATCAAAACTGCACGAATATACATCCATGCTTTACGCTCCCGGATCGCAATTTGTTCAATTCACTGCCAAGTCAGGTCGGGCAGGGTCCGGCTGGCGAGCACTGATAACGGAGTCGATCCAGTCCAGGTGGCGGCTGACACGCTCATACACAACAACGGCACCATAACGACTGCCGCCAGCATTGCCCGCCCCTTGCGACAATTCACCGACAGCGATGCCCGCCAGCCACAAAGCACCGTCTTCCCGGATCAAGGCCGGGCCGCCACTGTCACCGAGCCCGGGTATACCTTCAAACTCCAACGCCTGACTGTCCCTGTGGCGCGGATCGTCGAACTCAAAGCGCAGACGTTCGTCGGCACGCATGACCGTGTTGTGCGCAAAGCGCAGCCGGCCATCGTCGACCGAGGGCCCGGTTGTACCTATTCCGGTATAACCCCAGCCAAGAAAGATCATGGCCTGCGCCATTTCGCTATCGCCGCGATAGGGCGCCAGCGCCGCTGCCGCGCTGGCCGGGGTTGCCAGATGCAGCAGCGCCAGATCAATCTGTTGCGGCTGCAGACGTGCCGGGGTGTCGCCGGGCCAGCCCGGGTGCAGATGCAGCGCGTCAATGGCATGGGCTTGACGGTTGATCTCGACAGCATAGTTCCTGCCGTCTGCCAGCGTTTCCCGTATGGGTGTTTCGGCTACGCAATGCGCTGCGGTCAGGGCCCACTGAGGCGCCACCAGTGTCGCCACGCAGACTTTCCGACGACCTTGTTGCGCCAGCGGAAACACACCCGGATAGTCTGCTTCACTGGCGATATGACGGGTATATCCGGTATCATGACGGATAACGATAGCGTCAGCAGGCACCAGCACAAAATATATCAGTGCGAGCCAGAGCGCGGACGGTCTGGTGAGGCTGAGCTGTTTCATTCGCGGAGCTTTTTCATTCTACGTACCTTGAACCAAACCCTCTGGGTCCAGCATTTCTGGGCCCAATGCACCGGGCAGGAGTTTGTCATGAGCGATATCAAGCAATCGAAACCGACACCAGACGCAAAAGAGCGCGAATACGAAAAATCCGGGCTGTACCCGGAAAACGAAAAACCTTTCCGTATTCTGGCATTGCTTGGCTGGCTGGGCGTCGTTGTGGTTTGCCTGGCAGGCGCTGCGGCAATACTGGATATGATACTTCTGTAATCGGGCCGCAGCAGACAGGGACAACGTCAGCGGCGCGGACGGCGCCCCGGGCGCAGGTTGGGTAGCTCGCGCTTGGTATTGACGCTACGAAGAATTTTGGCCAGTCGATAGACAACAACGACAACGGCGAGCACAATGAATCCAAGAATGCTCACCACCAGCCACTGCTCGTGAGTCCAGGTGCCCGGGCTTGTCCACACTTCCGACATTTCACAACCTCCCGCTACTGCTTTCGATGACTGTTAACAATTTGCCATTATTATGCGGCAAGCCCGATACATTGGCCAGTACCGACCAAATGCGACAACGCTCAATTTTTTGCCAAAGCTGCCGCTAGAGCATACAGACCAGCAAGATCCGTTGTGAGCAGGACAGGAAATCACCTTATGACAAACGCACTCGTCGCAGAGCACAAACACGCAGATGCGGAAGATGTTTCCGTGCATCTGATCAAACATGTCAGTTTTACTCTGGGCAATGAAACCTACGCCATCAATGCCGCGCGGGTGAACGAAGTGCTGCGATATACCGAGGTTACGCCAGTGCCCGGGGCGCCAGCGTTCATTCTGGGCATCATCAACCTGCGCGGCAATGTCGTCACGGTGATCAATGGCCGGGGCGTGTTTGGCTTGCCGAATCACGCCGTATCCGAGCAGTCCCGCATTATCGTGGTAGAAATCGAGGATTTCGCGCTGGGCATCGTGGTCGATAAAGTATCGGCCATTGTCGACCTGAATGCACAGGAAATTGAGATCCCACCCGCGACCGGAAACGAAGCCGGTGCCCGCTTCATCCAGGGTGTCTACAATGAAGATGATGAACTGATGATTCTGGTGGACTTCAGCCGGGTCACCGAGCTGCTGCCACGCTAGCGAGCCTCTGACCAGCAGTCAGCCCTGGTGCATCACCGATGCCACCAGGTTTTCGATCACCTGCAGTCGCTCATCGGTATCATCAAGAGCCAGCAATTGTTGCTTCTGCTGCACCGGCACCGGTAACAGTTCGCTGAGCCGCCAGGCCAGTTGCCGGCTGTCGTCAAAATCGATTTCCAGATTCAGACTCTCGATTAATGGATGTGCCGACAGATCGCGCAACAAATCCACCAGCGCCTGGTGTTGCCCGGTCAACGGCAATGCGGGCTGCCCCAGAAAGTCTTGCTGTGAAAACTGTGCGGTTGCCATCAACAATTTGTCGTCCCGCGCCCAGCAGTCCTGCACGGAGAACTTGTGCCGGCCTTCGACAGTGATCCCCAGCAAACCATTGGGCAATTGATCCCAGTCCACGATACGGGCATACATCCCGATACGTTCCACCTGCTGACGCGCGCCGGGCCGCACCGTTTCCGCGCCCTGACTGATCAGACAGATACCGAAACCGGTGTCGGTCTTCATGCAATGACTGACCAGATCAATATATCGCTGCTCGAATACCTGCAGCGGCAGGCGGCCGCCCGGGAACAACACCGAACGCAGCGGGAACAGCGGTATCAGCTCAGGCTCTTTGAGAATGGTGGTCAACAGTCCCCCTTCAGGCCGCCAGCGCTGACAGCAGTTTGCCGTGAATACCACCGAAACCACCATTGCTCATGATCACAATATGATCACCCGCCCGGCAATGCCGACTAAGGTAGGCAACAATGTCGTCGACGCTGTTGAAGTTCAGGGCGGGCACCGGGCTTTCGGCAATAATTCCTTCAATGTCGAGGCCATTGCCGGCACCCGACATCCACAGACACAGGTCGGCGGCCCGGCAGGATGACGCCAGACAGCTTTGATGCACCCCCATTTTCATGGTGGCCGAGCGCGGCTCGATAACAGCAATCAGGCGACTGCCGGGAATCTCGTTCAGTCGCTGGCGAATGCCGTCCAGCGTGGTCTCAATGGCCGTCGGATGATGCGCAAAGTCATCATAGACATGAATGCCCCGCACTTCACCGAGCAGCTCCATGCGCCGTTTGACGCTGGCAAACTTGCCCAGTGCCTCGCAGGCCACCGTTATGTCAACGCCAACATGATGCGCTGCCGCGATTGCCGCTACAGCGTTGCACACGTTATGACGCCCGCTGAGTGACCATTGCAGCCGCGCACTGACAGTGCTGCCCAAATGACTGGTTTTGCTGATTTCACACACACTGCCGTCTGCCTGCAACAGGCGCACGCCCCAGCCACTGGGCTCGGGGCGCCCGCCTTCATCGCGTTCGGCATCCAGCACGGCAAAACTTTGTGTCGGCGTCCAGCAGCCCTGCTCCAGCACCTGCGCCAGCGCCTCATCAAATCGCGGCCGTATAATCAGGCCTTCACCCGGTACGATCCTGATCAAATGGTGAAACTGACGCTGAATCGCTGCCAGATCGGGGAAAATATCCGCATGGTCGTATTCCAGGTTGTTGAGTATCAGCGTTCGGGGCCGGTAGTGGACAAACTTCGAGCGTTTATCAAAAAACGCACTGTCGTACTCATCGGCCTCCACAACAAAAAAGTCGCTGCCGCCCAAACGCGCCGACACCGGAAAATTCTTCAACACGCCACCAATAAGATACCCCGGCTGCATGCCGGCATATTCCAGTATCCACGCCACCATGGCACTGGTGGTAGTCTTGCCGTGAGTGCCGGCCACCGCAAGCACCCACTTGCCCTGGAGCACAAAGCGCGACAGCCATTCCGGCCCGGAGCAGTACGGCAGCCCCTGATTGAGGACATACTCCACCGCCGGGTTGCCCCGTGACATGGCATTGCCCACCACCACCAGGTCCGGATGCGGCTGCAGATGTGCGGGATCAAAGCCCTCACAAAGCCGGATGCCCTGCTCTTCCAGTTGCGTACTCATGGGCGGGTAAACATTGGCATCGGAGCCACTGACCGTGTGGCCCAATTCTTTCGCCAGCACAGCCAGGCTGCCCATGAAGGTTCCGCAGATACCAAGGATGTGAATGTGCATATAAGTTCCTGTAAGCTATTCTGCTACTTTAGCAAATCCCTGAACAACGAACACAAAAATGTGACAAACAGCCATGACAGCCCCGGATCCTCAACAACAACCTGATCTGCTGCACTTCGCACGCGATGTTTACGCCCGCCCCGGTATCACGGCGCTGTGTCTGCGCCTGCAGGACGAATACGATGTCGATGTGGTTTTGCTGCTGATGTGTTGCTGGCATGGCTGTTATCACGGCGTACTGAGCGAGACCGGGTTTGCGCAGGCGTCGGCATTTTCCCGCCACTGGCGAGAGCAACTGGTACGGCCATTACGACAGGCCCGGCGCTGGCTCAAACCCCACCCGGCCGACACCGCGGGCATTGCCGGTGCGGACCAGGAAAGCTTGCGCGAACGCATCAAGGCACTGGAGCTGGACACTGAATTCATGCAACTGCGCGCGCTGGCCGGACTGGTGACGGCAGCGCCCGCCGGCAAGTCGGCGGCGACCGATAACGATGCCTCGACGGCCATCCGCAGGAATCTGGCACTGTATGCCCGTGAACACAACCTCAGTACAGCACTGGACGAATCCACCGTGTCGCTGCTGAGCCAGGCCTCGCTGGCACTATGACGCACCTGCGGCAGCTCCCTGCCACCGCTTCACCAGTCCTGAATCAACATCAAACAGGTCCAGTACCCGCCCGACACTGTGGTTGATGATGTCGTCGACAGTCTGCGGCTTGGTATACAGCGCCGGCATCGGCGGCGCGACGATAGCGCCCAGCTGACAGGCTTTGAGCAGCAATTCGCAGTGCCCTACATGCAGGGGGGTTTCGCGCGGCATCAACACCAGCCGGCGGCGCTCCTTGAGCACCACATCCGCCGCGCGGGTCAGCAGGTTGTCCGCATACGAATGCACAATGGCAGACAGGGTCTTCATGGAGCACGGCGCGACGATCATGCCGTCCGTGCGAAAGGAACCACTGGCGATGCTGGCGGCCAGATCTTTGACTGAATGCACTTCGTCAGCCATGGCCATGACCGCGTCAGCCTGCCAGTCGGTTTCCAGACTGATATTCAGGCGCGCGGCTCCGGTCAACACCAGGTGGGTTTCTATCCCGGGCGCGGTCTTTAACACTTCCAGCATCCGGATGCCGTAAATCAGACCACTGGCGCCGGACATCCCTATAATCAGTCGTTTCATTATGTATCCTGTATGGTTTAATAGCCGCCTGACCACAGCAATTGAGCGTCATTGATTGCCAAGCCAGCGGGCACTTTGTAACATTATGCCCGACACAGCCCACATTGCACTACCCGCCTGGCCCCGGCACTGACATCCGGACCCGGCGTGGCACAAACATCATACTCGCAGGCAGCACACAGGTTTCTTCATGGCTAAAGCTAATCTATTCTACGCCCAGTCCGGCGGCGTCACCGCTGTCATCAATGCCAGCGCCTGCGGAGTGATTGAAACCGCACGCCAGCACAAAGCCGAGATCGGCAAGGTGTATGCGGGCAGGAACGGTATTATCGGTGCCCTCACCGAAGAGCTTATCGACACCAGCAAGGAAACAGCGGCCACCATCGCCGCACTGCGCCACACACCTGCTGGCGCCTTCGGCTCCTGCCGTTACAAACTGAAGAGTCTGGACGACAACCGTGCCGAGTACCAGCGCCTGATGGAGGTGTTTCGTGCGCACAATATCCGGTATTTTCTTTACAACGGGGGTGGCGATTCGCAGGACACGGCCAACAAGGTCTCCATGCTGAGTCAGAAAGAAGGTTTCCCGATCACCTGCATCGGTATTCCCAAAACCGTGGACAATGATTTGCCCATCACCGACAACTGCCCGGGCTTTGGCTCTGTCGCCAAGTACGTCGCGGTCTCCATCCGCGAGGCCGGCCTGGATGTCGCTTCCATGTGTGAAAGCTCCACCAAGGTGTTTGTCATGGAAGTCATGGGGCGTCACGCTGGCTGGATAGCCGGCGCGGCGGGCCTGGCTGCCGAGCAGGAAGGGGATGCACCCCACATTATTCTGTTTCCGGAAATTGCCTTCAACAAGGCTGCTTTCATGCGCAAGGTAAAGGCCTGTGTCAAAAAGTTCGGCTACTGCGCCGTGGTGGTATCCGAGGGCGCACATTACAGCAACGGCCAGTTCCTGGCCGACGCTGGCGGCAAGGACGCGTTCGGTCATACGCAACTGGGCGGTGTGGCACCTTTTCTGGCCAACATGATCAAACAGGAACTGGGATACAAATACCACTGGGCTGTGGCGGACTATCTGCAACGCTCTGCGCGCCACATTGCATCGGCGACGGATGTAGAGCAGGCATACGCCATGGGCAAGGCCGCAGTGGATTTTGCCCTGGCCGGCAAAAGCGCAGTGATGCCGACCATCGTGCGCAAACCGGGCAAAACCTATCGCTGGACGGTGGGCGAAGCGCCCTTATCCGAAGTCGCCAATGTTGAGAAGCCAATGCCGCGCGACTACATCACCGCGGACGGCTTTGGCATCACACAAAAAGCCCGCGACTATTTCTCACCTTTGATACGTGGCGAAGATTACCCGCCCTACAAAAACGGGTTGCCACAATATGCGCGCCTGAAAAACGTACTGGTATCGCAAAAGCTGCCGGCCTGGAAAGGCTGACAGTTTTTACGGCGATCACGGCGCCAGACGATCAACCTGCCAGTGCCCGTCGGCCTGGCGGGCGTACTGGAAGCGGTCATGCAGTCGGTTGGCGCCGCCCTGCCAGAATTCAATGCGGCTCGGCCTGACCCGGAAACCACCCCAAAATTCCGGCCTCGGTATGTCCTGATCGGCAAATTTTTCCTTGATCGTGTCAAACTGCTGCATCATCACACTGCGCGATGCCAGCGGCCGGCTTTGCGGTGAGGCCCAGGCGCCCAATTGACTCTCCCGGGGACGGCTCTGAAAATAGGCAGTTGATTCCTCGTCGCTGACTTTTTCTGCCACGCCGCACACCAGCACCTGACGCTCGATGGGGTACCAGGGGAAGTGCAGACTGACATGCGAGTTGGCAGCGATATCGCGTGACTTGCGGCTGTCATAGTTGGTGAAAAACACAAAACCGTGTTCATCAAACCCCTTCAACAACACCACACGCTGGCCCGGTTGACCATCGGCGCCGACTGTTGCCAGTACCATCGCGGTCGGATCTGCCAGCTCCATTTTGATGGCCTGCTCCAGCCACAGCCCGAATTGATCGACCGGATCTGATTGCAAATGCTCACGCGTTAAACTGCCGCTGAGATACTCACGGCGGATAGACTGCAAATCCATGAAGTTACCTATGTTGATATCAGAGAGTTATGCCTGCGCTTACGCTGTCAGCGGATAAAACGGCCATACTGCCAGTACTGCTCCCGACGGGTACCCGTGGGGTAGAAGAACGTTCCGTTGCCGTGTTTTTCGTTGGCATAAAACTCGCCTTCGTAACGCGACCCGTCAGGCCAACGGTAGGTACCATACCCCTCATAAAGATCTTCGACAAAATCACCCGTGTAATTTTCGACATTATTCTGCAGCCACTGCTCGGAGTGTCTGTTGGGCGTCCAGTCCTGCACACCAAAGAAATACGCACCGCGACCATGGCGCAAATCATTCTGCCACTGACCGATATATAAATTGGATACGCCATTCCAGAAGGTGCCGCGCCCCTCACGCACACCCATCTCCCAGTCACCATCGTAGTAAGCCTGTTCACTGCGACTGACCATGAGTTCATAGCGACCCTGGCCATCAAATTTGCCATCACTGAACGTGCCTTCATAACGGTCGGTGCCCAACTCTGTGCGAATCTCAAGAATACCGTAGCCATTCTCGCAGTCGCCATAGGCGCACTCCCGGCTCAGTTCCGCGGGCGGATTGATCAGCCAGCTCTGCGCCAGCACGTTCGGCGCGAGCCCGGCCGTCAGCAACAGCACGACCAGCGCACCCGAGCCCATGGCTCTAATGGTGCCCGCGCCGGCGTTGACTGCTTGCAGATGCACGCGCGGCATCCATGACAAATTCAATTTCATATCTGACTCCTGTAGACCATCGGGCCGCCGGCCGCTGTGTGCCGGGCCCGGCACTGTGGCCGGCGTCAAGCTGACAATTGCCTGAGCACTGCCAACGGGCTGCTATTGACGACTTTGCGGGTTGCCGCAAACCCCAGCCCGGCAATAATGACTGTACCTGCCAAAGGACCGGCAATCCACACCCAATAGTGCAACGCGAACTCCTGCTGGAAGACCTCCGACTGCAAATAATACAGGCTGAGCTCCGCCCCCACAGTGGCAATGACACCGGCCAACAGACCGATAAAGGCGAACTCGATCAACAATGAAGTCATGATCAGCTTACGCCCCGCTCCCAGCGTTCGCAGGATGGCATTCTCACGGAAACGTTCATCCAGTGTCGCGTTGACACAGGACAACAGAACCAGCGCACCGGCGATCAATACCAGGCCGGCGATCAACTCAATCGCGGAGCTGACCTGGGCAATGATACTCTGAATCTGCTCGATAAGGGCATCAACCTCCAGCACCACAATCGTGGGGAACTGGCGCAACAGGTCGTTTAGCAGCAGCTTTTCCTGGCCCTCCAGCAACAACGTCGACAGGTAAGTTGCTCCCAGATGATCCAGTGTGCCCGGTGAAAAGATAAAAAAGAAGTTGGGCTGCATATTGTCCCAGCGCACTGTGCGCATATTATCGACAATGGCAGTCACTTCCTGCTCATTGACCCGGAACACCAGCTCGTCACCCAGGTTCACATCAATGCGCTCGGCATAGTCGCGTTCCACGGACACCCGACCGGGAATGCTCTGCTCTGCCCACCAGCTGCCGGCAACAACTTCATTGTCCGGTGGCAATTGTGCCGTCCAGGTAACCTGACGGTTCTCCACGCGCTGCGGTCTGTCAGTCGCGTCCGCGCCGCCAGCTTCCGTGTCCTGCCGGTCAGCGTCAGCATCGCGGTCGTTGTCACCCGAGCGTTCGGTCATTGTGGAGCGGCCCTGCTCATCGTCATCATCGTCCCAGGGATGCGGCGCCGGTGCGCCGTTAACGGTCAACAGGCCGGCCGACACCATGGGATAAAACGGATTGGCGTCGACTTCGTTCTCCTGCAGAAACGTCTGCATACCCGCAACCTGACTATCGCTGATATTCATCATGAAGTGATTGGGCGTGTCCTCGGGCAGCTGTGCCTGCCAGTCATTGATCAGATCGGTGCGCAGCAGCGCCAGAATCAGCAATGACATGATGGTCAGTGAAAACACCAGCACCTGCAACACGCTTTGTCTTCGCCGGCGGCGCACGGCCGACATGGCCAGCATCCAGGCACTACCGGCGCGCATACCGGCCGCAGACCCGGTGCGCAATAATAGATATGACATGGCACTTAATAGCAGTGCGACGCCCGCTACCGCGCCGACCAGGATCACGCTGATCAACAGGTCCTGGCTGTACCAGACAATCAGCACCAGAGCGCCGGCGATACCAAACACATAGGGCAGCGCGGTGCTCAGCGGGGCATCGACGAGGTCCTTGCGCAGCACGCGCAGCGGCGAGGTGTGTTTCAGCGCCAGCAGCGGCGGCATGGCAAACGCAAACAGACAGATGAACGCGGTCAGCGCGCCCAGCCAGAATGGCGTCAGGGATGCTGCCGGCAAGGCAATGGGAATCACCGTCTGCAACAGGATCAGTATGCCTTCGTGTACCAGCCAGCCCAATAACGAACCTACCACGACAGCAATGATCAACAGCGATAACAGGATGCCAAAATAAATTGCGGATATCTGGTTGGAGGTACAGCCCAGGGTTTTCATGATGGCGGCGTAATCAAAATGTCGTTCACTGTAGCGCCGCGCCGTCAGGGCAATCGCGATACCGGCCAGCAACACCGCAAACAGACTGCCCAGCAGCAGAAAGCTCTCGCCGCGCGCCAGCGCTTCACTTACTTCCTGACTTTCGTCGCGCACATCGCGCAGCCGGAAATCACCGTCCGACTGCTCACGAACCCAGTCGGCATACACATCCAGCGCGGCGAGCTCACCGGCAAACAGATAACGATAGCTCACCCGGCTGCCTGGCTGAATGATATTGGTCACCGGCACATCATCCAGGTGCATCAACACCCGGGGCCCGGCATTATCCATCATGCCGCCCTGCTGCCGGTCCGGTTCCTGCACCAGTACGCGACTGACCACGAACTCGCCATCACCCACATACAGGGTATCGCCAACATCAATGCCGAGCCCCGGCAGTACCCGCGACTCGACCCAGACTTCACCCCGGGCCGGGCCGTCGTTATCGGTATAGGCGGCGCCGAACGGCTGATCCGATACGCGCAGCTCACCGCGCAGTGGATAAGCCTCACTGACGGCCTTGGCTGCGACCAGCAAATTCCCCTGATCGGAGAACACCATGGAGGCGAATGCCTGTACCTCGGCCGTCGCCAGGCCCCGCTGTGCTGCTTCCTGCAACCATTCGCGGGGCGGCTGCTGACGACCACTGAGAACACGATCGGCGGCGAGCATGGTGGCAGATTCCTGCACCAGCGCCCGCTCCAGGCGATCGGTAAACAGGGCAATACCGCTGACCGAGGTAACGGCCATGACCATGGCCAGCAATAACAGGCGCAACTCACCGCCGCGCCAGTCGCGCCATAACAGGCGCAGGGCCACCCGCATCAAGGTTGTGGCTGACGCCGAGACCGTCTGTGCAGACTCAGACATGCGCCGCATCCCCGACATTCGCGGCGACGTCGACACTGACATCCTCGGTGATCTCGCCGGCAACCAGCCGCACCATGCGGCCACAGCGCTGTGCCAGACGATCATCGTGCGTGACCAGCACCAGCGTAGTGCCGAATTCGGCATTCAGCGAGAACAACAGATCAATGACCCGGGCACCGGTGGCAGCATCAAGATTTCCGGTCGGTTCATCGGCAAACAGGATTTTTGCCTGCGACGCGAATGCGCGTGCAATCGCTACCCGCTGCTGCTCACCGCCTGACAACTGATTGGGATAGTGCTGCAGGCGCGACTCGAGCCCTACCCGTTGTAACAAATTGGCCGCCTTCTGACGGGCGTCACGATCGTTTTTCAACTCGATGGGCAGCATCACGTTTTCCAGCGCCGTCAGGCTGGGCAGTAATTGAAAGGACTGAAACACAAACCCGACAGAGCGGCCGCGCAGCTGGGCCCGTTCCTCTTCATCCATGGTGCTCAGGTTTTGTCCGTCAAGCAGCATATCACCGCCACTGGCGCTATCCAGGCCGGCCATCAGGCCCAGCAGAGTCGATTTACCGGAGCCGGACACGCCAACAATGGCCACCGCCTCGGCGGCGTCAATGCTCAGCGAAATATCTTTCAGAATGACCAACTGGCCTTCACTGGTTGCCACCTGCTTGGACAGGTGCCTGGCTTCAATCATTGCTGTCATACAGACCATCGCCTCTGAGTAAATGCGGTGCCAGACAATCGCTGGCAGGCTGACAAATGATACGCTCGCGCGCCGGAAAACGGTTCATTTCACGGTCATGCCACTGGACCGGGATTGAATCCGCGACGTATTAACAGTACTTTAACCTGTATTGGCGCGGCACAAAGACCGCCTGTCGCCCAAAACCACCATTGTACCGCTAGCGGATTAACCAAAACCAAGATTGTACCGAGTTATGACTGTTAAAGCGCTGACAACCCGATTACCTGCACCCGGACCTCAGGTCCGCTATTTTAGTGCCTTGCGCTCGGCTGTGCTGTGCGTGTTTTTGCTGGCTGCCGGTTTTTGCGCCAGCACCAGTGCGGAAAGCGATGATGGCGTGTTGCTGGTTTTCGGCGACAGCCTGAGTGCCGCCTATCGCATGGACGAGCGTGATGGCTGGGTGGCATTGCTGCAACAACAATTACGCGAGGAGTCCACGGCCCTGCAAGTGGTCAACGGCAGTGTCAGCGGCGAAACCACCGCCGGTGGTCTGGCCCGACTGCCGGCCATGCTGGACGCCCACCAGCCGGACATCGTGATGCTGGAACTGGGCGGCAATGATGGTTTGCGCGGACTACCAGTGACCAGTATCCGCCAGAACCTCGAACGCATGATACAGATGAGTCAGCAGGCCGGAGCACGAGTCATTCTGGCGGGCATCCAGATTCCGCCCAATTATGGCCCGCGTTACACCGCGCCGTTTTATGCGCAATACCAGGAACTCGCTGACGAATATGGCCTGGTGCTGATCCCGTTTCTGCTTGAGGGCATCGCCGACAACCCGGCACTGATGCAGGACGACGGCATTCATCCGACGGCTGCAGCGCAACCCATGATTGTGGACACTGTGTGGCCGGTCTTGCAGGGTGTGCTCACGGCAACGGATCGACCTTGATCACCGGCCGCTGGTCTGAAATCAGCATCAGCATCGCTGCCGCCCCCAGATTACAGAACGCCATCAACAGAAACGCATTATCGTAATTGCCGAACCGGTCATAATACGCTGCCGCCATCACCGGCCCCAGGGCTGTCATGGCAAAGGTAAAAGGCATTGCCGTGGCACGTACCGACCCGAGGTAGCGCCGCCCGAAAAAGGTCGCCCAGATCACTTCCTGCAACGGAATCAGGCCACCCCAGCCGATACCCATGATCAGAAACGCGGCGTATACCAGAAAATCGTTTTGCGCCTGTACTGCCAGCACAATGATGATCAGGGCAAAACCGGTAATGCCGGCGCCAATGGCCGCCAGCGGCCTGGCACTGTAGCGGTCAATGAAGATGCCCCAGAAAGGCTTGCTGATGAAGGAAGGTATCGAGCTAATTGAAATCATGGAGGCCGCCACAATCCTGGAATACCCGGCATCGGTCATGAACGGCACCGTCTGCAATAACATCACGGTAATGGAAATCTGGAACAGCCCAAAGGCCACCACCAGGGCATAAAAGCGCCCGGTACGCATCGCCTGGCGCCGGGTCATTGAGCTGGCGAAGTCAAGTCGTGCCTTGTCTCCCATCTCTGATGCCATCTCATCGGCGGTGCGGCCGTCCGGGTTCATGGCGTAGTCTTCCGGACTGCGCCGGATAACCAGAGCGGCCGGAAGCACCAGCACTGCGGCTCCGATACCCAGCACATGCCAGGCCTGGCGCCAGCCGAAGGTATCCACCAGCCAGGTGGTCAACACCGGCAACAACACGCCACTCAGTGACACACCCATGGCAGCCAGGGCAACGGCACGCCCGCGGCGTTCGACAAACCATTTGCCCAGTGTCACGTTGACCACCAGGTTGCCGATCATGGCAGCACCAATGGTCAGTATGATGCCATTGACCAGCACCCACTGGCTCAGCGTCTGCACACTGCCCAGCAGGAATACAGAAATCGAGAGGATAACTGCGCCGACCAGAATAAACGGACGGCCGCCGTACTTGTCGACACCGGCGCCGATGAAAAAGCCGGTGACGGCAGCGACCATCTGGCCAATCGAGCGTGCCGAGGTAAATTCGGCACGGGTCCAGTCAAAAGTTTCCGTCATCGGGATGGTAAACGGACCAATGATGTAATTCTGCAAACCCACCGCGACAAACTGGGTGACAAACGCGGCAAGGATGATCCAGTAGCCGTAGAATACCGGGCCGTTACGCGCCACGGTTGGCGTCACCCGCATCAGCCTGCGGCGCCCCACAGATCGCCTGGTAACGGCGCAACACCTCATCCATGCCCAACTCCAGCGACTCAACGATCAGGGCATGACCGATGGAAACTTCCTGCACCTGCCCGCCGGACAGAAACAGGGCCAGGTTTTGCAGATTCAGATCGTGACCGGCGTTGACACCGAGTCCACCTGCCACGGCCCGGTCGGCGGTGGCCAGATAGCGGGTCAACACCGACTGTGTCTGCTGGCCGTCACCGGCCGCAAATGTTCGTGCAAAGTGTTCGGTGTAAAGCTCGATACGGTCTGCACCCACCCCGGCGGCCAGCTCCGCCGCCGCAGGCTCCGGATCCAGAAACAGGCTGCTGCGCACCCCCCACTGGCGAAGCTGGGGCAATACCTCGTCCAGCAGGTTGCGGCTTTGTGCAATTTGCCAGCCATGATCGGAAGTCAACTGACCCGGTTCGTCAGGCACCAGCGTGCACTGGGCCGGTCGCAGAGCCTCAATCAGGGCCATGAAATCTGCCGACGGGTAACCTTCAATATTAAACTCAACATCCGGATACTTCCGCAACAGCCCGGCAATATCGTGCGCATCCTGCCGGGTAATATGCCGCTCATCGGGTCGCGGGTGCACGGTAATGCCTTTGACACCGTGGCCAATGATCTTGCGCACAAAATACAACAGGTCGGGATAATTGGTGCCACGTGAATTACGTAACAGGGCAATCTTGTTTACGTTGACACTAAGGACAGTCATGAGTCAGCCTGTTTGTTGTCAGAATGAGAGTCTGAATCAGAAAGGAAGTCGAGCACCAATCGGTTGAAGGACTCGGGTTTCTCTGCGTGCAACCAGTGACCGGCTTGCATCAGCGTCTTGATGCTCGCCTTCGGGAAGTGCCGCAGCGTCTCTTCCCGATGCGACTCAGTGATGTAGTCCGACAGATCACCGCGGATAAAAAGCACGTCTCCGTCAAACACGCCCTCTCCCGAAGGTTTGTCGCGCATCGCCGGATAACTGTCACGCAACACCGGCAGGTTGATGCGCCAGCTGTAGCCACCGTCATCATCGCGTGCCAGATTGCTCAGCAGGAACTGTCTGACCACCTCGTCTTCAACCCATGGCGCCAATTGTTTGCCGGCTTCTGTCCGGCTGGTCAGCGTGTCAATATCCAGGGCACAAAGACCTTCAAAAATTTCATCGTGTTCACCACGCTCACCACCGTACTGCACCGGTGCAATGTCGGCGACCACAAGACGTTTTACCCGCTCGGGATGATCCATGGCCAGCTGCATGGCGACTTTGCCACCCATTGAGTGCCCCAGCACATGAACCGCCCTGAGGTTGTGGTCATCCATAAACTCGACCACATCCTGCGCCATCAGGGCGTATGACATGGCGTCATCATGTGGCGAAGCGCCGTGGTTGCGCAGATCAAGCCCATACACCGTAAAGTGTTCGGCCAGCTTCCGGCTGTGCCAGGCCCAGTTGTTCAGACTGCCCAGTAACCCATGCAGAATCAGCAACGGCTCGCCGCTGTCGCCATATTGTCTGAAATTCAGTTTCACAGATGATCCTTGATCCAGCCCAGCACATCATCATGATGCGTCTTGGTTTTGACCTTGTCCATCACCTGCCGCAGGTTACCGTCCTTGTCGATGATGTAGGTCTGACGCAAAATGCCATCATACTCACGGCCCATGAATTTTTTCAGACCCCAGGCACCGTATTTATCGGCAACGGCGTGGTCTTCGTCGGACAACAAAGTGAAATTCAGCGACTCCTTGTCAATGAACTTTTGCAGCCTGTTGACCGGGTCGGGGCTCACGCCCAGCACCACGGTATCGAGGTCAGCCAGTTCGGCCGCGCTATCGCGCAGGCCACAGGCCTGCACCGTGCAACCGGGCGTCATGGCCTTGGGATAAAAATACAGAATGACATTTTTTTTGCCTTTGAAATCAGCCAGTGACACAGTTTCTGCGTCCTGATTCTGCAAGCTGAATGCGGGCGCCGGCTTACCGACAGCAGGAATGGACATAAGGTTGCTCCTTTGGGGTTGTCGGCATTATAACGCCACCGCCACCCGGCTTCATCCCCTGCCTTGAGGCCAGGCCGATTAACAGTCCATAATAGGCGCCGCACTCATGCAACAGGACAGGCATCACACTGATATGGTAGCAGCCAGGCGAATAGTGGTTTTAACCGGCGCAGGTATTTCCGCCGAATCCGGTATCCGGACATTCAGGGCCAGCGATGGCCTGTGGGAAGATCACAAAGTTGAGGACGTCGCCACCCCGGAGGGTTTTGCAGCCAATCCGGTTGCGGTGCATCAATTCTACAACGATCGTCGGCGCTTGTTGCTGAACGCGTCAATCCGGCCCAACCCGGCCCACACCGCGCTGGCGCGGCTGGAACACAGCGTCATCGATTTGCCCGGGCATGATTTCCTGCTGATTACCCAGAATATAGACAACCTGCATGAACGTGCCGGCAGTCGGGCACTGGTGCACATGCACGGCGAGCTGCTTAAAATGCGCTGCGAGCAAAGCGGACTGAGCTTTGACATACGCGAAGACCTGATGCTCGACACCTGTTGCCGCTGCTGCCGTGAACCCGGCAATCTTCGTCCTGATGTGGTGTGGTTTGGGGAAATCCCCCTGTCCATGGCAAAGATTACCAAAGCCCTGACACAATGCGATCTGTTTATCGCCATTGGCACATCGGGCAACGTCTATCCTGCTGCCGGTTTTTTTGAACTTGCCCGCGAGCATGGCGCACATACCGTCGAGCTAAACCTGGAATCTACCAACGCGGACTTTGACGAACACATCTGCGGCCCGGCCAGCACCGTGGTCCCTGACTATGTCGAGCGGCTGCTCAGCTCCGCAAACTGAACCAGCAGTTGTTGGCGGTGTTGATGCGGTTGGTTTTCGATGAGACAAAAAAAAGGCGAACCTGAGTTCGCCTTTTTTTGTCTTCAAGCCGGGTCAAACCCGGCTTGATCCCATTACATGCTGTAACGCAAGGTCAGGGAGTAACGACGACCCAATGGATCGTAGGTAGACGGGTACACGTTACCTGTATTGTAGGCAGTTGCACCAATGTTGGAGCCTACAACGTCAGGCTCGCGGTCAGCCAGGTTCAGGATGCCCAACGTGAACTCGAACTCTTCAGTGACGCTGCCACGTACTGTCAGGTCAAAGTAGTTAGCCGCGTCCATAGAGCGGAACTGCGGCTGATACGTGCCAGAACCTGGCTCAACTTCCATCTCCGACAGGTATCTCCACAGCAGTGACACATCGACATCGCGGTCCAGCACATTTGTCTGCAGCGTGGCACGCTGATTCGCCATGAAGTCAGGCTGCGGTGACGCACAGTTGCCGCTGTAGAAGCCGGTGCACTCACGATTCAGGCCATTCGGGCTGGCCTGGAACAGGGACTGCTCAGTCCAGTTAAGGCTGCCGTTGTAGCTCAGCGAACCAATACCACCGAGGTCAAACGTGTAGCTGGCAGTCGCGTCAATACCGGAAGTTTCCAGTGTGCCCTGGTTACTCAGTACCAGTGGCAGACCGGCAGTCGTTGCAACGTTGCCGAACAGGTTGCCGGTTTCCGGGTTACGACGGATACCAGTACATGCCGGATCTGAAGCCGAAGCGCCCGACAGAGCAATGCTACCAGTAGCAAAGTTGGGTCCGAAACAGGCCGAGAATACGTCATCCGGAGTCGGGTCAGTAATCGCGTCTTCAACCAGGATGCTGTAGTAATCCAGCGTCAATGACAAACCGGGAACCATGGATGGCTGCCAGATCGCACCGATCGTCCAGGTTTCGGCATCTTCAGCTTCCAGATTCGGGTTACCACCCGTGGTGACGTTCACCTGACCAGCTGGGTCAACTACGATACCGCCGATAGTGTTCGTCGGTGCGCCCTGCGCCAGACAAACGGCCAACAGCTGAGCATTGCCTTCAGGCGCAGCACCTGCGCAAGGATCAGAAGAGAAGTTATCCAGGCCGGTTACGGCCGGGTCGAACAACTCGCTGATGTTGGGTGCGCGAGTAACGCGCTGGAAATTACCACGGAACTGAAGGTCTTCCGTTGGCGACCAGGTGCCACCGATTTTCCAGGTATCTTCCACACCCGTAGTCGAGTAGTCAGAAGAACGGAAGCCAAGCTGAAGGGTCAGTTCTTCGACCAGTGCCATGTTCTGCAAGACCGGAACGTTGGCTTCGAAGAAGAATTCGGACACGTCATAGGTACCGAAGGTATTAGGTGCGGCAGCGCCGTTACCCAACACTTCACCAGGAGTCTGCGTCAGCAGATCGTTGGTCAGGCCGGCAGTGTAGTCGCGCTGCTCGTAACCAACAACACCAGAGATAGGCGCATCAACGGTAGGCAAGGACCATGGCAGGTCGCCGCTGACAAAGGCCTGGAACTGGTCCAGCTCGGTGAATTCCGAACCACCGTTGCCCACATCAAGGAACTCACCAACTTCCGATGTAATGCTGCCCAGCGGACCCCAGAGGTCAATGGGCACACAACCGCCGGATGTATCCAGACAGGTATTCGGGTTAGTGGCCCGAACTGCCTGAGTCAGACGTGAACGGGTACCGTTACCACCCTGTTGCTGGCGCAGATCAGACTGGCCAGTGGCGTAGAACAGATCCCATGACAAGGTGTCAGTGAGGTCACCGCGGGCGCCGGTCTTGAACTGCCATGCAGTGGTTTTGCGTTCATTGGTACGAGGACCCAGCTCAAGGAAACGACGCGCGTAGTTGACATTCACTTCCTGGTAAGCAGGATCACTTGGGTCGGTTGCGCCAGCAGCGGCAGTACATGCAGCCGCGTCAATCTGAAACGCGCCACATAGCTGACCACGGGTCGCATCCGGAATAAAGGGATTAGACAGCGGCGTCATTGCAGAGAAACCGAAACTGCCTGAAGGGGCGAGATTGGTGATGTTCGTGCTTTGCACAAACAGTGCTTCAGAATACCACTCAACGTCATCAGTCAGCTGGTAGTTCGCGCTGCCGTAGGCACGATGCTGCTCCAGCGGCAGCTGGAACAGGTTGAAGGGGTTGAAGTTGAAATCCTGGTAATACGGCTCAAGCCTTGAACCGTCCGGAGACGATTGCAGGAAGCCGCTGGTGTAACCGGGGACCACGGCACGGATATCAGCAGGCGCTGCACCCGGCAGAGTGAAACGGGTCGGTATAGATGTAGATGAACCGCCGGCGTTACCGCTGATTGAGGAGATATTCTCTACGCTGTAGTCACGCTCGCCCTGAGTCAGTGCAGTACGATCCGTGTAACCCATGCTGATAACGGCATTACCACGGTTGTCGTCAAAGTTACCACCCAGAGTTACGTCGAAACGGTTGGACTCGCCGCCGCCCTCAAACGTATCGGACTGAGAAACACGGATGTCCAGGCCTTCAAAGTCAGTGCGGGTGCGGAAGTTGATAACACCGGAAATAGCGTCGGCACCGTAAGCAGTACCAGCGCCGCCGGTCAGTACGTCAACGCGCTCAAGCAGGGCCACCGGGATGATGTCGAGGTTTGTGCGGCCCTGGAGGTCAGCCGGCACGACACGGGTGCCGTTCAGCAGCGTGATGTTACGGTTGCTGCCCAGACCACGCAGGTCGATGAACGTAGAACCGCCGTTACCATTGTTCACCGAGGCGCCAATGCTGGGGACAACACCTGGAATTTCCCGCAGGAATTCCTCAACAACGTTGACCTGGCGCAGCTCGATTGTTTCGGCATCGACAGATGCTACCGGGCTGGACAGAGTCAGGTTCGGGCTGGTGATCCGCGAACCGGTCACAACCACTTCTTCGATCTCGGCACCAGCATCCTGAGCCTGTGCCGCGGAGAAGGCACCCAACCCGACGGTATAGGCACCCGACAGCATGGCCAACTTAATGGCGCGACTTAGTTTGGTATTTTTTATCATCAGTTACTCACCTTTGATTTCGAGGCCTGCGTCATATCCAAATGGCTCGAATTTGACGACATTTCCTCGAAGTAGTAGACATTTATTTTTAAACGTGACACTACAATTACATTTTGTAACATCACAGTACGGCGCATTTTTACCACAGAGACGGGCACATTGGAATATACTTATCGCCAGAAAACATGAATAACATGAACAAATTCACATTTTCGCTGTCAAAGTCTGAATATGCCCTGTTCGGGCACGCCATCTGCCGGCGCCAGCAAGGCGACGCAGGAACCTGGTGAAAAGCAGCAGTGGAATAATTCAGTGACGCCGGGTCAGCCCAGCAGTACCTGCAGAGCAGCCGGCAGATAGGGCCGTCCCCGCGCATTGACAGCGGTGGTGATGATGCGTGCGCGCAGCATCTGTTCGCCGGAGTCGGCGTGAACTATGGTCTGATTGAAGGCCAGCCGGATGCGGGAATCCATGACCGGCGCCACACTGACGTCGAACGCATCTCCGCTGCGCAGCGAGCGCAGAAAATCGATTTCCGCACGCACCACAACCACAATGATGCCGTCGGCAGTAAGCCGGGCAAAATCGAGATCGCGGGACTTGAGGAATTCGTGGCGGGCGTGTTCAAGGTAATTCTGATAGACGGCGTTGTTGACTACTCCCTGCATGTCGCATTCGTAATCGCGAACCGTCATGCGATGTTTGAACAGGGACATAGAAGTTCCGCCAGGAAATGCCACTCGTTTAAAGTGGTGCCGACACCAGGAGTCGAACCCGGGACCTACTGATTACAAGTCAGTTGCTCTACCACAGCTGAGCTATGTCGGCGTCATCAAAAAGTGTGTAACCGAAGACATTTGGTCAACACTTTCAGGCCGCGCATACTAGCAGTGAAAAAATCGTTCGGCAACTTTTTTTTCACAAAACCCCGCCGACAGCGCCAAGGAGCAATTGAACCCCCGAAGATTATAAGATAACTTACTGATTTACACGCAATCATGGCAGACAGTAGATGGCAAGGGCTCACGAAACGGAAGTATGGCGTCAGCTCCAGACTCATCAGGCCAAACTGGTCGCATCGGGAACCCGAATCACCGGGTTGTTTGCGCAGGATCCGCAGCGCTGCGCATCACTGAGTTTTGATTGCGGCAATATCCGGGCTGATTTTTCCAAACATCTGGTGACAACGCAAACCCTGGCGTCGCTGATACAGTTAGCCGACACCCTCAACCTGCCCCGGGCCATTGACGAACTTTTCAGTGGCGCACCACTCAACAACACCGAGCAACGTCCCGCCCTGCACATGGCACTGCGCGGCCTGGATGTGCCCGCCCGGCCCGACATTAAAAACGACGTAGACGCGGCGCTGGCGCAGATGGAGTCGCTGGTCAGCGCGGTTCACACCGGCACCTGGCAAGGTTACGCAGGAGACACTGTTCGTGACGTGGTGAACATTGGCATCGGCGGCTCAGACCTGGGCCCTGCCATGGCGACCTGCGCCCTGCGCGCGCAACATCAGGGCAGTGTTCGTTGCCACTTCGTGTCCAATGTCGATCCGGCACATTTGCACAGGTGTCTGGCGCTGCTGCGACCGGAGACCACACTGTTTGTCGTGGCCTCAAAATCGTTTACCACGCTGGAAACCATGCAGAATGCCAGGCAGGCACGTCAGTGGTTTATCGCGGCCGCCCACAACCCGCAACAAGCCGAGGCCGAACTACACAGGCATTTTGTTGCGGTCACTGCAAACAAAACCGCCGCCGTCGAATTCGGCATCAGGGATAGCCAGATATTCCCGATGTGGGACTGGGTCGGGGGCCGGTTCTCCCTGTGGTCTGCCATCGGTTTGCCCATCGCCCTCGCAGTCGGCATGGCACAATTCCGTCGATTTCTGGCCGGCGCGGCGCTGGTGGACCAGCATTTTGCGTCCGCGCCGCTGGCAGCCAATGTACCGGTATTGATGGGATTGCTTGCGGTCTGGTACCGCAACTTCTGGGGCGCCGGCAGTCACGCGGTACTGCCCTATGCGCAAGACCTGGAACTGTTACCCTGTTTTTTGCAGCAACTGGAGATGGAAAGCCTGGGCAAGTCCGTCGATCGTGGCGGGCGGGACCTTGAGTTCAGTGCCGGACCGGTGATCTGGGGCAGCGCCGGCACCAATGGCCAGCACTCATTCCACCAGCTTTTGCATCAGGGCACAGAATTTGTCCCGGCCGATTTTATCGCTGTCGCGCGCCCGACTGTGTCCGGCAATGCAAAACAGCATCAACATCTGCTGGCCAACTGCTTCAGTCAAAGCCGCGCCCTGATGGAAGGCAAATCGCGGCAACAGGCGCAAGACGAAATGCTCGCAGCAGATATGGACCCGTCACTTGCCGGGACACTGGCCGCGCACAAGGCGGCCCCCGGCAACCGCCCCAGTACAACGCTGTTACTCACGGAACTGAGCGCTTTTAATCTGGGCAGCCTCATTGCCTTGTATGAACACAAGGTCTTCGTGCAAAGTGTCATCTGGAACATCAATGCCTTTGACCAGTGGGGTGTAGAAATAGGCAAGCAACTCAGCACGCCGGCGTTTGCCGCGCTGAGCGGCGATCAGGCCACAACACGCGGGCTGGATCCATCAAGCCAGGCATTGATCAGTCATTGCCTGCAACAGGCCGGGAGCACATCATGAACACGCAGGACAGCAATACAGATAAACTCATTGTCGGCAGCGAGGAGTGGTGCGCCCTGCCCACCCTGGGTATACCGGCGGTCAAAGCCCGTGTCGACTCCGGTGCCAAAACATCGTCCCTGCACGCCTTCAATATCCGGCCGTTCAAGCGGGCCGGCAGTTCCTGGGTCAGTTTTGAAGTACACCCGCTGCAAAAAAACCGACGCACCATTATTCGCTGCGAAGCCGAAGTCATCGACAAACGCGTGATCAAAAGCTCCAGTGGCATCGGCGAAAAACGCTACGTCGTGCGCACCAGCCTGCAGCACCGCGACCAGCAGTGGGACATCGAGCTGACGCTGACCAACCGCGACTCCATGGGCTACCGGATGCTGCTGGGCCGCGAAGCCATGAACGGACGCATTCTGGTCGACCCGGCCGCCGGATTCCTGGGCGGTGATATCAAGAACAAACAGATTGAAACCCTGTATCAGGAGCACACGCGGGAAACCTCGGGCCTGAGTATTGGCCTGCTGGCCAGCAACCCTGACCTGCCCAGCAACCAGCGCATCATGGAGGCAGGCGAGGAGCGCGGGCACCGGATTCGCTTTTATGATGTGCGACAATGCTACATCAAGCTCGACGCCGAACACCCGGAGATCCATTATCGCGGCGGTCGATTGCTGAACGGTCTGGACGCCGTTATTCCCAGAATCAGGCCGGATCTCACATTTTACGGCTGTGCGCTGGTACGCCAGTTCGAGAACCTGGGCATATACTCGCTGAACAGCGCTGCGGCCATCAGTCACTCCCGCGACAAGCTGCACTCACTGCAACATCTGCTACAACAGGGGTTGCCCATTCCTACCACCGGTTTTGCTGACAGCCCGCTGGACTCCGATGACCTGATCGACATGGTCAATGGTGCGCCACTGATCGTTAAATTACTGGAAGGTCCGCAGCGACGCGGGGTGGTGCTGGCCGAGTCGAAAACGACAGCGGAAAGCCTTATCAATGCGTTCAGGTCGCTGCAGGCGAACCTGTTGGTACAGGAGTACATCAAAGAAGCAGAAGGCAAGTCTTTGCGCTTGCTGGTAGTCGACAACAAGGTGGTGTGCGCGGTTGAACGACAGGCGCTGCCGGGGCAATTCCGTAGCAGCAAACAGCACGGCACCAGCATCATTGCCGCCCGCATCAGTGCCGAGGAACGTCGCATTGCCATCAAGGCAGCCAAAAGCATGGGCCTGCGAGTCGCCGGCGTTGATATTATCCGTGCCCGCAAAGGTCCGCTATTACTGGAAGTCAGCAGCTCGCCATCACTGGATGACATGGAAGATGTTTGTGGCAAGGATCTGGCCGGCGCACTGATCAGCGCCATCGAAAAACAGATGGGCTGGAAACGTCGCCTGGCGACCCCGATCGGCACCGGTGATGCATCAGCGAACCCGACATAATGACTGCTGCCGGGCACACACAACCCGGGCTGAGCTACCGCAAAGCCCGGCCCCGGGAAATGGACTGGGCATACCGGATTTTCAAGACCGGCATGCAGTCATATATAACCCGCACCTGGGGCTGGAATGAGCTGTTTCAGGAACACAGCTTTTTTGCCAACCTGCCAGCCTCCAGCTTTACAATTGCCAGCATTGACACAGCCGGCACCGGTGCCACATCCGGCCAGCGTCGCGTAGACATCGGTGGTTACCACCTGAAGCAGAAAGCTGATCATCTTTATCTGGAGATGCTGCTGATCGATCCGGCGTGGCAACGCCAGGGTTATGGCTCCGCCATCATTGCTGACGTGATGCTGCAGGCGAACGAGCGCAACCTGCCCGTTCGCCTCAGCGTGCTGAAAATCAATCCTGCGTATCACTTTTATCATCATCTGGGGTTTGTTATCGAAACCCAGGATGATATTCGTTACCGCATGATCAGGGCTGCATAAGCGCCAGCAACTCGGCGGTTCTGGTTTTCATCAAGGCCGTATCCCGGCGTGACTCCACGTTCAGACGCACCACCGGTTCCGTGTTGGACATGCGCATATTGAAACGCCAGTCGGCAAAGCTCATGCTCAGACCATCGGTATGGTCGATGGCCTGCGCCAGCGGTGCATACTTTTTTTCCACCTCCGCCAGCAAGGCAGCGGCATCATCGACCGTGCGATTGATTTCGCCGCTGGCTGGGAATGCCGCCATGCGCTCGGCAACCAGCTGCGATAACGGCTTACCCTTACGTGAGATCAATTCGCATACCAGCAACCAGGGAATCATGCCACTGTCGCAATAGGCAAAATCACGGAAATAGTGATGGGCACTCATCTCGCCGCCGTAGATCGCATCTTCCAGCCGCATACGCTCTTTGATAAAGGCATGCCCGGTTTTACACTGCACGGCCTTGCCGCCAAGCTGCTCACATATTTCGATCGTATTCCAGGTCAGCCGTGGGTCATGAATAATGCTGGCGCCGGCTTCGCGCTCCAGAAAGCTTTGTGCCAGCAGGCCAACGATATAGTAACCTTCGACAAAGTCGCCACGCTCGTCAAAAAAGAAGCAACGGTCAAAATCACCATCCCAGGCAATACCCAGGTCCGCGTTGTTGGCTTTGATCGCCGCAATGGTCGGCGCACGGTTTTCCTCCAACAGGGGATTGGGAACACCGTTGGGAAAGTGTCCATCGGGTTCATGGTGAACACGCACAAACTCAAACGGCAGGTGGCTGGCCAGTTCGTCGGCCACCGGCCCCGCGCCGCCATTGCCGGCGTTGATCACCAGGCGTAATGGTTTCAGCGCTGACACATCAATATAGGTCAGCAGGTGCGCGATATACGCCGCGCGCGTGTCCTGCTGGCGCAGCGACCCGGTTTTACCAGGCGTGGAAAAATCACCGGCTTCCGCCAGCCGCTTGATGTCGTGCAGACCGGTGTCGCCACTGATCGGCCGCGACCCCTCGCGAACCAGCTTCATGCCGTTATAGTCCATCGGGTTGTGACTCGCGGTAACCACAATGCCACCTGATGTTTTCAGGTACGAGGTGGCAAAATAGATCTCTTCGGTACCACACTGGCCGATATCAATGACATCAACACCGCCTTCTGTCAGCCCACGCGTCAGTGCATCACAAAGCTCGCGACTGCTCAGACGAATATCATGGCCTACGACCACGTCTTTGGGCTGCAGGTAGTCGGCATAGGCGCGGCCGATGCGATAGGCGATGTCCGCATTCAGCTGATCAGGCACCCGGCCCCGGATGTCGTACGCTTTAAAACAGGTAATGTCCATGGCAAGTCCCGGCCGGCGTGTCAGCGGCGTGTATAAATGTTCTGATAGTTGTAGTTGGTCGCTTCCACAAACCCTTCCACGCTACCGCAATCGAATCGACGCCCCTTGAACCGGTAACCCAGCACCTTGCCCTGCTGGGCCTGCATCATCAGCGCGTCGGTAATCTGCAGCTCCCCGTTGCGCCCTGGCGGCGTTGTGCGCAGAACATCAAAGATGTCCGGCGTCAGAATGTAACGCCCGATAATGGCGAGGTTGGACGGCGCATCAGCGGGATCCGGTTTCTCCACCATCTGGCTGATGCGAAACACGCCAGGTTCGACTTCTTCGCCATCAATCACCCCGTATTTGTAGGTTTCCTCGCGGGGCACCTCTTCAATCGCCACGATGCTGCAATTATATTTCTCATACAGCGCCACCATCTGCGACAGCACGCCGTCACCTTCAGTGACGCAGTAATCGTCCGCCAGCACCACACCAAAAGGCTCATTGCCTATCAGGGTTTCGCCAGTGAGAATGGCGTGCCCCAGGCCTTTCATCTGCACCTGACGGGTGTAGGAGAATGTGCATTCTTTCATGATATGACGGACTTCGTTGAGGGCACTTTCCTTCGACGTGCCAGCGATCTGGGTTTCCAGTTCGAAGCTGATATCAAAGTGGTCTTCGATTGCACGCTTGCCACGGCCGGTGACAATGGCGATGCCGGCCATGCCTGCCGCCAGCGCCTCTTCAACACCATACTGAATCAGGGGTTTATTCACCAATGGCAACATTTCCTTGGGCATGGCCTTGGTGACTGGCAAAAAGCGGGTACCGTAGCCAGCCGCCGGAAACAGACATTTTTTGATCATTACTTGCACACTCCTTTACTTGGTGGCCGGTACGCGACCGTACACATCCTCAAATCTGACAATATCGTCTTCGCCCAGATAGTCGCCGGTCTGAACTTCAATCAACTCTATCCATTCATCACTTTTATTCTGCAACCGGTGTTTACAACCCAGCGGTAAAAAAGTTGACTGGTTGGCGGTCAGCGTGAAGATCCGCTCGTCACAGGTGACGGTTGCCTCCCCGCTGATCACCACCCAGTGCTCTGCCCTATGATGGTGCATTTGCAAAGACAGCGCCGCGCCTGGCCGGACCCTGATGTGCTTGACCTGAAAGCCCGGCCCATGAGCCAGACTTTCGTAAGACCCCCAGGGCCGGTACACCAGAGTATGGCTGACTGCCTCGGTGCGATTCTGCTGCTCCAGCCACTGCACAACCTGTTTGACGTTCTGCACCTGATCCTTGTTCGCCACCAGCACAGCGTCAGCGGTTTCCACGATGACTGCATTTTCAATGCCAACCGCAGCCACCAGCCTGGAACCGGCGCGAATATAACTGTCCCTGACGTCAACACAGTGCACATCGCCAATGACCACGTTATTGTTGTCGGTCCTGTGCTCACTGACATCCCACAGCGCACTCCATGCCCCCATATCGCTCCACGCAGCGGCCATCGGAATGACCACGGCGTCGGCGGTTTTTTCCATCACAGCGTAATCGATCGAGTCGGACGGACATGTCGCAAAGATATCGGCAGCCACCCTGACAAAATCGCCGTCCTGTTGCGGCTGCCGGCAGGCAGCCTGACAAACTGACACCATGTCCGGCTGCAGGCGTGACAGCTCCTGTAACCACCGGGTTGCGGTAAACATGAACATGCCGCTATTCCAGTAGTAGGAGCCATCAGCGAGGTAGCCGGCAGCGGTCTTCGCATCAGGCTTCTCCACAAACCGTGCTACCGCAAAGGCTTCGGCCGCTCCTGCCGGCGACAGATTCTCGCCTGCTTGCTGCGGACCGGAAGTATCGCGCTTGACATAACCGTAGCCGGTTTCGGGATACGTCGCCTCAATGCCAAAGGTGACCAGACGCCCCGCCAGTGCCTGCCTGACGCCTGCCGTTACGCAACGTCGGAAAATCGCCGGATCACCAATGATGTGATCGGCAGGTAACACCAGCAGCACCGGTTCCGCCGCATCAGGGGCGGCCTGCTGGGCAATATGGCGGGCAGCCAGAATGCTGGCCAGGGTCACCGCCGGCGCCGTGTTACGCCCCTCGGGTTCGAGCAGGATGCTGGCATTGCGGATATCCAGCACCCGCAATTGTTCAGCCACCAGAAAGCGATGCTCTTCATTACAGATCACGATCGGCGCGGCCAGGCCATCAATGCCGGCAAGCCGTGATAGTGTCGCCTGAAACAGCGTCGGGCTGTCGATGCCTGCCGACGACTCAGCGAACGAAATAAACTGCTTGGGATTGAGTTGGCGCGACAGTGGCCACAGGCGAGATCCAACGCCACCAGCCAGAATTACCGGGATAATCATATCGTTTCCTTCGAAATGCAGGGCTGCAAGTCTAACCCAGATACATCGCTTTCGCCTGTCCGTCACAACATTGCAACAGGCCGTGGGGCAAAATAGTATCGATTATTTTGCCCGCTCGCGATAATATTGCACGCTTTGCGACAATCTGGTGCCAAAATAGCTTATGAATACAGGATTTACGCCCAAAAGCTCCTATGAGCGCGACGAGTTGATCGACTGCGGTTTCGGCCGCATGTTTGGTCCCGGCAATGCCAGACTGCCCGTCGGCAACATGTTGATGATGGACAGGATCGTTGAAATCAACGACCACGGCGGCGAGCACGGCAAAGGCCTGATCATCGCAGAGCTCGACATCCGGCCTGACCTCTGGTTTTTCGATTGCCACTTCCCGGAAGATCCCGTGATGCCCGGATGCCTGGGCCTTGACGCCATGTGGCAACTGGTCGGCTTCTACCTGGGCTGGCGTGGCAACCTGGGCAAGGGTCGTGCACTCGGCTCCGGCGAAGTCAAATTCAGCGGTGAAATTCTGCCCAGTGCCAGCAAGGTCACCTACGAAATTTCGCTCAGCCGCATTATTGAGCGTAAACTGGTTATGGGAGTCGCTGACGGCACTGTTGCTGTTGATGGCAACGTCATCTACACGGCCAAAGGCCTGAAAGTTGGCCTTTTCACCCCGGACGCCAGTTTCTGACACTGACTTCTGAATATTCGAAAAACTGCTACACAGCACCAAATAGTTCTGACGAGGTAATTATGAAACGCGTTGTTGTCACCGGAATCGGTATTGTTTCCTGTATAGGTAATAACCAGCAGGCGGTGCTTGAAGCACTGCGTGACGGGCGCAGCGGCATCAGCTACAACCCGGAGTACGAGGAAATGGGCCTGCGCGCGCTGATCTCCGGCCGGGTGAATATCGATTTTGCAGACCACATCGATCGCAAGGTACTGCGCTTTATGGGCGATGCGGCGGCGTATGGTTATATTGCCATGGACGAGGCTATCAAGGATGCCGGCCTGGAAGACAGCGATGTGTCCAACGAGCGCACCGGCATCATCATGGGCGCGGGCGGCTCCTCGTCACAGGATCAGGTGGAGGCTGCCGACATTCTGCGCACCAAAGGTCTGCGCAAGATCGGGCCCTATCGGGTTCCGCGCACCATGGGCAGCACGGTATCTGCCTGCCTGGCAACACCCTACAAGATCAAGGGTGTTAACTACTCCATCTCCTCGGCCTGCGCCACCAGCGCCCATTGCATTGGCAACGCGGTCGAGCTGATTCAACTGGGCAAGCAGGATGTGGTATTTGCCGGCGGCGGCGAGTCCGAACACTGGACACTGACCAATCTGTTTGATGCCATGGGCGCACTGACCACGACGCACAATGATGAGCCTGAAAAAGCTTCCCGTCCGTTTGACGTATCACGCGACGGCTTTGTCATCGCCGGCGGCGGCGCCGTACTGGTCATTGAGTCACTGGATCACGCTCTCGCCCGCGGCGCCAGGATCTACGCCGAAATCACCGGTTACGGCGCTACGTCAGACGGTTACGACATGGTCGCGCCCTCAGGCGAAGGCGCCGTGCGCTGCATGAAAATGGCACTGGCGACAGTCAACAAGCCAATCGACTATCTGAACACGCATGGCACCAGCACACCGGTGGGCGATGTCAGTGAACTGCGCGCCATCAAGGAAATATTCGGCGACAAATCCCCCATCATCAATTCCACCAAGTCGCAAACTGGCCACTCACTGGGCGCCACCAGCGCACAAGAGGCTATTTACAGCCTGCTGATGATGCAAAACAATTTTGTCAGCGCTTCCATCAACGTAACGGAACTTGCACCTGAAGCAGCCGGTCTTAATATTGCAACCAAACGCATGGACGACGTCAAACTCGACTGCATCATGTCCAACAGCTTCGGCTTCGGCGGTACCAATGCAACTCTGGTTTTCGAACGCTATCAGGCATAATAGCAAAAAACACTGCCATAACAGTGCCGTGAAGGTCACACTGGTGTTGCTTGCGCTTCTCGTCAGCACAGCGGCGGCAGCGCAGCCCAGCGGCCTGTTTGGCGGCAGCCGGCCCAGCTTTCTCGACGTTGATGAGGCGTTCAGGTTTTATACCAGCCTGGATGCCAGCGACGCGGTCACCATCCAATGGACAGTGGCGCCCGAATACTATCTGTATCAGGACAAGTTCGGTTTCAGCCTGGTCGCGCCTGATGGCACAACGCGCGAGCTGGATGTCACCTTGCCCGCAGGAACCAGCCACCACGATGAATTTTTCGGTGATGTTGTGGTTTACTACGGCAATCTGACCACCCCCGTGACATTGCCTGCCGGTATCACCGTTGACAGCCGTTATCAGTTGCAAATCCGGTATCAGGGCTGCGCCGATGCCGGGCTTTGTTATCCACCACAAACGCGGTTGCTGGAAATAACGCCCTGAGCCGTACACGCCACCAACTCTCCGCCGACACCAGCAAAACAGAAAAGATCAGAGAAAAACCACAATTTGAAGGTGAAAATCTGAGAAAAATCTGACAAAATGCCGCCATTAGAGCAAAAATACGATCGACGGAATCGACTATGGCGACCATACTTGTGCTGCACGGCCCCAACCTGAATCTGCTGGGTACCCGCGAACCCGAGATTTACGGCCCGGAAACTCTGGATGACATCAACGCGCGCCTCAGTAGCGCCTGCATGGACGCCGGCCATCACCTGATGCACATGCAAAGCAACGCCGAGTATGAACTGATCGACCGCATCCACGACGCCCGTCGTGAAGAGATCAATTTCATCATCTTCAACCCGGCGGCGCTAACCCACACCAGTGTCGCCCTGCGCGACGCATTGCTGGCGGTGGATATCCCGTTCATCGAAGTTCATTTGTCCAATGTCTACAAACGTGAAGGTTTTCGCCATCACTCGTATTTTTCCGACATCGCTATCGGCACCATTACCGGGCTGGGCTCCCAGGGCTATGACCTGGCCCTGCAGTCGGCCCTGCGACGAACCAGCACTTGAAAAAAATCAATAAACAAACCAATAACATAAACCTTACAGACGTAATCCCCAGGTAAAGAGACGCTATTATGGATATCAGAAAAGTAAAAAAACTTATCGAACTGCTCGAGTCCTCCGACGTCGCGGAAATCGAGATCAAGGAAGGTGAAGAGGCCGTTCGCATCAGCCGCGCCAGCAAGGTCACACCGCCACCGGTTCAATATCAGAGCGCACCGGCACCCGCTGCGCCCGCTCCCGCCCCGGCCGCCGCACCTGCGCCAGCGCCCGAAGCCGGCAAGGACAGCAAGAAAATTCGCGGAAATGTGGTGAAGTCGCCGATGGTAGGTACCTTCTACCGGTCGCCGTCCCCCTCGTCACCGGCATTTGTTGAAGTCGGCCAGCACGTGAAAGTCGGCGATGTCATTTGTATCGTTGAAGCCATGAAGATGATGAACCAGATCGAATCCGATCACAGTGGCGTCGTGGAAGCGATTCTTGTTCAGGACGGCGAGCCCGTTGAATTTGACCAGGCCCTGGTCACCATTGTTTAAAGGGTAAGACCTATGCTTGAGAAAGTCCTGATTGCCAACCGCGGCGAGATCGCACTACGAATCCTGCGCGCGTGCAAAGAGCTCGGTATCAAGACCGTTGCCGTGCACTCCAGCGCCGATCGCGACCTGATGCATGTGCGCCTTGCTGACGAATCCGTTTGTATTGGCCCGGCCAGTGCCGCCAAAAGCTACCTCAACGTGCCCGCCATCATCAGCGCTACCGAAGTCACTGATGCGGTGGCAATCCACCCCGGGTACGGTTTCCTGTCAGAGAACGCCGACTTCGCCGAACAGGTCGAGCGCAGCGGTTTTGTTTTCATCGGTCCGCGTGCAGAAACCATCCGCCTGATGGGCGACAAGGTGTCCGCCATCAAGGCCATGATCGACGCCGGCGTCCCCACCGTACCCGGATCCGACGGCCCGCTGGACGGCGACTCCGAGCGCACTCTGGCCATTGCCAAGCGTATCGGCTATCCCGTGATCATCAAGGCCGCCGCCGGTGGTGGTGGTCGCGGCATGCGTGTCGTGCACAGTGAAGCGGCGCTGCTGAAAGCCATATATGTTACCCAGTCTGAAGCCAAAGCCGCCTTCGGCAGCGACGTCGTTTATCTGGAGAAGTTTCTGGAGAACCCGCGCCACGTTGAGATCCAGGTGCTGGGCGACGGCATGGGCGACGCGATTTATCTGGGCGATCGCGACTGCTCCATGCAGCGCCGGCATCAGAAGGTGATTGAAGAAGCACCGGCCCCCGGTATTCCCGACCACGTGCGCGCACAGGTCGCTGAGACCTGCATCAAGGCCTGCAAGCTGATGAAGTATCGTGGTGCCGGCACGCTCGAATTCCTGTATCAGGATGAGCAGTTCTTCTTCATCGAAATGAACACCCGTGTTCAGGTAGAGCACCCGGTCACCGAAATGGTCACCGGCATTGATATCGTCAAGGAACAACTGAAGATCGCCAGCGGCATGCCACTGGACATCAAACAGGAAGATATCAAAATCAAGGGCCACGCTTTTGAGTGCCGTATCAATGCCGAAGACCCGTCATCGTTCATGCCCTGCCCGGGCAAAATCAACCTGTTTCACGCGCCGGGTGGCAACGGCATACGGGTCGACTCGCACATTTACAGTGGTTACACCGTACCGCCGTATTACGACTCACTGATTGCCAAGCTGATCAGCTACGGGGCAGACCGCGATGAAGCGCTGGTACGTATGCAGAATGCGCTGGACGAACTGCTGATTGACGGCATCCGGACCAATACGCCGCTGCACAAGGATATCCTGCGCGATTTCAATTTCCGCAAGGGTGGTGTCAACATCCACTACCTGGAAAACATGCTCAATGGTGGTCACAAGAAAGCCTGACGGCCGACCTCCGGTCATGTGGAAACGATTATGCCCTGGTTACAGATAAAGGCGCGGATCACCGACGCAGAAGCCCCGCAGATGGAACAGCTGTTCCAGTCGATCGGGGCAGTGTCGGTGACATTGCTCGACGCTGAAGATGAACCGGTTTTCCAGCTCGATCCGGGCAGCACCCCTCTGTGGCAGCAGACATTGCTGTGCGCATTGTTTGAAGACGACGCCGACGCCGATGCCATCATTGCCACCGTTACCGCCGGCAGCCGGTTGCTGGAAAGCGATCTGTTAACCGAAAAAATTGCTGACCAGGATTGGGAACGCGCCTGGATGAGCGATTTCAGGCCAATGCGATTTGGCGAGCGACTTTGGGTGTGCCCAAGCTGGAGCGAACCCCCGGAGCCGGACGCGGTCAATATCATGCTCGATCCCGGCCTTGCCTTTGGCTCTGGCACCCACCCGACCACGGCGCTTTGCCTGGCCTGGCTGGACAGCCAACAGCTGACCAACAAGAGCGTGATCGATTACGGGTGTGGCTCGGGCATTCTGGCCATTGCCGCCGCTCTGCTCGGGGCCAACCGGGTCGTCGCCGTGGATAATGATCCGCAGGCGGTCACTGCCAGCGGCAATAACCGCGACATGAACGGCATCTCTGCCGGATTGATGACCGTGCATCTGCCCGGAGAGGCCCACGCCCCCGCGGACATCGTCGTGGCAAATATCCTGTCCGGACCCTTGGCAGAACTGACCCCGGTCCTGACCAGCCTCACCAAGCCAGGCGGTAAACTGATCCTGTCCGGCGTACTGTCCGAACAAACGGAAACCCTGATGGCCTCTTATGCGCCGTTTTTTGCCATGCAGGCGCCTGTCATCCAGGACGAGTGGGTCAGGATCGAAGGCACCCGGCTGACGGGCAACTGATATGTGGACACTGGTCGAAACTGACACCGCGCCTGACAACAACAACGGCACTTTCTCCGGTGCGCTGACGTCTCGCCTGCCCGATCCGGACGAGTCGGGAATTTCCGCCGCGCTATCCGCTCCGGCCGGGCGCACCCCGTTCTGGCGCGCTGCTGGCTACGCCGGCCTTTGCCTGCTGCTGACCGCCAGCCTGATTGCCCAGATCGGCTACCAGCATCTCGACCGTATCAGCCAACACGGAATCATACGCCCCTGGCTGCTGGCCCTGTGCGACGTTGCCGACTGCGTGTTACCTGCACGGCAGGACAGCAGCAGAATCGTCAGCAATCAGCTGTCCATCGAGCCACACCCGGATTTTCAGGATATTTCACAGATGGTACTCAGCTTCACCAACGCTGCCGACTTTGCCCAGCCTTTACCGGCCATCGACCTGGTGTTTTCGGACACCACCGGCCGCGAGACAGCCGGCCGACGCTTTTACCCGCAAGACTATTACCCGCGGGACCACCTTGACGCGGCAGCAGCCTCACCAACGGCCCTGTCGGCGCAGGAAAGTCTCACCATACAACTTGCTTTCGCCACGCCGGCTGACGACGCGGTGAATTATCAGGTACGATTTGCCCATGAATAGCTTCACACTGGGTCGCCATACTCTGCAACAGCCATTGATGCTGGCCCCCATGGTCGGCGTCAGTGACCTGCCGTTTCGCGAGATTTGCCTGCAGCAGGGTGCCACGCTGGCGGTGGCAGAAATGGTCGCCGCCAACCCGGCACTCTGGGATACGGAGAAGCATCGCTTGCGCCTGAAGCACTCAACTGCGTGCGGCCCCGATATCGTCCAGATTGCCGGGTTTGATCCGCAAATGATGGCCGATGCCGCTCGCGTCAACGCCGGGCAGGGCGCAGAAGTGATTGATATCAACATGGGCTGTCCGGCCAAGAAAGTTCTGAAAAAGGCGGCCGGTTCGGCGCTGCTCAGGGACCCGCAACTGGTTGAACGCATTCTGCGCGCGGTGACCTCAGCGGTCGATGTACCGGTAACGCTTAAAATACGCACCGGTTGGAGCCGGGAGCAGCGCAACGGTCTCGACATTGCCCGCATTGCCGAAGACTGCGGCATTGCCATGCTCAGCGTGCATGGCCGCACCCGGGAGTGTCGTTTTCTGGGCGACGCGGAATACGACACCATTGCCGAGATCAAACAGCGAATCAGCATTCCGGTCATTGCCAACGGTGACATAGACAGTCCCCAAAAAGCCCGATACGTGCTGGACCACACCAAAGCTGACGGCCTGATGATCGGACGTGCAGCACAGGGTAATCCCTGGATATTCCGGCAGATCCGTCAGTATCTGGATACCGGGTCTGCCAGCGAAACTCCGCCGCCGCACGACATCAGCAGCCTGATGATTGACCACATCAGCGCCTTGCACGCGTTCTATGGCGACGTTCGCGGTCCGCTCTTTGCCCGCAAACACATTGACTGGTACAGTAAGGTCTTGCCGCACGGCGAAGCGCTCAAACAACAATTCATGCAGCTCAGTGACGCTGAAGCACAACTGGATTTGCTGAGCACCTATCACGCCGCCAGTGCTGCAGAAAACCTGTGCCCTGCTGACTTGTTGCCTTCTGCGCGGCGCCATAACGACGACCCTAGACGTCAGGTATTGGCTTGATGAAAAAAGATGATCCGGCTTCCGGCCTGCCATCAGAGGCGCTGCTATCGCCAGCCGAACACGCAGCGTTCAGTCTCGAGAGCTCCCGCTGCAGCCTGCGACAGGCGGTGGAGCGGGCGATGGCAAATTATTTTGCCGACGTTGATGACGAAGGCCTGATCAGCGATCTGTACGAGCTGGTTTTAAGCGAAGTTGAAGCGCCTCTGCTGCAGGCTGTGCTCAAACAGACCGATGGCAACCAGAGCCGGGCATCTACCATGCTGGGCCTGAATCGTGGTACTCTACGCAAAAAATTGAAGCAGCACGGATTGCTGAATTTCCGGCAAAACGGATTGTCGGATTGATTGTTGAATTAAACGTCCCATCCCACCTTTTTCATACTACACCCAAGTAAAGATTACGTTATGTCTACAGATAAACCTGCTGTTATCCGACGCGCCCTGATCAGCGTCTCGGACAAAACCGGCATTGCCGATTTCGCCCGCTCCCTGCACCAGGCTGGCGTGGAGATCCTTTCTACCGGCGGTACTTTCCGCCTGCTGCAGAAAGAAAAAATTCCCGCCATCGAAATCGCTGACTATACCGGATTTCCGGAAATGATGGACGGTCGGGTCAAGACCCTGCACCCGAAAGTGCACGGCGGTATCCTGGCGCGCCGCGACATCGATGGCGACGTAATGCAGGAACACGACATCCCGGCGATAGACCTGGTGGTGGTCAACCTCTATCCGTTCGAGGCAACCGTTGCCCGTCCCGACTGTGATCTGCCCACGGCAATTGAAAATATTGATATCGGTGGTCCCACCATGCTGCGCGCCGCCGCCAAAAACAACGCCTGGGTCGCTGTGGTTACCAACCCGGACGACTATGTTGGCATCATTGCTGAAATGAAGCTCAACAGCGGCACCCTGAGTCAGGCCACCCGCTTTGATCTGGCGGTCAAAACCTTTGAGCATACCGCTGCCTATGACGGAGCTATTGCCAACTATCTGGGCCGCATCGTCACCGGCAGCGACTATCCGCGAACCTTCAGCAGCCAGTTTCACAAGAGGCAGGATCTGCGTTACGGCGAAAACCCGCACCAGAGCGCAGCTTTTTATGCTGAAAACGACGCCCGGGACGCCAGCGTCAGTACTGCCGAACAACTGCAGGGAAAAGAACTGTCATACAACAACATTGCTGACACGGATGCAGCACTTGAATGTGTCAAAAGCTTTTCGCAGCCCGCCTGTGTCATTGTCAAACACGCCAACCCTTGCGGCGTGGCTGTGGCAGACACCATAGAAGCTGCCTATCAACTGGCCTTCAAAACCGATCCAACATCGGCATTCGGCGGCATCATTGCATTCAACCGAGAGCTTGATGCCGTCACTGCCAACGCCATAATTGACCAACAGTTCAGCGAAGTCATTATTGCGCCAACGGTATCTGATGAAGCGCTGACCGTGCTGGAAGCAAAGCCCAATGTACGCGTCTTAAGCTGCGGTGCGTTGGCGGCAGACCCGGTGCCGGCCTGGGACTTCAAACGCGTCAACGGCGGTCTGTTGGTGCAGGACCGGGACATACACCAGATCAGCAAAGGCGACCTGACCGTGGTCAGCAAACGCCAGCCCAGCGAACAGGAACTGAGCGACCTGATGTTTGCCTGGACTGTCGCCCAGTTTGTCAAATCCAATGCCATTGTGTACTGCAAGAACCAGCAGACCATTGGCGTGGGCGCCGGCCAGATGAGCCGGGTTTACAGCGCCAAAATCGCCGGCATCAAGGCCGCTGATGAAAACCTGACAGTCGCCGGCTCGGTGATGGCGTCTGATGCGTTCTTCCCGTTCCGCGACGGTATTGATGCCGCCGCCGCTGCCGGCATCACTGCGGTCATTCAGCCGGGCGGATCCATGCGCGACGCCGAAGTCATCGCTGCGGCCGATGAAGCCGGTATGGCGATGGTGTTCACCGGCATTCGCCATTTCAGACATTAATCCGGACGAAGACACTATGAATATTCTGGTACTGGGCAATGGCGGGCGCGAACACGCGCTGGCCTGGAAGCTGGCGCAGGCGTCCGGCGTTACCACCGTTTTTGTTGCGCCCGGTAATGCCGGCACCGCCACCGAAGCGGGCATTGAGAATGTGGCCATTGACCCGCTGGACTTTGCGGCACTGGTCGACTTTGCCAACAGCAATAATGTCGGGCTGACAGTGGTCGGACCCGAAGCACCGCTGGTAGCCGGCGTGGTGGACTATTTTACGGAACAGGGTCTGCGCTGCTTCGGCCCCCGCAAGGGCGCCGCGCAACTGGAAGGCTCCAAGGCCTTCACCAAGGATTTCCTGGCACGGCACCAGATACCCACCGCCAGCTACCAGAACTTCACCGACGCTGACGCGGCTATCGCTTACGTCAAGGCGCAGGGCACGCCCATCGTGATCAAGGCCGACGGCCTGGCCGCCGGTAAAGGCGTGATTATTGCGCAGAATCAGGATGAGGCCGACACCACCATTCGCGACATGTTGTCCGGCAACAGCTTTGGTGATGCCGGCAGTCGTGTTGTTATTGAAACCTTCCTCGAAGGAGAAGAAGCCAGCTTCATTGTTATGGTAGACGGCGAGCACGTGCTGCCGCTTGCTACCTCGCAGGATCACAAACGCCGCGACGACGGTGACAGGGGGCCGAATACCGGCGGCATGGGCGCCTATTCGCCGGCCCCGGTGGTCACCAGGGACGTGCATGAGCGCATCATGGCCGAGGTCATCATGCCAACTGTGCGCGGCATGGCAGCCGAAGGAAACCCGTATACCGGTTTTCTGTATGCCGGCGTCATGATATCTCCGCAAGGCGCGGTCAACGTGATCGAGTTCAACTGCCGCTTTGGCGATCCCGAAGCGCAGCCGGTGATGATGCGCCTGCAATCCGACCTGGCAGCATTGTGCGAAGCTGCGCTGGACAAACGCCTGCACGAAGTTGAGGCAAACTGGGATGACCGCGCCAGTATTGGTGTGGTGCTGGCCAGTGGCGGTTACCCGGAAGCGTACGACAAAGGAATTCCGATCCATGGCCTGGAAGCGACCACAGGCAACGAACGCAATGCCAAGGTATTCCATGCCGGTACTGCGTTGAAAGATGGTAAGGTAGTTACCAATGGTGGCCGCGTACTGTGCGCGGTGGCACTTGGCGACACCGTCACACAGGCGCAAAAGGCCGCCTATGAACTGGCTGACAGGATCAGCTGGGACAAAATGGCGTGTCGGCGTGATATCGGTTACCGGGCCATAACCCGTGAGATGCAGAAGGTAACGCCTGCGTGAAGGCACTAATCGCAAGATGAGGTAATGATACAAACCATGGACAAAAAACAGGACATGTTGTCATTCAGTCTCGCCGATCGGCTGGTGTTACAGCTCGACCAGGCCTTGCACACACTGATCCCCGGCAGCAGCAATGCTGCCCGTCATACACCGGCTGCGGCTGTTGATGAAGCCGAACTGTCCGCCGCCGATCGACGACAGGCGGCATCGTTGATGCGTATCAATCACACCGGTGAAGTCTGCGCCCAGGCGCTGTATCAGGGTCAGGCATTGACCGCACGACTGCCCGATGTGCGCGCAGGCATGGATCACGCCGCCCGTGAAGAGATTGATCACCTGGCCTGGTGTGAAACCCGCCTGCAGGAGCTGGACAGCCGCACCAGCGTGCTCAACCCGCTTTGGTATGCGATGTCATTTGGCATGGGAGCCACAGCCGGACTGATAGGCGACAAATGGAGCCTGGGTTTTGTCGGCGAAACCGAAAGGCAGGTCTGCGAGCATCTGGAAGACCATCTTGAGCGGCTGCCCGCCGATGACCACAAGAGTAAAGCCGTGCTGACGCAGATGATCATGGACGAGCGCACTCACGGTGACGCGGCCATGGCCGCAGGCGGCGCTGAATTGCCTCTGCCCGTCAAAGCAGGCATGAAGCTGATGGCAGGGGTCATGAAAACACTGACCCACCGGATCTGAGACGCCAACGGTGTCGCACCTGCCCCGTCTCCTCAAAATTATCTCGGTCGCTGCCAAGTACCGACTGCATCAGCTCAGCCCGCTGACCGCGCGCTCGTGGCTGATACGCCTGATCATGGGCATCGTTGGCCTGCCCTGGGCCGGTCACGCCGCGCGCCGCCTGTCACCTGAACAGAGCCTGCGCACAGCCCTGGAAGAGCTGGGTCCCATCTACATCAAATTCGGTCAGCTTCTGTCTACGCGCAGGGACTTCCTGCCCCACGCCCTGGCTGACGAACTGCAAAGCCTGCAGGATCGGGTACCGGGTTTTACCTCGCCCACCATTACCAGCATTGTCGAAGCCGCGCTGGAAAGTCCCTGGCAAAGTCACTTCCGCTCCATCAACAACACTGCGCTGGCGTCGGCCTCTATCGCCCAGGTGCACGAAGCCACCCTGCTCAACGGCGACCAGGTGGTCATCAAGGTACTGCGGCCGGGCATCAACGAAACCATCCGCCAGGATATTGTTGTGCTCAAGTGGCTGGCGCGCCTGATCGAACGCCATGTGCCCGATGGACGTCGCCTGCGGCCACGCGAAGTGATTGCCGACTATGAACACGTCATTCTGGGCGAACTTAACCTGATGGCCGAAGGCGCCAACACCACGCTGCTGCGCCGCAACTTTGAGCACTCACCCCTGCTTTATGTGCCGCAGGTGTACTGGGACGTCAGTCGGGACGGCATGCTGGTCACCGAGCGCATCAATGGCATTCCGGTATCTGATATAACGCAATTGCAGGCCCGGCAGGTGAATCTGAAGAAGCTGGCGGAAACCGGTGTCGAAATCTTTTTCACCCAGGTTTTCGAACACAGCTTCTTTCACGCCGATATGCACCCCGGCAATATCTTTGTCGATCCGACAGATCCGCAGAACCCCAAATATATCGCCATTGATTGCGCCATTATCGGTTCGCTGAGCCGGGAAGATCAGCAGTATCTGGCACGCAATCTGTTGGCCATTTTCAAGCGTGATTACCGCAAGGTGGCTGAGCTGCATGTGGAAAGCGGCTGGGTACCGAAGACCACCAAGGTGGTGGAATTTGAGGCAGCCATGCGCACCGTGTGCGAACCCATTTTCGAAAAACCATTAAAGGATATTTCCTTTGGTTTCCTGCTGGTGCAATTGTTCCGCACCGCCGGACGCTTCAATATGGAAGTGCAACCATCCCTGGTGCTGTTGCAAAAAACCCTGCTCAATGTCGAAGGGCTCGGGCGTCAGTTGTACCCGGAGCTTGATCTGTGGCAGACTGCGCTGCCGTTTCTGGAGAGCTGGAACCGTCGCCGCATGAAACCCTCGTTCCTGTGGCGCGAGTTGAAAAATCATGTGCCCGACTGGGTTGAGCAATTTCCGCAGCTGCCGCAGTTGGTACTGAACAGCCTGAATCAGCATGAGAAGGTGGCCGCTCTCAACGAAACGCTGCAAATTGTCATCGCGCAGCAACGACAGATCGAGAAGCGCCGTCGGCGTCAGACCAGACACCTGCTGACAGTGGCTTTTGTGGCCGCACTTGTCATCGGTTTTTTGTATTTTACGCAGTGAAAGAGCATACTGTTAACGCGAGCCAAACATGAGTCACACAGCCTGGCTGGATCAGATCAAATGGAATAACGACGGCCTGGTGCCTGTCGTCACGCAGGATAGCCAAACCCGCCGCCTGCTCACCCATGCCTGGATCAACCGTGAAGCACTGGCGTTGACGCTGGCGGAAGGGCGCGCGGTGTACTGGTCGCGCTCACGTCAGAAGATCTGGCGTAAAGGCGAAGAATCGGGCAATGTGCAGCGTATCCACGATATCCTGCTGGACTGTGACGGCGATACGGTTTGTTATCTGGTAGAGCAGGTCGGCGGCATCGCCTGCCATACCGGGCGTGAAAGTTGTTTCTACCAGACGCTGACCACCGTTGATGGCGAAACCTCCTGGCAGACCACGGATCCGGTACTCAAGGATCCGTCAGTGATGTACGGCAGCCCGGCGAAGCAGCCCTGAGCGAAACAAAGACAGCCTTGAGCGAAACACAAGCAGCCCTGAGCGAAACACAAACAGCCATGAGCGATAACAGCACCACAGCAAGCCCCGACACCCTGACGCAGCTCGCCGCCATTCTGGCTGAGCGCAAACAGGCAGATGCCAGCACCTCCTACGTCGCCAGCCTGCATCAGAAAGGCCTGAACAAGATACTGGAAAAGGTCGGCGAAGAAGCAGTAGAGACCATTCTGGCAGCGCGCGACACCGACGCCGGTGGCGATGCCGCGGCACTGATCAGTGAGACCGCAGATTTGTGGTTCCACAGCATGGTGATGCTGAGCCACCTGAACCTGAACCACGAACAGGTATTGGAAGAACTGGCAAAGCGTTTTAACATATCGGGTCTGGTGGAAAAGGCGTCCAGGCCCGACTCATAAGAACACAGAGCCACAAAACACGGATTCATCAAACACAGTGTCACTCAGGTGACAAATTACAGGCTAAACCGGAGGAAACATGGGTATCGGCGGCATCAGTATCTGGCAACTGCTAATCATCGCACTGATCATCGTGCTGTTGTTTGGCACCAAGAAGCTGCGCACTTTGGGCTCCGACCTGGGCGGCGCGCTCAAGGGCTTCAAGCAGGCGGTCAAAGACAAGGATGACGAGGACGACAACAAGGACGAGGAAGACCCCGGTCAGATCGGCACGGATACGATGCGCAGCGAAACGCATAACGACGCTGACACCGAAAAAGCAAAAGACAAGTAACAACAACAGCGCCGGGTGCCCCTGTTCCGTCTGGGGTGCCTGAAGGCTTTACGTCTCACCGTTACATGGGTATAGCACGTGGATTGCAGCGATGTTTGATATAGGTTTTATGGAGCTGCTACTCATCGGTATCGTGGCCCTGCTGGTACTGGGCCCGGATAAACTGCCCGGTGCCATCCGCACCGGTGCGTTGTGGTTTGGCCGGGCCAAACGCAGCTTCAACAACGTCAAATCCGAGATTGAACAGCAGATCAATACCGATGAAATCCGGCGTCAGCTGCACAACGAATCCATTCTGGGTGATATCGAAAAAGCCAAACAAAATGCCAACAAACTGATCAAGGATACGCAGTCAGAGATCAAAAGCGCCGAAGACAGCGTGAAACGCTCAATCGATGTGAACGGCAAGAATACGCCCGCGCCGAAAGCAACCACCAGCGCCGATGAAGGCATCCCGACACCTGCGCCGGAAAACTATCAAGCGCCGGGCAAGGCCGACGCCACACCAACACCACAGCTAACCCAGGTTGAGACATCCCCGCAGACGGCAGGCGCGCCAGCCACTGACGACCCGGACGCTGACGAACAATCAACCGACAGGCATGCAACCGACGAACAGGTCGTAGAAGAAAAAGCAGGCGTCTCCGTAGAGTCCACCGCGCAGACCGGCATCGACGCGGAAGCGGCGCCGGAAGCCGGGGAATCCCCGGACGAGTCAGCGGCCTCCCGGGATATCTACAGCACCCCGCCCAGCGGTATTGTAAGCATGCAAAAAGGTAAGTTTTCTGCCGTTAATGACAAGCCGAAAGATTCGGACTCATCCTCCGGCAAGAATTGAGAGACTGACATGACAGAAGACCCTTCAGCGGGTAATAAGCAGCAATCGCACGTCTCGGGAGATCTGACCCTTGTTGGGCATCTTGTGGAATTGCGTGACCGCCTCCTGAGGTGCATTATTGCCCTACTGGTGGTGTTTCTGTCACTGATCTATTTCGCCAATGACATTTACACCTTTGTTGCGTCGCCCCTGGTGTCGGTGCTGCCGCCAGACACCAGCATGATCGCAATCGATCCGACATCACCGTTCTTCACGCCGTTCAAACTGACCTTCTACGCTTCGCTGTTTGTATGCGCGCCCTATCTTCTGTTTCAGATCTGGGCATTCATAGCACCCGGCCTGTACCGGAACGAAAAATCACTGGCCATTCCGCTGTTTGTTTCCAGTGTGATGCTGTTTTATGCCGGCATGGCGTTCGCCTACTATGTCCTGTTTGGCGTCGTATTCAGCTTCTTTGTCTCCGTGGCACCCGAAGACATTGCCGTCGCGCCTGACATCGCCAGTTATCTGAGCTTTGTGCTGAAGATCTTCTTTGCCTTTGGTTTTGCGTTCGAGATCCCGATTGCGGTATTCCTCTTCATGTGGGCCGGGCTGATTGAACCGGAAGACCTGAAGAAGAAACGCCCCTACGTCGTTGTCGGATGTTTCGTGGTAGCGATGCTGCTGACGCCGCCGGATCCGTTTACGCAGTCGCTGCTGGCGATTCCGATGTGGATGCTGTTTGAGGTGGGTGTTTTCTTTGGCAGCGCGTTTTTAAAGAAAAAAGCCGCAGAAGAAGGCAACATCGACTCCGACGATCTCTAATCCTCATGTTCTTGCCACTGTGACAATCCGTCGCAGTGGCAATATGTCACAGCGCAACGGCCCTCTTCGTTCCCTATAATCCATCCTGAACAGATATTTTCAGGATAGATCGCAGAGGACCGCTATGACAATACTCCCAACTTCCCCCCGCAAACTCATAACGCTTGGCCTGACCTCCCTTACCGTCATGACTGCTGCTGCAACTGCGCAACCGCAAGGTGCCGTCGAAGAGATGGTGGTTATCGGCGCGCGCGATTCCCATACCGTCCGCACCGATGACGTTATGGTCGCACCCGCTGACACCGCCGAGCTGCTAAAAAAAATGCCCGGCGCCAACGTAAACCGTAATGGCGAATTAACCGGCGTGGCGCAGTACCGTGGCATGCACGGCGACCGAATTAATGTTGTCATCAACGGCGCTCATGTCAGCTCTGGCGGCCCCAACGCGATGGATGCACCATTGCATTACGCGCCGGTAGCGGCGCTGGAATCACTCACGATCAGCCGTGGCATCACGCCGGTCAGTGCCGGCCAGGAGACCATCGGCGGCCACATGGAGGCCATAACCTATAGCGGCGACTTTGGCGACAGCAATGACTTTGAATGGGGCGGCCGCACCTACTTTGGCGCGCAATCTGTCAATCAAGGGCTGGTAGGCAGCGTATTCCTCTCCCTCGCCAATCGTAATCACCTGTTTCGCGGTTTTGTCATGACCGAGCAGGCTGATGACAGTGATTTTGGCAACGGTACCATTCGCCCCTCGGAGTACGAGCGTAACCGTTATGACCTGGGTTACAGCTTTCGCTCCGGCGATCACGAGTTCAGTGTTGATTTCACCAAAAATGACACTGGCCACGCCGGCACCGCTGCACTGCCCATGGACATACAACTGGTTGACAGTGACCTTATCCGCGGACGCTATGTATGGGACAGCCCGGACCTGAAGATAACGGCAGAAGTGTCGATGAATGATATTGGTCACTGGATGACGAATTATCACCTGCGCACGCCGCCCGCAGACATTTCCAGGTACCGCCACGCGTACACTGCCAGCGATAATTCAGGCTTCAGCATTAAGGCTGAACGTCAGGTTGCCAATGGATCATGGCAAGTCGGTATTGATGGACACTACTCAAATCATATCGCTTTGATACAGAATCCGAACAGCAGGTTTTTCTTTATCGATAACTTCAAGGATTCAGAGAGGAATGTGACGGGGGTATTCCTTGAGCGCAACATATCGCTTGGCGACATCAGCGGGCTTGATGTCGGCGTGCGCTTCAATCAGGTGCGAACTGACTCGGCCCGGGTCGACGCCAATCTCAACCCGATGAATCTGGCCGCTGGTGGTCCATTCATGATGAACATGATGGCGAATAATATCGCCAACCTGTTCAACGCCCAGGATTTGTCTAAAACCGACAACAATACCGACTGGTTTGCGCGCTTCAGCATCGACGCAGGCTATGATGTCACCTGGTATGCCGGTGCAGCGCGCAAGAGCCGATCTCCGTCTTACCAGGAAAGATATTTGTGGCTGCCAGCAGAATCGACCGGTGGCCTCGCGGACGGCAAAACGTATGTGGGCAATCCGGATCTGACCCCGGAGGTGGCACATGAAATCGAACTCGGCTTTGATCTGGAAAAGGGGCGCCTTACGTTTTATCCACGCGCATTTATCAAGCAGGTAGATGACTTTATTCAGGGCACACCGAGCACCATTGCCCTGACCAACAATTTCGCCCGGATGATGGCAAACATGGGCATGGGCACTCCCATACCGCTGGTTTTCTCTAACGTAGAAGCACGCTACACCGGTTTTGATATGGAGTCGGGCTTTGCGCTGAGCGACCGTTTTGAGCTGCGCGCAGTCGCCAGCATGGTGCGCGGAGAACGACGTGACATCGATGACAACCTGTACCGCATCGCGCCAGACAATCTGATAGTGGCTGTCGACTACCAGGGCAATAACTGGTCCGGCTCCCTGGAAAGCGTCAGTTACGCTCGTCAGGACGACGTGTCATTGACCAACCTGGAAGAAGCGACACCTGGCTACACAATCGTCAACCTGTCGACCAGTTTCAGGCCAACAGCACGCACGGAAATCGGACTGGGTGTGAATAACCTGCTGAACAAAACCTATCGTGATCATCTGGGCGCATACAACCGTGCAGTAAACCCTGACCTTGCTATGCGGGAAAGACTGCCCGGACTGGGCCGAAGCATTTATGGCCGCTTCATGATGTACTTCTGACGGAGGGATGACAGGCCCCTGATACCGCTATCGCAAGATAAAGGAGACGGGGCCGTCGTTTTCCAGCAACACTTTCATATCGGCACCAAACTCGCCGGTGACAGTGCCGGGATGCTCAGACTGCAGCCAGGTGACCAACTGGTCATAAAGCGCTTCGGCTTCTGCCGGTGGCATGGCCGACGAAAAACCGGGCCGCAGGCCCTTGTCGGTTGAAGCCGCCAACGTAAATTGCGACACCAGCATCACCGCACCGCCGACATCCCGCACACTGCCATTCATGCGCCCTTCACTGTCGGCAAACACACGGTAATCAAGCACCTTACCCAGCAGCTTCTCACCTGCTGCCAGCGTATCATCCCGCTCCAGACCCAACAGCACAACCAGCCCCTGACCAATACGACTGTATTCAGCCCCATCAATCTTCAGACTGGCATGCGTAACACGTTGAATCAAAGCGATCATGAACACACCACTGTCAGTTAACTGCGCACGATGTTCAGTAGTGAGGGGTCGTGAGCGAGGGTGTAAGTGACCGCCATGGATGGCGGAAATGCCTGCAATGCAGGAGCATTTGCAGGCCAAGGAACCTCCCACTGTTCCCGGCACGTGCTTCTACCGTTGTTGATTCGAGAATGGTCACTTCCGCTTACGCGCGCCTGAGGACCGGGAGTAGGGGGGATGTGAGCGCAGCACATGTGCAAGGAACCTCCCCCCTACTTCCGGTCATCAGGCGCAGCCCACAGACAAAAATCGCATTAACCCCGAGCCAACCCACCACGGCTGGCACGCTTCCGATCACTCTCGGTCAGATGCTTCTTCCGGATACGAATGCTCGCAGGAGTAATCTCAACCAGCTCATCCTCATCGATAAACTCCATGGCCTGCTCCAGCGTATGCCGCACGGCTGGCGTCAACACGATGTTTTCATCGGTGCCGGACGCTCGCACGTTGGTGAGCTGCTTACCCTTGATGGGGTTCACCACCAGGTCGTTGTCGCGGCTGTGCAGACCGATGATCATGCCTTCATAGACTTCCACGTTCGGCTCGATGAACAGACGGCCACGCTCCTGCAGTGCCCACAGGGAATAACCCAAAGCCTTGCCGGTGACCATGGATACCAGCACGCCATTCTTGCGCGCGGCCAGATCACCCGCCTTGGCCGGACCATAATGATCGAATACATGGTTCATCATGCCGGTACCCGAGGTCATGCTCAGGAACATGGAGCGGAAGCCGATCAGACCTCGTGTCGGTACCGTAAAGGTCAGGCGTACACGACCCTTGCCGTCGGGCAGCATGTCCGACATTTCAGCGCGACGCAGGCCCAGTTCTTCGATAATGGAACCCTGGTGCTCATCGTTGCAGTCAATCATCAGGATCTCGAACGGCTCGCTGAGCACACCGTCGATTTCTTTCATGATTACCTGAGGGCGTGATACCGCCAGCTCAAAACCTTCACGACGCATGGTTTCGATCAATACCGACAGGTGCAATTCGCCACGGCCCGATACTTTGTACTTGTCCGGCGTCTCCCCTTCCTCAACGCGCAACGCGACGTTGTGGATCAGCTCGCGATCCAGGCGCTCCCTGATATTACGCGTAGTGACGAACTTGCCTTCTCGGCCGGCAAAGGGCGAATCATTGACCTGGAAGGTCATGGTGATGGTGGGCTGATCAACCGTCAGCGGCGTCATCGCCTCGACATGGTCAGGGTCACACAGCGTGTCGGAGATGTTCAGCCTGTCCAGACCGGTGATACAGATGATCTCACCGGCGCGGGCCTCAGTCACATCAACCCGATCCAGACCCAGATGGCTCTTCACCTGCAGAATCTTGCCCTTGCGGGTTTCGCCGTCCTTGTCGATGACGGTAACCTGCATGTTCGGTTTGGCAACACCACCGGTAATACGGCCGATACCAATAACGCCAACATAGCTGTTGTAGTCCAGAGCACTGATCTGCATCTGAAAAGGCGCCTCAGCGTTAACCGGGGGTGGTGGTACCTTGTCGATGATGGTCTGGAACAGCGGTGTCATGTCATCGGCCAGATCATCGGCTTCCATGCCGGCAATACCATTCAGCGCAGAGGCATAGATCACCGGGAAGTCCAGCTGCTCATCCGTGGCACCCAGTCGGTCAAACAGGTCAAAGACTTCGTTCAGCACCCAGTCAGGACGCGCGCCGGGACGATCCACCTTGTTGATCACCACGATCGGGTGCAAACCCTGGGCGAAAGCCTTCATGGTCACAAAGCGGGTCTGCGGCATGGGGCCGTCGACAGCGTCGACCAGCAACAGCACGCTGTCCACCATGGACATGACGCGCTCTACTTCACCACCAAAGTCGGCGTGTCCGGGGGTATCCACGATGTTAATGTGGTAGCCATTCCAGTTAATAGCGGTGTTTTTGGCCAGAATGGTGATGCCGCGCTCTTTTTCCTGGTCATTGGAGTCCATTACGCGCTCTACGGAACCCCCGCGATCGCCCAGAGTGCCGGACTGTTGCAGGAGTTTGTCGACCAACGTGGTTTTACCATGGTCAACGTGGGCGATAATGGCGATATTGCGGATCTTCTCAATCACTGGGGACACCTATTACTAAAAGGGGGGAGCACTGCCGAAAAAAAGGTGGGAGATTATACAACAACTATCTTGACAATTCCATTACACAGTACTTTTTGACGTAAAAAACACAACCATGCGCTGGTATCCAGTCAATCAGGGCGAATCCCGACATCCATCCCTCAAAAATACCTCAAAACACCCCGGCTGCTACGGGTTCTGCTGCCACGCTAACGCCTCGCTTTTGCCACCCGGTTCGATTGCGCGATCTGTGACCCGGTTCACAGGGTGACTTTCGCAAACTGTTAGGTCCATCACGTTCCCGTAACAAAACAACCATATCGTTCAATAATACCGGTCCACCGGCAACCCTGGCGACGTAACAGGGGCGATGACAGATTCAGCAGTGCTCCGGCGTGAAGCCCCCGGGCGACTTGCGGACCTGCGAATGCATCACACTCATGTCAATTGGAGTCAAGTATGAACACATTAAAAAACAACCGATCGAAATGGACAAAAATAGCCCTGGCAGCCGCTATCGCCAGTGTCTCCGCGCTAAGTTACGCCTCGAGTCACCGGGAAGCGCCAATGATCGCCGGCATGCCCCGTCTGGACGCCACCGACCTGTACATGTTCCGCAGTTATGAAGAGGGCCGGGAAGACTACGTCACCATTATTGCCAATTATTTCCCGCTGCAGGCTGCGTACGGTGGCCCCAACTACTTTGACCTGGAAACCGCAGGTCTGTATGAAATTCATGTCGACAATGATGGCGACTCTATCGAAGACATCACCTTCAGCTTTGATTTCTCGACCATACTGGCTGGCGTCACAGTGCCGGTGGACGGGGTCAGTGTCCCAATCCCGCTGATCAATGCCGGTGGTATCGGGCCCGATGCTGCCGACACCGCCAATGTCAACTCGCGACAGGAGTACCAGCTCAGTGTCATCCGTGGCGAACGCAGGACCGGACAGCGTGAATTCGCAGTGAACGCCGACACCAGTGCGACAACATTTCGCAAACCGGTCGATTATATCGGCACCAAATCAATCCCGAACTATGCGCAGTACGCCAGTTCGCACATTTATCCGCTGAGCATACCTGACTGCAACACCGCCGGCCGCGTTTTTGTCGGTCAGCGCAATGAAGGCTTTGCCGTCAATCTCGGCCAGGTATTCGATCTGGTTAACCTGAACCCTCTGGGCTCGGAAGACGCAGTCGCCAATCCCATTGGCGCCGCCAGCGTAACCTCGCTGGCACTGGAAGTACCGATCTCCTGTCTGACCGCCGAAGACCCGGTGATTGGCGCCTGGACTACATCCAGCCTTAATATGGGAGATCAGGAACCCATGCAGGTATCACGACTGGGATTCCCGCTGGTGAACGAGCTCGTCATTGGTCTGCCGGACAAAGACAAGTTCAACGGCAGCCATCCGCACGACGATGCCCAGTTTGTGCACTACGTAGAGAACCCCACACTGCCCTTCCTGCTGGAGTTGCTGTTCTCTGACGCCGGTGCCGTCGCGCCGACGAACTTTCCGCGCGCTGATGTCATAGCCGCCGTTACCGGTGTGCCCGGGCTTAACCTGCCGGAGACTATCGCCAGCGACATGTTCCCGCGCAGTGAAATGTTGCGGCTGAATACATCCATCGCGCCCAAACCGGCGGCGCAGCAACTCAACATGGGCGTGCTTGCCAACGACACCGCGGGTTTCCCCAACGGACGCCGGCCGGGTGATGATGTGGTTGATATCGCGCTGCGTGTGATGATGGGTGCGCTGGTCGAAGACGCAGCGGTAGCGCCGAATAACACGGCTCCGTTCACGGACCAGACCACGGTTAGCGCAGCAGATTTCAAAACTGCATTTCCCTACCTGAACGAACCACTGCCGGGCTCGGCAGTTCAGTGATAGCAAGCTAGCCTGCATGACAGCGGAGCAGGGATGCTCCGCCTCATGCCCTTATAAAGTTCTTCCCGAAAAGGTTACAACTGACCATGTCTTACACATTACAAGCAGGTACGCACGCTGTGCGACTGTGGGCATTGGCGACAAGCCTCATAGCAGCGACCTTGCTGGCACCAGCCATTCAGGCGCAACCATACACGCCTGAAAGCAATAGCAGCATTGTCGACACTCTGCCCGCCGCTATCGTCGAGCTGGCAGCGGATATTCGCCGGCAGCAGCAAGCGCGCGCCACCGACAACGGCGCAGCGGACATTCTGCAGCAGGCCATGGCGTCTTATCAGATTGCTGCCGCGAGTGGTGAGGCTCGCGCGTACGGCCGGACACAGGCTATCCTGCAGCGCTGGCCGGACGAAACAGCACAACCGGCGATGTATCATATTCTGCTGGCAGCGGTGCTGCAGCACAATCACCAGTTCCGGGCAGCCCTGACAGAGTTGCGACACGTTATCAGTGCCGGCGCAGATGCCGGTCCTGCCTACATTCAGGCCCTGATGATTGAGTCACAGATTGGTCTGGTGATCGGCGACTACGCCCGGGTAGCACAAAGCTGTGAAGCGCTACGGACATCGGCGCGGCGCCCCGTTTTTATCAACTGTCAGGCGCAGCTTGATGGCGTCACCGGCAACGCCCGGCAGGCTCTGACTCTGCTACGTGATACCTTGCGTGACGGCAGCGGTCTCAATATTGTGGACTATTCCGAATTACTGACCACAGCCGCCGTTCTGGCTCATCGCCTGGACGAGCCAACGCTGGCCGAGGACTATTACCGAAACGCGCTACGAATCTCACCGGCCAACAGCTTTGTCACCGTCAACTACGGCAATCTGTTACTCGAACAGGGCCGATACCATGACCTTATTGCCTTGCTGTCAGGCGAGTCTGACAACACCTTGAACGCAGAGCTCAGCATCCTGCTGACCAGAGCCCTGCTGGCAACAGGAACGCCGGCAGATCAGCAACGCGCCGACCTGCTACTGGCCAGACTTGACCGGGATTTCGAACTGGCTTTCATCCGCAACGAAGCCATTCCATACAAAGAATATGCACAGTATGCGCTGGCGCTGGCCGACCAGCCGGCAGCAGCACTGAGCGCCGCCGCAGAAAACTGGAAACAACAAAAGGAGCCTTCTGATACGCGGTTACTGGCAAGTGCAGCCGCCGCCAATAATGACCACGATACGTTGGCCAGAATCGAGCGCTGGATCAGTGACGCGGGCACTGAAGATGCAAACTTACAGGAAATACTGGATAGCATGTCGGAGTCAACACCATGATAGCAAGACTTGTACTGGCCGCCTTGTTGTGTTGGCCGGCACTGGCGTTCAGCCATAGCCTGAGCGACAGCTTTATTGATCTTTCGGTAGATAACAACCAGATATCCGGGCATTGGCTGATCGCCACCAGTGATCTGGAGCTCGCTGTTGGCGTCGACCAGAATCTCGATACCGAGATCACCTGGGGAGAAATCCAGGCACGTCGCGCAGCGATTGCTGACTACACAATGTCCCGCCTGCAATTGACCATGGCTGATAGCATTTGCTCATTGCAGCCCGGCGCCTTTCAGGTCGAGCGGCGCAACTCTGCCATGTTTCTGTACCTGCCGCTCAGTGGGGTTTGCGACAGCTCTGGCGTACCTGAAATTAGCTACAACCTGCTGTTCGACATAGATACATCGCATCGCGGCATACTCAACATCACCCACAACGGCAACAGCCATCTGCGCATGTTCTCCCCGTCCGAGCCCACGCACCGGGTCGAGGCAACCGGTTCTGTCGCGGCGCTCGCCAATCTCTGGACATTTCTGATCGAAGGAGTCTGGCACATCTGGATAGGCCTGGACCATATCCTGTTCCTGTGTGCACTTATCATTCCGATTGTTCTGGGCGCCAACGCCGCCCGCAATTCCCCGCAAGTTCTTGGCGCAACTCCGCGACCCACGTTGTTCCTCAGCATCCTCAAGGTGGTCACCGCGTTTACCGTGGCGCATTCCATCACGCTGATTCTGGCTACTTTACAAATTGTGGCATTGCCGTCGCGACTGGTTGAATCAGTGATCGCGCTGTCGGTGGCGGTGACCGGTCTCAATATTATTTTCCCGATTTTTCGCGGCCACAGCTGGCAAGTCGCGTTTGCTTTCGGCCTCATCCACGGCTTCGGGTTTGCCGGCGTACTTGGCGATCTGTCATTGCCAACGCACCTGTTTATCAGCAGCCTGCTGAGCTTCAATATAGGTGTTGAAGTAGGTCAACTGGTGATTGTTGCCGTACTGGTGCCGGTTTTACTGCTTAGCGCCCGTGCCGGTTTACCCCGGCGCCTGGCGCTGGTTGCCAGCGGTGTCGTTATCACCGGATTCGGCGCCCTCTGGCTGGCAGAACGATCGCTACCGGCCCTGTTTAGTTAAGGGCCGGTGACTGATCGCGCTCAAAGCCGTATCAGCCATCCAATGCTATCAGTGCGTTAGCGCTCAGGGCCGGTACACAGCCACGTTCAGATAACCTGCGTCTTTCAGATGCGAGGCATGCAGTCGACTCATCATGCCCTTGTCGCAATACAACAGGTATTGCCGCGATGCATCCATGGTCGCAAACCGCGTACCCAGCTGATAAAACGGCACCACGGCGACGTCATAATCATCAGTGCTCAGCGGGGCCCTTTCCTGCTCATTGGGGTGCCGGATGTCAATCACCACGGCGCCCGCCGGCACGTGCGTCATCTGCTCAGGCTCGACATCGCGATGCTCCAGCACCTCGACCACACGATCAATCATCTGCACTTCGCGCGCAGCCACCGCCGCGTCCACCAATGCTGAATCGATCCTGGCCTCCTCCTCAATAACCCGGTGCACTTTGGCATGGGTTGTTGGCCTCACCGATATCACACCACAGTACTCCGGCACCTGAGCCGAAAACTCTTCGGTGCCAATGCGCCGGGCCATGTCGATGATGTCCTGTTTGTCGGTCACGATCAGTGGCCGCAGAACCAGCATGTCGGTCACCTGATCAATCACGTTCAGGTTGGGCAGGGTCTGGCTCGCCACCTGTGCCACGCATTCTCCGGTTACCAGCGCCGACAACTTCATGTCGCGGGCAACCTGATCGGCAGCGCGAATCATCATGCGCTTGAGTACCACACCCATGTGACCCGTATCGACCTTGCTCAGAATCTCACTGAGCAGCGGTTCAAACGGCACGCTGACGAACTTGACCCGGTGCGAGGAGCCAAAGCGCATCCACAAATACAGTGCTACCTCTTTCACCGCCAACTCATGTTCCTTACCCCCCAGATTAAAGAACAGAAAATGTGTCTGTATGCCACGGCGCATGAACAGGTAACTCGACACCGCTGAATCAAAGCCTCCCGAAATCAACGACAGCACCGGCTCCTGGGTACCCATGGGATACCCTCCCAGACCGCGCCACTGGTGGGTTACCACATACAGGGTCTGCTGGCGTATCTCCAGACGCACCGTGACGTCCGGCTGACGCAGATCGACCTTGCTGGCGCCGGTTTCGCGCATCAGGGCGGCGCCCAGAAAACGCTCCAAATCCATGGAGCTGAAATCGTGCTTGCCCTGACGCTTGCTGCGCACAGCAAAGCTGCGCCCCTGCAGACGCTCACGGTAAAACGGTAGAACTTCAGCCAGGATTCCGTCAAAATCGGGCAGTGGCCGTTTGCTGACCTGACTGATCAGGGAGATGCCCGACGTGTCGCGCAGCATGTCGATAACCTGCGCGACCAGATTTTCATCGTCGCTGTGGGTTTCCACTTCCAGAATATCCCAGTCACCGGTTACACTGATACGCGAATCGACCCGGCCCATCAGTATCCTCAGATTACGCCGGAGCGCCTTGATCAAACGCTGGCGCACCGGACGCGTCTTGATGGTGATTTCAGGGAAAAAGCGGATAACAAAAAGCATGGTACTGACCTTGTGTTCGACTTGTCTGGCAAGCGGATGACGAGTGACCGGGAAAAATTTCCAGGCGGAAAGTGAGACTAACGCATCAAAAAAGGGCATTATGCACCCGTTGTGTGCGATTACTGTTTTTAATGCACCATATTGGTGCCTAATTATTGGCTCACTGACACTGCCCGGCCAGCGAACTCTTGATATACAGGGGTCCCGGCACCCGTGAACAATGGCATATATCTTGCTCATTCACCGGTACTCGGGCATGGTATACAAACGCTATTATAATGCCGAATGCCCGGCTTGTTGAGTGCGAACCACTGCACAAGATCGGCACACAAGAAAATAAACACTGAGTAACGGCAGCGAACCGCGACCGTATCAGATTTTAAACTGTGACCTTAACCGTCACCCAATTCTCGATCACACGGAGGATCAGGAATGTCTGAGAAGACTATAAACTTAATCAAAGAGAACGATGCCAAGTGGGTTGACATGCGTTTTACCGATACCAAAGGTAAAGAGCAGCATGTAACCTTCCCTGCAGCCGTCGTTGACGAAGGCTTTATGGAAGGCGTGATGTTTGATGGTTCTTCGGTCGCCGGCTGGAAAGGCATCAACGAATCAGACATGATCCTGAAGCCGGATGACACGACAGCCGTGCTCGATCCGTTTGCTGACGAAGTGCAGATCAACCTGCGCTGCGACATCATCGAGCCGCGCACCATGCAGGGTTACAACCGTGATCCGCGCTCCGTGGCGCGCCGCGCTGAAGAATACCTTAAGTCCACCGGTATCGGCGACCAGGCGTTTTTCGGCCCGGAGCCTGAGTTCTTCGTATTCGACGAAGTTAAGTGGAACGTGGCAATGGACGGCGCCTTCTTCAAGATCGGCAGCGAAGAAGCAGCCTGGTCTTCCGGCAAGTCCATCGAAGGCGGCAACATGGGTCACCGCCCGAAAGTCAAAGGCGGCTACTTCCCGGTACCTCCGGTTGACTCACTGAGCGACCTGCGTGGCGCCATGTGCGACACCATGGAAGCCATGGGCCTTGAGATCGAACTGCACCACCACGAAGTGGGCAACGCTGGCCAGTGCGAAATCGGCACCAAGTTCAACTCACTGGTGTACAAGGCTGACGAAGTACAGATCCTGAAATACTGCGTACTGAACACTGCGCACGCTTTCGGCAAAACCGCGACCTTTATGCCCAAGCCGCTGGTAGGTGATAACGGTTCCGGTATGCACGTGCATATGTCGATTTCCAAAGACGGCAAGAACATGTTTGCCGGCGACGGTTATGCTGGTCTGTCTGAGACCGCCCTGTTCTACATCGGCGGTATCATCAAGCACGCCAAAGCGCTGAACGCCTTCGGTAACGCTTCTACCAACAGCTACAAGCGTCTGGTCAAGGGTTTTGAAGCACCAACACTGCTGGCGTACTCGTCACGCAACCGTTCTGCTTCCATCCGTATTCCGTATGTGCTGGGCGGCAACCCGAAAGCGATTCGTATTGAAGTGCGTTTTGGCGACTGTACTGCCAACCCTTACCTGTACTTCTCTGCATTGCTGATGGCTGGCCTTGACGGCATCAAGAACAAGATCCACCCTGGCGACCCTGCCAGCAAAGATCTGTATGACCTGGAGCCAGAGGAAGAAGCGGAAATTCCAAAGGTTTGCTACTCACTGGATCAGGCGCTGGAAGCACTGGACCAGGATCGCGAATTCCTCAAACAGGGCGGCGTATTCTGCGACGACCTGATCGATGGTTACATCGCACTGAAACAACAGGATTGCACACGCCTGAACATGTCTGCTCACCCGGTTGAGTTTGATATGTACTACAGCTGCTGATCCCCGAGCAGCCAGGACCCTGAGCGCTGATACCGCAGCCAGGGTCTGACGCCAAAAAACGCCTGTCGGAAGCAACCGACGGGCGTTTTTTTTGAGCACTCATCTGGCCATACCAGGCACGCGATCTGACGTTTAAATTGCCAATCGCACCATATTGGTGCATAGTTGGGCCGCTCGCAACATTGCGGATGCCACTGCTTCGTTGCAGAACCACGGGAAACCGCGCCAAAAAAGCACAACAACCGCGTCATGCGCTGTAATGAGCCTATTTACCGAAGATGGTTTGTTTATTGCATGCTCCTGCCTTAACTAACGAGGTATGTCGAACAACCATGCAATCCAGCAGTCACAACTCTTACAAGCGCCTGTTAGACACAATGGCAACCTCTATCCTGGTGCTGGACAACAACCTGCGCCTGCAATACATCAATCTGGCGGCAGAAACCCTGTTGGCCATCAGCGGACGCCAGGTCAACAACGCCTTCGTGGGCGATATCTTCCTCCACGCCACCGACGACGTGACTGCTATCCGGCAGGCGGTTGATGGCAACCACAGCTTCACCAAACGCAAAACACAATTACACCTGCTCAACGGCAAAAGTCTGCAGGTCGACTATACGGTTACGCCACTGCATGACTTTCCCGATGCCGCGGTGATGATTGAAATCCAGAGCATGAACTATGCTGAGCGCATCAGTCGCGACGAGACCCTGATTTCCACGCATGAAACCACACGTGAACTGGTTCGTGGCCTGGCGCATGAAATCAAGAATCCCCTGGGTGGTATCCGCGGCGCAGCGCAGCTGCTGGCCAGCGAACTTCCCAATTCCGACCTGACCGATTACACCAATGTCATCATTGAAGAGGCGGACCGCCTGCACAAGCTGGTTGATCGCCTGGTCGGATCACGCAAACCCATGGAGTACCGCTCGCTTAATGTCCATGAGGTGCTGGAGCGCGTGCGTAATCTGGTCGACGCCGAGGTCAGCGACAGAGACATCACGCTGGTACGCGACTACGACCCGAGTATTCCGGAGCTGCAGGGTGACTTCGAACAACTTATCCAGGCCGTTCTGAACATCGTGCGCAATGCCGTGCAGGCGCTTGAAAGCCCGCACGTCAAACATCGCTCAGGGCTGATTGAACTGAAAACCCGGGTAATGCGCAACGTCACCATTGGCACCGTATTCCACCGCCTGGTGGCACGACTGGAGGTTGTTGACAACGGTCCTGGCGTGCCACCGGAGCTGGTCGACAACATCTTTTTCCCGATGATCAGCGGGCGCGCGGAAGGCACCGGACTGGGCTTGTCGATCGCCCACTCCATCGTCAACCAGCACAAAGGCATTATCGAGTGCAGCAGCGAACCGGGCCGCACGCGTTTTTCCATTTATCTGCCTGTCCTGACGCAGGCGCCGACAGGCAATAACGGTGCGGGTGCATACAGCGCCGGGATCTACAATGGTCAGTTTGGCAAGTAGTCTTAACGGGGTATTGATACCATGAGCAAACACACAACGGTCTGGGTACTGGATGACGACAAGTCCATCCGCTGGGTGCTGGAAAAGTCTCTCACCCGCTCTGGTCTGAGCACGCACTGCTTTGACAATGGCGACGACCTGCTGCATCGACTGGAAAGAGAGCGACCTGACGCCATCATCAGCGACATCCGTATGCCCGGCATTAATGGCCTGGATCTTTTATCCACCGTACACGAGCGCTTTCCCCAGTTGCCGGTGATCATCATGACAGCGCATTCGGATCTGGACAGCGCCGTTTCATCCTACAGCCGCGGCGCATTCGAATACCTGCCCAAACCTTTCGACATTGATGAAGCAGTGGCGATGACCCAGCGCGCGCTGGAACATGCCCGCGAACAGCACATCGACATACCAACACCGATCCTGGAGAACAGCAAAGAGATCATCGGTGAAGCACCGGCGATGCAGGAGGTGTTCCGCGCCATCGGCCGTTTGTCGCAGTCCAATATCACCGTGTTGATTAACGGCGAATCCGGTACCGGTAAAGAATTGGTGGCGCACGCGCTGCACAAGCACAGCCCGCGACGTGACAAACATTTTATTGCCCTCAACGTGGCCGCTATTCCCAAGGAGCTGATTGAGTCAGAGCTGTTCGGCCATGAAAAAGGCTCGTTCACCGGCGCCACAGCGCACCGCACCGGCCGTTTTGAACAGGCCAACGGCGGCACGCTGTTCCTCGACGAAATCGGTGACATGCCCCCGGACACACAGACCCGTCTGCTGCGCGTTCTGTCTGACGGTGAATTTTATCGCGTCGGCGGTACCACGCCGATCAAGGTCGATGTGCGCATCATTGCTGCCACGCACCAGAACCTGGAAAAACTGGTAGGCCAGCACCTGTTCCGAGAGGACCTTTTTCACCGCCTCAACGTTATCCGTATCCATATCCCGCGCATGCGCGATCGCCGCGAAGACATTCCACGGCTGGCGAGCCACTTTCTGGCGAGAGCGGCCGAGGAGCTGGACGTCGAGCCCAAGGTCCTGCGACCGGAGACGGAGAAATACATTACCGGGCTCAACTGGCCGGGCAATGTGCGTCAACTGGAAAACTTCTGCCGCTGGGTAACCGTCATGGCGTCCAGCCGGGAAGTACGTATTGATGACCTGCCGCCGGAACTGATGGAACACCAGGCGCAGAACAGCAGCGCCCGTGACTGGACGCAGTTGCTGGAAGAGTGGGCGGACCAGGAGCTGAACCTGGGCCACAAGGGTATTCTGGAACAGGCCACGCCCGAGTTTGAAAGCACCATGATACAGGTTGCACTCAAACACACGCTGGGTCGCCGCCGCGATGCCGCGCTGCTGCTGGGCTGGGGACGCAATACCCTGACCCGTAAAATCAAGGAACTGAATATCGAGGATGCCGGCAGCGACGACGACTGATTAAACACTCAATTGTCACGATCTGTGGGGGCAGGTTGAAAAATCACCCCCATACACCTATATTTGCCCCTCAGCCATTGCCCCGCAACCACTGACAGGCAAATAACAATATGATCGAAATCAGTCACCTGACCCGAAAATTTGAGCATTTTACCGCTGTAGATGACCTCAGTTTTACGGTAGCCGAAGGCGAAGTCCTGGGTTTTCTTGGCCCCAACGGTGCCGGCAAGTCCACCACCATGAAAATCATCACCGGCTTTCTGGCGCCCTCATCTGGTACCGTCAGGGTTGATGGCCACGACATCACCGAGAACCCGATGGCGGTCAAGGCGCTGATCGGCTACCTGCCCGAAGGCGCGCCCAGTTACCCTGACATGACGGTGCTGGAGTTTCTGGATTTTATTGCCGAGATTCGTGGTTTCAGTGGTCAGGAAAAATCCCGTCGCATTGAACAGGTGATCAATGATGTGGCGCTGGGCAGTGTCTGCGAGCAGAGCATCGACACGCTTTCCAAAGGCTTCAAACGCCGCGTCGGACTGGCTCAGGCGATTCTGCACGACCCCAAGGTGCTGATTCTGGACGAGCCCACTGACGGTCTGGATCCCAACCAGAAACATCAGGTACGACAGCTCATCCGCAATTTGGCCAAAGACAAGATTGTTATTGTTTCCACCCATATTCTGGAAGAAGTCAGTGCGGTGTGCACGCGCGCCATCATCATTGCCAATGGTCGTATCGTTGCCGACGGCTCGCCGCAAGAGCTGGAAGCGCGAGCGCCGACTGCTGCCGGCCTGACAGAGGCGCCGTCTGCGCCGGGTCGGCTGGAAGCCTTTTTCCGCAGCATCACTGAACAGGGAGCACTGTGATGGGAACCACCGGTATCATTTTCAAGCGCGAGCTGGCGGCCTACTTCAGTACGCCACTGGCCTATGTTTTTATAGTCATTTTCCTGGTCATGAACGGCATCGCCACCTTTGACCTGGGCGGTTTTTATCAGCGAGGCCAGGCTGATCTGCAGCCCTTCTTCAACTTCCATCCCTGGCTGTATTTGTTCATGATTCCTGCCCTGGCCATGGGGCTATGGGCCGATGAGCGCAAGACCGGCACCATTGAACTGCTGCTGACGCTGCCCATTCAGTTACATGAAGCGGTGATCGGCAAATTCCTTGCCGCCTGGGTACTCAGTGGCTGCGCATTGGCGCTGACCTTCCCGATCTGGCTGACCGTCAACTACCTGGGCGACCCCGACAACGGCGTTATTCTGGCCGCCTATATTGGCAGCTGGTTGATGGCCGGTGGTTTTCTGGCCATCGGTTCCTGCATGTCAGCACTGACGCGCAACGCAGTGATCGCCTTTATCCTGACGGCGGCAATCTGCTTCCTGTTTGTCGTCTCCGGCTCGGCCATCGTCATGAATGCGTTTACCGGCTGGGCACCACAGACGCTGATCGATGCCATCGCGACGCTGAGCTTCCTGACCCATTTTGAAGCTATCAGCCGGGGGGTACTGGATATCCGGGACCTGCTGTTCTTTGCCGCTGTCATTGCCGCCTGGCTGTTGGCCAGCGCGGTTGTCATCGAAATCAAGAAAGCGAACTAGGAGCTGGCCATGAAGAACAAAGCACTATTTTCACCTGCCGGCCTTGCCTTGATTGGCCTTGCCCTGCTGATCATCGTTGTCATCATCAGCAGCCTGCCCCGGCTGCGTATTGACCTGACCCAGGACAATCTTTACACCCTGAGCAATGGCACCCGGGAAGTACTGGACAATCTCGAGCGCCCCATCGAACTGACATTTTTCTATTCCGAAGAAGCCATCGGCCAGATGCCGCAGGTCCGGGCCTATGGCAATCGCGTGCAGGAGTTGCTGCAGGAGATGGTCATCGCCAGCAATGGCAACCTGAGCCTTGCAGTCATCGACCCGGAAGCGTTCTCTGAACAGGAAGACCTGGCAACCAGCTACGGCATTCAGGCAGTTCCACTGGCGGCCGGGCGCGAAGAGGTCTACTTTGGCGTGGTGGCGGCAGATCCCGGCACCCGTATTGAGGGAGAGGCGGAGGTATATGAGGCCATCCCCCTGGTGCGACCCGACCAGGAAGAGTTTCTGGAATACGAGTTCTCCCGTCTGATCAGTCGGGTGCTGGATCCCGACCCAACGGTGGTCGGTCTGATCACATCGCTGAACATAGATGGCGGTTTCAATCCGGCCACCGAACAGACCACCGGTGCCTGGGCGATCATGGATACCGTACGTTACATGTACGACGTGCGCCGCCTGCAGGAAACTGTCGCCAGCATTGATGAAGACATCGACATCCTGATGCTGGTGCACCCGCAGGAGCTACCCGCGCAAACGCTGTACGCCATTGACCAGTTTGTCATGCGCGGCGGCCGTGCCCTGGTGTTTGTTGATCCCAACTCGGACACCCAGACCCAGATCATGGTCGGTGGCGGCGGTTACCGCGACAATCTGGGTTCGGATCTGCCAGGCCTGCTCAGCGCCTGGGGTGTCGACTATGACGCTACCCAGGTGGTCACTGACCAGGAACTTGCCCTGTTTGTAACGCTGGCGCAGGGTCAGCGCCCGACCGCGCACTACGGCATGCTCGGTGTGCCCCGCGAACACTTCGCCAACGATATTGTCAGCGGCCAGCTGCAGGTGATGAACCTGTCCTCCGCCGGTGCATTGAACCCGGCCGAAGGCTCATCAACGACTTTCGAGCCGTTGATCCAGACCAGCGATCAGACCATGATGATGGGTACGGCGTTTTTCCGCGAAATGGGCGACCCAACGCTGCTGATCGACGACTTTGCGTCGGAAGACCAGAACCGCACGCTGGCGGCCAGAGTATCGGGGCCGGCGCAAAGTGCATTCCCCGATGGCCCGCCGACTGCTGATACCGATACCACGGAAACATCGGAAGCCGAAACAGAAACTGATCCCGACGCAGCGCCCGACACGACTGAAACAGCAGCGCAAGACCACCTGACAGCCTCTGTCAGCGATATTGGTGTCATTGTGGTGGCGGACTCCGATGTACTGGCCGATCGCATGTGGGCGCAGTCACGGCAGGTTGCCGGGCAACGTGTGATCAATGCCTTCGCCAGTAACGGTGACTTCGTCATCAACGCTCTGGACAATCTCAGTGGCAGTACCGAGCTGATCAATATCCGCAGCCGCGGCCGTTATGCCCGCCCTTTCACCCGCGTACTGGCACTGCAGCGTGAAGCTGATGAACGTTTGCGTGAACGAGAAACCAACCTGCTGGAAAGATTGTCGGAAACCGAGGAACAACTGCAGGCGTTGAATCAGGGTAGCGGCACCATATCACCGGAGCAGGAAGCGGAAATTGAGCGCTTCATTGAGCTGCAACTGGAAACCCGGCGGGATCTGCGTGAAGTCCAGTTCGAACTCAACAATGAGATCGACAGACTGGGCGCGGTGCTGAAAGCGATCAATACCGCATTGATCCCGGTACTGATCATCATCGCCGTGTTGACCGCAACGCTGCTGCGCAACCGGAGAAGAAAGCTCGCCCGTTAAACGATAGGCAGGAAGATGCTGACCTGAGTGCCCTGCTCAGGTCGGCTGTCAATCTGTAGCCTGCCGCCGTGGGCATCCACAATCAGGTTGCACAGATACAGGCCCAGACCAAATCCCCCCGTATTGCGCAGGCGCGCACTGTCCACCCGATAGAAGGGTTCGGTGATATGGCGCAGGTGCTCGGCCGCAATGCCTTCGCCCTGGTCAGAGATGCACAATACCGCCTCTTCTGCCGCAAAGCTGACCTTGACGGTCACCGGCCGGCCACGTCCATGACGAATCGCATTATTGATGATGTTGGCCACCAGCAGGCGGATGCGCAGCTTATCAAGTCGCATGGAGCGATCTGCTTCGGGCAGGTCCACCACCAGACCGCCTTCATAATGCTGGAACTGTTCCGACAGCATGCGGATGTAATCGGCAAAATCAACGTCATCCAGTATCAATGCCGAATGCTGCGTGCTCAGACGCTCCGCTTCAATCAAATCAGAAATCAGCAAATCGATCTCGTTGATGTCATCGCTGAGATTGTTGCGCAGATCACCCTCTTCCATGAACTCAAGCTGCAGCTTGGCGCGTGTCACCGGCGTACGCAACTCGTGGCTGATGGCCAGCAACAGTTGCCGCTTGGCTTCCAGCATCGATTGCAACGAGTCGGCCATGTGATTGATGCTTTCGGTCAACTCACCCAGCTCATCCTTACGCGTCACCTCAACCCGATAACCCAGATCGCCGTCACATATTTTCTCGGCGCCTTCGCGCAGTTTGCCGACCGGCTCCATCAACCGGCGCACCAGCCAGTAGTTAGAGAACAGGATGAACAGGGCAAAACCCAGACCCAGATAGACGACGATATAGTCATAGTCACTGAGCGACGGTGCCTTGCGGTTGAGGAAGTACTCATATCCCCCACGGGCAACACGAATCACCTGTTCATTGTCTGCCGCCAGCATTTGTGAATCATCTGACAGGGTGCGCACAAATACCGTATCGGAAATATCCAGATCCGATTCGTCGTCAGACTGCCAATTGATATGGGGGCTGCGGATGATAATGGTCAACGACAGGTCGCGCGCCAGTTCGGCGGCGCGTTGCAGGTCCGGTGGAATACCGATGGCGTCTACCAGCAACCGGACATTATCCAGATAGAACACCGGGAGCGGATTCAGACGCTCACGGCGCCAGTTCTCATCAATCTGGCGTATGGAAAAGGTAATAACCAGGAAAAACAGAATGACCGTGGCACTGAAAATCAGAAAGAGCCGGAAGTACAGAGACCCGGTCACTTTCGGCAGCAGGGAGTTCATTGCAGCTGACCGACAAAGGTGTAGCCGCGCCCCCACACAGTCTTGATGAATCGTGGTGTTTTGGAGGTATCCTTGAGCTTGTGACGCAAGCGACTGACCAGCGTATCGACTGCACGCGAGAACAGTTCGGCATCAATACCGCGCAAGCGGTTCATCAGCTCGTCACGGGTAAAGGTCTTGTTGGGCGACTGGATGAACAGCACCAGCAGCTCGTATTCCATAGTGGTCAGCTCGACCAGCTCACCATCCAGATGCACAGTACGGCGGCTGGTATCAACATCCAGCCCTTCGATGCGCGGCAGATCATTGTCGGCTCTGGCCTCGTCACCGGCACGGCGCAGGATGTTGGTGATACGCGCCACCAGTTCACGCGGCTCAAATGGTTTGGGCAGGTAGTCGTCGGCGCCCAGTTCCAGGCCCACAATACGGTCGGTGACTTCACCATGGGCGGTCAGCATCATGATTGGCAGATGACCATAAACAGAGGTTTTGGCGCGGATTTCACGGCAGATTTCAAAGCCGTCTTTTTCCGGTAACATGACGTCCAGAATCAGCAGATCAGGTTTGGAGCGCTTGAGCAATTCGAATCCCTTGCTCGGCGTGTGGGCAACCGTGACCTTCATGTCATAACGGTCCAGATACTGCGTCAGCAGTTGGCCCAGTTTTTCGTCATCATCTATTATTAGTATCTGCTTCATAGGGCAGGAGTTTACGAATTTGCCGGACATAAATCAATCTGTGATAGCTGTCTGGCGTATAATGCCCGTTTTTGCACGCACACACATTGGTAGAAACCTCGGTTGACGCATGATCAGTCTTAACAACGCCCGTCTGATGCGCGGCGAGCATACCCTGCTCGACAGCGCCAGCATCACCATCCACAAAGGCCAGAAAACCGGCGTCATCGGTCGCAACGGCAGCGGCAAATCCAGCCTGTTCGCCTGCCTGACCGGGCAGATTGCGCTGGATGCTGGTGATCTGTTCATTCCTGACGGGTTGCGCTGCGCCTGGATGAAGCAGGAGACCGCAGGCTCAAGGCGCACAGCGCTGGACTATGTCATTGATGGTGACGAACGTTTCCGCGAAATCGAAGGTCGACTGGCCAGCGCTGAAGACAGCAACGATGGTCATGCCATTGCCAATCTGCACAATGAACTGGACAAGATTGATGGCTACAGTGTGCAGGTACGCGCTGAACAACTGCTCTCCGGTCTTGGTTTTGCCGTCGACAGCTTTCAGCAACCGGTGTCGGCTTTTTCCGGCGGCTGGCGGGTGCGCCTGAATCTGGCCGCGGCGCTGATGGCGCCGTCCGACCTGTTGCTGCTTGATGAGCCCACCAACCACCTGGATCTGGAAGCCACCATCTGGTTGGAACAGTGGCTGAACCGTTATCAGGGCACGCTGTTGCTGATCTCGCATGACCGAAGCTTCCTCGACAAGGTCATCGATCATGTGGTCAGTTTTGAGCAGAACAACCTGTTCATGTACAAGGGCAATTTCACCGCCTACGAAATTCAGCGTGCCGAGCGCATGGCACAGCTGCAGGCGGCAGCCGAGAAACAGATGCGCCGCAAAGCCGAGATCGAGGATTTTGTGCGCCGCTTCCGCGCCAAGGCCAGCAAGGCCAAACAGGCACAAAGCCGCCTGAAAGAACTGTCGCGTATGGAAGACATTGCACCGGCGCATATCGATTCGCCGTTTCGCTTCTCGTTCTTTGCACCCGATAAAACCGCCAATGATCTGCTCAGTTTCAAGAAAGTCAGCATTGGTTTTGATACACCACTGGTGCAGGGCATTAATCTGAAACTGCACGACACCACGCGCATCGGGCTGCTGGGGTTCAATGGCGCCGGCAAGTCCACGCTATTAAAAACCCTGGCCGAGCAGTTGCCGGTGCTGGATGGTGAAGTGGTGGCTTCCAAGCACCTGCGCATTGGCTATTTTGCCCAGCACCAGGTCGATGTTATTGATATGAAGGCCAGCCCGACCACACTGATTCAGCGCGCCGATCCCGGGGCCCGCGAACAGGAGATTCGTAATTTCCTGGGTGGTTTTGATTTTCGGGGTGACCGGGTGTCCGAGCCCATCATCAATTTTTCCGGCGGCGAAAAAGCACGGCTGGCGCTGGCATTAATCGTCTGGCAAAAACCCAATGTGCTGCTACTGGACGAGCCCACCAACCACCTGGACCTGGAGATGCGCCATGCATTGACGGTCGCGCTGCAAGGGTTTGAGGGCGCGCTGGTGCTGGTCTCTCACGACCGTCATCTCATGAACAACACTGTTGATGAATTCTTTACCGTGCATCAGGGTCGGGTCACACCGTTTGAGGGCGACCTGGATGACTACGCACGCTGGATGCACGAGCAGGGCAAAGGCAACACCGCGGATTTCCAGCCCGGCACCCAGAAAAGCAGTGACAGCGATGCAGAAAAAACAGCGGGAAATTCCGCTGGCCGCAAATCCGTCCCGGCTCCCGTGGTGGACAAAAAGGAAGCCCGGAAACAGGCCGCCAACCAGCGCGAGCAGCTGGCACCGCTGCGCCGTGAAGTGCGAACACTGGAAAAAACCATGGAAAAACTCAGCGCCGAACTGAGCACGTTGGAAGACAGGCTCGGTGACACCACCCTGTACGAAGACAGTCGCCGCGACGAACTTACCGAGCTGCTAAGGCAGCAGGGTTACTGCAAGGCGGAGCTGTCGCAGGCCGAAGAAAGCTGGCTGGAAAAGAGCACCGAACTTGAGGAACTGTCCTCAGAATAACTACTGTTCCGGTCCGCCCTCACTGACGAGTGGCTTGTAACTCAATCTGATACTGACCTCGCGCATTATCCCGCAACGTCACTACCTCAACGATGTCGCCCGCCTCTTTGGATTCCAGCACCGTCAGCAGATCGTCTTCGTTAGCAACAGCAACGCCATCCACTTCAACAATGACATCACCCAGCACAATGCCCCGGTTGGTCTCGGCCAATCCGCGCATGCCTTCGCGCTCCGGGCTGCCGCCGGGCAGCACATCCAGCACAATCACGCCTTCGATGCGCCAGCGGTTGCGATAGTAGTCGGCGTATTGTGGCGGGAACAGGCTGATGCCGAGGGTCGGCGTCTGCACACGCCCGAATTCGATCAGCTCCGGCACAATCTTCTTGACAGTATTGACCGGAATGGCAAAACCAATGCCGGAACTGGCACCGCTGGGGCTGTATATGGCCGTGTTGACCCCGACCAACTGCCCCAGAGAGTTCAGCAGCGGGCCACCGGAATTACCCGGATTGATGGCGGCATCGGTTTGAATCACATCGCGGATCTGGCGCCGGGTCACCGAGTTGATCTCGCGCCCGAGAGCGCTGACCACACCCACCGTCAGTGTCGTATCCAGACCAAAGGGGTTACCAATGGCAATCACCTTGCGCCCCACTTCCAGCAACGAGGAATCGCCCAGCGCCACCGGTGACAACTGCTCCGCTGGCGCTTCAATGTGCAGCACCGCCAGATCCTTGTCCGGTTCGGCGCCGACCACGCGCGCATCCCAGGCTGTACCATCCTGCAACGTCACAGTAACCCGCGAAGCATTCTGGATGACATGAAAGTTGGTGACGACGTAGCCGCGTTTGTCCCAGATGAAACCGGAACCGCTCCCCTGCGGTATCTCCTGCGGATTGAGATTGAACACCGAGCGCCTGACCATGCGTGAATTGGTGATATACACCACCGACGGACTGGCGCTCTTGAAGACATCAATGTTGTTGGCTTCGTCGTTGGTGCGGAAACTTTCGTAATCGGCGGCAAGCGCTGGTGTGGCGGCGGCGATGGCAGCAAAACCGACAAGCAGCAGGGCAATGAGGCGTTTCATAGGGCACTCCGGTATCTCTGTCGACGTTCAGAGATAATGGCGACGCCTGCACGTAAATTCAAGGTTTGGTGTGGGCGGTATGGAGTCATGCACCGGAAAACAGATGGGGCAAGGGGTCTTGTGGGCCGGGCCACATTACCCCTTGCCCCACCTGTTTTTCGGTTCAATCGAAGCCGTCAGGGAGACGTCGGACCGTTGTAGATTTCCTGCCAGTGGATGACCCGGTCGTGGCTGCGGAACTGACCAAACTCGAGCTGGGCGCGCGGGTTTTCATTGTAGTCGGCATCCACTTCGGGCCAGCGGAACTGCAGGAAGGGCAGATTAAGCGCATCCAGATCAATTTCAACATCCACAGTGCCACCATTGCCTTCACCGGGCGCCGTTGCCGTGAAAGTTGCGTCACTGGGACTGGTCGCACTTTCCACGCCCTGCACCTGGCCTTCAAAGAACTCGGTGGTCTGGGGCGTGTCAATCCCCGTGTCACCGTCCTCCAGACTGCCTGTATAGGTCCCGGGCACCAGCGTCAGTTCGGCGGCATCAATCACCGTACAACTGTCATCGGTATTCACCACAAAACGCTCGCCATCAAAATATTCCACCCGGAAAGTGATAGCCAGGTCTTCAGTTTCCGGACCAAAGGCGTTGTTGATCAGCAGACGGCCATAGCGGAAATCGTGCTCGGCGATCAGGCTGTACTCCGGGGTAGCCTGGGTGATCTCGGTATCAAGGTCGTTCGGATCCAGCGTGACTCCGTCGCTATCGATGGGCACAAAAGCGATCTTGATATCCTCAAACGGACCATCGGGATTGGCGGGGTCGGCGCGGCTGAATGCCAGATTACCTTCCAGCACCAGCTCGCCACCCTGAACGACCGACCAGTCGCTCTCGAATGCCACCGGTACCGACACATTGTCCAGTCGCGTGCTGAGATCATTATTGTCGGCGCTGGCCACTTCTTCAATGGCGCGGAAGTTCAGGTCCGTATAGGCAGAGAGCTTGGCAAAACCACCGCGGTAATTGACGGTTGTTGCACCCTGGGTATTACGTGCTACCAGCTCCAGTTCTATGGCAAACGGTTCGTCCATGTAGGTAAAAATGGAGGGCGGCGTGCAGCTGGCGTCAATGCGCGGCAGCAGCATGGCAGACAGGACATCGAAGCGGCGCGGATAAAAACGGCCGACATCACTGACAACACCGCGAACGACATCAGTACCCCGATAGGCCAGCGGGTTGTCGTTGACATCAACCAGCTCAGCCTGGAGATCGATGATACCGACTTCGTTATAACTCACGCTGGCACTGCCAGTGGCAGCGACCGCGAAGTTGTCAAAATTGTTAAAGGTCAGCGTGTCATTGCTCAATTCCCCACGTACGCCACCCAGGGCCTCTGCCTGATTCTCCAGCACGGTAAGCCTGACAGCGTAGTTATCAGCAGCACCGACTGTGTCGTAGAAGAAATTCGGTGTCGGGCGGTTGTCATACAGGTTGGCACCGGCATCGGGTTGACCGTCCTGGTCATCATCATCGTCAATGGCCTGCCAGGCCATAGCGGTGACGACAGTATCAAAGCCTTCGCCGGCATACACAAAGACGGTACCGTCATCATCAACTGCCAGGGAGTCTGCCGGGTTTCCGGCTCTATCCGCGAAATTGTCAGCGAGCAATCCTCCGCCAGCATTGGTCCGGTCATTTCCTTCATCGCCGGGGAAATTGATGGCAAACCCGAACGGCCTGACCACAAAGGTATTGCTACTACCGAGCATGTAGTCGCCTGATACGCCCGGCGGCGTCAGCGGGTCGTTGGACGTTATCGGATTGGACGTTATCGGGTTGGTATCACCAAAGAAACCAAAAGGTATGTTGTAGCGGCTGTGCAGCTGCATGATGCCCACATCGGAATAATTCAGCTCGACGGTGGCACCAACGTCACCTGAAGGCTGCGTGATAAAGTCCAGCTCAACCTCTGTGTACGCGCTTGCACCTGCCGTGTTGTTGTTATCGACCAGTGCAACCGACTCACCATTAACACTGAAACTCTCACCGCTGACACAGCTATCGGCGTCAGTGCACTCTGCACCGATTTCGATGGGCAGGGTCTGGCCGGCGTCAAACAGCGGTACACACTGCAGCGGGTCCTGGTCCGAGCTTCTGACGCCCTGGACGGTCAGCAGTTGCCCCAACGGGGCAACATTCGATGGCTTACCAGCAATCTGTGTGCCTATGGTGTAATTGTCCTGGGATTCGTTATAGAACACCAGGCCAGCTTCAGCGATCTGCAGTGTCGGATCTTCGTCGACACGCTCTGAAGCGGCGCTGGTCTGACCCAACACATTGATATCGACCGGCTGCCCGGCACCTGCCGGGACGGTGTAATTGAGCAGCAGACTGACCGAGCTTTCTCCCTGCGGGAAGGTATAGGTAGCAGAACCGTTGTCCGCTTGACTGGCGAGCGCTGTCAGCGCACCACCGCCGCTCAGAACTCTGGCCCACACGCCTTTGCCCGGCGAGATGCTGATGTTGATGGTTTCGCCATTGGCATTGATCGGATTGTTCGCCGCATCATGGGCAATGATGGTGACCGGCGTGCCCACGCAGGAGATGCCGAAACCGCTGTGCTGGATAGCATAATGGTCAAGCGAGCCAGAGCCGGTATAGCCACACTCATCGGTGGCGGTCTCAATCTTGACATTATCGATAAAGAAGCGACCTGTCACTGCATAACCGTTAGCGATGCGGAAGCGGATCTGCGAGGTCGTTGTCATGTTCGAGTTGCCACCCAGCGCCGTGGTCAGATTCAACGACGCGCTGCCACTGCCGCTTCCGCTGACGCCCGTATAGGACGTCAACTGCGTCCAGGCCGGATCACTGGTGCTGGTACCTCGTGCTTCTATCACCACCTGATCGGTTGAAGCGGCACCGGTATAATTGTAATCAAAACTCAGCACGACATCTTCTGATGCCGGCACTGAAGCCAGATTAAAGGTGCGTGCCAGCGAAGGCTGAATACTGTTGTTCACGGCATAGGTGTTGGAGCGTAAGCGCAACTTTTGATGACCACTGATGTTATTGATGTCATTGATGACCTGAACATTGCCCGTTGCCGGATTGGCGCCGATGGAAGCACTCTCGCCATCAACCTCTGACCAGTCGGCTGCCCAGTTGCGTGTGCCATCATTGCGGCCGTAAGACACCGTATTGAACAGATCCTCCCAGGTGATCTCGGTCAGTTCATCACTGAAGACAAAGTTGGGATTCTCGCTGGCCAGCACGGACGCGATGCCATTGGTGGCAGTAATCTTGATGGTCGCGGCCTGGTCATAGCTCAAGCGCAGTACCACGGAACCGTCGTCGGCAGGGTCAAAGGTATAGATTGCCGCGCCATCATCCAGCGTGCCATTGTTGAGCGTGCCTTGCACACCGGTGTGGGTCGACCAGTTACCGACGCCGGTGCTGGTGCCAAGTCGCACCGAGCCGTAGTAATCGTCGTCGCGTGTGTGTGTCAGCCCGTCATGCTTGCTGATGCGTACCAGGGCAAACGCACAGACGCTGCCGCTTTGCTCAACCTTGATACTAAAGTGACCGATATAGCCGTCTTCCACCAGATGCAGCGCGTCAAGCCGGCGCTGCGCCGCTGTCGGTTGCGCCAGCACATCCGGCGTGAACACACCCAGTTCCTGATCGCCCAGGAACAGGTTCTGTGTGCTGTCATCGGTACGGTTTAGCTCCGTGACATCATCGCGGGTGACAATGGTGCCGTCCACCGGATCCATAGTCGGGTCGTCGCCGATCGTTGCGGTTTCGTTGTCAACCGACAGCGCTATGGTGTCGATGGTTGCTGTCGGATCATTGGGGTCGACACGAAGGTAAAACGCGTCAACATCAACATTGCCGTTGCCTTCGGTGGCACCAAACACATCATCATCGCTGCCTTCCATATAAACACTGGCAGTGACATTGGCGCCGCTTCTGTCCAGCGCAATGATATCCGATGACGTAAATGTCAGGCTGTCGAAACTGGTGGTGGCGCCGCCGGTGGTCGAGATCAATACCGTACACTCCGAATGTCCGGCACTGGTGGGGCAGTCATCATTGACGTATACACCATTGATATTGACCGACTCATGGTTATCGAACACGGTTGAGCCCTGCAGGAACATATAGGCGATGCCGGAAATAGGGTCATAGCGCACCAGATCCCAAGGCTCGAATGCCAGGTTATTAGTGCCAATAACACTGCTGCCATTGGCAGATAGTATCAGGTGGCCGTTCTTTAGCAGATGCACGGCATTGATGTCATCGACGCGGCCGGCATTGGTCACGCTGTCATCAAAGAACATGATGGCTTCGTTGGTCGCCGGATCATAAATAATCAGGTCATCGTTCTGGAAGTTGGCCAATCCACCGATTGACGTATCGTTGCCAGGCGTGGATACCGACAACAGGAAGCGTTCCTGAGAACCGACCGGCGGTCCGACAATAGTGGTGCTGTTAGTCGACGTATTGTTGCTCTGAACGGTATCAAAGTTACCGGTGCCAACTACAACCTGGGCGGTGTTTACCACACTGGCACGGGCGCTGCCGGTGACCAGCACTGCCAGTGTCAGCGTTGTGCTTTCATTCAACGCCAGCACGCCATCAAACTCACAATTCAGTGTCGGCGTCAGTGTACTGCAGGTCCATTCTGTGTCAGCGCTGCTGGTGCCGGTAAAGGTGACACCTGAGGGTTGCGCATCAGAGATGGTGAACGGCACCGTTGTATCATCAGGCCCCAGATTGGTGACTACCAGCTCATACTCACCGGTCTGATCCACTTCCAGCGTATCCACCACTGACTTTACGATACGCAGATCAGTGCGAATACCCTGAACGGTCGTGACCACGCTTTCAACGTTGTTGTTGGCGTCCGTCTTGGCGGTCAGTGTATTGACATCAATGGCGCCACCCTGCAGATCGTACTTGTTATCAAACTGCGGCGAACGATCACAGTTGCTTTCCAGTGGCAGCAGCCCTGTGGTCGTTGCTGAACAGTTACCACCGGTATGCACAATGCGCGCTGTCACCGTGCGGTTATTCTGGTTCAGGGTGAAAACGTCAGGCCCTGCCAGATCCACATTGACAGTCAGCGTAGGCAGATCAGCGCCGGGCGCCAGCGATGTGCCGATATCGTAGGTACAGGTAAAGGCACCGTTTGCCGGTGCCGTGTTAACCGTACATGACCAGCCAGTGCCGGACACCTGACTGGCATTGGCGAAGGTCATACCCGTGGGCAACTGCATCGCCAGAGTGACTTCCCCCGTTGCCTCCCCGCCGTTCGACGTGCCGTTGCCGTTGTTGGTAACAGTCACTTCGTAGGTGCCATCACCGTTAACCTTGAAATCGCCGCTCTGACTGATGAACACTTCCACATCAGCGATGGGGAAGTTGGTTACACTGATCACTTCGGACACCAGCATAACCAGGTCCTGCCCCGAGCTGTACCGCGTGGTAATGCGCTCAGCTTCGTTGCCCGGTTGCGAGAAATCGAACAGGGTGTCATTACCCAGGTAATGAGTATCTACATCGACACCATAGCTACTACCGATCTGACTGCCACTTCGACCGGCGAGCTGTGCATCCGGGCCGGCGAAGTCAATTTCGTAACCATCGTTATTCTGGCTGTTGGTAATCAGCGCAGGATCCTTGCCGATCCATGAGTAGAACGGCGGGTCAACACCATTGTCATAAAGTTCATACAACGGTCTGGTAATGGTCTCGTTAAACTCGTTGTTTACCGGATTATAACTATTCAAGTGTTCCTGCGACAGATTATTAAAGTCAACCGAGTCCGGCTCATCCTGGATACTCAGGGATTCATCACCGTTGGCAAGTCCTGAATCGCCTTCAATAGTAAAATGTGTGACCTGGCCGTTTGGCAGGTAGCGATCATTGTCATACGTCGCCATTCGGAAGTTACGCGGCACCAGAGTAAAGGAGGCCCACTGGAAGGGCTGAAAGCCGTGAAACAGATTGACCACGCGCAACTGCTCGTCGTCGTTGTCGTAGATAACAATCAGAGACCAACCTGCCGCACAAGTGCCGTTGTTATCCCAATCACCGTTACTGGACACCTCGAAGTCACTTACCCGATAGTCATCATTGACGGTGACAATATCAGTCACATCGGCATAGGCTGCAAAGAAGTCAACCACGCTGGTGGAAGTTCCAATAATATTAAATACCTCATCCGCAACTATCTGAAATTCTGAAGGAGAACCACCCCGTTCGAAAGTGACAGTATTGTCCACCTGCTCAGGACTACCCTGGCCAGCCCAATAAAGATAGGCAGCCCGAACACTGGAATTGGGCGGCATGTCCAGTGTTGCTTCGGTTCCTACTGAAAAGTCCACAAACGCACAATCTACCGCCGCATTTACGGTAGCACCTGATGGCTGTGTGCGCAACGACGCACCAATTGCGCGATAACTCATGGCACCGGAAAATGTTTTATACAGAATAACCGGTTCAAATCCTTCGGCCAGCGGCTCACCTTCCACTCTGGGTTCAAACGCCGCCACGATGTGGGCATTACGCGTTGGTTCAATGTTCAGGTCTATCGAATTACCTGACCTGAATGGCTCCACCACGGTAACCACGCCCAATGAACTGAGAACCCCGGCAGAACCTCCAGAGCGACCATTGTCAGGTCGCGCTTGTAGCTCAGCCGTGCGCGGTGGCGGATTCAGCTGACCGGTATCAAAGCCGCCCCACAGACCGACCAGCGGGTTGGGCTGTGTCGCAAGATAATAATACGTATTGTCGGCTGCACCGTTCTGGGTATCGTTAGCCGTAACACTGAACACAAATGAATTGTTCGACTCGGTCGAAATTGTAGTGACAGCGTTGTGGCGGAACTCTCCGTTTTGCACAGGCTGACTGTAGTTGGTGCCGTTGAGCGGACCGGTTGGCGGGTCTGCAGCCTCAACTGGCAGTGTCTGCGCTACGCCTACCACACTGGTCAGGCAGATAGTAGTGCTGTCACCTGCCGCGCCGCCGCTGAATACACCCTGGTAAGTACCGGCCCCGGCGGGCAGGTCGGCGCCAAAAATTGTCCATAGCTCAACAGCAACATCATCCGAATACGGGCCAACGCCATTGAACTGGCGTTTCACCAACGACATGGCATCACCATCAAAGGTCGCTGACGTACCGGTGTTGGCGCTGGCACGATCTTCAATCTGGTGCGTGGACATCAATACCATTCTGGAATCAGTACCGGCCAACGGACTCGCCGCCGGGATCGCAATGCTGGCCAGATTGGTCGTAAAGTCATCACGATCCGTACACACAGGGCCAGCGAAGATTTCCGGGAAACAACCCGTGTAGAACAGAGTGGGGTCCGCTGACGGCACTTCAACTATCAGGCCTTCATCGTCTACCACATCAAAGTTGTATTGCGCCGGTGACTCGCTACTGAATACCAGCGTCACCTGTCCGGCATCGCCGGCGGTAAAGGCATAGTCGGCGATACCGGCATCTGCGCCCGACGGTGCCGGCAAGGCATCATAGGTGCCGCCGTCTTCGAACCAGTCGCCACGTCCTGCGTTATTGGAGATGCGCATGGTGCCACGAAACTCTGTCGCCAGATCCGCATTGCGGTCACGTACATTGAACTGAACCTGGGTTATGGTGCAGGCATTACTCTGTGCCTCGGGCAGGATAATTTCGAAGGTGCACAGGTCTATTTCGAGATTCTGGTCATACATGTTGGCACTGTTGCCAGCATCCTGGTTCACATCATCGGTAATATTGATATTGACCGGCCCGCTGTCCCGGCGGTGTCGGAAGCCCAGCGAAATGGTGCCCAGATCACTGGCGACAAACTCATAGGTGGCAAAGCCGTCTTCCTCGAAAGCATCGGTCAGGGTACCGTCGGACAGGCTGATATCCTCCCAGCTGCCAAAACCGGTCGATGTGCTGAGCTCCACTTGTCCCTCATAATCGGTAACCGCATTGCCAGCGCGATCGACGATGGAGATATCAACCTGCGCAATCGAGCATACGTCGGAGTCGGTACCGTCAGGGAAAACGATCCGGAATACGCAAGCCTCGTAGTCAATAGTGGGATCAAAATTGCCTGATGGCTGCGCCACATTGGCCGCAACAATATTGAAATTGATCTCGTCGGCAGCCTGTACAGCAAAATTCAGCGTAATCTCACCTTCGTCACCGGTCTGAAAAGGATACGTGGCGCTGCCGTCACCAGGGCCGGCGGTGAGATTGCCCAGCGCATCTGCGGCAACACCGGTTTTACTCCAGTCGCCGCTGGTGATACCGACAGTACTCAGGTTGAGGGTTCCGGCATAATTCATCACCACCGATGCGTTCGCATTTACCACTTGTATCCGGATTTCTTCGATACGGCACACACTGGAGTCAAGGGCCGTCACATCGCCCGCGACAAAGATGCGAAACGAGCAGGCGCTCACCGTCAGCTGACCATCGTCGTCGCTGACCGTGGCAATATCACCGGCCACGGAAGTGATGTCAAAGGTATAGGTACCGGCAACATTGGTATAACCCAATTGAACCTCACCGTCATCGCCGGCGCCAAATGTATACGTCGCAACACCATCACCTGCAGTGCCATTGCTGAACACGCCCGGCTCACCAAAAGCGTTGCTCCAGTTACCGGTATTCGATGAACTGCTGACCGTAACCTGACCAAGGTAGTCGCTGAGCACATTACCGTCGGCGCCCAGCACCGAGAACGTCACGGCCGAGGCGGCACAGACGCCACCCTGAATATTGTGTGCAACCGCAAACGAACACTGGCCAATTTCCAGCGGCGGGCCATAATTCTCAGTGCCGATGGAACCGGCATTGGCGTCGAACGACAGACTGGCGTTAGCCGTGGTGGTCATAAACTCAAGCTGCACTGTGCCTGTGTCAGTGGCAATAAACTCATAGGTGGCCGAACCATTGCCCAGATTGGTAAAATTCCCCGGAAACCCGCTGGCCAGATCGTAATCACCATTACTGGCATCATTGGAAATCGTGACTGTGCCCTCATAATTCAGCACCGGATTGTCATTGGAGTCGACGACATTGATGGTAATCAGGGTGAACGGCGCACAGGTACTGCTCAGATCATCGTGTTCAACTTCGAAGTGATAGGTGACAATTTCGACATTGTTGGACACCACTGAGCCTGTCGTGCCGTTGACGGTAAAACTCAAGGTCCGCACGCCAGCAGCGCCCGTGATGCTGAGATTGTTGAAAGTCGCCTGACCGCTGGCATTGGTTTGCACCGACGTAGTTCCGCCCAGCGTGCCGCCACCACTGGCGATCGCCACCGTGACGGTGGCGTTGGCGACGACACTGTTATTGGAGTCCCGCAACACCACCACCGGTGCCTGATTAAACGCAGCACCACTGATGGCCGAGGCAGACGGCTGCGTTTGTATGGTCAGGGTTGGCGGGCGATAGCGCACGAAGACCACACCCGAACCACCGGCCGCGCCATTGACCGAGTTGTTGCCGCCGCCGCCGCCACCGCCGGTATTGGGAGTGCCTGCTGTCGGCGTGATATTGTCGCGACCACCGGCACCGCCACCACCCTGGCCACCGGCACCAGGCAGAGACAGATTCTGTGCCGCGCCACCGCCGCCGCCACCGGCATAAAAAGTGGCTGTACCAGAGATACTGTATTGCAGGCCGATACCACCTTGTCCGCCATTTTCCCCTGTATTACCCGCGATATCCTGACCGGCGCCGCCAGCACCGCCACCGCCGGTTGCGGGTGCACCGCCGGGAGACCCTGGCATGTTGCCACCCCGAAACCCTGCGCCGGTGGTTGCTGCGCCCGGTTGCAAGGCGACACCGCCATCGTTGCCGCGAGAGCCACCGCCGGAGCCGCCGGCACTACCTTGCGCGTTGCCGCCAGCACCGCCGCCGCCGCCCAGTGCGGTCAGGCTACCAAAGACAGAGTTACCGCCATTGATGCCATTGGCGTGGCCGGTCCCGGGACCGCCGGCACCACCGGCGCCAACAGTGACGGCGACCGAACTGCCGACAGCGAATCCGGTTCGATACACCAGGCCACCGGCACCGCCACCACCGGCGCCCGCAGTCCCGAATGCGCGCGAGGTACCACCGCCACCGCCGCCGGCAACCACCAACACGTCAACCTGGCTCACACCCGGTGGCGGCGTGAATGTGCCGGATGAGTTGAATCTGTGGACTATAAACGGTTGAGTTGGCGCGATGTAACGCACGATGACCACACCGCTGCCGCCCGCTTGTCCGGGGTGGGTGTTGAAGAAATTTTCGCCGCCACCGCCACCACCACCACCGGTGTTGGCCGCGCCCGCAGTGGCCGGGCCGTTCTCGTTCGCGCCGTTACCGCCACCACCCTGGCCACCGGTACCCACAGGGTCGTCGTTGCGCCTGCCACCACCGCCACCACCGGCGAACCAGCCGCCGGCCCCGCCCACGGCGCCAAACTGGGCGCTGTAATTCAAACCAACGCCACCATTGCCGCCCGCATTGTCGGTGCCTATAGCACCGGCCGCACCCGCGCCGCCACCACCGCCACCACCTTTACGGTTGTTGTTGTTGTCTTCGCTGCCGGCACCGCCCGGGTTACCTTGCGTCGGTGTACCTATAGCTGCGCCACCGGGTCGTGCATTGTTGTTCGAACTGGTGCTGCCACCACCGCCGCCAGAGCCACCGTTGCCGCCGCCACCAGATCCCTGATCGCCGCGGCCACCGCCGCCGCCGCCAACCGTTGACAGCGCGCCAAATGAGGACGCACCACCCTGCTGGCCATTGCCGCTGAGGTTGTTACTGGTTGTGCCGCCGGCGCCGCCAGCGCCGACCTGGACGCTAAAAGATGGCTGGTTAGCGTTTACGCCAGTGACAAACCTCAGGCCACCCGCACCACCGCCGCCGCCGCCATCTTCATAACCACCGCCACCACCACCACCGGCAACAATCAGCACGTCCAGGCTGCTCAGGCCTGCGGGGGGCACGAATGTGCCATTGCCATTAAACACGTGGACCGTGTACGCACCCTGAGTGCTGATATTGCCACCGGTGCCAAGAATCGGCGTATTGACCTGGGCAACGATCCCGCCGCTACCCCTGACACTGACCGGACCCGGAACCTGGGCAATGACCAGACCGGCCACCACCAGCAAACCAGCACCGACACACACCCCACGCACGAGCCAGCGCCAAAGCCCTTTTTCAGGGAGCTCAGCAATTTTCCTGGTTCTGGCGGTGAACTGCCGGTGTTGGGGCATAGTCGAAGAGTACCAACAAACTAACGGTTTATTATTAACTTAGGCATTATATCGGCTAACGCCGGTTTTAACGGCCCACAGTAGCAATATGCCTGCAATTTGTCCCCATATTTACCCGAAGGCATGGCGGTTTAGATTGCAAATTTGTGCACCCGAACACAAAATACAGGCAGTTCAAGCTAACCACACGGAGTCCAACATGGAACTGGAATACAAGATCGTGCAATCAACCACGCCGCACTTTGCAAAATCCGGCAATCTCAAGGCGGTACTGGACGAGGAAGCACAGTCCGGCTGGCAACTGGTTGAGAAGTTCGACAACTACAAGATCCGTCTGCAGCGTGATATCAGCCATCGTACCGGGGATGCTACGCGCACGGTTGACGCCTACCGCACCCAGGTTGGTTTGAGCAATTTTGTCACCTACGGCACGGCGACTTTCGTCACATTGGCAGTGGTGCTTGTCATATTCCGTTTGGTGGGCACCTTCTAGAGCGCTAAAGCGCATTGGGTGTCATTCGTCAAAACTGGTGCGAACCTGCACTGTGCGACTGACATCACCACAAATACCGGTACTGTTGATGGTGTAATACTCCAGGCCATCAACAGTGGCGTCCAATGCACAGCTGACCTCCGCGCTGCACACCGACAAACCGGGCGCAGTGAATTCGTAAATCCGCGGACTGCCTTCGTTATCCGGACAGACGGCGGTGACGTCGTAACGCGGAAACTCATCGGGCGGGAACAGTGCATTCATGGCAAATCCAGCGCCCGACTCGGCGGCATAGAAGGCCCGTGTCAGGCGCACCTCCTCTTCAAAGGTTTCGGCATTTTGCGACACCAGCAAACTGATGGCGACCGCAATCGTGGACATCAGGGTAATCACAAAGATGGCGGCTGGCAGGCCGACGCCACGCTGACGGGTCGCAATGCTGCCGGTGAGCTTTGATATAGTACTTTTTTCAGGGCACATTGCGCATCAAGACCTCATGTTTCAGACTGACCACATCCCCTTCGCTGGTAAAGTTCAGATCCATTGCCAGAATTGCGTTACGCCTTAGCGTGGGCTCCAGCAAGGTAAACGCTGAGCGGGCACTATTGTTAATATTGTCACTGATCAGGGCACGATCCGGCGCCGACGTTGGCAAACATGACGCAGTCGCCGGTGTGCACTGATCCTCCGGTACATCGTAGTTGCTATAGCGGAACAGTCGACTGCCCACAATACAGAAACTGACCGGCGTTTGTGCCACATAAAAGCGACTCACCGGCGAGCGGCGAGTAAAACGGTGCTGCGCGTCAAGGTGCACGGTCACGATGCCATCGGCGCCGCCGGTATCCTCTATCTCGTCAATCAGGGCCATCGGGCCGGGATTGGCAAACTCGTACAGAACATCGGTATTGATGGGATACACCACCGCATATACCTCGGCTGGTGAGGCATACAGCAGCGTCGGATTAAAGTCGACGGCATCGAACTCCGTATCACCGGTGCCGGTAAACGGGGCGTCCAGGTAACTGGTGGCGCCGACAAATGGTATGAACTCCAGGCATTGGTCACCCGCCGGTTGCGCCGCCGTGACCCGTATACTGTTGGGCACCGAATTGTGCAACTCCAATGCCAGCCGGTCGACCACGGTGCGGCCTGACGACGCCAGCTTATTGCGATTGCTGCTGCTGGCAAAACCCTCTACCGAGTCGCCAATATAGTTCACGATACCGACAGCAATAATCGATGACACCAGCACGGTGATAACAATTTCGATCAGCGTGAAGCCACGCTGCCTGTCAGAAATTGGCTTTATAAACACTGAAACTCCAGTCACTTGAACGCCCGGCGTGGCTGACCGTGACGGTGACCAGCTTTGCATCTTCCGCATCAGTCAGATCATCCGCCTCGGTGGCCAGGGTTTCTTCGGTACCACCCACACCAAGCTCAAGATACCGCACCGAGACTTCCACCCGAAAATTATCGTAACCCACCCGCTCATTGCCTTCCGCATCCTGCAGAGGGGTCGGTTGATCACGGCCTTCATCCAGGCCATCATAGTCGTCCACATCATCATAGTCTTCGCGTGCCGTCTCGCCACCATCGGGACCAAAGTCACCCTCGTCAGTGCAATTGCTGCGACACGGTGGAATGCCTCTGGGCGCGGTGTTTTCATCAAAACGCTTGGCCAGGATTTCATCCAGGTAACTTTGCGCCAGCGCCACGGCGCGGGTCTCCAGCAAGACATCCGAGCTACGAGAAATGGCACCGGAGATAGACGCACTGACCCCTACCAGCGCGACTGCCAGAATCACAATGACGGCCACCAGCTCGATCAGCGTTAAACCTGCCTGGCTGTGAGGCGACCTATTCAATGCAATCCCCCACGTAGGCGTAACCTGCCGCCGATAAACACACCGACATCACCGGATCGTTGTTGATGCAGACGCGGGCACCGCTGGTCACTTCCTGTGGATACCCTGGTGATCCGACAACACCACCTTCCAGAAGATCGCCAAGCTTATTGTAATAAATCACCATGGGCGTGCTCAGCGAAATCACCGATGCACCCCCTACCACACTGCAGCTGGCAAGCTGGTTGGTGTCCCCGGAAGGAATCACCTCCGCCAGATCAACGTCAATGGACTCCACCACACCGGTGTCGTCTTCAATGCGAAACTGCAGGTTGTTGCCGATAGGTTGTATTTGGAGGCTGACGTCCGTGCGCCCGATGGCTTTCTGTTGGGCTGAACGGGCAATTGATACCAGTTGATCGCGAGCAATGATGGGATTGTAGGTGTCGCTGCGCAGGATTCGGGCCATGGCCACAGCGGAGACGATACCAATCAACAAGACAACAATGACGAGCTCAATAATGGAGAAGCCTACACTGTGACTGCGAGGACTTGCATTCGATAAAGCCATAAACGTCACATCGCTTTTCAGTCTCGCTGTTTCACACGTTTGTAGCATAGTTTGAAACCCGAAAGGTAAAAAGGCAAATACCCGCAGGGCATTTGCCTTTTACTCATCATACAGCTTCCAAGAGTGCCTTGGGAGCTTATTGTACCGGGCCGTCGTAGGTCGCGCCGGCTATCAGGTTGTCTGACGTCGTATAAACCGACACACGTCCTGTCCATGGCACATACAGAATGGCCCGATCATAATTACCAGCTTCTGCCGCGTAGACAAAGAAACAAGCCTTCGCTGAATCTGAATAGTTAGAAGGATCACCAGTGGTCCCACTCAACTCATCGCCAAGGCGAGCAAACCCTGTGTCGAATGTTATATCTTGCGCGAACGCTATAAAGTCAGCCGTTGTGGTATCAAGCACTGTAGTCAAGCTCGTATCGATTGTGGTTGCGCTGGTCAAAGTCAACGTGTCTGTTGTGGAGGCGATAGAAGGTGCACCTTCCTGAAGAACATTAGAGAACACCTCAACGCAGTTGGCAGCGTCAAAACTGGCTTCAGTCACGCTATTTTCAGTAGCCAGTGGGTAGCCAGTAGCCGGCCCTGTAAAAGTTCCCGGAGTGAAGTCACTGTCGTTTGTAGTGGTGCCGCCGTCAGCATCATAAGCGCCAGTCTGATACCCGGGAGCGCCGCGCAGGCCGCCGTAGGAATTCAGCGGAGTCTGAGCAGCACGCTGACCACGCGCCACCCATTCTGCTCGGTAAAGAGCCGTACCAGTAACAAATCCACCGGCAGTGGCATCAAACGCAGAATCGTGCGCCTGAGTTGTCACATCAATAAATCGCGGCAGCGCGGTGGCGGCCAGGATGCCCAACAGCAGAATCACGACCACCAGTTCGATGATGGTGAAACCCTGTTGCTTGTTCACTCGTTGCATTTGCATGTTATTGCTCCTTTGATCATGGATCCCGTCGTATGTCGGGCATTCGATACTGCATTACATTCCGGCAGATACCGGCAGGTTTGGTTTAGAGAACCCGAGCTAAAATCTTTGCCCGTCATTAACTTAACAGTCGTACTTAAACCACGTTTCCTCTAGCTGGTGGCCATGCTAACAGCAGTCATGGGGCATCGCCATCGTCAAACCGCCTAATCATCCCTAAATTGGCCTTCTCAGCGCGTTTTCGCCTGATTTTGCCCGGAGAAACGCCGAAAAACCCCAAGGCCCTCTATTTTAATTATTTATTTCAGCAACTTACAGCGTTTTATGCCCGATTTTTACCCACACTCACTGATCGCTGATAAGGCTCCCCAGTGACTCTGGTATTTCCGGCGCACCCTGCGCCTCCTGCTGGGTTTCCGCAATAGCGTCGACATCCAGCGGCACGCGTCGCCACTGGTAAGGCTCTACCGCCGCCAGGCTCAAACCCTGCCAGCCCTGTTCTGGCGCTGCGTCTGGCGCGCGAGTGCTACTGATACGAAAACGTACCTGCTCGCTGGGCTGTGTCCCGTTACTCCCAACGGCGTACAAATTCTGCGTATTTTCAGCCAGATACACCAATTCTCCACGATTGGTATCAAAGTACCAGACGCGACGCGGCATGGTCGACAAATCCACCATGGCGAACTCGCCGACGTAATTGCTGGGTGCTTCCAGCATCAGACTCATGGGATTAGTGCCTTCCAGTGCCTCCGCACGCCCATTCCAGTTGCCACTGGCAATCATGTCCATCATCTGCAGATTAACGCCTGTCTTCAGTTGCGCCAGCACAGCGGTAAAATTGGCTCGCTCCGCCTCGCCAGGGAATTCCCGGTAGCGGTTGATCACCGTAGCGAACAGAATGGATGACACCAACAGGTAGACCACCAGCTCAAACATCGAGAAACCGGCCTGCCTGCGCGGCATTTGGATGCCGGCCCCATATTTGCCTTTGCTCATAGACCCGCCTTGACTCGTTTCAATTGTTCACCGCGCTGCTCAGGTCCCAGATGGGCAGGAACACACCTAAAGCCAGCACCAGCACCATGCCCGCGATAAACATAATCAGAATAGGTTCAATGACCTCACCCAGTCGCTTGAGGTCATACTCCACTTCGGCATCGTAAAAATCTGCGACCTCCTCCAATAACTGATCGATCGTGCCGCTTTCTTCGCCAACTGCAATCATCTGCAAGATCAGGGGCGAGAACATGTCGGCCGTTACTGCGGTGTTATACAGAGACTCACCGCGCGAAATGCCATCACGCATACGCAGGATGCGCCCGGCAATAAATTTATTGCCCACCGCGCCGGCGACTACACCCATGCCATGCACAATAGGCACACCGGCTTTAAGGATCATGGCAAACGTGCGGGAAAACCGTGCCAGCGCAATACGGTTAAAGACCGGTCCGGCCAGGGGTATCTTCAGTTTCTGATGGTCCCAGATCAGCTTGCCGCGCCTACTGCGCACCCAGGTCTTGAAACCAACAACAGCCGCGACCGTGCCACCCAGCAAAAATTGCCACCAGTTAACCACAAAATCAGAGATACCAATGAGAATTCGCGTCTCCAATGGCAACTCGGCGCCCAGGCGGGCAAAGGTCTGCGAGAACGCCGGGATGACAAAATAGGTGATAATGCCCAGCGCCACTGCCATGGTGCTGATCACAAAAATCGGGTATCGCGTTGCACTTTTCACCTGTTTGCGGGTGCTTTTTTCCAGTTCCAGATAACGACTGATTTGCTCAAACGCCAGATCCAGTCGACCGGTGTTCTCACCTACATCAACCAGGGACAGAAACAGTGGCGAGAACACTTTGGGATGATGGCCCAGCGCGGTTGACAGACTTTGGCCAGATTCCAGATCCGCCAGCACCTCACCTATCAACTGTTTGAGACGAGGGTTTTTCATTGACCCCCTCAGACCGGTGAGCGCCCTGTCGAGCGGCAGTCCGGCCTTGGTCAGGCTCTGCATCTGGCGGGAAAAAATGATCAGCTCGGTGATATCTATTTTCTTGCGCATCAGAGCATCATTTAACTGCTGCAAGCCTGATTCTGGCGGCTTGGTGCCAGCCCCTTTGCGCACCGCAGGGCGCGGGCGGGCGCTTTCCTGCGGCGTTGCTATGCGCCCGCGACCACTGCGGCCTGCCTTGATGTCAATGGGGGTCATGCCCTGCTCCAGCAATTCACCGGCCGCCGCGTCCAACGTTGCAGCATCCACTGCGCCCGAGATCAGGGCTCCCGCGGAATTTCTGGCTTTATACTGGAATACCGGCATGATTTACACAGCCTCGCTTTGATCAATCATGGCCTGATCCGGCATGCTCTTTTCCTGCATGAAATCACCTTCACCATCGACCTGTTCAGCCACGCGGTAGACCTCTTCCAGGCTGGTCACGCCGTTGAACGCTTCCTGTAAAGCACTGACCACCAGCGGTCGGTAGCCTTTGCTTTTACGTGCAGACTTGACGAAGTCCGAAGAACTGGAGCGACGCAAGGCGTCGGCCATGTCATCGTTGATCACTAACAGCTCAAAGACGCCAATTCGACCCTTGTACCCGGTATTGTTGCAGCGGTGACAGCCGCTGGGTGTCTTCAGGTTATAAGTGCGGGGACTATCGGGCCCCATCACATGTGCCATCCAGCTTTTTTCACGCTCATCAGGCGTATAGTCTACAAAACAATTGTCGCACAGACGCCGGACCAACCGTTGCGCTAACACAGCCCGAATCGCCGTTGCCGCCAGAAACCCTTCCGCGCCCATATCTACCAGTCGCATGGCGCTGGATACCGCATCATTGGTATGCAGCGTTGACAGCACCAGGTGGCCGGTCATCGCCGCGCGCAGCGCAATCTCGGCGGTTTCCTGATCACGGATCTCGCCTACCAGCAGGATATCAGGATCCTGACGTAGGGCTGCGCGCAACACTTTGGCGAAACTCAAGCCAATTTTGGGATTGATCTGCACCTGATTGATCCGGCTCAACCGGTATTCGACAGGATCTTCCACTGTGATAATTTTTTTGCCGACTTCGTTCAATTCCTGCAAGGCACCATAAAGCGTGGTGGTTTTACCAGAGCCGGTAGGCCCGGTGACGAGAATCAGACCATGTGGCATATGCACAAGCTTGCGAAACTGCTCCAGCATGGCACCATGCATACCAACGTTGTCCAGATCTGCCGCACCATCGGTCTGATCCAACAGTCGCATCACCACCGACTCACCGTATTCAACGGGCATGGTGGACAAACGCACATCAATGCGACGCTCTTTGACTTTAAGGCTGAATCGGCCGTCTTGCGGCAGCCGTTTTTCCGAGATATCCAGGCCCGACATCAACTTCAGGCGCAGCACCAACGCCGGCGCAATGCGTCGCTCTTTGACCACCTGCTCCTGCAGCACACCATCGATGCGCTGACGGATTCGCAACACCTGCTCATCAGGCTCAATATGAATATCTGATGCGCGTATCTGGATGGCATCCTGGAACAGGGACTGCAGGAGTTTGACCACCGGTGCATCGCTGTCATCCGCCGAGGGGGCCAGTGCTGCCAGGTCGAACTGGCCATCGGTTAACTCGTCATCAAGCTGCTCAGCAAAACCGGCAATTTCATCCGTGCGGCGGTAGACTATATCGAGCGTCGCCAGCAGCTCACTTTCGCGCACAACCGCCTGGTCGATCGGCTGCTGCAGTATCCGCTCAAGCGCATCGAAGGCATAGATATCAGTCGGATCAGCCATGCCTACCAGCAGCACGCCACCTTTCTCCGACAACACTATGGCGCGGAAACGCCGGGCGTGCGTTTCGGACAGTTTTTGCACGGCAAGTGCGTCGAAGCGATAGCGGCGCAGATCGACAAAGGGAATATTCAGTTGCTCTGACAGGAAACCCAGAAACCTGTCTTCCTGAACAAATCCGAGATTGATCAGCGTACGCCCCAGGCGCACGCCGGTGGACTTCTGTTTCGTTAACGCCTGTTGCAACTGATCTTCAGTGATGACTGAATTCTGAACCAGCAGATCGCCAATACGGATTTTCTGTTTCATCGCCATAGTTGGCTCCGTTCAGTTGACACCGACTGTTTGACGCAGGGCCTGAAGTTTTTGCTGGCTGTTTTGCCGCAGAGTGACACTCAGACCGCCCGAGCGCAGGGCTCTGTCATAAGCGCTTATAGCATCTGCAAGTCTGCCCTGTGCTTCCAGCGCTGAACCCATACCGTACCACCAGCGGCCAACCGATTCATCCTGCTGCAGTAACATGCGGTAACTGACTGCTGCACTGTCATAGCGCTGCGCTGACAGGTAGGCCGTGGCCAACAGGTCATGGTACTCAGTATCAGCGCTGGCCGATGGCGCATTGCCGGATAACACCCCCAATGCCTGATCGGCAGCCCCCTGGCCAAGCAGCACGCGCGCCTTGACCTTGCGATAGCCGTCGAACTGAGGAGCGATGGTCAAACCAAGCTCTACTGCTTGCAGGGCACGTTCTGTTTCGCCTTGTTGCAGTAACAGTTTGGCCATGGTTTCGCGTGACCTGTGCGCCTCGGCATTCTCGAAGGTAAAGCTATCCAGTGTTTGCAGCGCAGTCAGCCTTTGCCCGCTGCTCCATTGTTGCAGCGCCAGCTGTACCTGTTGCCGATCACGGTCTTCAAAGCTCAGTTCCCGCGGGCTGCGTGAACTACTGCCGGTATTGGCGCCGGACGACGGCGCGACAACATTCGCCAGATCTGGCGCTACACCAACCGATGTCTGCTCAGCCAGACCACTTCCCGCTTCCCCACGCTCAGTCTCCTGACCCGCCAAAGGTACCTGCTGTGCTGACCAATCACGGGATTGGTCAGCTCCACTGACAGTCTGTTGTGCGCGTTGCTCCGACTGGCTTTGTAGAGTATGGGTCTGGACCGCAGCCTGGCTTCCAGGCTCGCCACTTGCCGCTTGCGAGGCTTGTGCCTGCAATGCCCGATTCTGCTGCTCCAGGCGTTCCAGCCTGGCGGTCAGCTCATTCAACGTGTCCTCATCCCGCGCAACGGGGACCTGAGTGCCGGGTGCCTGTGCGGACAATTCTGGTTGCGCCTGAGTCCTGGCCATTGTTGCCGTCTGCTCTTCTACGCCCTCTGACGCAGTATCCGTGACCACGTTTACCGGCGCCAGTGAACCCGTACTCACACCTCCGCCGCTTAAAAATAGCGTTGCGACCAGAGTTGCCAGTACGCACAACAGCACAACGCCTGCCAGCAGCGAACGGCGACGCGAGCGGCGCGCGTCAGCCTCTGCTGCGGGTACCAGTTTTTCGGCGCCGAGGCCACGGGTCGGCGCTTCACGCCGACGAGCATCAAGGTCCCGCAACATGTCATTAACCAGACTCATAATTACTCATCTTCCTGTTCGTCGAGACCGTTCAGCTGTCTCGCTCAGCGCAGATAATATCCGACCAGATAGATCGCCAGCACTGCAAATGCCACCACCATGACCGCACCGGCAGCCGCGAACTGTCGGGCATTGGTTTTGGGTAACGCGACACCTTCGGTGTCCTCAATAGATTTGCGCATGGGCTCACGCCCGACCACTCTTTCACCCCGGCCAAAAGCCACCATCAACGACTTGTGACACAGAATATTGACGATTCTGGGAATGCCCTTACTGGCAGCAAACAGATCGTCCAGGGCAGCTGATGTGAATACGCTGGGACCGTTGTAACCAGCGGTAGCAAGGCGATGTGAAACATAACGCTCAAGACCTTCGCGATCGAGTGACTCCAGTCGATAGGAAAAGGTAATTCTTTGCAGCAATTGTCTGAGTGATTTCTCGCGCAACATCTCATCCAGTTCCGGTTGCGCAAACAACACCACCTGGAAAAGCTTGGTCTGCTCAGTCTCCAGGTTTGTCATCAACCTCAGTGCCTCCAGCGTCTTCTCCGGCATCGCATGGGCTTCGTCAATAAACAGGACTACCTGGCGCCCGTCTGCGGAATACTGCATAAGGACTTTGGTTATTTTTTTTAACAGGCTGTGGTGGCCGATATCTGAATCAGCTTCCAGACCCAATTCTTCCGCAAACGCCAGGAACAGTCCCTTGGGACTGAGTACCGGATTGGCGATATAGGCGCTGACATAGGTATCCGGATTCTCTTCCAGGGTATTGAGCACCTTGCGGCAGAGCATGGTTTTACCCGTACCAACCTCACCCACAACCTTGATGAAGCCCTCGCGGTTGGAGATGGACACCATAAGCATATTGTAGGCTTTGTGGTAACTGGCCATATTGAGAAAGAACTCAGTGTTCGGGGTTAGCGAAAACGGTAGCTCTTTAATGGCAAAGTGCTCTAGGTACATAAGCGTCGCACTATCCTGAAATGTTAGTTTGCAAACGGATTGATCTCGTTTCTCAATCTCTGCAGGCGTTCATTCCCCTCGCGAATAATTCGTTGCTCCGACTGATCACTGGCAATCAGGGGGCGTAACAGAATAATAAATTCGCTTTTCACTGTAGTGCGCCGACGTTGGTCAAACACGCCACCTACCAGCGGGATGTCATTGGCTACGGGAATGCCGGCGGCGTCATCCAGACTCCGCTCATAAGCCAGGCCGCCCAGCACCACGATCCTGCCATCCTGAGCACGAATGATGCTGTCCAGCTCGCGCACCGAGGGTCGCGCCAATGGCACCTGCTCACCACCAATCTGCTTGGTCTGCTCGGTCACAGTGGTGATGGTCGGGTGCACATGCAAAGTGATAACGCCATCGGCACTGATCTGCGGAGTAATGTCCATCGAGATACCGGAGAAAAACGATTCAAGATTATTGCCGGACGTCTGTGTCACCGACGAGCCGGTGTTGATGACACTGGATCCGACACCCGTCTGGAAGAACTCGGAATCACCGTCCTGGAACACAGCCTTCTGGTTGTTGAGTACTTTAAGACTGGGACTGGACAATACCTGCGTGGTGCCGCGCGATTCCAGAATCCTGAATATTGCATCAAAGTCGGTGAAATTGGTAGCCAGGGCCAGCGGGTTGGAAATGGCATCAATACTGGAACCATTGTTGCCGCCACCGAAATCACCAGTAATTATGTTGTCCGACGCATCGGCGCCACCCGGACCAAAGGTATCGAAGTCAATTGCGGTCTGATAGCCCTTGTTCAGGACCACCTCGAGGAATTGCACCTGAATGGTGACCTCACGTGACAGGATATCCTGGGTAAGCTCCAGGAACTCTGCCACCCGGTCCAGCTCTCGCGGCGATGCAGTGACCATGATCAATCCTACCTGCGGCTGCACGATGACACGCGTAGTCTCCGTCACGGTGGCCGGGCCGCCTTCCAGACCTGCCAGCAATCCACTGCCGCCGCCGGTCCGGGTAACAGTGGTCTCCAGCATGGCTTCCAGAGTTTCCTGTATGTCTTCCCAGAAATCCGTTTCGGTATCGGTGGAAATCTGGCCACCACCACCAGCACCACCACCACCGCCGCCGCCGCCACTTAGGCCACCGCTGCTGCCACCACCGCCGAGCCCGCCGCTGCTGCCACCACCGCCGAGACCACCGCTGCTGCCACCGCTGCTGCCACCGGAGGCGCCGCTGGTTACCTGCACATTGGAGGAGCCGGCGCGGCTGACGTCAAGATAATCAATGTTGAAAATACGAGTCTGCATGCCAGCCGGCTGGATCTGATAGATATTATCGCGTCGGCTGATCTGATAACCATAGGTCTCTTCGACAGCGGTCATCACGTCGTCAATCGTCACATTGGGCAAGTTAATACTGATTTCACCCGACAGCTGAGGGCTGACCGCCACACCATAGTCAGTTCCAGCCACCAGGTTGTCAAAAAAATCGCGCGCGTTCTGACGTGAGGCCAACACATTGAAGCGTTCCGCTACAGGCGTCAGCAGATCGTCGCTCAATGCCATGTCAGGCATCAGGTCATCCACGATATCCTGCGCAGGCGCAACCTGTACCGGCTCAATATAGGATTGTTCTGCATCCGACAAAATGACTTGCATATCATCTATCATGGAGACGTCTGGTGGCTGCCTGGCGCCCATGGCTTCGCAGGCAAGCAGCACTACACAAGATGATAGTGCCAACACTGCCCGAATCCTTGCGCCAATTTTAACAGTTTCGATCATTCCAACTCCGTTGTTGCGCCAAACGGCTCGCTCACGTTTCTCATTGTTCCACCGGTGTTTTTACCGGCTGCGCAAATCTGCGCAGCACCCGTTCTTCACCGTCAATTAGCAGAACAACCTCTCCCGGCCGAATATCAACCACCGGGGCCCCCTCTATCACATCGCCGACCGTCACCTGGGTCTCGTTTATCACCGCTACCGGCGCCAATCCGCCAGAGCGGACAAAGGTCAGCTGCAGACTGCTCAGTCGCGGCCCTGTTTCGGGCGCCACCTCATCAACGTTATTGATGCTGGGCAAAATGGCCCAAGGGGGTTGCATCGGATCCCGAAACACCTCCCCATCAATAATGACCGTGACACTTTGTGCCTGCGCCTGTGTCTGGAACACCGCCAGCAGGAAAAGCCATGTTATAGCTCTAAACACCAACAAAACCCTCCTCGGTGCTCAGAGTGTGCAGCTCCAGCGTCATTAGACCTGTCGGCCATTCAGTGCGCTGGAAAGTGATCTGATCCCAGAAAAACCGCTCATTAAACGATTCGATTCTCTGCAGATACACGATAAGGCTCAGGTAATCACCCTCCAGCTCCAGCACCAGACTGTGCCTGAATATCTGGCCGCCGCCATCTGAGTCCCTGTCCTGCCCGGCGTCATTGCCCGGCGCAGGGTTAGCGACGCCCTGGCGCATCGGCGCGGGTTCGCGGTTTTCCACGCGCACCAGGTCCAGTCCGGGCTGATTCTCCAGCATTGACGTCAGCAGACGCGTCATTGACTGCGGCGTTACCAGATTGCCGGCCAGTTGTTCGATGTCGCCCTGCAAATCCGCTTGTGCCGCGATGGCCCGCTCAATGCGCACGCGCGCGGCCTGATTGGGGTCCTCTGCGGCTGAAATTTCTGCTTGCCGCTCGCGCTGTTGCATAAGCACACGCTCAGACTCTGCGACCGTGATCTGCTGCATCAACCGGTCATTGGACTCAATCCGGGGCGTCAGGTACCAGGCACTGACCGCCCACACCAGGCAGACCAGAACCAGCACACTGATCAGGCTCTTCTCGGCCAGCGAGCGATCATTAAATCTGTCTTCCAGGTCACGCCACCGTTGCATTGCACTCATCAGTTGGTCTCCAGCACAAAATCGTAAACCTGGGCACCGGTGGTTCCCTGCGTGCGGGTCGACGTCAAGCGGCTGAAGCGCTGATTGCTAATTTCGCTCTCGCCCATGCTCAGTCGCCCGACAAAATCAGGCAGCATGGCGGCCTCTTGGGCGCTGCCTCGCAAGGTGACGTTGGTAGCATCGCCGGCAATACTGATCTGTGTCAGCCAGAGCCCCTGAAATGAAGCGCGCGACAAGTCCTTGAGATGCTCGGAATAGCCGGTCAGATTCCCTAGCGCTGTGGTACTCATGAACTCATACAATTCGCGTGTCTGCGCCAGGCGCTGCTCGCGGGTTTCCATTTCCCGAACCAGTTCGCGGTCGGTCGCCCGACTCGCCACGTCGCGCTCAAGCGCCTCAGTGCGCTCACTTTGTTGTTGTAGCGCTTGCCGGGCGGCTACCAATTCCGCGTCCAGGCGGCCAGCCTGCCAGCCATGCCAGGTACTGATGAGAACCAGCACGCCAATGACAGCCATCAGCGCAACCACCAGGCGCGATGCAGTCAACCAGTCCCGTTTCGGCCGCAGCTCGGGAAGCAATAAATTGATTTGCTGGGTAGCCACAGACATTACTGCCGCCCCTCATGCAGGTTTACGCGCAGGGCCGCACCAATTGCCATCATGCAAGCCCCCTTAGTCTCAGGCGTGATCGTTTCCGGCGACGCCAGCTCAACCGCATAATCCAACACGCCGACCGGTGCCGCCAGCGCCTCGCCCAGGCTGTTCATCATCGATTCAGTATCTTTCAAGCGGGGCGCGATCATGATCTGGCTTACCGGATTCTGTCCCATCTGACTTTCGTAGTAGTCGAGCGATCGTTGAATCTCCAGCGCCAGGCGATCCCTGACCATTTCCCAATCGTCCTGTAGCAACGCGTCCGGGCCCACCAGCGTATTGATCTTCCGGGTCAGGTAGAGCTTGCCGTCGCGACTGACATTCATTGTGCTGCCGCTTTCCTTCAGGGAAACAAATGCCAGGCCGTTTCGATCATCCATCACATGGGAACTGATATTACGCATGGCCAGTTCCGGTATATCAATCGTCTGCAAATCAAGACCTGCGCGATCCACAGTGTCAATCAGCTGCTCCACAGAAGTCCGGGAGGCTGCCACTGCATACACCATTTTGCTCCGCCCCTGGAATGCATCTTCGGGTAGGGCAAATACATCAATCACGGCCTGATCCACCGGCATGTCCAGCAGGTCCTTTATTTTCCAGCGCACGGCCGCGCTGACCTCATCATCTGCTACCTGCGGCGCCTCTACCAGATAAATATTGTAATCGCGCGGCGCCAGTACACAGCTGCACTGGGCGCCTGCCAGCCCCGCCTCTACCACTATGTCGGCCAACTGCTGGCGCGCTGAAGAGCCATCAGCAATACCGCGGCGAACACAGTTCTCCAGAAACACGTCATCCCGCTTGCGAGTGATATGAGCCAGCGCGATACGCTGATCAGTGATCGACAATCCGACCAGACCCTCTGCGCGCTTTTTGTTCCCAAACCATGCCAGCAAAAAAACGCCCTCTTTCACAAGTACTCAAAATTGTTGAATTATAAAGCTTAAGTTGCCAGATTCTATAGCAAAAGCCGCGCTTCAGGGGTATATTTGGGGTCGAATTCACAGATTAGATCGAATCCCGCCTTGATCCACATCGTTTTATACCAACCCGAGATCCCGCCCAATACCGGCAACATCATCCGGCTGGCGGCAAATACCGGGGCGCGCCTGCATTTGATCGAGCCGCTGGGGTTTAACCTGGATGAAAAAAGTGTGCGACGCGCGGGCCTGGATTATCACGAACTGAGTCAGGTGCAAAGCTGGAAGAGCTGGGAGCAGTTCACCAACGAATCTGACGTGCAGCGACTGTTAGCGTTCACTACCAAGGCAACGCTTGATTATAGCCAGGCGTGTTATCAAGCAGGGGATGGGTTGTTATTCGGACCGGAAACGCGCGGCTTGCCGGCAGACATCCGGGATGCCTTGCCGGAGGCGCAACGCCTGCGCATCCCCATGCAGCCCAACAGCCGCAGCCTGAATCTGTCCAACTCAGTGGCTATTGGCCTGTATGAGGCGTTACGTCAGACCGGTTTCACCGGCCTGACGTAACAGGATCAAATCACGCCTGTGGCGCAGCCTGATCCTGCTGTTCTTTCTGTGCTTTTGACTGCGCGTAAACCGCGTCAAAATTCACCGGCGCCAGCATGACGGGCGGGAAGCTGCCACGCACCACCAGTGCATCAATGGTTTCACGTGCATACGGGAACAGAATGTTCGGGCATACGGTCGCCAGTGCCCGCTCCAGATCGCCTTCATTGAAACGATCCAGCGTGAAAATACCGGCCTGCTGAACTTCAACCAGGAAAGCAATGGCATCTTCCTGCTTGGCTTCGATCGTCAGGCGCAGCACAACGTTATAAACGCCGTCAGCCAGTTTTTCGTTGCTGGTATTCAGGTTAAAGGTGATTTTGGGCGCCCACTGACCCTTGAATACATCAGGGCTTTTGGGGGATTCGAAAGAGGTGTCCTTCAGATAGATGCGCTGCAGTGCAAACATCGGACCCTGTTGCTGGTCGCCTTGAGCGGCGGCCGCGTTACCATTCTGGTTGTTTTCGTTCTCTGCCATGATAAAACAGTCTCTCTTGCGTTATGTCGTTTATGGATTAAGTGAAAAGCTACGGTACTACTTGTTGTCGTCCTGCCTGACCTCTTCTTGCCCGACCTCTTTTTGCCCGAGCTCTGTCTGCCCGGTCTCGTCCGGCGCGGCCTTGTCAGGCTGATCCAGCTGCGCTGGTGCCTGTTCAGCGGCCTTGTTCTTGCCCGGTTTCGCCTTGGCCTTGCCGGTTTTGGTTTTGGCAGCCTTTTCTTTCACTGCCTTTTGTACCAAAGGCAGATTCTGCCCGCGCCATTCGGCCATACCGCCGCGCAAACGCACGACCTGTTCGAAACCGGCACTGAGTAGCATCTTGCAGGCATCTCCCGAATGCTGCCCCATTTTGCAGACCACAATAATGGGCCGGGATTTCAGTTTCTCCAGCTCGGCGAGCTGCGCACTGAGTTTGGTGTGCGGAATGTGCACCGAATCAACGATATGGCCGGTGTCGTAATCCTTTTTGTCACGGATATCGAGCACCACACCATCATTGCGGTTGATCAGCATCACCGCCTGCTGCGGGCCGATCGCCTGCGCACCGGACTTGCTGAGATAGATAATCAACGCCAGCGCCAGCGCAATCCAGACACCCACGAGTATCACGTTGTTACCAATAAATTCTAAAATCTGCTCCATGACGCCTAAAGCCCTGAAATATCCCGATGTGGTATCAATGCGGTGTTACGCAGTTACAAGGCTGCGAAGTATACACGGCTGTGGCCGGCAATGGTACTTTGCCGCAGTTTCCGCGATAATACGGGCTTTTGAAGCACCAGGCCAAACCACGGGAAATTACTGTTCATGACTGATTCCACACCTCGTCGCACCGCCCTGCTCCTGATTCTTGATGGCTGGGGTTATCGTGAAGAAACCGACTCCAATGCCATTGCCGCCGCCAACACTCCGGTCTGGGACCAGCTCTGGCGCGAGTGCCCGCATACTCTGATCACCACCTCCGGAACCGGCGTCGGCCTGCCCAGCGGCCAGATGGGCAACTCCGAGGTGGGTCATATGAACCTGGGGGCCGGTCGCGTGGTCTATCAAAGCCTGACCATGATCGACAAGGCCATCGAAACCGGCGATTTTTTCGACAATACTGTGCTGAGCAATGCTGCCCGCACCGCCGCCGCCAACGATAAAGCCATGCATATCATGGGCCTGCTCTCGCCCGGCGGCATTCACAGCCATGAAAACCACATCCTGGCGATGATCAGGCTGGCGCAGGAGGCAGGCGTGAAACAGGTATACGTGCACGCTTTCCTGGATGGTCGCGACATGCCCCCGCGCAGCGCCATGGCGTCGCTGCAAAAGACCGAGAAAGCGCTCACGGACGCTGGCCTGGGCCGCATCGTGTCGGTGATTGGCCGTTATTTTGCGATGGACCGGGACCAGCGCTGGGATCGTATGCAGAGTGCCTACGATCTGATCACGCAGGGTGAAGCCAGCCATGAGGCGGACTCGGTTGCGGACGCCCTCAATAACGCCTACGCCCGCGACGAAGACGACGAGTTTGTCAAAGCCACCCGCATTGGCACAGCAGTGCCGATGCGGGACGGCGACAGCATGGTGTTCATGAATTTCCGTGCCGACCGGGCCCGCCAACTGACCAGTGCCTTTGTCGACCCGGGTTTTGATGGCTTCAAACGCAAGTCTACGCCCAAACTTGCCGAGTTTGTCATGCTGACGGAATATTCAGCCGACCTGAAACAGTTCGCCAGCTGTGCTTACCCGCCACAAACATTGCACAACAGCCTCGGTGAGTACCTGGCCAGCGAGGGTCGCACGCAGCTGCGGATCGCCGAAACAGAGAAGTATGCGCATGTCACGTTCTTTTTCAGTGGCGGACGCGAACAACCCTATGAGGGCGAAGACCGCATTCTGATTCCCTCTCCCGATGTCGCCACCTATGACCTGCAGCCAGAGATGAGCGCGCCGGAAGTCACCGACAAGCTGGATGAAGCGATACGCTCGGGGAAATATGACGCCATCATCTGCAACTACGCCAATGGTGATATGGTGGGCCATACCGGCAGTTTTGATGCCGCCGTCAAGGCCGTGGAAACCCTTGATGTGTGTCTGGGCCGCCTGATGACGGCGATCCGCGACACCGGTGGTCAGTGCCTGATCACTGCCGATCACGGCAACGTTGAACAGATGATGGATGCCGAGTCAGGCCAGGCACTGACCTCGCATACCAGCGGTCCTGTGCCGCTGGTTTATGTCGGCCAACGTCAATGGCACTTCACCCGGGAGGGTGCCCTGTCTGATATCGCGCCGACACTGCTAAAACTTATGGACATGGAGGTGCCGGCGGAAATGACCGGCCATGTGCTGATGGCGCCATGACGAACCACGCTGCGCTCCGCACAATCGCCCGGCAACCGCGAGTCTTTCTCACGCTGTTGCTGGTGTTGTGCGTCCCCATACCGCCAGCGCTAGCGCAAGAGCCCTCAGCGAGAGAAGAGCCTTCAGCCCAAGAAGAGCCTTCAGCGCAAGAGGAGCCCTCAGCCCAAGAAGAGCCCTCAGCGCAACAAGAGCCCTCAGCGCAACAAGAGCCTTCAGCAGGAGAAGGCCAGGCCACCGAAGCACAACTCGCCACCATTAACGACAGCATCGGGCAGATCGAAACCTGGCTGCAGCAGGCGCGCAGCCAGCGTTCCAGCGAAGAAGCCGCGCTCAGCGAGCTGAATCAGCGCATCGACGCCATCAGCGAAAATATTGCTGACAATCAACAGAACATTGCACGACTGGACGCAGAACTCGGCAGCCTGAACCAGCAGCAGGACACATTGCTCGCAGACACCGAAGCCCAGCGCGAAATCGTCGCTCGCGCCCTTCGCGCCAGCTACATCAGCGGCGGCAGCAGCCAATTGCAGTTGCTGTTAACGCAGCAGGACCCCTCCACCGCGCAGCGCATGCTGGTCTACTTCAATGCCTTCAACGAAGACCGCCTGCAGCAGATACGCCGGTTCCAGCAGACCCTGAGCGCGCTGGCGCAAACCCGCGACGAAATTGATCAGGCGCAGCTAACGCTGGCAGCAACCAATGCCGCACTGGCAACGCAGCGAGAGGAACTGGAAAGCAATCAACAGGCGCGCACCCGTCTTATTGCCAGTCTCAACGCGGATATGGCAACCCGCCGCAATGAACTGGAGCAGTTGCTCGCCGACCGCGCGCACTTGCAGGAACTGATCGATGAAATCAACCGCATCATCGTAGACATTCCCTCCCCGGAAGATGCCATGCCCTTCGCGGATGCCCGTGGTCAGCTGCCCTGGCCGGTCACCGGCGATGTGCTGGCCCGCTTTGGTGAACGCTTTGGTGGCAGCCTGCAACGCCAGGGCATTATCATTGGCGCCGACGCTGGCAACACCGTCAGGGCCGTACACAATGGCCGCGTGGTGTTTGCCGACTGGTTACGCGGATCGGGGAATCTTATCGTGATTGATCATGGCAACAGCTTCATCAGCCTGTATGCCCATGTTCAGGATTTCACCAAAAGCACAGGAGACTGGGTTAACCGGGGCGAGGCGCTGGCATTATCCGGAGCCGATGCCGGCAATGGCAGCCCGGGGCTGTATTTTGAGATCCGGCAAAGCAGCAGAACACTGGATCCGCAGGACTGGCTTACACCCGGCGACTGACAGAGTCATCAATCGCTACCCAGCGCCGGCCCAAGCGCATAGAATGCCGACCAGGACGGTCTTAACATGTAACTACAAGATCGCAGGAGCAGACATGTCGTCACCTAACACCGCCATCGCCGCAGTCACTTTCATTCAGCGCACGCTGCTGTTCGGCGCGTTCGTCACCGCCATGAGCTCGCCCGGCATTGCCATGGCGCAGGCAACCACTGACCCTGACCTGGATGTCATAACACTGGAAGAGCTTGAGCCTGTGCCGGAGGCCGGTGCCACCAACAACATCAGCGCAGACAGCTCAGTGCGGCCTTTGCCCATTGAGGAAGTCAGGCTGTTTGCCGAGGCACTGGAAGCCATTCGCACCGCTTACGTCTCCGACATTGATGACAAAACGCTGATCGATTATGCCATCCGCGGCATGCTGGCCGGGCTCGACCCCCACTCCGCCTATCTGAGCTCCGACGACTACGACAACCTGCAGGAAAGCACCGAAGGCGAGTTTGGTGGCCTGGGCATCGAAATCGGTGAAGAAGACGGCTACATCAAAGTCATTACGCCCGTCGATGACACACCCGCCGCCAGAGCCGGTGTCATGCCCGGCGACCTGATCGTGGAAATCAACGGCAGACCGGTACGCGAAATGCTGATTAACGACGCCGTGGAACTGCTGCGCGGCGAACCCGGCAGCCAGGTCGACATTACGCTTATGCGTGATACTGAATCTGAACCCATTGACCTGACGCTGACCCGCGAAGTGATTTCCGCCAACAGTGTTCGCCATCGCATGCTGGAGCCGGGGTTTGCCTACATCCGTATCGCGCAGTTTCGCACCAACACCGGGATAGCAGTGGTTAATGCCCTGGAAGAAATCAAAGCGTCCGATGGCACACTCAACGGTCTGGTACTGGATTTGCGCAACAACCCCGGCGGTGTGCTACAGGCATCGGTGCAGGTCGTTGATGCATTCGTCTCCAGCGGACAGATTGTTTATACCGAAGGCCGCGTTGGTGATTCCGAGGGCGACTATTTTGCCGACGTCGATGATCCCAGCGACGGTGTTCCGATGGTGGTCCTGATCAATACCGGGTCGGCATCAGCGGCGGAAATTGTCGCCGGCGCATTGCAGGATATGGGCCGGGCCGTGATCATGGGCACGCGCAGCTTTGGCAAGGGCTCAGTGCAGTCGGTGCTGCCGCTCAACAACGAACGCGCACTAAAACTGACAACATCGCTGTATTTCACGCCTTCGGGCCGCTCCATTCAGGCGCAAGGGATCGAGCCCGACATCGTGGTTGATGAAGCGCTGGTAACCCGTCGCATGCCCCGGCGCGGTGTTTATTCCGAACGCGATCTCGAAGGCCATCTGCCAAACGCGACTGATGCGCAGAGCACCAGCGATGGGCCCACCCCCATTACCAGCACGGAACAGATTGTGGTCAGTGACTATCAGTTGAATGAAGCGCTGACCCTGCTCAAGGGCTGGCATATCATGGCGAGCGGACGACAACGTCGTCAAAGTGACGAATGAACACTGAACCCGATACCTTGATTGGCCCTTATCTCGACAAAGCCAAAAACGCCTGGCAGCAATTTTCGGCACAACCGGGCAATACCCATATTGCAGTGGCGGCGGCGCTGCTGCTTGGGCTGGTGTTGATGGTGACTCTGGTTGATGGCGACGCCGCCAATGATCAACAGCGCGAACCCGTGGCCGCAGCCCGGGACGCCGGAAGCGCTAACGGCAGCACCATCGAAAGCGCTCTCGAAAGCATCACCGGGAACACCACTGAAACAGCCACAACCCCGGTTGCTGCGCCGGACGCACCAGCGCCCGTGACGGCGCCAGCAGATGCACCAGTGCTTGCCGACGTGACCGGCACCGGAGTCGAAACAACGGCCGGGGTCAATGCCACAGCGCTGCCCACTCACCGGCTGGTCATCATCCTGGACGATATTGGTTACAACGCCGAAGCTGGCGAACGCGCGGTCGGCCTGCCCGGCGCGGTGACCTATGCGGTGCTGCCATTTACTCCGCACGGCCAAGCGCTGGCGCAGATGGCTCACGACGCTGGCAAGGAAGTGATGCTGCACGCACCCATGAGCAACCTCGCAGGCATGGCCCTGGGCGAAGGCGGTCTGACACTGACTCTGACGGAAGCTGAATTTATCCGTACTCTGCGCGCAGCCATCGCCGATATTCCTCATGTGGCCGGCGTCAATAATCATACGGGCAGTGAGCTGACTGCAGCAGAACAACCCATGCAATGGGTCATGCGCGAATTGAAGGCCCAGGATCTGTTTTTTGTCGACAGCATGACTACCGGTAAGAGTGTCGCCGCAAAAGTTGCCATCGACAATCAGGTACCTGCCCTGAAGCGCCATGTCTTCCTCGATAATGAAGCCACGGCGGAGGCCATCGATCGGGAGTTTCAGCGCGCGGTCGCGATCGCCCAACAGCAGGGTTTTGCTGTTGCCATCGGGCACCCTTATCCGGCCACGCTGGAGTACCTGGAACAGGCCATCGACACCTTGCCTGCACACAATATTACGCTGGTGCCGGCATCAGCGCTGCTTACGCAGCCGTAGATCTAGTCAGCATCTCCCAGGGTCATCAACGACGCATTGCCGCCTGCTGCCGCAGTATTGGTACTGACTGACTGCTCGGTGGCAAAACGCGTCAGATAAAGGGGGCCGCCTGCCTTGGGACCGGTACCTGACAAACCATTACCGCCAAATGGCTGCACCCCGACAACCGCGCCGATCATGTTGCGATTGATGTAGACATTGCCCGCCCGAATGCGCGCCGCGATTGCCCGGGCGCGGCTATCAATACGGCTGTGGATGCCAAAGGTCAAACCATAGCCGGTGGCGTTGACGGCATCTACCAACGAGTCGATCTCGTCCGCACGAAAACGCAGCAAATGCACAATCGGTCCAAACACCTCTTCACGCAACTGACTCAGTTGAGAAATTTCGTATAGTTGGGGCGGAAAAAAGCAGGACTCTTTCGGTTTTCCGGGACTGTTCGGCGGCAACTCAACCCGTTTGCGCAACGTTGCGTTGCTGTCAAGATAAGCGACATGCCGATTCAGCATGGCAAGGGCATCGTCATCAATCACCGGGCCGACATCTGTCGCCAGCTCAGCGGGGTCGCCGATGCAAAGCTCATCCATGGCGCCAGTCAGCAGTGCGATCAGATCGTCAGCAATATCATCCTGCACCAACAGGATTCGCAGCGCCGAGCAGCGTTGACCTGCACTCTGAAATCCGGACAGCAACACGTCGGCAACCACCTGTTCCAGCAGTGCCGATGAATCCACCAGCATGGCATTGAGGCCGCCGGTCTCCGCGATCAGCGTCGCAATCGGACCATTGCGAGCGGCGAGACTGCGATTGATGGCGGTGGCCGCAGCCGTTGATCCGGTAAACGCCACCCCGGCAATGCGCTTGTCACTGACCAGACGTGCACCGGTTTCAGCGCCACCTGTCACAAGATGCAGGACATCTCGCGGAATGCCGGCCTGATACAACAACTCAACCGCTGCCGCAGCGACCCGCGGTGTCTGTTCAGCAGCTTTGGCAATTACGGTATTGCCAGCGACCAGCGCAGCGCTGACCTGACCCAGAAATATCGCCAGCGGAAAATTCCACGGGCTGATGCAGACAAACACACCCCGGCCGCGCAATCGCCATTGATTGTCTTCACCCGTGGGGCCTGGCAAACAACGTGGCTGAAAATCCCACCGCGCGCGCTGTGCGTAATAGCGGCAGAAGTCGGCCGCTTCCCGCACTTCGGCGATGCCATCAGTGACGGTTTTGCCGCCCTCTGTGGTACACAAGGCCATCAGTTGCGGCATCCGTGTCTCCAGCAAGTCGGCCGTTTTCTCCAGGCATCGCGCGCGGACATCAACATCGGTTGCAACCCAGTCGGTAAAAGCGCCGGTCGCCGTCGATAGCGCGGTGTCGATGTCCTTGTTCGACGATAACGCCGGCGCATCTGACAGGCTGTTCTCCGGCCAGTCTGACTGCAATTTTTTCAGCGTGTGGAAACTCGACACATCCAGCCCTGACGCATTGCGACGATCCGGGTACAGCTGCACTGGCAGGGGGATCTGCGGATGCGGAACATGAGTCAGCGCCAACACCTGCTCCAGCGGGTCAGCGACCAGCTCGGTGATCGGCGTGTTGTCATCGAGAATACGGTTAACAAAGGACGTGTTGGCGCCATTTTCCAGTAACCGCCGTACCAGGTACGGCAGCAAATCCTGGTGACTGCCGACCGGTGCATAAACCCGGCAACGGGGACCGGATTCGTCGGCGTGGATCAGCTGATCGTATAACGGACCACCCATGCCATGCAGTCGCTGAAACTCGAAATCATCATTGCCCCGGTTGTATTCCAGAATAGCGGCCACGGTGTAGGCGTTGTGAGTGGCGAACTGAGGATACAGTTGCGAGCGGTAGCTCAGCAGCTTCTGTGCGCAGGCCAGGTAGGAGACATCAGTGTTCTGTTTACGGGTGAACACCGGATAGCCGGCAAGTCCGTGTTCCTGTGCCCGCTTGATCTCGGTATCCCAGTACGCACCCTTGACCAGACGAATCATCAGGCGACGCTCGCCGCGCCGGGCCAGGTCTGCCAGCCAGTCAATCTGATCAAAGGCCCGCTTCTGATAAGCCTGCACTGCCAGGCCCAGACCCTGCCAACCGGCCAGCGACGCGTGCACTGCCACCTGCTCAAACACAGCCAGCGTCAAATCCAGCCGGTCAGCTTCCTCGGCGTCAACGGTCAGGCCGATGTCGTATTGTTTCGCCAGACTGGCCAGCTCCAGCACGCGGGGCACCAGCTCAGCCATCACCCGCCGCGCCTGTGACACTTCGAATCTTGGATGCAGCGCCGATAATTTTATGGAGATACCCGGCGCCTTAACCGGACCAAGGCCGACCGCGCTGGCACCGATGGCGTGAATGGCCGAGGTATAGGCTTGCAGATAACGCAGACTGTCAGCTCGCGTGCGCGCCGCTTCGCCCAGCATGTCATAGGAATGCAGGTAGTGTTTTGCTTCCGCCGTGCGCGAGCGCTCAAGCGCCTCCGCCACCGTGCGACCCATGACGAACTGACGCGCCATGATGCGCATGGCATGACGCACCGCCTGACGCACCAGGGGCTCACCGGCGCGCTGCACCAGGCGGCGAAAAATGCTGTTGCCCTGCTCTGCCGGCAGCGCGGGCTGAATGATTTTGCCCGACAGCATCAGCCCCCAGGTGGAAGCATTCACAAACAGCGATTCGCTGTTGCCCAGATGGCTGTGCCAGTCACCGCTGCCCAGTTTGTCTTCAATCAGGCGATCGACGGTTGCCTCATCCGGCGTTCGCAGCAATGCCTCTGCCAGGCACATCAGCACCACGCCTTCCTGACTGGATAGCTGATACTCCTGCATCAGGGCATCGACACCAGAACCACTGGCGCGGTTGGCACGCACGGTTGCGACCAGCTCACTGGCCTGCTCTCGAATGTGGTTTTTGTCTGCCGTTGAATTGCGCAAGGCCTGACACAGGCGACGCACGTGTGAGGTCTCGTCTACACGGTAAGCTTTCAGGACCGGCTGGTACGCAGCGGATGCCACCAGTGGCAATTCAAAGTAGCGCACGTGAACCTCCGGACGGAAATCCAAAACCCTACTTTACGCAACGCGTCAGCTTATATCCAGTCGCATGGTGATGCCTTGCTCGGCCATAAACTGCTTCGCCTGCGGAATACTGAATTCGCCGAAATGGAAAATACTCGCCGCCAGCACCGCATCGGCGCCACCTTCAAGCACGCCATCTACCAGGTGCTGCAGGTTGCCGACGCCGCCTGACGCAATCACCGGCACATCCACGGCATCACTGACAGCCCGGTTCAGCGCCAGATCAAAACCGATCTTGGTGCCGTCCCGGTCCATGCTGGTCAACAGGATCTCACCGGCACCATAGTCAACCATGCGCCGTACCCAATCAATGGCATCCAGACCGGTTGGATTGCGGCCACCGTGGGTGAAGATTTCCCAGCGATCAGCTTCGCCACCGGCGCTGACCTTTTTGGCATCCACCGCCACCACGATGCATTGCGAGCCAAAGCGCTGGGCTGCCTCACGGACAAACTCGGGATTGGTGACAGCAGCGGTATTGATCGATACCTTGTCGGCACCGGCGTTGAGCATGGTGCGGATATCATCCAGAGTGCGGATACCGCCACCCACTGTCAGTGGGATAAACACCTGACTGGCAATGGCTTCAACTGTTTTAACCGTGGTTTCGCGACCTTCGCTGGAGGCGGTTATATCCAGGAACGTAATCTCGTCCGCTCCCGCATCGCTGTATCGCCTGGCAACTTCAACCGGGTCTCCGGCGTCACGGATATCGAGAAATTTGACGCCCTTGACCACACGACCCTTGTCGCAGTCCAGGCACGGTATGATGCGTTTTGCCAGTGCCATGCTTACACTCCACCACTCATGTGCCCGGCGCCGTTTGCATGGCTGTCGCAGTAAGCCTGCGCCTGCGCCAGATCCAGTGCACCTTCGTAAATCGCCCGACCGGTAATCGCGCCCATGATGCCAGCGCCGGTATCAGTTTTAGCGACTTCGCACAGACCTTCGATATCTGCCATACGACTGACGCCGCCCGAGGCAATAACCGGAATCACCGAGGCGCGCGCGAGGCGCAGAGTGGCCTCAACATTAACGCCCTGCATCATGCCATCACGGGCGATGTCGGTATAGATAATCGCTTCCACACCGTCGTTGGCAAACTGGTGTGCCAGATCAACAACGTTCACTGTGGACACTTCGGCCCAGCCGTCGGTGGCGACCCAACCATCCCTGGCATCCAGTCCCACAATGATGTGGCCCGGAAACGCTTTACAGGCCTCCGCCACAAACGGCGGATGCTTGACGGCCTGCGTACCGATGATCACATGCCTGACGCCAACATTAAGATAATACTCGATGGTTTTAAGATCACGGATACCGCCACCAATCTGCAAGGGCAGGTCCGGGTAGGCTTTGGCGATCGCTTCCACGATGCCGCCGTTGACCGGTTCGCCAGCAAAGGCACCATTCAGATCCACCAGGTGCAGTCGACGCGCGCCCTGTTCACGCCAGTGCCCTGCCGTTTTTACCGGATCATCGGAGAATACCGTGGAGTCTTCCATGCGCCCCTGGCGCAGGCGCACACATTGGCCATCTTTAAGATCGATTGCGGGGATTACCAGCATTGTTCACACCTTGAATTCGGATACTTGGAGTTCGCGCACCACCCGGGACACGCAGTTCAGAGCTTGCCATCCCAATGCAGAAAGTTGTTCAGCAACTGCAACCCGCAATGCTGACTTTTCTCCGGATGAAATTGCACGGCGAATAATGAGTCTTTGTTAAGCGCGGCGGCAAAATCATGACCATATTCTGTGATACCTGCCACCTGACTACTATCATCAGGCGCGACGTAGTAGCTGTGCACAAAATAGAACCTGCTGTCGTCAGCAATATTGTGCCACAGCGGATGTGATGTTTTTTGCCGCACACAGTTCCAGCCCATATGGGGGACTTTCAGGCGCTGACCGTCGGCATCAAGCAGACTGTGTTCGCCACCGAAGCGTTTGACCGAACCCGGCAGCAGACCCAGGCAGTTTACCCTGCCATTCTCTTCACTGCTGTCCATCAATGCCTGCATACCAACGCAGATTGCCAGCACCGGTTTGCCCTGCATCAATGCATCACTGACGATGGCGTCGACACCCAGTCTGCGTATTTCTGCCATGCAATCGCGGATGGCACCTACGCCGGGGAAAATAATGCGGTCGGCAGCCAGGATACGCGCAGCATCACTGGTAACCTCGACGCGGACGTCGCTACCCAGGCTTTCCATGGCTTTGGCAACAGAATGCAGATTGCCCATGCCATAATCGATGACGGCTACGTTGTTCATTGTACAAGAGGTCCCACTGACGGATTTATTACCAACTGCCTGCTTACAAACTGCCTTTGGTCGACGGAATAACGTCGGCGCTGCGCGGATCAATTTCCATCGCCATACGCAGGGCGCGGCCGAAGGCCTTGAACACAGTTTCGACCTGGTGGTGGCTGTTCATGCCACGAAGGTTGTCAATGTGCAGCGTTACCAGTGCGTGATTGACAAAACCCTGGAAGAATTCGTAGAACAGATCAACATCGAAGCCACCGACCGAGGCGCGGGTAAACGGCACGTGATACTCCAGGCCGGGACGGCCGGAGAAATCCACTACCACGCGTGACAGGGCTTCATCGAGCGGCACATAGGCGTGCCCGTAACGACGGATACCTTTGCGATCCAGCGCTTGGTAAAACGCCTGACCCAGCGTAATGCCCAGGTCTTCAACCGTGTGATGGGCATCAATCTGCAGATCGCCCACTGCGTGAATATCCATGTCAATCAGACCATGGCGCGCCACCTGATCCAGCATGTGGTCAAGAAATGGCAGGCCGGTCTGGCATTTGAGTTCGCCGCTACCATCAAGATTCACGCTCACGCGAATCTGGGTTTCCTTGGTATTGCGTTCTACGCTGGCCTGACGATCTGGCTTTTCTGTGGTCATGGGTGTGGTCATGGATAAATCCCGCGCTGATTGGCTGGTCGGGTAAACCAGTCAAGTAAGAATCGTGAAAATGCGCGCGCATTATAAGCCTTTGCACCGCCCAGGGGCCAGCTTTGCTGTCGTGCATAGCGCCGGAAGCAACCGGACATCGCGGCAGAAAGCCCTAATTTTAGCGTACTCGTGCAGCTGATAGCCGCGTGCACACTCGCCTGCCAATTGGACATTCACTGGCACAGCTAGTATGGTCTGACTACGAACCATTCGTAAATGCATTAACGTAATGCATGCAATGCAAGGTGCTTAAACGCACACCATCACACACTCACCGCTACCAAAAATCGCCATAACTTGTTGTATTTAAACAAACTTAGTGAAAAGCAGTACTGACACACTGCCCGCGATTGGCTAATTTCGGTGACCGTAACGTCAAGGAGTTATTCATGCTTAAGAAGCTACTCAGCTTGCCCGCCCTGTTCGCACTCATCTTCGCCGCCAGCGTGGCCCATGCGCAGCAGCCCGCGCCCGCCGCCGCAGACGCAGATGTTCCGCAGAGCGCGGCAGACATTAACGCCGACATGAAACAGAAATTTGTCGCCGCATACGGCGATATCATGACAATTCAGATGGATTACGCTGAGCGACTGCAAACGGTCACTGATCAGGAGCAGGCCACTATGCTGCAGCAGGAAGCCCAGCGCGAGATGCAGGACGCGGTGACTGCAAACGCAATCAGCATTCAGCAGTACAACCAGATCATTCAGTTGGCGGCTGCTGACGAAGACCTGATGGCTGAGCTGGAAAGCGCGATTGCCGAAGAAATGGAGTCGTAACGTCAGTCTTTACGCCTGGGCACCGGGCTACTGAAAAGCCCGCGAATTCTGTTCGCGGGCTTTTTTGTGTCGGCCTGTGGACCACGGCGGCTGCGACAGCGAGCAGTGCATTGGTTACATTAATCCGTTAAACTTTTGAGTCCTTCTCCCTTTAGCGCGGTATGGGACGTCGAAATCTATGTCAAAACTATTTAAATATCTGATTTTTCTGCTGGTCGGCCTGACAGCGTTTGCGCTGGTGCTTGCCGTTGTGCTGTTCACGGTCATTAATCCGAACCGCTACAAACCTGCGCTGGAGGCGGCGGCATCGCAGCAAACCGGCATGCAACTCCGTATCAATGGCGACATCGACTGGACCTTTCGGCCGGTGTTCGGGCTGAGCATAGCGGATGTCAGTTTGCGCAACGGGGTCACGCCCCAGGAACTGGCATCATTCTCCAGTATCGCCTTGAAGCTGGACATCGGCAGCCTGCTCTCCGGCAACCTGGCCGTGCAGGAGTTTGTCGCCGAGGATCTGTACATTAACTGGTTTGTCGATGCCCAGGGCCAGGCCAACTGGCTGGTCAACACCGCCGAAGCAGCGCCCGTCACCGCACCGGCTACGGGCAGCAATGAACTGCCCATCGACATCAATATTGCCGATATCCGGGTGATCAATGCCAGCGTCGCGATTCGCGATCTGAGCAGCAATATCGACACTCGCCTGCAAAATATCGATCTCCGCAGCCAGAACACCAACCTGGAGAATCGTCCGTTCCCGTTTGAGCTGAGCATGCGCCTGATCAACGAAACCGGTGGTCAGGACCTGACCCTGGATCTGGCCTCTACTGCGCAGGTCGACTTCAACGCCGGCAATATTGACCTCAACGATATGCGCTTTACGCTCAGCCCGCTGGTGCTAAGTGGTGACGTCAGTGTGACCGATTTCCGCAATAATATGCGCTGGCAGACCAACCTGAGCAGCAACACCTTCAATCTGAGTCATTTGCTGGCAAACTTCATGGTTGTAGATGAAGACAGCATGCCGGCACCGAACCAACAGCAGTTCACCATTCAGACCCTGGAAGCCAACGGTGATGCTGCCGGCGCCACTCTGGGAGGACTGACGGTGGCCCTGGACGGCACCACTGCAGAGCTGCGCGGCGACTACCTGTTCGCCACTGACACACGTCAGGCACTGCTGGCCTATAATCTGAATACCGGCGCCATTGATCTTGACAGCCTGTTACCGGCGTCTTTAGAGGAGCCGGCATCGGCCAGCGCTGACGCAACAGCCAGCGGGCAGAATACGGCGCAAAGCGCAGTCGCCACCGACAATAACGACTCGCCACTCCCGCTCGACCTGCTGCGCAGCATGGACGTGCGCGGCGAACACACAATAGCGTCGCTGACCGCCTCCGGTCTGCAGTTTTCGCCAGTGCAATTTGGTCTGTTATTGCAAAACGGTGTGCTCAACATCGATACCCAGCCTATCGGGTTCTACGATGGCGAACTGGACGCCACGGTGACCCTGAATGCCACCAGCTCTCCGGCACAACTGGCTATAGAGACCGCACTCACCGGCATCAGCGCCAGCGCGCTGACCGATGACCTGCCGCGTCTTGATTTTTTTACCGGCAACTTCAATGCCAGCACCACTCACATGATGCAGGGCGACACCGTCAACGCCCTGCTCGACAGCATTGATGGCGCCAGCACCCTGCAGGTCAATGATAGCTCCGTGGATATCACGCTGCTGAAGCGGGTATTTTCCGCCATCTCTGTGCTCAGCCCCAGCGGCAACATCGCAGCTCAATGGCCTGACGTGGTGCGCTTCAGCAACGCCGAAGCCTACCTGCTTTTTAACGACGGCTTCACTGAAAATCAGGAACTGAATTTGCAGCTGGACAACTTTAACGTCAGCGGCACCGGCGGCCTTGATCTGGCAGCCGGCGAATTCGACTACCGGGTCGACTTCACTGTGCTGGGCGAACCCGCGCTGCAGACCCTGCGGGTCAATGAAGATTTTCAGAATGTCGCCTGGCCGGTGCGCTGTGAAGCAGCATTCACCGATACCGCCCTGCAATACTGCAGTCCGGACCTGCAGCGCGTGCGTGAGGTGTTCGCAGCCATCGCCCGCGATGAAATTCAGCAGCGCGCCAGCGAAGCCGTAGGCGAGCAGGTCGAGCGATTACGTAACCGTATCCAGAACCTGCTGCAGAATTGATTTTGACGGACCTGATAAACAGCGACGCCGTGCTGGAGTGGTATCACCAGCACGGTCGTCACGACCTGCCCTGGCAGCATGACACCTCGCCCTATCGCGTCTGGGTGTCCGAGATCATGCTGCAGCAAACCCAGGTCAGCACCGTCATCGGCTACTACCAACGCTTTATGGCCCGCTTTCCCGACGTCCGCGCGCTGGCAGCAGCGCCGCCGGATGAAGTGCTGCATTTGTGGACCGGTCTGGGATATTACGCCCGCGCGCGCAACCTGCACAAAACCGCTCAGATGGTATGCGAGCAGCATGACGGCGAGTTCCCGCAGGATATCGATGCTCTGATCGCCCTGCCCGGTATCGGGCGTTCCACTGCAGGTGCGATTCAGGCTCTGGCCATGGGCCAGCGCGGCGTCATTCTCGACGGCAATGTTAAACGTGTGCTGTGTCGTTACCACGCCATTCAACGCTGGTCCGGGGAAACCCAAACGCTGGCGCAGCTGTGGCAGATTGCCGGGGACACCACACCGCAACAACAGGTGGCGGCCTATACCCAGGCCATGATGGACCTGGGCGCAACCGTCTGTACCCGCAGCAAACCGGATTGTCCGCGCTGCCCGCTGCAGACGGGATGCCAGGCGCTCAGGCTTGGTATCGCCACACAGCTACCGGTCAGCAAGCCCAGAAAAACCCTGCCAAAAAAGCAAACCTACATGATCCTGTTATATCAGGACGATGGCACCGTCATGCTGCAGCAACGCCAGTCCACCGGCCTCTGGGGCGGGTTATGGAGCCTGCCCGAATGCAGTGATGACGAAGCCCTGTCTGCCTGGCTGCAGCGTTATGGCGGTGAGCGGGCAGACCAATGGCCGACACTACGCCACACCTTCAGCCATTTCCATCTCGACATAACACCGGTATTGGTGCGCGCCGGTGACGCCGGCTCGTGTCTGGATTCTGCGGGCAGCCTGTGGTATCCATTGGACCATTCGCTGAAGCTGGGCCTGGCGGCACCGGTCAAAAAATTGCTGGACCGCTTTGCCGGTCAGCAACGTGAACATTTACTTACACTACAGGCAGCAACACCACTGACCTCAGGACAACAGGACTAACATGACCCGCACCGTATTCTGTAAAAAATACCAGAAAGAGCTACCCGGCCTTGCCATGCCACCCTACCCCGGCGCCAAGGGTCAGGAGCTTTATGACAATGTGTCGGCCCAGGCGTGGCAGGACTGGCAGAAGCAGCAAGTGATGCTGATCAATGAGAAGCACCTGAGCATGGCTGCGGCCGACGATCGGCGCTATCTGCAGGAACAGATGGATCGCTTCTTTGCCAATGAGTCGTTTGATAGCGCCAGCGGTTATGTCGCCCCGGATTCCGAATAAGTTTCTGATCCTGAGACTTGACTAAGGCCGCCGCAACGGTTTTAATACGCGCCTTGTTGTGACCGCAGCCCTTTTTTGGCTTACCCAACAAGGCAAGACAGCATAAGCCCAGGTAGCTCAGTTGGTAGAGCAGAGGATTGAAAATCCTCGTGTCGGTGGTTCGATTCCGCCCCTGGGCACCATCTAAGCGTCCAGCACAGTCCATTAACGTCTACTCAATCCCCTTAATCTCTTGATTAACGAGACTTTGGGGTCCGTAGTCGTCTAATGAGATCCAGCACCGGCCAGGAATCTTTGTAACACCCTTAGTAACACGATTGAATAAATAAAGGGGAATGTTACAAAGGAGAACTGACATGCCGAGAGTAGCTACCCTCACAGATACCAAAATTAAGTACGCGAAACCCCAAGAAAAAGAGTATAACCTGTCTGCTGGCCAGGGGTTGCAGCTCAGAGTGAAGCCGAATGGCTCGAAGCTCTGGTTATTCAACTATACCAAGCCATATACGGGAAAAAGGACCAACCTCGGTATCGGCCTGTACCCCTCTGTTAGTCTCAAGGCCGCTATTTCCGAGAGGGATAAGTATCTGGTCTTTCTCGCGACGGGAAATGACCCCAAGGCCCTCAGAGAGGAAGCAGAAGACCATGCAAGAGCGTCGATGTCGCTCACCTTCGCAGTCGTTTATGATCGCTGGCTGGAGGTTAAACGCGCCACCATATCTGACGCGTACCTCAAAAGAATGGTGAATTCCATTAGTCTGCACATACTCCCCGAGCTTGCAGGTGTTCCGATTTCCCGAATCTCTGCGCCGGCGGTCATAAAAGTCCTCAAGCCAGTTGCTGACAACGGGCACCTGGAGTCAGTCAGGAAACTATGTAGATGGCTCAATGAAATCATGGACTATGCTGTCAATACAGGTTTAATCGCCGGCAATTGCCTCTTTGGCATTAGAAAAGCATTTCCCGCCCCCTCGTCAAAGAACCATCCCACACTGAAAGCAGAAGAACTGCCAGTATTCTTCGACTGTCTTGAGCGGTCGAAAATGTCCTTCGAAACGAAAAGCCTGATCCACTGGATGCTCCATACTCTGGTACGCCCCGGTGAAGCAGCGTCAGCGGAATGGAGCGAAATAGACATCGAAGGAGCGACCTGGACTATACCAAATGAAAAAATGAAGATGAAACGGGATCACATAGTGCCACTGACTCGACAGGCCATCGAAATTCTGCAGACCTTGAAACCATTGAGTGGACATAGACGATATGTGTTCCCAGGCAGGAATAATGTAAGTGGACATATCAATTCGGAAACTGCGAATGTTGCTTTCAAGCGTATGGGGTACAAGTCAAAGTTCGTCTCTCACGGAATCAGGGCGCTGGGGAGCACCATACTGCATGAACATCGACATAAGTCCGAGCTGATAGAGCTTTCGCTTGCTCATGTCGACAGAAACCAAATCCGCGCAGCCTACAACCGCGCTGAACACCTACCTGAGCGTCGTGACATGATGCAGTGGTGGTCCGACTACCTGGATCTCGTAATGCAACAGGGTATACCTCGGTCAGCTTGAGAAGCACAGCTTGTGCATCTATTCAGTGCTCAACTGCCATGAGAAAAGCCTGTACATGGGACGCATCCTTGCGGAATTCACTATCCCGCCAACTTGGCGCGATAGTGAATCCGTTTCACTATAGTCAAAGCCCTCTTCCAGATTTCGTCGGCATCATCCACACGAAAATATATGTCTTCTAGACCGCCCCCGGATCCGTGGGCGATTTCCCATTTAGTGGCAGCAGGGCCGCTACCAAACAAGGCACCACCATCAGCATCAGTACCTGGTACTGAATATGAATATGACAACGCTGGGTGGCCCTCAAGTCCATCTAAAGATTCTACTGGTAGGACAGAAATCAAAATAGTATGGCTCCCATCACATTCAGAATGTTCACAAAAGAAAGAAGCCCCAAAGCTCGGCTGCCAGTTTCTTATTGGTTCAGGCTTATATTTCCATTTCCAACCCGCCAAATCAAAAAAAGCAGCCCAAGTTGCTTCAAGCCGTGTATCGAATTTTCGTCTTTTATAAAGCAAAATCATTGTGTAAAAACTCCCAAATGATAACCAATTCTTTAATTCAAAATCTCACTCTCAACCTCTTCAGCGGTAAGCTGACCAACTTCCACGTAATCATAACTTTGGACTATACGAACTAGTACATTGCGCGCTGGGTTGATGTGGTAGCTCGTGAACTTAACTAGTTGCTCTTTCTCAAAGTACTCCTTCGAAAGCCCAACTAGCTCCTCACTAATATCAAAATAGTCAGCCAGCTTTCTAGCGGCTTCCAGAGCATCTTGAATTGTAGCTTCGCCTTGTCCGTACCTAAAGACCACCTCGGCTATGGATCTCGCGAGATCATTCAACAGATCTCTATTTTTTCGAAGCTCCTTTTTCACTTCCTTCGCCATCTTAAGAAAGTCCCTCTCTTTCATACCTCTATTTGTCGGCTTCTCCTCGCTTAATAACGGGACTCTCAATTTACCACGCTTGTTAATCGCACTTTTCTCAAGATGAACATTTCTCCAATTAACTTGCTGTCCGTCACCAGCCTGGTGGGTATCAAACGATATTTTCTGGCCATTTATTAGTCTTCTTAGCTTCGCCATCATATACCCATAAGAAATTTATTCAGCGACGATTACTATTGCCTGTTTGATTTCCAAAAGCTTCATAAGATATGGCGCGTTTCTTGTCGTACTATCTCCTTAACCATTGAATCTAGATCTTGATAGATAGTTTCACCATTAATCTTTAACCCATAAAGCTGATCTTTAAATTCTTTCAATTTCCCCTCGGTTTTCAGAACAAACGCAGCCAGAACCCTTTTATTATCACATTCTCTTAATTGAATATCGAGGCTATCACTGTTTGACCCATGTAGTGTAAATCGCCCATGTTGCGAGGCAAGCCTTCTGTTAGAAAAGGGAGATTCCATTGCAATGGGACTCACCGGAAGCTCGTAATGGTCATCTTTGTCCAACAACTTTGGGAGATAGCTATTTAGGTCCCAGAATTCACCCTCTACTGCTGAGTCACCCTTCATTATTGCAGTACTAGCCATGGCAGCGGGGCATACTATTGAATCAAAACCATGGAAATACTCATTAAAAGAAGCGGGATTAAGCACCCAAACTACTCTATCACCTTGCCAGCGAGAGTCCTGATGTAGCGCGAAATATAATGCACTCAGCGGTGAAGACGACCAATCTAGCAGCCTTGTCGGTAGACCATGGTGTTGCATTAGCGCATATTGCTCCCACGGATTCTCCAAAGCCTTACCTAAATAGGACTGATAACCAACGAGAAATTTACTAATATAGTTCGATTCAAAGTTCAAGTCATTACGCCAGATGAGTCCGGGAACCAATCCGAAATCAAGTCTCGATGACCCCCTGAACCAAAGATCACAATATGGTGTTACTTTATTTATCAGCTCCAAAAGCTCGAATATTGATTGAACTTCCCTTGTATTCATAAGACCTCACATTAAGGAGTGCGTAAAGAGTGCAAACAGGGCATGAAGCCGGAAACCACGAACAAGCGAGAAGACGCCAAGCCCACCACTAGGGCGAATCTATTACGCTTGTCGGATTAAGGACTTTTCCGTAATAGAAATATCATTCGGGTTCTACCCCGTTTCCACGGACGTTTCTAAAAAGGCTGAGAACTCCAAATCACTCTTCGCTAGCCTTCGCCGCATCCGAGGATTGTGAAAGCGCTCAATGTAATTAAATATATCTGCTTTGGCTATATCTAATGTCCGGTATTTCCGTCTGTTTACGCGTTCCCGTTTGAGCATTCCGAAGAAGCCTTCGCATGCTGCGTTGTCACCACAATGTCCAACTGCACTCATGGAACAGATCAGCGTATTTCGCTTCAGGAAATTTTGATAATCACCGCTGCGAAACTGCGTACCACGGTCAGAGTGCAGGATCACAGACCAACCGCCCTGGCGCTGCCAGATAGCCATCTCGACTGCACGGATCACCATCTGACGATCCTGTCGATGATGCATGGACCAACCGATTACCAGCTTGCTGTAGAGATCCAGAATGACGCACAAATACAGTTTGCCTTCGCCGGTTTTTATCTCGGTAATGTCCGTTACCCATTTGGTCTCAGGCTCCGAGGCGTTAAAGTCACGCTCTAACATGTTCTTAACATCCGGCGGCGGTAACCCAGGTTTGCCGCGTTGTCCCCGCTTTTTCTTCCGAGGCCAACCTTGCAAGCCCTCGGTGGCCATCAGCCTCGCAATGCGATTCTTACTGGCAGTTTCACCTTCATCTGTCAGATCTTCGTGCATGCGCGGTGCACCGATAGCACCCAGGCTGTCCGCGTGAACTTCACGGATGCGGCCCAGCAGTCGCTCATTATCGACCTGCCGGGCACTGGCCGGGCGTCCTTCCCAGTCGTAATAACCACTGGCCGACACCTTGAGCAGCCGGCACATCATGCGAATGGGAAACTCTGCGCGACAACGTTGAATCGCCTGATACTTCAGGACGACTCCCTGGCAAAGAACGTTGCCGCTTCGCGTAAAAAATCCCGTTCCTTCTTCACGCGGGCCAGTTCACGCTTGAGACGAGCCATCTCATCATCTCTGGGTTTGCCGGTGCCGCCAAAGGCTTGTTGGCCCTGGGCCTCTGCCTCTCGCTTCCAGCGCGACAGCAGATTAGCGCCTATACCCAGCTCGCGAGCAACCTGGGCGCAACTGACACCGGGCTGGCGAACCTGCTCAATGGCACCTTGTTTGAACTCGGGGCTGAACTTTCTTCTCTTCGACATAAACACTCCTTTTGCCTATCATAAGGCTTCTTTGAAGTGTCCGTAAAATCGGGGTAGAACCCTTCATTATGACTATCATTTCTGCACTCAGCAGATCACGGAAATATGAAAACATTGTTTTATAAGAATGGTATTTTTGCCAACGTCTTACACCGGCGCCTCTGACTGATCCACATGGGGCAAGTGCCTCCCCACCTCTACAACCTCGAACCGGTCATTTGAGTATATTCCAGTATCTTCATCTTTTGACTGATATATCTTTATCCTTGCCTCCAGCTGATCGCCGGGCGCAATCGTTATTTTGTGCGCAAAGAAGTCATCATAAAATTTCTCATCAAGAACAGGCGCAGATATTTTGAAGCCTCTCCAAACAAACTCCCATTTCCGCCTCGAGCGCTCAAGGATTGCACGCTTAATGAACAACGTGGCCGCTTCCTCGACTTCACGGGTGGGCTCTGCTATGTCGTCAGGGTTACTAAGTAGTAGCATGTCTTTTCGAGATATCTCAATTCTTGGCTGCTCATCGTCGAGATTATTTGTAAAGCCAAAACTGATTATATTCTGATCTCGCTCGAGACCGTTTGAAACTCGAGAAATGCTTTTCTTGAATTTCTCTGACTTTTGAACTTGCTTCGTCGCTTCGTAGGTCGAGCGCGGGACAACTATTATCTTATCTCCCTGTTCGATTATAACCTCATCCGTATTGACGTATATCTTGACATTGGAGTGAGGAGAAAGAGTATGCTCATATATGAAGTTAGCGAGAACAGCGAGCACAATTGCTTTCAAATTCTCCTTGCTGAAAATATTAGCAGCTGATTTGTAGCTTGTTCGGATTTTTGCTCTGAAACTACCTTCACCAAATGCCTCCACAAGAATTTCAACATCGTACCCAGGATTTATAACGGAGTTGGCTTCTTTAACCGCATCGGCTATTGATACCAAAGTCGACGCAAGCGTGTAGGCGTTTATTTTTTTCCGCTCGCTTCCAAAATGGAGAACCACTTCTTCATTGTATTCTTCAATGTTAATTACTTGCATATAGTTTCCTTATGCAGTGAATAGCTTTGATTCTCCGCATTGTTTATGTGTTAAATCAATACAGCAACGCATTGAGGGGAGGGAACTACAGGACGACCACACTATCTCTCACTAAATGATCCCGATCGCACGAAAATTACTATCTGTCCAATTTATTTTTACCAAAATCAAATCCAGAACCTCCTCGGTCAGGCCAGTAACCACGACTTTGTAGGTACTCAGTTGACTCCACCTTTTCAGTAAATTCCAACAAGCTACCGACCTTTTCTTTCAGAACCTCACGCACGTCAATTGGCTTTGCAAAGAAAAACTCTTTTCTTGTATTTACGCAGTTCAAGCGCCGGTCACTAAAGTGTTTATGTAACTCGGACTCCAAGCCCACAGCATCTTCGGAGAAGAACAGGGCATGGACATCAAAACGGAATGGAACAGATGCACCCCCAAGCTCGTTAACCCGCTCAATTGGTTCCAATCGCCTCGTAAGCCCGATCTTTACCACGTTTTCGCCGAATGCGCCTCGATTGGAAATGACATAAACATAGCCTGCCCTGATATTGGCTGCCCGGTAATCGTTTTGTGCGATAGCCTCATCGAGGTCCTCGAGTCGTTTTAGCAGAATAGGATCCGTTTCACTGTTTGCGCCAAGCCTCTCCAGAACACTTACAATGTGGCTTCGCTCTTTGTCCAGGCGCTCTCGCTCTGCTGCCAGTTCAGCCTCGACTTTTCGTTCCTCTCGAAGTCTTGCTTTCTCTTCACGCGCAGCTTCTCTCTCTTCCTGCTTCTTCATGAGAAAGTCAGCTGTTAATTCAATCTCCTCAACCCGTAGTGAATGAAACCCGTCAGCTATGTGCATCTCCATCATCTGACCGAGCTTCGCAATTGCTATCCGTGACGCTTCGAGTCTTTTCTTTGCCGTGACAACATTCCCAGCTCGAAGCGCCCTCAGGCTGTTGTCAGCTTCAGCGTTATAGGCCCGAAGCATCAACTTACCCAGGTCGTTTGACATTTTTCGACCCTTTGCTAAAGATCCATCGTAAGTGAACATCTCGGACGTCTTGATGGCCTGACCTGATTTGACGGCTGTAGCAATGCGAGCACTGAGATCCTTCAAGCGCTCACTGTATCTTTCCGCATCTTCAAGTGGGTGGTGGTAACGATAGATCCCAACACTTTGCAAAACTCGCTCATCATTCAGCTCAACCGTCTCTTCAGCCCCAACCGCGTCCAATTGCTGCCGTAGCGCCCGAACCTCACTTTCCAATAGAGCTATTCTTGCATCGCTCGACTCAGCAACTGCTGACTTTTCTTCCGTAGCTGGCGCGAAAGATTCTTGTGGCAAACTCCCCGAAGTCGCAGCGTCCGTATTAGCAGGCAGCCATAGCTGCCAACCTTCAGGTAAAGGTGGCCAAGATGGATCGGGCGTCCAGCCTTTTGGCGGGATCCAACCTGCTGGAGGCTTGGGCCAACCTGGTGGCGGGTTGAATACGACCCCACTCTTACTCACGTTTTTCTGACTCCAGAAGTATTAGCGGGAACCAATCCGTAAGGGTTCTTGGATATTGCCGCACCAAGATGCTCAAGAGTTGCCTGGGGAACTACTGAAGACAGGTCGAACGCCGTAAAAGCTGATCGCTCACTGCCGACAGCTATAAATGGTATATAGGCTTGCAGGCCTGTTGCTGGCTGAATAGTTTCTGTTCCTACCTCGAGAGAGACGGTTTGAATAATGCCACGCCGGTCAGCTTCAAAGATCTCATGAAGGGTGCGCAATGCGACCTGATTGACCGCTCCAGCGTACCGGTCTTTGCAGGCTTTTTGTGTAAGTGATGTCTCGGTGATTTCATCAGATGATTTATTGTACTTGTACGCCTTGACACTCGGGATCTGATGAGGGGGTGGGATGTGTACCTTTAATCGCAGTTCAGCATGTTCTGGATCGAACTCATAGTCCGAGTAGACCGGGAAATGGTCAGGATAGACCGAGTTACTCAGCACAATAGATACATATTCTTCAACCGCTTCAACGACTCCGTAACCGAGGTCAGCCACCAATTTGTCCAAAGCGAGATTCCGGTCAGCAGCTTCGGCCTCCCTTACCTCACATTCCTTCGCGTACCTTGACCGCTCCTCTTCAAGCGAAGACTTACGCTGCAATTCTTTCCGAGCATGCACTTCGAGCGCTTTAATGTGTTCTTCTTCAGCCAGCGAAACGTTTTTTTGCCAACCGAGCAGAGCTTCATTGTAGTCTGCCTCGACCCTCTTAAGCGACAGGGAGTACTTCTTCTTGCCGAAGAGTGCACGAAGGCCTGTGGGGGGCTCAGGAACATTCAACACGGGCTTTGTTGGTGAAGCTAAAGGCTGCGGGGGAGGCATCGGGTGCTCGAGAGCGCCTCGATCAAACGGAGGATGGGCTACTACAACTCTTAGCGTATCTAAATCGACATAGTCATCGACGCCTAGTGTCGCCTCAAGCAGCGTATCGATATCGGTATAAATCTCTTGCAGCTCAAAGTTTCGCTCCTCAACTTGAGCCTGCCTTGCTGCTACTTGAGCAGCCGCAGCCTGTTTTTCGAGCTGTTTCTTCTCAGCATCCCTTGTTCTGGCTTGTTGTTTCCTTTCGACCTCCTTTCCCTTGGCTTGCCGATGACGAGCCCTTTCAGCCTCCCTACTGGCCTGCTCAGAGCTTCTTACGGCTGCCTTGTACCTTCTATCGGCGTCACGTCGAGATCGCTCAGCTTCACGGGCCGCTCTTCTCATTTGCCGATTGAATTCTGCTAATAGACTGCGTGCCATGCTGGACCCTCTTTTTTTTATTCAGTGAAGTCTCGTATCCGCGACATCTCAAGCTTGCTGCGGAGTATCCACCTAACTTGCCCATGCGTCAATTTGCTAAATGAACAGCAATCATCCAGGCCTCAATTAAGTTCTGCCGGTTCGCTAAGGAGTATGTTGATAGGGATTCGCCCAAAGACGACAAGCAATATCTTCTTTTCGAACCTTGCTTCGGTTTCGGTCGATATCATGTAACATCCATGTCGATATAAGTGCTACCTTTATGCTGAATAACTGACAATACAGGCCGCGCATCACAGTTTTCACAGCAAAACTCAATGAACAAGCCATGTCTTCTCGGACTAGGGTTATCGGATAAATCTGAGTCCTTTGTAAAAACACCATTTTTGACCATAAGATGGAGCCCGGTATCATCGTCTTCTTCGCGTTCAAATACCTGCACCCCCTCATGGTGTAAGAAGCGACCGTCACAATTGGGGCATAATAGCTCGGCACCTAACGTATTGTAATGTTGGTCAAAAATAACTTGCATAGCAACTCTCCACTGTAGTTTAGTAGCTCTATTTAGTCGCTTTTAAACACCGTTGTTCGATGTGGTCAAATTTTCGAGTTGCACCGCAATTTGTAGTCTCATACTACTGGAACACGAAATCGAAACGAGGTTGAGTTGACGTATGCCAAGCAATGGCATCTCGAAGCACCACTATGACTACCTTTACCTTAAAATCCGGACACGCCACAGGGTATTGTCGATTGATGGCGAGCGGCGCTACTTTAAGGTAGTCAATATTCAATTTTCTGAAATCGCCTTTGTGCCAGGTCCACATAGAAACTCATCGCACCGTTGTCGTCCTCTATAATCAGGTCAAGCCACTCGCGCGTCTTGTCCCAATTTTTATTCGACCAGTAAGCTTGTGCGATCTGATATCGAAAGGCTTGGGCAGCACCGGCGTTCGGAAAATCATTAACGTAGTTGGCAAATGTATCGAGCAGAATTGGCATGTAAAGCTGGATATTGTCCTCAATTCCGTAGCTGCTACCGTACTGCCCCGGATCCTTCCAGCCCAGCAGTGTCCTCATTTTGCCGATGTAAGCGCGCTCCGCCGCCGGGGAGCCAGGGTATTCGAGAATGACTTTGTCATACCATGCATTTGCAGCTTCGACATTTGGAATCCAGCTTGAGTCAATCGTAAATCTGATGTCTTTTCCTGCGGACCAAAAATCTGCATGCTGCAAGTAAGACTGAGCCACCACGTTATCCAAGACTTCGGACCCAACCTCACCCACAATTTGACTAAGCTCCTGGAGCCTGTCACTCACTATCACTGCGTACTGGGACGTTGGAAATGTGGAAGCTAGCGTACTCCATGCGTTTAAAGCCGATGCAACTCGCCGCTCATCAAAAGCGATACTTCCTAAAAGGTAGTATGCAAAAGCCTTATCAGAATCTGATGACGATTCCGAAATTACGTCGATCAGCTCGCTTTTGGCCTCTGCCCTGAGGCCATGCTCGTTTAACAACTGAGCTTTTTCTGTTGATGCAGCCTGAACCGTGCTGACGAGCATAAGACTGCAGATCAATGCGGAAACATAAACCCTTGATAATTTAATCACTTAGTATACCCCATTCTTCTTTTTGGCCATTGGTAACTAAATATTGGCCCCTACCCTGCGTGACGATCAACAAAAACCGGCAGACATACCCATTTGGCTATGTTGAGAATCAATATCTGATAGTGAAGTTTCGTTGGAGAGGTGCTATCGCGCTCTATAAGAATTGAAACGACTCGATGGCTCTCAATGCAGTAAGCACGCTCTTGCGATTGCCTCCCCTGATGTTGTGGTAGACAATGCTTTTTGTTGAGCTGATGGTTATCCGCTTCGTCTGCCGAGCTGCTGATATCCAATTTGCTGGCAGCCAAGTCTCGTTGCTCGTCTCAATGCCAGCATGACGAATAGAACCCATCCCCGCGCCATGAACGAGCTGAATTTATGGTTTTGCGCATAACTACTTTGCTTTTAACGCTCTTTGTTTCCGTCTTTATCCAGGCAGCTCCTGACAATTTTGATCGAGCGAAGGTCGAGCTTCGCCAGTTCGTTTACCATGACCGCAATACCGAGGGAGAGTTCTATTGTGGCTGCAAGTTCGACTGGGTGGGTGTATCAGGGGGACGGGTGGACTTACCATCATGCGGTTACCAGGTCCGAGCACAAGAGAACCGAGCCCAGCGTATCGAGTGGGAACATATACTCCCTGCTCACTCAATCGGCCAGGCTCGTCAATGTTGGCAGGATGGGGGAAGAGCCAACTGTAACCGCACCGACCCCGTGTTCAACGTCATGGAAGCAGATATGCACAATCTGACCGCTGCCCTGGGCGAGGTCAACGCTGACCGCTCCAATTACCGATTCAGCGTTTTGCCGGGCGAACCCTATCGCCATGGGTTATGTGACGTCAAAGTAAGCTTTGATCAACGTTCTGTTGAACCCCGCGATGAAATAAAAGGACGGATTGCCCGAGTCTATTTCTATATGCATGATCGATATGACCTGACGATGGCACGTGCGCAGCAGCAACTAATGATTGCCTGGAACCGTCAATATCCTGTGTCTGATTGGGAGCGCGAGCGCGATCAGCGCATAGGAGCGCGTATGGGTCACAATAACCCCTTTGTCACAGGTGAGCGGCAATGGACACTGGGTCACACCAATACCGCTGACGGAGTCGTGTCATGGCTTCCTGATGACCATCCAGTGATGAGCCCCCAACAAGCACCATCTCAAACGACCAACTCTGGAATCATTCGTGGGAACCGCAACAGCAGGATTTATCATTTACCACAAGGCTGCCCCAGCTATAACGCCATGGCTGATCACAATATCGTGGAGTTTCGCACTGAACAGGAAGCTGCTGGCGCTGGTTATCGAAAGGCTGGTAACTGCCGGTAAAGCATGAAGGTCATAGTTCCCTGCATGCCCACTTATGCTGTGCTATACCCATAGTATCGATGCTACTATCAGGGAGATGTTATGGACGACTCACTACCGGAAAAGATCATGGTCGTGGATGAAGGCTTTTATTGGGTCAAATACCGGCCTGGTAGTCGCTGGGAGCCGGCAGAATTTGATGGCATACTTTGGGATATTGGTGATGGCAGCGGCTATGACCTGTATTTGGTAGCAACGTCCAGAATACCGGAGCCGGCTCATTAATGCTGCTTTGGTCGCCCCAAAATTTCAAAGTGGGATAAAAACATCCGTACCTATAGACCCATAAGTAATACTGGCTATTTAGTCAATTTATTGGAGGTCCTTTGATAGAAGCACTAAACCAAATATCCCTGCTAGTCGGCATATGGATAGCGATTTACGGAATCAACGCCTGGAAGAACGAGCACATCGGTCGGCGAAATATTGACTTAGCAGAAGACTCCTTGGCTTTATTCTACGAGGCAGCTGATGCAATAAGATTTATCCGTCAGCCATTTAGCTTTCCATCTGAGACAGATAGCGTAGTAAGGAACGACAACGAATCCGAGAGAGAGTTTGACGCAAGAAAGAATGCCTCTGTTGTGTTTATACGATTCAACCAACACCAGGAACTTTTCAGCAAAATATACGCAACTCGGTATCGATTTATGGCACGCATCGGAAAAGACAAGGCCAAGCCGTTTGAGGATTTAAATAAAATTTCGAAGGAAATAAAAACAGCAGCTCGAGTTTTAGCCAGATACTGGCCGCGAGATTATTTTCGAACTGAGGCCCAATTAGACGATCACCAAGGGCGGGTCGACAAATACGAATCTGTCTTCTGGGATCACGGTGACGATGATGATATCAATACTCGGCTGGATAACATTATCACCGAGATGGAGATTATATCAAAAACTGTGATTGACCAAAACAACGGACTCTTGACGTTTCTGACAAGAACATATGGTAAAGCACCCTAAAAAAGACCTCATTGCGAACGGCGGAGTAGTCGATTGAACACAACAACCGGAGGTCATATAAAGGAGTACCGACATCTTATGAGTACAGTGCTGGATCATTTCCAGCACATAAGATTCGATAAGAAACATGCATGGCATCGCTCCATGATTCTCCTTTATTGCACAATTATCGAATACGCAGACTCTATCTATGTACTCGTTACCCAGCAAAATAGTGTATCGCTTCCGATTGTTACTCGTTCCATACTCGAAGCATTTGTAGATCTGATGAATTTATGTGACGACCCGAGCTATGGGAATCACTTGCAAGCTGATGATATTAAAGAGTGGTTGCGCGTTGCTAAGGAGGCCCAGACAACTTCCAATCCTTATCTTAAAGAAATGGTAGACGCTGACGGTTTTGACGTACAGGTAATTCAATGGGAAGATGAATTCAAAGCGTTGGGTCACGAGGGATTTCGCCCGTTAAATCAGATCACAAAGTTCGAGAAGGCCGGTTTAGCAAACGAATACAGGTCCGTATACAACTTCCTTTGCGTACACACACATAACAATTTGAGGGCGTTACATGAACGCCACATTGAGATCAGTGACGATAAGAGAGATTTTAATATAGTCATTTTTCATGACTTTGATCCCAAACTAATCGAGCAGTACATCCCGTTGGTCTGCAGATGCATAATTGAATGCAGCATAAAAGTGCATGCGACTATTGGAACTGGTTATGAGGACGCATTCAAGACCGATCAATAGAGCGTTGGGTCCACCTTATGGAAACAGGCAGCGACCACAATAGCTACAAGGCAGACCTATGCTTTTAGACGCCAATTCAGGGACTCATTGAGAACAGCAATTGCAATATGCATGAACCATTTCTCACCAGCATGGAAACTTCTATGGAAATTGATGAATTCGAGGTGACGCGAATCCATGGAATGAATGCGTTTCGGAGCCTGCAATTAGCTTATAAGGTATGGAAAGAATACGATGTGTGCAAGAAACGATCTAACGATGAGACATGGGAGGAAAGGTATCAATCAGCTGATACGACCGGTACTCGTTTACAGCTACTCGAAACAGAACTCTTTTCTCATCTGTCAGCGGTCATCGTTCTCTACCAAGCTTCGATGGAAGCAATACTCTCCAATGCTGTATCAGAGAACCAGTCGATAAGCGAAGTGGTTCGAGGAAAGAGCTTTAAAAAAGCCTGGGTCGCAACGCTGAAAGCTATAAATGAGTCTGATGAAGAGTTCATCGAATACGAACGTGACTTTTATACTGGCATGCGAATACCTCTGACTCACCTCCACCCAAATACAGACGAAAAGCTACGGAAAGTGCGATTGATCAACTTTGAAAGGGTTTATAACGGAGTCCGATTTGGGTGGTGGGCTCATGTGAGGATTCTCAGAGGTATGGGACTTTCATCTGGTGACATTGATTCGAACTGGTCATACATATGCAGAGGAGTAAATCTGCCACCAGATCTTTTTCCCGAGAGCCATCCGAATATCAGGCTTGCTTCCGAGAAAAATGACTAGTCGATGAAGCTGAGTGCTGGAGAAAGAGATATGCGTACTAATCGAGGCTGGCGCTCATCGGTTTCCAAAATACCACCTGACACGGGCTCTCCGCCTTTAAGGATGACTGATGATGGATATAGCAAACGCGATTGTAACTTTACTCGTAGGGTCAGTGGCTATTTTGGTCTATGGGCTATCAAAGCGAGCGGAAAGACGTAATGCAGCAACCATTATTATCATGGATATCCGACACGCTGAACAAGTGGTTATGTCCGTCCTCGAGAAAGACAGGATAGATCGTTCAATGCGACGAATTATCATGGAGAATAACTGGGTAAAATATAAGCACCTTTTCGCGAGCACTTTCTCCAGCGACGATTTCTCTGCTTTCAATAGATTTTTTTATGCTTGTGTTGAGATCGCTGAGTCCAGAGAACGAATGATGTCTGTTTTCGAGGAGAATGTCCGGGCGAAATCTCAGTTCATCCAGAATGAAATACTCTCAATTGAGGACCCATCCAGTTCGGAAGGACAGCAAAAGCGCCACGATATTATCAAACAGGTGGAAGCAGAGATATACGTATTTGAGCCAAACGAACCAAAATTGAGAATCAGGCATAACTTACAAATGATGGGTCGCCTGTCAACAACAGTGGCTTTCGATAAACTACGTAAGATCGCGGGCAGGAATGCATGAAGATACATTTCGACATGCTGCCCCGCCCCCTTTCGATCCTACTTAGGATGCAGCTCAAGCACGCCTTGAGCGCTATTGGCTCGATATAGGCTCTCAACACATGGCCCGATTAACAGTACAGGGACAATTGCGTTGACAGGCTTCCTGAAAGCTTTTACTGGTGACAACGAAGTGTAATCCCCACTAGCACAACACCATCTACGAACACGCTTGATGGAGGCGGGGATAACCTGACTGCGTCAATGTGGGGAGTTAAGACTGAAGTCCTCTGATAGCGCACGATATACGTCTTTGGTGGACTTTAGTAATCCACTTCCACGCTTGCCTTGGTTGTGCCTCGTCAGGATGTCCACCTTCCTGTTAATTATTTCCGAATCGTTGAAGTTTGTATATTTTATAAGTGGTGCCCATGGCTCAATCGAGCCGTCCTTCCGACGACCCAGTGTCTTCTGCAAGTCCAGTACCTTCGGACCGATGTTCAGATCATCAAAACCAAAGCCCAAAAAGATAACTTGTTCTGCTTCTTTTATCCATGCCTGGATGAGGTCGTATGTAGCAACTTGTCGTTCGTTTATGAGCATGATTTTTTCTCTACACCTATATGCATATTGGTTCCGGTCACTAGGCTCTCGAAACTCATATAAATGATTGGAATCTTCACCACCCTGCCATTGGTAATCCATAATACAGCCATAGACGTGAAATATTGATTCGGTCAACTTTTGTAGGAATAGCCGCTTTTCTTCTGCTGTCCTGAAGATGGAGTTCTGCTGGTTTACCCTCGAAAAAAAGAAAGCTTCTAAGGACGCATCATAATTGAAGGTGATAATTCTCATATTCAGATGGTAATCTGGGTCTACCAGCTTTTCTACATTAGTGGTTCCAACAACGGCGTTCCACAGCAAGCGATACCAATTCTGAGATTCACTGCCCCCCCTATTGAACCTCGATAGGTTTGCGCAAGATAGTAGCACCTGTCCAATACAGATCTTAGACCAGGCAACTAATTCTGGATCATGCTCGTAATGATACAAAAATGAATCAATGCTTACTGGGTCATAGAACGTCAGCATCTCCTTTATGCGCCTGCCATGGACAGCCGCGTCGTCGTAATCACTTGCGCCCCAGATACTTGCCACGCTGATCATCTTGTCTATAAGATCATGTCCCAATGGATAGCCGTAGCCACAACTAGCGCCCGCGCCGAGTATTATTGTCGTTTCCTTGTTAAACATCCACGCAGCCTCTATAGTTTAATGGCCTATTGTGGATCACTATTGATGCATATCTCAACCCATGGTCTCTACCGATCCACAAAGAATCCAGCAATGCTGAATGCACCCTCATGCCTCTTGCCAATCGCGTGCCTACACCCCTGCAGCCAGCAGTTCGTCATGAATGAGCTTCACAGCAAATGCAACATTGTCCAAGTCTTTGCGTGAATCCTTGAAATAACATTTGTACGTCATCTGGACAGGATATTGCATGATAGCTCGCGTATTGAGAATGGATCAGCAATCTATGTGGGCATCTCAAGAATAGTTATTGCGCGTCTGCGGCAGCATGTATTCGGGAAAACTCATTTCGATGCCAGTCTTGGTTTTCGCATTGCGAGTGAGAGGTGTAATAGCCAAGTGGATACTAAGCTTACTCGAGCAAAAGCAATGGCAGACCCCCTCTTCGGTGTATCATTTGTCGAGGCTCAGACCTACCTGAGATCATTACAAGTCGCCACTGTCTCTATTGATAATCCTCTCGAGCTATATGTATTCGAGGCGTATTGCGCCATCGAACTCGATACGCATCAATGAAACTCATTTGAAACTCATTAAGAGTATTTGAGGGCTGATTTAACCTCTGATGGGAGGACTGGGGGCGTACTGGAAGGAACGATGCTGACAGAGCCTGTGAGAGCGCTTATGAGCTATTACAATGATTGGCAAACGATCTGGCGGAGATGATTTACGGAAGTAGCTCACCTATTGAGACCGAGCTACCTCTTAATCACAAATTCATAAAAGTAATCAACTAGTACATTAAAATCTGAATTCCATTAGCAATTGAATTACCTGCACCGTACCTAATGTGCTCAGACCCAATTCATTCGCGCTTTGATTCTCTTCAGCGTTCAAATCTTCCGACTCACCCCGCATTCCACTCAGACCATACCTATCCATGAACGTATTGAAATTGTTCACTACAGAGCATGCATCCAATGCTTCAAGGGATTTTCCCTCAACATGCATGAGCTGGAGGCACTCTTTCATCTTTCTATTTATGCCCGCCAGCTCGCTTACATAGGCGGACATGCGCAGATGACGAGGATCGATATTGAACGTTGCCGAAGCAATATCTCCATCTACTCCCAAAGCTTTCCGGACTGCTGACTCCAGCAATGCTGCTCGACTCTCCGCCGCGTACGATACGGAAACTGCGAAAGTTGCTGTCACCAGTATCAAGCTTACCCATAGTACCTTTATCCTTTTCAATTCTTCCCCCTTTTGAATGCTTTCTGACTATTTGTTTCGTTGATATATATCGCCAAGTTACGCTCTCGGACGCGTTCCTGGGAATCCCATAGCACGCTGGCTGATCACTTTCGTATACATGTTCGTTTTAGGTCTACATCGGCTATGGGCCTGTGGTTTTCATTTAGCAATATCATCTCGGAAAGCGACGCCCGTGAAGCAGACTCAGCGTTATGGCTCTCATATGGAATAACTATCCACATCAGCCTTGAGGGTCACTATTTACAAGTTGGACTGTGTAGCCTTGCTCATTACCGCTTGCGCGGATGATATATGTAATCTTACCCAGGTCACCAGTGAACACCCGGAAGGGATACTCACATCTTCGAATTACACCATTCATGCTCACTTCTTTGACTTGATCGAAATGAAAGCTGCCAATGTCGACGGGGAAATCTCCAACCATCGCCGTCACAAGCTCATGAGTGGTGCCGAGAATAGCGGGGTTATCACATGTTGGAAGACCACCTTCCGTCCCTTGAGCTGCCAGGGGGCCATGAATCAGCGCTATTGAGAACGGTATTAAGCAATTCATCCTCTTCACTAGATTTATCATCGGCATGGTAATTGTCTCTATTGTTAAGTAATTACTTTGCAAATTAAAGACAAACTCAGTTCGTGTCAAGCAATTGCTTTACAAGCAAAAATCATGAGCTGAGCGAATGAATTCACTAGCACCATATCTTGATGAATTGAAGAAAATGAAGGAACTGGGATCAGATGCTGAATTGGCCAGATTCCTCGGTGTTTCAAGAACTCATATCAGTCAAATTCGGTCGGGTATACATATGGGCGAATTGCTTTGTTTTGAGCTGGCTCTTATGCTTAAAAGGAAACCTATTGAGCTACTGGCCTTGAACAGAGCGATTCGCAGCAAGGATTCACGCCTGAAACGCTACTGGCTGGATATACACTCCCAATGCATGGCCAAGTAGCTGCATTGAGAGTATCAGGCTCATAAGCTCTCTGAGAGCTTTTACTGAGTACGAAATAATTCATTGATCTCGATAACATGAATTTGTGTTTCGTGCGCCAGCAACATACCGATATCGTAGTCAATTTCGAAATTCTGAGCGTTGTTTCAATGCAACTTAAATTCAATCTGACATAGTCCGCTTAGCAGGTGTACCGAGAACGCAATTAGTGATTTTCGATCATGGACATGTGTGCGTTGTGGAGCTGGAGGGTACGATTAATGGAGGCTCATCGAGTTATTGTCATTCTAGTCGAGCTATTATGTACAAGGATAAGCGTCTGCAGGAGTATCGGCTCGATATAAGTTCTGAAGATATTGTTGATGGGTTAATTAGAACAATGTCGCTCGAACGTAATGTAATGTAATTATCTTTCATAGGCTGTATCACACAGTTCATACACTAGATTTACTTAATATGACTTAATAGTATCAGTTAGTAATGTTCATCAGATAACTGGTATATTCATATTAGATCTTGCTTATATCCGACTATTTAAAGATCCATTAAGAATATAATATTCATATGTATACACACATAATGATGAGTATTAGTTAATATAAATTCCTCAGAATACTATATGTATAGATAATAACTGTCTCTAGGCGCTCTGATTAAAAACACCTTTACTTTATAGCTATGGTAACGATTCGAAGATAACCGATCGGAGACCGCGAGACCTTCACAGCACGCCAGCTGTTTTGTTATGCAATGTTATTTATGCTTTTCTGTTTAATCTATTTAGTCGACTTTTTATTGGTTATTTCTTGTTTTGATGAAAGTAGCCCAATATGACCCGCTCTGAACGACAATATGTATCCTTTAGTGCGTACTCTACCGGGTCGTATTCAGGATCCATTTCATCCACGCCCACAAAGCGCATTTGTTGAGCGTGAGTAACTTTCTTCCAGTGCTCTTCGATTAATTTTGGCAACATTCCCCCTGGCATCTTTAATTGGCAATGGTCCTTGAGACACGGTTCCTGAAAGAGACAGTGCACATGGAGACCTCCGCTTAAGTGCTCCTCCAGCACAAACACTACGCTTACGGAGTTTTCCGCATATTTTACAGCGTGCTTGCCATACATCTTCTTGTTTACACGCTGCATGAGGTTACTAAGCTTGGCTTGCGCCACTGATTCGCTTGTAATAGTGACAGGAAAAGTCAGAGTGATGTGATGCGCATATGCATACTGCTTCAGCCATTTTTCTGTGCTTTGCTTATGTACTTTCATTGAGCACGGATAATGCAATTGCTCCAACTTCCGTCTCTTGTCGTCGCGATACTTTTTAGCCGTGTATGCTCTGACTTCAGCGAGAAGATGGTCTTGAGATTGCTTAGAGATTTTGATCTTTTCTTTAAATTTAATAGTTCGAGTTCGATTATTAGTCATAAATGTTTCTGCAGCCAAAATTGCGCTTCCAATTGGGTTCAGAGCTATTTATTATTCAGGGGGTTAAAATCCGTCACAGGGGTTCAGAAGTGGGAAGCAGCAGGGATACGAAATGTGCGACTGAGGCCGCAGCCACAAATGCACTGACCAGACGAAGGTTGCTGCAGAGGCATATTCGAGAGCAAATACTCCCCGATTGGTGCCCCAATGGCGGTTGCGATGTTTGTAGAGCCGAGGAGATCCGCGCATGTATGCGCTACAAAGCACTGGCTGGGACGCTAAATGCCCTGAAAGTAAAGTCTCCGCGCGGGAAAGTCGGTACCTGGCAGGGCACAATGGTCAAGAATCTGTTTAAGGACGACACCCCATAAGGCTATCGGCGAATGAAAATCGATTCTGGCGTCGCTCACTTCGATATCTGGCTGTTGTCGTGACGCAATCTGCAGATGCCGGATCCATCGTTGTCGATATTGCGACCCCAAGACTTGCTTTAATGTGCGAGAAAAACCAGATCCCGATCTAAGCAATCAAAGTAAGTCTTGCAAAGCGGTTTAATCAATGACCAAATTTCCTTGTTTCTTGGATACTTATAACTATCTGTTTCACTTCCTCATTGCTTGCTCCAGCTATGATGGCAGTCTGAAGCTTAGCCACCTCGTGCTCCGGAAAAACTGAAGTTCTCTCTCCCAGCTTCACTGGAGGCGGAAAAGTACCCTCGTTGATCATGTTGTAAATTGTGGCTTTCGAGACCCCCATCCGCTTTGTCACGTCGGGCATTCTCAATAGGTGTATCGGGGTGGATTGGTTCATATCGTTCCTCCTTAAACCTTTATTTATTCAAGGAGACGATCTACCTATTCAGGGGATAGTGGCTCACTCACAATTCGAGTGGCAAAAAGACATAAAAAGGGGGATTTCAGATGAGACAGTCTTGTGGGATAATACTGTCATTGATTCTTGCGTATAATAGACAGTATGGTTTGATGTAACACTACTTGTAACATCAAACCAATACGATTTAATTTAAACCCTTTAATTTCAAAGTATTACAAGGTTAATCAGATTCCGCCCCTGGGCACCATATACAAAAAGCCTCGCGTACGCGGGGCTTTTTTTATGATGCCCGGGGGCGGATGAGAACCACCGATCTGGTTCCGACAAATTGCGTAGCAATTTTCAACGAGCGCGGTAGCGCGGAGCCCGAAGGGTCGGGAACAGCACCAAGCTGTTCCCGATTACTAATTGCGTAGCAATTTAAAACGAGCGCGCCAGCGCGAAGCCCGCAGGGTTCAATCAGCCCAAAGCTGATTGAATTATTCCGCCCCGACGCCCTCAATTCACAAAAGCCTCGGCGTCTCAGTAGCTTTTTTTATGATGCCCAGGGGCGGATGAGAACCACCGATCTGGTTCTAACATTCAGATGCTTTACCTGCCACCTCGCCAAGGGTTATAGTTTTCCGCACGATGAAACATTAACCGCAGGCCTGTGAGTTTGACCCATACCCGCCTACATTTTCTTTGCCTGTGCCTTGCGCTGGCCGTCACCAGCATGCCAGCCACAGGCCAGGACGCTGACCTGCTCAGGCGCGCCCTTGCCGGTGAGGCTGACGCGCAGAGCGAGCTGGGTTACCTGTACGTCTCTGGCAATGGCGGCCGACAGAATCTGCCGCTTGCACTAAACTGGTTGTCGCAGGCTGCACAACAGGGCGATGCACCCGCACAATATAACCTGGGCATGATGCATGCGCTGGGTCATGGCACCCCCGAGGACATGACTGAAGCGGCCCGCTGGTACCAGGCTGCAGCCACCCAGGGCCACACCGATGCTCAATACAGCCTGGGCCAATTGTACGACACCGGAGATGGCGTCAAGCGCGACCAGACCGAAGCAGTGCGTTGGTATACGTTGGCCGCAGATCAGGGTCATGCGGCAGCGCAAAGCGATCTCGCCGTCATGTATAAATATGGCAATGGCGTTCGGCAGAATTACCAGGAAGCCCTGCGACGCTTTCGCATAGCCGCCGACCAGGGTTTCGCTGTCGGACAATTCAACCTGGGGGTGATGTACCGGAACGGCACCGGCACTGACCGCGACTTTACTCAGGCCGCGCACTGGTATCGCCAGGCGGCACAACAGGGCCATATGTCAGCGCAATATCACCTGGCAACCCTGCTGCTCAGAGGCGATGGCATTGATGCCGATTATGCAGAGGCCGCCCTCTGGTTCCGCCACGCCGCCACCCAGGGTTTGGCAGATGCACAGTACGAACTGGGATTAATGAGTGGTCATGGCGCCGGTGTTGCGCAGAATCTGGAGCGCGCCTACATGTGGCTGGATCTCGCCGCCAAGGGCGCATCCAATGCGCGGCGTGGGCGTACCCTGCGCACCCGCGACGAGTTTGCTGCACATATGTCATACGATCAGCTGAACCGTGCCCGGCAGGCCGTCGAGACCTGCCTGGCGTCGTTCTATCAGGTTTGTGACCCGGACGCTGACCCGGCCCGACGCTGACCTGCCCTGGCGTCCCCTCGCCTCTCAGTGCTTAAAAATGACATAAAACGCATGAATAATGCCTGGAATAAAACCCAGCATTGTCAGCAAGATATTGAGCCAGAAGGGGAATTTTATCCCCACCTCCATAAAAACGCCAACCGGCGGCAGCAGAACAGCAAAAATCATTTTAATCGGGTCTGTCGGGGTAAACGCCATGATGATTCCTCTCAAGATTGCTAAGTATGCAAGGCCACCCTACCATAGGTGCCTGTGAGCAACGGACCCGATCTTTGTTGCTGTCAACCGGAGTGATCAAACCATGATTGTCGAAACGCCCCGCCAGGAACAGCTTGTAGACCAACCCCATCGTATTGAAAAGGATTTGCTGGGCTCGCTGGCAGTGCCAGCCGACGCTTATTACGGCGTACAGACCCAACGCGCGCTGGAAAATTTTGTACTGTCAGGGGTGCCGCTGGCTCACTTCCCCAAGTTGGTCATCGGCCTTGCCATGGTCAAAAAAGCCGCTGCGGCTGCCAATCGCGACATAGGCGAACTCAGCCCGACCAAGTATGACGCCATCGCCCATGCCTGCGACCGGCTTATTGCCGGCGAATTCCACGAACAGTTTGTTGTCGACATGATCCAGGGTGGTGCCGGCACCTCCACCAATATGAATGCCAACGAAGTGATCGCCAATGTGGCATTGGAATACCTGGGTCACGGCAAGGGCGAGTACAAACATCTGCACCCGAATAATGATGTCAACATGTCGCAGTCCACCAATGATGCCTATCCGACTGCGATCCGTGTGGGCCTGCAACTGTCCCACTTTGAGCTGGTCGACAGCCTGGCCTTGCTGCAACAGGCATTTGCCGTCAAACGTGATGAATTCCATGATGTGATAAAGATGGGGCGAACCCAGTTACAGGACGCCGTACCGATGACGCTGGGCCAGGAATTCGGTGCTTACGCCACAACCCTGGGTGAAGACATCGAACGCATTGCCGGGTTGTATGACCTGCTGCGCGAAGTCAATCTGGGCGGTACTGCCATTGGCACCGGTATCAACGCCGACCCGCGTTATGCGGTGCTGGCAGTTGCGCACTTAAGTGAGGTGTGTGGTCACCCAATGCGACTGGCTACAGATCTGATTGAAGCCACATCGGATATGGGGGCATTTGTCCTTTTTTCGGGCATGACCAAACGGCTGGCCATCAAACTGTCAAAGATATGTAATGATCTGCGGTTATTGTCCAGCGGGCCTCGCACCGGATTTAATGAAATCAATTTGCCACCGCAACAGCCTGGCTCCTCCATTATGCCGGGCAAGGTCAACCCGGTTATTCCGGAAGCGGTAAACCAGGTCGCCTACCAGGTGATCGGTAATGACCTTGCCATTACCATGGCAGCAGAGGCCGGCCAGTTACAGCTCAACGTTATGGAGCCCCTGATCGCATATAAAATCATGGAATCCATGCGCCTGCTGCGTCGCGCCATGGACATGCTGCGCGAGCGCTGCATTGTCGGCATCACCGCCAATCGTGAGCGTTGTCGCGAGCTGGTGAATAATTCCATCGGCCTGATTACTGCACTGAACCCGTACATCGGCTACGAGGATGCCACACGCATCGCCCGCGTGGCGCTGGAAAGCGGACGCAGTGTGCTGGATCTGGTCAGGGAGGAAAATCTGCTGGATGAGGAAACGCTGGTGGAGATTCTGAAGCCGGAGAATATGGTGAATCCGCGCGCGGTGAAACGCAAAACTTAAAAGAGACGAAAACTTAAAGGGGACGGAGGATATTAGCGAAGCTAGTATCCTCCGTCCCCTTTAAGTTTCTAACGTCCCTTTAAGTTCCTCAGGGATTTAGAACGTCTTGCGGATACCGACCTCGAACACGCGCCCCAGCGGATTGCCGATTCGCGGATCGTAGCCGAACTCCTGACGTGAGGCAGGCGGCGCTTCGTCCGTGATGTTGGTCACGGAAGCGCTGAATGATGCAAACGAATGATCCCAGATCCAGTGGAAGTCACCCGATACCCAGCCACCCGGATCAACACCATAGAACGATGGTCCGAACGCGGTTGTGGTACCCGGCTGGCGCCCGCCAGGGACCAGAGCCGCCTCATTCACTGAGCCATCATCGTTGTAGTAGCGCTCATCCTTCACACCATCAATGTAAGACAGCACGAAACGGAAATTGTGATCGCCCTGTCCATAGTTCACGTTGAGGTTGGAACGCCATTCGGGCGAGGCCTGCGCAATGGTGGCAAAGTTCAGTGTACCCAGGCGGTCATCACCCGGATCCAGCTGAAAACCATCAAGCACTGTCTCACCAAAGGTGAACTCTTCCACCTTGGTCAGCGTCAGACCCAGACGGATGTCCCCGGCAAAGGCCGGGAAGCTATAGCGGGCCTGAACGTCGAAACCATTGGTGGTCTGACCGGGACCGTTACCGAACTCGGTAGTGATGTTGGAAAAATCATTCGCCGTGGTCACGCCCTGGTTACAGACTCCGCCGTTGAATTGCACACGCCCTACCAGCGGATGTGAACAATCTGCCAGCGCAGTCCGGTTGCTGGGTACGCTGCTGGAACCGGGCGGTGGAATGCTGAATACCGAACCGGCAATATCATTCGCCGACGCCAACAGACCAAGCTCATCCTCAGTCTCAATGCTGAAATAATCGACAATGAGCTGGAAGTCGTGTGAAACATCAAAACCTTCGGACTGCCAGATAGCACCGGTGCTCCACACCGTCGCCGTTTCCGGTTCAATACCGGTTGAGGTCACTGTTGTCGCACCGCGCCAGTCACCACCGGCGATGGTATAACTGTTAACACCGTTGTTCACTTCACCGGGAACCAGACCTGCACCCGGCGCCTGATAGTTGGTGCCGTAGGAGCCGCGGAATGACAGGTTATCAGTCAGGTCATACTTGCCCGACACCTTGTACACCGTTGCGCTCAGATCGCCACTGAAAGCTTCGTGACGCACCGCTGCAGTCATTTGTAATGAATCAAAGAACGGCAGGTTGAACTCGGCAAACGCTGAACGCTGGTCCTGCTTGGTGGAGTCAGGCGGATCTATGCCGAAGAAAAAGAACGGACCGGGACCATCAGGGGTGCAACCATTGTATTGCGGATTATTCGGATCCAGCGGGCGCTGCTCCGGCCAGAAGCAGGGCGTAGCACCGTTATAGATAGGATCCGGATTGGTCTCACGGTTCCTGGTATCACGGTACTGCACACCGGCGCCCCAGGCGATATTGCCACCTGGCAACTCAATACCGGTCTGACCACTGAACACCAGGTCTACCGTTGCGTTCCAGGACGTGGTTTCACCGTAGCGCTCATTAAAGATCCACTCCCGAAGTTCCTGCGGGTTCTGCAGGCTGGGATCATAACTGGGGTTCGCCAGCCCCAGTTCCGGCTGGCTGGCGAAATTGGAGGCGAACGGGTTCCAGTACATACAGTCACCGACACCGGCCAGGGCGGGGTTCTGCGTACCCAGGCGACCCGGGTCCTGATCCTGAACATTACAGTTGGGACCGCCGAAGCCGTACAAGGCGTTCTGTAATCGCGCACCCATGATGTCAGGCGCCGAACCGCGGCCATCAAACTGGTTATAGGTGACGGCAAAATCATAACTGATCTGATTTTCGAACTCACCGGTCAGGCCGGTGGATATGTGCCAGTAACGCGCCTCGTTTTCGTTGGGCGTGCTGTGCAAACCGTCCTGGGCAAACGTGTCATTACCACCATGGGCAAAGGCGCGATAGGTAATAGGCGTGAAGCCCTGGGTTATCGCCGACAACGGATTGTTGGCCCACCCCGAGCGTTGCACAAACTCATCAACATAAGGATTGGTCACCGGCGCATAAAGCTGATAGGTCAGACCCGAGGTCTGTGCCGGTCCACGCACCACAGGCTGGGAGGGAGACCCGTAAGCCTCGGGCGTATGCACACGGCTGTAGGCGGCACGGGCATAAAACTCCATGGTGTCTGACATCTGCGTGGTAATCTGACCAAACAGTCGATAGATCTCATTCTCCTCAACAATATTGTAGAACGGTATATAGCCATAGTTACAGGTATATCCGTTGACATAGACGCCGCCGACGGCTTCACAGGAAGACTGGGTAAAATCGGAGGCCAGACCCAGCGGCGTGCCCCATTCCGAGTTTGCGGTAAAACCGGGCTCACTGGGTAAACCGGCACGTGGCACCCAACCTGCCAGGTTGGTCAGACCCGACCAGGGGGCAGGATTCACGCCATACGGCAGACTGGCGAAGTCACGCTCCTTAGTTTGCAGGCGGGACCGGTGATCCCATTCGGCAGCCACCATCAGGTTACTGTCACCCACGTTCCAGCCACCCTTGGCGGATACGTTCCAGTCACCGTCCGTATCAAAACCACCTTTGTACGAGGAGCTGAGTTCAAAGCCCTCAAAGTTATTCTCGGTAATGAAGTTGACAACGCCGCCGGTGGCATCGGCACCGTAGGTCACCGCAGCACCATCCTTGAGGATTTCTATGCGACTGGTAACCGAAGACGGGAATACCGACGAATTCTGAGGTGTACGGCGCCCGTTAAACAGAGTCAGGGTCTTGTCAGACCCTATGCCGCGCAGGTTAAAACTGACGTTACCGGTATTACCGGAGCCACCAAAATAATACGCTTCGCCGGTGATGGGACCACCTGCGGTAAGGGTTTTGGCAAAATCCAGGGCCGTCGGGCTGCCAGTTTCCTGCAGCTCAGCAGCAGAGAAAACCTCAACGGGCAGTGATGCATCCAGCGGGGTGCCACGGATCAGCGAGCCGGTGACAACAACCTCTTCGATTTCAGGCTCCTGCGCGGCGATGGGAAGTGCGGTACCGGCCATCATGATGGCCAGCGCCAGGGATTTGCGTTTGCCTGTATAGACATGTCGCATGGGTCACTCTCCTGTAGTTTTTGTTTTTATTTTTACTGCTTATGTTTTAAACGCTGCTGCACGATACCAATGCACCGTCAGACAAGGCCCGAAAAACACCACAGATACAACTACGTGGAATCAACGACTTCCTCTTGGTTGTCCAAGACCGTCTCGAATTCTATAGGCGAAGAACTATCGTTTCAATATATTTGTAACGGAATGTGACTGAAAGCGGGAAGGCGGCATGGATGGGTGGCCAGGTACGTGGGTGGATGGGACAGTGGGAAAAAAAGACATCAGACAGACTTCACCGCGCTGACCGCCCATGCCGCTTCAAACCGGTCAACCGGCACCGGCCGGCCGAACAGGTAACCCTGATACAGCGTACAACCGTGGCCCAGCAGGAATTTTCGTTGCGCCTCGGTTTCCACGCCTTCTGCCAGAACGCTCATATCCAGTGTGTATGCCATATCAATAATGGTGCGCACAATTGCGGCGTCTTTGACATTGACACCAATGTTGCGCACGAACGACTGGTCAATCTTCAGCATGTCCAAAGGCAACTGACTCAGGTACGTCAGTGAAGAGTAACCGGTACCAAAGTCATCGATGGCAAAATGCACACCGATCTCACTGAGCTGCTGCATATTGAACCTGGCCAGCTCCAGATTATCCAGCAGCGTTGACTCGGTGAACTCAAGCATCAGCAATTTCGGATCAATCTCCCGCTCTGTCAGCAGAGCCTCCAGTGATTTCGCGAAACCGTCCTCATAAAACTGCTCCGGTACCAGGTTGATGCTGAGTTTCAGGCTCCGGTAGTGCGGCACCTGCTGCCACTTTTTAAGCTGCTCCAGCCCCAGCTCCAGCACTTCGTGCCCCAGCCCCAGTATCAGACCATTCTGTTCAGCCAGCGGGATAAACTCAATGGGTGACACCACGCCGCGCTCCGGATGATTCCAACGCACCAGCGCTTCGGCCCCCACCAGCACGCCATCGACATCCAGTTGTGGCTGGTAATACAGCTCAAACTGATGTTCACGGATGGCTTCACGCAGCTCCCGCAGTAGCTTTGCCCGTTCACTGACCGCCGTCTGCTAGGCCGGATCAAAAAAGCAGATGGTATTGCCACCGGCATCCTTGGCCTGGAACAGGGCAATGCCGACCTGTTTGACCAGTTCGACGGTGTCGGCAGCGCCCTCGCCAAATAACGTAATGCCAATGCTGCAGGTAGAAAAATAATCCGAGCCCTGAATATGATAGGTATCTTCCAGTCCGCTGAGAATCGATTGCGCCACCTGTTGCACGGTGGTGGCGGCGCGTCGCGACTCTTCACCCAGAGCGGTCAGTACCACAACAAACTCATCACCACCGTAACGCGCAACGTTGTCCATGGGCCGCACCAGGTCCTGCAACCTTTCAGAAATTTTGATCAGCAACTCGTCCCCGGCCAGGTGTCCGAGAGTATCATTGATGACCTTGAACTGGTCCAGATCAATCATCAGCAGCGCACCGAAGCGCTGTAATTGCACACTGCGTTTTACGCTATGCTCCAGCAGCATCAATGCCCTGGTGCGATTAATCAGACCCGTGACGGGGTCAAAATACGACAGCTTGCTGATCTCTTCTTCAGCCCATTTCAGGGCACTCATATCAATGTAGTCACCAACATAATTGGTGATTTTACCGGCCTGATCACGCACCGCGGTAATGGTGACTGACTGGGGGTAAACTTCGCCGTTTTTGCGCCGGTTCCAGATCTCGCCGTGCCAGCGGCCACTGGTCATGATTGCCTGCCACATGTTTTGATAAAACTCACGGCTATGCTGACCCGATTGCAGCATACTGGGCGTTTTCCCCAACACCTCTTGCTGTGTGTAACCCGTGCTGTGTTCAAACGCGGCATTGACACGCAGAATACGCAGATCGGTATCGGTTATCATGATCCCTTCCTGCGAGGAGAATGCCGTCGCGGCAATACGCAGCTCTGCATCGCTCCTGTACCGTTCGGTGACATCACGGATCAGCAACAGGTGTCGGGGCTCTTCGTTTTCGGGAGCAAGACGGGAACCGGAAATCTCATACCAGTGCACACCGTCATCACGATCCAGCCAGTAACTGTGACCGCTGGTTTTCCCGCTCGCATCAATATCTGCACAGGCTTGCCGGAGGGTTTCGTGGGTACGGTCCGGAATAATCTCCTGCATCTTGCGGCCAATAAAACTTTCAGGGGGCGCCAGCAGCTCGGGGCGACTAACGTCGGAGTGATAATCAATAATGGTGCCATCCGGCGCCAGTTCGAACATCAGATCGGGTATGGAGTCCAGTGTCGCTTTAAAGCGCGCGCGTGATGTCGTCACCGACTGATAGGGGAATACAATGCCCGTCACTACCAACGCGCGATACAGATAAATGTAGGCCACAACTTTGTACAGATGGCCAGTCACATTATAGATGTCGAACAGATTCATATAGCGCGTGAACAACAACTCACTGAACGCCATGATCGCCGCAGAAACCGACAGGAGCAAGGTATCTGCACGCTGGCTTGCCACGCTGCGCTGCCACAACAGATAGGCAGCGACGCCGTAGACCAGAACCAGAATATATTCAAAGCCAACCTTGAACGGAGTAAGCCCGGTGCTTGCGTCGAAGTTGTCCGGCACCCGGTGCGGGAAATACAAAAACAGCACATGCAGACCCGCCACCAGCAGGGCGACCATGCCCAGCAGCCCATAGCGAAACGTTGAGGGTGCACGGGTTACTGGCAACACCACTGCTGCTATCAGCGCCAGAGCCCCGAGACTGCGGGCCGCCAGCCAGAAATCGATAGTTTTATCAGGCCCACTGGCAGTGACATAGTCCGGCATGCCCGGATAGGACAGCAAATGGCTGAAGTCCAGCACCGCGACACCCAGAAACAGACAGGCCAGTGCCACCGTGCGATAGTCCGCCTTGCCCTGGTAGGTGTACCAGCCCACCGTGAACACCATGGCGGCAACCACGACAGCGACGGCCTCAAGAAAGGAATGTAACGGCAGGTATGAGGTGAGGTCAGTGAATGCTGGCAATGGCAGAAAACCCAGCATAATCAGCAGCAAAGCCGACGTTACCAACACCCGGCGTGACGACTGACGCATTTGTTCGTACTGGATAGCCTTTTTCATTGTTACGGTACTCGCATGCGTGATGCTGAGAGCTGACAAGTGGCCTTGTCGGACTGTCTCACTGACTGCATAATGTGAGTATGACTCGCCAACCAACTTTGTACAACAAGGCCCATCTGACATGCTGAACTGGGCCGATGTAGACACCGTCATGTTCGATATGGACGGCACCTTGCTGGACCTGCATTTTGACAATTATTTCTGGGAAACGCTGGTGCCAAGAACCTATGGCCAACGCATCGGTATTGATGCCGACGCCGCCTGGGCCCAGCTCCGGCAACACTACCATGCCCTGCACGGCAAACTGGACTGGTACTGCATCGATTTCTGGTCGGACAAACTGCAACTCGACATCCAGGGCATGAAAAATGCCGCACGCGATAAAATCGCGCTGCGCCCCAATGTGTTGCCGCTGTTGAGCCGGCTGCAGGCGCACGGTAAAACAGTGTGGCTGGTCACCAATGCCCACCCCGGCAGCCTGGATCTGAAGATGCAACACACAGGGCTGCGAAATCACTTTCAGCACACCGTCAGTTCACACGACCTGGGCCTGGCAAAAGAGAACGCAGGCTTCTGGACAACGCTTCGCCAGCTGGAACACTACGATCCCGAGCGCACCGTGCTGTTTGATGACAATTTTAATGTGCTGGCGCGCGCCCGGGCCGAAGGCATTCGACACCTGTTTGGCATCACCTTGCCTGACAGCCAGCGCCCGCCGGTGCAACACGAAGAATTTATCTGTTTGCACGACTTCGAGCAGATCATGCCACCGGCGCTGGAGACCAGTGACCATGGCCGCTGACCGCAATGACAGCCTGGCACCAGCAACCCCGGGCAGGGTGCGTCTGGACAAATGGTTATGGGCCGCGCGCCTGTTCAAGACCCGCGCGCTGGCAAAAACGGCCATCGAGGGCGGCAAGGTGCAAATTGACGGCAACAAAGCCAAGCCCGGCAAAGAAATCGCAATGGGCACGGTGATGACCGTGCGTCAGGGCTGGGACGAAAAAACCCTGACGGTGACGGGGTTATCGGAGCAGCGCCGTGGCGCTGCTGAGGCCCAGCAGCTTTATAGTGAATCGGAAGACAGTATCAAACAGCGGATGGCGCTGGCCGAACAACGCAAAATGCAGGCCGCTGGCCAATATGCCCATGATAAACCTAACAAAAAGGACCGCCGCCTGCGCCAGGCCATGAAGGGCCGCTCCGGGTAGACCGGACGCGGCAGCGAGGCGTCGCTTCCAGGTATTCACTTCGCGCTTTTTTTGCCATAATGCCTGCACTACCAGACAAGGTGACGACAGGCATGACAATAATAAGCCAGCAAACCCGCCAGGATAACAACCGCACCATTTATCAGAACCTTACCCCTGCCCAGCTTGTCGAAATCGCGTTACAGCGACAGGAAGGTAAACTGGCCGATAATGGCGCGCTGGTGGTCGAAACCGGTCACCGCACTGGTCGCAGCCCCAAGGACCGGTTTATCGTACAGGAGCCGGACACCTCCGGCATGATCGACTGGGGTGTGGTGAATCAACCGCTGGCACCGGAAAAATTCGACGCGCTATGGCAACGTGTAAACGACTACCTGGCCGACAAGGACCTGTTCACCGCTGACCTTCATGTCGGCGCCGATCCTGCACACTACCTGCCGGTTCATGTCAGCGCACAGTACGCCTGGCATTGCCTGTTTGGCAGCACCCTGTTCATCAAGGCGGCAGACAACTACAACCCGGATAACAAGGAGGTCTGGCAGATTCTCAGTGCGCCGGATTTTGTTTGCGATCCGGCGCGCGATGGCACCAACTCTGAGGGCACCGTGATCATCAACTTTGCCCAGCGCAAAGTGCTGCTGGCCGGTATGCGGTATGCGGGCGAGATGAAAAAGTCCATGTTCTCGGTACAGAACTTCCTGCTACCGGCCAAGGACGTTCTGCCCATGCACTGCTCCGCCAACGTAGGCGAAGCCGGAGATGTCTGCCTGTTCTTCGGCCTGTCCGGTACCGGCAAAACCACGCTGTCGGCCGATGAGGAGCGTTACCTGATTGGTGACGACGAGCACGGCTGGGGCAAGGACACAGTCTTCAATCTGGAAGGTGGCTGTTACGCCAAATGTATCGACCTGAGTCAGAAAAACGAACCGGTGATCTGGGATGCCATCAAGTTCGGCTCAGTGATCGAGAATGTCAGCATTGATGAACAAACCCGCGTCGCCGATTACAGTGATACGCATCTGACCGAGAACAGCCGGGCCTGTTACCCGCTGACGCATATCAGAAACCGCATCGACGCCAATCGTGCCGGCGAACCCAAAGCCATTGTATTCCTGACCTGCGACCTGACCGGGGTTCTGCCACCGGTGTCAATCCTGTCGCCCGAGGCAGCCGCCTATCACTTCCTCAGCGGATATACTGCGCTGGTTGGCTCCACCGAAGTCGGCGCCGGTGACGGCATCAAGTCTACCTTCTCGACCTGTTTTGGCGCGCCGTTTTTCCCGCGCCCGGCCGGCGTTTATGCTGACCTGCTGATCAAGCGTATTGCCGGTTTCGACAGCCAGGTCTATCTGGTGAACACCGGATGGACCGGCGGACCGCATGGTGTCGGCAAACGTTTCAGCATCCCGGTCACCCGCTCAGTGCTGCACGCCATCCAGAGCGGCGCGCTGCGCGATGCCGACACCGAACATCTGGCCGGCATCAACCTGACCATTCCAACGCAGGTGCCCGGCGTCGACACGGCATTGCTGAATCCGCGCAATACCTGGTCAGACCCTGCCAAATACGATGCCAAGGCGGCCGACCTGATCGGCCAGTTCAATAACAACTTCAAGCGGTTTGTGGTCTCGGAAGCTATTGTAGCGGCCGGCCCGCAAGCCTTGTAAAGCGACCACGGCGCCCCCACAAAACGATGACAGTCGCACAGGCTGTCATCGTAACCGCCGGCACCGGCAGCAGATCACCAGAGGCTGACATTTTGTCCAAAGCATTCAAAGCATCACTTGAGCGGTTTCAACTGCCGGAGTTCAAACCAGCCTGGGCAAAGATTCAGCGGGGCATTGAAAAAGAAAGCCTGCGGGTGACGCCCGAAGGCCGCCTTGCACAAACGCCACATCCGGTCGGCATGGGCTCCGCGCTGACTCACCCCTATGTCACTACAGACTACTCGGAAGCACTGGTAGAGCTGATTACACCGGTATCAGACTCCATCGATGAATGCCTGACATTTCTGGAAGACCTGCACAAATTCGTTTATCACAACCTGCCCGAGGGTGAACGCCTTTGGGTAGCCAGCATGCCCTGCCTGCTGGAAAGCGAAGCCCAGATTCCACTGGCGCAATACGGCAACTCCAACATGGGCCGGCTAAAAACCCTTTACCGGGAAGGTCTGGGCCATCGTTATGGCCGGTTGATGCAGACCATCGCCGGTATTCATTACAACTTTTCCATGCCCGACGCTTTCTGGGAAGACTTCCGGTCCGTGTCCGGCTCCACCGAATCCATGCAGGCGTTCCGCACGCGCAAGTATCTGCACCTGATCCGCAACTTCCATCGTTATTCGTGGTTGCTGGTGTATCTCTTTGGCGCCTCGCCGGCGGTGGCTCGCTGCTTCACCGATGACCGCAATCATGATCTGCAGGCACTGGATGCCGCCACGCTGTACAAACCCGACGCCACCTGTCTGCGCATGGGCGACCTGGGTTACAAAAGTGACGCCCAGCGTTCCATTTTTGTGTGCTACAACGACCTGAACAATTATATCGACAGCCTGTACTCGGCGCTGTCGACACCGTATCCGCCCTATCAGCGCCTCGGCCTGAAGCGTGATGACCATCATCTGCAGATCAACACCAACCTGTTGCAACTGGAAAACGAATTTTACGCCACCATCCGCCCCAAACGGGTCGGCGATGGCAAGCGCCCGCTGCAGTTGCTGAAAGAAAGCGGCATTCAGTACATAGAAGTACGGGCACTGGATCTGAATCCTTTCCTGCCACTGGGCATTGATGCGGAACAGATTCACTTCCTGGACGCATTCCTGGTGTATTGCCTGCTGGCAGACAGTCCGGAATGCGTGAAAGCAGAGAATGAGGAGATTGAAAAAAACCTGGCACTGACCGTTAATCGCGGACGCGAAGCCGGGCTGGAACTGAACCGCAACGGTAACCCGATAACGCTGAAGAGCTGGGCCACTGAATTGATGCAGGATATCGGCTTCAGCGCCGGCCTGCTCGATCACGCGCATGCGACGGACGCCTATTCCGCAGCGCTGGCAGCACAACAGAACAAGGTGGATGATCCCTCGCAAACGCCGTCAGCGAAAATTCTGCAGGCGCTGCGTGACAATAACCAGCCATTCTGCAAATTCGGCATGCAGCATTCGGAAGCGGTTCAGCAGGGTTTCATGAAAAGCACGCTGTTGCCATCACGGCTCGATCACTTTACCGCGACCAGCGCACAGTCGCTGGCGGCACAGGCACATGCCGAGGCCAGCGACGAACTGGATTTCGACAGCTTCCTGACGCAGTGGAACGACTACCAGCTGTAGCCAGACTCCCGGACCCGACCGACCATACAGGTCCGGGAAGGCAGCTCGCTAGCGGCGGAAGGCCTGAAACAGACACAGACTGAACAGTGCCACAAAACCCATCAGGGCCAGCTCGGGAATCGAGAAGATGCCGAGAAAGCGCCAGTTTACTTCAGCACAATTGCCGTCGCCTACCAGCAAAAAGCTCAGCGTATCCATCAACGGAAAGTTGTCCAGCATGTAGCTGAAACCCGGACCGCAGGCAGGCACCTGGTCTTCCGGCAGGTAGGTCAGCCAGATTTGGCGAATGGCAAAATAGGCACCTGCCACACACATGGCCGCAGCCAGCATGCCATAGTTGCGCCGACCGCTTGTGCCGGGATTGTGAATCGCGGCGAACAGACAGACCAGGCCCGCCGCCACCACAAACACGCGCTGGGTGATGCACAAACCGCAGGGCTCCAGCAGCATCACGTGTTCCATGTAGAGCGCGGCGCCGATGATCAGCGCCGTCGCCAGAAAAATCAGCAGATTCAGTAATCGTGAGTTCGGCATCAGCGCCATGAGTCGGGCTATCATCTGGTTTCTTCCTGCTTGGTGGATTGGTTCCCGGAGGATTCATTTTCGCGTTGGCCGGATTCATCGCCCGGCTCACCTTCCGGCGTATCTTTCAGGCTGCGGGCATCATCATTGGCATTATCTGACAGCGAGCGCCCTTCGGCAAACGCACGCATGTCCCTGCCGCTGGGCTGCTGGAACACCTGCAGTCCGAATTCCGGCAGTATTGCCAGCAAGTGGTCAAAAATATCGGACTGGATACCTTCATATTCCACCCAGTTTACGGTATTGGTGAAGCAGTAAATCTCTATCGGCAAACCATCCGGACCCGGCCCCTGGTGCCGGACAATCAGGGTCAGATCCTGACGCACGCGTTCACTGGCACGCAGATAATTCACCATGTAGGCCCTGAACGTCCCCAGGTTGGTCATGCGACGGGTATTGACCGGTTCCTTGCCGCGCTCTTCCAGCTTGGTGTTCCAGTCATCCAGCTCCTCCTGCTTCTCCTTCAGGTAGTCCTGCAGCAATGAGAAACGGCCCAGGCGCTCAACCTCCTCAGTGCTCAGGAAATGCACGCTGTTCTGGTCCAGATACACAGCCCGCTTGATACGGCGTCCACCGGTCTCCCGCATACCCCGCCAGTTCTTGAAAGACCCGCTGATGAAGCGCCGCGTCGGGATGGTGGTGATGGTCTTGTCCCAGTTCTGCACTTTGACGATGTGCAGTGCGATATCAATGACATCACCATCAGCACTGAGCTCCGGCATCTCGATCCAGTCGCCGACCCGAACCATATCGTTGGAGGTAATCTGCACACTGGCAACCAGCGACAGCAGGGTGTCCTGAAAAACCAGCATCAGCACGGCAGCCAGAGCACCCACACCCGACAGCAGGATGACCGGTGAGCGGTCCAGCAGTGTTGCAATCATCAGCAATACGGCGACGGCATACAATACGATTTTGAGGACTTGCAGATAACCCTTGATCGGCCGATCCAGCGCTTCCGGGCGTCGCTGATAAAGATCGTTGATCAGGTCCATGATCGAACCCAGCGCCAGCGCGATGGTCAATACGATAAACGCATTGCCAACATTGGTGACAATCACGACCGCCTCGTCAGGCAGGTCGGGAATCAGCCGGATACCAAAGGTGATGACCAGCACCGGAATGACATTGGCAAGCCGGCGGATGAACCCGAACCGGTAATAAACGCTTTTGTCCCGCTTCAGGCGCTTGCCATTTTCATCGGTCTGCTGCGCACCTTCCAGCAGCGAAAAGACACCACGCACCAATACACGCTTGGTCACCAGATTGAACAACCAGGCCGTCGCCAGCAGGCTCACTACCGCGAGGGCGACGGCGAGCCACTCGTAAGTTTCAAGCCAAACAGTGATCTGATCCGGCAGTAATTGCGTTAAAAACTCAGGCATGCAAACGATTTCTCTTGCGTGGTATTGTAGTGCCCATGCTATCTTCCGGCGATGTCGGCCATGCAGTCAGACATGGCTTCGGACAGGGTGCTGCGGGCCCAATAGGCGCCCATGCTACCAAAGAAGACTTCAGTGGCGCCATCGCCAGCCGATAATGATTTAACAGATGTGCAGGCCTGCTCGCCAACCATCGCCACCCGTACGGGATAAAACATTGATAAGTATCACGAAGGTCAATAAATTTTGGCTCGCAGCAGCCGGTATCATGGCAGCTCTGAGCATGACACCCGCACTGGTCACTGCGGCGGCGCCCGCGCCAGCAGATAATGGCATGGCGAACATGATTTATTACAGCCTGGGCCCCAGCTTCATCACCAATTACGATGGTGCGGGTCGCCTGAAGTACCTGAAAACAGATGTCAGCGTTCGTATTGAGCCCGGCACAGCATCCATGCTGGAGCGTCACCTGCCGTACATCCGCAATCGTCTGGTCACCCTGCTCTCGGCGCAGCTGGAAGAGGACCTGACATCGATACGCGGCAAAGAGCAACTGCGCGCCGATGCGCTTAACGAAATAAAGCAGGCACTGGACATGCTGGAACGCCCCGGTGCCTCAAGTCAGCTTATCAATCTGTATTTCACATCCTTTGTGATACAGCGTTAAAAAAAAGCCCCAAACTCACCACAAATCAAAGCCTTGATCGGAAAAACCGTTCCGCCCAGGGCAGGAGTTTGGCTGGCACCCTGGCACTGCGCCAGGCATTGGCGGCAAATCGATTGGCCTCCAGCAACGTCGGGTAAATATGCGTTGTGCCTGCAATCTTCTTCAGCCCCATGTTATGGGTCATGGCAAACACAAAACTGCCGATCAGCTCGCCGGCATGCGGGCCCACAATACTGGCGCCCAGAATGCGATCACTGCCCGGCACGGTCAGTACTTTGACAAAACCATGAGCAGTGCCATCGGCCAGCGCCCGATCCAGATGATCAAGCTCGTAACGCGTCAGCTCATAGTCAATATCCTGCTCCTGCGCTTCTTTTTCGTTAAGGCCAACCCGCGCGACTTCAGGGTCGGTAAAGGTGGCATGTGGAACCACGCGGTAGTTTGCGGTGAAGGTTTTTAACATCCCGGACAGGGCATTCAGGGTAGCGTACCAGGCCTGAAATGACGCCATGTGGGTGAACTGGTAGGGGCCGGCAACATCGCCACAGGCGAGTATGCTGGGGTACGCCGTGCGCATCGCGCCGTCTACGTTAATCGCGCCGCGCTCGGTCAGCGGCATTTTCAGCTCTTCCAGCCCGAAGCCTTCGACATTGGGCTTGCGGCCCAGTGCCACCAGCACTTTGTCAAATTCAACGTCTTTCAGAGAGCCGTCAGGCGCTGACACAGTCAGGCTGTCGCCGGCCTCGTCAGAGCGGAATGTTTTCATTTCGTGTGCCAGCAGCAGTGTGATGCCACGATCGCGGAAGGCCTGCTCGACAATGTTTGCTGCGTCATCATCCTCGCGCCCCATCAGGTGCTCACTGCGATCCAGTATCGTCACCTCAGAGCCCAGCCTGGCAAAGGCCTGCGCCAGCTCACAGCCAATCGGCCCGCCGCCCAGCACCAACAGGCGCCGGGGCAGCTCGCGCAATTCCCAGACATTATCAGAGTGCAGATAATCGATCTCTGCCAGGCCCGGGACCTCCGGAATCAGCGGCCGGGCACCGGTCGCCACAATGATCGCCCGGGTGTTGATGGTGCGGCCATTGACCTCTACCGTCCAGGGTGAGCGGATGAACGCTTCTCCTTGCACACAGTCAACGCCAAGCGACGTAAAACGCTCTACTGAATCGTGCGGCTCAATGGTTTTGATGACGCTCTGTACTCGTTCCATCACCGCCGCGAAATCTACCTGACCGCTGGCACCCTTAATACCAAACGCTTCCGCCTGGCGAATGGTCTCCGCTACCTTGGCGCTGGCGATCAATGACTTGCTGGGCACACAACCGGTGTTCAGGCAATCACCCCCCATCTTGTGTTTTTCGATCAAGGTGACACTGGCTTTGGCACCTGCGGCAACGATGGACGCGACCAGGCCACCGGACCCGGCGCCTATCACCACCAGATTGGTGTCATACTTCGCCGGCTTTTTGTAGGCTTTCGCCAGACGGTTCCGCCGGATAACGGCGATCAGCGCTTTGCCGACCCACGGCATGGCTGCCAGCAGCACAAACGACAGTATCAGCGAGCCACTGAGCAATCCGCCAAGAGAGCTGATCTGGCCCAGCTCCACCCCGGCATTCACATAAACCGCGGTCCCCAGCAGCATACCGACCTGACTGATCCAGTAAAACGTGAAGGTTTTGATCGGCGTCAGGCCCATCACCAGGTTGATCAGGAAAAACGGAAATACCGGCACTAGGCGCAGGCTGAACAGGTAGAACGCACCGTCACGCTCCACGCCCTTGTTGATGGTTTTTAAAGACCGGCCAAACCGGCCCTGCACCCAGTCACGCAGTAACAGACGTGATGCCAGAAACGCCAGTGTGGCGCCAATGCTGCTGGCAAAAGACACCAGCAATAAGCCCCAGCCGAGGCCAAAAATCGCGCCGCCAAGCAGTGTCATGATAGCCGCGCCGGGCAAAGACAGCGCTGTCACCACCACATAGAGCATAAAATAGGCCCCGGCGGTGAGGATAAAATTGTCGGCGCTGAAATCGCGCAGCGTATCGAGTTGCGACTGCGCATAACCCAGGGTCAGATACTGCCCCAGGTCAAGGCTGATGTACGCGGCGACCGCGGCCGCTATGACTGCGACCACAGCCCATCTGGTTTTATTCATAACTCTCCTGCCAGGCTGATTTGACAGCACTGGATGCAATTTTTTGATCCCGTTGGACGCTGTGCTATAGTTTTTGTCACAAATCAGCCCCTGAACAACGAACTGAGAGCAACAACTCTGTGACCGATCATACCTCACGTAGCAGCACCACGCGCCAATTTCCTCTTACCCGACTGCGTCGCATGCGGCGCGATGAATTCAGCCGACGCCTGATGCGGGAAACGCGACTGACCACAGATGATCTTATCTTTCCCATTTTCATTGTTGAAGGCAACGGCCAACGGCAGGAGATCCCGTCGATGCCGGATATCTTCCGCCTCAGCATAGACGAACTGCTTAAAGAGGCAGCGGAATTAAGCCAGCTGGGCATTCCGGCCATCGCACTGTTTCCCTCGCCCGCCCAGGACACCAAGTCGCTGGACGGACGCGAAGCCTGGAATCCGGACGGCCTGGTGCAGCGCGCCGTCAAGGCCCTGAAAGCCGGATTCCCGGAACTGGGCATTATCACCGATGTTGCGCTTGACCCGTATACGACACATGGCCAGGACGGGATCATTGATGACAATGGTTATGTGCTCAACGAAGAAACCGTCACCGCGCTGGTCAAACAGGCGCTGTCACACGCTGCCGCCGGCGCCGATATCGTGGCGCCTTCCGATATGATGGACGGACGCATCGGCGCCATCCGCCGCGCACTGGAAGAGCAGGATCATATTTACACCCGCATCCTGGCCTATTCCGCCAAATATGCGTCCAGCTACTATGGGCCATTCCGCGACGCTGTTGGCTCCAGCGGCAATCTGGGCAAAGGCAACAAACACACCTACCAGATGGATATCGCCAACAGTGATGAGGCCCTGCACGAAGTCGGGCTGGATCTGGCCGAAGGCGCAGACATGGTGATGATCAAGCCCGGCATGCCCTATCTGGATATTGTGCGGCGGGTGAAGGACGAATTCGGCGCCCCGACCATGGTGTATCAGGTCAGCGGCGAATACGCCATGCACATGGCTGCAGCCCGCAACGGCTGGCTGGATGAGGATGCGGTGGCAATCGAGTCCCTGGTCAGCATCAAGCGCGCAGGAGCCGATGCGATTCTGACCTATTTCGCCAAAAAGGCGGCACGGCTGCTGCAAAGCACTTGAAACCATATTTTTTAGCCTTATGATAGAGACTATAAACCCAGCCCGTCATTAAGCCGCTCAAACCCCTCTTTTTTAACCCGAGGCCTGATGCTTACCCTGACCCAACCATGAAGGAATGTCCTATGAGCGACAAAATCGTTCACATTACTGACGCGAGTTTTGAACAAGATGTACTTAAGGCTGACGGCCCTGTGCTGGTCGATTTCTGGGCGGAATGGTGCGGCCCATGCAAAATGATCGCCCCCGTGCTGGATGAGCTGTCAGAGGAATATTCCGGGCGCCTGAAGATCAGCAAGCTGAATATCGATTCGAACCCCGATACAGCGCCCCGTTATGGTGTGCGCGGCATCCCGACGCTGATTATTTTCAAGAATGGTCAGGTTGAAGCGACCAAAGTTGGCGCCCTGTCGAAATCCCAATTAGCCGCGTTTATCGACAGCGTAATCTGATTACCCTACTTTGCCCTGGTGCCAGCCGTTTTTAACCAGTACTTTTGATGCCGGCACCCGGGCAAAAAATAATGCAGATTTATGTAGACAGCGGCGCTATAAGCATTTATATTCAGCCGCATCCCCGTTACGGCGGCGCGGATTCTAGTCTCTTACCCGAAAGACACCAAACCAGAATCCTTGAGTTGAATCCGACTTTTTAAAGCCCGATTTTAAACCCGACTTTTAAACCTGACCTTTAAACCAGAGTGGCACCCAGCCCGTACTCATACCTGCGTTATTTGTGCTCCGGCTGCGCTGCCCGTTACAGACTTCCTGTATCCCAAAAAAGAACCTAAAAAACCTAGCCTATGAATCTTACCGATCTTAAAAAGCAACCCATTGCCCAGCTTCTTGAAACCGCCGTGGAAATGGGACTCGAAAATCTCTCCCGCACACGCAAACAAGACATCATCTTCGCTATCCTGAAAAAACACGCCAAAAATGGCGAGGATATCAGTGGCGATGGTGTGCTGGAAATTCTGGCAGACGGTTTTGGCTTTCTGCGCTCGTCCGATTCGTCATACCTGGCAGGTCCTGATGACATTTATGTGTCTCCCAGCCAGATCAGACGTTTCAACCTGCGTACCGGTGACACGATTGAAGGCAAGATCCGGCCGCCTAAAGATGGCGAACGTTATTTTGCCCTGCTGAAGATTGCCGAAGTCAATTTCGCTAAACCTGAAAATTCGAAACACAAAATTCTCTTTGAAAACCTGACTCCGCTGTTCCCCACCGAGCGCCTCAAGCTGGAGCTGGGCAACGGCAGCACCGAAGACCTCAGCGCACGTGTCATTGATCTGACCGCGCCCATCGGCAAAGGCCAGCGCGGCCTGATCGTATCACCACCCAAGGCCGGTAAAACCCTGCTGCTGCAGAACATCGCGCAATCCATTACCCGCAACAACCCTGAATGTCGCCTGATCGTGCTGCTGATTGACGAGCGCCCGGAAGAAGTAACCGACATGCAGCGTTCGGTGCGTGGCGAAGTGGTCGCCAGTACTTTTGACGAGCCACCCGCACGTCACGTACAGGTTGCCGAGATGGTTATCGAAAAAGCCAAGCGCCTGGTGGAACACAAAGAAGACGTCGTTATTCTGCTCGACTCCATTACCCGTCTGGCGCGTGCCTACAACACCATCGTGCCATCATCAGGCAAGGTGTTGACGGGTGGTGTCGATGCACACGCACTGGAACGCCCCAAGCGTTTCTTTGGTGCCGCACGTAATCTGGAAGAAGGCGGCAGCCTGACCATCATCGCCACCGCGCTGGTTGAAACCGGTTCGAAGATGGATGAAGTGATCTACGAGGAATTCAAGGGCACGGGCAACATGGAAATCCATCTTGACCGCAAGATCGCAGAAAAGCGCATCTACCCCGCCATCAACGTACGTCGCTCAGGCACCCGTCGCGAAGAGTTGCTGACCTCGGAAGAAGAACTGCAACGCATGTGGATTCTGCGCAAAATCCTCAGCACCATGGAAGACGTGCAGGCCGCCGAGTTCATCCTGGACAAGCTGAAAGACAGCAAGACCAACGATGAATTCTTCAACATGATGAAGCGCAAATAATTTTAAGCTGTCTGCGTTGTATTAACGTCGCAATAGAAGGCCGGTCGATGCTCATTTACTGATGGTAAATTGCGCTCTCCCGGCCTTTTATTTGGCCGGTGCGGAGCTGGCTGGGTAAGGCGGTGATTCCTTGCGGAGTATCAGAGGCCGGTGCGGAGCTACCTGAACAAGGGGTGGGGTCGGCCAGCGACCGCACGCCCTTGTCCAGGTAGCTCTCAGGACTGGTGCTATAGTGCAAGCAAGAATGGCAAGAATGGGGACGGAGGATAACACAACAGACAGTGCCTCCCTCTTTAGCCGGGAAAGAACACTGCGGCAGGGTTCAGATTAAAGCGGGCGTGCGGTCGCTGGCCGACCCCACCCCGCTTTGATCTGGACCCGGCACGCAACCTCGACTCACCAAAGCCAGGAAGAAAACATGTCATTCAAAGACCTCAGAGAATTCATCGCCCTGCTGGAATCTGAAGGCGAACTCAAACGCATCACCGCCCCTGTCGACCCAAACCTTGAAATAACCGAGATCTGCGACCGCACCCTGCGCGCCGGCGGTCCGGCCTTGCTGTTTGAAAACCCCATCGGCTCCGATATTCCTTTGCTGGGCAATCTGTTCGGCAACACGCGCCGCATTGCATTGGCCATGGGTCAGCAGGATCTGCAGGGGCTGCGTGATGTCGGCACCCTGCTAGCGTTTCTGAAAGAACCCACGCCACCGAAAGGCTGGAAAGATATCTGGCAGAATTTGCCAACCTACAGGCAGGTGCTGAATATTGCGCCCTCTGTACGTAAAAAAGCGCCGTGTCAGGATGTGGTGATCAATGAGGCTGATGTCGATCTGGGCATGCTGCCGGTACAGACCTGCTGGCCCGGTGATGCCGGTCCCCTGGTAACCTGGCCGCTGGTAATCACCCGCGGTCCGGAAAAAGAGCGGCAGAACCTGGGTATCTATCGCATGCAGGTGATCGGCAGGAACCGGTTGATCATGCGCTGGCTGTCACACCGTGGCGGCGCTCTGGATTTCCGCGACTGGCAGCTAAAACATCCCGGCGAAGGGTTCCCGGTCTCGATCGCCATTGGCGCGGACCCTGCCACCATTCTGGCAACGGTGACACCGATTCCCGACACCCTGTCTGAATATGCATTTGCCGGCCTGCTGCGCGGCAGCAAGACTGAGGTCGTCAAATGTATCACCAATGATCTGCAGGTACCGGCCAGCGCCGAATTTGTCCTGGAAGGCGTGATTGAACCAGACGACATGGCGGATGAAGGCCCTTTTGGTGATCACACCGGTTACTACAACGAAGTTGATAAATTCCCGGTCTTTACCGTGAAAAAAATCACTCATCGTAAAGATCCGATTTATCACAGCACCTACACCGGCCGGCCGCCGGATGAACCGGCAATGCTTGGCGTGGCACTCAATGAAGTGTTTGTGCCGTTGCTGCAAAAACAGTATCCGGAGATTGTCGATTTTTATCTGCCACCCGAAGGCTGCTCCTATCGCCTGGCGGTGATCAGTATCCGTAAACAGTACCCCGGTCATGCCAAACGCGTGATGATGGGCGCCTGGTCATTCCTGCGTCAGTTCATGTACACCAAATTTGTTATTGTCACGGACGATGACATTGATATCCGCAACTGGCAGGATGTGATCTGGGCGATGACAACTCGCATGGACCCGGCGCGCGACACGATAATGATTGAAAACACTCCCATCGATTATCTGGATTTTGCCTCGCCGGTGTCCGGCCTTGGCTCCAAGATCGGCATGGATGCGACCAACAAATGGCCCGGAGAGAGCACACGCGAGTGGGGTACTCCGATTACCATGGATGAGGGTGTGAAGAAAAAGATCGATGCCATGTGGGACGAGCTGGGCATCTGACCAGCGTAAAGGGGACGGAGGACATTAGTCCTCCGTCCCCTTTACTCGTTTACGCGCCTTTACGTTTGGCGGCGCGCCAGCGGAAGGGATTGAGCCAGCCCAGCAGGCTCAGCAGCAATTTAACGACTGTCAGCGTCAGCAACAGCGCCACCAATAACGCAAACAGACTGGTTTCAAAAGTGTAGTTGCCGTAGGCAATCAGGATGTAGCCCGGATCACGCGCCAACTGGATGGCCAGAAACACGCCGCCGATCAAAGCAAACAGAATCAATATAAACAATCTTCTCATGTGCTTGCTCCGTGCCCTGGTTGTTAAATATCAACGCCGATCAATCAAGTGGCTGCGCGTCGACCTCGGGTGTCGGTGTCGGTGTCGGTGTCGGTGTCGGTTCCGGCTCCGATTCCGGTGTCGGTATGGGTGCTGGTGCTGACGGCGCTGCCGATGCGCTGGCTAGCTGCTGAATCAGTTCTGCCGTTGCCGACAGATCCGGTAGCGCCACTTGCAACTCTTCGGCCTGCAAACGTTCAAGCTCCGCCACCAGTTGCCGGCTGCTAGCACTATCGGACTCGAAATAACGCTGCAGGTTTCTGATGGCCTGCCCCAGTATCTGTCGATACAGCACTTCGTCGCCCTGCACCATGGCCAGTTGCGCCTGCTCCAGCTGTAATTGTAACCGCTGTTTCAGATTGTCCTCCTGCTGCGGCGGCAACATTTCGGTCGGCGCTTCATCCCACTCACGCCAGACAAAGATACTGCGCAGCAGGGCGATACCGGCATCCAGCCAACTGCCCTCTCGCATCGTCTCCGGTGTTTCCTGCCACTGCCCCTGCACACGCTCCTGATAACTTTCCTGACGCGACCCTGCCAGCGTCAACTGCTCAAGATCGTCGCCCAGCGCAATCAATCGCTGCGACACGGCAGCGCGATCGGGTATACGGACATCCTGCAACGCACGCAGATCATCGGACAGGTTCTGTCGCGCGGTGGCCACCAGCAAGCCTTGCTGTCCCGCCAGCAGTGAATCGATGGTGCGCAACAGCAAGGCAGTCGATTCCAGATCCGCTTCCAGCTGCAACTTTTGCTGAGCCAGGCGCATCAGGTAATTCGCTTCGGCATTGAGCCAGCGTGTGTCGCGTTGCTGCAGGTTGCCTACTTGACGCTGCAACGCCCCCACCAGACCCTCAACATCATCCATATCCCGGATGATCTGCTGTTGCAGGCGATCCAGTCGCTGCTGATCAACTTGCTCCTGCTCATCCACCTCCGTCAGTGCGTCCTGCACAGCGCTGCTGCCTTCGCGCAGCAAGGCCGCCTGTTCGGTCAGATCCGCCTGCAGACGCTCCTGCTCTGTCAGCAAACGGTCCCGCTCCGCTTCCACCTCTGCGCGCATCCCGGCCATGACCTGCTGCAAGCGCACATTCTCGGCGCGAACGTCAGCCACCGCCTGGGACACACGATCCTGCGACAGCCACTGTTGATAACCCAGCCAGCCGGTAGCGCCCGCCAGCGGCAGCACTAACAGAAACAGAAATACAATGGCCGCTTTGGCGCCGGCGCCAGTGCTGCTGCGCTTGAGCGTAGCGTTATTCTTACGCCCGATTTCATCAAGCACGCTGGATGTATCCAGTTTCTTGCGACTCCGGAACGGATCTTCACTGGTGAGCGGTTCGTCTGCGTCTGACATGGGTTTTACCTCAACGGACTGGCAATGCTGGCCAGCGCCTCTAGTACAGTTGCGTCATCTGCGCCGCCGGCGTTGATTACCCGCACCAGACCGGTATCCAGCGCGTACTGGCGGATTCGTTCCGACGGCACAACCACGGGGGTCGATGTGATCGCTGACGGATCATTCTTCAGAAAGTGTAGCAACACGTCCAGAATCTGGGCACTGGTCACCACGATGGCATTGATGTGTTCCTGCCGGATCATGTTCAGCAGCATATCACTGCCATAGTCCGGCGTGCGTCGATGATACAGCTCCAGATAGTCCACCGTGGCACCGCGGCTGCGCAGGGTTTCCGCAATCAGCTCCCGGCCACCAACACCGCGAAACAGGGCAATTCGCTGCCCGTCAATATCCTGCAGCCCCGACAACGCCAACAGATGTTCACTGGTAACGCCTTTGTCCGAGCACAAAACCGGCCAATCCAGGACCTGCAGCGCTCTGGCAGTTCCGGGCCCCACAGCATAGGCTGTCAAGCCGGCAGGCACCTGAGGCCACCAGGCGTCAATCCACTGCAGACCGATGCGGGCGGCGTTGGTGCTGATAAAGATGGCGGCATCATACTGGTCCAGGGCCAGTATCCGGCTTTTGATGGCTTCGCAGGCAGCACTGTCGCTGACAGATTCAATCTCGATCAACGGCACTTCACAGACCCGACCGCCCCGCCCGGTTATCGCCTTCACCAGACTCGCGGACTGCAATTGCGGTCGCGTCAGCAACACGTTGATTCCCGTCAGCTGCACCTGATCACTCATGCTGGTTCACTTATGTACGTTCATAAATATCAGATCGTTAATATCAGTTCAGCGCCCGCCGTCAGCCTGTCAGTCTTCCGAGGTCTCATAAAGCGACGCCAGAATTTCATCGGCTCCCTGCGCCAGCAGGTCCTCTGCTGCAGCGATACCCATGGCCTCGGCATCGCTGCGATGGCCGCTGCGCTCAGCACGCAGAATCCGACTGCCATCAACATCACCGACCAGACCGCGCAGATGCAGGTTATCTCCGTCCAGCTCAGCATAACAGGCTATCGGTACCTGGCAACCACCCTGTAAACGTCGATTCAGCGCCCGCTCAGCGATAACCCGGTCTGCGGTATCCTGATGATGCATATCCTGCAACATGGCAATCAGCTCAGCGGCGTCTTCCCGGCACTCGATGCCGACAGCGCCCTGGCCACCGGCAGGCAACGATACTTCAGGCGCGATAAACTGGGCAATGCGCTGATCAAGCTTCAGTCGCAACAGACCGGCGGCGGCCAGCACGATGGCATCAAACTCACCGCTGTCCAGCTTGCCCAGCCGGGTGCCGACATTGCCGCGCAGGCTGCCGATGTGCAGGTCGGGACGCATGCTCAGCAACTGGCACTGACGGCGCAGACTGGCAGTGCCGACCCGGGCACCCTGCGGCAACTCATCGATACTGCCATAAAAGTTGGATACAAACGCGTCACGCGGATCTCCCCGCTCGCAAATGACCGGCAGGAACAGCCCCGGCGGAAACTCCATGGGCACATCTTTCATGGAATGCACGGCGATATCCGCCTCGCCGGAAAGCATTGCCGTCTCCAGCTCTTTCACAAACAGCGCCTTGCCGCCTATCTTGGCCAATGGCGTGTCCAGTATCTTGTCGCCGCGGGTCGATATCGTCACCAGCTCCACACGCAGACCGGGATTTTTTGCCATCAGGGCATCGCGCACAAACTCAGCCTGCCATAAAGCCAGCGGGCTGCGACGGGTAGCGATGCGGATCAGATCTAAAGCCATAATTCTTCCGTTATCAATTGCCAGGAAAACTCTTAATGATTGCCCGCCATTCTACGCCAAAACCGCCCGGAATGCGCCCCGTCACGCGCCTGCATGTTATACTGCGCGGCAATTGACAACGCAGGGACCGACTATGAGCGAGCACAACAAACAGGCGAACACCCAATGGGGCGGGCGCTTTTCCGAAGCCACTGATGCCTTTGTCCAGCGATTCACCGCCTCCGTCAGTTTTGACCAGCGCATGTACCGCCAGGACATTGCCGGCTCTATCGCTCACGCCCGCATGCTGGAAGCTGCCGGTATTCTGACCGCCGACGAGCGCACTGCTATCGAGCAAGGCCTGGCAGACATCAAGACTGACATCGAAGCCGGTACCTTCGAATGGTCGGTAGAGCTGGAAGATGTGCACATGAACATCGAGTCAGCACTGACCAAGCGCATTGGCCTGACTGGCAAGAAACTGCACACCGGCCGATCACGCAATGATCAGGTCGCCACTGATATTCGCCTCTATGTGCGCGATGAAATTGACGTGATCAGCAGTGAGCTGACCCGCCTGCAAACTGCGTTGCTGGACCTCGCCGAACGCGAAGCTGACACCATCATGCCCGGCTTTACGCATTTGCAGACTGCGCAGCCCATTACCCTGGGTCACCACTTGCTGGCCTGGTTCGAAATGCTGGATCGCGACTACAGTCGCCTGCAGGACTGCCGCAAGCGCCTGAACATCTCCCCGCTGGGCTCCGCTGCACTGGCCGGCACCAGCTTTCCGATTGACCGGCACTTTACCGCCGAACAACTGGGCTTTGATGCGCCCAGCCGAAATTCACTGGACTCGGTCAGCGACCGCGATTTTGCCATTGAACTGGCCGCCTGTGGCAGCCTGATCATGACGCACCTGTCGCGCTTCTCCGAGGAGCTGGTGTTATGGACCTCGGCGCAGTTTGACTTTATCGACCTGCCCGACCGCTTTTGCACCGGTTCATCAATCATGCCACAGAAGAAAAATCCCGACGTGCCCGAGCTGGTGCGCGGGAAAACCGGCCGCGTACACGGACATCTGATTGCGCTGCTGACGCTGATGAAATCGCAGCCGCTGGCCTACAACAAGGACAATCAGGAAGACAAGGAACCCCTGTTTGATCTGACCGATACCCTGCGTGACTGCCTGAAAGCCTATGCCGACATGATTCCCGCCCTGCAGGCCAAAAAAGACAATATGTATCTGGCAGCCAAAAAAGGTTACGCCACCGCCACCGATCTCGCCGATTACCTGGTCAAAAAAGGCCTGGCCTTCCGCGACGCACACGAAATCGTTGGCAAGTCAGTGGCCTATGGTATCCGGCAGAAGAAGGATCTGAGTGAATTGAGCCTGGATGAACTGCAACAGTTCTCTGACGTGATCGCTGATGACGTGTTCGCAGTGTTGAGTCTGGAGGGTTCGGTGCAGGCGAGAGATCATATCGGTGGTACCGCGCCCAATCAGGTGCGCAATGCGGTGAAGACCTGTCGTGAGCTGATGCAGCAGCGCTGAACCGGCGCTGGCGGGCTGGCAGTCGGGAGTAAAATGGACCCTGACCCGGGTTTTTAAGACCCGGGCCAGAGCCAGTCCCAATACAACCCTGCTGTCGGGAGGTTCCTTCCCCCTGCAACATCCGATGTTGTATCCAGCAGTACGCAGTTTTCCACAAACACAAGCGCAATCCAATTAGCCAGATGGGTTAGCCAGATGGGTTGATCAGATGAGTTACCCAGTCGCCGTTACCCGGAAGGCAAGGGCGTTTTCATGGCATCCTGTAGCGCTTGCCGAAGCACGTAGTAGTCCACCGGTTTCACCAGCACAACGAAGCCGGCTTCACGAATTTCATTCAGTCTGGCTGAGGACACATTACCCGTGGCCAGCAAAATTCGCTGTCTGGGCAAATGCTGCTGAAGATTGCGCGCAATATCCAGACCGGAGACCTCGTCGTGCAACATGTCATCCAGCAGCACCAGCTCAAAGTCGTTGTCACTGGCCAGCAACCGCTCCAGCTGCTCCGGTGATGCTGCACTGACCACGTGACAGCCCCAGCTTCGCAACAATCCGGTCACCGCATCGAGTATGGCCGCATCATCATCAACCACCAACGCTCTGACCCCCGCCAGGTCGCCCTCGGGCTGCTCCGCCCGGGACAGCATCTGCGCCTCGTCAGCCTGGTCAACAACAGCACGGCTTGGCACATGCACACTGAACGTGCTACCGACCCCCGGCTCCGACTTCAGTGTCAGTTTGATCTCCAGCAATGCCGCTATGCGTTTGACGATCGCCAAGCCCAGACCTGAGCCTTTACCTTTGGATCGTGCCTTGTTGCTGACCTGGTAATAGTCACGGAAGATCCGCTGCTGATCATCTGCCGCAATACCGATACCGGTATCGATGACTGAAATATTAAGGCCACTACGCTGTCGCCTGGCCTGCACGGATACCGAGCCTTTGTCGGTATAACGCACCGCGTTAATGATCAGGTTACGGAACATTCGCTCCAGTAACAGCATATCGGAGCGAACTGTCACCGGAGATACAAAAATGTGCAACTCTACCTTCTTGGCCTGGGCTTCCGGCATGACGCCATCAACGATATTCTTCAGCAATGCATCAAGTCTGAACTCGGTGTGGTCAGCAGTAATGACCCCGGCATCAAATTTGGAAAGATCCAGCAGGCTGTTGAATTGTTCATGCAGCAGGCTGCTGGTCTCGTCAATCTTGTCGATGAGCTCGCGCGTGCGCTCATCGCCTCCCATGTGCCGCAGACTGCCAAGGAACAGAGTCATGGCGTGCAGCGGCTGGCGCAGATCATGACTGGCGGCGGCCATAAAGCGATTTTTCTCTTCATTGGCCTTACGCGCAACATTCAGGGCTTTTTCAATAATGACTTTGTCTTTTTCCAGCTTCAGGTTCTGCTCACGGTTCTCGTCACGAATGCGAATCGACTCGGCAAAGACATCAGCATTGCGACGCCCGAACTGCATCAGCAGAATCATGATCGCCAACATGGCAACACTGATTTCGATATCCGCCGGACTGCGGAATACTGACAGAAATACAATGCCCTGACCCAGGTTGGTCAGCAGCAACAGCGGAAAGCCGCGATAATGAATCGATGAGTTGATGGTCGTGCCTATGGCGTAAATAAGAGTGAGCAATGTGACCGCAAAAACCGCGCGGTCAGAACCCTGCAGACACACCCACCAGTAACCCGAGCCCACTGTGATGGTGCTCAGTAGCGAACTGACGTACAACAGCAGCTCATTACGGTACAGCTCCGACACGGAGGTGAACACCAGACGTTTCTCCACGTAGCGACACACCAGTACCCGGCACAGCGCCAGCAGTATGATCAACCCCACCCATATCAGCAGGTTGACCGGCGGCACGTCCTGCCACAGACCGTAGATATAAATCAGTCCGCTGCCAATCACCAGCCACAAGGCTTTGTGGGACTGGAACACGCGCACGCGCTGTGACTCCGACGTCAGGCTCAGCAGTTGCGGTTCCAGGGCCTGCTCATAACGGGAGAAACCGGTAATGCGATCCAGTACACTCATACGGTCTCCTCGTTTCCATCGCTATTGGCATACCAGACAGGGCCTGCCGGTTGCGCGTCGGGGCCAAACGCCTGCATGCGCAAACGCCTTGCCGGTGCCGGCTCCAGATCCAGTCTGACAAAGTGCTGTTTGGCTGAGCTCAGCAGGATCTGCCGTCCCCTGACATTAATGTGTGTCACCTGTGCCATGCCGGTATTGTGCGCCAGCAGCGAAACGTCAAACTCATCTTGCCAGTCGTAATCGTTGATGTTGGCGTTGACGAAGGCCATGGGCGCATGCAATCCGGATGCACAGACCTGGGTAAGCTGCACCGATTTTTCATCAGCCCCGCCCGGCGTCCTGGCCCCGGTGCTGGCAGTGAGCCGAAGTTGGGCAAAGCAGGAAAAATGCGGATCACCACACAACCAGATAATTTGCTTGCCTAACGCGTGAGTATGCAGCAATTCAATCATCTGCACGATGAATCCCGGGTAGGCCAGCAAACCATCCTGATAGACTGCCGTCGCCGGGTTTGCCCGAACCGCGCGCGAAACAGGCGACAGCGGCGACCCGGTAGCGAGAAACAGCACCGGACTATCCTTGTGTGCCTGTAACCATTGCGTAAAGCCCTGTATCTGATCCGCCTGCAACAGATCATTGCTGCCGTCGTCACCGGACTGCCGGTGCAGACGAGTATCAAAAACAAAGAACGGATAACCCGCGCTGTCAAACTGGTGCCAAAGGCGCAGCGCACGGTCGTCCCATTCGGTGTGGTGATGTGTCTGATACAGCCACGCCATCCGCCGCGCATAATCATAACCCCGGGCAGCAGCATCCGCCTCACCACGCCAGTTATCACGATACTCATGATCGTCTACCGCGAAATAGGTCGGTAGATGTGACATCAGACGCTTTGCCTCGGAACTGCCAAAAACCATGCGGTAGGGATTACGGAATTTTTCATAGTGCGCCCCGGGGTCAAACAGATCAGCAGTGGCATCAGCATATATCTGGTCACCCAGCAGGATCATACAGTCCGCGCCACGCAAACCTTCGGCCGGGTTGTCGCTGACATGCGCCAGCATACCGTTGAAAATGCTCATCGCCCGACTGCGTTCAAACGGCAGGCCCGGGTGCAGACACGAACCCGCGAGCACGGTCAGCGCGGGCAAGGCGTCAGCCGGTTCAGGATTGGCCAGCAGGCGCTCTACCCAGGGTAATCCACGCCAGCGCAGCAACACCTGCTCATTGCCAGCATCTGTCGCCGGCTCACAAGCGGAGTGGTTCGCATAGTTAAGACTGAGCCGGTAGTCAGACGTCTGTGTTGAATCAAAGACGAAGTCATAAAGCCAGAATTCCTGCTGCCAATGGCCCGGCGAATCTGCTCCGCCGGGTTCGTTGGCCGGCAGCGTCGTCGATACCACCGGCGTCAGATGCTCACCGGAAACGGCGGTACTGGTAATGGTCAGGCCCGTTGCCGCCAACGCGGTAAAGTCCTGCGCCTCGACCCACAGCCTGATACGCAACTGTCTGCCACCCGACGCTGTCGGGTGGCAGACAGGTCTGGAAACAATCGGTCCCGTCAATGGTCTGGTCGGCAACTGCGCCGGCGTGTTGCTGCCGCAGCGCCTGACAAATTCGGCGCGCTGTGCAGGTTCGCTGAATCGCCGCTCATAGTGTTGTTGCAATGCGTCATCATCAGCGGCGCAAAAGAACTCATGCAACCGCGGATACACATCGCTGTCAGCCGTTTTGCTGAAAATCATGTCCATGTGGCCATAGCCATCAAGCACATCAATCCAGACATTCTCCGCGGCATAGTCCAACGGACCCAATGCACCTGTCCGGTACTCTCCTGTCCGGTGCCTGTGCCGGAGCCGGGTCAACCGGTCAGCGGACTGCCGTGACGACTCCATATCAAATACAGTGTTGCGATTGCCATGCAGAAAATAGGTAGGGAATGTCCAGTGCCGGGCAAAATTTTCCTCTCGCACATATTCGTTGGCGCCGTCATGGTTGGAGAGCAGGCCCCGGGTCAGGGAAAAATACACCTGCTGCATAACACCGATCGGCACCGGCCCGATCATGCCGGCGAACTGGTAACGGGTGTCATCAGCGATATTGGCATTGTGCCACTGACGCCCCCAGAAAATGGTATAGCGGGTATAAATGGACTGGGCGAAACCGGGACCTCTCCAGTCGCGAAATCCGTTCCAGGCCGACCACTGTTGGCGTTCGTCTGCCGTCATCGCTAGTGCCGCCAGCCGGTCATAAAGCGTCTCCATCAACTCCGGCCCACGATACGGCATCGGTTCAATCACCCGGATCGGCTCCAGATTCTTGACCATTGCCCACAAATTGGCCCTGGCCCGATTTTCGCCCGACGTCGTCAGCCATGGTGTCACCGCGTGTGGCACCAGCGATGCCAGCATGCTTTTGTCACTGTTATCATCAGCGCCAGTACCGTCCTGATTCGATGCCGGGCGATTCAGTTTTCCCGCCAGTACAGCCATGGCGACAGCGCCAGCACCAATGCAATGCGAAAACACGTGAATGCCACGCTGGTGTTGCCCGGCGATGTCCCGGTTTACTTCCGTATAGGCAGTATGTATGGCCCATGGCACGTCGTTTAGCGCGATACTGTCCCAGGTATGTTCTGGTGTTACGTTGCGAACATAGTTGGCACTCGCGCGGTGATCAAGAATCCAGACATCATAATTACGTGCCAGAAAATACTGCACAAAATTGCAGGCAATGGTGTCAGTCCAGAATACCCGGCTGCTGTGTGCCAGACCATGGACAAGCATTAACGATTTACGCTCCGCGACATTACCGGTTGCCGGCTGATAACGCACCAGACGGCTCAACTTTTCAGCATTCTCCGATTCCGGTACCGGGCACTCGTAAACTTCCTTTGGCAGGCTGCTGTATTGCCCGCCAGCACCGTAGGCCATGGTGTCGGGTGGTTCGAACAAACGCCCCTGGCGGTCATCACTTTCCAGCACACTCTTGAGTGCGAAATGGCTGTACGATGGCGCCGCAAATGACCAGAAATGTGTGTGCATGATCATGCGCAGAAAGTACATACCCAGGCCACCGGCAGCGAGCAAGGTCGCCGTTGAGTCCGGCGACCCGGTAATCTGCAGTGGCGTCGAGCCGTGCGTTACCCTCACCGCATCCAGCTCCAGTTCTGCGCCCAGTTTATGGTTATCGGCGGTGCGAAACTCCACTGGCAGGACCATCAGGGCTCTGAGCAGATCGTTCAGGCCCAGACCGTAACCCAGGGTCTTGCGGCCGCTGATGCGTAGACCGTCAGAGCTGCAGAAGTCATAGCGCAGATAACGTCTTTGCGCCTGTAGTTGCGCAATGCGCCAGAATACTTTGGCCTGGGTGTACCACGGCGAAGAATTGGCGGGCACTACCCGGCTTGAACGCACCCGGCGGGTTTTTGCTGGCAACACCCACCCGGCCAGCGCATCCGGGATTTTGACCAACGCATCCATGCTCCGGTATTGCAGATAACGCAGTATCGCACTGATCGTGCGCCACCCGCCGATCAGATGACCAACTGATCCGATGGCGCCCAGTGTGACCTGACCATCAAGCTGAAGCAGTGGTATCAGGTTCCGGTCCGGCGTCGTCAGCACCCCGCCCGCTGAATCCGCAGACAAAGTTGCCTGCGCCCGCAGCGGTGATTGCGGCTTCTGCAGCCACTGCTCCATGGTGTTGTCGCCGTCAAACCGGAACCGGGCATCAAGAACCAGTGCCTTGCTGTCCGCAGGCAGATCCACAGCCGGCAGGTGTTGCCGGAAAAACGACAACACATCAGCGCCTGCATTGACACGGCGACTCCAAGGCAAGAACGACCGCTTGCCATGGTCCAGGTGCAGAACCAGGCGCTCATTGAACTCGGCGGACACCGCCTGCTCCGACGCTACCGGTACCGGGTGCATGCCACCACGCGGGATCTGGCGAAACGGCGCGCTGAGCACCGGCAGCGGCCGCGCGATCACGGCTGAAGCGTTGTTGCCGATTATGTCTGCCGCCAACCGGTAACACAGCGCCGCGATAGTAAGAAAAGGATTGGTGCCGATAGCACCCGGAATAATCGCCCCATCCAGCACGTACAGGTCATCATAAACGCCGGTGGCACTGGCGTTGCTGAACACCTGCCCGCGGGTATTGACCACGCCCCCGGCGATGTCGGCAGCCATGCAGCACCCTCCCAGCGGATGCACTGACACTAATTGTCCGGCAATATCACCGGCCCCTTCCACGATACCGGCAAATTCCGGTGGTAGCGGTTGTGACAGAATATTGGGGGAGAAAACGCCGCCGTCAAAAGTTGTCGATTCATCGCTGCGCAGCTTCAGGTCCATGCGCGCAAAATAGTCCGCCTCTTCCGGTCGCTGCCAGACCGGTTGCAGTCTGTCGTTACTGAAACTCAGCTTGCCACTGCTGGCATCATGCCCCATTAGCAAAAGCGCCTGACTGTGTTCAGCCAGTGAATCGGAAATCGCCAGCACATCATGACCGGGATGAGCACGGTGCCACGCCGATTCGGCACCATCAGCAAAGCGTCGCAACAGATTCTGACTGACCAGCAGCTCCTGCCAGACCTGACGCAAGGGATAGGGGATGACGGCATCTTCCAGCGTAAAACTTTCGCCCTCAGGGCCGCCCTGCAGCGCGACGCTGGCCATGCCCATGATCGTCGGGCCGGGCTCGGTTGCCGGCGGATGCTGACCCGGCGGCGACGCAACGGCACCCACTTTCCCGGACTGCCCGACGCTGAATACCAGACCATCACCGTTGGTGGAAAACCCGCAGCCAAGCCCGGGCGACAGACCCAGGTCATGCGCCTGCTCAGATCGCATCAGTATTTCAGTGCTGCCGAGTGTGCCCGCCCCCAGAATCACTGTCCTGCACTGCACCTGTACCACTTCGTCAGGCCGCGCCGCCGGTGCACAGGTGACGAGCCAGCCGTCCCCGATTTTGCTCAGCGACCTGACGATGACACCGGCGTAGATCTCGGCGCCAAGCTGCCGTATCAAGGGCCAGGCGTTCATGTTCAATGAACCTTTTGCACCCGAGTGACAGCCAATCACACAGTTGCCGCACAGGTTGCACGGCCCGTGATCAGCGCTATGATCAGTGGGACCGGAGAAATTGACCGTCAAGGGTGCCGCAGTTGCGGTGGCGTCCAGTGCCGAGGCGGTGGCAGCCATGGCACGATAGCGGCCGAAGCGCTCGGGCTGCGGATGCCTGTTAACGCCCAACAGTTGCTCGATCTTCACCATTGCCGGCAACAGTTGCTCGCTCCAGTTGTCGTGACCTGTGCCCTGCGGCCAGGATTCAAACACGGCAGGGTCAGGGCGCGCTGCGACGTTGGCGTTGACCAGCGATGTACCACCGACCCCTCGCCCGGTAATGGTGACGACGCCTTTGCCGGCTCGCACGTCCCACAGTGCATTCGGGTTGACCGTGTCAGTCCCGGCATAACCCGGCATGTCGGCCATCGACCTGGGGAAATCATCAGGCAGGTATTCCGCGCCCCGTTCAAATACCCAGACACGCTGCCGCTCCGCCCCGGGTAAATCTGCCTGCGCCTCCATCAGCGCCAGCGACGCCATAGCAGCTCCATAGCCGGAGCCCACCACCAGAATATCTGTGCTCAGGCAGAATGTCCGTTGCCGGGTTTTGTCGAGAAATGGGTAGCCTTGCTCGGCCAGTAGAGTCTCAATCGGCCTGGACAGCCAACTGGTCACGACAGCAGCGCCTCACCATATTGTGCGAGATGACCCGGCTGGATACCGAGTTTGGCGGCGGCATAGACCGCCTCGGTACGGTTCTGCACTCCCAGTGTTCTGAATGCCACCGATAAATGTGCCTTCACGGTGTGGTCGGAGATCTCCAGCTCTTTGGCGATTACCTTGTTGGACTTGCCCTGCACCGCTTTCATCAGCACCTCGAACTGGCGGCGCGACAATCGCATGGGCATATCGCTTTGGCTGCCCGGCGCCTGCCCGGCTTCCGGCCGGCTCGCAACCGGCAAGGGCCCCAGCGCAATGCGGGGCAGATAGGTACCACCGGCAAGCACCAGTTTCAACGCCGAAATCAGCTCTTCACGCGAGGACGACTTGGGAATGAACCCGGCGGCGCCGTGCTCAACCAGATTGCGGATGATACGCGCATCCTCTTCTCCGGACAGCACTACCAGCGTGGCTGACTCAAAGCGTTCACGACACTTGATCAGCGCCTCCAGTCCGTTGACGCCGGGGAGATAATAATCCAGCAGGATCAGATCGATGGGGGCATCATGGTCGGCAAAATCCAGCGCTGCATCCAGACTGCCCGCTTCAAAATACTGCACTTTGTCATCCAGGACCGGCAATAGATATTTCAGCCCTTCACGAAACAGATCATGGTCATCAACCAGCAAAATGCGCACGTGCGCTCTCCTTTCCGCCATAGCTTTATACCCGGTGCGCCCTAGAATACCCTTGAATTGAATTTCAAGTACACCCTGACTGTCTCATATCAGGCGCCGTCGGGCGACTAGCCGGATGGCTAGGTTGCTGCATTGGCGCATGGAAATTAGCCGCCCCACCCCGAACACGGTATAATCGCGCCATTATTAACAGGGCCCCGCCATTAACAGGCCCAGAGCTCGGGATTCTACCAGTGCAACGATCAGCCATTATTGTCATGACAACCATCCTGATGAGCGGCTTGGGCGCTTGTGGCCAAAAGGGGCCCCTGCAACGCCCCGACTCCCAGCAGCTCAGCGGTCAGCTATATGCCGCCCATTACATTGCATCAGGACACCATGAATCCATTTTATTATCAGAACAACGAGCTGTTTGCTGAACAGGTAGCCCTGCGGGACATTGCGGCGGAATTCGGTACTCCGTGTTACGTGTATTCCAGAGCCGCGCTGGAGCACAACCTGCTGGCCTATGAAAATGCCCTCAGCGACACACCCCACCTGACCTGTTTTGCCGTCAAGGCCAACTCCAATCTGGCTGTGCTCAACGTACTCGCCCGCCTGGGCGCCGGCTTTGATATTGTTTCCGGTGGCGAACTGACACGCGTGCTGGCCGCCGGCGGCGAAGCCGGAAAAATCATTTTTTCCGGCCTGGGTAAAACCGAAGCGGAAATCGAGCAGGCGCTGAACGCTGGCATCCTGTGCTTCAATATCGAGTCGGAGCCGGAGCTGGACCGCATCAATGCCGTGGCCGCGCGCCTTGGTGTGCAAGCGCCGATCTCCGTGCGCGTCAACCCGGATGTGGACGCGGGTACCCACCCCTACATTTCTACCGGATTGAAAGAGAACAAGTTCGGCATCGACATTACGCGGGCATTCGCTGTCTACGAGCGCGCGGCGGCCATGGACAACATCCGCATTACCGGCGTTGACTGTCATATCGGCTCTCAGCTCACCTCGATTGATCCCTACCTGGACGCCATTGACCGCGTGCTGCAACTGGTCGATCAACTGAGCGCTGCCGGCATCAACCTTGAACATTTTGACATGGGCGGCGGTCTTGGCGTTGTCTACAACAAGGAGACGCCACCGTCACCGCAGCTGCTGATCGAGGCCGTCAAACGTAAAATGGCCGGCAGAGACCTGATCCTGATGCTGGAGCCGGGGCGCTCCATCGCCGCCAATGCCGGTATCTTCATCACTCGCGTAGAGTTCCTGAAGCACACTGAACACAAGAATTTTGCCATCATCGACGGCGCCATGAATGATCTGCTGCGCCCTGCCCTGTATGGCGCCTGGCAGGAAATCGTGCCGGTATCCACAGCGCAGGCAGACCTGCTCAGCGAGCACCTGTATGATGTGGTCGGGCCGGTGTGTGAGTCAGGAGACTTCCTGGGCAAGGATCGCAGTCTGCGCATTGAAGCCGGCGATCTGTTGGCAGTGCGCTCTGCCGGCGCCTATGGTTTTGTCATGAGCTCAAATTACAATACGCGCAACCGGGCTGCCGAAGTCATGGTTGACGCAGACAAGGCAACCCTGGTGCGGCAACGTGAAACCGTCAGTTACCAGCTTAGCCTGGAAAGCATTCTGGCGGATTGATGAACAAAAGGCCTATGAACAGCAACCGGACACAAAACCTGAATCAGGACCAGCCGCTACGCGTGAATTTTACCAAGATGCACGGCCTTGGAAATGACTTTATGGTGATCGACCAGATCTCGCACCCGGTTGAACTGAGTGCGGAGCAGATCAGGCAACTGGGCAACCGTCACCGTGGCGTAGGGTTTGACCAGCTTCTGATCATTGCGCCACCGACGCGCCCGGACGCCGATTTCAGCTACCGCATCTTTAATGCCGATGGCAGCGAAGTTGAGCATTGTGGCAATGGCGCGCGCTGTTTTGCACGCTATGTGCTGGCGCGCGGTCTGATCGCCCGCGGCCCGATACGTGTGCAGACCCACAATCGTCTGCTCGAGCTGCATACCCACGATCAGTCACAGGTGAGTGTTGATATGGGGGAACCGGACTTTGCGCCAGCGTCCCTGCCGTTCTCTGCTGACGCACCGCTGGCAAGCTACCAGCTGGAGACTGAAACGCACGGCAGAGTCGAGTTTCAGGCTGTGTCCATGGGCAATCCCCATATGGTGCTGACGGTTGCCGACTGTGACCGGGCGCCGGTTGAGTCGCTGGGGCCGCTGCTGTGCACGCACGCGTTATTTGCGCAGGGTGTCAATGTTGGCTTCATGCAAATAGTGGATCGCGATACCATCCGGCTTCGCGTCTTCGAACGCGGTGCCGGCGAAACCGAAGCCTGCGGCACCGGCGCCTGTGCGGCGGTGGTCTGCGGTATCCAGGCAGGCAAACTCAATCACCAGGTGCGTGCCCTGCTCAACGGCGGCGAACTGACAATTGAGTGGGCGGGCGCCGGCAAGCCGGTTATCATGACCGGACCGGCGACGACCGTATTCGAAGGAACCGTGCATATCTGACAACGGCCAGCAACGGTATCAAGAACCATCAACGAGGCACAATGAATGAGTAGTGACGTTTCTTCCGCCAAAAAAGCAGCCACCGCGACCAAATCAGGATCAACCCTGACCGCCGATGAAGTAGCCTCGTACCTGAAGGCACATCCGGAATTTTTCGCCGATCGTGACAGCCTGCTGGCCGAACTGACGGTCCCGCACGAAAGCGGCAAAGCCATCTCTCTGCTTGAACGTCAGGTAAAGATATTGCGCGACCGCAGCATAGAATCCCGCCATACCCTCAATGGTTTGCTGGAGAATGCGCGCTACAATGACCAGTTGTTCAGTGTGACTCGCAACCTGATTCTTACCTTGCTGGAAGAAGACGATCTGGGTCAGTTGACAATGGTGACCGAATCCAGCCTGTCAACACAACCGGGCATTGATGCCTGTCGCCTGATCATTGTTGATACCAGCGACATTGCCAGCGAACTGCAGGACCGGTTCCCCTCATTACTGCGCAGCAAGCAGGTGCTGACGCAGACGCTGGACAAGGACACCTCGTCACTGTTATTCCCGGACACCACGCCCGCCCTGCGCTCGGCGGCACTGTGCCCGGTGACGCACAACAACAGCCTGCTGGCAGTGCTGGCCATTGGCAATCATGCGCAGGATTATTTCACAGACGATCTGGACACTCTGTTTCTGGATTTTATTGCTGAAGTTCTGGGCACATTGATCAGCCGACTGACCACGCCGACACCATAACAGTAACGCTGCGGTGGCGGCGAACCAGGCACCGGGCAGTCGGCACAGGAAGGTGACCCGTACATGTTGTTTCGTACCCGCTCGATATTGCAATTAACGATACTGGGTTTCCTGCTGGTGGCGGCGCTGTTGATTTCAGCACTGGTTATCAGCGCGCAACAGCTCGACACCCTGACTACTTCCGGGCAAGTGACTGTCAACCAGTCCGCCAATGCCATGCGCGCCAGCCGCGAACTGATTGAACACAGTGGCGCTCTGGAGCGCAGTGCACGACAATTTCTTATTTTGCGCGACCCGGCACTTCTTGAAGTCTACGACGACCGCCGTGAAGCTCTGCACAATACTCTGAGGCAATTGCTGGCCCTGGGCAATGATACCGCCATTGCCGGGCAGGCGGCACTGCTGCGCGACATAGAGATGCAAGCCTACGATGAGCTCAATGCGGCAACCTCGGAAACCGGTTTTGAATACCCCCGCCTGCTGGAAACCGCCTATGAACTGACCCGACTGACCTCGGCCTGGGTCGACAACAGAGCAGCACAGCTGCGGGATCAGACCGCGGCCAGCCAGCGTGCACTGAACATCCGTACGCTGCTGCTGGTGTGCACCGCACTGCTGCTGGCAGTGCTCTTTGTGGCCCTCATCACCCGTCCGCTGCGCCAGCTCGACCGGGCGATCAAGGATCTGGGCAGTGGTAGTTACGAACGCAAAATCGAAATCGGTGGCCCCAGCGATCTGCAACTATTAGGCTCACGCCTTGACTGGCTGCGCGATCGCCTGCAGCAGCTTGAACAGCAACGCAGCGAATTTTTGCGCCATGTATCACACGAGCTGAAGACGCCGCTGGCCGCCATGCAAGAGAGCGCCGCGCTGATGTCGGATGGCATTGCCGGCCCGGTTAACGAGGAACAAAAAACCCTCATTGCCATTCTCAGCAATAATTGTCAGCGCCTGCTCGGTCTGATTGAGGGCCTGTTGCGACACAACGCGGACAGCTTCGCGATTGTCGATGCACCGCCCGAAGCCATCAAACTGACCGATATGGTCAGCGACGTTGTCCGCGCCCATCAGGCACCGGCGCGAACCGCAGGCATCACGCTGGACACACAACTGGACAAGGTAGCCCTCAGCGGCGACCGGGAGCGAATCCGCGTGATCGTGGATAATCTGTTAAGCAATGCGATTAAATTTTCACCACAAGGAGGCACAATTCGTATTGCGCTTACGCGCGACGGTGACTATGTTCATATCGATGTCGAGGATGAGGGGCCTGGCGTGCCGGATGCGGAGCTGGAGCAGATATTTGCGCCATTCTTTCAGGGCAGTGCCCAGCCCCGCGAGCATTACCACTGCACCGGCCTGGGCCTGGCCATTGCCAGGGAGTACGCTGAGCGTAGCGGTGGTAAACTCACTGTTATCAACAACACGACCAGACACGGCGCCTGTTTCAGACTGTCCCTGCCGAGACGCTGGCAAAGGAACATTCAAGCATGATGCGTTTACTGAGCATGACCGCACTCACAGCCGTGCTGGCTGCCTGCCAGACTTTCGAGTCCGGTCCGGACCACAACGATGCGCTGACCCGCCTGGTGGTTTTTCACCAGGGCCTGGATCAACTTGGCGATGCCCAGCTGGCGCTGGCCGTCGACCAGACCCGGGCGCTGTTGCCATCAGGTACAGAGGCACCGGCAGAGACGCTGCTGCGACTGCTGATACTGGATTCACATGCGCAGCTACGCGAACTGCAGCAGATGCACGAGGCACAGTTGCAACAGATTGACGAGCTTAATACCCAAATCGAGGCGTTGACCGCGATCGAACAACAGATCAACCGCCGCGGCCAACTGCAGGAGTCAGGAAATGAGTGAAAAACCAAGAATCCTGCTGGTCGACGATGACCAGGACCTGCTGCATCTGATTCGTATGCGCCTGCAGGCCAACGGCCTCGACGTCAGTGCGGTCAATTCAGCAGAAAAGGCCATCAGTGAGCTCAGCCGTTATCGCCCGAATGTCGTCATTACTGACCTGCGCATGCCGGGCATGGACGGCATGGCGCTGTTTGAGTCCATACAGGAGCGCTTCCTGCAATTGCCCGTGATCATTCTAACGGCCCATGGCACCATCCCGGATGCCGTGGCCGCTGTACAGCAAGGGGTTTTCAGTTACCTGGTGAAACCCTTCGATGCTGCCATTCTGCTGGACAAGATCCGGCAAGCGCTAAGCCAAAGTTGTCCGCAGGATGATCAGGGCGTCGACGACGGCGAAAGCTGGCGACAGGACATCGTCTCCTGCAGCCAAAGTATGGAAACCTTGTTGCAGCAAGCCAGGGCCGCCGCGCGCACCGATGTCAGCGTGTTGATTCAAAGCGAGACCGGCACCGGCAAGGAATTGCTGGCAAAGGCTATTCACCGCGCCAGCAATCGTCGCGACGCAGCCTTCATGACACTGAACTGCGCTGCGATCCCGGAGACACTGCTGGAGTCAGAGTTGTTCGGTCACGCAGCTGGTGCCTTTACCGGGGCCGGCAAAGCCACAGCGGGATTGTTCAAGGCGGCAGACAAAGGCACCGTATTCCTTGATGAGATTGGTGACATGCCACTGAACGCACAGGCAAAACTGTTGCGGGTACTGGAACAGGGCGATGTCAGGCCGGTGGGTTCAACGGAAACCGTCAAGGTGGATGTGCGCATCCTGTCGGCAACCCACCACGATCTGCACGAAAAAGTCCGTGCAGGTAGCTTCCGCGAAGATCTGTTTTATCGCCTCAACGTCATTACCCTGGAGCAGCCCCCGCTGGCGGCCAGGTGCGAGGACATACCCTTGCTGGCCAATCATTTCGCTCACCAACTCAGTGAGCGTCATGGCCGCGAGGGTGGCGTGCATTTTGCGCCAGAAGCCATGGAGCTGATGGTCAGCGCCCCATGGCCCGGCAATGTCCGGCAACTGCTCAATGTTGTCGAGCAGTGCGTAGTGCTCAGCCCGCAGAGTCTGATCCCGCGCCAACTGGTAGAGCGCGCCCTGCGCTTCAAGCCGCAGAAGCTGCTCAACATGAACGATGCCCGTGACCAGTTCGAACATGACTATCTGATCCGTCTGCTCAACCTGGCGGAAGGCAATATCGCACTGGCAGCCCGACTTGCCGAACGCAATCGCAGTGAATTCTACAACCTTCTGAAGCGGCACAACCTGGACCCGGACCAGTTCCGCAAGCCCGCTGACTGAGTTCCTGCCAGCCTGAATCCCGGATGTCGGGTTTACCCGACACCCGAATAGCTGTTAAATCAGACACTTGGCAGACACCACCGCAAAGTGTCGGCCAATCCCGACAGCGCATACCCCTCTTTACTACCCGTACCACTTCAAGCTGTTGTTTTTATTAATTTAAAATTCCTGGCACAGAACCTGCTAACTCTTGATAGCGGAACAATCCACGATTGTTTCCCCGCTTTAAACCCGCAAGTAGTCTGCTAAGGCTCGCAGCCAGGATGCATTGAAGGGGCCTGTACCTACACCTTTCTTAGAAGTCCGGCTGTTTTGACCCCCGGGAAACCGGGGGTTTTTTTTACCTGCCAGAAACACACGCCACAACCACTGTTGCGCGACTTCACGCCGACTGCCATAACTCGGTACAATGCAGCTCCTGCAAACGCTTTACGACAGTTCAAAGGATGACCGCCATTAAACGCACAGACGCCACGCCGCTGGTTTCCATCATCTGCCGCACCATGAGTCGCAACAGTCTGCACGATACGCTGCGATCAGTGCTGAATCAGGACTGGCCCGCGCTGGAACTGGTGCTGGTGGATGCGGCCAATGTCGGCGCCAATGCACTTGCCGACACCGCAATAAAAATTTCGCAGACCAGCCATGTCTCGCTGAACATCGTCAGTACCGGCTCTACACTGGCCCGGCCACAGGCAGCCAACGCCGGTCTGTCGGCCGCAACCGGCAGCTATCTGCTGTTTCTGGACGATGATGACTGGATTGCCGCCGACCATATCAGTCACCTGGTGACGCTGGCCCAAAAGCACAACGATCATCAGGTGATCTACAGTGCCACACAGAAAACCGATACCGACGGCAGTCTGCTGGATGAAATCATAGCAGTGCCGTTTGACCGCACCGTGCTTCGTCGCGACAACTTCATTCCGATACATGCCGCACTGTTCTCTGCGGCGCTGCGCGACACCGGCTGCCGGTTCGATGAAACACTGGACGTTTACGAAGACTGGGACTTCTGGTTGCAGTGTGCGGAACAGACTGATTTTTTGCTGGACGACCACATCGGCGCCTTTTATCGCATGGGCGGTGATTCGGAAACCATGCTCACCGAGCACCAGGCACGTTATCAACCCGATCATCCCATGGCGCAGGCACGCGCAAAACTGCTCGACAAATGGAAATCACGCTGGACTGGTGCCCAATGGAATGCTGTGCTCGGGCTGGTCGACCAGACGCCTCTGGTGCATTCCCTGCACACGGATCTGGGACTGGCGCACCAACAGTTGCACGAACAGCAGCAAACACTGACACTGACGCAACAGCAACTGACAGAGCAACAACTGCAACTGACCGGCCTGCGGAGCAGCCACGAAGAACTGAAAGCCTCCCACCAGGAAGTGCTGGAAGAATACCGACACCTGCAGGCGGCCCATATTGAACTCAACCTGGCACACCAGGCCTTGGACCAGGGCGTGCGGGAGATTCTGTCCTCCTTCTCCTGGCGTGTCACTGCGCCCTATCGCTGGACCCGCCGGCGGCTGACCGACGCGCTGTCCGGGGCACTGCATCGACACCGGCGTCAGCAGACCAGGACATCACCGCCCGAAACGACGGCCGACAACCCGCTGCTTTGCGGTATCGTCAGCCCGGCCAGCGACAACCTGGCCTTCAGCACGACCCTGACCATGCAGGCCTGGGCCTGGTCACCCGCACCGCTGCAGACAATAGAGATACTGATAGATGGCAGACTGCATGACAGGGTCGAGCCGCTGCCACAGCACCAACACCCGGAGGACGCCCAACGCATTGGTTTTGCCCGTGCCATCGACACCAGCGACCTGAGCCCGGGCGAACACGTCATTGCCCTGATTTGCACCGACAGCGATGGTCATCGCGCCGAGTGCCAGCGCCGCTTTGTCAGTCAACAGGCACAGACCCTGTATTCACGCTGGCGCCAGCAGCAGATCACGCTTCCCACAATCACCACACAACCCAAAACCGATTTTCACGTGCTGCTGCGGGCGCCCTCTGATATCAGCGCAGATCCGCAAGCAAGCGACGCCCTGCTGGCCACGCTGGACAGCCTGGGCGAGCAGAATCTGGCAACACTGCCGCAGGTGCACTGGCGCTGTAGTGTCATCAGCGACGCAGCAGATCACACGGCGCTGCAGAATCTGCTGGCAAACCACCACACGCGGAAGCGGGTACGACTGCTTACGGACCAGGCCGGTTTTACCCCGGACCCGGACAGCGTAGTGTCCTTGCTGCAGGCGGGCGATGCACTGCATCCCGATTGCCTGGCCAATGTCGCCGCCGCCTGGCAAGCGTCCACGCAATTGCTATACACCGACCATGATCACCGGGACGCCGCTGGCCGGTTCCGCAATCCCTGGTTTACCTTTGCCTGGTCGCCCGCGCTATTGCTCAGCCAAAACTATATTGGTGGCGTCTATTTTGTCAGAGCCGACCTCGTGCCAGCGATAAGCCTGAACACTCCCGCCTGGCGCTATGACTGCCTGCTGCGATTGCAGGGACAACTTGATCCTGCCAGAGTGACACGTATCCCACGCGTGTTATGGAGCGAACCCGGGCACGACGAAAACAGCAATGTTATTGCGCAGGCGGAACTCGATGTACTTCGCGCGCACATGAGCTTGCATGACAATCAGGTCAACGTTCCCTGGCCGCAGGCTATCGACATCCGCCATACCGTCCATCCGATGCCAACGCCGGCACCCCGGGTGTCCATCGTCATCCCGACCACCGGCAATATGCGGTTCCTCAAGCCCTGTCTGGATACACTGGCCACCACTGATTACCCGGACATGGAAATCATCATCCTGGACAACAGTCGCGGCAAACACCCGAAGGGTATCGACTATGCCCGCCAGGCGGGTGCCGTCGTTGTCGATTGTGACGAAGCCTTCAACTGGTCCCGTCTCAATAACAAGGGTGTGGATCATAGTTCGGGTGATATCCTGCTGTTCCTGAACGATGATATCGAAATAGTACAGAACGACTGGCTGCAGGAGCTGGTGCGACAGGTGTTGCAGGAAGGCGTCGCCACGGTTGGATGTTTGTTGCTCTATCCCAACGGCGCCATTCAGCACGGCGGCGTATTTCTGGTTGACCACGGTGGCGGTGCGCGCCACCTGTTCCACAAACAGTTGCCCGGTGCCGGCATTTATCAGCGACTGGACAAGAGTGTACGTGAAGTATCGGCCAGTACCGGCGCCTGCCTGATGATTCGTCGGGACCGGTTCGAACAACTGGGACGCTTCGACGAAGAATTGTCGATTGTCGGCAATGACATCGATCTGTGTCTGCGCGGGCTGGAAGCGGGCTTGCGCAATATCTGGACCCCTCACAGCGTACTGATTCACCACGAAAGTGTCAGCCGGCAGAGCAAACCCATCGGCAAAGACGAAAAAACCATGTGGCGGCGCTGGGGGCATCGCTTCCGGATGGGCGACCCCTACTACAACCCCTCGCTCAGCCTGTTGCGCGAAGACTGCGCACTGGCTACTCAGACTCCGCCTGCGGGCGTGCACGCAACCACCACCACCCGCAGCAGCGGCGAGCATGGCGTCAACCTGATTGCCTATATCCGCGCCAGCATGGGTGTGGGTGAGGCCGCACGTGGCAATGCCGCCGCTCTGCAGGCGTCAGGCCGACCATTTGGCATTATCAACTATGAACGCGGCAACCCATCACGCATGGACAATCTGCGCTGGCAGCACAAGGAAATTGCCAAACCACAATTCAATATCAACCTGCTGCACATCAATGCTGACCATATCCCCGTGGTCATGAAAGATCTGGGCCGGGCCTGGTTCAAGGATCGCTATAACATCGGCTTCTGGGCTTGGGAAATGCCGGAGTTCCCGGATCAGTGGCTGGCCAGTTTCGATTTGCTCGACGAAATATGGGTGCCATCAACCTATGTTAATCAGGCTGTGGCCGCCAAATCGCCGGTGCCGGTTATCACCATCCCCCATGTCATCGACATGGATATGGACGCTGCGCAACGTTATCCGCGTGAACACTTTGGCATCGACCCGCAGGCCTTTGTGTTTATCAGCATGTTCGACACTCACAGCATTGCCCAGCGCAAGAACCCATTCGGCTCCATCCGCGCCTTCCAGCAGGCGTTTGCCGCGGACGATCGGGCGGTACAGCTGGTCATCAAGGTCAACAACGCCGATGCCGCCAGCACCGCAGTGCTGCGCGACTGCATTGGTGATTATCAAAACATTCTGGTACTTGACCAGCACTTTGACCGCAGCCAGATAGACTCACTGATAAACTGTATCGACTGCTATGTCTCCCTGCATCATGCCGAAGGTTTTGGCCTGGGCCCGGCCGAAGCCATGGCGCTGGGCAAGGTGGCGCTGCTGACTGACTGGTCGGGCAACACCGAATACATGACCACCGACAACTGTGTCCCCATCAGGTACACCCTGAAGACACTCGGTAAAGACTATGGTCCCTATGAAGCGCATCAACACTGGGCGGTGGCCGACATCGAACATGCGGCACAGGAAATGCGGGACCTGGCCGGCAACCCGACCCGGGTCGCCGCTCTTGGTGAGCGCGCCAGCACAACAATCGCAGAGACCCTGTCAGCGCAGGCCATTGGCGAGCGCATGCGAATGCGCCTGCAGAGTATCGAACGCATAGCATCGACACGAAGCAAAAGGAATCAGGTATGAGTGCAGCACAACACAAGGCAGGTTTTTTATCGCCGGAGCAGATTGATCAGTTTCACCGGGACGGCTATATCATTGCCGATTTTGGTTTCTCAGACGAAGATATTGAGTCGCTGAAAGCGGCATTGCATCCGTGTTACAACCCGGAGCACCTGCAAGCACCCAGCTTTGGCGCCCGCATTCAGGATGCCTGGAAGTTCATACGTGAAGCACACACTGTGGCTACCAACGCCAATGTATTGTCGGCACTGGAACAGCTTTACGGGCGACGGCCGCTGCCGTTTCAGACCCTGAATTTTCCGGTGGGCACCCAGCAACGCACGCACTCGGACACCATCCATTTCAACAGCCAGCCCGCCGGCCTGATGGCCGGAGTCTGGGTGGCGCTGGAAGATATTGACGACAACAATGGCCCGCTGGAGTATTACCCGGGCTCGCATCTGTTGCCCGAAATTACCATGCAGGATGCCGGGCTGGAGGCGGGTTATCAGAACTACGGCGACTACGAAGACTTTATCGCGCAGCACGTCAGCAAATCCGGCATTGCGCCGACGTTCGGGCTGATGCCCAAAGGCCATGCCCTGATCTGGCATGCCAATTTATTGCACGGCGGATCACAGCAGAAAGATCCGCGACGCACCCGCCATTCCCAGGTGACGCACTACTTCTTTGAAGGTTGTCAGTATTACACACCCATGCACAGTACGCCGGACAAGCTGGCATACCGCAAGCCGGAGTGGATCAAACCCGGCGAATGGCAACCCAGCAAACAACCCAGTCCAGAGACCATGGCAACCATGTCGCCGCTGGCAAGAAAAATTGCCGCGCTACGTAACCGGCTCGGGTTCTGACACGCCAGCCCTTGCCGCCGATCAAAATAAACGCAGAGCTCTGAACAGCAGACGCTGCCGCCATAGGCCGGCACGCGGCAGCGCGATGATGCGACGACAGACGAATCGCTGTGCTGCCGTAATCTCGCTACCGTGCCGCTGCATAAAGGCAGCTGTCTGTGCAGCCATGTCTTCGAAGGCTTGCTGTTTGCCGGGCGACTGACGCGTTTTCAACAGCTCACGCAGGAAAACGCCGGACGCTGCCGAACTTGTATGCGACCTGGCACCAATGGTATTGCTGTCATGCTGCCGATAGTCCACCATTGGCGCGTCCAGATACACACGGCGCCCGAAGGCGCTGGCCACCAGGGACAACCACCAGTCATGCATGACCGCCCCGGCCGGCACCGGTAACGCCTTGCGTATCAGCGCCAGGTTCATCACCGCGGTGCAACCGGTCAGGGTATTACTCAGCAGTTGTGCGGACAGTGACGAGCGCGTTGGTCGCAGGCCCTGGTAGGACATGAATGATTCGGCCATGGTTTTGCCCAGCGCGTCCACCACACGCAGATCACTGTGCACCAGAACCGGCGTTGCGGTGTCGCCGTTCTCGACTGCCAGCAAGGCAGCCAGACCACGCTGCAGTTTATCTGCGTGCCAGATATCATCCTGGTCAGCCAATGCGATATAGGGCTGACTGCCGGGTATCGATACGGCCTCGCTCTCAGCCACTCGCATCAATGCCGAGAAATTACCGGCAGCACCCAGATTTCCCGCCTCATCTTCAAGCAGTCGAATGCAATCGGGGTACCGCGCCGCGTAGTCCCGCAATAACGCAAGCGAGTTATCCGTGGAAGCATCGTCGCGGCACAGCAGCAATACCCTGATGTTATCGCCAGCCGCCGGTTGCCATTGCTGCGCCAGTATCGAATCAAGCTGTTCAGAAAGATACCTGGCGCCATTATACACAGGCAGCAGGACCAGAATTGTACATGGCGGCGTCATTCCAGCTCCCTGGCATCATGCATACCGCGTCGTATCTGCAGCCAGTACTCGCGCCGCTGCGGCGACGCCAACAACAGCCACAAGGATTTCAGCAGGAAACGCACACAGTCGCGCAGTTTCCAGCTCAGCGGCGCATAAGCCTGGCGGTACAGATGCAAACGATTACGGGTTGAGTAATAACTGCGCAGGGGGCTGTGCTGGACTATCCAGCCAGCCTTTACCAACGCACTGGTGCCGGGTTCACCAATCGCATGCAACAGGGTTGCCGCATCGGTACCGAACAGGGCAAAACCCCTGGCGCGGGCGCGGAAACACCACTCCAGATCGATGTTGTCGATGAAATAGCTGTCCTTCATGTGTCCGATGCGACGCAGAGCCGTTTGCGAAAACAGACAACCCGAGGAGATCAGAAAGTCCGCCTGAAACAGATCCCCGGTACCGGCGACGGCCTGGTCGGAGCGGCGCCACCAGCGGAACAACCTGAAAGGAGTGCGACGCTGACTGACCGGATCCTGCAGCCGTGGCCCCACGGCCGCCACCGGCACGCTGCTGACCGCCTCAGCCTGACGCCAGGCCGCCAGCATGCCGGCACAAAAACCATCGGTCAGCGCACTGTCCTGATCAAACAGGAAAACCAGCTCATAGTTACTGTCATGCGCCTGTTGCAGCCCGGCATTCATCGCCGTGGCCAGCCCCTTGTTGTCAGGCCAGCGCAGCAACGTAACAGCAGTCAGTGATGACACCAGGGATTCGAGCTGGTTGGCGTTAGCGGAACCATTGTCGACCACAATAACATCGCAGGACTGTGCCGTCAGTTGCGCCAGTAACGACAGCAGCACATCAAGGTCAGGCTGCCAGGTCACCACCACGGCACAGAGCTCTCGGCGGGCACTGTAATCTGTCATTGCTGATTCCATGCATGACTCCGGATGCCGGCTGTCAGACCATTGTTGCGCCGACGGGATCAGGCCGGTGCGTCAACGACCGTTTGCGCGGGCACATCAGGTGGCACCGGCAGGCTGGCCGCGCCGCCGCGTTGCAGACGCACCAGATAATACAGGATGGAGGCGACACCGACCATCAGGCCGGCCACCACACCGGCATCCACCAGCCCACGCCAGGGTTGCGGCAGCATGCGCACCAGGAAAACAAAAAACAGGATCATGGATGTCAGAGCCACAGACAGCAGTCTGCGCCGTGTGGTGGCATGTATGTAACCCATACAGTACAGCGGCGCCAGCAGCACATGCAGAGGACGCGGGTGCCGCGCCAGATATTCGGCACGCACCACAACACGCGGCGCGAATGCCAGATGGAAGCCTTTATAGCCCTCAGCCCATACCATGTACAGCAACCAGCCCAACGCCAGCCCCCAGTGCCAGACAGTCAGCGGATAGTCCCCCACTGCCAGCGCAACACCGCCCAGGCGCACAATCGCGAATGTCAGCAACAGCACAATACCGCCGACACCCCAGATAAATCCGAATGTTCTCACAGACAATAAGCTCTCAGAAAAGCAGTAAGGCTCCCCAATCGGAGCATTTGCGTGAATCCAGCGAGCATTATAGCCGCTTTCACCCCTGCGACGCATCCGGCGCGGTGCCATAGTCAGCCTGACGCCGCATAATTTCTTCCTGGCTGCGCAACAGCTCCAGCAACAACACCCGGATGCTGTCCAGATCGTGCTGCTGCCGCAACAGTTTGCGCAGTCGTCTGTTGCCCGCCAGACACAATTGCCAGGGGTCTTTGGTCTGGCCCGCCGGGCGCTCACTGACAACGGTGGCATGGTCATTGGCAACAGTCCGGCCCTGCGCGGTACCGAACCGGCTGCTCCCGCGCCAGCGCTCCAGGCAACCATAGAGGGTATTGATCATGCGGCGGGCATTGCCCGGCGCCTGCCAGGCTGCGGCCTGATCCAGCATCCGGCAAAGACTGCGATGAGCGCGGGGTAATGCCTTGCCAATGTCGGCCGCTGCAGCAAAGGCCGGACAGGCCAGCATAACCTCGTATACCTCGATCAGCACCAATACCAGTGACTCGATACGCTGCACGTTCAGAATATGCGCACCTTTCAACAACAGCCGCAGGTCGCGCAACACCTCCTGCGGCGGGAACCCGGCTCGACACTCGCCCCCGTCCATGGCAGGCAGGCAATGCAATTCTGTGGCCAGCACCTGCGGCACAGAAGCGCCGGCAAAGTCCTGCTGTGCCGCATCCAGGTCCAGAGTCAGCCGCTGCCAGTGGCGTTGTGCCCGCAGATTAAGTCGCGCCGCCAGCAGCAGGGTATCCGGCAGCAGGTCCGTGGCATCCGGGCCGGATTCGCGGCACCACCGGTGCGTCAACCGGTGCAGCAATTCCAGTAGCCGGTGCTGATCTTCATCCGTCACCACTGAACGCTGCAAACAGTGATCAACGCTGGTATGAAGACTGGCAATCAGGGTGTCCCACTCGCTCAGCGCTGGGTGCTGGCAGCAACTGATCTCGTTGTCCACGCCGCCGCCCGGCAACCGAAGACACACCAACAGGCGATACAGGCGCAGACTGACCGCCGCCCAGTCCACCGCCGCGTGGGTCCGGTCAGCGATAACGGCCGACACGGCCTGCATCGACGTCGATACCACGTCGAATAATGCCGCCCATGGGTTATCCTGCCCCGGCATGCCGACTCTGACACCGGTGCTGTCACTATCCTGCGGCACGCTGCCCGGCACAACCACCGGCAACGGGTCCATCGTCAGCACCACGGCATGGCGCAGACACTCGCGGAGCCGTTGCCGAGCAACCTCGCCGGCACCCGAACGCTGCTGCGCCTGCGCCGCCGACACGATCAGGCCCTGACAATGCCACCTGATAACGTCAGGTGAGCGTCCGGGGTATTGCATGCAATCCAGAGCCAGCACCGCACCTGCCAGCAACTGGAGTTGCCACAGCAGCGCAGGCATGGCGTCTCCGGTTGTCACGCGACAACAACCATCAAGACATCTTTCCAGCTCACGCCTGAATAGCACCGGCATCCCCGGTCCGGTGTTGTCCGGCGACAGTGCCAGAGACTTTTTCGGGGGCTGGTCCAGAGATTTTGCCAGAACCTGTTCCAGCGCCAGCAACCAGCGCAGCAGTTCCCGGACCGACCTGTCTGGCGCAAAACCGGAGTGTGTGGTCACGTCACGCAAAAATTGAGTGACACCAGCCAGCGTCCTGCAATCGATGCATGATTGCTGAAACCACTGCGATTCCGCTTTTTTTTCTCCGGCCCCGGTCGCCAGACTGTCAATACTGGCGCTGACACGGTCAAGCAGCAGTTGCCGCAATAAATCATCCGCGGCTTCCGCTTGCCAGGCGTCACGGCAGCGGCCCACACCCGTCAGTATCCGGCGATCACGACTGACACCGGTTGCGGTCTGCAACCGCTGCCAGTCCTGACACAGATCCAGACATAGCGCGGCATTGCTGCCATCCGTCAGAAAACGACTGGCTGCCGCGAGGCGGTTAAACAGCATGGTCAGGCTGTCTGTTTTGGCTGCGTTCAGGCTTTTTCCGGCGCTCAGGCTGATTTCGGCGCCCAGGCTGTTTCCCACGCTCAGGCTGTTTCCCGCGCTCAGGCTGCCTCCCGCGCTCAGGCTGTCCGCGGATGACAGTACCAGTGTCTGGATGTCATTCAGCAACGTGTCCAGACTGAGCTGCAGAGCCCGCTGCGGTGTCAGCTCACGCCGGCTCACGACGAGACGCTCCCTGACTGTCAGCCACGATGTCCTGCAAACGGGCACATAACTGATCAATACCACCTGCTCGCGACGCCAGATGCAGGATGCCACGGGAGCGGGCCCACAGGCGGTCGGCCACATCATTGCGCTCACTGAGCAACACCACAATGCCGTAACCCCGGGACTGCAGCCAGGCGGCGACACTGAAGCCATTGCCATGTTCACGGACCAGTTCGACGATGCTCAGCTCTGGCCGCCAGGCCGCCCCATCCTCTCGCCGAAGCTGGCGCACACCGGCCAGGTCGGCTGCCTGCCGTGTGCGAAACCCGTGTTTCTGCAGAGCATCGCACAAAACCTGTCGCGCGCGGGTGTCTTCATCCACGACCAGCACTGTTGTGGTCACCGGGCTTTTTCTCGAACAGGTTCTCGAACAGGTTCTCGAGCAGGTTCTCGGGCAGGCTCGCCAACGGTGTCAACGACAGGGTCTGCTTGCCGGGGACGCACCTGTGCCAGAGCCTCCTGCAATTCAGCGAGCCGGAACGGCATATGCAGACAGCCATCGGCACCTGCCAGCTCGGCGCGCACCTCGTCCAGCAGGTTGTGCTCATCACCCATCAGTATTATCGTCAGATTTTTAAAGTCCGGGCATTGCCGCACCAGCGAGCACACCTGAGTGCCGCTCAGTCGCGGCAGGGCACTGGCCACCAGCAACAGATCCGGCCTGAGCTCGGGCAAACGGCAAAGCACATCAAAACCATCATCGGCGGTGAGTACTTCCACCGCCTGCTGCGCCAGCAGGCCGGTCAGTTGTTCGCGCACATGAAGCCCGGTATCGGCCAGCAATACCCGAAACGGGCGCTGTGATGAAGACTGCCGGGGTCCAGTTTCTGCCAAAGCTGTCATGTTTGATCCTCCCTGATCAACACCGGTAAACAAGGCATGCCTCAAGGTTTTAGCACAAGGTGAAGACAGTTGCGCAAAGCAATCATGTTATGATGTCAGCACGCAACAGTAACCCTGAGCAGGGCTGCCCACAGGTGGCGCCTGACCAATAATTCCGGGCAAGAGGCTGAACCATGCACCTGAAAGTCGGCATCGTGATGGACCCCATCGCAAACATTTCCTACAAAAAAGATACCAGTCTGGCGATGCTGGTCGCGGCCCAGGAACGTGGCTGGGAGCTGCATTATATGGAGCAGGGCGATCTCTACCTGAGCGGCGATACCGCGATGGGGTGGATGCGCCCGCTGGAGGTGGCCTACGACCCGGACAACTGGTACCGCATGGGAGAGGCCGGCGAACGGCCTCTGGCCGACCTGGATGTGATCCTGATGCGCAAGGATCCGCCCTTCGACAGCAACTATGTCTACTCGACCTACTTGCTGGAACGCGCCGAAAAAGCCGGCACCCTGATCGTCAATAAGCCGCAGTCCCTGCGCGACTGCAACGAGAAGATGTTTGCCACCGAATTTCCGCAATGCTGCCCGCCACTGCTGGTGAGCAGCCGCGCCGACAAGCTCAGGGCCTTCCACAAAGAGCACGGTGATGTGATTTTCAAACCACTTGACGGCATGGGCGGCAGTTCCATTTTCCGCATCCGCCAGGATGACACCAACATCAGCGTGATCATTGAAATGCTCACCGCGCATGGTCGCAACCCCATCATGGCGCAGCGTTATATCCCCGAGATCGTCAAAGGCGACAAACGTATTCTGCTGATTGATGGCGACCCGGTACCTTACGCACTGGCGCGGGTGCCGGCCATCGGCGAAAGTCGCGGCAATCTGGCCGCCGGCGGCAGCGGCATCGCACAACCCCTGTCCGATCGCGACAAATGGATTTGTGCCCAGGTGAGAGAAAGTATCCGTGCCAAGGGTCTGTTGTTTGTCGGTCTGGACGTGATTGGTGATTACCTGACCGAAATCAACGTCACCAGCCCGACCTGTATCCGCGAACTCAATGCGGCCCATGACCTGGATATAGCCGGCGACCTGATGGACTGTATTGCCGGCAAACTGGCATCGTAATTAATCGCGGAAGCAGTGGATTGATGACAGCGGACAACACACAGCAGAGCCACAATAGTCAGGACAACGGGCTGGCCAAAGAGCGCTTTGGTTTTACCATCTTCCTGTCCGCCTGCCTGCACGTCATCATCATCGCGGGTGTCGGCTTCAGCTTTCTCAGTGAAAGCCGCAGTGTACCGGCCATCGAAATCACGCTGGCACAGTATCGCAGCGAGATGCCGCCGGAGCTGGCGGATTTTATTGCCCAGGAAAACCAGCTCGGCAGCGGCTCGATTGACGACACCGTGGCCCCCGCGACACCGGTGGAGTCGCAGTTTCACGACGAAATCATCCAGGAGGTACAACCGGTACCCTCGCCTGCTGCCTCGGCACAGCAAATGCAGGATGCACGCATACTGACCAGCACCGAAGCTGACGAACAGTTGCGCCAGCAAACCGAATCCCTGCAGCCCAACGACAGCAGTGTGATCTCGGAACATTCAACACCGCAGGATATTTCGCTGGCCATCGCCAGCCTGCAGGCACAGCTGGACGTACAGCAACAGGAGTACGCCAAACGGCCGCGACGCTACACAATTTCATCGGCCTCGACCCAGCAGCGACATGACGCCCTGTATCTGGACAACTGGCGCAAACGCATCGAACTGGTAGGCAATGAACACTACCCGCAACAGGCGCGACGTGACGAAATATTCGGCAGCCTGCGCATGCTGGTGTCGATACGCCCCAACGGCAGTGTGCAGGAGATCCGGATATTGCAGGGCTCCGGTCACCAGGTACTGGACCAGGCGGCGGTCGATATCGTGCGGCTGGCGGCGCCCTTCGATGAGTTCCCTGTCGAATTACGCGGTGAAGCCGATCTGCTGGAAATAATTCGCACCTGGCGCTTTCGTCCGGGCAATGCCTTCAGTAGCAACTGATAACACAACGGGAGTCTGCAACATATGAAACATGAATCAGATACCGACACCGGCAGTGCTAGCTGCCTGGACAATCATTTCCTGATTGCCATGCCGCACCTGCGCGATCCGAATTTCAACGGATCAGTCACCTATTTGTGGAAACATGACGAAGAAGGCGCGCTGGGCCTGGTAGTGAACCGCCCATCAAAACTGGTGATACCGGACCTGATGGAGGAGCTTGGCATCACCATCAATGATGAATTCCTCGCACGCTTGCAGGACAGCAGTATCCTCACCGGTGGCCCGGTGGAGCGCAACAAGGGTTTTATCCTGCATGAAGCCGGGACCGAATGGGATTACACCCTGCCGGTGAACGACGACGTCAGCCTGTCCATGTCAAAAGACATTCTGCAGGAGATCGCCGACGGCGGCGGACCCTCACGCTATTTGATCACACTGGGCTGTGCCGGATGGGACGCCGGGCAACTGGAGCAGGAAATCAGTGATAATGTCTGGCTTACGGTGCCAGCAAACACTGATCTCCTGTTTTCAACCGATTACGACAACAAGGCATCGGCAGTAGCCGCCCTGCTCGGAGTCAGCCTCGACCAGCTGGCGTCACTGGCGGGGCATTCCTGACCCGCATGGACCGGTACCCACAAAAATACAGCAAACCACTCAAGGTACTGGCCTTCGACTTTGGCACCAGGCGTATTGGTGTTGCCTATGGTCAGAGCCTGACCGGCACAGCACAGGCCATCGGCATTATTCCGGCGACTGACGGCATTCCCGACTGGCGCAGACTGGAAGCGATGGTGGACAACTGGCAACCGGATGTTTTTGTGGTGGGTCTGCCGTTTAACATGGATGACAGTGAAAGCGAGTTACTGCTACGGGCGCGCAAATTTGGCAAGCGCCTGAACGGTCGCCTGCACAAACCCTGCTTTGGTGTCGATGAACGCCTGACCTCGTTTGAAGCGCGCGGCGAGTTGCTGCGCGGCGAGTCCAGCGGTGCGGTTGATGCCCTGGCCGCCCGCCTTATTCTGGAAGCCTGGTTTGACGGCCTGCCGCCGTTGCCGTCAGACGCCGAACCCGATCCGGGCTAAACCATGCTGAATTCGAGTCGTCCCACGCCTTCGATACTTGCCTGCACCACATCACCCCGGTTGACCGCGCCCACACCGGCCGGCGTGCCGGTAAAGATAATGTCGCCCGCCTGCAAGGTATAATACGTCGACAGCTCGGCAATAATCTCGTCCACTTTCCAGATCATGTCCGACAGATCACCGCGCTGCCGGGGCTCACCATTCAATGTGAGAGAAATGGCACCTTTATCCAGCCAGCCACAATCTTCCACGGCGACCAGTTCTGACACCGGACCGGAGGCATCAAAGCCCTTGGCGGTATCCCAGGGCCGCCCCTGTTTTTTGGCTTCGGCCTGCAGGTCGCGCCGGGTAAAATCAACACCTACACCATAGGCGTACACGCAGTCGCGCGCCGCCGCCGGCGTCAATGACAGTCCGCCCCGATGCAGAGCGACCACCAGCTCGGCTTCATGATGCAGATCAGCGGTACGCGGCGGGTACGGCACCTCGCCATCGGGCACCCACACGGCAGCGGCCGGTTTGCTGAAAAAGAAAGGCGCCTCCCGGCTCGGGTCGGCGCCCATTTCCCTGGCATGTTCGGCATAATTACGCCCCACGCAGAACACACGCCCCACCGGGAAGCGCGCATCGCGGTCCCTGATCGGCAAAGTGACAGCGGACAAATCAAATACGGTCTTCAATCGATTTCCTCTCTACAAAAATTCACGTGTGCAGTAACTCAAGCTGGTCAAAAATGTCATCGGCGCCGCTATTTCAGCGACGCCGGGGCAACGCCGATAACTCTTGAATGGGGGCACCCGGCGGCTAAATGGGGGCACCCGGCGGCATTGCCAATGGTGCTGACATCAGGCTCTCCATGGCGCCATTGTCACTCCAGTTCTCCAGCTCATCAAGCGCCATGCGATAGTGCCCGCGCCAGTCGTTGCCTGACACGTCATCGGCCTCGTCATCCAGCCATATTTCCAGATCCCGCAGCGCCAGATTGACCGCCGCCTTCACCTGGTTGTCGGTATCGTCCGAACGCAGCAAAGCCAACATGCGATACAGCACCACATTATTCACCGCCTGCTGCACGCGACCTGACTGACCGGCGGAGCGCTCGGCAAACCAGCTGCTGTTCAACAACCGGTCGAGCACATCCTGAATGGATGGCAGTGTCGGGTCCAGGCTGTGCTGATTGATCAGGCGGGCCAGGCGCTCGCCCTGCAATATACCACTCAGGGTATGATCAGCGGCCGTCTCGGCGATGGTGGCAAAATCCAGACCCAGCGAGGTGCGTAGCGGAAAACTTTCCCGGTTACGTGAATAACCTACGGGTTTGGGTGGAATCGTTGCCAGTATTTGCGGCGACAAGGCCAGCACATCAGGCGCCAGGGTCTGCATCAGCGCATCCAGTGCACGCATCTGATCGGCCGCGGCGATCGGGCTGACCTGCTCGGGCTCGGCGCTTTCGCCGTCATACACACTGTATTCATAGTACATGCCACCGATCAGACGGTGTACGGCCTCGACCTGGTAGCGGTGCAGAAAATACAGTGGCACCAGTATTTCCTCCAGCTCGGCATAGGGCTGTCCGGCACGCAGGTTTTGTGCGCCAAAGCGCTGCAGAGCCGCGGACCTCACATCAAGCAGTCGTTCCAGCTCAGTCACCGGGTCGGCGCCGTTATCCCACATGTGCGCCAGCGGGTGGCCGCCACCGGGCGCGCGACTGTCGGCATCAGAAATAAAATACAGACCGGCATCCTTGTTTTCCTGCAAGGTCGCCGCCAGACCGACGGCCTCTTCCAGTTGCGTGGCGTATTCGGCATAGCCGTACTTGATGGTCTGGAAATCCCACTGTCCGAGACCCACATCGTAGGCATTCAACGCATCCAGCACACCGGCATCGCTGACTTCCAGCGCCGGATGCGGATAGTCCATCACCGACGCACGGGAATTAACACTGGCGGCAAAGTTGTGCGCAATGCCCAGGGTGTGGCCCACTTCGTGGGCCGACAGTTGCCGGATGCGCGACAGCGCCAGCTCCTGAATGGCTTCGTCCGAACCTTCCTGCGCCAGCCCGATCAGGGACTGCGCGATACGATAGTCCTGGCGCACACGCAGTGAACCCAGCGTGACCTTGCCTTTGATAATCTCGCCGGTTCTTGGATCAGTAACACTAGATCCATAAGACCAGCCACGAGTGGAGCGATGCACCCACTGAATCACGTTGTAACGGATATCCATGGGGTCGGCATCTTCAGGCAGAATCTCGACCTGAAAGGCGTTGTCAAAACCAATGGCGGCAAAGGCGTCATTCCACCACCGCGCGCCATCCAGCAACGCACTGCGCACCGGTTCCGGTACACCGGCGTCCAGGTAATAGATAATCGGCTCCACGGCTTCACTGCGCGCGGCCTGTGGATTACGCTTGTGCAACCGATGCCGGGAGATATAGCGCCGGGTCATGTCTTCATTGATGGGCGCGGCAAAGTCTTCATAACTGCGCGACCAGAAGCCCGATTCCGGATGAAAAGCCCTGGCCTCATAACCCGGCCCGGGCAATTGCACAAAGGAATGATGCTGACGCACCGTGACGCTGCCCGGAGAAGGCGTCACCGAACGGATCAGTGCACCCGGCTGGCTGCCGGCAAAGGTGAGCTGCGCTTCAAACTCGGAGTTCAGCGGGAAGTTACGGGTGCGATCCATGTACACGGCCGAGCGCTGCTTGTCCAGGCTGTAGCTGCCCTGCTGGCTGCGCGCCAGAGTGCTGGCAACACCGTGCACATCACTGAGCAGGAAGTCGGTCAGGTCAATCAGTACGCTGTCACCGTCTGCAGCTTCAACATCAAACCCCGCCAGTATCGACTCAGCAAAGGCTTCCTGCACCGACAGGCGCTCAGCGGCGCTGTCCGAATCCGCCCGATAGTCCAGATTGATATGTTTCAGAAACACCTTGTTGCCATGGCGTTCAAACTTCACCACCCGGCCGCCACCCAACTGCCCACGATCCAGACCGATGTCGTTGGAGCCCACCCCGGTTGCCAGCGCGCTGGTATACAGAAACTCCTCATCCCAACGGTCTACTGCCAGCAGTATCTGGCCGCTATTGGGCTGATAGTAGAAATCGAAGTAACCTTCCTGCAGTTGCGCGCCGGCAACGGCTTCGGCTATCGCCGGTGGTGCATCCGCAGCCTGCGCCACGCTGGTAACCATCAGGAACGGAAGAAGCAGGGCCAGGCCCAGTTGAGGCAACATTTTCATTATTGATTTCCTTTCACCATATCAAAGACTCAAAACAGTGTAACCACACCACGTCATGACGAACATACGTTTTTCAACCGCCATACTCTGAATGAGCATTTTTTCTTTTACCTTGTAAATTATCCACTTCCAGAAACGTCCTCAGCGCCGGTCAGGCGACAGAAGCGGAGTTTACTTATAGTAAATGAGCATTCTGGCGCCTGACTTTAACGAAGCATCACCGATCCTGAGGGCGTTTCAAGCGAGATAGCTGCGCAAGCGCGGGTTAACTTCGTTTCGGCGCAGGAGTTGTTCCAATGCCCACTGATACTGGCCTGGCACCTCGCGTAAAAACCGCACCGCGTCCCCGTCCAGCACGGCCAGCGGGATGCCGTCGCGATACAACACCCGGTTGCGATTGGTGCGCGCCAGCTTCACATCAGGCACGAACAATGGCAGGTTGTTGACCGGGTCGGTCGCCGCCAGGCTGCAGTATTGTGACTCGTCAAATGACGCGCCGGCGTCGGCTTTACTTTTTGCCCGCAGCGGCGCAATGGTTTCAGCCAGCGCAAACTGTTCGCCGCCCAGGCCCTCGATAAACCGGCCGCCACGCAAGGTGCCACGGAGTTCGAAGCGTCGCAGCACCGGCAACAGGTCGCGCCAGGCCGGGGCACAGGACTCGCGCAGAACAATCTGGCGACTGACTACCCCCCAGCGCCGCAGGTAAATCATCACCAGTTCTTCCAGCGCATCGTTGTCCGGCGCCGCGGCCCGATCAAGAGCGGGTATCAGTGACCAACGACCGGCTTCTTCGATGCTGAAGCCACCGCGCCGGCTGCGTTGCCGGCCGTTGCCACGATTGCTGGGTTTACGCGACTCCGGCGTCAGCAAGGCGCGCAGCCCGGTGAAACTGTCACTGGTCAGCAGGCCATTGGCCACCAGTTCCGCCAGTGCCTGTTCCAGTTGTGCGGGCAATAGCCCGGTATGCTGTTTGATCTCGGCAAAAAAACTGGCGCCGCGTTGCCGCAGGGTTTCCAGGGCTTTTTGCGCGGGAGCTGTCAGTGTCGGCTGGCTTGGCGTGGCCGGTGCCGACAGCGTCTGCCAGATGTCCATGGTCTGGCGTGAACACACTGTCATGGGTGTTGCCTTGATCGGCCCCGCACTGCGCCGGCTACCTGAACGCACGGCCGTCAATTGTGCCGGTGGTGTATAACGCCCCCACACCAGGCGGCCGCTGATGCACATCATGTCCAGCCAGGACGGGTCGTACATGCCCAGTCGCGCCGGGATGATCTCGCCTTCCCATGCCGCCGCCGGGGCTGCCATGCCATCGAGTCGCTCCAGGGTGCGCTCCAGCAGAGCCTGGCCTTCAGCCATCGACGGCAATGGCACCGGGCGCGGGTTCAGGGTCTGCAAACGAATCTCGTGATGCTCAAACAGGTAACGGGTATAGGCCTGCAGCGACACGGGTTTGATGGCATCACGATGGCTGTCCAGCGTGTAGCGGTGAATGCGTTGCAGCAAACGGCGCTCACACCACTGCAGGGAATCATCATCGTGGCGCCCGATACTGTCCGGACTGAAGCGGCCCCGGAAAGCAAAGCCTTCGGCCTCCAGTTTCAGCAAGGCCTGATCGAGCTGGCTGCGCGCCAGCCCGATGTGTTTTTGCAGGTCTGCAACACAGACCGGACCCAGCACATCCAGGCGGCGACGCACCAATATTTGGGCAGCCGCATCGGCATCAGGCGCCGCCGCGGTGAGCTCAGGCGGCAGCTCGATTTCCGGCTCAAACACCGCATCGGGATCAAGCGCCCGGAACACCGGAATCATTTCCGCGCTCACACACTGACCTGTCGCCGGCAGACGACAGGCCCGACCCTGCGCGACCAGCTTATCAAACAGGGTGACATGGCCCCTGTCTGTCAATTCGCTGGCGCTGAAGAATCCGGCGCAATACAGCGCATCATGCATTTCCTCGACATCACGCATCAGCGGCCAGGCTTCCTCGCGTACACGGGCAATCGCGGCTTCATCCAGACGGCTGTAGGCATCGGTTTCCGCCGGGTCAGTCCAGCTGCGATTGCGAATGGCATTGGTGCGGCGCTCTTCAAACGGCGCATCGTCCAGGAAGGCGTACGGCCGGGCGTTGATAATTTCCTGGGCAAAAGGTGATGGTTCGCGCAGGTCCAGCGCTACCAGATTCAGGGACTTGTCCTCAAAAGCACGCAGCAGGTCCAGCAGCCCATCGATATCCATGGCCTCGGTCAGGCAGTCATGAATGGTCTGCTGCACCAGGGGGTGATCAGGAATTTCGCGCTTGCCGGTAATATTCTCCTGGCAGGCAAGCTGGTCGGGAAACACCTGCGCCACCAGGTCTTCAGCATCCATACGCTGAAACTGCGGCGGCACGCGTTTGCCCGCGCGATTACGCTGAATAGCCAGCGAGCGGGTCGCGTTCCAGCGCCAGCGCACCTCAAACATGGGCGAGTCCAGCAGCGCCTGCGTCAGCACATCGGTTACCGTATTGCTGTGCAGATAGGAAAACACTTCTTCCAGCGCAAAACTGTGCACCGAGCCCAGCGATATGACAATGCTGTCTTCGTTGGCAGCGGCCTGCAGTTCAAAGTTGAAGGTGCGACAAAAACGTTTGCGCAGCGCCAGCCCCCAGGCCTTGTTCAGACGGCTACCAAAGGGGGCATGTATCACCAGATGCATGTCGCCGACTTCATCAAAGAAGCGTTCCATGACAATATTGCTTTGCGTCGGCATCACCTGCAAGGCATTGCGGCCTGCATGCAGATAATCCACCAGCTGGGTGGCTGCGCCCTGCGGCAAGCCCAGCTCGCCGGTCAGCCACAACACAGCCTGATCAGGCCCTTCATCGGTCAGGTAGTCATCAATGGTTGCACGTAACCGGGACACCGATGACGACAGCTCAACGGTACGACCGGCGGCTTCGCCAAACCAGAACGGCACCGTCGGCTTTTGTCCGTGGGCATCACGCACCCGCACTTTCAGGCCGTCCACCCGCATCATCTGCCAACTGTGTGAGCCCAGGGTAAAGATATCCCCAGGCAGTGTCTCCAATGCAAAATCCTCATTGAGATTGCCAACCACGGTATCGTCGGGATCCAGCACCACCTGGTAATCAAACATGTCCGGAATGGCCCCGCCATTGGTCAGCGCGGTCAGCCGCGCGCCACGTCGGGCACTGGCACGCTGGTTGATCCGGTCCAGGTGCAGCCAGGCACCGCGCCGTCCCAGTCGTGTCGAATATCCGTCACCCAGCATTTGCACCAGACCATCAAACACCGCGCGCTCCAGATTGCGGTAGGGCCACGCCCGCGTCATCAGGGCAAACAACTCATCCAGCGATTGCGGTGCCACGTCTTCATCCTGGCGGGCGGCCAGTTCCGCCACCAGTTGCTGCGACAGGATATCCAGCGGCGCTTCGGGCATCAGGATCTTGTCGAGCTCACCGCGATGAATACTGTCCACCAGTGCCGTGCATTCAGCGAGGTCGTCACGCGTCAGCGGAAACAGAATACCTTTGGGCGTGCCGCCCACCGAGTGACCGCTGCGTCCGACGCGTTGCAGGAAGGTGGCAATACTCTTGGGCGAAGCAAACTGCACCACCAGGTCGACAGCACCGATATCTATACCCAGCTCCATGGAGGCGGTGGCCACCAATACTTTTAACTTGCCGGCCTTGAGTTGCTGCTCGGCGTGCAGGCGATGTTCCTTGCTCATGCTGCCATGGTGTGAACTTACCAATTTTACGGCGTCGTCCCCTGCCAGATTGTCCGCCTGCAGTCGCTCGGACAGTGCCAGCGCCAGCCGCTCGGACAGGCGCCGCGTATTTACAAATACCAGTGTGGTCTGATGCGTATTGATCAGCTCCACCAGACGCTCGTAAAGCTCTGCCCACACCTCATTGCTCATCAGCGCGGTCAGCGGCGACGAGGGCACTTCAATACGAATATCGCGCTTGCGGTTATGGCCGCTGTCGACAATCACACAGTCAGTGCCCACAGCGCCTGATAGAGAGCCAGCCACCGCGCCAGTCAGGTACGAGGCCACCAGCTCAATCGGCTTCTGCGTCGCTGACAGGCCGATACGTTGCAGCGGCTTGCCTGTTAGCGCCTGCAGTCGCTCCAGTGACAGCGACAGGTGCGAGCCGCGCTTGTCACCGAGCATGGCGTGGATTTCATCGATGATCACCGACGTCACGCCGCGCAGCATGTTGCGCCCATGGATGCTGGTCAGCAGCAGGTAGAGGGATTCGGGCGTGGTCACCAGAATATGCGGCGGGTTCTTCAGCATTTTCTGCCGTTCGGCTTGCGGCGTATCGCCGGAGCGCACCGCTACACGGATACCGGCCGGATGGCAGCCCTGCAGAAACAGCTCGTCTTCGATGCCGGCCAGCGGCGCCTGCAGATTGCGCTCGATGTCATTGCTCAATGCTTTCAGCGGGGAAACGTACAGAATGCGGGTCTGCGCGGGCAACGGTGCCTGCTGCGCCTCCTGCACCAGAATATCTATGGCGGCGTAAAAAGCGGCCAGGGTTTTACCACTGCCGGTGGGGGCGGCGACCAGCGTATGGCGCCCGTCCCGGATGGCCGGCCACGCTTCAGCCTGGGCCGGTGTGGCAACACCCAGGTTCTGCTCAAACCAGGCACGGCTGGCGGGATGAAAGGCGGACAGTGGCATAAAAAGCTCCGGTACCAGACCAGGATCATGCAGGATACATCGCAAAATATACGTGATTTATCGTTTAAGTACAGCTCAACAGGGCAGCAGTCGTTGACCAACGCCGGCGATACCGCTAACGTACTGATTTGATTCCTTCAACCGTCGGCCAGTCGACAGACATCCTGACAGGGAAACGCAGAACACGTGACAGTCCGCAAAAAAGTACTGACAGCAACATCAGCGTATCTCGCCGCGTTCTGGCGCGAAAACCGCAAATTCCTGCTCATTCTGGTCAGCATCCTGTGTTTCAAGAGTGCAGTGGCCGATCTCAATTCGATTTCCGGCCGCTCCATGCAGCCAACCCTGCTGGACGGCGACAAGGTCTGGGTCAACAAACTGGCCTATGACGTCAAACTGCCGTTCACTGGCATCTCCGTGCTTGAACTGGCCGAACCGACGCGAGGCGATATTATCATCATCGACTCCGAAGTTGCCGGGAAAAGGCTGGTGAAACGCATCATCGGCCAGCCCGGGGATACCGTGTACATGCGCAACAACCTGCTGGTGGTTAATGACAAAATCGTTGACTTCGAGATTCTGTCCGAAAGCCGTGAAGGCACCATTATTGTTGAGCACCTGTTTGAAGAAACCCATCAGGCCCTGCTCTCGGCCCAGGGCAGCAATCGCTCTACCCGCAGTTATGGCCCGGCCCAGGTGCCGGCGGACCACTTCTTTGTGCTGGGCGACAACCGCGATAACAGCGCGGACAGCCGGCTTTACAGTTTCATTCCCCGCGATCAGATCGTGGGTCGCTCCAGCTCGGTGGTGTTCTCCATGGACAGTGACCACGCCTTCCGCCCGCGAAGCGGGCGCTTCATGGCAACGCTGGACTGAAGACCAGCCAACCAGAACCGCAAATAATCGGCAAAAGCGACAACGCTCGCCTGTTAAATCCGCCTGCCAGACAGTAAACTACCCCTCTTTTCCAAAGCTGCCATCACGCGTCGATATCGCGTCGGGGGATTACTACCTGTGGGACAACAGACTGCACTGTACGCCAAGCACCTTGAAGCAGGGGCCAAAATCGTGGATTTCGGCGGCTGGGACATGCCCATTCAGTATAAATCACTGATCGAAGAGCACACCGCGGTGCGAGAGCAGGCGGGCGTGTTTGACGTTTCCCACATGACCATTGTTGACATCGATGGACCAGATGCCGAGCGCTGGCTGCAGTTCCTGCTGGCCAATGATGTTGCCCGGCTCAAGGACACCGGCAATGCCCTGTACACCGGCATGCTGAATGAAAACGGCGGCGTGATTGATGACCTGATTGTCTACCGCATGGCCTCGGGGTTTCGTTTGGTCGTCAATTGCGCCACCCGCGAGAAAGACCTGGCCTGGATGCAGAGTCAGCAGCGCGGATTCAGCGTCACCCTGACCGAGCGCCCGGAGCTGGCAATCCTCGCCGTACAGGGCCCGAGGGCGATTGATATCGTGCGGACCATCGTCGAGCAGCGCTTTTCGGCACCAGACTCGGCCACAGTCAGTGGTCTGAAAAATTTCTGTGGCGTAGAACTGGATAACTGGTTTATCGCGCGCACCGGTTATACCGGTGAAAATGGTGTCGAGATCATGTTGCCCAACAGCGAGGCCCCGGCCATCTGGGACCTGCTGCTCGCCGCCGGCGTCAAACCCATCGGCCTGGGCGCACGCGACACACTGCGCCTGGAAGCGGGTATGAACCTGTATGGTCACGACATGGATGAGAGCATCTCGCCATTGTCTGCCAATATGGGCTGGACCATCGCCTGGGAGCCGGCCGAGCGCGACTTCATGGGCCGCAAGGCACTGGAAGCGCAACGCCAGCACCGCGATACCCTGCCGGTGCTGACCGGCCTGGTGATGGAAGAGCGCGGTGTCCTGCGAGAAGGCCTGCGCGTCGAGTGCACACTGGGTGACGGTTCCACGCAGGATGGCGTGATAACCAGCGGTACCTTCTCGCCCACGTTGAAGCATGGTATCGCTTTGGCTAGAATTCCCGCTGATGCACAGCAATGTGCGGTCGACATCCGCGGCAAGCTTGTCCCCGTGCGCCCGGTCAAACCCGGCTTTGTCCGTCACGGCAAAAAAGTTTTTGTTTAAACTCAACGCACCATTCACAACCGGCACGAGGCCCAGACGAGGCCAATAAGAGGAAAATCCCGTGAGCGAATTCCCTGATGATTTGAAATACGCCGCCACCCACGAGTGGGTGCGCGTTGAAGAAGACGGCAGTGTCACCATCGGCATTTCCGACCATGCCCAGGAATTGCTGGGCGACATCGTGTTTATTGAACTGCCCGAAGAAGGCGCCGTTGTCAGCGCCAAAGACGAGATGAGTGTTGTCGAGTCTGTGAAAGCAGCGTCGGACATTTACGCGCCAATTTCGGGCGAAGTCATCGCAGTTAACGAAGATCTGGCCGATGCACCGGAAACCATGAACTCATCCCCCTACAGCGACGGCTGGTTATGCCGTATTCTGCCCAGCAATCCAAGTGAACTGGAAGAGCTGCTGGACGCCGACACCTATGCCGGAATGTGTGAATGAACATCAATACGCCCCTGCGCTCCCTGCAAGACAACGACACCTTCATCGGACGCCACATCGGCCCTGATGAACCGCAGATCCAGACCATGTTGCACGCCCTCGGTTACAGCTCCCTGAGCGAACTGACACGTGCCACTGTGCCTGGCAGCATTGCGTTGAACCGCTCGCTGGCGCTGGCCGAGCCACGCAGCGAACAGCAGGCATTGGGTCACCTCAAACAACTTGCACAGCAAAACGTACTGCACCGCTCCTTTATCGGACTGGGCTACTACGACACGGTGACGCCACCGGTTATTCTGCGCAATGTGCTTGAGAACCCGGGCTGGTACACGGCGTATACGCCTTACCAGCCGGAGATTTCCCAGGGGCGACTGGAAACCCTGCTGGCTTACCAGCAGATGGTGCTCGATTTTACCGGCATGCAACTGGCCAACGCGTCACTGCTCGACGAAGCCACCGCCGCAGCCGAAGCCATGGCGCTGGCCAAACGTGTCAGCAAGGCGCGCAGTGCCAATGCATTTTTTGTCGATCAACGCTGTCTGCCGCAAACCATTGATGTCATCCGCACCCGCGCCGAGAGTTTTGGTTTCGAGCTGATCGTAGGCCCGGCCAAAGACGCCGCCTCACACCCGGTATTCGGTGCCATCCTGCAATACCCGGATGCCGACGGCCATATTGAAGACCTCACCGATATCATCAAGGCACTGCAGGCAAACCAGGCCATCGCCTGTGTCGCCGCTGACCTGATGAGCCTGGCGCTGCTGACCGCGCCCGGCGAGATGGGCGCCGACGTAGTAGTGGGTAACACCCAGCGCTTTGGCGTGCCCATGGGTTTCGGTGGCCCGCATGCCGCGTACTTTGCCACCAAGGATGAGTACAAACGTGCCGTGCCCGGCCGCATCATCGGCGTCTCCATCGACGCCCGCGGCAAGCAGGCCTACCGCATGTCACTGCAGACCCGCGAGCAGCATATCCGCCGCGAGAAAGCCAACAGCAACATCTGCACCGCGCAGGTACTGCTGGCCAATATTGCCGCCATGTACGCCATGTACCATGGCCCCGAAGGTGTGCGCCGCATTGCCCTGCGTATCCACCGCCTGACCCGTGTACTGGCCAGCGGTCTGTATCAGAAAGGCATCAAGGGCAACCACAGTTTCTTTGATACGCTGACGCTGGAAGTGCCAGCCGATCAGCGCAATGATGTGCTGGCACGCGCCGCACAGCACGGCATCAACCTGCGCACCCAGACCAGCGACACCAGCATTGGTATCAGCCTGGATGAGTGTACCACCGAGCACGACATCGACGTGCTGTGGCAGGTGATGCTGGGCTCTGATGCCACCGACCTTAGCGTACCCGGAGTCGATGCCGGGCTGGACGACAACAGCAAGCTGGGAGTTCCCGCTGCGCTGCGGCGACAGACTGCCTATCTGCAGCACCCGGTGTTCAATCGTTATCACAACGAAACCGATATGCTGCGTTACCTCAAGCGCATGGAAAACCGCGACCTGTCACTGGCACACGCCATGATTCCGCTGGGCTCGTGCACCATGAAGTTGAATGCCACCGCCGAGATGCTGCCTGTCACCTGGCCGGAGTTCAGTAAACCGCATCCGTTCGTACCACGCGAACAGGTCACCGGTTACATACAGATGATTCAGGAACTGGAAGCCATGCTGGCCGAGATTTGTGGCTTTGATGCGGTCAGCATGCAGCCTAACTCGGGCGCTCAGGGCGAATATGCCGGCCTGCTGGCGATTCGTAAATACCTCGACAGCAAGGGCGAGCAGCAGCGTAACGTGTGCCTGATCCCAAGCTCCGCCCACGGCACCAACCCGGCCAGCGCCCAGATGCTGAGCATGAAAGTGGTGGTGGTTGCCTGTGACAGCAAAGGCAACATCGACGTTGAAGACCTGCGCGCGAAAACCGAAAAACACAAAGACACGCTGGCAGCGTTGATGATCACCTATCCCTCAACCCATGGCGTATTCGAAGAGGCCGTGCGTGAAATCTGCCAGATCGTGCATGACCATGGCGGCCAGGTCTATATGGACGGCGCCAACCTCAATGCCCAGGTCGGCGTGTCACGTCCCGGCGATATCGGCGCCGACGTGTCCCACGTCAATCTGCACAAGACCTTCTGTATTCCGCATGGCGGCGGCGGCCCGGGCATGGGCCCGATCGGCATCAAGCAACACCTGGCGCCTTTTGTGTCGAATCATGCCGTGGTCAAACTCGAAGGTCCGCAGGCCGGCAACAGCGCGGTATCAGCCGCCCCCTGGGGCAGCGCCAGCATTCTGCCGATCTCGTGGATGTATATCAGCATGATGGGCGCTGCCGGTCTGCTGAAAGCAACCCAGGTTGCCATTCTCAGCGCCAACTACATTGCCCGGCGTCTGGATGGTCATTACCCGGTGCTGTACACCGGCCAGAACGGTCGCGTCGCACACGAATGCATCATTGATCTGCGACCGCTGAAAGCCAGTTCCGGCATCACCGAAGAAGACATTGCCAAGCGCCTGATGGACTACGGTTTCCACGCGCCAACGATGTCGTTCCCGGTACCCGGCACCCTGATGATCGAACCCACCGAAAGCGAGCCGCTGGAAGAAGTGGACCGGTTTATTGAAGCCATGATCAGCATCCGTCAGGAAATCGCACGGGTGGAATCAGGTGAGCTGGACGGCGACAATAATATGCTCAAGCATGCCCCCCACACCCTTGCCGACATCATGGATGAGAGCTGGGATCGTCCATACAGCAAACAGGAAGCCGCATTCCCGGCCGACGCGCTGCGTGACAACAAGTTCTGGCCGGCAGTCAACCGCATAGACAATGTCTACGGCGACCGCAACCTGTTCTGTGCCTGCCCGGCCATGGAGTCGTATACCTGACGCGCTGTGCTGGCGCGGCAGGTAGTTTTTCTGAGGTGGTATAGATGAGCCCGACAATCAGGCAACGGATTGCGCAATGGATTGAAAGCCCGATGGTGCAGAACTTCATCATCGGCGTCATCCTCTTTAACGCCATCACACTCGGGCTGGAAACGTCCACCACCATCATGCGTGCAGCCGGAGGCGTGCTGCGGGCCATCGAGCAGATCGTATTGGTGATTTTTGTCATCGAGATCCTGCTCAAACTGTTCGCTCACGGCCCCCGGTTTTTCCGCAGCGGCTGGAATGTGTTTGATTTCATCATCGTGGGCATTGCGTTGGTGCCGTCGACCGGCCCCCTTGCCATTCTGCGGGCACTGCGGATTCTGCGAGTGCTGCGCCTGCTGACCAAAATCAAGCGCCTGCGCATGATCATCGAATCGCTGCTGGCTGCGTTGCCCAGCATTGGCTGGATCGTGTTTTTACTGGGCATGGTTTTTTACATTTTTGCGGTCATGGGAACGCAGCTGTTCGCCTCGGCATTCCCGGATGACTTTGGTACGCTGGGCCGCACGCTTTACACCCTGTTCCAGGTGATGACGCTGGAGAGTTGGTCAGAGGGTGTGTCACGACCGGTGATGGCAGTGTATCCCTATGCCTGGATCTACTTTATCAGCTTTGTGCTGGTCACCGCGTTTGTGGTGTTGAATCTGTTTATCGGTATCATCGTCAGCACCATGCAGGAACGTCACTTCGAAGACGAGTCTCTGCGCCAGGCCGAGCAGGACGAACGCGCCCACAATGAGCGCGAAGAGATGCTACGCCTGATCCGTGATCTCAACGACAAAGTGGATCGTCTGCAGCGCTGACCCGGTCAGGACCGCTGCCGCTTGCCGGCATTACAAAAAAGCGTCGGGCATCTTGGCTTTAACGCGGGCATCTTCCTTGCTGACAACGCCCGCCTGCACCAATTCCTTCAGGTGCTGATCAAGCGTCTTCATGCCGGTATTGGAACCGGTCTGAATCGCCGAATACATCTGCGCCACCTTGTCTTCGCGAATCAGGTTCCGGATAGCCGGCGTACCCATCATGATTTCAAAAGCCGCCACCCGGCCACCGCCGGTCTTTTTCAGCAGCGCCTGCGACACCACTGCCTGCAATGACTCCGACAACATGGAGCGGACCATGCTCTTCTCACCAGCAGGGAATACATCAATCATCCGGTCGATGGTTTTTGCCGCCGATGTTGTGTGCAGAGTAGCAAACACCAGATGCCCGGTCTCGGCAGCCGTCAGTGCCAGCCGTATCGTTTCCAGGTCACGCAGCTCGCCAACCAGAACGATGTCCGGGTCTTCCCGCAGTGCCGAGCGCAGCGCTTCATTGAAACCCAGGGTATCGCGATGCACTTCGCGCTGATTCACCAGGCATTTTTTGCTCTCGTGGACAAATTCGATAGGGTCCTCGATGGTCAGGATATGTTCGTAGCGGGTTTCATTGATGTAATCCATCATCGCCGCCAGCGTCGTGCTTTTGCCCGAACCGGTAGGCCCGGTCACGACCACCAACCCACGGGGGAAGCTGGCAATTTGCTCAAACACCTTGCCCATGGACAACTGTTCCATGGTCATCACGGTAGCCGGAATGGTCCGAAACACCGCTGCTGCGCCCCGGTTCTGATTGAACGCATTGACACGAAAACGCGCCAGACCCGGAATCTCAAACGAAAAATCAGTCTCGTAAAACTCTTCGTAGTCCCGGCGCTGTTTGTCCGTCATGATTTCGTAGATTAACGCGTGTACTGTCTTGTGATCCATGGCCGGCGCATCCACGCGCCGGATGTCACCGTCCACCCGGATCACAGGCGGCATGCCTGCTGTCAGATGCAGGTCGGAAGCGCCATTTTGCACGGCGAAGGTCAGTAGTTTGCTGATGTCCATAATCACACTCTGTGGGTTCTGAATAAGTCGGTGTTTTCACCTATAACTGCACTATAGCATCCCGGCTCCGCATCAAAAGATCGGATACGGAAAAAGTTTTTCGGAATAAACCCGGCGCCGTGTTCGTTAAAGGACTGTCAACCAGATAAAGGGAGGATTTGACAATGGCTAAGATCAAATTTGCCGGGATATTCAAACCATCCGTGCTTGCACTGGCTTGCGCCATGGCGACTGCGTCACTGTCGCACGCTCAGGATGAGTCCACCGATACCGACGCACAGATTCAGGCCAGCGTTAGCGCTGACGTTGAAACCAGCACAACAGTTGCTGCAGAGTCAGGCGTCAACGACAGCATTGGTGCCTCTGCGGACGAAACCATGGATGCCAGCGCGGACGAGGAAATTGATGTCAGCGTTTCTGTGTCACAGGCCGTGGCTGAGGCACGCGAGAATGGTGACTCGGTATCTGAGGCGGCTATCAGTGCCGCCGCAGAAGCTGGCGCAGGCGCCGGTACCACTGTGGCTCTGGCCGTGCAGCGGGCACGCGAAAACGGTGAGTCGGTCGCTGACGCCGCCATCGCTGCCAGTGCGGAGCTAGCTGCACGGGCACGTGCAGAAGCCAGGAACGGCGCTGCCGAGGCGCAGGGTGCCGCCCGCGTGACCGGACAGGCTGCCGCAGAAGCAGCGCGTGAAGCCCGCAGCGCCGTGCAGAATACCGCACAGAAAAGCGCAGGCGCCGAGGCACGTCAGGAGCTTCGTGGTAACATTGGCGCAGCCGTCAATGGCGCAGTGGCCTCGGAAACCAGCCAGACCGTACGCGAAACTGTGCGTGCTGACATCGACAGTGAAGTCAGCGGCAGTGTTCAGGGCAGCGCCCGGAAAAGTGTGCGCGAGAATGTCCGTGACAATGTACAGGACACTGTGCGCGATGATGTGCGTGGTAACGTGAACTCGACCGCGGGTGCCGAAGTGGCTGGAGAGGTCCGCAGTTCGGTACGCCAGAACGTTCGTAACAACATCGGCGGACCACTGGGTCAGTAACCGCCCGGTAGTGAGAGCATGAAACCAGGGCCGGTACCTCAGGGTGCCGGCCTGCGATGACAACAATCGGTACCGATAAAAATATCAGGGGAAGGATATGAAACAGCCAATATTTCCATGCCCGGGCTCAACCGCAAACCGGATTTCAACAGGGCTGCTGCTGATCGCAACCGGCATCGCATCAGGCGTCGCCATTGCCCAGGGCAGTGACGAATTCACTGTCTCCGGTTCACTGGAAGCCGGCGCCGAATACAACAGCAATGTCAGCGTCAGCGAGCTGGAAAGCGCTACTGGCGAATCAGATACCGCCGGCACCCTGGATGCTGCCGTGGACGCCAATTGGCAAGCCACCGACCGGCTGTCGGTCGATACCGGTTACAGCTTTAGCGGTGAGCGCTATCAGGATTTTGATAGCTTCGACCTGGACCTGCACCTTCTGTACGGCGATGTCAGTTATGAACTGGACGCGTTCAGTCTGGGCAGCAACTATTACTACGCCGATGCCAACCTGGGCGGTGATGACTTCCTGATACTTAAACAGTACTCGTTATACGCCGGCAAGCTGTTTGCTGACCAATGGTTCCTGCGCGGCGCCCTGAACTTTGCCGACAAATCTTTTGATGACTTTGCCCAGCGCGATGCCGACAGCGAAGGCCTGAGCCTGGATGCTTTCTGGTTCTTCAATCAGGGACGCAGCAATCTGGTACTGGGTTACGCATTTGATGAGGAGCAGGCGCGCGATACAGCGTTCTCCTACGATGCCGAGACCCTCAGGCTGCGCTACACCCATCGCCTGGATCTGTTGGGCAATGACACAGAGCTGCGCCTGGGGACGCGCTGGCAGGATCGCAGCTATCAGTCGGTAACGCCGGCGCTGGGCGCCCGGCGCGATGACCGGCAACATATCACCGACGCCCGCCTGGAGATGTCATTGACAGAACAGCTGGCGGTTGCCGCACAACTTGAACGCGGTGACTATCAGTCTAACCTGGGCAGCGCTGACTACACTGAGAATCGGGCATCCGTGAGCCTGAAGCTGAGTTTCTGACGCGGGCCCTGTTTTTCCAGTCAGAGTGGATGCAACAGACCATGCCCATAGATCGGATCATGGCCTGAGCTCCCCAGGTCTGTTGCCCGTGCCGCCAGTGCCTCCCTGGCCTGGCCAGTGGTTTGTGCCGCTGAGACCAGTTCACAGGCTAAAAAAGCGCTGACAACAGGCGCTGCTATCGACGTACCGGACTCACGGCCGAAGTCGCCGCTGCCACGCGCTGTTGGCACCGATACACCCAGCGCCGCAAAATCAACATGATCTCCCTGCGCGGCCCAGCGATACACCGAGTGGTCATTCGCCACCGCTGTGGCCGTGACCACGCCATCATAGGCTGCCGGATACAACAAGTCGGCATGCGGCCCTTCATTGCCCGCAGCGGCCACCACCAGTTTCCCCTGCGCCTGTACTGCGCGTATCGCCTGCTCCAGCAAACGGTTGGCAGGCCCGGTCAGACTCATATTGATCACCCGCAACTGTTCCTGCTCCAGCATCCAGCTCAATGCTTCCAGCAAATGCATGACCGTGGCACCCTGGTGATAGGCATCCTGCGAATACACAACGCTGGCACTGTAAACGGTTGCATTGGGCAGCAACGGCGCCAGGTCATAGCCATAGGCACTGCCATCACCTACCAGCACGCCGGCTACTGCCGTGCCATGCCCGGATACCCCGTCAACCTGTTCCTGCAAAAACTGCCGACTGACAAATGCCGGTGGTGCCCCTGCTGCTCTGGCAAAGGCCGGATGCTCCGTGTTGATCATCGAATCGATCACACCCACGGCGACCGGATCTTCACACACCGCGCTCATCGGCACTGTCAGCCTGTTGCGCTCCGGCGCGCCCTGCCCGGCCTCCGGGCTATCTCCTGAGTTGCCCCCTGAGTTGTCCAGTGCCGCACCCGACTGCGCAGAGTAAACGTGGTTGCGATCAATCAGCTCACGCAATGGTTCGGGCACCAGATCCAAAATCTGGTCATTGGCATCCAGGTCCGGGGGTACCCGGAATCTCAGCAGGTAGCTTTCCAGCGCATCCAGGGTACGGGTTTGCGCCAGGTAGGGCATCAGGTCCGGCGCCTCGTCGATAAGCTGTTCGCGTTGCGCTTCACTCAACAGCATCACCCACTCGCGCTCCAGCACGCGGATGTTGGGCTCAATGGCAATCTCGACAAACATTTCGTCGCCATCGTCGCCAATAACCGGCAGACGCTCGGGCAACTGTGCCATCGGGCTGGGCCCGGGAATGCGCCCCCGGGCCTGCCCCGGGAGCTGCGATATGGCCTGCTGCGCAGCTGTTGGCAAATCCGGCCCGTTGGCCACCCCATTGCCGCGGCCACGCCCTGGCCCTGTCGCCTGCCCGGCGGCGTTGTCCAGTTGTTCCCGGGTCCGTTCCATTTGTTGCTGCGAGCGCTCAAGCTGTTGCTGGGTGCGCTCAAGCTGTTGTTGGGTCCGCTCAAGCTGCTGCGCACTGCGCTCCAGCAACTGCTCCTGCACCCGCTCCGCCTGACCGCCCTGTACCCGGTCCAATGCCTGGTTCTGCGCCGCCCGCGCCTGTCCCTGAACCCGATCCACCGTCTGGCTTTGCACCCGACCAATTGCCTGCTCCTGGGTTCTCTCGGAAGCCTGCTGCTGTGCGCGATCAGCCGCCTGCTCCTGCGCCCGCTCCACAGCGCGCTCAACTACCTGCTCAGAGGTCTGTTCCTGCACCCGCTGCTGAGTCAGTTCCTGGGCCTGCTCCTGTGCCCGTTCAGCGGCGCGCTCCTTTGCCCGCTCCGCAGCACGCTCCTGCGCCTGTTCGGCCTGACGTTCAAGCGCGTTCTGCACCGCATCCGGCACCTGCTGTGCCTGCGCCATGGCGGACAACACCAGCAGAGCGGCGCATAATGCTGTCAACCGAACTATGGGTCTCATCGGCTTTCCTGAAAATCAATGGTTTATGTTTACTTTAACGGCTCAGCGGCAATAAAAATTCCACTTAAAAGGAATAATTTAAACTACCATCCGTCAACGAGGTTAGAAAGAGGAAAATCAGGACTTCTATGAATGAGCAGTTAATCGACATATTGCCGGGGCTAAGGCGATTCGCCTGGTCACTGACGCAGTCGGTGCACGATGCCGATGACCTGCTGCAGGCGACGGTTGAGCGGCTGTTGAAGAAAGGTGTGCCAGACGGCGTGGAAGTCGCCCGCTGGGCGTTCACGGTCTGCCGCAACCTGTGGATTGATGAGTACCGCTCACGCCGGGTGCGCAAGAGCACTAACGTCGATACCGATCTGCTCGAAGCCGGGCAGATTGACGGCGAAAACGACATACAGGCACAAATGGAATTAAAAAAGGTCATGGAGATCATGCAACAGTTGCCGGAAGAACAGCGCCTCACATTGACCCTGGTGTCGATTCAGGGCATGTCTTATCTGGATGTGGCGCAGGCGCTGGAGATTCCTGTCGGCACCGTCATGAGTCGACTGGCCCGGGCCAGAAGCAAGCTGACAGAACTGGTAAGAACCTAGCACAGATGATTATTCAGCCTTCAGGCTGGTGGAGCAACAAGATGAACATTAGCGACGAAAAACTGGGTGCATTCCTGGACCAGGAACTGTCGAACCAGGAAATGGAGTTAGTCCGCGATGCCATCCGCAACGATGCCGCCCTGACACAGCGCCTGGCGGCGCTGGCCAGTGTTGAAGCTTTGTTGCAGCGCCATGCGTCCGCTCTGGACTCGCGCCCCATGCCGGACGCGGTACTGGCCATGCTGCAACGCAAAGAGCAGGCAGCGGACGCGGAAGCCACCGCTGCCCCGGACAATGTGGTACAGATGTCATCATGGCAGGCACGCCGCCAACAGGCACGCCAGTGGCTGAGCCAGCATGCCGCGCTGGCGGCGGGCATCGCACTGGTTGTCGGCTTCACCGGCGGTCAGTTGCTCAACACCGGCATGGCCGGTGGCCCGGCAGCGCGAATGGTCGCCATCAACATGGATGCCAGCCTCAACGATGCACTGGATACCACATTGAGCGGAGAAACGCTGAGCATCGATAACGATACACGCATGTTGAGTCGTTTCAGTTTTGTCGACCAACAGTCACAACATTGCCGACAATTTATTGTGGAAAATGGCTCTGTCGGCGAAACCGTCATCGCCAGCGAAAACATTGCCTGCCACACCGGGCAGGGCTGGGAGATTGTCGCCAGCGTCAGAACCGCGGGCACCCATGCCGGCGAGTATCAGACCGCCGGTGGCAGCTCACTGCTCGACAGTGCGCTGGACGCGATGATGCCCGGCAGTGCATTGAGCCTGGAAGAGGAAATCGCACTGATTGCCGATCAATGGCAGTAACGTTACCGATATGACAGGGTGATAAGGAGGCTTCACATGAACAGCACTCACATAGACACAGCACGAAACAAATTGGCACTGATCGCGCTGGTCGCCGTCAGCCTGCTGACGGCCTGCGCATCACAACCGGACTATCGCGCCGCGGACGGTCGGGGCTATGGCTATACCGAACAGCAGCTCAGTAGCGATCAGTACCGCGTCAGCTTTAAAGCCCGCGGTGACGACACCGGCCTGGCCATGGACTATGCCATGCTGCGCGCCAGCGAACTGACCCTGGAAGAAGGTTATGACTGGTATGATATTGCCAGCCGCGAAACCCTGGTGGATCGCGAGCGTGTGGACCCGGGCGTGTCCGCCGGGGCAGGCATCACGTACACTACCGTGAAGGACTGCGGCCTGCTTGGGTGTCGCACCTATCAGCGGCCCAGTCAGTCCTACCATACCGGCATGCATCTGGGTGACGAGCGCAGCGACGTGGAAGTCATCATGGAAATCCGACTGGGCAACGGCATGCGTCCCAGCGGGGAACAGAGCTACGACGCACGCGAGGTGTATCAGAACCTGAAACCTCAAGCCTCGTAAACCGGACCATGGTATGCTTGGTCCGACATCAATAACACTTCAGACATACCATGACCCAGACACCAGATGTCCGCAGTAGCGCCACCAGCTCTACCGCGAGCAACTACCGCGACATCGTTTCACGTATCAAGGCGCAGGAACAACGGTTCGGACGCGATGCCGGCAGCGTGCTGTTACTTGCGGTCAGCAAGACCCATGGCGCCGACAAGGTGCGTGAAGCCTACGCTGCCGGCGCACGTCAGTTTGGGGAAAATTACGTACAGGAAGCGCTGGACAAGATTGCGCTGCTGGCGCAACCACCGGATGCCCTGACCGATATCAGCTGGCATTTTATTGGCCCCATACAGTCCAACAAAACCCGGGACATTGCCGGCGCCTTTGACTGGGTGCACAGTGTCGACCGCCTGAAGATAGCACAGCGTCTCAACGACCAGCGCCCCGCAGATCTGCCCGCGCTGAACATCTGCGTACAGGTCAACCTGTCAAACGAAGACAGCAAATCCGGCGTGGCTCTGAGTGAGGCGGCGGCACTGTGCGCCAGCATCGCCACGCTACCGCGCCTGCAGCTGCGAGGCTTGATGGCCATCCCTGCACCGTGCAGGGACCACGATCAGCAACGCGCTGCGTTTCAGCCCCTGGCCGCGCTGTTTGCACAGCTTCAGCAGCAATACCCGACCATGGATACCCTGTCCATCGGCATGAGCGATGATTTTGACGCCGCCATCGCCGAAGGCTCGACCATGATCCGCATCGGTACCGCGATCTTTGGTGCCCGCGGGTAGCAGACTGGCAGGCTGTTGAAACCGCCTGCTAGGCCGCTTTGCTTACACGCACCAGGTCTACCAGATCATTCACGGTATCAACCTGAAACAGCGCGTGCTCCGGTATTTCGATACCAAAACAGATTTCAATTTCAAACACGATCTGTATCATCTTCAGCGAATCGATCATCAGGGATTTCACGCTGGTGTCAGCGTCTATCGGGCGCGCCGCCGGGCCCGGCTCTACACAGTCGCGTATGATTGAGATAATTCGACCTTCCATCAGTTGTCCCTCCGTGAACAAAAATATTTCCTGCCAATGCTCTGTGTCCCGCATTCATCTGCACGCTACTTTCCGCGCACCGGCAACAAGCGCAACATCAGTGACCCATCGGCCACAGCAGAGGCGCAACGCTGTCTGAGCACCAGGCCGCTGACGGCCAGTGGCAGACTGCCCGGACGCAGCAAGATGACCCGGTCAAGTCGACATCCGGTGTCGACCCTCACCGCGTCCATGATCGCGGATACCACTCCCTGCCAGTCGTTCGCCAATTGCGGGGTAGCACATTCCGCCAGCACTACCGTGTGCTGCATCTCTTCAAGGCGCAACACAATGCACCGGCTCAAACCAAGCGCTCCGAACGACTGCAGCACTACCGATTCGATATCCTCCGCCTGGAATTCACAATCACCGACGGCAAAGCGATGACTGCTGCGGCCCCGGCAATAAAACCCGTTGCCCTGGCGTGACAACCGGTCTCCGGTGGCAAACGCCTGCAATGTTGGCGCATTTGGCACACCCGGCGCGAGCGCCTCAATGCCGGTGCGAGAAACTGCCCGGTAGCCCTGAAGCGCAGCCACCACAACCGCCGTCGCCGACAAACCGTAGCAAACAAATATTTTTTCCGGTGACATATGGTTTTGACGATATCGTTCAATAAAATGGGAAAAAATGGCGGGCGTGGCAAGACCACCATCAACACAGACAAAACGCAGCGTGCTCAGATCCGGGCTGTGGTGTGATGGCGGGCGCTTGTCATGCTGCCCATTGTCATGCGCCGCCAGGGACAGAACTGACGGCGGCGCACTGATTATTGTGCAGGCAAATTGTGATGCCGCCAGTAGCCAGGGCGTGGCATCTCGCAGTGCCTGTTCAACGGGATAATACAGGGACACAACCCTGGCGCGCAGCGGCAACAGAACATGTAATACCAGCGCCATGCCGTCAGACAGATCCAGCGCCGTCAGCAAACGCTCATCAGCACCAGCTGCGACCAGCGCCAGTTTCTGTATCAGGCTGTCGACACTTTCCAGCAACTCCGCATGCGACAGCGCAACCGGCGCAGCGGCGTCATCGCCCGGCAAGCCGGGATAGATCATCGCAACTCCGGTGGCGGCAATCGGCGTCGGGTCCGGCGCTGGCCGACCGTGGCCTGGCAGGCCGTCGATGGCCAGATACAAAAGCGGGTGTTGCCGGGCGTGAAAACGGGGCTTTGAACTGAAACGACCAGCTTTCAGTTTTGCCAATGTTGTCTTGCGCCCGATCACAACGTGTACGCCGGTATGGGCGATGATATCAACAATGCCGGCCATGCCCAGCCGACGATGAAAAGTAACCGGCACCGGTGTACAACTCGCCATCATGACGCCAAACAGCATCGCAATGGCATCCGGCCCGTAGGGGCTGAGCACCATCACGGGCTCGCCGGATATCCGCTGCGCCTGCAGCAGGCCGGCGATCTCTTCTGCCCTGTGCCACAAGTCCTGACAGGTCAACACGGCTGACACATCGGCGACAGAATCGAGAAAGGTATACAGCGGCAGGTCCGGTTGATCGCGGGCCAGTTCCGCCAGCAGGGATACAAAGGTATCCCGATGATGCGACAAACTCATGCGCTCTCCTTGCGCTTTCCTCGGCTCTCTCTGGTTAGCCCTGGTCATCCCTGGTTATCCCTGGTTATCCCTGACTGTCCGTGGTTTCCCCGGCACTCTCCAATGCCCCCACCATGACATCCGGTGATGTTTATCCCTACCCTAAAAGTTTAGATCACACCCCTGCCCCCTTCCACTTTTTGTGCCATACTCAACGGCAGAGATTCCGAACCGGAGCGTCACAAAACCCGCCCGGACACACAAAGCTGCAGCAAGGAAACCCGCTAATAAGGAGCCTTCAGCCCATAAAGAGCCTTCAGCCTTTAAGGAGCCTTCAGCCCATAAAAAGCCTTCAGCCCTCAGGAGCCGCATGAAAAAAATCATCTTCACTGCCATCATCGTATTCGGCCTCGGCTTTGCCTTTGCCAGCGGCATCACACCAACCTACGTCTATAACGCCCCTGGCGTTGCCACCGGCATCGGCGCCAAACTGCTGTGCAGCTCTCGTTATGTCAGCGGCCTGTCCCCAGAGCAGTCGTTTGATGACCTGGTGCAATACTCATCGATTCTTCAGTATCTGGATGTCGACTATGATCCGTCTGCCCGGACAGTCACCACCTCGCTCTTCGGATTGTCATCGACCACCGCCAGCCATTATCCGGGCCTGGGCTGCTACACCGACTATGACGGGTTTGAGGCACGCGCCAACGCAGACCTGCAACCCATGCCGGTTTTTACCAGTCGCTGGCCTCATGGCACGCGGGTGGAAACCATCAACAACGACATGCAACGCCAGCTTGACGCGATGGTGTCCGGGGACAATGGCAACGGCCTGAACACACGCGCGCTGCTGGTGGTAAAGAACGGTGATATTGTCGCCGAAAGTTATGCCCAGGGCGCCGGTCCGGAAACGCCGTTGCTGGGCTGGTCCATGGCCAAGAGCCTGATGTCGGTGATGCTGGGGAATCTCGCGTATCGCGGAATGCTTGATGTCGACGAAGCGCCGGACTTTGACAGCTGGACGCAGGATGAGCGCGCGGACATCCGTATTCGTGACCTGCTGACCATGACCGATGGTCTGGACTTCTCTGAGCAGTACAACCCGGGTGACGACGCCACGGCCATGCTGTTTACCGAACCTTCAGCCTCCGGTTATGCCATCGGCAGACCGGCCCTTCATGAGCCGGGCACCCAGTTCAATTACAGCTCCGGCACGGCCAATATCCTGTCGCGGATTTATTTCAATCGCACCGGTGGCACCCTTGCTGACAGCCTGGCCGACTATCGCCAGCACATTGCCGGGCCGGTAAGTTTTCAGCATGCGGTTTTTGAACCCGATGCCCGCGGAGTTTTTGTCGGCAGCTCGTATTTTTACGCGTCGGCCCGCGACTGGGCACGGCTGGGACAGATGATGCTGCAGGGCGGGGTGCTTAACGGCGAGCGCATCGTCAGCGCAGACTGGGTAACACAATCAACCCGTCCGAATAACTCGGGTAACCAAAAAGCCTACGGCTATCAGTGGTGGCTGAACAGCGGGAATGCCCGACCGCGCTGGCCTGATCTGCCGGCTGATGCCTACGCCGCACAGGGCAACCGTCAGCAAAGCATTACCGTGATTCCGTCAGAGAATCTGGTCATTGTGCGACTGGGATGGACATCCGGCAGCTATCCGATCAATGATCGTATTGCGGAAATTGTTGAGGCGCTGCGCTAGCGCCTCAACGGCATACAACCGCGTTATTTGGTGAGACAGAACACGGTCAGTTTGTTGCCATCCAGGTCCCTGAAATAACCGGCATAGAAGCCGTCATCACCACGTGGACCGGCGGCGCCTTCGTCCTGTGCCTTCAGTTCCAGTGCTTTCTTGTGAACACGATCCACGGTTTCCGGGCTGTCGGCGGCCAGCGCCACCATGACCCCGTTGCCGGCTGTGGCGGGGTTGCCGTCAAACGGCTTGATGATCGACATCATCGGTTGTCCCGGCTTGTTACCCCAGGCGATAAAGGTCTCCATTTCCATAAAACGTTTGCCGCCCAGCTCTGCCAGCAAAGCATCGTAAAAAGCGGCCGCTCGCGGCATGTCGTTAGTCCCTACGCATACATATCCAATCATGATTTTCCCCGATTTGTTGTTAAAGAGTCCTGTTGTTAAAAAGACCTGATGATTAAAAGACCTGCGGCTAAAACACTACTGTGTATAAGGCAACCCGCAATGCGCGCAGGTGCGGCGGAACGGATTGAGGAAATACTTTTTCACAAAAAACTGTTCGTGACAACGCGGACAGCGGCGCACCGACATATTGATGCCAAAACCGGCATACAGCGCCATGTAGGCCAGCATCAGCCAGGTGATGTCCTGGCCCTGCCCGACCAGCCGCCCGACGGCATAAACATAGACCGGAAAGGTTAAAAAACAGACCATCAATCGGTTTCTGGATGTGCGGATTTTACGCAGGACGTCGCTAAAAGCGTCCTCTGAAGGGGCCGTCATAGTGCATGCTCTTGACTGTGAATTATGGGCAATACCCTACCATGAAGGCGGCATTCATGCATTGTCAGCAACAAAACTGAGTACCTCGCTGATATGACCGGCGCCAGCGGCCAGCATCATCAGGCGATCGAATCCGAGCGCGACCCCCGCACAGGCCGGCAGGCCATGATTCAATGCTGCCAGCAAACGGTTGTCAACCTCGCGCACGGGTAACCCGGCCGCCTGACGCTGCCGGTTGTCGGCCGCAAAACGACGCGACTGTTCCGCCGCATCGGTCAATTCCAGATACCCGTTGGCCAGCTCCATACCGGCAATAAACAACTCGAATCGCCGCGCAACGGGGTAACCGTCGTGGTCATGCGTGATCTGCGCCAGCGCCGCCTGGCTGGCTGGAAACTCAATCACAAACACCGGCGCCTGCAATTGCGGTTCAATCACCAGTGACATTAACAGATTCAACAGGTCGTCCCGGCTCAGCGTCATATCGCCGGGATCCGTGTACCCGCGCGCGCAGGCCAGCAGCTCGTCGTCGCTGGCAGCCAACGGATCCAGCGCCAGATACTGACGAAACAATTCACGGTAGCTTATTCGCGGAATATCAGCGTCGGTGGCGAGCATGGGCGCAGGCAGGCACACGCCCATCAGGGCGGCCACTTCGTCCATCAGTTGACTGTCATCAAACCCCGGCCGGTACCACTCCAGCATGGTAAATTCCGGGTTATGACGCTGACCGGTTTCATCGCGGCGGAACGCTTTGCAAAGCTGATAAATCGGACCGCTGCCCGCAGCCAGCAGGCGTTTCATGGCGAATTCAGGGGACGTTTGCAGATAGCGCCTGTCCCCCGGAGCCAGCTCCAGCGCCAGCGCGTCCAGGTGCGGATCGGTGCCGGTGGCATGACACATCAATGGCGTGTCTACTTCCAGCACATCGCGGTCAGCAAAAAAGCCCCGTACGCGCGCCAGCATCCCGGCTCTCAAACGCAAATTGGCCGGCGTGGCATCGGGTTGCCAGCGCACGATTTATCTGACCCGGTTCTGGTATTCGCCGGTACGCGTATCTACCCGCAACACGTCACCGATATTGACGAACAGCGGCACCTTGACCACGGCGCCCGATGCCAGCGTTGCAGGTTTGCTGCCGCCCTGGGCGGTATCACCTTTCAAGCCGGGGTCAGTCTCCACCACTTCGATTTCTACGAAATTCGGCGGTGTCACATTGATCGGTGTGCCGTTATAGAGGGTGACCACATACACGTCTTCCTCTTTCAGCCAGTTCAGGGCATCGGCCACTGCGGCCTTGTCGGCGGGAAACTGCTCGAAGCTGCCATCCGTTTTCATGAAGTGCCAGAACTCGGTATCGCTGTACAGGTACGACATGTCGGTTTCCATGACATCGGCCGCTTCCAGCGATTCGCCGGATTTAAAGGTACGCTCCCACACCCGCCCGTTGAGCAGGTTGCGCAATTTGACGCGATTGAAGGCCTGACCCTTGCCGGGTTTAACAAACTCGTTGTCCAGAATGCTACAGGGATCGCCGTCCAGCAGCACCTTTAAGCCGGGTTTGAACTCGTTGGTAGAAAATGTCGCCATTGTGCCCTCTCAATTATAGTCTTGGTAATGCCTCACAGGAGGTTTAACATGGCCGTCATGTTAATTGCCTGTGCTCACCTTCAAGCGGATAAATGTAGTCGATGTCGTCTCTAGTGCTGGCCCGGCGCCACCCTGATGACAGCGCGCGGCGCTGGCAGCAGGAACTCTCCAACCTGATTACGGACCCGAAGGAACTGCTGCAACTGCTGGGGCTCAACCCCGATGATGTCAGCATTCCGGCTGACGTACTGCGCGCTTTTCCTCTCAAGGTGCCCCGGCCATTTGTCGCCAGAATGCGTCCCGGCGACGCGCGTGACCCCCTGTTGCTGCAGGTGCTGCCGTCGGCTCAGGAAAGCGATGATACCCCCGGATACGGCTTCGATCCACTTGCAGAGGCCGATTTTAACCCTCAGCCAGGAATTCTTCATAAATATCAGGGGCGTGTGCTGGTACTGGCAGCGCCGCATTGCGCTGTGCATTGCCGCTATTGTTTCCGACGTCACTTCCCCTATGAAGACAATGTGCCCGGCCGCCAGGTCTGGGAGCAAAGTCTGCAGTGGCTGGCGACACAGCCGCAGATCAACGAAGTCATCTATAGCGGCGGTGATCCGCTGGCGGCCAGCGATAAACATTTGGCCTGGCTGACAAATCGTATTTCAGAAATTCCACATATCGGCCGACTACGTATACATACACGTACACCGGTGCTGGTGCCGTCGCGGGTGGACGATAAGCTTATTGCGTGGCTTGGTGACAGCCGGTTGCAGACTGTCATGGTCATTCACTGCAACCATGCCAATGAAATCGATGCTGATGTCATTGCGGCCATGCACCGATTGCGCGACGCCGGAGTGACCCTGCTCAATCAGAGTGTGCTGTTGAAGGGTGTCAACGACTCTGCGCAGGCGCTGGCCGCGCTCAGTGAGGCCTTGTTCGCGGCGGGCGTGTTGCCTTATTACCTGCACGCGCTGGATAAAGTACAGGGAGTGGCACATTTTGACGTCAATGAAGACCGGGCGAGGGAGCTGATCATGGAATTGAAGCAACAACTACCGGGCTATCTTGTCCCCAGGCTGGTGCGGGAAATACCCGGCGAAGCGTCTAAAACCGGACTACTATAAACCTATGGATAACACAGCCACACACCACATTCTGGTCAACCATTATCCTTCGGGCAATGCCGACAAAATTATCGGGCTGCTGCGCCGTGCCGGGCTGAACATCCGTGTTCGCGAATTCGAAGGCTATCACTTGCCCGACGACGTGCCCGGTTGTGATACCCATGACCTGATACTGCTGTTTGCCGACGCTCCCGGCCAGACCAACGAGGCGCTGCTGCGCCAACTGCAGTCATCACGACGCGACATTCCCTGTTTGCTGATCTGTCGCGCGCCCGCGCGGTGGTTGCCCATGCTGAACCTGGGCGCAGCCGGCCTGATCAATGAATCCCTGCTCGATTCGGCTGCCGGCCAGGTGGAATTCGTTTACCGCGTCAAACGCGAGCTGGCGCAGTTGAAACAGCGTCGCGAATCCAGACGCGCGACCAGCAGTCTGCGCGAACTGCACCAGCGCCTGCAAAGCTTCATGGACAGTACGTCCGACGCAGTGGCCTGTCTGCAGGATGGCCTGCACCAGTATGCCAATCAGGGCTGGCTGACATTTTTTGGTTTCCCCAACCAGCTAGCGCTGCAGGCAGTGCCGTTTCTCGATCTGGTGGCCGACGAAGATGTGGAAAAGGTACGCGACTTTTTACGACATCACCTGGACGCCGGACAGCAGCGCTGCGAATTCACCGCCTTGCGCCGTGACGGTACCGAAGCGCGGGCAACGCTGGACAGCTCGGCCATCAGCATTAATGGCGACAACAGCCTGCAGCTCCTGATTCAGCCGGCCAAGGGCAACTCCATTCATCACAACGCCATCCGTGCAGCACGCAGCAAAGACATGCAAAGCGGGCTATTGAACGAATCCGGCCTCAGCCGGATGCTGGACCAGTCCATCAGCAGCGCTGTGTATCAGGGCCGCCACAGTGCCGTGATTATGCTGAGCGCACCCAATCTGTCCGACATCGCGGTAGTGCTGGGCAAGAACGACATGCACCTGCTGCTCGGCGAAATAGCCTCGCTACTGGCATCCGCGTGTCCAACACACGCCGTGCTGGGCAGACTGAATGCCGGTGACTTTATTGTCCTGATGCCTGACGCCGACACCGAAAGCTGCCAGCAACTGATCGCCCGACTGGAAAATCAGCGCGAGTTGCTGGCGGGACTGGCACCCGAAGGCACCAGCCTGCATTTCAGCATTGGCGCCGCCATGATTACCGATGAAGCGCCCGATGCCGATACTCTGCTGATACGCGCCCGCCAGCATCAGACGCTGCGGCAACATCAGCACGCCGGCACCTCGGACGCCGGCGAAACCGGCGCCACACTGGCATTGCTGCGTCAGGCCCTGCAGGATGAAACGCTGATGCTGGTCTACCAGCCCACGGTCAGCCTGAAAGCCGATGCCAATGAATATTACGAAGTCCGGATAAGACTGCCACTGGCGGACCGGATTATTTACCCGAGTGAATTCCTCGACGCCGCCAATCAGCACGGTTATGGCGAACGTATCGACCGATACGTCATCGCTCACGCCTTGCGTGCCATCGCCGAACACGATCAGGCGCAGTTGCGCCTGACCATTAACCTGACATCCAACACACTGCTCAGCCAGACTTTGCTGGCGTGGTTGACGCATGAACTTCGGCGCCACCAAAAAAGTCCGCGCCAACTTATTCTGCAAATCAGTGAAATGGATGTGCTCAGCGCCCCCGACGAGGCACGACGCTTCTGTATGCAGGTGCGAGATCTGGGCTTTGAACTGGCGCTGACGCATTTCGGCTGCAGCCTGGACCCGTTCCGGGTACTGGGTGAGGTGCAGGCGGATTACGTCAAACTGGACCGTTCCCTGCTGCATCGTATAAACATCGACGCCGACCAGCGCGGACGCCTGCACGACGTGGTGAGTACACTGCATTCGCAGGGCGTAAGGGTGATCGCGCCCATGGTTGAAGATATCGAAATGCTGCCGCTGTTGTGGCAGAGCAATGTCAATTTTGTGCAGGGCAATTGCCTGCAGCAACCCAGCCAGACCATGGAATTCGGCATGTTCCAGGCACAGGAGATCAGCCTGGAATCAGTCGGCTGAGCTTTCCATTCGACGCGCGTTGGGGCTCAGTGGTCTTTTAGTGTGCCACCTCTACTGTGCCACCTCTACTCTGTCGACATTCTGGAATCCGCGCGGCAGTTTATTACCTCTGCGCCCGCGTTCGCCGTGATAATGCGCCAGATCTCCCGCTTTAAGAGTCAGGTGCCGGCGCCCGGCATAAACGGTCACTGCGCCCTCAGCCGACAGCACGGTCATTGACACCACAAACTCCAGCCGATCGGCAACACGTCCGGACGGGATACCGATGATCTTGTTGCCTTTGCCACGCGCCAGCACCGGCAGCTCGGCGACCGGGAAGCACAACATGCGGCCTTCGTTGGTCACCGCCACCAGCAGATCCGTTTCCGGATTCTGTATCTGGGTGGGCGTCAGCACGCGCGCGCCTTTGGGCAAGGTCAGTACCGACTTGCCCGCCTTGTTCTTGCTCTGCAGATCACCGACGGTAGCCACAAAGCCGTAACCGGCATCACTCGCCATCAGCACCCGCTGCTTGTCGTCGGCCATCAGCACGCCTTCAAACGATGCGCCCGACGGAGGTGCCAGGCGTCCCGTTAATGGCTCACCCTGTCCGCGCGCCGATGGCAGGGTATGCGTTTGCACACTATAGGCACGCCCGGTTGAATCCAGGAACACCGCCGACTGGTTACTCTTGCCCTTGGCCGCAATTTTGAAGCCGTCTCCGGACTTGTATTGCAGCGCTTCCGGATCAACATCGTGGCCCTTGGCTGCGCGCACCCAGCCGCTTTTTGACAGCACCACCGTCACCGGCTCCGATGAAATCAGCTCAACTTCACTGAACGCCTGCGCTTCCGAACGCTGCACCAGCGGCGAACGCCGGTCATCGCCATACTGCTCGGCATCGGCTATCAGTTCCTTTTTGATCAGGGTTTTCAGTTTACGCTCGGAACCCAACAGGCCTTCCAGGTGCTCGCGCTCTTTGGCCAGCTCGTCCTGTTCGCCGCGGATCTTCATTTCTTCCAGCTTGGCCAGGTGACGCAGCTTCAGCTCCAGGATGGATTCAGCCTGCACATCATCCAGCCCGAAACGCGCCATCAACACCGGTTTGGGTTTGTCCTCGGTGCGAATGATATGAATCACTTCGTCAATGTTCAGAAATGCAACCAGCAGACCTTCCAGAATATGCAGCCGATCCAGCACTTTTTGCAGGCGATACTGCAGTCGGCGGCGCACGGTTTCGGTCCGGAAAGATAACCACTCGGTCAGGATGACACGCAGATCTTTTACCTGCGGCCGGCCATTGGTGCCAATCATGTTGAAATTGACGCGGTAACTTTTTTCCAGATCCGTGGTGGCAAACAGGTGCAGCATGGTTTCATCGGCATCGATGCGGTTGGAGCGCGGCACAATGACAATACGGGTCGGGTTCTCGTGATCGGACTCATCACGCAGGTCTACCACCATGGGCAGTTTCTTTTTCTGCATCTGTCCGGCAATCTGCTCCAGAACCTTGGCGCCGGAAACCTGATAAGGCAGGGCGGTGATAACAATATCGCCATCTTCCACTTTATAAACTGCGCGCGCTTTCACCGAGCCGCGGCCGGTTTCATACATCGTGCGCAGATCCGCCAGTGGCGTGATGATTTCCGCCTCCGTAGGATAATCCGGACCTTTGACGTGTATCAGCAGATCCGCCAGCGTCGCCTTGGGTGCATCCAGCAGGTGCACACAGGCACTGACCACTTCACGCATATTGTGCGGCGGAATATCTGTCGCCATTCCCACCGCAATACCACTGCCGCCGTTGAGCAGCACATTGGGCACCCGTGCCGGCAGCAGGGCCGGTTCGTCCATGGTACCGTCGAAATTGGGTTTCCACTCCACCGTGCCCTGACCCAGTTCGGACAACAGCAGCTCAGCGTATTTCTGTAATTTGGACTCGGTATAACGCATGGCAGCAAAGGACTTGGGATCGTCCGGCGAACCCCAGTTGCCCTGCCCGTCCACCAGCGGATAACGGTAGCTGAACGGCTGCGCCATCAGCACCATGGCCTCATAACAGGCGGAGTCTCCGTGCGGATGAAACTTACCGATCACATCACCGATGGTACGCGCCGATTTCTTGAACTTGGATGAGGCTTTCAGACCCAACTCCGACATGGCATACACAATGCGACGCTGCACCGGCTTCAGGCCGTCTCCGATATAGGGCAGCGCACGGTCGTTGATGACGTACATGGAGTAGTTCAGGTAAGCCTGACGGGTGTAGCTGCTGAGCGCGATCTGCTCGGTGCCGTCGGCATTGATGGTGATGTTCATGGTCATAAGCGGGCCAACTGTAAAATTTTTATCTGTGAACAGGCTTGGTAAACAATGCGCTGTTATAGCACATTCAGGTGCCCCGACTGTAGTCCCGTGCGGTCGCCACAGTTGTCGGACCGGCGGCAACACGGCCGTTGTGTCTGCTATTGCGCCCGGTATTGCGACAGCCAGACAAGGCGGGTAATATACTGTTTGTATATACAGTATATCAGCTCTTCCGGAACCGGCCTCATGAAATCCTCGATCATCACTGCCGAGCAGCACGTCATCGCGTCAGATCACCGACCTGTCAAGGGCCGCGGCGCCCTGTCCAACCTGCAGGGCCGCTTCGAGCACCAGTTGCGCGAGGCCTTTGATGACGGGTGGGCTGATGGCCGGAATGACGGCAGAGACCGCCCCGAAGACGAAATGCCGGCGCCGCAAACCCAGATCACCGAAGAGATCGCACGCAGCATCCTGACCCGCAACCAGTCACCGGATATTCCATTTAACGTATCACTGAATCCCTATCGCGGCTGTGAACATGGCTGTGTTTACTGTTTTGCCCGACCCACGCATAGCTACCTGGAGCTGTCGCCGGGGCTGGATTTCGAAACGCGGTTGTTTGCCAAGATCAACGCGGCCGAGCTGCTACGGCGCGAGCTGGCCAGCCCCTCGTGGCGTCCGGAAGGCATAGCCCTGGGCGTTAACACCGACGCCTACCAGCCTTGTGAGCGCAAACTGGGCATTACCCGGCAGGTACTGGAAGTCATGGAGGAATGCGGGCAACCGGTGGGCCTGATCACCAAGTCGGCGCTGATCGAGCGCGACATCGATATCCTGGCGGCGATGGCAAAAAAACGCCAGGTGACCGTCACCATCACTATCACCTCACTGGACCATGCGCTGTCACGCAAGCTGGAACCGCGTGCTGCCTCGCCTACCCGACGCCTTAAAACCGTCGCCCGGCTGGCGGCAGCGGGCATTCCCGTGGGCGTGAATGTCGCACCCATTATTCCGTTTATCACCGATCAGGACTTTGAGCAGGTACTTTATGCCGCGGCCGAGGCCGGCGCCAGCGCGGCCGGTTATATCGTGCTGCGCCTGCCGTGGGAAGTGAACCCGCTGTTTCAGCAATGGCTGCAGACGCACTTTCCCGACCGCACTGAACGGGTGATGGGACGGCTGCGCGATATGCGTGGTGGCAAGGATTATGATGCCAGCTACGGCACCCGCATGCGCGGTGAAGGTATCTGGGCAGAACTGATCCGCCAGCGCTATGAGATTGCCATGCGCACTTGCGGCCTGGCCAGCCGACAACAGGATTATGCCGAACTGGACAGCAGTGGTTTTACCCGGCCGCGCTACATTCCGGCAGCGCCAGCCAAAACTGATGGTTCGCCGCACCAACAGGATATGTTTTAGCTCAAGTCGCTGATCGGATTGCCGCCAAATAACGTACACTTCACCCCACCTATTCCAGGACCCGGCAGCAACCCTGATGAGCGATACACTTTCCCTTGACCAGTTCGAGCGCATTGCACTGGGACAACTCGGTTTCACACTCTCTGAACAACAATGGCACAACATCGACAAAACCCACCGGTATTTGCTGGAGCAAGTCGCGAAGCGTCGATTGATCTATGGGGTAACCACCGGCTACGGTCCTCTTGCCACCACCTACGTTGAGCCTCATCACTCCGAAGAGCTTCAGCAGAATCTGGTGCATCATCTATGCAGTGGCGTCGGCCCTGCATTGACCCGAGTGCAGACACGCAGCCTGATCACTGCCCGTCTGCTGAGCCTGTCACGCGGCCATTCCGGGGCGAGTCCGGCACTGGTACAACGCCTGGCGGCCTGCCTGGAACACGATTTTGTGCCTGAGATTCCGTCACAGGGCACCGTCGGCGCCAGTGGCGACCTGACACCCCTGGCCCATCTGGCGCGCGCACTGAGTGGCGGCGGCCGGGTCCGCCTGCACGGCGGCGACTGGCAGCCGTCCGCGGACGTCCACGTTCAGCTCGGCTGGGAGCCGCTTAAGCTGGCCGGCAAAGACGCTATCGCCCTGGTCAATGGCACCTCGGTCACTGCCGGCATTGCCGCGCTCAATGGCTCCCAGTCACTGCGCATGGCAAAACTGAGCAGCGCCCTGGTGCTGTTATATGCCGAGCTACTGGGCGGACACCGGGAAGCCTTCCATCCTCTGATTGGTGAGGTGCGGCCGCATCCGGGGCAACGGCAGCTACACGCCTGGTTATGGAAAATGAGCGCTGACAGCGAGCGCCTTAAACCCTGGACCGAGTCCGGTCAGTATCTCCCGCATTCCACTCATGAGGCAATTCAGCAGGACCAGCCCCTGCCCCAGGACGCCTACACCCTGCGTTGCGCACCACAGGCCCTTGGCGCGGTGATGGACACGATTGAACAACACAACAGCGTCGCCAGTCGGGAACTGATATCGGTCACCGACAATCCGTTATTGTTCGCCGATCTGGACACCGTGCTGCATGGCGGCAACTTCTTTGGTCAGCACCTGGCCTTTGCCAGCGATCATCTGCGCAATGCGGTCATCCAGATGGCCCTGTACAGCGAACGGCGTATCGCCCGCATCACCGATCCACTGCGAAATGGCAGCCTGCCCGCGTTCATGCAACCTCATCAGACCGGTTTGCACAGCGGCTTCATGGGCGCGCAGGTCACGGCGACCGCACTGGTGGCCGAACTGCGCAGCGATGCCATCCCGGCGTCGATCCAGTCCATTCCGACCAATGCCGACAACCAGGATATCGTGCCTCTTGGCACAATCGCCGCACGCAAGACCGCAAACGCGCTGACTGCGCTGCAAAAAATACTCGCCATAGAGGCCATGGTGTTGACCCAGGCGATGGATATCGAGAAGCGCGCAGGATTTGGTCGCTGCAGTCAACAGCTGTATGTTATGGTTCGCGAGACCGTGGCAACACTGACACAGGATCGCCCGCTGGCCGAAGATATAGAGGCACTTGCCGGGAAGTTTGCCAGCCCCGATGCATTGCGCTTTCTGGCAGACACAGAAAGCGCCGCAGAACATGAGCCAACGACATGACAAACAACGACAGCATGACCAGAAGTGCAATGATGGACGGTAACGCATGCGACTGATCTCCTGGAACGTCAACGGCATTCGCGCCGCCGTTAAAAAAGATTTTCTGACCACACTGCAAGACATGCAGCCCGATGTGCTGTGCATTCAGGAAACCAAGGCACAGGACGAACAGGTCATCACTGCGCTGGGCGACGACCACGGTTACCACGTGGTGCCGCATTCGGCCGTCAAGCTTGGCTATTCGGGCACCGCCATCTTCAGTCGTCACCAGCCACTGTCCGTCGAGTTTGGACTGGACATCGAACAACACGACCAGGAAGGCCGTGTCATCACCGCCGAGTTCGACGACTTTTTCCTGGTCACCGTCTACACACCCAACTCGGGCAGCGAACTGAAGCGCCTGGAGTACCGCGAGCAATGGGACCGTGATTTCCGCAAGCACGTTGAGCAGCTGGAACTCAAAAAACCGGTGGTGATTTGTGGCGACCTGAACGTTTGCCATCAACCCATCGACATCGCCAGACCCGATGCCAATTACAACAAAAGCGCCGGGTATACCCAAATAGAGATTGACGGCATCGACAGTTTGCTCAAGGCCGGCTACATCGACAGTTTCCGCCACCTGCATCCTGACACCGTCAAGTACAGCTGGTGGAGCATGCGTGGTGGCGCGCGTGCCCGGAATGTGGGCTGGCGGCTGGATTACTTCCTGGTGTCAGAAAAGCTGTCGGAACGCATTACCGGCGCGGAGATCTTGAATGAGGTGTACGGATCGGATCATTGCCCGGTGGTACTGACCCTCGACTGAGCAGAAGACGGTGGCGAATACTGTGTTTCCAACAAAAACCCTCACCACCGAATTGAGCCAGCCCCAGACTCAATAAGCGATCTGCAAACTCCGTCAGCGACCACCACCACCGCCGCCGCCGCCACCCCCGCCAGAGAATCCACCACCGCCGGCACCCGAAGCGCTGCCTGGCGGCTGTGAGGCTGACGAAATCGCTGATGACAAACTGCTGCTGACCGACTGACTGAAATCACCCATACGCGACCCATTGAAGGCACCAACGTACCAAGCCGGGTGATATGGCGTACCACGCTCCCGTTCCAGATCGGCAAACACCTGGGTGAATTTTTCCGCCCAGGCCTCGTCCACATCCAGCGCAATGGCATAGGGCATATAGCGTTCGAACAGGGCCGGCGTCAGCTCAGGCGGATGACGCAACTTCATGTCCGCTTTCTCCGCCACTTCCAGATACAGCCTGAACCCATCAACCTGATCCAGCAGCTTGCGTCCGGCGGCGGTCGGCGCATGTAATAACCAGAAGAACAGCAACAGCAGGGGAATGTTGACGACAAAAGCGATGACACTCAACGGGGTGATACCACCGATTATCAACACCACTGCAAACATGATGACAATGCCCAGTACCGGCGGCCACAAATACTGCGCGTTGCTGACAAAGTATTTGTGGCGATAGTCAGCGGCCAGGGATTTTTTGTGGGCGCGAATAGCCGCCGAAATTTTGTTGTGATTGTCCTGCTCCAGCGCCAGCATGTCGCCATCAGCAAACAGCCTGTTCAGCAACGCCTGCTCCCCCGCCGCCAGTGGCATCGACGATGCAGCTTTCTGCAGCGAATAGTCTTTGCCACTTTGTTTAATGCGTAAATAACCCTTCACTGCCAGATTGACGATGGCGGCCGTCAACGCCGTGTTGTCGTAACTCATGCGCCGGATATAACGCATGGACGCCGGCGAGTAGCCTGCGGGTGGCTGGTAGCGTGGAAAAATCACCCCGGGGGCCGGGTCCCGGCCCACCCGCACCCAGCTCGACATCAGCCAGCACATACTGGCAATCAGCGTCACCAGCGCCAGCAGCAAACCACGGTTGTCGACCAGCAGGTACTGAACACGTTGCCAGCCATCAGGCTCGGCCACGACGCCTTTGGGCCAGCTCAACACCAGTGTCAGACCCTGGCCCGGCGGCAATGGCGCGGTGCTCTGTACGCCAGCGGAACCGGCACGGATTCTTACTTCATAGGCTTGCCCCTGTTCGCCTGCGGCCCCGGTATAGGCTTCCATATCAAGCTCACTGGCCGACACCGGTTGCGGCAGAGTGACGGTGGCGCTGGCCTGCTCAATGGCAAAATCCCAGCCGTTACCGGTGACATTCCAGTACAGCTCATCATGTGAATCAAAAAAGCCAATCTGTCGGTTGGTACGGTACCGGATGGTGTATTCGTACTCGGCCGGCACCGGCAAAAAATCATCACCGCCAAAATCCACACGCACACCGTTGCCGCGCTCAGTAGCTTGCCAGAGTTCCGGCTCGCCGTTGCGGGTGACCTCCAGCACATCAAACTCGACCCGGTAGCGATTACCCAGACGGTCGCGATAGCGCGTGGGAAAATCACGATAAATACCACGACGAATATTGTTGCCCTCGGCCCTCACGCGAATGGTTTCAGTGACCTCCATGGACGCATCAGCGGCAATATCGATGTCACTGTGATAGGACAGAATGCGCTCCTGTGCGGCCAGCGGTGAACTGAGCAGCAGTGCCAGCACCAGCAAATTCATGATAAGTGCCAATTGTTTCATTGTGATAACTCCACCGGCACTGTCTCGCGCTCCTGCGCGTCATTCACGGCAAAGAACTCTGCGGCCCTGAATTGAAGCGGCCTGGCGATCAGCAGGTGCGGAAAGGACTGGATGCGGGTATTAAGAATGCGCACTGCGCCGTTGTAGAATCGCCGGGCAAACTGAATGTGATCCTCAATGACGGTCAGCTCGGATTGCAACTGACGAAAATTCTGGTCGGCTTTTAAATCAGGGTAGTCCTCGGCCACCACCACTATCTGGTGCAACGCCGCTTCCAGTTGCGCCTCGACGGCGGCTTTTTCCGGTAAATGTGACGCCGACTCACTGCGTGCGCGCAATTCCGTCACCGCCGCCAGCGTGGCTTTTTCATATGCAGCGTATGCCTTCACGGTGTCCACCAGCATCGGCACCAGCTCGTGCCGGCGCATCAACTGCACATCAATGTCGCTCCAGGCCGCCTGCACCTGATTACGATCGGCAACCAACCGGTTGTATATCCAGATGCCGGGTGCGCCCAACGCAACCAATAGCGCAATCAACAGCGCACCCAACTCCAACAGCGACTCAGTCATGGCGACTCCCTGTGGTTATCCGGATCATCCAGCCATTAGAGTAACAAATAATGACTATGCCGGTTGTTCGGGCGCCGCGATGTAGCTACGAACATCATCGGCGAGCTGCATACGCATTATCGCTCGCTCAAAAGCCTGCTCAGACGACAGACCGGCCTCGAGTACCAGGCGCCATTCGCTGATAAAGTTTGCGTTGATCAACACCTCACCCAGCGGACTGAATGTTGAGTGACGCTCCGACCGGGCCAGGTCACGAATCGCCGCAATCACAACGTCCGGCATCCGCCAGTGAGTGGCCACCAGCACGCTGAGCTGCATTGATTTTTGATGAAGCAGTTGTTTGACCACTGACGAACCCAGCTTTTCATCCGGATTGGATCGCCTGAAGGCGTCAACGATCAATTTAAAGATCACTATTTTGCCAATATCGTGTACCAGCCCGATCAAAAAGGCGGCATCGGCATCCAGCCCGCGCAGTCTGGCCAGATCACGACAAACGTGCGCTGTCTCATCACTATGTATCCAGATCTTTTCGCCAAACGTCTTGAAATAGACATGGCTGATGTTGGACACGTTTTTGACAAATCCCAGCAACACATGCTGTTTGACACCCTGGCTACCCAGCAACGAAAAGGCCCGTTTGATGTCGGTTATTTCGTCGCCGCCCGGATTGTACTGGGCGCTGTTAGCAACGGATATCAGCTGTGCCGCTATCGCCGGATCCTTTGCCACCACCGCACAGAAGGCCGGCAAATCAAAATCATCGGTATCGAGCATCGCCAGCAGCTTGCTCACCGAATGCGGTAGCTTGGGCAGGCGATCCAACATCGACTCCGGCTTGTCCAGCAGTGCGTTGGTGCTGAGCAAAATCTCATGCTCCAGCTCAGATATCCTGTCGGTGTTTTGTACCCCCAGCAGGTAATCATAGAAAAGCTGCTCGGCGCCACTGCCCGTCATCTCACTGTATTTGATTTCCGCCTTCAGGGCATCCCTGGCCGCTTCATCGTGTCCGGGTGCTTTTTCACGCTCAGCAACAGGCACCGGTATGACCGGCGCAGGTGATGCGACCCGCCTGTCGGCGACTGGCGCATGTTGCGGAACTGCTCTGCCAAAAAGCTTATCCAGTAGTTTGCCCAACACACAGTTTCCCTCAGAATATCAATCAACCTTCACATCCCAGCCTACCATTATAGAGCGATCTCTCTGACTTTACTGCTTTTGCGACACAGATGGTCACCAGCGACTGATCACTCCTCCGCGTCGTCACCCTGACAACAATCAGCGGTTTGTTTTTTGCACGGCTGAGCCTTAAGATTGATCACATCCGGCAAACGCAGCCGGGCCTGCATACCCAATAACAAAAAAATTGCGTCAGGAGTGGCAAATGGTCTTTTTACGGTTACCGGTCAACGTGCGTTGCGTGCCTGCTTTCGCCACCTCAATGCGGCAGGCATGTTATCTGTTATGCCTGGCAATGCTGGCGCTGACATCAAACAGCCATGCCGACGACATTGCTGCCCTGCCGCAGGTCAGCGGCCCGGTGCCGGTCACCGCGCAAAGTCATCCGTTTGGCGCTGCCGACCATACCCTGCGGCCACAGAATCTGACGGATCTGGGATACATTGAAGAAGAGTTTTTTGTCAGCGGCCTGGCCAATGTCTACGACTGGCCCGAACGCGGCCGTCTCGACGTCCGCACTGCGCAGACGCCGTATACCACCCGGGTACTGATCCGGCGTCCGGCAGACAGCGCGCGCTTCAGCGGCAATATTGTGGTGGAGATGCTTAACCCCTCCAACCTGTTTGACCTGAACATCGGCTGGGCCATGTCTCATACGCAGATGCTGCGCAACGGGGATGCCTGGGTTGGTATTACCGCCAAACCCATCGCCATGAATACGCTGAAACAGTTTGATGCCGGGCGCTATGCCGCCCTGTCGTGGGCCAACCCGCTGGCCGCGACCGATCCACAGAATTGCGAGGTGGGTGGTGACACCACGCAAGCCACAGAAAATGGATTGATCTGGGATATTCATACACAGGTCGCCATGTGGTTACGCAGCGCAGACAGCACCAACCCATTTCGCTACCACCAGGCCGCCAGTGCGGCGCAGCAACTGTATGCCTGGGGCTACTCGCAAACCGGCAGCTTTCTCTATACCTACATCAATGCCATTCACCCGCACGTTGTCGACGCCATTGGTGAACCGCTTTTTGATGGCTTTCTGGTCGCCGTGTCCAGCGGTCCGGCCCCCATCAACCAGTGCGCCGATAGAATAGCCCGGGATGATCCGCGCCGGCCCATTAAAAACGTCGGCGTGCCGGTTATTCATGTCATGAGCCAGTCTGATTATCTGTTCGGCATTGAAAGCCGACAGCCAGACAGTGATGCCCCCGGGGATCGATTCCGGCGCTATGAGATAGCAGGCTCCGGCCATGCCTCACCTGACGAGCTCTACTGGGGACCGAAACCCGCAGACCTGATCCAGGCCGGCCGCGCCGTGCCGCCGCTGGCCTGTAACGAAGGACCGCGCAGCCGCTTCCCCAACAAACTGGCGTTTAATGCCGCGCTGGTGTGGCTGGATCAATGGGCACGCGATGACATTGCGCCACCCAGGGCAGAGCTGATTCAGGTGGTTGACGGACAGCCGGTGCTTGATGAGCACGGTAATGTGGTTGGTGGCTTGCGCTCGCCCTACGTGGACGTGCCTACCAGTACCTGGAATGGCAACTCGACCGGTGAGTCATTCTGCCGCATTGCCGGTCATGAAATCCCCTTCAGCCAGGACAAACTGACCCGACTCTACCCCACGCGTGCCGACTATGTGGACGCGGTGACAGCGAGCGTCAATGAACTCGTAGCCCAGGGGTTTCTGCTTGCAGCAGATGGCGCCGGCGTTATCCGCGAAGCTGAACAGTCAGACTTTTGGGAGTAATCACAGCGGCAGTGATTACTCTACGCCAATGATCGCATCGATCACATTGCCCACGTTCTGGGTAATGAGCAGGATGTCCGATGCCACACGCACATAGCGATGGCCGTCGGGCGGCACGCCCAACTGGCTAGCGATTTCAGGCGGTATTTCATGGTAGATAACGTCGCCCGGCAAGCGCTGACCGACCTGCCACTTTTTGGCCTGACCAGGGGGCATGCAACCATTGTTCTTCTTCGCCAGACCCGGAGGACAGCGTTTCGCACTGGATTCTGCGCGGTAGTAATCCCGTACGGCGTTGCGTTGATGCTCTTCGAAGCGCGGTTTGTCTGCAGGTTGGGCAAGTACCGGCGCTGACTGATAGAGGAAAAGGCTGAGGCCAATACATGCAGTATATTTCAGTAAGTCATAAGCTTTCATGATGATAATCACCTGGAGGGGGTTAACGATTTTTTCTGGGTGGAACAGCCCAGTGTGCGCCTTGTGGTGATGGAGATAAAGCGCTTTCGGGCAGGTCCTCGATTAGAGGCGCAATGACAGCAGCGTCTGCCACTGAACCGTGAGAAACAGTCCGGTCAGAGTTCGCCGGCACCACCGGCCGGAAAAGCCAACCTAGAACCGGAAAGTGTAATTCACCTTCAAGGCACCGCCGCGCGACAATGTCGAGAAACGGCTGTCGCGCAGCGGTCCATCGTCATACAACCAGTTGTTGCTCCAGACCAGGAAGACATCATTACCCGGCTGTATTATCCAGCGCAGACGCGCGTAAACACCAACCACATCGGACAGGTCATCATACTGCACGTTGCCGGTAATGGCGGTAAAGGGGCTCAGATTCCAGGCCCAGGTCAGGCGCAGCAGGTTGGTATCAAAGTCACCCTGTGGCAGGGTCACTTCATTGTGCTGATAGTTGGCTGATAGCGATACGCCGATGCGAGGACGGATGGTCCCGGTCAACTCCAGGCTGTCGCGCTGCCCGCCCCAGAACTCAGAATGTTCAACCTCCACCGCCCCGGAAACCATGCGCCGACCGGCAGTGGTGATGCTGGCAGACCACTTATCGGAATGGTAGTCGCCTGGCAAAATCTGAATAGTCTCATCGCCCTTGTTGTAGATGGTAAACACACTGTCCAGACGTTCGAAATTGCGACCGACTTCAATCTCCATCCGGTCGCCGCTTTCGAAGTTCACTTGTAGCGGCGTGACATCGATATTGCGGGTCAGCAGGCGATTGTCCAGGTCAGTCAGGTGTTCGTATTGAATCTCGTGTTCAGTCTGACGGATCATTTCCCAGCGCTCAGGCCGGGGAGCAAACGTCAGCGTGGGCTGATGTCGGCGGTAGCCGCGACGGTCGGCAAAACCCACCGCCGGATCCCAGTCTTCGCCAAATTCCCGGTGTGAAGAATGAAAGCGGACCAGGTCATTCGGGAACGCCACGCGTATACCGCGTGATCGCCTGTTCGAAGACGTCAGATCGCCACCCTCGACCGGGTCAGTGTGGTAGGACAGGAAGCCTTCGAACTGGGCATTGTACTGCCCGAGAAACTGCGAGGTGTAGAAATCGAAGTCGGCGCCCACCGTGTGGCGGTCCTCGAGTAGCTCATCACCGGTGACACCGTCTGAGGCTCTTCGCGTATAGATCATACCCACGTGTGATTGTTGAAACAGGCGGCGCTTCACCCGTGCCACCGTAAAATCCTCAGCCGCCCAGGGGCGAGCCGAGCCATCCCGGTTTTCCAGCGTGATATCGTCGGTACGCACCTGATACAGACCCACCTCGTAGTCGCCGACCTGACCGCCCAGGCGGGCACCAAAGCTGATCGGCACTTCCTGGCCCTCGACCAGACCAATCCGGCGACTGAAAAAGGGATCCGCCCAGTTGAAATTGAACACACCGGAGCCTTCCAGAAAGAACTCACGCTGCTCAGGAAAACGCAGCGGGAACCGGGTGAGATTGACCTGGCGGTTATCAACTTCGACTTCGGCAAAATCCGTGTTCAGTGTCAGCGCACCACGCAGCGACGGCGTCAGCGAATAGGTGACATCAATGCCAACCTTGGCATCCTGGCCGCTATTGGCACCCGCGGCAGGCCCACTGCTGGTGGAGGCATTAACAAAAGGCTTGAGCTCAATGCCCCGGCCCTGGCTGAGGCCGTTGAGGCCGCGCAACTGACCGGTAAAAACGGGACGAAACAGGCCTTCGTTGCGGCGCCAGCCGCTCCACAGAATCTCTTCGTTATAGCGTCGTATGGTGCGCTGGAAATTGATGCCCCAGGCATTGAGCGAGGGATCGAAGTTCAGCGTCGAAAACGGGATACGTACTTCCACTGACCAGCCGTCGGGCTGGATGGCAGTACGGATATTCCAGAGGCCGTTCCAGCGTTTATTGAAACCACCGCCGCCCTCGATCAGCCCATCACCCAGCAGGCCGGCAGGGTTGGTTTCAAAGAAATACCCCGTGCGGTTGTCATCGAAGGTGCTGATGATCCACATAAAGCGGTCATCGGTGCCGAGTCCGGCATCACGCTGCAGCTGGTAGGCCAGGATGCCGTCAGGGTCGGAGTCGTACATCATCGCGCCGATGTACAGGGCCTCGTCGTCATACAGAATACGGATTTCGGTCGGCTCACTGGGCACCCCGCCTTCGACCGGTTCCTGCTGGCGGAACTCCGTGATGGGCTGTGCGGTACCCCAGACTTCCTCGTCCAGGAAGCCGTCAAGCTGCACGTCCATGTCAGCCGGCATCCGGCTGGCCAGCACAGCGGGCCGGGTGTCATTAGTGACAGAGCTGGTCTGGGCAAGGCTGGACGATGACAGCAGAGCAAGGCTCAGCAGACAGGTCAGCAAACACAGCTGCATGCCGCCAACGGGACTACGCCAACTCAGGGTGTCTGATTGATTTCCGTATAGTGCCTGCCCGAGCCCATCACCAGTCTGCTTTGTCATGTCACTCCAGGCCAGGCCTCTCCAAAGTAAAAATGTTGAATTGCATGGTTATTTTCCAGACAAAAAAGCTCACGGCAGATCACAAAAAACTACACAGGATCTGACCTGCGAAACGGGTGGCACCCAAAAAAACGATGGTTATGCCGGTTTGCGCAATGCTTTTTTATCAACCTTGCCCACCGGTGTCAGCGGAATCTGGGCAACAATATGAATATACTTTGGCACTTTGAACGGTGCCATTTTATCGCGGCAGTAGGCCAGTATTTTGTCATGCACCGCGTCATCACCCAGAGCCTTGCCGGCGTCAGAGAGCTGAACATAGAGGTTTACGATATCATTGCCTGGCCGTTCCTCGTCAGGCGTGCCAATGATAGCCGACAGCTCTATCTCGTCTATCTCCTTAAGTTTGTTTTCCACTTCAACCGAAAACACCTTGTAGCCGCCAACAATCAGCATGTCCTTGGCGCGATCGCAGATGGTGATATAACCGTCCTTGTCTTTTCGAGCCACGTCGCCCGTATAGAAACAGGTTTTGCCGCCAAAACTGCGTAGAGCACGATTGGATTCATCCGGCAGCCCCAGATAGCCACGGAACACCTGTGGTCCGTTGACGATCAGCTCACCGGGCTCGTCAGCAGGCATTTCTTTGTTCCCGGTTTCAGCATCCACAATACGAATATCGGTGCCCGGCAGGGCCAGACCAATAGTGCCGGGGCGGGCACGTCCGGGTGGGTTCATGGTCAATGTCGGGCTGGTTTCAGTCAGGCCATAGGCTTCACAGAACTTGCCGTGTCCAATGATCTCCTCGACCTTGCGGATCAGCTCAACCGGTGCCGGCGCCGCACCGGACACAGCCACTTTCAGACGAGAGAAGTCCACCTGCCTGAACAGCGGCTCACTGAGCAACATCTGATACAGCGTGGGCACATTGCCCAATACGGTGGGCGGATGTTTCAGCATTGCCTGGCAGTAGGATTTGACATCCCGGGGATTGGGCACCACCAGCATCAGTGCGCGTTTGCGCAGGCCCATAAACAGCGCACTGAGCCCGGCGATGTGAAACCAGGGCAATACCGATGCGAAGGTTTCGTTGCCAACATCGTAATTCACCACGGTTTCGTTCTGTACGACATTGCTCATAATATTACGCAGCGACAGCTCGGCACCCTTGGGGTTGCCCGTGGTGCCGCCGGTATACTGAATCATGAACACATCTTCCATCCGACACGGCTCAAACACGCGGGTGTTGTCAGCGTGATTGATATCCGGCCAGAACGACACACAGCGCACATGCGTTAATGCTGGCAGGGCCACCTTGGGAACCTTGCCGGTCACTGACGCCAGCCATTTTTTCCAGCCCGGCAGAAAATCGATGGGACCGCTCATCATCACTGCACGTACCGTTGGCAGGCGGCCGTCCAGCTGCGCCGCTACCGGCGCAAACAGTTGGTCCAGTGTAATCAGGAAACGGATGTGGGCATTGCCAACCTGGTAAACAATCTCATCGGCCTTGAGCAGGGGTGACACGCCCGATGCCGGGCAGCCCAGTTTGGCGGCGGCCAGAAGACCAATCACATACTGCGGACTATTGGGCAGATGCAGCCCTACCACGTCGCCACGCTCCACCCCCAGCTCGCGCATCCGATTCGCCAGGCGATTGGCCAGGTCATCGACCTGCCCGATTGTCAGGGTAACGCCCAGGTAATAGATACAGGGCGCATCAGGGGCCTCGGCCACATGGCGCTCCACAATAGCCGGTATTGACTCGTCAGGTACAGGTGGCATGGGCTGCATATCGGGCATTGCACTCTCCTAAAGACCAACTATTATTGTTTGTGTTGCCAGATTCAGTACCGCGCAGCCCGTGCTGAACACGAAGATGACGCCTGGCCTGGATATCATTACGAAAAAAAGCCCCAACTGGCTCAGTCAGGGCTTTTCCATACCACCGTCAGGCATTACTGATCACGGTAACTGCGGGTCGGCGGCAACTGCGCGCCGGACAGATCGGCCGGCACACTCTGCTCACGCACCACACGGTGGGTCAGCGTACCAATGCCTTCGATACTGGCGCTGATAGTTTCACCATCAATCAGGTAACCAGAACCGGTGGCACGTTCCACCCGTCCCGAACCAGTGCCGCCGGACGTACCGCTTTGCAGCACATCGCCGGGGAATATGGTGATCAATGATGAGGCATACTCGATCAGTTCCGGGATGTTGTGGATCATGTCGCCGGCTTTGGCTTCCTGAACGGTAACGCCATCCACCACGGTGATCTGGTGCAGGCGCTCCATCGGGTCGCCGTAGAATTCCTTGGGCACAATCCACGGGCCATGTGGGGCAAAGGTATCGTGACCCTTGCCGACAAACCAGTCCAGACCGGAGCTGAAGCCCCCCGGCGGACGGCCGCCGCGATCCGAGATATCCATCGCCACCATGTAACCAAAGACGTGATCATAGGCGCGGGCGGAGGAGATGTACTTGCCGGAGCGACCAAACACGATGGCCATTTCGACTTCATATTCAATCTCGTCGCGGCCATAGGGCATGATCACGTTTTCGCCGTCACCGATGACGGCGCCACGGGTCGGTTTCAGGAACAGGTAGGGGACGCCGCGGTTTTCCCGGCGCTCGCGGGTGCGCTGGGCCAGTTGCTCCTCGGTGCAGCCTTCACAGGCGTGGGTGTAGAAGTTGACCGCCGCATTCATAATCTTGCTGGGATACTGGACCGGCGCGCGGATATCGACATCTTCCACTGAATGAATATAGTCCGGGCGGTTATTGCCGCTCAGCAGACCGGATTCCACCAGTGCATTGACGATTTCGTAGACCCGGTATTTCAGGCCGTATTCGTAGCCTTCGATAAGGCCAAGCACATCACCGGGCATATCAACACCGACGTATTGCGGCATCATTTCCAGCGCCTTGTTGGCTTCGACCAGATCCACAATCAGGGAATCATCGCGCATCACCAGACCGGCAAACTGCGCATTGCCCATGGCAAAGGTGCCGACCTTGAAAGGTTCTGCGGGTCGAATATCGGGCTGGGCCAGCACACTGGCCGGCAGGGCAAGCAGCGACAGCATTACTGTCATCGCCAGGGTAAACAGGGATCTTGTTCTCATTATCCTACTCCCTAAAAGCATGTCATTGTTGTTTTAACTGCTGAGGTCAACGTTACCCCTAAACGGGGATTCTGTCCAATGTCGTGCTGCCCCGGGAAAGTGTAGAATGCACGCCCATGACAACACCAACTCCAAAGCATCGAGAATTTGACGTCGTGGTCATCGGGGCCGGCGCTGCCGGGCTGATGTGCGCGGCGGTCGCGGGCGCGCGCGGTAGACGAGTGCTGGTGCTGGACAGTGCCAACAAAGTCGGCAAGAAGATCCTGATGTCAGGGGGCGGACGCTGCAACTTCACCAATATGCACTCGACGCCGGACAATTTTATCTGCGCCAACCCGCATTTTGCCAAATCAGCCCTCAGCCGCTATACCCCGTGGGACTTTATTGCGCTGGTGGAAAAGCATGGCGTGCCCTACCACGAAAAGAAGCTGGGGCAGTTGTTTTGTGATCGGTCATCCAAGGACATCGTCCGCTTGTTACTGGACGAGTGCGAAGCGGTGGGGGTGCACGTGCTCACGCAATCGCCGGCACACGATATCCAGTTAGGGCGTCCGCATCGCCTGCAGACACCAACGTTCTCGGTCAGCTGCGAATCACTGGTGATTGCCAGCGGCGGTTATTCGATTCCCACCCTGGGGTCGACCGGTTTTGGTTTTGATTTTGCCCGCTCGCTCGATATTCCGGTGCTGCCCACACGAGCCGGCCTGGTACCGGTTACGTTAGAGCCACGGCAGCTCACGAACTTCAGGGACCTCTCAGGGGTGTCCGTGGACACCGTCACCACCGCCGGAGGAGCAGCATTTCGCGAGAACATCCTGTTCACTCACAAAGGGCTGAGCGGCCCTGCCATTTTACAGGCCTCATCCTACTGGCAGCCTGGCGAGGCACTGGATATTGACCTGTTTCCGGACCTGGACCTGGCGGATCACATCCACACCATGCAGCGACAACGGCCCAGGCTGGAGCTGAAAAACCTGCTCGGCGAGCAACTCACCAAACGGGTGGCCCAGCGCTGGTGTGATCTGTGGCTGGAGAACAAACCATTGGAGCAACTCAGTGAGGACGACATACAGCGCGTGCAGTCAGCGTGTAAATCCTGGAAAATCTGGCCCGCAGGCACCGAGGGATACCGAACAGCGGAAGTGACCTTGGGTGGCGTGGACACCAATGCGCTGTCCTCAAAAACCATGGAAGCACGCAACCATCCCGGACTGTACTTCATTGGCGAGGTGGTTGATGTGACCGGGCATCTGGGCGGCCACAATTTCCAATGGGCCTGGGCGTCGGGCCACGCTGCCGGAGAGTATGCCTGATGGCAGACGTGACCTCTCCCCTGAACATCTGTTACTGAATAAGAGCTGACAAGAGAAGCATAACCATGAGCGAAAACACTGAGACAAAATACGCCGATATCGAAACCCAGATGCGCACATGGATTGCCCGCTTTGTGGTGGGCCTCAACCTTTGTCCATTTGCCCGCCAGCCGGTCGAAAGCGGTCGGGTAAAAATCGTGGTTAGTGATGCGCGTAATAGTGAGGCGTTACTGGAAGAGTTACAGAGTCAGTTATCGTGGCTTGATGCAGAGCCTCCCGCAGCGACGGAAACCACGTTGATCGTGATCCCGGAGATGCTCGGTGATTTTCTTGATTACAATGATTTCCTGGACCTGGCCGACGCCCTGCTGGAAGAATTCGGCTGGACCGGACAGTTTCAGTTCGCCAGCTTCCACCCCGACTATCAATTCGCCGGCACCCTGCCCGGCGACGCAGAAAACTATACCAACCGCGCACCCTGGCCAACCCTGCAGCTGCTACGTGAAAACAGCCTGGAAGCGGTGCTCGCCAACTACCCCGAACCGGAACAAATCCCCGAACAGAATATAGAGGCAATGGAGCAACTGGGGTCAGCCAAGCTGGCGGATTTGCTGCGGGAGTGCCGCGGGATGAAATCGAAATAAGGTGATACGGGACTTCTCTTTAAACTAGTGGTGATCAGGTACAAAGCGGAGAACATTGTTTGTCCGAAACGGGCGAATTTGCCGGGGTCGCTGGAAAACGTTATTGACGCGAGCGCAGGAAAACCCACTCGGCGATGATCAGATTCGGCACCCAGGCAAGCCAGGCGATCGCCGGATAGGCCTGGTCAAAGGGCACACCCAGCATCAGGAACAACGGCAGCCATATTCGCAACGTCACCGCACCCAGCGTCATCGCGTAGCTACGGATCATCCAGCGCTGATGCAGCTTGATATCACGCTTAAGGATGTACCGGAAAGCCAGAGCGGTCGACACCAGCCAGAGTACAGCCAACAAACCAAATCCAAATCGTGCGGCCAGACCGCCCGAGGCAAAAAAGGCCAGATACAAACCGGCGATTCCACCAATCAGCACCCCGCCAACGTAGACCCGCCCCAACCAGCGATGCAAACGCGGATAACGGGTTCGCCAGCCTTTGTGGAACTGACTGGCACCGGCCAGCAGCACAATACCACCGCCCAGAAAATGCAGCAGCGCTGCGCTGGGCGTCGTCAGTAGCATGTTATCCACAAAACCGTTGCGTATGGCAGGCAAAAATCCCAATGACAGCGCATAGGCACTCACGCCAATGGCGGCGAACAACATCAGATACCAGCCAGTACTCTTTATTCCTGCATTTATTGTCATAGTGATCTCGCCGGGAGGGGGCCTGAATACAAGTGCTTTTGCCTGATTGTAGCCCGTCATGCTTGACCCACCAAACATTGGCGCTCATAGTTGTGACAATCAGGGTAAACAAAACCTGACATTGACCGATTACCTGTTGTAAATCATGCCTTACCTGTGTCATCCCGGTGCTGTTTTTGTGAATACTCTTAAAGTTCTGTTCGGTCGCTTTACCCGCCTGCTGGCTATAACAACAGCCGCAGCACTGATGTTGCCATCGGCGTCAGCGCAACAACCCGACCCGGCGGCAGATATCATTGAGCTGGCGATTGTTGGCCCAATGGTAGGCACCAGCTTTTCCATCGGCATGCAATTCAAGGCGGGCGTCCATGCGGCGCTGACCTCGCTTGACGAGGGCCTGTTGCTGGGGCGTCCGGTGCGTGTATCCGAACACAATGACAGCTGTACCCGGATTATCGCCGAGCGGGTGGCGCAGGATCTGGTGCAGAACCCACCCCATGTGGTCATCGGTCATTCCTGCTCTGCCACCACCGTGGTAGCGGCCCCCGTGTACGCCCGCCACGGCGTGCTGCAGATCACGCCCTCCTCAACGGCCCCGCTGGTCACAGAGATGGGCATCGACAGCATATTCCGGATGATCGGCCGTGATGACCTGCAGGGCGAAATGGCGGCAGAAAAAATCGCTGCCCAGTACGCTGGTCGGCGCGTCGGCATCCTGCGTTATCCCAACGATTACTCCATAGGTCTGACCGATAATGCCATCGCCGGCCTCGCCGGTCTTGGCATAGAGCCCGCCATTGTGCTGGAAATGTCAGCATCCGCGTCCTCATATCTGGACGACATCATGGCATTGATCGAACACGATATCGATGTGCTTTACCTGACTGGTGGCGCGCTGGACAGCGGGGTGTTTGTGCGTCAGGCCCGGCAGATGGATGTGCCCTTTGACATTATCGGCAGCGACACACTGGTTTCCCCGATTTTTGCGGAAACAGCGGGGGCCGCCAGTAATGGCGTAGCATTCACCTTCCTTCCCGAGTCGGCTGCCAATCTGGACAGTGACCGTATGCAGGCTGCCAACGCGGCCATTCGCGCCCAGGGCATGGAGCCCGATGGTTACACGCTGCTGGCGTATGCGGCCATTGAGATCTGGATAGAAGGCGTCAGACGTGCAGACAGCATAGAAACATCGGCGGTGGCTGCGGCTATTCGCGAAGCGCCGCTGGATACCCTCATTGGCCGCATCAGCTTTAATGGCAAGGGCGATATCCAGACGGAGTACCCCACTTTCGCCTGGTATGTCTGGCAGGACGGCCAGCGTGTCCAAATTGACTGAGAATAAGGCCGCGCCCGGCGGTCCGCAAGAACTGAACTCTCCTTTTCACGGGCTGGGTATCCGCAACAGTTTTCTGGTCGGCTTTGCGACCATGGCCCTGTTCATGGTCATTGTGATGATCACCGCGCTGGGCACCAGCGCCAACATGTCGCGCAGTGTCTCTCATATTCTGGACGATCAACTTCCCGTCATGCTGGTCACGGTGAGGGCCGCGCGGGCTGCGGATGCACTGGCAAGCAGCGGCCTGTCATTGATTGCAGTACGGTCCGATGCCGACCGGGCACTGGCATTCCGGCGCGTCGCTTCAGCACAGCAGGCGCTGGATCTGGCGCTGGACGAGTTGACAGGTGTCACTGATACTCAGGCGGCAACCGATGTCATCACACTGGTCACCGAACTCAATCAGAATCTGCAGAGCCTGACCACCCTGGTTAATGAACGACTGTCTCTGCTCGCGGCCCAACAACGTGCCCGCAATCAACTGATATCAACCCTGCAGGCGTTCCAGCAGGAACTGACCTTCCGCGTCAGAATTCTGGAAAGCGACAGCGACGTCATCAACGCCCTGGTGCAACGTCCTTCGCCGCCTGTCGAACAGATAGCACGCATGTCCGGCAACACAGCGCCACTCATTCCCCTGTCGCGTTTTTATGCCGAGGTGGAAGCAATTGGTGGTCTGCTGCTCGCCGCCACCCAGGACCCGACCCTGACCGCGCTGGCCGTGTCCGAGCAGACCATCAACCAGGACTTGCAGGTGGCAAGTGAAACGCTGGAAAAATTACCGTCGGATGTATCCAGTGCTATCAATAGCCATTTTGGCGACCTGCGCGCCATCAGCCAGTCGCCTGATGGCATGGTCGGTTTACGTCAGCGAGAGTTGACATTGTTGAATGACGGCGAAGCACTGAATGAGCAGAACCGACAGATCATTGCCCGTGTCGACAGCGCCATTGATGCGCTGGTCGAGACCCGATTGTCACAGTTTGCTCAGGCCTCTGACATGGCGTCGTCAGCCAACCGTGATTCGCAGTGGTTGTTACTGATTATCAGCGCAGCCGGCCTGACGGGCCTTGTCGCATTCTTTTACCTGCATGTACTTCACCACCTGGTACCCAGACTGACCGGCCTGGGTGAAACCATGCTGGGCATTGCCGCCGGTCGTTACGACGTGCCCATGCCTGCCGAAGGCCGGGACGAACTCGGGCGACTGGGAAGCGCCGTACACCAGTTCCGGCGCATGGCGATGGACGCCAGCCAACGGGAAGAAGAGTTGCAGGCGAGCAAACAAAAAGCCGAAGATGCACTGAATGAGCTTGAACAGAAAGCCAGCGAACTTGAGCAACTGAACAACAAACTGGAAACCCTGACCTTGTCTGACGCACTGACCGGGCTGGCGAACCGACGACACTTTGATGAAGTGTTGTCCAGAGAATGGGTTCGATCCACACGCAGCAAGCAATCGATGGCAGTGCTGATGCTGGATGTTGACTACTTCAAACGCTACAACGACCAATACGGTCACCAGCAGGGTGACGAGTGTCTGCGTCGCATTGCCGGGGTTCTGCAAGCGCGTGTTCAGCGGGAAACAGACCTGGCGGCGCGTTATGGCGGGGAAGAGTTCAGCATCGTTCTGTCTTCTTGTACTGAAGAACATGCGGCCAGTATTGCCGAGCAGATTCGGGCCGGCGTGGAGTCATTACAAATTCCCCACGACAATTCAGAGTACGGTGTAGTCTCGGTCAGTATTGGTGTTGCCACGCTGGTACCTGCTCCCGGAAACACGGCAGATGAACTGCTTCGCAAGGCAGATGTTGCGATGTACAACGCCAAACATCAGGGACGGAACCGCGTGATGTGTGCCGAGCCGTGTCGCTAATCCCCTTACTCGACATCCTGATACGCATGATGGTGCTGGGCCAGTTGCTGCTGCTGGCCGTGCTGCTGGCGCGCGAACCGGGCTCCACCATCAAATACCTGATGCTGGCCATAGGCCTCAGTGTCGCCGGCCTGGTCATGCTGACGGCGCCCATTGCCGACGAACAATACGGGCTGCTGCGCAACGTGTTGCTGTTGCTGACCGATGCCTTTGCCTTCCTGTTCTGGCTGCTGATCCGTTACCTGTTTGAGGACGACTTCCATCCGGGCCGGTGGCCGCGCCCGGTAAAACTGACGCTGGGTCTGCTTGTGCTGGTCTACTTTTACGCACTGGGTATACAGGCAGGGAACTCGCCGCTGCACGACATTATCCATGCGGTGGGACTGTTATTGATAGTGCATGCCGGCTACATCGCATTTCGCGGTTTTGCCGACGACCTGATCGATAGTCGACGCCGCGCCCGCATCATGCTCATTCTGGGCATCAGTCTGTACAGTACCGTGCTGGTGGTTTTTGAGTTGGTGGACGAGCGCTATCGCAACGCTGAACTGTTTGGCCTGATCAACGCCGGCGTTCTGCTGCTGGCCGCCACTGCCGCCGTGGGCCGGCTCATGCGTTTGCGCTATGATCCGGTCTCCCGCATAAGCCCGGACGCACCGAAGTCCGCGCAAGCCATCACCGGCCCGGTTGAAGACCTGCAGCAAACCCCAATACTGTCACCTGCCGAATTGGCACTGGCGCAGGCGCTGGATGGCTTCATCGAGCAAAAAGCCTATCAGCAGAATTCACTGACCATAACCACGCTGGCCGCACAACTGAACTGCCCCGAACACCGGCTGCGACGGCTGATCAACCAGACCCGGGGTTATCGCAACTTCAACAGCCTGCTTAACGATCTGCGCATTGACGATGCCAAACAACGGCTGGCCGATCCGGCTTACGACAACACGCCAATCCTGAGTATCGCACTGGGCCTGGGGTATGATTCCATCGGACCATTCAACCGTGCGTTTAAGGCCAAAACTGACCAGACCCCCGGTGAATTCAGGCGCAGCATTCAGAATCGGCGCTAGTTTTTTGAAATCGGCGAGACCCGTTTTGCGCTTGCCGGGCAAACTTCAGTTTTCTGAACTTGCCCGAGAGCTTAAGTGCCATGCCTTTCCGTCCAACCACCCATCCAACCACCCGTCCAACCACTCATCCAATCAGCCGCCCAATCATCCTGACTGTCACCACGATCATGCTGGCTGGCGTGGTTTACCTGTTCTGGCCCGTCTACGGCTTTATTGCCGAAACCAATGCCGCGCTGCGCAACCCCTGGGCCTGGCAGGCAGTACCGGCTGCCGACAACTGTCAGTCGTCACCGGTTGATGATGACTGGGCGTCGACGTCAGACAAAGCCTGCGAGCTGTTGCTCGAACATCAGGCGCGGATACATGCGCCTTCCCTGTCGGCCGCAGTCGCTATTGACGGCAAGCTGGTGTGGAGCGCCGCCACGGGCTGGTCAGACCTGGCCGCAATGACACCGGCGACACCGGATACGCTCTATCGCATCGGCTCCACTTCCAAACCGGTCACCGGCACCCTGTTGGCACGCCTGATTGATGCCGGCCTGGTAACTCTTGACGAACCGATTGGCGGCTATGATGACACCCTGCCCAACCCGGACTGGCATTCACTGACGCTGCGCCAACTGGCCTCACACACGGCCGGCCTGCCTGAATATGCCACCAAACGGGACTGGCGCGGCGTGTACCATTCGATGGCGCTGCGAGAGCCACATGACAATGTCCGCCAGAGCCTGTCATTGTTTGATGGCAGTCCACAGCGTTATGCGCCTGGCACTGATTTTGAGTATTCCTCGTTCGGGGCGTTGCTGATCGCATCGACGTTGCAAGCGGCAGCCGGGCAGCCGTTTGAGGCGCTCATTCAACAGTCAGTGCTGGCACCTCTGGCGCTTGAGTCGCCCAGAGCCGATCAAGCGGTCGCTGATCGTGCCCGTTTTTATCAACTGGATGGCAACCGGGCACAACCCTGGCGCGCAGTGGATTTGAGCAACAAGCTTCCCGGCGGTGGTTTCATGTCACGGCCCAAGGATCTGGTGCGGCTGGGCTCAGCCTGGCTGGATCCTTCGTTCATCAGCCCACAGACTCGCGAACAATTCTGGACCCAGCAGACACTCAACAATGGCGAGATCAATGAGCAGGGTTATGCGCTGGCCTGGCGCTGGAACGAGGCGGGAAAATTTGCGCATCACGGCGGCGTTTCCAAAGGTGCCATGACCTGGCTGGCGGTGTATCCGGAGCAGTCACTGGTCATTGCGCTGAGCATCAATACCACGCTGGCCGAGTTTGCCGAGTTCTCGCAAGTGCAGTCGGCACTGGTGGGGCTGTTTACCCAAGAGCAGCGCATTCAACTCAGTGAAACCGGCTTTTCCAGCTCCAGCAACTGATCCGATATCTCGGAAACTTTCTCGGTAATCAGGGCCTCGGCATCATAGAGGCCCCGATTGTAGAAGAAGCCGCCCATCTCCCGGGCGAAGAAATCGACCAGGAACTCAGCGTCAAAGCCGCCGATGTCCTGATTCAGCTCATCGCGAAAGTACACCTTGACCTTCTGGGCCATCAGCTCTTTTTCCTGGCGGGTAAATTCGATTTTGTCCATCGCGGCGTCCTTGAAATCATCAGGTTTTCTTATACATTTGCATTCGGTTCGATGTCGGGGTTCACCCCGCCCTGCTCTCTTTCCGGTACTGATTGGGCGTGACCCCCGTTGCTTTTTTGAAAGCCGTATAAAACGAAGACTTGGCATTAAAACCGACGTCCATGGCGATATCCAGCACCGTATTGTCAGTATTTTGTAGTTGTTCCTTGGCGGCGTTGACCCGGTAATAATTCACGTAATCAAAAAAGTTCATCCCCAAGGTTTCGTTCAGGGTTTGCGAGATGTGGTACGCCGAGCGCGAAATATGTTTTGCAAGCTTGGGCAGGGAGAGAGAAGCATCCAAAAAGAGACGATCGTGTTCCATGGCATGGTTCAGTTTGCCGACAATACTGTTAGCCAATTGTTCGTTTAAGGCCGAGCGCTGATATTTATTCTCGGTAATCAGTTTGAGTACCTCTTGCGTCTCATGATTACTTTGGTACAGCTCCTCAAAGCCAGGCTTTTGACGCAGTCCCCATATGGCAACGCTCCAGATCATGATCAGAACCACCAGATGCCGGATCACAGCCTCTGTTTGCACAGAGGCCACCAGGTTGTCGTACAGGAGGGTGCCCGCCGTAATCAGCCAGACCCCGCCTACCGCGAGTAAAAGCCACACGATCCAGCGCCCTTCCTGCGCCTCGGTACTGGCGAACACTTCTCGCAATTGGACGCGATAGTCATGCAGGCGACGGAACACGGCGTGCACATAGAACCCTGCCTGCAGGACCCAGCCCAACACCATCAGGAAGGTGGTAATCACCAGGCCATAAACAGTAAAACGTACCAGACCCGATGTGGCTGTCAGCGCTGTTTCGTCCCCTTCTACCAGGATCGCATGGCGTAACTCGCCGGGCAGCAATAATGCACAGATAACAATGACCAGCCCGATGCCACTCAGCGCAAAGTGCATAAGATGAACACGCCCCGGACGCCACCTTGTACTACTGGTGATCCCTTGCACATAAAGCCAGAAGCACGGCGGGATGAGGTATAGAGCGGGTAACGCAAGCAGCAGAAACAACACCTGCAGACCCGGTGCGAGCGCTTTGACCACCGGTTGAGCAATCAACACGGCAATTGCTGCCAGGCAGCCTGCCAACGGCAAATACACCGGCTGTTTAGTCGATCGCAACAGCAGCAGATGAACGCTAAACCCGATGATAGCCAGGGAAATACACGTCAAAAAGTAAGCAACAGCGCTAGCAGACACGGCGACCTTCCACTTAAAAAATAGGTACGAGCCCTTGGATCCGGACGACGATTTCCATGGCCTGGCGCAACATGTGAAGCATCTTAACCAATCAGCAAAACCGGGACAAACAGATGACTTCCATCAGTACAGATAAAATCGACAATCCAGCTGCTACCACAACACATAATTGGCCACTGGTCAGCACGTTATTTGTGTTATTTGCCATTCCCGGGATTCCGGCCATTTTTATTGTACTGGGAGTATTGGCGGGGCCAATGGATTCCCCGCTTCTGGTGTCTCTTGTTAATGCACGCTACTTCGAATCACCACTGGCAGTATGGGTTCACGGCGCCAGTGGTATCGCCCTCTTCCTGACAGTCCCGTTGCAGTTCTCACCGGCATTTCGGCTCAAGCATAGCCAATGGCATCGCGTCAGTGGACGCATTGCACTACTCAGCGCCTATATCCTGGCCGCTTCAGCGGTGTGGATGCACCACTTTTTGACACCTGAAGCGCTTGGTATGCGGTACATTGGCCTGATTATCGTGAGCCTGGGACTGGTCATGGCCTTCACGCTGGCGTTCTATCATGTGCTCAATGGCGAGATCGCAGCGCATAGACGATGGATGTACAGGGCGGTTGCGATCACGCTGGCAGTGGTCACACCTTTGTTTATCGAAGTCCTTGCCGTGTTCACGCTTGGTCAGGTTGAAACATTCAGGCCATTCCTGACACAACTGCTTTATGACTACGACAGACTCATTGGCTTGGTTATCAATCTTGTTATCGCCGAGTGGTTGATACGAAGCAAGCCATAGCCAGCGGTGGATCATCGGCACGCTGGGCCCGGAGCGAAATCCGACAGGTGATGACATTGATTTGGCCCTGGCGAGGCGCCACCATTAAATACCTAATATTGGTACATGGAGCCGGCACATGGCTAAAAACACCAGCATATCCCTTGGCGAGCACTTTGACGAATTCATAGCCCAACAGCTCAAGAGTGGTCGATACGGATCTGCCAGCGAAGTCGTCCGGGCAGGACTCAGAGTGCTTGAAGAGGCAGAAACGAAACGCGAACATCTCCGCAAATTGTTGATTGAAGGCGAACGCAGCGGCTTTGCCGATTACAGCTATAATCAACTGATGGACGAACTCGATAGCGATGCTGTTTGATGCCCTCTTTTCGGATCAGGCAAGGTTACTGTAAGTCACGACCAACGCCTATCACGATAACTGTCCTGTTCATCCAAACTCCATCTGCCTCAAGAATTGTCCATTTCGAAAACAACATACTTCCCGTCGTCGCTTACGCCATCACCCACTTTCTGCCAGCCTTTCGTCTGGTAGAAAACAATAGCCCTGGTATTTTCCACTAAACACTTGAGACGTGCAGGACTGCCGATATTGGCTAGCGACGTTGCCAGTAGCTGGGAACCAATGCCGTGGCCCAACCAATGTGTCGCAACAAAAAGATTGTGGACAAAATTGTCAGCCGCATCGACCGACACAAAACCGACCAGTGCGCCCTGCCGCTCGGCCACCCAGATGGCCTCCTCTGCTGTATCCCGATCAAAATCGGACAGACAGAATGCGGCGGAGTTCTGCCAGGTAAAGGTATCCTGTCGGGACTCAAGATAGAGTCGACTCAGTGCCTCCCTGTCAGCTTTCATAAACGGGCGAATCAGCAGCGTGATCTCCGGTAAGACGTTTCCGCGGAAACGTTTTCGTTTGTTCATTTAAAACCCATAAACCGCCTTTAAAGGTACCATGAAAAAGGGGCGATCGCCTGACAGTGACACCGTTGCGATTGCCTGGCGGTGTGCTACTGCACTGGACATCGTCCTGCCCGAGGGATACGTTAGTGGTATACCACCCGCTGGCTTGCAAGGAGCCATTCATGATGAAGTTTCAAACTATTACCCTCGCGTTACTGACGCTGCCTTTACTGGTGACTGCCTGTGCCACCTCGCCGACCGGGCGCTCCCAGGTGCTACTGGTGTCTGAAAGCCAAATGGCCGGCATGGGGGAACAGGCTTTCAACCAACTCAAGCAAGAGAACAGCGTCAGCACGGATCAATCATTAACCCGCTATGTCAACTGTGTGTCCAATGCTGTGCTTGCCGAGATGAATACCGGCATGGATTGGCAGGTGGTCCTGTTTGAAGGCGACGCGGTCAATGCGTTTGCCGTGCCTGGCGGCAATATCGGTGTTTTCAGGGGGCTGCTCAATGTCGCCGAGAATCAACACCAGCTCGCAACCGTTATCGGCCATGAGGTTGCCCACGTCACCGCCAGGCACTCCGCGGCCCGTGTTTCCACTCAGCTGGCAACACAGATGGGTGTATCGGTTCTCGCCCAGACCACGGGCATGGACCCGGGGTTGATTGGCATGGGGGCTGATCTTTTGCTTACCTTGCCATACTCGCGCGCCGACGAAACCGAGGCCGATCGCCTGGGCCTTGACTACATGGCACGGGCCGGGTTTGACCCCCGCGAAAGTGTCACTCTGTGGCATAACATGGCACGGGCGTCCGGTGGCGGACCCCCTGAGCTTCTCTCCACGCATCCAGCACCCGACTCCCGCATTCGTGAACTACAGCAGCGTATGTCCGCTGCCGTCCAAACGTTTGAGGCCGCCCAGGCTCGGGGCCAACGGCCAGCCTGTCAGCCCTGATACATGCTGGACGGATTGCCGGGCCAGGGCCTTTACATCAGGTTTAATTGCAGCCCGGATCATTTGCAGAGCATGATGATACAGACAAAACCACTTGGCATTTCCGGTCGTAGCCCCCTGTAAACGCAATCGAAAACGCCCTTTATTGGGCGCATTCAGGAGGAATTTTATGTCCAGCCCAGAGCATAAACAGAAAATCTGGAATCTCATCAGCGACATCAAAAACGGAATGCTGACCACGCGTCACGGCGATGAGCTGCGGTCACGACCCATGGTGCTGGTGCAGGACGAATATGACGGTACGCTCTGGTTCTTCACCGATCTTGAGTCAGAGAAAGTGTTCGAACTTGAGGATGACAACGATGTCTGTGTGACCTTCTCGGATCCGCATGACCATGTCTATGTCTCACTGACCGGCACCGGTCGCGCGACCCAGGACAAGGCGCTGATTGATCGATACTGGAACTCGCTCATTGCAGCCTGGTTCCCCGAAGGCAAGGATTCACCCAATGTGGGCATGCTGGAAATCAAAATTAACAAGGGCGAGCACTGGAACAGTGACAGCAGCAAGATGGTCAAGAGCATAAAGACGGCCACTGCCAAAGCCAAAGGGGCGAAGCCGGATCTGGGTGAACACGAAAAGTTCGGAACCAGGTAGCGGTGCTTCCTGTCAACGCAGGTGCTGTTAGCTGACGTGCCTGAAATGTCGTTGAGAAGTGAAAATCAGGCAGACATCCGGCCAACTACTCTGCGAAAAAACGTTTCCGCGGAACGGTCTTCGTTTGGTTATTTATAAACCATGAAACGCGGGCGGCTGCCTGACGAAGACACCGTAGGGTGTCTGCCGGGGCGGGACCGCACACGACATCGTTCTGCCCGGAGGCTACGCTTGTGAGCCCGGGCCCACGAGCTTGCAAGTAGCGACCCAGTTTCTATCTATGACCAGCTCGGAGTCGGACAGCAATGATGGTCATGTATTATTATACCGAGACAGTGATGTTCCGCCCTTTGTTTTTTGCCTGATACAGCGCCTTATCAGCACGTGAAAGCAGTGCATCGCGGGTATCATCTTTTCTGAACAATGTTGCACCGATACTGACTGTTACCTTATCAACAGCACCAAAACCATCATCTTCAATTTTGTGCCGTAGCTTTTCACATAAGTGCTTCAGTGTTGTCTCATTCACTTCAATCGCGATAACGACAAACTCCTCCCCACCCCACCTCACCAACGTATCATTCGAGCGTATGGACGCTGACAAGATCTGTGCCGTCTTGCGTAATACATCGTCCCCTACAGCATGCCCGAATGTATCATTGATATTTTTGAAATGATCAATGTCGATAATCAGAAGCCCGAATGTTTTATCGTATCGAATATCCCGCGCCATCTCCTGAGCAAGAACACTTTTCAGGTGATTACGATTGAATGCTCCAGTAAGCTCATCGGTAACGGCCAGGTGGTGCAACTCTTGCTGGCTCATGAAGACAGCTTTCCTGGACCTGTCAAACATCAATGCGCCTAAACAGCCAAACGAAAAGCTGCAAAATATCCAGAAAACATGCATGGTGTAGATATCAAGATCACTCATGACATAGAAACCCGAGACCAGCAGAATGCTTGATGCCATCGACGCACTGGCCAGGGCATGCCTGAAAGTCATACCTGACACAACAAAGATCCAGAACACAGCCAGATACCCTTCGGTAACAAACGGAAAATAATTACCAAGCTGGCCTGCTATATAGGCATGACTTAACATGGAGAAGACGGGAAATAACGCAAGCGCTGGCACTACGATCGTGTAGAACCGTTTTTTGTAGGCAAGAAAACTAATCGTCAATAGAATTGGAGCAGTCACAAAAAGATTAAGTCTCAGCATCAAAACCTGAACCTGATCTGACGCCCAGGACTTGTCCAGCAAAGAAAAAATAATGTACAAAAGTGCGGTTAGAAATGTAATCGCAGAAATCTGGACCTGTCTGGCAGGCTCGTCCCACTTTTTGTAGAGACGGTAGGTCGCCTCATCCGGAAAGCCTTTTGGCAATTCGAACGGGAGGATATGTTGTAGTATTTTTTGCATAGCGCCCCTGACCTGACGACAGTCTTTTGTTACTCGCGGCCCAGTGCTGTCAGCACCAGGCGCGCCATTGCCTCATGGCCTTCGGCGGTGGGATGATAGCGAACACCGCTACTGGCGACAACATTGCCGTTTATCCAGCGTTCGGCAGCCGGGGACGCGCAAGGGCCATGGCCTTCGGCCAGTACATAAGGGTCAGCAATCAGATTCTGTTGGCCGGCAGTCACACTCACGAAGATCTCTTCAAGGGTTTGCCCCAGGTCGGCGAGATAACGCGTGTCTTGCGCGCTGAGCTGCAGCTCTTCGCAGCTGATGGCATCAACAGGAAATACGCGCGGATAGGTCACCAGCACAACAATGGCCTGCGGCGCTTTGTCCCGGATCGCGTCAATCGTTGCAGTCAGTTTGGCGGGCAACTGACTCACCGCATCATTGATCGCGTCCTGGTCAAGACTGGCAGTGCAGTTGTCGTCAGCTGAGGTGCCGGCACAGGCGAATGTCGACGCGGTATAGCGGATGTCATTGCCACCGATGGTGACAGTCACCAGCCCCGTCTCAGCGGTAACTGCATCAATCTGCGGCGGTGCGCCATTTTGCGGCGTGTGGCGAATGTTATCCGTGGTCGCGCCGTTGCAACTGACATCGGTGAGCGACAGCTGAAGCGCATCGGCGACCAGGTTGGCGTAGTTGCTGCCTGATCGACCGCAGTCACCCAACTGCTCAGGTACCCCCGGGCCAGCCGCAAACGAGCTGCCAAGCGCGACATACCGGGTGCCCGGCTGCAAGGTGTCTGCCGGGGCCTGCGCATGCACAAAGGCAGCGGTAAGCAGTGCATAGCCCAGTGCGACGATAGCCGTTATTCTTGTCATTGCAGCCTCCAGTCAGGCGAGTCAAATAGGGGATAAGGTCACTTATAACGCCTCCATCACGCGGCGGCCTTGTAGTTGATGTTTTGAGGGCTTCTGATTCCCGCATTCGGCCGTTTATATTCTGGCGTATCGCTAACGCTCGACAATATTAAAAACCAACAAAATTAGCAATTCCTGTGATCAGTACGGTTATAAGGGTTCAAGGACTCGTGCGGCCTGCCGATAACCGGCTTTACCGTTGACAGGAGTACCCTGATGTTTAATCGCCACCTCAAAAAAGAACTCGAAGATCAGCGTGTGGAATTAGAGACTCTCCGCCAGCTGGTTGCTCAGATGGATCGGGGCATGCTATCCATCACACTGAATGCCGATTTCTGTATCTCTGCATTAAACCAGGACTTTGCCAATGTCCTCGGTTTCCCGCGAGAGCACCTGTTGGGTCGACCCCTGTCAGAGATTGTACCGTCTTACGTTACCAAGCTGGCCTGCTTTCGAGACTCAATCAAGCCGTCGCAAATTTCGCGCCGGTCAGTGACGACTACCGCTACTTGCGGGCCGATGGCTCTCTAGCCTGGCTGCATATTCAATGGCTCCCGGTACGAGGATCAGACGGCAAGCTCTCTTACGTGCAGGGTTATGGTAGAGACGTAACCAAAACAATAGAGAACGCAAAAGAAGCTGAGTCTTTCATTGATGCGCTAATCCGCTCTACCGCGGTTATCCAGTTCAACCTTGATGGCACTGTCATCACCGCAAACGAGCAGTTTCAGCAGGCTATGGGTTACCGGCTGGAAGAACTCATCGGTCAGCACCACCGTAAGTTCTGCACCCCTGAGGAGGCCGGCTCGCCTGAATATGCGGCCTTCTGGAAAAAGCTAAACAGCGGCGAGTACGTGGCGGACCGTTTCAAGCGGATTGATAGCAGTGGCTCCGTGGTGTGGCTCGAAGCCACTTATAACCCGGTCTACGACGCCGAGGGCAACCTCCGCAAGGTCGTTAAGTTCGCCAGCGTTGTCACCGACCAGGTTTTACGGGAAGAGCAGGTACGCGAGGGCGCAGGTGTTGCCTACGACGTGTCACAACAAACGGACGTAAGCGCAAAAAAGGGCGCTGATGTGGTTCAGCAGACGGTCGAAACCATGCAGCAGATAGCCACACAAATGCAGGCGGCGACCGAAAGCATTGAGGCCTTGAGCAAACAGTCCCTGCAGATCAACGACATCGTGCAAACTATCGGCGGCATCGCAGAACAGACAAACCTGCTGGCGCTAAACGCCGCGATTGAAGCCGCCAGGGCCGGTGAACAGGGCCGTGGATTTGCTGTGGTTGCCGACGAGGTGCGACAACTGGCGGGTCGCACAAGTTCAGCCACCGAGGAGATTGTGGGCGTCGTCCATCAAAATCAGACGCTTTCAGATGAAGTCAAACGCCAGATGTTCAGCTCTCGAGAGAAAGCCGAGCAAGGCCTGGAACTTGCCAGCCAGTCGGGCACCTTGATTGTAGAGATCCAGGAAGGAGCCAGGCAGGTGGTGGACGCGGTAGGGCGCTTTGCTAACGAATTGCAGTAGCGCGGGGGAAGTCCAATGTTTGAACGTCAGCGCATAAGACAAATGACGCACAATACCAGTTACCGGCCTGCAACTGATTGCCAGGCAACCCGGCAGGTATAACGATCAATATCTTTTGCCACTTTGCACAAGGCTTAAACATTTATGCCCCTGGCACTGAACCGCACCTGACCAAGAATATCTTGAACGTTAGCCATATCCTTATGGTTTTACTATTGATACCACGCTTCTGCGCCTTCCGGATTAATCATCCGAAACCGCATCTGATGCGTAGCCGACGCCAACATCATCTGCATTTTCGAGATGACTGATTACTTCTTCTACCGATACTGAGGCGTCCGCGAAAATGGTGAGACTGGAGTGCAGAGACAGCCAGAGTATGGCAATTACGTTTTTGCACGTCCTGTCAGACGCCCCTAACACGCAGCATTTTATTCAACCGTGCAGGCGCTTTGCGAACTACGGGCTGATTTTCTGTATTTCGAAACGATTAGCGTTCCGCTCTCATCACCTTGCAGCTCCAGATAGTCGACATTTTTGATATAGGACTTGGACATCGATCTCATACCCAAATTGATCCCACCACTGTCTGCTGTTGTATCGACACTTACTCCGATGCTCTGTGCTGTATTAGTAAGAACACAATCGTTTTTTCCGACTTTAATCGAAACAAGGCCGATAAGGCGATCATTCCCTTCTTTATCAGTGTAATGCAAAGCACAGCCTGTCAGAAAGAGAGCAAGCATTATCAGCACATAGAGCCGACATGATCTATAAACTGAGACAACCAGCATAAGCGGCATCATTTCCATTCAGAGCTCGTGATTCTTCAGATGCTTTGATTATCGCGGCTTCGCCCGTTGCAAATGTATGTACGTTTCTGGTGCCTCCAATATTGGTTTTTGGGGCGACCAAATCATCATCAGTTGTATTAACTGATATAGACGCATAAACAGAGCCTACATTGTCGTTCACTATCGGCATTTTTACGCCGGTTCCTCGTTTATAGCCAAAGTTGATGCCAGTAGAGGTTGCTCCACCCCAGGATAAGTCAAGTAGCGACCATGAGCTGTATGTCCCAAATATCACTGAGCCGCCCTCACTTGGTTTCGGTAAAAGTTCGGTAAACGCCTTAACGTTATCAGCTACAGGCGCTTTCTGGGCCGCGCATATCGCCGCTTGCCCGACCGCCACCACCTCTTCAATCACGGTATTTGTATACGCGATATCCAGATCCGAAGTACCCAGAACGTCGAAGGCACCTCCGTCTTTTTTTGCTGGCGCTGTGTTTAAAGCAGCATTCTTGGCGCCTATGCCGACGCCGTCTGATGACGCGTCAATTCCAATCCGTGTATAGGTGCCGAAATACAATGATTTGTTACTCGCACAACCGGAAATCAAGATAGCCAATAGAATTATTTTATATTTCATTCTGAAAGCCCTTTTTTGAATTAGTAGAATTTAACTCCAAAAATAGTATTGGCATGGATTGATACATCCACCCAATAAGCGCCCACCACACATGGATCAAACGCTGGCGTAACTCGAAAATGCGGAATTCAGGATGCTAATCGATAGAAACAGATATACGAACGGTTAACAACTAGCCATTTGGCTAATACAATAACCGTTATTCTTTTCATTGCAGCCTGCAATTTTGAAAGCTTACCAGGGTCCCGGGCACTGTTAACCCCCGGGTATCGTATCAGGACGTATGTATGGAAAAATGTGCGCCGCATAGTCAGCTTTTCCAAGCTCGATCAATCCGCGTCTGGGCATCAGCGAGCGAACCGGGCCGCGCGTTCACAACGATTCTTCAACCATGACGAGCTTGGTGCGCCCGGATGCGCCAGCCTTGATTGTCACGGCTGTCTTTCGGCATTGAAATTTCTGCGCCACAAGACCCACCAGTTCCGTATTGGCTTTACCGTCCACAGGCGGTGCCTTTAGCTTTGCAACCCACGTACCATCGGTTGCCTGAGTGAGCTCTGACACGCGTGCTCGTGGCTTCACTTTTACCTGTAAGATTACCGCGGCCATGCTGAGCTCACTGTCCACGTGGTACTTATTATGGGCTTACCGTTCAAACTTAAGCCGTTATAGAAGGCGAGGAAGATAGCAAGCAGCTGGACCTCGAACAGCAGTGCAAACATATCCATGCCTACTGCTTCGATAAATAAGCCTAATAGGCTACCGGGGAACAATGTGCTCCACACGGACTTTATCACCGAAATGTAGGCAGATGCAGATTCCAGCGCAGCGCCCCCAGGCGTAACGCCACAACGACAACCACACCCCCTACGAAGGCGCCGGGCTGAGGCACCCCTATTGCCTGCATCAGCAGATACGCGGCGACTCCCGCGATTGCTGCCGATGCATAGATTTCTCGCTGCATGATCAGCGGCACTCTTGCCGTCACGATATCCCGCAACACACCACCAGTGACGCCCGTCATGGTGCCCATCAATATGACGATAAGCGCCGGCGCCTGTGCCGCCTCAGCATAGCTGGCACCCAGCAGGGCAAACAATGCCAGTCCGAATGCATCTGCCACACGCAAACTAAACAGGGGAGCCGGCCGGTGGCGCACGTATACGATGGTCGCCAATGCGGCCACGATGATGACGATGAGGTAGGTCATATCAGTAAGCCAGAAAATAGGGTGGCGATCGAGCAAGAGGTCCCTGAGTGTTCCGCCGCCGATAGCCGTCATAGCGGCCACCACGATCACGCCCAGCACATCCAGTTCACGGTCACGCGCAGCCAACACGCCACTGATCGCGAAAACGGCAACGCCAACAAGATCGAGAATGTACAACAGCATTAACGCAGCCTCTTACGGTAACTGACGCCATTATCGCGGACTAATTGCTTAAATGGTATCTGCGAACACAAAGGAAAAGGTGGAACCCTGCTGGATTCGATAACATTGTAAACGGTGGTGGCGACTCACTGGCTCTGGATAATAGTCACAATTGAAATCATCGCGAATACCGAGAACAGCAGATACGGCAACGAAAGTAGAAAAGCAGTTGTAGGATGTCCCCGTTTCATACACAGCCCGCTGAGAATAATCATCGGAGGAAGAAGCAACGGCCAATAGGAAAATGCTGGAACTGCTGCGGTATACAGACACAACGGCGATGCCAGAAAAGCAGCTAAATATGAAAATACAGGCTTCTTCGAGAAAACTGCATAAGCGCACGATGCTATGCTTATATACGATATTGTGTGAATTACTGTAGCAATAATCGACATTCAGCTGATCTCAATAGTGGCGCGACCCCCTCTCACTGAACCAATACCCATAGCGCTGTCACTTGCAATAGAACGGCCTTAGAATTGGGTGTTTCTTCTTGGGCTGTGCCCACAGCCCATCCCTAAACTGCGTAACGTCCGGGCGTGATTGATGTAGTTGTTATGCGGCGGACTCATGCTCGACATCCCAGCCAGGAAAAACCAGCACAGCTGGATGACAACGCAATGCTTTCGCTAGCACCTTGGCACGCTCAACACCCAGGCGGACCCGGTTATTCTCTATAGCAGAGATTGTGGATTGCGGGATTCCTGACGCAGTTGCCAAGTCATTCTGACTCATTTCCTGTAGTTCACGCAGTATACGAACTGAATCGCCTGTCGACACATCGACTCTTTTCTTGGCTTTCTGATAATCGCTCATAGGTCACCTCCGGCATTTGCCTGCTAGTGGCTCGATCTTTCGCCATATACTTATGGTAGCACTATTGATAATTGTCGGTACCTGGTGGATTCCTATAGACTCAACGACAAACAAGAACCTGGAATCAGGAGAACACCGTGCCCCAACACCGCCAAGCCCGACTGTTAATCAACAAACACGAGCTGTCGCAGATGCGCATCGAGGACCTGTCACCGCCCGCTGCACCCGCGCCTGGGGAGGTACTGCTGGCGCCGGACCTGTTTTCGCTGACCACCAATAATGTCACCTATGCCGCCTACGGTGAGGCCATGCGTTACTGGGACTTTTTTCCCACCGACGATGCAGACTGGGGACAGGTGCCGGTGTGGGGTTTTGCCAATGTGGTGGCCTCGGCGGTCGATGGTATCCGTGAGGGTGAGCGCTTCTACGGCTATTTTCCGCCGTCGAGTGTGTTGCGTGTGCAGGCCATGAATGTGGGCAAGCGTGGTTTTCGCGACGGTACCGCGCATCGCCAGGCCCTGCCGGCTGCCTACAATCAGTACCTGCGCTGCCAGGTTGATCCGCTGTACACCCCAGACAGCGAGGCATTTCAGGTGATCTACCGGCCGCTGTTTATCACCTCATTTACACTGGCTGACTTTCTCGCCGACAACAACTGGTTTGGCGCCAAGCGGGTGGTGATCTCCAGCGCATCCAGCAAGACCGCCTATGGGACGGGTTTTTGTATTGGCGATGCCGTGGAAACCATCGGGCTGACGTCGGAACGTAATCGTGACTTCGTGGCCGGCTCCGGCTGTTACCGGACCACCCTGACCTATTCGCAACTGGACACGCTGGATTCACAGGTGCCCACACTGTATGTGGATTTCTCCGGTGATCGCGAGCTGCGCAGTGCCATTCATCATCACTGCCGTGAGCTGACATACAGCTGCGTGGTGGGATCGGCGCAGACCGTGGCAATGCCGACAAAACAGACGCTTCCGGGCCCGGCACCGACGTTTTTCTTTGCCCCCGATCAGATTCTCAAACGCACGGCCGAGTGGGGAGCGCAGACCTTCGGTGAGCAGCTGGGCAATGCCTGGTCGCGATTTGGCGCTCACGTTAATGATCCACAACGCGAGTTGCTCAGAATCGTTGAAGGCCACGGCCTTGACGCGGCGCAGCAGGTCTTTGCGCAGTTGCTGGCCGGTGGTGTGACGCCGCAGGAAGGACACGTGATACGTCTGTAGCGCAACATTGGAGCGCACGAAACTGGACAATCTCCTGCTTCGCAGATACCTTTCGTGCTCTTCATGCACAGGGAGTTGCTTATGACACTGCTGCGCAGCCTTCGCATTGCGATAGCCGCGATCCTGTTGAGCCTCAACTCGATCATTCACGTCACGCCGTTGTTAGTGGTGGCATTGATCAAGGCGATCATGCGTGTAAGACCTGTTCAGACCTTGTGTGACCGGGTGCTGATGGCCATTGCCGCGAGCTGGATCGACGTAAACAGCTGGATGTTCGACCACCTGACCGATGCAGAGATTGTGGTGACCGGCTTGCCCGACGCCATGCCCGAGGGCCATTTTCTGCTGCTGTGCAATCACCAGTCCTGGGTGGATATTCCCGTCTTGCAGAAACTGTTTAACCGGCGCCTGCCCATGTTGCGCTTTTTTCTGAAGAGCCAGTTGATCTGGGTGCCGGTGCTCGGACTTGCCTGGTGGGCGCTGGACTTTCCGTTCATGAAACGTTATTCGCGGCAGCAGATTGAAAAGCGACCCGACCTGGCCGGCAAGGATGTCGCTGCAACCCGACAGGCCTGTGAAAAATTCCGCCGCATACCGGTGTCCATTGTCAATTTTGCCGAGGGTACGCGTTTCCGCACCGGCAAACATGCACAACAGCAATCGCCGTTTCGGCATCTGCTCAAACCCAAAGCTGGCGGTACTGCGCTGGTGCTCGATGCCATGAGTGAATCGCTGGATACCCTGGTGGATGTCACCATCACCTATCCCGACGGTGTGGGTGAACTCGGCGATCTGTTTGCCAACCGCATCGGGCGTATCGTGGTCGACATCCAGACCCTGCCCATACCGGCAGAGCTGCGCGGTGGCGACTACCAGAACGATGAGGCGCATCGTGCGCGCATGCAGGCGTGGGTTAACGAGCGCTGGCAGGCCAAGGACAACACCATCGATCGTCTGCTGGGCCAGGGTTAAGGGCCAGGGGTTAAGAGCCAGGGATTAAAAGAAAGAGACGCTGAGTTTTTGGCGGTCACACTAACTAGTTGGGATGTTTCGCCATGTCCTGTGTAGTTGCCCCGAAGAAATAGCTTTAAAAACAGATGATTACTTAGTGGTATGGTTTTTGCTAACTTCTAAGACAAGTACAAATCAACAACAATCACATCAGGATTTTCGGAAGAACGCATGCACACCATCGGCAATATCATCTGGTTACTCTGCGGGGGCTGGTCACGGGGCTGTTATGTACTCAATTTAGCCAATCAGAGGTCATTATGAAAAACTCTAAAGATACAACTTTAACTCTAGCGACTTTTTTTATATTGGTTGTAGCTTTTTATGTTTTAGGGTATTGGCTAATTTATCGAATGGGCCAAGCGACACCATTAATGTTGTCAGTTGGCGCGGCTACATTGGTTACTTGCCTTTTGAGAAAGCGAAAATTATCGAGCCTGGGCTGGCAATGGGGCAAGTGGAAGCATCAACGTACAAGCTATCTTTTGCCACTTATTATTGCGCTTATTTCCTATCTGATTATATGGGCGTTTGGCTTCGGTGAATTTTATAATGCTGAGTTTCTGTCCAGTCAAAAAGAAAGCTATAACTTAAGTCATTGGAATGATATTTCTATACTTATTTTTCATTTCGGATTGATTGCGACCGTTAGTTTTTTTGTCTCAATACCGTCTATTTTGGGCGAAGAGATTGGTTGGCGAGGCTTTCTGGTACCCGAGCTTGCTAAAACGATGTCTTTTACTGGTGTTGGACTGGTAAGTGGATTTGTTTGGGCATTATTTCACTGGCCTCTAATTATTCTGGGGTTATATGGTAATGACGTAACTCCATTATATTATCAGCTGTTTGTGTTTTCAGTTTTTATAACTGCGACAGGGATAATTATGGCGTACTTTCGTATCAAAACTAATAGCCTTTGGCCTGCGGTTATTTATCATGCCAGTTCGAATATATTTATCCAAAAGTTATTCACACCTATCACAGTAACAAACTCAAACTCTGCTTGGTATATAGATGAGTTTGGAGCTGTCATAGCATTTGTAGCAACTTGTGTGGCTTTATATTTTTTAAGAAAAGGTAATGCTGAATTCAAGTTTGTCAGAACATAACAAGCGCCTCAACTAAGGACGTAAAAAACTTGGCTTGCGTCGCTTCGTTCCTAATGTTAGCCAAGCCTTTTTCGCCTGTCAGGCGGGCGTTATGGTGGCGGATCGGTCTGATTGCGTTCGTGACCATCATCGGCATTCCGTTTGGCATCCAGCATCTGAAACTGGCGAGGCTGGCGCTGGGTCCCATCGGCAAGACCATCATTGATTCCGAATATGCTGAGGCCGTGCGGGAAGGCGCGGTATAAGTTCGCGTTACACCTAAATCCCATATAACGTTTTCAGGCACGGGTGCCTGTGACCTTTGGCTCAGCGCTTATGGTGTGGCGCTCGCTATTCAAAACTGATCAGCTCGAACACCGGCGGCTCGGTCTCCGGCATCAGGCGAAAGCTTGCGCTGGCAGTCGATTCAGCACCGTCAGTCTGCATCAGTACGAGACCCGGTAACGTCAGCAGCCCGCTGCTTTCGTCGAAGTATGATTGGTCACTCATCACTGGCGTGCTGTCGGTTGATGGCAGCTCGGTCAGGCTGATCGCCCGGAACATGCCAAGCCGGCTGTCTACGTTGACGAGCACGGCGCGATAGTAACTGTCACCGATCTTCAAAGCCGGGACGACGAGTTCGTCGTCAAGATAGCTGGCCCTGTCTTCGGCCCGTGTTAGCTCTGGCGCGCCGCGCACCAACCAGAAGCCGGGCATCTCCATTGCGCCGCCTTCGTTATCAACCACAGGATATAGGGTGTTCAAAAAACCTATAGCCTGCCTGAATGTGCCGGTCTGGGGCGGCCCTTCGTATCCGTAAACAGTGGCTGAGGCAACCACTGGCAGGCTGGGACCCCAGGTGCCGGGCTCATTGGCAGTGACGCCTTGCGCGGCCGGTATTGAAGCCGATACACCGGGGGCCAGTAATCGCACAAACTCGGCAAGCGGGGCGCCAAACTCATGACTCGCCGCCAGTCCGCGGACGCTCAGCGCTTGAGCCGCTTGTCCCTGCGCGTGCAGGTAGTTCAGCAACAATTGTTCGACCTGGGATGCTCGTGCCAGCTGGAATCCCTGCAGATAGTCCTCGGTTGCCAGTGCATGCAACGCGTCTTCCAGGCGCAGGCCGGCGCTCACATGCAGGCGTATCCAGTCGTAGCCGGTATTGGGGTCGCGCACAAGCAGTTGATCCTCAGGTTCACGCAGATCCGCCAGGACCAGCGGCTGGCGTTCCGGCACCGGGTTGAGCGCCGCATTGGGTGCAGGAAGATCCGGCGGGTTGTTGACGGCAATGGATATACTGTCCAGAGCTCTGTTTGGAATAGGCAGGCTGACTCCTTTATCCGTTGGCATCACGGAGAGCACAGGCTCTATCGTCACACTAGGCATGTGCTGCAGCGTTGCATCGGCGTAGTACATCTGACCAACGGTGATGTAGCGCGACTGTCCGGGCGCAATTTCCTGCGTGCCGCAGGGAAAGCGGCACCGCTGCAGGACATAGGCATCAGTTTCGTTCTGTCCGGCGCCTATACTCACTCGCACACTCTGGTCATTGCCATTGTGCACATGGGCATGAAGAACAAAGGTCTGTCCCGCCTCAATGGCCTCGGGGTAAATAAGTTGCACCGACATTCCCTGCAACCACTGTTCAATCTGCTCGGCGGAGACAGCATCAGATTTAAACTGCGCGGACGCCTTCGAGGGGAGGATGGGCAGTGTGGACAGAAAGCAAAGGCTGAGCACACAGGCCCAGGCCAGCAGGGATCTGATACTGCGTTTTAGTCGGGAGTTTGTCTGGGCGTATCCGGGGGTAAGGTCAATGCGATCCGGCATGGGTAATCTCCTTGTTATCGAGCTAATCAGGGTAAATGGCAACCCGCGAATGCTCCTTGCACAGTTGGCGATTGCGGATACTAGCCGCACAAGCGATATGATCAGATTCAAGGAGACAGCACAAGTACCCAGACGGGTGCTATGGGCCAGGGTGCACGCTCAGTCACTGCGCAGCTCCATAGTCATAGTCTGCACAGTGAGTGCAGAGCCGGGCCTGAGCGCCTCAAGAGGACCAGAGGCGGTGAATCCGGATGCCAGGTAAAGACCAACAGCCGCATCGTTATTTGTCGTGACTGATAGAGCAAGCCGTTCACACCTTCTGGATATTGCCCACGTTCTGATCTCATCAAGAAGCGTCCTGGCAACACCCTTGCCTTGATGAGCCGGCGAAACCCACATCTGGTAGATGTGGGCGATGCGCGGATCGGGGTCGTGTATCAACCCCCATGCCAGACCTACTGCGTCCCCGTCCGTTTCAGCAACCAGAGGGAGTGCGTTTTTGGCTCGGGCAGCCGGATCCAGCCGTGACTGCCATTCAGAATCGGGATACGCGGCTTCTCCTGTGTAAGTTGAGCCAAAAGAATCCGGGGAATCCAATAGTGAAGCCAGCCTGATGTACTTATAACGCTGCCAATCATGCGGCCCTAAAACTCTGACCTCAATTTTACTCATATCTATAATCTTGCCGAATAGTGAGCCTTCAGGGCACACAATCATGCGTAAATTCCGCGCAAACTAGCTAATTAGATCAACAGCCTTGGGAAATGGGCATCACTCACAACCAACTTAACAACTTCAGGAATATTTCTTCAGTTATGAGTGTGCCCTATATGTCGAATTGTCGGCAGATGATCACGCTTTAATTAAACAGGGAGTGCATACCGCTTTTTCTGATTGCAGCTACCCAACTCTACTTCCCCAAGCATCCCAATCAGTTGGGCTGAAACACACAAGTTCCACTGATATCACCGTTAGCGTTACCTGCAGCCAGAACATTTTCCAACCCTCCGGCACTGTGTACGCCGATACAGACCAAGCCCATGCCTTCATTATTGTTGAGGTTTACTTGTCCGAGAAAAGAAGCAGAGGAAAGTGGCTGTACAATAATGCCATGCCCGTCGTTATTCTGAACTACCAGGCCACCGCTGGTATAGCTATCCATAACCAGAGCACCACCGCTGAACAGGTTAATTCCGATAGACTGATTGTCCTCGATAACTACACTAAGTGGCCGCAAACTGCCATTAGCGAAAATGCTCAAGCCATAACGATTGTTTCTGATCAGAGACGCTCCAGACGCGGACGCATTCAAGGTAAGGCTGCCACCGGCATAGACATTTGCTGCTGTTCCGCTGCTGTATTGCACAATCACTCCTTTTGCATCAACCACACCATTGGTGCCTATAGTCATGCCTTGATTGTTGTTCTGCAGAATGGAATCTCTGATCTCACAGGCGCCACCGGAATGGGCCAGAATTCCACTACCAGAATTTTCCAGCACCAGGTTTGAGCCATACACCGCAGAATTCTCGAGACAGGCAAGCGCAGCAAGCCCCCCGTCCAAAGTAAGCGAATCGACTGAAATATTGGACGCACCGTTCACCGCGAATAACGCATAGTTTCCTGTGATCCCGGCGTCCGCAGAAACTCCCTGAAGATGGACGTTGCTTCTGCTCAGAAACACTTGCTCCGTACATTCACCAGCAATTTCAATATTGAGCCGATTGAGCGCGCCTCCGACCGAGGCTATTGCGCCACTGATTGACTCACCATTATTGCAGTCAACCTCAAGATTTATAGGCGCAGTGCTGCTATCCGTCTGCATAGCATTAATTTGCGCTTGCAGGTTGCCGATCTGGTCTTGCAGGTTCTGAAATGGCTGGCCGTTCTGGCCCTGGGCTAAAACCGGTGAAACGATAAACAAGCAAATAGTTGAAAGCATTATTTTTATTCTTAGCATAGTCATGGCTCACTCCATATTGGTTTGAAATTCAATTGCAGGGGCGTTATGCCTCAGACGGTTTGAAGAATATAGTAGGCATTAATACTAAAAACAGTCCGGAACCCTATCGAAATAGGCAATCCGCTTATCGGAATAAGTGTGCCTACCCGCTGTCACCGACCTCGCGCATTGGCGGCTTTTCAAGCCGTTGATCGATATCAGCAGATTCAAGGGGATAGCACAAGTAGCCAAAGGGCTAATATGGGGCCAATTACAGCGCGATGCTTTTTTGAGGAGGGGGCATACAAGACGCCCCTTAGCAACCAATCAGTCTACTTCTGCAAAATTGCCGTATTCTTCCCACCAACTCTTCCGATCCCTTGCCCGCTTCTTCGCCACAAGACCCACCAGTTCCGTATTGGCTTTACCGTCCACAGGCGGTGCCTTTAGTGTTGCAACCCACGTACCATCTGCTGCCTGGGTGAGCTCTGACACGCGGGCTCGCGGTTTCACTTTTACTTGTAAGATTGTCGCATGCCGGCTCAATTGAGTTTACTGGAGACAAGCCGGTTCAGACTTACGCCTGATTCGGCAGCCTCAATGGCAAGCATGCGATGAGTCTCTGGCGGAACACGAACCATGAACTTACCGCTATAGTTTTTTGCTGATAGTGGTTCGGGAATGTCCTCCCCGTTTTCATTCATGTCACTAACGCACTCATGGACCAATTGCCGAATGCCTTTGAATGCTTTCTCGGGATTTTCTGCAAGCCAGCTAAGGCTGGGGAACTCAATACACAGCCCTACATGTTCCTGATATTCTTCAGACCAGGTAACCCGGTAAGTATAACGATCAATATCTTTTGCCATTTTTTTATGGTATCACTATTGATATCGTCGTCAAGTGAGTATCGAGGGCCGTTTAGTGTCCCGGGCGATTCCCACCCACTTCTGCTCACTCGTCTACGTCTTCCGCACTAACCACCCGAAATTGCATCGGTCCAGTCCCCGGCACCAACACCATCTCCACATCAAAGTAGACGGTGTCGTCGGGGAAGACAAAATAGCCCAGGCGCGGGATCTGCAGGATCAGGTTCTGCACATCGTAGAGGGCGGCCGGTTCGCGGCTGAACTCATCGACGATGGAGACCAGCTCCAGGGTCAGGTCATGCTTGTCGATGACGCGGAAACTGACCTGGTAGGTCTGGCCATCCACGTCGACTGAGGAAATGAACAACTGGCCATAACGGAAATCCACCGCATCGGCGCTTTGCACGGCATGCACACCGCCGGTTCTGGCCGGGCTTTTCACCAGCCAGGTGGCCATGCCTTCGTATTGAGTGGTGCCAAAGGAATTCAGCCAGAAGCTGCCGGTCACACCGAATATGCCGGAGGTGCCATTCTGCTGGCGGACATCCATCGTGACTGTTTTTGCGCCGGGCTCAGGCACATCGGCCACCATGCCCAGAGCATAGCGGGTCTGACCGCCAACATGGTCGCTGGCCAGTGTCTCGCCAAGCAGATCCAGCAAGCTGCCGGTGACGCCATGCAGGTCCTTGTGGCCCCCAAACAACGCGTACTCGGGATAGTCCAGTCCGGATGCATAGATGTGATTGAGCATCAGCGTTTTGACTTCTTCGGAGTTGGCAATGGAATAGCCGGCAAAGCGCCCGCCGGTTCTGGTTTCTGCCACCACCTGGGAGAACGACATGCCCTGGCTGGCCGACAGCGGTATCCAGTGTTTGCCGGTATTGGGGTCAAGCACCACGGGGCGAGGCGACGGGTCGCTGGAGGTGATCAACGCCAGGGGCTCACGCTCAGGAATTGCCGGATACACCGCCGGCGCACCCTCGGCCCCGGACTGGACGACGTCGACATGAATGTCATCCCCGTACACATACGCCGTGCGCCCCAGGCTATCGGTGACAATGGCATGCGGGCCCTGGATGTGCAGGTTGCCGGAGAACAGGTAATCATCCTCATAGTACATCTGCCGGAACAGCACATCGATGCTGTCGCCCCGGTTGAGCGGGAACTGACCGTTGTACAGACACTTGAAGCGGCAGGAAACCTGCCGGAACGCGTTGACATGACTGCCCAAGTGACGATCAGAGCCCAGAATAAAATGCCCGGCAATGGGCTCATCACCCTGATTGTGCAAGGTGCCCGACACCTCGATATGGCTGCCGGCACTCACCGTGTCAGGATAGTCCAATACCAACGTGGCCTTGATGTCTGCCGACCCCGCTTTGGGATTGGTGGTATTTAACGCGCTGAGTGCAGCGGGATCTCCCTGCCCGTCGGGCGCAACAATCGCCACGAAGTCGCGCTGTAGGTGCACGTCATTGATGCTCCTGGAATAAGCGTCCGTGAGCTTCAGGCTGATGTCGGAAATCCTGATCATATGACCCGTAGGTGCACCGGCGCTGACCTGAAGTGTATTCCAGTAGAATTGTGCAGAGGTGCCGGGGTGTAGCGGAAACCCCTGAGCAGAACCCACCGGACAGAGTGGCTGACCGCAGGAGTTATTTACCTGCAGTTCCGCGTATGGCTGCAATTGCCCGTGGTTGGAGCTGTAACCGGCGCCGCCGTAGCGTTCGACAGATATGCCGGAGTCTGCGGGGTTAGTGATTTCAATGACGAGCGTGGTTTCGCTGCCGGGGGTGATGTGGGTGCGATCGGTTACCAGGTCGGCGATGATGGGGGTTTGGGCGGTGGCTTGGAAGGGCCGGAGAGCAAAGAGCACTAGGAAGGAGATTCTGATGGGGTTGAGTGGGTGCATGGATTCCGTCCCTATGTCTCGTGGCTTTTGAGGAGCATGGCAGGGTAGCAGAGGGCGTCTGCTATGAAAAAACCAAGGCTAAGCAACGATCTCGCATTTATTGAAAAGACAAATGTGATGCGGGTAGTGCTCATAAGAGGAGTCTAGACAGTCCTACCCTCAATGCGACCACAAAGCTTTCGCCTAGTAGTCCCATTTTAAGTAGAACCGCCGAGACCGAGCGGCTCATGCGGACCACTCAGGTAGTCACCTCCATGCGTAGGACGATGTCTACCCAATGCGTGCTGGTGTGTGAGCTGCAAACAGCCATTAAGTTGCACGATGCACTGGATATCAGTATACGTCCTGACTCACTTTAGCGTCCAGCTCTTTTGCGAAATCATATCCCGACCACTTAGTGAACCAAGTCGAGCAATAGCTTATTACCTTCTTTCTAAACTCCTTGGGGACATCATTCGCTGCCAGAATACTATTTTTACATTGACTACTAATGTATGGACATGCCATCAAATCAAGTGTCATATGCGTAATTTCGCTATCAATACCGATAGTTTCAGAATTCTTCTTATATTTTTCAAGAATAAAATCTTCAACCGGCTTTTTGACAAAATCATACCTCTTCTTATTTTCTACATAAAACAGCAGAACCACAATAGAAAAGTAGTTCAGGTCTTTCTCGACCACAACGTTTCCCTTTCTGTCTACTATGCCAAAATATCTACAAAAGGCAACCTCATCAAGCCAATAGGATCGCCCCAACTGCCGCAATAGAACTAGCAAGTATAGTGTTTCGATTGGAGTTTCATTTTCCACCTCAATATTTTCTAACACTAAACAGGAACCATTAAATATCGAACGAAATATAACGTCTCCATATTCAATACCCAGAGGCCGGTCATCGACAAAAAGTATAATCTGCTGCATAATTCTGCAGAGCTTAATGGTTCCATTGACCTTAGGCGACATAGAATAAATAAAGAAAGAAAATTCAATCAAATTAACTAATGCACTTACAAGTTGTTTATCGACAACTTCGTCTTTAGGAATCTTAGTATAGTCAACCAATATTTTTCGTACTTTTTTCTCTAGTATCGAAAGAGTATAGTTCAGGATATCGCTATAAGATACATCCGAAGTATAGAGAACAGATTTGAAATCTGTTATTAAACTCGATTTTCGAAAATGTAAACTTGCTTTTATAATCTCCTCTGTATCCTCTTTATATTCAATTCTATATTTAAGTTTTTCTGATAAAAGATCAGCAATTTTCTTTTTTGCTATTGTAATTGGTGTAACTATTGGTCTGTCAAAAAAAACTTCCTTACTCTTGTTTAGGCTAAGCTTGTATCTCGTCGCGCAAAGACTTATAGAAGCTTTAATCTTGGAAAATACTTCATGGTCGCTATAAAAGACAAAGAAATCATCTACGTATCTATAAATACGATAGTCTCTACCAAATAGAACATCCTTCGTCTCTAGATCTGAAACTATTTCCCCATCGACGGCCTGCAATATAATTTCCGCGAAAATCCTGGACAACTCCGGCCCAATCACAATCCCATTAGTTTCATTGTAATTTAGCTGCTGCATCAAACTATCAAAAATATTTGGGAAAGTTGACCTGGTCTTACTTAAATTATTTTTCGCATATCCTTTACTGTATACAGCCCAAGCAATGGAGTGCGTATATATCGAAGCAAAGCAATTCGCAATATCAAGCTTAGACAAGAATCCATACTTACCCTCGCAATCATGATATTCGTCCGACTCATAAAAATTAAAAATACTGTTATATTTGCCGTACACAAAGAATGACTTCAAGTTCTCGTAGTTTTCACCCTCAACCTCTATGTTCTCACCATCAGAATCAAACTGCTCGATAAGTGATTTCTTATCTACGTATGTACAACCAGCTACTCGCTTAGCAGACCTAAGACTAAACTGGCTTTGGTCGCAGTAATAGGTAATTAAGTCCTTGTGGTTTTTATAAAAACTCACTGCAACAATCTGGGACCTTGGGTGAATTAAAGATAGGTGCCTATACTGGTCAGTCTTATGCGATATATTGAATGTAAATGGAATAGTAAATGGGGTTATATTTTTTGCACTTACTTTGCTATACCACTCCCCGTTACATTCAATCTTCTGAATTTGTTTGCTTTTAGGCAAACCTAGTATAAGCATTACCAAACTATCAAAAGCAGCATCTTTTTTCTTCCAAGAAAAATAATCATTAGAGAACTTAAGCTGGTTATCGACTATAAAATTGTAGAAGTGCCTATTCGAAAACGTTATAGGAACTTCATATGGGAGCAAGTCTGAAAGAATCACCCTTTCAATGGGAAAGTTGATTGACAATGTTTTTTTAGGCATCTTTCCAGCCCCTTGTTATATTTTTCAATTCAGAAGTAGTAAAACTCCTGAAAATCTTACTCCTAAATCCTTTGACAAATGAGAATTTAGTTAAACGCTTAAGTAGCCTGGGATCTGTCACCGCAATCGACTTTGATCGAAAATACAAATCTATCTCTTCCAAATCACTAACGTCGTTTATATACATGTTATTAAAATAAACACCGGTGAATGCCCTTCTTTTTGCATTCAGAAGTCGGGCGTTACCCGTCAAGAATCGCATTTTGTCTATTAGTAATTCAGCTGCTTTATTAGGATTATAATTAAACTTGTTAAAATATTGACCAAATGCTCTATCGATGCGGTTTTTATACTTTTTTACTCTTTTTTCACTGAGCCTTATAACTACATCTTTCCCTTTAAACGAAAATCGATAACCCAGATATTCAAATTCTTTCGTTTGCCCCCTTGTCAAGTCAATATCTTTAGTTTTGTTATTTAGGCAGAGCCCTTTTTCCGCGATAACTTTCTGTACGATTTGTAAATAGCAAACCTTATCTATAGTTACATTAGGCGAAAACACTATTATCAAGTCATCTACGTAGCGGGAGTAAAAAGTCAAATCTGGACTGTTGCCTAGCTCTTCATCTACCTCTTTCATATAGACTTCTGACAAGTAAGCACTCAATCCAACTCCTCTTGGCAGCCCTTTATCACAACCTACCAAGACTGCATATGATTTCAGAAGTTGAGTTAGTATTCTTTTGGGGAGCACAGACAGCCTTGACGATGAATGCAGTTTTTTGATTAGCGCTTTATGCCCAATACTTTCGTAGAAATCTTTCACATCGGCCTTAATAATATATTTGGGACTTGCATCCAGACAAATACTTTTAAGCCTGCTCACAATCAAATCGCGATGAGATTGTCTTACTTCGTATGTATTCCTTAGAATATTTTGCAAATGCCTAGTTACGAATACACTTTCTGCGCTTTTTCCTATTGTAAAAACATCTTTCCCCGAAATTTTTTCAGGCAATTTCACTAAAGGAAGCCTGTACGCCTTTCTATTGACCTTATCGCATATTTTCTCAATTCCAGCAGTTACGAGTTGGTTATATTTTCCTTTCCTTGCCTCCAGTAGCTTTTTTATTTTTTCAACGCTTGTTTCGAAGTGATCTTTTCTTATCAGACCTTTCCTGTATTTGTACAGAAATCGATATTTTAGTCTTCTGGTAGCTCTTATTCTAAGCCTCTCTCTATAGGCATCTTCAAAGTATTCACGCTCAAGATCACCTCTATTCTTTAGGTCGATATCATAGATACTTCGAAAATTCTTAACTGAAAAAGACTGTTCCATGCGCCATTGCCTTATTGCATCCTGAATCAAAAAAATGAACCTTGCTATCAAATCTATTCTACCAACACACCCGACTCTCTATTCTGGTTTTATCGATAAGGATTGAAGGGATACACCGCGCAAGTTACCGGGCCCAATACGTCACACGTCGCCCCATTCTCGAAGATTCGATCTAGATGATAAATGGGCAGGGGCGCAGAAAACTGCCAAGCAAAATTACGGTTTACTTTCAATTGTCGCTATCCAGATGTAAAGAGCCCAAAATTTTCATCGCGAAATATGCAATTCCCATCGAATAGACTATTAACAAATAAGCATCCTCGTCATCTTCGAAGTCGCTATATGCTTCCATCAGATCAGGGTTGCAGTCATCTAGCAGCACTTCTACGGCATTCACTACACTATTGTACTTGGCATCTAATACAGGGTTAGACTTAAGGGGGTATACGCTTAAAGCGATCTTACCTCGCTCTCTTCTTAAAGTGGCGAGTACATCTGAAAGGGTGGTTTGTATTTTTGAGAATTCAGTGCGGTATTTATTCATCCACCCACCGTCGTGCCACGACCTTATCCAGATCTCTTGCCACTTATCAGTACCGACACGCCTAGTCAACTGATAACAAACCCACCTAAATGCTTTGGTATCACCAATGTTCCTTTTTATGGACGGGGTACCAAAGATGCTTTCGAAGTAATCGTGTTCGTGATCTGCCTTCTTTAGAAGTTCATTGAACTCGAGCTCATTCAAACCGGCTACACCATCCCTAATTATCGAAAACATTCTGTTTTGTGCTAACCTAAACTCCCGCTCGTTTGAAGTGCCATGACCCACCAACATCTCACTAGCATTTGTGAGGACATGGCGCAATGGCCGTGGATCTATGCCTCCTGCGCTTCGATCATCACATCCTTCTATATCTCTTGGCCAATCAGCCCACATACTATAAGCAAAGTCTGAGAAATCGCTACTTTCCTCCTTCAGCTTAGAGATCGCACTCGACAACTCAAAAGCTGCCGAACTATGGTGTGCTGCTAAAATACTTTTCTCAGACACTTGGTTGGCTTGACGACTGATACGCAAAGAAGTGAGTGCGGCATAAGCCGCGGCTACGGTGGCCACTGTAGACATAGTCGATAGAACTACGTAAACCCAGTTTATCTCTTCCATCAAAAAGCCTTTGTTCGTAGGGCTAAGAAAATCATGAAATTAGGCGATTTAGTTGTTCCTTCTATATCTTATGCAACAGGCGCCGACGAAGCATTGATCAGCGTATTGCCTATCTTTTCAAACAGATCCGGCCCAACGCGCCGAAAACCGAGCAGCCGGGCGACGGCTTTTGTTGCGTCCTCGGGAGCCATTTCCCCACTTTCATTACTTATCCTCCGAGCAGCTTCCAAGATCTCCATCGGCGGCAAATACTCTCCCTTCAGAACATTACCTGTTTCTGCACTCCGATCACGTACCGGCGGATTCTCAAGCTGGCTTGGAGTGAACACAAACGACCCTTCCACTCTCACCGAATGACCGTCTCTCACTGCTGCATGAATGGCACGACCGGAAGCGCTTACAATTCGCTTACCAGCCTTCGATAACCCAAAGGCACTGGAGATTCGCCTGGCCACCTCATCTACATGAATGGGGCCCTCTATCTCGACAATCTTTACTACGAGACCCGACAATACAGACAATGGGGCTTCGTGTGGTTCGAGCTGCGAGTTGACTAAAAGATCGGCTCGAACATATGGAGGCGCACTTAGAACCAAATGTTCTATGTCAATCGGCTCCTCGATGAATTCGCTGTCGGCAGGCTCTTTATAAAATCCCCCTTCGTTCGCTCCTGTCACTTTTATCCCGTTTTCCAGTGACAGGCGCGCTTGCATCAGTTTTTCCTGCAACTTTTCAATCTCACGTTTCCGGTGATGAAACCAATCGGTGCTCCAGATTCGGTGGAACTCCCATCCAAGGTTTTCAAGTATGCCCTGTCGCAGTCGATCTCTCTCACGGGCCCACAAGGCGCTGTGATACGCGGCGCCGTCACACTCTACTGCAACGAGATATTGCCCAGGGCGATCGGGATGCCGAACGCCTATGTCAATGCGGAACCCCGCAGTACCAACTTGTAGATCGGCAATGTAGCCCAGAGACGTGATTACGTCGGCGACATCTTCCTCGAAATAGCTATCCGCCCCGAGTCCTGTCGGCACGCGCTCGTCCATGATCCCGGACTTGGCATACTCGAGGAGCCGTTTAAGAACACGTGGTCCTTCACGTTTGTTTCTGTTTGGATCGATATCCCCAGGGTCAAAAGAAGCAAACACTTCACAACGCACTCTAGCTCTCGAAAAAAGTACATTCAGGCGGCGCTCCCCTCCTTCTCCGTTGATAGGACCAAAGTTCATGTTCGTTAGAGGTCCATTGGGTTGCTGAGGCCCATATCCAACCGAGATAAGGATGACATCGCGTTCGTCACCCTGAACGTTTTCGATATTCTTTATAAAAACGTCTTCAGCTTTCCCTTCTCGCAGAAACGCAGCCAATACCGGATCACGTTGTCGCTGGTACTCAAGAACCTCGTTTATCATATCCGCTTGCGCCTTTGAGAACGTGACAACGCCCAAAGAGAGGTCAGGACACTTGCGCGCATGATCGGCCACCGCACGAACAACAGCTTCTGCTTCAATTCGGTTGGTACCTTGACGACCCACTCCACTACCGCCCCTGGCATATACACCAGGCACCTTACGGAACTTCAATCCGTAGTCCTCGTCTAGTTGAAGTGGCGAGGGCGGAAGAACCAATCCATCGCCATAGAACTCAGCGTTCGAAACCCTAATTAGTGACGGGTCGCGAGAGCGATAATGCCATTCGAGCATTCTCTGACGCAGTCCTCGAGCCTCGCAAAGAGAAAGAATGCTTTCCATATCAGCCGCGGTCGCGCCAACCGGCAGATCTTCGTCATCCCCGTCTTCTTCTGCGTCATCAACAAGCCGTTCAAAGAACGAGGTTGGTGGTAACTGTTTCTGATCGCCAACCACTACAATCTGTCGCGCTCGTGCGACCACTCCGAGAGCATCCTCGGGTCTTATCTGTGACGCCTCATCTATTACCAAGAGATCAAATTTAACGCTAAGTGGGGGCAGGAACTGCGCGACAGAAATGGGGCTCATCAGCATGACTGGTTTTATTCTCTGCACCATGCTTCCAGCGTGCTTCATCACCCAACGCAGAGGTTTATGTCCTCGCTTGCGTGCTATTTCACCCCGAATAATACCCATTTCCCCTGCACTTCCTCGCGGCACCTGATCGAAGTGCCGTGAAAGAATTAAGGTTTTAGCTGTCTCGATCCGCTCCTTCTCCAGGTCACAGAAGCGCCTAACGAGATCATGGCGGTCCAATTGGGCCAATGAATTCAGTTCCGGTCGTGCCTGGCGTGCGTAGTTCCAGCGCGCCTCAGCACACGCATAGGTAAATTCCTGGACAGCACATGTGGAGTCCAGCGTCCCATCGAGAACCGATCTCACGATTTGGGAAGCGCCTTGGCGAGTGGCACTCGAGATACTTCTGGCAAAGTCTGCCCACTCTACATAACGGGATGTATCTTCTACCATGTTGACGAATGTTGCTTTTAGTTGGGCAAGCTTTACAGAATCTAGATCTTCTCCAAATCCCGCCTTTTCAAGCTCCAGCTTGAGCCGTTTCAGCGGAGTTTCAATTAATTCCCGGCTCCTGTTCGCCTGGTCCGACAATGCTTTGGCGGTCGCGGCCGGATTCGGTAGGCTTTCAAGCGCCTCAATGACTTGCGTTGAGTTAGAAAATATTTCTGCATTCTTCAGTTCGGATAACCAACTGGCAACCCGGGATATTTCCAGAAACGGTGTGCGTTCACCGCGCCACTCAGACCCACCAAGCACACCCTGAAGCCAGATCTCTTCATTAGCGAGGGATTTCCGCTTCAATTGGACGTCAGCAAGCTCCTCCACAAGGGCCAATCGTTCAGCGGGAGCCTTTGGCAGGTCAATAGATAGGAATGTCGAGAGCTCTTTTGAGGCACGGCGGTATTTACCAAAGAGACGGGATAAGAACGATGTCTGACCACCAACAATGGCTACCCGAATTTCAGAAAGATCCACGGACCACGCGGATGCGCTGAATTTGGGTGAAGCCGCCGAATGAGCTTCCGCCCACGAAACACCGGCATTGAGACTCTCGATCAACCGCGGATTCTGCGCTTGCGCAAACAACACGTTAATATATGTATGAACTCCCACAGGTGCGCTGTCGAGAGATTTCAATACCAGACTTAGTTTGAGCACATCGGATATAGTTTCAGGCATCGACTGATGCATGATGTCTGAAACCCTAGATGTCTCGGCCTCCAGCTCGCTTATTGATTGGACTGCTGCTGCGATCTCTGATTCAAGTCTCGAAAGATCTGTTGGCTGCAGGTCCAGGTCTTCCGTCCCTCGGAAAGGATGCTGATCTGGAGTACCCACTCGCTTCAGAGCTGAGACAAACGCTGCAATGATACTGACCGCGTCTTTCCTGGCGTCTTCATCCAGTTCTTCCAGTTTATCCAATGGTATAGTCGGTGGTGGAGCACCTTTACCGAGGAACCCAATGATCTCTGATATCGCCTTAAAGGGAGTATCACCAGTGTTGCTAAAAGGTTCGTGGAGAAGATTCGAGATATCGTTCAACTCGTCTCTTGTCTTTCGCAGTTGCATGGGGTCGGAAGCGCCAGGCAATACCGCAGCGCTGGCCATGAGCGTACGGCCCAATTCCTGCGCCAGCGCTTTCTTGTTAGCAGTTCTTGAGTGAAGCTCAAGGCAGACATCACGCAATCCACACTTAACCAGTCGATCGTGCACTACCGACAATGCCGCCATTTTCTCAGCAACAAACAGCACTGTCTTACCGTCGTGGGCAGCGGCTGCAATAATATTGGTAATCGTCTGGGACTTCCCTGTACCCGGAGGACCTTGCACTACCAGACTGGCACCTTTGCGCACCTCTTCAATGACTTTTGTTTGCGAAGCATCGGCGTCGATAACCTGAATAATGTCTGCCGGATCCAGCTTTTCGTCCAACTTATCTGCGGGGCCAAAAAGTGGCTCATCTGATTCGAACCCATCTAATAGAATCCCTCTCAACAGCGGATTCCCGGATAACGTTTCATTGGGCCATGTATCTGGATCCAGGTCACGATGCATAAGGAGCTTGGCAAATGAGAAGAACCCAAGCTGCATCCCATCCTCATCCAGACTCCAGCCTGCTTGCCCCGAGACGGCATCGGTCACCTGGGAATAGTATTGCGATGGCGCCCAACCTTCAGTTTCTTCTACCTCGGGCAAAACGATGCCGAAATCTTGCTTCAGTCGCGCCTGCAGCGGAAGGTTGGTAGTGATATCGTCGTCGCGGCATTGAATATCAAATGTAGAAGTCCTTTCATTGCGCACAAGCTGGACTGGCAACAGGATCAAGGGCGCTTCCCTCTGGATTTCCGAACTGGGGCTCTCTCGCCACTTCAGAAACCCGATCGCCAGATACAGGATGTTTAAACCTTGCTCCTCTTCAGCCGTCTTGGCATCGCCTGCTAGCCTAAGAAGCCTTCGGGCCAGCGCATCTGGTCCGAGCGGTGTTTCAATATAGTTATCAGTAAGTCGGTTCGGATCAGCAGACAGGTCCGATTCGGCTACCGCCAGTTGCATATCGTCTTCGTCGCTGACTTTGTCCTTGCCCATCGCTTTGAAGCGCATGCGTTTTGCTTGGGCACGCAGTATTGAGTAGATCTCGTCCGCGCTCTCATTTATGACATTAAGAGAGTTTGAGCGTTGATTTGCTCGGTTGACGTGTACTAGCCGGTTACGCGTGCCGGTATCCAACAGCTTGCGGCGAGCGCCTTCCAGGACTTTCGATATGGCTTTTTCATTGATTCCAGGCACCAGAATCGTCTCTTATAGTTCGACCAATAGTTATTAGTAATTATCGCGTGTCGTTTCCTACGGGGATTCGATTGGCTCCAAATCAACTGGGTGATGACGTTATCTTATTGAGATAACTAAAACAATCCTGTGGACCGTAGCCAGTGCTCCTCCGAAACTATGGATATCTTTTGCCCTGAGTCCCGGTACGCCATAGCTTTTTCAATCTTGCGGCCGAAACTCTCGTGGGCCCAGCTATCGGTAACATAGGTGCCTAGCACGAGAAAATTTAGAGACTTTGTTACCCCTGATAAATTGATTCCCCCTAAGTCTTCAATTGCATTCTGGCACTCTCGTCTTGTGCCAAAGGCACAAGTGCCTGTGAACAGAAATGTGTTCTCAGGAAAAACAATATCCGGGGCCGGGTTACAGATAGGTAGGCGGGAGGACTTGGATATTTCACCGATTTCCGACTTTTCACCTGAGAGACTATGAAGCAACGCAAACAACTCCGCAGACTCCTCGTCATCTAACACACCATCCTGTAGCATTGCACCTACTTTGCCTAGCAGGTTTATGACTAACGGATTTTCAGAATGGCAATTTTGGACCAGCCAAGATTGTAGGAATTCTGCTTCTGCCTGAGCGACTTTTCCGTCGGCAGTGATTCCTTTGCTCAACCCGATAAGGGTATCAATTTGTCTGTCCTGAATGTTTTTCCTGTTGAGTTTTGTGAATATGTCCATTCTTATACCTTTCACTCTAGTTTTATCGTTGCGCCACCATGGACCGACTCTACAATTCATGGGTAACTCGGGCATGTAATGCCCTTCTTCGGCGGCTATAACATTCTGTCGTGGCTTTTTGCGCCTTTTGCAAAAGCCACGACAGAATGTTTTGGTCCGACTGCAAGAATTTGTTAAGCACTTTTACAGACTTGATGCGCTAGGACGAATCGAAGCGTCTAGTATTGTTGTAGTAACGTCTATCCCAGACTCTGTTGAGATACGCAAAGCCTCTTTACCAAGCCACTGCTCCATCCCCCCTATTTCATACTTCTTTGGCTCCTTGAAATATTTGGTGTCTTTAAACCACATAACTACAAAGATGCCACTTTTTGATCTAATGGATCTTAAATAGGCTGGAAGTTGCTTTGTAATTCCCTTTTTAATCTCTTTATGATGTGCAACTTTAAATTCTGTACCAACAGTTAAAGGCAGCCCTTCATCTGTTGTGAAAAGAAAGCGAAAGTCTAAAGAACCTACCCCTTCATCACTTTCTCGGATAACTTGAATGCCTAATGGCATTAAAGCCATATCTAAGATTACATGAAGTGTTGGTTGAATTCTTGTTTCGTTTTTAGGAGTTCTAGGTATTACTATTTCTTCATTATTTTGTTTAATAGTCCTTTGGCCATCCCAGAACGGCTCAATCCATCGACGATATTCAATATGATGTTTAAGAACGCTGTCGATTACTTCTTCTATTGCTTGTTTGAGTTCTTTCTCAATGCTAATTTTTTTCTTAGAGTAATGCTCTTGGTAATTATAAAGTGATTGACTAACTTCTGAATCGTTGAGATTCGGCAATACATAATCATAAACTGCATTTTTATATGCATCTTTAGTTGTAAGTGCATTTACTTTTAGGAGCAAAGGTGTTTTATCTGTCTTTTTAAAGTATGTCTCCAAGAACACCGTTACATCGTCATACGATATGCTCTTTAGGTCTTCGATTTTTAAAGATTTAATAAGCCTATTAACTACAAGGATAGCCCGGATTTTTTCTTCATTATCTGGGACGCCTGTTATTTGTAATTTTTCATAATCAAAATCCATTCTTATTCCAGTTTCATGGGTGTCATCCACCCATGTGGCAATTCTTCTCGGAAATACTATTGTTATTAAAATAGTTGGATATATACCTCGATTGTCCGTAAACGCCTCAAACGGTATAACATCCAAACCGCTTCCAGAGGCGCCAATATTGAGATCCTTTGCATAATTGAACACTGGATCCTGGTCCTTATCATTTATTGTTGTTATTTTCACATCGATACGATCGTCATCGTATTCAACAGCATAAACACCATCGGGTATTTTTCCGAATGCAACTGGTAAGATCATGTCCATTTTAGTTACATAGTCTTCACTGTTGCCGCTGGATATTGATTTGGCTGTACCCCGCATGAACGAGATGTGGGCAATATCCATCTTTAGCTTTATGCCGTTGTTTCTCACTGACATCTCCGGTGTTATTTGTGCCTAACATTTGTATCGCGCGCCAGCACGATTCTTAGTCAGTTCTGCACGCTATCTCAATACAGAAAGGCAAAAACCCCATTAGCCAAATTATTGAGAGTCAGTTCAAAACCCCACAAGCTCTTGATAATGTAGTCTCTATATACGAGCGCACATTTATCAGGGTTGGTATGCCTGCTTGCTATCTTCGCGACGCACACATCGATCACGCTTGAGGCATCCTACCGCCCGCAGGCGTAATCGCGTAATTGTCAGGTACGAATTGCAGGCCAATCACCGATCTCAACAGATTCAAGGGGATAGCACAAGTAGCCAATGGGCTAATATAGGGCTAATTACGACGAAGGGGAGTTTTGCGGGGACTATCAGGCGCCCTGGCGGGCGCCCTTTTCATACTGATCAGTCGACTTCGGCAAGGTTACCGTATTCTTCAAGCCAACTCTTCCGATCCCCCGCCCGCTTCTTCGCCAGCAACATATCCAGCGCCTCATCCGTAGCACTATTGCCAGCAACCACATCATCATCAGGCAAGGTCAGTTGCACCAGTCGCCGCGTATCCCGGCTCATCGTCGTCTCACGCAGCTGCAGCGGATTCATCTCACCCAGCCCTTTGAAGCGCTGGACGTTGGCTTTGGCGTTTTTCTTCTCGGCGGCGATGCGGTCCAGGATGCCGATGCGTTCGTCTTCGTCCAGGGCGTAGTAGACGTCCTTGCCGGCGTCGATGCGGTACAGGGGGGGCATGGCGACGTAGATTCGGCCAGCGGCGACCAGGGGTTTGAAGTGGCGCACGAACAGGGCGCACAGCAGGGTGGCGATGTGCAGGCCGTCGGAGTCGGCATCAGCGAGGATGCAGATTTTGCCGTAGCGCAGGCCGGTGATGTCGTTGGAGCCGGGGTCGACGCCGAGGGCGACGGAGATGTCGTGGACTTCCTGGGAGGCGAGGATTTCGTTGGAGTCGACTTCCCAGGTGTTCAGGATCTTGCCTCTTAAGGGCATGATGGCCTGGGTTTCGCGGTCGCGGGCCTGTTTGGCGGAGCCGCCGGCGGAGTCACCTTCCACCAGGAACAGTTCGCCGGCCATCACGTCCTGGGTAGCGCAGTCGGCCAGTTTGCCGGGCAGTGCCGGGCCGCTGGTGATTTTTTTACGCGCCACTTTCTTGCTGGCCTTCATGCGGCTTTGCGCGTTGTTGATGCACATCTCCGCCAGTTGTTCCGCGTCAGCTGTATGCTGGTTCAGCCACAGGCTGAAGGCATCCTTGACCACGCCGGACACAAACACCGCGCACTGGCGTGAGGACAGACGTTCTTTGGTCTGGCCGGAGAACTGCGGGTCTTTCATCTTGGTGGACACCACGTAGCTGCAGCGGTCCCATATATCTTCCGGAGTCAGTTTGACGCCGCGCGGCAGCAGGTTGCGGAACTCGCAGAACTCGCGCATGGCATCGAGCAGGCCGGTGCGCAGGCCGTTGACGTGGGTGCCGCCCTGGGCGGTCGGAATGAGGTTAACGTAGCTTTCCTGCAACAGCTCGCCGCCTTCGGGCAGCCACAGCACGGCCCAGTCCACGCCTTCGTCGTTGCCTTTCATCTCGCCATTAAAAGGTTCGACCGGCAGCGTGATGGAGTCGCCGGTGCCTTGCAGCAGATAGTCGATCAGGCCGTCCTGGTATAACCATTCTTCGCTTTGTGATTTGTCTTCATCAACGGTGTTGTCGATAAACACCACGCGCAGGCCGGAACACAGCACGGCTTTGGCGCGCAGCACGTGTTTCAGGCGGACAATGGAAACTTTGGATGAATCAAAATATTTTTCGTCGGGCAGAAAGCGCAGGATGGTGCCGGTCTGGCGCTTGGCAACGGTGCCGATTTCTTTCAGCTCAGTGGCTTTGTCGCCGTTCTCAAAACGCATCTGGTGAACCAGGCCGTTGCGGCGCACGCTAACTTCCACGTAATGCGACAGCGCGTTGACCACGGACACACCCACACCGTGCAGACCGCCGGAGAAATTGTAGTTCTTGTCGGAGAATTTGCCGCCTGCGTGCAGGCGGGTCAGGATCAGTTCAACACCGGAGACTTTTTCTTCCGGGTGGATGTCCACCGGCATGCCTCGGCCGTCGTCTTCCACTTCGATGGAGCCGTCCTTGTGCATGGTCAGGGTGATGGTCTTGGCGTGGCCGGCCAGCGCTTCGTCGACGCTGTTGTCGAGGACTTCCTGCACCAGGTGGTTGGGGCGGCTGGTGTCGGTGTACATGCCCGGACGCTTGCGCACCGGATCGAGACCGGTGAGGACTTCAATGGCGTCTGAGTTGTAAGTGTTGCTCATACTTCTGGAACCTTCATCTCTAATTTTGTTTGTTACGGAGCGTCAGTAGCCACCAGCGCTTTGATCCACCTTGATTTCGTAATTCTGCAAACGCTCAACCTTGCTTTCTATCCGCCCATCGGCATGCAGGTCAAACCAGCGATACGCCGGGCTGCGCAGGTCCAGCGTGAAATCTTCCACACCGGGCTTGAACTGGATGCAGGTGGAGGGCGTGCAATAAAACTGCTGACCATGCGCTTCAAAATCCAGCGCCTGGTGGATATGGCCGTAGACCACACCGCGCACACTGTCGTGGCGTTTTAAAATCTCGAGGAAGGCGTCGGCATTGTGCAGGCCGATCTCCTGCATCCAGCTGGCGGTGCCGGGAATCGGGTTGTGGTGCAGGCAAACCAGCGCGTGATCAACCGTCTCATCATTGGCGCCTCTCTTGTCGCAGCCGACGCTGGCCAGGCTGGCCTCCAGGTGCGCCAGCTCCTGGTCCGACAGCCGGCCATGGACTTCGCCCGGCACGCTGGTGTCGAGCATGATGATCAGCCAGTTGCCCAGTTGCACGCGTTCCATGTAGGCGGCCTTGAAGGCCGGCGTGCGGGTCATGGTGTCGCGTTTGTCGTGATTGCCGGGGATCCAGCAAAACGGCGCAGGTATCCGGGCAATGGTATCAACGAAGCGTTGGTAGGCCTCTACCGAGGCATCCTGGGCGATATCGCCGGTGGCCACGATCCAGTCGGGATCGGGTTGCTGTTGGGCGATAAGATCCACCACCCGCACAAAACTGTCCTCTGTGTTCAAGCCCAGCAGGGCCGCAGCTGGGTCTCTGTACAGATGCGTGTCCGTGATCTGTATCAGTCGCAGCGGTCGAGCCCGATCATCCCTTGTCTGTGTCTGCATAGTTCATCCGATGCATAGAAAATCTGCGGCGCGTGCACTGATACCTGAACTTAAGCACAGGCGCAGCCACTCGGCCAGAAATTCATTTATCTGCCTCTTTTCGTCCTGATGGTACATACCGGCATTGGGAACGGCGCACCTGGCAGGTATCTGTCTGTGACCCTGGTAACTGATCGGTTCAGCGGTGCTGGCATCGTGGTACATCCTTACCACAATGACGGGCGCCGGGCTCCAGGCAGGGAATCCGCTTTGTACCTGGATCTCTAGTGTGCTGGTGTAAGCAAAGGCTTCCAGTTGTGTCACTTTGATCCGGATCGGGGGACGACCTGCGTGGTTTTGAGTTCCCGGGCTATCAGACCCACTTGAGCCTATCAGGAACTCCCATTCTTTTTTGTCGTCCGGCTCACTCTCTGGTGAATCCGATGCGGGCTTTCCATCCAACCGTCCACTGCCACTTGATCTATTGGATTCTAGTGCAGGGATCAGCGTTAGTAAACGAATATAGTTCTGGTCGCAGGTGCGCATGTAATCGGCGAGGTTGACGCGATAGCGCGAGCGTTCGATGAACTTGTCAAGAATGGCAGCCATACGTTATTCAACCACCGTGGCGTCGATGCCAGCGCGCTTCAGGCGCAGCCATTGCAGCGCAATAATAGCCATGGCGTTGTTGATGCGGCCGGACAAAAATGCCTGCCAGGCCTCGTCAAAGCTCAGCACCACCACGCGAATATCTTCATTCTCTTCGGCCATGCCGTGGATGCCACTGGCCTGCGCGGCATCAACTTCGGCATACAGCAGGGAGATGCGCTCGGTGCTGCCACCGGGGCTGTTGAAATAGTTGCAGATAAATTGCGGTTCACCGATGTGCAGACCGGCCTCTTCATGGGCTTCGCGCAGTGCCATGGCCGGCGCTGATTCGCCGTCATCGATAATGCCGGCGACCAGTTCCAGTGCCCACGGGCTTTGATCCAGGGCATCCAGCAGGCCCACGCGGAATTGCTCCACCAGCACCAGTTTGTCGGCGCCCGGGTCGTACAACAGCACCCCGCCGGCCTGATCACGGCGAAACAGCTCACGATTGATATCATTGCTCCAGCCGCCGGCAAACAGGCGGTGGCGCAGCACAATGCGGTCAATGGCAAAAAAGCCGTCAAATGCGGTATCACGGCTGACGATCGTCACGTCCTGACGATCGTAGACCGGTCGGTAAGCGGACATCGGGGGTTCCTGTCACTGCTGCGGCAGTGATTGCTGGGTTATTTGTCTGACGTCACGATGTTGACGTCACCCGGCATTATGCCGCAGCAAGCGCTCAGGTGCTAGGTATCGCGCCTAGCTGTTCAGACTGGCCAGGCGATAATTGACAAATGGCTCCATCAGGCGGTACCAGATGGAACTGGGACGCACCGGCTGCTCCAGACTCACCAGACAGATGCAGTCAGTGTCCAGCGTCGCCGTGGGCTGGTGACGTTCACCGGCGTGGCGCACAACAAAGTCACCTTTGACGTATTTGCCATCGGCATCGGAGAAGCTGCCTTTGAGCAACACAGTGATCTCTTCACCACGGTGTTCGTGCTCGGGCATGCAGCCACCGGCCTTGATGTCGTAGATCGCGGTTTCGCGTGATTTTTCGTCCACCTTGATCGGGGCAATGCGCAGGGATTTGCCGAACTGCGCCCATTTCAGGCTTTGCAGACCACCCTCCGCCAGCTTCTGTACCACCCGGGGCAGGCCCTGCGGATTGGCAGAACTGACGCGCGCGGCCACGGCCGGCGCTGGCGTCACCTGCATGCCCGTGTCGCCGGCATCGATGCGCTGCATCAGCTGGTCAAAGCCGGCCTCGTCTGTGGCTGCCACCTGCGGCTCCAGCTGCTTCATCAACTGGGCACCCAGATCACTGAGCTGCTGCACATGGCTGCGGCATTTGGAGCAGAACTCCAGATGCGCCGCGACACAGATCGCCTCTGACAGGGGCAGGTTGCCGGCAGAAAAGTCGGTCAGAAATTTTGCGTCAGGATGAAAAGAAACCATATTAATACCTGAAAAAATTGGAACCCGTATCGGGCGAATCTTTCTATGTCGTGTAAAGTTCGTTAATGACTAGCGGTCGATCAGTATCTGCATCTTGTTCAGCGCCAGCCGGATCCGTGACTTCACGGTGCCCAGCGGCAGGCCCAGTTCCTCGGCCACCTCGTTGTGCGACTTGCCTTCCATAAAGGCTTTGAACAACACCTGCACCTGCTCGTCTGGCAGGGTTGCCATGGCCTGCTTGATCACCTGCTCGGCGCGGCGCTGCTGCAGATCAACCAGTGGCTCGGGTGATTCCGGCTCATGCCAGATATCCTCGATGGCAATTTTGCGCTCATTGCGCTCATTGCGGCGGATAAAATCAATTCGCGTGTTCCGGGCGATGGTGAATATCCAGGTATTCACACTGGCTTTGCCGCTATTGAACGACGCCGCCTTGTTCCATACCTTGATCAGCACTTCCTGGGTGATCTCTTCGGCTTCCGAACGGTTGGCGCCGGCCCCCATGCTTTTCAGCAGGAACGCCCGAATCATTGGCGTATAGTGCTGATATAGCTCCTGAAACGCGGCACGGTCGCGGGTTTCCGCGACACGCCGAACGTTGTCTGCCCAAGGGTCCGGGGCTGAACTGCGGCCCGGGTGCACACTCGCTGCTGTTTCCATATCGTCTTTTTTATCCACTTATAATCCGGTCTACCTGGCTGATTTACCGTGATATTTGTGCGTATTTGTAGCTTTTACGCGGCGGTCGCAGACACGGATCACAAGGATCACCGAAATTGGCAGCGGGTGCGTACTGATGATCCAGCGATATAGCCCACTCGTATCTACCTGCACAAGCATACGCGCGTTCAGCGCCGGTCGGCAATCCCGTCGGCTTCGCGAGCGATCGCACCTGTCGATCACCTTTTACAGTAGGCCGGCCAACAAGAGAGACTCAGCCATGGCGAGCGAAATGAATTCAGTGAGCGAGAACCTGCGGGCCGCGCTGATTAACGACTTCAAGGATTTCTACCGCAGCCCGGATATTGCCGGACTCGAAGGTATCGACCGCATCTACACCCAGGACGTTGAATTCCGCGATCCGGTGCATGCCATTAACGGTCGCCTGGCGCTGAAAAACTACCTGCGCAGCATGTATGATGGCGCCCGCGACATGAGCTTCAACTACCTGGATGAACAGGTGTCGGAGCACACGGCCACCATCACCTGGGTGATGCGATTCAGTCACGGCAGCCTCAACCGTGGCAAACCGGTTGACGTTAAAGGTGTGACCCTGATTCACTTTACCGACCGGGTCTACTACCACGAAGACTTCTATGACCTGGGTGCCATGGTTTACCGGCATGTTCCCGTGCTGGGCTCGCTGATCCGGTTTATCAACAGGCGCCTGGCGGCCTGACCTGGAGGCAGCCAGCAAATAACCGTTAATAACAGCAGAAAGGGAGAACCCGCATGCAAATATGGATTACCGGCGCAGGTTCGGGTATTGGCAAGGCGCTGGCACTGCGCTACGCAGCAGGCGGCCATACCGTTGTGGTCAGCGGCAGAACGCTGGACAAACTGAATGCCGTGCGCGACGAGGCTGAGCCTCTGGCCGGGCGCATCATCCCCATGACCTATGATGTCAGCGACGACGATGTCACCAAGACCAGCAGCGATCTGCTGGCCGGCCTGACACCGCACCTGGATCTGGTGATCATGAATGCCGGCGCCTGTGAGTACATCAAGGGCCAGACCCTGGAGCCTGCCATGTTCCGGCGGGTCATGGACGCCAATTTTTTTGGCATGATCAACACCACCAATGTGGCGATGCCACTGCTGCGCAAGGCGCCTCACCGACCGGTGCTGGCCGGCGTGTGCAGCCTGGCCGGCTTTATCGGCTTTCCGCGCGCCGAGGCCTATGCGGCCTCCAAGGCCGCCAGCCGTTACCTGATGCATTCACTGCGCATCGACTTCAGTGACGTTGTTGACGTATGCGCCATCAACCCGGGCTTTGTCGAAACGCCGATGACCGAGCGCAATGACTTCCCCATGCCTTTTCTGATGACGGCTGACGACGCGGCAGCACGCATCCAGCACGGCCTGAAGCATCGTCCGCGTGAACTCAACTTCCCGCGCCGGCTGACCTTCATGTTGCGACTGGCACAGCTTTCCGGTGGCCTGTGGTACGCGCTGATGTCACGCCAGCGACAAAAAGAGCGCCGCGAGCGGGAAAAAAGCCGGAAAAAGCCAGCATGAGCAAACGCTTTCCTGCCGAGCACAGCGCGATTTACACCGGCACCGTGCGCCACCGGCGCCTGGGCAAGGTACTGCATCATTTTCGTTACCAGGTCTTCATGATGTACCTGGACCTGGACGAGTTGCCTGCGGTGCTGTCGCGCAGCCGGCTATGGTCGGCAACCGGACCGGCGCTGGCCTGGTTCCGGCGCCGCGACTATCTGGACCCGGACGTTGAGTACCTGGACCAGGCCGTGCGTCAGCGCGTGTATGAGGCCAGCGGCGAGCAGGTGACGGGCCCGATTCGGGTGCTGACCAATCTGCGCTACTTCGGTTTCCTGATGAACCCCATCACCTGTTATTACGTGTTTGATACCCAGCAGACGCTGCGTTTCATTGTTGCCGAGGTCACCAATACCCCGTGGGGGGAGAGTATCCCTTACGTCATCCCCTGCGACCCTGACAGCGATGTATGTCAGCACCAGTTTGATAAACAGCTGCATGTGTCGCCGTTTATGCCCATGGACATGCAGTACCGCTGGCACAGCACCACACCGGGCGACACACTGAACCTGAATCTGCAGAACTGGCAATTTGGCAGGCAGGCGTTTAATGCCAGCCTGTCACTGCGACGACAGGAGGCCACCGCCGGCAATCTGAACCGTATTCTGCTGACGTATCCGCTGATGACAGCCAAAGTGGGACTCGGCATTTACTGGCAGGCACTGCGCCTGTGGCTGAAGCGGGTGCCGATTCACGCACACAAACGTACAAACGCAAGACTGCAAAGACAGGAATGAGACAGGAGAATCACAGCACCATGAAATCACCAGGCAACCGCCAGACCGGGTCGGTACAAACGGGCGCGCTGGGTCAGAACTTTGACCTGGGTACGGCGCCCGATGCAAAACAGAAAACCGCCAATGATGTCATGGCGATGGCCGGCAGCCAGCAGAAACTGGCACGCGGCCTGCTGTTCCGCCAACTGCATAAAATCACCAAAGGCCGTATTGTCATCGACGAGGGGCACGAGGTGCATCACTTCGGCGAAACCGGCGAGGACGTGTTGACCGCACACCTGTCGGTCACCGACCCGGCGTTTTATCAGGCCGTGGTGTTTAACGGCAGTATCGGTGGCGGTGAATCGTATATGAAGGAACACTGGCACACACCGGATCTGCTGCCGCTGGTGCGCATCATGGTGCTCAACATGTCGGTGCTGAAAGGCCTGGACAAAGGCAAGTCGCGCATCGCCCGCATCATGAACGCCCTGCTGCACCGGCGCAACCGCAACTCCGTGGCGGGTTCACGCAAAAACATCTCCGCGCACTATGACCTGAGCAATGATTTTTTTGCCACCTTTCTTGATCCCAGCATGATGTATTCATCGGCCATTTTCCGCGATGACACGCAGACGCTGCATGAGGCCTCGCTGAACAAACTCAGCCATATCTGCGAGCGCCTGCAACTGACACCGGATGACCACCTGCTGGAAATCGGCACCGGTTGGGGCTCGATGGCGATTCACGCGGCCAAACACTACGGTTGCCGGGTGACCACCACCACGATCTCACGCGAGCAGTACAATCATGCCCGCCAACGCGTCATTGACGAAGGCCTGGAAGACCGCGTTGAACTGCTGCTTAATGATTACCGCGATCTCGAAGGCCAGTATGACAAACTGGTATCCATTGAAATGATCGAGGCGGTGGGTCATGAATACTTTGCCACGTATTTCGCCAAGTGTTCCTCCCTGCTCAAGCCATCAGGTCTGATGCTGATACAGGCGATCACCATATCTGACCAGCGGTATGAAGACGCCAAACGCACCGTGGACTTTATTCAGCGTTATATTTTCCCCGGTGGCTGTCTGCCCAGCAACAGCGCCATTGCGCGCCACGTCGCGCGCGATACCGACCTGCAGATTGTCGGCCTGGAAGATATCACCCGTGACTATGCCATGACCCTGCAACGCTGGCGCAAGGCATTTCTGGAACGCACCCGTGATATTGAGGCACAGGGGTTTGCGACCGACTTCATTCGCATGTGGGATTATTACCTGGCGTACTGCCAGGGTGGTTTCATGGAGCGGGTCATTCATACCGCACAGATTGTCATGGCCAAGCCGGATTATCGCATGGCACCCCTGCATGCGCGTATTCAGACGCCGCCTGGCAGCGCGGGACAGTAGGTGACAGCAATGACCGGGCGTCCCATCCAGCTCGCAGGCAAGCTGCGCCTGACAGAGCGCCAGCATATTGTGTTTAATGCTGTGGTGTTTCAGCTGTCGTGGCTGGCCTGTGTGCTGGGCGGTTCCGTTGTTGCCGCGGCGGTGACGGCGGCAGTCGTCGCGATGCACCTCAAGGTGGTGGCAGACAAACGACAGGAATTCATTTTCCTGCTGCAATGCGCGGCAGTCGGTTTTGTGTGTGATCTGGCGCTTATTCAGATGGGCGTGCTCAATACCGGCAACCCTCTGCCGCCGCTGTGGCTGACCTGCCTGTGGGTACTGTTCGGCACCACCGTGGGTTATCCGCTGCGCTTTTTTCATGGCCGGCTGGCCTTGTGTGTCGCGGGTGGTTTTGTGTTTGCGCCCACCTCCTATTTTGGTGGCGCGCGGCTGGCTGACGTCACTCTGGTTGAGCCGGTCTGGGTGGCACTGCTGAGCGTCGGCCTGGTGTGGGCAGTGGTATTTCCCACACTGATCTACCTGTACAGCGTTAACAAACAGAAGACCGCAAAAACGTAACACCAGCAACAAAGTAAAACCGGCGCACCGGCGCTACATCGGAGAAATTTATGCGAACATCGTTGCTCGCTCTGACATTGATTGGCACCCTGGGCATGACCGGCAGCGCAGCTGCTGCGGAGACCGGGCAACCCCAGCCCTGGGCCATCGGCACCGCCTGGTCAACCGATCAGTCGCAGGTGCTTTACCGGGAGATCCATTTTGCCGAAGACCCGACGCACGAACTCACCACGCGCGTGGAGTATCGCCGCGACAATGATCAGGTCTTTGCGGAGAAGGACGTCGACTATTCAGTGTCCACGACCGCGCCGGCGATTTCGCAGATTGATCACCGCAATCAGGCGCGTATCATCACCCGCCACCCGAATCCCGAGCCCGGCCCGGTGGTAGAGCTGGAGGTGCGCCCGCATGACAGCGACGAAATACAGACCGAAGAATTTGACTATGAAGAGGGCATGATCATTGATGCCGGCTTCGATCCCTTTGTGCGCGAGAACTGGGACCGCCTGGCCAACGGACGCCGTGTCACCACTGACTTTCTGGTGCCGGCCCGGATGGATACCGTGTCTATCAGCATCAGCAAGACAGACAACGATGAGTGCAACTTCCCCGCGCAGGATATGCACTGTTTTGTCATCAAACCTGCCGGCCTGCTGCGCATGGTGAGCTGGTTTGTGGATCCGATTTATATCGGCTATGACACGGAATCACGCCGCTTGCTGATGTTCGAGGGGGTCAGTAATCTGCGCGACGACGCCGGCGAACCTCGCAACGCGCTGATACACTTCGAATATATGTGAACTTCTCGCCACAGAGCGAGCGTCCGGCTTTTATGGTATAATCCTCCGCCCTGAGCGGAGGAAAGATTAATGCCATTGACCCAAGCAGTACAGCGCGAGCATATTCATACGCGCCAGATCAACTTCACCGGCTACGAGCGCGAGGACGGCTGGTTTGATATCGAGGCACACCTGACCGATACCAAAACCTATGCCTTCAGCAATAACTGGCGTGGCACCATTGAGCCGGGCGAAGCACTGCATGAAATGCTGCTGCGGGTCACCATCAACGACAAATTCCAGATTCAGGACATTGAGGCCGCTACCGACAACAGTCCGTTTTCCATCTGCCCCGATATCACGCCCGTATACAAGCAGCTGATCGGCGTCACCATGGGGCCGGGCTGGCGCAAGGTCATTCGTGAACGTGTCGGCGGCATGCAGGGCTGTACGCACCTGACCGAGCTGCTGTACCCGATGGCAACCGTGGCCATTCAGACTATCAAACCGCTGCAGAATCATCGCCGCAAACTGGCGGACTCAGACAGCAAAGCCAATGCGGGCCGACCGTTTGTGCTCAACACCTGTCATGCCTGGGCGGAAACGTCGCCGGTGGTCAAAGAGAACGCACCGGACTACTACGTGCCACCGAAAACGGAGGATCGCATCCGCGTAAAATCGCTCAACGATGTGGATCAGGCAGCAAAGGAATCAACAGAGTAATTGCCACACCTTCGTACTCGGCGATATTTTCCGCACGAATCTGGCCCTGGTGAAACTCGCTGACCAGGCGGGCAATGTGCAGCCCCATGCCCAGGTGCGGTTCGCGCTGTTTTTCCTGTGGCCGGACCGAGATCATGGAATCAAACAGACGGCCCTTCATTTCTTCCGGCAGGTAGGGGCCGTAGTTGCTCACCCGCAACACCGCCCTGCCCTTGATGGCGCGGCAGAACACGGTGATGGGCTTTTTGTAATAACTGAACTCAACCGCGTTGGCGATCAGTTTGTCCATCAACTGCGCGATATACTCGGGCACCCCATGGATCATCGCCGGCCCCTGCAGATCGTCCCTGATAATCGCGTCCGGGTACGCCAGCCGGTAACCCTCGACACAACCGGCGACGACTTTTTCCAGATCAATCACCTCTTTCTCTGACGTCTGCAACATCTGCTCAAGTCTGGTTGCTTCGCTCATATTGGTCAGGATCAGGTTCAGGCGACTGATACCCTCTTCCGCGCGCTGAATATACACCGACGATTCCTTGTCCTGGGCGGTCATGCCCAGGTTCTCCAGCGACGAGCGCACCACTGTCACCGGCGTGCGCAGTTCGTGCGACAGCCGCGACGACATGTTCTCCAGATAGTTGGTGTACTGCCCCAGACGCTCGACGATATTGTAGAAACTGCGCGACAGGTCACCGATTTCATCGGAGTTGCGGCTGGCGACGATGGTGTTTTTCAGGCGGCCGTTATCATCAATGATGTTCTCCGCCTGGTTGCGCAGGGCGCGGATGCGGGCGGAAATTCTGGAGGCAAAAAAGAACAGGCCAAAGGCCACCAGCAACATGACCCCGAGGATGGTATTAAACAGCGTTTCCAGTGCCTGGTTACGGAAGGTGCGGATGCCGTTCATGTTCTGGTCAACCACCACCGCGCCCATGATTTCGCCTTCGGCATAGATGGGATAGGCCGCTTCCAGAATCCGGGTCTGGTTTTCATCTATGGAGCGGAACTGGGTGCGTGGCTGGCCGTCAAGCGCCGCGCTCAGGTGCGCACCGGCCAGCGTACTGCCGATGTACAGGTCGTCGATAAAGTCATTGGAAGGTTTGGTCAGTACCCGGTAGTACATCGGGTGCAGGATATTGTCTTCAACATAGCGCCAGTACTTGTTGCCTGACTCCACATCCGGTTCCGGCGCAATGCTCAGCCCGCCCGCCGATTGAATATCGCCCACGCTCAGCAGCACCCGGCTGCCCCGGTCCACCACCTGTATGCGCGAATTGGTATGGCCCATGCCTTCCACGATCTTGTCTATTTCTGGCGTCGGGCGCAGCAGCGAACCCAGACGCTGGGGATTGTTGACCGCCGAGGTCGCCACCACCGCAGTGACATTGCGCGCGTCCGGGCTGTCGACGTCATAAATGGCGAGGCCCATCTTGTCGCCCAGCATGGTCAGCGGCATGCGCATTTCCACGATGTAGCCGTCTTCGGTTTCATACCATTGCCCGCTGATACGCTCTTCGTGGGTCAGCGCGCCGATGTCGCGCAGGTCATCACCGATCTCGTAGGCATATATAAATTCCGGACCGCGCGGCGAGATCACATAACGCTGCAACTGATTGTCGCGGGTCACCATCGACACCTGCAGGAAGTCGCTGCGATGAATGCTCAGGCTGTCGGGGGCGCGATAGACAATGCTGTTATCCACCACCTTGAGGTAGGCGTACAGATAGCGGTTGTGTTCGCCCACCAGCAGTTTGAAGTTCAGCGACTCATCGTTGTGGTAGTAGCGGGAAAATTCACTTTGCGGATTGAGCTGTGTGGCGATGGTATTGGCACGGCCATAAGACAGCTCATAGCGCTGGTAGTCGCTCCAGTCGGCCAGGGTCAGATCGTCCAGCGACAGCGGCGAATAAATCGGATACACGTACAGGTTTTCGCTGCGCCGGGTTGGGCTGAAGGTGCCTTCGTCAAACAGCTCCGGCCGTTCATTCAGCGCTGTTGCCAGCGCCCGCGCAGTGCCCAGTACCACCTGTTCCTGGCCGCGGCGCAGATAATCTTCCATCTCCAGAATATACTGGTAACCCAGCCACGGAATGACCAGCAAAAAGCTGGACAGGAACACCAGTTTCGAGCGGATACCAAACGGATTTTTAAAAGCCCCGGCCATGCGTGATCCCGTGATCAGTTGTCGGCAGTCACCGGCGTGTTCCAGCGGTAACCCATGCCGTACACGGTTTCGATGCAGTCAAAGTCGGCATCGACCTGGATAAACTTGCGGCGGATGCGTTTGACGTGTGAGGTAATGGTGCTGCCATCAACAAAGATCTTTGATTCCTGCATCAACACCTGACGGCTTTTGACGTGACCGGGAAACTTCACCAACGCGTGCACCATCCAGAACTCGGTGACAGTCAGCGGTACCGGTGCGCCGTCCCACTGGATGGTCAGACGGCCGATATCGAGCACCAGTTTGTCGCGCTGCAACAGGTTCTCCGGTGACGTTGGCAGGTTCAGTGCGTCCTGGCGACGAAACAGCGCGGCGATGCGTGCTGACAGATGCGGCAGACTGATATCCTTGGTCAGATAATCGTCGGCACCCATGCGCAAGCCGCTGACGGTGTCGAAGTCGTTGTCACGCGCGGTCAGAAAAATAATCGGCAGGGTTTCCGACATCGACCGCAGGCTCTGGCACAGGGTGAAGCCCCCATCAATCTCGTTTTCCAGACCAATATCAATGATCGCCAGATTGGGCAGACGCAGGTCAAAGGACTTCATCGCCTCACGACGATTGGCGAAGGTCTGCACCTCGTAGCCCTGCTTGCGCAGCACATCGGCGTAATTCTCCCGGATGGCCGCCTCATCCTCCACAATCGCAATACGTCGCGCCATAAATCACCTTCCCTACCATCAGCTGCCATGCTGACACCATGGCTGTGTGCGCTGAATATACCTGAATTATCTGACGTTTAAAGCCCGCCACCACCGTCATACCCCGGTTGCCACCATTCTGACATATTTAGTCAGGACAAAGCCCTGCTTTATCCCTGCCGTGGCAATAAACCTCGTGTCTAATTCAGTAACCGGACAACAAACAAGGCAACGAACAAGAGCCCAAACAGCGGAGACAACACAGATGAGCGGCACCCGACTGGTCATTGGCAACAAGAACTTTTCATCCTGGTCCCTGCGGCCCTGGCTGTTACTCAAGCACTTTGATATTGCTTTTGAAGAAGTCAGTGTCGGCCTGTATCAAAGCAATACCGCGGAAAAACTCGGCCCGCTGTCGCCATCGCTCAAAGTACCGGCGCTGTTGCATCATGAAACCACGGTGTGGGATTCGCTGGCTATCTGCGAATATATCTCCGAGGCCATGCTCGACGGTAGAGGCTGGCCCGCCAGCCCGCGCAAGCGTGCCACGGCCCGTTCGGTGTGCGCCGAGATGCACGCGGAGTTTCCGCATCTGAAAAAAGACTGGCCGATGAACTGCAAGGCCAATGTCGACCTGTTTGTGTCTGACGCCATTGCCGATGAGATTGCCCGCATTGATGCGATCTGGAGCTGCTGCCGGCGTAAACACGGCGCGGGTGGAGAGTATCTGTTTGGCCGTTATTCGATCGCCGACTGCATGTTCGCGCCGATGGCGATCGCCTTCCGGTCTTACGGTGCGGTGTTAAGCGCCGAAGCTCAGCACTATGCCGATACCCTGCTGGCTGACCCGTGGTTACAGGACTGGGTCGCCCAGGGGCGCGCTGAAACGGAGCCGGGCGTGGCATTGGGTTTTGTCAGCAATATGTGATGTGACGACGCATTGATCCTGCGCGCCAGCCGGTAAAGCACTCAGGACGACGCCGTTGGCGTCTTTATTGTCCTTCGTATTTCACCGGCTACCACACAGGCTCAGGGCTGTTTTATTCGCTCAGGGCTGTTTCATTCGCCCAGAACGAATGGTACGCCTTCAGGATTTGCGGGCTGGCAGCACGTCTTTCAGTTTGGCAGCCATTTCCCTGATGCTGCGTTCGGTTTCCGCCCAGTCGATGCAGGCATCGGTGACGGATACGCCGTATTGCAGCTCGCTCAGGTCCTTGGGGATCTTCTGATTGCCGAAATTGATGTTGCTCTCCAGCATCAGACCAATAATGGACTGATTGCCTTCCAGGATCTGATGCGTCACGTCTTTCAACACCAGCGACTGGATCGACGGATCCTTGTTGGAGTTGGCGTGGCTGCAATCGATCATGATGTTGGTGTTGACGCCACCTTTGGTCAACGCTTCTTCCGCCTGTGCCACGTGCACCGAATCATAGTTCGGACCGGCGTTGCCACCACGCAGAACCACATGCGCGTACGGGTTGCCCTTGGTCTTCACCACGGCGACCTGACCTTCCTTGCTGATACCCAGAAAACGGTGCGGATGACTGACCGACTGCATGGCATTCACCGCCACCGTCAGACCACCGTCCGTCCCGTTCTTGAAGCCCACGGCCGATGACAGACCACTGGACATCTCACGGTGGGTTTGTGATTCGGTGGTGCGCGCACCGATCGCCGACCAGGAAATCAGATCCTGCAGATACTGCGGAGAAATCGGGTCCAACGCCTCGGTTGATGCCGGCAGGCCCATGCCCACGATATCCAGCAACAACTTGCGACCCATACGCAGACCTTCTTCAATCTGGAATGTGTCATCCATAAACGGATCGTTGATCAGACCTTTCCAGCCCACCGAAGTCCGCGGCTTTTCGAAGTACACACGCATGACCAGATAAATAGTGTCTTTGACCTCGTCGGCCAGCACTTTCAGACGTTTGGCGTAATCCAGCGCCGCTTCCGGATCGTGAATCGAGCACGGTCCCACCACCACAAACAGACGCGGGTCCTTGCGGTCCAGAATGTTAAAAATGCTCTGTCGCGCATCGCGCACCGACGCCAGTGCCTCGCCCTGCAAGGGCAGGTCGGCCTTGAGCTGTTGCGGTGTCATCAGTGTCTCGATGGACTCGATGTTCAAATCGTCTGCTTTTATATCCGTCATGCTCTAACACTCTTGTTCATTTATTGTCTGATACCGGGGCCGGAACTGATCACACCTTGTGATAGAGCTGGCGGCCGGTTTTGTTGTACTCCTCGGCCATCTTCTCCATGCCGGCGTCGACATCCACCACACCGACACCATTGGCGTCTTCCTGGGCAGCGGCGAAGTCACGTACTTCCTGGCTGATCTTCATGGAGCAGAACTTCGGTCCGCACATGGAACAGAAGTGCGCAACTTTACCCGACTCTTTGGGCAACGTCTCATCGTGATAGGCCCGAGCCGTGTCCGGATCCAGCCCCAGATTGAACTGGTCGTCCCAGCGGAACTCGAAGCGCGCCTTGGACAGTGCATTGTCACGCAACTGCGCGCCCGGATGACCTTTGGCCAGATCCGCAGCATGCGCCGCGATCTTGTACGCCATCAGGCCTTCCTTGACGTCCTGCTTGTCCGGCAGGCCCAGGTGCTCCTTGGGAGTCACGTAGCACAGCATGGCACAACCGAACCAGCCGATCATGGCGGCGCCGATACCAGAGGTAATGTGGTCGTAACCCGGTGCGATATCGGTGGTCAGTGGCCCCAGGGTATAGAACGGTGCTTCGTCACAAACCTCGAGCTGCTTGTCCATGTTTTCCTTGATCATGTGCATGGGCACGTGACCCGGACCTTCGATCATGCACTGCACGTCATGCTTCCAGGCAATCTTGGTCAGCTCACCCAGGGTTTCCAGCTCGGCAAACTGCGCGGCATCGTTGGCGTCGGCAATGGAGCCGGGACGCAGACCGTCACCCAGCGAGAAAGACACGTCGTAGGCTTTCATGATTTCGCAGATGTCTTCGAAATGCGTGTACAGGAAACTTTCCTTATGGTGCGACAGACACCACTTCGCCATGATGGAACCACCACGGGACACAATGCCGGTGACACGCTTGGCGGTCAGTGGCACGTAGCGCAGCAGCACGCCGGCGTGGATTGTGAAGTAGTCCACACCCTGCTCGGCCTGTTCGATCAATGTGTCGCGGAAAATTTCCCAGGTCAGGTCTTCGGCCACGCCGCCGACTTTCTCCAGCGCCTGATAAATCGGCACCGTACCAATGGGCAGCATGGAGTTACGGATGATCCATTCGCGGGTTTCGTGAATGTTCTTGCCGGTGGACAGATCCATCACGGTGTCGCCGCCCCAGCGCGCTGACCAGGCCAGTTTCTCGACTTCTTCTTCGATAGAGGAGGTCACCGCCGAGTTACCGATATTGGCGTTCACTTTCACCAGGAAGTTGCGGCCGATAATCATCGGTTCAATTTCCGGGTGGTTGATGTTCATCGGGATGATGGCCCGGCCGCGGGCAACTTCCTCACGCACAAACTCCGGCGTGATCTCTTTCGGAATGGCGGCGCCGAAGGACTGACCCGGGTGCTGGAAGCCCAGGTCGGTGACATCGCCCTTGCCGGTCAATTGCTGCTCGCGCATCTGCGCAATACTCATGTTCTCGCGGATGGCAATAAATTCCATTTCCGGCGTGATGATGCCCCGGCGCGCGTAATGCAGCTGCGTCACATTGGCACCGGCCTTGGCGCGGCGCGGCTTGTGCAGGTGCTCAAAGCGCAGGTGTGCGGTCTGCACATCGTTCTGGCGCTGGCGGCCGAATTCGGAACTGACGCCGGTCAGCAATTCCGTGTCGCCGCGCTCCTCGATCCAGGGCGCGCGAATCGCCGGCAACCCGGTACGCAGATCAACGTGCGCGGCCGGATCGGAGTACGGACCGGAGGTATCATAGACCCGGATCGGCGGGTTCACTTCCCGGCCTTTTTCGGTCAGGGTGTCGGCCTGGCGAATTTCTCGCATCGGCACCTGAATGTCAGCACGGCTTCCCTGCACGTAAACTTTACCGGAACTGCTGAACTCATAGCGGGTTCTGTCGTCCAGTTCGGTAATTCTGTCGAGAAAGTGTTCTGGCTTGGCGCTCATTGCTCTATCCTAAGTCTGGCCTGCGTTACAGACCCGGGTTACAGGGTTTGATTGCAGGCGTGAATAACAACAACATATTATGCCTTAAACACGGACAAAGTGTTACCGCCGGAGCCAATCTGGCGCCTGAATCCATCGCAGCTGACGGAATCCCTTTGCTGCAGTCAGGCGTTTCAGCCATCCGCTGTTTGGCTCCATTCGTAACACTGTGTAGAATGCCGACTATACCAGCCAGACTGTCCGTTTTTTGCCAACACCCAGCGGCAGACGTCTGCGGACTTAAGTCGACAGATATTGCGAAAACAACCGTACAACCATGGTCTGCGTGCCCTGCAGACATTAATAGTTTCAGTCAACGATGGATCTGACAGGATTTCTGATTATGCGACGTTTTTCCCGCACACTGGCCCTCGCAGCCGGACTGCTCGTATCCGCGCAACCCGCGCTGGCCGATGACCTGGTGAGTATTCTGGAGCTGGCCATGCGCAACGACCCGACTCTGCGCCAGGCCCAGGCCCAATTACGCTCCGGCCAGCAACAACTGACTCTGGCACGCTCCAGCCTGTTACCACAAGCCAGCGCCAACTTCTCCGAACAGCGACAGGCGGCAGGCCTTGAAGGTGTGGTGGACCTCACCGACCTGAATCAAGAGTCAACGCGATACGGCCTCAATATCAGTCAATCTCTGCTTAACTTGCCTAACTGGTACAGTTATCAGGGCGCCAAGGAAGCTGACCAGGCGCGGCTTTACAACTTTGCCGCGCAGGAACAGGCCTTGATTATCCGGGTGGCTGCCGCCTATTTTGATGTGCTGCGCAACATCGACCAGCTGGATACCCGCCGCCAGGAAGAGGAAGCCTCGCAGCGCGAATTCGAGCGCACCCAACAGCGTGAAGAAGTCGGCCTGGTAGCCATCACCGAGGTGTACGAGGCACAGGCGGTATACGACCTGGCACGCAACAACACGATCCTGGCCGAAGATGCCGTGGCCAGCGCCTATGAAGCGCTGGAAGCGATCACCGGCCAGCCGCATCCGAACATCGATGTATTGAGCGAAGATTTCCCGATTGAGGAAGCTGACGGCAGCATGGAAACCTGGGTGAATGAAGCGCTGAACAACAACCCGCAGTTGCTCGCAGCCCGTTACAGTGTGGAAGCGCAGTCCCGGATCGCCAAGGCACGCAGCAGCGAGCGCTGGCCCACGGTCAGTCTGCAGGGCGGCTACTCCAACAGCGAAACCAACAGCGGCCAGGGCACCGATGGCAGTCAGCGCGCGGTGGGTGCCATTGAAGGTGTCAGCATCGGGGTGTCCGTCAGTATTCCGCTGTACACCGGTCATGCCCTGACCGCACGCCGTCAGCAGGCCGAATACGACCTGGTGGCGCAGCAGGAACAGGCTAACCTGGTCCGCCGCACCACGACTCAGGATATCCGCAATGCTTACCGCAGCGTGAATACCGACGCGCTGGTGATTGCACAGCGACAGCAGGCGATTGTGTCAGCCGAAGCGGCGCTGAACGCCATTGAAGCAGGTTACGAAGTCGGCACACGCAATATTGTTGATGTGTTGCAGGCGCGTCAGCAGCTGTTCGGGGCGTTGCGCAACTATGCCGATGCGCGTTACAACTATGTGCTTGATACGCTTCAGCTTAAGCGTACTGCGGGGGTGCTGACGCCGCAGGACATCATCGACCTGAACGAGTGGCTTGAGGCCGAATCGGCGACTGCGCAATAAGCAGGTGACAGTTGGCCGCAACTCAACAACGGGTCATGCGGATAACTGTAGTGGATCAAAAGCAAAGGGGGTGTGCAGAGCCGGGTCTGCACACCCCCTTTGCTTTTTTACGGGCTGGTGGCACGCATTGACCCGTTGTTGAGTTGCAGTGATGCATCGGGGTTTGTCGCGCAACGCCTTGACAAAGCGCCTGCTACTTTTCAGCACCCTTGGCGCGGGCGCGCTCCTGGCGCTGCGGATCGGCCTGGGGTGTTTCCCAGCCGGACATGTGCAGTTGCACCAGATCAGCCAATGCGCTGATGTGTTCCGGCCGGTCATTGAGGGCGCTGATATATTCATAACGCTCACCACCGGCATGCTCAAAGTACTCCCGGTTTTCCTCGCCGATTTCTTCGATGGTTTCCAGACAGTCGGCGGAGAAGCCCGGGCAGAACACCTGCACTGACTTGACGCCCTGCCCCGGCAATGCCTTCAGGGTTTCATCCGTGTAGGGCTTGAGCCACTCTTCGCGACCAAAGCGCGACTGGAAAGTGGTCATCCACTCGCCCTCTTTCAGCTCCAGTGCTTCTGCCAGCAGACGCGACGTCTTGTGGCACTCGCAGTGGTAGGGGTCGCCATTGAGCAGGTATTTTTTCGGCACGCCATGATAGGACAGCATCAGTTTGTCAGCGCGGCCGTGTTCCGCCCAGTGGGCCTTGATGCGCTCGGCTGCCGCCGCAATGAATGGCGCAAAGTCGTGGTAGTGATTAACAAAACGCAGTTCCGGTAACAGACGGCGCTTGGTGAAATCGGCACTGATGGCGTCGAATGTGGACGCCGTGGTGGAAGCGGAGTACTGCGGGTACAAGGGCAACACCAGCAGCTTGCGCACACCCTGTTGCATCATGTTCTCCAGCACTGACGGAATCGACGGATTGCCGTAACGCATGGCAAAGTCCACCACCAGTCCCTCATGACCGCGCGACTGCAGTGCCTTTGCCAGTGCCCCCGCCTGGTGACGGGTATGAAACAGCAACGGTGAGCCTTCGTCGGTAAACACGGTGGCATAGGATTTCGCCGAGCGCCGCGGGCGGATATTAAGAATCACGCCGTTCAGGATCAGCCACCATATTGGCCTGGGCACTTCCACCACGCGCGGGTCCCAGAGAAACTGTTTCAGATAACGGTGCAGCGCCGACGGCGTTGGCGCGTCAGGTGTCCCCAGATTGGTGATCAACACCCCTATGCGGTCTTGCTGGGCATGGGTAAAACCGGGACTGCCTTGAAATTTCATAATCGGTCCTGTGAATCTGTTGCTTCAGTGGTGGGGCTTTTGTCTGTGCTGTTTGTGTCTGTGCCGTTTGTGTCAGTGCTGTTGCCGGCCGCTGCGCGTGTGGCGAGACCGGCTCTGGCTCCCAGCACGCCGGCACCAAACTGTGGTGCCGACAGCAGCGTGACGAACAACATGGCCTGCAGCACAAAACTGGCATTGCCAAAAAATATTGATGAAAACACCTGACCCAGCATCATGCTCATGGTCCAGCGCCAGCTGTTGTGCGGGAACTTCCGCGCCAGCCAGTACACCATCGCGCACATCACCGGCCAGCCCAACACGAAATACGTCAGCGACGCCCAGGCCACCGGGTTGCCGCTGATAAAGGCAATGGCGCTGGCGACGATAAACCCTGCCGCAAACGCCGTCATATGCACCTTGCTATCGCGCAGCAGCGGCGGTTTCGACGGCTGGTCAGGCCCCTGCTCTGGCTCCGTCATGGCTCAGGCCGACACCTTGGCCAGTGCCTGATCGATATCCGCCAGGATGTCGTCAATGTGCTCAATACCCACAGAGATGCGCACCAGATCTTCACTGACACCGGCCCGCGCCAGTTCTGCCGGATTCAACTGCCGGTGCGTGGTGCTGGCCGGGTGACACGCCAAAGACTTGGCATCACCGATATTGACCAGGCGCAGAATCATCTGCAGCGCGTCGATAAACTGCGCGCCGGCGGCAAGCCCCCCGTTAATACCAAAACTCAGGATGCCCGAGGCGCGGCCACCACAAATCTTCTGGCACACCTCGCGGTAAGGACTGTCTTCCAGACCGGCATAATTGACCCACGCCACTTTCGGATGTTGCTGCAGGTGTTTTGCTACCGTCAGTGCATTTTCACAATGCCTGTCTATACGCAGACCGAGCGTTTCCAGACCTTGCAGAATCAGAAATGCGCTGTGCGCCGACAGCGCGGCACCGGTATTGCGCAACGGCACCACACGACAACGGCCAATGTATGCGGCTTCGCCCAGTGCTTCGGTATACACCACGCCATGGTAAGACGGATCCGGCTCGTTCAGCATCGGGAAACGTTTTTTGTTGGCCACCCAGTCAAACTTGCCCGAATCAATGATGATGCCGCCGACCGTGGTGCCGTGACCACCAATATATTTGGTCAGCGAGTGCACCACGATATCGGCGCCGTGATCAAACACACGACACAGGTAAGGCGTGGCCACCGTGTTGTCCACAATCAGGGGCACGCCATGGCGATGCGCGATGTCGGCCAGGCGGCTGATATCCACGACATTGCCCGCAGGGTTGCCGATCGATTCACAGAACACGGCTTTGGTATTGTCATCGATCAGTTTTTCCAGCTCGTCAAAGTCATCAAACGAGGCCATGCGCACGTCGACACCCTGCGTCGGCAGGGTGTGCGCAAACAGGTTATACGTGCCCCCATAAAGCTGACTGGTGCTGACGATATTGTCGCCGGCGCGGGCGATGCACTGAATCGCGTAGGTGATTGCGGCCATGCCCGAGGCCAGTGCCAGCGCGCCGATGCCACCTTCCATTTCTGCCAGGCGCTGTTCGAGCACAGCGTTGGTCGGGTTCATGATGCGGCTGTAGATATTACCCGGCACCTTCAGGTCGAACAGATCAGCACCATGCTGGGTATTGTCGAAGGTATAGGAGGTGGTCTGGTAGATGGGCACAGCGGCGGCCTTGGTGGTGGCTTCCGATTCGTAGCCATGATGCAAGGCAAGTGATTCGAGTTTCATGTTATCTCCCTGGGTTTCTGATTCGTGTTGTCTGTATTTGTTGTTGTGGTGGTTTGGGTCCTGGCTGCCAGAATAGTCACCAGTTCATCCAGCGCTGCCTGACGCCGGTCTTCGAAATCGAACGATGGCTTGGCTGACACCCATTCCGGGTTGGCCCTTGCCTGACGCAAGGGCGCCGGTAAACGCTTACCGTCAAAAACGGTTTCCGCCGCATCAGCGGCGATGATCTTGTGCTGCGCTCCGTGACCGCGCATCTCCAGTGCCTTCAGCAACTGGCATTGCCGGGCTGCCAGCGCGCGCAGAATATTGTCATCAATGCGCAGTATTTTTTCGCCGGAAATCAGGCCCATCAGATTGCTGCCGTAGTGCCGCAGGGTTTGCAGCCCCCCGCCCAGCAGGGCGCCGATGGCGGCCGCCACGCCCAGCGTGATACCGCCAACCAGCAGGTCTACGCCCACACCCGCAGCCGCGCCTGCTGCCGCCCCGCTGCCCACTTTCAGTCCCATTGCCTGCAGTGTGTAAGGATCAAACAGATCCTGCTGCCAGCGGCCTTCGACCAGGGGCAAGGCGGCGCTCTCGAGGTCATCCGGATAGAAGCGGTACAGGCTTAGCAGACGTTCTACCCCGGCCTGCTCACGCGCGCGCACCCGATCATTGAGTTGCGACGACGCCTTGTCGAGCACAGTCGCGTCCAGCGAACTAACACGATGCTGCAAGGCGGCCACTTCGATCAGCATTTCGGCTATCAGCGTCAGCGCCGACTGATGGCGTTGCCGGGCATCCTCAGCGTGACTGGCAATCAGTGCATTCAGGGTATTGCTGTGTGCATCCAGCAAATTGGCGAGCTTGGTGTACAGTAAACGCTCACCATCCTGTGTCGGGGCGACGGTATCAAACCGCACAATGGCATGCAGCCCCAGACCTGCCAGCGCATCGCGCCACTCGTCCTCGCGCGCGGCAGGATCAGCCACAAAATTGAGCAAGGGCAGCAGCGGCACACCGCACAGACGCAGAATTTCCAGTTCATCACGGTGCTTGGCGAGCACCGGATCGCGGGCGTCCAGCACGTAAAAGGCGGCGTCACTTTTCATCAGTTGCCGCAATACCTTGGCTTCCTGGTCATAACGGTCTTGCGCCGGCGCGGACTCCAGGAACCGGCGAATACGCGTGCGGCCGTCCTCGTTGCCAGCCTTGCCCGCTTGTTCAATCAGCAATGCCAGCAGGTCAATGGGTTCTTCGATACCGGGCGTGTCATACAACTCCAGTAGCACCTTGCCATTGACCAGCAGGCGGGCTGCTTCCACATGACGGGTGGTACCCGGCCGGCCTGATACCTCACCAAAGCGGGCATCGCGCGTCAATGTGCGCAGCAGTGAGGTTTTACCGGTATTGGTATGACCGGCCACCGTCACCCGCAACGGCTCGGCAACAGCTTTCACGTCAATCGACATCAGGATGCATCCCCCAGCCAGGCCAGTGCCTTGTCATTTTCGTCGAATAAGGTCTGTTCGGCGATGCCCATCTCGAGCAGGGACTGACGCCAGATAGCGAGACGTTCGGCCGAAGCCTGATCAGCTCCCATCAGCCAGACTGCCACCGCGGAGGTCTGGCTGGCGGCCTCAGCCAGCCAGTGCAGACTGCCCCGATCCGGCGACTGCGCTGCAGAACAGGCCAGCAGCAGTTTTTGCGGCGGGTCGACGCTGAGTTGTTCCAGCACGTATTCGCGCTGCTGACGACTGTCCACCAAATGGGTTTGTACGCGGTCGGCCAGGCCTGCGGGCGGCCAGCGCAGATCACTGGCAATCTCCAGGCCGATCAGCAATCTGGCTTCGCCGGCACGCCCCTTGCGCACCCGGCGCTTGAACGATGGCAGGGCAGCGGGGGCGGGATCGGTGACGCCGCCCTGCTCGCTGTCGGGCAGCAGCCGCGTGGCCAGCGCCACCCAGGCCAGCGAACTGGTCTGCAGACGGACGTTGCGCATTCCCAGCGCCAGACGAAGCCAGCATGCCACGGCAAGGAGCAGCCGGGGCAGGATGCCGTATACCAGGACGCAACCGGTCAGCCACGAAGCCCAGGCCCGGCGCGCCAGGTCGTCCTGCCCGGCGGTGATCAGGTCGGCCTGCGAGCCGCTGGCGACGATGGCGTCGGAGGCGGGCGCGGCAAATCCCAGCAGCCCGGGCAGAACACCCAACGCTTCGACCACGGCAACAAACACCGAAGTGGGCAGGATGGTGGTCTCCCATACAAACACGTAGCTGCGCAGCGCCAGCGCCAGCATCAGGCCGGTCATCACGCCGATCATGATGCACAACCAGCTCAGATGGCTAACCACACTCAACCACCACCGGCTTAACCCGCCCTGCGCCATCAGGGTATTAAACGCCTGGGTTATTGCCGCGGCGCTGCTGTTATTCTGGAAACGTTTCTGAAAAGCGACGGTGATGGTATACCAGAGGCGACCCAGTGAACCGCCCTGGGCATTGACGCTGAAACTCAGCAGCCAGATCAGCAGGAGCAGAAGGTTGATACCCAGCAGGCTGCCCAGCGCCCAGATAACATTGACCGGGGACTGGCTGTCACCCAGCACCGCCAGGGCGGCGGTGAACCCGGTAAGCAGGCCGAAGACCAGCAGCGCCAGCAAGGCCCAGACAGCACTCTGCCGCCAGCGCCAGACCCGGTCCTCAAGCCCATCGCGTGCCGCGATAAACGCTGCCCACGCCAGAATCCGCTGCTCAGCGTCCCCTGCCAGGCTCCGGGCATGCCTTTCGGCCGCCTCGTCTCGTGTGTCCGCTCTGTCCCGCCTCACCGCTTCGGCGAGCCAGCGCTTGTTGAATTCCGACATCAATTGGTCTTTTGCTGGACGTTTGACTGACATTCTATCCGATACACGCCAGACACTGTAACTTTGTTAACATGGCTTGTCAGCACCCTGCCTTACCGGTACCTTCGCGGATACTGCTCCAGATATCAGGGGGGTCGCGAATCAGAAACAAAGGGAGTTTTTGTGGCAAGACCTGAATCCGGACATCAACGCCTGGTCACGGTGGCGGTGATGGGCACTACATATGCAGTGCTCTGGCTGGTGCTCAGCAATAACGAGGGCTGGGGCTTCGGCGTGGTTGTGATCGCGCTGGCGGTGATCTGTGCCTTGTCGACGGAACTGAAACTGCCCCGGATATCATGGCGTTACCTGCCCGGATTCGTGCTGTTTTTCCTCAGCCGCATGCTGGTGGGTGGCATCGATGTCGCCCGGCGCACCCTGGGACGCAAGCCCGATGTCGAGCCCGGCTGGGTAGAACACCGGCTGCAGGGGACCTCTGAATCAGCACATCTGCTGCTGTCGGCGACTACCGGTCTGTTGCCCGGCACACTGGCTGCGCGTATCGACGGCGACATCATGCGAGTGCACTCGCTGGATACCCGCAGCGACTGGCAGCGCGATATTGGTCGCCTGGAAACCCACCTTGAGCGTTTATTCCCTCCCGGGGAGGCCGCATCATGATGTGGCTGACCAGCCTTATTCTGCTGACCGCGCTGGCCGGATTCTGGCGCATGGCTCACTCATCGAGCATCGCTGATCGCCTGCTGGGCCTGCAAATGCTGAGCAATACCGGCATCGCATTCCTGTTGCTGCTGGCGCAGTGGCAGCACAACCCCATCTGGCGGGATGTTGCACTGGTGCTGGCGTTGCTGGCAGCGGTGATTACCATGGCGATGGTGCAGATGTTGAGGAGACGGGTATGATCAACACCATCACCGACGTCCTGGGGTGGAGCTTCATGCTGGCCGGAAGCGCGTTTTTTGTTACCGCAGCGCTGGGCCTGTTGCGCTTTCCCGACCTCTACAGCCGTCTGCACGCAGTCACCAAAACCGATACCCTCGGCCTGGGTCTGCTGGCCCTGGGACTGGCGCTACTGGATCCGTCCTGGCGCAGCTGCCTGATATTGTTGCTGGTCTGGATGCTGGTAATGGCGTCAGGTGCCGTCAACTGTCAGCTGCTGGCACGCTTCAACCTGGAACAGGAAGAGGGTCGCCACGGCGGTGACGGGCACCAGACTGGAGAGTCCGATGACGCCTGAGCTGCTGCCCGACCTGACCCTGAGCCTGCTGTTGCTGATCATGGCCTGGGGAGCCCTGTACGCGCCCCAGCGCTCCGATGCCATGACGCTGTTTATTGCCTTTGGCGTGGTGGTTGCCCTGATCTGGGCACGACTGGATGCCCCCGACCTGGCGCTGGCCGAAGCCGCCATCGGTGCCGGTCTTACCGGCGTACTGCTGATGCACGCCGCCCGCGCCCTGCCCGACGAACTGCATCAGGACTACAGAACTGCCAGTTATTGGGGCGCGCTGGGGTTCACCGTGGTAGCCAGCCTGATGTTTCTTGTTCACTTGCTGTATGACGACTCCCTGTTCAATGCCGGCCTGCTGGACACTGAAAGCGACCTGACACCGCGCCTGCGCACACTGGCCGATGCCGCTGTGCCGGAAAGCGGCGTTGAACACCCGGTGACCGCTGTGCTGCTCAATTTCCGTGCCTGGGACACCCTGCTGGAACTTCTGGTATTGCTGTTTGCCCTCGGCGGTCTGCGGCAACTGTTCCCCTCCGGCCAGTCAGACGACAGCGCCACCACCGCAAGCTGGCCTGAAAGTATGACCCTGATGTCGGCCTGGACGCGGGTGCTGGCGCCATTACTGGTGGTCACCGGCGGCTACCTGTTGTGGCGCGGTTCCAGCGCGCCCGGTGGTGCCTTTCAGGCCGGCTCACTGCTGGCTGCTGCCGCCGTTATTCTGCGCCTGACCGGGCTGCTGCCTCCCCTGCGCTGGTCATCGCTATGGCTGCGCTTGTCGGTGGTGGCAGGGGCGTTGTTCTTCCTTGCCGTGGCTGCTGCCACCGCCATCTGGGGCGACGGCTGGCTGACCTATCCCGGCGCCTACAGTGGCCTGCTCATTATCAGCATCGAGATCTTTGCCACCCTGTCCATCGCCATCACGCTGAGCCTGCTGGTCATTGGTGAACAGGAGGATCTGCGCTCATGAATGCTATTGAGTTATACCTGACGCTGGGCATAGCGGTGTTTTTGCTGTCACTGCATGGCCTGATGACCTTGTATGATCCGATACGACGCCTGATCGCCGTCAACCTGATGGGCGCCGGTACGTTTCTGGTTATGGTCAGCCTGGCCCGGCGCAGCGAAGTGCCCGACCCGGTATTGCACGCCCTGGTCGTCACCGGGCTGGTCGTTGCGATCAGCGCCACCGCATTCGCGCTGCGCCTGATCATCGCCGGCAGCAAGAACGATAAAACCGACAGCGGCGGGGGCAACAGGAAACCATGAACTTCGCGTTGCTCAGCCTTGCCATCCCTCTGTTCTGCGGCCTGTTGCTGCTATTGAGCGGTCGCGCGCTACGCACACGCACAACCGGCTTTATTGTCATTGTCAGCACCGTCGCCAGTCTGGTCGCGGCCTGGTTTGCACTGCAGGAAGCGGCGGCCGCCGGCGCCGACATCATGCTGAACCTGGGCGGCTGGGAGACCGGGCTGGCCATCCGGCTGCGACTCAGTTCACTGAGCGCCCTGCTGCTGGTCTTTACCGCCCTGATGCATCTGCTCATCGGACTTTATGCCGGCCTCAGCCGCGATGGCATCAAGCGCGACTATTGGGCACTGAGTTGTTTCCTGCATGGCTCGCTAGCCGCCCTGTGGTTATCTGCCGACCTCTTCAATCTGTACATCACGCTGGAGCTGCTTGGCCTCACTGCGGTGGCGATGGTGGCGCTGGCCGGACCCAAGGCCTACAAACCGGCGGCCAATTATCTGATCCTGTCGCTGGCGGCCTCGCTGTTTTATCTGCTGGGCGTGGCGTTGCTGTATGGTCGCTACGGTGAACTCGACGTGCTGTTGCTGGCGCCGCGCACACAAGCCGATGTCATTACCCGCCTCGCCCTGTTGTTGATGACCACCGGTCTGATGCTGAAGGCCGCGTTGTGGCCGCTGCACCTGTGGTTGCCGCCGGCCCATGCCAGTGCACCGACTGCGGTCAGCGCACTGCTGTCCGGACTGGTGGTGAAAGGGCCGCTTTTCATTCTCTGGGTATTATGGAGCGAGGTGGCGCCTCCGACCCTGGCGCAACAAATTGGTCCGGTGCTGGCCATCGCCGGCATGATCGCCCTGACCGCCGGTGGCCTGTCCGCCATGCGTAGCCCTCACATCAAAACGCTGGTGGCCTATTCGACCGTGGCACAACTGGGGTACGCACTGATGGCGCTGGGCCTGTTGCTGACCTGGCAATTGCCGCAAATGCACATTGCGCTGTGGCTGTTTGTCATTGCCCACGGACTGGCCAAAGCCTCATTGTTTCTGGCCGCCGGTGAAATGCAGTCGAGTCTCGGTACCAAACGCGTTGACGGTCTGCGCGGTGCCACCCAGACCGTCCCGGTGGCCATGTTCGCGTTCGCCGTCGCCGGTGGCAGTCTCATCGGCCTGCCGCCCAGCGGTGGTTTTCTCGCCAAGTGGGTGCTGCTGGAACCGATACTGAGTGAGCCCGGCAACTGGCCCTGGGCCATGGGGGTGCTGCTGGGCACACTGGTGTCAGCCGCTTACATTTTCCGCATAGTCGCCATTTCATTTGACCGTGCCCAGATCAATCCGCTTGATATCAATCCCGATCGGGTCGGCCACTGGCTGGCCCTGTTGCCGGCGCTGATGGTCTGGGGCATGGCACTGTCCGGTGAATGGCTGATCCGGTTACTGGCGGGAGGTCCGGTATGACGCTGAGCTGGACCACCCTATTGCCGGTATTGATCATTCTCAGCTCCCTGATTCCGGGGCTGCTGATTTTCGCCACACCGGAAGCCGCCGCGCGCAGGCGTATTATCCTGAACATGACAGGTGTCACTGTAAAACTGCTGCTGGTGGCACTGATGCTGGCCGGTGTCAGTCGGGGGTTCGAGTTCCGGTTTGCCATTGCGTTTCTGCCGGGTGCCGAGCTGGTGCTGCGCGGTGATGCGCTGGCGCTGCAGTTTATCGCGCTGTCCTCTGTGCTCTGGTTAATGACCACTATTTACGCTATTGGTTACCTGGAAAACTCACCACTGCGCTCGCGCTTTTTCGGTTACTTCAGCCTCTGTGTCAGCGCTACCGTGGGCGTGGCGCTGGCCGGCAACATGATCACTTTTCTGTTGTTCTATGAACTGCTGACGCTGGCCACCTTCCCGCTGGTGGTGCACCGGGGGACGCCGGAAGCCTTGCGCGCGGGCAGGGTGTATCTTGCCTATACCCTGGGCGGCGGCACTGTTCTGTTGATGGGGATTGCCTTGCTGCACTCCATCGCCGGCACGCCGGATTTTGTCCCGGGTGGTTATCTCACAAGCCTTGCCGACGAGCATGCGTTGAGTCTGCGCATCGCCTTTGGCCTGATGATTGTCGGCCTTGGCGTCAAGGCTGCGCTGGTGCCCCTGCATGGCTGGTTACCACAGGCCATGGTGGCACCCGCTCCGGTGAGCGCATTGTTGCACGCGGTTGCCGTGGTCAAGGCCGGCGCCTTCGGCATTATCCGTGTGGTCTATGATGTCTATGGCATTGAAGCGACCACGCTGCTGTCACTGACCCGCCCCCTGGCATGGCTGGCTGCCGTGACCATTATTTTTGCCTCCGTCCGGGCCCTGCAACAGCAGGACATCAAAAGGCGGCTGGCATATTCCACAGTAAGCCAGGTGTCTTATATAACACTGGGGGTGTCGCTGGTCGGCCCAATCGCTGCGGTGGGCGCCATCGTGCACCTGGTACATCAGGGCCTGATGAAAATCACGTTATTCTTTTGCGCCGGTAATTTTGCCGAAACCCTGGGTATCCACAAGATTCAGGAGATGGACGGGCTGGGTCGGCGCATGCCCTGGAGCATGGCGGCATTTACGGTCGGTGCGCTGGGCATGATCGGCGTGCCGCCGATCGCTGGTTTCATCAGCAAATGGTATCTGGCCACCGGTGCGCTGGAAGTGAACCAGGACTGGGTGTTGCTGGTGCTGGCGGGTTCTTCCCTGCTCAATGCAGCCTATTTTCTGCCACTGCTTTATCGGGGCTGGTTCCGCGCGCCGCCGGCGGGCGGCTGGCACGAGAATAATTTCGCCGGGCAACGCCTGGAAACCCACTGGATGCTGTTACTGCCACCACTGGTCACCGCGCTGCTGTCCATCCTGGTCGGCGTTTTCGCCGGCAGCATTTTCAGTCCACTGGGCTGGAGCCAGTTCATTGTTAACCGGGAGTTTGGCTTGTGAGTGCCTGGATCTGGTTGAGCGTTCCCGTAGCACCTTTGCTATGCGCCGTGCTGCTGATTGTCCTGCGCAGCCGGGTGCAGGCAGTGGGCCCCTGGCTGTGCCTGAGCGTGATTCCGGCACTGGCGGCAACGCTGGTCAGCAGTGCTCCCTTCACGCCGGATGCGTTGTGGCAGGGTGCGCGCTGGGCCGCCGATACCTCAATGGCCCGACCCTGGCTGGCGTTCACCGCCGTGCTTTGGGGCGTGGCCACTTACTACGCCGCCTACAGTCAGCGCAATGATGCCGGATTGCTGCGTTTCTGGTTGTTCTGGCTGGTAGCGCTGAGCGGCAACCTGTTATTGATCATTGCCCAGGACGCCCTCAGTTTTTATGTCGGCTTTTCCATGATGAGCCTGTCAGCCTACGGCCTGGTCGTGCACAGCGGTAACCCCAAGGCACGCCGGGCCGGTCGGCTCTACCTGCAACTGGCCATACTCGGCGAGATTCTGGTGCTGATGGGCATGGCCTTGCGGGTGCACGCTGCTGATGGCTCGTTGTTGTTCGTTGACTGGCTCAACACCCCGGCCGCACCACTGAGCACTGCCGTACTGCTGGTTGGCTTCGGCCTGAAAGCAGGCTTCTGGCCCCTGCATGTGTGGCTGCCGCAAGCTCACCCGGTGGCGCCGGCACCCGCCAGCGCGGTGCTGTCGGGCGCCATGTTGAAAGCCGGTATTCTGGGGTTATGGCAATTCCTGCCGGGTGTGGCCACTGCTGCCGGCACCTGGTCCCTGCAGGCATGGGCACAGCCGTTGATGACAGTCGCGGTGATCAGCATTGTGCTGGGCGCCCTGCTCGGGCTGCCGCGACAGGACGCCAAGCAGGCACTGGCCTATTCGTCCGTCAGTCAGATGGGATTCCTGCTGTTCCTGATCGCCCTGAGCTGGCTAATGCCCGATCAGCGCGCAGCCGTTGGGGTGGCCTTGACGCTGTACGCGGTTCATCACGGCTTTGCCAAAGGTGCCCTGTTTCTGGCCGCCGATGTGTTCAAGGCCGGCGGCGCCCCGGCACGGACAGATCAGCGTTGGTTGCTGCTGTTTGTGGCCGTGCCGTCACTGGCTCTGTCCGGTCTGCCGCTGAGCAGCGGCGCTGCCGCAAAAACGGTACTCAAAGCCCTGATCGAAGATCCTGCGCTGTCACACTGGCTGCTCTGGCTACAGATCGGAGCCCTGGGCACGACACTGATTGTGGCGCGCGCCTGTTATCTGCTCTGGCATTTGCGCCAGCAGGCAGCAGAAAAACCAGCCGCTCACATGATACCGGCCCCCGCCATGTACGGCTGGCTGGTGTTGTGCATGTTGCCGCTGGCGCTGCCATGGTTGTGGCCACTGATGCAGCCAGCGACAAGTGACAGCCTGCCCTTGTACAAATGGCTGGAGTTGGGCTGGCCAATAGGCGGCGGTTTATTGCTCGCAGGCGCAGGACTGTACTTGCGATGGCAGCCGCCGGCGTTCCTGCAGAGCTCGCATACGCCGTTTCTGCGCCTGTCCCTGGGCTTTAAACGTCGATTGAATCAAACTCTGTTGCCTACGTTTGAACTAGGATGGCTACATCGCGACTGGCGGCAACAGGAACGGCAATGGAGCCGCTTCTGGCAGGGACACACCGTTAACAAAAGTGCGACCCTGTTGTTGATATTCATGATCATTGCCGGTTTGGCCATTTTCCGCACATCGGCTCTGCAGGAGATTCTGTTATGGCTACCCTGACATTCTATGGTGCTGCGCAAGAAGTCACCGGATCATGCTACCTCATCGAATCACCGGCTCTGGGCCGGGTTCTGTTGGAGTGCGGCATGCATCAGGGCGGCACTGCGGTGGACCGCATACGAGATGAAAGTTTTGCCTTTGACCCTGCAGACATTGATGCAGTGGTGTTATCGCACGGTCATCTGGATCACTCCGGTATGCTGCCGAAACTGGTCAACCAGGGCTTCAGCGGCCCGATTTATTGTACTCAGTCGACCAGACAACTGTTGCGCATTCTGTTTGAGGACGCCCTGGGCCTGTATGAGCGTGACCTGGAGCGCGAGAATCTGCGGCGCCAGCGTAGCGGCCGGGCCCTGATAGAGCCGGAGTACACAGAAAAAGATGTCGAGGCGGCATTGAAGCTGTGTCAGGGGCAGCCCTATCACGCCAGGGTCGACATCGGCCCGCAGGCCAGCGTCAGGTTTCTGGATGCCGGCCACATTCTCGGGTCGTCCATCGTGGAGCTGACGCTTAACGAGAAAGGCGCGGACAAGGTGCTGGTTTTTTCCGGCGATCTCGGCAACAGTAACTCGGCCCTGATGAACGACCCGGAATCACCGCAGCATGCCGACATCGTGATGATGGAAGGCACCTACGGTAACCGGGATCATCGTTCACAAGAGCAGACGCTTGAGCAATTCCGCCAGGTCCTGGCAGAGACATGGGCACGGGGTGGCAATGTGATGATTCCGTCATTCGCTATCGGCCGCACCCAGGAGTTGATCTTCCACCTGGGGTGTCTGCACCAGGCCGGCGAGCTGGACCCGCCGTCCATGCCCCATCCGCCCCAAATCGCGGGCCGAGGAAAACCCCTGCGCGGCAAGGCTGCTGCGGTAAAAGGACATCGGATGCGCCTTCAGCGACAGGCGCAGCGTCTGGTAATCGGCGACCACCTGTTCGGCTTTCGGCATCACCGGGAGCGTCACCTCAGGCTCCGGCCCCTGAGACGCCGCCTCGGCATGGTCAAAGATCGGCAGGGCGGGCGCGTCGCGCAGCCCTTGGGCCTGCCAAAGCGCTTGGCGCCGGTCGATCCCCATGCTGCGCATCGTGTCGGCGGCGGACAACTGGCGGACCGCCTTGGCGTCGAGGCCGGCGCGGGTTTTGAGGTCTTCGACATCCGCATAAGGTGTCTCGCGCCGGTTCATGATCCGCGCGGCGGCTTTCTCCTGCAACCCGTCCACCATG